>JAESFO010000014.1_pt1 | contig 781295 bp, 722 predicted proteins | sample 9269421 | NCBI WGS metagenome assembly JAESFO01 (sample SAMN14502839, study PRJNA617101) | algae metagenome | isolation source: Nostoc desertorum CM1-VF14 and co-occurring heterotrophs from rocky... | place: USA: Clark Mountains, San Bernardino, California | collected 2000-06-05
TTCCTCGATCGACAAGGACCGGATCGTCGAAGGCGTGGCCCGCACGCGCGCCAGGATCGATGCGCTGACCGGCGTGTGACGTGTCGAACCGAGGCCGATGCGCGGATTAATCACCCGCGGCGGCCAAGGGTGTGCTAGCGTGACCGCGCTCATGCGCAATCATGCGTACCCGTCTGACAAAGATCGGACATTTTACTGGCTCCATCCATCATCAGCAGGCCGACCGTTCACGGACGACCTCTTCCGTCCTCGCCGGCACACCTGCCTGGGTTTTGCGGACATTCCAGGGCGGGCCGCCCTGGCGCCACCGAGATCATGACGTTTCTCAACGCCCGCAACGAGAAGCGCCGAAAGAGCCAGGCCTGACCGACAAATTCCGGCCCTCCACCACCGAAGGATTCCACCATGGCGCTCGACTTTCCAAACCAGAGCCGCAGCTTCGATGAAGCCCGGTTCGCGGTGCGATTTTCCGGCTATGACGGCATGCAGCAGGTGCGGTTTCTGATAGAAGCCAAAGCTCTGGCCAAATCGAACGGCGCGACCAGCGCAACAACGGACTCGGAAGCCACGTGCCTCGCAGCATTCGATACGGCGCGCGCTTCGATTCAGGATGTCGCGCGCCTTGTATATTCTCGCAGCCGCCAGCCCATCTATGTTCTTACGGATAAAGATTTTTCCTGACGCAAAATGACATCGAAGACATAAATATTATACTCCAAAACTCTCTCATATATTATTTCTAAACTGGAATAAAAACTGGATTTTCCGGAATTAAATCGCAGTCTTAAAAAATAAATATTTTTATTACATAGACTCATTTCTTGGACAGGCGCATGGTAAATCTTCTCGCGATGGAAAGGCGGTGAGACGCACCTGACCTTCCCGGAAGGGAAGGACATCAATGTTGTTCACCTACCTGACCAGGAACAGCGCGGCGTTCCAGTTGCGCGCATTGGTCTGGACTTCACCGTCCGGCCCGGAGACTGCAAGCCCAGCCACCGCTGACAAGGCAAAGGCCATGATCGACCTTGATGACAACGAGATTGGTGTTCTGTGCCCTGACTGTGTCCACGAGACAAAAAAGAGAATTGGCTGGGTGAAAACGCACACGCAGATGGAATGCAGGAACTGCGGCAGCATCGTCGACATCGAAAGCAGGAACTTTCGTGCTCCGCACGACACCCGAAACGACGACTGAATGGCGGTAAGGCCATATCGCACCCGGTAGCGTCCGGTTTTCAAGACAGGCTGGCGTGCAAATGCCCGACGATCCACCCGTCGCGACAATCTGCGATGTCCTTTCCCACCGACCCGAAATGGAAGCGCCAGTGACGACAAAAACAGCACGAACGGGCGACCAGATACTCGCCGGCATCGCAGTGATCCTTGTGGCCGGCGTGGGTGGGTATCTGGGCTACATCTTCTTCGGCAGCATCACTTGGTAGGCCTGAATACCGCCGAACGCATGCAGCCCGATGCTGCGCTCAGGATGGCGATTGCCGGCAACGGAACGCCATGAAGACGCAGCGTGGCAAACCAGCGAGGCTCAGCATGAGCGGTCTGCCGGACCTGATCTCGAATTGCCAGCAACTGAAAGGCCCCAGCCCGGAGCTGGACCACGCGATCGAAAGGTATTTTTCCGACTGGGAAGAGCTCTGGGCCTGCTACTCCAGGCACAGGAAGACTGGCGAGATCGTTCGCACGCAATACCGCACGGCGCCAGCCTACACCGCCTCGCTCGACGCAGCCGTCGCACTGGCGGAACAGGTGCTGCCCGGATGGCATTGGGGAAATCACCCCTTCGCAGGCCGCCGGCGAGCCTATGTCGTCGAGGACAGTCCGCTTCGCCTGGTACCTGTCGTCGCGGACCATTCCTTCGCGGCGATCGCCCTGGTCCTGGCCACGTTGCGGGCGCGTCAACTCGAAGAGGAAGGCATTCCGGCACGCGGGCAAGCCGCGGTGTCCGGCCGCGTTCAGTAACGCGGCACGCCGAACAGGCAACTTAGAGCGTTTCCGTTTTTCACGGAAACGTTCTAAGTTTTTGTTTTCGCGGCATTTTTGTAACGCCAAGTGATTCCACTTGGCTACAATGCTCAGTGCAGCACCCTTTTTCGATCAAAATAGATCCGCATGGTTTCGCGAATTCCGACTTCGTCCAGCACGCCTTGCGAAAACAGATACATCAAAGCTCTCGCCACCTCTGTCGATGCGTGGCTGCCTTCGTGAATGCAGCGTTCGCGACAGATGTCCTGGTAGATGTTCCTGAGAAGATCCAGATCTTCGGGGCAGGCAATCGCGGGAGTGTGCACAGGCATGGCTCCCTCCTTTCTCGGGCGGAAGCATGACGAACGCTCACAGCCGACGCTGCCCTGGTGAGTGCCGCCGGTAGCGCAGCATGCGCTGATGAAACCAGCGCGTCCGCATAATTCGGCCCGCCAGACGATCACTTATGAAGACGCCCCGTGCCGAGGAAGTGACCCTGCGCTCATCTTCGCCAGCAGATCACACCCTTGTCGGCGGATGCGATTGCTGATCTGGTCACCTGTTATTGTAACACGGGAGTTGAACGTGAGCGCCGGGCCTTTGGACATGGACGAGCCTGCCGAACTTTCATTCAGCGAGAAAAAGGGAAAGATCGTCCTCGGCCTCACGGACATGATCCGGTTCGAACACCTTTCGGCCGCGCTGATTTTCGCCGTCAACACAATGCATGACAGCCATCGTCCCAACTGCATGATCACCACGCAATCGGGAAGCATCTACCGCTGGAGCGATATCCCGACCTTGTATGAGACGGCAAAGCTGGTTCGATAGCGCAATTGCAGAACTGGACGTCGCCACAGGCGGCTATCCGTCACATCACTGGTTGATCAGGATCCCGGCCTCGCGCGCGGCCTGGACGAAAGCGCGCCGGGCGCTGTCGGCGGATTTCTTGCCCGAACTTGCATCCGAACAGGCCTGAAGGGCCGCCCGATGCTTGTCACCGCGCTTGCCGGGCCATTCCCTGAGCAGGAAGCTGGTGCAGGCCGCAACATCGGCAAGGGTGATGCTGCCGCCCGCCGGGTCGGTGCGGACGGTGACCGCGTTGTCAAATCTCGGATTTTCCATCCCCGCTCTTATGATGTCGCAAGAAAAGTAGCGAGGATTATTTTCCAACCGCCGCGATCCTGAAAATAATTCCGATCGCAGCTTTTTGTTTTCAGGGGCGAGGCGTACAGTATTTTATGGAAAATCTCCCCTTTCAGACGCCGGTTGTCATTTACGCCGGGCTGCCCACGAAATTCCATCTCGTTTCGAATGTTTCGGACGCGTCGGATTTTCTTTTCGACAATTGGGCGGACAACGACAGCCTGCAATGGACCGACGCCATGAACCGGTGCGCCTGGGCAAGCGTCGGCAAGGCAAGCGTGGAAGCCGCGCGCTCCGCCTTCCTGGTCGCCGTCAAGACGGCAGGCATCCGGATCGATCCCTCGATTTCGCTGTACTGAGCGCAGAAAACAAAAAAGCCGCTGGGGATATCTCCCAACGGCTCTGCTGTCTCTTTCGAGAACCCCTTCCACGATCAACTCGCCAGTACATCCGTGGTCGGACGAAGGCAGAAGGGAAAGCGCATCAACCTCTGACGGGGACGCACCATCGCTATATGGAGACCGATTGCGGTTTATTCAAGGCCCCGATGCCCTCGCCGACGAAACGGCCTTCAGGCAAGGTCCGTGCTAGCCGCTCTACCGGTAGGCTATCGCTGTCGCCAGGGTTCCGGGCAGGATACCGCAGCGGTCGAGCAGGCCGGTCTGCGCATATTTCACGTTGTAGATGCCGGCCGCACCGATTGCTGCCGCCTCATTCTGCAGCGCCGCCAGCGCGTCGGCAGGAGCCGGCTGCGGGTCGATGAAGGCCTTGGCGCAGATCATGGCGCTGACACGCTGCATGATGGTTCCGTCCAGCGGCAGGTCCGGCGCAACGGCTATGCGCGAGGCGTTGCCGACCATGGCATGCCTTGGAGAAGCACAGCCCGCCAGCGCGACGGCGATCATGGCAAAGGCTAAAACGACACGCATACGGGCCTCCCAGCGAACATCCATTCAGCCGCAAGGCCGGTCCGGAGTCAATTTTCCCTGCAACCTGCAAGGAAATGGCGGAACCCGAAGGTACTCCCCGGCAACCGGCAATGCGCCGGACCGCTTGAGTTTTCCCGGGCGATGTAGTCGAAACGCCGATGAAACTGCGCGGCGACACCGACCCTGACGACTGGCATCCGTCGACCCTGGTCGCGACGATGGCGGATCGTTCGTGCTGGCATGGCGGCGTCAGCTGGCGCAAATGGCGTTTGCACTATGCCTATGGCTGGTATGATGGGCCCGGTGTGGCAGCTGCAGGTCGGACCGTTCCGGCTGTCGCTGAGCTGGTTCCAGGCGTTGCGGCGCTTTTTCGTGGAGTTGTCATGCAGGACTATCCGGAGGGTATCGATTTCGCCTGGCTGGCGGTGGACGGCCGTGGCGTGCCGGCGGCATTCATCACCGCCGGATGCGGACCGATCCCCGATGCCGTCCTCGCACACCCGACCGATGTGACCGATATCGGAGACCTGCTGCACGCTTTGCTGCCGGTAAGGTGTGAGGCCAGCCTGTGCGTCGATGTTCCGAATGGGGAATTCTATCTCGGGCTTTGCCGGCTTGGCCTGCACGTCTATGACTGGACCGACTTTCACCTTTCGATCGCCCGCTCGCGGAACACTTATGAGCTGGTAGCCGTTCCTGCGATCCCCCTGGACATCGGTCAACTGCCACCGGTGTTGCGTGAGGCAGCCTGGCTGCTGGCGGACGGTCAGGTGACGGGAGCCGAGCGCATCCGCGTGGGAACAACAGAAGCCACCCGGAGCCCGTCACCATCCCGATGACGGCCTTGCCTTCAGCTGCGATCTTCCTCGAACTGTTCGGCCGGCCGCAGGGGACGCAGCCAGTGCTCGCGGCGCTTCGTCCACAGTTCATAGCCCGGCGTGAACCCGGTAGGCGCCCGGTCGAGCGCGCCGGCCATGATTTCCGCCTCTTCGGGCCGCAGCGAAAACACGCGGGACCCGCAGGAAGAGCAGAAGCTCCTGCCTTCATAGACTCCCGTCGGACCGGTGCAGGCGAAGGCTGAGCGATCCCAGATCAGGAACATGGAGAACGCGCTGCCGCTGGCGCGGCGGCAGTCCTGGCAATGACAGAGGCCGGCGCGGATCGGGTCGCCCGCGAGCGTGAACTTTACCGCTCCGCACAGACAGGCGCCGGTGACCGTGGTTTCCTCGCGGCCCGTCGGCCCTTTGCGCAGCGCCGGGGTTCCGGCGGCATCGGTCTCGTTGATCGCGCTGTCCTTCTCCAGATGCCGGACCTTGGCCATGGCTCGATCTCCTTTCGGGATCGAACGGATGAGCACGACAGACGTTCCCCTGGACATGGCGCGGCGGAAACGGAGGGAGATGGAGCCGAGGCAACCGGCCTGTCAGAAACGGGAGCCGAGATGGATGCGGTTCAGGATCTGGCAGGCGGCTTCGGCGCGGAACAGGGATCGGTTGACCAGTTGCTGTCCATCCAGCTCCGCCGCCCGGTTGAGCGCGTTGTCCCAGACCTTCCAGGTGCCCGCAGGCTCTTGAATGCATTCGTATCGGGGCCGGCCCATCGAAGCCTCGCTGTCCAAACCTCCCAGTTGCGTTGAAGCGGGCGCGAATAATACAACTTGCAGCTGTTGTCAGCCCCCAATCGCCAGTTGGTACGAAAGTAGGAGAGGATACCAGTCGGTGGCTACTTCACAGAGTGCAGCCCGCTATCCGCGTCGCCACATCTGCCCAGGCACGCGCCTCGGCACTTTTTCACATGAATTGTGTCGGCTGGATGCGCCTGCAGGCCAGATCCATGAGAGACTGTGCGGGATTCGATCCACGATCCATCCAATACCCTGACGGAGGCGAACTTGAGCGAAGCGGCAGACCCCGTATTCGTGTTTGGCAGCAATCAGGCCGGCCGGCACGGCAAAGGCGCGGCTTTGTGGGCAAAACAACATCGTGGCGCGATCCATGGCCAAGGTGAAGGCTTGCAAGGCAACAGTTATGGAATTCCCACCAAGGACACGCGCATCAGGACGCTGCCACTCGAAGACATCGCGCAGGCTGTTGAGCGCTTCAAGGCATTCGCCCGCGAACATGCCGAGCTGTCGTTTCAACTGACCCCGATCGGCTGCGGGCTGGCGGGATACACGCCCCAGCAGATCGCTCCGATGTTCCGCGATGCCCCTGCCAACGTCTTGGTGCCCGACGAATTCAAGGCCGTTCTCGAGGGCGCAAATGAGGCGAAGACCTCGACCACCGGATGAAGGAGGTGAAAATCGCCGCCTAGCGCAGCTTGGTTTGATCGATCGCCAGGCTCTCGACCCATTTGTTGGGGCGGCCGGCCGCAAGGTCGCGCAGCCAGTCGAGGACATGTTCCGGTTCCCAGACCGCCCGGCTTTCCCTGCAGTTCCAATGTGTTACCCCCGATGCCCATCCAAATCTTGCCGAGCCGCCGACGAAAGGCAAGCGGGTCGGTCGATCTGAGGCGCAGCGGTGTCCGCAGGATACAGGGCCTGTCGAAGTTGCGCAGCCCCGTGCCGGGGCATCGCTTCCGTTGACGGCTTGATTTCCGGACCATGCTCGTCAACCTGACATATGCCCGGCGGCCATGCCGGGTGTGATTCCGGGAGTTTCGATGCGGCGTGCCGGTCTTTATGTACTGATTGCCATCCTGTTCCTTGCCACCGCGCTGGCAAGCGTGTGGACGGGCCTTGCCTTCTTCTACCGGCTGCCGCTGCAAGAGACCGGGCGCATTGCCGTTGCCGCGCTGTTTTGCCTATTCGGACTGGCGACACTCGTTGCCCTGTTCACCCGCCGGAGGTGGCGTGCCGTCGGCCTCTTCGCCGTGGTCTTTGCCGGCGTGCTGGCGTGGTGGGCGAACATCGCGCCGCCGAGCGACGCAGCCTTCGTGCCGGAGGATGCGCGCCAGGTGACCGGCAGGATCGAGGGCGACCGGCTGACCCTGACCAACATGCGCAACTTCACCTGGCGGTCGAAGACCGATTACAACGAAAGCTGGGAGACGCGCAGCTTCGACCTGTCGAAGCTCAGGACCGTCGACCTGTTCATGTCCTACTGGGCCGGGCCGGCCATGGCGCACACCATCGTGAGTTTCGGCTTCGAGGGCGGCGAGCAGGTCGCCTGGTCGATCGAGGCCCGCTACCGGGTGGGCACGGAATATTCGCCGGTCGCCGATGCCTTCAAGACCGATACGCTGATCGTGATCGCGGCCGACGAACGCGACCTGATCGGCCTGCGCACCAATGTGCGCGGCGAGGATGTGCATCTCTACCGGCTCGCCGTGCCGGCCGTCCATGCCCGGGTCTTCCTGGCCGGTTATGTCGAGGACGCCAACGCACTGGCCGCACAACCGCAGTTCTACAATTCGATTACCACCAACTGCACCACGGCGATCGTGCGCATCCTGCGGCTGATCGGAGCCAGCGTGCCGACCGACTGGCGCCTGCTCGTCAACGGCTACCTGCAGGGCTACCTCTATGACCAGAAGCGCATCGACACCCGGCTGCCGCTCAAGCAGCTGATCGAACGCTCGCGCATCAGCGAGCGCGCCCGGGCCTTTGGCATTGGACCGGGCTTTTCCGAGGAGATCCGGCGCGGCGTGCCGGACCCGAACGGGTAGGCAGGCCTGCGGCTATCTCCACGCCACCGGGTCCAGCGGTGTCCAGGGCGGGGTCGCCTTTTGCCTGTCTCCCCGCGCCCAGAAGCCGGTGGCGAACTGGCCGGAGCCGTCGACATCGAGCCTGACCCAGATGGAGCGGCCTTCGTCGAACAGGAACACGCTTCGGCCCTTGCGCTTCAACTCCTCGAAGACGGCGAAGGTCTGGCCATGCTGCACCTCGGTCCAGCGTCGATCCCGGCCCGAGAACTCCACCACCACCCTGACATAACTGCCATCTTTCAGATTGTGCGTGAGCACGTTGAGACGGTCCTCGCCGGCCTTGCCGGTGGCCTTCCTCCAGCCGGCCGACGCGGCTGCCACGCGCTCGGCACTCGGCGGATGTGTCGCCGATCCGGCGCCCAGCCTGGCGAAGACGCGTGTCGCATCTTCCAGGTCGCCGCCGAGGCGGCCGACGATGAAGCCGGCGAAGTGATCCGCCTCGAGCTCCCGCGGCGGGCGCGACCCGACATTGTCCAGCGTGTGACCGCACAGATGGTGGCCGATTTCATGGGCAAAGACGGCCATGCTCGACCAGTCGCGATTTTGCCGGTCCGCGATCAGCTCCATGAACGGTTCGCTGTAGACGACGAGGCGCTCGCCATCCTGGATGGTGGCGAAGGCATTCGCCTTCGGATCATCGATCGCCATGACGCGGAAATTGGCCGGCAGTCCAACGATGCCACAGATCTCGGCGACGACCTGATCGGCCTTTTCGCTCGCTGCAAGTCCGGTCATCGCCGGCAGCTTCTGGTCTTTCGACAGCCCGCAGAACATGCCGCCGCGGATCCTGAAGGCATGCGCGATGGCCGGAAACGCCAGCGTTGCCACCGCCGCCGCACCGGCGCCTCGCAACAACGTCCTGCGGTCGATCAGACCGCAACTGCAAATCCGCAAGAGCCCCTCCTCCTGTTGGCCTGCACACCAGAGCGTTTCCGCCTGTCTGCAATTGCTCTAGCGGCTTCCAGGTTCGGACCACAAGCGGTTGGCCGTCAGAATCCGTGGCTTTGTTACATCGGTGTGGATGAATCGCTAACGCTGTCGGGAGAACTGATTGTACCGCCAACCATCAGGTGCTAGTGCATAATCATGTCGAGTGGTGTTGGGGAGTACCGCTATGCCTGCGAAGGAACACGAATACCAATCGCCTTACGGGCGTTATTACAAAGTCGCTTTTCTTCTCATTTCTGTCGGCATTGTTGCTCAGGCATATAGCTGGCTGGCGACTTCCTAGACTCAGCAGCACAATTAGCCAACTTGCGGGCAGGCCTGCCGCTGAAGCGGATACGGGCTTCTGTCGTTTTCCGGATGCTGGCGCTGCCGGACAGTTCAACAGCAGACACACAGCAAAGGCCCGCCCCGGCTGACCGGAGCGGGTGCTGTTCGACACACCGATCAGCCGAACGGGGTCCAGTGCTTGCCGTTCGGCAGGCCGCCGCTGATGGCGCCCGACCTGTTGGGCCCGGCGGCGTTTGCCGCGGAGGCCGCCAGCAGGCCAGCCACGATGGCAATGACGATACGTTTCATCGATCTATCCCTTGCAGATGCGCACAAGGCACCCGGCGGTGCCGGATCGCGGCGCGCTTCATGCGACCCGCCTGGATATCTGCCCGCTAAACGACGGTGTTGGCATACGGCAGATGCCGTATTTCAGCCGGGCCGGTGCCGGGATGGTTATCGGATAATGAATCCCCCGCAGGTGTTTCGCCGGGGTTCCATCCTTCCAGCAATACTGCGCTCGGCGTGACGGCACAGAGCCTCGCTGTCATGATCGCGGACATGCTGCGAAGCCAGCCGGCGGCAAGGCTGCGTCAGAACTTGACGCTGAGATCCGCCCTGACGCCGTGGTCGCTGGCCTTGGAACCGACCTGGCCGTGGTAGGACAGCCCGAGCGTCGCCTGTGGCGCGATGGCGAAGTCGAGCCCGGCTTCGATGACGGCGGCATCCTTTGCGATCGGCGCACCGGCGATGGTGAAGGCATTGCTGCCGGTGAAAGCCTGGCTGACCGTCGGCGTCACATCGCCATAGGCATGCCGCCAGCCGATCATGCCGCGCGCTGTCGCCTTGGCAGAGCCGATGTCGAAGTCGGTCGCGGCACGGATGCCGAGCGTGGTGAGGGTGTTGTCGTTGGAACCGCTGTGCACGTTCAGCGCCGACGCGCCACCTTGCTCGGCAAAGCCATTGCTGTGGACGTTGACATAGGCGAGGTTGGCGAAGGGCTCGAAGGCGACGCTGCCTGCCTTGATGCGGTAGCCGAGTTCGCCGAACAGCTGCGTTGTTCCGGCGCGGTATGAGCCGGTGAGGCTGTCGGTGAAGGCGGGGAAAGCGACCTGCCGGCTTGTATCGATCTCGCTCCATGTGTAGGCGAGGCCGGAGCGCAGCGAAAACGCGCCAAGCTGCGTGCCGCCATAGATGCCGAGATGGTAGTTGTCGCTCGAAGCCGATGACCTGTGATCATCAACCTTGAATGACGAATGGCTGTAGCCGGCAAGGAAGCCGAGGCGGACGTCGTCGGTGACAAGGCCGTCGACGCCGGTGACGAAACCACCGGTCGAACGCGACAGCTTCGCGGCATTGCCGTCGCCGCCGAAATGGCCCCAGGAGCCGAACACCGAGCCCCAGGCGCCGTAGCGCTCGGAAGAGACCGAAGCCGTCGTGATCGCCTTGGCATCGTCGCCATAGCCCATCAGCGGCACGCCGCCAACGGTTTCGAAGGCGGAGCGCAGGCGGTCGTTGATGGCGTCGCGCGTGAAGCGGCTGTCCTCGATCAGGCCGGTCACTGTCGAGGCGTTGACCTCACCCGACAGGCTGTCGAAGGCGGCGCGGGCCTCGTCGGCCGACAGCACCAGCAGCCTGTTGTAGAGCGCCAGCGGCGCACCGCTCTGCTGCAGCGTGTCGAGCGCGCCGGCCGTCTGTGTCTGGTTGTAGGTGTTGGCAACCTTGATGAATACCCCCGCCGGCTTGCCGGGTTCTTCGGGTTTCCCGGGTTCCTCCGGCTTCTTGATCGCGATCTTCAGGTCGACCATATTGGCGCTCTGCAACAACGTCGCATCGAGGAAGGCCGAGCGTGACAGCACCGCCGGATCGAAGCTGCCGGTGATGCCGCCGGCTGCCGTCAGGATCGTATAGGTCTGGCCGGTCTGATAGCTGGTCTCGGCATCCAGCGCGGTCATCGCGACCCTGGCGCCGCTTATTGTTGCCTTGCCGCCTGCAGCGATGCGATCGCTTGTGCCGTTGCCGGCGATCTCGACCTCATAGGTCGAACCGGCGGCCATCGAAAAATCCCCGGCGATGTTCAGCGTGCCGATCGAATTGCCCGGCGCGACGATGCCGTCGCCACCGACGGTCAGGCTGCCCAGCGTGCCCTTGCCCTGCAGGCGGCCTCCCTTCAGTGCCGTCACCGAGCCGCCGAGCTTGCCGTCGACCGAGAGGACGCCGTTCTCGACAAAGGTCTGGCCCGTGAAGGCCGCGCTGTCGCCGCCGAGTTTCAGCGTGCCCGAGCCGATCTGGCGGATGGTGCCGCTGCCCGAGACCGCTTTCTCGAACGTCATCACATCGCTGCGGTCGAAGGCCAGCGTGCCGTTGTTGACGATGTCGCCGGCAACCGAACCCGATGTACCGCCATCGCCGAGCTGCAAGGTGCCGGCGCTGATCGTGGTGCCACCGGTATAGCTGTTTGTACCGGTCAGCGTCAGCATGCCGGTGCCGAACTTCTCCAGCGAAATCGCCGCGTAGCCGTATGCGCCGATCATGCCGGAAAACCGACCTTCGCCGACCCGCAGGGAGGCGTTCGGAACCAGATAGTTCACAACGAAGCCCGAACCGTTCAGGCTGCCGACCGTCTGCGTGATCGGCTTGGGCGCGGCGCCACCATTGCTGAAGAAATCCACCCGGCCATTGACGGTCAGCGCCGCATTCGCGGCGAGCTGCTCATCCTGCAGCAGCGTCAGCACCCCCCGCTCCTCGACCATGACAGGGCCAGCGAGAACGGCCGGTCCTTTTCTGCCAAGCTGCAGATATCCGGAGCTGATCGTGATCGGTCCGGTGAACTGGCCCATTCCCGAGCCGGTCAGGAAAACGGCATGGCTGCCGCTGTCGAAGCTGAGCGGGCCGGAACCACCGATATCGCCGGTCAGGAAGGTGTCGCGGATGCTGCTGCCGATGACACCGCCATGCGTTCCGACGGACAGCTTGTTCGCCAAAGTGAAGTCGGCCGCGCGGGCAAAATCGAGAATGCCGCCATCGACAATGACTTCACCGGTGCCGAGCGGCGTGGCATCGGTACCGGCGACGCGGAGAACACCATCAAGGATCGACGTCGGTCCGGAATAGCTGTTCGCCCCCGTCAGCACCAGCGTGCCGTTGCCGGTCTTGGCGAGCCCGGTGGCGGCCGTTCCATCGACAAGCCTGCTGCCGACAAAGGCGGTGGCGCCGCCATCGACAAAAATGGTGCCGGCTGCCCCGGATGCCGGATCGAAGGCCAGGCTGCCGCCCTCGACATGATAGCCGTCGGAAACGAACTGCAGCGTGTCGAACGTCTGTGTGCCGGCGACCGTGACGGTGCCGGCGGTGCCCTTGAACACGCCGACCGAGCGCAGCCAGGGTTGGTTCGTCGCCCCGTCGACGCTTGTCCAGTTCGCGCCAATGACATCCCAGGTGCCGGAGCCGCCGTCGACGCCGGGCGTGGCGTTGCCGCCATCCCAGAACTGCACGGTCTGCCCGGCGCCGCGCGCGATCAGATAGACCTGGCCCGGAACATTGAGGCCAACGATATGGTTAGCGACGGTGAAGCCGACATTGGTCGACATCACCGTCGCTCCGTCGAATGCGCTGCCGGGGGCAAGCGTTGCGTATTCGAACAGCTTGTAATATCCGGCCGAAGCGACTTGTGCCTCCAGCCTGCCGCCGAGCGTCAGTGTGCCGCCGACCTTGACCAGGTCGTTCGTCGCCCCGCCGGTGACGCCCGGCGTGCCGAGCTCGAACCGTGTCGCCGCGCCGGGCTCCAGCGTCAGGTTGCCGGCGATGGTCAGGGTTCCGGGGCTGGCGCCCGGCGCCAGCGTGCCGTTGTTCTTCACCGCGACATTGCCGGCGATGGTTCCGCTGCCCTGCAGCGTTCCACCGGTGACATTGACGGTCGCGGCTTTGGCCACGGTGTCGCCGAACACGCCTTCGACGCGCAGCACGCCCTGGGCGACGGTCGCCGTGCCGGTGAACCGGTTTGCCGTGGTGTTCGAACCGTTCAGTGCCAGCGTTCCGGTGCCGGATTTGGTCAGGCCGCCGCTTCCCGCGATCAGGCCGCCATAGCTGGTGCTGCCGGACTGCCCGACCGCCAGCGTGCCGCCACCAAGCACAACGGTGCCGCCCGCTCCCGACAGCGATGCCACGCTCAGATCGTTGCCGTTGAGGTCGAGCGCACCGCCATCGACCTGAAAGTCCATGGCATTCAGGAACACCAGCGGTCCGCCAAGCTTCAAGGTGCCGCCGTTCACCGTCGTGCCGCCGCTGAACGTGCTGGCGCCGGTGAGGGTCTGGCTACCGCCGGAGATCAGCAGGCTGCCACCGCTGCCTTCTATGCTGCCGGCAAACGCGCCGCCCGCATTGGTCAGTTCCAGTCTCCGGCTGCCGAGGCGGACGGTGCCGGCGCCGCCAAGGCCGGTGATGGCGGCGCCGGCAGCGGAGACATCGAAGGTGCCGGAGACGCCGAGATTGACGCGGCTGGAGCTGGCGATGCTGCCATTGCCGGAGAGCGCCAGCGTGCCATTGATGATTGAGGTTTCGCCGGTAAGGCTGCTGCTGCCCGAAAGTGTCAACGTGCCGGTGCCGAGCTTGGTCAGCGCGCCCAAACCGGCCAGCGTTCCCTGATACCGGGTGCTGGCGTTCTGGTCGACAGTGAGAAGGGCGGCCCCCAGATCCACCCGGCCGCCATTGCCCGAAAGCGCCGAGACGGAAAGGTCGAAGCCGCCGAGATCGAGCGTGCCGCCATTGACGGCGTAGGCCAGGCCGGTGCCGAAAGCACCGGCATTGCCGGCCTTGAGCGTGCCGCCGTTCACCGTCCAGCCCTGCGTTGCAGTGCCACGCAATGTCCAGCTGCCGCTGTCCTGCTTCTCAAGGTGATCGAAACCCTGGATGATGCCGGGAAGATCGAATGCCGCGACATCCACCCCAGTGAGGGCAAGGCGGTTGCCGGTACCTCGGGCCACGAGACCGCCGTTGAAGACCGCTCCTTTGGTGATGGCGAGCGTGTTGTTGTTGCCGGTCAGCTCCACGGCACTGGCGCGGGTCGCGCCGTAACCGTAGAGGCCGCCCGAGATCGTGCCGGAATTCGTCAGCTGCACCCCATCGGCCAGGATGCGCACGCCGACGCCGCCGGCACCGTGCGATGGGCTCTCGGTAGCGGCGTCGATTTCATAGAGCCCGCCTTTGCCGCCGCTGATGGTGCCGGAGTTGGTGATCGTGGCGGTGCCCGGGTTGTTTTCAAGGACGAAGCCGTCGCCGCCGCTGGCAGCGACCTTGGCGGGAATGCCGGCATAACTCAGCATGCCGCCGTCGCCGCCGGTGATGGTGCCTTCATTGGTGACGCCAGCCAGCCAGTCGCCATTCGGATCGCCATACAGGTGGAGGCCGGCGCCACCCTCGCCGCTTGCGGCAAGGCCTTTGCCGCCGGCCCCGCCGGCGATCGTGGCCTGGTTGCGATGGTAGCCGCCATTGGCCAGCACCCCGGCGCCGCCGGCACCACCGGTGCCGGGATCCATTGTGAATTGGATCGTGCCGGCCCCGATGCCGCCGGTGATCGAGCCGGTGCGATTGTTCAGGTCGCCGCCGTCGACCAGGAACAGACCGGCGCCGCCGCCACCGCCATTTGCGCCCATACCGCCGTCGCCACCTGCGACGGTGGCACCGTCATTGGTGAAGGTGCCCGAGAAGTGTTGCAGGACGAGACCGACGCCGCCACCGCCGCCGCCGAAGGCGAATTCCCCGCCCTTGCCGCCAAGGATGTTATAGGCCTGGGAAAGTGAAAAAGATGAGGACCCAGGGAGATAGACCCCGGCTCCGCCGCCGCCGGCGCCCCCGCCCCACCCCCAGTTGATGCTGTTGGACCCGCCTGTGGCCCCATCCTCGCCGCGGGAAGAAAGCCACGGAAATTGCTGCCAGCTGGGTGGCCAGTAATTGCCCTTTCCGCCGGCGCCCCCGGCGCCGCCAACACCCGGCCCGTCTCTCGAATTGAGCGGGGCCGAACCGCCGCCACCGCCGCCATCCCATGCGTTGCCGCTGCCGGCGGCGCCTTTTCCAGGGGTGCCGTTGTTGGCGACACCGCTGTCCTGACCAGACTGGCCAGCGTCGCCGCCAGCCCCGCCCATGTGCCCTGGAGCAGCGGATGAGCTGGCGCCGGCACCACCACCGCCGCCGCCGATGCCGCCCGCGCCGCCCGGGACGACCGCGCCCGCATGGTCCCTGCCGCCACCACCGGCGCCGCCACCGCTGGTGATGCGCCCGCCGGCCTGCACGGCAGGCAGCGTGGAGATCAGCAGCGCCAGGGCCGATGTGCTGGCCAGTGCCGTCCGGCGCAGGAGCAGGCGGGCATGCCGGCAGCGGGTGCCGACCGTCGCAGCGCCTGCAAGATGCGGCGCCCCTTGCGTGCGCGTGTCGCTGCCGCCGAAAGGACGGACTGGTCGGATCATGATTTCCCCTCGCCGGCTCCGGCCGCCTGCCAGAACCGAAGCGCAGTTCGACCACAACGATGGTGGCCGAAAAATACGGCAGATGCCGTATATCGGCGCCCAACCCGCAGTTATTTTGCCACAGGGTCGATGGCGGGAAGCCCGCCCGAGCCGCCCGCAGCACTGGCCCATATGCACGGGCCGTCAGACCTTTGAACACGGCTCGCCCAGGACGATAATCGCGCGCAGAACCGATGGAGACGATCGTGGACTGGAACGCCTTTGCCGAGCGCTGGTGCGCCGACTGGAATGCGCACGATCTCGACCGGATCCTGTCGCATTTCGCCGAAGACGTCGTCTTCACTTCGCCGATCGCGGCAGGGCTGTTGCCGCAGACCGGCGGCAGGCTGGAGGGCAAGGCGGCACTGCGCGCCTATTGGCAACTGGGGCTCAGCCACATTCCCGACCTGCACTTCACCGTCGAGCGCATCTTCGGCGGCATCGACACGCTGGTGATCCAGTACCGCAACCAGAAGGGCGCCAGCGTCAGCGAAGTGCTGCGTTTCGAGAACGGCAAGGTGGTGCGCGGCGACGGCACCTATGCGGTCGGCGCCGACAACCCGGCCGGGCTGCGCGGCCAGAGCAATTCAGGCAAAAGTGAATAGCGGTCTTGCGTCCGTAACGGCGCAAGACCGAAGGCTGGTCCGCGTTTCCGTGAAAAACGGAAGCGCTCCATCCGCGAAGTGCCCGCCCGGCCGGAGCCGAGCAGGCGAAGGAAGAGTTAGCCGCCCCAGCCATGACCCAGGATCTTGCAGCCGAACGGCGTGCAGAACGAAGGCCCGCCGCCACCGCCGCCACGACCCGACCCCGGCTTGGTCCTGACGAGCGTCGCCCCGGCCTTCTGCGTGTCCTTGGCGACCACGAGCTTGGCTGGAACGCCGGCAAAAGCCGCGCCGCTCAGCATGAAGGCGACAGCGGCCGCCACGATCATCGTTTTCATGTCATCCCTCCTGTTTGATGGACTGCGGCCCGGACCATGCCGTGGCGGAGGAAACGGCGACATACGGCAGATGACGTAGATCGACGGCGAAGCCGCAGACATGGTTAGCGACGACCGAACGCGCGCTGTTGCGATCAAGCAGGGCGATGGGGTCGGCTGCGCAGGCAGCAACCGCTGCCAGCGACGGCAGGCGACTTATCGCGGTGCAGTACCCTGCGGCGTCTTCTTCTGTTCCAGGGCGGCGAGCTTCGCCTTCAGCGCCTCGACTTCCCCAGCCAGCCTGGTTGCCTCGGCCTTGTCGGTGGTGGCCTGGATCTCGGCTTGCCTGGCCGCGATCTGCCGCTTGAGCGCGGCTTCGGCCTGCTGGCCGGAGGCGGGAAAGATCGGACGCGGCGGCGTGGAGGAGATTGACGAAACCATGAACGGCCCCCTGTTGCGGATCGCCCGACGATAGGCGGCGAAAACCGGGACATGGTCGAGGAATGGACAAGGTATGGTGGAGAGGGCTGACTGAGCGGGCTCTCGGGGAAACGTCTTCGAGGCGAGGCCTGACGGGCTGATTATCAGCAGCGTGGCGGCCCCCCTTGCGATTTCTGGCACGTGGACCGCGCCGCCCTGGAGCATTTTATAGCCAAGTGGAATCACTTGGCGTTACAAAAATGCAGTGAAAATAAAAGCTTAGAGCGTTTCCGTGAAAAACGGAAACGCTCTAGCGGGCGCTCGCCAGGATGCTGAAATCGCCCGCCCCCCGGCTATGGCCACCGGACTTTCAATTCGCCTATGACGAACCAGGCTCTCACCCTCGCATGGGGGAGATAAGGCGCGCGCTTTGACGAAGAACCAAACCAATGGGGCCAACGACCCTGGGCCAGGCCGCCTGGCAGAAAACAAGGGGTAGGGCGAGACCCGACCTGGGAGCATGCCGAAGCAAAATCGGGCCTCAGCCCACTGACTTACCCCTCGTCAGCAGAGTGAAGTTTGCCAGCAAACAGTGAGTCGGACAATTGCCGGCCTGTCCCGCAACAGTGGACTTTAGGCGAAGTTGAGGGGACGACGGCAGGAGCTTGCGGCGCCCCGTTCCAGCCGGAGCTCCGAGATCGCCAATGACCGCCCGCTTTTCCGGCCGCACCATTGCCCCACGGACCTAACCTGCCGACGCACCGGACCTGCGCCCGCTCTGGATCGTGTCGATCAGCGCGCGCAGGCTGCTCGAAACATGGCGGCGGCCGGGGTAATAGAGGCATACGCCTGGGAAGATCGGGCACCAGTCGACGAGGAAGCGCTCGAGGCTGCCTGCCGCAAGCGCATCCCGCACCAGGAAATCGGGCACGAAGGCGATGCCGATGCCATCGATGGCGGCATCCACCATCAACGCCTGATCGGTGAGCGTGAGCGGGCCGTTGACACTGATGGTTTCGGCGATGCCATGGCGCTCGAACTCCCAGCGGTAGAGTGCGCCGCTTTCGAAGCGGAAGCGGATGCAATCGTGCTGGTGGAGATCCTGCGGGACGGCAGGACGGCCGCGACGCCGGACGTAATCAGGGGAAGCGACGGCGGCGAACTGCACCGTTTCGGTGAGGCGCACCGCGATCATGTCCTGCGGCACGGCTTCGGCGAGGCGAATGCCGGCGTCGAAGCCGTCGGCGACGATGTCGCTCAGCCTGCCGTCGGTGACGATGTCGAGATGGATCTGCGGATATTGACCGAGGAACCGCGCCAGTAGCGGGCGCAGGATCATCCGTATCGCCGCATCGCTGGCATTGATGCGCACCGTGCCGCTCGGCACTTCACGGAAATCGTTGGCCTCCTGCAACGCCTCCGCGATCGAGGTCACGGCGGGACGCAGCCTGCCGGCAAGGCGCTGTCCCGCCTCGGTCAGCGAAACGCTGCGCGTCGTGCGGTTGAACAGGCGTACGCCCAGGCGCTGCTCGAGGCTGCGGATGGAATGGCTGACGGCGGAACCGGTGACATTCAGTTCGATCGACGCCGCGCGGAAACTGCGATGATTGGCCACCGCAAGAAACACGTTGAGCGCGAAAAGATCCGTCGATTGATGAGCATTGTTCATCACGCCACCAAGGATTGGCGAGATTGTTGCGACAGTCAAGGCTGCCTAGTTTCCAGCAAGTCCCCATCCGGGAGACGTGGCCGTCGCGCAAAAGCGGATGGCCTGACGGACAGAAAACGAGGACAACCATGTCAAAGACAATCCTGATCACCGGAGCCAGCTCCGGGTTTGGCCGCGGCGCGGCAATCGAGCTCGCCCGGCGTGGACACAAGGTCGTCGCCACCGCCGAGACCTGGCCGCAGGTACGCAGCCTGCGTGCCGAAGCAACCGATGCGGGCGTCTCGCTGCAGGTGATCAAGCTCAACCTGCTCGACGACATCGATATCGCGCATGCCGCGACCTGCGACCCCGACATCCTCGTGCTCAACGCCGGTGTCATGGAGAGCGGATCGGTGCTCGACATCCCGCTGCAACGCGCACGCGAATCCTTCGAGATCAACGTCTTCGGTCACATGAAGCTGGCACAGGGCATCGTGCCGAAGATGGTCGCCCGCAAGGCGGGCAAAGTGGTGTGGACCTCATCGATGGGCGGCATCCTGGTCATCCCGTTCCTCGGCGTCTATTGCGCCACCAAGCACGCCATCGAGGCGATCGCCGGCTCGATGCGGGCGGAGCTCGCGCCTTTCGGCGTCAAGGTCGCGACGGTGAATCCCGGCGTGTTCGCCACCGGCTTCAACGACACCGGCGCGGAAAGCCATACGCAATGGTACGACGCCAAAAGCGCCGTCGTTCCGATGCCGGATTTCGGCGCCGAACTCGCCGACCAGTTCGACCCGCAGGAGATGATCGACGCGATGGTCGAGATCATCCCGGCCGAAGAGCACCTTTACCGCACGATGCGTCCGCTCGGCACCATCGACACCGCCAGGCAGTGGCAGGAAACGGAGTGGAAGCAAAATGCCTGAGCTGACACTCGACCACGCACGGCGCCTGGTGGCGCAGGGTGAAGCCGCCGCCCGGGAGATCGGCTTGAAAGCAGTGTTCGCGGTGCTCGACAAGGGCGCCAACCTGGTGACCTTCTCGCGCATGGACGGCGCATGGCTGGCGTCGAACGAGCTGGCCATCGCCAAGGCACGCACCGCCGTGATGTTCCAGGCGCCGACCGAAGCGCTCAACGCGCCGCTGCAGATCGGCGAACCGGCCCTGCATTTCGACCATATCCACCATGGGGGCTGCTGTTGATCGGTGGCGGCGTACCGCTGCACGACGGTGATGGAACGCTGATCGGCGCGGTTGGCGTCTCGGGTGGCGCCCCGGATCAGGATGCGGCAATCGCGCGTGCGGCTGCCGCGGCATAGAGGCCTGCGTCAGCCGCGCGTGATGGATGCTTCAAAGTCTTCAGCCCGCTGATCGCATCAGCGGGCTGACAATTCGCGCCGGAGCGCGGCTTTTACCAGCCGCCGCGCCAGGCGCGCTCACGCCAGCAGCGCACGCGCCATTCGCCGCGACGCCAGACGCGGCGGCAGACACGGCGCCAGCGCGGGCCGCCGCGCGGACCATCACGCCAATGGTGGCGGCGCCAGCCGGGGCGATCATCCCAGCCGCGGCGGCCATCCCAGCCGCGGCGGTGCCAGCTGCGATGGTCGACCTGCTCGACCTGTGCCTCGGCGCCGCCGTCGAGAACCGCGGGCTCGGCCTTGTCCAGTTCGTCCAGGATGCCGGGGCCAGGCGCCGCGACACCCGCGAAGGCCTGGGCGGGCCGCATGGCGGAAACCGCCACTGCTGCTCCGGCGAGGCCGAGAGCCGACATCAGAAACTGCCGTCGTTCCATTGTATCCTCCAAGAAAAAGCGTCCCTGATTCACTGAACAGCCGGAACGCTGAATGGTTCCTGAACGATGATGCCGGCTTTTTATGGGTCCCGGCACCAGGCGCGGCAAAAAACCGTGGCAGCCGCTGCGCGATGGGGCGTTCGTCCTCATCAAGACGCGGATGAGCGCCGATACGTCGACCGTTGAGCCGTCGACAGGATGCAAGAAGTGACCCCGGCCGAAGCCGGGATCCCTGCCTCCTCCACCTATGCTTTCATGGCCGGCGGCGCCACGTCATGGCGTGCCGGCCGGCGCGCGGTTCAGGGCAGCCGGCTGAACCAGCTGTCGACGTCGCTTTTGGCGCGATCCTTGGCGATGCCATAGCGTTCCTGGATCTTGCCTTCGAGCTGGTCACGTTGGCCGGCGATCTGGTCGAGATCGTCGTCGGTGAGTTTTCCCCACTGCTCCTTGACCTTGCCCTTGGCCTGCTTCCAGTTTCCTTCGATCCGGTTCCAGTCCATGGTTTCTTCTCCATTGGGCGGGGATCGCCCGTTTGCGGCCTCATCGGCCGCGTCCTTGGTTTGTGGCCTCCACGGCCGTCACGCGGCGTGCACGGCCGCGCTACCCGATCATTCATCCGCGCCTGTTCCGATCCTGAGGATCAGTGCCAGAACAGCAGGATGAGGATGATGATCGGGATGGGAACGCCGAGCAGCCACAACAGAATGCCACGACCCATTGTCAGGTCCTCCTTGTCGGGATGGCCTCAACATGAACCGCGCGAGCACGGTCCGGCGAAAAGGGATATTTCCAGGCGCAGTTCCAGAAAAGCGGGTTTCCCTCCGGAATTGCAGGGCTGGAGCGCGTCCGCGTTTCCGTGAAAGACGGAAACGCTCTAGATGCGGCTGGAGCGAAGCCGCTGCACCGGCGCGGCGCGCGCCTTGGGCGGGGCCGGCAACCTGATCACCGGCTCGGCAAGCCTGGCCAGCCTGACCGGGATGGCGCCCCTGCCCGGCTTGCGGTTGAGCACAGTATCCTTGTGGACTGCATCCTTGCGGGCCGCATCTTCACGATCGATTTCGCGCAGCGCCAGCAGCCAATGGTGCTCCTGCTGATCTCCCGGGCAGCCTTCCTGCAGCCATATCTCTGCCGCGCGAGCCCGGATGCGGGCGTAACGCTCATTGCGTGCGTGACCCAAAACAGCCTCCTGGTTGAAATTCGTCATGCAGGGGCAACCGCTCAAACCGGCGATGGTTCCGAAAAAGTTGCGGCAGTCGGCGGTCGGCGTCTGCCCGCAAAGCGTACGGTCGCGAGCGCCGCTATTTCTCCTGCAGCGTGCTGAGCTGGGCACCATCGCGCTGGACGGCCGCGCCGGAGCCGGGCAGCCGGTCGTTGCGCTTTTCGTCTTCTCCAGCCTGCCTTGTGGGTTGGCCCTTGTCGAATTCGACGACGGCACCGACCGACAGGGTGGCATGCAGGACCGCCTTTTCGATGCCCGGCAAAGGCACGTTCTGGAAGCGGCCGGTGCGCCTTATCGCGACGGCAATGGCCGAGACGTTGACATAACCCTCGCTGGCCTTGGCCAGGATGACGGCATCCCAGGCTTCACTGAGCAGCCGTGACGGAAGGGGACGTTTCATCAGTCCGATTCCTTTCTTTCATTAGCAAGGCGGCATAGTGCGCCCCATTTCGGTGCAGCGCAACCGAAAATCGCAATTATATCAATAAAATCATACAGTTAGTAGAGTGCTTGGCATGGACCACCTGCACCAGATGCTGACTGTGTGCAGATTCCACTTGCAGCCTTCAAGCAGTGAACTATGTATTTCACACAGTGTGTGTCACTTACTCATTTTTGGTTCGAACAGACGCGCATCGTGCCTGGACGCGCCGGATGAGCTGAAGGAAGTCTCGGGGGAGGCATTCATGGCGGATCTTGGAAGACCGGAACGGCTGCAGATCATGTTGAGCGGCGAGGAACTCGAAGCGCTCGAAAACTGGCGCTACGAAAAACGCATGCCCTCGCGCGCCGCCGCCATCCGCGAACTGCTGCGGCTGGGCCTGGCGGCCGAAGGCATACTGGTCAGCGGCCAGGGCATCAAATCCCGCGAATTCGGCGTGCTGTCGGACAATGGCGGCGAGGACAGCGCGGGCTAGCACTGGTCGGACATTTCCCTGCCGGCCAACGCCGACTGTTCCAGGACGTGCTTGCCAAACTCCCCGACACAGATCCTTGCCGGCCCGGCCAGGACAGCTCTTGCCGCAAAGAGCGGCGACGTCGCCCAGGATGTTCCGGGGAAAGCGCCAGGCATAGGTGCAATCCTTCCCGCAGCAGCGCAGCCCGCTTACATGCGGATCTTGCCGTCGCATTGGTAGGTGAGGCTGACCTGCTCCCTCGCGATGCTCAGGTCCACCACCGACTCGAACAGGCGCGTGCCTTCACTCATGATCAGGACGACGAGCGGCCCGAACCTTGCTTCACAAGAAACGCCGTTGTCGCCCGACATGCAGGCAAGCGTCCTTGGCGCCGAGACCTTGCCCGCGAATGTGCCGGTGACGAAGATCGTCCCGCCGATCACCTCGATCTGGCGCACGGCGGAGACCCGCATGTTGCCCCAGCGCCCGTCGACGGAGCGGCATTCGACGGCGGCGGCCACCGACGGGACCAGCATCGACAGTCCGGCAACTGCGTTCCTGATCGCGATTTTCATGACTTCGGCGCCGCCAACGAGACAGCGCGATCTAAGCGGCTTTCGCCAGGGCCGGCAAGCACCGGCGTGCGGGACGTCGGGCAGCACCGCGCCGCCTGTCGCGATCTGCCGGTCTTCCGGATATACGCCCGCCCCCACCATGAGGCGGGCCACCCCAATGCCGGCTAAAGATCCGTCGTGACGGTTCCCGCCGTCGAGGTGTCGCGGATGCGGGTGGCGGCGGCGAAGCCGTCGAGGTCGTTCTGCAGGATGTCGACGGCGCGCGGCGCGTTGACCGCGACGCGGAACGCAGTGGCGCCGGCATGGGTGGTGCGCAGGGTGTTGCGCCTGACGAAGATCTTCTGGGCCGAGGCGCCGAGGCCGGAATGGATGTGCAGGCCGTAGGCGGCGTTCTGGACGACGCAGAGATTGCCGCAACAGCGTCCGGACAGCGCCGTATAGCGGATGGCCGCCTGCACCGAGGCGGTGCCCGCCGGCATGATGACGTCATTGTCGAGGCAATCGGCATCATGGCCATAGGCGGTCGCGCTGCCGCTCGGCGCGATGTCGATGCCGGCCTGGACGACCCCGCGGATCCGGTTGCGGGCTACGGTGAAATCCTGCGCCTTGCCATAGATGCCGATGCCGACGGCGGCGGCGAGCGAGCGCGTGACGCCTTCGATGATGTTGTCGGCGATGACGAACCCGTGCGCGTAAGGTTGCGTGTCGGCGACCTTGACCTGGATGGCGACGTCGTCGGTGTCGCGGATGATGTTGTCGACGAACCGCCACCGGGCGCCATGGCCGCCATGCCAGAAGGCATGTCGGCTGATGCCGTCGAAGACGCAGCCCGAAACGCTATAGTCCGACATCCGGCCGACCGCGATGCCGCAGCCTTCCGAGCCGCCGGCGGCTTTGCCGCCGACGATGTCGAGGAAGCGGCAATGGGTGATGCGCCAGCCGAACTGCTCGGCATCGGTGGAGGCCCCGGCGCAGCAGATGCCGACGGTGGTCTTCGTCACCGTCACATTGTCGATGGTGATGCGCTGGGCCGGCGCCTGCTGCAGCCCGGCCTCGAAATCCGGCCCGGCATGGCTCGATGCGCCGCCCCAGATGCCGATGAGATGGCGTTCGCTGCCTTCGCTGCCAACCTTGCCGTCGCCTTCGATGGTGATGTCGCGGATGGTCATGCCGTCGCGGGCGACGATCGCGGCACAGAAACGTCTGGCGCTGGAGATCCTGAGCCTGCCGTTGCGGACCGCGACCGAGACGGCAGCAGCCGCGAAGGCCAGCGGCCTGGTGTGGACGAATGTGCCGCCGCCGAGATCGACGGTGTGCCCGGCCCCGACCCGGCGGGTCAGTTTCTGCAGGGCGGCATCGGCGTTGGTGACGCCATCCAGCGGCGCGTCGAACTGTGCCGGGGTCCAGCTCCTGCCGTCGAGCGGAACGGCGCGCAGCCTGACGCCGCCGGCCGTCTCGATGTCGAAATCGCTGGCGGCGGCGGCCACCCGGTAGACGAAGCGTTCCTCGACGGTGCGGATACGGTCGCCGGGGATGACCCCGCCGGCGCCGCCATAGCTCAGCATCGTGTCGGCGACGAGCGCCGGCACGGAGGCAAATTCCGGCACCTGGTGGTAGAGGGTCATGACGGTCTTCCTGTGGGGTTGTGGTCCGGCAGGGCCCGGGTGGGCTGCGCCTACGCCGCGCGTATCGCCGCGATCTGGCTGTCGATCGCCGCCTTGCGGGCGGGCACGTCCATATGGGCGTCGGCATAGTCGAGCAGGTCGCGCTCGGCTTCGAGCGCGGCGATCAGCTGGTCACGCTCTCCGGGCGAGCGCGCGGCAAGGGCATCACGCGCCGCCTCATTCCTGGCTTTGGCCATGGCGCAGGCTTCATGATGGAAACGGGCATGGTCGGCGCAGGCATCGAGCGCGCGCTGGAACGACCAGTGGCGGTCGCGGCAGCCGATCCAGGCGATGAAGGATGAACCGTCTTTGGTGATGGTGCGCTCATGCGCGCCGTCGACGGTGACCAGCCAGCGGTTGTCATCCGTCTTGCGGAAAACCAGACCGTCGGCGGCATCGATGTGGCTGGACATATCCATCCCCTCCATTGGGTATGGATACGATTATCACATTGCGTGAAGTTATCAATCTAAAAATTCACACAGCGTGAATATCGGCAATCGGGATTACACCAGACAGAAGACGGTCCAGGCGCACCCGAAAAAGAAAAGCCGCGCCATGCGGGCGCCACCAGCACGCGGCACCCGGCTCGCACCGCGCGGGGAGAACTCCAGGGATCTGCACCAGTGCCCGGGAGGCGCTCCAGGCCCGCCTGGCGCGGCGCGGCTGCCGCACCCATCCCCTGGACGAGATCCCGCCCGAAGACCGGCCTCACCGCCCGGACACGGGCCAGATCACCAGAGACAACCGCACGGATGAAAGCCGCCCGCCGCGTTATCGCAGGCACAGGAGCCCGATCCACCTCGAAGCCGGCCGCGACGCCTCGATGGCGTCGACCTCCCGCCTGGTGTTCGCCGCGAGAAAAAGCCTGGCGCGGAGCACGCCTGGAGCAATTCCACACGCAAAACCGCGGCGCACTTTTGCTGGAATTGCTTTTTGATCCGGCGCAATTCCACACACAAAACCGCGGCGCACTTTTGCTGGAATTGCTTTAGCTGGATCCGGCCAGAACGAACACGCGCACGGTTTCGGCCCTTATCCGCTGCCCGGACACGCCCGGTGCATCCGCCAGCACCTTGAGGAGCTTCTGGTTCATTTCGCAGGCGCGGGGATCTTGCGGGCCGGCCGCAGCCAGGCCTTGCAGATCCGTCAGGGCTCCACCGCCCGCGACATACTGCGTTGCAATGGCCTGCCAATCGTCCGCCGTCGCGGCGCCGATATCCACCGGCGACTTTTCGCCGGCACCCATGGCCCGGATGGCGGCGGCGGCAAAACGATCGGCAGGCAGGGCATAGGTTGCGCCCTTCGCCTGCATGGCAGGGGTCATCGTGTCCGCCACGATCCAGCCGCCACAATCCTGCGGCGTTTCGTTCGCCTTGACCAGCTCGAGCATATCCCGCTTGGCCTGGAGCGCAGTGAGCACCAGCGCAGGGTCTGCCTTGCGCAGCGCATCCGCATGGCGCCGCCGGATATCAGCCAGGTTCTTGCCGATGAAAGCGGCCGTCTCCTGCGCGCTGCGGCCTTCCTTGGCCAGAGCGAGGTACCCGCTCATGAATTTTTCGGACTCGGCGGGCAACGCTTCCTGCAGCGCCTTGAAGATGGTCAGCCCCGATTTTTCGGCTTCGGCTGCAATGCCCTCCACGGTGGGAGCCGGCGGCTTCGAGAAGCGCGAGACGATGCTCGGCACCGAAAACGCGGCGACCACGAGCAGAAAAGCAACAACGATCTTCCAAGGTTTCATCAAGTCCCCCACCGAGGCGCCGCCTGTCCATCGGGACATGCGAGGGACGCCCCACCCTTTGCTGATCCATAGGCACTTTCCGAGAACCGGCAGCGGTTTCCGGGCCTATGCGCCTGACCTGGAGCGCCGCGCGTCCCCTGGACGCGCAAAGGTCGCTCCGGCACTTTGATCCGGCGCATGATCCTTTCCGGCAGTCGATTCCGATCTTCAGTGTCATGCGCCGAGCGCGACATGATCAGCTTTTCCAACCTTCCACAAGACAAGTGTAAGTTCTTGTTTCGTTCTTGACAAGTGATACAGGAATTGGTTCCTAATACCGGCTCCAATCAGGAGTGCAGCGGGTGGGTGGAATGGATGCAAAGCTGGACGCCGACGGCCATCTGAAACGGGTGGCCTGCCAACTCTACACGCAGCTGCCGGAAGACAAGCGCGAGGCGCTGTTGGTGCTGCGTTATGTGCGCCAGATCATCTTCTGCCTGGGCGAAGACTGGGAAGCGGTCACTCGCTCCGCGCCGATCCTGCCTTTTGCGGGCGACCGGAAAGGTCGGGCAGAATCTCCAACATCTTTGCGGGTAATCCAGACCGGTCGCCAAGATACAGCCAATCCAGAGTGACCCCGGTCTTCGACTGGATGGTGATGGCCACGTCGAGATCCGGGCGCCGCAGCCCCTTCAGGTAATTGTTGAGCGCCGGCTGGCTGATGCCGATCAGCTGGGCAAAGGACGTCTGGTTGCGCTGCAGCGCGGCAAGCAGCGCCGCCAGCCGCATCGCTATGTCTTGATTGGAACGTCCACCATCAGCCATGGCCCTTTCTGCCATATTCACACCGTGAAAAGAATTAACGCATATGGGCTTGCAATTAATTCACACAGCGTGATATTCAGGATCATGAACAGTGCCCCGCGGCGACGGTGACTTCACCCAAACGCCAGGCGCCACACCGCAGCTTTCTGCCATGCGCCGCACCCGCGGCGCTTCACCATCCGCGGCCCTGTCGCGGACGGCCGACGCCTGGGCAGGTCTCCCCTCCCGCCGCCCGGGCGTCGGCTGCCTCTGAGCGAACGGCCCTGAACAGAGAGGAGTTCCGCCGATGAAATACGATTTCGACGACGACCTGCGGGGCCCCAACCCGTCTGATCGGCTGCATCTGCTGGTCATGGCCGGGCTCGGCGCCGCCGTGGCGCTGCTGACCGGCTTCATCTTCTTCTGCTTCGCGTGGAGCGTGCTGACGTTATGACCGAGGCGCTCTGCATGAAGGCCCGCGCCCTGATCGCGGCCGAGCCGCGGCTGGCCCGCGAAGTGGTGCGGCAGCTGGCGCGAGAGCGCAAGCACGAAGGAGTGGAGCGCTTGCGCGTTTCCGCGAAGAACGGAAACGCTCCGGGCACAACCGGCGGCATGACTGCGCGCCAGCGCGACCTGCTTATGTTCGTCAAGACTTACATAGAGCAACAGGGCTTTGCCCCGTCCTTCGAGGAGATGAAAAGGGCGCTGGGGCTGGCCAGCAAGGCCGGCATTCACCGCATGATCGCCGGGCTGGAAGAGCGCGGCTTCCTCACGCATGCGCCCCGCCGCGCCCGCTCGATCCGCCTGGTGGCTGCGCCATGAGGCAACGGCCATGAGCAAGAAACGCTGGTTCCGGCTCTACATCGAGCGCTGGCGCGACGGCACCTTCGGACTGACGCCCAACGAGATCGCCGCCTACATCACGCTGTTGTGCGAGCTCTACGACCATGACGGCATCCTGATCCGTGCCGATCTCGACCTGCTGGCGCGCCGCTGCGGCATGCGCCCGACCAGTTTTCGGAAGGCTTTCGAAACGCTGACCCGGCGCGGAAAGCTTACCCTCGACGGTGATGTCATCACCTCCAAGGCGGTCTCCGAAGAAATCGAAAACCGGGAGAGACTCGACGGGAAGTCGGCGGAGAACCGCCAGAAACTCGCCGAAAAACGCAATGTCATCAACGAAATCCGGCAAAGACTGCCGACTGATACAGACAAAAGAATCCAGACAAGAGTCTTGAATCCCGAAAAGCTGCAGGCTTTCCGGGGGGCGGCTTCACCGCCCGTCATGCCCCAGAACAGGGAGCTGGAGCCTTTCCGCGTTTCGGAGAAAGACGGAACGGCCGCTCCCGATCACGCCCCGCCGCCGGCGGCCGGCCCATCCGCTTCCGTCCAGAACTTCATCAAGCGCCGGGAGATGGCCCGGCGCAGGAGCTGAGCCATGTTCATTGCCCGCTATGAAAACACCATGCGCAACGCCAGGCCGAAAGGCGTCGAACCCGAGCCGCGCAAGCCGAGACCGCAGCCCGCCCGCCAGGACCCGGCCGTTGCCGCCTATCGCACCATCGACGTGTTGGAGCCCAGGATGCCGGCGCGCGAGATCATCAGCCGCGTCGGCGCGCTGCACGGCTACACGCTGGCCGAGATCACCGGGCCGCGGCTGGAAAAGAAGCTGGTGCAGGCCCGCTTCGACGCGGTCAAGGCGGTGGCCGATGCCCGGCCCGACATGTCGCTGCCGCAGATCGGCCGGATCTTCAACCGCGACCACACCTCCATCCTACACGCGCTGAAGAAGCGCGGCGGCCGCCGCCTCGAACAAGGCCGGGGACAGGACCAGGAACGGAGCCCCGACCAGGGACATGGCCAACAGCAGGGAGCCGCGGAATGAGCGCGCCACAGAATGATAACGGCCACGCCTGGTACATCGTCAGCAGCCATCCGCAGGCGGAACGGCAGGCCTGCGCCGAGATCGCAGCACTTGGCCAGACGGTGTACCTGCCTTGCTTCCGCAAGGAATTCCACCACCGCCGCTACCGCAAATGGATCCGGCAGCACTACCCGCTGTGGCCGGGCTACCTGCTGGTGCTGGCTTCCGAGCACTGGTCGCGCGTGCTCGACTGCCAGCATGTAACGCGTGTGCTGCGCAGCCAGACCTATGCCGGCGCCGGCGCGCCGATCGCCATCCGCGACGCCGACGTGCAGGCAATCCGCCACGCCCAGGACAGCGGCCAGTTCGACCTGATGCGCATGGACCGCGCCACGGTGAAGCCCGGCGACCGTCTGCGGGTGCACGAAGGCGCGCTGACCGGCCAGGCCGGCACGGTGGAAAGCGTCGGCGACGACAGGATCGTGCTGCTGATCAACGCGATGGGGCGGGAGTTGAGGACGGTGGTGCCGGTGGAGAGGGTGGTGGGGTGATGAGAGGCGGAAAAACTAGAGACGCGCAGTGGGCCAACGCGAATGTCTGATAGGGGGCCGTCTCCCGACAGTCCGGTTTCGGCGACTGACAATCATTACGATGCCGTTAAGCGCTGGGCGGCTCCGGAAGCCCCTTACGCTTTGTAGTCAGGCACATGATGCGATCGAAAGAATGTTGTCGAGGTAAGCTTGCCGTATGCCACACCGCCTGCGAAAGCGTGTTCTTCTTTTTGTTAGTAAGGTTTAGGCGCGACGCAATTGTCCCTTCGGCTGCTTGACCGCTCAAGAAATGGGCAGTCAATCTGGGCGTATGGCTTATGATTTCTCGAGTTTGTCTCATAATGAGTTTGAGGACTTGGCTCGCGACCTCGTAGGTCACGAGATCGGCAAGCGTTTCGAGGCCTTTCCCGAGGGACCGGACGACGCGATGGATGGGCGGCACGCCCTCGCAGACGGCGATATCGTGCTCCAGGCAAAGCACTATCACCGATCGGGTTTCTCGGCGCTAAAATCCAAGATGAAGAGCGAGCGAACGGCCATCGATGGCCTGGCACCCTCGCGCTACATCCTCGTCACGTCGGCTTTGCTCACGCCAAAAAACAAAACGGCATTGGCGGAGATCATCGGGCCTGCGCTGCAAGGTCCCGGCGACATATTCGGGCCTGGTGATCTCAATTTGCTGCTGCGCAAATATCCGGAGTTCGAGAAAGCTCATCAGAAGCTCTGGGCGCAAAGCACGCCAGTTCTGAAATTGGTGATCAAGGAAGCGTTCGAAGAAGCGCTCGGAAAGCCTGGACCGCTACCTCCTGTCCTCGCCAATCTGCTGCCGCCGGCGCAAGGGACCGCGCCTGGCGCGGGTGCCGTGCCAGCGGTTCGCGACACGATCTTTCTGCTCAAGGCCACACCGATCGATGACGAATTTGCGCTGTGGCTAGGCCCCAAGCTCGAGGCCCAAGGCTATCGCGTTTTCGCCGACATACTGACGTTGCAGCCGGGCGACAAATTGCGGCGGCAGATAAACCAAGCCCTGCAGTATCGTGCGGCGAAAGTCCTCCTCGTCTGGCGCGATGCGACCCTCGCCGACCAGAATGTGCAAGACGATCTCGACATTGCGTTGGAAGTGGCGAATGAAATCGGCGATCCGCGCTTCGTCATTCCGCTTCGTCTCGAGCAGGGGAAAAAGGTCAAAGGTCTTGGCGATGCGATGCCGGTCGATTTCGTCCGTGGTTGGGGAGAAGGCGTCGCCAGCCTCTTTGATGCGCTGCAAAGGCAGAAGGTTCCGCGATCCGGCGATTCCTCTGTGATCGATCCGAATTGGGAAATCTTCCGCCGGCGTGGCGCGGTCCCGCTCGTCGACGAAGCTGAACGCCTGACATCGAACTGGCTGCGCGCCGCGGAAGCGCCCGATGTCATCCGCTACTACGAGAGCACCGGAGCGATCGACAGCCGTTTGCTTGACCGGGCGATCGATCAGTTCAAGTATCCATGCGCGCTGCAGGGCGGCGCTGGCTTCATCACCTTTGCAGACCAGACCGAGGTCAACATCGCGTTCGCATCGGCTGGCCGTTTTCAGATGAAGCACAAAATCCCGTTGCTGGATTTCGTCAACAGCGGTTTCCCGAAACTTGGCATCGAGCAACAGGTCGCATCGAACCTAGTCATCGCGATGATCAAGCACGCGTGGTTCTCGTTCTGCAGAGAGAGAGGATTCATCGAGTATCACTATTCCAACGCGATCGGCTTCCACGCATCGGCCGCGCAGGTGCGGACCGGCCAACGCATCCCCTGGGGCAGGCAAGGGGATCAACGATCCTCGATGCTGCGCAACGTAGCGAAGGGACATATCTGGCAATTCGGCGTCACCGCGATGCCCTATTTCTGGCCGTTCTGGCATCTGAAACTGAAGGCGCGCGTGTTGTTCTCCATCGACAACAACACGCCAGCAGGGCTCGATATCGACGATGCCAAAAAACTGCATCGCCTGCGCCGTAGCATCTGCAAAGGATGGCGTAACAAGCAATGGCACGGCCGCATGCTTGCTTTCCTCGAGCTCCTCTCCGGCGAGAGCGCGAACATCCGCCTAGCGCTCGCGCAGGGCGCCGAGCTTGTGATCGAGGCGGCGCCGATGCTGTTCACATCGCCGGTGAGCACAGCGCTTCCCGATATTCTCGATGCCGAGGAAGAGGAAGCCGACATCAGCACCCTGGGTCGCCCAGAAAACGATTGCGAGGCTGACGAATGAAGTTTCCCGAGAAATCGCTCCAGGTCGAACACTTCAACGAACCGTTGCTGGAATTCGCCTACGCGCAGCGCAGTCCTCATCCGAAAGACGGTCTGTTTCTCTACGGCCCCCATGCCAAAGCGAAGAGGACTCGCGAAATCCGCGTCGGGGTGGTCGGCACAAGCGACGGCATCGCGCATTTTCGCACCTGGGCGCGCAAGCTAAAATCCATTGTCCCGGTTCCACCGCCCGGAAAGGGTGAGAAGGTCGATCGCCTGCACTTGGCGAACTTCCCCGGTCTCGAGGAGGCGTTCGGGATCTCGTTCGATCCGGATGAATGCAGTGCGCTGTCCATCCAGCTGAAGGATATCGACCGCGCCACGCGCATCTTCAATCTGAACGAAGCCGTCGACAAGGTCGCACGCCTTTACATCGATCGGGTCGAGCAACATCATCGCAACGACGAGCGATCGGTCGACGTATGGGTCCTTGTCCTGCCTGACATCGTCTACGAGCGTTGCCGACCTCAATCCAAGCGCACGGGCCTTGCCATGGAGATAGGCGATTTCAAGAAGCGGCAGAAGGCGAAAGAAAACCTGCCGCTGTTGTCCGCCATGGGCGCCATCGATCAGTCCGACGAGTCGATCTTCGACGATGTCCCCGACTTCCATCGCAGGATCAAAGCCGAATTCCTGAGGATCGCGCCGACGCAGCTGGTACGTGAGACGACGCTCGCCCCCGGCGCCTTCCTCAACAAGGCCAACCACCCCACCCGCAAGACGCAGGATGCAGCGACCGTCGCATGGAACCTCGCTACCGGACTCTACTATAAAACGCAGCCGAAACCGCCATGGCGGCTGGCCGACGTGCGGTCAGGCGTTTGCTATATCGGCATGGTCTACAAAAGCCTGCCGAACGATCCGGACGGGCACGCCTGCTGCGCGGCGCAAATGTTCCTCAACGAGGGTGACGGCGTCGTTTTCCGCGGCGCCAATGGTCCGTGGAAGACCGGCGACTACGAGTATCATCTCAAGGCGCCGGCGGCGAAGGACTTGCTCGAACTCGTGCTGAAAACCTACAGCGAAGAGCATGGCGGCCCGCCGAAGGAACTGTTCATTCACGGACAGACTTATTTCAACGATGAAGAGTGGAATGCCTTCGTTGCGGCCGCGCCGAAGGAAACAAATGTCGTCGGCGTAAGAATCCGACCAACTGGCGGTGAGATCAAGCTATTTCGCGATGGCGACTATCCAGTGCTGCGCGGCACAGCACTCTTGCTCGACGCTCAGACAGCGTATCTGTGGACGACAGGCTACGTACCACAGCTCGACACCTACATTGGACCCGAAACTCCCAACCCTCTGCACATCACGGTGATGCGGTCAAAAAAAAAAGCGAAACCGAAGATCAGGACCGTGCTTGAAGACATCATGGGGCTCACTAAGATCAACTACAACTCATGCAACTTCAACGACGGGCTACCGGTCACCGTTCGCTTTGCGAAGATGGTCGGTGATGTCCTGACAATGGGGTCGGCCAAAGGCGAGAAACGCCAGCCGTTCAAGTTCTACGTCTGAATACAGGTCGAAGGTTCAAGACCCGAAGCGCTCGGGCGTTCAGCGGACGCGGATATTCTCAAGCAGCATGAGAGGTCCAGCCTATCGAGGGTCTTGTGCCGTCTTCGCTGCGTTGTTGCCTGCGGCCCAGGTTCGATAAATCAGACCATCGTCCGCGAGAAAGAACTCACCACCCAGCACCTCCGCCCCGTCTTCGACGAGGCGCTTCTTCATGGCGTCTTCACCTGCAATCGCGACGTCTGCGTTGCGGTATGGTGCAGTGTCAGGCTGAGGACTAGGCTTGAAGACCTCCCAATTGAAAGTCCCTTTTGGGTAGGCGCTCTGGATCTGATCGCGGCGCGCCTGGGGGCTCTTCGAGAAGCCAACCTTGATGATATGTTTGTCTTCAAGTTCTTCAATTCGGCGTCCAAGATAGGCTGTAATATCGCCCGCAAGGCGTAGGATGTACAGGTGTTTTGGACCGTCTGTTTCCCCCACCCAATAGGGCTGTGAGGCCGGCCTCACAGCGCGACTTGGGCTGAGGGCGGATTCTAGGGTCTGAATTGTGGGGTCGATGGGGTTGGTCTGCCTGTAGACAGGCACTTCGTAGACGTCCAGCTCGTATAGCTTTGCGGCTTCGTCCGTCGAGAGTGGCACGCCGCTGGCACCGATGAACTCTGGGTGGGAGCTGCCGTAGGCTTGCGGAAACAAGTCCTCGACCTGACGCCAATCCTCCGGAATGATCCTCCAAGCCCTCGTCGCCTTTACTGCAAAAAGCCACTTCCCACGGGTGTCGGGATCGCGCTCCTTCTCGGCCCAGCGATCCCCGGAGATGAATTCCCGCGCGTGGCCTATCTCGTGGGATATCTCGAGCACCCCAACGACCTTGCCGCGCATGTTGTCTGGACCTTTTCCCTTGGTCACGTAGATCGCGACCAGCGTTCCCGGCTTCGAGTTGCTCAGGTAGCGCGTCCGTCGGGGCTCATCGGCGAAGCCGATGCACCCCCAGCTGGCTGGATCGAAGCCCCAGAACGACGTCAACCAGACCTGCCGTCCGTCAGGCAGCGTGTCTGCAGTTGGAGCAAGTTCCGGAACCGACGCCCAATCGAATGCGAACACTTCCCGCTGGGCGGTCTCGATGTCGATGGCTCCCAGCACGCCTCGAATGTAAGTCATCGCGTCTTCAGCCGGATGCCGCTCCCCCTTCTTCACCAAGATCGTGGTGAGAGGCGGCAGACCGCGGTTCGCAAGTTCGTGCAGAATAACCTCGAGGTTTCGTCCCAGCCCCCGCCCCGTCGGATGGTTCCAGCCTACTGCTTCGCCGACCTGCTGGTAGGTCGTCCGACGTTTCTGCATAGCCTTTCCAGCTAGAAAGCGGGTGATGGCGAACTGAAGTGCATCCATGTGTTATCTAGCTTCCAGCAGCATGAGGACGGCGGCCAATTCATCCTCGCCAGTGTGTGCTGATGTAGCGATCGTGCTCTTCGTTCTTTAGCTGCTTCGTAAGATTGCTCGTCCGAACGTAGAATTCCTGCGTACCCCCGTCTTTCAGGTAGACAGGCTTCGGAGCCCGTTCTTTGACGTCCACAACAGCTACGATCTTCTCCTCGTGTGTAGCGAAGCGGACTTCGTAGAATGGGGCAAACTCACTACCGATCTGCTCGTTGATCAAATTGACGAGCGTCTGCTGAAACCACTCTTTATTTCTTTTCTCCGGCGACATTGTTGAGAGATCCGGTTCTAGGCCGATAATCTCTTTCTCGTCGGATACCCCGATGACCAGCGAGCCTTTGCCGGAGTTTAGGAAGGCTACGATCGTCTTCAATGCGGCCTTGCGCACAAGCTTGGACTTCGTCTCCTCTTTCAGGTCGAACTGCAGAGTGCTCTTGTACTCCAACTCCTGGCCCTCGTCGGCCTTGATGATCTGTTCGATCGTCGGTGGCGGTGGTGGTGGTGCGTAGAACGCGTCGGGCCATCCGCCGTTTTGATCGATCACCTCATCGATCTCAACCATCAGGCGGCGGGTTTCGGTGAGGGCGACCACCATGCGTCGATAGTGCATAATGTCCTCGTCAGTGAGCATGCGGCCGACGCTGGGGTTCTTTCCGCCCTTTCCAGCCCGATCCTTCAACCATTTCTCGCAGACCTGATAGCCGCCGACGTGGAACTCCCACGTCGCCTTGGGAACGTCTTCGAACCAGCGGCTGGCGTTGATCATCACCTTGCCGTTCTTATAATCGGGGTATCCCCTCTCCACCCGCGCCTCGCCGCTTCCGGCAAAGCGGATGTCCGGGGTTTTCAGGATCGGCGATTCCTCGGGACGCAATAAATGCAAGGCCACGAGCTGCCGACCCAGTGCGGCGAGCAGGGCGAAAATAGCGAGGGCTTTGGGTGTGGGGATGCGGGGGAAGTCAGATTTCAGGAACTCGGCATAGCGGCTGCGGTAGCCAGGGCTATGCAGCACGGCGTAGATATAGTCGAACAGATCTCGGGGGCCGAGGGTCTCTTGTAAATCGCCACGGCCGTCCCAGGTAACTTCGATCAATCCGGGCTGCTCTCCTCTCGAAGGAAGGTGGTCGCGGCGAAAGCCCGTATGTTCGTGGCCGAGAATTCCGTCTTCGTAAGCTAGTCCTAGAGCTTCGGCGAGCCTTAAGGCCCAAGCGCGATCGACGTTGGGACGAAGGCTCTTTTCACCTATCATGGGCTTCAGCCAAAGAGGCGCCACAAGAGCTACACCTCTGCTGCTGAAAGTGAAACGATTGTCAATTATGGCATCAACCGCAACTGCATGACTAAAAGGCGGGCCAGATACCTGTCTAGTGTAACTTAGTCCTACATTTGGGATTCCCACGAAATGGCCATTGGCTCTATCCCTAAGATGGACCGCTACTTGATTGTCGTATATTGAGTACCGGCGATCAAAGGGGCGATACGCGATCGAAACGAGCTTACTTTTCCAGTTTTCGCGGCGCAGGCGGCGCTTCGCTACATCATAATTCCACTGGCTCTGCGTACAAAGTTGAAACCGCCCTCGCGCAGTGTCCTCGTCAGGGGTATTTATTAGCCACTCTACCTTCTCAGTTTGCTCGGCTTCTGTGAAGGAGATTGCGAACTCGTCGTGGGTAGTGACGATGCCGGGCGCCGGATCACCATTTCCGCCCATCACGACCGGCAGACCTTCGAAGGCATGCCATTCTCCTTTTAAGTCAGAGTCGACCGGATAAAAGAAGCATTCCGGGGGAAAAATCGGACATTTACGTTGGCCAGTTATGCGTGATTGAGGATCAATAAGGTAGTCGAGCTTCTGCTCTGCGGGGCCGAAAATATCGTCTCGCCAAAGCTGTGTTGCAGATGGGAAGCCATCAAGCTTAATGGCTTCGGTTATGGCCACACCTTGGGCCACCTCCTCGAAAACTCCGCCATCAACAGAACCGTCAGGAGCCTTTTCTCTTTTCTTCACGTTACCGTGCAGGTCAAGGACTCGAATCTGCCCGAAGCTATCCCTAAGTCGGGAACGCATCCCCTTGAAAGTCGGATTATCATAAAATGAATGATTTGTAATAAATCCAAGAACACCAAATCCAGTATTATCCAGCTTTAATTGAGAAAATCGGAAAAATTTCACATAGTCATCTTGTAGCCACTTGCCTTGGCCCGGTTTCAACAACTCCGGCCAATTCGTTTTGTAGTCGTGAACCAGTCTGACGATCTCGGCGATGTTGTTGTTCTTAGAGTGCCCGGCGTAGGGTGGGTTGCCGACAACCACCGTGAACGGGGTCTTTACTTTTGCATCGTTGGAAGCTTGCGCCTCGTGCGCCAACGCCTCAGCCATGAAGACAAATTCCATATCCAGATCACGCGCAGGCTCCAGCGCATTGGTTAGGAAGATACGGGCCCGCTCCTTAGAGCCGAACGCGTAGCCTGTCTCCGACAGCTTCAACCCCACCTTCATATGCGCAATGGTATAGGGCGCCATCATCAACTCAAAGGCCGTCAACCTTGGCAACAGATGCTCGGGCACATAAGCGTTCCAGGCGGCCTTGATCTCGTCTGCCGACTTGCTCTGCCCTTCCCAGTGTGCCTCCATCCGCTTGTGGATCAGGTCGATGGCCTCGACCAGAAAGGTGCCGGTACCGGTGGCCGGATCGAGGATCTGAACGAACGGGGCATCGGGCTTCACATGCGCGGGGATGGTAATCCGGTTATCCCGCGCTGCGACTTCTGCCCATGTGCTTGTATCAGCCAGCCCAAGGGGCAGCCCGAACTCCGTCCGCAGGATTTCATCAACGCCGCGAACAATGAAGTTCACCACCGGACGGGGGGTGTAGAACACGCCGCGCTGCATCCGCTTCTGCGGGTCGTATTCCTTTAGGAAAAGCTCGTAGAAGTGAATGACTGGGTCTTCCTTGGGATTGCGGTCGCCGAAGTCACGCAGGACAGCTTCCATATTGGCGTTGTTCAGCATGTCGACGACGTCACGTACACCCAACTCGTCGAAATCCATCCCCTGCCGCTTGTCGCGACCGCCGAGCTTCAGGAAACTCTCGAATAGCTCCTTCAAAAAAGGGTTCGTCTTCGGAACCATATCGGCCAAATTGTCCGCTACGAGCAGAGCGCCGGGCCGAGAAATACGGGCGGCCAGCATGCCGTATGCAATTGTTTGGGCGAACATGTCGGCGAAGCCGTCGTCGTCCAGGTCTTGGATCAGATTCTTGCGAAAGGCCGCGAGCATCGTCCGCATTGGTCCCGCATCGGTCTCTGCGCCCAAAAGCTCATTAACGCGCGCACGTATCTCGGAGGCGAGCGCTGCAAGACGTACTGCCAGATCCTTCGCGGTCCGGATCGTTTCGTTGAGACGAAGCTCGAAGGCGGCGGACCAGTCCTTCCGCCACCGGTCCGAATCCTGCAGATCCTCCGGCCAATGCAGCTTTGAGGTCAGCGTCTCACCGACGTAGTCGTTGTGCAGCCCGGTGTCCTTCGCATTCCAACCGAGTACTTTCATCACCGGCAGGTCGTTGGATACAGCGCCATCGGAAAAGTGAACGAATGCAAGCTCTCGGTCGCCAGAACGGCCAAAATTCGCAGCAAAGATCAGATCGCTTTTATCCCACGCCTGCCTATCCGAGGGCTGTGTACCGGCGCGCTTTTTGACGACCAAGCTACGCAGAATGCGGCGCAGCACGGTGACCGAGACTGTCTTGTCTTCGAAGGACACGAAGAAGATGCCCCATGGCTGGTTCCTCGCAAGAGGCCGTAGCTGGTGGATCTCCCTGATCTTCGCCGTTTCCGCAGGCTTCAGGCCGAGTTCGCTCGCTTCGTATTCGAACACGACCTCTTCGAATCCGTAGTTCTCCCCGATTGGCCATTCCAGATGATCGCGCAGAACATCGATCAGCTTCGGAAAGGTGTTAATCCTGGCCAGTTCCGCCGCAGGAATCCCCATACTTTCCGTCCCCCTCAATTCAGTTCCATCCACGTCTTCAGCGCCGGGCCAACGCCGACAGGTGCCTGGACCTTGCGAAGGAATGTCTTGGTTATGTGCTTTTCCACGGCCGCCCGGACATCCGACAACTGTAGCCGTTCCATCTCAAGCCTTCTCGGAGTCTCAGGCGTCGAGCGGATTGCGTCGACGATCGGTGACGCGTCCTCGACGATCCTCCCGCTCCCCACGTCATAGAGATACCACTGGACGTCGCCGGCCTCGGTGGTCCAGATGTCCTCGCCTGCTTGCTCTGAAGCCGCCTTGTCAAAGGCGGGCCGCGCGTAGCAGAAAAAAACGGCTCGCGTGCCAGGCCTGATGTTTTCCTTGCCGGAGAAGATCGCGTTGGGGAAGCCGTTCAGCATCTCCTCTAGGCCTGGATGTTGCCTCACAAGATCCTGCCATTCGAGGTGGAGCTGTTCGTCCGGACTTTGCTGCCCCTCGTACTGCTCACTGAAGTTTCGCAGGTCTTCGTAGTCGTCGTCCTCACGCAGGAGCTTCCGTCCCTCGATGCCGAGTGTCTTCGATATCCTCAGCGTCTTGTGAGCCACGCGGCCGTAAAGGCGCAGCAGATCATCCAGGTCATCTGGTGGCAGGAAATTCCAGTAAGCCACCGTGCCCCGTAGCTGCTTCTGGCTCGGGTGATCCTTCAGGATCTTGGCCTCGATTTGAGGGTTCATTCGACGATCGACACGGCCAATCCGCTGCATCAGCCGGACCGGGTTCCAGTGAAGGTCGTAGTTGATAAGGCGAGTGGCGTCCTGAAGGTTGAGGCCTTCTGATAGAACATCAGTGGAGATAAGCACCCTGATCTCGCGATCTCCCTGCTCCTTGCTCGTGCTCTCGTTATAGTAGGGAGAAAATCGCTGGATGACCTTCGCTCGATCGTCCTTGGTGCCGCTGTCGATCTGTTCAACGCCCTCAATGCCTGCGTCGCGAAGCTGAGCCGCAATGTATCGCGCGGTGTCTCCGAACTCGGTGAAGAGCAATACCTTGTGCTTCGATAGGACCGGATCCTTCGTGAGGAGCTGAATGAGCTTCTTTAACTTGAGGTCTTGGTTCGGCTTGAACTTCTCGAGTTCATAAAGGAAATCAGCGAGCTGCTCGATATCGGCAAGTGAGTCCGCGATAATCTCGTCGACCTTGAAGTCCTTGCGATCCAGCTTGCCCTTTTCGACCTCTTCGATCAGTTCGGGTGGGACAAGGTCCTCATCCGCCTCAGGGTCGAACAGATCCTTGTCCGGCTTGTACCCAAGCAGTTTGGCGTGTTTTCGCTTGCATCGCTCAAGCTGAGCCTTCTCATGATCGGTCTCACAATGGACCTCAAGCCAGGCGAGCAATTTATGAAGAAGGCGCCAGCAGGAGAGCCTGAAGGCCTCTGCCGAACTCTCGAACCGCTTCAGGAAGCTGGTACGAATGAGGGCCACAACCTGCTTGAGGCGACCGCGCTCTAGCGCCGTTGCCGCCTCTTCTGTGTCCCCTTTGTAGTAGGCGTATGGGTTGTAAATGCCGAGCACGAAAAGCGGTTCGCGCTTGTTGAACGCGTTCGCGACCATTTCCAGAAGTTTGCCGTAGGTCTGTCGAACCGAGTACTCCGCGACCGTTGGCTTGCGCGGCTCTGGAAACATGACCTCCCCGTCGCCCTCGCGCTTCATGCTCTCCTTGACGTAGTTCCTGCTGCGCTGGACCACGAGGGAGTCGAACAGAGGGTCCGCGTATAGCCGCGTAGCTACATCTGCGGCATTTATCTCCAGCTGTTCATCTTCGATCCTGCCGTAGATTTCATTTTCGATCTGTTTTTCCAACTGACGAATGTATCCGGGCAAAGAGTGGATGCCGAGTGTGCCCCCTGCGAAGTAGTCGGATTCATGGCGAGAGAACAGCTCGACCATGTGCTGAAAATCGGTGAGGCGATTGTTGATCGGAGTAGCCGTGAGCAGGAACACCTGCTTCCCGTGGGTAATATCGTAGAGGCGCCAGTAGCGTGACTTGCGACCATCACCCTCGAGGCCACGGATGCCGGTGTTCCGGAAATGATGCGCTTCATCGATGATGACGACGTCAGCCTGTCCAGCGATCTGATCGAGCTCATCTTGCATCGACGAACGCATCAGATCGGTGTGGCTGTAGATGCGCAGATTGGCGAAGCCCTTGAATAGGTGAGGCAGTCGCTTTTTCAGCTCCCTTTCCCAGACTGGCTCCTTAGCTGCTTTCGGAACGAAGAGCGCAACGTTCTTGCCCTCGTGAACCACGAAGCGCTCGATTAGCATCAGACCGACAAAGGTCTTCCCTAGGCCCACGCCGTCACACAGGAATGCGCCCCCATACTTCTCCGCCCTTTTAAGGAGACCGGCATACCCGTCTCGCTGGTACTTGGCCAACACCGGGAAGATGTGGGAGCTGCGCTTTTCCCATTCTCCAGCAGTCTCCTCATGGCCCAGGAAGTACTGTTGGAGCGAACGGGCATATGTCTCGAACGGCTGATAGTCGCGGGTGTGCCTTTCAACGACTTGGAGCAGTTCCGGGGTGACGTCCTCCGCTTCTTCCCAGTGCTCATCGAACCATTCCTGAAGGACGGCGACGGGCGTGCCAGTGATCTGAACGTTCAGTTCGACGTTCTCAGTCATCCCGGGAAATGTGAAATTCGAAGAGCCAACCAGTGCCGATGAGCCGACCACGTCTAGTCGCGCGTGGGTGATGTACGCCTTCGCGTGGAATTTATCTTTGCGATAGACTCGGCACTCAATGCGCCGATCTCGGATGGCTTCGCTGATCGCGCCGACGCCGCTGAGGAAGTGATTCTTGTTCTTTTCACGGTCAAGACTCTCGTCGAGCTTCGACCGGATCTCGACTAGCCCACGTTCGAAGGCCTTCTTCGTCCTTCGCGAAACTTGGTCCCCCATTAGAATGCGGATCTTATCGACCTTCTGCCACTCATCTTGAAGAGCCAGAAGAGAACCAATCTCGAAATAAGCGGTGGCTATGTCAAAGGATTTGGAAAGGCCGCACCAGTCGCGCAAGTAACGCAGGACACGCCAGTCATCGGTACTATTGTCGACGATGAATAATTCGCTGCCGACCTTGTGGCTGGATCTTTTTGGCAAAGCGTCACCTGCGAAACTCTGATCAACTTGCGACATCCCTACACCAGGTCGTTGCAAGCCTTAGCCGTTAACTGCTCTGGAGTGCGTCACTCTGTCAACACGAGGAAACAGGCTGGCGACCGCGGCTCCCGAACGGAGAGTCGATGCTACGCGGAAGTTGGATGGCCTGCATTCATTGGACGTCCGCTTCCGGGCCGCACCAAGGTCGGCTCGAATGGCTGACTTGAAGGCGCAAGCTGCCATTTTCAGAGCGCATCCTAACGCGTCAATTGTCAATTTTTCGCTGTTCGACGGGTATACTGAAACGTTTAGCGGCGCACCAACACCAAACCAAATCACCCAATAAAAACATTCGAGCGATGGTAATCTAGGTATCTGTGCCGTCGCTGAGCAAACGGAGCAGTTCGCCACACCGCCGGCGCTTCCGCCAAACCAAATCTCTCCCTTGCTAGTTGTTCAAAGCCGAGACGATATAAGTCTCCACGATCCATGCGCGGAGACACAAGCACGTCGCCATCGTCTTGGAAGCTGATGAAGCCGCGATCGAAGAGTAAGTCGGCATCGGGCGTGAGCAACAGCCCGTTCATGCCATCAAGCCGTTCCTCGGCAGAGGTGCAGAGCCGCCAAGGCTTGATGTGGCTGGCAATTAGCAGTGATGGGTTTGTGATCCCTGTCAGCCGGCACTCGCGCTCTATAGCTTCGACATTGGCGCGGAACTGCCCCTGCCCGCGGCGCGCTTGAATGACGCTCTTTCTGACTGTGTCGCCCAGTTGGAGATCGACATTGATGCGGCGTTCGACAATTTCATCGAGAAATTCGCCAACCGCTTCGAAGGTGAGACTGTTACGACCGCCAAACTCAAGCGCTTGAGCATCGAATGTTGTGTTCGCAATTATGGTCTCGAAGACGGCTTTCGGGATCGACGCGAGATAGGCACTTTGGTGCCCGCCTCCAGTGATCGGACTGATCGGCGAGTAGCGTGCCGGCAGCAGTGGGCCTAATTTTTCGATGAGTTCTCTTGGCCGCACGGCTGGAACTAGCGGCACCCAATAGATGGGCAAATACCAACCTTCATTGCTCCAATAGGCGCCCGTTTCTCCGAACTCGACAGGCTTGGGAGCGGCAAAGGCGAATTGGGTAACGCGCCCAACGTAGCTGATCGCCTGATTGGCGTAGGAGAAAACCAGATCGCCCGGGTTCGCACGACGCATAGTGTCGTAAAACTCATTGCGTGCGCCGTTGCTCTTCCTCTTGGGAGACCAGAGATATTGCCCGTCGATCTCCTGACGGAAGGTTTGTTTGTGATTTACCCACCAGTATTCCGGCATTTCGGATCAGCGATTCCAGGACTGCAGTGCTACGTATAGAACGACTATCGAAAAGTCTGTAATGCATACTTGCGGCGTTGCGGCTGAATATCCCCTCTCTTGCGATTTCTAGCACTTAGCCTGCGCCGCCCTGGCGGGCGTGCTCGTCTAAGGTGCTGAAATCGCTTTCTCCCCCGCAAGGGGGGAGATAGAGGCGCCAAGCTCTCACCCCTCCAGAAACCCCTGCAGCCGCGGCACCACGAAATCCAGGAACACCCGCACGCGCTGGGGCATCCTCTGCCCGCCTAAAAACACGGCGTGCATTTCTTCCGCGTCGGGCTCGACCACGTCGGCCAGCACTTCCACCAGGCGGCCGGCGGCGAGGTCGGCGCGGACGTGGTAGTCGCCCATGCGGCCGAGGCCAACGCCGGCCAGCGTCATGCGGCGCACCGTCTCGCCATTGTTGGCCAGCAGCGCGCCGTGGACGACACGGTCGACGATGCGGCCGCTCTGCTTCAGCGGCCACACCGGCTCGGCGCGGCGGAAGTTGAAGCCCAGGCAGTTGTGGCGGGCAAGGTCCTCGATCGAACGCGGCACGCCCTGGCGGGCGAGATAGGACGGGGCGGCGACGATCTTGCGGCAGGCGGTGCCGATGCGGCGCGCCAGCATGCCGGAATCCGGCAGCGTGCCGACGCGGATGGCGATGTCGGTGCGGTCGAGATAGAGGTCGACGATCTCGTCGCTCAAGGAGAGGTCGACGACGATGTTGGGATAAGCGCGCCAGAATTCGGGCAGGATCGGTTCCAGCCCGAGAACGCCGATGGCGACCGAGACGTTGACACGCACCGTGCCGCCGGTGGCGGCGGCGCCGTAGGACAGCTCCTGCTCGATCTGGTCGAGCTCCTTCAGCAGCGCCTGGCTGCGCTGGTAATAAAGCTGGCCCTCGGCGGTCAGCGACAGCGCCCGCGTCGAGCGCTCGATGAGGCGCACGCCAAGCCGCGCCTCGATGCGCGAGACCAGCTTGCTGACGGTCGATGGGGTGAGGCGCAGCAGCCGTGCGGCTTCCGAAAAGCTGCCGGTCTCGACCACGCGCAGGAACACCTGCATTTCACCGGTGCGGTTGTCCATCTCTTGCCCGCCTGTGATCTGGTTTCACAGATGATGGGAAGATCAGCGGCATTATCAAGCCCAAGACGGCTCTTTATGTGATGGGGCGAGATAAATCGCATCAAGGAAGCCTCAGTCGCCGGCGTGGCCCATCCGGGCCACTTGGCTAACGCGCCAGAGCAATTCCAAGAAAAGTGCGTGGCGGTTTTCCGTCCGGAATTGCTTGAGACAAAGAGAGAGCGCGGCGCCCGAGAACACATGAATTGCCGCGCGCTGCAACGATCAATGACCGTTGGCATCACCTGAATTCACGGCGCGCCGCCAGGCCGCCGAAAAGAGACGAAAAGGACATCATCCATGCAAACCGTCACCGCCCATGGGGCAGAAATCCCGGCGCTCGGCTTCGGCGTGTTCCGCATGTCGGACGCCGAGGTGGAGCGCATCGTGCCGGCGGCGCTGGAAGCCGGCTTCCGCCATTTCGACACCGCGCAGATCTACCAGAACGAGGCGGCCCTCGGCCGCGCGCTCGACCGCGCCGGTGCGCGGCGCGAGGAGCTGTTCCTGACCACCAAGGTGTGGGTCGACAACTACAGCGAAAGCCGGTTCGCCGCTTCGGTCGACGAGAGCCTGGAGAAGCTCAAGGTCGACCAGGTCGATCTGCTTTTGCTGCACTGGCCGGCCGAGAAGGTGCCGGTGGCCGAGCAGATCGCCATGCTGAATGCGGTGCAGGCCGCCGGCAAGACGCGTTTCGTCGGCGTCTCCAACCAGAACATCGCGCAGATGCGGGAATCCGTCGAACGCTCCCCGGCGCCGATCGTCACCAACCAGGTCGAGCTGCATCCCTACCTGCCGCAGCCGGCGCTGGTGGCGGAGGCCAGGGCAGCCGGCGTTGCCGTCAGCGCCTATTACGGCATGGCCGACGGCGCCGTGCCGCAGGACACGCTGCTGCAGGAGATCGGCGCGAAGCATGGCAAGAGCGCTGCCCAGGTCGGCCTGCGCTGGCTGGTGCAGCAGGGTTTCGTCGCGCTGTCGAAGACGGCGAACCCGGCGCGCGTCGCCGAGAACATCGCCATCTTCGATTTCGCGCTCGATGCGGCCGACATGGCGGCGATCGCCGGGCTGGCGCGCGCCGACGGCCGGCTGGTTTCGCCTCCCGGGCTGGCGCCGGCGTGGGATGTGTGAGGCGGGCGTCACATGAAAGGCCCCGTCGCTGACAACCCCTTCTCCCCTTGTGGGAGAAGGCAAGACGAGCCGCCCAGCGAACCAAAGACTATGCCGAACACCGGGGAGCGTGCTTCGACTGATCGTTTCAACAACCCTATGCCCAAAAGGGCGCAGTGAAGGCTGAAGCCATGAACACTGATGTGATGAACACCAAAGATACCAAAGGCGCCGCCGCGACGGCGACCCCCTCCGCGCGGCTAGCACTGCTGGCGCTGGCGATCGGCGCCTTCGGCATCGGCACGACGGAATTCTCACCGATGGGGCTGCTGCCGGTGATCGCGCAAGGGGTCGACGTGTCGATCCCGACGGCGGGGCTCCTGATCAGCGCCTATGCGATCGGCGTGCTGGTCGGCGCGCCTTTCATGACGCTGGCGTTCAGCCGCTTCGGCAAGCGCACGGCGCTGATGCTCCTGATGAGCATCTTCACCATCGGCAATCTGATGTCGGCGATGGCGCCGGGCTATTTCACGCTGCTCGCCGCCGCTGACGCGGCCTGCCGTGCTGCTTGCCATGGCCACCACGGTGCTGGGCGCGGGTGCGATGTTTGCGCTCTACACCTATGTCGCGCCGACGCTGGAAACGCTGACAGGCGCCTCCGGCAGCTTCGTGACGCTGGCGCTGGCGCTGATCGGCGTCGGCTTCACCATCGGCAACTGGCTGGGTGGCCGGCTGGCCGACTGGTCGCTCGACGGCGCCACCAAGATCTTCCTCGCCGCGCTGGCGCTGATCATGTTCGTGCTGCCGCTGCTGTTTGCCAGCCCCATCGGCGTCGCCATCGGCCTGCTGGTCTGGGGCGGTGCGGCCTTCGCCATCGTGCCGCCGGTGCAGATGCGGGTGATGCAGGCGGCTTCCGAAGCGCCCGGCCTCGCCTCCTCGATCAATGTCGGCGCCTTCAACCTCGGCAACGCGCTGGGGGCTGCCCTCGGCGCCGCCGTCATCAGCCTCGGCCTCGGCTACGCCGCCGTCTCCATCGCCGGCGGCCTGCTCGCCGCGGCCGGCCTCGGGCTGGTGTTCGTGGGTGGGCGTCAGAAGGCGAGGACGATGGCGGTTTGCGGGGCTTGAGGGAGGTGCCGAGCTCGCGCGCTGCCCGGGCCTGGCGCTATGGCTGGTGAAAGCGCTCGCCGCGTTGGACGTTTAGTGCCGAGGGCGCGGCGCCTCTATCTCCCCCTTGCGGGAGGTGAGGGCCTGGTTCGCCGCAGGCTTAAAGGCTCGAACGCCCGAGGGCCGGGCGCGGCGCCTCTTTCTCCCCCCTTGCGGGGGGTGAGGGCCTGGTTCGCCGCAGGCGAATTGAAAGGTCCACTGGACCTTTCAAAAGGTACGAACGCCTGAGGCCATAGCCGAAGGCCGGGTAGCGATTTCAGCATCTTAGACGAGCACGCCCTTTAGGGCGGCGCAGGCTAAGTGCTAGAAATCGCAAGAGAGGGGATATGCCGGTACACCCACTGAAAGCCTGCCTCGCATCCTGCTCGGGGGAAAAAGAGGCTCATTTGCATAGCCCTCAGCTGAAAATCCCCTCTCTTGGATTTTCTACGACTTAGACTGCGCCGCCCTAAAGGGCGTGCTCGCTAAGATGCTGAAATCGCTACCCGGCCTTCGGCTATGGCCTCAGGCGTTCGTACCTTTTGAAAGGTCCACTGGACCTTTCAATTCGCCTGCGGCGAACCAGGCTCTCACCCCCCGCAAGGGGGGAGATAGAGGCGCCGCGCCCGGCCCTCGGGCGTTCGAGCCTTTTAAGCCTGCAGCGAACCAGTCCCTCACTCCCCGCAATAGCCGGACTGTTCGATCTTGCGGCTTTCCTGCGAAACCTGCTTCGGCGTTCCCGAGGAGATGTCGTAGAAGCGACGAATGCAGGTGTCGTAGCTGCCGACGCTGGTGTCCATCCAGTCGGCCTGCAGCAAGGTGCTGTCGAGGCCGTATTTCAGCTGCAGCTGGTAAAATTCCTCGCCGCCGAGCGGAAGATCCACCACCTTGCCGGTGCGGGCGTCGATCAGGAAGGTGAAGATGCAGGAGCCGCCGCAGCCGATCTCGATCAGGCTGAAATGGCCGGCGAAATTCGGGCCTTCCTTCATGCCGTTGCGGATGCGCGTGCGGAACTGCGCGGTGTCGCCGGCGAATTTCGGCAGCACCGGCTTGCCCTTCAGGTGGGTCTTGACCGGATAGTCCGCGAATTGCGGCTCGGCCGCCGCGGCGCCGGTGACGATGGCAGCCAGCAGCGCCGCCGCGATCAGTCTCTTCATGACGTCTTTCCCCATGGAGCGGCCATGTCTGTGGCGGCATGGGGGACGTGTCAACATGGCACGATGGGATGCGTCAGGATTGTCGGGATCGGGCGATTCGGCACGGGCGGGACAACCGCCATTCGAGACGACAACCCGGTTGGCAGTCACGAACCAAACAGCCGCCTGTCCCAATAGACGGGTTGGTGCAGGCTGGTTTCGATGCCCGCGAATTCGGGATGCGCTGGGTTGATCAGCACGTTGCGGTCCGGACGGGCCGCCACGCTCGGCACCAGCATGAGCGCGCTGCGGCGCTCCAGGCACCAGCGCTCGCCGAAGGTCCTGCTGGTGCTTGCGGGCTGGCTGTCCCAGCCGGGCAGGCCAGCTTCAGAAAACACCTCATAGGACGTGCCCCGCGGGATGGTGATCGTCACATAATGCTGGTTGGGCGGCAGGCGGCCGCTGCCATGCACCAGTTTCTCAAGCAGTGCGGTCGAGAAATGTTCGGCCGCATAAATCAGCGCGGCGCCCGGCGTGTTCCAGCGGCCCGGCGCGATCGTCGACCCCGTCGCATCGAAGATCGGATAGGCGCCGGCCGGGTCGCCAATGCGGTATGCCGTCAGCGTGCGGTCCAGAATCTGCGGCGTCACGCGGCCGCGCCCTATTGGCGTCACGCGGCTGTGCCGTATTTCAGCCCGCCGAGCACATCCAGCACCAGCCCTGCCCCGATCTCGCTCTGGATGACGACATCGACCGGCCGACGATCTTCGAGCATGGCATGCGGCCGGAACAGGAAGTCGCGCGCATCCGCGTCGCTGCCCCACACATCGACGGCCAGCGTCCATACCCGCGCCAGGCGCGCAAGCCGCTCGCCTTCGTCCGACGACAGCCGGTTGCTGGCCTTGCGCCGCTCATAGGTCGCCTTCGGGATCAGCCGATATTTGAACTGCGTATCGCCGGGAGCCAGCTTGCCGGCAAGACGGTCCAGCGCCTTCACCGGGAGTCCGTCCTCGATACGCACAATCAGCCCGAAAGCGCCGCCGGAGGTCGGCACGCCCAGTACGCCCGCGACATTGGCAAAAGCAGTCATCATACGCACCGTATCACTTGATACAGAATTTATCCTCAAATGAGGCCGACTTCAAGGAGGAGCTTCAATGGCCTGCTCGGCGCGGTGCCAGACTCGGACACAGCGTGAGCTGGTCGCTCTGCCGATGCAGGTGCCGCCACGTCGGAAGTTCAATGCGCCCCCCTCACCCTGGCCCACAAATTCAGCGCGCATCCCCGGATGACCATTGCCGGAGGAGCCTCTATAACTATGCTCAACTTGTGAAGGGGAGACGATGCGCTACATACGTCCGCTTACGATCGAGGATGCCGTCGGCCAGCTGGTCGGCGCGTCCGGCACGGCCGCCATCCTGGCGGGAGGCAGCGACCTCCTGGTGAGGATGAAGGGCGGGTTCGTCGAACCCGACCTGATCGTCGACATCAAGGCGATCGCGCCTTTGAGCGAAATCCGGGAAACCGCGGAAGGCTTCAGCATCGGCGCCGCCGTGCCCTGCGCGGTGCTGGGCGAGAACAAGGTGCTGAAAAAGGCCTGGCCGGGCGTCGTCGAGGCGGCGAAGCTGATCGGCTCGAAGCAGGTGCAGGGCCGCTGCACCATCGTCGGCAATCTCTGCAACGCCTCGCCGGCCGCCGATTCGGTGCCGGCGCTGGTGGCGGCCGGCGCCAGGGCCGTGGTGGCCGGGCCGACGGGCAAGCGCACCATTGCCGTCGAGAACGTGCCGACCGCGCCGGGCCGGACCTCGCTCGCCAAGGGCGAGATCATCGAGGCGATCCTGCTCGACAACAGAGCACCGCGTTCGGGCGACGCCTATCTGCGCTTCATCCCGCGCACCGAGATGGACATTGCGGTGGTCAGCGCCGGCGTCAACCTGACGCTCGACGAGACCGGCGTGATCCGGACGGCGCGTGTGGCGCTGGGCGCGGCAGCGCCGACGGTGCTGCTGGTCGAAGAGGCCGCCGAAGTGCTGGTCGGCTCGAAGCTGGACGAGGCGACGCTGGAGCGGCTGGCAAAAATCTGCGCGGGCGCCTGCCGCCCTATCGATGACAAGCGCGGCACCATCGAATTCAGGCGTAAAGTCGCAGGTGTGCTGGCGCGGCGCGTCGCCGCTACCGCTTATGAACGTGCAGGAGGCAAATGATGGCCGGCATTGCGGTTTCCACGACGATCAACGGCGATGCCGTCGAATATCTCTGCCAGCCGGACGAGACGCTACTGGACGTGCTGCGCGACCGGCTCGGCCTGACAGGCGCCAAGGAAGGCTGCGGCACCGGCGACTGCGGCGCCTGCAGCGTCATTGTCGACGACCGGCTGGTCTGCTCGTGCCTGGTGCTGGGCGCGGAAGCGGAAGGGCGGCGCGTCGAGACCATCGAAGGCATGGCGCATGGCGACACGCTGCACCCGCTGCAGCAGAAGTTCCTCGAACATGCCGCCCTGCAATGCGGCATCTGCACGCCGGGCTTCCTGATCGCAGCCAAGGACCTTCTGGCCAAGAACCCGGACCCGACCGAGGAAGAGATCCGCTTCGGGCTGGCCGGGAACCTGTGCCGCTGCACCGGCTATGACAAGATCGTGCGCGCCGTCCAGGACGCCGCCAGCGTGATGAGAGGCTGAGGCGATGAATTTCGATCCACGTCTGACCAACCGCAGCTTCAGCGCCGTCGGCACGCGCCCGATCCGTCCCGACGGCATCGACAAGGTGACCGGCCGCGCCCGCTACGGCGCCGACTTCAACATGGCCGGCCAGCTGGTCGGCCGCGTGCTGCGCAGCCCGCATGCCCATGCCGTCATCCGCGGCATCGACACCTCGAAGGCCGAGGCGCTGCCCGGCGTCAAGGCGGTGATCACCGCGGCCGACCTGCCGGACCTGACCGGCGGCGACAGCGCCCTCTACGACATCCTCGACAACTGCATGGCGCGCAGGAAGGCACTCTATGACGGCCATGCCGTGGCGGCGGTGGCGGCGATCGACGCCCGCACGGCCAGGCAGGCGCTGAAGCTGATCTCGGTCGACTACGAGGTGCTGCCGCATGTCACCGATGTCGACGAGGCGTTCCGGCACGGCGCGCCGCTGATCGACGACGCCATCTTCACCGAGGGCCTGGTTGAAAAGCCGGTCAAGCCGTCCAACGTCGTCAAGCGCACGCAATTCGGCCATGGCGACGTGCACAAGGGTTTCGGCGAGGCCGATTTCATCGTCGAACGCTCGTTCAGGACCGAGCAGACGCACCAGGGCTATATCGAGCCGCATGCCTGCGTGGCAAGCGTCAGCGCGGACGGCATGGCGGAACTGTGGGTCTGCACCCAGGGGCCTTTCGTCTACCGCCAGCACTGCGCCCAGCTGCTCGGCATGGAAGCCTCGAAACTGCGCGTCACCTCCTCGGAGATCGGCGGCGGCTTCGGCGGCAAGACCCATGTCTGGGCCGAACCGGTGGCGCTGGCGCTGTCGCGCAAGGCCGGTCGGCCGGTGAAGCTGGTGATGACGCGCGACGAGGTGTTCCGGGCATCGGGCCCGACCAGCGCCACCTCGATCGACGTCCGTATCGGCGCGCGCAAGGACGGCACCATCACGGCGGCGGAAGCGACATTGCGCTACAGCTGCGGCCCCTATGCCGGCGGGTGGGCCGAGGTCGGCGCCATGACGGCGTTTGCCTGCTACCGGCTGGACAATGTCAGGACGGTCGGCTTCGAGGTGCTGGTCAACCGGCCGAAGACCGCGGCCTATCGCGCGCCGTCGGCGCCGATGGCGGCGTTCGCGGTGGAAAGCAGCATCGACGAACTGGCCGGCAAGGTCGGCATGGATGCGGTCGACTTCCGCATCAAGAACGCGGCGCAGGAAGGCACACGCGCCTCCTACGGCCCGGTCTACGGCCCGATCGGCATCGGCCCGACGCTGGAAGCGGTGAAGAACCATCCGCACATGCAGGCGCCGCTCAAAAAGAACCAGGGCCGCGGCATGGCCTGCGGCTTCTGGTTCAACTTCGGCGGCCAGACCTGCGTCGACCTCAACATCGGCATGGACGGCTCGGTTTCGCTGGCCGTCGGCACCGTCGACGTCGGCGGTTCGCGCGCCTCGCTGTCGCTGGTGGCGGCGGAAGAGCTCGGCATCGACTATGGCCAGGTCAAGGCCATCGTCGCCGACACCTCGAGCCTCGGCTACAACGACATGACCGACGGCAGCCGCGGCACCTTCTCCTCCTCGATGGCGACGATCTCGGCGGCCCGCAACGCCATCCTGATCCTGCGCGAACGCGCCGCGCAGATGTGGGACATCCCCGCCGACGACGTGGTCTGGGAAAAGGGCCATGCGCTGGCCAGAGGCGAGAAATACGGCAACCTGTCGCCGCTGTCGCTGAAGGAGATCGCCGCGCAGTCCGGCACCACCGGCGGGCCGATCGCCGGCCACAGCGAGCTGGTCGCCGACGGCGCCGGCGTCTCCTTCGCCACCCATATCTGCGACATCGAGGTCGACCCGGAGACCGGGGCCACCCGGGTGCTGCGCTACACGGTGGTGCAGGATGCCGGCAAGGCGGTGCACCCGACCTATGTCGAGGGGCAATACCAGGGCGGTGCGGCGCAAGGCATCGGCTGGGCGCTCAACGAGGAGTATATCTACGGCAAGGACGGGCGGCTGCAGAATGCCGGCTTCCTCGACTACCGCATCCCGGTCTGTTCGGACCTGCCGATGATCGACACGCAGATCCTCGAGATCCCCAATCCCAACCATCCCTACGGCGTGCGCGGCGTCGGCGAGACCTCGATCGTGCCGCCGCTGGCGGCGATCGCCAATGCGGTCTCGAACGCGGTCGGCGTGCGCATGACGCACATCCCGATGTCGCCGCCGCGCATCCTGGCGGCGCTCGAGGCTGGCGCCGGAAAGCATGATGCGTAGATTCGAAGTGTCAGAGCGTCCTTTGCGCGTCCGAATGGACGCGCGGCGCTCTGAACGGGGCGGCTGATGGTCGCCGTCACACTCTGGGGATCGCTCGCCGCTGTCGCCGGAGGCAAGGACAAGCTCGACATCGAGGCCAAGGACATCCGGGAACTGTTCAGGAAACTCGCTGAACAGTACCCGGCCATCGAGCCGTTCATCGACCGCGGCATCGCGGTCGCCATCGACGGCACCATCTATCGCGACACCTGGTCGAAGAAGCTGCCGGAAGGGGCGGAGATCTTCCTGCTGCCGCGGCTGGCCGGAGGGTAGCGGCCTCGCCTTTGCAGCGTGGCGACCGTTGCCGGCACGTCCTCATACAAGGTGCGTCCTTCGAGGCTCGCTTCGCGAGCACCTCAGGATGAGGACCGCTGTGCCTTTCCGACGAGAATCCGGAACGTCCTGGAGATTGAGCGCCGTCTCACCCAACGCCCCTGAGGTGCTCGCCCGCACGTCGACTGAAAGCACAGCCCGGCCCTTGCCGGGCGAGCCTCGAAGGACGCACCAAACGGCCGGATTGTGCGTCCTTCGAGGCTCGCTGCGCGAGCACCTCAGGATGAGGGGCGTTGTGCCTTTCGGGCGAGAATCTGGAACGTCTTGAGATTGAGCGCCGTTTCACCCGGCGCCCCTCATCCTGAGGTGCTCGCCCGCACATTGACTGAAAGCACAGCCCGGCCCTTTCCGGGGGCGAGCCTCGAAGGACGCACCAAACAGCCGGATTGTAGGTGCGTCCTTCGAACCGTTCACTGGCAAGAACGGGCAGGAGTGTTGGAACGCCGCGCGCACCGGGCACGTTTTCAAGCGTAAGATAGCGGGGCTGGCCGCTCGCAGCCGGGTCAGCGCTTCCGCATGCAACGAACGACCCTGGGAGGTTCAGCAGCATGTCCACCTCATCAAGCGAACTGGCGACAAAACGCAGACCCCGGCCCGGAGAAAGCGAAGCCTATGCGCAGGCCCGGCAGGACTTGCTGGCGCAGGAGATCGAACTGCAGCGCTATATCGACCGCGTCGCCGAGCAGCGGCGAAAGCTGCCGCCGGGCCCGGCCATCGAAAAGGACTATCGCTTCAAGGATGTGAACGGTGCGGAGGTCGGCCTTGGCGACCTGTTCGGCGACAAGCAGACGCTGGTCACCTATTTCTGGATGTACGGGCCCGAGCGCGAACGGCCCTGCCCGATGTGCACCAACCTGCTCGGTCCGTTGAACGCCAACGCCAACGACCTGAAGCAGCGCGTGGCGCTGGCCATCCTCGGGCGCAGCCCGGTGGAGCGCCAGGTGGCGTTCGCCCGGGAACGCGGCTGGCAGCATCTGCAGTTCCACCAGACCGTCGGCGACGACTACGCCCTCGACTTCCGCGGCCTCGATCCGGCCAAGGGCTGGGAATATCCGGTGCTGGCCGTGTTCCAGAAATCGGACGATGGCGGTGTACGGCTGTTCTGGAAGGGCGAGATGACCGGCGAAATGGCCGATGCCGGCAAGGATCCGCGCGGCGGCCCGGATTTCGCGCCGCTGTGGTCGGCCCTCGACCTCACGCCCGAAGGCCGCGGCGAGAAATGGTACCCCAGGCTGGAATATTATTGATTAGGCGCAATCCCGTGTGGCGCCTGTCAGGTCAGGCCGGTGCCAGCCCGTAGAGCACACCGAGCATTGAGCATCCCGCCAGAACCCACAGCATGCCGATCCGGAAGCGGAACACGGCAAGCAGAGCGACGATCGCCAGGGCCAGTGCCGCAAGGTTCACGCTGGCCAGCACCGGGACATCAAGGGTCGCGCCGAAGGCACGGACTTCCCGAACCTCGCCGAACAGCACGTGCAGGGCGAACCAGGCGGCGAGGTTGAGGATAACCCCGACCACTGCGGCGGTGATGGTGGCGAGCGCCGCCGACAGCGCCCTGTTCGAGCGCAGCGCCTCGATGTAGGGCGCGCCGAGGAAAATCCACAGGAAGCAGGGCGTGAACGTCACCCAGGTGGTGAGCAGCCCGCCAAGCGTGCCGGCAAGCAGGGGATGCATGGCGCCCGGCGCGCGGAACGCGCCCATGAAGCCGACGAACTGGGTGACCATGATCAGCGGGCCGGGCGTGGTCTCGGCCATGCCCAGCCCGTCCAGCATCTCGCCCGGCTTCAGCCAGCCATAGGTGTCGACGGCCTGCTGGGCGACATAGGCGAGCACGGCATAGGCACCGCCGAAGGTGACCACCGCCATCTTGGAAAAGAAGACGGCGATCTGCGAAAAGACGTTTGCCTGTCCGTAAAGCAGCAGCAGGGCCGCCACCGGTGTCAGCCACAGCACGAGCAGGATCGCCGCCACCCTCAGCGACGACCGGCCGGCATGAAGGGCATGCGCCGGAATGGCTTCGCCAAGCGCGGTATCGGCATCGGCGACCTGATGCGCTCCTGCCTTGCCATGACCGCCGGCAGCCGTGAAGGCCGCCCAGCCGGCACGGCCGCCGGCATAACCGACCAGCGCCGCGGCGAGCACGATCAGCGGGAACGGCAGGCGAAAGACGAAGATGGCGATGAAGGCGGCAGCAGCCAGCGCCACCATGACGGCGTTGCGCAGCGCGCGCCGGCCGATGCGCACGACGGCTTCCAGCACGATGGCCAGCACGGCGGCCTTGAGGCCGAAGAACAGCGACTGCACCAGCCCGGCATTGCCGAAGAGCGCGTAGATCCAGCTCAGCGCCATGATGGCGACGAAGCCAGGCAGCACGAAGAGGATGCCGGCGACGAGGCCGCCTTTCGTCCTGTGCAGCAGCCAGCCGATATAGATGGCGAGCTGCTGCGCTTCAGGGCCGGGTAGAAGCATGCAGTAGTTCAAGGCATGCAGGAACCGGGTCTCGCCGATCCAGCGTTTTTCCTCGACCAGGATGCGGTGCATGACCGCGATCTGCCCGGCCGGACCGCCGAAGCTCAACGCGGCGATCCGGGCCCAGACCTTCACCGCCTCGGCAAAGCTTATGCCGTGCGCCGCCGGACGGTCGGCGAGACGTGCGTCGGGAGCGGCGGCGGTCATGACGCAGCTCCCGGTTTGGCGCTCGGCCAGTTGTGGCTCTCGTCCGTTGCATCGCGACACCAGCGGTAGAAGGCGTCGTAGAGCGTCATGCCGGCTTCCAGTTGCGCCAGATCGTCGGAATGCATGCGCGACAGGCCGAGCGAGGCCGCGAGCAGCCCGGCGGCTTCCGGCGCCAGGTCGAGGCGGGCGGTGTCGGCGCCGCGCACGATGGCGGCGAGCCGCAGCAACGGTTCGGTCGCCAGGCCGAATTCCTCGACCATGGTGTCGAAGGTGCAGGTCTCGCCGCGATGGCTCCAGAACACGTTCTCGACGTCGAACGGCGTGGCGTCGAACCTGTCGGCAACGCCCGCCACTTCCTGCGGGGCGACGAACAGGAAGGCCGCGTGCGGATCGACGAAGCGGCGGATCAGCCAGGGACAGGCGATGCGGTCGATCTTCGGGCGCGCCCGCGTCACCCAGACGGTGCGGCCCGCCGCGTCGCGGGGTGGCACGCTGTTCGCGGGCACAGCCGGCAGACCGGAAGCAAACCATGCCTCGATGCCGCCTTCGAGCGACTCGGCGGGGGTGCCCAACTGCCGCAACCATGCGGCGCTGCCTTCGCTCAGCTTCCTGCCGGCCTGGCAGATCACCACGGCCGAGGGTCGGGTGATCGTGGGGCACCATGTCTGGACGTCTCGGTGGGATCGCCTGACCGAGCCCGGCACGAGCCGGGGATCGAGGCCGAAATCCTCGTCATTGCGCACGTCGATCAGCGCCGGGCAATGCGGCGTGCCGATGAGGCGGGCAAGCTTGTCGATGGAGATGGTGGTTGGGGATGGCATGACGCGTCCTTCCGTTTCACGGGTTTCTGGACGCGATGCTTGGGCCTGAGCCTCGTGGGGAGATCGCAATCCCCATGGGCTGAATCATTCGCCGGATGTGGTGCAGAGTCAAGGCGCATGATCAGACTGGCATGGCGTAGCGACGTGGCCGCCCGGCTTCAATGCCGGCGCGGCCAGGCCGCGTGCATATCGTCGATCACATAGGCATGGGCATGGCGGCGATACCCGGCGAGGTGCGGGTGGCTTGCAGGCAGGTCGTCATGACTGTGTTCGACGCTGTCGGGATCATCGGCGGGCCAGAGCCGCATCGCGACAGCCACGGCCGCCGCTGCGATCGCGGCAAGGACGACAGCGGTTGCCGGCAGCCCGATCATGGCGCCGGCTCGGCCCGCCAGCGGGTAGGCGAGCAGCCAGCAGGCATGGGACAGCGCGAACTGCGCCGCGAAGATGGCCGGCCTGTCCTCGGGATTGGCCGAGCGTCGCAGCAGGCGGCCCGAAGGCGTCTGCGCGACGGAATAGCCAATGCCCAGGACGAACCACAGCGACAGGAGCCAGGCAAAGGCGGTGAGCTCTGCGGCCAGCAAGGTCGCCGCGGCGAGCAGGCCGGCGCCGCACAGCATCGCCGTGCGGTCAGGCACCCGCTCGAGCAGGCGCGGCAAAACAAGCGCCGCGATCATCGAGCCGCCGCCGAATGCGGCAAGCGCCAGCGCGGTCCGGCTCTGATCCAGGCCGAACTGCGCCTGGACATAGACGACCGTGTTGACGATGACCAGCGCACCGGCGGCAGCAACCGCCATGTTGATGGCCAGCAGGCCGCGCAGGCGCGGCGTGGCGAGATAGATGCGCATGCCGCGCGTCGTACGGTCGTAGATGCCGCGCGGGGCTGTCGGTTTCGGGCTGGGCAGGACGACGGTCAGCACCAGGACCGCCGATGCCAGGAAGCCGATGACGGTTCCCCCGAACAGGCTGTGAAAAGAGATCAGCGTCAGCAGTGCCGCCGCCAGCATAGGGCTGAGCAGGCTCTCCAGATCGTAGGCCAGCCGGGAAAGCGACAGGGCGTTGGTGTAGTCCTTCTCGTCCGGCAGGACATCGGGAATCGTGGCCTGGAAGGTCGGCGTGAAGGCGGCTGAAGCTGACTGCAGCACGAAGATCAGGACATAGACCTGCCAGATTTCGGTGACGAAAGGCAGGAACAGCGCGACGGCGGCGCGCACCAGATCGAGACTGACGAGCATGGTGCGGCGCGGCCAGCGCTCGGCAAAGGCGGATGCGATCGGCGCCACGCCGACATAGGCGATCATCTTGATGGCAAGGGCGGTTCCGAGCACCGCTCCGGCCTGCCCGCCAGCCAGATCATAGGCAAGAAGGCCGAGCGCGACGGTTGCCAGTCCCGTGCCGACAAGCGCGATGACCTGCGCGGCGAACAGGTGCCGGTAGGTTCGATCCCTCAAAACAGCCAGCATCACAGATACTTCGCGATTTCCTTGAACTCGTCGATCGACGCGCGCTGATCCTGGCCGAGCTTGCCGACAACATGATCCAGGCAATGGTCGAGATGATCCTGGATCAGCGTCTTCTTGGCCTGCGCTATCGCTTTTTCGACGGCGTGCAATTGCTGGGCGATGTCCAGGCAGGGGCGCCCTGCCTCGATCATCTCGACGACGCTGCGCAGGTGCCCGTCTGCCCGCTTCAGGCGCTTGACGATTTCGGGATGGGTTTCGTCACGATGCGGTTCCATGTTGGATTTGTATCCTCCTAGGGAGGATATGACAAGCATCCCCCTGGGGAGGATATTTTCCTGTCTCTTCCCTGGGAAAGGAAGCGCTCCCTCGCGGGAGATCATGCGCCCGCCAGCCTGCAGCCAATCGTCCAGTCGAAATCTGTGTTCGCCGGAAAAACAAATTGATCGCCGGCCGCCTCAAATCGCGCGGAATCCACGCGCGTTGATCATGATCATGGTCGTTGATGATGGAAGGAGGGGATGATGGAAGGAGGGCAGATGAAACTGTCGTTTCTCATTTTGGCCGGCGTCGTCTCGCTGGCAGCTTTCGAGGTTCAGGCCGCGCCCGCGATCAGGCCCGACGCAGCCGCGCCGAATGGCCTGCTGCAGCAGGCGCGCGTGACCTGCGCGTATCTGACACCCGACGGCTACTGTGTGCGGCCGCGCAAACACTACCGCAAGCATCATCGCCAGCAGTGGCGCGAGCATCGACCGGTCTATCGCACTTATGAGCCCGACCAGCAGGACGACTATTCCTGGCGTTATGAACGCTCACGCCCGGTCATCCGCATCGCGCCAAGCTATCCGCCGATCTACGATGACGGCTGGGATGATGACGACGACTAGATCATTCCGTATGCAAAACCGCTGGGAACGTCTGCTGGGATGGCTCAGAAGCGCAATTGCGTCAGCGCGGCGCCGGCGAAGACGAGCAGGATGCCGGCCGCGCGCTGCCAGGTGATCGGGTTGGAAGAAACGCCGAAGCCGGCGAAATGGTCGATGACAGCCGCACCGGTCAGCTGGCCGAGCACGACAAAGACGAAGAACGCCGCAACGCCGACCTTGGGAGCGACCATCAGCGCGCCGAGCACGAACAGCGCGCCGACAACGCCGCCGACCAGCACCCACCAGGGCAAGGCGGCAAAACGCGACCAGTCGATCGACGCCTGATCGAGAAAGGCCCTGGCGACAAGCACGACCACCAGGCTGATGCTGATCGAACAGACGGCGCCCATGAGCGGGCTTCCCAGAACGGCCGCGGCCTGGGCATTGATCGGCGGCTGCATCGAGATCAATGCCCCAAGGCCGAATGCCGCAATCACATAAACGATGTTCATTTCACTGTTCCTGCCAACTGCATTTGCCGCAGGTTAGTGGAAGCGGGTCAATGCTGGCCACCCGGTTCGTGTATCGTCAGGTCGAATGACGGAGGCTGCCGGCCTCACTTGGCTTGACCTGTCGATATACGAACCATATATGATCCGTATATTCACCGGAGACCGAAATGGGCATCGTGAAGATCGACGAGGAACTGCATGAGGAGGTGCGGCGCGCCTCAACGGTGATGTGCCGTTCCATCAATGCGCAGGCCGAGTTCTGGATGAAGATCGGCATGCTGGCCGAAGCCAATCCGACGCTGCCCTTCACCGAGATCGTCAAGCGGGAACTCGCGACTGCGCATGAACACCCCGCTGCCGACCTGGCGGTAGCCTGACATGGTGAAGACTTCGGACGAACTGGCGCTGATGCGCCAGTCGGGCAGGCTGCTGGCCTCGGTCTTCGAGATGCTGGACGGGCTGGAGCTTGCCGGCATGTCGACGCTCGAGGTCGACACGCTGGTCGATCGCTTCATCACCGAAGACCTTGCCGCCCGCCCGGCCAGCAAGGGGCAGTATGGCTACAAGCATGTGCTGAACTGCTCGATCAACCATGTCGTCTGCCATGGCGTGCCGGATGCGGCGGCGATCATCCGCGACGGCGACATCGTCAACTTCGACATCACGCTGGAGAAGAACGGCTTCATCGCCGATTCCTCGAAGACCTATCTGGTCGGCGATGCTTCGCCCACCGCGAAACGGCTGGTGCGTGTCGCCCAGGAGGCGATGTGGAAAGGCATCCGCGCGGTGCGGCCGGGCGCTTATATCGGCGACATCGGCTACGCCATCGAACGCCACGCCAAGAAGAACGGCTATTCGGTGGTGCGCGACTATTGCGGCCACGGCATCGGCCGCGAGATGCATGAGGAGCCGCAGGTGCTGAACCACGGCCGGCCGGGCAGCGGGGTGCGGCTGCAGGAAGGCATGGTGTTCACCGTCGAGCCGATGGTCAACCAGGGCACCCGCAGAGTGACGACGGCCGACGACGGCTGGACCGTGGTGACCAATGACGGCAAGCTTTCCGCCCAGTTCGAACACACCGTCGCCGTCACCGCCACCGGCGTCGAAGTGCTGACGCTGCGGAGCGACGAGAAGCTGGTGGCGTAAGCACAGCCACCAGCCCATGGCATCCCTGCCAGCCGCTATTTCAGCGGCAGGAACAGTTCCACCACCACTTCATGCGCCGGCACGTCCGGGATGAGGGCGAGACGGCGCCGGCAATAGACCGGGAAGTCGCGCACCTCCTCGCCGCTGGCCGGCAGCCATTCGCGGTAGAGATAGGTTGCCGCGGGTTCGAGATTGTTGGTGTTGCCGGGGTAGCGCAGCACCGCGCAGCGCCCGCCGGGGATGACGCCGGCCTTCATCAGCGGATCGCCCGGATCGACCGGCCGGTCCGTCTCGAGGCACAGGTCCATCGCGTAGTCGGCCGGATTGGCGGGGCAGCGCTCGGACCGGAACACCATGAAGGTCGAGCGCATCTCGGCCGACAGGCCGGCGGCCTTGCCCCAGTCCTTGAACCGCTCGGCTGTCGTGCCGAGCATGGCCCTGTCGCCGCGATGTTCCAGCATCGCCACCGGGGTGGGTTCCACATCGCGGATCGTCACGTCGTCTTCGCTAAAAATGATCTGCATCAGCTTGCTCCTCGCATTGTCGAGAGGCCCGAAGGCCACAAGCCACGGTTCCCAGTCGGGCGACTTCCGGAACGACGACGGCGATTGCCCGAGCCGTTGCCGGAAGGCGCGGGCGAAGGCATCGGGTGCATCGTAGCCGGCATCCATCGCGATCTCCGTGACGCTTTCGGCGTCCGCAGCGGCCAGCCGCTGCGACGCACGCTTCATGCGCGCCAGCTGGACATAACGATGCACGGACAAGCCAAAAGTCGCCATGAACTGCCGGTGGAAGTGGAATTTCGAGAAGGCGGCAACCCGGCTCAGCACGTCGAGGTCGAGATCGCCGTCGAGATGACGGTCGATATGATCGAGCACGCGCAACATGCGGGCATGGTAGGTCTGAAGTGCCGCCTTCATCGTCTTTCTCCGTGGCCACCCTAGATAGCCGCCAGACGTCATGATGCGCTCGACCGATCTTGCGGTTCGAGAGCAAGACGGGCGAATCCGGCCTCACCCTACACCCGGAGCACCCCCAGCTCTGAAGCCGTTCGATTTGAACCAGACAGCCGCCTGCCGCGTTGTCCGATGCCAACCCGCGCAAAGGAGCCCCGCATGACCGTCCGCAAATTCTCAGTGTCCGACGCGACTTTCGAGCATGTGCCCGGACTGGATGGAGAGGTCTTCACCGGCAACCTGGTCGACCATCGCCATGGCGCGCCGATCACCATCGGTTATGGCCGCTACGGGCCTGACGTCAGCATCCAAATCACGCTCGCCGTCGACGACGTCATGGTGGTGCTGAAAGGACAGCTTTCGGTGACGGGCGACGAAGGTACGGTCACCGCCGGCCCGGGCGAGATCGTGCACATGCCGAAGGGCGACCGGGTGACCATCCGCGCGCATGAGGACGGCGCCATCACCGCCTATGTCACCTATCCGCACTGGCAGGAGGCCGAGGGCGGGTGAGGGACGCGGGCGTTCCGTTCCCCGGCGTCCGGAATGAAAGGGGCCCTACACGACCGCCCTCATCCTGAGGTGCTCGCCCGCACGCCAACTGAAAGCACAGCCCGGGCCCTTGCCGGGCGAGCCTCGAAGGACGCACCCAAAACGGCTGGATTGTAGGTGCGTCCTTCGAGGCTCGCTTCGCGAGCACCTCAGGATGAGGACCGTTGTGCGGCTCGCCGCACGGCGGCCAAAACACCCCAACCAAACCTCACCCCGCCAAACCACCATCCAGCGTCGCCAGCCGCCCGTAGAGCTCGGGCCTGCGGTCGCGGAAGACGCCCCAGGAGCGGCGCTGGTGGGCGATGGCGTCGAGGTCGAAGGAGGCGGTCAGCACGGTCTCGGTTTCGCGGTCCGCCTCGGCCACCTTGGCGCCGGTCGGATCGGCGATGAAGGACGAGCCGTAGAAGGTGATGCTGGTGCCGGCACGGCCCTGTTCGGTGCCGATGCGGTTGGAGGCCAGCAGCGGCATGATGTTGGCGCCGGCATGTCCCTGCATGACACGCTGCCAGTGCGCGCTGGAATCCAGGCCCGCATCGTGCGGCTCGGAGCCGATGGCGGTGGGATAGAGCAGGATCTCGGCGCCCTGCAGCGCCATCGAGCGTGCGGCCTCGGGAAACCACTGGTCCCAGCAGATGCCGACGCCGATGGCGCCGGCCTTCGTGTTCCAGACCTTGAAGCCGGTATCGCCCGGCGAAAAGTAGAACTTCTCCGTGTAGCCGGGACCGTCCGGAAGATGGCTCTTGCGGTAGTTGCCGAGCACGGTGCCGTCGGCATCGATGACGGCAAGGCTGTTGAAGTAGCTCTGGCCGGCACGCTCGAAATAGCTGACCGGCAAGACCACGCCGAGCTCGCGTGCCAGGCCGGAGAAATGTCCGATCAGCGGGTTGTCGGCAAACGGCCGGGCGAGATCGAAGAAGCCGTGGAACTGGTCCTGGCAGAAATAGGGCGCGGCGAACAGTTCCTGGATCAGGACGAGATCGGCGCCTCTGGTCTTTGCCTCCCGCACCAGCCGCTCGGCCCGCGCGACATTCTCCTTCTCGTCCCAGACACAGGCCATCTGTGTGGCGGCGACGGTTACCTTGCGCATGATGCGGCGAACTCCCTTGGCATTGCCTCGACTTGAATTGCGGTCTCCAGAGCGTTTTCGCGGAAACGCTCCAACTCTTTGTTTTTCACAAGTCCGGACGGAAAACCGCTACAGACTTTTCCTGGAACTGCTTCGGGGGCTATCGTGCACGACATGCAGTGTCACGATGAACCGCCGCGCGCAGATAACCAGCATCGGAGCGGAAGATGAATGGCCCCTACCGCCGGTTCCTCGCGGATACGTCCATCGGCATCTTCCTCGTCGTGACCACCATCGTCGCGGTGATCTTCAGTCTGGTCTGGTACATGTCACCTCTCGCCCTGGGTTTTTCCGAATGGCCTTCCGAGCCCGGCCAGCGCGATCTGGCTCGAACCCTGTTTGCGACGTCCTACAGGATCGGCATACCGGCACTGCTCATCAGCCAGCTTGTCGCCGTGGTCATGGGAGCCAGAGGCCATCGTCGTGCGGCGTTGATCATTCCGGTCCTGTCGCTCTCTGCTTTCTTCCTCTGCGTAGCGACGGTCCTCGCACTGCTGAACCGAGCCGCGGCTTGAATTCCTGCCGGCGCCGGCTATCGTTCGGCACATGCAGCCGGCTTTTTCCCAAGAGCGTTTCCGGTCTTCGCGGAAACGCGGAAACACTCCCTGTTCTGACCCGGACACAAAACCGCTATGACTGTTGCTGGCATTGCCCTCGAACAATTCGGACGCTGGAGCCAGGGCCTGGCCGCGGCCGCGCAGGCCAGCTCGAGCAAAGAGATCTCGGCCACCTTCACCGCTGCCGCCAGCGGACTGCTGCCTTGCGACCGCGCCTATGTCGGGCTCTACCTGCGTGACCACAGTTCCGTGACCATCGACGATCGCGGACCGGACCCGTGGAACCGCAACTACGACGCGCGGCTCTACAGGCAGGACCCGTTCTTCCGCATGTTCGCCAGCACACGGCAGGATTTCCTGCTGCCGCTCGCCGCGCTCGACACGGGCGACTTCCAGCGGACCGACTACTACCGGGACTTCTACGAACCGTCGCGCAGCTTCGACGAGATCACCGGCGTCTTCAACCTCGACGCCAGGGCAGCCGGCTACATCACCTTCCTGCGGTTTCGCGGCGCGCCCGCCTTCGGCGCGGATGACCTGGCGCTCGCCGAAGCGATCAGCGGCGCGACGCGGCTTGTGCTGACGCAGCTGTGGCATCAATGGCGCGCCGAGATGGCCGCCGGTTGCGGGAAAGACGCCGGTCATGCCCATCCTGCCTTGTCGCGGCTCAGCGCACGCGAGCGCCAGATTGCCGTCCTGCTCATCGACGGCGGCTCGGCCAAATCCATTTCGCGCAGCCTCGCCATCTCGCCTGGAACCGTGCGCAACCACATCAAGAAGATCTATGCCAAGCTCGGCATTCATTCTCAGGTGGAGCTGATGGCTGCGGCAAGGGTCATCTGATACCGCACCCACGCCATAGCCCTCAGATTCTGCTGGGACGCACGCAAGTGCCCGATAAGGCCGCTGCCCCTCACCTGCTGCCGGCATCCTCTCCCCGTATAGTGACGGGGAGAGGGACGCGCGCGCCGGCGATTTCGCCAATCGCCAGCGTTGCAGAACAGGCGCGGACGTTGCGGCCGGCTTCTTCGCCCCGTCACTGTACGGGGAGAAGTGCCCGGCAGGGCGATGAGGGGCGGCGCCGACACCGCGAACTTGCGTAAACCGCCCAGCCGCTCGGCACAGCGCGCCCCGCTCACTGCCCGGTGACGACACGCGTCCACAGCCGGTTCTGCAGGCGCAGCTGCTTGGCGTCGGCGGGGCTGAGCGCGAACAGCTTGGCTTTCACCTCGGCCGGCGGGAACACGCCGGGATCCTTGGCCACGAGCGGATCGACCAGCGGCAGCGATTCCGGCACCGGATTGGCGAAGGAGATGTAGCTGGAGTTGGCGGCCGCGATGTCGGGGCGCATGTTGAAGTCGATCCAGGCGTGCCCGTTCTGCGGATGCGGCGCATCCTTAGGGATCGCCATGGTGTCGAAGTTGATCAGCGTTCCTTCCTTGGGGATCGAATAGGCGATCTCGCGCTTGTTGGCGGCGGCTGCGGCACGTGTCCTTGCCTGCAGGATATCGCCGGACCAGCCCAGCACCACGCAGATGTCGCCATTGGCGAGATCGTTGATGTATTTCGAGGAATGGAAATAGCGGATGTAGGGCCGCACCTTGGTGAGAAGCGCCTCGACCTTGGCGAGATCGTCCGGATCGGTCGATTTCGGATCGATCTTCAGATAGTTCATCGCGATGGGAATGATCTCGGCCGGCGCATCCAGCATGGTGACACCGCAGTCGGCGAAGTTCTTCACCACATCGGGATTGAAGACCATGTCGAGCGAATCGACCGGCGCGTCGGGCATGCGCTTCTTGACCGCCTCGACATTGTAGCCGACGCCGTCGGTCACCTCCATGTAGGGCACGGCATGGACATTGTCCGGGTCGGCGTTGCCGACCAGCTTCTGCGCCTGCGGATCGAGTTTCGCGAAATTGCCGAGCTTCGCCTTGTCCAACGGCATGAAAGCCGCGGCCGTGACCTGGTTCTTCAGGAAGGGAAAGGCGGAAGGATAGACCACGTCATAGCCTGACCCACCGGTCAGCAGCTTGGTTTCCAGCACCTCATTGCCGTCATAGACGTCGTAGACGACCTTGATGCCGGTCTCTTTCTCGAACTTCGCCGCCGTGTCCGGCGCGATGTAGTCGGACCAGTTGTAGACGTTGACGACCTTTTCTTCTTCGGCCCGGGCGGCACCGGCGAAAACACAGCTCGCCAAAGCAATTCCAGCAAAAGTGCGCAGCGGTTTTGCGTCCGGAATTGCGTAGAAACAAGAAGTTAGAGTGTTTCCGCGTTTCTGCGAGGAGCGGAAACGCTCTAAAAATACCGAGATCATGGATGTGCGCATAAAGTCTCCCATTGTGGTGACCTGCGGGACGTTCGTCCTCTTCAGGCCGGTTTGCCGCCCGCATAGACGGGCAGCGTGATGCAGGCGACGTTGCCGCCGCCCAGCAGAATTTCGCGCGAGTTTTCGATGCCGACAATACGATGAGCCGGAAATAGTTCGGCGAGCTTCGCCTTCGCCTCCGTGTCGAGCGTCTCATTGGCAAACTGCGGCACCACCACGACGCTGTTGCCAGGATAGTAGTTGATGTAGGTGGCGGCGACCCGGTTGCCTTCGGGCCTTGCCCAGGTGGCGTCGACGCGGTCGACGCCTGCAGCCTCCTCGGCCGTCATCTCGATGGGCAGCGGATGGCGGATGCGATGCACCTCCAGGCGGCGGCCGCGCGCATCGGTGGCCGAGCGCAATATATCCTCGGCCTCGCGCACGATCTCATATTGCGGATCGTCGCGCTCGTCGGTCCAGCTCAGCGCCACGACGCCCGGCCTGACGAAGCAGCAGAGATCGTCGATGTGGCCGTCGGTCTCGTCGAAGGCAAAACCGCGCGGCAGCCAGATCACATGATCGAGGCCGAGATAGTCGCAGAGCTGCCGCTCGACCGCCTGCCGGCCGAGATGACCGTTGCGGTTGCGGTTCAGCAGGCACTGTTCGGTGGTCACCAGCGTGCCCTGGCCGTCGCACTGCAGGCCGCCGCCTTCGGCGATCAGAGGCGAACGGTAGCGGTCCATCCGCTCCGTCTCCAGCACCTTGCGGGCGACGAGATCGTCGAGATCCCAGGGTGCATAGAGGCCGCCGTCGAAGCCGCCATAGGCGTTGAAGGTCCAGTCGACGCCGCGGACAGCCCCCTTGTCGTCGATGACGAAATTGGGCCCGCTGTCGCGCAGCCAGCTGTCATTGGTGGCCATTTCGACGAGGCGGATATGGTCCGGCAGCATGGCGCGGGCGTTGAGCCATTGCCGGCGCGACACCGCGATGGTGACCGGTTCGCTCTCCGCGATGGCGGTGGCCACCTTGACGAACTCCTTCTGCGCCGGCTTGGCGCCCAGCCGCCAGGTGTCGGGGCGTTCCGGCCAGGTCAGCCAGCAGCCGGCCTTGGGCTCGAACTCGCCCGGCGCCCGGAACCCGTCCTGTTTCGGCGTGGTGGAAAGCGTGCGTGACATGCGGGCCTCTTCGACAATCGGAGCTGGATGAGGCCGCAACACAAGGGGCGTGGTCAATGTCCCAATTGGGATATGGCGGACGGTGTCGAAATGCAGGAACGGGATTGCACGGCATCGCAATGCGGGACCGGCAACGCTTGAGGAATAGACCGGCACCCCGGCATGGGCACCGCGATGCATTTCAAACGCGCGTTGCCCAAACGTCGAGATAAACGCCGGCACATCCGCTAACGCTGATCTCTCGACAAGTTCATTATTGCGTGACCGCGCGCTTGCGTAAGCACGGAAGCGACCGTTTCGACCAAGGATTTCCGACCCATGCAGCCGCAATTGCTCAGCATCATGCGCGTGGCGATCGCCCTGACATTTTCGCAGCACGCGGTGGTCAAGCTGCTTGGCTGCACCAGCATCGGCTGCATTCCGCAACCGTTCACGCCGCTATGGCTGAGCGGCATCGTGGAAATCATGCTGGGATCGATGCTGCTGTTCGGCCTGGCTTCGCGTTCCGTCGCGCTTCTGCTGGCCGGCGTCACGGCCGTTGCGTATTTCACGACGCAGACGCAGCAGGGCTTCTTTCCGTACTTCGACGACGGCAAGCTCGCGATCGTCTACGGCTTCGCCTTCCTGTATCTGGCGGTGGCCGGACCGGGCCCGTGGAGCATCGATGGCATCACCGCGACCAAACCGGCGCGGGCGCCCTGAAGCCACTCATCCTTTCGAAGGCAATCTCTCCGGCTCAGGCGGTCGGTCAGGCAGCGCGCCTACGGCCATACCAATACACCGCAATGGCGATGGCTGCGGCGACCTCCAGCTGCGAAATCGTCAAGCCCAGCCAGACCGGTATGTTCAACGGTGATTTTGTGACCCCTTCGATAAATCCGAGGGGGAAGCTCACGATGAACGAGATGATGAAGTGGGCCACGGATCCGACGACAACTGCCCAGAAAATCTGCATGACAAGCTCTCCGCAAGGCAGCCGAGCGAACCACATATGCCCGGGAGCGACAAGCCGTTCAGTTCATGACGATGCCGGACGGGCGGGTGGCTCGAAATCCTCAACCGCCGTTGCGGCCAAGCGTTTCGAGACAGGCACATCTGTCGCCCTCAGCACGCTTCCCGTGGAGCATCGACGCCATTACCGCGACCAAACCCGCTCGGGCGGGCCGGGGCGCGAGGGCTCGCCTTCCCCTGCCGGCCCGCCGCCCTTGCGTCCAAGCGTTTCGAGATAGGCACAGAACATGTCCGCCATGGCGTCGGCATAGGCATCGATTTCGGCATCGCTGCGCGGGCTCTCGGAGAACTCCTTGCCCAGCGCTGCCATGGTCGACATGATGAGGTCGGTGGCGGTGTCGCGCGTGGCCTGCGGCACGCCGGGCAGCGCTTCCGCCATGAAGGCCTCGATGATGCCGTCGCCCTCGGCGCGCGCTTCCCGCGCTTCGGGCGCATCGCGGTAGAGCGGAGCGACGCTGTCCAGCGCGCCACGCACCTCGGCTTCCGCGCATTCCGAACGGATGAACGCCCCCACCAGCGTACGCAGCCGCTCCAGCGGCGCCCGCTCCCGATCCTGCAGGACGGTGCGCAGCATCCGGGTGGTCTGGCGCCATTCGTCGCTCTGCAGGCGAAACAGGATCGCGGCCTTGTTGGGGAAATACTGGTAGAGCGAGCCGATGCTGGCGCCGGTCCGCTCCGCCACGCGCGCCATGGTGAAACGCTTGATGCCCTCGCGTGCCAGCACCTGGATGGCGGCCTCGAGGATCGCGGCCACCAGTTCGGCCGAGCGGGCCTGCTGCGGTTTTTTGGTCTGCGAGATCGTCGGGCGTCGTGGTGGCATGCCGGTCCTGGCGATGGAAGCCCCGCACAGCTAGGCCCATAGCGGGCGGTACGCAAGGCTGTGCCAAATCTGAACATTCCGGCCAGGCAGCAGCCTGCAAGCGCCGCACACGGACGCTTCGACGCCAGTTTCGTTCATGAAACCAATCGGTTGGCCTTCGGAAGACGCACCCCGCGCCAATGCGATTAGCGGGCTCGGCCGGCGCATCGTACCTAAAAGCCACGACAACAGGCTCAAGAAACATCGATCGGAGACGGACGTGAACACATTGACGACAACCCCGCTGGCGCCTTTGCTGGAGCGCCTGTTCAACGAGGCGGCGACCTCCGGCTCGAGCGCGGCCACCATCGGCGCCGCTGATCGGGCCCGGCTGTTCGACAGCAAGACCGAATATCTCGACCTCTACGGGCGCATGAAGGACCTCTGGCTTCCCGTATCCGAGAAGACCGGAACCCTGCTCTACATGCTGGCGCGCGGCAGCGGTGCGCGTTCGATCGTCGAGTTCGGCACCTCGTTCGGCATATCGACGCTGCATCTGGCGGCTGCGCTGCGCGACAATGGCGGCGGCCGGCTGGTGACGACCGAATTCGAGCCGTCCAAGGTGGCACGCGCCAGGCAGCACATCGAAGCCGGCGGCCTTGCCGACCTCGTCGAGATCCGCGAAGGCGATGCGCTGAAGACACTCGCCACCGATCTTCCGGAGACGATCGACCTCGTGCTGCTCGACGGCGCCAAGGCGATCTATCCCGAAGTCCTCAGCCTGCTGGAGCCTCGGCTGAAGCCTGGCGCCATCGTGGTAGCCGACAATGCCGACATGTGCCCCGAATATCTCCAGCGGGTGCGCGACACGGCGCAGGGCTACCTGTCGCTGCCCTTCGACGAGGATGTCGAGCTCTCGGTCTGGGTCGGCAGAGGTTGATCGGAGATACGAGCCGGCGCCTGCTTCATCGCCGTTCCGGCATGGATCCCCGACACTCTTCGCTTCGCGACGAGGTCGAGGATGACGAGGGTATCGGGTGCTTCGGCCAATCTCCAGCGTAGAGGATGACAGAGTTGGCGGCGTTGATGTTGACGCCAGCCTTGATGTTGACGCCGGCGATGACAATGAGCGCGAGCAGCTCATGAAGCCCGTCATCCTCGACCTCGGAGGGAGCACAGCTCCCGGAGAGTGTCGGGGATCCATGCCGGAACGGTGATGTCACCAAAGCCGGATCAGAACCAGGGCACGCGATGCGTGCCTCCCCAACCAACACAACAAGCGACACCCCCATCAGGTGCGCGCTACGGAGAGCCATTGTCATGCATGTATTCGTAACAGGCGCCACCGGCTGGGTGGGCTCGGCCGTCGTCGACGATCTGATAGAGGCCGGCCATACCGTCACGGGGCTGGCCCGCGACCCGGAGAAGGCGGCAGCACTTGCCTGGAAAGGCGCGCATGTGGTCCGCGCCACGCTGGAGGACGATGACGCCCTGCGCAGCGCGGCGGCGGCTGCCGATGCGGTGATCCACACCGCGTTCAACCACGACTTCTCCAGGTTCCTCGAAAGTGCCGCGCATGACCAGCATGTGATCGCGACGCTGGGCAGCGCGCTCGCCGGCTCGCGGCGCCCGCTCCTGGTGACGTCTGGCCTGCTCGGGCTGCCGCGCGGGGCGACGGAAGCGGACATCCCCAATCCCGCATCGCTGAGAAAATCGGAAGTCGCGGCGCGTGCGCTCGCCGAGCGCGGCATCCATGCGGCAACGGTGCGGCTGGCGCCGTCCGTGCATGGCATCGGCGACTACGGCTTCGTGCCGCTGCTGATCCGCATGGCGCGTGAAAAGGGCGTCTCGGCCTATATAGACGACGGCGCCAATGCCTGGGCGGGCGTTCACCGGCTGGACGCGGCACGCGTCTACCGGCTGGCGCTGGAACAGGGCGTGACGGAGCAGGCCTACCATGCCGTGGCCGACGAAAGCGTGCCGTTCAGAGAGATCGCCAAGGTGATCGGCCGCCGGCTCGGCCTGCCCGTCGAACCGCGCCCGGCGGAGCATTTCGGCTGGTTCGCGCATTTCGCCGGCACCAACATGTCGGCGTCGGCCGAGCAGACGCGCAGGCTGCTCGGCTGGAAGCCCAAGGGTCCGGACCTCATCGCCGACATCGACCAGCCGGGTTACTTCACGGAGTAATGGAACGCGCAATGGCGGATGCGTCGGCGTCCTGCCATCGCGCCCGGCGCCGGAACGGGCTGTTGCAATCAGGTCATGACGGACGAAAACCCCGCCTGACCCAGAGAGCGGCAACCACAGCCAGGAAGACGAGCAGCGGCGGCATCAAGGTATAACGAAGCCAGCCAAAGGCCTCCTTCGCGGTGAAATGGTCGTTGCTGAGCGGGATGCCGAGCTGGCTGTAAACCCGCAGATGCGCGGCTTCCACGGTCATGGCGGCATATTCGGGAAAAGCCCTCCGAAATTCACGCTCCTCGTAGACGCAGACATCGCGCCCGCTTCCCAGAAAATCCTTCTCGAACAGGTAGGTTCCCTCCCCGTCTTCCGACGGCAGAACACGAGCCTCACGACAATCGACCGGATAGGCGTACCGATACGTTTGGGGCATCCACTCGCCCCGCCGCCCGTGAAGGCTCCACGCCAGATCGGCGACGGCGGCGACGACCCATACGATCGAAAGCACCACCCAAAGACGGAAAAACCCCCTGGAGATCGACGTTGCAGCCATGACATGCCCCCATCCGAGTTTCGCTCAGGTCCGTCCGAAGGGCAAGACGGATACGCACAGCAATCTTATCGAAGCCCTATCGCATTCTTCTTATGAGGCTAAACTTCTTCAAGTGATGTTTTTCTCTTTATGAATCCATATCTTATGATGATCGCCACCTGTTTGAATATGTTCAAACTGATACGATTACGGTTGTTTTCTGATTTTATATATTCGATCCATATATACTACTTTCTAAGTACCTAATAAGTATTAGAAACGTATCTTTTCGGAATATTGTCGAGAATCCCGTTGACTCATGTGGTGTTCGTGTCCCTACTTACGCGTGGGCAGGGGAGGGTAAAATGGCGATAACCCGCAGGAGTTTCGTAGTTTCTGGATCGTTGCTTGCGTCATCGATGTTCTATGGCGGACTGGCCGGAACGGCCAATGCCGCCACCAAGATCGACGAACTGGACTTCGCATTCGATGCACCGGTGCAATGGCCGGTCGGCGAGGCGATCCCGACACTCGAGCAATATGAACGTCAGCTGGACCCCATCACGGGCCCGCAAAACCCGTTCAAGTCGGAGCGAATCCGCGCCGCCGAGTTGCTGGTGGAAATGGACAAATTCGCGCAGGGCGGCAAGACGCCGTACCAGATCGCGCGCCATTTCCACGACTGGCGCCAGGGCAGCGTTGCCAGCGACAACGAAACCGACCGCAAGGACCGGAAGTATTTTACCCGCGAGTGGCCGGTGCGCGGAAATCCGCTCATCATGGGATTGTTCGATTCCACCGGCCTGAGGACGCCTGTCGGCGACACGACCTTCTGGTGTGCGGCCTTCGTCAGCAACTGCATCCACCGGTCGCTTGTTTCCAGAGGCAATAACCAGAAGCTCTGGCCTTACAGCGAAGGCGCCGCTTCCGCCGCCTACCGCGGTTTCGGCAAGAGCGTCGATGATCCCAAACAGGGGGACATCGTGGTTTTCCAGAACAATGGCGAAGCCTGGAGAGGCCATGTCGGCTTCGTACACGCCATCGAAGGAAGCACGATCCGGGTCCTCGGCGGCAATCAGGGCGCGCAGAACGAATACAATGGCGGCGAAGTCAACATAAGCCCGTTCAACCGCAACTCCACACGACTGAGGCTCCATTCGTTCAGAAGGCATGACATCCTGAGCTGATCCGCGAGGGCACCATGAAACGCCTTCTGACCCGGCTTGCGCTTTCGCTGTCCATGGCTGCCGTCGCGCAGGCTGCCGTCGCACAACAGTGCGACATAGCCGATCCGGCCCGCTCTGTTTTCGACATCGTGAACCAGAACGGCGAGAAGTCCGGAACGGCCGTCCTGATCGACGCCGACAAAGGGCTGTTCCTGACCGCTCTGCATCTGCTCGGCTCTTCGACCCTGCGGCTCAAGCAAGGTAACAACCAGTGGCCATTTCGAAAGGTGCTGGCCGGCAACAACTCCGCCAATCTCTATGATGACTGGGCGATCATAACCACGGGCCAAAGCGCCTTCCCGGTCAGGGGAATTCCGCTCATCTACGACCTGCCGCCCCCGGAATCGCTCAGGCTCTCGGCGGTTTATGACAGCATGAGCTCGGTGGGAGGCGTCGACAGCATCAAATGGAACGACACCATCCAGAACGGCAGCGCCTGCACCGGCAAGGGCGTCACCTTCCTGCGGCTGAACGACTATGACCGAGGCGACAGCGGCTCGCCGATCTTCTCGCCCAACGAATGCGGCGTCATCGGATTGTCCTCGCGCTTCATCCTCCCGGATGACGCCACGACCGCCCAGCAAAAGGAGGTTGTCGAAGCCTTCGAACAGTTCTCGCAGAACGTGCCACAGCAAGACAGGGACGCCATCGCCGCAAGCCCCAGCCTGGAGGGAAAAGCCTCGGTGGTGAGAGAGCTTTTGAAGAATGAGCTTTATGTGAAGATCGTTCCGGCAAAATGCGTCATCGACAATGTCGTTCAAAAGCTGATCGAAAAAAATCCGACCTCGAATGTGTCGGTCATCGAAGACTCCGTTCGCGCCGACATCAGACAGATCATCGATTTCCTGCCCTCCGTCGACCCATCCAGCGCAAGAAGCGTCAGCGATTTCGCGAATCTGGTTTACAGCCAGGATTGGCGATGGCCGGAAATCCTCGGGCTTTGGTCGAAATATTACAAGGCCAGGAGCGACGGCAGCCTGAGGGAGGGAATTCTCTTCAGGAAGATCAGGGTGCCCATCGAAGACATCTCCAGGCGCAAGAAGTTCTATTACATCGACGTCGCCTTCGAGAGCGCCCTGCAACAGGCGGGGATACAGATTTCGAGCAGCAACAGCCAACTGGCAGGCGTCAACTTTGCCGGCTTCATAGCAGTCAATTCCAGCTGGAAAGGCGAAGTCGCAATGCTTGATCCGTTGCAATCCCCGCAAGGTGACGAACCTTTTGCCGGATTGCAGCTTGGTGAGCCTTCGGCCGATGCGCATTCCGGCTCCAAGCGCGTCGAAGCAGGACTGGAAATGCTGTCCTTCTACAAGGAGCTGACGCCGGAGCAACGTCAGAATGCCGACCTCGTCAAGTTCTACAGGGATACGACGACGCAGTTCCTGACGTCGGGACTGGCCACGCTTCAAATGGACGTCACGGCGAGCAAGGACACGTCCGGAAAGGCGCTGGTCGGCCTGGCCGAACTGGTGAACGACGTCGGCACCCCGGACGCGCCGGCAAATCTTCAAAAGAAACGCTTCGAGGTGCTGGCGACGAAGCTCGCCCGCAGCGCGGCCTTCCGGCTCGATCTGTCCGCGCCGGAATATGTCAAAAGATCCAACGACATCATCGAGAAGCGAGCGCTGTTCCGAGGCGACTTCGGGCAGGAATTGAGAGTTGTCCCGCTCAACGAGACGATCCAGAACCAGATCCGGATCAGGCCGCAGCAGACACTGCCGGACCAGCTTCTGATCGATCCCGCCCGGGCTTTCAATCCTCAGCGCAACCTGAACCTGCGGCAAGAGCTGGCGAGATAGCTGCCGGTCATCCGGCCGAACTGCCTGCATGCGAATGCAGCAGGCGCCATCCAACGCCCGTCATCACAGGCCTGGCACGCGCCTGTCGTCAGGCGGGAGGGTCGGCGTGCTCTGGCACCTGCACACCTACGACTCCGACTTGTCGATCCGCACCAGCTGCAGCAGGCTGAGCACGATGACGGCCAGCACAGTGGCCAGCAGGGCGATCTGCCAGAAGCCGAGCCCGACCGCCAGGCCGATGGCGCCGGCCAGCCACATGCCGGCGCCGGTGGTGAGGCCATGGACCTCGCCCTTGGCGAAGAAGATCAGGCCGGCGGCCAGGAAGGCCACGCCGGCGGTGGTCGCTTCGACCAGCCGGATCGGATCGATCCTGATCTCCTGCCCGGCAAAGACGTCGACATGGGTGATCTCGATGGTCAGAATGGCGATGGCGGCGGTCGCCAGGCAGATCAGGATATGCGTGCGCAGGCCCGCCGGCCGGTTGCGCCATTCGCGCTCCATGCCGACAACCGCACCAAGTGCCGCTGCCAGAAAAAGCCGGGCCGACACCACGGAAAAGGGCAGCCATGTCGGTTGCCCGAAGCGATCGATGAACTCTTCCATGAATGGCGAAACGTGTCCGGGAGCGCCGGGTTCCCACCAATTGCCTGCATCGGCGTCGATGATGGCGAAGACCGTTTGCTAGCCCGGGCACGCCGGCGAGAGAATAGCCGAAAACCCGCAGGGTGAGCTCGGCGGGTTTTGCTATTTCAGGCCAAAGAAATCAGCTGCCCTGCCGGCCCGCGAGCTGCGGCACGAACATGTCGCTCCAGCTGTCCGGCTTGACCTTGATGGTGCCGGCCCTGTGCATGAAGTCGGCGAACTGCATGACGCCGTTGGGCGTGGTCGAGAAGCGCGCGTCCTTGTCCTCGATCATCTCCTGGACGTCGGCCGGCTCGACCTTGGTCTTGGAGCCGCGGGCGAAGATCTCGGCCGCCAGCTTCTTGTCCCTGGCGATCAGCGCGTTGGCATCGTCCATGGCGTCGATGAAGGCCTGCGTCATCTTCGGATTGGCGTCGACGAACTTCTTCGGCGCGAAGGTGACGTCGAGCGTGATGTTGCCGAGATAGTCGACGGAATTCAGCACGGTGTGCACGCCGGGCGACTTCGCCTCGATGTACTGGAAGGGCGGCGAGGTGAAGTGCGCCTTGATCTCGGTCTTGCCGCCGACGAGCGCCGCCACTCCTTCCGGATGCGGCAGGCTGACGGTGAGCGGATCCATCTTGGCGTAGTTCTCCTCGCCGAATTCCTTGGCCGAGATCATCTGCAGCACGACGGCCGCGAGCGAGGTCTTGATGCCCGGCAGCGCGATCTTGTCGGAGGGGGTGAAGTCCTTCAGCGACTTCAACTCGGGCTTGTTGCTGTTCAGCCAGAGCGACACCGAGCTCATGCCCGAGACACCGACGACCTCGACGCCGGGAATGCCCCTGGCCTTCGACCACAGCGTGATGAAGCCGGGCGCGCCGGTGCCGGCGAAGTCGAGCGTGCCGGCCATCATCGCATCATTGATGACATTGCCGCCGTCCAGCATCAGCCAGTCGACCTTGATGTCGCCGAGACCGGCCTCCCTGGCGCGCTTCTCGAGCAGCTTCTGGTCCTGCATGACGATCAGCGGCAGGTAGAGAATGCCGAAGCCTTTCGAGATGCGCACCTCGCTGACCTCGGCCCGAGCGGGCATCGACATGGAAGCAATCGCTGCGGCGGCCAGTGCACCGCAAAGCCAGTTTTTCAGTTTCATCCATTTCCTCCCTTTGGATTTTGGTGTCCGCATCGGGATGGCGCCAAGGTGTCATCCCGATCTGGTTTTTGTTGGGTATGATCTTTTCCGAAAACCGGTTCCCGCTTTTGCTTTGCCGGCCTTCGGTTCGGGAGCATGCTCTAGTGCTGCATGCCCCAGCGGCGGATCGTGCGTTTTTCGATCGTGGCGAAGATGACGTATTCTACGAACAGGCCGATCAGGATCACGGTGAACAGGCCGGCAAAGACGTTGGCGGTTTCGAGCTGGTTGCGGTTCTCGAAGATGAACCAGCCGAGGCCGCCCGAGCCCGAGGACACGCCGAAGACGAGCTCGGCCGCGATGAGGGTGCGCCAGGCGAAGGCCCAGCCGATCTTCAGGCCGGTCAGGATCGCCGGGAAAGCCGCCGGGATCAGCACGTAGCGCACCAGGCTCAGCCCGCGCAGGCCGTAGTTCTGGCCGACCATGCGCAGCGTGTTCGAGACCGAGCGGAAACCGGCATGGGTGTTGAGCGCGATCGCCCACAGCACCGAATGCACCAGCACGAAGACGACGCTGCCCGAGCCAAGCCCGAACCAGATCAGCGCCAGCGGCAACAGCGCGATGGCAGGCAGCGGGTTGAACATCGAGGTCAGCGTCTCGAGCAGGTCGGCGCCGATGCGCGAGCCGATCGCCAGCGTGGTCAGAAGCGCCGCCAGCGTGATGCCGATGGAATAGCCTATGACCAAGGTCTGCAGCGACACCAGCATACGCTGCGGGATGATGCCGTTGGCGATGTTGGTGACGAAGGCCTCGACGGTCTGGCTGAAGGTCGGGAACAAAAGCGGGTTGCCGAGCCAGCGGCCATAGGCCTCCCAGGCCAGCGCCAGCACGGCCAGGATGATCGCCTTGCGCACGAAGCCGATGCGGTAGATGCGCTCGAAGGCGCCGATGGATTTGGCGACGACCGGGGCATCGCTGGACTGGACGTCGTGCACGATTTCCGCGCGCGGCAAGACAAGACTGGTCATGATCTATCCCTCCCCTCAGTGCGTCGCAAAGAGCATGTCGTTGATGCGGGTTTCGAGCGCGGCCTGCGAGCCGGTGCCGAGCGCATCGGCGGGAATGCTGTTCAGCTCGGCGCGGACCTGGCCGGGATGCGGCGACAGAAGCAGGATGCGCGTGCCGACGCGGATCGCTTCCTCGATGGAGTGGGTGACGAACAGCACCGTGAAGCGGGTGTCGTCCCACAGGCGCAGCAGCTCGTCCTGCATCTTGCGCCGGGTCAGTGCGTCGAGCGCGGCGAAAGGCTCGTCCATCAACAGCACGTCGGGCTCCATCGCCATGCCGCGGGCGATCGCCACGCGCTGCTTCATGCCGCCCGACAGCATGTGCGGATAGCTGTCGATGAACTTGGTCAACCCGACCTTGTCGATGTAGGACCTGGCCCGCTCCTCGGCCTCGGCAGCGGTGGCCCTGCCGCTGGCGGTGAGCGCGAAGACGACGTTCTGGCGCACCGTCTTCCACGGCAGCAGCTGGTCGAATTCCTGGAACACCATCATGCGGTCCGGTCCCGGCGTCGAGACCTCGCGCCCTTTCAGGCGGATGTGGCCCTCGACGGGGTTGAGGTAGCCGCCGATCGCCTTCAGCAAGGTCGACTTGCCGCAGCCGGACGGGCCGAGCAGCACGAAACGATCGGACTGGAAGACATCGAAGGAAACACGCCGCGTGGCGGTCACCACGACATCGGGCGTCTTGTACTGAAGCGTCACACCTTCGACCGAAAGAATGGGCGCAAAGGTGCCTGTAGCGACTGGAGCGTGCATCGGTCCTCCCTGTTTACCTGTGCACATGCAGTGTCGGCCGTGTTATTAGCCTAGCTTCCTGACTCCCACCTGACTCCGGCTAAGGATGGCTGCCCATTGCGCGTGCTCGTCGTCGAAGACACCGCCGACATCGCCGAAGCCATCGTCATGCGGCTGGAGAAGATCGGTCACGCCGTCGACTGGGAAGCCAATGGCCGCACCGCGGCCGAACTGCTGGAGGTGCAGGCCTACGACCTGGTGATCCTCGACCTCACGCTGCCCGGCGAGGACGGCATGCGCGTGCTGAAGGGCATGCGGGCCCGCAGGCTGGCGACACCCGTGCTGGTCATCACCGCCCGCTCCGCCGTCGACGAGCGCATCAGCGCGCTCGACCTCGGCGCGGACGACTATCTGGTCAAGCCGTTCGATTATGGCGAGATGGAAGCGCGCGCCCGCGCGCTGCTGCGGCGCAGCGCCGGGGCGAGCGACAACCGGCTGACCGTCGGGCCGCTGGAGATCGACCGGGCCGGCCGCATCGCGACGCTGGAGGGACGACCGCTGAATCTCACCCGGCGCGAGCTGACGGTGCTGGAGATCCTGGCCATCCGCCGCGACCGCATCGTCTCGAAGGAAGAGCTGGTCGAGCAGCTGTTCAATTTCGACCAGGAACCGAGCCCCAACGCCATCGAGCAGTTCGTTGCCAGGCTCCGGCGCAAGCTGGGCGACACCTCGATCGAGATCAGCACCATTCGCGGACTGGGATACAAGCTTGCCACGGCGTGACCTCGGCCTTTCGCTGCATGTCCGCATCATCGTCGTGCTGTCGGCGGTGCTTGGCGGCGGCGCGATCCTGCTCGGGCTCGCCGCCTGGCAATCGACCTCGCTGGCGGCGCAGCAGGCCTATGACCGGCTGCTGGCCGGGGGGACGATCCAGATCGCCGAGAACGTCTATGTGCAGGGCAATGTCGTCACCGTCGACCCGCCGGTGGCGGCGATCTCGACGCTCGCGGCCTATGACATGGTGTTCTACAAGGTGGTCGATGCGCGCGGCGTCGTCGTCGCCGGCTATGAGGACCTCACCTCGCTGGCCAACAGCGAAGCCATCCGGCGCGGCGTGGTGATCGAGGACGGCCAGTATCAGGGCCAGAAGGTCCGCATCGCGACGCTGGCCAAACAGATCGAACACGCCTCGCCGGGCAGCTGGGCCACCATCGTGGTCGCCCAGACCGTCAATGCACGAGCGGCGCTGGCGCGCGATCTCGCCACCAAGGCTTTCCTGGTCATCGGCGCGATGAGTGTGCTGGCGCTGCTGGCGGTCGGCTTCGCGGTGCGTTTCGCCCTGAAGCCGCTTGCCCAGATCGAACAGGAGATCACGCAGCGCCGCCCGGAAGACCTGCGCCCGATCCAGGCGCGCCCGCCGCTGGAGATTCGCAATCTGGTCAACGCCATCGACGATTTCATGCGCCGGCTGTCGGAGCGCATGGCGACGACCCAGCGCTTCATCGCCGATGCCGCGCACCAGATCCGCACGCCGCTCGCCGCACTCGACGCGCAGGTCGAGATCCTGTCCAACACGCAACCCTCCAGACGTCGGCAGGAAACGGTCGATCGCATCCGCGAACGCACGACCGAGCTCGGCCGCCTGACCGGGCAGTTGCTGGACCATGCCATGGTCATCCATCGCGCCGACGCCACCGTTGCCGCCCCGGTCGACCTCAACGCACTGGCCAGGACGGTGCTGGCGACGGCGGTGCCGCTGGCGCTGCCGCGCGAGGTCGAGGTGGTGTTCAAACCAGCCGACGGCCCTGCCATCGTCGACGGCGACGCGGTGAGCATCCGCGAGGCGCTGGCCAATCTCATCGACAACGCGCTGACCCATGGCGCCAGAAGCCAGCTGATGGTGGCGGTCTCGACAGATGCCACCACGGTGTCGATCGACGTGCTCGACGATGGCGACGGCTTCGGCAGGAACCCGCTCGACCTGGCGCGGCCTTTCGCCAAAGGCACCGCCTCGCACGGATCGGGCCTCGGGCTGGCCATCGCCACGGACGTCGCCAAGGCACATCACGGCGCACTGCTGTTCGATCGCGACGGTGGCCTGACGCGCGTGCGGCTGCAGTTCAACCGACGGACAGACTGACCCAGAGCATTTTGCAGCCAAGCGGGATCACTCGGCGCTACAAAAATGCGGCAAGAGCAAAAAGCCTGGAGCTTTTCCGCGTTTCCGTGAAAAACGGAAACGCTCTAGGCGCTCCCCTCCAGGAACTGCGCCGTGGTCAGGTAGTAGTTGCGGGCGGTGGCGTTGAGCTGGCGCTCGCCGAGTTCGGTCAAGGCGCGCGCCTTGAGCTGCCTCGCAGCCGCGTCGGCAGGATCCAGCGCCAGCAGGCAGTCGGCCAGTTCGGCGCCCCACTGGAAGTCGCCGGTTTCAACGGCCTGCCGGGCGCGGGCCAGCATCGCCTCCGGCCCGCCTGCCATCTCGATCATGCGGGCGGCGCGCCCTGCCGGCGGCAGTGGGTTCAGATTGGTGGCGTTGCCGTCGAACCAGCCGACATAGTCGGCATAGATGCCGCGCACGGCCCAGGCGACGCTGCCATAATATTCCTGCAGGTACGGGCTGGCGGCGAGTTGCGGCGACAGCCTGACCTCCTGGACGAGTTCGTCCGGCGTCCTGCCCTGCCGGATGCCGGCCAGCGTCTGGTCGAGCACCGTGCTGATGCCGTCGCGGTAATCGGTCAGCGCCCTGCGGACTTCGTCCCTGCCGAGGACCGGGCGCATGTGCCCCTGCACCATGGCATCCGCCTCCAGGGCGAGCATCCTGTCAAGGCTGGCGATCCAGCGCTCCGGCGGCCTCAGCTTGAGGCCACGGATGGGTGACAGGTTGGGGTAGGATTTCAGGACATCGTCGCCGGGGATCAGGACACGCTTCGCGCCGATCCAGACCGCGATGTTCTCCGGCGACTCGCCCGGGGTGTGGATGAGCTGCAGGCGCGCGCCCGCCACCTCGATCGTCTCGCTATCGCCGCTGAAAGTGCGCGTCCGCGGCAGGAAACCCTCGCGGGTATGCGGCGTGACACGGCCATATTCGAGCTGCGTGCCCGCATTGATGAACAGCGCGTCGGGGAGCTTCGTGCCGAAGGCGTCACCGCCATCGCGTTGCCCCCTGCCGAACTCGGGCCCGGCCTCGACCAGCATGCGATGGCTGTAGATGTCGGGCCCGTCGGCACCGGCAAAGGCCGTCGCGCCGCCGGAGTGGTCGGGATGGTTGTGCGTGTAGATGATCGCCCGCACCGGACGCCTGAGGCGATCACCGAAGGCTTCCATGATGGCTCGCGCGTCGACCGGGTTGGCGGAGGTGTCGACGATGATCGAGCCGTCGTCGCCCTGGATCAGCGTGACGTTGCTGGCCGAATAGCCGACCGCCGCAAAGACACCATCGGCGACCGCGATGACCTCCCTGCGGAATTCGGCGGAACTCGCCCGCAACTGTTCGCGCCCGGCAAAGTCATCTGGTAGCGTCATCAAAAGCTGATCCTTCCTCGCGATCACCGCATGCTAGAGCATTACCCGCGCAGATGGATCGCAACTGCTGACAAATGGGACAGGAAGAACCGGGACTGTCCGACCTCAGTCAGCAACCCGGACGCCGCGCCTGTGCATCCAGACGAGCAGCGCTGCGCCGAGCGCCGCTATCGCCAGTCCGCCCCACCACGGCAGCGGAAAACCATAGGCGGCAAGGATGCCCGGCAGAGCGATCTTCTTGCCCCAGACGAGTTCCACGAGGGTCGCGATCAGACCCTGACCAACAAACACGATCCAGATTGCTGCAGCCCATGGAGAAATGTGTTTCTTTGCCGGGGTCCGTTCACTCAACGTCGTATCTCCTTTTAATGTGATACGATCGTATCATAAAAGAAAAACCAGACAATCATTCATGCCAAAACGCGTCGATCACACTTTGCGCCGCCTCCAGATTGCCGAAGCGCTGTGGAGAATCGCGGCGAGCCGAGGCCTGGAAGAGGTGTCGATGCGGCAGGTGGCGGCGGAGGCCGGCGTGTCGACGCGGCTTGTGCAGTATTATTTCGAGACGCGCGATCGCCTGCTCATCGAAGCGCTCTCGCTGCGCAACGAACACGACCGCAAACGCATCGAGGGGCAGCTGCCCGAAGGCGCCTCGCTGCAGGATGCGATACGGGTGATGCTGCTCGGCCTCTTGCCGCTCGACGCAGAGAGCCGGCAATCAACGCTGATCCAGCTTGCCTACGGAATCCGGGCCGTGAACGATCCGCTGCTGGCCGAACACGTCACTGACCATGCCAAGCCGGGTCTCGAAGAGCTGGTCGCGGACATGCTCGCCGGCGCACAGGCTGCCGGGCAGCTTCATGAAGGCCTGGACCTTGTTCGCGAGGCCGGGACCTTGCTCGCCCTGTCGAGCGGCATGTCCTACGACGTGTTGATGGGCATCCGCACCGCCGACGATGCTGTTGCGCTGGTGGACTACAATCTTCAGCGCGTGTTTCGGCCCGTTTCAGCCTGAACCGCATCCGAAGGATTCAACGCGTCGCCAGCCGTGCCAGGCTGGGGTAGTCGCAATCGACAAGGTTGGGGAGCGCCTCAAGCTCGGCGATGTCGAACCATCGCAGCTCCGTGTGTTCATCGCAGATGTTGGCGGGAGTGCCGCCTTCCCATGCGGAGACCCTGAACACATGATGGATGGCCTTGCCGTAAAGTTCAGGATGGCGCTCCTCGACCGAGGCCATCAGGGTGAACGCGGTCGGCGTGACACCAACCTCTTCCCGGGCTTCGCGAACAAGCGCGGCCTCCAGGGTCTCTCCCGGTTCGACGCGGCCGCCAACAGTGTCCCAGTGAGCCGGCCAGGCGCGTTTCCAAGCGGCGCGCAGGCCCAGGAGAACCTTGCCTTCGTCGTTGATGAACAAGGCGCCGACGGTGACGACAGGAGCAACTGGCATGACAGAACCCTACGCGCGCCGGGCGACAACAGGCAAGGCTTGTGAATGGTCCGTCACAGGCGCGACAGTTGCAGTTGCAGCATCTCCAGCAGGGCCGCCGTATCGGACGGGCTGCCGATCAGCACGACTTTCATGGTTCCCGCGGCAGGATCGAAGGCAGTGCTGAGATGCAAGGCAGGCGTGCCGACATCCCCTGTCATCGCGGCGGCACCGAGGAACGTCGCCAGCCGCTCGGCGCGCTGCAGCGTGATATCGGGGATGTCGACGACACAGGTGGCCCGCACGTCGCTTTTCTCATGACCGGTCGCCACGCCGGCAAAGGCATCCAGCCTGGCCTGCTCGATGCGATAGGATTTTCCGATCCGTGTCGCCGGCAGGCGCCCATCCCGAATGTAGCGGATCACTGTCTTGGGATGCAGCTTCAGCTGTTCGGCCGCCTGATCGACGCTGAGAAGGGTCTCAGACATACTCCACATTGCTCCTTAAAAATCTATATTAGAGTACTATATAGAATAATATGGATCAATAGACCCACCCGATTCACACAGAATGGAGAAACCCGGTGCCGGCAAGCTATCGCATGAAAACCCGCCTGCGGACCGATCTGGTCGCGGCGATGAAGCTCGGCAGGAAAGGCGACGCGACGGTCCTGCGGGAACTCATCGCCGCGCTCGACAATGCCGAGGCCCCACCGGTGCGCCATGAAGAACCGTCCTATGTCCAGCATGACTTTCTCAGCGGCGCGGCCGAAACCGAAAGACTTGTGCTGAGCAGGGAGCAGGTGCGCGACATACTGCTGAAGGAGATCGAAACCCGCGAGCAGGCGGCGGCCGAATACACCCGGCTGGGCAGGAGCGCCGATGCCCTGCTGGCGGAGATCGTGGTAGCCAGGCGTTATCTGGACGACGCGCGATGATCGCGCTGGCGCAGACGAGCCCGTGTTTTCGTTCCTGGCGCTCCTGACCGGGAGCGGTTCCGTCTTTTACCGGAACCGCTTCTTTATTTTCACGCGATTCCGGGTGCAGGATCGCTGCGCATTTTTGCTGGAATTGCTCTAGGAATTGCCGATAGCGATCGGAGACATCGATGCCCCTCTCCTGCCAGGACACCGAACCGCGCGCGGTGACGATCCTCATCCTCGAGCAGTTCGCGATGATCGCCTTCTCATCGACGATCGAGCCGCTGCGGGAAGCCAACTGGGTCGCCGGAAAGCCGCTGTACAAGTGGACCGTCGTCTCGCATGACGGCAAGCCGGTGCGCGCCAGCAACGGATTGATGCTGCAGGTGGACGGTGCGATCCAGGACGTCGCGTTCAGCCCCATCGTCATCGTCTGCTCCAGCTTCGACCCGCAGCTCCACACCACACCCGCCATGCTCGGCTGGCTGCGGCGGCAGGCGCGCCGGGGCGCGATGGTCGGGGCGGTGGAAACCGGCGCCCATGTCCTGGCGCGAGCGGGGCTTCTCGACGGGTATCGCGCGACGATCCACTGGGAGAATGCGCCGGCTTTCGCCGAGGAATTTCCCGAAGTGCGGTTGACCGCCACCCTTTTCGAAATCGATCGCCGGCGGTTTACCGCATCCGGCGCGTCCGCGGCCATGGACATGATGCTGGCCATGATCGCCGAACAGGCCGGCCAGAAGGTCGCCTCAGGCATTGCGGACGAATTCATCTACAACCGCATGCGTCAGGCACAGTCGCCGCAAAGGCTGCCGGTGTCCGACAGGCTGCGTGCGCGCAACCCGCGCCTTCGCCGGTTGCTCGGCTTTTTTGAAAGGATGCTCACCGAAACCGTCGAGGTGGCCGATATGGCCGCCTCCGAGGGCATCTCGGTGCGGGAAGTCCAGCGCCTGTTCAAGACACATCTCGGCGTATCGCCGAAAGCCTATCATCGAAGGCTCAGGCTGCAGCACGCGCAGGCCCTGCTGCGCCAGACGGATATGGCGATCGGCGACATCGCGTCGAACTGCGGCTTCTCGTCGGGGGCCGACTTCTCGCGGGCCTACCGCCGCGCGTTCGCACGGCGTCCCATCGACGACAGCGGCGCCGTCTACCTGTCGAGCTGACCGCTTCCGGTCCGCGCAACATGACAGCCGCCGGGGTGACCGGCCAAAGGAACGGTGTCGGCTTCGCGCCGTCGTCAAGCGGTCGCTGACCCCAGCTGGTGTCAAAAGTGCCAACTGGGGCCTGGCGTCTGCGGCGGATCACACAGTCCGCAAATGCATGGTCGATACCTTGGCCGGCATCGAGGAGGCTTCGCGCCGATCTAATCGCTCATGCCATCTCGACGCTTTCGGCGGCCGCACGACGAAGTTCATTTACCGCGCCGTGGTTCTTCAGCCATTCCGCGCGCCGCTGGAACAGGCTTGGAACGACTGCATTGACTTCGGCTATGAGGGCGCCGACATCGGCGGTGAGCAAGCGTCCACCATCGACGACGATCCGCCCACCAACCATCGTCAAATCGACATCTCCGCCCTGCACGGCGTGGACCAGATTGTGATGCAGGTTCCCCGCAGCCCCACCCAGCAACGGGGTCATCCTGGGCGTGTCGGTGCGAACCGCAATCAAGTCCGCTTGCTTGCCGACTTCGAGCGAGCCGATCTGCTTGTGCAAATTCAACGCTCTGGCTCCCTCGATCGTTGCCATGCGGCATACGGACCAGGCATCGAGTGCTGCCGCATCAAGGGTAGACACTTTTGCCAGAAGAGAAGCGGACTTCATTTCGTCGAACATGTCGAGGTTGTTGTTTTCCTTTTCGCCATCGGTTCCGATGCCGACGGCCACCCCCTTTTTTCGCAGCGACAGCACCGGTGCCGCTCCGCTTGCCAGCTTCATGTTGCTCACCGGGTTATGGGCAACACCAACCTTGCGTCGCGCCAGAATGTCGATCTCTTCCTCTGAAAGCCAGACGCAGTGGGCAAGCAGGACATGGTGCGCATCAAGCATCCCGAAGGCTTCAAGCGCCTGGACGGGGCGCTTGCCGTAGCGGCGTTCGGTTTCCTCGACATCGAAGCGGCTCTCGTTGCTGTGGGTATGGAAGCCGACCTTGTACTTGCGGCTCAGCTCTGTCGCGCGGGTCCAGGCATCGGGCGTGCCATAGAACATATGCTCAAGACCGACCCAGACCTGGATTCTTCCCTCCGCGCGCCCATGCCATTCCTGGATAAGTGCCTCGTTGGTGTCCAACGTCTCGAAATAGTTGTGATCCGGGTGTTCACCGACGTAGGGAACCAGAACGGCGCGGATACCGAGTTCCCGGGCGACCTTGGCACTGCCATGCATGTACCGCCACATATCGAGGATTGTCGTGGTTCCCGACAACAACGCTTCGGCATAGCAGAGGTGCGAAGCGATCTCGGCCTCCTTCGCGTTCACGACGCGATGCATCGGATCGATGTATTGCTGAAGCCATTCCCAGACAGGAAGTCCTTCCGCGGTCCCGCGCAGCAGACCGGAGTGGGCATGGGCGTTGATCAAGCCGGGCATCAACAGCCTGTTGGCGAGCTTCCTGACCGGAATTCCAGGATGCGCCGCAATCACGCCAGCTGCTTCGCCCACCGCCTTGATGCGGCCGTTCGTGCCGACAGCGATCGCGCCATTGGTGATCACCGTGTTGTTGTCGTCCATCGTAATCAGGTGGTCGGCGCATAGGATCAGTGACATCATTTTCTCCATTTCAGATGGTCAGTGGAATTCAGGCTTCGGCCGCGAGGGCGCTGCGACGCGCTTCGGCCTCTGCGGCCTGGTCGGATGCCAATCCGTTGAAAAGCAGGTTGAGCAGGATGGCGCACAGTGTGGCGAGGATGATCCCGCTTTCGGTGATGATGCTTGTCCATCCCGGGAGGTGAGCGAAAAAGTCCGGCGCCAGCATTGGGATCATGCCGACGCCGACGCTGACTGCGGCCACCAGAACGGACCCCTGGTTCTTCTCGAAGTCGACGGTCGAAAGGATGCGCACGCCCATCATGGCAACCATCGCGAACATCACGAGGGCCGCGCTGCCGAGCACAAAGGGCGGGGTCGATGCGACCACATAGGCAAGCTTCGGGAACAGTCCGAGGGCGACGAGTATGAAACCGCCGGCAGCGCAAACGTAGCGGCTCTTGACCCCTGTCAGCGTAACCAGCCCGATGTTCTGGGAGAAGGACGTGTAGGGGAAGGCGTTGAACATGCCCCCGAGAACCGCGCCAAGCCCATCGGCTCTGAGACCCTTGACCAGGCGTGGTGGTGTCGTGGGTCGATCGACGATGGTGCCCAGCGCGAGAAACATTCCCGTGGATTCGACCATCGTGACCAGCATGACCAGACACATCGAAACGATCGCCAGCGGATCGAAGACCGGCATGCCAAATGCAAAGGGGCGAATGAGGGCCAGCCAGGGTGTCTGGGACCATTCCGACAGGTTGATCTCGCCAATGGCAAGGGCAGCAAGGAACCCGGCCGCAATCCCGACCAGCACCGCGACATTGGCAAGGAAGCCCCTGGCAAAGCGGGACAGCATCAGGATCAGCACCAGCTCGCCAAACGAGATGAAGAGGTAGACCGGAGACCCGTATTTGGGGTTCGGACTACCGTCGGGCAGCAAGGGTGGCCCGCCAGCCGCCCAATCGATGCCGACCTTCATCAGGCTGATACCAATGACAAGCAGTACCGAACCCGTCACGACAGCTGGGAACAACCGAAGAAAGCGGCCCATGAGAGGGGCAAAAAGGATGCCGAAGATGCCGGATGCGATGATGGCGCCATAGATCCCCGGCAATCCAAGCGCCGGGTTCGTACCGATGGCGATCATGGGGGCGATCGAGGTGAAGGTTACCCCCATCATCACCGGCATCCGCATTCCAAAGCCGGGCAATCCCAGCGACTGGATCAGCGATACGATGCCGGCGACGAACAGATCCGCGCTGAGGATGATGATCAGGTGCTCTTTGGGCAGATTCAGCGCGGCACCGAGTATCAACGGCACCACGACACAGGCCGAATACATGACCAGGACGTGCTGGAAACCCAAAACCGCCGTGCGAACGGGTGGCAGCTTGCGGTCTACTTCATGGACTTCAACGGACATTTCTCCCTCCCTGAAAATGAATACCGCTGCCGAGGTCGAACGCCTCTTGTGTGCGGGGCGAGCGGAATATTGTGGAGGTTGCGCTGGCGTGTAAAATTGGGACCTATCTGGAATCCCGATGGATCTAATGGACCTCTCGCTCGACAAACTCTGGATTTTTCAGGCGGCCGCTCGCGAGAAATCATTCTCGGAAACCGCTCGAAAACTCGGCAAGGCGCAATCCGTGGTAAGCAGCGCTATCGCGGATCTTGAAATCGATCTCGGCATTTCACTGTTTGACAGGCAGGGACGCTACCCTCTGCTAACCCATGCGGGTGAAGCCCTTTTGCCGGAGGTGGAGGCCATCCTCTCGCACTGCGACAGCCTCCAGGAGCGGGCTCATGCATTAAGCGGCACCTCGGAAGCACACCTGTCGATCGTGATTGAAGATGCTTTTCCTGCCGCTGAAATAGGCGGAGTGCTTGCGGCCGCCAGCCGGAAGTTCCCGGGTGTCCAGCTCAATATCCTGCAGCCGACGGGCGAAGGGATGGTCGATATGCTGATCAAGGGAGACGCGACTTTCGCGCTGGGATGCGCACGCCCACATTACCCGCCAGGGATCGGCTTTCGCAGACTGGGCGACGTTGTTCTGATCAACGCATCCCGGCACGACCATCCCTTGGCTCAGGTCGATGCGGTTCGGTTCTCCCATCTCGCCGACCACCTGCAGCTCTTTCTGGCAGGGCAGACCAAGCATCTCCTGACGAGCGAATATCTGAAATCTCCACGCAGATGGGTCGTTCAAAGCCAGGCGTCGTTGCTCGACTTTCTAAGATCCGGCCTGGGATGGGCCATCGTTCCCAAGCGGCTGGTGGCGCCAGACCTGCAGGCTGGGCTCGTGACCGAACTCAAGCTGGACGCGTATCCATTCACCGACTGGCGGGTCGGGCTCGATCTCGTGTGGAAGATCGACGACACACCCGGCATCGTCGCAGCCTGGCTGAAGGCGGAACTTGGCCGTACTCAGATTGGCGGCTGAGTATGACGGGTCAGGGCTGCGGTGGCGGAAGGCTAAAGCATCGCTGGGCCAGAGGGCTCAACGTTTCGAGGCAAGTCAGGTGGCGGTTCGGGGCTGCCCAATCTCTTGATCCGGCGACGTCGGGTTCAGCCTTGTCGCCCTTTGCGCGATATGGGGTGATCCGGTAGCCCAAACAGCGCGGGAATGCGCCGTCCTTCCGGTGGCTGATGTCGTCTCTGCCGCGACCTCAGAGCTGACGTCATCGATGATAGTGCTGGCAATCTGTTTGCTGGCGAACGACAATGAACCAAATGGAGGACGGATGCCCAAGGTCAAACGTCAGAGCGCTCTCGACAAGGAGCGTGCCAAAACTGAGAAGCTCCTCAAGAAAGTTGGATACACAGCCCTGAAGGAGGCCGGTGTGGTATCCAAGCGACCCGACCTGCCGAATCTGAAGATTGAAAAGCGAGAGAAGTAGCGCGGCGTTCACTCCAGACAGCAGTGCGCCTTTTTCTCCGATGCGAGGAAGAAGGCGGGATTTCCACATCCCGGTTGGAAACGACGACAGGACCGACGCGACCGCAGGATGACGAAGAAGGCGGCCGCACGAGCATGGCCGCCCCGATCAGGTCAAGCGGACAGCCATTCATCGGCAGCCCTTGCGGCTGCCAGTTCCAGCGCGTCGGGGGCGAGGACGCCCATTTTTTTGGCGAAAGCTTCAAACGCGAGGCGTGCCCCGGACACACTGTCATCGGTGAGAGCTGCGCGAACCGCAGCAAGAACCTGCTCGTGGGCAGGGCTTCGCGAACCGACCCATTCGTTGAGGATTTCAAAGGCCTCTTCGACGGTTTCCACGTCGCGTGGAAATCCAAGACCGACGAAAATGGAAACCGGTTTCGCGAAACGCTTCATGGGAGTTTCCTCGTTTGTGAGCAACACCGAAATTATCGGGTTCGCTTGAAACAAACGATCCAGCACTTCGTTCAAACGAATTCATCCGTTCGGAGGAAGGACGCGGATTCGATAGACTTTGCGGCCCGGCGTAGCGGTAGGAGACCAGACCAAAAGGTTCATTTGGGCATGCCGGGGTTCAACAAACAGCGGAACCATCAGGTATCCGCCCCGTTTTCGAGCAGGACCCGTTGGGTTGCCTGCCGTATCAGGACCGGTCGAACTCCGGCTTCAGATGTCGGAAGCAACGCTGGCTCAAAGGAGTATCAATCATGACAAGATCCATTGGCTGGGTGGCGGCGGCAACGATTTGTCTTGCAGGGCCTGCCCATGCGACGGACGCGTCCTTTCTCCAGTCGCTGGCCGGAAGTTGGGCTGGCAAGGGCACAGTCGAAGTCGAGACCGGGTCAAAGCCCATCAAGATCAACTGCAAATTTCAGTCGCGTGCGACTGAGACCTCGCTGTCGCTGAATGGCAAATGCACCGGATATGTCGTCTTCTCCCGAGCGATTGGCGCCGACGTCAAGACCGACGGAAAAACCTATACAGGTGTGTACACCGGCTCCCGAACCGGTCCCGCCGGTCTGCGCGGCAACCGTTCAGGCGATGCACTGGTCCTGGGCATTCGCTGGGCAAAGGAAGTCAATGGCGACCGCGCCGCCCAGCTGAGGCTGGAAAAGCTCGCAAACAACCGGATGCGCCTGACGACCATCGACAGGGATCCGGCGACGGGAAAAAACGTCGTCATCAGCCAGATCAATCTCAACCGCAGCTAGCTGTTCCGAAGGCAGGATCAGCGATAGCCGCAATACCGAACCGCAGCGCTGGCAGCGGGCAAGCCTTGTCGCCCGCTCTGCGCGCGGGAGGACTTACGCCGTTGTAAAAATCATTCCGCGCCAGCCCGGAAAAGATGCCGTCGTGACAGGGCATGAATCGATTTGCAAATCGATTTGCAAATCGATTCATGCCATGATAGCGCTACGGAATGAGCACCATCGCGAAGGTTGCCGAGAGGGCTGGCGTGTCGCCGACGACAGTGTCGCACGTCATCAACCATGCTGAACGCGTGTCGAAATCGATGCGCGAGCGGGTTGAGGCGGCGATCCTGGAACTTGGCTACCGGCCCAACCCGCAGGCGCAGAGCCTGCGTACCGGGCGCACCAATCTTGTCGCGATGCTGATCCCCGACATTCGCAACCCGTTCTATCCGGAACTGGTGAAAACGGTGCAGTCGGAACTCGAGGCCGTCGGCCTCGACATGCTGATCTTCAACACCGACGTTCCAGGCGGCCACTCGCAGGATCACGGCCGGGAATATCTGCGCCAGATCAACAGCAAGCGGGTCGACGGACTGATCGTTGGCGATTTTGCGCTGCATGGCATGCATGATGCGTTGCTGCAGGTGGAGGCACCTGCGGTGTTCATCGGCAATCTGCCGAACCGTGCCGTCGACAGCATTCGCATCGATGATTTTGACGGCGGCTATCAGATGGGCGCCTATCTGGCCCGCAAGGGCCACCGTCGTGTCGCGCATGTGACCGGGCCATCCTTCTTCGCCGAGGCGATGCAGCGCGCCGATGGGTTCGAGCAGGGATTACGCGACCATGGCGCCGAGCCCGATCCCAATCTGCGCTTTGAAGGCAGCTATCTGGCGCCATCCGGCCAGGCAGCGGCGCAATGGCTGCTCGAAACCTGTGCTGGCGCGCTGCCGTCGGTGATCTTCTTCGGCAACTATCTGATGGCCTCCGGCGCCATGGCGGAGTTCTATGACCGTGGCCTGCGCGTGCCCGATGACCTGAAGCTGTGCGTCTTCGGCGATCAGCCGCAGCTGGAATATGTGCGGCCACGCATCACCCGCGTCGGCAATGCGCCGGCCGAACTTGCCGGGCGGGCCGCGCGCATGCTGCTGGAGCGGCTGAGCGGCGCCTATGCCGGCGCGCCGCGCAGCGAAATCGTGCCCTGCATCCTGAAGGAATTCGACACCGCATAAGCCGAGCCGGCGCGGGAGGAGAACTGCGCCGTCTCAATCAAAAAAAGGGAGGAACAAAGATGAGCGACAAACCGAAACTTTTCGTGCCGTCCAGCTGGTCCCGCCGGCGCTTCCTGCGCAACAGCGCCACCTTTGCCGCGGCGGGTGTTGCCAGCGGCGTCTCAGGCTTTCCCTTCATCAACAAGCTGCCGGTCCGGGCACAGGATGCACCGCTGAAATTCTGGCAGTTCTACGCGCCCGGCGGCCAGGTGAAGCCGCAGGTCGACTGGTTCGAAAAGATGGTCGCGGACTGGAACGACAGTCACGAGCAGAAGGTCGAGCTCGAGTTCGTCCCCAACAAGGAATATATCAACGGCCCGAAGCTGGCGACGGCCTTTGCCTCGGGACAGGGGCCGGACGTCTTCATCATCTCGCCGGGCGATTTCCTGCGTTATTACAATGGCGGCGTGCTGCAGGACCTGACGCCCTACATCGACGAAAAAGCCCGGGCCGATTTCCCCGAAAGCGTACTGGCCACCCGCATGGTCGACGGCAAGATCTACGGCCTGCCGATGGAGGTCGAGCCGATGGCCATGTATTATTCGGTCAAAGCCTTCGAAGAAGCCGGGCTGAACGAAAATGATGTTCCCAAGACCTGGGATGAGTTGCTGGAACTCGGCAAGAAGCTGACCACTTCGGAGCGTTATGGCCTGCTGTTCCAGACCGCGCCCGGCTATTATCAGAACTTCACCTGGTATCCCTTCCTCTGGCAGGGCGGCGGCGAGTTCCAGGGTGCGGATGGCAAGAGCGCCTTTGACTCACCCGCCACGGTTCAGGCGCTGAAATTCTGGCAGGATGCCGTCAAATCGGGCGCCGCACCCCGGCAAGTCCTGGGCAATGGCGCCAATGACAGTGTCGCCAATCTGGCCTCCGGCTACTGCGCCATCCAGAATGTCGGCATCTGGGCGATCTCGCAGTTGAAGAACAATGCCAAGGATTTTCCTTATGGCGTGTTCCGCCTGCCGACGCCTGCCAATGGCAAATACGTCACAGTCGGTGGTGGCTGGGCTTTTGTGGCCAATGCCAAGGGCAGGAACCCTGAGGCTGCCGGCCAGTTCTGTGCCTGGGCCCTGGCTTCGACCGAGCAGGGCTCGGTCGATCGCGTCGCCACCTGGTGCACCGAGGCGAAGTCCGACATGCCGCCACGCGACAGCGCCCTGAAAGCGCGCGAAGCGGCCTTCGGTGAGGGCATGATCGGCAAATTTGCCAGGGATATCCACCCCGGTACGCGCGCCGAGCCGCGGGTGCCGCCAGAGGTTTACAAAATCATCTCCGACGCGATCCAGCAGACCATGCAGGGTGGCGCCGATCCGCAGGCCACGGCTTCCGCCGCCTCGCAACAGCTGGATGCCTATCTGGCTTCCTATTCGGGCGCACCGCTCCTGTGATGTCCTCCCGGACGGCGAACGTTGCCCAGCCCCGCGGGGAGGCGTTCGCCGGTTCGGAGCCGTCGATCTGACCCATGACCACGACAGCCAAACCCAAATTCAAGCGCAGCCGCATCTCCTCCCGGCACCAGGAATGGATAGCCGGCTATCTGTTTGTGCTGCCTGACGCATTGGGGCTGCTGGTTTTCCTCGGCCTGCCGATGCTTCTGTCGCTGGTGCTCGGCCTTTACGAGGTGGATGGCTTCGGCTCCTACCGTTTCGTCGGCATGGCCAATTACACCAAGATGATGTCGGACCGGCTGTTCTGGCAATCGGCCAAGGTGACGGCACTCTATGCCGTCATGCTGGTGCCTCTGCTTTATGTCTGCGGCTTGGGCCTGGCGCTGCTGGTGCAAAAGACCAACCGCTTCAACGGCGTCATCCGCTCGATGTTCTTCGCACCGCACATGATCAGCCTCGTGGTCGTGGCGCTGGTCTGGCAGTTCCTGGTGGTCGACAAGATCGGCGTGCTCACCCGCCTGGCGTCGGCGCTGGGATTTGCCGGCATCTCGCTGCTGGGCGACCCTGATTTCGCACTGTTCACGGTCGTGGCGGTCAGCGTCTGGTTCCTGATGGGCTATTACATGCTGATCTTTCTCGGCGGCCTGCAGGACATACCGGCGATGTATTATGAGGCGGCGACGATGGATGGCGCCGGGCCTTTTGCGCGCTTCTGGTACATCACCTTGCCACTGCTGAAGCCGACCAGCTTCTTCGTCATCATGATCTCGATGGTGGCGGCGGTCGCCGGCAGCCAGGCCTTCGACATCATCTGGGTCATGACCTCCGGCGGCCCGGCAAATTCCACCTCCGTGCTGATCGTCTACATCTATCAGCAGGCCTTCGGTTTTGGCGCGTTCGGCTATGCGGCGGCAATATCGTCGATCCTGGTCGTCTCGTTGATGGTGCTGACCGGCCTGATGTTCCTGCTCACCCGCGGAGGTCGCTTCACCTATGACTAAGAAGCCTTCGCTCTATTTCAGCGCCTCACAGGTCACCCTGGTGCGGCTGGTCTGGATGACGGTCGCTGCCATCCTGGCGCTGATGATCATCTTCCCGCTTTTGTGGATGACCTCGATCTCGTTCAAGACGGCGCAGGACGCGTTTTCACCGACACTGCTGCCCGCATCGCCGACCTTCGAAAACTTCACCTACGTGCTCACCGAAGTCCCGTTCGTCCGCTACATGGCGAACAGTCTTTTCGTCTCCGCCACCGTTACGGTGGTGGCGCTGTTCTTCCATTCCATGGCGGGCTATGCGCTGGCGCGGCTGCGTTTTCCGGGCCGCGAGCTGATCTTCCTCGCCATCTTTTCGACGCTGCTGGTATCGCTGCCGGTCATCATCGTGCCGCTGTTCATCATCGTGCGCGCCATGGGCATGCTCAACACCTATGCCGGCATCATCGTGCCGTCGATCTTCAATGCCTTCGGCATCTTCCTGCTGCGCCAATATTATCTCTCGCTGCCGCGTGAGATCGAGGAGGCGGCGGTGATCGACGGCGCCGGCTACTGGCGCATCTACTGGAGTGTGATCCTGCCGCTGTCGAAACCGATCCTCGCGGCGCTGGCGATCCTGTTCTTCCTGGCCAACTGGAATGCCTTCCTGTGGCCGCTGACGGTGACCTCCGACCAGAACCTCTGGGTGGTGCAGGTCGGCATCGCCAACTTCAAAAACGAATATTCCGCCGCCTGGAACTACATGATGGCGGCGTCGACCATCGTCGCCATCCCCACCCTCGTGCTGTTCCTGATCTTCCAGCGGCAGATCATGGACTCGATCAAGACGAGCGGCCTGAAATGACCACGAACAATGCCAAGGACATCAGAATGACCAATGCCGGGCTTTCCCCGTTGCGCGGCCTCGCCAAGCTGCGCAAGGCCAGGACGAGGCGTTTCTCCAGCTATGACCGTACGGGCGGCAATGACGACCGGCTGCATGTCGAGCCCGGACAGACCGTCATCATCGCGGAACACGCGGGCGCCGGCATCGTCACCCACATCTGGGTCACCATCCAGTGCCAGAGTGAAAGCTATCTGCGCAAGGCGGTGCTGCGTGCCTGGTGGGACGGCGAGGTAGAGCCCAGCATCGAGACGCCGATCGGCGACTTTTTCGGCATGGGTCACGCGCGCACGAAAAACTATGCGAGCCTGCCGATGCAGGCGAGCCCGGAGGATGGCAAGGCCTTCAACTGCTATTTCCCGATGCCCTTCGGCTCCGGCATGAAGTTCACCATCACCAACGAGGCCGAACACGACCTTCTGTTCTATTACTACGTCGACCTCGAACTGCATGACGAACTGGAAGAGGACCTCGGCCGTTTCCACGCGCAATACAGGCAGGAACGGCCTGAAGCTTTCGACGAAACCGGCTTGACCAACGAGCAGGTGCTGTTCGGCGGCGAGAACGTCGACGGCAAGGACAATTACGTCATTCTCGATGCCGCCGGTCACGGTCACTATGTCGGCGTGCTCTACAGCGTCTACTCGCGCCGCCGCGCCGAGGTGTGGGACTGGTATGGCGAAGGCGACGACATGATCTTCGTCGACGGCGAACCGGGCCTTTGCGTGCCGGACACCATTCGCAAGCCGGACCCCCGCATCGGGCCGAAAGCCGCGCCGATCGAGGATCGACCCGAATCCGCGCCGGGCGCCAACGATGCCTGGCCGCCCACTTTGCACGGCACCGGCACCGAGGATTATTTCAACACCGCCTGGTGCCCGACGCAGGATTATGACGCGCCCTATCACGGCATCATCGCCGCCGGCGGGCCGAACTGGACCGAGCCGGTGACGCTGTACCGCTGGCATATCGAAGATCCGGTGATCTTCCAGAAGAACATTCGCGTCACCATCGAGCACGGCCACGCCAATCGCCGCGCCGATGACATCTCCTCGGTCGCCTTCTGGTATCAGGCCGAGCCTCACAAGCCGTTCGACGCCTTGCCGAGCGTCACGGAGCGGGTACCGGCCTTCCGCCGCCCCTATCACAACTGGCCGGCGGTGGAAGCCGGCAAGAGGCGTTGACGATGGCACGCGTCGACATCGACAATGTGGTGAAGCGTTATGGCGCCGTAGAGGTGGTGCACGGCGTTTCGACCGCCATCGAGGACGGCGAGTTCGTCATCCTGGTCGGGCCATCGGGCTGCGGCAAGTCCACGCTGCTGCGCATGATCGCCGGCCTGGAACATGTCTCCGGTGGTACGGTCAGCATCGACGGTGAAGTGGTCAACGATGTCGCGCCGAAGGATCGCAACATCGCGATGGTTTTCCAGAACTATGCGCTCTATCCGCATATGACGGTGGCGCAGAACATGGCGTTCTCACTGAAGCTCGCGGGTGTTCCTAGGCAGGAGATGCAGGCCAAGGTCGAGCATGCTGCCCGCACGCTGGGGCTTGAAACCCTGCTTGACCGATTTCCCGGACAGCTCTCCGGCGGCCAGCGCCAGCGCGTTGCCATGGGCCGCGCCATCGTGCGCGATCCGGAGGTTTTCCTGTTCGACGAGCCGCTGTCCAATCTGGATGCCAAGCTCAGGGTACAGATGCGGGCCGAGATCAAGGCGCTGCATCAGCGGCTGAAAACGACAACGATCTATGTGACGCATGATCAGGTGGAGGCCATGACCATGGCCGATCGCATCGTCGTCATGCGTGATGGCATCATCGAGCAGGTGGGTACGCCGCTCGATCTCTACGACGCTCCGTCAAACCTGTTCGTCGCCGGATTTCTCGGCAGTCCGACCATGAACTTCATCGAAGGCCGCATCGAGGATGGACGCTTCCTGAATGATGACGGCATCGGCATCGCCGCGCCGGGCGGACTGCCGGAAGGGCCGGTGATCGCGGGCATCCGGCCCAATCACGTCGGCCTTGCAGACAAGGGATCGCCGTTCGAGGTGCTGGTGGTCGAGCCCACCGGGGCCGAGACCCAACTGGTGCTTCAGGCCGGCAGGACGCAGCTTGTGGCGCTGGTGCAGGGCCGTGTCGCGCTGCAACCGGGCGCCAGCGTGGGAATAACCTTTGATCCGGCAGGTCTGCATCTGTTTGATCGACGAACCAGCACGCGCCTCACCTAGACCAGGATGGCGTTCGGCTGAATCGTCATCCTGATCTGACACTTTGTTGGAAGTCCGCAAAACCGCGCTGGCACTGCCTTGTTTCGGACGCCAGATGGCATTTTCATCAGGCGAAACCACGGAGAGCCTGCATGGCTGCAAAGACGTTCAGGACCACAATCTTCAGAGACGGCTCCACCTGCTTCATCCCCCTGGATTTCGATCCGAAGCCGGTTTTCGGCAAGGTCCGCGCGCCGGTCAAGGTCACACTGAACGGCTACACCTATCGCAGCACCATTGCATCCATGGGAGGGCAGATCTGTCTTCCACTGCGCAAGAGCAACCGGGAGGCGGCCGGCCTGGACGGTGGCGAAACACTGGATGTTACCCTTGAACTCGATTCCGATCAGCGGACCGTCGAGATTCCACCCGATCTTGACGGCGCACTTACGCCTGCCGGACGAAAGGGATGGGAGGCGCTGAGCTTTACGCACCGAAGAGAACATGCGGAGGCGGTGACCGGAGCGAAAAGGGCGGACACGCGAAAGCGGCGTATCGAGGAGATCAGCAACCGCCTGAATTCGTCGCAGCAGTCCTCGAGCAAGTCCGGGAAAAACGCGTAGCGGTTTTCCATGCGGAATTGCCTCCTGACAAAGAGGTGGAACCGTTCGTTGCCTGGTCGACAGGCCTTCCACCAGGCGGAAGCCGGCTCAAACGGGTAAATGCTGTTCCGATACGGTCAATCGGGGAAACGTCGGGCGCGGTAGGCAAAGCTGTCCAGACAGCGGAGCCTCGAAATGCCAGCCCAGCCCCTTGCCGGTTACAAGGTCGTCGACTTCGGTCATTACATTGCCGGCCCTGCGGTGGCGATGATGCTGGCCGATTTCGGCGCCGACGTCGTCAGCATCACACCTCCCGGCGGTCCACGCTGGAACCATCCGGCCACGCAGCTGCTGGCGCGCGACAAGACCTGTATCGAGCTCGACCTGAAGGATGCCGCCGGCCTTGCCCGGGCGCGGGCATTGGCCGCGAAAGCCGACGTGCTGATCGAAAACTTCCGGCCCGGCGTGATGGCGCGGCTGGGCTTGTCCTATGATCAACTGGCAGCCGCCAATCCCGGCCTTGTCTATCTGTCGCTGCCGGGCTTCGCCTCGGCCGACAGGGAGCGCGCGAACCTGCGCGCCTTCGAGGCCATCATCTCGGCGGCATCGGGCCAGTTCACCGACATGGGCCTCAACCGCGTGCTGATGGGCATCGATCCAAGTTTTTCGCCACTGCCGCTCGCCTCGGCCTATGGCGCGGCGCTGGGCCTCAACGCGGTGCTGTTCGCGCTTTACGGCCGTGGCCGCGACGGCAAGGGCGACCACATCGAAGTGCCGCTTGCCGCGGCGCTGATGGAAGGGCTCGCCTACAACTCCCAGCGGGTCGAAAACTATCCCGAACGCTACAAGTCGCCGCGCGAAAAGGAGATCGAGCGGCGACGCGCGCAGGACCTGCCGCTCGACCTGTCCTACGCCGCGCTGCAGGATCTGCTCGATCCGTTCTACCGCAGCTACCGGTGTTCCGACGGGCGCATGATCTATGTCGTCTGCGCCTCGCATATCGATCATGCCCGGCGCTGCCTCGGCGTGCTCGGCCTGCTGGACGAGATCAGGGCGCTCGGCATTCCCGAAGCGGACGACTGGTATAAACCAATGCGGGAATGGGCTGGCGACTGCGCGCTCGGCCACTATCCGCTGTCGCGCCACTGGGCCGATATCGTCTCCAGCCGGATGGCGGAAGTCTTCCTGACCGATACCGCATTTGGCTGGGAGCAGAAGCTAGGCGAAGGCAGGGTTCCCGCCCGTGCCCACCGCACGACGCAGGAATGGCTCGACACCGACCATGCCTTGCAGGCCGGGCTGATCGTCGAACGCCCTGGGGGCTTGCGTTCGCCCGGCCCGTTTGCCTGGCTCGGCACCACCGGTGGCCAGAGCGCACTGCAAGCCGAAACGCTCGCCAGCAAGCCTTCCGAAGTCAGGCATGGCCCGTGGCTGAGCGGGCTCAAGATCCTCGACATGACCAACGTCATCGCGGGGCCGACAATCGCAGCCCTGCTGGCTCGTTTCGGTACCGAAATCATCAAGGTCGATCCGGTGAAGCCGACATTCGATCCGTGGAACACCATCGTGTTCGGGATGCAGGCCGGGCGCGGCAAGAAAAGCGTGCTGGCCGACATCCACACGCCGGAAGGGCGCGAGATCCTGAACGGACTGATCCGCTGGGCCGACCTGATCACCATCAACGCCGTCGACAGGCAGGTCGAGAGCCTGGGGCTCGACGAGGCATCGCTGAGGGCAATCAATCCCGACGCCATCCTGTGCCAGGTCGACGCTTTCGGCGGGCCGATGCGCGGGCCGATGAGCGACCACCTCGGCTATGACGACACCGTGCAGGCAATGACCGGGGTGATGATCCGTTTCGGCGGCGGCCGCGACACCCCGGAAGAGCACGCGCATTTCGGCACCATCGATGTGCTCGGCGGCTTCCTGGCCGCGGCGGCGGCCGGCGCCGCACTTCTGTCGAGGTCTCGTCATGGCGAAGTGCGGCGCGCGCGTTCGTCGCTGACCGCCGCCGGCCAGTTGATCCAGCTGCCCTTCATGTTCGATTTTCCGGGACGTGGCCCCTTCGACGAACCGAGCGGGCCGGGTGCGCTCGGGGCATGGGCCGGATATCGTTTCTACCTTGCCAGCGATCGCCGGTTTTTCCTCGCCTGCGCCGATGCAGGCGAGTTGCGGAAACTGGCCTGTGTGCTCGACCTGCCGGAAGACACCCTTGATGAACCCGCACTGGAGCAGGCGTTCCGGGCACAGTCCGCCGACTATTGGGTCGGCCTGCTGCGCGGGCTCGACTTCGGCGCTGTCATCCCCTCGTCGATGGCCGGGCTGCGCGACCGCTACAGGCGGGATGGCAATGCATCGGACGGCACCTATGCCTTCCAGCGCCACGCGATCGACGGCGGTTCGGTCGAGCTGTTCGCGCCCTGCGCCATACGGCCGGCCGCTGCCCCGATATTGAGTTTCCCGCCGGCGGAGAAATACGGCGCTTCGACCCGCGGTGTCCTAAGGGAACTGGGCTACGGCGACGACGAGATCGACAGCTTGATCCGCACAAAATGCGTGTCGACCAGCTGGTCCACGCAATACCTGCCCGATTGATCCGGCGACGATGTGGGATGGGTGCCCTGACCGGCGATGTGCGGCAGTTTCGTAAACGTCTTTCAGTGCTGGTCTCATCCTTCAAGACTGACCAGATCGACCTCCGCGCCGCACCATGTCGGCGTAATGTTCCGAGACGATCATGTGGTGCAAAACGAAAGCTTGGTCGAGGATCCGATGAGCAAACCCTGGTTCCGGGTGAAGAAATACGGCTACGGCGCCGGCCTGCCTTACGGATGGCAGGGATGGACGGTCATTGTCCTCTACGCCGTCGCGGTCACCTGTGTCGCGCTGTCCGGCACGAGCGAGGACCATCCCTGGCGCTATCTTGCGATGGTCGCGCCGCTGACCGCGATCGTCGTCTTCGTGGCCTGGGCCAAGAGCGACCGGCCCTGGCGCTGGAGGAATGGCGAGGAGGATTGACAGCCAGCCCGTCTCCGCACACCCATCGGGTCGCCGGATCGCGCAGGAAGACGCAGCCGTGTTGTCAGCCGCGGAAATTGTCGTCTAGACTGGAGACCGACAACAACCGGGGCAATGATGGCCGGAAATCCCAGGACACAATCCGCTGTTCTTCCCAGATATCCGGCCACGCAGGAATTCAGCCTCAAGGAAACATCCCTGGATTTTTCATCATACCGGAGGGTCGTCGCGTCCAGCGACGGCCTCGGCTGGTCCGACCTCGCAGCCGCCGTCACCGAGGTCTCTCCGTTCGAAGGCAGAACGCCGCGGCTGACGTCGCTGTGGCTGACATTGCCCTATAACGATGCGCATTCCGAGCTCAACCGCAACGGCCGCGTCTTCAAGGGCATCATGGCGCGAAACAGCGTCTCAATGGCGGCGCCCGGGATCGACGACAGGATCATCCTGCTGAACACGATCCGCTGCCTGAACGTGTTCATCCGCGAGAGCATTATCACCGAGATAGCCGGCCAGATGTTCCGCAGGCCGGTGCGCAATGTCGAGATCCTGTCCTTCGCCGGAACCGTCGACCCGGCCTTGTCCTATCTGTTGCGCGCCTGCCGGGAACTGCTTGCGGACCCGGACGGCAGCCACTACCGCAATGCCTACCTGGCCCAGGCCATTGCGGCGCAGGTACTTGCCCGGCACGCGCAGCTGCACGACCTCCCGCTTTCGAGCGGCGTCCAGTCGACGCTTTCGGCGGCGCAGATGCGACGCATCGACGAGTTCCTCGAAAGCAATCTCGGCGGCAATTTCCAGTTCGGCGAGCTTGCGACGAGCATCGGGCTGAGCAGGACGATCTTCTTCTCGCGCTTCCTTGCGACCACCGGCAGGACGCCACACCAATATCTGCAGGTGTTGCGGGTCAACCGCGCCCGGCGGCTGCTCGAGGAAACCAGCGCTTCGCTTGCGGAAATAGCCGTCGCCGCGGGATTTTCCGACCAATCCCACCTCGCGCGCTTCTTCAAGCGTCATTTCGGTGTTTCGCCGGGCCGCCATCGTGCGTGTCGATCGGGCTAGCGTGTCTGCAGCATCGATGGGCCTGTGATGACAATACGGACGATCATCCAAACCGGCGAACTGATCGCCTATGCGGGAAGCACATCGGATGCCTATTCGAGAGAGGAACCCGAATCGGCATCTCGATGCGATCCGGGTGTGGACATGATGAGGTATCCGGTTTGCCTTCGAGACCATCGCGCATTCGCCGTCGCACCCGGCTGTCTGCCGATCCTGTCAGGCGGCTGCTTTTGTAGCGGTCTTGCCTGCCCGCAGGGGAGTTTCCGGCTGCCGACAGCGGCATCCCTCCCCTGCCCGGTCGCAGGTTGCGCCAGCCATGCCGCTCACCTGAACCAGATTGGAAACATTGCAGGCTGAATGGCCTTGACCATCCCTTCAACTACAGATTGTATGAGATATGGAATCACAACCTAGGGAATCTGCCGCAACACGCTCATGAACGGGCTTTGACAGGGGGCTGTCAAGCGCGTTCGTGCAAGAGGCTGCAGGAGCTTCCCCCGAAGCTCCTCAGCCTCGTCCTCCTCCCCGGCCACATTCCCCGGGGAGGAGGGCATCCGAAAAATGGATCACCGGAAAAGGCTTGGGGACATTTGAGATGGAAGTGCCGGTTCAGTGGAAATATCGACGGCTGCTTGCCAACAGACTGAAGGAACTGCGGACCGCAAAGGGGATCGACCAGCTCGACCTGGCCCTGAAGGCAGGGTTGAGCCGGCGCGGCGTCGGCGGGCTGGAGCGCATGGAACGGACGCCGACACTCGACATGATCGTCGTGATCGCGGCGGCCCTGGACGTCGAGCCGCATTTGCTGATCAGCCCGGCTTGCGAAACGGGACAGGATGCGGAAGTGCTGTCGTCCAACCCGGATGCCCCGGGCATGACCGGTGAAGAGGCCGGAGCCTGGCAGGCGCAACCCACAGCGGGAATTGAAGATTAGCCGGCGCATGACTGCCGGGCCGCGAGGTTGCCTCAAGGCCGGACCGGCACCTTGCCAGCGCAATTCCAGGACAGTGTGTAACGGTTTTCCGTCCCGGAATTGCGCAAAACAAAGAGAAGGAGCTCGAGCGTTTTCGCGTTTTCGTGAAAAACGGAAACGCTCTGACGTCAGATCGACCGTGCGGCCTCGACGATCAGGCCTGTCACTTCCCCGGGCTGGGAGGCCAGCGACGCGTGGCTGCTGCCAAGGGTGATGATCTTCTTCGCGTTCATCCGCGACGACATCATCTTCTGGTTCTCCGGATTGATCATCCGGTCCTCGCTGGAGATCTGGTACCAGCACGGCTTCGTCTTCCAGGCGGGCGCGGTGATGGTGTCGCCAAAGGTCGAGCCGAGCGGTGCCTTCTGGGTGACCGCCATGACCAACGCTTCATCCGCCGTCAGATCCTGGCAGAAGCTCTCGTGATACTGGTCGGGCTTGATCCACAGGTAGCCGTCGCTGTCGGGAACGACGTTGGCGATGGCGGCCGGCGGGTTGGCCTGGGTGATGCCGCCCGGACTCTCGCCGGCATCGGGCGCGAAGGCCGCGATGTAGATGAGACCGGCGACGTTCGGCTGGTTCCCGGCCTCGGTGATGACGGCGCCGCCATAGGAATGGCCCACCAGGAGGACGTCCCCCTCCTGCTGCGCGATCATCTGCTTCAACCGGCCGGCGTCGTCCGCCAACGACGTCAGCGGCACTTCAACTGCATGCAGATCCGAAAATCCCTGTCTGGACAGTTCCACGATCACCTTGGCCCAATGGGCGGCGCCGCCCCAGAAACCATGGACGAGAATGATTGCAGGCATGGTCATGCTCCTCGTTTGTTGCGTCCGGCAGGCTAGGTGCCCGCATCGTTGACGACAATGGCCCGATGGGCAATTGTCGATCGGATCGGGCCAACCGCATGCCAGCAGGAACACTATAGGGCATACGCTACGGAGAGGTGACGGCGAAGATGCCGGAGGGAACCGGCCAGCGCATCAGAATGGCGGTCGTGGCCTATGAGGGCGTACGGCCTTTCCAGCTCTGCGTGCCTTGCGAGATCTTTGGCGAGATGCATTGCGACGGGGTCGACAGCGAGCTTTGGGTGTGCGCCCTCGATGACGGCCCGGTGCGTACAAGCGCCGGGTTCGACATCGACACCGACCATACATTGCCCGATCTGCTCAAGGCTGATGTCGTTTTCGTCCCTAGCTGGCAACTCCCCTACCAGCCGCCGCCGCAACGCCTTGTCGACACGCTGATTGCGGCACACGCCAATGGTGCTGTCATTGTCGGCCTGTGCCTGGGGGCGTATGTCGTCGCCGAGGCCGGTTTGCTCGACGGCAAGCGGGCAACCACGCATTGGGCGTTCTGCGACGATTTCCGCCGGCGCTTTCCCGCGGTCGAACTGGATGAGAATGCGCTTTATGTTGACGAGGGCGCGGTCGTCACCTCCGCCGGCGTAACGGCAGGCGTCGATTGCTGCCTGCACATCGCACGGCGCTTCTTTGGCCCGCAGAACGCCAACCGCATCGCCCGCAACGTGCTGGCCCTGCCGCACCGGGCCGGCGGCCAGACGCAGTTCATCCAGCGGCCCGTGGCCGACGCACCCCAGGACGTCCGCCTCAGGGAGACGGTCGAGGAGATCGCGCGGCATCTCGACCGCAGATACAGCATCGACATTGTCGCCGCCGGACTGCGGATGAGCCGCCGCAGCTTCACCAGGCTTTTCCAGCAGTCGATGGGGTCAAGCTTCAACAGCTGGCTCACCGATCAGCGCCTGACGCTGGCGCAATACCACCTCGAAACAGGCAAGCGATCCATCGAGCAGATCGCGCACCAGACAGGTTTCGGCAGCGTGGTGACCTTTCGCGCGAAATTCCAGGACAGATTTGGTGTCAGCCCGACCGCATGGCGCCGGTCATTCCTTGTGGCTGGCCTTGTGGCTGGCCTTGTCGCCGGCGACAGAACCGCTCCGTAGACGGTGGTTGCACAGCTCATCACGCCATGGGGCCGGTCCCTTCCACGCGATTGCGCCCCTGCTGCTTGGCCAGGTAGAGAGCGGCGTCCGCGGCTTCCAGCAGACCGAGGTCCGGCTCATCGCAGAGGGGCCTCGAGGCGGCGACCCCGATGCTGACGGTCACGATGCCGTACGGGCTTTCCGTGTGCGCCATGTTCAGATCGGCTATGGCCGACAGCACCCTGGCTGCGACCTTGCGCGCATGGGCTTCGTCGGTGTTGGGCAGGATGGCCACGAATTCTTCGCCACCGAAACGCGCGCAGAATTCGCCCTCCCGTTTCAGCGCTCCGCGGATGGTGCTGCCGATGACAACCAGACATTCGTCGCCGGCCTGGTGGCCGAAGGTATCGTTGAACTGTTTGAAGTAGTCGACGTCGATCATCAGGATCGACAGCGACGCCTTCGCGGCAAAGGACCGGTTCCATTCGGCCCTGAAATATCTGTCGAACGCCCGACGGTTCGGCAGTTCCGTCAAGGGATCCGTTTCCGACAGTCTGCTCAGGGCGCGCTCATGGCGCCGCTGCTCGGTCACATCGCGCGTCGAACCGATCAGGATCGTCGCCTTTCCGGCGCTCGATGTCTGAACGATCGCCTCGAGTATCTTTTCACGGCCTTTCGCGTCGACGATCCGAAAATCCACCGAAACGGGTTTTCCGGTCCGGATGACCCGAAAGGCGGTCTTGTATATCTTCTTGACGTCGTCCTTGGCGACGTAGGTCTTCCAGCCTCTCATCTCGGCCGTCTGGAGCGGCACCCCGAGAACCTCCCCTATGGACGGAGAGATGAACAGGATCTTGCCATAGGAATCCGCGGCAAAGACGATGTCACCAGAGCGCTTGGCCAGCATTTCGTATATGTGCGCGTTGGCGAGCTGCAGCTTGTGATGATGCAGCCGTTCCCCGAGCAGGCCCGCGTACAGGACAACGGTACAGAAAATCGCCAACGCGTAGATCTGGCACATCACGATCGGATCAAACCGGCTCAGCGAGGCCAACGCGATGAACGGGCCGGCGTCGAGGATCGTCGCGGCAATCGAGGCCGTCACGAACAGTGCGAGGCAGACCAGCGACGCCGTTGTTCCCGACACATACAGCACGACGACAAGAACCGGGGCGACAAGAAAGATGGGAAGTATGTTGTCCTGCACCGCGATGGCACCAAACAGGGCCGCGACAACCGCGATGACGCCGAGCGTCGTCAACGTCTTACGCCAGCCCGGCAGGTGACGCAGCTTCGCGGAACCCAACCGCAGCAATGTCGTCGTCACGACCACGACACTCAGGGCGTCGGAGATGAACCAGGTAACGGCCGTCATCAGCCAGGCATTGCCGGTGGCGGGAACGATCCCGGCGATCGTCGCCAAAGATGCTCCAAGCAGCGCGTTGACGCCTGGAGCGATCACCCCGACCGAAAACACAAACAGCAGCCATGGCCTCAGGCGATCGTCACGCCCTTTGATCCAGTCCTGCTCGTTCCGGAGAACCCAAGCCGACCAGGTTGCAACGCCGCTGGTGATGGCGGCCGCTCCGATTGCGAGGATCGGCGGCACGGCCAGGAACAGCATCGTCGCGGCCGCGGCCAGAAACATGGCAAGAATATACGCACGGCTTCTTTCAGCCAGCACCAGTACTGCTATCTGAAACCCGAACGCGAGCCAAACGGCTGCGATATTTCTTTCACCCTGGAAGAATCTAAGTGAAATAAATATAAATATACACAGCAGAGCGCATGAAAATACTATGCCAAATAAATATGACAAACGCCTAAATAAGACGGTCATTACTCACCGCTATATTCGCGAATCCTAATTTTCCCTCTTTTTTAAATGTACATCACCAACTCACGGGTGTGAATAGGACACTCTCCACAACCACATCAAGTCGTTGTCCAGGCCGGATGGTACGTCCGGGCATTTCACCCGGGCATGGTTCACCGGATACGAGGCTGGCGACGGCTGCGCCAAACGATCCCTGACAGGGATGGCTTGCGGGCCCTGCGACAGGCATGGCAACAAGCACGGGCGCGGTTCCGCGCAGCCAAGTCTGGCCAATCATCCCAGGAGGATATCATGAAGATCGACGACCGGCGCCCACGCCCTGGCCCCTTGCCCACCAACCTGCTCGCAATCTCCGACAAGATTTCAGATTGGCGCATAGAGGTGGTGGGACATGACTGATACGGCGAAGTGGCTCGAACAACAGGCGATCTCGGAAGTCGAGTGCCTGGTACCTGACATGAATGGTGTGTTGCGCGGCAAGATCGTGCCTGCACCGAAACTCCTGGCGCCGCCGACCGACGCCGCGATCATGCTGCCGAACAGCGCCTTCATGGTGGCGGTGACCGGCCATTACACAGGCGCCATCGACGACGAAAGCGCCTACCAGGATGCCGACATGCGGCTCCAGCCCGACCTGACCAGCCTTTGCCTGGCGGCGGGAACCCGGCCCGGACGGGCTTATGTCTTCTGCGATGCCTTTGCCCAGGACGGCACGCCGTGGCCATCGGCGCCACGACAGGTGCTGAAGTCGGTGATCGCGCTCTACGAGGCACGCGGCTGGCGGCCGGTGATGGCGCCGGAACTCGAATTCTACCTGACGGCGCCGAACCCCGACCCGAACGTGCCGCCCGGCGCGCCCATCGGCATTTCCGGCCGCGCCGAAACTTCGCCGGCTCCCTATGACATGGAAGCGCTCGGCGAATTCCAGCCGGTGATCGACGAGATCTACCGGCAGGCCGAGATGATGGCGCTGCCGCTCGACACGATGATCCATGAGACCGGTGCCGGCCAGCTCGAGATCAACTTCAAGCATGGCGATCCGCTGCGGCTTGCCGACCAGGTGCTTGTGTTCAAGCGGCTGGTGCGGCAGGCGGCGCGCGAGCATGGGCTGGCGGCCACCTTCATGGCCAAGCCGATTGCCGAGCAGGCAAGCAGCTCGATGCATCTGCACATGTCGGTGGTGGATGCTGCCAGCGGGCTCAACCTGTTCGCCGACGAGCATGACGGCGACAGCGCGCTGTTCTCGCAGTTCATCGGCGGCTTGCAGACCTATGTGCCGCAGGCCATGCCGCTGTTTGCACCCAATGTGAACTCGTTCCGCCGGCTGAAGCCGGGGTTCAGCGCGCCGAACAATGTCGAATGGGCGCGCGACAACCGCACCTGCGGCCTGCGCGTGCCGGGTTCGAAACGCATCGGCCGACGTGTCGAGAACCGGCTGCCGGGCGCCGACGCCAATCCCTATCTCGCCATGGCCGGGTCGCTGCTGTGCGGCTATCTCGGCATCGAGGAAGGACTGGAACGGCGGGCCGAAGCGCCGGCCAATGCCTACACGATCAAGCCCAATCTGCCGCGCACGCTGGAGGATGCGCTGGCGCGCCTCGATGGCTGCGAGCCGGTGCGCCGGCTGCTCGGCCAGAGCTTCACCAACGCGTTCCTGCGCCTGAAGCAGGTCGAGCTGGACAGCTTCCAGGGCGTCATCACCGCCTGGGAGCGTGATCACCTGTTTGCGAGGGCGTGATCATGGGCTTCAACTCCGGACTTGATATGGAGCGATCCTATTATGCGGCGACGGCCAGTCCGGCGCCGCATCACGCGCCGCTCATTGGCGAGGTCGATGCAGACCTCGTCGTGGTCGGCGGCGGCTGCACCGGGCTCTCTGCCGCGTTGCACGCAGCGGAGCGTGGCCTGAAGGTGGTGGTGCTGGAAGGCGGGCGCATCGGCTGGGGCGCCTCCGGGCGCAATGGCGGACAGATGATCGTCGGCCTGCGCAAGGGAGCGGACGAGCTGGTCAGGCTCTACGGCCGCGAGCGTGCCAAGGCGCTGTTCGACCTCGCCTTCGAGGCGTGGGGGCTGGTGCTCGACATGATCGAACGCCACGCCATCGACTGTGACCTCAGGAAAACCGGCCATCTCGTCTGCGCCGTCAGCGACGGCGACATGGCCTGGTTCGAGCGCGAGGTCGAATGCCTGGCCACGGTGATGGACTATCCGCATGCCAGCGTGCTGTCGGCATCGCAGTCCCTCGACGCGGTCGCGTCGCCCTACAAGGGTGCGCTCTTCGATGCGTTGGGCGGGCACATGCACCCGCTCAACTACACGCTGGGGCTGGCCCGCGCGGCAGCCGCCGCTGGGGTGACGATCCACGAAACCTCACTGGCACTGCGGGTCGATCGTGGCAAGGGCGTCAGGGTGGAGACGGCAAAGGGCGCAGTGCGCGCCCGCCACGCCGTGCTCGCCGGCGATTCCCTGCTCTCCGGCATCGATGCGCGCGTGGAAAGCCGCATCATGCCGGTCGGCAACTACATCGTCGCCACCGAACCACTCGCCGATGCCGGGGAGATCATCCCCAGCAACGCTGCCGTCTCGGACTCGCGTTTCGTCGTCAACTACTACAGGCTCTCCGCCGACGGGCGCCTGCTGTTCGGCGGCGGCGAGCGCTACACGCCGAGCCCGCCCGCCGACATCCAGGCCTTCGTTCGCCCGCACATGGAACAGACCTTCCCGCAGCTGAAAGGCCGCCGGATCGACCATGCCTGGGGCGGGCTGGTGTCGGTGACCACATCGCGTTTTCCGCATGTCGGCCGCGACGGCGATGTCTATTTCGCGCATGGCTATTCCGGCAAGGGCGTCATCCTATCAACGCTGGCCGGCAAGCTGCTGGCCGAGGCGATAGCGGGTGAAACCAGCCGCTTCGCGCTGTTCGAGGGGCTGAACCCGATGCCCTTCCCGGGCGGCGCGGCGCTGCGCGGACCGCTCTATGTGCTCGGTATGCTGTGGTACGCCATGCGCGACCGGCTGAAGCACTAGCTGTCGCATATGGCGTAAGGACCCCTCTCCGTCTCGGGTTTCGCCCGAGACGGAGAGGGGGAACTTCATATGCGATAAGTCAGGCCCTCTTGCGCGCCGCTCCAACGGCTGCGCCCGCGGCGCCGATGCCAGCGCCGATCAGGGCGCAATTGATGAGGATCGACCAGAGGTCCTGCTGATTGGCCGAAGCTATGGCCTGCGCTGCCGCCTTGGCCCCGTCATTGTTCTTTTTCGCGTCCATCATGGCGACCATTCCGGGTTCACCGCATTTGCCGGCCAACGTCTCGATGCTCCCGGGGCTCGTCGCGTAGATCTCCTTCACGATCGCTTCGCAGCGGGCCTGATCGGCAGCGGACGCGGATGGGGTTGCGAACTGGCGATAGCAACCCACACCGATGAGGGTGATGGCGATGACGGCGTATACGATCTTTTGCATGCTTTTCCTGAGTTCAAACGGGTCACGTCAATACGGCAAGTCGCCATTGATGACGAACAGCCGCTACGGCTGGTCTGTTCAGCTTTGAATGGAAAATTCAAGCCGCTGCCGCAGGAAATTGCCCAGCTCCGCCAGCGATCGGTCCGCCTCCGGCATCCTGCCGCTGAACACCTGCCAGACATGCCACATGCCGGGCCATTGTCGGATTTCTACCGCCGTTCCGGCAGCCCTGGCGCGCTCCGCCAGCATGACGGAATCGTCGAGCAGCGTCTCATAACTGCCGACATGGATCAGCATCGGCGGCAGGCCGGAGAGGTCAGCATGGAGCGGCGACACCAGCGGGTTGCGCCGGTCCGCGCCGGCATAACGCTGCGCCGCGACGTCGAGGATGTCCGGCGTTGGGAAATACGGATCGAGCCTGGCCTTGCTGCGATGGGTCGCCCCGGTCAGAGCGAGATCGGTCCAGGGCGACAGCAGCGCAAGACCGGCCGGCAACGGCTCGCCGGCGTCACGCAGGGCCAGCGCCAGAGCGAGCGCCAGGCCACCGCCCGCGGAGTCGCCAATGAGTGCTATGCGGCGGATCTCAGTCTCAGCCAGCAATGCGCGATAGACCCGCAGCGCGTCGTCCAGCGCTGCGGGGAAAGGATGTTCCGGCGCGAGCCGGTACTCGAACAACAGTACCGGCGAGCCGCTCTCCAGCGCAAGGCGCGCCGCCAGTGCGCGATGGGTCGCCAGCGATCCGGTCTGGTAGGCACCACCGTGCAGATGCAGAACCGCGGTTCCAGCCCGCGCGTCCGTCGGCACCAGCCATTCGGCCGGGCAACCGCCGATGGTGCAGGGCCGCACAGCGACGCCTTGCGGCAGCCTGAACATGCGGCCTGCGATCTTCTCGCGGTCGGCGCGCAGTTCCGGCAAGGACAGGTTGCGTGCGCGCAGCCGCGCAAGGGTGAAGCGCGAGATCTGGTAATAGAACCACGATCGCAAGGACGGCATGTGTGATTCCCGGACGGCCTGAGCGTCGCAGAGTCCAGCGGAAACGACGCGAAATCAAGAAGGCCGGCCATAGGTATTCACCGCATAGCAGCCGTCCTCCGCGGCCGTCGGCTCAGCGCGAAACCCCGGTGACCAGAAGCGCTGCCAGCACGATCAGGACGAGGCCACCGAGCAGCGTGGCGAGCACGAGCGCCATGCAGACCAGCGGACGCAGCTCCGAATTGTCGCGGAAATAGAAATATTCCACGACCAGCACCCAGACGAGCGCTGCCGTCACGGCGATGCCCGAAACCGTCAGCCCCAGCAGCGACGGTCCGACGCCGCCCAGGAAGGTCAGCACAAGAATGGACGGCGCACCGATATAGCATTGCTGGTCGAAAGGGACGCGAAGGCTTTCCCGGCTCACCCTTCCCGGCGTCAGAAGGTCAAGCAGCAGGGCGCCGACCAGCGGCACCAGGCACAGCGCGATCATCGAGAAGGCGGTGACGCTTGTCCACGAACCGTAGACCATCTTGCCCAGCGCGCTGTTGCTGGTGGCGCGCAACACATCGATATCGTCCGGCGAGATGAAGCTGCCAAGGATGATGGCGATGGCGAGAAACAGCGCCGGCCGCATCGCATCCGAGAAAGCCGTGTCGGGATCAAGCGCCGCCTGCTCGCGCACGTAGCGCAGGGTCCGCCGCGGGCTGACGATCATGCGCAGCACGGTCAGCGGAAAGAACAGGATCCACATCATGACGTCGTAGACGCCCTGCTCGATCAGTTTCGGGATGTTGAAGAAATCCATGCAGTCTCGCCGGCGGTTGGCCAACGCCGGATGAACCCGGCATCCGGCAGCAATCGGAACAGGTTTACAATGACGGGATTTTCTCCATCATTGCCAGTGCTTTCGCCAGAAACGAGGATGCCGTGGAAGGCATGACCACCTACGATGTGTCCCTTTTCCTGGGCGCCATCTTGCTTTTTGTGATTCTGGTTTCCTTGTGGCGCAATCGGAAAAAGCGGTTCCCGAATACGATCCAGCCCGACTCCAGCAATGGCGGCGGCCCATGGGACGCCAGCGATGGTGGAGGCGGTGGCGGCGACTAGACGCACCCTGCCGATGCGGAAGGTAGCGGCCCAGATCTTGCTGGCCGCGATTCAACCTCGCTGCCGCTCCAAAACCTGAAGCGCCTGTTCGATGTGCCAGAGGTCGGCCTCTGAAATGCTGTCGAGCGCACGATAGAGTCTTTCGGCGCCCCGATCGAGCAGCCATGTCCGGATCACGGCTCGATTGTCATCGCTCATGTTGCCCCAGAAACCGCCTTTGCCGCCCTTGGGCTCAAAAACCGAGCTTTGAATGATGCTTGCAAGCTGCAGGGCTGAGTTGCCGGTGCGAGAGTCATCGAACGCCTCCAGTGCCGCAGCCACCCCGAAATCCAGAGCCGCCATGCCACAGAGCCAGTCCTCGGCATTCTCTTCGTCCGGATGCCGGCCGAGCGCACGCTGCCAGGCTTCCTCGAACAGATGCCGGATTGCCGCCTGCTCATCGGCCGGCCAATCGAGCCATCTGGCCCGCTTCAGCTTTTCGCCGATCAGGGAGGGATCAAGGCCCGGCCAGCCTTGTGCCTGGGTGGCGAGATGGAGAATGCGGGGCAGGAAATAGCGATAGTCGTCGACACCGCCAACAGTGGTCAGGGCATGCCCTGCATATGGCCCGATCTGTTCGTCGTCGAGCTGGCGCAACGGCAATGAAACGAGAGGCTTCAAGATATCCTGATCTCGCAACGGCGAAGCGTCCAGAACCCTGGGTCTGGGATAAAAGGCAAACACCTCGTAGCACCGATCGAGGGCGCGGTGCAGCGGCGACATCTCATCCATGCGGGCGATTCCTATTGCGGCGACCCAGGGCGTTCAATCCCGGCTCGCGACACCTCGGCCCTTTTCCATCAACAACATTCCTTGCCGACCCGCGCCGCAGACACAACCAAGTGAAAAAATCCCGCCATCCCGTTGAGTTGAAAATACGATTTACTAATCACCTTGCCAAAAACAAGAAACAAGCATTCGACTTTCGAATAATACAAATATCACGACGCAATATTTCTGGATTGAAGTCTCCTATATTCAAAAAATAACCTCTCTTCCGACTGGGGAGGAAAGGTGATTCGAAATGGCCTGTCCTCGATCTTCGCATGACCCATTTGGAATAACTTCGAAAACTCAATTACAAACGAAACATGGAAAGGTTCTATTCGGTTTCTGGTGCCTCGGCCTGTTCAGCTCCGGGCTTTTTTTCGAAAACACCGCCTGGGCCCAGGTGGCATGCACATTGAGCCCCTGCACCGGCACGACGGTGCTGGAGGCAAACACGAAGGACTTCTTCAACAGAACCTCGCCGGACTGGGTGTTTGAAAACGACAGCAGGCTGAACGTCTCCGCGGCCGAAGCCGTCAGCGGCGGCAAGCAGTTCTTCCGGCACCAGAGCACACTCAATCTTTCCGCTGCCAACGCCATCGCAGGCGGCGAGCAATGGTTCTACGAAACCAGCACGCTCAATGCCTCCACCGCGCATGCCATCAGCGGCGGGACGCAGTATTTTCGCGACAACAACGTGCTCAACGCGACCGCCGCCGGTGCGCTCAGCGGCGGCTTGCAATGGTTCTACGGCACCAGCCGGCTGGAGGCTTCCGTCGCAAACGCCATCAGCGGCGGCCAGCAGTTCATCAACGAAAACAGCACGCTCAACGCTTCGGCACAGAACGCCGTCAGCGGCGGCGAGCAATATGTGACCGGCAACGGCACGATCAACGCGTCCGCGGCCAACGCCATCAGCGGCGGCCAGCGAACCCTGCTCGGCAACGGCACGCTCAATGCCTCGGCTGCCGGCGCCATCAGCGGCGGCCTGCAATATCTCGGCGCTTCCAGCACACTGAACGTGCTGGCCGAGCAGGCGCTGACGACCGGCGCCACCATCGCCTTCGACAACAGCCAGGGCGGCCCCGGCGGCACGCTGAAGCTGAACGGCCACAGCACCGCGGTCGGAGGCATCAACAGTGCGTTCGCGGGCTCGGGCATCATCACCAATGACAGTTCGGCCAATGCCCTGCTGACCGTCGACACATCGAAACTCGGCGCGCCTTCGACCTTTGCCGGCACAATCCAGGACGGCTCAGGCGGCGGCAAGCTCGGCCTCGATCTCGCGGGCGGCGGGCTGCTGCTCAGCGGCACCAACACCTATACCGGCGGCACGACGATCTCGGGCGGCCTGCTGCAGCTGGGCAATGGCGGCAGCTCCGGCTCGATCGCCGGCGATGTGGTGAACAACGGTGCGTTCGCCTTCAGCCGCGGTGACAGCTTCACCTTTGCCGGCGTCATTTCCGGCAGCGGCGTCGTCTACCAGAACGGTCCTGGCACGACGATCCTGACCGGCAACAACAGCTACAGCGGCGGCACCGCAATCACCGGCGGCACGCTGCAGGTCTCTTCCGACGCCAATCTCGGCGCCGGCACGGGCATCCTGATCTTCTATGGCGGCCAGCTTGCGACCGTTGCCGGTTTCGACAGCGCCCGTCCGGTGCTGCTGATCCAGGACGGGCGGTTCAACACGGCGGAAGGAACCACCCTCGGCCTGACGGGCGAAATTGTCGGCAACGGCAATCTGATCAAGTCAGGCGCCGGCACACTGCGGCTCGACAGTGCAAACAACCTGTATGGCAATACGGCTGTCGAGGCCGGAACGCTGGTCGGCAACGCCGCGTCGATCTCCGGCAACCTGTTCAGCGCCGCCACCACCGTCTTCGACCAGGCCACAGACGGCCGTTTTGCCGGGCAGATCGCGGCGCTGAACGGCACCGCCGGCGCCATGGTCAAGCGCGGTTCGGGCTCGCTCACCCTTGGCGGCCTGTCGGCGCTCGACTGGACGATCGAGGCCGGCAGCCTTGTCGCAGCGGCGGAACGGTTCGGCGGCAATGCCACGGTCGGTGCCGGCGGCTCGCTCACCTTCGACCAGACGGCGAATGCCTTCTATGGCGGTGTGGTGTCCGGCACCGGCAAGCTCGTCAAGACCGGGACCGGCGCGCTTGTCTATGACGGCAACAGCGCCGCCTTCGCCGGCATCACCCGGGTGGCCTCCGGTGCGCTGATCGTCGGCTCCGACACCACGCATCGCAGCGCGGTGCTCGGCGGCTCGATGATGGTGCAAGGTACGCTCGGCGGCCACGGCACCGTCGGCTCGGGCCCGGGCTCGACGGTGACGATCGCTTCCGGCGGCACGCTGTCGCCGGGCAACTCGATCGGCACGCTCTCCGTCAACGGCAATCTCGTCTTCGACAAGGGGGCGCGCTTCACGGTGGAAGTCGATCCGGACGGCCAGGCCTCCGACCGGGTCGATGTCACCGGCAACGCCACCATCAGGGGCGGCTCGGTGGCGCATATCGGCGCCAGCGGCAACTACAGGCTGCGCTCCACCTACACGATCCTCTCGGCCAAGGGCGGCGTGTCGGGCAAATTCGACACCGTCTCGTCGGACTTCGCCTTCCTGACGCCGGTGCTCGGCTACGGCAAAGGCGACGTCACGCTCAGCCTGATGCGCAACGACAGCGCCTTCGCCTCAAAGGCGACGAGCGGCAACCAGATCGCCACGGCAAAAGCACTGGAAAGCATCGGCGTCGCCGCCATCAATCCCCTCTACGATGCCGTCGCCCTTTTGCCCGACGACAAGGCGGTGATCCGCGGGGCTTTCGACGGCCTGTCGGGCGAGGTCAACGCCTCGACGGTGACCGGCATGCTGGAAGACAGCCGCTTCGTGCGCGATGCCATGAACGACCGGCTGCGCGCTGCTGGCGGGACCGTCGAGCCATTGCCCCTGCTGGGTTACGGCGAGGAGAAGGCCACGACGGCCCTGGTTCCGACCGAACGACCGCGCGACAACGGCGGCTGGGCTTCTGCCTTCGGCTCGTGGGGCCATAGCGGCGGCGACGGCAATGCGGCCGAAACGTCACGCAGCATCCGCGGTTTCGTGACGGGGGCGGACGGGCTGGTGGCCAACGACTGGCGGCTCGGCTTCCTGGCCGGCTACAGCCGTTCCCGGCTCGAGGTCGACGACCGCCGTTCCTCTGCTTCGGGCGACAATTACCATCTCGGCATCTATGGCGGCAGGGAATGGGGCTCGCTCTCCTTCCGCTCCGGCCTTGCCTATACATGGAGCGATATCGATTCCAGCCGGCAGGTGTCGTTTCCTGGTTTCAGCGACGCCCTGACCGGCAACAGCCGCGCCAGCACCCTGCAGCTGTTCGGCGAACTCGGCCATCGCATGAAAGCGGGCGACTTCGCCTTCGAGCCCTTCGCCAACCTCGCCTACATCAACGTGCACACCGGCGGCTTTGCCGAGACGGGAGGCGCTTCGGCACTGACTGTCCTTGGCAGTTCCAACGCCGTCACCTTCACCACGCTCGGCATCCGCGCCGCGACCGACTTCGAGATCGGTTCCACAAGAGCAACGGTGCGCGGCATGATCGGCTGGCGGCATGGCTTCGGCGATGTCACGCCGACGGTGACCCAGGCCTTCGCCGGCAGCAGCGTGTTCGTGATTGCCGGTGCCCCGATCGCAAAGGATGCTGCTGCACTTGAGGCCGGGCTCGACTTCGCCATGACGCCACGGGCAACGCTTGGACTGTCCTATCAGGGGCAGCTTGGAACGAAGACGCGGGACCACGGCGTGAGAGCCGATCTGAATGTGAGGTTCTGAGGCGAAGAAGAGCCCTCCGGCTTTGCCGACGGGCTCGATTTCCTGGAGCAATTCCAGGAAAAGGACCGGCCGGTTTTCAGGGCGTTTCCGTGCTTCCGGGAAAAACGGAAACGCTCTGGCCTGCATCGCACCTTGCCGAACCGCGCAGCCATCGCAGCTGTTGAAATCGTAAATTTCAGAAAAATTTCAGAATCCGGAGCTTGCCGGATCGAGGCATCCGTGAGTTCAGATGGGGTGGCTGTCGTTGAGGGGTCTTCGGCGGTCTGATGGCTTGTGGGCGTGCTGCGCGAGCCACCGAGAAGGGGGTAAAGGGTGCAGACAGTGGGCGTTAAATTGGGGTTGTCTCACCGGTGGAGACTGGTGTTCTGGGCATCGACCGCTCTGGCGCTGGTCTCCACGCCGCCTGCCGGCGCCAGCCAGGCCATGCAGTACTGGGATGGCGGTAACACCACGCCCAACGGCGTCGTCGATGGCGGCTCCGGCAACTGGACAAACGGCGTTACGAACTGGACAAACGCCGACGGGACAATGAGCCAGCCCTGGCTGGGCTGGACCGGCGTTTTTCAAGGCGCCTTCGGCACGATCAGCGTCGTCGGCACACAGGGCTTCGACACGCTGCGGTTCCTGACCGACGAATACCATATCAACAGCGGCAACCTGGCCTTCAGCCCGGCATCGGGTTCGGCCAGCACAATCTTTGTCGACAATGGCGTCACAACCATAATCGACAGCACGCTCGTCGACGGCACGGCCACCGGTTTCGCCAAGACCGGCAACGGCACGCTGGTGCTGACGGCGGCGAACACCTACACGGGCGACACCTCGCTGCTTGGCGGCACGCTTTCGGTGGCATCGGACGACAATCTCGGCATCGGTGGCGGCCTGATCTTCGATGGCGGCGTCCTGCGGGTGACAGGAAAGACTTTCACCGGCACCACCCGTGCGATCACTTGGGGAGCCGCCGGCGGCGGCTTCGACATCGAGAGCGTCTTCAACACCTTCACGGTTTCGCAATCGCTGAACGGAAGCGGCGGCCTTACGAAGCTGGGTGAAGGCACGCTGGTGCTGTCGGGCATCAATGGCTACAGCGGCGGCACCACCATCAGCCGGGGCCTCCTCTCGGTGACCGTCACGGGCGCATTGGGCAGCGGGCCGGTCCAGGTCGGCACCAACAGCGCGCTCGACTTCGAGACCGGAACAAGCGCTGGATCGCTGCGGCTGACCACGGCCGCCAGCCCCGGCATCGGTGTCAACGGCGGCAGCATCCTGTTCAAGGACGGCAGCAGCGCCGACCATGCGCAGATCGTCATCGGCAGCGGAGGAGGCGTCGGCTTCCACGGCAGTTCGACAGCTGCCGCCGCGCAATTCGACAATTCGGGGACGGTGGATTTCTGGCACACCAGCGATGCCGGCCAGGCCACGATCCTCAACCACAATGATGCCAGCACCAATTTCGTGGACGACAGCTCGGCCGGCAATGCGCAGATCACCAATGCGGCCGGTGGCGCGGTCGACTTCTTCGACAACTCGACCGCCGGAAATGCCACCATCATCAACAATGGCGGCTATGTCGTGTTCCGCAACACGACCAGCGCCGGCTCGTCCAGCATCATCAACGGCAATGGCGGGCGTGTCCTGCTGAGGACCGACGCCGACGCTTCGGGTGCAAAGATCACCAACAATGCCGGCGGCATCGTCGACCTTTCGCGGGTGACGAGCGGGATCGCTATCGGCGCGCTTTCGGGCGCCGGCAATGTGCTGATGGGTTCAAAGACGCTGACACTCGGCGGGCTCGGCGGCAGCGAACGCATTGACGGCATCCTGCAGGATGGCGGCGTTGCCGGCGGCACCGGCGCTTCGCTGGTCAAGACCGGCGCCGGCACGCTGACCCTGGCGGGCGCAAACACCTATACCGGCTCCACCACGATCAAGGGCGGCATCCTGCAGATCGGCAATGGCGGCACCTCGGGCTCGGTTGCCGGCGCGATCGTCAACAACGGCACGCTGGCTTTCAACCGCAGCGACACGGCATCCTTTGCCAATGTGATTTCCGGCAACGGCAGCATCCGCCAGATCGGCTCCGGCATGCTCAAGCTGAGTGGCGACAGCTCGGGCTTCAGCGGTTCGACAATTGTCGAGAACGGCATTCTTTCCGTTGACGGCAAGCTCGGCGGCACGATCGATGTGCTGGCCGGCGGTCGCCTGCAAGGCAACGGCACGATCGGGTTGGTCACGATTGCCGGCACCATCGCCCCCGGCAATTCGGTCGGCACGTTGAACATCGCCGGCGATGTGGTCCTGGCCACGGGCTCGACCTACGAGGTCGAGATCGCCGGCAACGGCACAAGCGACCGCATCGTGGCCACCGGCAAGGCGACGCTTGGCGGCGGCAAGGTCGCAGTCACGGCGCTCGATGCGAAGACCAGCTATCAGGAAGGCCAGACCTACACGATCCTCACGGCCGGGGGTGGCATCACCGGCAGCTTCGACCCGGCGGTGCTGTCGCGCTCGGCCTTCCTCGACGCGACGCTCGTCCAGAAGGCAAATGCAGTCGACCTGAAGATCGCACTGAAAGCAGACGAGCCGGGCACTCCCGGCAACAAGCCGCTCTTCGCCAAAGTCGCCGACACCTACAACCAAAAGCAGACGGCGGGCGCGCTCGACACGCTGCAGCAGAGCGGTGCGCCGCTGGCGCTCTACAACAAGCTGCTGGTGCTGTCGGCCGATGAAGCCCGTTCGGCCTTCGACAGCCTGTCAGGCGAGGTCAATGCCTCGACGGTGACCGGCCTGATCGAGGACAGCCGCTTCACGCGCGATGCCATCAACGATCGCCTGCGCTCGGCCTTCGAGACCGTTGGTGCCGAGCCACTGCCGCTGATGAGCTATGGCGACGATGCCAAGGCGATCACCACGGCTTCGGTTGCCTCCGAACGCTACGGCGCCTGGGGTTCGGTGTTCGGCTCCTGGGGCCATTTCGGCGGCGACGGCAATGCCGCGAAACTGTCCCGCTCGACCGGTGGTTTCGTCACCGGCGTCGACGGCCTTGTCACCGACGACGTCCGCCTCGGCTTCCTTGCCGGCTACAGCCATTCGTCATTCAAGGTCGATGATCGCAGGTCATCGGCTTCGAGCGACAACTACCATCTCGGCATCTATGGCGGCACGCAGCTTGGCGCGCTCTCGCTGCGCTCCGGCCTTGCCTACACATGGAGCGAGATCGATACAAGCCGGCAGGTCGCTTTCCCCGCCTTCACCGACAGCCTCACCGGCTCATACCGCGCCGGAACAACGCAGCTGTTCGGCGAACTCGGCTACGGCATCAAGGCAGGCAGCGTCGCCTTCGAACCCTTCGCCAACCTCGCCTATGTCAACGTCCACAGCAATGGCTTTGCCGAGCAAGGTGGCGCGTCGGCGCTGACCGTGCACAGCGGCTCCAACGACAACACCCTCACGACGCTCGGCATCCGTGCCGCGACCGACTTCGACATTGGTGCGGCCAAGGCAACAGTTCGCGGCATGATCGGCTGGCGGCATGCCTATGGCGATGTGACGCCGACGGTCAGCCAGGCTTTCACCGGCAGCAATGCCTTCACCATCGCCGGTGCGCCGATCGCAAAGGATGCGGCCGTCATCGAAGCCGGGCTCGATTTCGCCATCGCGCCGCAGGCCACACTCGGCGTCTCCTACCATGGCCAGGTCGGCTCCAAGGCCAGCGACCATGGCGTGCGGGCGGATCTGAACGTGAAGTTCTGACAGTACACAGGGCAGTATAAGTGAGCCAAATCAGAATCCGCCTCGGTTCACCTGAGCTGATTTCTGTGCTTCGATGATGTTATTCTCGGTCTGGACTCGCGATGGCAGATTGACCGGCTTGATAGAATATGGCTGAATCGGGCTGGCGAGTGGGGACGAGCTGGGGACCAGATTCCTTTTGGGGGAACCAAGATCTTCCTGGACAAGGTCCTGGAGGCAATCTTTCAAATCAATTTGAACCCTTTTCGTCAAAACGGTGCCGGAGCCAGTTGCTGGCGGCTTTCGGCCATCCGTCGTCTTGCGTGGGGTGGGGATGAAGTATTCACAGAAGACATGGCGCCTGGGAAAGCTGCCGGGCATTGCCCGGCTGCTGTGCGGAAGTGCGATCATCTTCGCATTGCCGGGTTGGGCCGCGGATCTGGATTTGAATGGCGGCAACGTCACGCTGCCGTCAGGGGCCTATTTTGGCGGCCAGGCGTTCCTGAACGGAAGCGGCGGCGTTGCTAACACCAATGCCTCCGCGGCAAGCCTCACCAGCACGGGCGGCAATGCTCTTTATATCGGACTGATCAATGAGACGAACGGGGCGATCGCCATCCATCAGGTTGGTGGCGACAACACGTTCCACAACGTCGCCAACAATTTCTCGGGCGGGTTCTTTGCGAGCGGCGGAGCAACGGTCGGTGTCAGCGGCTCCAACGGATCCCTCGGCACCGGTATCGTGACGCTGGATGCCGGGACGACGCTGCGGGTCGACAACGCCGGCATCACCCTGGCCAACGACGTTGTCCTGAACGGACCGGGTGTTGTCAGGTTCGAGACCAACTCACACGACGATTTCGTGCTTGCCAGTGTGGTAAGCGGAAACGGGACCTTCGAGAAGGCGGCGACTGGCATCCTGTTTCTCACCGGCGCGAACACATACAATGGCGGCACAAAAATCACGGACGGCGTCCTTGCCATCTCGAGCGATGTCAATCTGGGTGACGTGTCCGGCAACGTCGCCATCGCCAGCGCCTCTGCCTATGTTCCCGCCACGGGAACGATGGCAAACTCGACGTTGCGAACGACCGCCTCCTTCAGCAGCGCGCGCACGATCAGCTTCGAGAATTTCGGCGGCCGCCTCGAGACCGATGCCGGCACCACGCTGACACTGTCGGGCCTGATCGCCGGCGGCGGCGGCGCCGCCTTCATCAAGCAGGGCGCCGGCACGCTGGTCCTGACCGGCGACAGCAGCGGCATCACCGCCACGACCGGTTTCCTCGGGACGGTTTACGTCAACGACGGCACGCTGCGCATCGAGGCCGGCGGCAAGCTCGGCGGCAGCGCCACGGCGGGTGCCGGCTACATTTCGAATGGTGCCACCATGGTGGTGACCGACGGGGCGAGCTGGACCACCGGCGGCCAGATCGTCGTCGGCGACAACGGCTCCGGCACGATGCTGATCGAAAACGGCGGCAAGGTCAGCAGCAGCAACAGCGGCATCGTTGGAGCGGGCGGAGCAAGCTCGGTCTCGATCTCCGGCAGCGGCTCGGAATGGGCGAGCAGCGGGGCGAATTTTTATGTCGGCCATTTCTACGAAGGTGCATTGACCATCAGCGACAGCGGTGCCTTGAACGTTGGCGGGGGCAGCGGCACCGTCAACGCGGGACTGTTTGCGGGCGGCGCCGGCGGCACGATCAACATCGGTGCAGCCTATGGCGCGCCAGCTGCCGCCGCAGGCCAGTTGCTGGCGGGCGCGGTCGCCCTCAACGCCGGCACGAGCCGGCTCGTCTTCAACCATACCGATGGCGGATATGCCTTCAAGCCCGACATCACCGGCCTGGGGAGTGTGTATCAGGTCGCAGGCACGACGATCCTGAACGGCACCAACATCTACAGCGGCGATACGGTCATCGACGGCGGCACACTGGTGGCCGGCGTCAACACCGCGCTCTCCGCCGATTCCGTGATCTATCTCGACCAGGGCGGCACGCTTGAGCTTGCCGACGGAGTCGCGGCCGATATCAAGGGCCTGTTCGACGGCTCATCCGGGCATGGCGGGGTCGTGACGATCGGCACGGCGGATGACTCCACCGTTCTTTATGTGGGATATAACGGCCCCGTCGCCAGCGACTTCAGCGGCCAGATCACCGGCGCCGGATCGCTGGAACTCGACCAGGGCTCCCTGACGTTAAGGGGCGCCAGCAGTATCGGCGGCGACCTCTATGTCAGCCCCGACGCAACTCTCACGCTGTTCGGCCCGGGCGCATCATTCGACGTCGCCGGCGGGACGTTTGGCATCAGTGCACTGCCGGGCGTCGAAGTCGACGGGTCGCTCAACATGGTTGGCGGCGCGAAGCTGACAACCGACAACCTGCTTGTCGGCGGTGTCATGCTTGTCGACGGAGCCGGCACGAAGGCGACCGTTGCCCAATTGACCTTCGTCGGCGCGATGGCGAACGCAGCCGTGCTGACGATCCAGAACGGCGCTGTGGTCGACAGCCTGTTCGGGGCGCTCATCGAAAATCCGTTCGATGCGGCGCGTGCCGTGGTCAGCGGACCAGGCTCTACCTGGAACATCTCGACCTTCCTCGGCGTCGGCAACATGTTTGGCGGCGGTACGGGCATGCTCACGGTGACCAAGGGCGGTGTGGTCAATGTCGGCGACACCACGGTGATCGCCGCGGATCCGACCTCGACGGGACTGGGCCCTTCGGAGGTCATCGTTACCGGCGCGGGATCGAAGCTTGTCACCAGCACGCTGATCATAGGGCTGCCGCCCTGTGCCTGCGGCGACTTCCTGCCCGGCCAGCTGTTCGTGGCCGATGGCGGCTCCGTCGTGGCGTCCCAACCCGTCGTGATTGAAGAAGGCTCGCTGCTCTCGATCGGCAGTGGCGGCCTGTCGGGGTCGTTGGTTGCTCCTTCCGTCAGCAACAACGGCGGGATCCAGGCCAATTTCACCGACAGCGTCACGCTCGACGCGCCGATCAGCGGCTCGGGCAGCGTCTCGAAATACAACACCGGCACGCTCGTGCTGAACGGCGCCAACACCTATACAGGTGCAACGACCGTCTATGGCGGCAAGCTGACGGTTGGCGACAGTTCCCACCCTAGTGCCAGCCTGGCCAGCACGGCGACGGTGAAACCGGGCGCATCGCTCGGCGGCATCGGCACGCTGGGCGGTCTCGTGGTGGAGAATGGCGCCGCGGTTGCGCCGGGCAATTCGATCGGCACGCTGAATGTCGCGGGCGATGTGTCATTTGCCGCGGGATCGACCTACGAGGTCGAAATCGGCGGCAATGGCAGCAGCGACCGCATCGCCGCGACCGGCAAGGCGACGCTTTCCGGCGGCAAGGTCGGCGTGACTGCATTGGATCCCGAAACCAGCTACCAGGACAGCCAGACCTACAGGATCCTGACGGCTGGCGGCGGCGTTACCGGCGGCTTCGACCCATCCGTGCTGGCCCGCTCGGCCTTCCTCGATGCGACATTGTTGCAGAGTACCAATGCGGTCGATCTGAAGATCGCGCTGAAGCCGAAAGGGCCGGGCACTCCCCCGGGTTTCATCAAGGTCGCCAACACCTACAACCAGACACAGACGGCCGGCGCGCTCGACACGCTGCAGCAGAGCGGCGCGCCGCTGGCGCTCTACAACAAGCTGCTGGTGCTTTCGGCCGATGAGGCCCGCGCCGCCTTCGACAGCCTGTCGGGCGAAGTGAACGCCTCGACGTTGACCGGCCTGATCGAAGACAGCCGCTTCGTGCGCGATGCCATCAACGACCGCCTGCGCTCCGCCTTCGAAACCGTTGGCGGCGTGCCGCTGATGGGCGATGGCGACGATGCCAAGGCGATCACGACGGCTTCGGTTGCTTCCGAACGCTACCGCGCCTGGGGCTCGGTGTTCGGCTCATGGGGACATTTCGGCAGCGACGGCAACGCCGCCAAGCTGTCGCGTTCGACCGGTGGCTTCGTCACCGGCGTCGACGGCCTTGTCACCGATGATGTCCGCCTCGGCTTCCTTGCCGGCTACAGCCATTCGTCATTCAAGGTTGATGACAGGCGTTCGTCCGCCTCGAGCGACAACTACCATCTCGGCATCTATGGCGGCACGCAGCTTGGCGCGTTTTCGCTGCGCTCCGGCCTTGCCTACACATGGAGCGAGATCGATACGAGCCGGCAGGTCGCTTTCCCCGGCTTTACCGACAGTCTCACCGGTTCCCACCGCGCCGGCACGACGCAGGTGTTCGGCGAACTCGGCTACGGCATCAAGGCAGGCAGCGTGGCCTTCGAGCCCTTCGCCAACCTTGCCTATGTCAATGTCCACAGCAATGGCTTTGCCGAGCAAGGTGGCGCGTCGGCGCCGACCCTGCACAGCGGTTCCAACGACAACACCCTCACGACACTCGGCATCCGTGCCGCGACCGACTTCGACATTGGTGCGGCCAAGGCAACAGTTCGCGGCATGATCGGCTGGCGGCATGCCTATGGCGATGTCACGCCGACGGTCAGCCAGGCCTTCACCGGCAGCAATACCTTCACGATCGCCGGTGCGCCGATCGCAAAGGATGCCGCCGTCATCGAAGCCGGGCTCGATTTCGCCATCGCGCCGCAGGCCACACTCGGCATCTCCTACCATGGCCAGGTCGGCTCGAAGACCGGCGATCATGGCGTGCGGGCGGATCTGAATGTGAAGTTTTGAGCATATGGCAGCTACAGCCCGGCCGTTAGCAGCGCGGTAACCATTCAGGCACGGCCTGCGCCGAAATACGGCATATGCCGTATTTACCCCTCGGCCCGCGCGCCTAACCTGAACGCGCTCGCGCAGGAATCTCCGTTTTCTTTCAGCACAGTGCACCACGGATGCATCGCGGGCGTCTGGGGAATTTCTTGGCGCGTTTTTTGAAGACATCATTGGCGTTTGCAAAGACACTTGTCTTCATTGCGATGCTTAGCTGGTTCCTGGCACCGGGAACGCACGCGGTTGCCGCGACACCGCAGACGATCACCTTTAACGATCCAGGACCTCAGAACTACGGAACCTCGCCGACACTGTCGGCCAGTGCGACTTCGGGCCTTCCCGTCTCGCTCCAATCCACCACCACCAATGTCTGCACGGTCACAAACACCGGCGTGTTGACTTTCCTCAGAGCCGGCACATGCACCATCGATGCCGATCAGGCAGGCGATCCGGCCTACGATCCAGCCCCCACCGTGCAGCAGACATTTGATGTGAATGCTGTCGTGCCCGGTGCGCCGACCGCCGGAACGTTCACACATGTCTACGGCAGCAGATCGGCCACTATAGGCTTCGGTACGCCGGCAAGCGATGGCGGTGCGGCAATCACGCGGTACACCGTGACAGCCAATCCCGGCACCATCTCGGCAACCGGAACCACCAACCCGATCACCGTGACCGGTCTCGCCTATGGAACAACCTACACCTTTACCGTGACCGCCACCAATTCGGCCGGAGAAGGGCCTGCGTCCGGGCCAATGGGCCCGATAACGCCGATAGGCACTCAGATGATCACCTTCGACAGTCCGGGCAATGTGAACTTCGGCACCACGACCACACTGAACGCAACCGCGACCTCCGGCCTGCCCGTCACGTTCAATGCCAGCACAGCCAACATCTGCGAGATCAGAAACGGCAACCAGGTCTTCGCCAAGGCCCCGGGAACCTGCGTCATAGAAGCCAGCCAGCCCGGCAATGCGGCTTTTACCCCAGCGCCCCCCGTGACCATGAGTTTCAATGTCGTCATACCGGGCGGCGCCGTCTCGATCACCACCTCGTCGCTTCCGGCGGCAACGGGCGGGACCTTCTACAGCCAGACCATCGTGGCCAGCTACGGCGCACCGCCTTATGCCTTTTCGATAACCGCCAACAGCCTGCCGACCGGATTGTCTCTGAATACTGCGACGGGCACGATCTCCGGTGTGCCGCGGGTCAGTGGGGCCTTCGGCTTCACGATACAGGCCACCGACCAGGCGGGGCAGACAGCTTCCAGGCAATTCAACCTTACCGTCAACGCGCCAACCATCACCGTCACGCCTGCAACCTTCCCCGACAGTCAGGTCGGGACCGCCTACTCCGCCACCGTTTCCGCTTCCGGCGGAACGTCACCTTACAGCTATGGGGTGACATCAGGCAGCCTGCCAGTTGGGCTGGTCCTTTCACCATCTGGAGTGCTGAGCGGCACACCAACGGCCACCGGGTCGACAAACTTCACCATCACCGCGACCGACCACCTGGGCTTTAGCGGTTCGCAAGCCTATTCGGTGGTCATTGGCCATGCGGTTCCTGTCGCCGCAGACAAGGCCGTGTCGACATCCTACGCGACGACCACGGCGATCGACCTCACGGCCTCGATCCACGGGACAGTCACTTCGATATCGATGGCGCAACCACCGACCCGTGGCACCTTCATTCTTTCGGGCATGGTCGTGAGATATACGCCTTCCGCAGCCTTTTTCGGCGGCACGGACAGCTTCACCTATACGGCGATAGGCCCAGGCGGCATGTCGGCGCCGGCCACGGTGACGGTCACCGTGCAGCCACGCTCGCCAATCGTCTTCACGCCGGGCACCGGCGCCCTGCCGCAGGCAACGGCAGGCGCGGCCTATACGAGCGTGATCACCGCTACGAATGGAACCGGCCCCTACAGCTATGCGATCACGGGAACGCTGCCGGCCGGGCTGAGTTTCGACGAAGCCAGCGGCACGATCGGCGGAACGCCGACCGAAATCGGCACCACCAGCATCACCGTGACGGCCAGGGACGCGCTCGGCTTCACCGGCACAGCAGGCTATGCGCTAACCGTGGCGGCACCGGCGATCAGTGCACCATCCCTCAGCGCCTCGGTCGTCGCCGGCAGCAACACCACGGTGGACCTGACGGCCGGCGCTGCCGGCGGTCCGTTCACCGACGCGCGGCTGATAGCGCTGACGCCGGCTTCGGCCGGAACGGCGACCATCGTCCTCGGCGACACCGCCGATGCGGATGGCGCGGTGATGGCCTCGCTGGTGGCGGCTGGCCGCTACAAGCTGAAATTCACGCCATCGCCGACCTTCTCCGGCACGGCGGTCGCGACCTACACGCTGTCCAACCGCTATGCCACCTCGGCGCCCGCGACGATTTCCTTCAGCGTCGCCGCCCTGCCCGACCCGACCAGGGACAGCGACATTGCCGGCGTCGCCAATGCCGAGGCGGAAGCGGCAAAGCGTTTCGCCGCCATGGCGCTCGACAATCTCAACAGCCACCTCGAGCAGCTGCATGGCGGCGGCTGCCTCGCCAACAGCTGGGGCGTCAGCCTGAACGACAGCCGCTCGGGCAAGGAGAACCGGCAGGACGCGCAGCCGTCGGGAGCAGCAGACCGGGTTGGGGCGTTGGGTCTCGACAAGGACACGGCTGGCAAGGCGCCCTGCTCGCCCTTCGCGGACGGCGCGCTGGCTTTCTGGACCGGCGGCTCGGTCAATTTCGGCTCGACGGATTTCACCGACAACGACAGGAATTTCGACTTCACCACCTACGGCCTGAGCGCCGGCATGGACTACCGCTTCAGCGACCGCTTCGCCGCCGGGCTCGGCATCAGCTTCGGTTCCGACCGCAGCTTCATCGGCGACAACGGAACGCGCACGAACGGCCTTGCCTACAGCGCGGCGGTCTATGGCAGCTACCATCCTTCGGGCGGCGTCTTCCTCGACGGCGTCGCCGGTTATGGCTGGCTGCGGTTCGGCTCGAAGCGGTTCGATGCCCAGACGGGTGATCTCTTCGACGGATCGCGTGACGGCCGGCAGATCTTCGCATCGGTGACCACCGGCTATGAGACGACGGTCAACGGCGTGTTCATCTCGCCCTATCTGCGCATGAGCGCCTCGCGCAGCAGCCTCGACGGCTTCAGCGAAAACAGCGCCGCATGGTCGGCCATCCGCTACGGCGACCAGGCCATCGACACCTTCACCGGCCTTGTCGGTCTGCGGCTCGGCTATGCGATGCCGACCGACTGGGGCGTGTTCACGCCGAAGCTGCGGCTGGAATACGGGCACGACTTCGCCAGCGCCAGCAGCCTCGCGCTGTCCTATGCCAACCTGACCGGCAGCCCGTCCTATCTTCTCCAGACCGCAGGCAGCGCACGCGACCATGCGACGATCACGCTCGGCGCCGATATGCAGGTTGGCCAGGACTGGACGCTGGGTGCCGACTACGGCTTCACCATCGACGGCCGCAGCGGCGTCGGTCCGCAACAATTCCGGCTCCAGGTCGGCGCGAAGTTCTGACACGGCAAGGCTGGCGGCTTGCCATCGGGCAGGCAGCGACGCCTGGTGTTGCCCGCACGGCCAGGTCGGTTCCCGCACGAGCGGCCTCCGGGGCCGATAAGAACGCGAAGTTCTGAGGCGTACGCCAATGCGCCCGCGCTGAAGGCCGGTACGGGCGAAATCGCCTGAGAATCCCGGTCGATCCTGCGCCCCTCTTTGATTTGCCCCAATCGTCTTGATCATGGCGCGAAACCTCTGCACATGCGGAGGCAACTTCGCGCACAGTGAGCATCCCGACGATGAAGACTAGAGCAATTGGTCGATCCGCCCTGGCGTTTCTCGCGCTGATGTTCATCACGATGATCGCACCGATCGCCAACGCCACAGCAGCGGAACGCCAAGCAGGCATATTGCGGCTGCAGGTTCCTGACGCGGACGGCCCGTTCGACGTGATGGTCTGGTATCCGACCGATGCGCCGCAGACAGCCTGGCAGGCGGGGCCTTTCACAATCAATGCCAGCCGCGATGCGCCGATCGCCGCGCAGGGACGGTTTCCCGTCGTGCTGTTTTCCCATGGCAGCGGCGGCACGCCGCTCGGGCATCGCCAGCTCGCAGGTTCTCTCGCCCGCAAGGGTTTTGTCGTGGTCGCCCCCGCGCATCTCGGCGACACGGCAACACGTCCCCGGTTCGAGACGCAGGCGCAGATCTTCGCGGCGCGTCCCCGGCAGGCCATGGAGGCCCTGCAGGCTGCCTTGCAGGACGAACGGCTTGCCGCCCATGTCGATCCGGCCCGCATCGGCATGATCGGCTATTCCGCCGGCGGTTATACCGCTCTCGCGCTCGCCGGCGCCCGCCTCGATGCGAGCGCCGCCTCGGCCTATTGCTCTGGAGCCGGCCGGGACGATATCGGCTCCTGCGGCCCGGCAAAGGACAGCGTGACGGATGCGATCCGCCAGCTCGGCAAGACCCAGTTGCCAGAGGAGCCTCGCCTGAAGGCGCTCGTGCTGATGGATCCTCTCAGCCTCGTCTTCGACCGGGTCAGCCTCAAGGAAATCAGCCTGCCGATCTTCCTGCTCCGCCCGCAGGACGATGCCTATATGAACGCGTCGCACAACGCGCTGGCGCTCGCCAAGGGGCTTTCCTTCCCGCCGCAGGAGACCGTGGTGCCCGGCCGTCACTTCGTCTTCATCGACCCCTGCCCGCCGGAGCTGGCGGCCGAAGCGCCGCTGATCTGCAGCGACGAGCCCTCCGTCGACCGCGCCGCGGTGCACGAGAAATTCGAAGGCGAGATCGCCGCCTTCCTCGAAAAGAAATTGTGACCGGTCAGCCTTTCACCCGACTCTCCTATGCCCTCATTCCCTTGCGGAATGGATTCTCATGCCCAAAACGGGCTTCATGCAGGACGTTTTTTCCAGCTTCCTGCCATCATGCCTGGCCGGTTTGCTTCCCGGCCGGATGCGCATAGGCTAACCTTGCCGCTTGCAATGAGGACTCCAGCTCAATGTCGCGGGTGCAGCTGAAAGCAGCGGACGGCACCATTGTCGAATTGGATCCGGCCAATGTCGTCGAAATCCGTCAGTTCGACGGCAAGGCGCAGGTCGAACAGCTGACCAGCGATCCATCCGTCCCCAGGCGTATCACCCTTGCCGAAAAGCCATGGCGCGTGGCCATGCTGCTGAACGCGGCAATCGGAAAAGCAAGGTTCGACAACAGCGCTGCCAACCACAGCCGCTAGGCTGGCATCTTGAGCGACAGGGCGTTGCGGACAAGCTGCGGCAGCCTGCCGAAGCTGTACCCCGGCAACGACCGGCCCCTGGCACCGTCGGCGTGGATCGCCTGCGCGGATGATTGCCGCCCTGCGCCACGATCCGGACCACCAAAGCGCGCCTCTGCCAAGGCACCAAGATAGTCGGGATTCTGCTCTATCCCTTCGTTTTCCTGCCCGACCTTCGTCCGAAAAGACGGCAACCTTGCCTTGCCGCTTTTGGAGGAAACGCAATGATCGACGACGTCGCCAGGGAAAGCCGCCGCGAGCGGCGCCGGGTCAGGGGTGGCGAGGCGGCAAGCCAGCGCAAGCCCGACTATCGTAACCTGCGCAACCCGTTCCTGCCGCAACCGGTGTTCTCCGACGACCAGGTCAGGGCCATCCACGACACCGCGCTGCGCGTGCTGGAGGAGCTCGGCATCAAGGTGCTGCTGGCGGAGGCGCGCGAACTCTACCGGCGCGCCGGCGCCATTGTCGACGACGACACGCAGATGGTGCGCATCGGCCGCGACATCGTGACGGCGGCCCTTGCCTCCGCACCGCGATCGATCCGTGCCCTCGGCGGCGATCGCTCCAGGGACCTCGTGCTGGAGCTTGGCGCGCTCTCCTTGCTGGCCGGTTCCGGAGCCCCCAACGTGACCGATATCGAGCGAGGCCGTCGCCCCGGCAACCTCGCCGATTTCGAGGCCCTGGTGCGCATCGTGCAGAGCTTCGACGTGCTGCACATGATGGGGCCGTTCATCGAGGCGCAGGATGTCGAGACGCGCCTGCGCCACTACGCGGTCAATCGCGTGCAGCTGACCCTCTCCGACAAGCTGCCCTTCGTCTATGCGCGCGGCACGCCGCAGGTCGAAGACAGTTTCGAGATGCTTCGGCTGGCGCGCGGCCTTTCCGACGACGCCTTCCTGTCGGACGTGCACTGCTACACCGTCATCAACAGCAACTCGCCGCGCCAGCTCGACATCCCGATGGCGCAAGGCATCATCGACTTCGCACGGGCCGGACAGGTGTCGATCATCACGCCGTTCTGCCTTGCTGGCGCGATGGCGCCGATCACGGTCGCCGGCGCGCTGACGCTACAGCATGCCGAGGCGCTGGCTGGCCTGGCGCTGGCCCAGATCAGCCGCGCTGGCGCACCGGTGGTCTATGGCAGCTTCTCCTCCAATGTCGACATGAAGTCCGGCGCGCCGGCCTTTGGCACGCCGGAACATGTCAAGGCAACGCTGGGCGCCGGCCAGCTGGCGCGGTTCATCGGCCTGCCCTGGCGTTCCGGCGGCGGCAGTGCAGCCAACATCTCCGACGTGCAGGCCGCGCATGAGACGCAGTTCTCGCTGTGGGGCAGCGTGCTCGCGGGCGCGACCGTCTGCATCCACGCCGCCGGCTGGCTCGAAGGCGGCCTGACCGTTTCCTTCGAAAAACTGATCACCGACATCGAGGCACTGCAGACCATCGCCGAACTGTGCACGGCGGTTCCCGGCGATGCGGATGCGATCGGCTTCGACGCCATCGCCGAGGTGCAGCCGGGCGGGCATTTCTTCGCCGCGCAGCACACCATGTCGCGGTATCGCACGGCCTTCTACGAGCCGCTGGTCGCCGACCTTTCCAATTTCGGCTCGTGGAGCGAGGCCGGCGCACGCACCGCGACCGAACGCGCCAACGATGTCTGGAAACGCAGGCTCGCCGAATTCGAGGTGCCAGCGTCGGCAGCCGGCTGCGGCGAGATCCTCGACGCATTCATCGCGCGGCGGACAGAGCAAGGCGGCGCCGAACCGGTTTCCTGACGCGCCAGGGCACGGCCCTGGCGGCAGGCTCGTGCCGCCAATATCCTTTGGTATACCGACCTTATCCCATTGCCTTTCCGAGGCACCGCTTTTCGGCTGGATATGCCTCGATCCACTTGATATCCGAGTGGTGCTCGGAAGCTTCCGACAATCAGACAGGAAACCTGAAATGCCTGACGACAGTAGTCGAACAAACACGCCGCAAAGGCCGTCAGGTCGGGTCTGAGCAATCGGTCTCGCCCTGACGTCCCGCGCGGCACGTCAAGGAGTGAGACATGAACATCGCAACCTTCCCCCGCAGCCCCCGGCACCGCGATTATTTCGTGGCCGAGAGAATCGAGACCGGCCTCCAGCGCGAAGCCCGTCGGGAGATATCCCGCACGCGCCCCGAGATCATCGCGATCTGGAGCCCCAATCCGGATACCGGCCGCATCGAATGCCGCTGGACAGCCGACAGGGACGAGATCGCCAGGTGGCTTTCCCGGCCCTGGATCGAGCGGGCGGGAATAATCCTCGCCGCTGCCCAGCAAGCGCGCTTCGACAAGGCAGGGCGGCTGCGCTGATGGCGCTCCTGTACGGCATGCCGCCTCGACGATCGGCCTGCTGATACGTCAGCACTTCCGCATCGGACGGCCGCGGGGCCGGTGCACCGCGGCACATATGTGGCCTGAGCGGCGGCATTCTTCCATTTCGCAGCAGGCGACATGAGGAGAACCCACATCGCTTGCAACCCAACCGACACCCTCGCGTTCCCGAACCACGAACCAATGCGAGGAGCGCAGCAATGACGTCCCCGAAACGACAGCAGCTACGGCTTTCCGGTGGAACCGAGCTTTCCTTCGTCACGGCGGGCGATGCGGCGAAGCCGGCGCTGCTGCTCCTGCACGGCTTTCCAAGTTCGGCCCGCACATTCGACGGCATCAACCCCGGGCTGGCGCGCGTCGCTTTCGTGATCGCGCCCGACCTGCCCGGCTACGGCCAATCGGAGCCGCTGGCCAAACCAACGTTCGAAATGCTCGGCGGCGCCATCCGGGAACTGCTGGACCACCTCGCGATCGGGCAGCGTTTCATCTACCTGCACGACTGGGGCGCCCCCGTCGGCGTGCACATCGCCATGCGGGCGCCCGAACGCGTCGCCGGCCTGATCATCCAGAACGCCAACGAACACCGAACCGGCTTCGGCCCGCTGTGGCACGACACGTTCGAGTTCTGGAAAAACCCGACACCGGAGAACGAAAAGAAGGCAACGTCGCACCTGACCTTCGAATTCACGCGCGAGCAGTATACGGGCGGGTTGCCGGACGACGTCGCGGCCAGGATCGAAGGCGAACCCTGGGTCGAAGACTGGCGCGTGATGAACCTGCCCGGCCGCATGGAAACGCAGCGCGCGCTGATTGCCGACTATGGCAACCACGTCGCCCGCTTCGACGCCGTTGCCGGCTATCTCAAGAAGCACCAGCCGCCGGCGCTGATGCTGTGGGGCCGTCACGATCCGTATTTCGACATTGCCGAGACGCTGTCGTGGATGCAGGACCTGCCGCGCATGGAGGCCCACATCTTCGACGGCAGCCACTTCCTGCTCGAGACGCATGCCGAGCCGGCACTCGCCCTGATGCTGGACTTCATCGGCAAGCAGCCGACACGCTGAACGCGATGCTTCGGCGCGGCGCCAGAAAATTGGAACCAGGCCGCGGCGAGATGCTTGTTTTTACAGGCATCCACTTTCGAAGAAGGAGACCACGATGACCACTGTAACAGGCCATACCGAAGCCATTCCCGCCAGCCGTGTGATTGGAACCAATGTCTACAACACAGCCGGCGAACATATCGGCGACATCGAGGATGTGATGCTGGAAAAGACCTCGAACGGCATCATGTTCGCCGTCATCGGCTTCGGCGGCTTTCTCGGTATCGGCGAGAAATATCACGCCATCCCATGGGCTTCGCTCGACTATGACAAGAGCAAGAAAGGCTATGTCGTTCCCTACGACAAGGAGCAGTTGCAGGCGGCGCCGTCCTACTCGGTCAACGAACTGACGGAAGACGATGGCCTGAAGGCCCGTGATGCCTCCTACAGCTACTACAAGGTCGATCCGTACTGGCAGTGACGGCCGGCTGCGTCGGGGGTCAATGACCCCCGACCTCACCCCAGCTCATTCACAACTGAAAATCCCACAGATTTTTGGAACCGACCGGCGACAAGCGGATTTCCCAGAGGATGCATTGCGAGCGCAAGCGGAGGGCGATCATGCGGGCCAAGGCAAACAAACCGATCGAATTGCAGTCCAGCGCCGCGTCCCCCGATGCGGAGCCGCAGGCTGAAACAGAGGCGCGAGCCCGCCTGGCCGCCATCGTCGATTCATCCTCCGACGCCATCATCAGCAAGGACCTCAACAGCGTCATCACCACCTGGAATGCCGCGGCCGAGCGCATGTTCGGCTACACGGCGGCTGAAGCGGTCGGACAATCCGTGCTGATGCTGATCCCCGAACGCCTGCACAACGAAGAAAACGAGATCATCGAGCGCATCCGCAACGGCGAGCGTATCGGCAGTTTCGAAACGCTACGGCTGCGCAAGGACGGCACGCCGATCCATGTCTCGCTGACCATCTCGCCGATCAAGACCGCCGACGGCAAGATCATCGGCGCTTCCAAGATCGCCCGCGACATCACCGCAACGCGCGAAAACGAGCGCCGCATCAGGCTGCTTCTGCGCGAGGTCAACCACCGGGTGAAGAACCAGTACGCTGTCATCCTGGCCATGGTGAAGGAAACCAGCCGGCGCTCCACGTCGCCCGAGGAATTCGAACGCCATGTCCGCGACCGCATCGCCGCACTTTCCCGCTCGCACGACCTGCTGGTCTTGTCGGACTGGTCGGGCGCCAGCGTCGCCGAACTGGTGCAGGAACACCTGAAGCCGTTCGGACACGAAGAGCGCATCAAGGTGTCGGGCTCGCTGCTGACGCTCAACGCGCGCTCTGTGCAATATCTCGGCATGGCGCTGCATGAGCTCGGCACCAATTCCGCCAAATACGGCGCGCTGGCCTGTCCTAAGGGCTCGATCGAAGTGACGTGGAAAGTCGTAACCGACGCGACGGGTGCTTCCGTGCTGCAGCTCAGCTGGGAAGAGCGTTTCGCCGGAGAACCGGCGGCCTGCCATCAGAGCAATCCGCGCGGGTTCGGCAGCATCGTGCTGCTGCGGGCCACGCCGCAGGCACTGGATGGCAGTGCCGAGATCGACCGTGGCACCGGCCAGGTGTGCTGGCGACTGACGGCTCCGGTCGACAGCGTCACGGCGGTGCGTGACAACGAAGAAGAGCCGGCGCTAAGCCAGCAGGTGTTCGACCCGATCCGGCTCGTCCGCTCGCTATCGCTCCGCAACAACATGGTGCCGAAGGCCGGTCAGGCCGAGGTCGGCGCCATGGTTGCAAACGGAGCGAAATGAGCTGCGCGAGAATGTTTCAGCCAGCCAATCGCTACAGGAGGTCCAAATGCTGCACAATGAGATTTGGCTGCTTCTGCTCACTGTCGCGCCGATCGTCGCTGCCGGCCTGATCGGCTTCGCCATGCTCAGGCGGCACGAGGAAGATTCGGCAGAACGGCGGGAACACGAGGCGGCAATGAGAAGGCTTCGCGTAAGTGCCGCTTCCGCCTCCCGCCGGGGCTGAGGCGACGATCACCGCGATGGGCATGATCAGGATTGGATCCGTCCCCGGACGTTGCCGCGATAATAGAGCCCGATGGGCTTGTCCTCGACATCCATGACCGCAAAGTCGAGGTCGTAGATCTCGGCCAGCACCTCGGAGCGCATCAGCGCGGCTGGCGATCCCTGCTGCACCAGCCTGCCGTCGCGCATGGCGACGATGTGGTCGGAATAGCTGGAGGCGAAGTTGATATCGTGCAGCACCAGCACGATGGTCTTGTCGAACTCGTCGACGGCCCGGCGCAGCAGGCGCATCATCGAGACCGCCTGTTTCATGTCGAGATTGTTCAGCGGCTCGTCGAGCAGCACGTAGTCCGTGTCCTGGCATAGCACCATCGACACGAAGGCGCGCTGACGCTGGCCGCCCGACAATTCGTCCAGGAAGCGGTCGGCCAGCGTGCCGAGTTCGAGATGGGCGAGCGCGCGTTCGACATGCTCGCGATCCGCCGCCGTCGGGCGTCCCTTCGAATGCGGGTAACGGCCGAAGGCCACCAGTTCGCGCACCGTGAGCCGCGAGGCCATGGCGTTGTCCTGCCTGAGAATAGCGAGCTTGCGCGCCAGCACATCGCCGGGCGTCGTCGTCACATCGAGGCCGTCGACGGTGATCGTGCCGGCGTCCATCGGCATGAGGCGGCTCATCATCGACAGCAGCGTCGACTTGCCGGCGCCGTTCGGCCCGATGATCGATGTCAGGCCCTTTTGCGGCAGGTCGAGCGTCACAGCGTCGACCACGACGGCCCGGCCATAGGACTTCGACACCTTGTCGATGCGGATCATCGTCTCGCTCCGGACAGCAGCAGCAGGATGAACAGCGTCCCGCCGAGGAATTCGATCAGCACGCTGAGCGCGGTGTTGAAGGCGAACAGGCGCTCGAGCACCGTCTGCCCGCCGACCAGGAGGATGACGGCAAGCAGGATGGCAACCGGCAGCACGACCTTGTGACGCGACGTGCCGGCGAGATGATAGGCGAGGTTGGCGACCAGCAGCCCGAAGAAGGTGACCGGGCCGACGAGTGCCGTCGAGACGGAGACCAGGACGGCAATCAGCATCAGCAGCACCGTCACCACCCGGCCGTGCGCCACGCCGAGGCTGATGGCGTGGTCGCGCCCCAGCGCCAGCACGTCGAAGGTGGAGAAGAAGCGCCAGCCGATCACGGATGCAACCAGTACGGCGATCGCCGCAACGGAGAGGATCTCGCCATGGACGGTGTTGAAGGAAGCAAAGAAGCGATCCTGCAGCACCATGAAGTCGAGCGGATCGATCATGCGCTGCAGGAAGCTGGACAGGCTGCGGAACAGCACCCCGAAGATGACGCCGGCCAGAAGCAGCAGATGCAGGCTGCGCACCTCGCCCGAAAGCAGCCAGCGGTAGATGATGGCTGCGAACAGCACCATGGCGGCGGCATCGACGACGAATATGACGCGCGGCCCGGCCAGGCTGGAATAACCGGCGCCGAACAGGAAGACGACGACCGTCTGGACGAGCACATAAAGCGCATCGAACCCCATGATCGCCGGCGTCAGGATGCGGTTGCCGGTCAGCGTCTGGAACAGCACCGTCGACACCGCGATCGAATAGGCGACGAGCAGCAGGGCAGCCAGCTTGGTGCCGCGAAACGGCAGCACGAAGCCCCAGTTGCCGTTGGCGCCGAGCGTCATGAATGCCGTCATCGCGGCGGCGGCCAGCACTGAAAGCAGCGCGATCAGCAGAAGCGCGTTGCCGTTTTTCGCGGAAACGCGGAAACGCCCTGGTTCTTTGTCTTTACGCAATTCCGGACGGAAAACCGCAACGCACTTTTCCTGGAATTGCTCTAGAGGGCGACGGCTAACCAAGCTGCCTCCGCCGGCGCAACAGCAGCACCAGGAAGAAGGCGCTGCCGACGACGCCCATGATGGTGCCGACGGGGATTTCATATGGATAGCGGATGACGCGCCCGGTGATGTCGCAGGCAAGCAGCAGTCCGGCGCCCAGGATCGCCACCCAGGGCAGCGAGCGGCGGACATTGTCGCCGAGCACCATCGCGACGATGTTGGGAACGACCAGCCCGACAAAGGGGATCATGCCGACGGTTGCGACGACGCCGGCGGTGACCATGGCCACGATGACCAGGCCGAGCCGCAGCACGCGCTTGTAGTCGAGGCCGAGATTGGTGGAGAAATCCTCGCCGAGGCCGGCAGCGGTAAAGCGGTCGGCGGTGACATAGGCGAGCGCAGCCAGGAAGAAGGAGAGCCACAAAAGCTCGTAGCGGCCGCGCAGCACGCCGGAGAAATCACCGGTCGTCCAGGCATTGAGTGCCTGCAGCAGCTCGAAACGGTAGGCGATGAAGGCCGCGACCGCGCCGATGATGTTGCCGAACAGGATGCCGACCAGCGGCACCATCAGCACGGAACGCAGCGGTATCGCGCGCAGGATGCGCAGGAACATCGCGGTGCCGGCGAGCGCGAAGACGGAGGCGACGAGCATCCTGACGTAGATCGGCGTTTCGGGGGCGACGAGGGTGACGGCGAGGATGCCGAGGCTGGCCGAATCCACCGTGCCGACGGTTGATGGCTCGACGAAGCGGTTGCGGGCCATCATCTGCATGATCGTGCCGGCGATCGCCATCGACACGCCGGCCAGCATGATCGCCGCGGTGCGCGGGATGCGGCTGACCAGCATGATCTCGGCAGCCTGGCTGTCACCACCCTGGCTGAACAAGGCAAACGGCGAGATGTCGCTGACGCCGACGAAAAGGCTGACCAGCGCCAGGCAGGCAACGAGCAGGATGGCGGCGGCTGTCTTCAACGCGATGTCCGAGAGGAGCTTTCAGGGCGCAGGCCGGTGGTGCTCGGCCAGGTGTGTGAAGTGGTGATGGGTTTCGTGCGCCGTTGCGGCCGGCCCCTTCTCCCCTTGTGGGAGAAGGTGGCCCGAAGGGCCGGATGAGGGGTGCTGGAAGAAACGAGGCTGAGGAAATTACATCTGTATAACAGCATCTTAACCCGAAAGGTCGCGATCCGTCCAACACCCCTCATCCGACCTCGCCTGCGGCTCGGCCACCTTCTCCCACAAGGGGAGAAGGCAACGCGGCGAAGCGGCTCCCAACTCACTCACCCGGCGCATCAAAGGCCTTCGACACCTGCTCGATGCTCTGGTGCAGCGCCGTCAGCCCGCCGCCGACAAGGTACCAGTTGGCCGGCTCCAGATAGACGACCTGGTTCTTCTTCCAGGCCGTCGTCTGCCGGACCAGTTCGTTGTCGAGGAGGGTTTTCGCCGGACTGCCCTCGCGGCCGATGGCAGCATCGCGGTCGATGACATAGAGCCAGTCAGGGTTGGTCTTGAGGATGTATTCGAACGAGACGGGCTGGCCATGCGTGCCGGTGTCGAGGCCGGTGGCGGCGGGAACGATGCCGAACGCGTCGTGCAGGATGCCGAAGCGCGAGCCCGGGCCGTAGGCGCTGATGCGGCCGCCGGTGGTCAACACGATCAGTCCCTTGCCCTTGCTGACCGCCTTGGCCTTCAGGGCGGACACGGCGCTGTCGAGTTCAGCGACCGCTTTTTCGGCCTCCTGCTGCTTGCCGAAGATGCGGCCAAGCGTCTTCACATTGGTCTCGACCGAGCCGAGATAGTCCTTGGCGTTGCCGGTGAGATCGATGGTCGGCGCGATCTTCGCCAGTTCGGCAAACTTGGCGGCTGAGCGTCCGCCGACGATGATGAGGTCAGGCTTTGCGGCATTGACCGCTTCATAATCCGGCTCGAAAAGCGTGCCGATCTTGACGTAGCTGTCGGCATTGTACCTGGCGAGGTAGGCGGGTTTCGGCCCGCCCGGAACGCCCGTCACCGCCACGCCAAGACGATCGAGACTGTCGAGCGTGGCAAGGTCGAAGACCAGAACCCTGGCCGGCTGAGCGCTGAGTTTCGTCTCGCCCTGCGCATGACTGACCGTGATCTCTTGCGCATGCGCGGGCAAACACGCCAGCACCACAAGGGCCAATGAGGCGATGAGAGGGCTGATCCTGCTGAACATTTGTTCCTGCCTTTCGAATTGCGCCGGCTTACTTGCCGTCGGGCGTTGTCGATCCGTCGGTTGCGGGAGCCGGGCTGATGCCGAGCAGCGAGAAGCGCAGGGCGTCAGCGACAGCGAACGGAATCATGCTGCCGTGGCTCTCGTCGGTGAACTGGCGATAGCCAAGCTTGAGCCTGCTGGCCCTGAGGGTCTCCTGGACATCGTGGCCATTCGGCCCGGAGCGCAGCTTCTCGATGCGTTCGAGGGTCGCAGCGTCCGCTCCCGCTCTCTGCGCCCGCTTGCCGCTCGTCTCGATCAGCAGCCTCCTGCCCTCACCAGCAGACGGGTCACGCAGGAATTGCTCCATCTCGCCCAGGATCGAGCGTCCGTTCCACCAGATCGACGGGTCTGCCGCGATGTAGGTCTGGAAGGCGTCCGGCCTGGAGAACAGCACGTGCAGAGCCAACAGTCCGCCGAGCGAATGGCCGAAAAGCGTCTGCCGGGTCGGGTCGACCGCAACGCGACGCTCGACCTCGGGCTTCACAGTCGACTGCAGGAATTCGAGGAAAGCATCGGCGCCACCGGTCTTCGGGACATTCATTCCCGGCGGGATCAACTCAGCCGGCGTCGGCGGCGTCAGGTCGAAGAAACGCAGGCGCACGATCTCCTCGCGGCTGTCGCCCGGATAGCCGATGCCGACGAGGACGGCCTGCACGTCCGGTTCTCTGGCCAGCACCTGCCGCGCAAGGTCGAAGGTGGTGTTGCCGTCAATCAGATAGACCACCGGAAAACCCTGTGTGGGCGCCGGCCCGTCGGGCACCGAGAGGAAGACCCTGCGCACGATGTCGTCCGGACCGCCGAGATCGAAGCTCATGCGCGTCGGCTCACCGGCCATTGCCGTGCCAGCGACGCCAATGGCCATCGCCGCGGCTCCGATCATCGCTTTTGCCGTACGCCCGACCATCGTCAGAAGGTCGACCTGAGGCTCATCCAGAGCCGCCGGCCCTCGACCACGGCGTTGTAGTCGTTGGTTTCGACACGCTTGTCGAAGATATTGTAGATGGCGGCGTTGAGCGTGACGTTCTCGTTGAAGGAGTAGGACGCGCCGATGTCGGCGGTGAGATAGGCGCCATATTTGCGTGCACGGATGGTCTTGCCGTCACTGGCATAGACCGGCGTCCCCTGCGCACCGATGCGCAGGCCGGAATTGATCTCGGAGCCATGGTAGTTGCCGGCCGCCCAGGCGCTCAGCCCGTCGATCGGCGTGGTCCAGTCGGCACGGATGTTGCCCATATGCGTCGGCGTGCGCGTCAGCGGCAGGCCGGCGAAGTCGCCCGTCTTCTGCTCCGAATCGGTGTAGGTGTAGCTGGCGCGCAAGGTCACGCTGTCGATGACCTGCCAGTCCGCCGTCAGTTCGACGCCCTGCAGCACGGCATCGTCGATGTTGTAGCTGTACCAGAGCCGGTAGTTCGGATCCTCCTTCCAGCGCGCGATCGAGCCGTCCGGATTGTAGACCAGCGCGTTCGAGATCTTGTCCTTGAAGTCGGTGTAGAAATAGGTCGCGCCGGCACGGAAGTTGGACAGGTTATCCCATAGCACCGTCGCCTCGTAGCTGAGGCTCTTTTCAGGCCGCAGATCGGGATCGCCGATGATGACGCCGCAGGTGCCGTTCGGCCCGTAGGTGCAGTTGGCACCGCCTGTCGTGTAGGCATAGCCCGGTGCGATGGTGCGGATCTCCGGCGCCTTGAAGCCGGAGGAAACACCACCCTTCAGGGTGATCTGGTCGGTGGTGTGCCAGACGCCGTAGATGCGCGGGCTGAAATGCGAGCCGTAGATCTCGTGGTTGTCCATGCGCAGCCCGCCGGTAAGGGCGAAATCCGGCGTCAGCTGCCATTCGTCCTCGGCGAACAGGGCCCATTGCCGGATGCCGAACTGCTCGTCCTTGCCGGTACGCTTGCCGGGATTCTGGTCGGTCAGCGTGGCGTCGATGAACTGGCCACCGGTGACCAGCGTGTGCTGGCCGAGCAGTTCGAACGGCGTGGTGAACTTGCCGTCGACGACCGTGTTGCGGATTTGCGGCGAACGCTGGTTCTCGACAAATCGCGAGGTGCGGCCATCCCAGTTGAAGTTGGTGCGCTCGGCCGTCTCCTGCGAGATCGAGAAGTCCGAAGTCGTCCAGCCCCAGCGCCCGGTATGCGACAGCGACCAGTGGTCGCGATCGTTGTAGTTGTAGCTGTTGCTGGTGGCGGTGTTGCCGGCGCTCGCTTCCCGCCGCAGGCTGGTACGGCCCGCCTCGAAGACGAAGTCGTGGTTCTCGTTCGGCGTGAAGGTCAGGCGCCCGGTGAGGTCGGTATCCTTGTATTGCGGGTTGCCGGCGCTGAAGGCGTCTTCCTCGCGCTTCAGGCCACGCCCCCACAGCTGCGCGCCCACCAGTCCCGGTATGATGGGACCACTGGCATAGATGCTGCCCTGCGCGGAATTGCCGTAGCGCGAATGCTGCTGCACGGTTCCGTCCACGGTGGCGGTTCCCATCCAGCGGTCGGCGACCTTGCGCGTGATGATGTTGATGACGCCGCCCATGGCATCCGAGCCGTAAAGCGAGGACATCGGCCCGCGCACCACCTCGATGCGCTCGATGGCTCCAACCGGCGGCAGGAAGCTCTGCTCGAAGCCGGAGTTTCCGTTGGTGCGGGCATCACGCGTGCTCTGCCGCTTGCCGTCGACCAGCAACAAGGTGTAGGCGCCCGGCAGTCCACGAATGTAGATGTCCTCTTCGCCGGCGGCACCGGTCACCGCCACGCCCTGCACGCTGCGCAGCGCGTCGGTGAGGTTGCGGTAGGAGCCCTTTTCCAGTTCCTCGCGCGACACGACCGTGATGCTGGCCGGCGCGTCCTTGACGTTCTGCTCGAAACCGGTCGCCGTGATGACGATGCGCTCCAGCAAGGTCGGCTTCTCGGCCGGCTGAGCGGCGGGAGCCTTTTGGGCCGCGGCGCCCACCGACGAGACGGCCAGCAAAGCAAAACCGGCTACACCGCACCACAGGCTCGGCGTCAGACGCGACCGCCGGGCCTGCCAAAAACCGCGCGAAATGTCCCACCCAGCCATCATCAATTCCCCGCCCGCTAAAACTTGAGTAAGTTAGTCGTCTTTTCTGATCGCGACGCGGGAAGGTCAACGCCTATGTTTCGGAACGATTCCAAATTCAGGAAAACGCAAATGGCGGCACCCCCCGGCACAGCGACGGGCCGCCCGGAGGCGCGCCGGCCAATCGAAGCGACACACCCCGCCTCATCCTATCTCGGCAAGCTGCGCCTGCTGGTCGCACTGGATTGCCTGCTGGTCGAAGGCAGCGTCACCAGGGCGGCGCAGCGCCTGGCGCTGAGCCCGGCTGCCGTCAGCAGGCTGCTCGGCCAGGCGCGCGAACTCTATGGCGACCCGCTGTTGAAGCGCTCCGGCCGCCGGCTGGTGCCGACACCACGGGCGGAGTCGCTGCGCAACAGGCTGCGGGCTCTGGCGGCCGAGACCGAGCGTGTGATGGACCGCAACGTGCCGGGAACCGACCGCGCGGAGCCGGACGCGGCGGTGCTGGAAAGCTGGCGGCGCGAACCGATCGTGCAGGCGCCGCCGCTGGCGATGCGGCCGGCTTTCCTGCTCGATGACGAACCTGGACCCGAGGCGCTGGCGCAACAGCTGTCCGGCATCGCAGACGATGGCGACCCGCGCCGGCGGCTCGCCAAATACATCGCCGTCGTCGGCCGCAAATCAGGCAACTCGCGACCGCTGACGCTCACGGAATCGCGGGATGCCTTCACGACGATCCTGCAGGGTGGGGCCGATCCGATGCAGGTCGGCGCCCTGCTGCGCCTGATCAGCTATCGCGGCGAAACCGCCGCCGAACTTGCCGGGCTTGTCCAGGCGGCCAGGGACAGCTTCCACGCGGGCAGTGCAGGCGTCCCGGACGCCGACCTCGACTGGCCGGCCTACCCTTCGCCGCGCTCGCTGCGAACACCCTGGTTCGTGTTATCCGCCATGCTGGTGGTGGATGCAGGCCACCGGGTGGTCATGCATGGTTCGCATGCCGGCGGCAGGCTGGAGCGGGCCGTGGAAACGATCGGCATTCCCGTCGCCCTGTCGGTTGCCCAGGCACGGGTCACGCTTGGCGAAAGGAACATCGTCTACATGCCGCTGGCCGGCTTTGGCGCACGGCTTCAGGGGCTGATGTCGCTCTATCCGCTGTTCGAGTCGCGTAGCTCGGTCAATTCCGCCGTTCATCTTCTCAACCCGCTCGCCGCACGCACAATACTGCTCGGCGTCTCGCAGCCGGCCTATCGGGAACTGCACAGGGACACCGCCCTGCTGCTTGGCCATGACGATCTTTCCATCGTCGCCTCCAGCCGCGATGTCGCCGAATGCAACCCATTCCGGGCCATGACGATGCATCGGCTGGTCGAGGGCCGGCCCGTCGATCTCGGAACTCCGGCGCAGCCCGAACCGCTGTCGCAAGGCATTGGCGGCCTTACCAGCCTCGAATACTGGATGGCCGTGTGGTCTGGCGCTGCGCGCGATGCCAGGGCAACGGAGATCATCATCCTGTCCGCCGCGCTGGCCCTGATGACGATCCGCAAGGCAGCGAACGAGGAACTGACCGCCTATCGCCGGCTGGCTGCGGCGCTATGGGATCGCAGGCACAGATCCAAACCTGCGCATCGACCGCGGTGATCTTCGGAAGGGCCGCTGATGCGATGGCGGGCACTTCAGTCCGGCAGCTCCAGATTTATCAGCAACACCATGTACAGCAGCCAAATCGCTGCCATCACACAGCCGATTGCGACATAGACATAACGGGCGCGGCTCCTGGTCAGCCAGGCCGCAGCGAAGGAGAGCAGAGCGCCCAAGGGCAACAAGAAAACGATCGGCATTCCATCCCCATCTCTTGACCGGAGAGTGTCGTGTCCACTGCCAAATGGCAAAGATGTCAATGGGTGGCATGCTGCAGAAGAGCGAGGCCGGTGCGTGCTGGACCAGGTGCCGCGATCACGGCGACGGGATCGCTCCGGTGACATGCGGCATCGCGTAGCCGCGGATCACCGCCGGCCGGGCGGCGAGTTCGAGATACCAGCGACGGATGTTGGGGAAGTCGGCGAGGTCGACCTTGTGGCGGACGAAGCGCGACACCCAGGGCCAGATGGCGATGTCGGCGATCGAATAGTCGCCGGCGACGTATTGGCGGCCCTCCAGCCTGGCTTCCAGAGTGTCGTAGAGACGGCGCGTCTCGGTGCGGAAGATGTCCTCGGCATAAGGCGCCTTGCCGGGATTGTAGGTGAGGAAGTTATGGGCGTGGCCGAGCGTCGGGCCGAAATTGCCGACCTGCCAGAACAGCCATTCCAGCACATTGAGCCGGGCGGCAGGCTCGTCAGGCAGCAGACGGCCGGCGCGCTCGGCGAGATGGATCATGATCGCGCCGGACTCCATCAGCGTGCTGCCGTCCTCAAACACGATGGCGGGGATCTTGGCCGATGGGCTGACGGCGCGGAAGGCCGGCCTGTCCTGCTCGCCGCGCGTGATGTCGACGGCATGCGCCCGGTAAGGCAGACCGAGCTCCTCGAGCAGGATCGAGATCTTCAGGCCGTTGGGGGTGATCCAGGTGTAGAGGTCGATCATCAGTCGAACATCATCTCATCGACCGACAGGCCGGAATTCATGGCGCGCCGGCTGGTGACGTCGTCCAGCCCGGCAAACAGGTCGCGCAACATGCCGACCAGACGAGCGACGCGGATGTCGGTCACCTGGTAGAGGATCGACTTGCCCTCGCGCCGGCCTTCGATCAGTCCTGCTTCCCTCAACTCGCCGAGCTGCTGCGACAGCGTCGGCTGACGGATGCCGAGCTCCTCCTCCAGCGTGCTGACCGAACTTTCCTGTTCCATCAGGAAACACAGGATCGCCAGCCGGTTGGGATTGGCGAGATGCTTCAGCAGCTCGCTGGCCTCGCCGACGCTGGGACAGAGTTTCGAGGATATCGGCTTGGCCATGGTGCTGACCCGGGATCCTGAGTTGACGCTTCATAAAAAAGTATAGTGACGCCGCCTGCCCGACAAGCACGGCGCCATGCCGTTTGAGAGGCCGCAAAGGAAATGCCGTTGCGGGGCGGATCGGCGCGATAAAAATCCTTTCCGCCCGACGCAATTGGCATGAGCGCACTCGGATTCACTTCATAAAAAAGTAAATTGATATGGCAGTCCATAAATACGATAGAAATTATGAAGATAGGCGTTCACCCCTCCAACCTGCACCTGATGCTGGCCCGCTCATGGCCCGGTGCCTTCGCATCGCTCGATCCGCAATTCGTGCTCTATCCGGAAGGCCGCGACACCGGCCGACTGCTGCATGAAGGACGCATCGACTTCGGCGGCACCGGCTCGACGCCACCGATCGTGTCGGAAGCCAATTCGCTGCGTGTCTCCTACCTCGCCGCCTCGGCGCCGCGCCCGGCCAATGGCGGCATCTTCGTGCGCAAGGACAGCGCGGTGCGCAGCGTCGGCGACCTCAAGGGCAAGCGCGTCACTCTCATCGACGGTTCGTTCCACACCTATCTGCTGGCCCGCGCCATCGAAGGCGAAGGCCTGCGCCTGCCGGACATCGAAACGGTCGAGCTGAAGCCGGAAGACTCGCTCGATGCGCTGCTCACCGGCCGCGTCGATGCCTGGATCGCCATGGCGCCACGGCTCGAAAAGGCACTGGAGCGTGATGACATCCGCCTGATCGCCCGCTGCGGCGACACCATTCCCAACCGCTCGGTGTTCTGGACACTCGCCGGACGCAGGAACGCCAACGACGCCAAGGCCGAAATCCTGGCCGAACTTGCCCGCGTCGGGCGCGAAGTGCAGGCCGATCCGGCGCGTGCAGCAGCGCTTCTGGCCGCCGCTCGCATCGGCGACGGCGATGCGACAGCCTGGGAACGGGTGATCCGCTCGCGCGATTTCTCGGTCGTGGCAGCGGACGCCGCCATCGTCCAGGAACAACAGGACGAGGCCGATACGCTCTACCGGCACGGCTATCTCGAACAGCCGGTGCAACTCGGCTCTCTTCCCAACAATGAAAGGGTCCCGGCATGAACGTGCTCTGGTACATGTGCGCGCCGGACGGCGCTTATCCCTGGCAGCCGGAAGGCTCACGCCAGGTCGACTACGGCTATTACCGCCAGCTCGCCCAGGCTTATGACCATCTCGGCTACACCGGTGCGCTGTTCGCCACCGGCGCGCATGACGTTTGGGTGCTGGCCGGCGCGCTGCTGCCCTATACGGAGCGGCTGAAATTCCTCGTCGCCATCCATCCCGGCCTGATCGCGCCGACGCTGCTGGCCAAGATGGCGGCGACCTTCCAGGAATTCTCCAAGGGCCGCCTGCTCGTCAACATCGTGTCGGGCGACGCCAAGATGCTCGGCGCCTACGGCATGACGATGCCGCATGACGAGCGCTACGACATGGCGGACGAATATCTCACCATCTGGCACAGGCTGTTCAAGGGCGAGACGGTCGACTTCCAGGGCAAATATTTCAACACGGTCGGCGCCAAGCTGGCACTGCCGGTCGGCGAAAGCATCGCGCCGCCGCCGCTGTGGTTCGGCGGCTCCTCGGACAAGGCGCTCGACGTCTCGGCCAAGCATGTCGACACCTATCTGTCCTGGGGCGAAACGCCGGAGCAGATCAAGGCCAAGGTCGATGCCGTCAAGGCGAAGGCCGCACAGCACGGCCGCACACTGGACTACGGCATCCGCCTCTATGTCATCGTGCGCGAGACCGACAGCAAGGCCTGGGAAGCGGCCAGCGACCTTTATGCCCGCATGGACGAAAGGGCGATCGCCGCCAACCAGCGCTTCGTTTCGAATTCAGACTCGGTCGGACAGCGGCGCATGAGCGCGATGCATGGCGGCGTCAAGCCGGACGATCTGCGCGAGCTGGAGGTCGCGCCCAATCTCTGGGCCGGCATCGGCCTGGTGCGGCCGGGGCCGGGCACGGCGATCGTCGGCTCACCCGACACGGTGATCCGCACGCTGGAGGCTTACAAGGAAGCCGGTGTCGATACCTTCATCCTGTCCGGCATGCCTTTGCTGGAGGAAGCCTACCGCTTCGGCGAAAGCGTGCTGCCGCGCCTCGACGTCAAGCGCGAGGTCTCCCAGGCCAGGAACTTCACCTGGTCGACGCTGTTCGACCGCGATCTTTCCAAGGCATCTGCGGGCTGACCCCATGAGCACGTTGGATCTCACCGCACCCGCCTCAGGCGCCGCCCGGCAGGCGGCACGGTTGCTGCGCTGGCTGGAACAGGGGCTCGGCGCGGTCTGCGCGCTGCTGCTGGCCGTGCTTCTGGTGGTGGTGCTGGCCACCGTGCTGCTGCGTTATGTCTTCTCCACCGGCCTGCTTGGTGCGGAAGACGCCGGCATCTGGCTGCATGTGGCGCTGATCGCGGCTGGCGCGCCGCTGGCCATCAACAGCGCGCTGGCGATGCGGCTGGACATCTTCGTGCGGCGGATGCCGGCTGCCGGCCAGGCAGTTGCAGAAATCGCCGCCGACGTCTTCTCGGTTCTGACCGGCCTGGTGCTGCTGTTCGGCGGCGCGACCATCGCCACCAAACTCGGCGGCATCTCGCCGTCGCTCGGCCTGCCGGAATGGATCCGCTTCGGCTTCCTCGGCGCGGGCGGTGCGCTGGTGCTGCTGGCGCTGGCGCTCAGCCGCGTGGCCGAAGGACGCAGCGGCCAGTTCATTCTGGCCGCCATCATCGGCGCAGCACTGTATCTCGCCGCGACACGGCTCTCCTTCGACGTCTCGTGGCCGCCGAGCCTGGTGCTCGGCATCATTGCCGCCATCGGCCTGATCGTGGCGGCACCCTTGCCGCATGCCTTCCTGGCCGCCTCCTACATCGCGCTTATGTTCGGCTCGACCCTGCCGGAAGCGGCGATCGTCTCGTCCACCGTCACCGGCCTGTCGAAATTCCTGCTGCTGGCGATCCCGTTCTTCCTGCTGGCAGGCGGCTTCCTGACCATATCCGGCGTCGCCGGGCAGATCGTGCGCTTCGCCGCGGCACTTGTCGGGCACCGCCGGGCAGGCCTCGGCCAGACCGCGCTCCTGACGAGCGTGCTGTTTTCCGGCGCCTCGGGCTCGTCGGTGGCCAATGCCGCCTTTGGCGCAGCAACCTTCCAGCCGGAACTGGTCAAGCGCGGCTATCCGCCGGCGCAGGCCGGCGCGATCATTGCCGCGACCTCGGTGCTGGACAACGTCATCCCGCCCTCGATCGCCTTCCTGATCCTGGCGGCTGCAACCAATTTGTCGGTCGGTGCGCTGCTGGTCGGCGGCTTTTTCGCCGGCGGCGTCATGGCCATCTGCCTGGCGGTGGCCATCCACCTGACCGTGCGCGAGAACACCACGCAGCCGCGTGCCGATGCGAGCGAGCGCTGGCGCTCGGCCATCGGCGCCATCCCGGCCTTCGGCCTCGGCGTGCTGGTGGTGGTCGGCATCCGTTTTGGTGTCGTCACCACCACCGAAGCGGCCGCACTCGCCGCCCTCTACGCGCTGCTGCTCGGCATCTTTGCCCGCCTGCGTGCAGCCTCGCTCTATGAGGCCGTGCGGCAGGCGGCGGTCGAGGCGTCGGCGATCGGCCTGCTGATCGGCAGCGCCGCGCCCTTCGCCTTCCTGCTTGCAGTCGACGACATTTCCGGGCTGGTCTCCAGCGCGGCAACAAGCCTGGGTGCCGGCGCGCTCGGCGTGCTTGTCTCCATCAACCTGATCCTGCTGGTGGTCGGACTGGTGCTCGACATCGGCGCGGCCATCCTGCTGTTCTCGCCGATCTTCCTGCCGATCGCGGTGGCCGCCGGCATCGACCCGATCCATTTCGGCGTCATCCTGGTGGTCAACCTGATGATCGGCGGGCTGACGCCACCAGTCGGCATGCTGGTCTATGTCGTCTCCGGCGTGACCCGCATTCCCGCGCCGACATTGTTCCGCGCCATCCTGCCTTACCTCACGGCCCTTCTCGTTTCCCTGGCGATCCTGAGCGCCTGGGCCCTCTTCTTCTGACCCATTCTCAAGCAACGGATCCTTGTCATGAGCAATTTCATTAGCCGACGCAGTTTTCTCCAGAGCGCGGGAGCCGTTGCCGGCGGCGTGCTGTTCGCCCCTGCCATCATCGGTCGGGCGGAGGCGGCGACGAAGCTGACGGTCGCCTCGCTGTTCGGCGACGACAAGCCGGAGACCAAGATCTGGTTCAGGATCCGTGACATCGTCGAGGCGAAGCTGCCGGGGCAGTTCCACTTCAACATCGTCAAGGACGGTGCATTGGGCGGCGAAAAGGAAGTCGCCGAGGGCATCCGGCTCGGCTCCATCCAGGCCAGCCAGTCGACGGTGTCGTGGCTGACCAGCTGGGTGCCGGAGCTGCAGATCCTCGACCTGCCCTTCCTGTTCCGCGACGCCGCCCATGTGCGCAAGGTCGTCGACGGCGATGTCGGCAAGGACCTCAAGCAGAAGCTGCTGGCGCAGGACTTCGTCGCGCTCGACTACATCAACTACGGCGCGCGCCACCTGCTCGCCAAGGAAGAGATCGTGCGGGCGGAGCAGTTGCAGGGCAAGCGCATCCGCGTCATCCAAAGCCCGCTGCACACCAAGCTGTGGAGCGCCTTCGGCGCCACGCCGATCGGCATTCCGATCACCGAGACCTACAACGCGCTGGCCACCGGCGTCGCCGATGCCATGGACCTGACCAAATCCGCCTATGCCGGCTTCAAGCTCTACGAGGTCGTGCCCTACCTGACCGAAACCGGCCATATCTGGGCCTCGGGCGTGGTCTATTTCTCGACCGGTTTCTGGAACGGGCTGAACGACGAACAGAAAGTCGTCTTCCAGGCCGCCGCCAGCGAGGGTGCGGCCTATTTCAACCAGCTTATCGTCGAGGACGAGGCGGTGTCGGTGGCCAAGGCCGCCGAGAAAGGCGGCCATGTCGCGCAGCCGCAGGATCGTGCCGAATGGGAAAAGGGCGCCAAGGGCGTATGGGAGAGCTTTGCAGGAACCGTGGGCGGGCTTGACAGGATCGAGGCGATCCGGGCGGTGGCGTGAGGAAACCAGCGCTGGCGCCTCGACGGCAACAAACTCGTCCTGGAGCGGTCCGGTCTGCTCTCACCAAGTGGACCTGTAAAACCTGTAAGATCCAGAAAATGATAGGACCGCTTTTCATGAGGTTTTGGCCAGCATGCGGTCCTCCCACGCTTATCTGCTCTTCATCGCGACGCTTCTCACTTCGGTCGGCTATGGCGCGACATTCCTGCTGACGACACATTTCCGCGCCCTCGGCGGCAGCGAGATCGAGACAGGCATAGCGCTGAGCGGTGCGATGGTCGGCACGCTGGTCGGCGTGCCACTCGTCGGCTGGTTTGCAAACCGGATCGGCGCGGCGCGCATGGCTGCGCTCGGCGCGGCGCTGGTTGCCGCCGGCTATGTCGGCCTCGCATGGATCTCGGCCGTCGCTCCCACAATCGCAGTGGCCGGGTTCTTCATCGGCCTCGGCTGGGGAACTTTTTTCCTGGCCGGGCCGATGTCGCTTTCCGTCCGTGTCACCGACAGTGATCGCGGCTTCTGGTTCACCCGCTACGGCGCATTCCAGATGGGTGGGATCGGCTTCAGCCCTATCGTCGCAACCGCGCTGATCGACCATGCCGGCCTGACGACGGCGCAGGCGTTCGAGGTCGTCGCCGCGTCGACGGCACTCGCCGCCCTGATGCTGTTTATCTTCGAGGTGGTCGCGCCGTATGACAAAAAAGCGGTTGCCGTCGCGGGCCAGGGAAACTGGGTGGCGGCGCTGCCCTCGATCGCGCGGACACGCGCGCTCTATCCGATCGTGATGGTGGGGTTGGGCGCCTGCGTGTTCAGCGGCATGCTGACCTTCCAGACATCGCTGGTCGAAGGAACGGGCCTGAAGGGCGGCACCTATTTCGCGGTCAATGCCATAACCGTCGTGGTCGCCCGCTTTACATTGGCGCCGATACTCAACCGAGCCGATGGCGATAAAGCCTCCATCGTCCTGCTCATCCTGATGTGCATGGGCGTCGCTGCAGCGTTCTGGCTCGGTTTCGGCGTTGCCGTCCAGGTCGCCAGCGCGATCCTGATCGGAATAGGATATGGGCTGGTCTATTCGCTGATCCAGACGCAGGCCGTCAACGATGCACCGGCCGAACACAGGAATGCCGCGCTGACCTGGTTCGTCATCGCCTATTTTGTCGGTATCTTCGGCTTCCCGACACTTGGCGCATGGCTGATCGTCCATGCCGGCCTGCCATGGTTCCTTGCCGCCATCCTCGGATTTGGCCTTGCCGAACTGGCACTGGCGTTGACCCGGCAGGCCGGCGGCTTGATCTTTCGCCGGCCGAGGGCAGAGGTTTCAAGATAGAGCATTTGTAGCCAAGTGGAATCACTTGGCGTTGCAAAAAGGCTGCAAAACAAAAGCTTGGAGCGTTTCCGTGAAAACGGAAGCGCTCTAAAGGCCAGCCGCCTACAAACCGCGGTTCGGCACGTAAAGGCAAAGCGAGCGTGGCGAGGCGGTCTGGCCGCCCGGCTTGCACTCATGGAAGAATTCGTCACGGGAAGGCCGGATGCGGCGATCGCTGTAGGGGATGAGCTCTCCCGTCGAGAGCAGGTAGCCATCCCGCGTTTCCTTCACGTCAGAGGCCGGGGCCTGATAGCAGTCGAGCCCCGAGCAGCACTCGATGTCGTAGCTCCAGCCGGCAGGCGCGTCATGCGCGCGGGCCGCAGCACACAGGAGTGACGAACTGACCAGCGCAAGCACCGTCACCGCGACATTGCGGCCGGGGACATGATCCGCGGTTTTGAGATAGAGCCCTTCCCGGGCCTGGCGTGGCTTCCACATCGCTGACCACCCTGGCAGTCCTGCTGCCTGTCATCTGCGAAACTGAAATACGCAACAACGCCAAAAAGTAATCGGTAACGCACAAATCCGGAAAAGGTTCCGCCAAGTCGAATCGGGCCCGACAAAATAAAACCTGCACCAAAGGGATCAGGTTATATTCTGCAACGAAAGCTCGTGGCAGACGGCCGAACCGGCTGCCGGCATCTTGTCTGGCACGATCCTTGACGATGCCGCAGCACTCCCGGCTATTGCCTTCGAGGCCGGTTTGCCATTCTCCTGGACTGCCGACCCGGTGGGCGCAGTCAGTTCGCATGGCTCTGAACGTTTCCCCGTCTGTCGCGTTGGCTGTAGAACAGGCCGGACAGAAAAGGACGCTGTTGCCATGCACGGATCACTCGAAACAGTGGACAACAACCTGCTGCGCGCGTTGCGGCCTGATGACTGGGCCATCCTGCAACCACATCTGGAAGACTGGTCGGCACAGTCGGGGTCGCTGATCCACGAACCCGGCGACACGGTGCGGCATGCCTATTTTCCGCGCGGCCCGAGCCTGATCTCCTATCTCGTCGTCCTCCGCGACGGCCGGGGCATCGAAACGGTGCTCGTCGGCCGCGAGGGAGCCGTTGGCGGCATCGTCAGCCAGGGAAAACTGCCAGCCTATGCCCGGGCCGTGGTTCAGGTCGGCGCCTCCTTCTGGCGGATAGACGTGCAGGATCTTGAAAAGGCGAAATCCCGGTCACCCAGCCTGAGCCACCTGCTGACACGCTATGCCGACTGCCTGCTGGCGCAGATTTTCCAGTCGGTGGCCTGCAATGCCGCCCATACGATAGAACAACGCACGGCCAAATGGCTGCTGGCCGCCATGGATCGGACCGGCAGGCACGACCTGACGCTCACGCAGGAGCATCTTGCCGCCATGCTGGGGGTCGGGCGCAGCTATCTCGCCCGCGTCTTCCGCGACCTGCGCAGCGAAGGCGTCATCGAAACGAAGCGTGGCCACGTCGTCGTGCACAAGAAGGGCCGGCTCCGCTCGATCGCCTGCGAGTGCAACACCGCCGTCACCCGGCATTTCGACAAAGTGCTGAAAGGGGTCTACCCGAACAGTCAGGACGAGGCGGAAAAACACTGAAGACGGGCGTCAGCCGACGCGAAGTCTTTTGAACCAATCGGCTGCGGCCGGGTTGCAGGAAGCTTCATCGAAGTGCTCCCAACTGCGCTGCCCAACTCTCCTCCGGGCAGCGTTTCTTTTTGGAACGGCTGCCGGGCTGGCCAGTTTCAACAATACTGGTGGTCAGTCCCTCCGACCGCCAGAGCGCGAGCGCCGGCCCGGTATGTCCACAACTCCGTACCGGGTCGGTACGGCGGCTTTCGCCGGCAAGCCGGCCACTCCACGCCGCTTTCAAGTTCAATCCCGCACGTTCAACCTCTTTCCGGCGAAGCGGCGTGCTTCGTTGCGACGGTTAAGCGACACCATGCCATCGGTCGCTTTCGATCGGCTGAGCCCGGTCATGGTCTGGCCGTCCGCATGCGCCGGTACGCCCGTGAACACGTGATAGACGGTCCAGGTCTGATCGACCTCGATACGCCGGCCATACTGGCGATCCGCGCCTTCGGGCAGCTGCGCTCCACCTTCATTGTCCCAGACGCCAATCGCAAGCGATTGCCGTTCCTGCGCGGTGTCGTTGCTACGGGCGTTCATGGTGATGACTCTCCTCGAAATTCCAGCCAGAGCGTTTTCGCTTTAGCGGAAACGCGGAAGTGCTCTGTTTGTTTTCAACGCAATTCCGAACGCAAAACCGCTGCGCCCTTTTGCTGGAATTGCTCTGGCGCGCAGCGGACCGGAATGAAGCGTGTTGCCCTCGCCATCGGTGATGGAGAAGGCGTCCGGCTGCTGGGGCATGCTCAGGCGTTGCGAGAGATGCCACGCAACGCCGATGGCATCGGCCAGATCGGCTGCTTCCGCGGTCTCGCGGCCGACGACGGCATGCGCGTTGTCGGCCTCTCGGGTACGGTAGAACTCGATCACGATTTTCATCGCCGATGCTCTCTCCGTTCCGGGGGTTCGTTGTGGCCGTCAGGCCTTGCCCTTGCCGCGCAAGGCATCGTTGCCGCCGGCGGCGGGTTTGCCGAACGGGCTTTCAGGTTTGGGCAGGCGCTTGTCCTGCTTCGGCTTTCTGATCTCGCGATTGCTGCGTTGCTGCCCTTTGGCCATGGCCGAATGTCCTTTCGATGAGAGTGGTGCCGTCCCCGGCAGGCGGCATGCGCACCGGTTCGAGATGGTCTTGCGTGGTCACCCGCTCGTAGCGCTCGTCATCATTGCGGATGCGGTACTGCGGCGAGCCACCTTGCGGAGGAAGCGTGCCGGTGACGTGGTAGATGTCCTCGGTTCTCGGAAATGTGCCGAAATTGCCCTTCAACCGCACCGCCTGCCCAACCGCGAACAGATGCGTAAGGGTTTCCCGGCGTGCCGGACGAGCCAGGCGGTGAAGACTATTTGCTGCGGTCATGAGTTGTTGCGGTCCTTTTCCAGCGCGGCATCGAGGTCCGCGGGATTGATCGGAAACATCTGGCGCGTCGAGCCTTGCTGGCCGACTGCAGGCAGATGGATGAATGTGGCGACGCGCTGCCAGGCAAGCCAGGACATGCCCTCCAGCGGCTCCTCGTCATGATCGACGCGGTAGTCGCCAGCTGGCTGCGGCGCATCGAAACCGGGCAGCAGGAAGGCCGAAGAGAAGTGTACGACAGTCTGTCTGCTGCGGCTGGTCATGGCGTTGGTCTCTGCAGGAGCACGCTGATGCGCGCCCGGGATCGGCATCATCCGAACGGGCGCGACCACTGGCACTGCCAGTACATCCGTGGTCAGCGTCAGCGCTCGTTCCGTTCAGATGAAGCGACACGTCGCGCCAAGTCGGCACGTGAACGTTCGCTATCGAAAATTCGGTGGTAAATGGCGGGTCTCTGACACCGCGAAGCCAAGTGGCCAAATCAACGAGAGATATATATGCACCTTGATTGAGTTTTAAACAAGGCACCGGTGAAAAATTATTTCCATTTTTTCTTGCACAATATGCGTCATTTTTCTGACTTAAGCCGATAAAACTTTCCACTCACCAGGAAACAATCGATAACACTTTCACATATTATTCTACTATATAAACAATGCGCGGGATGATTTCTTTCTTGAAAGACCAGCAACGGGTGTGTCCGCCATCAAGGCGACGCGCGAAACCTGGAGTGCCAGTGCATACACCCTGCAAAGATTAGCCTCGCTTTCGCCGGCGCAAGGGCGTAGGATGCGATATCGGCGGCCGTTTCGAGGGCGCTGTCGATTGAGGGCGGCCACCGTGCCCTAGCCCCAACAAGGGAGGACATCCTGTCTTCCGGCTGTATAGCGTATTTTGGCCATCCTGCAGACGACTTCCCACGGGAAGCGGCCGTGATTTTTCATCACGAGTATTGAAGAAAGAGGCCTGCCCAGGCCAAACCGGCGGCAGCGCAGGCGGCTATCAAGCCACCGACATCCGCGCGCCCCGGCAGGACGAGAATGCATTCAGATAGAGCAACCGACCTCGAAGAGGCCGACGTCAGGGAAAGGCATTTTCAGCATCGGAGACTTCACCAGACGCAACGCGAGGACATTTCCATGACCAACTATTCGACGCATGCAAAAGCGATCAATCACTACAGCTACCTGCTGGGAATGCTGACATTTGCAGCATCCATCGTCGTTGTTTCCTATTTTGTACTTTATGAGCTGGTGTAGGAGGCCACACCGGGCGTCCCGGAGCGAGACCGGAACACCTCAGGGGCGGAGGTTGGCATGACGCAGGAGCGCAACGCACGAGATGCCCGCATCGCCAAACGCGCGGCCGAGATCTGGTCCGCGGAAGGCGGGCTCATGAACCGGCATGAAGCGCAATGGTTGATGGCCATGCGGCAGATCGATGACGAGGACCGGGGTATCCATGTGTCGACGCCAGAACCTTCCGGAACCCTGACCCCGGACAGCCTGAGACATCGCGATGCCCTGGAACAATCCGGCCCCGCGGCTATCGATGAGGATACAAGCAGATCAGCCAACGCTGCTTCCGGACTTCGCGCAGCCACCAAGGTTGCCAGATGGTTTTTCGCGCGACGCTGACATGGGCGCCGCCGGAGGAGAGGGCCATGGCGATACCGTGCCGATCTTATCCAGTCGGACGCTTGGCGAGCTCCTCATCAGGAACATCCGGCCGCGTCTGATGCAGTATTGGCAAGGGATTGAAATTCTCCGGCTCGATCGCTGCGAGTTGCTCGGCGACACGATCCCGCAACGGCCGGCATTCGACGATGCACCCTTGCGCACGCGCCGCAACAACGAAGGCGTCATAGGCGGACCGGGGCGTACACCAGCCCTGCCTGGCTTTGTCCGCCAGATGAGCGGCATTGCGGTACAGTTCGCATTCCTTGTCCGGCCATGCCATCGAAATGGCTTTGACCACGTCGTTCAATCTCGCAATGCTGAGCTCGTAACCGCGGGCAGTGCGAAAAGTCAGCGGCGTGAACACGCTCATGATGGCGCTCCCGTTGCACGCAACAATTCGCCGGCTATCGATCTGCGTCCGAGATAGGCATCGAGGCTTTCCCGGATCTCGGCTTCGTCTGTCACCCCTTGCGCGAACAGGTCCATTGTCGCCCGCGCGAGGTCGGCGGCAGCGGGACTGCCGCAATGAAAACCGCGCTCAACGCAGATGGCGTCGAAGATTTCCGAGAGGAATTTCAGATCGTCAGGATACGCGATACCACTGAAGTGGTGAGGAACCGCCATGGCCTCCTCCCTTCCTTTGGGGCGGAAGCGCTGGCGGCGCTCACAGTCGGCGACGCCCTGATCAACTACCGCCGATGACCGAACCATGCGCCGGTTTCCGACGGCCGTCTGTCCACAAGTGGACATAAGCAATCACGTCTGAAGACAATATAATCACTGCAATATCAATAGCTTATTGAATACTGTGTCGACTGGCGCGCATTTATTTGCGACCCGGCTCGTGCTACTGACGCTGCGGTTCCGATCCCTAGAATGAAAAAGCCCGCCCCGGGCGAACCGGGGCGGGCTCGGTAAAAGACAGCTCCGACCTGTTCTACGGCAGCGTATAGGCGATGACGTAATCGCCTGGCTTGGTGCCGACCGAGCCGTGGCCACCGGCGACCATCACGACATATTGCTTGCCGCTGGCGGTGGCGAAGGTCATTGGCGTGGCCTGGCCACCGGCCGGCAATCTTGCCTGCCAGAGCTGCCTGCCGGTGGTGACGTCATAGGCGCGCAGATAGTTGTCCACGGCAGCCCCGAGGAACGCCACCCCGCCGCGCGTCAGCATCGGCCCGCCGATGCCCGGAACGCCGAGCTTGAAGGGCAAAGGCAGCGGCGTCATGTCCTGGACGGTGCCGTTCTTGTGCTTGTAGGTGATCTTGCCGGACTTCAGGTCGACGCCGGCGACGTAACCCCATGGCGGCGCCTGGCAGGGAATGCCGAGCGGGCCGAGGAACGGCCCCATGTAGACGCCGTATGGCGCGCCTTCGTTGCGGTTCAGGCCCTGCTCGCTGCCCTTCTCGTTGCTGCCCTTGGGCGGGATATCGGCGCGTGGCACCAGGCGAGAGGTGAAGGCGAGATAGGTCGGCATGCCGAATAGAATCTGGCGTTCGGGATCGACCGCGACGCTGCCCCAGTTGAAGACGCCGAAATTGCCGGGATAGACGATGGTGCCCTTGAGCGAAGGCGGCGTGTAGCGGCCCTCATAGTTCAGCCGATGGAAATTGATGCGGCACATCATCTGGTCGAACAGCGAAACGCCCCACATGTCCTTCTCCTGCAGCGGCGGCGGCGAGAAGGTCAGGTCGGAGATCGGCTGCGTCGGCGCGGAGAAGTCCTCCGGGATGGCGCCGCCCGGCGCCGGAATCTCGCGCACCGGGATGATCGGCTCGCCGCTGCGGCGGTCGAGCACATAGAGGTCACCCTGCTTGGTCGGGCCGACCAGTGCCGGCACGATGGTGCCGTCCGCCTTGGTCAGGTCGAACAGCACGGGCTGGGCCGGGACGTCCATGTCCCAGAGATCGTGATGCACGGTCTGGCGCACCCAGCGCAGCTTACCGGTGAGGATATCGAGCGCCACGATCGAGGACGAGAAACGCTCGACATTTTCGCTGCGGCCCATGCCGAGCTGGTCCGGTACCTGGTTGCCGAGCGGGATGTAGACCAGCCCCAGCCGTTCATCGACGCTGAACACCGACCAGCTGTTCGGCGAGTTGGTGGTGTAGGTCTTGCCTTCCACCAAAGGCCTGGTGTCGTCGGGATTGCCGGAATCCCAGTTCCACAGCAGGGCGCCGGTGCGAATGTCGAAGGCGCGAATGACGCCGGACTGCTCCTGCGTCGAATAGTTGTCGTTGACCGCCCCGCCGATGATCAGCTTGTCGTCGACGGCAACCGGCGGCGAGGTCGAATAATAATAGCCGGCCGGATTGTATTTCATGCCGGCTTCCAGATGCAGCGCCCCCTTGTCGGCAAAGCTGTCGCAGACCTTGCCGCTGGCAGCGTCGAGCGCGATCAGCCTGGCGTCGGAGGTCGGCAGATAGACGCGCGCGGCACAGGGCTGGTCGGCGGCGACGCGTGTGTCCACCCAATAGGTGACACCACGGCAGGTCTGGTGCTGGCGGTCGGGATTGAGGCCCGGCTTGGCGTCGAACCTCCACTTCTCCTTGCCGCTCTCGGCATCGAGCGCGATGGCGAGGTTGTGCGGCGTGCACAGATAAAGCGTGTCGCCGACCTTCAGCGGCGTGACCTGGTAGGTGGTCTCGCCGATATCGTCGGGCAGTTTCACATCGCCGGTCTGATAGCGCCAGGCTTCCTTCAGGCTGGCGACATTGCCGACGTTGATCTGGTCGAGCGGCGAATAGCGCTGGCCGAACTGCGTGCGGCCATATTGATGCCAGTCGCCGGGCGGCACGAGATTGCCGAGCGACGCGACGGCCGCACCTTCCTTCGGAAGCTCGCCCGCGACATCGTGCGGGTCGGTGGTCATCGAATAGCCCGCAACCACGATGGCCGCCAGCACCGGGATGGCCAAGGGCCAGGCGCTCGGCACGGCGCCATCGGCCGAACGAAGCGAGCGGCGCACCCAAGGGGTAAGCAGCCAGAGCCCGACCAGGATGATCAACCCGCCGCGCGGACCGAGCTGCCACCAGTCGAAACCGACTTCCCAGATCGCCCAGCCGAGTGCCGCGATCACCAGCAGCGCGTAGACCCAGAGTGCCAGGGCGCTGCGCCTGTGGAGCAGCAGCGCCACCACGAGGAAGATGACGCCGATGGCGAGATAGACCGGACTGCCACCGAGCGTGACAAGCCAGATACCGCCGGCACCGAGCAGAAGGCCGAACAAGGCAAGCAGGAGAGATGTGAACGTGATCATGGCGCCGCCCAGACGTTTGGACTGTTGAATGACAGCTCGTAGAACCCCGCGACCCGAAGTGACCTTAACCGGTTATTGCGATTGGTCAAACGTGTACGGTGCCACGACGCCATGGCTGGCTCCGGTGACCCTGGATAGCTGCTGCCGGGTCCGAAGCCGCCGACCGGCATTCAGATCCTAGAGTGTTTGCGATGGACAGATCCGTTGCGCTGGGCCAGACCTAAGCTTTGCCGGCTTTCTTGGCGCGTGCCTTTGGCTTTGCGGGCTTGGTTTCAACGACAGCCACGGCTTCCTGGGCGAGCCGGGCCTGCCGCAGCCGTTCGGTCTTGGCCCTGCGCTTGGCCAGCTCGTCGTTGATGATCGCCTTTGCCGCTTTCGACGTGGTGTCGTCCTTCGACTCCGTCCGGGTCGGCTTCGGCTTGAACACATCGTTGGGAATGGATTTGTTCATCTCGGTCTCCGCTAGAGCAATTCCAGGAAAACTGTGTAACGGCTTCCGTCCGGAGTTGCGTAAAAACAGACATTTGGGGCATTTCCGCGTTTCCGTGGAAACGGAAACGCTCAGGTGAAAAATGAAAAAAGGCCGGGCGAACCCGACCTTCTCCAAAAGTCATCTCCATGGCCGATGCCAGTACATCCGTGGTCAGCAGCCAGAAATGACCTGTCTCAGATCGCCTGCAGATTGTCGGCAGAGCTTTTGCCGGTCTTGCGATCGGCAACGACGTCGAAATTCACCTTCTGTCCTTCGGCGAGACCGCGCAGACCGGCGCGTTCCACTGCCGACACATGGACGAAAACATCGTTCGAACCGTCGTCCGGCGCGATAAACCCGAAGCCTTTGGTGGAATTGAAAAACTTTACTGTTCCGGAAGCCATGAGAATTTCCCTTCAATTGACATAGAAATTCGCCGCCTGACATCATGTCATGCGCCGTAGTTTTCGAAATTGAGAGGAAGATCGGTCAGGCGCCGAAACGCCAAAACAAGCTCAACAGGCAAGATCGATTTGAAATACTTAGAACGATTTCGCAGCAAATACAAGGCTCGAGGAAAATATTCAAATTAGACATGGACAGCGGAGCGCCGGGAGCGCATGTTTTTTCCGGGGCTGAACCTCCGGATGACGGGAGCCGATGATGCCTTCGTTCTACGCTGCAAGCAGAGACACCCTGTTCCGGTTTGGCCGCGACCTTTGGGTCCTGCCGAAGGAAGAACCGGCTGCCGAAATGCCGACAGTGACTCCGTCAACAATGGTGACAGGGCGCTGCCGCGACAACGATGCCTCGGGTGCGGTACGACGCGCCAGGGAGATGATGGAACGCAATCACCTTATCTGAGGGCATCTGATCTGAAGGCTTGCCGGAACGCCGCTCAAAACCGGAAATAATCGCCGATCAGGATCGAGTTCGAATATTCGACAGGCTTGCCGTCGGCCAACACGAGGCGGAGCACGCGGACGACGGGGTGGCCCGCCTCGATGCCGGCAAAGCCTGCCTCCTCCACCGTTGCCGACGACTGGACGAACTGCTCGCGGCCGATGACGAGCCCATCGATGCCATGCAGGCGCAGCAACTCGCGATAGAGCGAGCTGCGCTCCAGGTCGGCTGGCCGTATCCCGGCCAGAAGGTTTTGCGGAATGACCGAACGCTGCTGCACGACGGGCCGGCCGTCGAGCAGCCTGAGCCGGCAGATCTCGCCGACGGTTTCGCCGAGTTTGACGGAGAGCGCCCGTGCCTCGGCCAGCCCGGCCCGTGCCTCGCCCAAACGCAGCAGCTTCGTCGTCAACCGGAAACCGGCCTCGCGGGCCGCTGTCGGCAGGTCGACGATGGTGTCGTGCGACAGCGCGATGGAGCGGCCGCGATAGAGCGAGTGGCGGCCCTGGTTCTTGGTGATCAGCCCCTCGGCCTCGACGATCGACAACGCCTTGCGCAAGGTACGGCGCGTCACCTTGAAATAGCGGGCGAGTTCCGTCTCCGACGGCAGCGGTTCGTTGGCCTGCCAGAGGCTGTTGCCGAACTCCGTGGCGAGCGCGCGGGCAATGCGCACATGGACCGGTTCCTGCGCCGTCACCGTGCCCGGCTCCCGACATTGCGCACCAGCACCGACGCGATGATGATGAGACCGGTCAGCACATCCTGCATGTAGTTGGGAATGCCAAGGATCGTCAGCCCGTTGGCGACGACGGCGATGATCGCGGTGCCGAGCAGCGTGCCGGCAGCACTTGGCTGGCCGTCACGGAATGCGGTGATGCCGAGATAGACGGCGGCATAGGCCTGCAGCAGGAAGCCGTTGCCGCCGGTGGGGTGGGCACTGCCGAGTTTTGCCGTCAGCAGCAGGCCGGCGGCGGCGGCCATGGCGGAGCACAGGCCAAAGGCCTTGATGGTCGTCGGCACGACGGGAACGCCGGTGAGGCGCGCGGCCTCGCGGTTGCCGCCGAGCGCCAGCATGCGCCGCCCGAGCTCGGTCCAGTCCAGCATCAGCGTCACGAACAGCACCGCGCCCAGCGCCCACAGTGTCGGCACCGGAATGCCGGCGAGATAGCCGCGACCAAGATCGCGGAATGCGAGCGGTATGTTGCCGAACAGCGTCGCACCGGCACTGAGCCAGAAGGTGAAGCCTCCGATGATGGTGCCCATCGCCAGTGTCATGATGAAGCTCGGCACCCGCCAGGCCGAAACGACCAGGCCATTGACGCAGCCGACCGCGAAACCGGCGGCAAGCGTGACGGCGATGGTGGGCACGATGCCCCAGCCCTGGCCGAACAGATAGACGCTGGTGATGCCGGCCATAGAGACGATGGCGCCGATCGAAAGATCGAACTCGGACACAGCCATCACGAACACCACGCCGAGCGCGACGATGGCGAGCAGGGCCATCTGCTGGGTGATGTTGATCAGGTTGGAGGGCTGCGCGAAGCCCGTCGGCGACAGGATGGAGAACAGGGCAATGATGGCCAGGAGGCCGAACAACGTGCCGAAGCGCGAGATCAGGCTCATGGGTAACTCTCCTGTTCCGCCGTGGCGCGCAACGCAGCCTCGACAATGGTTCGGCGGCCAAGGTCATGGTTCGGGCTGTCGAGCGTGATCGCACCACCGGCCATCACCAGCACCCGTCCTGCCAGGGTGACCAGTTCCTCGATGTCGGAAGTGGCGAAGACGACCGCGGCCCCCTGCCCGGCGAGGTTCCGGCACAGCGCATGGATCTCGGCCTTCGAGCGCACGTCGACGCCACGCGTCGGCTCGTCCAGCAGATAGAGGCGGCAGGCCGGGCGCACCCAGCGTCCGATCAGCGCCTTCTGCTGGTTGCCGCCCGACAGCGTCGACATGCGGTCGTTGATGGAGCGGTATTTGACGCCGCGCTGCGCCAGAAGCTGGCCGACATCGCGGCGCGCCGAACGCCAGGACAGCAACGGCAAGGCCTGCACCAACCGGTTGAGCGTCAGGCGCGGCAGCAGCGTGTTGTCGAGGATGGAATGATCCATCACCAGGCCGGCCGAGCGGCGGTCTTCCGGCGCGAAGGCGACACCGGCCCCGATGCGCGAGGCAATGCCCGTTGCCGGCAGCGCACGCCCGTCGATGGAAATGGCGCCGCGGCTCAGCGCATTGGCGCCCCAGATGGCTTTGAGCAGGCTCGAGCGGCCGCTGCCGACGATGCCGTATATGCCGACGATCTCGCCGGCGGCGACGTTCAGGTCGACAGGCCGGCGTCCGGGGGCTGCGGCAAACTTCGACAGCGCCAGCACCGTCGGGCCTGTGGTTGTCATCGGCACGTTGGGCCGGGCCTGAAACGCGCCGCCTGCCATCAGCGCCACCAGCCGGTCGCGATCGGTGTCGGCGATCCGTCCCGAACCGGCCGTCGTGCCGTTGACCAGCACCGTGTAGTCGTCGGCGATCGCCATCACCTCCTCGAGCCGGTGCGATACGAAGATCACCGCACAGCCATGCGAGGCGAGCTGGCGAACGATGCGGTGAAGCACCGCCGCCTCCTTTTCGCTCAATGCCGCGGTCGGCTCATCGAGCACCAGGATGCGCGCCTCGTCCATCAGCGCGCGCAGGATCTCGACGATCTGCTGCCTGCCGATCGACATGCGCCCGACAGGCAGGTCGATGTCGATGTCGAGGCCGTAGCGTTCGCAGGTCTGCGAGAACCGGGCCCGCATCGCGCGCCAGTCGATCAGCCCGCCGCGCCGTGGATAACGGCGGCCGACCCAGGCATTCTCATAGGCGGTGAAATGCGGCACCAGGTTGAGTTCCTGATGCACGAAGCGCAGCCCGGCCTTTTCGGAATGGGCCGGTGTCGACGGAGTGAACGCGTCGCCGTCCAGCAGCATGCTGCCACCATCAGGCCGGTGCACGCCGGAAAGGCATTTGAGCAAGGTGGACTTGCCAGCGCCATTTTCGCCGAGAAGCGCATGCACCCGCCCGGCGGCGACGCTGAGCGCGACGCCATCGAGCGCACGGACGCCGCCGAAGCGCTTTGCCAGTCCGGCAACCTCCAGCATTGTCCTCCCTCCCGTCACGACCGCTGCAAACCTTCGTTCACATCAATTGCAGGTGACGCCGAGGCTTGCCCGGTCGACCACCTTGGCCTCGACGAAGATCTCCGGCTTTTCCGGCTTCTTGCCTTCGAGCGCCGCACCCGTTTCCGATACCGCGGTCCTGGCGATGGCGGGGAAATCCTGGCGAACGGTCGCCATCAGGTTCGTACACTGCTTGATCAGGTCGAGTGCTTGCGGGTTGCCGTCGATGCCGGCGATCAGCACCTTGGAATCCGCTGCATCGCTCTGGATCGCCAGCAGCGCGCCGATAGCCGGCTCGTCCCAGGCCGCCCAGACGCCGTTGATCTGGCTGCCATGCTGGCGCAGGAACGTTTCCATCGCCTGGCGTGCATTGTCGATCGGGCCGGGCACCTGGACATAATGTTCGGCGATCACCTTGATGTCGGGATGTGCGGCGAGCGCCTTGTCGAGCGCCAGCTCACGCTGGCGGACACCCGGATGGGCGGAGTGGAAGAACTTGACGATGTTGCCCCTGTCGCCCATCGCCTTGAACAGATAGTCCGACAGGATGGTGCCGAGCGCGAAGTTGTCTGTGGTGATGTTCACCGTCACGCCCTTGGCCACGGCGCCGTCGAGCACGATCACCGGAATGCCCTTGGCGGATGCAGCCTCGACCTGATCGACGATCTGGTTGGGATCGACGCTGACCAGCACGATGGCTTTCACGCCGGCATTGGTAACGTCTTCCACCCGGCTCGCCAGTTGCTGGAAGTCGCCGCGCGTGTCGACGACATTGATGCTCCAGCCTTTCGAAGCGGCTTCGCTCTTGTAGGTCTCGACCATCTCATTGGTGGTGACCGAGCTCAGATAAGGCGTCAGCACCGCAATATCTTCCGCGAGTGCCGCCGTGCTGCTCAGGGCCAATGCCACGAGTGCCGCGAATGTTCTTTTCATGTCCGTCCTCCCCTGGATTGCGCCGGCGGCGCATTCTTCGCTGGAGCATGATCTCTCCCGAAAACCGGTTCCCACTTTTCGGGATCATGCATTCTTCGCTGGAGCATGATCTTTTCCGAAAACCGGTTCCACTTTTCGGGATCATGCATTCTTCGTTGGGGCATGATCTTTTCCGAAAACCGGTTCCCACTTTTCGGGATCATGCTCTGTCATTCAAGTCCGGCCGCCAGCGTCCGCGCCATGGACGTAGCGGAAAGATAGGCATCGTAGCGCCTAATATGACGCTGAACGCGTTGCGGCCGCGGTTTCACGATTGTGTCCTGTGCGATGGCATCGGCCGCGATCCCGGCCTTGCCCGCCACCATCCGCATGATGCCGGCGGCGGTCGTCGCCTCGCTGTCGGCCGGAATGCGAATATCGCGGTCGAGCACGTCGGCCAGGATCTGCTGCTGCAGCGGATGCCGGACGCCGCCGCCGATGGCGGTCAGCAGCGAGCGCGGAAGCTTTGCCGCTTCGAGATTGTGACGGACGGCGAAGGCAACGCCTTCCATGACTGCCAGCGCCAGCGCGCCGGCATCGCTGGTCTGCTCGAGGCCGAGGAACGCGCCGCGCACGTCGCGGTCCTGGAACGGCGCGCGCTCGCCGCCGAGATAAGGCAGGAACAGCGGCTTGCCCGGCGCTTCGTCGTGGCTCGCTGCCCGCTTGCAGAGCTTTTCGATGGTCTGGCCGGTGGTGGCCGAGAGCCAGTCCATGGCAGCGCCGGCAGTCAGGAAGGGCGAGATGATGATGGCGCAATCCGCTCGCACTGGATCGGCCAGCGTGTAGATGTCGCGCGGCAGCCTGTCGTGGTCGCTGCGGACCGTCGCCGCAACCCAGCCGGTCGTGCCGAGATAACAATAAGCGGCGCCCGGTTTATCGGCCATGGCGCCCCAGGTTGCGGCCGCGGCGTCGCCGGCTCCGTTGAAAACAGGGATACCGGCGGGGAGACCTGTCTCGGCGGCCGCGCCGCCAGTGATCCGGCCGACAATGCCGTTGGCCGGTTCGATCGCCGGCAGGGATGCCTCATCGACACCGGCAAGGCCGAGCAGCTCGCGATCCCAGCCCCGGCTCGAAAAATCCATCAGCCCGGTGGTGGAGGCAACGGTGGGGTCGACCACGCGCCTGCCGGTCAGCCTGAAGGTCAGCGCGTCCTTGGCCCCGAACATCCAGAACGCATCGTTTGCCGGCAGTTCGTAGCGCCGCCGCGCCATCAGCCTGAGGATCGTGTGCGCGCCGTCGGGCCTGTTGCCGGTCCGGCGGCCATAGTCCGCCGGCAGTTTCGCCGCCAGCCCGGACACCTCGTCCGCGTCCAGGCGCTGGTCGGAATAGAGCACCGCCGGTGCCGCCGGGCGGCCATCGGCATGCAGCGCGATCAGGTTCTGCATCGAGCCGGAAAACGCCACCGACGCTGCGGTGCCCGCGCCCGGAAGCGACCTGGCTACTTTGCCCAGTGCCCGCCACCAGCCTTCCGCATCCTGCTCATGCTCGCCATTCATGCCGTGCCGGGTGGCGATCGGCTCCACGGCCGAGGCAATCATCGATCCGTCTGGCCCGAACAGAACGGCCTTCAGCGCAGACGTGCCGACATCGACGACGAGTATGGTGCTGCCGTTCACTCTGCCCCTCCCGACATCGCGTCAGGAGCAGGCTCAGGACCTGCGTTTGTCAAACTGTTTGCGCGACAAACGAAAACGGACTTCCCAAAACGGACGGACATTTCCGAAAATGTCTTAGTGGAGGTCCCGGATGTTGATACATCCAGGACGCCTCAATCGCCAGCGCGGCCCATCCGGCCGCCAGAGACACAAGCAACGGGCTGGAGCGTTTCCGCTCCAACGGTCATTCAAAAATGACCTTTGGTATCAGCGGTCCTGGCTATCCAGCAGGCGTGACGGGTTCATGCCGCTGTGGCCGCGAAAGGAGGCGGCAAACCTGCCCGCATTGGCGTAGCCGACCTTCCTGGCCGCCTCGGCGACCGAGATGCCGCCATGGCGCAGCAGGGCACGGGCATGGTTCATGCGCTGGCCGGTGAGATATTCATGCGGCGACAGGCCGGTGAACCGGCGCATGCCGGCGGTCAGTGTCCGTGGCGTGACGCCCAGCAGGGCGGCCAGGTCGGCAATGGCCAGTTGCAGATTGGCCGGGTTGTCCAGCAACTTGCGGAACCCGCTGACATAGTGCGGCACGGCTCCGGCAAGCGCGCTCTCGACCCTCGGCGCAGACAGCGCCGGCGCATGCTCGAACACGGTCTGAAGCACGGCATTGATCAAGGGCATGGAGGAAGGGGGCATGGAGGAAGGGGGCATCGACGATGAAGGCGCCGCGCTTTCATCCAGCCGTTCCGTCACGATCAGCCCGATCAGGCTCATGATGCGCCTGCCGGCAACCGAGCCGAGGTCGATCTCGGCACGAAATACCGGCGTGCGGCGCTCTGCATCGCCGGTGTAGCTCTGCCAGGCGCGCTCGACGAAACTACGCTTGAGACGCAGCATCACCTGCGAGGTGTCGGCGCGCCAGGTCGATCGGATGTAGGCACCCGGCGACAAAAGCAATCCCGTGCCGGCATGGGAACCCAGCCGCTTGTCGCCATAGGCAAGGTCGACGCCACCGCTGACCGGGAATTCCAGCATGTAGAACGTGTCGAAGGACCCGGCGTCCACCGTGAGTTCCGGCCCATAGCGCAGGAAATTGACGGAAGCCTCTTCGCAATCGATGGCGTGGTGGCGGAAGTCGAGCGCCGACGCTTCGTTCGCCAGATGCAGCCGGTGCGGCCGGTAACTGGTCGACAGGGCCGCGACGGCACCATCCGCGGAGCCGGACCGTATGCCGGGAGCGTGTGCAAGGCGGCTGGAGATATCTGTCAGGTCTGGCGTCATCCGGCACGAGAATAGGTGCGGCACTGAGCCTTGTCTATCCACATGAGGGGCACAAGCAGCCAGCAGATCCTTCGGGCTCATTCACACAAACCGTTGTAATTGAATTGTTTTTTTCGACCTCGATCCGGTTGTCACGACTTGACTTGTTCCCTCTCCGGCGAAGGACAATCGGGGGACAGCAAACGGACCTTCCGATGACCGCACAGTTTCAACCCAATTCCTTCCGCACCGGCCCTGACGAGCAGGGCATGTTCGGCATTTTCGGTGGCCGCTTCGTCGCCGAGACGCTGATGCCGCTGATCCTCGACCTGGAGCGGGAATGGAACAAGGCCAAGCATGATCCCGAGTTCAAGGCCGAGCTCTCGGCACTGTCGACCTTCTATGCCGGACGGCCGTCCAAGCTCTATTTCGCCGAAGGCCTGACCCGCCATCTCGGAGGTGCGAAAATCTATTTCAAGCGCGAGGACCTCAACCACACCGGCTCGCACAAGATCAACAACTGCCTCGGCCAGATCCTGCTGGCCAAGCGCATGGGCAAGAAGCGCATCATCGCCGAGACCGGCGCCGGCCAGCATGGCGTCGCTTCGGCAACCGTCGCCGCCCGCTTCGGCTATCCTTGCGTGGTCTATATGGGCGCCACCGACGTCGCCCGCCAAAGCCCCAACGTCTTCCGCATGAAGCTGCTGGGTGCCGAGGTGCGGCCGGTGACGGCCGGCCACGGCACGCTGAAGGACGCCATGAACGAGGCGCTACGGGATTGGGTCACCAATGTCGAGGACACCTACTACCTGATCGGCACCGCCGCAGGTCCGCACCCCTATCCGGAACTGGTGCGCGACTTCCAGTCGGTCATCGGCACGGAAGCACGCCAGCAGATGCTGGAGCAGGAAGGCCGGCTGCCCGACACCATCATCGCCGCCGTCGGCGGCGGCTCCAATGCGATCGGGCTGTTCCATCCCTTCCTCGACGACAGGCAAGTCGAGATCATCGGCATCGAGGCCGGCGGACGCGGGCTGGACGGTGTCGAGCACTGCGCCTCGATGAATGCCGGCAGGCCCGGCGTGCTGCATGGCAACCGCACCTACCTGCTGCAGAACGAGGACGGACAGATCCTCGACGGCCATTCGGTCTCGGCCGGCCTCGACTATCCGGGCGTCGGTCCCGAACACAGCTGGCTGCGTGACACCGGCCGTGTCGACTACCAGCCGATCCTCGACGACGAGGCACTGGAAGCCTTCCAGCTGTGCACGCGCACGGAAGGCATCATCCCGGCGCTGGAATCGGCGCATGCCATTGCCCATGCCGTCAAGATCGCCCCCACCATGGCCAGGGACAAGATCATCATCGTCAACCTGTCAGGCCGCGGCGACAAGGACGTCCACACCGTCGCAAAGATGATGGGCATGGAGATCTAACATGGCAACCACCCGCATCGACCGCCGCATGGCGAAGCTGAAAGCAGAGGGCCGCCCGGCGCTCGTCACCTATTTCATGGGCGGCGATCCCGACTATGAGACCTCGCTGTCGATCATGAAGGCGCTGCCGAAGGCCGGCAGCGACATCATCGAGCTCGGCATGCCATTCTCCGACCCGATGGCCGACGGCCCGGCGATCCAGGCAGCCGGCCTGCGCGCGCTGAAGGGCGGCCAGACGCTGAAGAAGACGCTGGCCATGGCGGCTGAGTTCCGCACCGGCGACGACGAGACGCCGATCGTGCTGATGGGCTACTACAACCCGATCTACGTTCATGGCGTCGAGCGTTTCCTGACCGAAGCCAAGGCCTCCGGCATCGACGGGCTGATCATCGTCGACCTGCCGCCGGAGATGGACGCGGAACTGTGCATCCCCGCTGTGAAGGCCGGCATCAACTTCATCCGCCTGGCCACGCCGACCACCGACGACAGGCGCCTGCCCAAGGTGCTCGAGAACACCTCGGGCTTCGTCTACTACGTGTCGACGACGGGCACGACGGGTTCCGCAGTGCCCGATACCGTCGAGGTGTCGGCTGCGATAAGGCGCCTCAAGCAACACACCGACCTGCCGGTCTGCGTCGGCTTCGGCATATCGTCGGCCGACGACGTCGCGGCGTTTGCCGGCTTTGCCGATGGCGTGGTGGTCGGCAGCGCGGTCGTCCGCGCGATCGCGGACGGTACGGAAAACGCCACGCCGGTCGAAGACGTCAGCGCCTTCGTCGCGGAACTGCGCGGCGCCATAGCGGCCTGAAAGGGGTCGCCACGGTCTCCATCTATTGCGACTGGTCGAGGGCGTGCGGTGCCGGCTGGCCCGGCGACGGCGAGCGCCGCGCGTCCATCTGGACGCGCAAGGGACGCTCTAAAACTTTGATTTGGCGCATGATCCTTTCCGAAAATCGATTCCGATTTTCGGGGTCATGCGCCCGCCTGTTTTCATGATCAGGTAAACGCCCAACAGTGCTATCACTGCAGCGATGGCAATACGGAGCATGTCTTTCCACCCATCTTCTCACTTTCGGGAACTTGAGCGGAACCGGTGAGGCAACAGACTGTTCCCCAAAACATCAATGCGGGGGAGCGCGAGCAGCGCATGGCGTCGCAATCGAAGAAAGTCATCTATGCCGCGCTTGCCGGCAATCTCGGCATCGCGGTCGCCAAGTTCGTTGCGGCCGCCTGGACCGGCAGTTCGGCGATGCTCAGTGAAGGCGTGCACTCGCTGGTCGATACCGGCAACCAGGGCCTGCTCCTCTACGGGCTGAAGCGCTCCGCCCACCCGCCGGACCGTGCCCATCCCCTCGGCTACGGACGAGAGCTCTATTTCTGGGCCTTCATCGTCGCGCTGCTGATCTTTTCCCTCGGCGCCGGTGTCTCGATCTACGAAGGCATCACCCATATCCTGTACCCGCAGAAGATCGAGAACCCGCTGATCACCTATCTTGTGCTGGGCGTTTCAGTGCTTTTCGAAGGCACGTCCTGGTGGATCGCGCTGAAGGAATTCCGCAAGGACAAGGCACCCGGCAGCTATGTGGACGCCGTCCTGGAAAGCAAGGACCCGACTGTCTTCACCGTGCTGTTCGAGGACAGCGCGGCACTGGTCGGCCTGCTGATCGCCTTCGTCGGCATTTTCGCCGCACAGCTCTTCGACATGCCTGAACTGGACGGCGTCGCCTCGATCGGCATCGGCCTGGTGCTGGCCTTCGTGGCGGTGATCCTCGCCCGCGAGAGCAAGGGCTTGCTGATCGGCGAGGCAGCGGCACCCGAGCTGCAGCGCGCGATCCTGGATATCGCCGACCGCGATCCCGCCGTCGACCATGCCAACGGGGTGCTGACCGTGCACCTCGCACCGCGACAGGTGGTGGCGAACCTCAGCGTGGAATTCGTCGATGCATTGCCGGCCTCGGAGATCGAGCTCGCCGTGGAGCGGATCGAGGCCGAGATCAAGGCGAGCCATCCCGAAGTGACCTCGCTTTTTGTCAAGCCGCAGCGGGCCGGAACCTATCGCGAACGGCGCAAGGCTATCCTGGCCGGCTAGGCGTTCCAGCTTCTGTTGCCAAGCTATCAGGGACCCGCTCAGCCATGCGCCTGCCAGAAGCGCAAGGTGGTGGCCACGATCGCTTCGGGCGCGTCTTCCTGCATCAGATGTCCGGCGTTGGGAACAGCCGTGAAAGGCGCATTCGACATGCGCCGCGCCAGTTCATGGCCGTCCGCGATCGGAATCCAGGCGTCGTCCTCGCCCCACAGGATGGTGACCGGACAGCGCATTTCGCCATATCTGCTCTCCACCTCCTGGCTATACTTGTCGTCCATCTGGGCGATCTGGCGCCAGAAGGCTTTCTGGCCGGTGTCGCCGAGCCATGGCTCGAGATAAAGCCGCATCTCGTCCTCATGCAGGGGGTTGGCGGCCGCATTGCCGATATAGGCACGCAGCATCGCTTCGTGGATGTAGGCGGGAAGGTTGGCGAACACCTGCTCGTTCTGTTTGGCCGCCTGCACGAGCGGCGAGCCCTGCGGACTGATCGCGACCGGATCGATCAGCACCAGCGAGCGGTATTCGAGCCCGTTGAGCAGGTGACCACGCAAGGCGTTGGAGCCGCCGAAATCATGCGCGACGATATCGGGATGGTCCAGCTGCCAGTAGTCGTAGAGCGCCGCGAACACCCGGTTCTGGACGCCGCGCGACACATCCGCATCCGGCATGTCCGACTTCCCATAGCCGAGCATGTCGAAGACATAGACGCGGCGGTCGCGCGCCAGCAAAGGGGCGATGCGCCGCCACTCCACCGAGGAAAACGGCGTGCCATGGAGAAGGACCGCCGGTGGTCCCTCGCCTATCGTACCCCAGGCAATCGAATGGCCGCTGAAGCTGAAGCGCTCGGGCAACTCCCAGGGATGATGGGGCATCAATCCTCCAGCAGGATCTTCTCGTCGTCGGAAAGGGCTGCGAAGGCCTCGCGTGCCTCCGCCGGCGTGGTCTGGCCGTCGATGGCGCCTTCGACGATGTCGCGCGTCGCATGATAGGCGGCGCCGCGTCGCGACTGCGGCCAGTCGATGAGGATATCGGCAGCGCCCTGCACGGACGTCACCAGCCTGGAGGAGCCACCTGAGATTCCCGTCCGGATGCGCACCGGAATGTCGAAGGGCAGGCCGCCATCCATGGCATCGCTGATGTCGACGGTGATCCTGGCGAGGACCTCTGCTTCACGAGCCGCCTCGACGAAGGCCTCGCGGGCGGCATCCGGCTGCTGCTCGCCGTGGAGAACGGCCAGGCACACCGTTCTCGCTTTGACATGGGTTGCTGTTCCCTGCCGGGGCCAGCGATTGATCAACAGATGGGCGGCTTCGCGGGCATTGGAAACCCGATGAACGGTCCTCACCGTGCCGACGATGACGGGGATCGGTCTGTCGAACCATCCTTTCTGCATGAAAGTTCCTCCCGGTGCTGTGACGATAAGGGTCAACGCAGCCGGCGCGGCGAGGTTGCATGATTGCCGGCCGGGGCCGATCGAACACTCGGGCCTAGCCGTTCATCGCATCCAGCGACACCTTCAGCTTTTCCTGCAGCACCGAGCGTGCCTGCCACCAGTCGCGGCTTCTCACCGGCACCCTGGCCGTCATCGTCACGCTGGTGTCGCCGAGCGTTTCGACCAGGATTTCCGGCCTGGTGTCGGGCAGGGAGAATTGGGTTTCGAGCGCTGGCGAAACCTTTGACCGCACCGCATCGAGATCAGTGCTGCGCGGCACGTTGAACGTCATCTCCACCATGCGCGAAGGCTCGCGCGTGTAGTTGAGGATCTTAGCGTTCGACAGTTTGGAATTCGGCGCGAAGATGTAGACGCCGTCGCGTGTCCTGAGCTGCGAAGAGAACAGCCCGACTTCGACGACCGTGCCGACAATGCCGTCGGCGTCGATGTAGTCACCGGTGTTGAAGGGGCGCAGGAACACCAGCATGATGCCGGCCGCGATGTTCGACAGGGTGCCCTGCAGAGCCAGCGCGACGGCCAGACCGGCAGCACCCAGCACCGCCAGGATCGATGCCGTCTGCACCCCGAACTGGCCAAGCACGACGATGATCGTCACCGCCATGATGGCGTAGTGGATCGACTGGCCGACGATCGGCACGATGGTCTGGTCCTGCTGGACACTGCGCGACAGCAGCACCGTGGCATAGCGGGACACGATCCGCGCAATGAACCAGCCGGCGCCCAGCACCAGGACGGCGACGAGCAGGGACCAGAGATTGGAGATAAGCCAGGCCGTCGAGACCCCAGGAATTACATCATCATTCACAAGACACTCCCTCGGCTGTGCCCCCTTCCGATAAGGGCAGAATGCCGGGAAGGTTGCATCGGGTTGGAGCAGTTCCAGAAAGGCTCCATGCGCTGCGCCGCAGGGACCGCTTCAACCGAAGAGACCTGCGACCTCAGGCACTGGTACCGCGAACGTGGCGCTCGGGCCAGTTTCCATAATAAGAAATCCCGCCCGGGCCAGAACCGGCCAGAACGAGGAAGCCACCGGCAAGCGCCAGGTTCTTCATCAGGATGGAAGGCTCGTGGATGTGGACCACGACGGCGGTGACCACACACCAGGTGGCGAACAGGATGCTGATCGCACGGATCTGGAAACCGATCACCAAAGCCAGGCCGCCGACGATTTCGCACAGCGCCATCAGCCAGGTCAGCATGGTTGGCGCAGGCAGGCCGAGACTGTCGAGATAGGCGGACAGATCGGGGATGTTCCAGAATTTCTGCAGGCCGGAGACCAGGAACAGGAAGGCGAGCAGGCAGCGCCCGATCAGCAGCGTGAAATCGTCCATCTCGTCCATGTAGCTTCCATCCATCGACCGGCCCCTGGTCGCCACGCCCTGTGTATGGGGAGACACTGAAGGCCGCACCGTTATTCCCCTCGCGGGCCAAACAATTTGTCTTGAGCGGCGAGTGAGGCGATACCCGGTAGAGGAGACGGTGCGTTCGAGGTTCGGAACACGCCCGCGCTGGATCGGGTCGTCAGCGGCCCCGCTCGCTGTCCCGCTGCAGCACATGGCTCTGCGAAATGCCGTTGCCGGTGGCCTTGACCGCTGCGGCAGTCCTGGTGTCGACGTCCAGATAGCGCAGCACGGCGGAGACGTGGATGCGCACCGTGAAGGGCGAAATCTTGAGCACGCGCGCGATTTCCTTGTTCGACTTGCCCTGCACGAGAAGATCGATCACCTCGCGCTGACGCCCTGTCATGCCACCGCGCGGGTCCTTTTCGTCGATCCTGACCTCGTTCAGCGTTTCATTCGCCGTGGCCGTCATCGCAGCCAGCAGCGCGCGCTCTTCCGCGAACTTGCTGACATAGGCGTCGACGCCGTTGTCCAGCACGTTGTCGACGACCTTCTGGTCCGGCACGGTCGAGACCAGCACGATGTAGGATGCCGGATATTCGCCACGCAGCCATTTGGCCGACGTCACCGCGTCGTAGTGCGGGCAGTAGAAATCGACCAGGAGCAGATCGGGATTGAAATCCCGGCAGGCCATCAAACCTTCAAAGCCGTCCGCTTCCCGAATTTCGGCAAGCGGGTACGCCTTCCTGGCAAGATCGTGCAGCGCGGTGCGGAAAAGATGCTGGCCGTCGGCGACCAGGATCCTGTCGGGCATGCTGTTATCGGTTTCCAACTCACGCTCCATCGACGGCTTTCGAACAGACACCCTGCGTATCCGTTCCGGGCCTCTTTCCAAAAGAAGTTTATGCCGATTTCCTCTCCACTAGCACATGCGTACTAGTGCATTTCCGGATTTCACCCGTCCGGCGCCGTTGCCCTCGACATTTTTGGAACGGCTGTCCCGGCAGACGGTTTCCTGAAAGCTGATGGTCTTCTCCATCGGCGTTCAAGACTTACGGGAGACAATCATGGGTCGCGGAATTCTACTCTGGCTGCTGGGCGTGCCTATTCCGATCATCATCCTTCTGGCCCTCTTCGTACGATAGGAGGACATCATGACCATTCTGACCACGGACGGTCCGGCGCCCGATGTCGCCGTTGCAACCGAGTCGTCGTCTTCCGCCGTCAGCTGGGGGCCCATCATAGCCGGTGCGCTTGCCGCCTCGACCCTCACCTTGATCCTGATGCTGCTGGGGTCGGGCCTCGGCCTGACCATGGTTTCGCCGTGGTCGAACGAGAGCGCCAGCGTGACGACTTTCGCGGTTTCGACCGCGATCTGGCTGGTCGTCGTACAATGGCTTTCATCCGGGCTCGGCGGCTACCTGACCGGGCGCCTGCGCGCGAAATGGGTGGGCATCCACACCGACGAGACCTTCTTCCGCGACACCGCGCATGGCTTCATGGCGTGGGCGCTGGCGACGTTGCTGGTGGTGTTCGTGCTTGGCGCGGCAGTTTCCTCGGCCATCGGCACCGGTGTGCAGGCTGCGTCGACCGTGGCCTCGGGCGCTGCGGTCGGTGCTTCCGCGGGTGCTGCATCCAACACCTCAGCCGATAGCGGCGCCACCTCCTATTTCGTGGATGCCTTGTTCCGCCCGGCGGATGCCTCGCGGCCTGCGGCACCCGGCGCCGAAGGGGATGCGGCCGCGGCAGCACAGGCATCGCGCATCCTGATTGCCAGCGCGGCCGCCGGCGAAATCTCCGCGGACGACAAGGCCTATCTCGGTCAGCTCGTCGCTGCCCGTACCGGCCTTTCCGAAGCCGACGCAACCGCGCGTGTCACTGCCGTGCTTGCGAAAATCGATCAGGCCAAGGTCAGCGCACAGCAGGCCGCCGACACGGCACGCAAGGCCGGCGCGACTTTCGCCCTGATCAGTGCGCTATCGCTGGCACTCGGCGCCTTCATCGCCAGTGCGGCGGCGGCACTCGGCGGCAGACAGCGCGACGATGAGGAGGCCGCCTATCTGGTGACATCCCGATAGGTCGTCGCGCGGGCCTCGGCTTGAACGCCGGGGCCCCCTGTTTTCTCAGGAACGTCAGGACCCTGAATGCTGCGCAAGCTGGACCTGCGGACAGGCACCCCCGTGTGGAACGCCTATCGCGCGCCGCGCATACCGACACAAAAGCTGGCACGGGACGTCAGATGCGACGTGCTTGTGGTGGGGCTCGGCATCAGCGGCGCGATGATCGCCGAAGCGCTCAGCGCGCAGGGTCTTTCCGTCATCGGCGTCGATCGGCGCGGCATCATGCTGGGCTCGACGCCGGCAACCACCGCGCTGGTGCAGTTCGAGATCGATCAACCACTTTCCGAACTCGGCCGACAGATCGGACAGGCCGACGCGGCACAGGCATGGCGGCGTTCACGGCTTGCCGTGACCAATCTTCGGGGTCGCATCAGCGAGCTCGGCATCCGCTGCGACATGACGACGGCACCATCCCTGTATCTGGCGGGAGACGCACTCGATCCCACGGAGTTGCGTGAGGAAGCCGAGGCCAGGGCCGGCATCGGCATCCGCGCCACCTACCTCACGCCGGCAGTCCTGCAGGAGACATTCGGCATCGCGCGAAAGGGCGCGATCCTCAGCCAGGACAATCTCGCCCTCGATCCGCGCAAGCTCACCGCCGGCCTGCTGAACAAGGCGCTCGAAAGAAAGGCGCGCTTCTACACGCCGGTGGAGGTGATCGCGCTTGCCCCCGAATCCGATCGGGTGGGCGTGGAAACCCGCGGCGGGCCGGCCATTTCAGCAAGGCACGTCGTGCTCGCCACCGGCTATGAACTGCTGGGTATGGTACCCTCGCACACGCATTCCATCATCTCCACCTATGCCATCGCGACGAAACCACAGAAGGGAAAGCTCTGGCCGGGCGGAGCCCTGATCTGGGAGGCCTCCGATCCGTATCTCTACATGCGGGCAACCGCCGACGGACGCGTGATATGCGGCGGCGAAGACGAGGACTTCGCCGATGAAGAGAGCCGCGACAGCCTGCTGGCGGACAAGGCGCGAACGTTGTCGGGCAAGTTGAAGACCCTGTTCCCGCAACTGGATGCAAGGGCGGAATTCGCCTGGGCCGGGTCCTTCGGAACCACGACGACGGGCCTGCCCTATATCGGCGAACTGCCCGGTTATCCGGGTATCTTCGCGGCGCAGGGCTATGGCGGCAACGGCATCACCTATTCGCAGATCGCGTCGGAGCTGATCGCCACGGCCATCGCAGGCGGCGAGGATGGCGACGCAAGGCTGTTTGCGTTTGACCGGACCAGCATGATGCGTCGGCTGACGGACATGGCAGGCAAGCTCGCCGGCTGAACCTGACGGATACCTTTCATTCAAGGATGCTGATGTACAGAAGGCGGATCGGCGCTCCCAACCGGAGCGCGCGACAAGCGAATGCCAGCGCCTTTGAGGAGCCGCATTGGGCCGGTCCCGCATCATCACCATTGCCAGCTGTCTCGCCATCCTGGCGGGCGCACTTCCGATCCTGGCGACGTTCTACATGTCATGGAGGATCGTCGAGACCCGCAAGCAGACGCAGCTGTCGGATCTTGCCGGCTACGCGCTGGCGCGCGCCCAGGCGACGTTCGCGGATGCCACCAATGCGCTGGAGCAGGCGAAACAGCTGAAGGACCCTGCCTGCTCACCAGCGCATGTCGATGCCCTGCGCCGGATTGTCGTCAATACACGCTCGGTCGAAGACATCGGCTATTTCGACAACGGCGCCCTTCAATGCAGTTCGTGGGGGAAGCCGGCAAACGCCGTCACCAGGTCATCCGCCGACATCACCATGAGCAACGGCATCGGCGTGACCGCCAGCCTTTATCCGCTCATCAGCGGCCGCAGCCCCCTGATGGGCCTGCATTCCGGCTCCTATGTCGCGCTGACCAACCCCGCGCGCTTCGTCGACATTCCGGCAGCCAGGGATACGAAACTCGCCGTCATGGCCGGAACCACACAGGTGGTCAGCACCTTGCACGATCCGGACCTGCAACTGGCCCGCAATGTGGCGGCCGGCACGACGCCGGCCGGCCCGGTCCTGCACGACACCGCTCGGGATCGCGACTGGACCGTTGTCGCCACCACGCCGAAGGTCGATGTCTTTCGCGACCTCGGCGACGATCTGAAGCTGCTCCTGCCCGTGGGTGCCGCCACGTCGCTGCTGATGGTTGGCCTTGTCGTGTGGCTGTCGCGGCGGCGTCTGTCCCTGCTCGGCGAGTTGACGACGGCGATCCGCCGCCGCGAATTCATCGTCCACTACCAGCCGATCATCGAACTGAAGAGCGGCATATGCGTCGGCGCCGAGACACTGGTGCGCTGGCGGCGCAGCAATGGCGAAACCGTGCGGCCGGACATCTTCATTCCCCTGGCCGAAGAGAATGGGCTGATCGAGGCCATCACGCAGCAGGTCATCGAGATGGCGGTGACCGAACTGAAAGACACTCTCGCTGCCGACCGCTCGCTGCACATCGCCATCAACCTTGCCGCCGACGATATCCGCTCCGGCCGTTTTCTGCCTTTCATGGCCGGGCTGCTGGAGGCCAATGACGTTCGTCCGCAGCAACTGTGGCTGGAAGCGACCGAGCGCGGCTTCATGAACGCGGCGCAGGCCCGCGCCACGCTGGAAAAGGCGAGACAGTCGGGCCATTCCGTCGCCATCGACGACTTCGGCACCGGTTATTCGAGCCTGCAATATCTGCAGGACCTGCCGCTCGATGCATTGAAGATCGACAAGTCCTTCGTCGACATCATCGGCACCGACGCCGCCACCAGCGCGATCACGCCCCACATCATCGACATTGCGAAAACGCTCGACCTGTTCATCGTTGCAGAAGGTGTCGAGCGACAGGAGCAGGCCGACTTTCTGGCGCAGCGCGGTGTGCACTACGCGCAGGGATGGCTGTTCTCCAGGCCACTGCCCAAAGCGGAATTCATCGAGTTCCATCTGAACCGGCAGCGAGCAAAGGGATCGGCGCCGGAAGTCATCCAGCGTCCCGACGGCCGTCTCGCACACAACGGCTGATTGAAGCCATGCCGCGACGGGTCTAGCGACCGAGCGGGCGCCGTGAAAGCTCAGCCAATTCCGTTTCGTCGCGGATACCCAGCTGATAATTGGCGATGATGCGCGAAGCGCGTTTTTCCCTGTCTGCGTCCGTTTCGCCCTGGACCGATGTCGCAGCGAAGACCTTGGTCAGCAGGTCGACCTCGTCGGGCAAAAGGATCGCGGCGTCTTCCAGCTTCTGTCGGATTGGCATGGCCTCTCGCTCTCGCAAAAACACATAGATGAAAACCCACCTCAGTGAATTGAGGTGGGCATATCGTCTAAATGTGCGATTTGTGGGACCTGGCCACGCTTTTCCGGGTCAGGCGCATGCGAAGCCTGGCTGGATACACGATCCCCGGCGGGTTGAAATTGTCCGGCTCCATGGCCGCCAGTTCCCTGGCGACACGGTCGCGCAGCTTGCCGCGCTGCACGATCCTTTTTTGCTTGTCGGCCGCCACGACGAAGGCATCGAACGCCACCCTCGGCGTGCACCAGCCTTGCCCGGCCTGTTCGGCAAGGCACGCGGCGCTGCGATAGAATTCGCAGTCCTTGCTGGGCCAGGCCATGGCCAGGGCCTTGACGACATCATGCAGCGACGAGACATGGAATTCATAGCCGCGCGCGGTTCGAAAGAGCACGGGTTGGAACGAGGTCATTTGTCCGCCCCCTATAGCGCCAGCAATTCGCTGGCTGGCGATTTGCGGCCGAGGTAGATGTCCAGGCTTTCGCGGATTTCGGTTTCCTCGATCACGCCTTGCCCGAACAGGTTCATCGTTGCCCTCGCAAGATCCTCCGCAGCGCAGCTGCCGCAATGGAAGCCCCGCTGAAGGCAGATGTCGTCGTAGATTTCCCTGAGGAGCGTCAGGTCGTCCGGGTACGCAATGCCACTCGTGAAGTGATGGGGAGCCGACATGGCTTCCTCCCTTCGTTGGGGCGGAAGCGCGATCGTCGCTCACAGCCGGTGATGCCCTGAGAAACTATCGCCGATGAGTGCAGAATGCGCCGATTTCTGGCGTCCGTCTGTATGCAAGTGGACAGAAGCGATCACTTATGAAGACGGCTCGATTCGAGCATTCGCAATCCCTTAGGCGCTGCGCAGCCATAGTCTGATCCATGTCGCGACCGTCCCGGCTTACCGCGCTCCCGTGTTGATCTGCTCGTCGCCCCGGCCAACTCTTTGCAACCCACCTTCCCGGGAAGCGTTTGGCTGAGATCAACCTTCGGAAAGATCCCCTCATTTCAGGAGATTCCCATGCTGCGCATCCTGATCCTCGCTTTGTTCGGCTATTGCGCGTACCGCGTCGGCCGCGAGCTTGTCGACAGCGTGCCGGACGATTTCGACATCGTCGGCCCGCCCCAGCCAGCCCCCGCCCGCACGCGCGCAACCCGACGCCGCTGACGGTGGCGGCAAAGGAGGAAGCCTTGCTCAGGATCGGTTCGATCGTATGGGGTGTAAAGGACGTTCCGCGCGCCATGGCATTCTGGTGTGCCGCGCTGAACTACAAGCCGCTGCGGGAACCATCGGCCGACTGGGCCATCCTCGTACCGGCTGAAGGACAGGGACAGCAGATGGCGATCACCGTTGTCTCCTCCGACGCCGCCACTCACCAGCGCCATCACCTCGATCTCTATGCATCCGATCGGGAAGCCGAGGTCGAACGGCTGCTGGCGCTCGGCGCGCGCCGGGTGGACTGGCGCTATCCCGAAGGCGCCGACTATGTCGTGCTTGCCGATCCCGACGAAAATACATTCTGCGTCGTGGAGAAGCAGGCGTAGCCCATGCGATGACGACACAATCCAGGCGCGACCCATTGGCGCTTGTTAGAATCGGGGAAAGCTGGTCTGGTCCGGCCGCGGGACTATCAGGCAATCGAGGGCGCGGCATGCAACTACATCAGAAGGGCGTCGAGCTGCTTGTCACCTTGATGGACGCGATCGACCACCAAGACAAGCTGAAGCCGACCGATGTCGACTGGTTGCTGCGGGAGACCGCACTTGTGCTGGGCGAGCTGCTGAAGCGCGATGTCCCTGTCGACAGGCGCGAGGAGATCGCCAACCAGCCGTGATCCGGCTTCAGCGCGTCGGCATCGGGCCGGGCGCCGGATCCGGCAGCGGTCCGGGCGGCGTTGGTGGTACCGGGTCCGGCACAGGCATCGGCGGCGCGGGATTTGTCGGCCCCGAGCGCGACTGCGCGTGAGGCGGAATCTCCTTGACCTCATTCGGATCCGGCATAGGAATTTCCTGCGGTAAAGGTCCTCGTTCCGGCGCCTCATCCGGCCTGCGCTGTGGTTCCTCATCCGGCCGAGGCTGCGGCTCAGGTGGTGGCGTCGGCACGTCTGGCTCGGGCAGGTCCGGTACATCCGGCGGCGGTTTTTTCGGGTCGGCCATGGTGCGTCTCCTCTGGTCTCCTCCAGAAGGAACCCCAGCCGGGATCTGATGTTCCGAAAAACCGACCCTCGCCCTGCATGGCAAGCAGACAGGACCGGCGACTGCCGCGCACCGACCGCGGATGTCCAGATTATTTGAACCAGTCGTCAACCGTATCGTTGATGTAGACACTTCATTGAAGTGCTCCCAACTGCGCCGTCCAGCTTTGTCTGGGCGGCGTTTTTTGTGCCGATGCAGAATTCTGGAACCGGCGACCAAAATCCGGGTTTTCAGTCACACCGGAGACACCGTTTCCGCAGGCCGGCGCCGCTTCCGCACCTTTGCCCCAACGCGCCGGCCTCCCTGTCCCCTGCATGGGCCCACTCTTTTGGAACACAGCAGGCTGTTCGGCTGTTTCAACAAAGCCGATGGTCTTCCCCCATCGGCACTACCCCGCCGGCCCGGTGCGTTTTCCCTCATTCCGCATCGGGTCGGTTGTGCGTGAGAAGGCCAAAGCCATCGGGGCCTTCAGCTGACACCAGCCGGCACGAATGCGAGGGCGAAGATATGGGACGAAATCGACATCCCTACCCCGACACGACGGCCATTCGAAAGCGTGACCGTGCCAGCCGGCAGATCGACGGCGATGTCCTCGAAGCCGAGCACTTCGCCATCGAGCGGGAAACTCGCCTTGTAGGCAGCCTCCTTGACCGCAAAAGCGATCTTGCCCGCGATGGCCACATCACAGCCTTCCAGCCGATCGCGTGAATTGAGGACCAACGGCTCGAGTTCCGGGGGCAGCGGGAGCGCCGGCTCGATGTCGACACCGACGCCGCGCATGGTTTCGCTCGGCGCGACAACGGCTATCGCGAAGTCGGCATCATGAGCGATCGACCCGACCACACCAGCCGGCCAGAGCGGCTCACCGGCCTTGCCGCGTGGAATGGCGAGATCACCATATCCCAGTTGCCGCAGCAGCCGGCGGGCCAGCCATCGTCCGGCACCGCTGGCGTCGCGCGCCGCCGCTGCCCTGGACAGGATCGTTGCGCTTTCACCGGGCAGGATATGGCTTGCGTCGCCTGTTTCGATGCGACGGCATCCGACAAGCAGGCCAGGTGGCGCGAGCATCGCCAGCGCCTGTTCCAGTGTGCCCGCCGCATGCTGCGAAACCGGCCTGGCGGTCATGATGCCGCGCTCACGGCCTAGCGGCGAAGGTCGAGCTCGGCGATCATCTCGCCGTCCTCGTCCAGCCCCTGCTCGATAAAACCGAACGACGCATAAAGCCGTTGCGCCGCCGTGTTTGCAGGCTCGTAGCAGATCGAGACCTTGCGCACATGCGCCAGGCCTGCGATTTCGCCGAGCGCGGCAGCGATGCCGGCACGGCCGAGACCCCGTCCCTGTTCGCGGCGATCGATCATGAAGCGGTAGATGCTTGCCTCATCGCCATCGGCTGACGCGTCATACATCAGGAAACCGACGACACGGCCATCGGCCACCACCGCACGCGGGACCGCATCGTCATCCTCCCCGGCCTCCTCGAGCGAGTCGGCATTGGAGGCGACGAAATCGAGCTGACCGGGCAACAGTTCGAGGGCAAGGATCGCCCGGCGATTGCGGTCCGTGACCGGTTCCAGCACCACCGATGCGATCTTGCCCGCGCCTGTCATGCTCGCACCTTCTGCTCGACGATCGGCGTGACGATGCCGTGCAGCTTGGCCGGATTGCCGCGCCAGACCGTGTTGGGTTCCAGCACCTCGCCCTTCATGACGAAGCAGTCGACGTCGGCGACCGAGCCTTCGCCCATCACCACGGCGTAGTGCACGAAAGCGGCGGGCGCCAGCGTGCAGCCATTGCCGATGCGGATGTAGTCGGACTTGAACGCGCCCTCTTCCAGCGAGTGCGCCTGGATCACGCAGCTTTCGTTGAGCGTGACGTCATCGCCGATCTCGACCAGCGAGCGCTCGGTGATGATGGAGCCGCCGTCATAGAGCCGCTTGCCGACCTTGACACCGACCGCACGCATGATGAGCGGCTTGAAAGGCGTTCCGGCGAACAGGCGCATGATCGGCGAATCCGACAGTTTCCAGTGGCGTTCATGGCGCCAGAAGATCGGATCGTAGATCGTCGCCATGCGTGGCTTCAGGCGCCGGAAACCAAGGCTGATGCGCTCCAGGAAAATGTAGAACGGGATGGCGATCGCCGAGGTCAGGAACACCGCCACGAACAGCGCCGTCTGGCCCCATTCGGTGTAGTAGTTCAGCGCCCGGTCCCAGATCGCCAGCGTCAGGAACAGGATCAGCCACTGCGAGAACACGAACAGCAGTGCCGACACGCCATTGTGCAGGTTCTTGAGCGGCAGGCGGCGCTTGCGTTCCTCATCGGAAATCAGCCCGAGCAGTTCCTTGTCGCGGTTGACGATGCGCGGGATCTCGAAGGGCGGCGAGCCGAGCAGGCCGACATTCTCGCGGACCGGGCCGTCGACCGGCACATGCACCTTGGTGCCGAGCAGCACGTTGTAGCCGGTGCGCGAATCCGGCGAGTAGATGATGTTGTTGCCGAAGAAGTTGCGGTCGCCCACTTTTGTGTGCTCGAGGCGGAACGAGTTGGCCGACTTCTGCATGTTGATCATGAACAGGCCGTCGGACACCATGGTCTCCGAGCCGATCTCGCTGAGCTGCGGGTTTTCGTGGCGCTGGTTGGTGCCGAAGTTCGAGCCGGTCTGCTCGACCTTGTTCAGCTTCCAGCCGATGGCGCGCAGGTAATAGACGATCGCCGAAGAGTCGCCGAACAGCGTGTTGAGCAGACGCACATTGCTGACCATCTCCAGCATCGACTGCAGCCAGTAATGGAAGCCGTAGAGCGAATAGTTGCGCCCCGGCTTCAGGAACAGGTTGAACAGGCGCGGCAGGAGGGCCGCCAGAAGCACGCCACCGACGATGAAACCGGCGACCGTGACCGTGGTGCCGATGGCGACGATGCCGATGGTCTCCTGGTAATCGTCGCTGACGTTTTCCCAGAAGGTGTGGAACAAAAGCGGGAACGGCGTGACGATGGTGAACAGGATGACGAGCTGGATCAGCTCGTAGATGATCCGGCGCGCGCTGGAGATCGGCACGTTGGAAATCGGCGAGTAGTCGGCAGTGGTCGGAATGGCCGGCGAGCCGTGCCAGTGTTCACCGGCCGGGATCGCCTGGCCGCGGTGCAGCGACGAGGCGTGGCCGAGCTGCGAGCCCGACTCCATGCGGGTGTCGATGTCCAGCGTGGAGCCGACGCCGACAAAGGCGTTGTCGCCGATATGAACCGGACCGGTGTGGATATAGCCGGCCTGGGCGCGGAAGCCCAGCACGCTGGATTCCTTGCGCAGGATGGTGTTGTCGCCGATGGTGATCAGGTCGGTGCAGACCGGCACGGAACGGCATTCGATCACCGTGCGGTCGCCGAGGCGCGCGCCGAGCAGGCGCAGGTAGAGGCTGTAGAGCGGGCTGCCGCGGAACAGCACCACCGGGGCGGTGCGGATCAGCGTCTTGACGACCCAGAAGCGGTAATAGCGCCAGCCCCAGATCGGGAAGGTCTCCGCCTTCCAGCGGCCGACCAGCAGCCATTTGAGGACGACGGCCGCACCGGTCAGGCCGAAGAACATGCCGGCCGACAGGATGACGCAGCGCATGTAAAGCGTGACCGGATCGTCGAGCGCGTCATAGACCCAGTCGAGGCCGTCGTTGAAGGCCCACAGCGACAGGTAGCTGTAGGCGGCATAGAACACGAGCTGCAGGAAGCCGGTGCCCCAGTACTGCAGGTTGGTGGCCTTGTGGGTGAGCATCGGCTCGTTGGCCGCGACCGCCACTTCCGCCGGTGCGCGCAGGTGATCCGCCAGCTTGGCGACCGTCGGATGCAGGTAGATGTCGCGCATCGACGCCGTCGACCAGTCCGGCCTGCCACGGACGCGGGCGCAGAAGCGGGCCATGAGCAGCGAGTTGGCGCCGAGATCGTCGAAGAAATGATCCTCGATCGAGACGCCTTCGAACTTCAGGACATCGGCCAGCGTCTCGGCGAGGAATTTCTCGTCGTCGTTGCGGTAGTCGACCATCGCATTGCCGGCGGTGACGCGAACGCTGGTCGGCTTCGGCAGCTTGCGCAGGTCGGCCTTGTTGGAGACCGTCATCGGGATCGCGTCCAGGCGCTCCAGATAGGCCGGCACCATGTAGTCAGGCAGACGCCGCTTCAGCTCCTGCGCAAGCAAGGTGCGGTCGATCTCGACGACGTCGCTCTTGGGCGCAAAATAGGCGACGAGCTCGGTACGTTCCGGCTCGATCTCCCAGGTGGTCACCGCTGCCTGGCCGATGCCGGGCTGGTCGAGCAGCACGGCCTCGATCTCGCCAAGCTCGATGCGGTAGCCGCGGATCTTCACCTGGGTGTCGATGCGGCCGCGATATTCGATCTCGCCCTTGTCGTTGATGCGGCCGAGGTCGCCGGTGCGGTAGATGCGCCCGCTCGGATTGTTGGGCAGGCCGATGAAATCCTCGATGAACTTCTGTTCGGTCAGCTCCGGCCGGTTGAGATAGCCGACGGCGACGCCCATGCCGCCGATGCAGATCTCGCCCAGTTCGTCGCCGGTCAGCAGACGCGGTTTCTCCGGGTCGAGAATGGCGATGGAATAGGTGGGCAGCGGCACGCCGATGGTCACCGGCTCGTCCGGCCTGAGAGTGGCCATGGTGGCGGTGACGGTCGCCTCGGTCGGGCCATAGGTGTTGAGGATCTGGCGGCCGGGTGCTGCCCAGCGGTTCACCAGCTTCTGCGAACAGGCCTCGCCGCCGACCAGGATGGCGCGCAGGCTCGGCACGTCGCTTTCGACCGACGACAGCAGCGTCGGGCTGCAGGCCATGCAGGTGATGTGATGGAGGCGCAGGAAGTCGGCAAGCTCCTCGCCGACCAGCGGCTGCTGGCCCGGCGCCGGTACCACCGTGGCGCCGGCGGCAAAAGCCACCCAGATCTCCTCCGACGAGAAGTCGAAAGCAATCGTCATGCCCTGGTAGATGCGGTCGCTGGGCTTGTAGCCATAGGAGGCGGCCGCCACGCGGATGAAGTTGCAGAAGCTCTGGTGGGTGACGACAACGCCCTTCGGCTTGCCGGTGGTGCCGGAGGTGTAGAGGATATAGCAGGTGTGATCCTGAACGCCCTGACGCGACGGCGCCCGCGAGGGCACCGTTTCCGGCTTGAGCGCGATCTCCGAGGCCGCGGAATCGATGGAGATGTGCGGGACCGGCAGTTTTTCGACGCGCGCCGCATAGGCCGACACGCTGATGACCAGCGACACCGAGGCGTCCTCGATGATCATCGCCATGCGTTCCACCGGGAAGGCCGTGGCCAGCGGCACGAAGGCCGCACCCGCCTTCAGCACCGCCAGGATGGCGACATAGGTCTCGGCGGAGCGGTCCAGCAGCAACCCGACCCGGTCGCCTGGCTTGATGCCACGTTCGATCAGCAGATGGGCGAACTGATTGGCGCGGTTGTCCATCTCGCGATAGGACCAGACCCGGCCGTCGGAAATGACGGCAGGCGCGCTGTCGAACCTGCCGGCAAGCTCGGCGAAGAACTGGTCGAGCCGTTCATCCGGCTTGCCCTTGCGGACGAAATCCGGACCGATCAGCAGCTGTCTGGCCGGCGGCGGCCCTGCCGGAGCCTCGGTCTTCTTGGCTGTGCGAGGTTTGCGAGGTGCCTTGACTGCTTCACTGGACATTTTGGATATCGACGTTTCGGGCCTGAGGTTCGCGCGGGACGCGCTCTGGAGACGTGCCTTAGCCGGTTGTTGCCATTACAACTATGACACTGGGAACCGAAGGCAATTCTGTCTGTGGATTGCGTACGGCAGCGCCCTCTGGTGCTGAATAAAGGCAAATCTATGCCATAATCGGCCGAGGCGTGAAGACTCATGGGGCAAGAGCTGCGGAACGCATTCATGCCCTTGCCACAATTTGGTTTAAACGAACTGCGGGCTTTGCCGCGCTGAGCAGATTCAGAGTGGCTTCGCACAGGCTTCGTCAACTTGGTCATTGTTCTGTCGCGGGTTCTGATCACAAAACCGTGTGTCACTTTGCGGCTCAGGGGTTGCAACAAACATCATGAATGATGCCGAAGCTCAGGTCGAAGAGCAGAATCTCGGCAGCCGTCTTTCACGGGTCATCGACCGCATCGTGGAACCGCGCGTGCTCGGGCCGATCGTCGGCGCGGTCGCCGTTGCCATCGCGTTCCTGTTCATCCGTGAGATCGGCGGCAAGATCCGTGTAAACCATACAATCGACGCCATCGCCGCCACGTCCCTGGCGACGGTCGCGCCGGCGCTGGCCTTCACGCTTGTCAGCCTGATGGCAATGGCCTTGTACGACGTCATGGCCATCAGGCACGTGGCGCCGGAGAAAGTGCCGGTGCCGCTCGCCCTGTTCGCCGGATTTGTCGGCTACAGCTTTTCCAATGCGATCGGCTTCCACGTTTTCGTGGGCGGTCCGGTCCGCTATCGCATCTACCAGTCGGTCGGCCTGGATGCCGCCGACGTCGGCAGGATCGTCGGCGTCTCCTTCCTGACTTTCTGGGGTGGCCTGCTCACCGTCGTCGGCATGGCGATGCTGTTCGACCCGACCGGCGTACCGGCACTCAGCCTGATTTCTCCGGTCGACGACCGCATCATCGGCGGAGCCATACTCGCCGGCATCGTGCTGGTGTTGTTGTGGCTGTCGCAGGGCAAGCGGCAGGTCTCGGTGCTCGGATGGACATTCCCCTTCCCTTCGGCACGCAGCGCCGCAGTGCAGATCCTGATCGGCGCGGTGGATATCGGGGCAGCGGCGGCAGCGCTCTACGTGCTTCTGCCGGCCGACGTCGCACCGCCGTTCACCGTGTTCCTCGCCCTGTTCGCGGTTGCGATCATCGCCACGGTGATCAGCCATGCGCCCGGCGGCCTCGGCGTGCTCGAAGCGACGATCCTGTTCGGCCTCGGCGCCGGTACACGGCCCGACGTCATTGCCGCGCTGGTCGTCTTCCGTGTCGTCTATTATCTGTTCCCGCTCGCGCTGGCGGCCCTGGCCCTGCTCGTCTTCGAGGTCTACCGCGTGCGCAGCGCGGTCTCGACCGTGGCGGGCCGAACGGTCGCGCTGACCCGGCATATCGTGCCGCCGATCAGCGCCACGCTGGTGTTTGCCGGCGGGCTGGTGCTGCTGTTCTCGGGCTCGGTTCCAGCCAATGGCGTCCGCACCGACTGGCTGAGCGATATCCTGCCCCTGCCCTTCGTCGAGGCGTCGCATCTTCTCGGCAGCGTCACCGGGCTGCTGCTCATCATCATTGCGCGCGGCCTCTACCGCCGCATCGCGCTGGCGCGCTTTGCAGCGATCGTCCTGCTTTTGACCGGTGCCGCCTTCTCCATCCTGAAGGGGCTGGACTGGGAGGAAGCGATCGTGCTGACCGCAGTCGCCGCCTCGCTGTTCATCTACAAGGACGCCTTCTACCGCAAGGGCGACTGGCGTTCGTTCCGGCTGGACGCCACCTGGATCGGCCTTTCGGCGATCGTCATGACCGCCAGCGTCATCGTCGGATTGCTGGCCTATCGCCATGTCGAATATCAATCGACGCTGTGGTGGGAATTCGCCTGGGACGGCGACGCGCCGCGCTTCCTGCGCGCCAGCATGGCCGTCGCCATCGTCGCCGCCGCGCTCGCCATCGACATGGTCATCAACCGCCCGGCCCGGCTGAAGGGTCCGGTGCTGACACCGGTGCCGGATGCCGTGCGGCGCATCCTTACGACCTCGTCCGGCACGGAGCCTTGCGTGGCCTTGCTCGGCGACAAATCCTTCATGATCTCGCCGTGCGAGAAAGCCTTCCTGATGTATGCCAGGTCGGGCAGCAGCTGGGTCACCATGGGCGATCCTGTCGGCGACCCGCAGGCCGGCAGAACGCTGATCTGGCGTTTCGCCGAAGCCGCCGACCAAGCCGGCGCGCGTGCCGTGTTCTATTCCATCCAGCCGGAGTTTCTCACCCACTATCTCGACATGAGCCTGGCCATCCTGAAGATCGGCGAAGTGGCCCGCGTCGGATTGAGCGATTTTTCGCTGGAAGGCGCGGTGCGGCAGCCGCTTCGCTACGCCTATGGCAAATCGGCGCGCGAAGGGCTCACCTTCTCGGTCATCCCCAAGGCGGACGTCGCCAACGTCCTGCCCGAATTGCGCGCGGTCTCCGACGAGTGGATGGGCAAGAAGCACGGCAGCGAGAAGGGGTTTTCGCTCGGCTATTTCGACGACGACTACATGCGCGAATTCGACTGTGCCGTGCTGCGCAAGGGCGACGACATCGTCGCCTTCGCCAATCTGTGGCGCAGCGGCGACGGCGAGGAGCTGTCGGTCGACCTGATGCGCTACCGGCGCGGCGTGTCCAAGATCATGATGGACGCGCTGTTCGCCCACATCCTGCTGCTCGGCAAGGCGGAAGGCTACAAATGGTTCAACCTGGGGGCAGCGCCGCTGTCGGGACTTGCCGACCATCCGCTTGCCTCGACCTGGAACCGGATCGGCACCTTCATCTACAAGCGCGGCGATGAAATCTACAATTTCGAAGGCCTGCGCGCCTTCAAGCAGAAATTCGACCCGGTGTGGACGCCGCAATACCTGGCCTGCCCCGGGGGACTGGCCATGCCGCAGATCCTGCTCGATATTACGACCTTGATTTCCGGGAACCCGATCCGAATCTTCAAACGATGAAAATCCTCGCCTCCGTCCTCTCCCTGCTGATCTCCTTCTGCTTCGTCGGGCTCGCCACCGCGCAATCCACTGCGCCGGCGTCGACCCTTTCCGTCGAACGGCTGCAGAATGTGCGCCTGCTGCCGGCAAAGGGCGAGGCGAAGGCCATGGTGGTCTACTTCTCCGACCGCAGCGGGTGGAGCAAGGCGGACGACGCGACGGCGTCCGCTCTCAGCGACGACGGCAATGTCGTGCTCGGCGTCGATCTTGCCGCCTATGCCCAGGAACTGGACAAGGCGGACGGCGTCTGCCTCTACGTCGTCGGCGAGATCACCGACCTTGCCCAGACCGCGCAGCGCCAGCTCAACATCCAGACCTATCTGCCGCCGATCGTCGCCGGCACCGGCGAAGGCGCGACGTTCGCCTATGCGGCGCTTGCGGATGCACCGGCCAACACGCTGGGCGGAGCGGTCGCTTCAGGCTTTGCCGACCGGCTGACGCTGCGCCTGCCGTTCTGCCCCGGCTCGACAGCGAGCAAGACCGCCGACGGCAAGGCCTACAGCTATGCTTTCGACAAGCCAATGCCGGAGGCTGCGACCTTGTTCGTCGCCGCCGATACGCTCGACACGATCCGCACCCAGGCCGCTCAGCAGCCGAACATCACGGTGGAGGCGCTCGACGTCGACAACGCCACCACTCAGATGGTCGGCACCGTTTCCTCGCTGGTCGATGCGATCTCGCCGTTCGGCAAGCTGCCAGCCGTCGACCTGCCGTCGACAACGCCCCCCAAGGCGGTCGCCATCTTCATTTCGGGTGACGGCGGCTGGCGTGACATCGACAAGACCATGGGCGAATGGCTGTCGACGCAGGGTGTGCATGTCGTCGGGCTCGACGCGCTGCATTACTTCTGGTCGAAGCGCACGCCGCAGGAGCTCGCCGCCGACATCACCACGCTGGTCAAGGGCGCGGACCCGCAGGCGAAGCTGCCGGTGATGCTGATCGGCTATTCCTTCGGCGCGGACACGATCCCCTTCGCCTATCCGCTGCTGTCGAAGGAGCTGCAGGACCGGACGAAGGTCCTTGGACTGATGGCGCCGAGCCTTTCCACCTCGATGCAGGTCACCATCAGCGGCTGGCTCGGCATCGACGACAGCGGCTACCCGGTGCCACCCGCGATCGCCGCCCTGCCGAAAGACAAGGTGCTGTGCGTCTACGGCAAGGACGACGACGAGGGCGGCTGCGAGGACCCCGCCGTCAAGGACATCACCAAGATCGAAACCGATGGCGGCCATCACTTCGACGGCGAGTACACCGACATAGCAAAGCGGTTCCTCGACAAGCTCTGAGGCTCCCTCACAGGCATGCACGCGGCAGGATCACGACGGGTCGCAAGGCCGCCACGTCAGATCCCAGTCCCGGCTCTGGCTCAGCACGAGGTCGGCATTGCGCAGATCGTTGCCCTCGACCTTCTGGCGCGCGGCATCGGCCGCGAAGCCGAGGTCGAGCCACCGGTTCATCAGGCGGCGCTGCAATTCCTGGCGCGGCACCTCGATGAAAACGGTGCAGTCGAAATGCTGCCTGAGCATCGACCACGGACCTGTGCCGAGAGCGAGATAGTTGCTCTCGACGATGACATATCTGACGTCCTCGCCGATCATCACCGCTCCGGCACGGGCGACGTCGAGCGTGCGGTCGAACACTGGTGCGATGACGTCGGGTTCGCTGTTCCTGATCCGCCGAAGCAGGAAATCGAGACCGCGGCAATCGAAGGTATCGGGCGCGCCTTTCCAGGCTCTCCGGCCCAGCTGGTCGAGCAGGACATTGTCGAAGTGAAAGCCATCGGCCTGCACGACCGCGGCGCTGCCGGGCGGCAGTGCAGCCGCCAGCGCTTCCGACAGGGTCGACTTTCCCGAGCCCGGCGGTCCGGCGAGAGCCGTCAGGTAGCGCCTGGAGTGTCGTGCGCGGTCGACGATCGTCGCCGCCAGTTCCTCTACCGTCGACATGATCAGCCGATCTTCTGGCCGGTCTTTGCCCAGTCGGCGAGGAACTGTTCGAGACCCTTGTCGGTGAGCGGATGCTTGACCAGGGCCTTCAGCGTCGCCGGCGGGATGGTGGCGACGTCGGCGCCGATCAAAGCGGCACGCTTGACGTGGTCGGGCGTGCGGATCGAGGCGGCCAGGATCTCGGTGTCGAAGCCGTAATTGTCATAGACCTGGCGGATCTCGGCAATCACTTCCATGCCGTCGAAGCCCATGTCGTCGAGACGGCCGATGAAGGGCGAGATGAAGGAGGCGCCGGCCTTGGCGGCAAGCAGCGCCTGGTTGGCCGAGAAGCAGAGCGTGACATTGACCATGCGGCCCTCGGCACGGATGGCGCGGCAGGCCTTGAGGCCGTCGAGGGTGAGCGGCACCTTGATGCAGACATTGTCGGCGATCCTGGCCAGCACCTTGGCTTCCTTCATCATGCCGTCGAAATCGGTGGCGGTGACTTCGGCCGAGACCGGACCCTCGACGATATCGCAGATCTGCCTGGTGACCTCATCGATCTTACCGCCGGACTTCAGGATCAGCGACGGGTTGGTGGTGACGCCATCGAGCAGGCCCAGCGCGTTGAGCTCCTGGATTTCCTTCACATCTGCGGTGTCGACGAAGAATTTCATGGCTGTTCATCCTGATTTGACTGGAAGGGGTTTTGGCCAGTGCCTCGCCGGTCGAGGAACCTTCGTGGTGCCCCCACCACGGACGTCCTCAAACGGCATGCCGCAGGGAGCAGCGGCTGGCACTGGCCAAACTTGTTCGGCTCACGCGGGCACCACCGGGTCCTTTCCGGAAGCCCACAGAACCATGTTGCTCATCAGCCGACCGTAGTGCGGCCAGCCGAGGAATTCCGCCGAGAGCCAGTGCGGACCGATGTCGGTCGTCCACGCGACGGTGCGGCCCTTGCCGACGCAGCGCGTGGCAAGCAGCGGCCAGTGGCTGTTGCGATGGCTGCACGTCGCCACGAGGGTCGAGGAGCCATCATATCGAAACGACACCTTGTTCAGTCCGAGAATGGCCGGGAGCGGTTCTTCGATCCCGGCCAGGATCGGATGGGTGTCGCGACGGATCGCCGGTCTCAGGCCCTCGGGCACCTCGAGGCCGTCGCTGTAGGGCAGGCACCGCACCGGAAGCACGTCTTCCACCGGCGTGTCGAAAAACTTCGCGCCGCCGAACATGCCCTGGAAACCCATATAGCCACCGGCCATGACCAGTCCGCCACCGGCCTCGACATAGTTCTTCAGGACCTCGAGGCGGTTCACGCCACAACGCCCGAGGCGCGTTTCGGGGGTTATCAGCAGGGAAAGCGCGCCGACGTCGGAGATGACGACAGCGCCATATTGGCGAAGGGCTTCGACGGAAGTCGGGAACTCCGAACCACATTGTTCGGAGCCGATCTGGGTCACCGCGACATCGGCCGTCGCAAGAGCCGCGTTGAACGCAACCGCGCCATTGGTCTGCGATGCGCTGGCGATCACGTCCGTGCCCACCGCAACCAGTGTCGTCGCCCGGAACGTTTCGCCGGCCAGCAGTATCTTCAAGGCTGCCATTGCTGGAAACTCCTTCGGGCGGGCGGAGGCACGTGCGTGCCCCCGCCCCAACCGATCAGAACTTGAATTCGGCGAGATTGTCCGGCGTGACGATCTTGGCCGGCCCGAGGATGAGTTCGCCCTTGGCGCCGATCGTGTATTCACCGAGCCGCCCTGCCGAGAACTTGTCGCCGTCCTTGCCGGTGATCTTGCACTGGGCCAGCGCCTGGGCCGTCTGGTAGGTGAGGTAGCCGAGATCCGAAACGTTCCACCAGATGTCCTGGGCGGCGCCATCCTTGATGTATTTCGCGATCAGCGTCGCTGGCGCGAGACCGGTCAGCTTGACCTTGCCGATCATGCCGGCTTCTTCGAGCGCGCGGGCCGCCGCAGGCAGGCCGATGCCGGCAGGCACGATGATCGCCTTCAGGTTCGGAAACGCCTGCACCAGGGCCAGCGCCTGCTGCTGGTTGACCTGCTCGCTCTCCTCGCCATAGGCAACCTGCACCAGCTTCATCTTGGCGAATTTCGCATCGCCGGCCAGCTTGCCCTTGATCAGCTCGATCCAGGCGTTCTGGTTGGTGGCGGTCGGCGTCGATGAAAGGATCGCGAATTCTCCTTCGCCACCGGTGAGGTTGAAGGCGCTTTCCAGCATCATCTCGGCCAGGCTTGAGCCGAGCGCCTGGTTGACGAAGATCGAACGGGCGTCCGCGGCAACATCGGAATCGTAGGAGATGATCCTGACGCCCTGCTTCGCCGCCCGCTTCAGCGCCGGCGCAACGGCATTGGCGTCATTGCCTGAAATGGCGATCACGCCGACCTGCTGCGACACCAGGCTGTTGATGAACTCGATCTGGGCATCGGCGGTGGCCTGGGAAGGCGCAACCTGGATGGCCTTGCCGCCGATCTCCCTGGCGGCTTCCTCTGCGCCCAGCTGGGCGGCCTTGAAGTAGGGATCGGTGTCGAGCTTGGGCAGGAAGCCGACGGTCACCGGCTCCTTGGCGCATTCGTCCGCGGTGGCGAATGTGGTCGGGGCCAGAAAGGCGGCCGTTGCAAGAAGGGCCAGGCCAAGAGATTTCATGTTACTCCTCCTTTGGTTTCGGGTCTTGTGGGTGGGGATCGATCGATCATCCCTTTGTCTCGCGCAGCGCGCGCGATCGGCTTTGCGCCTCCTCGAAGGAGCGCCAGTAATTTCCGACCAGCAGCGAGCCGATCAGCAGCAGTCCGATGATCATGCCCTGCGCGTCGCCGCCGATCTGGTTGAGGGCGAGCACGTTGCGCACGATGGCGATCAGGACGAGCGCGAGCATCACGCCGGTCAGCTTTCCCTTGCCCCCGAACACGCTGACGCCGCCCAGAAGGACAATGGTGATGACGTCCAGCTCCATGCCGAGCGCGTTGTTGGCGCGGGCGTTGGAAAGGCGCGCCGTGTAGACCATGCCGGCAATCGCGGCCATCACGCCCGAGGTGATGAACAGGCCAAGCACCATGCGCCTGGTCCGGATGCCCGAATAGCGCGCCACTTCCGGATTGCCGCCGAGCGCATAGATGCGCTTTCCGGTCGGGGTCTTCTGCAGCACGACGGCGAAGATCGGCGCCAGGACGAGGAAGGGGAGGATCGTCTGTGGGATCTGCGTGCCCGGCACGTTGTCGATGCCGAAATCGACGAGCGAGGGCGGCAGGACATTGATCGAGCCGGTGCCCAGCAGGATGTAGCCGAGGCCCCTGTACAGCGCCATCGTGCCCAGCGTGACGACAAGCGACTGCAGCGCAAGCGACGAGACGAGGAAGCCGTTGAAGGCGCCTAGGATGCCGCCGAACAGCAGCGTCAGCGGGATCGCGACCGGCATCGGCGTGCCGGCCTGCAGCAGCAGGCCGAAGATCACCGACGACAGCGCCAGGACCGAGGCGATCGACAGGTCGATCTCGCGCACGATAATCAGCAAGGTCATCGGCAGGATGAGCAGCGCCTTCTCCGACACGCTGGCGGCAAGCTGGGACAGGTTGAAGCCCGACAGGAAGTTGGGAACGAAAACCGCGGCGTAGCCGAAGACCAGCGCACAGGCAGCGGCCAGAAGCAGATCCCAGAAGTCGATGGACGCAAGCAGCTTTTTCATGACGATTTGCCCCGCTTTGCCTGGCGGCCGCGACGCACGATCAGGGCGTCGATGCCGATGGCGATGAGGATGACCAGCCCGTAGACGGCCTGCAGCCAGAGCGGATCGACCCTGACCAGCGTCAGCCCGTTGCGGATGAACAGCAGGGTGAGAGCGCCCAGGGTCAGGCCGAGCAGCGTGCCGGCGCCGCCCCGGATGGCGACCCCGCCGACCACCGCCGAGGCGATGACGGTCAGCTCGAAACCGACGGCGACGCGGGCGTCGATGGTGGCATAGCGCGAGGCCCAGAGCGCGCCGCACAGGCCGCCGAGCAGCCCGGCGATGGCGAAGGCCGCCAGGATGCGCCGGTCGGCCGGAATGCCGATCAGCCTTGCGCCATCCGGGTTCGAGCCGACGGCGAAGAGCTCGCGGCCGAACGATGTCCGGTAGAGCAGGACATAGGCGGCAAGAAGCACCAGCGCGGCGATCACGACGATGAGCGGGATACCCAGCATCCTGTAGCCGGTCATGTCCAGCCAGCGCTGCGTGACCTCGTCGGCACTGACCTGGTTGCCGGCCGCCCACAAGGAATTGAAGCCGCGATAGATCGACATCGAGGCCAGCGTGACGACGATGGACGGGATCTGCCCCCGGGTCACCACGAGGCCGTTCAGCAGTCCGGCAGCGAGGCCCACCAGGCATGCCACCGACAGCCCGACGAGGATGTCGCCATTGGGGAAGGCCTGCACCGCGCTTGCCGCCATATAGGCGGAAAGGCCGATGACGGAGCCGATCGACAGGTCGATGTTGCGGGTGATCAGCACCAGCATCTGGGCGAGTGCGGCGACGATCAGCAGGGCGGCGTCCATCGACACTGCCGTGAGGTTGGCGGCGCTGATCATGCGCGGATTGATGACGGCGACGGGAATGACGACCGCCAGCATGGCTGCCAGCAGCCCGAGTTCGCGACGCTTCAGGAAATCGAGCCGGCCGGATTTGCCGGCGCCGGGCTCATCATTCGCGGAGTGAATCGAAGCTTTGGCGATGTCGCTGGTGGTGGCGGCCTCGAGGACCTTTTCCTGCGAGGCTTCGCCCTTGGCGAACTCCGCGGTCTTGTGCCCTTCGCGCAGGACAATGATGCGGTCGCACATGCCGATCAGCTCGGGCATCTCCGAAGAAATCAGGATGATGGCCATGCCTTGCCGGGCGAGATCGGCAATCATGGCGTGGACCTCGGCCTTGCTGCCGACGTCGATGCCCTGCGTCGGCTCGTCCAGGATGAGGATGCGCGGTTCCGTGCGCAGCCATTTGGCCAGCACGACCTTCTGCTGGTTGCCGCCGGACAGTTCCTTGACCGGCTGCTGGTAGCCGGCGAAACGCAGTTTCATCTGCCTGAGGAAACCGGAAACCAGTTCCGTTGCCCGGCCTGCGCTGTAGAGACCGCGGGGCGCGGCGCGGTCGAGGCTGGGCAGGATGGCGTTGTCGAGGATCGAGAAATCGGTGACGAGGCTTTGCCCGAGACGATCCTCCGAGACATAGGCGATGCGTGCGCGCATCGCATCGATCGCCGATGCGAAGCGGACCGGCCTGCCGTCGATCAGGATGCTGCCGGCGTCGGGCCGGTCTATGCCGAACAGGGCGCGCGCGATCTCGGTGCGGCCGCTGCCGACAAGACCACCCAGCCCGAGCACCTCCCCGGCATGCAGGGTCAGGTCGATGCCGGAGAATGCGCCGGCTCGGGAAAGCCCCCTCGTCTCGAGAACGAGGTCGCCCCTGCTCTGTGTCCGCTCGGGATAAAGCTCGGTCAGTTCGCGACCGACCATCATGGAGATGGCGCGGCCGCGACTGAGCTCGGCCTTGCCGCAGACGTCGATCAGGCGGCCGTCGCGCAGCACGGCGATGCGATCGGCGACATGGAAGATCTCGTCCATGCGGTGGCCGACGAACATCATCGCCACGCCACGGGCGCGCAGATCGTCGACCACGGCAAACAGCCGGGTCACTTCCCTTTGCGAGAGCGCCGCGGTCGGCTCATCCATGATGAGGACGCGGGCATCAAGGGAAAGGGCGCGGGCGATCTCGACCAGCTGCTGCTCGGATGTGCGCAGCGTGCCGAGCAGGGTTTCGGGCGGCACGTCCAGCCCGATGGTGGCGAGTATTGTCCCGGCCTTCTCCGAGGCTGCCGCCATGTCGATGCCGCCGAAGCGGTCACGCGGCACATGACCCAGATAGATGTTCTCGGCCACGGACAGGTCGGGGAACAGCCCGGGGTGCTGATGCATGACGGCAACGCCGGCGGCCTGGGCATCGTGCGGCGACCGGAACGCGACCGGATGCCGATCGACATGAACGCTTCCCTCGGTCGGGGCATAGACACCGGCCAGCAATTTCACGCAGGTGCTTTTTCCAGCGCCATTCTCGCCGAGCAGCGCGAGCACCTCGCCGGGCCGCAGATCGAACGAGACATCCCTGATGGCGATGGTGCCGCCGAATGCCTTGGTGACACCGGTCAGGCCAATGGGCGCGCCTGCCGCTGCCTCTCGCTGCACATCGCGATGCGCGTTCATTCTCAGCCGACCTCCCGTAGCATCAAATGTTTTTTTAACTTGCTATATTAAATGCAATCGGATGACAATGGCGAAAATTGACTTCGCTGGAAGCGGCATGCGAAGCTCCTTTATTCCGAAGGGCTAACGCAACGATGCTTCGGTACGGCCTTCGCGACGAAGGCCGAGGCACGGAGAGTTCTGTTGAGCGGAAAAGGCAGCAATTCCATCAAGTTGCGGCACTACAACGAGCGCTTCGTGCTCGATGCCGTTCGCCGCATGAAGGAAGCCTCCAAATCGGATCTCGCAAGGGCCGCGAACCTGACGCCGGCCGCGGTCGCCGATATCGTCGATGGGCTGGAGGCGTCGGGTTTCGTCAAGCAGATTGGAAAAAGGTTCGGACAGCGTGGCTCGCCCTCCATCCTCTACCGGCTGACGCCGGAACGCATCTACAGCGTCGGCATCAAGATCGGCCGGCGGGCGCTCGAGGCGGTGCTTGTCGATTTTGCCGGCGAGATCCGGTCGCGGGAAACCCACGAATACCGCTATCCGGCGGCAGACATGGTGCTGCGCGGCGGCAACACGGCGCTCGCCAATTTTCGCAAGCTGGTGAACAGCCTCGAAGAAGCCTCCATCGTCGGCGTCGGCATCGCTTCGCCCTACTTTCTCGGCGACTGGGGTGACGAACTCGGCTTTCCGGAGGACATCGGCGGCAGCTGGGCCACCGTCGACCTGGAGCGATTCTTCGACATCGATCCGAAGACACCCGTCTTTGTCGAGAACGACGCGACCTCCGCGGCTCTGGCCGAACTCGCGCAGGGCATCGGATCGCGGTACCGCGACTTCATGCATGTATCGATCGACACCTTCGTCGGCGGCGGCCTCGTCCAGGGCGGCAAGGTGCATACCGGCCCGCACGGCAACAGCGCGGCGCTCGGGCCGCTGCCGGTTTCGCCGTCAAAACTCAGTTCGGTCTCCCGCAGCTCGGCAAAATACCAGAGCCTGCTGCATCGTGCGTCGATCTATGTGCTGGTGAACCATCTCAAGGCGCACGGCATCGACATCAACCGGGTCCGCGAACTGGACCCGCTGCCTGCCGGCGCCCGTGAACCGCTGTTGGAATGGATGGACGACTGCGCCGAGGCGCTGGCCGAAGCCGTCATCGCCATCACTTCGATCATCGACATCGAGGCGATCGTCCTCGACAGCATCCTGCCGCGCTCGATCCATCAGGATCTGCTGGCGCGTGTCCAGGCGCAGTTCGGTTCCGCCAATGCGGTCGGCATCATCGCGCCGGACATCGTCTCCGGCCAGTTCGGTCCGGAAGCATCGCCGCTCGGCGCCGCCCTGCTGCCCTTCTCGGTTCTTTTCGGCCCGGACTCGGGCGTGCTGATGATCGGCAAGGACAGGACCAAACTGCCCGGCAGCCTGGCCACCTTCGCAGCAGGATAGAGGGCAGCGGCAATGCACCGTGCCCCGGAACACGACCGGGACCGCTCTCACCCCTGTTCCGCGAATCCGCCATGCCGTTGGCGCCACGCCCGGGTCAGAAGCGCAACCTTCTCGGCGCTGTCGCGGCTGGCCGGCGCGTAGACCACGATGCGCATGTTGGGTGCATCCTCCAGCAGCAGGACCGTCTGGTCGAGCTCCAGTTCGCCGACACCAGGCACGGTGAAGCGCTTGGGCTTCTCGTTCCTGACGGTCACGTCATGCTCCGGCCACCAGGCGCGGAAGGACGAGCTCGCCCCTTGCAGCCGCTCGATCAGCGTCAGGAAACGGGCATCCTTGCGGTTGCGTCCATATTCGATGCGGAACCGGGCCAGCATGGATCGCGCGGCCCCCTCCCAGTCGGGGAGCGCCGCCTGATGCTGGGGGCTGGCGAACATCAGCCAGAGCATGTTGCGGTTCTGCTGCGGCAGCGGCGCCAGGTCGCCGAAGACGGCGGACAGGCATTGGTTCCAGGCAGCGACATCGAGGCATGGGTTGGCGATATAGGCCGGCCCCTCGATCGCCTCCAGCATGCGCAGATGCGCGGGTTTCACCGTGAGCCCGGCGACACTCTGCTCGGGAGGCGGCCGGTTCTGGGCGAGACTGAACAGATGGGTGCGCTCATTCGGGCCGAGGCGCAGGGCATGGGCAATGCGCTCGAGGAAATGCGTGGACACTTCCATCTCGCGCCCCTGTTCCAGCCAGGTGTACCAGGTGACGCCGACTCCGGCTGCCTGCGCCACCTCTTCGCGGCGCAGGCCCGGCGTGCGCCTGCGGCCGGTCATCGGCAGGCCGACATCGGCCGGTTTCAGACGCTCGCGACGCGTGCGCAGAAATTGGGACAGCTCCAGCCGGTCGGACAATCGTGGATGTCGTGTCATGGCAATTACCAGTGATAATAGGATAACTTCCCCACTGTAATACGATGAAAGCATCGCCCATCTTCCCGCGGCTGGCAACGACACGCAGCGCGCCACGACCAGACCCTGGCGCATCGGGAAGAGGACATCATGACATCCAACGACGCACGCAAGCGCCTGCTGGCGTTCCGCAGCCGGCTTTATGTCGACCATGATCTCAGCGCGGTCGACGACCATCTGCATCCGGAATTCGAAAGCGACTCGCCCCTGATCGCAGGACCTGGGCGCGAGGCCTACAGGCAGTTCGTCCGCATGCTGCATGAAGGAGTGCCGGACCTGCGGCCGGTCGAACAGACGATCCTGGTCGAGCAGGACCAAATGATGGCGATGACGCACTGGCGCGCGACCCATATGGGCCCGTTCCTCGGCGTTGCCGCAACCGGCAAGGCACTGACCTTCAAGACGGCTGACCGCTACGAACTGCGCGACGGGCAGCTCTATCGCCACTGGGACGTCGTCGACCGTCTCGACGCCTCGATCGCGATCGGCCTGCTGCGGCCAGCCTGACGGCAACCGGCTCGGGAACCGGCATACTGGCGCACCTGCTGGCGCTAGATGGAGGTGGAACCAACCGGCAGGTCAAAGACCAGGAGCCCCGGCTGGTTCAGCGGCAGCTGCGCGGCCACGTCGCCTGACGGGCCAAGGACCGCGGTCGGGCCCCAGCCTATCTGCCCGTCCCTTTCGCCTGTGACGTCAGCCGAAACCAGCCACATCCCGGTCTCGCGGCAGCGCTCGGCACGCACTGCATTGTGGGCATGCCGGTATTCTTCCGCCGTATGCCGCGGCAACATGTTGTTGGCCGGGCAAACGATGAGAAAGGCGCCGCTGTCGGCAAGGGACTTCGACGCAGCGGGGAAATTGGTGTCGAAACAGATGTTGATGCCGAACCGCAGCCCATCGACCTCGAACACATCGGCGGCGTCTCCGGCATGGAAGCACCTCTCCCGGGAAAGCAGGTGGGTCTTGCGATAGCGCCCGACGAGGGTCTGGCGGTGCACCACGACCGCGGTGTTGAAAAGGCGATCTCCCTCGACCTCGATGAGGCCGAAGACGGTCATCGGCGCGTCCGGCGGGAACATACCCAGGAGTGCCGCGAAGGCCGACGAGCCAAGATCGATGGCGTGCCGGCGCGCGACCGGCTCATCCGTCAGATAACCCTGGAGGAAACATTCCGGCAGGCACAACAGCAACGCATATTCGCGCTGCGCCCTGTCGACCAGATGCAGCAGGTGTCCGGTCGCCGCCGCAATATCCTCGCGGAATTCAGGCGTCTGAGCAGCGGCAATGCGAATGGTCGTCCCCATGGTGCGATCGTAAAGCGTTTCCGTCTTTTGCGAAAACGCCAGCCGCTGCGCGCTTTTGCTGGAATTGCTCTACAGCATCTCCGCTTTCCCTGAATTGCGGGGTCGCTGCTGGCTCGCCTTTTCCACCTCGGTGGCCGTGCCCGAACCGGCCAATGGCACGATAGGTCCGTGTGTGACACTGGTACGGGCACAGACATGACTGCAGAACTTTCGTTCCTCTCGCTCGCGCATGTGCCGCTTGCCGAATCCTGTGCGGCGCTGACCGCCGGCTATGAGGGCTACATCGTGCCGGTCGCCTTCGATCCCGTTTCGCTCGCCCGCCGTATCCAGGCGGAGCATATCGACCTGGTGACAAGCCAGCTGCTGCGCGTGGACGACCAGACCGCCGGCATCATGCTGATCGCGCGGCGCGGCCGCACGAGCCGTCTTGCGGCGCTCGGCATCGCGAAACCCTTGCGGGGCGCTGGCATCGGCGCGCAGGCCGTTGCCGCCGCGATCGCCGAAGCGCGGCTGCGGGGAGACGAGCGCCTGGTGCTGGAGGTGATCGACAGCAACAGCAAAGCGACCTCGACCTACACCAGGGCCGGCTTCGTGCCGCGCCGGACGCTGGTGGGCTACACGCACGATCCGGTCCCGCCCGCCTCATCGGAGAATGGGGTGATGCCCTGCCCCGCAGGCGACGTCCTGCCGCTGCTGCTCGGTGCCTGGCCGGACGATCCGAGCTGGCAGACGTCGCCGCTTTGCTTTGCCGGCGCAACGAAGCCGATCGAGGCGTTGCGCACCGGCGACGCGGCTGCGCTGATCGATGCGAGCGGACCGGCGGTGCGGCTGCTGGCCTTCGCGGTTCGCTCGCCACGGCAAGGCATCGGCCGGCGTTTCATGCAGAGCCTGCTGGCACGGTTTGCGGACCGTCCCTGGACGATCCCGGCGACATTGCCCGCCACCCAGGCCAACGGCTTCCTGACCGCCACCGGCTGGAAGCAGACGGCACTGTCGCAACTGGAGATGGAACTGCTCCTGGGATAGGCGCGCCCGGCCGGACCTTCGGCCTGGGCATGCCGCATCATGAAAGTCGGCAGGCAGCAGGTTTTCGGGTCCCACACAGCAGCGCCTCAGGGTGATTTCCTGCCGCATCGGTTCGCATCGGCCGCCAAAACTGCACCGGCACCATTTTATTTAGAGGTCACTGATATTTACCTCAATCGAAGGCTCATTTGATCAAAATCAAGCAATATTATTTCACGATCTAAATTATCATGCACAAACACGGCCATAATATTCAAACCATTAACGTGCTAAGTTACATATATTAGTTACTTATAAATTTCTAATGTTTCATGCAACTTGGATATTCTTTCCAATACTGGTTGCGCCCACTAGACCCTCTGGCTAAGAACCGACTCGGTATTACTCAAGGTTGCGAGGGCGCGCATGCGGCAGGCTCGAAACAGCTTCATCTGGTCGACGACCTTCCTGAGTGGCCTTGCAGGATCGGGGCTTCTGTTTTTCCCGACCAGCGCGCTGGCCAACTGCACCACCGTAGGTGGCGTCACCACTTGCGACAGCTCCGCTCCCAATCCCTATACGACCCGCGTCGGCAGCGGTCCGGCTGACAACAACCGCACCGTCAATGTCGGCAGCGGCGCGACGATCAACGTCACCGGCAACAACGCCATCAGCCTCGGCAACGCGGCCGCTATCACCATCGACGGCACCGTCCGTAACAATGCCAGCACCCCGAACGGGGCCGGCACGTCGAACACCGGCAACAACACGGTTGAATTCGGCAGCAACAGCACGCTGACGATCAATGCCGGCGGCAGCATCATCGCGGCAGGCACCTCCACCAATTCCGAGGCCGTCAACCCGACCGGTTTCGGCAATACCATCCTGAACTACGGGCTGATCCAGGCCACCAACAGTGCCGCCATCTGGTTCGAGGACCGCGTCACCGGCGCCAAGAACGTCGTCGACAATTACGGCACCATCGAAAAGGTCGGCGGCGGCAATGTGATGGGCAGCAGCGGCAGCTCCGGCATCACCTTCTACAACCGCACCGGCGCCAGGATCCTCGGCAATCTGAGCTTCAGCGGCGGCAATGACGACCTCATCTTCGAGGCGAACTCCACGGCTTCCGGGGCCATCAATGGTGGTGGCGGCACCAACAACCTGACCCTGCAGGGGGCGGCCGGTTCGAACGATATCCTGCCCGGCAGCATCACCAATTTCAGCACCCTGACCAAGGACGGGCAGGGTCAATGGACGGTCACCGGCAGCCTGTCAGGCTTCACCATCGTCACCGTCAGGAACGGCGTTCTGGCGCTCACCGGCAACAATGCCGGCTACACCGGCAATCTGGTCGTCGACCCGACCGGAATCCTGGAGGCACGCGCACAAAGCCTGCCGACCAAGACACCGGCCTCGGCCAACGTCAACAACGTCCAGAACAACGGCCTGGTGCGTTTCACGCAGAGCGACAACGGCAGCTACACCGGACAGATCACCGGCTCTGGTTCGGTGGTCAAGCTGGGTGCCGGCGTGCTGACGCTGACACCGGCCGTGGCCGCCGGAAACACATTCCTGGGCGGCCTGTCGATCAACCAGGGCACAGTCGCGGCGGGTGCCGACAATGCGCTCGGCGGCGCCGCCGGCGGACTGACCTTCAACGGCGGCACGCTGCAACTCAACAGCAGCTTCGACCTCGCCACCAGCCGCGCCGTGACGATCAATTCAGCCGGCGGCACCATCGACACGCAGGCCTTCCAGTCGACCGTCAGCCAGGGCATCACCGGCACCGGTGCGCTGACCAAGGCTGGTTCGGGCACGCTGGTGCTCAACGGTGCCAACAGCTATGCCGGCGGCACCGTTATCAATGGCGGCGTGGTCCGGGTCTCCAACGACGGCAATCTCGGCGCGGCAGCAGGCGGCGTGACCTTCAACGGCGGCACGCTGCAACTCGACAGCAGCTTCGACATCAATGCCGGGCGCGCGCTCACCGTGAACGCGGCCGGCGGCACCATCGACACGCAAGGCTTCCAGTCCACGGTCAGCCAGGCCATCGCCGGTGCCGGCGCTCTCACCAAGGCGGGAACCGGCACACTGACCCTGACCGGCGCCAACAGCTATGGCGGCGGCACGACGATCGCCGGCGGCACGCTGCAGCTCGGCAATGGCGGCACCTCGGGCTCGATCACCGGCAATGTGACGAACAACGGCACGCTGGCCTTCAACCGCTCCGACGCCGTCACCTTCGGCGGGCTGATTTCAGGAACAGGCGCTGTCCAGCAGATCGGCTCCGGCATCACCACGCTCACCGCCGCCAACAGCTATACGGGCCCGACCACGGTCGGCGCCGGCACGCTGATCGTCAACGGCAACCAGTCCGCCGCGACGGGCGACACAAGCGTCAATGCCGGTGCCACCATCGGCGGCACGGGCACCATCGGCGGCAGCATGACGGTTGCGAACGGCGGCACGCTGGCCCCCGGTAATGTCGGCACGACGCCGGGAACGCTCACCGTCAACGGCGCGGTCGTGCTCAACAGCACCACCAACCTCAACTACAATTTCGGCCAGGCCAATGTCGCGGGCGGTCCCTTCAACGACCTCACCAATGTCGCCGGCAGCATCGTCCTCGACGGCAAACTCAACGTCAACCTGACGCCGGGCGGCTCTTTCGACCCGGGCGTCTACCGCATCATCAACTATGGCGGCGCGCTGCAGAACAACACGCTGGAGATCGCCAGCCTGCCGCCCGGCACGCCGCCGGGCACCTTCTTCGTGCAGACCTCGGTCGCCCAGCAGGTCAACCTCGTCAACACCGCCGGGCTGCAGCTCACCTTCTGGGATGTCGGCCCGAAGAACAACGGCGCGGTCAACGGCGGCACCGGCACCTGGCAGAATGCCGGTGCGACGGACAACTGGGCCGACCAGTCCGGCGCGGTCAACGCCGCCTGGGCCGACAGCGGCTTCGCCGTCTTCATGGCAAGCCCGGGCACGGTGACCGTCGACAACGGCAATGGCGCCGTGCGCGCCGCCGGCATGCAGTTCGCCAGCGACGGCTATGTCATCCAGGGCGGCACGCTGACGCTCGTCGGCGCACCGACCTCGATCATCAAGGTGGGCGACGGCACCACCGGAGGCGCCGGCTACACTGCAACCATCAACTCCGTGCTCGCCGGCACGACGCAACTGGTCAAGACCGATCTCGGCACGCTGGTGCTCAACGGCGCCAATACCTATACCGGCGGCACCGCCATCAATGGGGGCACGCTGCAGGTGTCAAGCGACGGCAACCTGGGCGCCGCGGCCGGCGGGCTCAGCATAGACGGCGGCACGCTGCGGCTCGGCGCCAGCTTCAACCTCAATGCCGGCCGCGCCATCACGCTCAATGCAGGCGGCGGCACCGTCGACACGCAGGGCTTCCAGACCACGGTCAGCCAGGGCATCACCGGGGCCGGGGCTCTCACCAAGACGGGAACAGGCACGCTGGTGCTCAGCGGCGCCAACACCTATGGCGGCGGCACCACGATCAATGCCGGCACCTTGCAGCTCGGCGATGGCGGCACCTCCGGCTCCATCACCGGCGACGTCACCAACAACGGCACACTCGCCTTCAACCGCTCGGACACGGCAACCTTTGCCGGCGTGATTTCCGGCACCGGCGCCGTCCAGCAGAACGGCACCGGCACCACGGTGCTGACCGCAACCAACAGCTACACCGGCGGCACCACGATCAATGCCGGCACCTTGCAGCTCGGCAATGGCGGCACCTCCGGCTCGATCGCCGGCGACGTCGCCAACAACGGCACTTTCGCCTTCAACCGCTCCGACGCCATCACCTTTGGTGGGCTGATTTCGGGAACCGGCGCTGTCCAGCAGATTGGTTCCGGCATCACCACGCTGACCGGCACCAACAGCTATACCGGCACGACCACGGTCGGGGCCGGCACGCTGATCGTCAACGGCAACCAGACGGCCGCGACGGGCGCAACGACGGTCAACGCAGGCGCCACCATCGGCGGCACCGGCACGATCGGCGGCGACGTCACCATCGCCAATGGCGGCACGCTCGCCCCCGGCGAAGTCGGCACGACGCCGGGCGCACTGACCATCAACGGCGCGCTTGCACTCAACGACACCTCGAATCTCAACTACAATTTCGGGCAGTCCAATACCGTGGGCGGCGCCTTCAACGACCTAACCACGGTCGGCGGCAACCTCACCCTTGACGGCAAGCTCAACGTCAACCTGACGCCGGGCGGCTCCTTCGATGCCGGCATCTACCGGGTGATCAGCTATGGCGGAGCGTTGACCAACAATACCCTGGACATCGCCAGCCTGCCGCCCGGCACACCGCCAGGCACCTTCTTCGTGCAGACCTCGGTCGCCCAACAGGTCAACCTCGTCAATACCGCCGGCCTGAACCTGACCTTCTGGGACGGCGACGCCGGTCCGAAGAACGACAGCGCCGTCAATGGCGGCAACGGCACCTGGCAGAATGCCGGTGCATCGGACAACTGGACCAACCAGGCGGGCACACCCAATGCGGCATGGGCCGACAGCGGCTTTGCCGTGTTCATGGCGACGCCCGGCACGGTCACCGTCGACAACGGCAACGGCGCGGTGCGCGCAGCCGGCATGCAGTTCGCCAGCGACGGCTATGTCATCCAGGGCGGCACGCTGACGCTGGTCGGCGCGCCATCATCGACCATTCGCGTCGGCGACGGAACTGCTGCCGGCGCGGGCTACACGGCAACCATCAATTCAGTGCTCGACGGCGCCACGCAACTGGTCAAGAGCGACCTCGGCACGCTGGTGCTCAACGGCGCCAACACCTACACAGGCGGCACCGCCATAAATGGCGGCACCGTGCAGGCGTCGAGCGACGGCAATCTCGGTGCCGCGTCCGGCGGGCTCAGCTTCAACGGCGGCACGCTGCGCCTCGGCGCCAGCTTCGATGTCGGCACTGCCCGCGCCGTCACGCTCAATGCCGCCGGCGGTACCGTCGACACGCAGGGCTTCCAGTCGACCATCAGCCAGGCCATCACCGGCGCCGGCGCGCTGACCAAGACCGGACCGGGCACGCTGACGCTGACCGGCGCCAGCAGCTATGCAGGCGGCACCACGATCAGTGCCGGCACCCTGCAGCTCGGCGATGGCGGCACTTCCGGCTCGATCACCGGCAATGTCGCCAACAACGGGATACTCGCCTTCAACCGCTCCGATGTTGCCGCCTTTGCCGGCGTGATTTCCGGGACCGGCGCCGTCCAGCAGAACGGCACGGGCACCACGGTGCTGACTGCCGCCAACAGCTATACAGGCGGCACCACGATCAACGCAGGCACCCTGCAGCTCGGCAATGGCGGCAGTTCGGGCTCCATCGCCGGCAACGTGACCAACAACGGCACCCTCGCCTTCGACCGCGCGGACGGCTTTACCTTCGGCGGGCTGATTTCCGGTTCGGGTGCCGTCAGGCAGATCGGTTCCGGCGTGACCACGCTGACCGCCGCCAGCACCTACAGCGGCGCGACCACCGTCGCCAGCGGCACGCTGGCGCCCGGTGGCGCCAACATCCTCAGCGCATCGTCCGCCTTCTCGGTTCTCTCCGGCGGCACGCTGGCACTCAACGATTTCGACCAGACCCTGGCATCGCTTTCCAATGCCGGCCTTGTCGATCTCGGCATCGGCAAGCCGGGAACGATGCTGACAATCGCCGGCAACTATGCCGGCAATGGCGGCACGGTCCAGCTCGCCACGGTGCTCGGCGGCGACAATTCCCTGACCGACAGGCTGATCGTCAATGGCGGCACCTCCGGCTCCAGCGTGCTGAAAGTGATCAATGCCGGCGGCGGCGGCGCGCCGACGGCGCAGGGCATCAAGGTGGTGCAGGTGGACGGCAATTCGGCCGGCACCTTCTCGCTGGCCGGTGACTTCACCTTCAAGGGTGCGCCGGCGGTGGTTGCCGGCGCCTATGCCTATCGCCTGTTCCAGGGCGGCGTGTCGACGCCGCAGGACGGCGACTGGTATCTGCGCTCGGCGCTGACCAACAGCGACCCGCAATACAATCCCGGCGCGCCTGTCTACGAGGTCTATCCGCAGCATCTGCTCGGCATGAACGGGCTGCCTACGCTGCAGCAACGCACGGGCAACCGCTACTGGAGCGGTGGCGGCGCCAATGTGGTGGCTGAGGGCGCCGATGCCCCGGCCGAGAACCCGGCGCCGGATGGCGTCACGCCCACGTCCCAGGAAGGCCGCGGCATCTGGGGCAGGATCGAGGGTGCGCACAACAGCATTGACCCGGCCTTCTCGACCAGCAGCGCCACCTACGAGCAGAACGTCTTCCGGCTGCAGACCGGCATCGACCTGCTGCTGGCCGAGAACGAGGCAGGCCGCCTGCTCGGCGGCATTGCCATGCACTATGTCAACGGCAAGACCGATGTGACGGCGCCGAGCGGCGACGGCAGCATAAAGAGCGACGGCTATGGCTTCAGCGGCACGCTGACCTGGTACGGCAATGACGGCCTCTATGTCGACGGACAGGCACAGGCAACCTGGTACGACAGCGACCTGTCGTCGAGCTCGACCGGCATGTCACTGGCCTCGGGTAACAACGGCTTCGGCTACGCACTGTCGCTGGAAACCGGCAAGCGCTTCGCCATCGGTGATGGCCTGACGCTGACGCCGCAGGCTCAGCTGATCTATTCGCGCGTCAAGTTCGACAGCTTCGTCGATCCGTTCGGGACCGATGTCAGCCTGGGAGATGGCGACAGCCTGCTCGGCCGGCTCGGCGTCTCTCTCGACCGGGAGAATTCCTGGACCGCGGCCAACGGCACGCTCACCCGCAGCCACCTCTACGGCCTGGCTAACCTGCGCTACGAGTTTCTGCAGGGCACGCGCGTCGAGGTCGCCACCGTCGATTTCGCGAACAGGACCGACCGCTTCTGGGGCGAGGTCGGTATCGGCGGTTCCTACAACTGGAACGACGACAAATATTCGGTCTATGGCGAGGGATCGGTGGCCACCAGCCTGTCCAACTTCGGCGACAGCAACGCCATCAAGGGAACACTGGGCTTCCGGGTGAAGTGGTAGCGCTGGCAAGATTGCCGGAGCTCAAGGCAGGCAGCGAGGCCCAGGCGGCCACGCGCCAGTTGATATCACTGAACCAGATTGTAGCGCAGTATGGGGCGTGCAGCCGCGTGCCGCGCCACTTCCTTGAAGCCCGCCCGGACAAAAGCTGACGCGACACCCGGAAAGGTGTTGCGGGTGCTGCCCGGTATCGTCGTATCGATCGGATAGGCCTCGACCGCGGGAGCACCGGCAAGCCTCGCGGTGTGCAGGGCGGCTTCGATGAGCCCGCTCATCACCCCCTGCCGCCTGTGGCGATGATGTACATAGAAGCAAGGTATCGACCAGACCGGGCTGTCATCCACGCGCACGAACCATGGCGCCCTTTCAAGCCAGGGAAGGCCGCTGCGCGGATACAGGCGGCACCAACCCACCGGCTTCTGCCCATCGAAGGCGAGCAGGCCCGGCGGCAGATCTCCGGCAACCTGGTTCCGCAACGCCTTCCTGTTCTCCTCGCGCGGTCTGTGATGGTACGAGGCACCGACACACCAGTACATGCACCAGCATCCATTGCTCGCACCGGCCTTGCCGAAAAGCGTTTCCAGATCGGGCCAGAGTTCGGGGGTTACGGACTGCACATGCATCTCAACGATCTCCGATACAGGGATCATACCATCTGAATGTCGGAACTGTGCGTCGACCACCGTCGCGGCCGGGTCAAAGCGCCAGCACGGTTGCGGCGGCCTCCTTCAGCAGCGTGATCGTCTCCATGGTCCGCTGCTCGCCCATCCGTTCCTTGAGCACATAGATGCCGACCGTTCTCTTGCGTGCGGGATCGGTCAGTGACAGCCGGTGCAGTCCGCGGCGCTCGAACTCATTCGCCATGACATCAGTGTGGTTGATCACCGCATCGGTGTGTTCGACATAATCGAGGCAGGCGGCGAGCGAATTGGAGGCAAACGTATAATGCTGCTGGTCGAAGGCACTGTCGGCGAGGGTCTGCGTCCACGTCTCGAAGAAACGCTGGTGCCGTGCTTCAGGAACGGCGGTGCTGACCATCGGGTATCGGTCGATGTCGGCCATGGTGCAGGGGCGTCCCAGAAGCGGATGGCCCTCGCGCACGAAATAGCCGGCACCGACCTGCATGAGCGGGATCAGTTCCGTGCCGGTGTTGTGGCTCAATCCCTCGATCTCATGCGCCACGAACATGGAGATATCCCCGCCGAGCAGCAGGTCCATGCAGCGCAGCTGGTTTCCAAGGCTGACATAGATGCGCGCGCCCGGATGACGTTTCGAATGCTCGACCACCATGTCGCGGATGAACAGCGACCACCACGAGTAGCCTGACCCGATGCGCAGACCTTCCTCGGTACGCTGACGCTGCCGCTCGAGGGCCTTGAGCGTGTTGTCGTAGAGACGCTGCATCAGCCTGGCGTTCTGATAGAGCGTTTCGCCATATTCCGTGAGCCGCACACCGCGCGGCGTGCGAATGAACAGCGGCACTCCCATCGTCTCTTCGAGCCTGCGCATGTTGACGGTCAGGGAAGGCTGCGAGACCAGTGCGGCCGTCGCGCCGCCGCTCATCGTGCCAGCCTCCGCGACGGCCATGAATTGACGCAGCATCTTGTTCATCGCGCGCGTCCTCCAGCCATAGATTTTATCTATATCGAAGACGGTACTTCGTATTTTTCTTTCAATCCAGCCTGTGCGACCTTGGCCCCGTCTAGACGAATTGCCGGAGATCCCCGGCAGGGGACGCAAGGTGCCCACATGACCGCGGGAGGAAACGGTCGGTGGAACCGCACCGCCGTCCCCCGGGAAACAGCCGGCGAACGGGAGGAACCTGAAATGCCATTCGATGTGAACAGACGCCAGTTCCTGGCGGGTTGCTCGGCGACGCTCGCACTGGCGGCGGCCGGACCCGCATTCGCGCAGCAGCAGCGGCTGCGGATGATCTTCTGGGGCAGCCAGACCCGGGCGGAGCGCACCTATGCTGCCGCCGACCTCTTCATGAAGGCCAATCCCGGAACCGGCGTCGAGGGCGAATTCCTCGGCTGGAACGATTACTGGGCAAAGCTCGCGACGCAGACCGCCGGCGGCAACGCTCCGGACATCATCCAGATGGATTATCGCTACATCGTCGAATATGCGAGCCGTGGCGCGATCGCGCCGCTCGACGACTTCGTTGGAACGGCGCTCAATGTCGCGGATTTCGACCCGCTGCAGGTCGACAGCGGCAAGGTCGGCGGCAAGCTCTACGGCATCAGCCTCGGCGCCAACTCCGTCGCCATGATGGTCAACAGGACGGTGTTCGAAAAGCTGAAACTGCCGTTGCCGGGTGCCAGCACCACCTGGGATGACTTTTCCCAGTTGGCGGTGGAAATCACCAATGCCGGCATCCGGCGCGGTTTCTACGGCGCCGCCGACGGCTCGAAGAACGAGCAGATCTTCGAGAACTACCTGCGCCAGCGCGGCAAGGCTCTCTACACGGCGGACGGGCAGCTCGCCTTCGATGCGACCGACGTCGCCGAATGGTTCGACATGTGGGCCAAGCTGCGCGAGGCCGGTGCCATCCCGCCTGCCGATATCCAGGAACTCGACCAGCAGAACATAGACACCTCGCTGCTGACCCAGAACAAGGTGGCCGTCGCCTATGCGAACTCGAATGAACTCGTCGGCTACCAGAAGCTGAACAAGGATCCGGTGGCGCTGGCGAACTTCCCCCGGCTCACCGCCGAGTCGAAAGGTGGCCACTACCGCAAGCCGGCGATGCTGTTCTCGGTCTTTGCCAAATCGCCGAACCAGAAGGCCGCCGCGGAGTTCATCTCCTATTTCGTCAACGACCTGGAGGCGGCCAAGGTGCTCGGCACCGAGCGCGGCATTCCGGAATCCTCCAAGGTGCGCGACGCCTTGTCCGGCACGCTGGACGAGGTCGGCAAGACGATGCTGTCTTATGTTTCCGGCCTCGGCGACCTGGCGGCCAAGCTGCCACCGTCGCCGCCGAACGCGGCCGGCGAGGTGCTGATCGCATTCCAGCGCACCGCATCGGGCGTGGCGTTCGGTTCGCAGAGCAGTTCGGATGCAGCCCAGGCCTTCGTGGCCGAAGCCGGCGCCATCCTGAAGCGCAAGACATGACAGGGGTTACACAGCCGATCGTGACGACGGAAGACGCCGGCAGCACCTCCGGCTGGTCCAGGCTTACGGAAGGCTTCGGTCCGGGCTACCTGTTCCTGACGCCCTGGCTGATCGGGCTGTTCTGCTTCACGCTCGGCCCGATCGTCTATTCCTTCTATCTCAGCTTCACCCGGTTCGATCTGCTGACGGCGCCGGACTGGGTCGGGCTGGAGAATTATCACCGCATCCTGAGCGAGGATCCGAAGTTCCTCGCCTCGATGCGGGTGACTTTCCTCTACGTGCTGTTCTCGGTGCCGCTGAAGCTGGCTTTTGCGCTGGCGGTGGCCATGCTGCTCAACAAGGGCATCAAGGGGCTTACGCTCTACCGGGCGGTGTTCTACCTGCCATCCCTGCTCGGCGCGAGCGTTGCGATCGCAACGCTGTGGCGCACCATCTTCTCGGCCGACGGGCTGATCAACCAGCTGCTGTGGTCCTTCTTCGGCATCAATGGGCCGAGCTGGATCACCAACCCGAAATACGCGCTCTGGACCCTCGTGGTGCTCGGTGTCTGGCAGTTCGGCTCGCCGATGATCATCTTCCTGGCCGGGCTCAGGCAGATCCCGCAGGACATGTATGAGGCAGCAAGCCTCGACGGGGCGAGCAGCTGGCGGCAGTTCTGGAAGATCACGCTGCCGTTGCTGACCCCCATCGTCTTCTTCAACATGATCATCCAGACGATCGAGGCGTTCAAAAGCTTCACGCCGGCCTTCATCATCTCGGGCGGACTGGGCGGTCCGGTCAATTCGACGCTGTTCTACGCGCTCTACCTCTACCAGGAGGCCTTCAGCTTCTTCCGCATGGGCTATGCCTCGGCGCTGGCCTGGGTCCTGCTGGTCATCATCTCGCTGTTCACGGCGATCTCCTTCCTCACTTCGAGATACTGGGTGCACTATGACGACTGATGCACGCCCAGGCTCCCTCGAGGCCGAACTGGCGGACCGGCGTCCGCTGTGGCGGTCGCTGCTCATCCATGCGGCACTGCTCGCGATCTGCTTCGTCATGATCTATCCACTGCTGTGGATGATCTCGGCATCGGTGCGCCCGCACGACGAGATCTTCAGCTCGGCGGGTCTGATCCCGTCCTCCGTCGACTGGAGCGCCTACTGGCGCGGCTGGAACGGCCTGCGCGTCTCGTTCGGAGCCTTCTTCCTGAATTCCTTCATCATCGCGGGCCTCGCCGTCATCGGCAATGTGCTGGCGTGTTCGCTGACCGCCTTCGCCTTCGCGCGACTGGAATTCTTCGGCAAGCGCTTCTGGTTCGGCGTCATGCTGGTGACGTTGATGCTGCCTTATCAGGTCACGCTCATCCCGCAATATGTGCTGTTCCTGAAGCTGGGCTGGGTCGACACCATCCTGCCGCTGGTCGTGCCGAAATTCCTCGCCGCGGATGCCTTCTTCGTCTTCCTGATGGTGCAGTTCTTCCGCGGCATCCCGCGCGAGCTGGATGAGGCAGCGATGATGGATGGATGCTCTGCCTGGCGCATCTACTGGAAGATCATGCTGCCGCTGTCGACGCCGGTGCTGGCAACGGCCGCCGTCTTCACCTTCATCTGGACGTGGGACGATTTCTTCGGTCCGCTGATCTACCTGAACGACATGCGCCAGTACACGGTCATGCTTGGCCTGCGCACCTTCACCGACTCCACCGGCGAGAGCGATTTCAGCGGCCTGTTCGCCATGAGCGTGGCGAGCCTGGTGCCGATCTTCCTGCTCTTCCTGGTGTTCCAGCGCCTGCTGATCGAAGGCATCGCCACGACAGGCATGAAACGGTGACGACGGGTCACCAAAGCCATTTCTCCACAATCAACACGTGAACGGTAGACTGATGAGCATTCGATTTGCAGCCATGGGCCTCAACCACGGCCACATCTACGGGCAGGTGAACTGCCTGCTCGCCGCGGGCGCGGAGCTTGTCGCCTTCCATTCCCCGGAAGATGACCTCGCCAGGACGTTTTCCGGAACATATCCCGGCGTGAAGCGGGTCGGCGACAGGGCCGCCATCCTGGAGGACCGCTCCATCCAGCTGGTCGTGACGGCGGCGATCCTGGACGAACGGGCCGAAATTGCCATCGCGGCGATGCGCCACGGCAAGGACGTCATGAGCGACAAGCCCGGCATGATCAGCCATGCGCAGCTGGATGCGATCCGTAGCGCGCAGGCCGAGACGGGCCGCATCTATTCGGTCTGCTATTCCGAGCATTTCGAGACCCGTTCCACGGTCAAGGCCGGCGAGCTGGTCAAGGCCGGCGCCATCGGCGAGGTGATCCACACGGTCGGCCTGGGGCCGCATGCCATCCACAATGGCCAGCGGCCGGACTGGTTCTTCGACCGCCAGCGCTACGGCGGAATCCTGTGCGATATCGGAAGCCATCAGTGCGAGCAGTTCCTCTTCTTCGCGGGAACGCTGGATGCGGAAGTCGCCTCGGCCACCGTCGCGAACCGGGGTAACCCGGATCGTCCGGGCCTGCAGGATTTTGGCGACATGCATCTGAGATCGCCCAAGGCGACCGGTTATGTGCGCGTCGACTGGTTCACTCCGAAGGGTCTGCCGACCTGGGGCGACGGCCGGCTGACCATCCTCGGCACGGAAGGATACATCGAGTTGCGCAAATACATCGATATCGGCGGCAGCCCGGGCACCGATCACATGTTCCTGGTCGACAGGAAGGGGATACAGGCGATCGATTGTTCGGATGTCGAGCTGCCCTATGGCCGGCAGCTGATTGCCGATGTGCTGAACCGCACCGAGACGGCCATGAGCCAGGCACACTGCTTCAAAGCCATGGAGCTGGCCCTCGATGCACAGAAACTGGCCGAACGCGGCACGGAGTGGGCCCAATGAGCAGGATCTTCAACGTCGCCGTCGTCGGTCTCGGCATCGGCAGAAGCCATATAACCGAGGGCTATGTCCCCAATGCCGACAAGTTCAGCGTCAAGGCGCTTTGCGATCTCGATCCGGGGCGACTGAGCGACGTCGGCGACGCGTTCCGGGTCGAACGGCGCGGCACCGATTTCAATGCGTTGCTGGAGATGGACGATATCGACATCATCGATATCTGCACGCCGCCGGGAACGCATCTGGCCCAGGTCATGGCCGCCCTCAAGGCCGGCAAGCATGTCATCTGCGAAAAGCCGCTGGTCGGCTCGCTGAGCCAGATCGACACGGTGATCGCCCAGGAGAAGGTTTCCAGCGGGCTGCTGATGCCGGTCATGCAATATCGGTTCGGCGACGGCGTCGAACAGGCCAGGGCCATCATCGACGCCGGCATCGCCGGCAAGCCCTATATCGGCACCGTCGAGACACTGTGGCGCCGCGACGCGGACTACTATGCCGTTCCATGGCGCGGCAGATGGGCGACCGAGCTCGGCGGCGTGCTGATGACGCATGCCATCCACCAGCACGACCTCTTCACCTATCTGATGGGCGACGTCAAAAGGCTGTTCGGCCGGGTCGCGACACGGGTCAACGCGATCGAGGTCGAGGACTGCGTGACCGCCAGCGTCGAACTCGCCAATGGTGCGCTCGGCAGCCTGACGGCCACGCTCGGCGCCGGGGACGAGATCAGCCGGCTGCGGCTGATGTTCGAGAACGTGACCTTCGAAAGCGACCATGAACCCTACAATCCCGGCGCCAGGCCCTGGACGATCCAGCCGCGCAACGCCGACGCGGCGGCAAGGATCGAAGCCCTGCTGAAGGACTGGAAACCATTGCCCTCGCGGTTCGAGGCACAGATGGGCCGCTTCCATGAGACGCTGCTCGGCAGGGCGCCATTGCCTGTCACCAGCGCCGACGCGCGCCGGTCGCTGGAGCTTGTCACGGCCTTCTATCATTCCTCCTCCACGCATGAAGACGTGGAACTGCCCATCGGCACGCAACACCCGCGCTATGACAGCTGGCTTCCACCGCAGTACCGGGCCGCATGACGAACAAGGGAGGGGGAGCAATGGCCGCCAGTATCGAGCTGCGCAACATCACCAAGGCCTACGGCGACGTGAAAGTCATCCATGGCATCGACCTGTCGATCGACCCGGGCGAGTTCACGGTCTTTGTGGGTCCATCGGGCTGCGGCAAGTCCACCTTGCTGCGCCTGATCGCCGGGCTGGAGCGGATCACCGGCGGCGACCTGCTGATCGATAGCCGGCGCATCAACGAGGTGCCGGCATCGAAGCGCGGCATTGCCATGGTATTCCAGAGCTATGCGCTCTATCCGCATATGTCGGTTCGCAAGAACCTGTCATTCGGACTGGAGACCATCGGCGCGCCGAAGGCCGAGATTGCGAGCCGCGTTGCGAAGGCGGCGGAAATCCTGCGCATCACCCCGCTCCTCGACCGCCGCCCGAAAGCGTTGTCGGGCGGGCAACGCCAGCGTGTCGCCATCGGCCGCGCCATCGTGCGAGAGCCCAGGATCTTCCTGTTTGACGAGCCGCTGTCCAACCTCGATGCCGAACTGCGCGTCCAGATGCGGGTGGAGATCGCAAAGCTGCACAACGATCTCGGCAACACCATGATCTATGTCACGCATGACCAGGTCGAGGCCATGACGATGGCCGACAAGATCGTCGTGCTGCGCAGCGGTGTCGTCGAGCAGGTTGGCGCTCCGCTCGAACTCTACAACAACCCGCGCAACCTCTTTGTCGCCGGCTTCATCGGTTCTCCGAAAATGAACCTGCTCACCACCGGGTCGAAAGACGGTCGCCTGCAGGTGGCGGGCAATGCCTTGTCGCTGCCCCGCGCGACAGCCGGCGCGACCACGCTGGGCGTGCGGCCCGAGCATATCGGCATCACCGACAGCGAGGGCGTCAAGCTGGCGGACGTCAAGGTGGACCTCATTGAAAGCCTGGGTGGGCAGACCCTGGTCTACGCCACGACCGCTGACGGACAGGCCCTGACTGTTGCCCTCAACGGCCAGCGGCAGGTCGATGCGGGTACAGACCTTTCGGTCTATGCCGATCCGGCCCGCATCCATCTGTTTGCCGCGGACGGCAATGCGCTGATCCAGGCATGATGCATGAAGATGGTAAGATGGACTTGAGCAAGCGGCTGGCCGAGGCGCGCCATGCGCCCCGGCCATGGCACGTTATTTGCCGCAGTAGTTGTCGTTGACGATCGGGCCATTGCCCGGCTGCGGTCCGTCATAGGCCGGCTGATAGGCACATGGGCCGGCGCCGCTGTTGCCCTGGGACGGTCCGCTCTGGTCATGGATGCTCTGGGTGGTCGTCGTGTCCACCGCATCGGGATAGACCGGCTGCGGTTCGACCGTGGTCGGTGCCGGCTGGTTCGGATCGACGCGGTCATTGACCATCGGATCACCGATACCCTGTGCCATAGCCGAACCGGCAAGTCCGACCGCGAAAGCCGAAGCGATGATAATCTTCCTGAGCATGATGCTCTCCTTCGTCTGGTTGCGGTTGCATAGGGCTAACCGGACGCAGGAAGGAAGGTTCCGACAAAGATCGGACGAATTCCGACTTGTCTCAGATCAACCTCATATGACCGCTTGGCCGCCTACCGGCGCCCTGCCCTGAACAGCGGCGCGCGTGGCTGGCTCATCAACACCGGCACATCTTCCGCACGCACATAGATGCCGGTAACCTCCGCAAAGCCGATGAAGGTGCGCATGGCATCGAGCTCCGATACATGCCCGATCGACACGGCGTTGCAGGCATTCCAGGTGCACATGTAGACGTGGCCGCGCCTGTCTTCCGGCCATCGCCTCAAGAAACCGAGCGCACGCTCGACCGTGGCAATCTCTTCGATCCTGCCGTCGAACATGACGTGCACGGGTTTGTTCGGCTGCCTGTCCATTGTGGCCTCCAAACCCACAGCTGTGGGTTTAGATCAACGCCGCCATGCAGTCCCAGGTTTCAAAAATCTTCGGGGCACCTGGCCTGGAGCATATCGCTCGCCACTTGGCCGCGAACGTCGTCCGAGACCGCTATCGCTGATCGTTGTAAGGTTCCTTTGTCCGGCCGACCAATCTGGCAAGTTCCGCAAAGGATGCAACATCCGTCTGGCCCTGGCTCGTGTTCGCGGCCATCAAGAGCCGGATGGGGAAGCAGACGGCGTCCCTATTGGACGGTGAGAGATCCTCATGGAGGCGCTCATCGCCGGTCAGCGAGGCTTCGACCTTGCGCAACGCCAGCTCCACTTCCTCGGCGGAAAGAACGCCTTTGCGCACAAGTGCGTCGTTGATCGCAGCGACCGCCATCAACAGGCCCTCGATCTGCAGGTTGGCAACGTTCATCGCATGTCACTCCCCAGCGTTGGCGCCCCCGGCAAAGCTGCCTTCTAGCTGTCCTCCGCCTTGCGGCGGCGTTCGATTTCCTCGGGCTCTTTCTCGTCGATCGTGGTGAGCTCGTCCTTTGCATGCGCGCTCGCACGCAGCAATTCGTCCAGCTTGGCCTGCAGCGCCTGCGTGTCACGATGCTCGGCCCTCTGGATGAAAAGCGTCATGGTCCAGGTCGCCATGGTGGCGAAGCCATGCCAGTCGAATGTTTCGCGTTCGAAAATGAGCCACAGCGCGGTGTAGGCGATCAGGATCAGAAAGGCCCACGGTCGCGCCGCGGCGGTGCCAAGGTGGGTCAGGACGCTGGCCGCGGTCATGTCCGTCCCCTCAGCGTCTCAGGTCAGGACGCACTTTCGTGACTTCCGACCGGGTGCTCGTCTGGGGAAGATCCCCGCCAGCTGCCGGGTTCGGCGCCGGATCCTCCCGCGAGTCCCTGGCGGGTTTGTTGCTCGGATCGGCACCGGGCCGCTTGGGGACATTCCTCGGTGACTTCGGAAGATCTTTCGATTTCCTGTCGTCGTCCGGCCTGTTGCCAGGGGATCTTTCCCGTTCCGGCCCCCGAGCTGGGGTGGCGCCAGGCGCCGCTTGGCTGGTCATAGGCATGGCGTGTCTCCTCTCGTTGGAGAAGACCAACCTTCGAACCGGTCAGCTGTTCCGAAAAATGTCGACCTGCCCAAACACCATCTCGCCGGGACAGCTACCCCAGCCTGACCGTTGCGACGCTGTCCTTGTAGTCCTCCTTAGGATCGCCCATGCCGAGGAAAAGCTTCACCCCGGCAACGACGCTGGAGGCATCCTTCCATATCTCGGCCTGACCCGGTTCGAAGGCGAGCAGGCACAGTCGCGGGTCGTCCTTGCCACCCTCGAACCAGGCCGCGACATAGCGGTTCCACAGCCGGTCGATGCGGGCAGGATCATTGTCGACGCGGAGCTTGCCCTGGACCGTGGCGAAGAGGTCATGACCCTTGGCCGAATAGACCAAAGTCGCGTCGCTCGGCGACGTGGCGCTTGCGGCGAGATCGGTGTCCTTCGCGGTGAAGAAGAAGATCGTCCTCTCGTCGCCATCGAACTGTGCCGTCATCGGCTTTGGATGGACCTTGTCGGTGCCGACCATGGCCGTCATGTCCGACTGGATCGAGCCCCAGAATTCGTCGGCAAATTCGCGATTGTCGCTCATGATTTGTCTCCTTTGCTGGGAGCCAACGCCATCAGGCAGCCAATCGTTCCGGCAAAGTGCACTGCCCAGAACCATCCAGTGCTGCAGGGCCGGACGGGACAAGGTGCTCGTCTGCCGTTTCGTTGGCCAGGAAGAGAAACCGGGAAAAAGACTTCCTGTTCACCGTACCGTCGTGCCCGGTTGACACGGCCCTGTAGCTTTGAAGGAACGCCGCGAAGCGGGAATGGTTCAGTGCCGCTCCGGCTTGGTGGCCAGAATGCCCGCTTCCTGCGCTGCGTGTTCGAAGGATCGGCGGGCCTCGGCTGGTGTGGCCTGATCCATCTTGATCGCCTCCAGGACATCCACCGCCTGCTGCCAGGCGACCCTTCGTTTTTGCGGCCACTTCTCGCTTTTCAGGCAATGTTCCGCTTCGAAAACGGAACCGACAGTGCGCGTCCTTCCCGGCTTGCCGAAGTAGATCAGGACGGACCTATCGAAAGAAAGAGGTTGCATATGCAGCAAACGCGGCGACCTCGTCGTCGTTCCCGGAGAATGCATGCCGGCCTGGACACCTGGGGCGAACATGCCGCATCAAAAACGCAACCTCGCCGGACGATGGGCGTTGATCTGTGCTTGGGACCTCTGGCTGGAGTCCGTCCGTGAAGAAATTCATCATCACGCTTGCCGTCCTGGTCATCACGATCCTCGCCGCCGGCTTCGGGCTCGTCTACGCGTCCCGCCACGAAGCGACCGTGCCGATCGAAGCGACCTATGGCCCCGACCCGACGCTTGCCGAGCCGCGTCCCGAATGGTTGCCCAACGTCAATGTGGCCAAGGCGATGCCTTGGAGCGAGGGCAGCAAGCCTGTTGCAGCGCAGGGTCTGACGGTGAATGAGTTTGCCGGCGGCCTGGACCATCCGCGCCGGCTGTATGTGCTGCCGAATGATGACGTGCTGGTGGCGGAAAGCAATGCGCCGCCGAAACCGGACACCGGTTTCAGCATCCGTGGTTTCTTCACCGATCTGTTCCAGAGCCAGGCCGGCGCGCAGAGCCAGAGCGCCAACCGCATCACCCTGCTGCGCGACGCGGATGGCGACGGTGTGGCCGAAACAAGGACGCCATTGCTGGAGGGGCTGTTCTCGCCTTTCGGCATGACCCTGTCGAACGGGAAGCTTTATATCGCCAATGCCGATGCGATCGTTGCCTTCCCGTACCAGGAAGGGGTCACCAGCATCGATGCACCGGCCCAGAAGATCGCCGACCTGCCGGCGGGCCGTAACCATCACTGGACAAAGGACGTCATCGCAAGCCGGGACGGCAGCAAGCTCTACGTCACCGTCGGCTCCAATTCCAACGTCGGCGAGAACGGCATAGAGGAGGAAGAGGGCCGCGCGGCCGTCCACGAGATCGACCTTGCCACCGGCAAGATACGGCTGTTCGCATCCGGGCTGCGCAATCCCAACGGCCTGTCGTGGAATCCCGAAAACGGCGCCTTGTGGGTTGCGGTGAACGAACGCGACGAGATCGGCAGCGACCTGGTGCCGGACTACATGACCTCGGTGCAGGAAGGCGCCTTCTACGGCTGGCCCTACAGCTATTACGGCCAGCATGTCGACGAGCGCATCCAGCCGCAGAAGCCCGATCTCGTGGCGCGCGCCATCAAGCCGGACTATGCGCTCGGGCCTCACACCGCCTCGCTGGGCCTGACCTTCAACACGGGCGACCGCCTCGGCGCCGAGATGAAGAACGGGGCATTCGTCGCGCAGCACGGCTCATGGAACCGCGTGCCGCGCAGCGGCTACAAGGTGATCTTCGTGCCGTTCAGCGATGGCAAGCCATCCGGCCCGCCCAAAGACATCCTGACCGGTTTCCTCGATCAGGACGACAAGGCGCGGGGCCGGCCGGTCGGCGTTGCGATCGACAAAAGCGGCGCCCTGCTTGTCGCCGACGATGTCGGCAACACGATCTGGCGGGTGGTGCCTTCAACGCCCGTGCAATAGTGGCGGCGTGCCGAGATGCCGAAAGCCAAGCCAGTTCCCGCCGATGACACCAAGGCGCGTGGCCCCGCCAAGCCACGGCAAAAGGCGCGCACGGCCAGGACGTCGAGCGCGAAGCCGGCACGACGGATGAAGTCACGGCAGAAGGATGTGAAGGACAAGGCGCCTGATGCGCATCCAGATGCCAAGAACACCGAACATCTGGGCACAGGGCCCGAGGCGGTCGGCGAGGATGTTGCGCCACTGCCGGAGGAGCACGAGCCCGACCCCGAACTGACGCCGGAAGAGGCCGAGCAGACGCGCAAGAAATATCTGTTCAGGCGCTTCTGGATCAGCGCGCGCGGCTACTGGAGCCTGCGCGGCGACAGGCTCGCATGGCCGCTCACGATCGGACTGCTGGCACTGATCTGCATCAATGTCGGCTTCCAGTACGGCATCAACGTCTGGAACCGCTGGATCTTCGACGCCATCGAGCAACGCAATGCCCGCACTGTCTATCTGTTGAGCGCGGCCTTCGTGCCACTGGTGGTGGCCAGCGGCAGCCTGGTGGTGACGCAGGTGTATCTGCGCATGACGATACAACGGCGCTGGCGCTCCTGGCTCACCACGGCGACCATCGCGCGCTGGTTGAGCAACGGCCGCTACTACCAGCTGAACCTGATCGGCGGTGACCACCAGAACCCGGAAGCCCGTCTGACGGAAGACCTGCGCATCGCCACGGAGGCGCCGGTCGACTTCCTGTCCGGCGTGCTCAACGCGTTCCTGTCGGCATCCACCTTCATCGTGGTGCTGTGGACGATCGGCGGCGCGCTGACCCTGCCGGTTGGCGGGTCGACCATCACCATCCCCGGCTTCCTCGTTGTCACGGCGATGATCTATGCAGCCATCACCTCGACCTCGATGTTCGTCATCGGTCGCAACTTCGTCCAGCTCTCCGAGAAGAAGAACCAGGCCGAGGCGGAATTCCGCTATGTGCTGACGCGGGTGCGCGAGAACGGCGAGAGCATCGCCTTGCTCGGCGGCGAGGAAGAGGAGCGCAGCGGCATCGACAGGACCTTTTCCGGCGTGCTTGCGCAATGGGCGCGGCTGACCGGCCAGCACATGCGCACGACGCTGGTGTCGCAAGGGTCGAGCCTGTTCGCGCCCGTCGTGCCGATCCTCCTGTGCGCGCCGAAGTTCCTCGACGGTTCGATGACACTTGGGCAGGTGATGCAGGCAGCCTCGGCCTTCGCCATCGTGCAGGGCGCGTTCGGCTGGCTTGTCGACAACTATCCACGCCTGGCCGACTGGAACGCATCGGCGCACCGTGTCGCCTCGCTGATGATGTCGCTCGACGGGCTGGAGCGCGCCGAACAGAGCGAAACACAGGGGCGCATCGAACATGGAGAAACCAGGGGCGAGCTGATGCTCAGCCTCAACGAACTTTCCGTGTCCCTCGACGACGGCACCGCCGTGGTCAAGGAGACCGAAGTCGCGATCGAACCGGGCGAGCGGGTTCTGGTCTCCGGCGATTCCGGCTCCGGCAAATCCACCCTGGTGCGCGCCATCGCCGGCCTGTGGCCGTGGGGCAGCGGCAGCGTCAATTTCCATCCCGGCAAGCGGTTGTTCATGCTGCCGCAGCGCCCCTACATCCCGACCGGGACACTGCGCCGCGCCGTCGCTTATCCGGGTGCTGCCGACGACTGGCCGCCGAAAGAAATCAGGGCTGTGCTCGACAAGGTCGGCCTCGGCCATCTGAAGAACAGGCTCGAAGAGGAAGCGCCCTGGGATCAGACGCTGTCCGGGGGTGAAAGGCAACGCCTCGCCTTCGCGCGCCTGTTCCTGCACCGGCCGGATATCGTGGTGCTGGACGAGGCGACGGCGGCGCTGGACGAGAAGAGCCAGAACAGGATGATGGAGACACTGATTGGCGAACTGCCGAAGGTCACCGTCATCAGCGTGGCGCATCGCGCCGAGCTTGAGGCCTATCACACCCGCAAGATCACGCTGGAGCGGCGCAAGGGCGGCGCCAGACTCGTCAGCGACGTCGATCTCATCCCACGCAAGCGCAAGCGCAATCTGATCCAGCGCGCCTTGTGGGGCAGCGGGACACGCGTGCGGCGCTGAAGACAACATCGGATCGTACTGGATCAGCCAAAGGCCGTCCGCGAACTCTTGCCCTGCCCGGCATATGGCGATATTGCGCCGCAACATAATAATGCGCGGCTGCGTCGCGCAGGAGCAGCCTGATGTCCCAGACAGACCTAGCCATCGTCGAACGCGAGCCGGCCGTGCGGCCCTGGCTGGTGATGCTGGCGCTGGCCATCGGCGGCTTCGCCATCGGCTCGACCGAATTCGCGGCGATGAGCCTGCTGCCCTATATCGCGTCGGGACTCGGCATCGATGAGCCTAAGGCGGCGCATGCAATCAGCGCCTATGCACTGGGGGTCGTCGTCGGGGCGCCGATCATCGCCGTGCTGTCGGCGCGTGTCCCGCGCCGTACGCTGCTGATGGCGCTGATGGCGGCCTATGGCATCACCAACTGCCTCACCGCGCTGGTGCCCAACTATGAATGGCTGCTGGTGCTGCGCTTCCTGAGCGGCATGCCGCACGGCGCTTATTTCGGCGTGGCGGCACTGGTGGCTGCGTCGCTGGTCGGCCCGAAGGAACGGACGACCGCGATCGCACGTGTCATGCTCGGCCTGACCGTCGCAACGATCATCGGCGTGCCGGCGGCGACCTATCTCGGCCAGGCCTTCGGCTGGCAGGCGGGCTTTGCCCTGACTGGCCTGCTGGCGCTGGCCACCTTCATCATGGTGGCCCTGTTCGCGCCGCGCGACCGGCCGGACGAAGACGCCAGCCCGCTGCGCGAACTCAGCGCCTTCCGCAATCGCCAGGTGCTGCTGACGCTGGCGACAGCCATCGTCGGCTTCGGCGGGCTTTTCGCGGTCTATTCCTACACCGCCTCGACATTGCTCGAAGTGACGAGAGCCGATCCGCGCGTGGTGCCGCTGGTGATCGGCCTGTTCGGCGTCGGCATGACGCTGGGCAATCTTATTTCGGCCTGGGCCGCCGACAAGGCGCTGAAGCCTACGGCAACGGTGCTGATCATCGCCAGTGCTGTCGCACTGTTTGCCTTCCCTTCTTCGGTCGGGTCGCTGTGGTCGATCTCGCTGGTGGTTTTCCTGATCGGCTGCACCACTGGCCTCGCCATCGTGCTGCAGACCTACCTGATGGACGTGGCGCGCGACGCCCAGACACTGGCCGCAGCCGCCAACCACAGTGCCTTCAATGTCGCCAACGCGCTCGGCCCCTGGCTGGCGGGGCTGGCGATCTCGGCCGGCTACGGCTTCCCCTCGGCCGGTTACGTCGGCTGCGCCCTGTCGCTCGGCGGGCTGGTGCTGTGGCTGATCACGCTATGGGACGCCAAGCGGCGGAAGGTTTAGGAACTACGGGCCGAAGCACGTCGCGCTCGGTCAAGCTCGGCGCGGCTCTTTCCTTCTCCCCTTGCGGGAGAAGGTGGCCGAGCCCCGGCGGCTTTGCCGCCGTTTTGGGCGAGGTCGGATGAGGGGTGCTGGACGGAGTGCAGCCTTTCCCGACCAACGACCCATGCGAGGCATTTGATCTCGCTCGATTTCGTTTCTTCCAACACCCCTCATCCGTCTCGGCGCTGCGCGCCGATCCACCTTCTCCCTCAAGGGGAGAAGGGGCGTCGCGCTTCTACCGAAACCGCAAATTCTTCCGGCTGAGCTGGTCGATCGAGGTGCAGCCCATCAGTTTCATGGCGCGTTCGATCTCGATGCACATCTGCTCGAGCGCGCGCTCGACACCGGCCTGGCCGGCGGCGGCGAGCGGGAAAAGGTAATAGCGACCGAGCCCTACCGCCCTGGCGCCCAGCGACAGCGCCTTCAGCACATGGGTGCCGCGCTGCACGCCGCCATCCATCATGACGTCGATGCGATCGCCGACGGCATCGACGATCTCGGCGAGCTGGTCGAAGGCGCTGCGCGACCCGTCGAGCTGCCGGCCGCCATGGTTGGAGAGCACGATGCCGCTGCAGCCGATCTCGACGGCGCGGCGGGCATCCTCCACCGACATGATGCCTTTCAGGCAGAACGGGCCGCCCCAGTGCCGCACCATTTCGGCGACGTCGTCCCAGGTCATGGACGGGTCGAGCATCTCGGTGAAATAATGGCTGATCGACATCACGCCGCCGCCCATGTCGACACGGCTGTCGAGCTGCGGCAGCCTGAAGCTTTCATGGGTGAGATAGTTGAGCGCCCAGGCCGGCTTCACCGCGAACTGGGTGATGCCGGCGAGGTTGAGCCTGAAGGGGATGGCAAAGCCAGTGCGCTTGTCGCGCTCGCGGTTACCGCCGGTGATGCTGTCGACCGTCAGCATCATCACCTCGACGCCGGCCTGCTTGGCGCGCGCCATCATCTCGCGGTTCAGGCCGCGATCCTTGTGGAAATAGAACTGGTAGACCTGCGGTGCACCGCTGATCCGGCGTGCCTCTTCCAGGCTGACGGTACCGAGTGAGGAGACGCCGAACATGGTGCCGTATTTGCCGGCGGCAGCCGCGACCGCGCGTTCGCCCTGATGGTGGAACAGGCGTTGCAGCGCCGTCGGCGAACAGTAGACCGGCAGCGCCAGCTTCTGGCCCATGACGGTGACCGACAGGTCGATGTCGGTGACGCCGCGCAGGACGTTGGGCACCAGATCGCAGGCTTCGAAGGCAGCGGTGTTGCGCCGATAGGTGACCTCGTCGTCGGCAGCGCCGTCGATGTAATTGAAGATCGGTCCCGGCAGGCGCCGCCTGGCCAACTCACGAAAATCATGGAAATTGTGACACTGGCTGAGACGCATGGACGTATTCCCGGGATGCACCAGCCATCTTTTACATGACTGGCTGCAACAGACGATATCTAGCTCAGAGCGCGGTCGAGATGAGTATAACCGCCGTCCACAAACAACCACTGGCCGGTGGTGTGGCTGGCACGCTCCGACAGCAGGAACACGACGGTGGCGGCGATCTCGTCTGCGGTGGTCATGCGCTTGCCGAGCGGAATGGCAGCGGTGATTTCCTGCAACCGGGCTTGCGGATCGGGAAAGGTCGCCAGCCAGTTCGCGTAGAGCGGCGTCATCACTTCCGCCGGGATGACCGCATTGACGCGGATGCCGTCTTCCAGAAGGGCTGCCGCCCATTCGCGCGTCAGCGACAGTTGCGCGCCCTTGGCCGCGGCATAGGCGCTGGTGTTGCCCTGGCCGGTGACCGCGGTCTTGGACGAGATGTTGACGATGGCACCCCGGCTCTTCTTCAGGAAGGGCAGCGCATGATGCACGACCGTGTAGTAGTGGACCAGGTTGCGGTCGAGCGACCTGCGGAATTCGGCCGGGCCGGCATCCAGCCCGACGCTGTCGTTGACACCGGCATTGTTGACGACGCCATCGATCCGGCCGAACGATGACGCCACCTGGGCGACCGCCGCTTCGGTCTCGTCGTCGGATTCGAGGTTCGCCCGGACGAACATCGCTGCCGGCGCCAGTGCCTTCAGCTCAGCCTCGAACTCGCGGCCGAGAGTGCTGCGGCTTATGATCGCCGGAATTGCCCCCTCGGCCGCCAGCCCGATCGAGATCGCGCCGCCGATGCCCGCACCACCCCCGGACACGATCACGACTTTTCCGGCAAGACCCAGGTTCATCGGTCAGCCCTTGAACCGGTACTGGGCGCGCGACTGCGGTTTCATCTCGATGGAGAAGCCGGGCAGTGCCGGCGGCATGTAGGCGGCGTCGCGGATGTCGCAGGGGCCGACGAAATGCTCATGCAGATGGTCGACATACTCGATGACACGGCCTTCCTTGGTGCCGGAAACACAGAGGTAGTCGATCATCGACAGGTGCTGGACATATTCGCACAGGCCGACGCCGCCGGCATGCGGCCAGACCGGCAGGTCGTATTTGGCGGCGATGAGCAGTACGGCGAGAACCTCGTTCAGGCCCCCCATGCGGCAGGAATCGATCTGCACGATATCGATGGCGCCTTCGGCGATGAACTGCTTGAACATGATGCGGTTCTGGCACATCTCGCCGGTGGCGACCTTGATCGGCCTGACCGCCTCGCGGATCTTGCGATGGCCGGCGACGTCGTCGGGGCTGGTCGGCTCCTCGATGAAGAACGGTTTCGAGAAGGCAAGCTGCTTGAGCCAGTCGATCGCCTGCGGCACTTCCCAGACCTGGTTGGCGTCGATCATCAGGTAGCGATCGGGACCGATGATCTCGCGCACGATGCTCAGGCGCCTGATGTCGTCTTCAAGGTCGCGGCCGACCTTCATCTTGATGTGGTTGAAGCCGGCGTCGATGGCCTCCTTGCAGAGCCGGCGCAGCTTTTCCTCGGAGTAACCGAGCCAGCCGGCCGAGGTGGTGTAGCAGGCATAGCCTTCGCGCTTCAGCGTCGCCACCCGATCGGCCTTGCCGGCCTCGGCCTTGCGCAGGATCGCCAGCGCCTCGTCGGGGGTGAGCACGTCGGTGAGGTAGCGGAAGTCGACGATCTTCAGGATCTGTTCGGCGCTCATGTCGCCGACGAGCTGCCAGACCGGCTTGCCGGCCTGCTTGGCCAGAAGGTCCCAGATGGCGTTGACGACGGCGCCTGTGGCGAGGTGGATGGCGCCCTTGTCGGGGCCGATCCAGCGCAGCTGGCTGTCGCTGGTGAGATGGCGCCACATGCGGCCCGGATCCTCTTCGACCCAGCCGAGGTCCAGGCCGACGACGAGATGGCGCATCGCCTCGATCGCCGCGCAGCAGATCTCGTTGCCGCGGCCGATGGTGAAGGTCAGGCCGTGACCTTCGAGCCCGCTGTCGGTCTTCAGGATGACATAGGCGGCGGAATAGTCCGGATCGGGATTCATCGCATCCGAGCCGTCGAGATGTTCAGAAGTGGGGAAGCGCAGATCGAGCACTTCCATATCGATGATCTTGGCCATGACCCGTTCCTTATGCAGCGTCGACGACGCGCTGGCGCTGTTCACCCAGGCCCTCGATGCCGAGGCGCATCTCCTGCCCCGCCTTGAGGAAGACGGGCGGCTTCTGGCCAAGGCCAACACCCGGCGGCGTGCCGGTGGAGATGATATCGCCCGACTGCAGGCTCATGAAGCGGCTGAGATAGCTGACGATGTGACGCACGGAGAAGATCATGGTCCTGGTCGAGCCGTCCTGGCGCATGACGTCGTCGACAGAGAGCCACAATTTCAGGTTCTGCGGATCTGGCACTTCGTCGGCGGTGACAAGCCAGGGGCCGGTCGGGCCGAACGTGTCGCAACCCTTGCCCTTGTCCCAGGTGCCGCCGCGCTCGATCTGGAACTCGCGTTCGGAGACGTCGTTGATGACGCAATAGCCGGCGACATGGTCGAGTGCGGCCGCCTCGTCGATGTAACGGCCGGGCTTTCCGATCACCACGCCCAGTTCGACCTCCCAGTCGGTCTTGACCGAGTTGCGCGGGATCTCGACATCGTCGTCGGGGCCGACAATGGCGCTGGTCCATTTGTTGAAGATGATCGGCTCCGGCGGGATCGGCGCGCCCGTCTCGGCGGCGTGATCGGCGTAGTTCAGGCCGATGCAGATGAACTTGCCGATCGAACCGACGCAAGCGCCGAGGCGGATATCGGCCTGGGGCGTTCCGTCCACCCGCGGCAAGGTCTCGGGATCCATAGAACGAAGGCGGTCTAGGCCGGCCGGCGTCAGCACGTCGCCGGCGATGTCGGGCACGATGCCGGACAGCGACCGGATATGGCCGTCTTTGTCGAGTAGGCCCGGGAGTTCGCGGCCCTTGAGGCCATAACGCACCAGTTTCATAGGATCACCATCGTGGGAATGCGTGAGAAAACGCGCGGGCGACGACGTGCCGCCCGCACAAGTCAGATCAACATGTCTCAGTCGTAGAGAACGGCCGCGATCTCGGGCTTGTCGATGTTGGTCTTGTCGTACCAGTAGAAGCCGGTATCGATCTTCTTTTCGACGGTTTCGCCCTTGCTGGCCTTCACCGCGGCTTCGACGGTCTTGTAGCCGATGCCGACCGGGTTCTGGGTGATGGCGCCGGCCATCAGCCCGTCCTTGATCGCCTGCTTCTGCAGCGCGCCGGAATCGAAGCCGATGATGGTGACCTTGCTGCCGAGTTCCTTGGCGCCGTTGACCACGCCGATGGCGGAGCCCTCATTGGTGCCGAAGATGCCCTTCAGGTCCGGGTTGCCCTGCAGGATCGACTTGGTGATCTCCGTCGACTGCAGCTGGTCGCCGCCGCCATACTGCACCGAGACGATCTCGATCTTCGGATAGGCTTCCTTGATGCGGTTGACGAAGCCGTCGCGGCGATCGATGCCGGTGCGGCTGGTCTGGTCGTGGGCGACCACGGCGATCTTGCCTTCCGAACCGATCAGCTCGGCCATCTTGTCGGCGGCAAGCGCGGCGGCGGCGACGCTGTCGGTGGCAGCGGTGGCAACCGGGATGTCGCTGTCGACGCCGGAGTCGAAAGCGATGATCGGGATGCCTGCGGTCTTTGCCTGTTCGAGCAGCGGAATCGCGGCCTGGCTGTCAAGTGCTGCGAAACCGATCGCAGCCGGCTTCTTGGCGATGGCGGCGCTCAGCATGTCGATCTGGCGGTCGACCTGGGCTTCGGTATCGGGACCTTCGAAGGTGACGGTCACGCCGAGATCGGCGCCGGCCTTGTCGGCACCGGCCTTCACCGCCTGCCAGAACTGATGCTGGAAGCCCTTGGAGATCAGGGCAACATAGGGCTTGTCCTGCGCCATCGCGGGTGCCGTGAGCGCGAACAGGGCGGCGCCGGCGGCGCCGATCAGAAGACGTCTGGTAATCACTTTCAGGTTCCTCCACTCATGTTGTTTTCCACCACGCACACCGGCGCGGTTCCTGGCGGCGTTCATTTCGCCAGAACTTTCCAGATCAGGATGACGCTCGATTGGACCGCCATCCTGATCTGACTCTTTGTCGGAGCATGATCTTTTCCGAAAACCGGTTCCCACTTTTTGCTTCGCTGACCTTCGGTTCGGGATCATGCTCTGGCGTCGCGGGTCACGACGCATTCCTGTTGCGCAGCATGTCGATGTAGACGGCCAGGATGATGATCGTTCCGGTGATCACCGTCTGCCATTCCTGGGGTACCGACATGATGCGCAAACCGTTGGCGAGCACCGAGATGATCAGCGCGCCGATAAGGGTACCGAGGATGGTGCCGCTGCCACCGGCCAGCGAGGTGCCGCCGATGACCACGGCAGCGATGGCGTCGAGCTCATAGCCCTGCCCAAGCGCCGGCTGCGCCGAATTCAGGCGCGAGGCGATCAGCAGTCCGGCGATGCCGCAGATGGCGCCGGCCAGCGTGTAGACGGCGACCTTCCAGGCCTGAGTGTTGACGCCCGACAGGCGCACCGCCTCTTCGTTCGAGCCCAGCGCGAAGGTGTAGCGGCCGAGCGCGGTACGGGTGAGCACCAGGCTGATGACGATGGCTACGGCGAACAGCACCAGCACGCCATTGGGCACCGGCACCGCCGGGATGACCGTACCGACGATCGAGCCCTGCGAGATGGAGGTGAAGCCGGGCGTGCCGTTGAAATAGATCGGCCGCGTGCCGGAGATGACCAGCGACAGCCCCTTGAGGATCAGCATCATGCCGAGCGTGGCGATGAAGGGCGGGATGCGCAGCCGGGCGACGATGTTGCCGGTGACGAAACCGGCGGCAGCACCAGCCAGGATCGCACCAGCCACACCAAGCGGCAGCGGCAGGCCGAGGAAGGTCAGGACGACACCGGCGATGACCGCGCAGAAGGTCATCAAGGTGCCGACCGAGAGGTCGATGCCGCCGGTGATGATGACGACGGTGGCGGCAATGGCCAGCACGCCGTTGACCGATGTCGCCTGCAGGATCGCCAGGATGTTGCTGGTCTGCAGGAAGTTGGGCGAAGCCAGGCTGAACACGGCAAACAGGATGATCAGGCTGCCGAAGGCGAGCAGCTTGTAGCGGGCGCCGCCGGCGCCCTGCGATTTGCCGATCAGGCTAGCGAAGACGTTGTCGCTCATGTGTTTCTCCCTGCGTTGCCGCGCAACGTCGCCAGACGCATGATGTCTTCCTGCGGCGCACCCGCCGGCAGGAAGCCGGTGAGCCGGCCCTCGCACATCACCGCGATGCGGTGGCTGAGGCGCAGCACTTCCGGCAGTTCGGACGAGATGACGATGATGGCCTTGCCCTCGGCGGCGAGCGCGTTGAGCAGTTTGTAGATCTCGCTCTTGGCGCCGATGTCGATGCCACGCGTCGGCTCGTCGAAGATCAGCACCTTGCAGTCGCGCAGCAGCCATTTGGCGATGACGATCTTCTGCTGGTTGCCGCCGGACAGCAGCCGCGCCGGCTGGCGGTCGGACGGCGTCTTGATGGCGAGCTTTTCGATGTATTCGTTCGCCGCAGCATGCATGGCCTGCTCGTCGAGGACGCCGAAGAGCTTGCTGAAGCGCGGAATGCTGGCCAGCGCGATGTTGTTGCGCACGTCAAGGCCCGTCGCCAGGCCGAGCGCCTTGCGGTCCTCGGAGAGATAGCCGATGCCGTGGCGCACCGCATCCTGCGGCGCGCCTATCTCGACGCGCTTGCCGCCGAGCAGGATCTCGCCCGCATCTGCCTTGTCGGCGCCGAAGATCAGCCGCGCCACCTCGGTGCGGCCGGCGCCCATCAGCCCGGCGAAACCGAGGATTTCGCCCGCCTTGACCGCGAAGGAGACGTCGCGCACCTGGCTGCCGCGCGTCAGGCCGCGCACGTCGAGCGCGACGGGTGCTGCCGACAAATCGGGGGCTGCCGGCGCCTCATTGTCGATCTCGCGACCGACCATCATCGAGATGATCTTCGAGATCGGCGTTTCCTTCGCGTCAACCGTGCCGACATAGGCGCCGTCGCGCATGACCGTGACGCGGTCGGCGATGCGTTTGATCTCGTCCATCTTGTGCGAGATGTAGACGACGCCGACGCCATCGGCCTTCAGGCGGTTGATGATGGCGAAGAGCTCGCCGACTTCCTTGTCGTTGAGAGCTGCGGTCGGCTCATCCATGATCAGGATTCGTGAGCGGAACGACAGCGCCTTGGCGATTTCGACCATCTGCTGCCTGGCGATGGTGAAGGAGCCGACCAGTGCGCGCGGATCGATCGACAGGCTCATGCTCCTGAAGACGTCGGCGGCGTAGGCGTTGAGCGCTGCCTCGTCGAGCAGGAGCCCGCCAGCCTTGCGCGGTTCGCGCCCGATCAGGATGTTCTGGGCGGCGGTGAGGTGCGGCATCAGGATCAGCTCCTGATGGATGATGCCGATGCCGGCGGCGATCGCTGCACGCGGCGAGCCGAGATCGACCGGCTGGCCACCGACCAGAACCTCGCCGGCGTCCTGCCGGTAGATGCCGGCCAGGATCTTCATCAACGTTGACTTGCCGGCGCCGTTCTCACCCATCAGCGCATGGACCTCGCCGGGGCGCAGGTCGAACTCGGCGCCCTTGAGCGCGCGCACGCCCGGGAACGCCTTGTCGATGCCCCGCATGGTGACGAGGTCTGTCATCTCAGGCCGTCCAGCCGCCGTCGATGATGTAGGTATGCCCGGTTGTGAAGGTGGCGCCGGCCAGGTAGACGACGAGATCGGCCACTTCGTCGGCGGTTCCAATGCGGCCCATCGGCTGGCGTGCGACGAAGGCCTTGCGGGCGGCCTCGTAGTCGCCGGTGGCCTTCAGCCGCCCTTCGAGCGAAGGGCTGTCGACGGTTCCGGGGCAGATGGCATTGCAGCGGACGCCGCGCGAGACGAAGTCGGCGGCGACGGACTTGGTGAGGCCGATCACTGCCGCCTTGCTGGCGGAGTAGGCGAAGCGGTTCGGCACGCCTTTGATGGAAGAAGCGACCGTCGCCATGTTGATGATGCAGCCGGAACCGCGCTCCAGCATGCCGGGAAGCACCGCCTTGATGGTGCGGACCTGCGCCTTGAAGTTGAGGTCGAGGGCGAAGTCCATCTCGTCCTCCGTGCACTCCAGGATGGAGCCGCTGTGGACGATGCCGGCGCAGTTGAAGAGGATATCGATGGCCCCGACTTCGGTTGCGACGGCATTGACCGCGGCGCTGTCCAGCACGTCGAGGACCCGGGTCTCGATGCCGTTTCCGGCAAGCCCGGACAAAAGATCGGCATTGATGTCGGTGGCGACGACGCGGGCACCAGCCTTTGCCAGCGCGATGGCCGAGGCACGGCCGATGCCTTGCGCGGCCGCCGTCACGAGACAGCTTTTCCCTGCCAGACTGGCCATGTGAATTCCTCCCGTAGCGCGTCCGATCCCAACGGACGGTTTCCAATATTTCAGCATCGGTCATGCTGTCAAGTGGTCAGACCACTTGCTGTCAGGTGGCCAGACCGATAGAGAAAGCGGGCAGGCTTCCGCTGCGGTCGCCGCCAGATTATGGTCACCACGGGGACGGAGCCGATTTGCCGGCCGACCCGGACAGAGGGTACGGGTTTGAAACTTCAGGCTGTCTCGAACAGGAAGCTCTATCTGCAGATCGCCGACCAGATCCGCGATCAGATCCTGTCCGGCGAGGCGACACCCGGCCAGCAGTTGCCTTCCGAGCGCGACCTTGCTGTCTCGCTCGGCGTGTCGCGGCCGACGGTGCGCGAAGCATTGATCGCGCTGGAAGTGGCCGGCATGCTGGAGGTTCGGGTTGGCGTGGGCGCCTTCCTGAAAGCACCCGCCAATCCGACCCAGGCCTTGCCGGAGGTCGGACATTCTCCGATCGAGGTCATGGCGGTGCGCCGCATGCTGGAACCGGAAGCGGCAGCCCAGGCTTCACAGCATATTTCGGCGGAAGGACGGCGGCGGCTGAAAGCGGCGATCGTGGCCTTGCGCGACGAGACGGCTCGCGGCGACTGGTCGAACGACAGCGACCGCGCCTTTCACATGACCATCGTGGAGAACTGCGGCAACCGGCTGCTGCGCGAGATGATTTCGCAGCTGTGGGCATCACGCTCGGAAGGAATCGACCAGCAGTTCCACCGGCATCTCGCCGAGGCACCCGTGCTGCGCAGCCATATCCTCGACGATCACGAAGCCATCTGCACAGCCATTCTTGCCGGCGAGGCCGACCAGGCCCGGGCCGCCATGGCCGCGCATCTGACTTATGTCGAAGAGGCGATGCTGCGTGTCTGGGATTGACGGCTGATCATCGCAGTTTCACGCGCCTTGCCGGGTCATCCTTCGCCGCCTCGTGCTGGATTCACAACCTCGCGAACGCCCTTGGTGCGCGGAGCGCCGGGCCCTGCCAGAACGCTGATGGCACCGATGACAGCCATGTCATGAACTAAGTTTCTGATTTGATATAGACTTTAATACAGGCATCTTTCCTTTTGCAGCTATTCTGTCACAAGATGACGTGTCGCAAACATTTGGCGGGTCGATTTCTGACAGGAGAGAAGCGATGACTTTTTTCTACGTGATTTTGGCATTCATTGTCGGCTTGTTGCTCGGCTGGTTTTTATGGGGACGCCTGCGTGATGAACTTGCACAGGTGCGAGGCGATCTCGACAGCATCCGCAACGAGCGCGACAGGCTGAAGTCCGATACGAAACGCCTGACCGGCGACCTGGAAAGCTGCGCCAACGCGCGCACCGATCTCGAGCGACAATTGCGCGAGACAAAATCCGCCCCAGCGGCTCCGCTGCTGGCTTCATCGACAACGGTTTCCTCAGCCGCCGCCAAGCCCGCGCAAGCCAAGGCGGCACCTGCGGCGAAGGCAGCCGCGACGCCCGCAGCCAAGACGGCTCCAGCCAAAGCGCCTGTGGCCAAGTCGGCCCCGGCTAAGGCGGCTCCAGCCAAGGCGCCTGCCGCCAAGCCGGCTGCAGCAAAGGCTCCCGTAGCCAAGGCGGCTCCAGCCAAGGCGCCCGCCGCCAAACCGGCTGCAGCAAAAGCTCCCGTAGCCAAGGCAGCTCCAGCCAAGGCGCCTGCCGCCAAACCGGCTGCAGCAAAGGCTCCCGTAGCCAAGGCAGCTCCAGCCAAGGCGCCCGCCGCCAAGCCGGCTGCGGCAAAGGGGCCCGCGGCCAAGGCAGCTCCAGCCAAGGCGCCTGCCGCCAAGCCGGCTGCAGCAAAGGCGCCTGCAGCCAAGGCACCGGCAGCCAAGCCGGCCAAGTCATCGGCTGGAGACGACCTGCGCCGCCTGATCGGCATCGGCCCTGTCAATCAGCGCCGGCTCAAGGAACACGGCATCACGACCTATGCCCAGATTGCGGGATGGACCGCGGCGGACATCCAGCGCGTGGAGGAATATCTCCAGTTCGACGGACGCATCGAGCGCGAGCGCTGGGTGCAGCAGGCCAAGCTTCTCGCTGCCGGCGATGAAAAGGAATTCGCACGCCAATTCCCCACGGCTGGCAGTTCCAACAACACGTGAGCATTCTCCAGCCGGGCGGCGCGAGGTTTCTTGCGCCGCCCGTGATCAGCCGGTCGAGTTTTTCCTGCCGTTTGCGGGCTCGCTGATCGCTGCGCCGCCTGGCGGCAGGACCTGGCGCACCCGATCCAGTTGCCGCATTGCTGAAAACAGCAGCTCCCGGTCGCCGAGATGCGCCTCCCACAACGACACGAAAATCGAATTGTCGGAGGTGTGCGGACCGGGCGCATCCTGCGCACGCCGCAAGCTTTCATCAGCGTTGCGCTTGGCCTGATGAAGCTGGGACAAAGAGGCGTCGAGAGCCGCGATGGACTCGCGAACGGGGTTCACGCTTCCAGTCGACTCGCCATGTTCCAGGGGTGCGCTCTGGATGCTGGAGGGCTCGTAATTGATCATGCCGTCCGTTTCCTGATCAGTCATTGGCACTTCGCCCAAGCGAGCCAGGCTCCCTCCTCAGTCGATGTCGCGATGGGGCATCGACACCCTTACAACGCCAATCCGGTTCTGGAAATAGAAAACTGGAGTAAAACTATCATATTTAAATCCAGATCATGTTCCATGCCATCCCGGACACCTTTTGAGCGGCAATATTGGCGCCTCCAGGCACGCCTTAGCGCTGCAAATTCGGTCTGATGTCGTCGTCGTTCAGACCCGCGGCGCATCTCAAGTCCCGCGGCCCTGTCTTTGAATTCACAGATGGATCGCGCCGGTGTAGGGGATAGACCTGTCATGGCGCGCAGAGGGGGGCGATGTTCAGGAAACGCAAGCGCACGCTTCTCGCAAGCCAGTCGGCAGGGCCCGCCGGCAGCGAACAATATGACACCGAACGCGCCCAGGCGATGGTGCGGATCATCCTCACGCCGCTTTTCGGATCCTATATTTTAACGATCACATTTCTCGACGGCTTCCAGTCCACCAGCCTGAATGCCGTCGCGGCCTATTTCGCCGCATACATGCCGGTCTCCTTTTTTCTCTACTGGTGGATCATCAGGAAGCCGGGCGCCTATGTGCGGCGGCGTGCGCTCTCGATGGGCGGGGACTACACCGCCATCACCTTCGGCATGTCGATCGGCGGCGCTGCGCTGCTTCCGGTTTATTCGGCGCTTCTTTGGGTGACGGTCGGCAACGGGCTTCGCTTCGGCGTGCGCTATCTCGTCGTTTCCACCTTGCTGGCGCTGCTTTCACTCGCCGTCACCACCTATTTCAATTCGTTCTGGTCGGAGAACCCCTATGTGACGCTGACGCTGGTGATGACCACCATCCTGGTGCCGGCCTATATCTACGCGCTGCTCAAAAAAGTGCACGAGTCCTCCATTGCCGCTCAAGAGGCGAACCTCGCCAAGTCGCGCTTCCTGGCTCAGGCAAGCCATGACCTGCGCCAGCCGATCCACGCCATCAGCCTGTTCACCGCCTGCCTGCGCGATACGGGCCTCCACCGCGAACAGAAGCAGATGGTCGAGAACATCGACCGCTCGCTGCATTCGGTGTCGGGGCTGTTTCGTTCGCTGCTCGACATCTCGACGCTCGACAGCGGCAAGGTGACGCCGCATTTCGAGGTCGTTGCCGTACAGGACGTCATCGATGAGGTGCTGACGCAGAATGCAGACCGGGCGAAATGGTCCGGCACGACGTTCAAGCTGGTGCATACAAGGCTTCACGTGCGCACCGATGTCGCGGTCCTCACCACCATCCTGCAGAACATCGTTTCGAACGCACTGAAATATGCCCCGGGCAGCGAAGTGCTGATCGGCTGCCGCCGCCATCGCTACGGGCTGTCGATCGAAATCCACGATCGCGGCGAAGGCATCGCCGAGGAACATCTGCCGCTCCTGTTCGACGAATTCTATCAGGTGCGCGAACGCGGCGACAAGGACGTCGAAGGTGTCGGGCTCGGTCTGGCGATCGTCAAGCGGCTGGCACATCTGATGTCGCTACGCGTCACGATCCGCTCGGTCAGGGGAAGCGGCACTAGCGTGCGCATCGCCGGCCTGCCCATGGTGTCGGCGCCGGAGCGGACAAGGCGGGTGAAGCCAGACCGTTTTGCTTCGCCGCTGGAAGGGTTGCGCGTGCTGCTCGTCGAGGATGACGAGGATGTGCTGCTCGCCACCGCCTCCCTTTTGAGGAAATGGGGTTGCGTCGTGCAGGCCGAAACGGGAGCGGAATTGTCCGTCATGGCATGCGACCTGGTCGTCACCGACTTCGATCTCGGCGGCGGTATCGTCGGAGCTGACTTCATCCAGGAAGTGCGCCGGCAGGCAGGGCGTGACATCCCCGCCATCGTGATGACCGGCCACGACGAGAACCGGGTGCGCGCGGAGCTCGGCCAGCAGGACATCCCGATCCTGTCGAAGCCGGTGCGCCCTTCCGAACTGCGCTCGACGATGATCGCGTTGTCACTGGGGCGCGAACGCAACCGACAGGCTCAGGCTGCCGTCTAGAACCGTCGATTGCATCACAGCCTTCAGGCATCCTCTTCGAGCGCGACCTGCGCGATCTGGACCTCGCCGCCATTGAGCCAGGACGCAAGCAGATGCCCGGCCGCGACGGCAGCAGTGCACAGCGCCACGGATGCGACGATGTTGACCGTCGCCCGGACAACCGCGCCGGACCTGAGCAGGTCCAGGGTCTGCAGGCTGAAGGACGAAAAAGTGGTGTAGCCGCCGCAGATGCCGATCATGACGAACAGGCGCACGGCTTCGGGAACCGGATAGCGTCCCTGCGCCAGGGTCAGCGTGCCGAAGAAGCCGATCAGCAGCGAGCCGGTGACATTGATGATGATGGTGCCCCAGGGCAGCTGGCCGCTGATCGGCAAGGCGAGCCATGATACGAGATAGCGCGCCAGCGTTCCGAGCGCACCGCCGAGCATGACCACGAGGCAATTGGTGAATGACATATCCGATCCTCCATGCGGCAGGATCGAGACAGACTCCTACCGCGGTTTAAACGCAGCAGGAGTCATCAGCCACCAGAGCAATTCCAGGAAACGTCCGGAACATTCCGCATTTCCGCGAAAAACGGAAACGCCCTAGCGGCGGTTTCTGGAGAACTCCATTCCCATCGCTTCCAATCTGGAGCGAAGTGCGCGCAGTTGCAAGACCCGCATCATGGCACGGTTCTAACGAGCCTCCAGCCTTCGAGCCTCCTCGGTCTGGCTCAGGATCCAGTCGCGGAAGACCTTGATGCGCGAGGAATTGCGGCGGCTCTCGAGATAGACCAGCCAGTAGCCGTCACCGTCCGATCCCAGCGCCTCGAAAGGCTGGATGAGCTGGCCCTTGGCGACAAGGGCGTCATAGAGATTGCGCGTAAGGATCGCGGCGCCTTGGTCGGTGATCGCCGCCATCGCGTCATAGACCTGCGAGCCGAGGTCGGGCCCATGGATGGCGCGATCGATGTCATAGCGCACGCCAGCCGCCTCGAACCAGATCTTCCACCACGGATCGTCGGCGCAGCACAGCGGCACCTTGTAGAGATCTTCCGGCGTGTTGATGCCGCCGACGCTTTCCGCAAGCCGCGGGCTGATCATCGGGCAATAATCCGCCTTGAACAGATAATGCGCGGCCAACCCAGGCCAGCTGCCGCTTCCGGTGCGAATGGCGACATCGGTCGCCTCGCGGGTGAAATCGACCAGCCGGGGTGACGTCTCCACCTTCACGGCAAGCTCGGGATGCATCAGCTGGAATGTTCCAAGGCGAACCGCGAGCCAGTTCGACGCGAAGGTCTGCATCGTCGAGACCGAGAGCACGCCGCCTGCCCCGCCCTTTGCCGCCAGCCAGCCGTCAGCCAGCGTCGCAAAGGCCGAGGAGGCTTCCGGCGCCAGCCGCGCCCCGGCCTCCGTCAGCTCTATCTGCCTTGTTTTACGAATGAAAAGCGGTGTCCCGGCGCGTTCTTCCAGAAGCTTGATCTGATGGCTGGCCGCGGACTGGGTCATGCCGAGTTCGTCGGCAGCCTTGGTGAAACTTCCGAGCCTGGCCGCGGCTTCGAACACGCGGACGGCTCCAAGAGGGGGCAGTTTCCAGCTCATGACACATTACTCCTCCTCATGCATGATACGCGACGTTCGATTGGAAATGAAGCGCAACAGGGAGCAATATCCTTTCATCAGATCACAGAAAGGAACCCGCCATGACAACGCTCTCGCACCTTTCCCCTCGCCGTCATCTCGCCCGCCTCCTGCTCGCACCGTTCAAGCCACGCCCGCAGGACCTGCTCGCCCGCAGCGACCTGCCGGACCATCTCAAGCGCGATATCGGCCTGCTAGACGGCGACGTCGCTTTCTAAGCTGCAGCCTGAGAGGGAGCCTTCACCATGACCATCGCCGCGGAAGCCCTCACACAGAGCCGCCAGGTCGTCGACATGTATGAAGCCTATGCCGATCGCTATGACGAAATCGTCGGCACGGAACCGATCGAGCGCGTCCAGGCCGCGCTGAAGCGCCTTGCGGCCGAAGTCGGCAGCGGTGGCCAAGTCCTGGAAATCGGTTCCGGAGCGGGCCGCGAGGCGGACCTGCTGGAAGATCTCGGCCTGCATGTGAAGCGCACCGACGCAACGCGGCGCTTCCTCGAGATCCAGGCGGCGCGCGGCAAAAAGGCCGATCTGCTGGACATCGTCACCGACCCGCTCGGCGGCCCCTATGATGCCGTGGTCGCGCTGTGCGTGCTGTTCTATGTCCGCCGCGAGGAGATCGGAGATGTCCTCGACAGGATCGCACGGTCGCTGCGGCCGGGCGGCGCCTTCCTCGTCTCGATGCGTCACGGCAATGGCGAGAAGAACGGCGACTACCAGACCGTGCTCTGGCGTCGCGACGACTTCGTGCATCTTCTCGAACAGGCCGGCATGACCGTTCTGTGGGAAGAGTTCGCCGTCAACAACGGCAACGGCGACGAATGGATCAGCTTCCTGGCCAAGAAGGCGGCCTGACTTCACCTGCCGCCGGGCAGGCCGTCGAAATGCTCCACCGTTCCGTCGAGCCGCACCCACTCGTGCTTCGACTTTTCGAACACGGATAGCGCGGGCGGCGCGAAGGCCGGATCGGCGAATGCGCCGACCGCCACGCCGATCATTTCAGGCGACGCTTCCGCCTTCCAGTAGAGGGTCGAGCCGCAGGCCGGGCAGAAATACATGCGCACCTTGCGGCCGCTTTCGGCGATGCGGACGAACTCCGTGGACGCTCCCAAAACCTCGACGCTGTCGACAGCGTAGAAGGCGTTGGCGCTGAACGGCGAGCCGGTCCTGCGCTGGCAGGCGAAGCAGTGACACAGCGCCGTCAGCTGCGGCGGTTCACGAAGCGTCAGCCTGAGAGCGCCGCAGGCGCATCGAGCATTGGTGTGTCCGGCTTCCGCATGGGTGTGCAGAGGTTGCTCCGACTTTGTTCGAGACATGGAAACTCCTTCCGCTTGCGCGGCGAAATGCGTTGGATTTTGGCTGAGAGCAGGCTCGGGCCGCGTTGCGGTGGAGCCGAGGTCGAGACCTGATCCGATGTCAGGCTCGCGAGTGCTTCAAGGTAGGCCGTGCGACGGTCGAAGTCCAGACACCGATCCGAATTGCACGCAGCGGCCCGGACTGATTTTCAGAATGATGCGCGATCAAAAAGCCGGGCGTTGCGCCTGCGGATGAACGCACAGCGCTCCAACGTCAGCGCAGCCGCTTGCCGTCCTGATCGAAGATCAGCGCATCGTCCGGTCGAAACGAAACCTGCGCGGAAGACCCGAGGCCCTGGTCGTGATAGCCGCGGCGTTCGACCAGGAGTTTTTCGCCGCTGGACAACCGGCCATGCCAGATCGAGTTGCCACCCAGGTTTTCGATCAGATCGACGTCCATCATCAAAGTGCCGGCAGCCTCGCGCCCGACCTCGAAATGCTCCGGCCGCAAGCCGATCGTAACCTCCCTGTCGCTCCCCGGCCCGGAAGACAGGGCGGGTGTGAATACCGTTTCCGCCAGCTCGACCGTGCCGTCGGCGCGCAAGATGCCCTTGAAGAAATTCATCTTCGGCGACCCGATGAAGCCGGCGACGAACGCATTGTCGGGATCGCGGTAGAGGTCGATCGGGCGACCCTGCTGTTCGATGACGCCACGGCGCAGCACGACGATCCGGTCGGCCATGGTCATCGCCTCGACCTGGTCATGCGTGACATAGATCATGGTGGCGCCGAGCTGCCGGTGCAGCTTCGTGATTTCGACGCGCATCTGCACCCTGAGTTCGGCGTCGAGATTGGACAGCGGCTCGTCGAACAGAAAGGCCTTGGGGTGCCGCACGATGGCGCGCCCGATGGCAACGCGCTGCCGCTGCCCGCCGGAGAGCTGCGCAGGCTTGCGCTTCAGCAAAGACTGCAGTTGCAGCGCGGCCGCGGCCTCGGCGACGCGTTTGTCGACTTCCGCCTTGGCCATGCCGTTCATGCTGAGGCCGAAGCCCATATTCCGCTCGACGGTCATGTGCGGGTAGAGCGCGTAGGACTGGAAGACCATGGCGAGCTCGCGATCACCGGGTTCGATCGCATTGACCAGCCTGCCGTCGATCAGCACATCGCCGGAGGTGACGTCCTCCAGCCCGGCGATCATGCGCAGCAAGGTCGACTTGCCGCAGCCGGACGGGCCGACGAAAACACAGAACTCCCCCGCCGTAATGGCAAGATCGACACCGTTGATGACGTCGACCACGCCGAAGGACTTCCTGACCGCTTTCAGCTCGATCGCGCTCAAATCATGGCTCTCCCTGTTTCGATGCAATTCCAGACGCAAGACCGCTTCATTCATCCGGCCTTGCGCTGCGGTGCCGGCCCGTTGACCAGCCAGTCGAGATCCGCCGCCGACAGCGTGATGTCGAGCGCCTGCAGACTGTCGTCCAGCTCGCCCAGCGTCCTCGGTCCGATCAGCGGAACCGAAGGGAAATGCTGTGCAAGCACATAGGCCAGCGCGACGTGGATCGGGCTCTTGCCGAGGCGGCCGGCCAGTTCGATCGCCCTGTCGCGGCGGGCGAAATTGTCCTCGGAATACCAGACCCGTACCAGTTCCTCGCTGTCCAACTTGTTGCGGCCGGCACGCTCGGTGAAGAAGCCGCGCCCCTGGCTCGACCAGGCGAAATTCGGCATCTGCCGCTCGGTCAGCCAATGTCTCCAGCCGGCATCGGAAGAAGCGATGCAGCCGTCCCAGATCGGCACCAGCATCTCGGCTAGCGAGAAATTGTTGGACAGTGCACCGGGAGCCTGCCTGCCGTTCCTTTCGGCATAGTCGATTGCCGCCGCCATGCGCTCGCGCGTCCAGTTGGAGCCGCCGAACGGGCCACGGATGCGGCCCGCCCGCACTTCGGCATCCATCGCATCGACGAATTCGCCGACCGGCACATCGGGATTGTCGCGGTGCATGAAATAGACGTCGACATGATCCGTCTGCAGCCGGTCGAGCGATACCATCAGCTGCCTACCGATCGCGTCGGGCGTGCAGAATGGCGTGTGGGCGCCCTTGCCGATGACGACGGATTCCGCTCGCGTGCCGCGATTGCGCTGCCATTCGCCAAACAGTCTCTCGGTATAGCCGCCACCATAGACGAAGGCGGTGTCGAAGAGGTTGCCGCCGGCCTCGAAGAAGGCATCGAGCAGGATCGCACCGGAGGAGAAGCTGCGGAAATCCTCGAAGCCCAAGGCCAGCACCGAAGCCGGCTTGGCGACACCCGGGATCTGGCGCTTCGGGATGCGCGTGCCACTGCGGGCGAGCTTGCGTCCTGAAATCGTCTTCGGGCGCCCATCCGCTTTCTCGATGCCATATTCGAGGCCTATTGCGGCGCGCCATCTGTCCATCACGCGCAGATTGCCCAGGCTGTCGGTCCAGCCCATGCCCGGCCAGGCGAATTCCTGCCTTCCGGCCAGGATCGCGTCACCGGCCGCATCGATCTCGAAGGAATAGAGCCAGCCCTCCTCGCGGACCTCGATCGCCTGCCGGCCGTCGGCGGTGACCACATCGATGTGGCCGGTGCCGCCCTGCTTGCCGGAGGCGAACCAGAAATCGGCGACCTCGATGTGCCCCTTCGTGCCGAAGATGCGCAGCACATTGTCCTGGGCGAGCAGTATGGAACAGGAAACCTCGGCGACGATGCCGTTGCCGAATTTGAGCAGCGCCGAAGCCCATTCGTCGACACCGGTAACGCCGAGATGGCCGGCACCGGTGACGCTTTCGGGATCGAGGAACGGCTTGCCTGCAGCCGCGCCGGCAATCAGGCGAGCCATGGAAACCGGATAGCCGCCGACATCGAGAATGCCGCCACCGGCAAGGTCGTTGGCGAAAAGGCGATGTTCGGGCATCACCGCAGGCATCGCATAACCGAAGCTGGAGCGGATCAGCCGCACCTCGCCGATGGCGCCGGCGCTGATCAACTCGACCAGCTTCTTCGTTTGCGGATGCAGGCGGTACATATAGGCTTCGCCGAGGAAGCGGCCGGCCTTGCGGGCGGCATGCATGATGGCATCCGCCTCGAAGGCGGTCAGTGCCACCGGCTTCTCGACCAGAACATGCTTGCCGGCCTCGAGCGCCTTGATCGCCCATTCGGCGTGGCCGGGATGCGGCGTGGCGATGTAGACGGCATCGACGGCCGCATCCTCGAGCAGCGCATCGTACCCCTCAAGTATCCGGGCGCCGGGAAAGGCTTCGGCGAGGCCGGGCTTGCCGGGATCGCGCGTGGCGATGGCAGCCAGCTCGCCGCTGCGCGAATGCGTAACCCCTCCGGCAAAGGCCCTGGCGATGTTGCCCGGGCCGATGATGCCCCAGCGGATCTTGTTCGGCGTGTTCATGATGGTCTCCTCGATTGGCAGCGGGCCGGAACGGTCACTTGACCGCACCCGCCGAAATTCCGGCGATGAAATGGCGTTGCAGGGCGACGAACAGGACGAGCATCGGCGCGGTCAGCACCACAGCGCCAACCATGATGCCGCCCCAGGACACTTTGGTGAGGCCGATCAGGCTGCCCAGCGCCACCGGCGCGGTCATCATGTCCGGCCGGCTGTTGACCAGCAGCGGCCACAGATAGTTGTTCCAGCTGTGCAGGAAGAGGATGATCGACAGCGCGGCAAGCGTCGGCCGCGTCATCGGCAGCGCGATGTGGAAGAAGGTACGCCATTCGCTGATGCCCTCGACACGCGCCGCGTCGAACACCTCTTCCGGCAGCATGGTGAAGGACTGGCGCATGAACAGCACGCCGAGCGAATTGAACAGCGGCGGGACGATCAGCGCGAACCAGCTGTTGGCCATGTTGAAGTCGCGCGCCACCATGATGAACTGCGGGATGACGACGACGAAATAGGGCAAGGTGATCGTGCCGAAGATGATGCCGATCACTGCCGTGCGGCCTACGAAGCGATAGCGGGCCAGCGCCCAGCCGGCCATCGCGGTGAGCGCCACCGACAGCAGCGTGTAGATGGTCGCCACGACGATCGAGATCCCCATGGCGCGGATGAAATCCGTGTCGTGCTGCAGGTTGGCGAAGTTGTCGGCGAAGGCCGTCGACGGCAGCAATTGTATGGTCGAGCCGAAGATGCCGTCATCGGGCAGCGTGGCGAAGACGACCATGGTCCACAGCGGGAAAAGCCAGATCAGCGCCAGCGGCAGAAGCACGGCATGGAGGGTGATGGCGCGCCCCATCCGGGCGGTGAAAGACGGCATCAGCGGCGCTCCTTTCCGGCCCACATGTTGAGCAGTGAAAGCGCCATGGCGATTGCTGCGATGGTGTAGGCGATGCTTGAGGCATAGCCGAAGTTGAACGACAGGAAGCCCTGCCGGTAGAGCAGCATGCCAAGCGTTTCGGTGGCGCCGCCAGGACCGCCACGGTTGGTGATGAGGAACGGCTCGGTGAACAGCTGCATGGTGCCGATGATCGACAGCACGATGCAGAACAGGATGATGGGCCGCAGCAGTGGCACGGTGATGAACAGGAACTGGCGCGTCTTCGAGACCTTGTCGAGGGTGGCGGCCTCGTAGAGGTCCTGCGGGATGGACTGCAGCCCAGCCAGGATCAGGATGGCGTTGTAACCGGCCCAGCGCCAGGTGACGGCGATGATGATCAGCGCCATGGCCGCGGTCGGGTTCGAGGTCCAGGAGATCGGCGCGACGCCGATCAGGGCGAGCAGCTTGTTGATGATGCCGAATTCATAGTTGAACATCAGCCGGAAGACGGCGGCATAGGCGACCTCGCCGACCACGACGGGTGCGAAGAAGGCAAAGCGGAAAAGCCCGCGCGCCTTGAGCAGAGGCGAGTGCAGCAGCACGGCCAGCACCGTCGCCAGCGTGATCATGACCGGCACCTGCACGACGAGGATGATCAGCGTGTTCTTCAGCGCGTTGGCGAAGGCCGGATCGACCAGCAGGCGGCCCCAATTGGCCTGCGGCGCGAATGTCCACGGCAGGCGGCGCGTGTTGAGGAACGACATCCAGAACGAGCTGATGATCGGCCAAACCCAGAAGGCGAGGAAGATCAGCAGATAAGGCGTCAGGAAACCGTATGCTGTGAGGGTGCGGGGCCGCATTCCAACTCCACGAGAGCAATTCCAGGAAAAGTGCGCAGCGGTTTTCCGTCCAGAATTGCGTTAAAACAAATACTTAGAGCGTTTCCGCGCTTCCGTTAAACGGAAACGCTCTGGGCATGAGACACCGGCGACAGGACGGCATATCGGCCCGAAAATCGGGACTAGAGCGTCCATTGCGGTCGGAATAGACGCTCTAGTCCCCGCCGCCGGTGTCCCTGGGGAGGTTACTGGGACAGGGGCAGACCCGTCGCCAACTCGATCTGGCTGGCAGCATCGTCGAGCGCTGCCTTGGCATCCGGATAACCGCCTTCGATGTATTTCAGCTGCGTGGCGGTGAGGATCTTGTTGGCGTCGGTGAAGTAGGTCGTGCCGCGGCTTGGTTTGATCTTGGGCAGGGTCGACAGCACGTCGACCCATATCTTCTGGTCGCTCCAGTAAGACTGGCCTGATTGCACGAACGGATCGTCGAGCGCGGACAGCAGCGACGGTACCAGCCCATAGGCCTTGAGCATGGTGACCTGGCCTTCGACCGTACCCAGCGCGTAGCTGGTGAAGGCGTAGGCGGCTTCCTTGTTCTTCGAGGCCTCGGTGATCGCCAGCGACGACCCGCCCAGATTGGCCGCATGCGGACCATCCGCGGTTGCGCTGGGCAACGCATAGACACCCCATTTGCCGGCGAGTTCCTTGGCATTGGAGCGGATCGTGCCCTCATACCAGCCGCCGAAGATGTGCGTGGCGACCTTGCCGGCCTTGGTGGCCTGGATCTTCTCGTCCCAGTTGGCGGCGCTGACGAGATTGTCGGCCTTCATCTTCTTCACCGTTTCCAGCGCGGTGACACAGCCGGGCTGGTTGACGGTGATGGCGGAGCCGTCCGGCGAGAAGTAACCGCAGCCCTGTTCGTTCGAGATCATGCGGAAGAATTCGTCGTCACCGTTGAGGTCGGCCTCGGTCATGATGACACCGGGATTGGCCTGCATGATCTTCTTGCCGGCGGCGATGAAATCGTCCCAGGTCTTGATGGACGCGGGATCGACGCCCGCCTTCTCATAGAAGTCGCGGCGGTAGAACACCGTAACCGGACCGGAATCCCAGGGCATGGCATAGACCTTGCCGTTCGCCTCCAGTTCGACGCGCTTGAACTCCGGGAAAAGCTGGGCCGTGGCATCGGTGTAACCGAGCGTCTTCAGGTCGGCGAAGCAGTCGGGAAACTGGTTCCAGAATATCTCGGCTTCCTGGTTTTCGACCGTGATGATGTCGGGCAGCCCGGCGCCGCCTGCGGCGCAGCCGGCCAGGGTCTTGTCGAAGACCTGCTGATTGCCGAGGTCCTGCACAGTCACCTTTATGTCGGGGTGCTGCTTGTTGAAGCCGGCGATCGTCTCCTTCAGCGATGAGGCGGCGATGTTCCAGCTCCAGATCGTGATCTCGCCGGACTGGGCGAGCGCCGGGCCCTGGCCGAGCGCGAGCGCCATCGCCGCGCACACGAGTGTGTTACGCATCCTGTTCCTCCCATTTCGATTGCTCTCTCCCGGAGCAGACCGAGATTAGCGGATGGAACGGGCCGGTCTCCCGCAAACGGAACATGAATTTGCCGAATGGTAAGGTCGCGGGCAGCCCAGGCTGCATCCTGCCTGCACCTGCAGCCTTCCATTTGCGCTTGGAAAGGACCACGCTACACTGGACGCGGTTCTTCGCTTGCAGAAACAGGAGCTCTCGGCTTGGTGGACGGCAAGGGTGCAGGCGGTTCTTACTGGCGTACCGGCGCAAGCACGGTTGAAGCCTCCCCCATGCAGTTGCAGATGTTTCACACGCATCCCGCGGTCATGGAGGGGCCGCATTGGCACGCCCAGGTCGAGGTGAACTTTATCGTGCAAGGCAAGGTCCACTACCTGATGGCCGACCGCGAAGTGGTGCTGACGAAGGGCGACCTCTGCCTTTTCTGGGGCGGCATCCCGCATCAGATGGACTGGCGCAGCGACGACACGATCTACGCCGGCGCCCATCTGCCGCTGGTGCATTTCTTCAGGCTGAACCTGCCCACCGGCATCCAGCGGCACCTGATGGCGGGCCATGTGCTGATCCTGCGTGCGACGGACCCGGCCGACAGTTGCAATTTCGAGCGCTGGAACCTCTATGCCCGCTCCGGCGATGCCGCAAAGGCCGCGCATGCCGTGAACGAGCTGCTCTTACGGATCGAACGCATGCGTTTCGAGCCCTATGAACTGTTGCCCGGCGTAGCCGCTGCAAACACGGTCGACGAGTTCGACCAGCGCGCACTGCCGCTGGCGCTGCGCATCTGCTCCTTCATCGCCGACAATTTCCGCGACGACATCAGCATCGCCGACATCGCCGCCGAGTTCGCCATCCATCCGAAATATGCCATGAGCGTCTTCCGGCGTTCCACCGGCATGACGCTCAACGAGTATCTCAACCTGCTGCGCCTCAGCTATGCGCAGGCGATGCTGATGCGGGAGGACGCCAACGTCCTCCACATCGCCATGGAGAGCGGCTTCGGCTCGCTGAGCGCCTTCAACAAATCCTTCCGCAGGCTGGCCGGCATGACGCCATCCAGCTTCCGCCGCGCGGGATCGACCGCGTGACGACACTTGCAGGCAAGAGCCTCGGACCAACACATCACATGTTGAACATGCGCTTCAACGACTGCGTGAAGGCCTCGTCATCCTGCTGGCGGCGCATGTCGATGAACATGTTGGTGTCGTCACCGGTCGGGTAGCGCAGGCGGTCCTTGCCATCTGTCGCAGCCGCGAAGATCGCCTCGGCGACGTCCGATGTCTCCGCCGCCGGAAGAGTGGCAAAGGCCTCCACCGTGCCCTTCACCAGTGCGGCATATTCTGGCATCGACTCGTCGGCGCTGAAGACCAGCGAGCGACTGCCGAAATCGGACTTGGTCATGCCGGGCTCGACGAGTTTCACCCGCACGCCGATGGCGCCGAGCTCATAAGCGAGCGCCTCGGAGAGACCCTCCACCGCGAACTTGCTGCCGTGATAGAGCGAGCCCAGCGGGAACGCGACGCGGCCACCCATCGAACTGATGTTGACGATCGTGCCCTGACCGCGACGGCGCATATGCGGAAGCACCGCCCTGGTGACAGCCAACAGGCCGACGACATTGGTGTCGAACTGCCTGCGGATGGTTTCGGGCGATGTCGCCTCCAGCGGGCCATAGGCACCGAAGCCCGCATTGTTGATCAGGACATCGATCGCGCCGAACGCGCTGATGCCCTCGGCGACGGCATCGCCGATGCTCGCTTCATCCGTGACGTCGAGGCGCAGGACGCGAACCTTGTCGAGCTTGCTGAGCTCGGCCTCGTTTTCCGGCGTCCGCATCGTGGCGATGACGTTCCAGCCACGAGCCTGGAACAGTTTGGCGGTTTCCCGGCCGATGCCGGTCGACGCGCCCGTGATGAAAACAGTCTGCGACATGCTCACTCCTTCGCCCACCGCATGCGGCAGGCCCTTGCTTTGCGGCCCAGGGATTGAGGCCTGCGATGAAGTGGCATGTAGCAATTCTGATTATGGAGATAATCTGCCGAAAACGGGAAGGGTCTTGAACTTGAGGTTCATAGTCGTAGGCTGCCGCAATGATATGCCAACGATGCCCGGATCGGCTCAACCCATGAATCGCGACCTCTTTGACGGGCTGCCGCATTTCCTGGCAGTCGCACGCCATGGCAGCTTCACCGCCGCCGCCGAGGCGCTCGATATCAGCCCGACTGCGATGAGCAAGGCTATCCGGGCGCTTGAGACACGCTACCAGACCAAGCTATTCCAGCGCACGACCCGGCATGTGCGGCTGACCGATGCCGGCGCGGAGCTGTTCCAGCGCCTCGACCGCGCGGCCAACGAGATCAGTGATGCGCTGGCCACACTGAGCACGGCCCAGTCCGTGCCGGCAGGCACGCTGCGCCTCACCATCCCGCGAAGCGCCATGCGCTATCCGGTCCTGCCGATCATCGAGCGATTTCAGGAACTGTATCCAAGGGTGGTGCTCGACATATCGCTGAACGATGCGCTCGTCGACCTTGTCGCCGATGGCTACGACGCCGGCATCCGCCTGGGCGAGGCCATCGACAAGGACATGATCGCGGTACGGCTGACGCCGGGCAACAGATGGGCTATCGCCGCGAGCCCCGACTACCTCGCCCGTTCGGGAACGCCGAAACGACTCGAGGACCTGTCGCAACACAAGGCCATCCTGTTCCGGTTCCAGGCCTCGCGGACGCTTCACATCTGGGAGTTCGAGCGCCGTGGAAGAACGATCCGTGTGAAGATGCCCCAACAGGTGATCGTCGACGACCGGCTGGCGCTCGTCCGTCTTGTGAAAGCCGGGATCGGGCTTGGCTATGTCCAGGAACCGGAGGTCCAGGAAGAGGTCGAACGCGGCGAACTGCAACTGCTGTTTGCCGACCAGATCGGCAAGGACGACGGTATCTTCCTCTATTTCCCGACGGCGATGCAGAGCCAGCCGAAGCTGCGCGCCTTCATCGATGTGGTCAGGACGATACACGCCCGATAGCGGGATCGAGCTCCCGTGGAACGGCTGGGGGCCGACCTAAAATCGTGAGGGCGCGACGCTCAGCTTTCTGTGGGGTTCCGCCGTCGGGAAATTGCCTCGCCCGGCATCCTGTGTCATCGCCACGGCACATTGTGCTCGCGCGAGTCTCTTGGTAGTTTTGACCAAAAGATAAAAAAGCCAGCCAGGGGAACCAAGCAACATGTCGACTTCCAGCTCCTTCATACCATCCCGCCGCATTGTCCTCAAAGGTGTCGGTGCCGGCGCCGCACTCGCCATGACCGGCGGCTTCGCCGGCCGTGCTTTCGCCGCCGACCCGATCAAGGTCGCCGCCGTCTATACGGTGCCGGTCGAGCAGCAATGGGTGAGCCGCATCCACAAGGCGGCCAATGCCGCCAAGGAACGCGGCGACATTGAATATGTCTTCTCGGAAAACACCGCCAACACCGACTATGAGCGCGTGCTGCGCGAATATTGCGAGGCCGGCCACAAGCTGATCCTGGGCGAGGTCTTCGGCGTCGAGGACGCGGCGCGCGCGGTCGCTGCCGACTATCCGGACGTCGCCTTCCTCGCCGGCTCCAGCTTCAAGCCCGATGCGGCGAAAGCGCCGAATTTCGCGACCTTCGACAACTACATCCAGGACGCCTCCTACCTGACCGGGCTGATCGCCGGCGCGATGACCAAGTCGAAGAACATCGGCATGGTCGGCGGCTATCCGATCCCGGAAGTGAACCGGCTGATGAACGCCTTCATCGCCGGCGTGAAGGAAAGCGCTCCGGACACCAAGTTCCAGATCGCCTTCATCGGCTCGTGGTTCGACCCGCCCAAGGCCAAGGAAACCGCCTTCGCGCAGATCGATGCCGGCGCAGACCTGCTCTACGCCGAACGCTTCGGCGTTTCGGACGCCGCCAAGGAGCGCAAGGTGCTGGCGGTCGGCAACGTCATCGATACGCAGAAGGACTATCCCGACACGGTGGTGGCTTCGGCGCTCTGGCATTTCGAGCCGACCCTTGACCACGCCATCGCACAAGTGAAGGCCGGCGCCTTCAAGGCCGAGGACTACGGCGTCTATTCCTTCATGAAGAACGGCGGCTGCTCGCTGGCACCGCTCGGCTCGTTCGACGGCAAGGTGCCGGCCGAAGTGATGGCCAAGGTCGCTGAAAAGGAAAAGGCGATCAAGGACGGCAGCCTGACGATCGAGATCGACGACAAGGAGCCGAAGTCGAGCTAAGCGGCAGGTTATGAACGCGCCGTCGCCGCCTCCCCCGGCTCTCCGTCTTGCGGGCATCACCAAGCGTTTCGGTGCGCTGACCGCGAACGACGGCATCTCGTTCGAGCTCGGCCAAGGCGAGGTCATCGCCCTGCTCGGCGAGAACGGCGCCGGCAAGACGACGCTGATGAACATCCTGTTCGGTCACTATGTGGCCGACGAGGGCAGCGTCGAGGTGTTCGGCAAGCTGTTGCCGGCGGGAGACCCGAAGGCGGCGCTGGCTGCCGGCGTCGGCATGGTGCACCAGCATTTCACGCTGGCCGACAATATGAGCGTGATCGACAACATCGCGCTCGGCACGCAGCCGCTGTTCCGACTGAAGCTGGATCGTTCGGCGGCACGTGCCAAGATCGACCAGCTGGCGCGGGATTTCGGACTGGCCGTCAAGGCGGATGCGCTGGTGGCGGACCTTTCGGTCGGCGAACGCCAGCGCGTCGAAATCCTCAAGGCGCTCTACCGCGACGCGCGGGTGCTGATCCTCGACGAGCCGACGGCGGTGCTGACGCCGACCGAAACCGAGGCGCTGTTCAAGACCCTGAAACTGCTGGTCGCCAAGGGCCTGTCGGTGATCTTCATCTCGCACAAGCTCAACGAGGTGATGATGGCGAGCGATCGCGTGCTGGTGCTGCGCGCCGGCAAGCTGTCGGGCGAACGCCGCACAAGCGAAACCAACCGCCACGAACTGGCCGCCCTGATGGTAGGGCGTGAAGTCGCGCCGCCCGTCGTGGCCAAGGTCGAGCGCGGGGCGTTGCTCTATGAGCTGAACAATGTTTCGACCGCACGCCGCGCGCATGGCACGGCGCTGCAGGAGATCATGCTCGCGCTGCATGGCGGCGAGATCACCGGTGTCGCCGGCGTCTCCGGCAACGGCCAGGCCGCACTCGCCGGGCTGCTTGCCGGCATGGAAGCGCCGGTATCGGGCACGGTGCAGGTCAACGGCGCCGCGGTGACGGCGTGGTCGCCGCTGGCGGCATTGAACGCAGGCATCGCCCGCGTGCCGGAGGACCGGCACCGGCAGGGCGCCATCGCCGACATGAGCGTCAGCGAGAACGTCATCGCCGAGCGCTATCGCGACCGCCGCTTCAGCCGTAGCGGACTTGTCGACTGGGCGGCCGCGCGCGCCTTCGCGCAGTCGATCATCGATGACTACGAGGTGAAGTGCCCCTCGCCCGAGGCACGCATCCGGCTGCTGTCCGGCGGCAACATGCAGAAGCTGATCCTCGGCCGCGCGCTCGACCCCAACCCGTCCGTGATCCTGGCCAACCAGCCCTCGCGCGGGCTCGATGTCGGCGCCGTCGCCTATGTGCATTCCCGCCTGCTCGAAGCGCGTGCAAGGGGTGCCGCGGTGCTGCTGATTTCGGAGGACCTCGAAGAACTGCTGGCCCTGTCCGACCGCATCGTCGTGATCTCGGAAGGGCGGCTGTCGAAACCCTCGGCGCGCGGCGAACTCACCATCAGCCAGATCGGCGCCATGATGGCCGGGCACGAGGCGGCGTGATGGGTGGTGGCTGGCATTGGTTCGGTGCTGTTCCTCTCGTCGAGGCCGGGGAAATTCTCCTATGTTCCGGAATGGATCCCCGACACGCTCCGGTCGCTTCGCTCCCTCACGCGGTCGAGGATGACGGGTGGCATGGGGCGCTCCGGCCAATCTCCGACGCCGAGGCCGGCAGATGGCATATGACGGCCCCACCATTCTCCAACGTAAGCGCTAGCGGCGGCGTCGAGTTCGGCTCAAGCATTGTAGGTGGCGCCGACGTCAACACTTGGCGTTGGCAGAAAATGAAGCCCGTCATCCTCGACCTCGCAAGCGACCGCAGGGAGCGGCGAGTGTCGGGGATCCATTCCGGAACGTCGAAGACCATGCACATGACTGGTCGTCCCTCACTCCGTCACGGACACCACCATGCGGCTTGAACCGAAACCGGCGCCGTCGCTGGCGATGTCGATCCTGTATCCGGCTGCGGCGATCGCCGTGACCTTCGTCATTGCCGGCGTGCTGGTGATGCTTGCCGGCGCCAATCCGTTCTCGGTGTTCCGGCTGGTGCTGAAGGGTGCCGCCGGTTCGCAGTTCGCCATCCTCGAAACGCTGACCCGCGCCACGCCGCTGATCTTCACCGGCCTTGCCGTGGCCGTCGCCTTCCGCGCCAGGCTGTGGAACATCGGCGCGGAGGCGCAGCTCTACATGGGCGCCATCATCACCGTGGTGCTGGGCACCGGCGCACTGCCGCTGCCGGCGATCATCCTGGTGCCGCTGGTGATGCTGGCGGCACTCGTCGGCGGCGCGCTGCTGCTGGCCGGGCCGGCCTGGCTGAAGCTGCGCTTCGGCGTCGACGAGGTGGTGACGACGCTGCTGCTCAACTTCATCGTGCTTTTGTTCGTCTCGATGCTGCTGGAAGGCGTGCTGAAGGACCCGATGGCGCTCGGCTGGCCGCAGTCGCCCAAGATCATCGCCGAGGCGCAGCTGCCGCGCGTCATCACCGGCAAGCGCCTGCATTATGGTTTCGTCATCGCCGTCGCGCTGGCGGTCGGCCTGTGGTTCGTGATGAAGAAGACCGTGCTCGGCTACGAGATGCGCGCCGTCGGCCACAATGCCGAGGCGGCGCGCTTCCTCGGCATGCCGGTCAACGGGGTGCTGATGAAGACGGCGCTGCTTTCGGGCGGCATCGCAGCGCTCGGCGGCTTCTCCGAGGTGGCCGGGCTCAAGGGCAGCCTGACGCTCGATCTGTCGCCGGGCTTCGGCTACACCGGTATCGTCGTTGCCATGCTCGCCATGCTGAACCCGATCGGCGTAGTCTTCTCCGCCATCTTCGTTGCCGGCATCTTCGTCGGTGCGGCCGCCATGAGCCGCAGTGCCGGCGTGCCGAGCTACATCGCCGACGTCATGGTGGCGACCTCGCTGCTGACCATGGTCACCGCAATCATGCTGTCGCGATACCGGGTGAAGTGGAAATGATGGACGCTGTCGAGATCCTCTTCACCGCCAGCTTCTGGGTCGCCGCGATCCGCATCGCCTCACCGCTGATCTTCGCCACCATGGGCGAGCTGATCTGCGAGCGCGCCGGCGTGCTCAATCTCGGCATCGAGGGCATCATGACCGCCGGCGCCTTCGCCGGCTGGTTCACCGTCTATATGGGCGGCGATTTGTGGACCGGCGTGCTGGTCGCGGCACTGGTCGGCATGGCCTTCGGCGTGCTGCACTCGCTGCTCACCGTGCCGCTCGGCCTGTCGCAGCATGTCGTCGGCATCGGCGTGACGCTGCTGGCGACCAGCCTGACCTATTATGTCTACCGGCTGGCGCTGCCCGAGGTGACGTCACCGCCGAAGATCGAGCCGTTCCAGCCCTGGGCCGTGCCCGGCCTGTCGAAACTGCCGGTGGTCGGCGAGGCGCTGTTCACGCAGACGCCGCTGACCTATCTCGCCTTCATCCTGGTCATCGTCGTGGCCTGGGTTCTGTACCGCACGCCGCTTGGCCTTGCCGTGCGCGCGGTCGGCGAAAACCCGGGCGCCGTCGAGGCGCAGGGCATCTCGGTGACCGCGGTGCGCATGGGCGCGGTGATGGCCGGCAGTGCGCTGATGGCGATCGGCGGCGCGTTCCTGACCATGTCGGCCTTCAACTCGTTCTTCTTCAACATGATCAACGGGCGCGGCTGGGTCTGCATCGCGCTGGTGGTGTTTGGCTCCTGGCGGCCCGGCAAGGCGCTGCTCGGCGCGATCCTGTTCGCCGCCTTCGACGCCTACCAGATCCGGCTGCAGCAGCTCTCCGGCGGCGTGGTGCCCTACCAGGTGTTCCTGATGCTGCCCTATGCGCTTTCGATCCTTGCCCTCATTGTGGTTGCAAGGCGGGCGACCTATCCAAAGGCCCTCATGGTGCCCTACCAGAAAGGCGAGCGATGAATTTCGACCTGATCGTCAAGACGGCAACGCTGGCCGACGGCAGCATCGCGGACATCGCCATCAAGGGCGACAGGATCGCGGCCATCGCACCGAAGATCGAGGCCGAGGCCGGCCGCATCATCGATGCGACAGGCAACCTGGTGTCGGCGCCTTTCGTCGACCCGCATTTCCACATGGACGCGACGCTGTCCTACGGCATTCCGCGCATCAATGCCTCAGGCACGCTTCTCGAAGGCATCTCGCTGTGGGGCGAGCTGAAGCCGCTTTTGACGCATGAGGCGGTCAAGCAACGCGCGCTCGCCTATTGCGACTGGGCGGTGTCGATGGGCCTGCTTGCCATCCGCACGCATGTCGACACCTGCGACGATCGCCTGCTGGCAGTCGAGGCGCTGCTCGAGGTGAAGAAGGAGGTCGCGCCCTATATCGACCTGCAGCTGGTCGCCTTCCCGCAGGACGGACTCTACCGCTCGCCGAACGCGCGCGAAAACACCATCCGCGCGCTCGACCTCGGCGCCGATATCGTCGGCGGCATTCCGCATTTCGAGCGCACGATGGAAGACGGCCGCCGCTCGCTGACGGAGCTGTGCGAGATCGCCGCCCAGCGTGGGCTGATGGTCGATATCCATTGCGATGAAACCGACGATCCGCTGTCGCGCCATATCGAACAGCTTGCCTACGAGACGCAGCGGCTGGGCCTGCAGGGACGCGTCGCCGGTTCGCATCTGACCTCGATGCATTCGATGGACAACTACTACGTCTCGAAGCTGATCCCGCTGATCGCGGAAGCGCAGGTGTCGGCGATCCCCAACCCGCTGATCAACATCATGCTGCAGGGCCGCCACGACAGCTATCCGAAGCGCCGCGGCATGACGCGCGTGCCGGAGATGCTGAAGGCCGGCATCCGCGTCGGCTGGGGTCAGGACTGCGTGCTCGACCCGTGGTATTCGCTGGGCACCGCCGACATGCTGGACGTCGCCTTCATGGGCCTGCATGTGGCGCAGATGTCGAGCCCCGCCGACATGGCGCGCTGCTTCGACATGGTCACCAACGTCAATGCCGCGATCATGGGACTGGATCACCTCGGCATCGAAGTCGGCAAGACGGCCTCGATGGTGATGCTGGATGCCGGCAACCCGATCGAGGCCCTGCGGCTGCGCGCCGATCGGCTGTGTGTGATCGCCAGGGGCAAGGTGGTGGCCGAACGGCCGAAACGGGACATGGCACTCAACATCGCCGGGCGTCCGTCGAGCATCAACCGGCGGCACAGGGCCTAAAACAATTCGAGGAAAAGTGCGTAGCTGTTTTCCGATCGGAACCGCATAGAAGAAAAGGGTTCGGAAACGCTTCAAGGTTTCAGCCGCGCGGCAACGAAATCCCTGACCTGCGCAACGGCCTGCTCGCGAGAGATGCTGCCGGGCTGCAGCCCCAGTCGGAGCCAGAGGCCATCGATCAGGGCGGTGACGCCGAGGGCGACTTCTTCGGCCAGAACGGCGGGTGCAAGCTGCCGCAACGCCGACATCAGGTTCGATCGCATGCGGGCGTGAAGTACGGTCTGGATGCGGGCCAGGTTTTCATCCCGCGGAACCTCGGCGCACAATGAAAGCCATGCGTGGCAGACGGACGGCTGGAAGAGGTGCGGCTCAAAATTGCCCTCTATCACCGCATCCAGTCTTTCCGCCGGCGTGCGCGCCCGCTGCAGCCTGCCGATGACGGCATCGCGCAACACGGCGTTTGCTTCGCGCATCGCGTGCTCGAACAACTCCTGCTTGCTGCGGAAATAGTGCAGCACGATGCCCTTGGATGCCCCGGCCTGCGCGGCGACCTTCTCCAGGGTCGTCCCGGCGGCACCTTCTTTCTGCAGGACCGCAAAGGCGGCCTGCCGCAGTTCCCTGCGGCGGATATCGCTGATGCGTGTGAGTTTCAAAAGCCACTCCCGATTCCGCAGGCATATTGACAGCGTCGCCCCATCAGATCAAGAATTGACCTATGGGACAATAAATATACCAGACGGTCAAAGGGAGATTGCCATGCACGGATTCAAGAGTGTCGTTTCGTTGTTTGCCCTGACGTTTTCAACGGGAATTGCCATTGCCGGTGATGCGGATTCCTGCCGCACGGTACGCATGGCGGAGCCGGGGTGGAACGACCTGGCGTTCACCACCGGGGTGGCCAACGTGATCCTCGACGCACTCGGCTATACGCCGAAGAGCGACATCATCGGGATCAACGTCATCTACGAAGGCATGAAGAACAACGACCTCGATGTCTTCCTGGGTTACTGGAACCCGGCCATGGTCAGCTATTTCGATCCGTACAAGAAAGACGGTTCGATCGATACCGTGCGCGTCAACCTGACCGGCGCCAAATACACCTTTGCCGTGCCCAGCTATGTCTGGGAGGCTGGCGTCAAGGACTTCAAGGATTTGAGCAAGTTCGCCGACAGGTTCGAGCATCAGATGTATGGCATCGAGCCCGGTTCCAACCAGTTGATGCTCGACGCGATCGCCGACCCGGCGCTCGACCTGAAGGACTGGAAGGTGGTGGAGTCCAGCGAGGCCGGGATGCTCTCGGAGGTCGGCTACAGGATCAAGGAGAAGAAATTCATCGTCTTCCAGGGATGGGCGCCGCACCCCATGAACACGATGTATGACTTCGGATACCTCACCGGCGGCGACAAATATTACGGTCCGGATTTCGGTGCCGCAACCGTGTCGACGCAGACCCGCAAGGGTTATGCCGGCGAATGCCCGAATGTCGGGCAGTTCCTCAACAACCTCGCCTTCGACATCGACTTCGAGAATACGGGCATGGGCTACCTGATCAATGACGGCATGCAGCCGCAGGATGCCGGCCTGAAAGCCATCAGGCAGAACCCCGAAAAACTGACGGCATGGCTCGCGGGGGTCACCACATTCGACGGCAAGCCGGGACTGGAAGCGGTCAAGGCGAAGCTCGGCCTGTGAACGGCCCTGTCGACCAGGACGGCTGGGTCGATCGCAAACGCCGGCTTCTGCTGGAGAACGGCAGGCTGGCCTTCGTGGAGCAGGCCGGCACCGAGCCTGCTGTCGTCCTGGTGCATGGCTTCACCGACACCAGCCGCAGCTTCTCCCTGCTGATGCCGCACCTGGCCGGGCATCGGCTGCTGATCCCCGACTTGCGCAACCATGGCGGTTCGTTCGGCGCCGAGCCCGACGGACTGGGCTGCTTCGCATCGGACCTGATCGCGCTGGTCACGGCGAAGGGTCTGCATCGCCCGGTTCTGGTCGGCCACTCGCTTGGCGCGATGGTCGCCATCGAGGCGTGCGCGGCCGCTCCCGGCCTGTTCGGAGCGCTCGTTCTCATCGGCTGCTCGTTGCGCCCCAGGATCGGAAACGAGCATCCGGTCACGACAGGCCTGAAGGCGCTGCGCGACCCGATCCACCCGGCGGATCCATTCTTCGACTACTGGCATCATTGCCGGGAGGACGTACCCAAAGCTTTCCTGGAGAAAATCGCGCTGGAGGCATCCGGCATGCCCGCCGCACGCTGGCGCTCGGTGCTGGACCTGATCCGGCACGTCGACCTCACAACCAGGGTGCACGAGCGCGGCAGCATCGAAACCGTGCTCATCAACGGTGTCGAAGATACGCTCTTCGACAGACGCGACCGTGCCCTGCTGGTGTCGGCCCTGCCAGAAGCAACGGTCATCGACCTGCCGCGCACAGGACACAATCCGCATTGGGAAGAACCGTCGCTGGTCGCGGCGGCGATCCGAAAATGCGCAGCGATTGCGCAATAGAAGCAGCAATTCATCCGCAGTGAAAAGCGGGCGGCAGGACCACCCGCTTCCAAATCGAGTCCGTACCGCCGTCAGGCTGCCACGCGGCCTGACTTGATGTATTCCACCATCTGCGACACCACCGTGCCCCAGCCGTCGTGGAAGCCCATTTCCTCGTGCTTCTGGCGGCTGGCCTCCTCGCCATGGATGGCGATGGCGCGATAGCGTGTACCTTCCCCGTTTCTGGCGAAATCCAGCACGGCGGTGAAGAATGGATTGGACGAGGGCCGATACCCGCCAAGCAGCGTGTCTGTGGTGACCAGGCGCTCGAACGGCTTCACCTCGAGATAGCAGCCGCTGTTCGGGAACTCCTGGCCTTCGGGCGAACGAATGGTGAAGTTCATCGCGCCGCCAGGACGCACATCCAGATCGCAGGCCGTGATCGTCCAGGGCTTCGGAACGAACCAGTGGCGCAGATGTTCCGCAGTCGTCCAGGCACGCCAGACGAGTTCCACCGGCACATCGAGCTCACGTTCCAGCACGAGGTCGAGCTTTGGATCGACCGTGATCTTGGGCAATGTCATCTGGTACCTTCCTCCTTCAGTTTGAGCAGATAGCTGTCGAGCCGGTCGAGCCGCCGCTCCCACAGCTTGCGCTGGCGTCCGAGCCAGTCTTCGGCAAGCCTGAGCTGGTCGGCGGCCAGTTCGTAAGTTCGCACCCGGCCGGTCTTTCGGGAGCGCACCAGCCCACTGCCTTCCAGCACCTTCAGGTGCTCGACGAAGGATGGCAGCGCCATGCCGTAGGGAGCGGCCAGTTCGCTCACTGAAGCAGGCTGTGCGGAAAGCCGTTCCAGCACGCTGCGGCGTGTCGGATCGGACAGGGCGCGGAAGATGCGATCCACGACGGCCGGACTGGGCATTTGCCGTGGAGAGCCGCCGAGCGTTTGCGGTGTCATGTCCTGGCCCTTCGAATGCAGTCGGGCAGCGTGATAGCGCAACAAAATACTTAGGTCAAATCCTTAGTGATGTGTTCGAGAAAGGCGAGATTTCGGCGACCGCTTCAGGGAGGCCACGATGCAGGCAGGCATGCTGCCACCCGTTGCAAACCTTTGGCATACTGAAATCCCTTGCGTGATGTTGTAGAGGCGAAGGCACCCGAACCCACGACAGGTGATGCATGAAGATCGTCTCCCACAGTGCCGGCGTGCTGGCCATGACATCGGGCGAGTGGCGCATCTGGTCGCTCTCGGATGGTCATGTCGACATGGAAGCGACGCTGCTGCGGGATGCGGGTGACAACCCGTTCCCGGCAACCGTGAAGGCTGAGGATCGGGTTCGCCTTTCCGTCAATTGTTTCGTCGTCGTCAGCCCTGATGGGCAGAGCGTCCTGATCGATTGCGGCGCCGGTGGCAGCTGGGAGCCGACGATGGGCAAGCTGGGAGCGGTGATGGAGGAAGCGGGGATCGATCCGGCTTCGATCACGACCATGGCGGCCACTCACGCGCATGAAGATCATGTCAGCGGCCTGCTGACGCCGGATGGCCGCGCGCTTTTGCCGAAACTGGACGCGATCTTGATTGGCGAAGACGCCGTCAAGGGCTTCCTTGCCAAGACACATCTCGCAACATTTCGGCCTCTGTTGAAGCCTGTCCGCGACGGCGATCGACTGGAGAGCGGACTGCAGGCGGTGGCACTGCCGGGCCATGCCCCAGGCCATGTCGGCTACGCTCTCAGGACGGGTGAAGACCAATTCCTGTTCTTCGGCGATGTCGTGCATGTTCCGGCACTGCAGTTTGCCGACCCGACGATCAGCTGGGGCTATGACGACGACCAGCCGACCGCGCGCATCACGCGGTTGAACGTCCTGCGGCAGGCAGCAAGCCAGGGAACGTGGATCGCTGGCGCGCATCTCGGCAGGCCAGGGATCGGCCGGGTGGCTTCAAAGGACAGCTCGTACATCTACGAACCGGCAGGCTAGATCAGGTCAGCACGGCAAAGCGCTTGCGATACTCGGCCGGCGTCACGCCGACATGACGGGCAAAGGCGCGGCGCAACGTGTCGGCGTCGGCAAAGCCGCAATGGGCTGCGACCTGCTTGGGCGCTTCATGGCCGAGCTCCAGCCGCCGCCGAGCCGCGCTGACACGCACCTCCTCGACCCAGCCCGCCGGCGTGATGCCGACCTCGCTGCGGAACAGCCGCGCAAAATGGCGCGGGCTGATACCCAGGCGCCCGGCAAGGCTGGCGACGCTGTGGTCGAGAGCCGGATTGGCGGCGACCCAGCGCTGAAGCTCCTGAAACGCAGCACGGCCTGTCGGCACCGCCTCACCCTTGCGGCTGAACTGCATCTGGCCGCCAGGTCGTTTGAAGAACATCACCAGCTGGCTTGCCACACGCATGGCAATGTCATGGCCAAGGTCCTCCTCGACCAGGGCGAGCGCGAGATCGAGTCCGGCCGTCACGCCGGCTGCCGTGCGCGCTGGTCCGTCGCTGACATGGATGGCATCTTCATCGACCGCTACATTGGGAAAACGCTGCGCCAACTCTCCCGCCAGCGCCCAATGGGTGGTGGCGCGGCGACCGTTCAGCAGGCCTGCCGCAGCCAGAAAGAACGCACCGCTGCACACCGAGCCGAAGCGCCGCGCACGTGGCGCGCGTCGCCGCAGCCATTCTACAACGGTACCCTCCACCGTTATCGCGGCCGCATGCGGACACCCGGCCACCAGCAGTGTGTCGATGGCTTCGCCGTCATCCTCGGTTATGACCATATCCGGCAGCAGCCGGGCACCTGACGAACTGCGCAGCGGACCCGGCTCACTCGCAGCGACCACGAGCCGGTAGATGTCGCGACCGGCCTGGCTGTTCGCTTCAGCAAAGACATCGAGCGGCCCGGAAACGTCCAAGAGCTGTACACCCGGCAGAGCCAGCATCACGATCCTTCTTTGGAAAGTCTTCGGCTTCGTTCGCATGCGCGTCCGCTTCGATCCGGTTTTGTCTGTTTTTGCCGTGTTACAGTAATTGCAGACAGATGTATGCGGATTTTATCCTGGCGGCCAGTAGCAGATGCAGGAAAGAACCATGTCACTCATCGTCAAAGAGGCCGCGATCCCGGACAGCAAGCTGGCGCGCAGGATCACCGATTTCATTCGCGACACCGAAACGGAACTGCTCTTCAATCATTCGAGCCGCGTCTATCATTTCGGCGCGATCGCAGGCGTCCATCGCGGCCTGAGCTTCGACCGCGAACTGCTTTACGCCGGTGCGATGTTCCACGACATCGGCCTGATGCCGAACCACAGCAGCAGGCATGAACGCTTCGAGGTCGATGGCGCGCATGCCGCCCGCGATTTCCTGCGCAGCCACGGGATAAGCGAGGAGGACGCCTATACCGTGTGGACGGCGATCGCGCTGCACACCACACCGGGCGTGCCGCAGCACATGCATCCCGTGGTGGCGCTGGTGACGGCCGGCGTCGAGATGGATGTACTCGGGCTGACCTACGACCAGTTTTCGGATGCCGAGCGCGAGGCGGTGGTCGGCGCGTTTCCGCGCACGCCCGAGTTCAAGGAAGACATCATCCAGGCCTTCTACGACGGCATCAAACACAAGCCGGACACCACCTTCGGCAACGTCAAGGCCGACGTCATCGCCGACAAGGAACCGCATTTCCACCGTGGCAATTTCTGCAGCGTGATCCGCTGCTCGCATTGGCACGGCTGAGCATCCATTGGCTCGACAATTGAGCATGAACCGGGCCCCTGGCGGCTCGGCTTGCCCTCCACTGGGAAGGGCCGAGGTCCGCACAACGGCGTGCGGGCCTCGGTTCGCGCGACGGCCGAGCAAACCACGCTGAACGCGCAATGGATGCCGGAATGCATCTCGCATCCATCATCCCGATTACCATCCTGTGTCTTAAGATGCTTCACCAAAAGCGGGACTAATCTCTTGCATCCAAGTCATCGAAGATAAAGCTGCGTATTTCGTTCAAGCAGGGGAGGAGACCAGTTTGACCGCAACGTTATCGCAAGTGCAGCTGCAAGTGCAGGAACGGCCCGAGGACGAACAACTCGGACTGTTCGCCAATCTTGCCTATGGTTTTCAACATGTACTGACCATGTATGGCGGCATCGTCGCCGTGCCGCTGATCGTCGGCCAGGCCGCCGGCCTTTCACCGAACGAGATCGGCCTGCTGATCACCGCCTCGCTGTTCGCCGGCGGGCTGGCGACGATCCTGCAAACGCTCGGCGTCCCCTTCTTCGGCTGTCGGCTGCCGCTGGTGCAAGGCGTGTCCTTTGCCGGGGTCGCCACCATGACGGCGATCGTGACGGGCGGCGGCGGCCTGCCGCAGGTGTTCGGTGCGGTGATCGTGGCCTCGCTGATAGGCCTTCTGATCACGCCGGTGTTTTCGCGCATCACCAAATTCTTCCCGCCGCTGGTGACAGGCATCGTCATCACCACGATCGGGCTCACCTTGATGCCGGTGGCCGCGCGCTGGGCAATGGGCGGCAACAGCGCTTCGCCGGAATTCGGCAGCACTGCCAATATCGGGCTGGCCGCGCTGACGCTGCTGATCGTGCTTCTGCTCAGCAAGCTGGGCAGTGCCACGATCTCGCGGCTTTCGATCCTGTTGTCGATGATCATCGGAACGGTGGCCGCGGTTGCGCTCGGCATGGCGGATTTCTCGAAGGTGATGGACGGACCTTTCTTCGCCCTGCCGACGATCTTCCATTTCGGCCTGCCGGTGTTCGGGGTTGCGGCGACGATCTCGATGCTGATCGTCATCATCGTGACGCTGGTGGAAACATCGGCCGACGTGCTGGCAGTCGGCGAGATCATCGGCACCAAGGTCGATTCCCGCCGTCTCGGCGACGGCCTGCGCGCCGACATGCTGTCGAGCTCGCTGGCGCCGCTGTTCGGCTCCTTCACGCAGAGCGCCTTTGCTCAGAATGTCGGGCTGGTCGCCGTCACCGGCGTGAAGAGCCGCTATGTGGTGGCGAGCGCCGGCATGATCCTGATCACGCTGGGATTGCTGCCCGTCATAGGCAGGGTCATCGCGGCAGTGCCGCCTTCCGTGCTCGGCGGCGCCGGCGTGGTGCTGTTCGGAACGGTGGCAGCGAGCGGCATCCGCACGCTGTCCAAGGTCGAATACACCAACAACATGAACCTGATCATCGTCGCCACCTCACTCGGCTTCGGCATGATCCCGATCGCGGCACCGCAGTTCTACGAGCATTTCCCGGCCTGGTTCGCCACCATCTTCCATTCCGGCATCTCGTCGGCGGCGGTGATGGCGATTGCCATGAACCTGCTGTTCAACCACTTCCGCACCGGCAATTCCGACCAGCAATCGGTGTTCGTCGCCGGCATGGAGCGCACGCTGCGCTACCAGGACATCGCCTGCCTGCACGAAGGCGACTATTTCCTCGACGGCAAGCTCTACGATTCCACCGGCAAGCCGGTGCCGATCAAACACGAACACTAGAGCAATTCAGCGAAGTGAGCGGCGATTCTGCGTCCAGGGTTGCGGAGAAACCAAGAGCTGGAACGGCGCACGTCTGATCAGAAAGAACACCGCAACATCGTCAAACCGCATGGTCCTGAAGAGTCAATTACCCTTCGGGACCATGCTCTGTTCACGAACCGCGCGGCTGAGACGATGGCCGCCTGGAAAAGTCCAGATTAACCGGCCTTGACCGTTCCAGCCGCGATCCGACCGTTGGCGCCACATCGCTGCCGACTTCCGCCAGGTCAAAGTCGCGTGCCCAGACACTGCCGGCTCCGCGCAGGTAGAAGCCGAAATTGATGACCTCTGCGCCTTCTTCGATGTCGAGCACAATGCGCCGCGTCGTCCAGCCGTTTGTCCCGCGCAGGACACCGTCGGCCGCGCGCGCTTCCATGTTGTCGAAGTTGAGCACCTTGCCCTGCGCGCCATCCACGCGCAGCCACAGCGTCGCCGCGCCTTCGACGGCTTCGGTCTTCAGGCTCGCGCTGAGCATGATGCGTTTGCCGAGATAACCGCCCGCCAGAAAAGTCTGCATCAGCGTGCCGAAGCCGTTCCATGTGTCGGCGCCGTCGTCCAGTCCATGCCGGCTGCGGATGAGTGCTGCTCCCTCACCCTCGTCGACGCCCATTTCATAGTCGCTGCTGCGGGAGCCGCTGACCACCCAGCCTTCCGGCAGGGCAGCATGCTTTTGTCAGGTTGCAGTTCGATCTTCGCCGCCAGCGTGTTCCAGTCGGCAAGGCCAAACTGCCGGGCGACAAGCTCAAGGCAGTCGCTGTGGGAGAGATCAATCCTTCGTTCGCGTAACCCCTGCCGCAGGGTTTTCGCCATAACCTTTGCATCGCGGAATGTGCGCATGTCCGATCCTCTTGGGACGAACTCAGGGCCAGTGCTCGCATTGCTGACAGGTTCGTCCACAAGGGTCAGACGATCCATGGGAAGCGTGCATTCACCGGACCCGAAGGCGCGAGCGGCAGGCTGCACCAGCCTTGCGGCAAGGTAGCGCCGGGTCGATGATTCCGCAAGACGATCAACAGGCAGGGATCCTTGCGGTTTTCAACTGCGTCAGCACGGTACCGCCACCGGATGCCCGCCAGAGGGATGCGACATCACCTGCATCTCCACGCGACAGATGTCGCGAAGCCGATCCGGGGTGACGATCTCCTGTGGCGTGCCGCGCGCGATCAGCTTGCCCGAACGCAGCGCGACGATCTCGTCGCAGAAGCGCGCGGCCATGTTGACGTCGTGCAGCACCACCACGACACCGCGCGAATGGCCGAGTTCACGCACCAGCGACAGCACCTCGATCTGGTGGGCGATATCGAGCGCCGAGATCGGCTCGTCGAGCAGAAGGCATTCGGCATCCTGCGCCACCAGCATGGCGATCCACACACGCTGGCGCTCGCCGCCGGACAGCGTGTCGACCAGCCGGTCGCCGAAGGCAGCGATGCCGGTGCGTTCGATGGCGTCGTCGACCTTGTCGTGGTCCAACTTGCCGAAGCGGCCAAGCGCGCCATGCCAGGGATAGCGGCCAAGTGCCACCAGTTCCCTGACCTTCAGGCCCGATGCCGGCGGTGTGTGCTGGGGCATGTAGGCGAGGCGGCGGGCGAAAGGGCGGGCGCCCCATTCGGAGAGCGCCCTGCCCTCGAAGGCGACGCTGCCTTTGCTTGCCGGCAGCTGACGGGCGAGGATCTTCAGGAGCGTGGATTTGCCGGAGCCGTTTTGGCCGATGAGGCCGACGACGCGCCGCGACGAAAGCGTCAGTGACACCGTGTCGAGAAGCGTCCGGCCGGAAAGCTGGAACGACACATCGTCGAGCGCGAACATGGGTGCGGCGGGGCCAGACTCCGTTGCAACGCCCTCGGACAACAACGCGGATCGGGCTGCACTCATCGCACCGCCTCCATGGCGCGCCAGTAGGCGACGTTGATGTAGCGCCGCTTCTGGGTGACTTTCAAAGCGGGGCGCAGCGCCTCGCAGTCGGAAAACTCTCCGGCGATCCAGATGAAATGGTCCTCGGCCTCGCCCGCCAATGTCGAGATCGCCTTCTTGGTGGCTGCGATAAAATCACCATGCCCGCACTGATGCCGGCAGAACCAGCACAGATCGATGCCGTCGGGTCTGACGAGATCGCAGACTGCCTCCTTATCGTGCGTGTCGATCAGGACGGTGCCCCGCGCCTCCGGCGGCAGGGTTTCGAGGATGCGAGCGATAGCGGGAAGTGCTGTTTCATCGCCGGCCAGCAGATAGTCGCGCGCCGGCTTCACGCCGAGACCGCAAGGTCCGGAGATGCCGCAGACATCACCGACCCTGGCCCGCCGCGCGAAATCGCAGGCCGGCCCGGCAGCTTCGTGCAGGACGAAATCGACATCGATCCAACCCTGCGCGGCATCGATGCGTCGGATCGTGTAGTAGCGCGTGATATCCTCTCTACCGCCAAACCGAGCCGCCACCGTCCTTTGTGCCGCATCGGGAACATGCAGCCGCAGATGCAGGTTGGCCGGGGTGTCGAAACGGACAAGGTTTTCGCCGGCAAGCCGAAGCCGATGCATGCGTTCCGAGATACGCTGCGTTGCCACGACGGTGACGAGCCGGAATCCGGCCTCCCTTGCAGTGTTCATCAGCGCCTCGCGATCAGAAGGAGGAGGAAAGGGCCGCCGACAATGGTTGCAAGCAGGCCGGCGGGGATCTGGAACGGAAAGATGATAGTGCGGCCGATCCAGTCGGCTACCAGCAACACCAGCCCGCCGATCAGGGCGGAAGCGGTCAGCTGCAGGCCGGCCCGCTGGAAACCGGACAGCCGTGCCAGATGTGGCCCCATCAGCCCGGCAAAGCTCAATGGCCCGACCAGAATAGTGGCACCGGCGGTGAGCAGCGCGCACAGCGAAAACAGCAGATTGCGGCTGAGGTTTTCCGACACACCGTTGGCGATGGCGACGCTTTGCCCGAGCGGCAGCAGTTCGAGCCAACGCCGGATAAAAGGGACGCAACACAGGGCGGCAGCCAGCATCGCCGTTGCGACAAGCGCCTCACCGGGACGCACGGCATAGGTGGAACCGGACAGCCAGGCCAGCACCTGATCGAGGCGTGGATCCTGCGCTGCCATCAGCACGGCCATGACGAAACCGGAAACGGAGCTGAGCGCAATGCCGATCAGCAGCAGGCGGTCGCCGTTGAAACCCGGCCTGCGCGACAGCGACAGCATCAGCACCAGCACCGCGAATGCCCCGACCGAGCCGGCAGCGATCTGGTCAGTGCGTATCGAAGCCGTCGCGGTCAAGAGCAGGATGATCACCGCCAGCATCGCGCCGGACGAAACACCGAGCACCTCCGGCGAGGCCATCGCATTGCCGGTGACGCGCTGCAGGATGGCACCGGCCAGTGCCAGCATGGCGCCCCCGCTGAAGGCGGCAAGCGCGCGCGGCCAGCGCCAGCCGATGGCGGTGTCGGCAAAGTCCCATGTGACGGTCCAGCCGTCGACGCCGCGCCCCAGTGAAACGGCAACGCAGAACAGCACGACAAGCAGCACGGCCAGCACGAAGAGCGCAACCACGGGACGCTCGAGACGGCGCGTGGCCGGCTCGCTGCCCGACGTCGGCGGCGCCAGCATCCTGAGGCGCCGGATCAGCACAAACAGCAGCGGCGCACCGAGCAGTGCGGTGACCGCGCCGGTCGGAAACAGCCGGTAGGTGACGGGAAGCGAAAGCACCACCTGGTCGGTGGCGGTCAACAGAACCGCGCCGACCGCCGCGGCCCACAACATCTCGGTCCCGGTTCCGCGTGCTCCCGATGCACGCGCAAGTGCAGGCGCCGCAAGGCCGACAAAGCTGATGACACCGACAGCAACGGTGGTCACCGCCGTCAGCCCGGCCGCGACGACAAGTGCCGCGAGCCGATAGGTGTTGAGCGGCAGGCCGAGGCTTCGCGCATTGGCGTCATCGAGGGCAAGCACCGTCAGTGGACGCAGCAGCAGGCCTGCCAGCATCGACAGCACCAGCAGGCGCGGTGCCAGATAGGCGGCACCGCTCCAATCCTGCTGGTCGAGATAGCCTGCACCCCAGATGAAGATGCCGACCAGGAAATCGTGGTTGAACAGCGACAGCACGGCGCTTGCAGCGCCGCAATAGAGGCTGACGATCATGCCGGCGAGGGTGACCGTGACAGGCGACAGCCCCTTGCGCCAGGACAGTGCGAGCACTGCGAAAAGCGCCAGCAGCGCACCGGCAAGCCCAAGCCACTCCCGCTGCGCCTCAGCCCATTGTGGCAACCACAGCGTTGCGGCGGCAAGCAGCAGATAGGCGCCGGCGGAGACGCCCAGGGTCGCGGGCTCGGCCAGCGGATTGCGCAGGATGCGCTGCAGGATCGCGCCGGCGAGTCCGAGCCCGGCGCCGGCCATCAGGCTGACGGCGATGCGTGGCAGCACGGTGTAGTGCAGCAACATCTCCCCGGTCACGTCCGGATCGGGAAACAGCATCGTGCCGATCCCAGCACCTTCGGGCAGCAGGGCACCGACATTGCGTATGGTCAGAACCAGCGACAGCAGGGCAAGAAAAGCAGTGGCAACGGCGGGGTGGACAAGCCGGCTCATCAACTCGTCCCTTCCGCCAAGGCGACAGAGGCAAGCCGGGCGAAGCGACGGGCTGGAGGCAAGCCACCGTAGAACAGTACGTCGGCGACGCGGGTCACATGCCTTTCGCGCACGAAGGGCAGGCTTTTGATGACCGGCGCGGCCAGCAGCCTGTCCAGCCTGTCGCCGCTGCTGTCACCGATGCACAGCAACCGCGCCTGCGGGTAAAGCGCAAGCCGGTCGGCGGCGACGGTCGTGTGGCCGTAGAGCGAGGAGTGTCCATCCCAGGCATTCTCGATGCCAAGGAGATCGAGCACGTTCTGGAACAGGCTGTTCCTGCCGAACACCAGCAGGCGGCGGCCGTCGATGACAGTCGCCACGATGAGCGGCCTGCCGTCATAGGCAGCGAGGCGCTTCTTCGCCTCTGCGATCTCCGCTTCGAAACCGGCCTGGAAGCTATCGAACTGCGCAGAAGCTCCGAGCCGCCCGGCAAGTTCCGACAAGGCTTTGCGGCCGCCATCCAGCCGGTTCGGCATCGACGACAGGCGCTGATCGAACATGCAGACCGAAGCGATCGACTGCAGCCGCGCATTGACCGGCCCTTCATCGGCGCTCTGCACGATCAGCGCGGGCCTGAGATGATCGACAAGCTCGAGATTGGGTTCGGACCGGAGGCCGAGTTCGGCGGTCGCCGATGGCAGCGCCGGCTCCACGACGAGGCTGGCATAGAGTTCCAGCTCCGGCATCGCAGCGGGGGCGATGCCGAGCGCGAGCAGGTTCTGCCCGCTGACCCAATCCATGGCGACGACGCCACCCGCGGGCGCAGCTCGGGACGAACCGTGCATCAGCGCAAAGGCCCCTGCCCCCCAGAGGAGCGCCCTGCGGGACAGGGCCGGCGCGGGCAGCATCAAATCAGGACGACGTCTGGTGGAAACGTCGTTCTGACCCAGGTCCTTGCCGGAGCGCGATCCTTTCTGGAATCCACTCGAAATCACACTCTAGAACTTCGCCTGGAGCGAGAAGGAAACCATCCGCGGCGTGCCGAGGTAGTAGCTGTTCTGCCAATAGTTCTCGTTGGTGATGTTGCTAACGTTCAGACGCATCGTCAGCGGACTGCCGAAACGATCGACGGTGTAGCGGAAGCCGAGATCGGCGGTGACATAGGCCGGCAGACGGTCGGTGTTGGCATCATTGGCCCACTGCTTGCCGGTGTAGTAGACGCCGCCGGTCAGGAACAGGCCCTGCACCGCCGGCACCTCGTATTCGGCATAGATCTTGGCCAGCACATTGGCGACGTTCATCGGCCGGGTTCCGTCGAATTCACCGCCCTCGACTCGAGCGTCGAGCCAGGTCAGGCCGCCAAGGATGGTCAGGTTGTCGGTGATGCGGCCGGTGGCGGTCAGTTCGACGCCGCGATGGCGCTGGCGGCCATCCTGGGTGTAGAGCCCGTCACGGTTGGTCAGTTCGTAGGCCCTGGAGATGTCGAACAAGGCGGCCGTCCACAGCACGCCGGCAAGGTCTGCCTTGACGCCGAGTTCCTTCTGCTTGCTGACCATGGGGGCCATGATCTGGCCGGAATTGGTGGCCGTGTCGGGGGCGACGCCGCCCTGCTCGAGGCCTTCGGTGTAGGTGCCGTAGAGCGTGACCTGGTCTATCGGCTTGAACATCAGTGACACCGATGGCGAAAGCCGACCCTGATCGTAATCGGGGCCGGAGCGTGCGCCGGTGTTGTCGAAGCTGCGGCTCTCGATCACGCTGTAGTTGGCTCCAACCAGTGCTGACCATTGCTCGTTGAATTCGATATGATCGCCAACGACGAAGTTCTGGTTGCGCACGAGGCTGGAATCGTAGCGGAACGAATTGTCGACCGGGAAAACCGGCTTCGGCAGATGCCGCGGCGTCGTCATCGGAAACGGACCGATCCAGCCGGTATTGGGATTGTAGTCGGTCGTCCAGCCTTCGTCCTGATACATGTAGTAGCCGGCCGTCAGCTTGTGTGAAATGCCACCGGTGTCGAAGGAAGCATCGGCGAAAAGGTTCGCGGCCGAAAAGGTGTTGCCGCTTTCGCCGGAATGGATGCCGATCTGATAATATTCGCCGGGAGCGCGGACCGAGTTCATGGTGTGGTCCTGCACAGGCCGGTCGATGATCTCGCGCATGTAGCCACCGCGCAGGGTGATGGCGTCGTTCAGTTCATAGGTGAGCTTCGCCGAGACCCGCTTCTTCTCCATCTCGTCGCGGATCCAGGGCTGGCTCCAGTTCTTGCGGGCGTCCGGCGCCTCACCATGCGGAACGCCATCGCTGAACGCCCAGTAGGCGTTCGCGACATCGATATCGTTCTTCGACCAGGAGGCGTTGAGCTCCAGCTTCAGTTTCTCGGTGATGTTCCAGTCGAAGGCGCCGCTGGCCAGGAAGCGGTCGGTGCGCTGGTCGTCGATCGCGGTGCTGCCACCGGCCCGGACGATGTTGAAACGGTAGCCCATCTTGCCTTCAGCATCGATCGGCCCGCCGAAATCACCATGGACAAAGGCCTGGCCAGCGCCATACGTGCCGGCGGTGACACTGCCGAGGCGCTCGGCCGTCGGACGCTTGTAGACATAGTTGATCATGCCAGCCGGAGAGGCAGCGCCATAAAGGAAGCCGGAGAGGCCGGACAGAATCTCGGTGCGCTCCTTGTCCTCCAGCATGGTGCCGTGGCTGTAGGAGCGGCGGAAGCCGTCCTCGGCGGTGTCGTAGGTGGTGAAGCCGCGCAGATTGGCCATCGGCGCCCAGCCGGAGATCTGCGGCGTCTGGCTGCGCACCGTCGGCAGCACGCGGTAGATATCTTCCGGCGACTGCGCCTGGATGTTCTGGATCAGCTCGCGTGGCGCGACGCTGACCGAAAACGGCGTATCGCGGATGGGGGTCTGGCCGAGCAGACCGAGCGAGGAAATGGTAGAAGGCCGGTAGCCATCCCTGGCGAGGCCGTCCTGCTGCAGTGCCGCCGCCGTTCCCACGCCGGCAAGCGTGATCTTTTCCAGCATGGTGGCATTGCCGACCGCAACCGTGTCGCCACCGGCGATTTCAGTGGCTCCGCCCGCTGTCAATGCGGCAGTGGACGGCCCGGAAATCTGCGCGCCGACGCCGGTGCCGGCCAACAGCGCACGCAATGCCTGCGCCGGCGACATGGCACCCCGCACCGGCGCAGAACGCTTGCCACTGACAGCCTGGGTGGTGAAACCGACCTCCCAGCCCGTTGCCTTGATGAAGGCCGCTATCGCAGAGGAAAGCGGTTGCGCCGGGATGTTGAAATTGACGGTCTGTGCGGCGGCCTGCTGCAGCTGCGCAACAACCGGACCGAAGACACCGCCGCCGAGGACCGTCGATGCGATCAGGATCGAGAAAAGACGCCTCCTGTTGCCGCCTGCCTTACCATCGATCGCCCTGGAATAAGCCCACGCACCCCGGTTCATAGACGCCCCACTTGTCCCGATACTGTCTCGCTCGGGCCGGCGCGTACCCAAGATTTTGCCGGCCCATACACACCTGACAATCGGGCGTGGCAAATCTCACAAAAAAAGTGGAGTTTTTAATGCAGGATTAAAATTCCACCCGGGACACGGGTTACGGTAGCACCGGTGGCAGTGGCCAGCGAGCGCACGATACGCTCGGGATCGTCGAGACGATAGTTGCCGTTGACCCGCAGCCCTTCGAGCCGGCTGTCGGCTACAACGATCGCATGTCCGTAATACCGGCCGAGCTGCTTCAGCACCGCACCGAAGGGCTTGTCCTGGAAGACCAGCCTTCCCTGGAGCCAGGCAAGCGAGGTAGCAGTGTCCGTCTTGCTGACGGCGGAAAGCGCGGTCGCGGTTGCGGTGATGCTTTCGCCGGGTTCGAGCGACGCCATGTCGGCGCGTTGCGTCAGGCGGGTGACATCGACATGACCGCGTTCCAGAACGACTGTGTCCTGGTCGCTATCCGTCTGGACGGAAAAAGCGGTGCCCTTTACCTCAACTTCCGAAAATGCCGCGGCAACCTTGAAGGGACGCGATGCATCCGGCACGACATCGAAATAGGCTTCGCCCTGGAGCAACGTGACCGAGCGCTTGCGTCCTTCAAAGTCCACCGTGACGGCCGAGCCGGTGTTCAGCGTCATGAGCGAACCATCGGGCAAGGTGACCACGTCGCGCGCACCGGTGGCGGTGATGTAATCCGCCTGCCGCTCCAGCATGAGCATGGGATATTGCTGGATACCGACAGCAAGCAGCACCGCCGCGGCCAGCGCCATCACTGCCCCGGCCCACCTCCTGCCCCGCGCCGGATGCCTGGCAACAGGCACCTGCCGGACCCGATCGCCGCGGGAGGCGATGTCCCTGGCGACGATGTCCATCTCGGGAAGATCCCAGGCACCGGAAACGACAGCGAAGGCCTCGGCATGCGCGGGATCAGCCTTGCGCCAGGCCTCTAAACCGGCCCGCAACGCACCATCCTGCGGCGTGGCCTGCAACAACAAAAACCAATCCAGGGCGGCATCCGTGACGGGGTCGGGATGCACGAAGCCCTGCTCGTTGTCGTTGCGTCCTGGTTTATCGCGTTCCACTCAGAGAGTCCGATCCGGCATGAAGAGCCGCCTTATACCTGAGACACCCGGCAAGCCGGAATCTCACAAAAATCGCCACCGGGCGCCCGGGAGCGCACCCACAATCGGAAAAACATCAGCCGCGGTCGATTTTCGCCAGCGCGTCGACACAGTGCGCGTGCGCCAGCTTGAGATCGTTGAAGACCGTGCCCGGCGAGACGCCAAGATGCTCGGCGATCTTCGGATAGGGCCATTTCTCGATGCGGCTCAGGACCCAGACGGTACGTGCCCGCTGCGGCAACCGCGCCACGGCTTCCCTGAGACACTGCAGGCGCTGCCGATGGATGAGGTCAGCTTCCTGGGACGGACTTGCCGAAGCGATGTTGGCCAGATCCGTCTCGGATATGTCGTCCCGCTCGACGCGGCCGCGCATGTCCTGGCGCCGCTTGTGATTGATCGCCAGATTGCGCGCCGTCTGGAAGAGAAAGGCCTCGACGTGGTCGATGGTTCCGGTCTCGGCCACCTTGCTGGCCCGCATATAGGTTTCCTGGGCGACATCCTCCGCCACCTGCGGATCGCGCACGATGCGCATCACACTCCACATGATGGATTTGCGGTTGCTGAGGAAAATGCTGGTGAGCGTGGCGCTCATGATCGCGGCGCCTCCCGGAGCAAGAGAGCAACGCCGCACGCAAAGCGGTTCGCAGTCTCGACTGTCCTGGTTCGATCAGTTGCCACGCTTGATACACCCACAACCCTGCGGGCGTCCCTATCGGATATGGGGCAATCCACTATCAAATCGAAATCGCCGTGCAACCACAATGATTTAGAATGAATCCAGACAACAGGTCGGAGTCACGCTCCGGTCCTTGCCACACACCACCTGCTGTGCAGCAAGCCTGATGATTTCATTGACTCATTCGGGTTCCCGGCCAGCCGCCATCCGCCAAAGCCATCCGTCACGGAATCGGCAATGACGTGGCACAACCGCAACATCGTTTTCGGGTGCCCTGCGCTGGCCTCCACCATCTCGCACAGCCACGAACCAGGTGACTGCAAGGCAATCGCCTGTCAGGCGGTTTCCTGCGCCTGCTCGTGCAGCCAGGCACAAAGCTGCCGGGGGGCGAGGCGGGCATCATCGGCGCGCATCAGCGCAAAATGCCAGGCCGGTCCGCTCAACACGCAGGAGAAGGGCGCGATCAGCTGCCCCGAGGCGAGAAGCGGCTGGAACAGGGAAGGCGACAGCAACGCCACACCCAGCCCGGCAACGGCAGCATTGGCGTCGAGCTCATGCGTCGGATAATCGACCGACGCGAAATGCAGGTCCGCAGGCGTTTCGCAGCGGGCCGCCGCAAACCACCGCTCCCAGTCGGGATGCGGCAAGAGTTCGAAATCGACCAGAGCGCGTGCATCGTCCAGCGTGCGCAGGCCAAGCAGTGATGGTGCCAGCATCGGCGTCACTTCGACCGGAGTGAGCCGGTATTCGTCGAGCCCGACCCAGCCGCCACAGCCAGTGCGGATCGCGACGTCGAATGCGTGGGCGTCGCGCACATCGGCCGAGACATCTAGCTCGATGCTGGACGACGCCGGGGAGACGTAGCGCGCCAGACGCGGGGCGAGCCAGCGCGAGGCAAATGTCGGCGGCGCCGTCAGCCGAAGCGGCGGTGTCGCCGCCTGGAATTCCGCAAGCGCGTCGGCGATTCCAGACAACGCTTCATGAACCCGGCCGGCCAGAATGGAGGCGGCAGCTGTCGGCACGACGCGGCGGCCGACACGTTCGAACAGCGACTGGCCAAGCTCGGCCTCAAGGGTGCGGATGCGCAGGCTGACCGCCGCCGGCGTCAGGAACAGGCGTTCGGCCGCACGCGCGAAACTGCCCGCCGATACGCAGGCTTCAAGCACCCGCAGGGATTCCAACGATGGCCGCATGATCAGTTTCTCTTGTGAGGCAGACAAGCAATGCGCGTTTTGAAAGTGGAACGCGTGGGCGCAGATGTCGGCCGAAACCGGAAAATAGGAGATCGGCCGTGTCCCTGCAATCACGACATCTGTTCACGCTTTTCATCGCGCTGCATCCGACGCTGGAACTCGGGCAGACGCCAGCCGGCGACCGACGCATCTTTCCCGTCGCGGGCGGCCATTTCCACGGCGAACGCCTGAGCGGCGCGGTGTCGCCGCTGATCGGCTCCGACCTGCTGCTCGCCCGCCCGGACGGCACGTTCCAGCAGGATGTCAGGCTGTTGCTGGTGGCGGACGACGGCGGCCTGGTGCTGATGACCTATCGCGGTGTGAGGCACGCCTCCCCCGCGGTCGACGAGCGGCTGCGGCGCAACGAAGCTGTCGACCCCGCCGAGTATTACCTGCGCACCACGCCCTATTTCGAAACCGCGGCGCCGGCCCATGAATGGCTGAACCGTATCGTATCGGTAGCCATGGGCGGCCGGCGCCCGGGCGGCGTCGAATACGAGGTCCATGAGATCCTCTGATGTGTCCCGGATCACCCGAGGGCGGACGCGGCGGGGCGGCGCCATGAATACGATGCGACGCTCCCTGCAGGGGTTATTGAACTGGTGCCATCGACAGCGAGCGCGGCGGCGCAGCCGCCTGGAGCTACTGGTTGACAGGGACCTGCAAGACCTCGGCTTCCGGCGCAGCGACTTCGATGGCCAGGCGTATCCCATGCCGACTGAAACGCCGGCTATTTCGCCTGAAGCTGCGCGTCATAGGCACTGTCCAGACGATCCATCATGCTCTGAAGCGCCTTGTCCACGTCGACGGCGGTCGGCCTGATCTGAAGCTGCAGGGCGGCGCGCCGCAACAGGATGGCAATGTCATGCGGCGACAGCGCGGCGAGGTTGTCCGCCGCCCGCACGAGTTCCTCGATCAACCACTCGTCGCTGCCCGATGGTACGCCCATGCTTCCCCGCGGAGCGCTGCCTGACCGTTCCTGTCTAGCACAATCGGGCCGGCGAAGAAATCGCCCGGCATTGATTGCCTGCGAGATGGCGGTTTGGCGGCCGCACGCCTTGTCGGGCTGGTCCATATCTATTGCCTTGAATGCGCGCTCTTCCGATGGCTACGATGCGGCAGACCGTCTGGAGACTTGGAATGCGCCGGGCAATCACCACAGAACGGGCAGTGGCAATCGGTCCCTATTCCCATGGCGTGATCGCCGCATCGGGAGCGATCTATCTTTCCGGACAGACACCGCTCGATCCGGCAACGGGATCGCTGATCGAAGGAGACATCCAGGCGCAGACGACGCAGTGCCTCGACAATCTCGAAGCGGTGCTGCGCCAGGCCGGGCTGTCGTTCGACAACGTGGTCAAATGCAACGTCTTCCTGACCGACATGGCCAATTTCGCCGCCATGAACGAGGCCTATTCACGACGCTTTGCCGCGCCTTATCCCGCGCGGACAACAATCGGCGTGGCATCGCTGCCCGCGAATGCGGCAGTGGAAATCGAAATGATCGCCCAGGCGCAGTGATATCGGGCGGCTGCCGGCACAACCGTGCGGCCCGGGACTACCGAGGCTGCAGGTGGCTTGCCAGCTCGGCCCGGAGTGCATCCAGGCTCCAGCGTCCGGCACCGGCAGTGACGAGATACATGCAGACGACGCTCGCCAGCAGGAAGCCGGTTGCCTCCGTCGTCGGCCAATAGAAACCCGACTGATACCAGTAGGGAAACATGACGAGGAAGTTGACAGAGAGGATGAATGCCGCGACGCGCGTGAACAGACCGACGAGGATCAGCGCGCCGGCGAATATCTGCACCCAGCGCGAGGCCCAATAGATCAGGAATGCCGGATGGTCCGTGGCAACAGGCGGCTGCACGAGAGTGGGGATGCTGCAGTACAGATAGGTCAGACCGCAAACGATCCGCATGAGACCCAGCATGTGCTGGGAATACTTTTCCGGCTTCATGACACGCGCCCCAATCGTGTCTCATCTATTGCAAAAATGACGATGATGTAAATCGACAAAAATCGCCGTCAGTTCGGTCAAGAAAATCCAAAATACGAAATAAATTTCAATATTTGTCGGTTCATTTTCATATTACAAAATTCTCGCAGCATCCGGGAATTTCATGGATGTATACTAGTATGCATGCTGACGACAGCGGTCGTTCATTCCGGGACCGGCGCGCCACTGGAGCCGACCAGACTTCGACCATACCCCGTCCCGCGCCGCACGTCGAAATACGCCATCTGCCGTATTTTTGAAACCGCATCGGGCTGCTACCTCCGGGGCAAATGAGCAGCCACATGGCCCCCTCGGAACCGAGTCGAGACAAGGTCGAACGCGAACAGCACGAGCTCGCCGACCTCAGACACGTGCAGTCGTTCCGCTCGGGGCAACCCGTGCCCGAATGGCTGCTGTTCCTCGAGCCGCAAAGCCGGCAGGCAAACCGCGGCACGTTCTGCTTTGCCGCCGACGCCGACCTCTACGAGAAGCGGGGCAGATACTGGCTGCTGCCAGCCAACCCGCTGGCGATGGAGTTCATGTTCGCGATGATCGGAACGCAGGACTGCACGCTGATTGCCGGCAGCCAGCAGGTATCCTGGCCGGCACAGATCATGACGGCGCGTTCGGCAGAGACGTGAGAATGCCTGCGGTGGTGGAATTGCCAGCCAGCCACCGTCCTGCGAAAACCTGTGCCCTTGGCGCGGGTTGCGTCAATTCACCCGGTTGGGGCACAGCGCCTTGAACTGGCTGAGCGCAACGTCGTAGCCGGACGCGCTGGAACCATCCAACGGCTCCTTCCCGTCTGCCTCGACCAGCAGGAATTCGGTAGCGGTCCCGGCCGCGTCATAATCCGGGTTCTTGCCGCGGAATTGGTAACCCTGTCCGTAGAAGGTCTTGAACGCGCCGGTTTCGCAATTGGCCGTGATTTCAGGCTGCAGCTCGGTCTTCATGGTATCGGACACGCATTTGCGCGTGACCTTCTGCACATATTCGCGGCAGTAGGCGATGGCGTTGGCCTTGGTGAGTCTGGCGGTGATCCTGGCGTCGGCGGAGTCGATGTTCGACTTGTCGGTCACCGTCACTTCCTCACCGGCGCGTGAGCCGTAGAAAATCGTTTCGGCATGGGCGGCGGCGCTCATCGCAAGCAGCAGCCCGATCGTGGTGACTATGCGCATCTTAATTCCTTTCCAGCCGGGCCTCGATAACACGCCACGGCTCCCCTTAGCCCCCATTGCTGCAGATGTTGCGACGCCCTCCCCGGCATGCGCGACCTGCCGGAGTTCGTGTTCGCCCCAGCTGGGGCTTTTTTGGGGCACCTTGCCCGACATCCCCGCGTGGACCAAACGATTGGCGCTTTGCGCGGCCATCCGCGCGGGGATCGGAGGCCGATCGACAAGCCGGAGGTGACAGGCCTCCCGGCGTGTCTTCAAGGGAAGATCAGATAGGTCTTGCGGACCGTCTCGACGATGTTCCATTCGCCTTCCGTGTTGGCGGCGAAATAGATCGCGTCGCCGGCACGGAACGCGATCGGCGCGCCGCCGTCCGGCGTGAAACTGCCCTGGCCCGAAATGAAATAGCTATATTCGGCCTGCGGCACCTGCCGGCGGAAGCGGCCTGGCGTGCATTCCCAAAAACCGGTCGAGCCGACCGGTATCTCCTGATCGGCCGCTGTCCTGAAAAGAGCAGCCGGCTCGCTCGTCGGCTTGCTGACCGCCACCGGCGGACCGAACGCGCTGTCGGCACGGATCAGGGTTGGGGACAAGATGGGGCTCTCCTGGGGCATGATTGGTAAGAACGAAACCGGCTCGCCGATCACTCAGCATTGCTGTTTTGTAGCACAGCAAGGATACGATCGACGTTTTCAGGCGCGTCGGCAAGGATACTCCTGAGACTGCAGGGCTGCTGGACGATTTCGACCTGCGCGGTGCCATCCCGGTCTATCACCGCCCGCAAGCCAACGATAACATCCCGGGGCCCATCCCATTGTGCGGGTTCACCAAATGTCGAGTTGCGCCAACGCGCGGTTATGCGTGGAATTCTGAGGAGAGGCCCCCTCGTTTCCAGTGTTTTGACGAGTTCCAGATCGAACAAGGCGCTGTGCGTCTTCGGCTGCTGCTCATATCGCTCTACCTTGGCTCGGATCACCATCTGGGCCTTGCGGAAGATCTCGAGGTCTTGCGGTTGACCGCTAAAGCACGCCTGAGCCGGCACCGCCGACATGCTTGCCAGCAACGTCAGAATTTTCAATCTCACTTCCATCGATCCACGCGTTAGGTCATCCGTGACCGAACACATGAGATCCAACGACAGTGGCGCAAATTGGACTTAACATCATCGCGGAGTGTGGGGCGCATTGCCTTCGCTATCCTTCCTGCCTGATGCGCTCGGGCGTCGTACCGGTCCAGCTCCTGAAGGCGCGGTAGAAGGAATTCGGCTCGTCGAAGCCGAGCAGGAAAGCGATCTCGGCGGCCGGGAGCGCGGTCTTTTCGAGATAGTGGCGTGCCAGTGCCTCGCGCGTTTCATTGAGGATCTGCTGGTAGCTGGTGCCTTCCGCCTCGACCCGCCGCTGCAGCGTGCGCTTGCTCATGGCAAGCTTGCGGCCGATCGCCTCCATCGAGACGAGGCCGCTGGGCAGGCCTTCGAGCAGGGCAGCGCGAACACGCCGGGCGGTCGTCACCGGCATGTCGAGATCGGACAGGCGCTGGCGCAGTTCCGGCTCGAAAGCCGCCCACAATTGTTCGTTCGAGGTGAGGAAGGGGCGCCTGGCATCCACCGTCGAAAAGGTGACGGCATGGCTGGCGCCGCGTTTCATGCCGGCGCCGAGGAAGGCTTCATAGGGTGCGAGCGGCGACGGCAGCACGGTGGTCGAAACACCGAGCGGGCGGATGGCCTCGCGGGTACCCATACGCACCAACGTCACACAGAACAGCAGCTCCATCACCACAAGTGAGACCGGCGGCGCCAGTGGCGCGTCGAGCCAGGTGAATTCCACGGTGGTAGTGTCGCCCTGTTCGAGGACATCAAGCCGGATCGGCGCGACGAGCGCCTTGTATCTGGCGATGCGCTGCGCGGCCACGATGAGGTTCGGGCTGCACAGCGCGGCAAACAAAGGCGGCGAGAAGGACTCCGCCCGGACCACCTCGCAGAAGCGGATGGGCAGGAGTGCATCCTGCATCTCATCCTCGATGCCGTGCCAGAGCCGGTAATAGTCCTGCGTAGCCAGGCGTACCGACGGCTGCTGCATGAGATCGTCCGCCAGCCCGGCGCGGCGCAGCACATTGGCCGGCACCACGCCGAGATCGCGCAGCAGCGACTGCGATGTGGTGTTGAGGGCATAGCTGTGCATGGCAGCGTTAGACCACCAAGGCGCGCTGCGTGTCCATCACTTCACACCATCGATGCTGAAGCGGGCCTTCATGCCGGAGAAGAATGCCGCATCGCTGCTGGCACGCCGCTCCGCCAGAAGGGCCACCGCATCCGCGCCGGCTTCCCAGCGCAGCTGACCGGTCTTGTCGACCGTCGCGGCGTAGACGACCTCGGCGATGCGCTCGGGCGAAGAGCCCTGCGCCATCATCGGGCCGAGCACCTCGATGGCCTTCTGCACCAGCGGCTGATATTCGACGAGCGCGGGATCGGTGCTGACGTCGAGCGAGCGGCCGCCGAAATCGGTGTCGATGCCACCCGGCTGCACGATCTTCACCTCAATGCCGAGCGGCGCGAGTTCGTATTGCAGTGCCTCGGACAGGCCTTCCACGGCGAATTTGGTACCGTGATAGAGGCTGTTGAGCGGGAAGGTGATGCGGCCGCCGATCGACGACACGTTGACGATGGTGCCGCCACGGCTGGCACGGAAATGCGGCAGCAGCGCCTTGGTGGTCGCGATCAGGCCGAGCACGTTGACGTCGAACTGGCGCGCGATCTTCTCCTGCGACGTCGCTTCGAGCGGACCATAGGTGCCGTAGCCGGCATTGTTGATCAGCGCATCGATGCGGCCGAAGCGCTCGAGGCCGGCATCCACCGCGGCATGGATGGAGGCGTTGTCCTGAACATCGAGGCGAGTGACAAGCGTGTTGTCGAGCCGGTCGAGTTCGTTCTCATGCTCAGGCCGGCGCATCGTCGCGACGACGTTCCAGCCCCGTGCCTGGAACAGCCTGGCCGTGGCACGGCCAAGCCCGCTCGATGTGCCGGTGATGAAGACGGTGTTTGACATGTCATGCTCCTGTTGATGCGGAGCAAGCTATGGAGGAGCAGCGCTTCAAACACTGGCGAACGACGCCAATCCGCAATCCGATCGCGCCAAAATTCGGCGCACGGAACGCACCGTCCGCTCTAGTCTTTCGCCCGATAGGCCTCAGGGACGACAAAGACCTCGTCGGCGCGACCGTAGCCGCCGTCCGGCACTTCCTCGATCAGCACCATGGTGTGCGGACGCGCGGCCTCGCTGAAATAGTCGACGAACAGGGCGGTGACGCGGTGGACGATCTCCTGCTTCTGGGCCGTCGACAGGGCGGCCTGCGGCACCTTGATGTTGGCGAAGGGCATGATGGTTTCTCCAGATTTGATTGCGAAGGCTCAGATGACGCCGCCATTGGCGCGGATGACCTGACCGTTGACCCAGCCACCTTCGGGTGAAGCCAGGAAAGCAACGACACGGGCGATGTCTTCCGGCTGGCCGAGCCGCCTGAACGGGTTCATGCCGGTGATGGCGCGGACCTGCTCCTCACTCTTGCCCGCGAGAAAGAACTGCGTCTCGACCGGGCCGGGCGCGACCGCATTGACGGTGATGCCGCGCGGCCCGAGCTCCTTGGCGAGGATGTGGGTCATGGCCTCGACCGCAGCCTTGGTGGCGGCATAGACGCCGTAGCCCGGCTGGTAGAGCCCGACGACGCTGGACGAAAAGGAGATGATGCGGCCGCCATCGCGCAACCGCCGCGCCGCCTCGCGCATGCCGCGGAAGACGCCACCAAGATTGAGCGCGACCTGGCGGTCGAAATCGGCATCCGCGACGTCGGCGAGCGCACCGAGTTTCATGCTGCCGGCATTGTTGACGAGAACGTCGACGCCACCGAATGTCTGTTCGGCAGCATCGAACAGCGTCGCAACGCCGGACGTTTCGCCGATATCGGCCTGGACGGCGACAGCGCGGCCGCCTTGCGCTTCGATGGCGGCGACGACCTGCTCGGCCTCGTTACGGCCCCGCGCATAGTTGACGACGACGGCGAAACCGTCCTGGGCGAGCTGTTGCGCCATGGCGCCGCCGATGCCCCTCGATGCGCCGGTGACGATGGCGACACGTTGTTTTTCCATGATGCGATCTCCTGTGTTGTGGCCAGGAGATAGCGATCGCAACGTTCGGGATAATCGTCCTTCTCCCGCCATCACTATTCGGATAATTTGAACAATCATGGGCGGCTCCCATGAGCCGCTTTGCGAGGTCTCAACGCCAGATGGATCGCCTCGAGCAGATGCGCCTGTTCGTGCAGGTGGTGGAACGGCGCAGCTTCACGGCAGCGGCGGCGGATCTCGGCCTGCCGCGCTCCACCGCCACCGAGGCCCTGAAAAGCCTGGAGACCAATCTCAGCACCCGCCTGCTGGAACGGACGACGCGGCACGTGGCACCGACGCCGGACGGGGAGGATTATTACCGGCGCTGCCTGGACATCCTCGCCCGGCTCGACGAGGCCGAAAGCGGCCTGCGCGGCGGCCAGCCGCGCGGGCAGCTGCGGGTGGATGCCCCCGGCCTGTTGACCCACACCTTCCTTCTGCCGCGCCTGCCGGAGTTCCTGGCACGCTATCCGCTGATCGACCTGCATCTGGGACAAGGCGACCGGCTGGTCGACCTGGTGCGGGAAGGCATCCATTGCGCGATCCGGGCGGGCGAGCCGGCGAGCAGCGGCATGATCCTAAGGCGGCTGGGCATGATCGAGGAGATCACCTGCGCCAGCCCGGCCTATCTGGCACAGCACGGCACGCCGCAAAGCCCGGACGACCTCGACGGGCACCGGATGACGGGCTTCGTGTCGTCGCGCACCGGCGAGGTGATGCCACTGGAATTCGCGGTCGACGGCGGCGTGCGCAAGATCGTGCTGCCCAGCCGCGTGACCAGCAATAATTCCGACACGGCGGCGGGTCTCGCCCGGCTCGGCTTCGGGATCATCCAGGCGCCGCGCTATCGCTTCACGCAGGACCTCGCCAGCGGCGCGCTGGTCGAAATCCTCAAGGCAACACCGCCGCCGCCAACGCCGCTGTCAGCGCTCTACCCGCAGAACCGGCAGGTCGCGCCGCGCCTGCGGGTTTTCCTGGACTGGGTGACGGAAGTGTTCCGGCAGGCGACGCTTTAAGCCGTTCGTTCGGAAGGCCGGTCGCTGCAGGCGCTTCCAAAAAGATACTCGTCATCAGCGCGGGGGCCAGGGATCATAGTTTCTTTTGTCGATCAGGTCGTAGGTGACGATACCGCGTTGCCGGCACCATTGCGAGGCTGTGGTTTCCGCCTCGGCCATCGCAGCTTCGGTGCGGTCCAGGTTCCGGGCAACAATCCAGCCCGAACCTTCTGTCTCCTGTCCGAGGGCGTCGAAGACTGTGACCTTGTACAGCATCTGCTCGCCGACGCGCAGGATCTCAAGTTCAAGAGACATGGATTCATCCACTCGTTTCCCCCGAAGCTATAATGCGATGCGCAAGGACAGATAGTTCAATTCACCAACGCAGTCGCGAGGATTCCCAATGCGACAAGCCGCATGTGCGCGCGGTCAAAAATTCACCGGATTGTCCGCTGCAAATCCGCTCCCGATTGGAGCATGCACATGCGATTTCACGGCTGGATGTCCACCTTTGTCGTTGTCCTGTTCATGCACGGCGTGGCCGCAGCGGAGCCTTGGCCGACGGCCGACCCGAAAACCACCGGCTGGTCGATGCAGGGGCTCCAGGCGGTGGAGGAGGCTTCAAAGGCGCTGAAGCCGGCGGCGTTCCTGATCGTGCAGGACGGCAAGACGGTTGCCAGCTGGGGCGATGTGAGCGCCACGATCAACGTCGCTTCGGTGCGCAAGAGCCTGCTCAGCGCACTCTACGGCATCGCGGTTGCAGAAGGGCGCATCGACCTGTCGAAAAGCCTGGCCAGGCTCGGGATCGACGACAAGGCGCCCGGCCTGACCGACATCGAGAAGACGGCGACGGTGCGCGACCTCCTGATGGCGCGCTCGGGCATCTACCATCCGGCGGCGCATGAGACCAAGGACATGAAACGCAAGCGTCCGGAGCGCGGCAGCCACGCGCCGGGGTCGTTCTGGTTCTACAACAACTGGGATTTCAACGCGCTGGGCTCGATCTACCGCAAGCTGACCGGCGAAGACATCTTCCAGAGCTTCGAAACACGGATCGCCGGGCCGATCGGGATGGAAGACTATGCGCCGAGCGACGGCCACTATGTGACCGAGGCTTCCTCCGAACATCCGGCCTATCCATTCAGCCTCAGCGCCCGCGACGCCGCGCGCTTCGGCCAGCTCTACCTCAATGGCGGCACATGGGCCGGCAGGCAGGTCGTGCCTGCCGCCTGGGTGAAGGACTCGACGACGGCCTACTCCTGGACGAAGCGCGGACGGCAGGGCTACGGCTATATGTGGTGGGTGCTGCCGGCCGAACAGTGGGGGCCGGGTGCCGCCTATGCCGCCGGCTTTGGCGGCCAGATCATCGCCTATGTGCCGGCCAGGAAACTGGTGGTGGTGCAGATGGTGGACCTGAAGCAGACGCCCAGGGGCATCAAGACCAGCGATTTCATGAAGCTGCTGAAGCAGATCGCGGATGCGGCACCTTAGCGCGAAACGGCGGGCGCCTCACAAGCTCCTGCCGTCGTAAGCCTCCTGGGCCTGTTCGATCTCGTGCAGATGGCCGATCGCCCAGTCGAAGGCGGCGCCGAGCGGGACCTGCAGCGTGCGGCCGAGCTCGGTGATGGAGTATTCGACGGACACAGGCGAGGTCGGGAACACCTTGCGCGCGATCAGCCCGTTGCGTTCCAGGCGCCGCAGCGCCTGCGTCAGCGCCTTGTGGGTGATGCCTTCCAGCCTGCGCCGGAACTCGTTGAAACGCGTCGGCTTCTCGATCAGCACGGTGAGGATCATCACCGACCATTTGTTGGCGACCTGATCGAAAAAGGAGCGCGCGGCGCAGTCGGCAAAAAACACCGGATCAACCGCCATGGCGATAGCCTTCCGTATATCTACGCACCGAGAAGTGCATTCTTGATCCTAGATATACGATGGATATCTAGGCTGCAACTTGCGGCGCGACCCTGCGGACGCAAGCCCTGCAAAGAGGATTTCCATGAAACAGTTCGATCTTTCGCGGCGCGGCCTGCTGAAACTGGCAGGTGCCGCCGCCGTCGCGGCCGCAGCCCCCATCCCCGCCAGAGCCGCCGGTGCGAGCGCCACGGCGAAGCTTTTCTACACCGAGGCCGGCAAAGGCCGGAACCTGATGCTGCTGCATGGCTGGACCTGCGATTCCCACGACTGGAGCTTCCAGCTGCCGGTGCTGGAGAGCCGCTACCGCGTCGTCGCCCCCGACCTGCGTGGCCACGGCCGATCCGAGGTGATGCCGCAGGGCGCCTATACACCCGACGACTACACCGCAGACATCGAGGCGCTGATCTCGACCCGGTATCCGGGCCAGACATTCATCGTCGCCGGACACTCGATGGGCGGGCAGATTGCCGCCCGCCTGGCCGTGAAAAGACCCGACCTGGTCAGCGCCGTCATCTCCGTCGACGGGGCACTGGGTTTTGACGGCGACGCGGCGAAGCTGTTTGATGCAGCGACGGAAAAGCTGAGAACAACGGCAGACCCGGCCGCCACGGCGTCCGCGCTGTTCAGGCTGGCCTACGACGCGGCCACCGACCCGGCCCTGAAACGCTGGCATGCACGACGCGCGCAGGGCACGCCGGCCGATGCCGTGCGCGAATCCTGGGGGCCGCTGTTTACCGGAGCCGGCCAGGTGGGCACGCGGGAGCCGAGCGCAAACTTCTGCAAGAAGCTGACCGTGCCCGTCTACCACCTGTGCCGTGATCCCGCGCAGGCCAAACGCATGCGGCCATGGTTCGGCAACGCCAAATCGAAAGTGGACGTCTGGGCGAATGCGGGACACTGGATCATGCAGGACCGCAGGGATGATGTGAATGCCGCGCTGACCAGCTGGATCGATGCGCTGTAACGGCATGGGGTGAGATTCCACCGAAATCGCGGCAACGGGCAAATCGGTTGCCGACAAAAATTCTGGCAGTTCTTGTCAGGTTTCCGCGATTTCGGGTGATCCAGCGGCCCACCCCCGGCGTAACCCCCTTGCTTTGCGAGAACCGGGGCTTGCGAGGGGGATGGACATGCGCGCACTTGTCTCGTCGTTCATGGTGTCGGTTGTGGTTTGTGGAACGGCCATGGCCGACGGGATCGAGGGCAAATGGAAGCGAGGCGACGGCAACGCGCTGGTGCGCATCGCACCCTGCGGCGACAAGGTCTGCGCCACCAATCTGTGGATCGGCGACACCAGCAAAGGCGAGGCGGCCGGCGACCGGCTGGTGATGTCGCTGACGCCGGGCGCGGCCGGCAGCTTCTCGGGCACGGCCTACGATGCCAAGCGCAAGCTGAACTATTCGATCGTGCTGACGCCCCGAAAAGGTGGCCTGACGACACGCGGCTGCTTCGTCGGCAAACTGATCTGCAAGGACGTGTCATGGACAGCGGCCAGATGACGTCATGACCGGCAGTCCCATCATCGTGCTTTTCCGCAACGACCTGCGGATTTCAGACAACAAGGCGCTCACCGCCGCCGCCGACACCGGCAGGCCGGTCGTCCCGCTGTTCATTCTCGATGAAGCGGGTGCGGACGCAAGGCCCGCAGGCGGTGCCAGCCGGTGGTGGCTGCATCACTCGCTGGCCGCGCTCGGCGAGGCGATCGAGACGCTCGGCAACCGGCTGCTGCTGCGGGCCGGCGCGACCGACGGCATCGTGGTGGACACCATCAAGGCGAGTGGCGCCGACACGGTGTTCTGGAACCGGCGTTACGATCCGGCCGGAATGGCCGTCGACGCGACCCTGAAGAGCCGCCTGCGCGCCGACGCCCTGCAGGCGGAGAGCTTCGACGGCTTCCTGCTGCATGAGCCGTCGCGCGTGGCCACGCAGTCGGGCGATTTCTACAAGGTGTTCACGCCCTTCCACAAAAGGCTGCTGGCGGACGGCGAGCCGCGCGACCCGGTCGATGCGCCGAAGCACCTCGCCCGCTGCGACACGACACTGACTTCCGAACGGCTGGACGCGCTCGGGCTGCTGCCGACGCCGGACTGGGCTGGCGGGCTGGCCGAGCGCTGGCGGCCCGGCGAGGACGGTGCGCTGCAGCGGCTGGAGACGTTCCTGGACGAACGCCTGGCCGGTTACGCCGAAGGGCGCGACAGGCCGGCCGAAGACGCCACATCCGGACTGTCGCCACATCTCGCGCATGGCGAGATCACGCCGTTCCGGATCATGGCGGCGTTGCGGCGCAGGCAGGGCCGCGGCGCCGAGAGCTTCGCCAGGGAACTGGCCTGGCGCGAATTCTGCTACCACCTGCTCTTTCATCGCCAGGCACTGCACCGCGAGAACTTCCGTGCGGAATTCGACACCTTCGCATGGCGCAGCACACCGGCGGCGCTGCAGGCCTGGCAGCGCGGACGGACCGGCTATCCGATCGTCGACGCCGGCATGCGCGAGCTGTGGCAGACCGGCTATATGCACAATCGCGTCCGCATGATCGCCGCCTCGTTCCTGATCAAGGACCTGCTGATCGACTGGCGCGACGGCGAGGCATGGTTCTGGGACACGCTGGTCGATGCCGATGCCGCCAACAACCCGGCCAGCTGGCAGTGGGTGGCCGGGTCGGGCGCCGATGCCGCACCCTATTTCCGCATCTTCAACCCGGTGCTGCAGGGCGAGAAATTCGACCCGCAGGGCGATTATGTGCGGCGCTGGGTATCGGAACTGGCAAAACTGCCCGACCGCTTCGTCCACCGCCCGTGGGAAGCGTCGGCATCGGTGCTGCGCGACAGCGGTCTCGATCTCGGCACAGACTATCCGCGACCGATCGTCGACCATGCGCAGGCAAGGGAGCGGGCAATGGCGGCCTATCGGGCGACGCGGGGTAGCGACTGATCCAATCGCGCGGCCGGCGCGTATCTTCTGCACATGCGCCGATGTGCACCGGGACAACGCCGCAGCCGTCGGAAAATGCGCCAGCCATCGGGAGACGACGCCGTGACCTACATCGTTGCCTACATCGCCTCGCTGATCGTGTTCGGCGCACTCGACGCCATCTGGCTGACCACCATGACCAGCCGGATCTATCGGCCGGTGCTGGGCGATATCCTGCTGAGCGACCTCAGGATCGCGCCGGCGCTCGCCTTCTACCTGCTCTATCCGGTCGGTCTCGTCGTCTTCGCCGCCATGCCGGCGCTGCGCGCAGGATCGGCGGGAACCGCGCTTGGCCATGGCGCGCTGTTCGGCCTGATCGCCTATGCCACCTACGACCTCACCAACTATGCGACGCTGCGCAGCTGGACGCTGCAGATCACGCTGATCGACCTCGCCTATGGAACGGTCGTCGCGGGCCTGACCGCGCTGGCCGCCTACCAGGCGGCACGCTGGGTTGCGGGGTGAGGCGGCGGGGATCTCCCTCCCTCTTTTGCCGAACTCCTCGTCAGCCGGTTCCTCCATTCAGGAACCTGGAAGAATGTCGTTGCGGACGGCTTTGACTGGCGTCGCAAGAGGTCTGCGAACCGCTGGTTCGTTGTCTCAGCCGCGCGTCGGCGCCAGCCGGTAGTGGCTAACGCCCCAGGCACTGCCGTCGGCATGGCCGAACAAGCCTGACGTGGCGAGGAAGAACAGCCGCCAGCGGCGGTGCCAGAGGGCGGCCTCCTTGCCATAGACCTCGCGCAGGATCGCGTCGACCTCGCCTGCCCTGGCATCGAAATTGGCGAGCCAGGCATCCGCCGTGTGGCGATAATGCTCGCCGCTCCAGCGCCATTCCTGCTCGATGGTGAAACTCTCTGGAAAAGCCTGCATCAGGCCATGGCTCGGCATGAGTCCGCCGGTGAAGAAGTACCTGGCGATCCAGTCGGCGGGATTGGCGCTGTCGAAGCGATAGGGTGCCACGGCATGGCTGAAGACATGGACGAAGGCGCGCCCGTCCGGCACCAGCCAGCCTTTCATGCGCGCCAGCAGCAGCCGCCAGTTCGCCATATGCTCGAACATCTCGACCGAGACGACACGGTCGAACCTGCCGACAGTGGCGAAATCGTTCATGTCAGCGGTGACGACCGTGAGGTTGTTCAGGCCACGTTTGGCCGCCTCCGTCTGGATGAAGGCGCGCTGCGAATGCGAATTGGACACGGAGGTGATGCGGGCGTTCCTGAAGCGCTCGGCCATCCAAAGCGACAGCGAGCCCCAGCCGCAGCCGAGTTCGAGGATCGCCTGTCCGTCACGAAGGCCGGCATGCTCGGCCGTGCGTCTCAGCGCCAGTTCCTCGGCCTCGGCGAGCGTGGTTTCGGAAGAGGCGAACAGGCAGCACGAATATTTGCGGCGCGGCCCGAGAACCAGGCCGAAGAAGCGCTCGGGGAGCTCGTAGTGCTGGGCGTTCGCATCGGCGGTGTGGATGGCGACGGGATAGTTTGACATCGCGTCCGCGAACTCCCGGTCGATGCTTGCAGCCGAGAGACCGAGGCGACGGTCGGTGCGCGCGACCAGCAGGCCGATGGCGCTTCTCAGCACGGAATCGGGCCATGGAAACGCTTCGCCCAGCTGCACGGTACGGTCGATCAGTCCCATGAAGTCACCCGTGATTTCACGCCCGGAGGCAAGGGGAAGAAGGTGCTGATGCGCCGCTGGTAGGCGCGATAGGCGTCGCCGCGCGTGGCCAGCATGTGCTCTTCCAGCGGCGGCACGCCGGACACATAGGCGAGCAGCCAGTACATGCAGAGAGGAGCAGCAAGGGCCACCCAGCCCCACTGCCACGCACCGATGGCCAGCAGCGGATAGGCAAGCCAGCCGAACCACTCGAAGAAATAGTTGGGATGGCGCGACCAGCGCCACAGCCCAACTTCACAGACCTTGCTGCGGTTGGCCGGATCGGTGGCGAAGCGGCGCAGCTGCGCATCGGCCGTTGCCTCGCCGGCAATCGCGACCGCCATGAGCGCGACCGCAAGCCAGTCCTGCAGGCGCAGCGTGGGCTCCGGATTGGCTGCGGCCAGCACCATGGCGAGGCCGAGCGGGATGCTGACCAGCGCCTGCTTCTGCAGCAGCAGGAACATCTGGCGCGGCGCATCCGCGCCCCAGCCCTGCAGCAACCTGGCATAGCGCGGGTCGTCGGTGATCCCGCGCGTGCGCCGGGCAATGTGCAGGCCGAGCCGCAGCGCCCACAGGCAGGCGAACGCGGCGACCATGAAGCGGCGCGATGTCAGTGCGCCCGAACCGGTGGGCGGCAGGAGCGCACCGGCCAGGCCGACGAGGCCGACGCTGAAGGTCCACACCGTATCGACCCAACCGGAATTCCTCGTCCGGCGCCATGCCAGCCAGGCCAGCGTCATGCCGGCAGCGAGCGCCAATGCGACGATGATCAGCGTGACCAGGAAGAGTGCGAAGGTCACGGCTCAGTGCTCCCTCACAACCGGATCAACGGCTGCAGCAGGCGGCCGAGACGGCTCTGCAGGCGAATGTTGCCCTGCAGGGCGACGATGCAGATGCAGGGCTCGCCTTCGCAGACGGTGGGCTTGTGCTCCATCGTCTCGTCGGCCTCGTCGAAGTCGCCGGGTCCATACCGGCCGAAGGCATGTTCGAAGGCGCCTTCCAGAACGCAGGTCCACTCGTAGCCGCTGTGCTTGTGGTGCGGCAGCCTGGTGCCGGGCGCGGCCTTCAGCATGAAGACCTTGATGCCGTCGGCTTCCGGAACCGACACGGAGCGCTGGCGAACACCCGGCCCGACCCAGCGCCATGGCCCCAGCGCATAGTCGTCGAGCGGATCGGCCTGCGCGGTGTCCGCCGGCAAAACGCGTTCGTTCTCGATGAGGCGCAGGGCGACCTCCAGGGCATCGGCCTTCATCGCCACCGCAGGAGCCTGCTCCAGCAAAGCACCGCCAACGGCCTCAAAGCGCGCCACCTCTTCGCGGCAGGCCGGGCAGCGGGCAAGATGCATGGAGACGATGAGCGCGCGTGCCTGGTCGAGCGTGCCCGCTGCATACAAGGCGAGCGTCTCTTCGCTCGGGTGATGAGTGATGTGGTCGTTCATTGCAGTTCACCAAGCCGGTCGCGCAGGCGCTGCAGGGCAAGCCTGATGCGCGACTTCACAGTGCCAAGCGGAATGCCGAGCAGTTCCGCGATTTCGGAGTGCGCAAGCCCGTCGAAGAAAGACAGCCGGATGACCCGGATCTGTTCTTCCGGCAGCGTCGCCATGGTCGAGCGGACAAGACCTTCACGCTCGGCGATCAGCAGATGCTGCTCGGGCTCATTCAGATCTTCGTCGTCCGGCTCGTCCTGTTCCTCCAACCAGACGGCGGCGCGACCCTCGCGCCGGATGATGTCGACGCTGACATTGCGGGCAATGGCATAGACCCAGGCCGATGCACTGGCGCGGGCGGGATCGAACTGACCCGCCTTGCGCCACAGCCGCAGCAGCGTTTCCTGGGCAAGATCTTCCGCCCGATCCGCGCTCGCGCCCCGGCGCATCATCATCGCCTTCACACGCGGCGCATAGAACGCGAACATCGCCGCGAAGGCCTCCCGGTCCTGGGTTGCCGCGATGCGCGTGATCAGCCGGGCTGGATCGAATTCCACCATCACATCGCAGTATACGTTCAACCCTGCTCCGGCTGGCAAGAGTCCACCCCCGTGCTGCCCAGCTTCGATTTTCCAACAGGATTACGCACGGCCCGACGATTTGGATCACCCAGGCGATTCCACGAAGAGCGTGTGACGGGTTTCCGTCCGGAATTGCGCAAAATCAGAGAATTGGAGCGTTTCCACGGTTCCGCGAAAAAGCGGAACGCTCCAGCCGTGATCCGATCGCGACGCCGGCACGTATCTGGTTGTGACGGCCGCACTTTCGATCGCGGCAAGGGAGCGGGAATGCACCAGGCAAGAAAGCGCATCGCAGTGGTCGGCGCAGGCATCTCCGGCCTGTCGGCAGCCTGGCTGCTGGGGCAAAAGCACGACGTCGTGCTTTATGAGCGCGAGAAGCGGCTGGGCGGCCATTCCAACACGGTGATGGTGGAAGGCGCGCAGGAACCGGTGCCGGTCGATACCGGCTTCATCGTCTACAATGAGACGACCTATCCCAACCTGACGGCGCTGTTTTCGCATCTCGGCGTGAAAACCAAGGCATCCGATATGTCGTTCGCGGTATCGCGCGACGCCGGCCGGCTGGAATATTCCGGCACCGGCCTCGGCGGCCTGTTCGCCCAGAAGCGCAATGTCGCCAATCCGCGCTTCTGGTCGATGCTGCGCGACCTGGTTCGCTTCTATCGCTCCGCCGCCGCCGACCTCGCCGACATGCCGGCCTCGCACACGCTGGGCGACTATCTGCAGCGCGGCGGTTATGGCGCGGCGTTTCGCGACGACCATCTGCTGCCGATGGCCGGCGCAATCTGGTCGGCGCCCTGCTCGGCCATCCTCGGCTATCCGGCCTGCGCCTTCATCTGCTTCTTCCACAACCATGGCCTGCTGATGCTGAACGGGCGGCCGCAATGGCGCACGGTCGATGGCGGCAGCATCGCCTATGTGCGCAAGCTGGCGGACGCGTTCAGCGGCAGCATCCGGCTGGGCGCCGACATCACCGCGATCACCCGGCACGGCGACCATGTCACCATTGCGGAGCGAGGGGGACGCAGCGAGCGCTTCGACGCGGTGCTGATCGCCACCCATGCCGATCAGGCGCTCGGCCTGCTGGCCGACCCTTCACCGGAAGAACACGCCCTGCTCGGCGCCTTCCGCTACAGCCGCAACGAGGCGGTGCTGCACACCGACACCAGCGCCATGCCGCGCCGGCGCGCGGTGTGGTCGAGCTGGAACCATGTCGACGGCAGCGCCGGCGACGATGCCGCCAGCGTGACCTACTGGATGAACCGGCTGCAAGGTTTCGAGACACCGCAGCCGCTGCTGGTGACGCTGAACCCGCGCCAGCCATTGGACGAGACAAAGGTGCTGCACCGCGAGACCTATCATCACCCGGTGTTCGACCACGCCGCGATCGAGGCGCAGAAGCGGCTGTGGACGTTGCAGGGCCAGCGCGGAACCTGGTTCTGCGGCGCGCATTTCGGCTCCGGTTTCCACGAGGACGGGCTGCAGTCGGGCCTGGCCGCAGCCGAAGCACTGGGGGGCGTAGCGCGGCCATGGAACGTGGCGGGGCAATCCTCCCGCATCACGCTGCCGGACAACTGGCCGGCGATGCAGCAGCCACGGGAGATCGCGGCGTGAGCGGCTCGCGGCTTTATTTCGGCACCGTGTCGCATCGCCGGCTGCGGCCACGCGTGCACGCGCTGCAATACCGGCTGTTCTGGATGCTGCTCGACCTCGACGATCTGGCCGGCCTGGCGGAGCGCAGCGCGCTGTTCTCCTACAACCGCCGCAACCTGCTGAGCTTCCACGACCGCGACCATGGCGACGGCTCGGGTGCGCCGCTGCGCCCGCAGGTGGAGCGCATCCTCGCCGACCACCGCATCACCTTCGACGGCGGCGCCATCCGCCTGTTCTGCATGCCGCGCGTGCTCGGCTACGGTTTCAACCCGATCAGCGTCTATTTCTGCCATCACCGGGACGGCCAGCTGGCGGCGATCGTCTACGAGGTGCACAACACCTTCGGCGAACGGCACAGCTATGTGTTCGACGCGCAGGACGGCAAGCAGCCCGCCGCGCATGGCTGCGACAAGCGCTTCCATGTCTCGCCTTTCATGGACATGGGCATGCACTACGAATTCCGGACCCTTTTGCCAGCCGAGCGTTTCGCGCTGGCCATCCGCGGCGCCGACCAGGACGGCACGCTGATCCACGCTTCGCTGGCCGGCACCGCCGCGCCGTTCGACAGCACCGGCCTTACGCGGGGCCTGCTGCTCTATCCGCTGCTGACGCTCAAGGTGATGGCGGCGATCCACTGGCACGCGCTGCGCCTGTGGCTGAAAGGCATCCGGATCCGCCACAAGCCGATGCCGCCACAGGAGCCGACGACGCCGGTGCGGGCGTCGTGAGAGGCGGGATCATTTCCTGTTGATGCGGGGCTAGCCTCGCGCAAAACCGGTGATTGCCTGGCCTTGGGCGCATTCTGACAGGGTGAATGCTCGTCCCGAACGGGGCCTTCGCGCCACCTGCCGGAGCATGTCGGTCCTCACCACCGACCTGAAAAGCCAAGCTCGCCATGCTCTCTGTCTCCAGCGAGCAAGCCGCCCTTAGGGGCGGCTTCCTGCGTTCGTGGTCAGGATGCCGGCCAGGGCGCGCCGCCATCAGGCTCCTTGTGCTCGGGCATCTGCTTCAGCTGCTCTTCGGTGAAAGCGGTGACGGCATGAACCTCGCCGTCTCCGTCGCGCATCAGGTCGAGCTGGCTGGCCCGCAGCGCCACCGGCTTGGTGCCGATGCCGAGGAAGCCGCCGACATCGACGATGACCTCGCTTTCGCGACCGGCGCCATGGACATGGGAGATGGCGCCGAGATTGGCATCGTCCATGCCGTAGACGGTGACGCCGGCCAGGGTGGCGGAGTTGATCTCGGCCGCGGTGAGGCGGACATGATTGGTGTGGTCCATGGTTGTCTCCTTTTCGGGCCTTTTCAGGCTTAGACAAACCCAACCGCTGAACGAATGGTGCGTTCCGGAAAATGTGCGGCGCCCGCTGCGCGATGGAGCAGCAGCCTGGCTATCCCTTCACGGGTCGTTCGATGGGATGCCCGGGGCGGAGACAGCGCCTCCACGCTGGATCAGGATGGCATTTGGTTGAATCGTCATCCTGATCCAACTCTTTGCTGGAGCATGATCTTTTCCGAAAAGGGGTACCTGCTTTTCGGCATCATGCTCTAGACATCGAGCCTGCGCTTCAAGCTTTCCCGGCGAGGCGTGTGCCAATAGTCATGGCCGGTTTGCGCCTCGTCATCGAAAAGCACGGCAACAAATGCAGCGAAGGACGATGCCTGGGGACATAGATAGCTGTTTTCGGCGCTTCCCCAGTTCGCCCAATTTCGCACCCAGCTGTAGGTCGCCCCAAAATCCTCGCCCCGCAGCGAGAGAACGATTTCGAGCAGGCCCGGATCGGCACCGATGGCGAGAAATCCCGCGGGCAGCCGGTTGCCCAGTTCACGGCTCCAGGCCACCACCCGATCCCAGGCATAAAACGGATCGGCAAGATGTTCGGTCTCGGCCGCGTCTTCGGCGACGAGTGCTGTATGCCTGAACATGTTGGGGTATGGCCGGCCGCCATTGTAGCCGACCAGGAAGGCGCGGTAGTCGTTCGGCAAGGCGGAACCGGTTGACCGTTCCCAATCGGAAATTGCCGAGGCCACGGCCTCTCCCGTCTGCCATTGCTCGCCGACAGGGCTGATCCATCTTTCCATTTCCGATTGGCGTACGCTTGCGGCCCTAGTTGAAAGAAAACGTCACGAACTGGTCGAGTTCATCCGCAGGCCAGTAAGGCTGCCGACGGAGCGTCACTGAACGGCTCCGGAAATCGGCATCCGCCTGCGACAGGGCGCGAACTTCACCCTGCAGCGACGTGGTGCTGAAATTGTAGAGCGAGACTGCAATGTTGTCGAAAGCCGCCTCGCTGGACCGATAGCGGCCCGGACCGCCGTTGGCGCGTTCGAACAGGGCCAACACCTCGCGGGCACCAAGGGTGAAAACGGGTTTGCCGTCGTAATGGGCCTGCCCGTGCCGGGCCTCGACCGTGACGCCATCGAGCTTGCCATCCCGATATTCGAGCAGGACCGGCACCCCTTCCTTCGTCAGGTTCTGCGTCGAAAGATTGGAGAGCCCCTGCGCGGCACGGCGAACCGCCGCGATGGTTTCCTGCGACATGGACGCGCCCTGCCCAGCGATGACGGCTTCGACATCCGCGGCGACATGGGCCTGGGACATCAGGGGGCTGGGCCCGCCATAAAGGGGCGCCAGCGAAGCGGCGGCCTGCGGCGAGAGGCCGAAGGTGAGACGGCCAACGCCGTGATGCGGAGAGATAAGCCAGTCGGCATTCATGCCTTCACCCCGGGATTCAAGAGGCCCGGCAGCGGCGGGCGCGAGCAGAGCGGTCCAGAGTATCGCGGTCAAGAACATCGCTGGCCAGAGTATGGCTCGCATGAAGCGGATTTTAGCAGACATTGCCATGACGCAGCCCCAGGCAAACACCGAGCGCACCGGCCTGGCAGGTGCAGGCGAGGACCAGCCTCAACGACCAGACGAAGCCGCCGGAAACGCGGCAGCGATCGTCGCAGATGCTCTTCCTTGCTTCAACACCGCCGATGCGCGTTGCCGCCAGCCTCTCAGAATTTTGCGCCGGCGTTGATCATGAAGCCATGGCTGGCGTTGCTCCGGTTGCCGAACAGCCCGCGATACTCCAGGCGCAGGGACAGGTCCTGCATGGTCTGGATGTCCAGGCCAAGGCCGAGCTGGAAACGATCCCTCGCCGTTCCATCGGCGGCAGCCGTGAAACCCGGGCCAGCGAAGATATCGGCATAATTCAAGGTGACCGAACTGCGCGATTCGAAATCGTGCTGATATTCGAGCCGCAGCTTCGGGGTGATGGAGCCGAAGCCGACCGGGTATTGGTAGTCCAGCGTGACACCGATGTTGCCGGTCTTGCTGCTGATGTCCTGTTCGCCGTAGCGCAGCGCGTAGAGCGCATCACCGGCTTCCGTGTAGCCGCCGAGCGTCGCCTTCGCCACATCCAGCCTTCCGTAAGGCGTGACGCGCCACTGATCGAACTGGAGCCTGGCGCCCGCCGAGACCGAGGCCAGCCACTGTCCGCCGTCGCGGCTGCCGGTGACGAAATTTCCGTTCTGCGTGACGTGGCGCAGCGAATCGAAGTTCAGCCACTGATAACCGGCCAGGCCGTCGATGAAGAACACCTCACCCGGATGGTAGCTGGCGTAGACGACGGACGTGTAGCTCTCGCCCTTGCTGCGGCTGCCCTTGTCGCCGATGTCGGTGTCGTCGCGGCCGTAACCGACCCCCATGCCGAGCGTGAGGTCGTGGTTCAGGCGATAGTCGATACCGGTGCTGAGGCCGGTGGTGGTGAATTCATAGCCGGCATCGCCTTCGCGCTTGCCGACGGTGATGGAACCGCCCGTCCAGAGGGTGAAGCGTGTGCGACGACCGCTGCTCGGTGCGGCTTCGCCGAACGCGCTCTTGAACGGAGCGGTCAGATCGGGTTTGGCCTGCAGGGCACAATCGGGCTGCATCGGCCGGCAGACGGTGTCGTAGCCCAGCGTGATGCCCTGGACGAAACCGAGCCCTTCTTCGAGCGGCCGCGTGGTGTCATCGTCATGCAGGCTGTCGAGACGCTGCTGGAAATTGCCGACCTGCGATGCCGCGAAGCGCTGCGTCGCCTGGGCCTGTGCCGCCAGCACGCCGGTGACTTCCGGATCGGTGGTGGGATCGACCCTCGGCTGCACCGCGATCGTGACGGTTGCCGGCGCCGAGGTCGCGAAATCGTTGGTCAGCGTGTAGGTGACGGCCACGGAGCCGCCGAATCGCGCGTCGGGGGTGAAGGAGAGATCGAGGCCGTTCAGCGCGGCCGTGCCGGAATTCTCCGGCGTCACCGCTATCAGGGTGGCCGCCTTGAATGGCCCGCCGGCTGCCATCCTGGCGAGATTGATCATCACGGGTTCGCCGGCCACCGCAGCGGCATTTTGCGGCGCCGGGATCGGCAACGGATCGACGGTCACCGTCACCGTTGCCGGCACCGATGCGCCGCCCGGCCCATTCGCCACATAGTCGAACGTGTCCGTGCCGGAAAAAGTGGCGGCCGGCGTGTAGGTGATCACAAAGCCGGAAACGCTTGTCGTGCCGTTTGCCGGAGCACGCGATACGGCAATGGAGGTGATGGAACCTGCGTCGTTCTTCGTGACATCTATGTCCACCGGCTTGCCGCCCATCGTCTGGGCCATATCGGCAGATGCGGTCGGCACACCATCGGCGACCACCAGGGAATAATTCACCGTCCTTGTGCCGGGTGTCCCCGTTGTGCTGTCGATGGCCGTCACCGCGAAATTGAAGGTGCCGGCCTTGTCCGGCGTGCCGCTGAGCACACCGGTGGCGCTGTCGAGCCCGACGCCTCCCGGCAGGCTGCCCGAGACCTGGTAGGTGTAAGGCGCGACGCCACCGCTCGCCACGACGGTCGCGCTGTAGGGTATCCCCTGCATACTGCCCGGCAGGCTGGCCGGGGTGACGGTCACTGCGGGTGCGGCGATGACCAGCGTGTAGCCTTGCGTGGCCCTTGCTGCAGTCCCGCCGGTGCTGTCGGTGACCTCGACCGAGATCGCGAACGACCCCGCCTGCGTCGGCGTGCCGCGCAGCTCGCCGGTGCCAGGGTCGAAGCCGATGCCCGAGGGCAGGCTTCCCGACAGGACATAGCGGTAAGGGGCGATGCCGCCGGTGGCCGAAACGACCTGGCTGTAGGCAGCTCCCGAAGTGCCCTGCGGCAGGCTTGCAGGGGCAAGGCCCAGCATCGGAACGCGAACGGTCAGGACGTAGCCGGCGCTGACCGATTGCCCGTGCGCATCGGTTGCCAGCACGTTCAGCGGGAACGAGCCCGCCTCGATCGGCGTGCCGGAGATCGTTCCGTCGACGAAAGTGAGCCCATCGGGAAGCCGGCCCGACTGCAGGACATAAGCATAGGGTGCGACGCCACCGCTGGCGGACAGGGCAGCCGAATAGTTCGTGCCGGCCGTCGCGTCCGCCAGGGCGGCCGGCGTGAAACCGAGGTTCGGGGCGGCAACCGTCAATGAATAGCTGTTGGAGACCCTGAACGGCGCGCCGCTGCCGGTCGTACCGTCGGTCGCCGTTATGCTGATGGGGTAGATTCCGGGCTGCGTCGGCGTGCCGCTCAGCGTCTCGCCGGAGAAGGCCATCCCGGCAGGCAATGTTCCGCTCACCGCGTAGCTGAAGCCGCCGGAGCCGCCGGACGCGGTGAAGGCCTGCGAGAAGGTTTCGCCATAGCGCAGCGCGATGCCGCCGCCGGCCGGCGACAATGCCAGCGTCGGTGCCGCCACCTGGAGCGTGGCATTGCCGCTGACCGGAAAGGGCCCGCTGCCGGTGCTGGCATCGGTCGCCGACACGGCGAGCTGGAAGCTGCCGACTTCGGTCGGTGTCCCCGAAATGGTGACGCTGCTCGCGCCGGTGCCGCTGACGGCGAGACCCGCCGGAAGCCCGGTTACCGCGACTTGGGTGTAGGGGGCCGCACCGCCCGTGAAGGTGAAGGTCTGCGCGAAAGGCCTGCCGGCCTGCGCCGACAATGAACCGGTGGGCGCGACGACCAGCGTCGGCGGGGTGACGGTGATGCTGACCGTTGCCGGCGCCGATGGCCCGGCCTCGTTGCTGGCCGTGTAGGTGAAGGAATCAAGACCCGCATAGCCCGCAGCCGGCTGATAGGTGATCGATGTGCCTGATGGAAGCGCCACCCCGTGCGCGGCAGGCGACGCAATGGCGACGGATGTCGCGGCGCCGCCACCGAGGCTGAGCGTGACCGCGTTGGCGCCGCTGCCGTAAACGACCGTGGCGGAGGCCGGGTTGGCGACGGGCGGGATGTCGGTGATGGTCAGCCGGTAGCTGCGAGTACCGATATAGGGACCGGTGCCGCTGCTGCTGTCCCGTGCCGTGACCGTGAAATCATAGATACCGGGCGTTGTGGTCGTTCCCGAAATCTGTCCGCCATTGCCGAGCGCCATGCCGGACGGCAGGGCGCCGCCGGTGACGGCGTGGGTATAGGGCGCGGTGCCGCCGCTGGCCGGAGTGATCATGGCGGAATAGGCGGTGCCGACGACGCCATTGGCCAGCGTCGTCGCCGGCAGGACGATCATGGCCGGATCGACGGTAAGCGTATAAAGGCGGGCACCGGTCTGGTTGTTGGCGTCGCCGGCCGTGACGGTGAAGCCGAAGGACCCGCCAGCGGTCGGCGTTCCGCTGATCGTCCCGCTCTGTTCGTCCAGCTGCAGCCCCGCCGGCAGGGCGCCGCCGGTGCGTGTGAAACCGTAGGGTGCGATGGCGCCGGAGGCCGACAGCGCCTGCGTGTAGGGAAGGCCGACGGTTGCGGCAGGCAGCGTCGGCGGCGCCACCATGATGGCTGGCGGCGTCACCACGAGCGTCATTGCCTGGGTCGATGCAATCGCATTGGCATCGGTGGCGCGGACGACGAAGTTGAAGATGCCGCTCTGCGTCGGCGTGCCGGAGATCTGTCCGTTCGAAATCGACATGCCGGTGGGCAGCGCACCGCTGTGCAAGGCGAAGGCATAGGGCCCGGTGCCGCCGGTCGCGGAAAGCGCCTGCGCGTAGCCGGTGTTGTAGGCGGCGTTAGGCAGGGTGGCCGGGCTGACCGAGATGACGACGAAATCGACCGAATTGGTGGTGCTGGTCGATGCAAGGTTGGTGAGACCCGAAGCGCTGGCCACGCCCTCGGGAATTGTCGCGATGACCGTGCCGCTCCGCGTCATGCCGCTGACGGCGATGGTGTAGGTCGTGCCGGAACCGGTGACGGTGGCGGTGGTGGCGCCGGCGGTTCCGGAAAGCTGGACGCCGGTTCGGGAGAACCCTGTCACAGCCCGCTCGAAAACGGCCGTGAAGCTGACCGGTGAGGTGCCGGTGGGGCTGGCCTGGCCGGCGGCATTGTTGACCGTGACGTTGGGCCGTGTGTTGACGATCTGGTTGGAGCCCGTCGCCGTGCTCTTGTCGCAGGCGGCGTTCCCCAGGAACTCGGCGGTGACCGCGTGGTTGCCGACAGGCAGCGTCGCGGTCGAGAAATCGGCATAGGAGTCGCCGACGCGATTGGGCCGGGTGTAGTTCAGCCCGACGGTCGTCGACTGCGGACCGACAGTGATCTTGACGGAGCCACTGGGCGCCTGGCCCGCATCGCAGCCCAGCGACGACACCCTGGCACGGATCAGCACCGTCTCCCCAGGCAAGGCTGGGTTGGGCGATGAAGAAACGGTGGTGGAGGTACCGCCGCCACCCTGTTTCGTCGCGGTGGCGTAATTGGTGGTGAAGTCGAAATTACCGCCGGTGCGGGTTCCGGTGAAGCGGATGTTGTCGCCGAACTGGCCGGTGGTGTTGTCCGTGGCAGTGGTCACATAACTGCCCCTGCAGTTGAATGGAATGACGAAGCCACTGGGCGGAATGGCGTCGCAGGTGATCGGCACGCCCTTGATGTTGGAGCTGGTGGCGTTGATCGATCGTATGTTGACGGAGCCTGGGGTGATCCTGATCGAATAGGTCATGGTGACGCCAGCGCTGGTGTAGGTAGCCGGCGAAATGGTGAGGGTGGCTGATTGCGAGAAGGCGGCCGGCGACGAAGCCAGCAGGCAGAAAAACGCGATGCAAACCGCAAGGCCCGTGCGCAAGGCAAGGCACAGCCGTGCCGCACGCTGGCCGCACGCGGCAACGTCATCCAGAACAAACACTTGAACCACCCCAGCACCCGCCGCGATCGCGGCCGGATCCCCATCCGATGGCCGCTTGAAACACGAGTCCGGCGGGGAGTCAGCCAGGCAACGGGCCGGCTTCCTGAAAAGACGCTGCTTTGAGACGCTGGATCAATTGTTTCGCAAAATATCGAACATCCCGGCGGCGCAATTTTCCGGAACGGGGAAGTAACGAGATGCGTTGAGCCAGGATTGCCTGCCCGAAAGGGCACTGCCGTTTCGAAAGAGATTTCGCCGCCTTGCCTGGTGGCTTATAGGCATGAATGGGGGAAGCTTTATCCGCGCATGACCATACCAAGACTTTATTATGTGACGGCCGGGCTGGACCCGGAGACGGCGTTTGCGACCTGGAGCGCGGTGCTGGCGCCGCTGTTCGAGCCGCGGCCATGGACGCGAAGCAAGAGCCTGCCGACCGGATCGGCCAATGGCGTGATCCTGGGCGACATGGTCATCGCCAAGGTGGCATTCGAGCCGCAGGCCTTCCTGCGCGACGCCGAGCGCATCGCCGTCACTCCCGGCCACATCCTGCTGCATCTCTATATGAGCGGCGGTTTCACCGGCATGATCTCAGGCGAGCAGACCTCGATCGGCCCCGGGAAAGTGGCGGTGATCGACCTTGCCCACGAGGTGCGAACCCGGGCCTTCGCTTCCAACACGCTGTCGCTCGTCGTTCCGCGCACCATGCTGCCCGACATGGGCGCGCTGAAGCCACGGCTCGACGCTGCCCGCAATGACCTGCTTGCCGCGCACATCCGCTCGCTGCAGGAACGCAGCCTGCAGATCGCCGAGGACGAGGTCGATGCCACCGTGGCCGAGACGGCGGATTTCCTGAAGCGGCTGTTCACGCAGTCGGAATTCCCGGAAGAGACCGCGCGCAATGCCGATGACGACCTGTTGTCGCTGGCGCAATCGGTCATCCGCGACAATCTTGGCACCGGCAAGCTGTCTCCGGATTTCCTGGCCGAAAGGCTCGGCATTTCGCGCGCCTCGCTCTACCGGGTGTTTGCCCCGCATGGCGGCATCATGCGCTATGTCCAGGAGCGCCGGCTGATTGCCGTGCGGGCGGCATTGAGCGATCCGCTCGAAACCCGCAGGCTGACGCGCATCGCAGCCGATCTCGGCTTCAACAGCGAAGCACATTTCAGCCGCGCCTTCCGCCTGCGTTTCGGTGTCACCGCCAGCGACTATCGCAGGACGCAGCTCGAGGCCTCCCTGCACACGCAGCTGACGAGCCCGGAAGTCGTCAACCAATGGTGGGTGGATGTCGCCAGCCGGGCACGGTCGGCAGCGGCGTAGCGGTCGCGCCGACAAAGCGCGGCGGGGTTGCTGAAATGGCGGAGCGGCTCAGGCCCTCGCCCTGACCGCCCGCCACAGGCCAAACAGGAAGAGCGCGCCGCCGAGGACGAAGGTGGGCACGAAAAGCTGCAAGGCCTCCCAATCCCGCCATTTCAGCGAGAAGCCGGTGCATCCGGTCGGGCTCATGCCGCAGGCGAAAGCGTTATACTAGAGGTCCTGGATGTTGACACATCCAGGACGCCTCAAGCGCCGGCGCGGCCCATCCGGGCCGCTTGGCTTCCGCGCCAACCGGCGCGGCGCGCAGTCGCGCGCTCCAACGGTCATTCGGAATGACCGTTGGTATTAAGCAGATACCAGCCGGCGAAGGTTGCGCCGAAAATGACCGCGCCGAGGATCATGAGGATGATTGCGGATTTCATGCCCGGTGATAGCGGCGGGTGGGGTTGGCCGCAATGCAGACAGCAACAATGCCTTGCGAGGAAGCCACACCTATTTCCGGTAGATTTCCTAGAAGCGGCGGTCAAAAGTCTTCGTCACGGGCACAGGGGAGACGGAGGTGGCGTCGCTTGGCAGCAAGGGGATGTGGATCCTTATCACGCTTTGGTTCGCCGCTTTCGTATTTTGCAAGGCAAGCCTGGACGACCGCAACTGGCGGGTGACCATATTCTTCGGTGCCCTAACCGTTTTCGGCTTTGTCGCGATCGTCTATCTGTCGGCAATAGGCGACACGTGGCGCTGACCGGTTGGCCCAGCCGGTAAAACCTTGACGGCGCCGGCGCGGTGGTCTCCTCTCGTGGCAACTCACAGCGAGGTGCCCGATGGAAAAGATCATCCTGGACTGCGACCCCGGGCACGACGACGCCATCGCCATCCTGCTGGCGGCGGGCAATCCCAACATCGACCTGCTCGGCATCACCACCGTTTCCGGCAACCACAATGTCGAGAACACCACGCGCAACGCGCTGTCGGTGTGCACCGCCTACGGCATCGAGGTGCCGGTGGCGAAGGGCTCACCCGGGCCGATGCTGAGCGAGCAGGTGCTGGCCATCGAGATCCATGGCGAGACCGGACTGGACGGGCCGGTGCTGCCGCCGGCCTCGTTCGAACTCGACAGGCGCCATGGCGTGGATTTCATCATCGACACGGTGATGGCGCATGAGCCGAAGACGGTGACGCTGGTGCCGGTCGGCCCCTACACCAATATCGGGCTCGCCGCGCGCAAGGAGCCGCGCATCATCGAGCGGGTAAAGCGGGTGGTGGCGATGGGCGGCAGCTATACGCGCGGCAACATCACGCCGGCGGCCGAGTTCAACATCTATGGCGACCCGGAGGCCGCCGACGTGGTGTTCCGCGCCAACTGGGACGTGACCATGGTGGGGCTGGACCTGACCCACCAGGCGCTGGCGACGCCGGACCTGCAGGACAGGGTGCGCGCCATCGGCGGGCCGATCAGCCAGTTCATCCTCGACATCTGGGAGTTCATCGCGACGACGCATGGCGGCCTGCTGCAGATCGACTATCCGGCCGTGCACGACGCCTGCTGCGTGGCGGCGCTGATCGACCCGAGCGTCTTCACCACCGAAAAGGCGGACATCCGCGTGGAGATCGCCGGGCGCTGGAGCAAGGGCATGACGGTGTGCAATTTCGAGAAGATGGGCGGCATGCGCCATTTCGGCGGCACCGCCAGCGAGCAGATGAACTTCCGCCACAGCGTGGCGATGAAACTCGACCACGCCAAATTCTGCGACCTGATTGTTGATGCGCTGGAGCGGCTGACGGCGCGGAAGGGGTGAGCGGGACTGGGCTGGAAGCTTGAGGGCCCGACTGACAGAGCACCTGCACGTCAAGCGCCGGCGTCGCCCCTCATCGCCCTGCCGGGCACTTCTCCCCGTATGGTGACGGGGAGAAGGGGCTAGCCGCAACCGTGGCGTCCGTCCGCAACCTCGCGCCGGCGATTGGCGAAAACATTGGCGCGAGCGTCCCTCGCCCCGTTTACGGGGAGAGGATGCCGGCAGGCAGGTGAGGGGCGGCGCTGACGGTGGATCGAGAAATGGCGCACCGTTCCGGAATGGATCCCCGACCGCTTCCCTGCGGTCGCTCCGAGGTCGAGGATGACGGACGTTGGCGCCACCGCCACAAAACCGAAGCGCGGCGGGTCATCCCCGAAACGGTGAACCGCTCGACTTGAGCTCCTACCTACTTGAGCTCCTGCTCTATTTGAGCTCCTGCGCCAATCCGATCAGCAGGCCTTCCGGCCCGCGGATGTAGCAGAGACGGTAGACGTCCTGATAGTCGACGACCTCGCCTTCGAGCTGCGCGCCGTGCTTGCGCAGCCGTTGCAGCGTGTCGTTGATGTCATCCACGGTGAACATGGCGCGCAGGTAGCCGAGCGCGTTGACCGGGGCGGTGCGGTGATCGGCGACGACGGCCGGCCGGATGAAGCGGGAGAGCTCGAGCCGGTTATGGCCGTCCGGCGTGCGCATCATGGCGATCTCGACATGCTGGTCTCCCAGCCCGGTGACACGCCCGGCCCATTCGCCCTCGATCGTGGCCTGGCCTTCGAGCTCGAGGCCGAGTTCGCGAAAGAAGTCGACCACCTTGCCGAGGTCCTCGACGACGATGCCGATATTGTCCATCCGCTTGAGCGCCATGTTGCAGTCTCCAGGGTTTCATGGAGCGCACAGACGATAAGACCGCCTGCCAATGGTCAAGGGCGCCCGCGCCTTTTCGACTTCAAGAAATGCAGCAGTGCTGTAATGCGGTTCTCCGATTCGGGGCAGGGCAGCGCTTCGTCGTCGCCTCGCTGGTGGTGCGTCCTTCGAGGCTCGCTTCGCGAGCGCCTCAGGATGAGGGACGTCAGCGCTAGCAGTTCCGCTCCCTGGCGCTTCAGGAATGAAAGAGCTGCACGATCGCCCTCATCCTTCGAGGCTCGCTTCGCGAACGCCTGAGGGAAGTCAGCGCAGGCAGTTCCGTTCCCTGGCGCTTCGGGAATGAGAGAGCTTGCACGATCGTCATCATCCTTCGAGGTTCGCTTCGCGAGCGCTTGAGGGAAGTCGGCGCTGGCAATTCCGTTCCTTGGCGCTTCAGGAATGAGAGAGCTTTGCACGACCGTCCTCATCCTGAGGCGCGAGCCCGCAAAACATTGGAAGATGGCAATCGGCTCACGCGGGCGAGCCTCGAAGGACGCACCAAATCGATATCGGCAACGCAGACTGCATCAAAGAAACCTCAAGCGAACCGGACTAAGCAGTGCTGGTGCGCCTTGAAGGCCGCTCAATCCGGCAGCATGTGGTCCGCGACGCTGTAGCTGTGGCTGGCCTGGTAGGCGTTGCGGCCACGGTTCATGTGGGTGAGATTGAAATTGCGGATGGCGCGCAAGGCGCGGGGATCGGCAAGAAACTGGCGGATCGAGGCCGCGCCGCGCAGCTTGACGATGAACATGTCCGGGCCGCTCGGGAAGAACCAGCTGAGATCTTCCGGCGCCGCGACGCTCTGTTCGAGAAAGTTTTCGTCAAGCTGGTTGGGCGTGGCCGACCCATCGGTGGTGAAATCCGACAGATGCAGGATGAAGCGGGCGCGGACACCCTCGCCGTCGGCATAGAGGGTGAACAGCTCCATCCAGCTGGCATTGACGCGCACGAGCGGCTTGTCCGAGGTCGACGGCAGGCAGGACACCGACCAGTAGAAACGCTCGGTCTGGCGCGGGATCGGAATGCAGGCAGGACCGTAAAGCCTGAGCAGGTCGAGCACTTCCCTTCCCTGCGGGCGGCGCAACAGCTTCTCGAAACGGGCGGCGTATTTGAAGCGGTGTTCGAGGGATTCGGTGCGCTCGATGCTGTCGGGCAGATCGGATTTGCCGTCGAGCCACTCCTGCTGCTGGGCAAGAGAGAGGAACTGGCGGAGGCCGGTCGGGCTGGAGGTCTTGGCCATTCAGGCATCCTGTGCGTGTGCGGCGTGCAGTCTAGAACAATCGCATGGACTGGCGACACCCCCGTTTGTCAGGAGGCTTTCAGGCCTCGACCGTTCGGTTGCTGCGAGGTCGGAGACGACGCTTTCGTGTGCGGGTTGGTCTGGACCGCTGTGCCTTCATCACCGGTCCGGCATGGATCCCCGACACTCTGCGGTCGCTTCGCTCCCTCCGAGGTCGAGGATGACGGTGGTGGCGGGGAGCGCTCCGGCCAGTCTCCGGCGCCGCCGATGACGCCGGAGCTCCTGGTTGGCGTTCATTCCCGGCGACATCGATCGTGACGCCGGCATACGCGATTTGCGCGCGACAAAGAAACCTCGTCATCCTCGACCCCGGAGGGAGCGAAGCGACCGCAGAGTGTCGGGGATCCATTCCGGAACGCTGGGAGCAAACCCGGCCTTTTCAAATGGCGGATGCGGGCCGGCGCCGAGAAGAGCAGAGACGCTCTGGCGCCAACCGATGAACTGGCAGGACGGCGACCTTGTTGCAGGAGCTAGACGGCGATGGCCTGGGCAGGATCGACGGCCGCATCGTTCCTGGCGCCCGGCGCTGTCTGGGTCCGGTTGCGGCCGGCAAGTTTGGCGCCGTAGAGCAGCCTGTCGGCCTGCTCGTAGAGCGCTGCGAACGCAGTATCAAACGACGCATCCGCCATGCCCATGGAGGCGGTGACGGGCCGGCCAAGACCCGGGACGGCACTGGCGACGATGGCCGGGATCGCCTGACGCCGACGCTCGGCCTGGACGTGGGCATCGTCTCCGTGCGCGAGCAGCACGAATTCCTCGCCGCCGAGGCGGAACGCAAGAACCTGCGGGTCCGCCTGGAGCGCCTTGGCCACGGCTTTCAGAACGGCGTCGCCGACCACGTGGCCGTGAACGTCGTTGATTGCCTTGAAGTGGTCGAGGTCGAGCACGGCGAGCGTACGGTACCAGGTCGGGGATCAGCTGTCGAACGATCCCGACGTGGTGACGGCCGCGACCGTTGCAGCGACCGCGCTTGTCGGGGTCGCAACCGAAGGTGCCTATTACCTGGCTCGCAGATTCGGTTGGGAACGCTGATCATGCTGGCGCTCTTGTTCCGCTTCTGGCCCCACATCGTCGGTGCCGTCGCCGCGATCTTCGTCGGCTGGAAATTCCGGCAGTCCGGCATCGAGGCGGAACGCGCACGACAGGCGAAAGAGAAACTGGCGGCGGCTGAAGACCGCCTGGAGATGGACCGCGAAGCCACCGACATCGAACGGCACGCCTCCAGTCTATCCGAGGACGAGGCACGGAAGGAGGCCATGCGATGGTCAAGGCATTGATCCTGGCCGCTACGCTGGCATCTGCGGGCTGTGTCGCCAAGCGAGACGGGCCGCTGCCTTCCGATCCCCGCTCGATCTGGTGTGAACACAATTCGCCACGCCGGGACGCCAGGGCAGAAACGCCTCGCGCCGGGCTGAACGAAATCAACAAACACAATGCTCTTGGTGAAAAATGGTGCGGATGGAAGCCATGACGAGACATGTGTCCATCGATCCCGACGAACTGAAGCGCATTGTCAAGGAAGCTATCCGTGAGGAGCTTTCTGCTGCCGGGTTGCGTATAGACGAGCCCGAACATCAATTTGAAGCACGGGAGGATTTCCGATTTCTTCGGAACTTCCGTCAAGCCCTGGCCGGCATCTCGAGCAAGGTCGGCGCAGCTGTGATCCTGTCAATCGTTTCAGGGTTGCTGTGGCTGCTGTGGAACGGTGTCCAGGCATTGCCAACAAAGTGAAGGTTGTGAACGCGTAGCCGCGCCAGAAGTCCTTCTATGCACCGGGTGCCAGTCAGGTGAATATTGGCCAGCGCACCGCCGAGAGGCCGGGTTAGCCCGCATTCCAGCAAGACGAGCCCTGGTCAGTCGCCGAGCAATTTGTCGGGATCGTAGACAGGCTTGCCTTGAAGGACCGTAGCGACCACCTTTGCATTGCCGATGGCCTTCGCCGGAACCTTGAGGATATCGCGGTCGATAATCGCAAGGTCTGCGATCTTGCCGACCTCGATCGAGCCTGTCGTCCTGTCCTGATGCAGCAGGCGAGCCGGGTTGATGGTCATCCAGGCGATCGCGGTGGCGACATCGGGTGCGCCGTCTTTCTGTCGTGTGACGGCGGTCTGGATCTTGACCAAAGGAGACAGCTCGTCGGCGTCGAAATCGCTGCTCATCACAACATCGGCGCCCATCGCCTGCAGCGTGCCGGCGGGCATCATGTTGTCGGCCCTGTCGCCGATGAACTGGCGGATGAACTTTACATAATCCGGATCTACGGAACTCGGGGCGAGCTGGAAATCGGCGACCACGCCCAACTGCTTGAAGCGAGGCAGGTCGGTCTTGTCGACCAGATAGAGATGCGTCAGGCGATGCGGTCCGGGCGCCGCATCGGATTGTGCAATCGCATCAAGGGCAAGCCGTGCACCACGATCCCCCGTGACATGATAGTGCAGTTGAAATCCCTTTTCGGACAAAACCCTTGAATAGTGGTTCAAGGTATCGACGTCGAAATAGAGAAAGCCACGGTCGAAACCGTGGTCCATGCCCGCGCCAGACCTGTAAGGCTCCAGAAGCGCGCCGGTGCGCTGCTCCAGAATTCCGTCGACATAGATCTTGACCTGGTTGAAACGCAACAGGCTGCCAGGGTCGTTTGAGAACTGCCTTGTCAGCGCCGCGACCTGCTCGTCGAAAGGCATGTCCGGGTAAACGTAGAGCGCATTGGAGGCCCTGACCGTCAGCGTGTTGTTGGCCAGCGCTTTCTGCCAGACCTTGACATGCCCCTGCGGCCAGAAGCCTCCCGCGTCGCTCACGGTGGTGATGCCGTTCTCGGCCATGGTCTTCAGCGTCGGCAGCATGCTCTCATAGGCAAACTCGACATTCTCAGGTGTATCCGGGAATGCCAGGTTGCGCAGCTTCTGCTGCGCGTTCTCCAGCACCACGCCGTTCGGCTTGCCCGTTTTCCTGTTGCGCAGGATGATGCCGCCGGGCGGATTGCCATCGATCGCATCATAACCGGCAGCATGCATGGCGGCCGAGTTCGCCCAGGCGCCATGGCCGATATCATCAAGGATCAAGACAGGGCGATCGGGCGAGATTTCGTCGAGCAGCGCGATCGGATTGTCGCTCTGGTCGAGCAGATTGGTCATGCTGACGCCGGATCCCAGCACCCAGTCGGTCTTGCTGCTCTTCACGCAGGCCTCGACTGTTGCAAGCGTGTCGTCGAGCTCGTCGAAGGGACCGAATTCGCACAAGATCTCGTTGACGCCGGCTTCGACGAGATGGACATGCGCATCCTGGAAGCCCGGCAGCACCATCCTACCGCCAAGATCGACGACGTCGGCTTCCTTGCCTGCAACTGCCAGGACATCCTGCACCGGGCCAACGGCAATGATCATGCCGTTGTCATCAATGGCCATAGCCTCGGCGGTCGGTGCCTTGGGATTGACGGTGTGGATGCTGGCATTCGCCAGCACCTTGGTCTTGGCAAAGGCAGGCGGGCTTAGCGCCATGCCTGCGGCCAGGAGCAGCCCCGGAAGGTACAATCGGCAATCGAGAATGCCAACCATCTGCGGCCCTCCGAAACATGGGGCGATCTAAGCTGCTTTGCAGGAGGTACACAAGCAGCTATCTTTTCGCCCATGAATCCCCTGCCTCGGGTGGCTCCGAATTCCCACCTGCGCAGTATGATCCGCGTCGAATACGGGCCTCGAACCGCAGGCGCACCGTCAGCCCGCCCCCTTCCGTCTCCTCGAGCACAACGGCACCGCCATGCGCGCCCATGGTCTGGTCGACGATGGCGGGTCCCCGTCCGGTACCTTCGCAATCTTACCGCGTACGAATGGCTGCAAGACATCGTGACGCCCGTCTGATGGAATGCCCAGCCCAAGGCGACGACGCGGCTTTCGGCCGATGGGAGCACTTCCCCGACAGTCAATTTTCACCTCCAAGTCGCTTCGCTTTGCAGACCTCCTTCGTGTGGCGCATTGCAACAACGTTACGGAGCAATACATCTCTGGGTTTCGCGACCTGCCGCAACCACACTTTGCGAACGCGTTGACGCTTGCAGGATCCCGACCGCGGTGGCGGACCGCACTGATCTTGACGGACAGTTAGCCATCACTTGCGTCAAATCGCCTGCACAGCCCGCGGTGGCATTGATGTTCCCCGCGCCGCTTCTAAAATAAACAGGACTGCAGCGTGAGTCCCCATCGTCATGTCCGAGCAGGAAGCGAACCATCGCGATCGTGAACACCGGCAGCGGGTACTGAAGGGGGCCACCATCATCACCAGCATCCACAATTCGGAAATCCCCTGCGTGATACGCAACCAGCATACAAATGGCGCGGAACTCAAGGTGGCCGCAGACGCCATCATTCCAGAACGTTTCAGTCTCTATGTGCCTGTTGACGGCGTCGCTTATGAAGCGCTCGTGCGCTGGCGCCGCAACGACCGCGTCGGCGTGCAGTTCACCGGCACGGGACCAAAGCCACGGTTCCACTACGGTTGATCCTCTGACGTGCGCTCGCGCGCGCCTCGCCCCTGCTCGACATCCTGACCAGTTGACGCTCGGCGCTGCCGTAGCTAGCTTCCGATCTGGAGCTGGTTCCGCCGCGAGGCGGATGAAAAGGGAACACGGTGCGGCCGAGCAATCGGTCAAAGCCGCGGCTGCCCCCGCAACTGTAACCGTTGAGCCTTCTTCCAAGATGCCACTGATCGCTGCATGCGACCGGGAAGGCGGAAAAGGGCTATGACACGGAAGCCAGGAGACCTGCCTGTTCCAGTCACCCATGCTTGACCACGAGGGGTGGTCAGGCGCGGTCGTCCGTGGCGGTGACACGTGAAGTGTTGCCGCATGCCGGAACGGCCGGAAGGTGAAATGCGACTGCCTGCAAATCTGCCTTTGCCCCTTCCGCCAGCGGTTCGAAATGAACCTCGCGGCGCCGTTGCGCTGTCGATCCTTTTGGGGGCGGAATTGAAGAAGACTGTTGTTTTGGCCGGTGCCGTTGCACTGGCTTCCACGAACCATGCAAGCGCCCAGGACCCTGCCGGCACGATGCTGGAGCGGATCGTCATTACCACGCCGCTCCGGCGCGAGACGACGCTGGAGCGCTCGACCTCGTCCGTCACGGTGATCGATCGCCAGAGCATCGAGCGCTCTGCCGCGCCCGACTTGCCCTCCCTGCTCAAATCCCACACCGGCGTTTCCATCGTCTCTTATGGCGGCCAGGGTGCCGCATCCAACCTCTATCTGCGCGGTATGTCGGCCAGCCAGACGCTGGTGCTGGTCAATGGCGTGAGGGTAGGCTCGGCCACCACCGGCACGGCCTCACTCGGCAATATTTCGCTGGATTCGATTGAACGCATCGAGGTCGCCAAGGGCGCGCATTCGGCGCAATATGGCTCCGACGCCATGGGTGGCGTCGTCAACATCATCACCAGACAGGGCGGCCCATGCGCCGAAGGCCGCGACAGTTGTGGCTCGGTTACGGCCGGTGTGAGCCATCCGTGGGGCGGCACATTATCCGCCAATGTGCGAGGTCAGAGCGCGAGCGGCGTCGACTATTCGTTTGGCGGCAGCCTGATCGGCACGCGTGGTTACGACTTCACGCTGCCGACCGCCTACGGCCATGAGCCGGACGATGACGGCTTCCTGCTTGGCTCGATCAATGCATCGCTTTCGAAACAGTTCGACTGGGGCCGGGTGTATGGCGATGCCGTGCTTGCCAGGAGCCGCAGCCAATATGACGACGCCTATCCTGGCGCCGACGAAGTCGATACGACCAGTTTTACCGGCAAGCTTGGCACCGAGATCAAGCATTCCGATGACTGGTCCTCGACCGTCGAACTGTCAAGTTCGCTCGATCGTTCGCACAATTTCCGCAACGATGTCCCCGGCGACAGTCGCTTCAATTCCAGCCGCTACGGCCTTTTCGCCTCAACCAGCAAAGATTTCAACATCGGCGCGGTCTCGCATGTGCTGATCGGCGGTGCAGAGATCTATCGCGAGCAGGTCAACTCGACCATCAACTTCGATGTGAAGGCGCGCACGCTGGCCGCGGTGTTCAGCCAATACTCGCTTTCATACGACGCGCTCACCGTCGACAGCGGCATCCGTTATGACCATAATGGCCAGTTCGGCGGCGCCACCACCTACAATGTCGGTGCGAGCTATGAGATCCTGCCGGATCTCAGGTTGCGCTCATCCTTCGCCACCGGCTTCAGGGCACCGAGCTTCAACGAGCTTTATTATCCGAACTACTCCAACCCCAACCTCAGGCCGGAAAAGTCCAAATCCTATGAGGTTGGGCTGAACTGGCAAGCAGGCGCCGACACCAATCTGGATGTCGCCTTCTACCAGACCTGGCTGGCCGACGCGATCGCTTCCAATCCGCCGACCTACCTGCCCTTCAATGTCGCCAAGGCACGCATCAGCGGTTTCGAAGCGGCACTTGCCCACCGCTTCAGCACCGAGTGGAGCGGCAAGGTGGCCCTCGATGTCCGTGAGCCGCTGAACCAGGACAACGGCAAATACATCCCCTATCGCGACCGCCTGAAGGCGATGGCGGAAGTCACCTACAGTCCGACCGAACAGTTGGACCTGACGACACGCGTGCTCTATGGCGCCGCGCGCTACGCCAATGCCGCCAACACGACGAGACTACCGGACTATATCACGGTCGATTTCACCGCACTCTACGCACTGGATGCCTCATCGCAGGTGAAGTTCGCGGTCGAGAACCTGTTCGATGCGGATTATTCGACGGTGACGGACTACCGTGCACCCGGCCGCACTTTCAATCTGAGCGTCACCCGGACATTCTGAGGACTCGGGAGATGGCGATGCGGGCAAACAGGGCAGCAATATCGAGAAACGGGGTTTCGGCAAAGTCGCGGAACTTGGGCCTGCTCCTGGCTGCGGGTTGCATCTTTCTTGCGACCGGCGACGCGTCAGCAGCTGAAGTGCCGAAGCGCGTCGTCTCCATGAATGTCTGCACCGACCAGATGGCAATCTTGGTGGCAGGCGATGGCCAGCTCCATTCCGTGTCCTATCTGGCAAATGACCCGGCCACATCGGCACTGGTTGACGTGGCACGGAAGCTGCTAGTCAACCATGGCCAGGCGGAAGAAGTCTTCCTGATGCAGCCGGATCTTGTCCTTGCCGGCAGCTATACGACCCGCGCGACTGTCGGCCTGCTTCGGAAACTCGGCATCCCCGTCGAGGAATTCCAGCCCGAAACCTCCTTCGACGACGTACGGACCAACCTGAAACGCATGGGCGATATCCTTGGCCGGCGAGAACGTGCAGAGGCCCTGGTCGCGGAACTCGACCGCAAACTCGCCGAGGCGAAGCAGAGATCGCATCCAAACATCACGGTGGCGACCTACTATGCCAACTCCTACACTTCCGGAGCCGGCACCTTGATCGATGCCGTGGTGGTCGCATCCGGCCTGACCAACCTGGCTGCGAAACTCGGCCTGTCCGGCACCCAGCAATTGCCACTGGAACTTCTTGTCATGGCGAAGCCGGACTTGCTGGTGGACTCGGAGGCGCGTTATGCGACACCGGCCCTGGCGCAGCAGACCTTTGTGCATCCTGCCTACAGGGCGCTCAGCGAACAAAGCGGGCGCGTTTCTGTGCCGGCTAAATACACCATCTGTGGCGCTCCCTTCACGGCTACCGCGGTGGAGATGCTGACCGAGGCTGCCGGCCCTTCAGGAAGCGGCCAGGCAGAAGGGGCACAGCCGTGACCGATGCTGCACGATATCGCACCCTGCTCGCCGTGCTTGGCCTTCTGGTTGCCGTGCTCTTTGCGCTGTCGCTGACCGTTGGTCCCGCTGCAATCGCCTTCGGCGACAGCATCAAGGCGCTGTTTTCAGGCAAAGGGGATGCCATCGCCCTGATCATGCGCGAAATCCGCCTGCCGCGCGCGCTGCTCGGCCTGATGATCGGTGCGACGCTCGGACTGTCCGGCGCCGCGCTGCAAGGCTATCTGCGCAATCCGCTGGCCGAGCCGAGCCTGATCGGCGTCAGCGCCTCGGCTTCACTGGGCGCCGTGCTTGCCATCTACAGCGGCTTGACGGTCGTCTTCCCGCTGGCACTGCCGCTCTCCGCCCTTCTGGCAGCAATGGTTGCGGTGGTCGTCGTGCAGGCGCTCGCCGGCCGGCGCTCCAACACACTCACCATCATCCTGGCCGGCGTTGCCGTCTCCAGCCTCGCCGGGGCCATGACGTCGCTGGCGCTCAACCTATCGCCCAATCCGTTCGCAGCGCTTGAGATCATGTTCTGGATGCTTGGCTCCCTCACCGACCGCTCCATGACGCATGTCTGGCTGGCCGCACCTTTCATGCTGGCTGGCTGGATGCTGTTGTTGATGCTTGGACGCGCGCTTGATGCACTGACACTGGGAGCCGATACCGCTACCTCGATGGGCATCGACATGCGTCGCGTGCAACAACTTGCAGTGCTGGGCACCGCTTCCTCTGTCGGCGCAGCAACGGCTGTTGCAGGCGCAATCGGTTTTGTCGGACTGGTGGTGCCGCATCTGCTGCGGCCGCTGGTTGGCGCACGGCCGTCGCGGCTTTTGCCCGCCTCCGCGCTCGGCGGTGCCGCGGTGGTGCTGGCCGCCGACATACTGGTGCGCCTGGTCGCCCCTGGTCGCGACCTGAAGCTCGGCGTGCTCACGGCAATCGTCGGCGCACCCTTCTTCCTCTGGCTTGTCTATCGCGAACGGCGGAGGCTGGCATGAGCCTGCTTGCCGTTTCCAGCCTGTCAGCAATACTTGGACGGCAGCGCGTGCTGCATGACGTTTCCTTCGCTGTCGGTCCCGGCGAATTCGTCGGGCTGATCGGGCCGAATGGTGCGGGAAAATCGACCCTGCTCAAGGCAGCACTCGGCCTTGTCGCATCGCGGGGCCGCATCTCGATCGCCGGGCTCGATGCCGCCACGCTTGGAGCACGCGAGCGTGCGGCGAGAATCGCCTACGTCGCGCAGGAGCACGAGATCGCCTGGGCAATCCCCGTCGAAGCCATCGTCGCGCTCGGGCGCACACCGCACCAGCCGGCTTTCGCCGCTCTGTCATCGACCGATCATGCAGCCATTGAACAGGCCATGCAGCGCATGGAAGTCGCCATCTTCCGCGACCGCGCTGCCACGGATCTTTCCGGAGGCGAGAAGGCACGCGTGCTGATTGCACGTGCGCTCGCCCAGGAAACACCCTTGTTCCTGGCTGACGAGCCGACGGCTGGCCTCGATCCATCGCATCAGATCACCTTGATGCGGGTGTTTGACGAATTGGCCAAGCAAGGACGCAGCGTCATTGCATCGCTGCACGACCTTGGGCTGGCGGCACGCTGGTGCAGCCGGCTTATCCTGCTCGACCGCGGCCGGATCATCGCGGACGGCCCCCCAGGAACGGTGTTGACCCCTGAAAGCCTGGCCAATGTCTATGGCGTCGAAGCCTATTTCGGCACCGCGGCAGGGCGCATCGTCATCCAGCCGCTCGATGTGGTCCAGCCTGCCATCCAAGACAAATCGGAAGAAAACCATGACTGACCTTGAACCGCTGCTGCAGAGACATCTTGGCGACTGGCGATCGGGCTGGAGCATGGGCTCGTTCGGCGCCATTGCCGAATTCCACCAGGACGCTGACGAGCAGCCAGTAATCGATGAGCCACGGGATCTTACTCGTGCGACGCGACGCGGCGCCATCCGCCTGGAGCGGCGGCGGCTCACTGAGGCAACCGCTGTTGCCTATGAGACGCTGAGCCCAAAGCGGCACCGCTGGAGCCATGCCGTGGCGCTCTGCCTGCCGGAGGCGCGTGCACGGCGCAACGGGCACAAGGTGCTGACCGAGATCGGTCCGGACGACGATGCCATTCGTGGCATCGACCGCACCGGCATCCTGTTCGACATGGGTCTCGGCCTGCCGCAATGCGATTTCTGCATCCGCACCAGCGATCCGAAACTGCTTGGCGAGTTACGCGCCAATCTGGGCCGATCGCTGTTCGAAGCCGGCAACGGCGCCACAGCTGCCATCATGGCTGCCCATCCGCATCGCGTGGCGCTGACCGTGCTGGGGCGTGTCGAGGTCTACCAGAAGATCGGCGGCCCGGACACCGGCGGCGTTTCGCCGGCGGGACCACATACACATCTCCTGCCCAAGCTTCTGGCCAGCGGCCGCACCCATTCAGCCAACACGCCGATTCCGCAAGGCCTGCTGCCCCTCGCCTTCCTGCATCCGGGCAATCCAGTCATCGATCCGATGGGCCAAGACCAGCCCTTCGATCCCGAGTTGCATGAAGCATTCCAGAATCTGCTGACGCGTTACGGAACCGCCGAAGCGCGGATGGCGAAACAGGCAATCAGCACAGCCCTCAGCACCGGCGCAGCGCCGCAAAGCTGGACACCACCGCTCAGCCGCACCGCCAAGGCGGCTGCTCGCATCGCCCTGCGCCAGGAAGCGCGGATGGCCACCCATCACGCCGACACCAGGCGTGTCGACGTGATCACAGGCTGGCAGGTGGCGTTCGACCAGCTTGACCCGGAGGCCGCGGACAATATCGAGGACGAAGCACCCGGCCATTAGAGCACGGCGCCGAAAAGCTGCGGACTTTCTGGCAATATCACGCGTCCAAAGGCAGGTCGCCGATTATAAGCCGGCTACTTTGTAGCCTGAAGCTTGTCGACCGCAGCCGTAAAGCCCTTGAGCGAAACGGGGATGGTGACAGGCTTCCGGGTCACCGACTCCATGCCGATGTTCAGCGTTGTTCCCGACTTCAACCCCGTCAGCAGTTCCGGCGTCAAAGGCACGGCGGCATAAGCGCCGTTCTGGTCGCTGGTTTGGATGGCGACGCCGGCCTTGTTGCCGGCATCGATCTGGTAGGATGCGCCGGCAGGCAGGAACAGGCCATGCGGCAGCGCCAGCAACATGGCGAGGCTGCCATTGTCTGCCTGGCGGCGCACGGTCAGCGTCAGCACACGCTGACCGGTCTTGGATTCAGTAAGGTTCTGCGAGGCCTGGCACTCCAGGTCCGTACCCGAACCACCGCTGGCGCAATTGACGACCCAGGGATTGCCTTCGGGCTTGGCCTCGGCTGCCTTCGCATCGGCCGGTTTGGCATTGGGTTTGGCTTCCTCCGCCAACGCGGCAGGCGTCATGGCACCCAGCACGACAAGCACCGCCGCGGCGCCCGCCCACATGCTCCATCGGGAGCCACAAGACCTACCCACGCAGAACTTTCCTGTCGTCATTTCCCACCCCACACGCGGACCGGCGTGATCTCTACAGCAGCACATTCTGCCTGGAAAGCGGAACTTCACCTGCCCGGTTACATGCTGTTACCAAATAATCACAGTATTATTGACTCTTCTTGGGAGTGTTTCACTCAAGGACTCGCTAATCAAGTGGTTTTGGATATTCTCCACGGACCTGGGGATGGTACTGAATGGGTTCGGGGGAACGCGCGTCATTGCGTATTCGGTCAGACGTGCGTGGCTCAACCCCATGTGCGGCCAATCGATATTTGCTGCAAACATCTTTGCCGCATACATATTTGCGGTATACGCGACAGCTCCTCAAAACATCCGCACTGTCTACATTTGCACTTGCCCTGTCAGGCATTACCACGGCGCAAGCTGATCCCGACGCGCTATGGCAGCCGCAGGTGCGGGCTGTCATCGGCGCCGACAATCACGGCGCTAGCACCGCCCTCGAGGGCTTCATCCCGCTCAAGCAGACCGCAGAATCGGTCCTGTTCCTCGATGTTCGCGGCAAGCATCGCTTCGACGATGGCTTCGGTCAGGATGTGGGCATCGGCGTGCGCCGGCTGGTCAATCCTGACCTGCTCATCGGTGGATATGCCTACGCCAACGTCCAGACCATCGATGGCCATACGTTCAGCGGAGCGACGCTCGGCATCGAGGCGATCAGCGCCAGCTACGATGGCCATGTCAATGTTTACCTGCCCTTCGGCGGCGACAGTACCGAGACCACCGGCAATTCCACCCTGTCGCTTGTCGGCAATCAGTTGCTCGAGCAAGTCTCCGTCCTTGACCGGCGCAACTACAGCGCCTGGGGTATCGAAGGCGAATTCGGCGTGCAGGTTCCGCTGGACCTGCCGGACACCCATTCGCTGAGACTGGATGTCGGCGGCTATCATTTCGCCGATCCCGACAACCATGATGGCAGCGTCACCGGCGCGAAGGCCGGCATCGAGTATGCTATTCGCGATGCGTTCAGCAGCGGCTGGGACCTCACGCTCGCCGGCGAAGTCCGCAGCGACAATCGCGACCACACGCAGTTCGCAGGTTCGATCCAGCTCAGCGTGCCGTTCAATCCGCCTGCCCGCAGCACCTCGCCAGAGGAGATCGCGACTGCCTACCCGGTGAGCGAAGGCCTGCGCAAACGCGTCAACGAGCGCGTGCGCGGCGATATCGGCGTCCGCGTCAACACTCAGGAAACCAAGACCAGCAGCACCCGCAATGCCATCAACGCGGCGACCGGCAAGGCATTCGGCACCTTCTTCTTCGCCGATGGCGAAAACAGCCTGGGCCTCGGAACACTTGGCGATCCGACGACACTGGATGACGCCGTCGCCAAGGCGGGCAAGGACGGCTTCGTCGTCGCGCTCGGCGGCAAGGGCAACATCCTGACCGCTGGGGCGGTTCTCGCCCAGAGCCAGACCGTGATCGGCGGCGCTGGCACCGTGAAGGTTCTCGCCTTCTCAGGCAGCACCGAGACTTTCAGCTTCGGCGGCTCGAACGGAACTGTCGCCGGCACGAATGCCGGCAAGGCGGTGCTCAGTCTTGCGGACGGCAATACGATTTCGGGCATCACCGTAACGGGCGGCGGTGTCGGCATCTCGGGTGTCAACATCAACGGCGCGACCCTGACCGACGTCACGGTGACCGGAGCGGTCTCGCATGGTGTCGCATTCACCGGCAATTCGACAGGCGTGACGGCGACGAACCTGACGTCCAGCGGCAATGGCGGCGACGGGCTGCATATCGAAAGCGACGGCACCTTCAATTTCGCGGGAACCACCCTACTCTCCGGCAATGCGGGGGACGGTCTCGCCATCAAAGGCAAGGGCACCTACGCATTCGCAACACTGAATGCGCAAAACAACACCGGCGACGGCATCCATGTCGCAGGCACCTCCAGCACCGGCACATTCTCGACCACCGGGGGCACGATCTCCGGCAATGGCGGTACCGGCGTCTTCGTAGACCCGATCACCGCCAGGATCACGCTGGGCTCGGTCAGCCAGAATGGCGGCACGTCGGGCATCGTGCTCGAAAATGTGAGCGGCAGCTTCACCATCACCGGCCCTACGACGATCTCGAACACGAACGGCGATGCGATCTCGATCACGAATTCGTCGGCGACAGTCTCGTTCCTCGGCGGCGTCCTCATCACCAACCCGGCCTCCGGCTTTGCCGGGGTCGACATCGAGGGCAACAACGGCGCGATCAGTTTCGCCAATCTGCAGATTGCTCTGCAGTCAGGCAACAGCACCGGGCTCGATCTTTCCGGCGCGCTGGTGAACGGCAACATCACCGCGATCATCTTCAACCTGACCAGCACCACGCCCACCGGCACGGTCGGCATCAACCTGGTCGGCGCGAGCGGCACCGGCACCGCGCGGCTCGGCGACACCAACGCCATGGGCGCGAATGCGTCGATCGCCGGGGCTGGAAGCAATGCCGCCGGTCCGGGAACCGGCGTGTTGTTGTCCGCCGCGACCAGCCTGAATTTCATTTTCGGTGACGGCGAAGCCGGCACGGACGTCGGCTCGGCCATCACGGCGACGACGCCGATCGCCGCAACCGACACCCTGCCGCTTGGCGGCAGCTACAACTTCCTCGACGCCAAGCTCATCGGCAACACATCGAATCTCGCGACCAACGTCTCCCTCTACTATGTCGACAATGTCACCGACGGCATCGACGACGGCTCGCGCGATCATCCGGGCACGATCCTCGGCGCCATGAACAGCACGGCGGCCGTCATCGTGCTGGTCGACCGCACCGGAACCGACGTCATCGACACCAATGCCGCCGCGCAAGGTGCACAGGCATCGCTGCTGCTCGACAACAACCAGCGCCTGATGTCGTTCCTGGGCGGAGACACCATCAACGTCGGCGGCGGCGCTCCGGCCAACTTCCTGCTCACCGGTATCGATGTCGGCAAGGTCACCAACCCGTTCGCCGGCACCGGCTCGCCGACGCTGACGACCACCGCCGCGGCCAATACGGTGACCCTGGGCAACGCCAACCTGATCGAGGGCGTGCAGATCAGCAACGGCGCCGGAGCCGGCTCGGTTTCCGGGGCGGGCTCCAGCGCGACGCTCCGCAACAGCGCGATCGGCGGCCTGGCGCTCAACGCGATGTCCGGCACAGTCACTGTCGACAACACCACCTTGGACCAGCTCACGGTCGCAGGTGGCAGCGTGGCCGTGGTCGGCACCAAAGCCAACCTCGTCACCGGCGCCAATGTTGCGGCGCTGTCCGTAACCGGCGGACACTCAGGCTCGATCACCTTCGATGCCGCCTCGTCTATCCTGGCCAGCAACGGCAGCGGCCTGCAGTTCGACAATGCCGACGGTATCTATGGTTTCAACGGCACCACGACGCTCGCCGGCGGCGATGCAGGCATCGACATCCTGAACGGCTCGGCCGGCTCGTTTACCTTTGGCGCCGGCGCCTCGATCGCCAGCCCATCGGGCACTGCGTTCAATGTCGACAGCAGCGCCGCGACCGTGAACTTCGCCGGCTCGCTGACACAGAACAGTGTCGCAACGGCGATTTCGGTAACCAACAATACGGGTGGCACGATCACCCTCGGCGGCATGGTCGTCGCCACCACCTCAAGTGCCGACGCCATTCTCTTCCAGGGCAACAGTGCGACGACGACGCTCTCCTTGAATGGTGGTCTCGATGTCAACACCACCTCGGGCGCCGGCCTGCTGGCAAACGCCGCAGGCACGATCAACATCGCGGCGACCAGCGGCACGGAAGATATCAGCGCACAGACCGGACCGGCGGTCGACCTGACCGGTATCACCGCCAACATCGCGCTCGATCTGGTCTACGGCAGTGGCGGCACGAATGCGATCAGCCTGATGTCCGTCGACGGGGTATTTGCCGTCAGCAATTCGACAACGGTCCTGTCGACCAGCAACGACGGCATACGGATCGTACAGTCCGCAGCCAATGTCTCTTTCGACGGCACGACCACGATCACCGACACTGGTGGCAACGGCATCTATCTGCAGGACAATACCGGGACCGTCACCTTCAACGGCACCACGACGATCAGCAACCCGGGAGCGGCCTTCACAGCATCCGGTGTCGCCATCAAGGGCGTCAACGCGGCGATCGCCTTCAACAGCCTGGCCATCGACCTCGCCCAGCCCTCGACCACCGGCATCGATATGTCGAGCGCTGTGCTGGCAGGCAATATCACCGTCACGGATTTCGACCTCACCAGCAGCTCCGCTGCCGGCACGATCGGCATCGACATCAGCGGCGTGACGAGCCCGAGCAACAAGACGATCTTCATCGGCGATCCGAGCACGCCATTCGCAAGCGGCCAGAGCGCCACCATCGCCGGCGTCGACACCGGCGTGCTGGTGTCGCCAACCACCAATATCGGCTTCACCTTCGGCGACGGCGAGGCGGGGCAGGATGTCGGCTCGACGATCAGCGCAACGACGCCGATCCGATCGACCGGCGCGCTGCCCACGCTCGGCACCTACAATTTCCTTGACGTCAACCTCGTCGGCGACACCACCAACCTCTCCACCAATGTCTCTGTCTATTATGTCGATGACGTTACCGACGGCATCGACGATGGCTCACGCGACCATCCTGGCACCATCGCCGGTGCCCTGGCGGCGGTGGGCATCGACGCGATCGTGCTGGTCAACAACCCGCTGGATGGTGACGGCACCATCGACATCTCCTCGGCCACGCAGGGTTCCCAGACCACTGTGTTGCTCGATGCGAACCAGCGCCTCTATTCGTTCAACGAGAACGGTTCGACGATCAATGTCGGCGGTGGCGCGCCGGGTACCTTCCTGCTGACGGGGATAAGCAACGGCACCCTCACCAATCCTGGCACCGGTACGCCGACGCTGACGTCGTCTGCCGGAATCAGCCAGACCATTACACTCAACGACAGCAACACGATCGATGGCATCATCGTCTCCAACAGCTTGTCCGCCTCGATCAACGGCTTCAGCACAAGCGGCGGCGTCATCTCGAACAGCAATATCTTGGGACTTCTGCGCCTGGACAGCGCCACCGGCACGGTGACGATCACCAACACCGCCATGGCGGATTTCCATGTCGACGGCGGCAGCGTCAACGTGAACGGCACCAATGCCGACATCTCGAAAACGACCGCCGGCGAGGCGTTCAGGGCGACCAGCGGGCACAGCGGAACGATCAACTTCGACGCGGCATCGAGCGTTGCCGCGACCAGCGGCACCGGCTTCCGGTTCGACAATGCAGACGGCTCGTACAGCTTCCTCGGCAACAACACGCTGAATGGCGATGACGCCGGCATCGACATCCTCAACGGATCGGCCGGCACATTCGTGTTCTCGACCGCCGGCTCGACCACGACAACGATCACCAATCCGACCGGGGTCGCCTTCAATGTCGATGCCAGCACCGCGACGGTAACCTACAACGGTAACATCACGCAGACGGCGAATCCGGCCGCACTGGTGAATGTCACCAACCACAGCGGCGGCACCATCACCTTCCAGAACGGCACGCTGAGCGCCACCACGGGCACCGGCCTGCAGTTCAGCAATGCCGACGGCACCTACAACTTCAACGGCACGACGACACTCAACGGCGGCGACGCGGGTGTCGATATCATCGGCGGCTCGGGCGGCACCTTCACCTTCGGCACCGGCGCCTCGATCACCAGCCCCTCGGGCGTTGCCTTCAACGTCGCCGCGAGCGCGGCGACCGTCACATACAACGGCACGATCACGCAGAACAATGCGGCGAACGCGGTTTCGCTCACCGGCAACACCGGCGGCGCGATCGCCTTCGGCGGCGCGATCACGGCCAACACCACGACCGCGACGGCAATCTCGATCGCCAACAACACCGGCGGCGTCTTCAATTTCAACGGACAGGTCACGACCAATACGTCGAGCGGCACCGGTGTGCTGCTCGACACCAACACCGGCGCGACAGCCAATTTCACCGGCGGTCTCGACATCACGACGGCCGGCGGTGACGGCTTCACTGCCATCAACAACGGCCCGGCTCCCTATGGCGGCACAGTAACGGTCACCGGGGCCGGCAATACGATTGTATCCGCAGGCAATGGCCTCCTGTTGGGCGGCATGGTGGTCGGCGGAGGCGGAATAGCCTTCGACAGCATCTCCGCGAAGTCCAACGCCGCCGGTGCCGGCATAGCATTGAGCTTTGCCAACCTCCTGGGTGACGTGAACATCGGCGGCCTGACCGACACGGGTTTCATTGGCGGTGTCTTCGCAGGTATTTCCGGCCCTGGCACGGTCAATCTCACCGGCATCATCGACCTCGACCTCACCGCCCCATTCGGCATCGGCTTCGATTTCGGCGGCACGATCGGCACCGTCAACATCGCGAACGTCACCGGATCGACACTGACCATCGACGGTGCCTGGATCGGGATTCAGCTGAGCGGCGCCCAGGGCGGCACGGCCAATATCGGGAGCGTCGGCAGCTCGGCCACCATCACCGCGGCTCAGGCCACCGGTTCGGCAATCGCCTTGAACAGCAACACCATCGGCGGGCCGATTCTCAACTACACCGGCACGCTCAATGTCAGCGCCGGTGCTGTGGTTTCCACCAGCGGCGCCGACCTTGCCGTCCTCAACCTTGCCGGCACCATTACCTCGACCACGAGCGACACAGCCTTCAACTTCGCGGTGGCGTCCGGCATATACAACATCTCAAGCTCGATCAGCCATACTGGTGGAACCGGCGTGAATGTCGGTCCGGGTGCGCTTGCGACCGGAACCATCACATTCTCTAGCGCATCGAAGGCATTCAGCACCGGCACCAATACCGCCGTCTCGATGGCTGGCCTGGGCGCGCTGTCCTTCACCAATGGCGGCCTTGGCATCACAACCAGTTCGGGCACCGGCCTCAGCGCGACCTCCGGGACCATCAATGTTTCGGGGGCCGCCGGCAACACCGTCAATTCGACGGCCGGAACGGCCGTCAGCCTGAGCAATGCCACTGCCGGCATCACGCTCAATTCCGTCACCGCGGCGGGTGGCACGAACGGCGTGGCGCTCAGCAACGTGACCGGCAGCTTCAGCGTTTCGGGCGCCACCCAGGTGTCGAACACGACGGGCACGGCAATCTCGGCCTCGAACTCGGCGGCAGCCGTGTCCTTCAACGGCGGCACGACCGTCACCAACTCCAGTGCCGACGGCATAGCGCTGACCGGCAACAGCGGTGCGGTCTCGTTCCTGGGCACGACGACCATCACCAATCCGGCCACAGCCGCCGTGAACATCAACGGCGCCAACGGCGTGATCAGCTTCGCCGACCTCGACATCGCGCTGACCGCCGCAAACACGACCGGCTTCGACGTGTCCGGAGCTGTCGTCAACGCCAACATCACGGCAACCGATTTCGACCTGACCAGCGCCTCACCAACAGGCACGGTCGGCGTCAACCTGGTGGGCACGACCGGAACGGGCCTGATCCAGCTCGGCGACGCCAGCTCGCCGTTCAATGCCGGCCAGAGCGCGACCATCGCGGGCACTCCCGGCAATACGGGCGGGCCGACGACAGGCGTGCTGATGTCCAGCACCACCAATGTCGACTTCATCTTCGGCGACGGCGAAGGCGGCCAGGACGTCGGCTCGTCGATCACCGCGGTGACGCCGATCGCCGCCACCGACACGCTGCCGAACCACGGCACCGATGTCTACAACTTCCTCGACGCGACGCTGAACGGCGACACGTCGAACCTGTCCTCGCCGTTCAGCGTCTACTATGTCGACAATTTCAACGACGGCACGAACAACGGCTCGCGCAGCAATCCCGGCACGATCGCGGGCGCCATCGCCAGTGGCCGCGACATCATCGTTCTGGTCAACAACGGCGGCAACATCGACGTCAGCAGCGCGCTGCAGGGCAGCGGCACCACGCTGACGCTGCTCAACAACCAGCGTCTTTATTCCTTCCTCGCCGGCGACACGATCAATGTCGGCGGCGGAGCACCGGCGAGTTTCCTGCTGACGGGTGTCGACAGCGGCAACATCACCAACCCGGCGACCGGCACGCCGACGCTGACGACCAGTGCGGCCGCGACCAACACCGTCACACTCGCCAACAACAACGTGCTGCAGGGCGTGCTCATCACCTCCGGACCGGGCGGCTACGGCGTGTCCGGTACCGGCATCAACACGCTGACGGTCACGAACAGCAACATTGGCGGGCTGCGGCTCGACACGGCAACCGGCATGGCTAACCTCGGTGACACCGTGTTCAGCCACATCCACATCATCGGTGGCGGTGTCACCGTGAATGGCACCAATGCCGACATCAACAGCACGACCGCGGTGAATGCGTTCGATATCTCGGGCACTCACACAGGCAACGTCACCTTCGACGCGGCATCAACGATCAGCCAGACCGGGGCTGCGCGCGGCGTTTCCATCACCGGCAAGACGGCCGGCACGGTCACCTTCAGCGGTCTCGTCACGGCCAACACCAGCAGTGCCGACGGCGTTTTCCTGAACGGCAACGCCGGCGCCACGATCAATTTCAACGGCGGTCTCGACATCGACACCACCACCGGCACCGGTTTCACGGCAACGGGCGGCGGCACCATCAACGCCATTGGCGCCGGCAACACGGTCAATTCGACACTAGGCCAAGGCGTGATCCTGGCGAATGTCGGCGCCAACGTGACGCTGGCGTCCGTCGCGACCGGAGGCGGCGCAAGAGGTATATCGCTGGACACCGTCACGGGATCGTTCACGGTGTCCGGAACCACCAATATCGGTGGCGCCACCGACGCCGGCATCCAGATCCAGAATTCGTCGGCCAATGCCGCCTTCACCGGCAAGGTGACGATCCTCAACAGCGTCGGCGCCAATGGCGACGGCGTGTGGATGGATACCAACACCGGCACCTACGATTTCAACGGCGGTGTCGACATCACGGTGAACGGCACCGGAGCATTCGGCTTCCGGGCGCACAATTCCGGTACGGTCAACATCGCCAATGTCGCCGGCAACCAGATCACATCGAACAACGGCACCGCGCTGTCGATTGACCCGATGGCGTTCAACGCCACCTTCGACAGCTTGACGGCGGGCGGCGGCACCAACGGTGTGTTGCTGGATCAGATGACCGGCTCACTGACGGTGACGGGCGCGGTCACCATCAACAATTCGACCGGCAACGGACTGGTGATCTCCAATTCGGCAGGCACGGTGAACTTCGGCAGCGTCGCCATCAATGGAACCGGCGGCAACGGCATCGATATCTCCGGCACCAACGGGGCCATCACAATCAGCGGCGGCTCGATCGGCGACAGCAATGATCCCGGAGGCATCGGCGTCAAGATCACTGGCGGTACCGCTACGGTCACCATCAACGCGTCGGTGGCGAAAACCACGGCGGGTGACCTTGTCGAGGTTACGGGACGCAACGCCGGCACCGTCAGCTTCGGCGGCAATCTGTCGTCCGGCGCGCAGGGCGGTGGCATCGACATCAACGGCAACAGCGGCACTGCGGTCGTCAATTTCAGCGGCGCCACCAAGGCGATCAACACCAGCGCCAGCGGTGTTACCGCGGTGTCGCTCGTCAACAATGGCGGCGCCACCATCAATTTCCTTGGCGGCGGGCTCGCCATCAGCAGCGGCGCCGGCACCGGCTTCAATGCAACCGGCGGCGGCACGATCAATGTGACGGGCAGCGCGAACACCATCACCACCACGACAGGTATCACCTTCAACCTCGATACGGTCACGGTCGGAGCGAGCAACATCGCCTTCGACTCGACGAACAAGACGGTCGCAGGCGGCACCAGCGCCGTTGTTCTGAACACGGTTACCGGTGGTGCGATCGATCTCGGCGGCGGCACGCTGAACGGCGGCTCGGGCGCGGTGATCCGCATCGGCGACGGCGCTGGCGGCGCCAACACCGGCGGCACGGCAGGGTTTTCCTACAGCGGCAACATCATCAGCGGCACCGGCCAGGCGGTCAACATCCAGGACCGCGCGGCCACGGCACAGAACATCACGCTGTCAGGCAACATCACGCACGGCGTCAGCGGCCAGACCGGTATCCTGCTGGATGACAACGCGGCCGGAACAATCACCTTCTCTGGTGCATCGAAGTCGATTTCGTCGGGATCGGCAACAGCCGTCAGCCTCACCGACAATGGCGGTGCCACCATCAGTTTCCTGAATGGCGGGCTGAATGTCACCGCCACCGGTACGGGCTTCCTCGCCACGGGCGGCGGCACGATCAATGTGGTGCCCGGAGCCGGAACCGACGCCATCACCACGACAACGGCTGCCGGTACAGGTGTCGACCTGAATGGAATCGTGATCGGCGCCGGCAACATCGGCTTCACGACGGTCAATGTCGACGGCGCGGCCACCGGCATCCGGGTGGCGAACGTGACGGGCGGCAGCCTCTCCATCGGCGGCGGCACGATCCAGAACACCACGACGGCAGCGATCGACATCGGTGGCGGCAGCAGCGGCGTCACCATATCCAACATGACGATCAACAATTCCGCCGGCCGATCCGTGTCGGTCGCCAGCCGCGGCGGCGGCAGCGGCGCGATCAGCTTCAGTGGCATCAATCTCACCGATACCGGCCTGGGCATGCTGTTCCAGAACAACAGCGGCGGTTCGACCACATTCTCCGGCGGCGGCACCCGCAGCGTCAACGTCGCGGGCGCGAACAGCGCGCTGACCGTCATCAACAGCGCCAGCCATACGGTGAGCTTCGGCGGCACGACGACGATCCAGGCCACAGGCGCCGGCAATGCCGTCGACATTTCCAACGGCGCGACGCTTGCCTTCACCGGCACCGCCATCAACGCCAACGGCACCGGTGCGGCGCTGCGGGCCGATGGCGGCGGCACGGTCGTCATCACCGGAACGGGCGCACTCAGCGCTGGCGCGACCGCAACGGCCGTCAGTCTGGACACTGTCGCGGTCGGCGCGGGCGGCATCACCTTCGCCTCGGCCAGCAAGACGGCAGGCGGCACCAACGCCGTGCTGATGAACAGCGTCACCGGCACGGGCGTGGTCAATCTCGGCACCGGCACGCTCAATGGCACGACAGGCGCGGTGATCAGCATCACCGGCGGCACCGCGGGCTTCCTCTACAGCGGCAACGTCAACCAGGCCAACAACGCCGCCCTGCTCAGCATCACCAACCACACAACAGGGACGGTCACGTTCCAGACCGGCACGCTCAGCGCCACCAACGGCACCGGTCTGCAGTTCGACAGCGCCGACGGCACCTACAATTTCAACGGCACCACGACGCTGAATGGCGGCGATGCCGGCATCGACATCGTCAATGGATCGGATGGTGCCTTTACATTCGCCAGCGGCACCACGATTACCAATCCGAGCGGCGCCGGCTTCCTGGTCAGCGGCGGCAACGGCGCCATCAACTACAGCGGCACCATCTCCAAGAACAATTCCGGCCGCATGATCGACATACAGTCGCGCAACGGCGGCACCATGACGTTCAGCGGGAACCTGTCGGCAACGACAAATGCCACCGGCGGCATCTTCGCCTCCAGCAACAGCGGCGGAACCTTCACTTTCAGTGGCACCACCAAGACGCTCTCGCCCAACGGCAGAGGCGTCGACCTGCTGAACAACGGCGGCGCGACATTCAACTTCACCAATGGCGGGCTTGCCATCACGACGACCACCCAGTTCGGGTTCAACGCTTCCGGCGGCGGCACTGTAACGGTCCAAGGCTCGAACAACACCATCGGTTCGGGTACTGGAGGTGGGCTCAACGTGGCCAACACCACGATCGGAGCGCTCGGCCTGAACTTCCGCTCGATCGCGTCGAACGGGGCGGCAAACGGCATCATCCTCAACAACACCGGGACGTTGGGTGGCCTGACTGTGACCGGCGACGGCGCCGCGGCGAACAATGGCTCCGGCGGCACGATCCAGAATTCAACGGGCGACGGCATTTCACTCACCAACACGGCAAAGGTGCGCCTGGCTCGCATGAATGTTACCAACAATCTGGGTGACGGCATCGGCGGCAGCACAATCAATGGCTTCCTGGTTGAGCGCCTCAACATCAACGGCAATGGCACCGATGCCGCCACGGACGAGTCGGGCATTAATCTCGCCGAGGTGACAGGTTCCTCCTTCGCCGGAGCCAATCCAACCGGCATCATCGACTCGGTCATCAGCAACAACTACGAATTCGAAATCCAGATCACCAACACCGCTGGAACGCTGACCGATTTCAGATTGACCAACGATACGATCTCGAGCAACGGAGCGACCGGCGCGCACGGCAATCTCGTCAACTTCCTGGCATTGGGCACCGCCAACATGACGCTGACGACGAGTGGCGGCAGCTACACGGGCGCGGCACCCAACACCGGCACCGCGATCCAGGCGGATCATTCGGGCTCAAGCGGCCTGATGGTTGCCAATGTCAATGGCGGAACATTCACCAACAACAATGTGGCGGTGTCGATGTCGGTCGCCGCCGGCGGCAACATCGACTTCACCGTCGACGGGACGACCTCGACCGGCAACCGCTCGCACGGCCTCAACCTGTTTGTTGCCGCCAACAGCACCGGAACCGTAACCGGATCGTTCATCAACAATGTCGTGGGAAGCGTCGGCGTACAGAACTCCGGTTCCGAGGTCGGCTTCGGCATCCGGGTGCAGAACGAAGGCGCTGATACGACCAACCCGGTGACTGTGCTGATCAGCGGAAACCAGATACGTGGGCTGGGGCAAGTGGGTTCCGGCTTCTCGGCGATCAATATTAACCAGGGCATCGTCGGTCAAGCCACGAGCAAAACCACGAACGTCACGATCACCAACAACACGATCCGCGACATCTACAACGGCCGCGCCGTTGTCGTTCAGCAAAATAACAATACCAATGCGACAAGTGCCGGCATTACCAATGTGAGCATCCAGAACAACATTCTGGACCTCGCCTCCATCGCCGGTCAGGCTGGTGACGGGACGGTCATCCGATTGCGGCGCCTCGATGCCAATGGCGGGGTCTTCAATGTGGCGCAGACTGCGGCAACCGGGGCGGCCAACTCCACGGAACTTGATGACGCCAACGGTTTCAATAACCCTGCGAAAGTCAGTGTCGGCGGGACTCCGAGCTACGGCCAGCCAGCGCCTCCCCTTCCCTTGATGGCCGCTCCTGGCGAAGCCGCCTCCGGCGAATTCTGGGACAATGTCCTCACTGGCGAGACGCTTGATCGACTTGTCGCCGCAGCGATCGACCGCTGGGCAGCTCTGGGCATTACCGACGAACAGCTTGCAGCGCTCAACGCAACGACTTTCGAGATTGCGACACTTGATGGCCGTCGGCTCGGCGAAGCTTATGGCTCTCACATTCTCCTCGATAACAACGGTGGCGGAAATGGTTGGTTCGTGGACCTGACCCCGCTTACCGATGAGGAATTCTCCAATCGCGCCGCCAGCACGCAACTCTTTGCCGGAAACGACCAAGCTCCCGCCGGCAAATATGACGCGCTGACTACCATCATGCACGAAATGGGCCATATCCTTGGCTACGAGGACGTCTACGCCGCCGATCAGGGTCAAATGCTGATGTATGGTTGGCTTGCCACGGGCGAGCGCCGCCTGCCGAACATTATATACACACCAACAAACAATAACTACGCAGTTGCACCGAGTCTGTAACTTTTACTACACTTTAGAATACTCAAGGTAATTCTTGATTATTCTTTCATTTTTCTTTGTAATACGATCTTTATATTTTATATTTAGTTAGACAAAGTCGGAACTATGTGCATAGTATCTAAAATGCCATCGGGGGAGTGACTATGGCAGAACCATTTCTGTCGGAAATCCGCATTATGTCTTTTGTTTTTGCTCCCAAGGGCTGGGCGCTTTGCAACGGCCAATTGTTGCCAATCAATCAGAACCAAGGCCTTTTCTCGCTGCTGGGCACGACGTTCGGCGGTGACGGGCGCGTGAACTTCGCGTTGCCAGACTATCGGGGCAGGGTTCCGATGCATGTCGGTTCATCCCATACACTTGGCGAACACGCCGGTGAACAGGCCCATACGATTTCGATCTCCGAGCTACCCCAGCATGTGCATGTGTTGAGTGGGTCGAGCCAGAATGGCGATACAAGCAACCCTCGGCCAGCCGCCAGTAACGGCACGTTGCTGGCAAAGGATCCCGGAAACAACTATTCTGCCAACTTCCAGTCGGGGACAGCGCTGAGTGCTGGCTCCGTCAGCAACATAGGCGGCAGTCAGGCACACCTGAATATGCAGCCGTTCCTGACCCTTTCCTTCTGCATAGCCCTGCAGGGCATTTTCCCTTCACCGACTTGAGGACGCTGAACCATGGCACAACCTTATGTTGGTGAAGTTCGCATGTTCGCCGGCAATTTTGCGCCGGTTGGATGGATGTTTTGCGAAGGGCAACTCCTGCCTATTTCGGAAAACGAGACGCTATTCAATCTGATCGGCACAACTTACGGCGGCGATGGTCAGTCGACCTTCGCACTACCTGATCTGCGCGGCCGCGTTCCACTACATCAAGGTAATAGCTTCATCCTCGCCGAGACCGGCGGGGCGGAAGAGATTATCCTGACGATCAACCAAATCCCGGCCCATAGCCATGCGCTGCTTGGTGCGGCAGTCAATGGTGGTCAGCCGGGGCCGGACAACAATTTCCTGTCAAATTCAACGGTGATCACCCCTTACGCGCCGGAAACACCAAATCAGGCGATGGCGACGGCGGCAATCAGTTCCGTTGGCGGTAGCCAGCCGCATACGAACTTCCAGCCTTACCTCTGCATCAACTTTATCATTTCGCTCTTCGGGATATTCCCGTCGCCGACCTGAGAGGACGCCATGGCCGACCCCTTCGTCGCCGAAATTCGCATTTTTCCCTTCAATTTCGCACCACGCGGTTGGGCCTGGTGCGATGGACAACTACTCCCACTATCCCAGAACACGGCACTGTTTTCGCTCCTCGGCACCACCTATGGCGGTAATGGGAAAAGCAATTTTGCATTGCCCGATCTTCAAGGGCGGGTCCCGATGCATCCCGGCCAAGGATCTGGCCTATCCCTGCATGATCTCGGTGAGACAGGTGGATCCGAAACAGTGTCGTTGCTGGAATCCGAAATACCGACACACGCACATGCATTGCAGGCTTCCAATGAGGATGGCACGCAGGGTTCGGTGACGCCCGGCGTCACCTTGGCAACCTCGGTGGGGGGAAAACTTTATCAAACCACCACCAATACCAATGTCGTTCCAATGAACCCCAACGCTCTCGCTCCCGCCGGTGGCGATGCTGCGCACAACAATATGCAGCCCTATCTCACCTGCTATTTCTGCATCGCGCTGCAAGGCGTTTTCCCGCCGCGAGGCTGATCCGAACCGAGGCCCGGGAGGGGTATCATGGCCAATACTGAAGCTGCAGCCGCGCCGTCCGCCGAGGCACCCGGTGCCGGACAGCCAGCCTTCTTCGAACTGTCGCGGCTGATGGTCGTGGCCGTCGACACATCGACATCGTTCCTGTCCTACAAGGCGCAGACCAAGCCGAACGGCCCGTGGGAAGCGAACTGGACGCCGATCGACAAGAAATACATCTACACCCTCGCCACCAGCGGCCTGACCAAGGACGGACGCGTCGCCGTGGCCGGTCAGATCCAGGGCGGCGGCATTGCCTATATCGATGAATCCACCGACCAGTCCGGCGGTATCGAGCGCTGGAACGCGCCGGTGCTGCTCGGTTCGCCGGGCGGCAATACCAATGTCGTCAGCCTGTCGATGGCGCGCGACGTCGATGGCCGCGTCGAGATCTTCGCGGTGGCCGCCAGCACCGGCACGATCTGGTGGATCTACCAGAATCCGGACCAGATCGTCGAAAAGGACGTGACGATCACCCCTCCCGGCACCACCACGCCGATCACGGTGAAGGTGCAGGAACGCATTCCCCCGGCGACGCCCTGGAGCACCTGGCAACAGATCCCCGGTGGCCTGATCAGCATCAAGGCCTGCCGCCAGGGCGATGGCCGCATCGCGCTGTTCGGCATCAATTCCAACGGCGGCCTCTATCGCTGCGTTCAGGCCAATGCCACCACCCTGAAGGTCGGCGACTGGTCGCAATGGGTACAGATGGACGACGCCCTCACCGGCAAGATCCTGTACATGGCGCCGGTCGTCGGTCCTCTGGGCGCCCTGCATCTGTTCGCGATCAACACCAACAAGCAGGTGATCCACACGCTGCAGCGACCTGCCGCCTCAGACACCTGGACGCCGTGGCTGCGCAACGGCTTTTCGCGTACGGGCTTCAACATGGTTGCACCCGGTCTGGACGGAAACGGCCATCTGATGCTGATCGCGGCCGATGCGACAAATGTGATTTCAGCCAACACGCAGACCAATCCGGCTGCGCTGGCTTGGACCGGCTGGCAGGACATCGCCAATTCGTCCTGGCCGGTGCAACTTGCGCTCGACTATAATGCCGACGGGCGGCTCGCCCTGTTCTCGCATTGGCTTTTGCCGCCGGGTTCCGGCATCGGCGGTCTGTGGACGATTTCCCAGGCGGCGATCGACAGCACCGAATGGGAGTTGGAGTGGACACAACTCGCGGCAAGCAGCATCCAGCAGTATTCGGTGGTGCGCGATCTGACGCCGCCGGCCAGCTGAACGCGATGATGCAAGCGGAACCGTCGCCGGCCACTTGGACCAGCACGAGATCGGCCTGTCTGTCGTTTCGCCCGATCGGAGACAACGACATTGCATTTCTGTCCGCTCTCTACGCCTCAACACGCATGGAGGAGCTGGCACAGACCGGTTGGCCAGAGGTCGCCAAACGCGACTTCCTCAATCAGCAGTTCCTCGCCCAGCACCAGCACTATATGCTCCACTATGCCGGGGCGCAGTGGCTGATCGTCGAGTGCGATGCGGCGGCCGCCGGACGGCTCTACTTCGTCCATTGGCCCCAGGAAATCCGTATCATCGACATCGCGCTGATGCCCGAGGCACGCGGCAAGGGCTTCGGAACCGCGCTTCTGGAAGACATCATCGATGAAGCGATATCAGCCGGCAAATCTGTCTCGATCCATGTCGAGCGCATGAACCCGGCGCTGTCGCTCTACAGGCGGCTGGGGTTCCAGGAGATCGAGGACAAGGGCGTCTATCTGCTGATGGAGCATCCGGGCGGCCAGGCCGATCCCACCCACACCATCATATAGTCCCGAAGCCTGATCGTGCAGGCGGGTCAAACGGCGGCCAAGTCAGGTGAAGACGGCCTCGTAGCGCATGCCGTCCTGCTGGCGCGCGACCGGAACGATGAAGATATCCAGCCTACCGAGCCTGGGATGGACCAGCGGATAGGTCGCCTGGGGCAAAGGCTCGGCCAGCGAGCCGCGGAACGTCAGCGCGAAAGCGCCACCATTGCGCAGGGCCGTTCCCAGCTGCCGCACCTCGAGCAACTGCAGCGCAAGCGGCACGGGCGTCTCGGCCACATCAAAATCCGTACCGATATGCGGCTCGAAATCCGCGCCCGTCAATTGCGCAACCATGTCCTGTCCCCCATTCGGACATGGTTTTGCAGCTTGTGGCACTCGCTGTCGAGTCCTGCGAGATCAATCTCGAAGCGAAGCTGCGCGAAGCAAAAAGGTTGGGAATCTTCTGGCCATGGGTCAACGCTCAAGGGCTGAAACCTCCGTGAGTGTTGTCCGACGCCAAGACCGGATCGACAATCCGGCAGCGGCGTTCGCTCTCGGATCGCCACGTCACCTTCATCACGCAACGCGTTTGGCTCTCGGGCGTATCAGGACACGCCCGAGCTCAACCACCCTTGCGCAATCTGGCCACGTCATCGGCCTTTACGTCGGGCTGCCGGCCTCCCCATGTCGCACGCGCCCAGTTGGCGAGATCGGCCAGCTGCTGGTCGCTCAGCTTGTCTTCGAACGAAGGCATCGGCTGCATGCGTTCCAAGCCCGGAAACCGCTGCGCGGAAATACCGTGCAGGACGGTATGGACGAAATTGCGCGCATCGGTGATGCGCATCGAGGCATTCGTCGCCAGCGGCACCACCACATGCGGAATGCCCTGGCCTTCGACGCCGTGGCAGCCGGAGCAAAGATTGATGTAGGTGGCGCGCGCCGATGCCGTGAGCTCTGCGGGGACACTGACCGGCTCGGGCGCGCGCGGCGGCTCGGACTGGCCAGGCACGGCATCGAGATCGAAAAGAAAAGCCGACAGCGCCTCGAGATCCTCGTCGGTCATGTATTGCGTCGAGAAATGCACGACATCGAACATCTGGTTGGTCATCGCGCCTTGGGCGGAAATGCCCGACTTCATGAAGCTCGCCAGCAGCGGCACGTCGAACCCCATGCGTGTCAGGCCGTCCCTGGTGATGTCAGGGGCGTTGATGCCTTCGATGATGGTTCCCTGCAGATATCTCGACGGATCCATGCCTTGCAGCACATTGCGTGGCGTGTGGCATTCGCCGCAATGCGCCAGCGCATTGGCCAGATAGCGGCCGCGGTTCCATAGCTCCGAGCGCGCGGGATCATTTGCCGGCTTTTCACCGGGCAGGTTGACGAGATTCCAGAACGTCAGCGACTGACGAATGTTGAAGGGGAAGGCGAGCTCATTGTCCCTGTTTGCAACCTTCATCGGCTCACGCGTCATCAGATAGGCGTAAACCGCATCGACGTCCTGCGGCGTCATCTCCCGATAGGATGCGTAGGGCATGGCCGGATAGAGATGGCGTCCGCCTTTGCCGACGCCGTCGCGCAGCGCGCGGTGGAAGTCGGCACGGGTCCAGTTGCCGATGCCGTTGTCCTTGTCGGGCGAGATGTTGCTGGCATAGATGGTCCCGAACGGTGTCTCGAACGGCAGGCCTCCGGCCCATGCCGCACCACCTTTCGCCGTATGGCAGGCATAACAGTCCGCTGCCACCGCGACATAGGCGCCGCGCTCGGCCAGTGTCTTCATCTCATCGCCGCTGAGCGGCAGGTCGATATCCTTCGCCACAACGCTTTTTTCGAACAGGCCGATGAAAATGCTTCCCACAACGATCGCGGCCAGAATGGCGAGTGCCACCACACCCAACAGCAGCCTGCGTAAAGTCATGGAATGCTCCCTCAGGCTTTGACGAGGTCAGGCATTTTCAGAACGAGATCGCGCACGGCCTGATGATAGCGGACATAGCCGGTGCAACGGCAGATATGCTTGTCGAGCGCTTCGGTTATGGCCTTCTCGAGATCGGCCCTGGCAACCGGCTTGCGTTTCAACTGGTCGATGAAGACGGTGGCGCCGGTGACGAAGCCCGGCGTGCAGTAGCCGCACTGGAAAGAGAAATTCTCGATAAAGGCCTGCTGCACCGGCGACAGTTCGGTGATCGCGCCGGCGGCATCGCGCTTGGCGTGCCCTTCCACCGTGCGCACCTTCTTGCCTTCGAACCAGTGTGCGCCGGTGATGCAGGTGCGGACCTCGTCCAGCGCGCCGTCATCCTTTTCCACGATCACCGTGCAGGCATGACAGATGCCCTGGCCGCAGCCCATGCGCGAGCCGGTGAGATCAAGATATTCGTGGAGAAAATCCTGCATCATCATGGCTTCGGGCACGTCGACGGGCCCGATCGCCTTGTCGTTGACGGTCAGCGACAGCTTTTTCGTGGGTAGCGTCATGCCAGTGCTCCCCGTATCTTTTCCGGTGTTATCGGCAGATCGTAGAAGCGCTTGCCGATGGCGTGCGCGATGGCATTGGCGAGCGCCGGCACCACGGCGATCATCACGACCTCGGCTATGCCCTTGGGTGGATCGGTTTCCGAAAGCGGCGCCAGTATTTCCGACGTCTGCGTCCACACCGCCACATCCCTGGCGCGCGGCAGTTCATAGCGGTTCCAGTTCCAGGTGCCGTCACCGGGCCCGTCCTCGTAGAGCGGCAGATACTCCTTCAGCGCGTGGCCGATGCCCATCGCCAGGCCGCCCTGAAGCTGTCCGGAAACCAGTTCGGGCACCACCTGCGTGCCGCATTCCATGATCGAGTGATGCGACAGGATCGTCACCTCGCCCGACGCCGTATCGACAACGATCTCGGCCAATGTCGCCATTGGCGCGTAATACGTGACGCCGGCATTGTTGCGCTGGGCCGGCGGATAAAAGACCGCCGCGCGGTCGACGAATTGCCAGCCGTCCAGCGTCATCAGCGCCTTGGCCTGCGCCGTCGCCCCATCGCCATATTTGAGCGCAAGCGCATCCACCGGCAGGCGCGTCCTGCCGGTGCCGGGAACATCGAAATCGGCCTGCGCCCACTGCCAGCGGTTGAAGGTGTGCACCGTCACGCCGGTGACGAGACCGAGCCGATGCGCTTCGGCGGCCACCGCTTCGAAGGGCAAAGGTGGCATGCCGCCCGCATTCACCAAGCCGTTTTCCATGCGGATATCCTCGCGCCGCACGAAATAGGGCGCGATCGAACCGCCGCCGATGCCCTGCGACCACAGCGACCTTGCCGCCGGCCAGATGGCGAGTTCGACAAGCGAATGCGCCGCCTGCCGCGTGGCGTGGCCGAGATAATAGACGCTGTTGGTGGCGCTCATCGGCGAGGTGAAACTCGGCGTCCAGCGCGGATTGGCGCTGTTCCTGTCCTCGTCCGCCTGCAACATGGTGTAGGGCTCGTCGGTGGTTTCGAGCGGCATCTGCGGCCAGCGCACCTTGCCGTACTCGGTCACCTCGGGGACGCGACCGAGGATATCGCCAACCATGATCGCTTGCGACGTCGTGGTGCCGGTGCCGATCTCATGCGCGACGTGAGCGAAGCTCAACCGCCCGCGGGCATCGAATTCGAGCGCGGCGAGCGCCGCCTCCGCCCCGGTGCCATAGTCCTTCTGGACATGGCCGTAGCCGACGCCGTAGCGCTTGCCCGGATTTGCTGCATCGAAGGCCGCCTTTTTCGCCTGGCGCTGTGTCCAAAGCGGATGTGCCTTGGCCCTGAGCAGGATCTCCTCGTTGCGCAACGCCCCGGCCGGGATCGCTCCTTGCGTGTTCTTCATGCCCGACTTGAAGACATTCTTCAGCCTGAGATCGATCGCATCCATGCCGAGTGTTTCGGCGACTTCATCGACCATCATCTCGGTCGCAGACATGGATTGCAGCGTTCCGTAACCGCGCGTCGAGCCCGCATCGACCGCGCGCGAGGCGATGGCGGCCGCGGAGAAATCGCTTTTCGGCAGGTAGTAGATCGACTGCGCGGCGGTGGCGCCGACGAAGCCGACAGAGAACGAGAAATTGGCACGGCCGCCGCCATCATTCTTGAAATGACCGGTCATGATGCGGAACTGGCCGGTCTTGCGGTCGACCACCAAAGTGTTGTCCATCCAGAAAGCGTGCCGCTTCAACCCCATCTGGAACTGTTCGTAGCGATCGTTGGCGAGGCGAACGGGACGGCCATCGCCGTAAAGGCCTGCCACCACGCAGAAGAACGCGAAGATCGAGTGGTCCTTGGTGCCGTAGCCGACGGTATAGCCGACCTTGAGGTCGACTTCCTTGAGATGAAATTTCGACTTGGAGACCAGGACTGCCGAAACCTCGGCCACTTCATAAGGCGACTGTGTCGCCACCATGAGATGCAGGACACCGGTCGCCACGTCGTACCAGGCATTGCCGTTGTCGGCCTCCATGGCCGAAGCATCGACAGACTGCGAAAAATATTCGTTCCTCAACACCAGGGCATCGTCGCCGGCCAAGCCGATTTCCTGCTCGATCTCGGCGGCGGCGGCCATGCCACGTGCCATGGCGTCACCGTCGGAATCCGCCGCCGGCCATTTTGGGTCGTCGCCGGAAAAGCCTCCATAGATGACGGTATCTTTCAGCGGCGAGAACAGGTCTGGCGCGTCGGGAGTTCCGCCGTCGATACGCACATAACGCGCCGCGCCATAATGGGCGGGGTGGCTGTAGGGCGCTTTTTCGCCATAGCGCACGACCGTATCGTCGAAACGGATCAACCGCTTGGCCGCGTCGTAGCGCGCGAAATCGTGGTAGATGAGCAAAGCGACCGGCTGGCCGAGCAACCTTGCCGTCTGCCCCTTGGGCACCAGGAAAACATCGCCGTAGAAACCAGGCACCGGAATGGCGATGCCATCGGCGACGAGATCTTCATGCAGCACGAGCCGGTCCGGCTTCAGCGCATCGCCGAGCACGCCAAGATCGATGCCCTCGAAGCTGCGGTCGGCCTTGGTCGCATGGATCATGAAAGCATGCGCCTGCTGCTTTGGCCAACCGTCGAGGTCGCGGGCACGATAGTCGCGCGAAAAGGTCTTTTCGCCGGTAACCTTGGCGATGGCGTCGAGCCGGTATCTCGGTTTGCCATCGGCCTTCAGCCAATCCGGACCGGGTTGCGGCGGTGTTTCGATCAATCGCGCGGCAGCCTGCGAGGGCAGGAAGGATACCTTGATGGCGATGCCTGCGACGGCACCGGCCTTGAGAAAGTTCCGGCGCGAAAGACTGGATCCCATCATCTTCTCCTGAGTCAGACCAAGATCGTCCAACGTGCGGGCTTGCGTTCCCGCGTGATCAGAAAGCCGACATAGCTTCCACGAACCACCGAAGGTGCGGCACGTGGACGGAAACGCTCCAGCAGCGATTATGGGACTGCGCGGTTATTTCTGCAACAAACCCGTTCAGGGATTGCGGCCGATGGAAAACGCATCGTTTCCGAGCCTGCCGGGCGCTTGCGCCACAAGCCTTGCAGGTCTGTTTCGCGGTCAGCGTTCAGCCCCAGGGCTCCGCCACGCGTGGCCAGACAGGGCGTTTCAGTTTTTCATAGTCGGTGGCGGCGGGATCGCTCGGGTAGGAGCTCGGTGACGAGACATAGACGATCTCGGCGGCGATCGGCTCGAAGCCGGCATAGAAGTGGTTGGTCGACTTGATCAGCAGCACGTCCTTCGACAGCGGATCGACGCCGAGATTGGAGAACACGTCCGGCTCGAACGTCTGGGTGCGATTGGTGTTGAGGATGACGTCGATCTCGGTGCCTTCCAGCCGCACCAGCGCGGAGGCCCCCAAGGTGACGCGGCTCGGCCCGAAACTCTGCCAGCTCTCGGCGACAGCCTTGATCACACGCACCCTGGCGTCGATCGGCTCACCCGCAAGCGGGCCGGCCTTGCCGCCGAAGCGCAGGTCGATGACCGCGCCCTCGCCCGCCGCATGGCAGAAGGTGACGGCGAGTGGGTCCCAGATGGTGGCAACACCGACATTGTTCAGGCCGCGCGCCAGCATCGCGCGCAGCAGCGAGGTACCGTCCCCGGCGACGCCGCCGCCGGGATTGTCCCAGACATCGGCGATCACCACCGGCTTTGTCGTGTTGGCCGCGCGCACTTCCAAGGCGCGGTCGATGCCCTGGTCGGCCGCCAGCATCGGCATGGCAAGCTGTCCGCGCAACGCATAGAGCTCGCGCCCCAACTGCTCGGCGAGGGCATCGCCTTTGGCCTTGTCGTTGTCAGTGACGACCATGATGCGGGCGCCCATTTCCGGTACATCTGCGGCCATGAAGCCGTGGATGACAGAAGCGGAAAGCACGCCATCCTTGCCATGCAGCGCCTTGATGCGATCGACGAAACCGCGCATCGGCTGGCGGCTGGTCGGCATCACCTCGATCATGCGGCAGTCGAAGGTCGAGATCACCGGCTTGATCTCGCCGCGGGCCGCGGCAAGACCAAGTTCAACGACATGTTCGCCGCGCTCGTAGAAATCGGTGTGCGGGAATTCGAGGAAGGCAGCGAGCACATTGGCCGCGGCCACGCGCTTCGGCGTCAGATGGCTGTGCGGGTCGAGCTCGGAAGCGACAACGATATCCGGCCCGACGATCTCGCGGACGCGGGTCAGAAGATCGCCCTCGCAATCGTCATAGCCCTGCGCCACCATGGCACCGTGCAGGCCGAGGATGACGGCGTCGACCGGAAGAGCCGCCCGCAACTGGTCGAGGATCTCGTCACGCAATGCCTCGAATGTCTGCCGCTGCACCAGCCCGCCGGGCTCGGCCCAGGTCGCGGTACCTTCGATGACGGTCAGCCCTTCAGCAGCCGCGCGGCGGCGCAAGGCAACAATCGGCGAGGAGCACAGCGTTGGCGTTTCCGGGTGCTGGCCGGGCCCCGCATAAAAGGCCATCTCGAAAGAAGCCCGGTCGGTCGGCACTGGCGAGAAGGTGTTGGTCTCGGTCGCCAGCGAGGCAGTGAAGATACGCATGCGCTTTACTCGATTGGTCCGTCGGGAGGTTGCCCTCCGCCCTGTACGGCGGAAGGCGTCCGGCACTATTTCGCCGGCGCGTAGGCAACCGCTTCGATCTCGACCTTGATGTCGATCATCAACCGCGATTCCACCGTGGTGCGAGCCGGCGGCTCCTTGGCGAAGAAGGAGCCGTAGACCTTGTTCATGCCACCGAAGTCGCGCGCGTCCTCGATCCACACCGTGGTCTTGACGACGTCGTCCATGGTAGCCCCGGCCAGCGCCAGCGCCGCCTTGACGTTTTCCAGCACCTGCCGGGTCTGCGGCTCGATGCCGCCGTCGACCACGGTGCCATCGGGGCGCACCGGCACCTGGCCGGAAACGAAGACGAAATCACCGGCGCGCACTGCGGGCGACAGCGGCACATGCGACGTTCCGAAAACCTGCTTGCGTGACATTCTCTGAAATTCTCCTGTTATTTGACTGCACCGAGGGCAAGGCCCCGGACGAGATAACGCTGCAGCCAGGCAAACAGCACCGCCACCGGCAAGGTGGCCAACAGCGCTGCCGCCATGACGTGGTGCCATTCGATGGTGTAGCGCCCGGCAACCAGCGCGAACACCTGGATCGGCAACGTGTAATTCTCCTGACTGCGCAGGATGGTCAATGCGATGATGAATTCGTTCCAGGCATTGATGAAGGTGAAGATGGCGGTGACCGCGATCGCCGGCAGGCACAGCGGCAGGAACACCTTGCGCAAGGTGAGCCAGCGGCCCGCGCCCTCCATCCAGCTGGCCTCTTCGAGGTCGCGCGGAATGGTGTCGAAATAGCTCTGCAGCATCCACACGGTGAAGGCGACGTTGAAAGCCATGTAGACGACGCCGACGGCGGTCGTGCTTTCGATCAGCCCCCAGGCGGCGATCAGGCGGAACAGGCCGAGCACCAGCACGATCGAGGAGATCATCTGCGAGACGAGCAGGAACTGCCGCATGGCGCCATAGCCGGCAAAGCGGAAGCGCGACATGGCATAGGCGGCAGGGATGGCGACGATGATGGCGCCGACGGTCGCCAGCACCGAGACATAGAGCGAATTCAGCAGAGCGCGGCCGAAGCCGGTTGCTACCCACATGTCGGCGAAGTTCGACCAGCGGAATTCGCTCGGCCACCAGTTCGGCGTCAGCACCTCGGTGCGCGGCTTGACCGCGGTCAGAAACATCACCGCGAAGGGAAACAGCGTCACCACGATCAGTGGCGACAGGAGCAGCCAAGCAATGACGGAGCGGACGAGCTTGCTTCTTCTCATGCCTCGCGCTCCCGCATGGCCAGGCGAACATAGATCATGGTGAAGACGAGCAGGATCGCGAACATGACGAGCGAGACGGCCGAGGCCTCGCCCAGTTTGCCGACACGGAAGGCCAGCTTGTAGAGGTAGGTCACCAGGATATCGGTGGAGTTGGCCGGCCCACCCTGCGTCATCACCCAGATGATGGGGAAGGAATTGAAGACGTAGATCATGTTCAGCACGATGGCGATGTTGATGAACGGCTTCAGAAGCGGCAACGTGATGGTGCGGAACTGCTGCCAGGTCGAGGCGCCTTCCAGTGCTGCCGCCTCGTAGAGATCGTCCGGGATCGAAGACAAACCACCGAGGAAGATGGTGACGGTGAACGGAACGGTGACCAGGATACCGATCAGCACCTGCATCGGGAAGGCCGTGCCGGCGCTGGCCAGCCACTGGATGTTCTGGTCGATGATGCCGAGGCCCATCAGCGCCGAATTCAGCATGCCGCTTTCGCCGTTCAGCGCCCAGCGCCAGACCACGGCCGTCATGGTGAGCGAGACTGCCCAGGGCAGCAGGATGATGACGCGGGCAAGGCCACGACCATAAAAATCCGAATTGAGGATCATCGCCACAGGAATGGACAGGATCAGCGCACCGGCAACGACCGAAAGCGTCCACAGGCCCGTGCGCCAGAGTGCCGCCATGAAATCGGGATCGGTGGTCAGCGCGGCGAAATTGGCCAGCCCGGTGAAATCGCGCAGCTGGCCGAAGCGGCTGACCTCATGGGTCGAGATCTGCACCAGGTCGTAGACCGGCCAGAAGATCACCACCGCTGCCAGGAACAGGCTGGGCAGGATGAGCAGGTAGGGCAGCGCGCGATTGTGCATCCGGGACTGTGTCTGAGAGTTTCTTGTCGCCGCGACAGGGATGCCACGGACATGAAAGCCGGCGGCGCGCCCCGCTGGAGGAACGCGCCGCTGTCTGGGGTTACTTCTTCAGCACACCGTTTGCCTTGGCAGCGGCTTCCTTCAGGATGGCTTCAGGCTCGCCCTGTCCGAGATAGATCTTCTGGACGGCATCCGAGGTGATCTGGGCGATCTCCTCCCAGCCCGGAATGATCGGCGCGAAGCGGGCGTCGGGCAGCAGGGCGGTGAAGGCGGCGAGACCGGCGTTGTCGACGTAATACGGCATCTTCGCCTCTTCCTTGTTCACCGGCAGGAAGCCTTCGTTCTGGGTGAACTTGGCGCGCTGCTCGGTGGTGAACAGGTAGTCGAGCAGTTTCCAGGCCTCTTCCTTGTTCTTGGAGTTCTTGAACATGATGATGGAGTCGGTGACACCATAGGTGCCGCGCGCGCCACTCGGCCCGGCCGGGATCGCCGCCACGCCATATTTCAGGTTGGGCGCCTCTTCCTTGATCTGGTTCATCATGAAAGGAGCGGTGATCATCATGCCAACCTTGCCCTGCTTGAACAGGGCCATGACGTCCTCGCGATTCATCGAGGTGACGCCGGGCTGGGTCAGGCCTTCGTCGATCATCGACTTGTAGAGCTTGGCCGCTTCCAGCGCGCCCGGCGTGCTCAGGCCCGAGGTGCCATCCTTGTTGAGGATCTCGGTGCCGAACGACCACATGCCGTAATAATAATAGACGTCGGTCTCGATCTCCTTGCCCTGGATGCCGTAGCCGAAGGCGCCGGTCGCCTTGATCTTGCGGGCGTCTTCCTGCAGCTCGGTCCAGGTTCCGGGCGGATTGGCGATGCCGGCCTTCTCGAACAGTTCCTTGTTGTAATACATGGCGCGCGCCGAAGCGGCGATCGGCAGGCCATAGGTCTTGCCTTCCATGATCGACGGCGACAGGAACGTCTCGATGAAACGGCCCTTGAAATCAGGCGTCAGATACTGATCGAGCGGCTCGGCGACGCCCTGCTGCACGAAATCGATCAGCCAGCGGGTGCCAATGATCGAGAGGTCGGCATTGGTTCCGGCGGTGATGTCGGTGGTCAGCTTCTGCAGCAGCACATCCCACGGCACGATCTCGACCTTGAGCGTCGTGCCGGGATTGGCGGCCTCGAACCCTTTCTTGACCTCTTCGAAATAAGGGCCGGTCTTCGAGCTGTATTCCGCGACGGTCACGCGGACTTCGCCCGCTTCGGCCTGCGCGGCCACCGCCAACATGCTCAACCCGGCCAGAAGGCCGGCAGTCCATCGTGCCAGTTTCATAAACTCTCTCCCATTGTCATTGCGAGCCCATCGTCCGTGCTGGCCGATGCCCCGAGCAGCAACATGCGGCTTTTGCCCTTCATGTTATTTTCCTACATTATCGTGCAAAACGCGGCTTTCAAGCTGATTTTTCTGTTGCTTAATTACATTTTTGATACCATTTTCGCACCCTGCCAGGTTGGAGGAGACAGCACGGGCGATGTCCAATACGGAATTCCAGGGCAAGACCGTGGTGATCACCGGGGCCGGCGGCGGGCTGGGCTCGGCGCTGGTGACGCTGTTTGCCGAACATGGTGGGCGAGTGGTCGGCTGCGACCAGTCGGTCGAAGCCCTGAACAACAAGGCGATCGCCTCGCGCCATGTCTTCGACCTGACCCGGCGCGATGAGATGGAGGCTGCCGCAAGCGCGGTCGTGGCGCGGGACGGTGTACCTGACATCCTGATCAACAATGCCGGCTGGACGCGCGCCGAAACGCTCGTAGCGCTCAACGCCGCAACCATCGAACGCGAACTCGACCTCAATCTCACCGGCGTCATGACCTTCGCCGACCCGCTGACCAAGGCGATGGCTGGACGCGGTAGCGGCAGCATCGTCTTCATTTCGTCGGTCAATGCCATCGCGCATTTCGGCAATCCCGCCTATGCCGCCGCCAAGGCCGGCATCAACGCCTACGCCAAGGCGCTCGCGGTCGAGCTCGGCCGCAGCGGAGTGCGCGCCAACGTCGTGTGTCCCGGATCGATCCGCACTGCCGCCTGGGACCATCGGCTCGAAAAGAACCCGGAGGTTCTCGGCAAGCTCAAGCGGCTCTATCCGCTCGGCCGCATCGTCGAGGCGCGCGAAGTAGCTGAGGCCGTCGCCTTCCTGGCATCGGCCCGTGCTTCGGGCATCACCGGCGTGGTGATGCCGGTGGACGCCGGTCTGACGGCAGGCTTCCTGCCTTTCATCGACGACATACTGGGAGGCTAGCCATGACCGATGTCTCGTTCCGCAGCCTGTCGAAATCCTACGGGCAGCACAAGATCCTCGAGGACATCAACCTCGACATCGCCAGCGGCGAATTCGTCGTGCTGGTCGGCCCTTCCGGCTGCGGCAAGTCCACGCTGCTGCGCATGCTGGCGGGGCTGGAAACGATCACCGCCGGTGACCTGCTGGTCGGCGGCGTGCGCTCCAACGACCTGCCGCCGCAAAAGCGCAACATCGCCATGGTGTTCCAGTCCTACGCGCTGTTCCCGCATCTGAAGGCCTCGCAGAACATCGGCTTCGGCCCGAAGATCCGTGGCGAAAGCGCAGCCGTGGTCGAGGACAAGGTCAAGAAGGCTTCCGGCATCCTCAACCTGTTCTCCTATCTCGACCGCTATCCGCGCCAACTCTCCGGCGGCCAGCGCCAGCGTGTCGCGATGGGTCGCGCCATCGTGCGCGAGCCTTCGGTGTTCCTGTTCGACGAGCCGCTGTCCAATCTCGACGCGCAGCTGCGCGTGCAGATGCGCACCGAGATCAAGGCGCTGCACCAGCGGCTCAAATCCACCATCGTCTATGTCACGCACGACCAGATCGAGGCGATGACCATGGCCGACCGTATCGTGGTGATGGACAAGGGCCGCATCCAGCAGGTCGGCAGACCGCTCGACCTATACGACAAGCCGGCGAACAAATTCGTCGCTTCGTTCATCGGCTCGCCGTCGATGAGCTTCGTGTCCGGCGCGATGAAGTCGGGATCGGATGGTGCCTGGTTCGAGCCGACCGGTGGTGGCAGGCTGAAGCTGGCCGGCGGCCGGTCGGTCTCGGGAAGCATCGAAGCCGGCATCCGCCCGGAACATTTCATCGTCGGCGGCAACGGCGCCGTCGACCTGCGCGTCGACGTCGTCGAGCCGACCGGTTCGGAAACCCATGTCTATGGCGCGATCGGCAACGATGCCATCCGTGCGGTGTTCCGCGACCGCATCGCGGTCAAGCCCGGCGACAGGTTGCCGGTCAGCGTCGCGCCCGGCAACATCCATCTGTTCGACACCGCAACGGGCCTGCCATTGTGAAGACACCGGCGGACATCATCACCCGCCTGCAGATGATGGCCCAGGACGGCACCAAATCGGACCGTCGGCTGGCCGGCATGGTGCTGTCCGACCCGGATTTCGTCTCAAAGGCCGCGATTTCCGAGATCGCCACACGTGCCGGCATCAGCGAACCGACCGTGACGCGTTTCTGCCGCAACCTTGGCTGCGACGGCCTGCGTGATTTCAAATTTTACCTCGCCCAGGCGATCGCCATCGGCGGCCAGTATCTTTCGGCCGAACCACCGGGCAGCGACGTGCGCGACCAGCGCATCGCTGCCGCCATCACCGAAGCGGCGATCGCGGCTATCCAGCGCGCCAGCGCCGTGCTGCCGATGCCGAAGCTGATCGAGATCGCCGAACGCATCGCCGTTTCCGGCAACATCCTGTGCATCGGTTCCGGCGGCATCTCCTCGATGATGGCGACGGAGATGCAGAACCGGCTGTTCCGGCTCGGGCTCTCCGCACTGGCGCAGGTCGATGGCCAGCTGCAACGCATGTACGCCTCGGTGGCGACACCCGACACCACGGTGCTGGCCTTCTCCGTTTCCGGCTATGCGCGTTCGGTGGTCGAGGCGATGCAGGTTGCCCGCCAGTATGGCGCCACCACCGTTGCCGTCACCGCGCCGGATTCCGTGCTGGCCAAGGCGGCGGAGACACTGATCCCGTTCCAGCCGTTCGAGGACGGCAACATCTACAAGCCGACCTCCTCGCGTTTCGCGCTGCTTGCCATCGTCGACATCATCGCCACTGCAACGGCGGAAGCGCGCGGGCCGAAGGCGCTGGAAAACCTGCGCCGGATCAAGCAAAGCGTGAATACGCTGAAGGTCGCCGATCCGCGCCTGCCGCTGGGGGACTGACAGTGGCATTTCCTTCTCCAAAAGCTTTGGGCGCCGCTTTCCCGCGCGAATTCCTGTTTGGGGTCGCCACCGCGGCCTACCAGATCGAAGGGGCGCTTGCCGAAGACGGGCGTGGCGAGTCGGTCTGGGATCGTTTCCTGCGCCAGCCCGGGCTGGTGGTGGATGGCAGCGATGGCGCAGTCGCAGCCGACCACTATCATCGCTGGCGCGGGGATCTCGGCATCATGACCGAGCTCGGTCTCGGCGCCTATCGTTTCTCCATTTCCTGGTCCAGGGTCCAGCCGACCGGTCGCGGCGCGGTCAACGAGGCGGGGCTCGCCTTCTACGACCGTCTCGTCGATGGTCTTCTGGAGCGGAACATCGAACCCGTCGCCACGCTTTTCCATTCCGACATGCCTGCAGCATTGATGGACCTCGGTGGCTGGTGCGCCCGCGAAACAAGTGCACGCTTCGGCGATTTCGCGGAGCATGTGGCAAGACGGATAGGCGACCGGGTCGGCAGCTGGTTCACCATTGCCGAACCCTACACCTTGATGCGCCACAGCTATGTACTGGGCGAGCACGCGCCCGGCCTTCGGCTATCGACCGGCGCGGCGCTGCCGGTGATGCACCATCTTCTGCTTGGCCACGGTCTTGCCGTGCGGGCAATCCGCTCGCACTCCAGGGCCAGAATTGGCCTGACCAACCATTCCTCGCCATGCCGGCCTGTTTCGCAGGCGGCCGAAGATGTTGCAGCGAACACGATTTTCGATACGCTGCGCAACCATACCGTCACCGACGCCATCCTGCTCGGCCGTTACCCGAAGGAACTGGAAGCCCTTCCCGATGCCGACTGGTCAGCAGTGCGGGAGGCTGATTTTGAGATCATCAAGACCCCGGTCGACTGGCTCGGCCTGACCTATTTCCATCCGATCGCGGTGAGCTCACCAAAGTCCGCCGCCCCGCATGGATCCGAACCCTTTGATATCACTGTAACCGGCGGCGAGCCGGAAACGACCATGGGCTGGCCGATCGTGCCGGCCGGCCTCGGCGAGGTCCTGAGCGCACTCAGCGAGCGTTATGGCGACAGGCTGCCGCCGCTCGTCATCACCGAGAATGGCTGCTCCATGCCGGACCAACTCTCCGGGGAAGGTCGCGTCGATGATCCGCAGCGAATCCGCTTTCTCGCGAACCATCTGAAGGTGCTTGCCGAGGCGATCCAGTCCGGCATCCGTATTGACGGATACTTCATCTGGTCGTTCCTGGATCACTTTGAATGGGAACTTGGCTACACCAAGCGATGGGGCATCGTGTATGTCGATTTCGACACCCAGCAACGAACGCTCAAGTCGAGTGCCCTCTGGTACCGCGAATTGATCGAAAGCTGGCGGTCCGCCCAGCTTTGACAGATCGACAATCGTTTCTGCCGACGAGAGAATGAAGATGAGCCCACGCCCCAAGACCATTGCTGAAATCGACACGCCCGCCGTGCTGATCGATCTCGATCGCGCCGAACGCAACATCGCCAACGCGCAGAAGGCGGCGGAGGCCGCCGGCGTGAAGCTGCGGCCGCACATCAAGACGCACAAGCTGCCCTTCTTCGCCTGGAAGCAGGTCGAGGCCGGCGCCATCGGCATCACCTGCCAGAAGATCGGCGAGGCGGAAGTGATGGCCGACGCCGGCCTGACCGACATCTTCCTGCCCTACAACATCATCGGCAAGGCAAAGCTGGAGCGGTTGCTGGCGCTGCACAAGCGCATCACGCTTTCCGTCACCGCCGACAGCGCAACCACCATTGCCGGCCTTGCCGAGACCTTCACCGATGCGGCACGGCCGCTCAAGGTGCTGGTCGAATGTGATACGGGTGCTGCCCGCTGCGGTGTCCAGACAGCCGAACAGGCGCTGGCGCTGGCCCGACAGATCGATGCGGCGCCAGGCCTTACCTTTGGCGGCCTGATGACCTATCCGGCAACCGGCGCGCCGGAGGGCGCCGAAGCCTGGCTCGCGACTGCGCGCGACCTGCTCGAAAAGGAAGGCCTCGCCTGCGAGACCGTGACCAGCGGCGGCACGCCTGACATGTGGCGCAAGCAGGACGCGGCCATCGTCACCGAGTATCGGCCCGGCACCTATATCTACATGGACCGCTACCAGGTGAAACAGGGTGCGGCCACCGCCGACGATTGCGCACTCACCGTGCTTGCGACGGTGGTCTCGGCGCCAACGCCGACCCGCGCCATCCTCGACAGCGGCTCCAAGGCACTCACCAGCGACCTGCTCGGCCTGCCTGACCATGGTGAGCTCGTCGGCATTCCCGGCGCCCGCGTGACGGCGCTCAGCGAAGAACATGGCAAGGTCGAACTGACCGATGGCACCAAGCTCGTGGTGGGTGATCGCGTGCGCGTGTTGCCGGATCATGCCTGCGTCGTCACCAACCTGTTCGACGAGGTCTATCTGGTTTCCGGTGACCGCGTCGTCGACATCTTGCCGGTTGCCGCGCGCGGCAAACTATCCTGAACCCTTCTCCAGACGAACGGAGCCTTCATGTCTGAACCCAAGAACCCATTTGCCGGCGACGCGGACCGCGCCTTCATCTGGGAAATGCTGATGCCGCGCGATTTCGAGGCTTTTGCCGCACAGGACTGGTCGATGGTGGCCGGTGATTTCGACGAGATGCGCTTCCTTGGCATCCATGCGCACAATTCGCCCAACCAGGACGACTGGAACGCCGCCTTCCCGACCCTGCAGGCCTACCGCGACGAGTGGCTGCGCCAGGCCGCCGAATCCGCATCGGTCGCCTATGCCGAACCGCTGCCTTCGGCACTGCTCAAGGCGGTGACGCTCAACCGCATCGACATCAACGGCAATGTCGCCGTGGCGCACAAGAAGTTCGACGGCACCGTGCCGCTGGCCGATGGCGGTGTCGATCGGCTGAACTGGCAGACGCTCTATTTCTGTCGCAATGACGGCGACCGCTGGCGCATCACCGGCTTCGTCGGCTACATGAAATACCGCTGACGCGATCGAAGCGATCGCGGCTAGAGCGTTTCCGTTTTTCACGACAACGCGGAAACGCTCTAACTCTTTGTTTTTGCGTAATTCCGGAGGGGAAACCGTTGTACACCTTTCCTGGAATTGCGCCCGGAATCGGCCGCGCGCGGGCAGTTTATTAACTGGCGCTGCAATAAGCTCCTTTCGGCCGCAGCATCGGCCACCGCCCGCATCCTGCGGACGGGTATCGGAGCCGAGGAATGTCCGTGCATCGCCATCCCCGATTGGAAGGCCGCCTTGTCGATTGCATCGAGGCGCCGGCATGTCCCTGAAAGGCTCCGCCAAGCGGTTCCTCAAGCACGGCGCGATCCGCGCCGGCCTGGAAGGTGTTGCGCTGACACGTGCCGGCATGTTGTGGCCGGCGGCAGCAGGGCGCGGCGTGATCTTCACCCTGCATCATGTGCGCCCGGCGCGGCGGGGCGGCTTCGACCCCATCGCCACGCTTTCGGTGACGCCGGAATTCCTCGACGAGGCGATCCGCGTCTGTGTCGAGTCAGGCCTGACACCAGCGGCGCTGGACGACCTGCCGCGCCTGCTGGCCGACCCCAATGAGACGCGCCGCTTCGCCGCCTTCACGCTGGATGACGGCCTGCGCGACAATGCCGAGCACGCGGCACCGGTGTTTCGCAGGCACGGCGTGCCGTACACCATCTTCATCGCCAGGGGTTTCGTGGAACGCAGCCGCTCGATGTGGTGGGAAACAGGCAAGGTGCTGACGCGCTCGAAGGACCGGTTCGAGTTCGATTTCGGCAATGGCACCGAGACGGTCATCACGCGAACCGTTGCCCAGAAGCAGGATGCCTATGAACGGATCGTCCACTTCGTGCATTCGAACAACGAGGATGCAGCCGTGGCGGAAGTCGACCGGGCTGCCCGCTCGCGCATGATCGACCCGCTTGCCATCGTCGACCAGTTGATCATGACCGCGGACGAACTGCGGGCCCTGTCCGCCGACCCGCTGGTGCGCTTCGGCGCGCACACGCAGACCCATATCGCCATGGCGAGGGTCGACGAGGCGCGGCTTGCCGAGGAGATCGTCGGCTCGATGGACGCCGTCGAGACCTATGTCGGCTACAGGCCGACGACCTTCGCCTATCCTTATGGCACCAAGGTCGCGGTGTCGCAGCGTGAATTCGATGCCGTTGCGAAGGCCGGCGTCAAGCTGGCCGTCACCACACGCCCCGGCGTGCTGACGGCGGACAGCTTCAACCAGCCGACAGAGCTGCCGCGTGTCTCCCTCAACGGGCACTACCAGAGGCGGCGTTATGTGAAGGCGCTGCTGACCGGCATCCCCTTCAAGCTGTTCTAGTCACCCGCCGGCAGCAGCCCCTCGTAACGAGCGCGCGGGCGGATCAGCTTGCCTGACATCACCTGTTCTATGGCGTGCGCGGTCCAGCCAACGCTGCGGCCGAGCGCAAACAGGCGGATCGGTGCATCGGCCGGCAGGCGATAGGATCGGGTCAGCGCCACCAGCGCAAAGTCGACCGTCGGATGCGCGCCGGTGGCATCAAGGGCTGCCTGGCGCAATTCGAGAATATCATCGTCAAGCTGCATGTCGGCCAGCAGCGCCGCCCCGCGCGGGTCACCGTCGGGATAAAGCGGGTGGCCGAAACCCGGCAACGGCCGGTCGTGGTCGATCCAGCGTGCCATCGCCGCGCGCACGCCGATCCGTGCCGCATCATCCACCAGCATGGCGACGGCATCGGCGGCCGTACCGTGGCGGGGACCGTAGAGTGTCGACAGGCCGGCCAGCAGGCAGGCAACCAGCGGCGCGCCGGTAGAGGCGGCGACGCGGGCTGCAAAGGCCGAGGCGTTGAGTTCGTGGTCGGCTACCAGCACCATGACGCGGCGCAACACCTCCGCCGCCTGTTCGACCCGCCAGCCCTTCGCCAGCCTGAGGTGCACGGGCTCCACGCCGGACGCGGCCCCCAGCGCGCCGGCAAGAGCGGCGATGGCGGGCATCGCGTCGGCCTGCAGCACGGCGGCATTGCGCCCCAGCGAGGGCTGCCCCCTCGCCGCCAGCCCGGCCAGCACGGAAAAGGCCTGGGCGATGCCTGTCTCCGCCGGAGTGCCCGACGTTGCAAAACGCGGGGCCACGCCGCTCGCCCACAGCAGCCGCGCCGTGTCCTCCAAGGTCGCACTGCGCGAGAAGGTCACCGCGTCCTCACCACGGTAGATCAGCCTGCCATGGATGACGGTGGAGAGTTCCGTCGCAAACACCGGCTCACCCCAGGCGACCGCACTTTCGGCAATGGCCGCAACGCGGCGGCCGCGCGCCCGCCTGGTGGTGAGCGCCTCGACATCCTCCAGCCGGTAGAGGCTGCGGCGTGGATCGGCAGGATCGGGCTGCATGCCGATCTGATTGCGGCTGACATAGGCATAAAGCGTCTGCGCACGCACGCCCAGCCTGTCCAGCGCCTCATCACGTGTCAGCCATGCGCTCATGTCGACTCTTCAGATATTGATTCTATTGATCAAGATTGATGACAATCAACCACAGCATTATCTCGGATTGTGAATTGGTCAAGGAGAAGACGATGACAAGCGGACTGGATGATGTGATTGCCGCCGAAACCGTGCTGTCGGAAGTGGACGGCCAGGGCGGACACCTGACGATCCGAGGGCACGCCCTGCGCGACCTTGCCGACCGCCGCGACTTCGCCAGCGTGACCCATCTGCTTTTCGACGGCTTCTTCGCCGACCTGCCCGGCGAGAAGGAGCTCGCGGCAAGGCTTGGACGCGCACGCGTCGAAGCCTTCGAGCGGGTGCAGGCGCTACTGCCGGCGCTGGCCAAGCTCTCCGTCTATGACGGCATGCGCGCCGGCACCGCGCTGATGCCTGATGGCGACGCGCTTGACGATGCATTGCGCCTGATCGCGGCGCCTGCGGTGCTGACGCCTGCACTGCTGCGCCTGCGCAGGGGCCTCGATGCGGTTGCCCCGAATGCCGAGGCGGGCCATGCCGCCGACATGCTGGCCATGCTCACCGGCACCCACGACCGCGACCTGGGTGCGGTGCTCGACACCTATCTTGTCACCGTCTGCGACCATGGCCTCAATGCCTCGACCTTCGCCGCACGGGTCGTGGCTTCGACGCAGGCCGGCCTCACCTCCGCGGCACTTGCCGGGCTCGGCGCCCTGAAAGGGCCGCTGCATGGCGGTGCACCGGGGCCGGTGATCGCCATGCTGGATGCCATCGCCGAGGCCGGAGAGGCAACCGAGTGGCTCAACAGGGAACTGGCCGAGGGCCGGCGCATCATGGGCTTCGGCCACCGCATCTACCGCGTGCGCGACCCGCGCGCCGATGTCCTCAAGACCGTGGTGCGCCGTATCCCCGATGGTGCGGCAGGCCGCCGCCTGGCTTTCGCCGAAACTGTGGAACGGGCAGCGCTCGATGTGCTGAGACGGGCCAAGCCCGGTCGCGTGCTGCAGACCAATGTCGAGTTCTACACCGCCTTGCTTTTGGAAGCGGCAGGCTTCCCGGAAGAAGCCTTCACCTGCGTCTTTGCCGCGGGACGCATGGCCGGCTGGATCGCGCATGCCCGCGAGCAGCAGGCGACCGGCAGGCTGATCAGGCCGCAGTCGCGCTACATCGGGCCGGTGCCGGATCTCGTCGCCTAGACGGAAACTGGCTCGAGATCAGATACCTCGATATCGCCGTCCGCCACAGTCTGGCGGATGGCGATAGTCGACCGACGCTCCCGCTACTCGCGATTCACGCAGTCCAGCATCCACTGGACACCGAACTGGTCGGTGAGTTTGCCGTAGTAACTCCCCCAAGGTTGGTCAGCGAGCGGCGTCGTCACCTTGCCTGCCTCGGCCAGCGCGCCGAACAGGCTTCTCGTTTCATCCCGATCCTGCAAGATCAGCATGTGGGCGGAGCCACGCATCTGCTCCGCATCGTGATTGTCGGAGGCGAAGAACAGGATACCTGGCCCTTCGAAACGAGCATGCAGCACCTTGCCCCGCATGGCTTCACAGGCGAGAGGGACGCCATGGCTCCCATGGCGCATGAGAACAGTAATTCGGCCAAGGCCGCATGTCGTGTAGAAGGCGAGTGCCTGTTCACACTGGCTGGTGAAGAACAGATAGTTGGCGAGCAGCAAGGCTAACTCTCCACGATAGCCGCGCCGGTGATGGCATCGACCAGGTCGCTGTTGCTGTAACTGCGTCCGGCTATGCCCCACGCTCCCTCAGGCGCATAGACGATGTTCGACCAGATGTGCTCGCGTTTGAGCCTTCCCGCACCGGCCTTTTCAACGACATCGGTCGCCTTTTCGATAAAGGCCTGTTTCGCCTCCGGCGTCGCAAGAGCAATCTCCGGCAGTTTCAACTCGATGAACGCAGCCTCGACCGGCTTGCCGGCCGAGAGCACATGGTTTCGAGGCAGAACATTGATCGTGCCGATGATGTTGGCCGCCATGAATGTACTTTCAGTCAGACCGGACACCTCCAGGATCGCCTGCGTCAGTCCTGCAAAGGCCTCCGCCTGCGCCGCAGGCGACAACAGGCCTTCGGGTAGCGTGAGCGTGATCGGCATGGCTTCTCTCCATTTGATTGAGACGGTCGATGATATATACTGATCGCTCTCTATCGATACACATCGATCGCTCTCTAATCAAGATATAAAGAGCAATCACTCTTAATGAGGATACGGATGCGCTACAGTGCGGAGCACAAGCAGGAGACGCGCGCTCGCGTCATGGCCGCAGCGGGGCAGGTTTTCCGGGAGCAGGGATATGGCGGTGCCGGTATCGATGCGGTCACCAAGGTGGCTGGCGTCACCAATGGCGCCTTCTACGGACATTTCAAATCCAAGAGCGCGGCCTTCCGTACCGCGGTCGTCAGTGGCTTGGACGAATTGCGGCAGGGGATCGCCACGTTGAAGGCCGAGCAACCCAAGGGCTGGCTGAAGGCCTTCATCAGCTATTATCTGGGCTATAAACGGACGTGCGGACTGGGAGAGGCCTGCGCCTTGCCGACCTTCTCTCCAGATGTCATGCGTGCCGACGACAAGACCCGCAATGCCTACACCGCGGAACTGCTCCGCCTGATCGACGAGATCGCCGGCGGCCTTTCCGCGGAAAGCTCAGGCCAATCCGAAAGTGCACGGCAGGACAGAGCGGTTGTCCTGCTGGCCATGCTGAGCGGAGGCGTTACGCTCGCCCGCGCAGTTTCCGACCCGGACCTTGCGGAGCGTATTGCTCGCGTCGTCGAAGCGGAGGCATCGAAGCAATAGCCGCTTCGCGGTCAGACACCCTCGACAAGCACGATCTCGCCGTCCGCCACCTGCTGGCGGATGGCCGCGGCACGCTGATATTCCGGCGAGTGGTAGCAGTCATGTGCCACCTTCAGGCTCTCGAACTCGATGATGACGTTGCGGCCGCGACCCTGGCCCTCGGCCTTCTCATGTTCGCCGCCGCGCGCCAGGAACTTGGCACCGAAGCGGTCGAAGGCGAGTTTGGCGGCCTCGACATAGGCCTTGTAGCCTTCGGCGTCGCGCACATCGACGCGAGCGATCCAATATCCCTTCGACATAGACAAACTCCCTGCGGTGCCTCAGATTCAAATGCCAGCGCGCTTGCGCGTCCTGGAGCATTTGTAGCCAAGTGGAAACACCTGGCGTTACAAAAATGCGGCGAAAACAAAACTTAGAGCGTTTCCGCGTTTCAGTGAAAAACGGAAACGCTCCAAGGGACGCGGTTCAGGCCGAGGCCATCTCGTCCAGGATAGCCTGGGCAGCGGCGCGCCTGTCAACCGCGCCGACGATCGGCCGCGCCACCACGAGGTGGCTCGAGCCGTTGCGGATCGCGTCCGCCGGGGTGACGACACGCTTCTGGTCGCCACGGTCGGCGCCGGCCGGCCGGATGCCGGGCGTCACCACCGCCATGTCGGGGCCAACGACCTTGCGCACCGCCGATGCTTCCTCGGCCGAGCAGACGATGCCGCCCATGCGCGCCGACAGTGCCTGTTCGGCGCGCCGCAGCACCAGCGTGTGCGGGTCGTATTCGTAGCCGGCGTCAATGACGTCCTGCTCGTCCATCGAGGTGAGAACGGTAACGGCGAGCAGGCAGAGATCACTGCCCCTGGCGGCCTCCACCGCCGCGCGCATCGTCTTTGGATAGGCGTGCAAAGTGAGCATGGTCATGCCCATCCTGACGATGTTCTCGACGCCTTTGGCGACAGTGTTGTCGATGTCGAGCAGCTTCATGTCGAGGAAGATCTTCTTGCCGTCGGCGGCAAGGTCGCGCGCGAACTCCAGCCCGCCGGCGAAGGCAAGCTGATAGCCGATCTTGTAGAAGGAGACGGTGTCGCCAAGCTCCTTCACCGCCTTCTCGGCTTCGGCCACCGTTGGAATGTCGAGGCCGACGATCAGCCTGTCGCGCATATCGCTCATGTATATCCCCTCATTGTCTGGCGGGCTCGCTCGACCAGTGCCTGCACCACAAGATCCATGGCGTGGCGAAGCCTCTCGTCGACAAAATTGCCGTCCGTGTCGAAAGCGCTGCTGCCGTTGGGCACCGAGCATTCCGGCGTGACGATATCCATGTGGCAGCGCAGCAGGATGGCGCGCAGATGGTTGATGGCGCGCACGCCGGCAAAATGGCCCTTTGACGATGAACACAGCGCCACCGCCTTGCCGGCCATCGGTTTCAACTGCCGGCCGCCGTCATGGCGCACCATGCTCACCCAGTCGATGGCGTTCTTGAGGAGCGGCGAAACGGAGCCATTGTATTCGGGCGTGACAAGCAGCAGCCCGTCATGGGCACCGAGCAGACGTGCCAGCTTCATGACGTTTTCCGGGATGCCGGTTTCCTTCTCGATGTCCTCGTCGAAGATCGGCAGCGGATAATCGGCCAGTGAAATCCGGGTCACATCCGCGCCCTGCATGGCCAGTGCCTTCTGCGCGACATCGGCGGTCCTGCCGCTGAAGGCACCGCTGCGGATCGAACCCGCAAAGACAAGGATCTTGGGAATCACGGCACAGCGCTCCTTTGCCGTCCGGCAGCTATAGGCGATAGCGCCGCTGAATCAAGAGGGACGCGCAACCAGGCCATCAATCCAGCCGGTGGTCAGGCTCTACGCACTGATGCTGTCGGGCGTGTCAGAAATACGCCGGTGATGCAGATGACAAAGCCGATCACCGCAGCAGCGGTGATCGTTTCTGAAAACATCAGCCAGCCCCAAATCATGGTGACGGGAGGGGTCAGGTAGATCAGGCTGCCGACGCGGGTTGCCGTGCTTCTGCGGAGGCATAGCCAGTACAGACCATAGCCGCCGATCGTGGAGAACAGGATAAACCACGCCACGGCTGCGATGAACCGCAGATCGAGAACCGGCGCTATTTCCCCCTCCAGAAGCGCAAGCGGGGCAAACAGGAGCGCAGCGACGAGGCTTTGTATGGCCAATGACGGCAGGAGGGGCGTGCTGTCCGGCACGGCCTTTGCTGCGATTGTTGCGATGACCAGGCTGACTGTGGAGGCCGCCGACAAAGCATAGGCCAACAAGGGTGCTCCCCCCAGCGAACCACCGACAGCGAGCGACACGCCCGCGAGGCCGAGGATCAATCCTATCCATTGGAGGCGGTTCACCCGCTCATGCAGAATGGAGCCCGCCAGAGCGGCGGTCGCGACAGGTTGCAGAGCGGAGATCAGCGCAGCCGTGCCCGCTGGAACGCCAAGGTCGATCGCCTTAACCCCAAGCGCCAGGTATCCGAACATCGCGAAAGCGCCCAGTACCGATTGAAGGATCAACGATTTCGCCGTCAGGCCCTGGCGCGCGGCACGGATCAACAATGGCATCAGGACGAGCGAGACAATCACAAAACGCCAGAACAGCACGAGGAACACCGACCCCGCGTCAGCTGCGAGACGGGCGCCGATGAACCCGGAACTCCAGGCGACAATCAAGCCGGCTTCCAGTGCCGCGAGGGGAAGCGCAGGGCTTCTCATCCCGGTTCCGGCGTGGCGCTGGCCAATAGATGCGCGGCTGCATTCCTGGCCGTTGCGACCGCGACACTGTCGCCGAGGGTGAAAGCCGCGGCGACGGCGCCTTCCAGAAGAACGAAGACCATGAGAGCGAGTTGCCTGGCCTGTGCGTTCGACCAGCCGCCCTGCAGCAATCGCTTCTCGATCGCGGCAAGATATTGCTGCTTGTGGCTGCGTGCCACGGTACCAATGGTTTCATCGGCCGGATAATCAGCCGCCGCCCGCAGGAAGAAACAACCGTTTCCACCCTGTTGCACACTCCATGCTTCAAGCGCGTCGAAGAGCTCAAGAACGCTTTCGGCTCCCCTTCCATCTCCTTCTTCCAGCGCATGGAGAAAACCACCATGCCGCCGCTGCAACGCAGCCGCGATCACGTCGGAGCGGGTTTTGAAATGCCGATAAAACGTCGCCAGCGCGACCCCCGCATCGCCCACGACACGATCGATGCCGACTTCCGCGAAGCCATCCCGATAGAAGGCGCGGTTCGCAGCGTCGATGATGTCGTCACGCTTCGTGCTCATGCGAGCTAAGTAGAACGATCGTTCTATTTTCGTCAAGCATGCCCTCTGCACGGCGCATTGGTGTCCGACAACCGACGCTCATCCGCAAGGCGGCCGTGGCAACGGACCGGTCGTTGGACACTGCGAAAGAAGGCGCACCGGCGCAGTCCAGCCAGCTCAACTGGCGGCCTGCCATGACCATCAACGCCGATACGTTCGAAAGGGTCGGCTGAGCTTGCTAGTTTGCAGGCCGGCGGTAGATCCACAGCCGTGTCGGCGGGATGTTGCGCAGCACGAAATGGAAATGTTCCACCGTGTAGTTGCCGCGTCCCGGCGGGATCGGCGACATCGGGCCGTAGGTCAATTGCACGACCGGCCGACCGGCCGGAATGCGATCAAGCAGGCTTTCGAGATAGCTGATGCGCTGGGCCACCGGGAAATTGAGCAGCGGAACGCCGGTGACAACGGAATCGAAGGTCAGGCCTCGATGTTCGCCCAGCGTTTCGTTGAGGTTGAAGGCATCGCCCTCGATGACGTTGACGCCCGGATAGAGGCGGCGCAGGTGCTGCACGAAATCGTGGGAATATTCGACGGCGTAGAGGTTCTCCGGCTTCACGCCGCGCTCCAGTATGGCGCGGGTGATGACGCCGGTGCCGGGGCCGACTTCCAGAACCGGCAGGCCGGACCCGGTGTCGATGATCGACGCCATCTTGCGAGCGGTGATCGAACTCGTCGGCACGATGGAGCCGACAGCCTTCGGCTTGTCGATCCATCCCTTGAAGAATTTCAGCTCGTCGTCGAATTTCTCGGCGAGCGACTTCCTCAATCCAGGGCCACGTCCCATCAAGCTCTCCTGACCGGCTCCCCCCGGAACCCACTCTGCAATGCTACTTAGCAGTTACGCAGGGGTAGGCAAGGCAAACGTCCACCAATGTCGTGGACAAGACAGTTTTTGTCGCCGCTCAGCGTTCGCTGAACGACTCGAAGAAATCCTTCATGCGCGAGAAGAAACCGCTCGACTGCGGGCTGTTCTCCTTCGACGACAACTGTTCGAACTCTTCCAGAAGCTCGCGCTGGCGCCGCGTCAGGTTCTGCGGCGTCTCCACCGCGGTCTGGATGTAGAGGTCGCCGATCTGCGGCTGGCGCAGCACCGGCATGCCCTTGCCCTTCATGCGGAACTGGCGGCCGTTCTGCGTGCCTTCCGGCACCTTCACGCGGGTCTGGCTGCCGTCCAGCGTCGTCACCTCGAATGAACCGCCGAGAGCGGCGGTCGTCATCGAGATCGGCACCTTGCAATAAAGATCGGCACCGTCGCGCTGGAAGAACTCATGCGGCTTGATGGCCAGGAAGATATAGAGATCGCCCGACGGGCCACCGCGCAGCCCGGCCTCGCCCTCACCGGCAAGCCGGATGCGGGTGCCGTCCTCGATGCCGGCCGGAATGTTGACCGAGAGCGAACGCTCCTCGGTGATACGGCCCTGGCCGGCGCATTTCGGGCATGGGTCCTTGATGGTCTGGCCGCGGCCCTGGCATTGCGGGCAGGTGCGCTCGATCGAGAAGAAACCCTGGCTGGCGCGCACCTTGCCGTGGCCGTGGCACATCGAGCAGGTGACCGGCTGCGTTCCCGGCTTGGCACCTGACCCCGAGCATTCGTCGCAGGTCAGCGACGCCGGCACGTGGATCTGCGCGGTCTTGCCGGCATAGGCCTCCTCGAGGCTGATCTCCATGTTGTAGCGCAGATCGGCGCCGCGCTCGCGGCCCCCGGAACTGCGGCGGCGTCCGCCACCCATCATCTCGCCGAAGATGTCCTCGAAGATGTCGGCGAAGCCGCCGGCAGCAAAACCGGCGCCGCCGCCATTCATGCCGCCGTTCTCGAAGGCGGCATGGCCGAAACGGTCGTAGGCCGCGCGCTTCTGCGGGTCCTTCAGCGTCTCGTAGGCCTCGTTGATTTCCTTGAACTTGTGCTCGCAGGAGGCATCGCCGGGATTGCGGTCGGGATGGAACTGCATCGCCAGCTTGCGGAAGGCGCTTTTGAGCTCCTTCTCGTCGGCGCCCTTCTGCACGCCAAGCGTTTCGTAGAAATCAGCTTTCATCGAGAGCCTGTTCCAATCCCGCTGACCGATGGCTCAAGCAAAGGCCAACGTCTTGAGCGCATTGTTTCGACCAGTTGCTTCAAAAGACTGGTCTCCGATTTAGTAACGATGCGGCGCTTATGCCAGTACCGGCAAGGAAACGCTGCATTTTTCCGGTGATGGTTGCAAAAAAGCCCGGCTTGGCGCCGGGCTTTTCTGAATTTTTGACCCTCAGGCCACTTAAGCCGACTTCTTCTTGTCGTCCTTGTCGTCGATTTCCTCGAAATCGGCGTCGACCACATCGGAATCCTTGGCGGCATCCGCCTTGGCGTCAGCCTCGGCAGCTTCCTTCTGCGAAGCCTCGTACATGGCCTGGCCGAGCTTCATCGAAGCTTCGGTCAGCGCCTGGCTCTTCGCCTCGATCTCGGCAGCGTCATCGCCTTCGGCAGCCGTCTTCAGCGCAGTGATCGCGTCAGCGATCGCGGTGCGGTCGGCTTCGGAGACCTTGTCGCCATAATCCTTCAGCGACTTGTCGGCCGAATGCACCAGAGCCTCGGCCTGGTTGCGGGCCTCGACCAGCGCACGGCGCTGCTTGTCGGCCTCGGCATTGGCCTCGGCGTCCTTGACCATCTTCTCGATGTCGGCGTCGGACAGACCGCCGGACGCCTGGATGCGGATCTGGTGCTCCTTGCCGGTGCCCTTGTCCTTGGCCGAGACGTTGACGATGCCGTTGGCGTCGATGTCGAAGGTGACCTCGATCTGCGGCACGCCACGCGGCGCCGGCGGGATGCCGACCAGATCGAACTGGCCGAGGATCTTGTTGTCGGCAGCCATTTCACGCTCGCCCTGGAAGACACGGATGGTCACCGCGCTCTGCGAATCCTCGGCAGTCGAGAACACCTGGCTCTTCTTGGTCGGGATCGTGGTGTTGCGCTCGATCAGGCGGGTGAACACGCCACCCAGCGTCTCGATGCCCAGCGAAAGCGGGGTCACGTCGAGCAGCAGCACGTCCTTGACGTCGCCCTGCAGCACGCCGGCCTGGATGGCGGCGCCGAGTGCAACCACTTCGTCAGGGTTCACGCCCTTGTGCGGCTCCTTGCCGAAGAACTGCTTCACGACTTCCTGGACCTTCGGCATGCGGGTCATGCCACCGACCAGAACGACTTCGTCGATCTCGCCAGCCTTGAGGCCGGCATCCTTGAGCGCGGCCTTGCACGGCTCGATGGTGCGCTGGATCAGGTCATCGACCAGCGATTCGAACTTGGCACGGGTGAGCTTCAGCGTCAGGTGCTTCGGACCGGAAGCATCAGCAGTGATGAAGGGCAGGTTGATTTCGGTCTGGGCCGAGGACGACAGCTCGATCTTGGCCTTTTCGGCAGCTTCCTTGAGGCGCTGCAGGGCAAGCTTGTCGTTCTTCAGGTCGATGCCCTGTTCCTTCTTGAACTCGGCCGCCAGGTATTCGACCAGACGCATGTCGAAGTCTTCACCACCGAGGAAGGTGTCGCCATTGGTCGACTTCACCTCGAACACGCCGTCGCCGATCTCGAGAACCGAGATATCGAAGGTGCCGCCGCCAAGGTCATAGACGGCAATGGTCTTGCCATCCTTCTTGTCGAGGCCGTAGGCGAGCGCGGCAGCGGTCGGCTCGTTGATGATGCGCAGCACTTCGAGACCGGCGATCTTGCCGGCGTCCTTGGTGGCCTGGCGCTGGGCATCGTTGAAATAGGCAGGAACGGTGATGACAGCCTTCTCGACCTTCTCGCCGAGATAGGCTTCCGCCGTTTCCTTCATCTTCTGCAGGATCATCGCCGAGATCTGGGAAGGCGACTGCTTCTTGCCGCCGGCTTCCACCCAGGCATCGCCGTTGTCGCCGTTGACGATCTCGTAGGGGACAAGCTTCTTGTCCTTCTCCGTCACCGGATCGTCATAGCGGCGGCCGATGAGGCGCTTGACCGCGAAGACCGTGTTTTCAGGATTGGTGACCGCCTGGCGCTTGGCCGGCTGGCCGACGAGGCGCTCGCCGTCGCCGCTGAAGGCGACGATCGAAGGCGTCGTGCGCGCGCCTTCCGCATTTTCAATGACCTTCGCGTCCTTGCCGTCCATGACGGCGACGCAGGAATTGGTCGTCCCGAGGTCGATACCGATTACTTTTGCCATCTAGTCTCTCCACTAAGCAGGCTTTCAAGGACCCTGTCAGGCGTTCCGGCGAAAGCCCCTGTTCACAGAAATTCCGCGCCAGGCTGCCTTTCGGCGACCCGCACGGTTGCGGCGTATATAAGAACAGGCCGCCTTGCGCGCAAGCATTCTGCGCCTCGGCTTTTCCACTGTTAGAGCGTTTCCGTTTTTACGGAAACGCGGAAACGCTCTAACGTTTTTGTTTGGTGCAATTCCGGACGCAAAACCGCTGAACACTTTTGCTGGAATTGCACTCATCATCCTTTTCGCAATCGGCGCGCCGCAAGTCCCCTCATAGGGTCAAACATGACCTAACCCCTTGAATTCATACACCGCAAGCACGGAACCTCAAACTCGATCCCGATGCGCGGTCCGCTCACCGATCACATATGGAAACGGCTTGATAGAAAGCGCCAGGGCGAGTCGGCAGCACCAAAGTCCCATGCATTTCGCGCCTTTCTGCACAAAATGGTGTGAAACCAGCGCCAAAGGCGCATTCCGATAGCGAGAATCAGCCAAGGTGAATGGACGCCGTGTGCCGGCTCGGCTAGGGTCCGCCATCTCAGCGCATCGTCTCAAGCCTTCCCGGAATGCCCACCCTGCCACCCTCTCCCCTGTTCGCCTTCGCCCGCAGATTTTTCGTTGCCCTTGTCACGGTGACCTTCGTGGCGGGTTGTACGGCTGCGACGCCGCCCGAGCAGGTGCTTTCCGTACCGGCTCCGGCACAGAAATACGCGGCCATCGTCGTCGATGCCCAGACCGGCGCAACGGTGTTCGAGGTCAACTCGACCTCGGCACGCTATCCGGCCTCGCTCACCAAGATGATGACGCTCTACCTTTTGTTCGAGGCACTGCAGAGTGACCGCATCACCAAGGAAACCCAGATCCCGGTTTCGGCCAACGCCGCATCGCAGCCGCCGACCAAGCTGCGCTTCCGGCCCGGCGAGACGATCGACGTCGATTCCGCCATCCGCGCGCTTGTGGTGAAGTCCGCCAACGACGTCGCCGTGGCGGTGGGCGAATATCTCGGCGGTTCGGAGGACGGTTTCGCTGCCGCGATGACGGCCAAGGCGCGACAGATCGGCATGCGATCGACCACCTTCCGCAACGCGTCGGGCCTGCCCGACGACGGCCAGCAGACGACGGCGCGCGACATGGCTGTGCTCGGACTGGCGCTCAGGGCGCATTTCCCGCAGCATTATCACTACTTCTCGGAAGCCGATTTCATGTTCCGCGGCAAACTGGTGCGCGGCCACAACGACATGCTGGGCCGCGTCTACGGCGTCGACGGCATCAAGACCGGCTACATCCGCGCATCCGGCTTCAACATCGTCACCTCCTATGATGCCGACGGAAAGCGTTTCGTGGTCGTGGTGATGGGCGCGGATACGGCCCGCCAGCGCAACGCCCATGCCGAAGCGCTGCTGCAGCGTGCGCTGAACCCTACCGGCTCCACCACCCGCCTGCTCTATACGGCGGCGCAATAGCCGCACGCGGGACTATGCTCTGGCGCGGCCAGCGTGCGCAGCGCGCATACAGGCTAGGCGAAGAACCGCCGCAGCTCGCTGGCAACCAACCCTGGCTTGCCGACATTGTCTGCCGCGATGTGGCCGACGCCCTTGAGCTTGACCCGCTCGGCCTGCGGCAATTCTTGCTGCAACGCGTCGAGCGCCATCGGCAGATAGGGGTTGGAATTGTCACCGCCCATCAGCAGGACCGGCATGCGGATGGCGCCGAAGCGCTGCACCTGCCCGGCCGTGGCGGCAATCAGTTGCGCATCGTGGTGGAAAGTGGGCACCAGTTCGCGGATGGCTGTGGCCTCTTCGCCGCTGCCGCGCAGCGCCATGCGCATGATCGGGACCAGCAGCAGGCGGGGCAGGCCGGTGAACCAGTCGCGCCGGTCGCGTGTCCCCTTCATCACCGTGGCCATGGCGGCTGCCAGATTGCCGGCGGCAAGCTCGTGCTCGTAGCGCGGCACAAAGTCCAGCGGCGATGGCGTGCCGACCGGCACCGGTGGCTCGTACAGCGCAATTCTAGCGAGCGCCTGCGGCCGGTGCAGCGCCGTCCATAACGTGGCGATGGCGCCGGAGCTCAGGGCGAACACGTCACGCGCTCCTGTTTTCGCCAGCACCGCCGACAGATCGTCCACCTCGGTGTCGATGCCGCAGTCCGGTCCCGGCGGCCCGCTGAGGCCACGCCCGCGTCGGTCAGGCAGATGCAGCGTGAAACGATCGGCCAGCAACTCCGCCAACTGGGTGAAGTTACGGCTGCTCTGCATGCCGCCTGCCAGCAGCACGAGGCTGGGACCGGCGCCGACCTGCCGGTAGCCGATGATCGTGCCATCACGCGAGACGGCATGATCAGCAGTCCATTGGGTCATGGCGCTTCTCCGAGCTTGTCGCCACTATGGTGGCCAGGTTTCTGAAACCGCAGAAATGAGGGCAGTAAGGAATATAGGGCAGTGAAATGCTCCCCTCATCGCCGATGCGCATTGCCACCCTTGCCTTCCTCGTTGGGCGCGAGACCATAGCTCATGCGACGCATCTGCTCGATGACGCGCTCCATCTCGTCTTCGGGCAGGATCGGCGGCTCGCCGAGCGCTTCTGGCCTGGCGCCCAGTGTTTGGTCCTGGCGAGGGCCTGCTCAATTGGGTTGAGATCAGGGGAGTAGGGCGGCAAGCACCAGAGCCTGGCGGCTCAGCCTTCTTTCGACAGCAAGGTCGCAAGTTGCGCCCGCGAGGCAATGCCGAGCTTGGTGTAGATGGCCTGCGTCTGGTTTCGGATGGTTGCTGGCGCCGAACCGAGGGCCGCAGCCGCCTGCTTGTAGGTTGCCCCAGCCGCAAGCGCCCGGGCCACCTGCGCTTCGCGCGGCGACAGCCGGTCAGACTTTGCCGTCTCCCTGAGACGCAATGCGACAAGATGCGAGTTCTCGAGGGTGACCAGCGAGGACGACAATACGACGCCTCGCCCTCTGATGTAGAACGTACCGGGCTCGCGGACATAGCGCAGCAGCGATTTCGGCAATTGTTCGCCGCGCCAACCCGGCCAGATGCCACGCAGAAATGCCTGCGATTCGCTGTTTGCGATATGCAAGCCGCCATCTGCGTCCACAACCAGCATCTGTTCACCCAGCGTCCCGCAAGCATGACGTGTCGACACTTCCATTGCCAGCGAGATATGGTCGACCGCACATTGCAAAAGCTCGAGCTCATCCGGCTGCCAGTCGCGGCTGCGCGTGTCGCCGCGATAGATCGAGACGAAAAAAGCGGTTCGACTGCGCCGGTTGTGGTGCATGGCGCTGGCCCATTTGCGCAGATGATAGCGTTCGCACAGGGCGATCATGCCATCGGTCTGCGCAGACTGGGTCCGATCATAGGTGCCGATCAGCGTCCGTTTCTCCCGAAACGCCCGCGCCACCAGATCCTGGTTCTCGATTGTCGACCAGAATTTGGCAAACCCGCCCGGCAGATTGACAGTCGCCGAGGCCGGCACGACGGTTCGCCCCGGTTCGAAACGCGACCAACCGTACCATGCGCTTTCGAAACCCAGCACCGGTTTCAGCTTCTGCACCCCGAAGGCGGCAATCGCCTCGATATCCTGCTCGCCAGCCAGCTTCTGGAGATCGGCGGCAAAGAGCGAAAATGCCTTGAGCTTTGAAATCACCGCAAGTCCCGTTACTGGCGCATAAGGTGTCTCAGCTATCGTTCACCAACACTACCGGCGGTGCACCACCGCATCAAGCAATCTGAGCGGAAGCGGCTACATTTCCCGCTTTTTTGCCGATTTGATAGTGCATCTGCATCATTCGCAAGTTCACCGAACCGGCTAACGTTTCTCCATCGCCGCAGGAGGATCGTGATGACGACAGGTTGGTTGTGGCATGAGCGCTTTGGCTGGCACGACACGGGCACAGCGGCGGGATTTCTGAAAGGCGAATTTCTGCAGCCGATGCAGCATGTTGAATCGCCGGAATCCAAGGCAAGATTTGCATCTCTCATCGAAGTTTCCGAATTGGCCAAATCGTTGCGCCGTCTCGACTGCGTGGCTGCCGAGGAAGAAGACATCCTGCGCGTCCACACACGCGACCATCTCACGAAGATGAAGCTGCTGGGTGACGATGCCCGCGGCGGCGATATGGGTGACAATGTCTCGCCCTTCGGCCTGGGCGGCTATAAACTTGCCTTGCTGGCTGCCGGCGGCACCATCTCGGCCACCCGTGCCGTTGTCTCAGGCGATGTAAACAATGCCTATGCGCTTGTGCGTCCGCCGGGACACCATGCGCGTCCGGAAAAAGGCATGGGTTTTTGCATGTTTGCCAATGTCGCCGTGGCCATCGCCCACGCCCGGGCAAAACTTGGCGTCGAACGCTTTGCCGTCGTGGATTGGGATGTGCACCATGGCAACGGCACCGAGGCCTGCTTCGAATCCGACCCCGATGTGTTGACGATCTCCCTGCATCAGGACGGCAATTTCCCGCCGGACACCGGCAAGGTCACCGATCGCGGCGCCGGTAAAGGTGCCGGTTCGGCCATCAATCTGCCACTGCCGGCAGGGTCGGGCGAAGGCGCATATCTCTATGCGTTCGACCGGGTCGTCCTGCCGGCGCTGCAGCGTTTCAGGCCGGAGCTGGTCCTCGTCGCCAGCGGGTTCGACGCAAGCAATGCCGACCCGCTGGGCCGCATGATGCTGACCTCGCGCGCCTATATCGAAATGACACGCAGGCTGATGGAGGCGGCCGAGACGCTGTGTGGTGGCCGGCTGGTGATGAGCCACGAGGGCGGCTACTCGCCCTTCTACGTGCCATTCTGCGGACTGGCGGTGGTGGAAACGCTGAGCGGCGTGCGCACAGGCGTCGAGGACCCCTATTTGCCGTTCTGGCAGGATTTGCCGGGGCAGAAATTACAGCAGAACCAGAAAATACTGGTCGACGACGTGGCGAAGGCCTGTGGCCTTTAGCGGATGATGGCCGGCGTGGAGAACCGCCGGCCGAAAACAGGGGAACAGGGACAATGCGAACCATCCAGCAACGCGCCCCGCACGGGCGGGCGGCACTGATCTTCAACCTGGTGTTGATGCTCTTTCCGCCGATCCATCTCTATTTCGCAAGCGGTAGAATCGACATGGCGCTGCTCTTCTTTCTGGGCAGCGGTGCGATGCTCGTCCTGACCATGCTGCATCTGCAGTCGAAGATGCAGGCATCGGAGGAGTAGCGTCGATGAACATGCTGATCGGCTATGGAATGCTGGCCGCATTTTTCGCAATTGTCGTCTTCGTTCTCGAACGCAACCAGCGCGAAAGCAAAAACTTCACCGACTATGCCGTGGCCGGCCGATCCTTCGGATCCTGGTTCCAGACCATGGCCTTCCTCAACACCTGGTTGCCTGGCACCATCTTCATCGCCTTCGCCGGCCTTGCCGCCTCGGCCGGCGTCATCGGCTATTATGTCATCTCCTACTCGCTGCTGGCCGTGCTGTTCATGTTTTTCATGGCGCAGAAAGTGTTTGACTGGGGCCGCTCGTTCAATCTGCGCACACAGGCTGATTTTGTCGGCATGCGCTACAATTCCACCAATGTCCGCAAAGTCGCCGCGGTCATCGGCGTCATCTCGGCGTTTCCATGGCTGGTGCTCGGCTTTCAGTCACTCGGGCTGGTGTTTTCCTATCTGTCCTTCGGGGTCATCTCACCCACCGTCGCGGTTTTCATCGGCATCGTGGTGCTGGGAATCCGTCAGATCTGGACGGTTCGCATGGGCATGCACGGCATCGTCATTTCGGACATGGTGCAAGGCATCTTTGCCTATGGCGTCGGCGGCCTTGTCGCCATAGGCCTGATCGTCTGGCTGCTGGCGCAGGGCCATGGCTTCGACAGCCTTCCGCCAAGTTTTGCAACGCTTCCCGGTGTCGGCAGCGATCTTGGACCGCTCTACTATTTCTCGATCGTCGCAACCGGCGCGCTTGGTTCCTGGTGCTGGCCGGACATCTTCGTGCGGCTGTTCACTGCCCGCAGCGCCCAGGCGGTGCGCAACTCATCGGTGAAAGCCGCGCCATTGATGTTTCTCTTTCTGGCGATATTGCTGACCATGTGCCCTCTGGCTTCGCAATTGCCCGAGGTCGCGGCAGCACCTGACAATGTCTGGTTTCTCACAGCCGCCCATGGCGGACCGTTCGTCCTCGCATTGGCAGGCATTGCGGTCTTTGCAGCCACCGTCGGCAATGTGAACGCCATCACTGCCGCAATCGGCACCCACACCGCCCAGGACATTCTCCACATCGGCGCCGACGAGGCGACGACCACGCGCGCCGCCCGCGCCACCATTGTCGTCGTCACGGTGCTTGCAATCATCGGCGCGGTCCTCACGGTCAATGTCACCTCCGGTCTACTGACGCTGGCGCTCGCCTCGTATCAGGGCATCGTTCAGCTGGCGCCGGCGCTCTATCTCGGCATCTTCTGGAAACGCGGCAATGCATCGGCCGCCGTTGCCGGCATGCTGGTCGGCTTCGCCACGGCGGTGGTGCTGCAATATCTCTATCCGGTGTCAATCCCGGCGCTTGGCGGCATCACCTCCGGCATCGTCGGGCTGATCGTCAACACCACGATCTATGTCGTGTTGTCCTATGCGATTCCGCACAGGCGCTCCGAAAGCGAACGCATTGAGGCGTTGTTCAGCGACATTCAAGATGGGCCGGCCGACGCTGCGGGCCGCACCCTATCAACTCGGACGGTGTAGAAAAAACGGCGCTTTGCGGCGTGGGCGAAATCGCGATCTTGCGAGGCTTCAGCTCTTCCTGAACATTCGCTTCAACTGGCCGTCAGATTGCCGCTGAAGTCCCTCGATAGTGTGACTTGCGACGCCAGAGGGTGGCGGCTCTGGCGCCGTGACTATGCCGAGCAGACGCCGCCAAACTCCGCCAGAGCCTTTTGGACCGCTGGTCTAGCGCCGGTGTGCGTCGCCGCCCTTGCCTTCCTCGTTGGGCGCGAGGCCGTAGCTCATGCGGCGCATCTGCTCGATGACGCGCTCCATCTCGTCCTCGGGCAGGATCGGCGGCTCGCCGAGCATCAGCGCCTGGACATACATATGCGAGAGCGTTTCCACCTCGATCGCCAGCCACAGGGCCGCTTCGAGCGTCGTGCCCAGCGAGATCTGCCCGTGCTGGCCGAGCAGGCAGGCCAGGCGGCCTTCCAGCGCAACCAGGGCATGGTCGGACAGCGCCTGCGTGCCGAAGGTGGCGTATTTTGCGCAGCGTATGGTCGAGCCGCCGGCGACGCCGGTCATGTAATGGAAGGCCGGGATCGTCTTGTGGTGACAAGCCAACGTGGTGGCGTGCACCGAATGGCAGTGCAGCACGACATTGACGTCCTGGCGGTGGGTGAGGATGTCGCGATGGAAACGCCATTCCGACGACGGCATGCGGCCGACATAGCTGCCCTCGAAATCCATCGACACGATGTCGTCGGCATCCATGGTTTCGTAAGGCATGCCCGACGGGGTGATCAGGAATCCGTCGGCTGAGCGCACCGAGAGATTGCCCGCGGTGCCCTGGTTGATGCCGCTGGAATTCATGCGCCGGCAGATCGAGACCATCTCCTCGCGCAGGGCCCTGTCGCTGTTGGCTGTTTCACTCATCGTCTACTCCATATGAAAAACCTGCTGCAGCGGCACCGCCAGCGGCTCGTTGCTGTCGGTGACCTGCATGATGTCGGCCATGAAGTCCCACCAGCGGCGGTTGACCTCGGTCTGTGGCAGCGCATCCATGACGTGGTCGTCGGCCCGCACCAGAGTTGCGAACAGATGATTGGTCTCCGGGTCCAGCCAGATCGAGTAGTCGGACACGCCGGCCTCGTGCAGCGCCTGTCGCAGTTCCGGCCAGATCGCGTCGTGCCGCTTCCGGTATTCGGCAGCTTGGCCGACATTGAGCACCATTCGAAAGGCGATGCGTTCGGGCATGGCGACCTCTCCGGCTCAGACGATGCCGCCGCCAGCGGCTGCCATGGCCGGCCGCTCGGCCGCGACCTTGCCGCGATAGCCACTGGTGCGATAGGCCGCGACCGGATCGATCGCCCCGCCCCGCTTTAGGCGCGCCATGGCCAGGATCGGTTCGACGTCGGTGCGGTAGGCTGCCTTCAAAGTCTGTGTCGCCATCAGCGCATCGTTGGTTTCCTGGAAACCTTCCAGCGCCTTGCGGTCGACCAGCAGCGCCGCCGCATAGGCGCGCTGCACCTCGATCGCCGACAGCATCAGGCTCTCGATCGGGTCGGTGACGTTGTGGCTCTGGTCGAGCATATGCGCCGGCTGGAAATCCCGTGCACCGTTGAGCTCGGCATCGACCAGTTCGTTGAAGACCAGGAAAAGTCGGTAGGGGTCGATCGAGCCAGCATCGAGGTCGTCGTCGCCATATTTGGAATCGTTGAAGTGGAAGCCGCCCAGCTTGCCGAACTGGATCAGCCGCGACACGATCATCTCGATGTTCACATTGGGCGCGTGGTGGCCGAGGTCGACGAGGCAATAGGCCTGGTCGCCGAGTTCCCTGGCGATGATGTAGTTGGTGCCCCAGTCCTGCACCACCGTGGAATAGAAGGCCGGCTCATACATCTTGTGCTCGGTGAACAGGCGCCAGTCCTGCGGCAGCCCGGCATAGATCGCCTTCATAGCGTCGAGATAACGCTCGAAGGCACGCGCGAAATTGACCTGGCCCGGAAAGTTCGATCCGTCGCCGATCCACACCGTCAGCGCTTTGGAACCGATCGTCCGGCCGATCTCGATGCATTCGAGATTGTGCTCGATCGCCTGGCGGCGCGCGCCTGCATCGGCATGCGACAGCGAGCCGAACTTGTAGGAGAGTTGCTGGCCCTGTGCATCGGAGAAGGTGTTGGAATTCATCGCGTCGAAGCCGAGACCGAAGCGCGACGCTGCCTGCTTGAGGCGGTTCGGATCGGCCTTGTCCCAGGGGATGTGCAGCGAGACGGTCGGCGTCGCCCGCGTCAGCTGGCTGATGACGGCGCAATCCTCGATCTTGTCGAAGACATCGCGCGGCTCGCCAGGTCCGGGGAAACGGGCAAAGCGCGTGCCGCCGGTGCCGACGCCCCAGGACGGGATCGCCACGCCGAAGGCCTCGACCTTCGCCAGGATCGCGTCGATGGCAATGCCGCGCCGGTCGAGCTGCTCGCCGAGCACCGCATAGTCTGCCCCGAGCGTTCTCTCGCGCGCGGCATTGCTCTTTTCGACAACGTCTCCCGCGATCACCGTTTCCATATCGTCCTCCTCACCATGTGAAAGCGCGCAGCAGGAAATCCGGCGTCGCACCGTGCTCGGCATAAAGCTGCTGTCTTTCGACAGCGGTCGCGGTCTCGAGGATGCCGGTCGTCACCAGAGCAGTGCTCAACCTGGCACCTTGCCCGCCGGCGATGTCATGCTCGATGCTGTCGCCCACGCAGACGACACGGGCACGGTCAGGATTGCCCAGCAGCTTCAGCGCGGCGGCGTAGATCTCGGCAAACGGCTTGCCGATCCACGTCACCGGCCCGCCGAGTTCGACATAGAGCTCGGCGATGCGACCGGCGCCAAAACGCGGACCGATCGACGTCAGCATGATCTTGTCAGGGTTGGTGCAAAGGCAGACCACGCCGCGCGCCGCCGCAGGTTCGAGCAGGCGGCGATATTGGTCGAGATCGAAGCGATCCCCCTCGCTGGCCGCAAGCAGCACGATGTCGGCCTCGCGACCATCGTCGACCAGCGTCAGCGGCAGGTCTTTAACCGCAGAAAGATCATTGTCGCGCGCGACAAGCAGGCAGCGCACGTTCTTTCCGCCGGCAAGCGAACCGCACAGGCTCTGCCAGGCGGCCTCGCCGGAGGAGAGGAAATGCCCCCAGCTTCCGGGGATGAAGCCGAGCTTCTCCAGCCGCGCTTCATTGGGCGCCGAACGCTTGCCGGAATTGGACAGCAGCAGGGTCTGCTTACCGGCCCGTTTGAGCTGTACCAGCGTCTCGACAGCACCGGGGTAAGGCGCAGAGCCGTCATGCAGCACGCCGAACTGGTCGAGGATGAAGACGTCGAAACGGTCGGCGAGATCGCGGATGCCGGAGAGTTCGAGCGTCATCACAGATCCCCCACCGCCTGCAGGCCACCCAGGGCAAGCCGCGCGGCGCCCGCCGCCGCCTCGGTGGATTGGGCAGGCAGCAACGGCACCTGCAGTTCGCGTTGCCGTATCGCACTCCATTGCGCATTGGCCGCGCCACCGCCGACGCTGCGCACCGAGCGAAGCGGATCGGCGCCAAGCCCGGCAAGGCGGGCAAAGCCGAGCCTCTCGATCGACGCCATGCCTTCGAACATCGCTTTCAGGAAGTCGGCGTCATCCTTGGGTCTTGGCTCCAGCCTTGGCGCGAAATCAGGATCGAAGACGGGGAAGCGTTCGCCGGGTTCCAGCAGAGGATAAAAGTCCAGGCCGGCCGAGACCGTCGGATCGATCGCCGCCGACAGCCGGACGACCTCGTCGGCCGAAAAGAAATGCGAAAGCACCTTGCCGCCGCTGTTGGAGGCACCGCCCGCAAGCCACATGCCGTTGATGCGGTGGCTGTAGACGCCATAGTCCGGCGCGAAGATCGGCCGGTCGCACAGCAACTTCAGTGTCAGCGTGGACCCCAGCGCCGTGACACCGTCGCCCGGTTGGTCGGCGCCGGTGGCCAGGAAGGAGGCGCAGCCATCGGTGGTGCCGGCAACGATCACCACCTCGTCATCCAGTCCGAAGGTCCTGGCCATCTCGGGTGCGATGGTCTCCACCGGTGCGCCGGGTGCGACCACGCGCGGCAGCAGGTCCATGTCGAGCCCCGTCGCGGCGATCCATTGCGGCCACAGCCGCTCGACCGGATCGTAGCCGGTCTTCAGCGCGTTGTTCTCGTCGGTGGTGCCGAAATGGCCGGCAAGCCGTCCGGCGATCCAATCGGCCTGGTGCAGGACTTTCGCAACGCCCGGCACCGCCTGGAACCGCAGCGCCTTGGCAAGTCCGGAGGTGGCGCCATGCGCGCCGCTCTCGGCCGGGATGACGGCGCGGATACGCGCCAGCAACGCGTCATCCTCGACCCTGTCATTGTACATCAGCGGTTTGGCGAGCGGCATGCCATCGGCATCGACGGGCAGCAGCGTGCCGGAAGTTGCATCAACCGCGATGGCATGCACGCTCGCCCGATCGATCCCGGCCAGCGCCGCCATCAGCGCGCGCTCGACCGCCTTCCACCAGACAGCCGGATCGCGCGGATCGGATCCGAATTCCGCGAGCCGTGCAGCCCCCTGCGCCACGATATCGAAGGACGGCGTCATCGCCACGGCGCGGGCGCCGGACGTGCCGAGATCGATGCCAATGGCCAGAGCGTTTCCGCCTTCGGAAACGCGGAAACGCTCCGACTTTTGCTGGAATTGCGCGAGCTGCTTGTCCATCAGGCAATCTTCTTCCGGGCAAGCTCCTGCCGGTACTTCTCCGCATCCCAGTCGGTCAGCTGCCGGTGCTCCTCTTCGGTCAGCACGCGGACCGGCGCGTCGACCGGGATGCGTGCTGTCACGTCGGCCAGGCAGCGCGCCATGGCGTCGGCGCCCGGAACGGCGTCGCCGCGCATCAGAACGCCGATCCCCGGCCACAGGATCACGACGGGTGCCGTGCCCTGGCGCCGCACCACCGCTGCGACGTCTTCATCCTGCGTCGCGATGACCGAACCGGCGCCGAGGAAAATGACATGATCGGGATAGAGGCTGCCCTGGGCCGCCAGCGCGATGCCTTGCGGATCAGTCGCGGCCGAATGCGCGACCTCGGACAAGGGCAGCCGATAGTCGCTGCCAGCCATCAGCCGGGCGAGCGTTTCCATGTTGGGGCCGGAGCCATCGCGGGGAGCAATGCGCAACCTCGCCTTGACGTCATCCAGCAGCGCCTTGGCTTGCTCGACCGTTTCGGCGCCGACGACCAGACCATGATTGGCAAGGATCAGCACGTCCGGCCGGTTGCCGCTGTTTTCGGCTATGGCGAGCGCCAGCGGCAAGCCCGGGCGCGCATAAGGCACATAGGCCCAGTTGAGACCGGCAAGGCGGGGGCCGACCTGCTCGACGCAGTCGCTGCGCACGGCAAAGGCAATCGTGTCGACGCAATGGACATGCAGCACGACACGGTGTGGCATCAGCGCGTGCACGGTGGTTTCGATCGACGGGCGCAGTCCCGAGCCGTTGAGTTCGGTGACGACGAATTGCTGCGCCTGTTCGGCGGCAGGGTCGACAGCCTCGACCGCCGCGATCAGCGGCGCCATCTCGACGGGCACCATGATGTCGCGCTCGGCGGCATGGGCGAGCCAGGTTCCGGACGCCTTGATCCACAGCGTGCCGTTGACCTTGAGCGAGGTGTTGCCACCGGCTCCCTGCGTCAGCAAGGGGTCGTTGCCGATACGGGCCGACAGGGTTTTCAGCGCGGCAAACTCGGCTTGCCAATCGACCGCAGGCATGGCGCGATCCTTTCAGTTGCATTCACGAAGTCGGCCGGCAGGCGGGCCGGCCAGCCTCTTGAGCGGGAGGCGCTGTGAACGCCTCCCGCCATAGTCTCAGAAGTCGAAGTTGTTGATGTTGTCCTTGCTGAAGACGGTCGGCGCGCCGAGCAGGATCTCCGAACCGTTGATGACGGAGAGATCGCCAAGTTTGCCGGCCTTCACGGAGGTTGCGCCTGGGGCCAGCGTGCCGTCGGCGACGGCGCGCAGGACATGGGCGGCGGCATAGCCGAGATCGACCGGGTTCCACAGCACCACCGACTTCACGCAATCGGCCGCGACATAAGGCTTCATGGCGTTCGGCGTGGCGAGGCCGACGACCGCGACCTTGCCGCACTTCTTGGCCTGGGTGACCGCGTCGGCGGCTGCCGGCGTGGCAACGCTGGTCATGCCGAAGACACCCTTCAGCTCGTCGCCATACTTGTTGAGCAGCGTGTTGGTCTGGTTGAAGGACAGGATGTTGTCCTCCTGCGCTTCCACCGTCTCCAGCCACTTCATCTTCGGATGGCACTTGGCCTGGTAGGCCGCCATTTCGGAGATCCAGCGGGCCTGGTTCGGTGTCGTGAAGGTTGAGGTGACGATGGCGAAGGCGCCATCCTCGCCGGTTTCCTTGGCCATGGAATCGACCATCGCCTTGGCAATGCCGTTGAACTCGGCCTGGTTGACGAACCACTGGCGCGCGTCCGGCGTCGAGTTGGCGTCATAGCCGACGACGTTGATGCCGGCGGCAAGCGCCTTCTTCAGCACCGGTGCGATTGCGACCGGATCGTTGGCGGCGAACAGGATGCCGTCGACGCCGCTGGTGATGTAGTTGTCGATCAGCGTGATCTGGTCATCGATGTTGGCCTTGCTCGGACCGTCGGTCTTGGCATCCATCGTGCCGATTTCCTTGGCCGCGTCGGCGATGCCCTTGGACGTGGCGTTGAAATAGCCGATGCCGACCAGCTTCGGCACGTCGACGACTTTCAGCGTCTTGCCCTTGCGGTCAGGCGCATTGGTCGGCGAACCGCCGTCATAAGGCTTGGCCGCAGCCGTTGCCGGTGTGGCATCGCAGGCGAGCGGGTTGGTCGGCAAATCATCACCACCGGTCCAGGCGGCGGATTGGGCATGGCTGAGGCTTGTCGAGAGCGACAAGGCCAGCAGTGCGCTGAGCACTAGAGCGTTTCCGTTTTTCACGGAAACGCGGAAACGCTCTAAGTTTTTGTTTGCGCCGTTACGCATTTTCATCCTCCATTGTTCGTCCGGACACTGATGAGCGGCAGTGAAGGACGCTTCTCCCGTTGTTATCGAGTGCCGCTCCTCTCGAAGAGGTTGCTGGCGAGGATCGCCAGGATCAGTACCGCGCCGATGAGCATGATGGTGCCGTCGCCCTTCACCCCGGCGAGCGACAGGCCGTTCTTCAGCGCCTGGATAAGGCAAAGGCCGATCATGGTGCCGGCGATGGTGCCACGGCCGCCGAAGATCGAGGTGCCGCCGAGCACCACCGCCGTGATGGCGTCGAGCTCGATGCCGGTGCCCATGTCGGAGCGTGTGGTCGAGACACGCGAGACAAAGATCACGCCGGCCACCGCAGCCGCAAAACCCGATGCGGTGTAGAGGGCAAGCTTGGTCTTCTCCACCGAAAGGCCGGAAAAGCGGCTGGCGACCTCGTTGGAGCCGATGGCATAGACCGTGCGGCCCCAGCGCGTGTAGGCAAGGATGATCGAGGCGATGATCGCCGCCACTGCCAGGATCCAGAGCTGCGTCGGCACGCCGAGCACTTCGCCCTGGCCGAGCACATAGAACCAGTCCGGATAACCACGCACCGAGCGGGCCTGGCTGATGCCTTCCGCCAGCCCGCGATAGAGCGCCAGCGTGGCCAGCGTCGCGATCAGCGGCGGCACGCTGAAACGGGTGATGATCAGGCCGTTGCCGAAACCCGCCAGCGTGCCGACGGCGATCGCCGCCACCGCAGCCAGCGGCAAGGGCAAGCCGATATTCTGCCAGAACACGCCGGTCAGGATCGCGGCGAGGCCAAGGATGGAGCCGACCGACAGATCGATGCCACCGGTGGCGATGACAAAGGTCATGGCGATGGCGATGAGGCCGATCTCCGTCATCAGCCGGCCCTGATTGAGCAGGTTGGAAACGGTGAAGAAACGATCGGACTGAAACGACAGCACAATCAGCACGACGACCAGCAAAAGGGCCAGGAAGGTTTCGTGACGGAGCAGGGATTTCCAGTTCATGCGGTGGATCATCGGGCGCCCCTCAAATCCTGCCGCGCCGGCGCAGCATGTCGGCAAGCACGGTGGCGAGGATCAGCAGGCCGATGACCGCGCGCAGCCAGTAGGCCGAGACGTTGACGAAGATCAGCGCCGAACCGATCGTGGCGAACAGGATGGTCGCCAGCGTCGAGCCGATGACCGTGCCGGAGCCGCCGAGGATCGACACGCCGCCGATGACGGCAGCGGTGATGACGGTGAGTTCGAGATTGGGCGGCACCGTCGACTGGATCACCTGCAACTGGGTGGCGAACAGGATGGTCGCCAACCCCGCAAAGGCGCCGTGGATGATGAAGACCGCAACGGTGCGGCGCTCGACCGGAATGCCGGTGGCAAGGGCCGCCTCGGCATTGCCGCCGATGGCATAAAGCGAGCGACCGAAGGCCGAGTAGCGCATCCAAAGAGCAGCTGCGACGGTCAGGACCACCATGAAGACCAGTGGCACCGGCAGGCCGAACACGCTTTTCTGGGCGATCAAGAAATCGGGCGGCAGGTTGGTGATCCAGGTGCCGCCGGTGACGCTGATCAGTCCGCCGCGCATGATCGACAGGGCACCCAAAGTCACCACGATCGAAGGGATGCGCGCATAGGCGACGAGGATGCCGATGCAGGCGTTGACCGCCATGCCGACCAGCACCGGCGCCAGCCAGGCGATCCAGACCGGATAGCCGGCGACCGCCAGCGTGCCCGAGATCGTCGCCAGCACGCCGATCAGCGCGCCGACCGAAACATCGATATGGCCGGTGATGATAACCATGGCCATGCCGATGGCGGCGACAGCGATATAGGCGTTGCCGGAGAAGATCGTGGTCAGGTTGTTGGCGCTGATGAAGCGCGGATTGACCATCGTCACAACGACGAACAGGGCAACGATCGCAGCCAGCACGACCAGTTCCTGGCCATAGTCGGCGAACAGCCGCTGGAAAAAGCCGGGCCGTTGTGCGGCGGAGGCCGGACGGGTCGGCGGAAGATCGACGATTGCACTCATCACGCCGCCTCCCCGCTCTGGTGCGCCGTCATCGCCATGCCGACCCGTTCCGGCGTGGCATCGGCCCGATCGATCTCGCCGGTGAGACGGCCGCCGCTGATCACCAGCACGCGGTCGCTCATGCCGAGCACCTCCGGCAGCTCGCTGGAGATCATCAGGATGGCAACACCCTGCTTCACCAGCTCACCCATGATGGTGTGGATTTCGGCCTTGGCGCCAACGTCGACACCGCGTGTCGGCTCGTCGAGGATCAGCACCTTGGGATTGGTCTCCAGCCATTTGGCGATCACCACCTTCTGCTGGTTGCCACCCGACAGCTCACCGACCGGTTGTCCGATGTTGCGGCAGCGCACGCTGAGCCGCTTGACCGCGTCGAGCGCGCGCTGCGCTTCTTCGCCGGCCTTGATGAAGATGCCGGCAGAGAGGCGCTCGATCGAGGCCATCGACACGTTCTTGCGGATCGCCATCTGCTTGACCAGGCCCTGCTGGCCACGATCCTCCGGCACATAGGCGATGCCAAGGTCACGCGCCTGGCGCGGCGAGGTGATGGCGACCGTCCTGCCCTCGAGCACGATCTCGCCCGAGGTCGCCGGCGTCATGCCGAACAAGGTGAGCGCGAGTTCCGTGCGGCCGCTGCCGACGAGGCCGGCAACGCCGAGGATCTCGCCGCGCCGCAGGGAAAAGGAGATGTCCTGCACATGGCGGCCGTGGTTGAGGTTCTTCACCTCCAGCACGGTGTCGCCGATCTTGGCGTCGGCCTTGGGGAACAGGCTGTCGATCGGCCGGCCGACCATCATCGAAACGAGAGCAGCCTCGTCGACCTCGCCAATGTCGCGGGTGGCGACATAGCCGCCATCGCGCAGCACGGTGACGCGGTCGGCCAGCGCGAAGATCTCCGGCATGCGGTGGCTGACATAGACGATGCCGACGCCACGCTCGCGCAGCTGCCGCACCACCGCCATCAGGCGCTGCACGTCCGCCTCCACCAGCGAGGCGGTCGGCTCGTCCATGATCAGGATGCGCGCATTCTTGGAAAGCGCCTTGGCGATCTCGACGCGCTGGCGCTGCGCCACCGACAGCGTCAGCACCTTGGCGTCGACGTCGAGGTCGAAGGTGTCGAGCTGGTCGAGCAGTGCCCGCGTGCGTGTCCGCACCTCGCTCCAGTCGATCCAGCCACCGGGCCTGCGCGGATAATTGCCTAGGAAGACATTCTCCGCCACGGTCAGCTCGGGAAACAGCAGCAGTTCCTGGTAGACGGTGGCGATGCCGGCGGCGGAAGCATCACGCGTGGAAGCAAACCTGACCTCCCTGCCGTCGACCGTGATGGTGCCGGCATCGGGCGAATAGAGGCCGGACATCATCTTGATCAGCGTCGACTTGCCGGCGCCGTTCTCGCCAAGCAATGCGTGCACTTCACCCGGGCGTACGTCGAAACTGACATCCTTCAGCGCCTTCACGCCAACGAAGGATTTGGACATGCCGGTCAGGCTGACATAGGGGGCGGCGGTCACAGGCTTGCCTCCCTTGCAGTCTTTTCCGCGCGTGCGGCGTCCCGGGCATCGCCGGCCAGTTCGCACCAGCGGTCGCGATAGGCTTCGAGGCCTGGCACGCTGCTCGCGGCGACCGGCACCGTCTCGTCGCGGAATGGCATCGTTCCGAGCGCCTTGAAGGCAAGGGCGGCAGCACCGGTGGCGGAGCCCTCGCTCATTTCGGAATGGACAACCGTCTGGTTCGGGCGCAGTTGCGCCAGCATCGCCGTCAAAAGGTCGATCTTGGCCAGGCCGCCATCGACGACGAGGAGATTACCGGAACGGATCAGGTCGAGCGACAGGTCGGTCATCATCAGCACGTAGAGGGCGGCGACGGCGGCGCGCTCCTCGCCCTCGACATCGCCGCCGACGATCCTGCCGCTGGTTTCCGGGAACGGCCCGCCCGCGGCCCATGACGGCAGGGCGAAGATGCCGCGTGCCATCACCCTTTCGACCGCTTGCTGCGAGATCGGCTGGTTCCAGCGGTCGCTGATCAGGTCATATTCGCGCCCGCCCATGAAGCGCAGCGAAGGCGCCGGCTCGCCATCGACCGTGACGTTGGCGATCATGTCGAGCTCGCGGTCGAGCGCATCGAGCGGACAATCGAGGTTGATGATGATGACCCAGGTGCCGGTCGAGACCAGCGTGAAACCGGACAGGCCGGTCATGCGGTAATAGGCAAGTGCGGCGTTGGAATCGTGCACGCCATTGTGGACTTTGATGGAACGGCTCGAGCCATCCGGCAGCGCCACACGGGTCTCGCCGATGACCGCACCGGCCGGCGCTATGTCCGGGAACTTGCCGCGCCAGCCCAGCCGGTCGACCAGCGAGGAGAAATCGCGCTTCAGCGGCGCCCACAGCTGGCTGTGCGCGCCGAGATAGGACCATTCCGCCAGCGGGCGGCCGGAGAAGCGCCAGCCCCAATATTGCGGATAGCACAGGATCGCCTCCGCATCGGCAAAGGCGCGCGGCTCTTCCTGCCTGAGCCAATAGATGTGGCGCGCGATCGAGAAGCCGAGCGGCAGCCAGGGTGTGTAGCTCTCCGAAAAATCCGGCAGCATCGGATCGATCACCCGTGCGATCGACGGCGGGATTTCCTGCTCGTAGTCCAGGACCGGGTGCAGAAGTTCGGCACCGCGCACCAGGGCGAAGGCGCAGCCATGGGCGGACACCATCAGGCCGCCGACATCATGCATTGCAACGACGTCGGCGAGTTCGCGGCTCATCCAGGCGAACAGGCGCTCGTCGTCGAGCACGTGCCGGCCCCGGTACTCTTTCCAGACCGGCCTGGTGCGGCGCTCGTCGAGCAGGGCGCCGTCGGGTGCGAACACAAACAGCTTCGAATTGGTCTTGCCGAGATCGAAAACTGCGAGTGCGCCGCTCATCCCATCAACCCCCCGCTTGGCGCGATGCGCAGGGCGATACCGGCCGCCTCCAGCATCTTGGCATGCTGGTCCGACAGCCCGTCATCGGTGATCAGCACGCCGATGCGGGTCAGCGGCAAGGCGGCGTGACGCGCATGGATGGAGAATTTGCGGCTGTCAGCCAGGACGATGACCTGGTCGGCGTTGCGGCTGAGATCCTGGATGGCGCGCACCATCAACGGGTGCGATTCCAGCAACCCGTCGGCGCTGATGCCTTGCGCGCCCAGGAAGAATTTCGAGGCAAAGAAAGCCGGCTGCGTCGGCGAGTAGATGACGCGCGGCTCGCGGTACAGTTCGCCACCGGCGATCGTCAGGCTGCATTTGCCGTGCTCGCCGAGATAGGCGGCGAGCGGCATGGAATTGGTGAACAGGCGGACGTTGCGTTCAGCCAGCTTGACGCCGAGATGGTAGCAGGTCGAGCCGCCATTGACGATGACGGCATCACCATCCATCACCATGGTCGACGCTAGCTCGGCGATCTGGCGCTTCGCATCGACGGCGAGGTCGCGGTTTTCATCGTAGGGTCGGGCGAACGCAGTCGTCTGCGAGGCGGCACCGTCCAGTGCGGAGATGCCGCCATAGACCTTGCGCGCACCACCCGACTGGTCGATCTTGTCGATGTCGCGGCGGATGGTGGCAGCCGACACGCCAAGCTGCTCCTGCAGCTCGCGCACCGACGCAAAGGGCCGGTCGCGCAGCAGGTCGATGATCTGCCGATGGCGGACCAAATCGTTCAAGCCAAAATCCTCCCATGACGACCCGAAAACCGCCGTCATGATCCAAGTTACGCAAAATCGATGACCGTGCAAGTCATTTGTGAAAAACTTCGCTCATATTGCGATGCACATAAATCAGTTAGCAGCCGCGATATGATTAAACTCGATCTTTCATGATTGACAAACCGCATGCCTTGGACTGATTTTAGCGTTCATGCCGCGCCCGGAAGGCCGGCGGGAGGACCAGACATGCTCGACAAACAGCCGGCACGGCTCGCCAATCTGTGGGACAATGACAAGGCGACTGCGATGAGCGAGCCGGAACGGCTCGTCTATCGCTCCAACCTGCTGGGCTCCGACAAGCGCATCACCAATTATGGCGGCGGCAACACGTCATCCAAGGTCTGGCAGAGGGATCCCCTGACCGGCGAGGACGTCGAAGTGCTGTGGGTCAAGGGTTCGGGTGGCGACAGCGCATCGATCAAGCTCGACGGCTTCGCCACACTTTACATGGACAAGCTGCGGGCGCTGAAGAACCTGTATCGCGGCCTCGCGCATGAAGACGAGATGGTCGGTTACCTGCCGCACTGCACCTTCAACCTCAATCCGCGCGCGGCCTCCATCGACACGCCCTTGCACGCCTATGTGCCGAAGCCCTTCGTCGATCACATGCATCCCGACGCCATCATCGCCATCGCCGCCGCCAGCAACTCCAGGACGTTGACGCAAAAGATCTTCGGCGACGCGATCGGCTGGCTGCCGTGGAAACGACCGGGTTTCGAGCTCGGCCTGTGGCTGGCGAAGTTCTGCGCAGAGAACCCCGAGGCACGCGGCGTCATCCTGGAGAGCCACGGCCTGTTCACCTGGGGCGACACGCCAAGGGAATGCTACACGACCACCGTCGACGTCATCAACCAGGCCATCGACTGGTTCGAGCGCGAGACGAAGGACAAGCCTGCCTTCGGCGGCCCGATCACGCAGTCCCTGCCGGCTGCCGAACGGCGCGCCATCGCCGCACGGCTGATGCCGATCGTGCGCGGCATGATCTCGAAGCCAGGTGCTGCGAAGATCGGTCATTTCGACGATTCCGACACCGTGCTCGACTTCGTCAATTCGGCTGAACTGCCGGCGCTCGCCCCGCTCGGCACCTCCTGCCCCGACCATTTCCTCCGCACCAAGATCCGGCCGCTGGTGATCGGCTTCGACCCGGCAAACCCGGACATCGACGCGGCTGCAGCAGCCCTGCCCGCCGCGCTCGACGCCTACCGCGCCGACTACCAGGCCTATTACGAGCGTTGCAGATACGACGACTCGCCGGCGATCCGTGACCCCAATGCCGTGGTCTATCTGATGCCCGGCGTCGGCATGTTCACCTTCGCCGGCGACAAGGCCACCGCGCGCATCTCGGCCGAGTTCTACGTCAACGCCATCAATGTCATGCGCGGTGCGGCGGCCGTTTCTTCCTATGCCGGCCTGCCGGAACAGGACGCCTTCGACATCGAATACTGGCTGCTCGAGGAAGCCAAGCTGCAGCGCCTGCCGAAACCGAAATCGCTGGCCGGTCAGGTTGCCTTCGTGACGGGCGGCGCCGGCGGCATAGGCAAGGCAACCGCCACCCGCCTGCTGCGCGAAGGCGCCTGCGTGGTGCTGGCCGACATCGACGAGGCGGCACTTGGCGCAGCGCAGGACGAACTGGCCAAGGTCTTCGGCAAGGATTTCCTGCGCAGCGTCAGGCTCGACGTCACCGACGAGGCGGGCGTGGCGGCCGCCTATGCCGACAGCGCCGTCCAGTTCGGTGGCGTCGACATCCTGGTCTCCAACGCCGGCATTTCCTCCTCTGCGCCGATCGAGGATACGGAACTGTCGATGTGGAACCGCAACATGGACATCCTGGCCAAGGGCTATTTCCTGGTCTCGCGCGAGGCATTCCGCACCTTCAAGCAGCAGAAGCTCGGCGGCAACATCGTCTTCATCGCTTCCAAGAATGGCTTGGCTGCCTCGCCCAACGCGGCCGCCTACTGCACCGCCAAGGCGGCCGAGATCCATCTCGCCCGCTGCCTGGCGCTGGAGGGTGCGGACCATCAGATCCGCGTCAACACGGTGAACCCGGACGCGGTGCTGCGCGGTTCCAAGATCTGGACCGGCGAATGGCGCGAACAGCGCGCCGCTGCCTATTCGATGCAGCCGGACGAACTGGAGGAGCACTACCGCAAGCGCTCGATGCTGAAACGCTCAGTGTTTCCGGAAGACATCGCCGAGGCAGTGTATTTCCTGGCGTCCGACATGTCGGCGAAATCGACCGGCAACATCCTCAATGTCGATGCCGGCAATGCGCAGAGCTTCACGCGCTAACAGACAAGAGGCAAGCGATCGCACGCGGTGGGGGCACCGCGTGTGGGGCGACTGGCATCGCCAGATGCCAGTCGCCTGACTTCAGAGGGTTCTATGCACCTCTCACATAAGGCAGCAGCTCAAGTCCACCGCGGTAGATCATGTCGCCGGCGACATAGAGAATGACGACAAGGCCGACATAGGCGATCCAGCGATATCTCTGCAGCAGGTTGGCGATGAAGCTCGCGGCGATGCCCATCAGCGCGATCGACAGGATGAGGCCGAACACCAGCACCCACGGATGTTCACGCGCCGCACCGGCGACAGCCAGCACATTGTCGAGCGACATGGTGATGTCAGCGATAACGATCTGCCACGCGGCCTGCGCGAAGGTCTTTCTCGGCGCGGCCGTGCCGCCATGCGCGTTTTCGCCGGAAACGCCTGCAAGCGCTTCCTGGCCATGTCCATGCTGCAGTTCCTTCCACATCTTCCAGCACACCCAGAGCAGAAGCAGCCCGCCGGCAAAGAGCAGGCCGACGATCTGGAGAAGCTGGGTGGTGGCGGCGGCAAAGCCGATGCGCAGGACGGTGGCGGCGATGATGCCGAGCAGGATCGCCTTGGCGCGCTGGTCCTTGGGCAGGCCTGCAGCGGCAAGGCCGATGACGACGGCATTGTCGCCGGCCAGCACCAGGTCGATCATGATGACCTGGAACAGCGCCGTCATCGCTTCGGGAGTGAAAAAGGAATTGATTATTTCTGTCATACGGCACCCTTGATATCTGAAGGGCGGCGTAGCTTTCAGAGCTGCTCTGGCGCGATCGCGCTAGCGTATCGACAAGATATTGCCAAAGGTCAGGGACGTCTAAGCCAGGCCACCGGATTGAAATCCCAGTCCGACATCACAGCCTGGATGGCTGCCAGAGGGGCCCGGCCTGGTGGACCTCGCCTACTCGACATGACGGGAAAAATCAATGGTCAACTGCGCCGTGCCGGCCTGACGACAGCCGGTGCAGGCTGGAGCGCTTCATTCCGCCGCCGGAGTACCGGCGGCGGAATGAAGCGCTGCTCGAGGAGAATACTATCCCTTCGCGAGGTTGGCGTTTCCAGCGCCGGCCGGGGCGCTCCTCGCCTGCCATCTCCTGTGCAGGTAGAAATACAGCTTCACATATTGCCCGACGAGGATCGCGTTGAGGATCGTGCCTTCGCGGATGAACATGATCTGGTGCAGGAAAATGAGGCCGATGCAGGCCGCGACGACCAGCAGGGTGCAATCGAAGGCGGTTTTGATGTTGCCCCATTTCCTGCCCGTCCGCTTGAAGACGGTGTTGACGAACATGTCGATCGGCATCAGCACCAGGTTGGCGCGGATCATCAGGAACAGGCCGAAGGCCAGCGCGGCATCGCCAAACACCAGCAGCAGCACTTTCTGGTAGTAGACATCCAGCGCGATGAAGCTGGTCATCTTCAGGTTGAAGTCCAGGAACACCGCGAGCGCGAAGGCCGGGATCAGCGAGGCGAAGTTGGTCAGCTTGAAGTCCTTCGGCAACACCAGGTAGGTCAGGAACAGCATGATCAGTTCGAGGATGAAATTGTATGTCCCCTGGCTGAGCGGTGGGAACACCAGCGTCATCGTCCGGGTCAGGCTGCTTTGCGGCGAGATGCCGATGCCGGCCCTGATCGCCAGGCTGACGCCGACGGTCAGGATATAGATGCCGAGCAGATACATGATCCACCGCGCCTTGAGGCTGCCGGTGCTTTGCATTTCGTCCGTGGCTGCCTGATGTGCCATAGGCGTTTCCCTCCCAGATTATTCTGTTTCTACCCGACAGGCCTCCTCTGCCCGCCGGGGTGTCGCCATTTCGGCAGTCGGCTATTCCATGAACCGGAAGCGGTGCAATGAAATGAACAGGCTGAGCAGCTTGTTGACGACGGGTTCGCCCTCGTTGCGGTTGCCCATCTCTTCCAGCGCCGCATCGATGGCGGCGGCACTGGATGTCAGCTCATCCACAGTCATATCCGCCATGACGCCATGGATTTCGAGCGGCATCACCGCCTTCTTCACCTTGTCGTCGGTGACGATGCAGGCCCCGGAGTAGCGATCCACCTGCTTCAGGCAGTGACACATCTCCTCACTGTCCCGTCCGACGACGACGAAATAGGGTGTCGGGGCCGGCCAGAAGGTGGCGACAGCGCCGCGGTTTACATTCACCCCCTTGAACAGCCCGCTGACAATGTGGCGCTTGCCGTCGGCATAACGCTGGACGACGCAAAGCCGGCTCAGCACGTTGCCGTCGTGTTCCTGGACAACCTTGCCGTCGCGGAAGGGAACCCAGATTTCCTGGTGGAATTTGGCATGGCCACGCCCGTAGACGTCGAACAGCAGGACCTTGGCCTGGCGGCCATCGGCCGAAATCTCCAGCGGCACGATGTCGAGCGCCTGCGGCGTCAGATCATCGAGACCGGGACGCCCGGCGGTGCGCATGCCGGAATAGTCGATGTCGGCATTGCGCAGCAGCTTGCCGCCCTCGGCGATCAGCTCGCCATCCTTGAAGACGTAGAGCGGATTGATGCGGGACAGGCTGTCGGTCAGCACGATGTCGGCGAAACGGCCCGGCGTCAGCGACCCGATCTGGTCGTCCATGTGGAACGATCGGGCGGTGTTGTAGGAGGCCATCTTGATAGCCTTGATCGGATTGATCCCCATGTCGGCGCACAGCGAGATGATCCAGTCCATGTGCCCCATCTTCTGCAGGCGCTCGATCGAGATGTTGTCGGTGCACAGCATGAAATTGTCGGTCGGGAACTTGCGGTCGACGATGCTGCGCAGCAGCGCCTTGATCACCTCGTTGCTGCCGACGCCGAACTTGATGTGCGTCGGGAAACCGTAACGGATGCTCTTCTCGATATCGTCGCCGGTCCACACGTCGTGGTTGTTGGAGACGCCGATCGCCGGCAGATAGTTCAGGACCATATCGGACAAGGCGGTCACGCCCCAATGGCCGTTGAGGAAGCCGCCCTTCTCCCGGACCCAGGCCGCCTTGCGAAAATCGTCGTCGCTGCCGGAGCTGTAGGTGAAGTGTTCGAACTCGCCCAGTCCGATGACCGGCTCCATCTCGAGCACGGCTTTCGTCACGGAGGCCGCCGTCTTCTTGCCCGGCGCGAAGGCGTAGAGGCGGTAAGGCAGCTTGTGGTAGTCCCGGAACAGGTCCTTCGCCGCCTGTACGCCGTCCTCGCCGGCGGCGCTCAAGAGATCGAGGCACTCGGCATAGATCGTCGTGGTTCCGCACGGCACCATCGCTTCGGCGAGCGCCGTCGGATTGGCGAGCTGGGATTCGAAATGCAGATGCGCATCGATCAGGCCCGGAATGGCGTAGAGCCCCTTGCCGTCGAAGACCTGCCTGACCTTGACCGTCGCCTCGTCGGGATTCAGCGCCACGATGCGCTTGTCGTAGACGAGGATGGAGCCCTGGTAGACCGTCTCGCCATGCACGTCGAGGATGTTGAGGTTCTTGATCAGAAGATCAGCTTCCTGCTTGCCGTGCAGGATGTCGAAGATCGCCCGGACCTTCTCATAGTGATCGATCTTGACGTGCTGCATGCTGGTCGTTCCTCCCTCGCCATGCTTGTGCGGATGATATGAGGCGATTGAACCGCTTCCGAAAAGCAGTATTTTCTGCACGCATCGCTCTCTTTTCGAGAGCAATCAGCCATGAGGTACCCGGTGCTGCACTCCCGTATCCTGCGCTATCTCGACGAGGTCGCGCGCAGCGGCTCGATCCGCGGGGCGGCGGAGCGGCTTCATGTCGCCTCTTCGGCCATCAACAAGCATGTGCTGCAGCTGGAAGAGACGATCGGCGAGCCGCTGTTCGAGCGGCTGCCGCGTGGGCTGCGGCTGACGCCCGCTGGCGAAATCCTGGTCGCCCATGTGCGCCGGACAATGAGGGAATACAGCCAGGTCGAAGCAGAAATCCGTGACCTCAAGGCGCTGCAAAGCGGCGAAGTCATCATCGCGACGATGAACGGGCTGGCGGGCGGCATCGTCCCGCAGGTCGCTGCGGCCTTCTGCGCGCGCCACCCGAAGATCAAGATATCGATCCGGGTGATGTTCATCCGCGACATCGTGCAGGCGGTTGCCGATGGCGAGGCCGACCTCGGCTTCGCCTTCAACCTGCCCGAACTACAGCAGCTTGAGGTGCTGACCAAAATGGATGGCCGCCTCGGCGCCATCGTCTCGCCGGAACACGCGCTTGCCGGCATGGAATCGGTGCCGCTAGCGCATTGTGCCGACTATCCGCTGATCTTCGCCGACCGCAGCATGCTGATGTTCGACATCATGACGGATGCGTTCCGCCAGGCGACGCTCGATGTCGAGCCGAGCTTCCTGACGAACTCGATCGAGTCGATGAAATACCTGGCGGCGGCAGGAAACGGCGTCGCCTTCCTCAGCAAGTTCGACATCGCCGAGGAATATCGCAGCGGCACGCTCGCCTATCTGCCGATCCGCGACCGGGCGATGGGCAAGAACGTCCTGTCGCTGGTGCAGCGTGAGCGACGCTCGCACGGCCTGGCGACATCCATGTTCGCGGAAGAGATCACGAGAGCCCTGCGCGCCACCATCGAATGATGGCTGTGGCTGGAATCCCCAAATGAAACAGCCGGCAAATGATTGCCGGCTGCCGTTCGATCTACACTGCTGACTAGAGCCCGTTGTCCTTGAGGATCTGTGGCGCGTTTTCCTTGGTGATCGTCAAGGTCGGCAGGATGACGGTCTTCTCGACCTTCTCGCCGCCGAGGAATTTCAGCGCCTGGCGCAGACCTTCGGCGCCCGGCGTGGCATAGAGGAATGTCGCCGACAGCTCGCCCTTGTTGACGAGTTGCACGCCTTCATTCGTCAGGCCGTCGATGCCGATGAACTTCATTTCCTTCTCACGCCCGGCGTCCTTGGCAGCGAGATAGGCACCATAGGCCATCGGGTCGTTGTGGCCATAGACGAGATCGATCTTCTCGTTGTTGCGCAGCGCGGTCGCCATGATGTTGTAGGCCTGGTCCTGTTTCCAGTCGCCCGACTGCTTGTCGAGCAGGTTTTTGATGCCCGGCTCCTTGTCGGTGAATTCATGGAAGCCATCATGACGGTCATGCGCGGCCTGCGTGCCCATGCCGCCCCAGATCTCCACGACATTGCCGGCGGCCTTGCCCGTGCCACCGAGAAGCCCGACCGCATATTCGCCCGCCGCGCGACCGATCAGCTTGTTGTCGCCGCCCACGAACTGCGTGAAATCATTGGTCTCGACATTGCGGTCGAGCACGAAGACCGGGATCTTGGCCTCGATCGCCTTCTGCACCACCCCGGTAAGCCCGGCCGATTCCTTCGGCGAGATCAGAAGCGCGTCGACCTCCTGCTGGATCAGGTTCTCGACATCGGCGACCTGCTTCTCGGTCTTGTCCTCGCCATCGGTGATGATGAGGTTGACGTTCGGATGCTTGGCGGCTTCGGCAAGGATGTCCTTGTTGAACTGCGCGCGCCACGGCTCGATGGTGGTGACCTGACTGAAGCCGATGGTCCATTTCTTGTCTTCGGCGAAGGCACGTTGGCCTGGTATCAACATAGTCGTGGCGGCAAGCACTGTCGTCAGGGCTGCCAGCCCCAGCAATTCACGGCGTTTCATTTGCGTTTCCTCCGATTGTTCGAGACTGCGTCTCTTTTATCGTCCGCTCCTCCGCGGACGTTGGCGTGTGCACCGATCGCTTTCGCGAAAGGCGCAAATGGGCGAAGAGGTCTGCGGCGTTGCGCTCCTGCACCAGCACCGTGCCGATGATGATGAGGCCCTTCAGCACCAGCTGAAGGTTGGAATTGATGTTGTGCAGCTGCAGGATGTTGGAGAGCAGCCCGAAGATGAGCACACCACAGAATGTGCCGGCGAGACTGCCGCGGCCGCCCATCAGGCTGGTGCCGCCGATGACCACGGCAGCGATGGCGTCGAGTTCCAGCCCGGCGCCGGCGTCCGGCTTGCCCTGGCGATATTGCGCCACATAGAGCACGGCGGCGATGCCAGCGAGCAGGCCCGACATGGCATAGGTCGCGATCTTCACGCGGCCGGCGGCAATGCCCGAGAGCCTGGCCGCTTCCTCGTTGCCGCCGATGGCATAGACATAGCGGCCGAATGGCGTGAAGCGCAGCACCGCGCCATAGAGGACGATGGCGCCGAGGAAGAACAGCCCCGGCATCGGGATAACGCCGAAGGCGAGCGAACGCAGGACCTCGAAATCCTCGGTTGCGTTGGAGCCGGTATAGACCGGCAGCACGGCGTTGTTCTGCCCGGCGGTGAGGCGCGCGATTCCGAGCGCCGTCACCATCATGGCCAGCGTGACGATGAAGGGTTGCAGCCGGCCTGCAACGATGATGATGCCGTTCAGCGCACCGAACAGCAGACCGACGCAGGGTGCTACGATCAAAACACCGAGCACACCGAACTTCGAACTGACCTGCGGCAACAGGAACCACAGCGCGAAGGCGCAGAGGATGACACCGACCACCGCAGGCAGCGCCACGCCACGCGTCATGTCGAGCTGAGCGGCGCGATGCGATTGGCCGGCCGCCGGCCTGGCGAGATTGGTGAACAGGAAGCGGGTGATGACGACGCCAAGAAACAGGGCGATGAAGGCCACAGCGGGAATGCCCATGATGGCGGCCGGCGTGGCGCCCGGCATGGTCAAAAGCATTGCCGTCACCACGGTGCAGATCGCCATCAGCGAGCCGACCGAAAGGTCGATGCCACCGGTGATGATCACCGCGGTCATACCGGTGGCGATCAGGCCGGTGGTGGAGACCTGCCGCAGCACGTCGAGCAGGTTGCCGTAGGACAGGAAGATGTTGCTGCCTTTGGAGGTGACCGGCGAGGAGAACACGCCGATGAGGAAGATGGCGATCAGTCCCCAGTAAAGCTTGGTGCGCGACAATATTCTCAGCGCGCTCATGCCGCCGTCCGTCCCTTGGCATGCCGGGGTGCTGCCAGTTGCATGATGCGTTCCTCGCTGGCCTGGTTGCGGGGGAGAATTCCGGTCTGGCGACCTTCGGCCATCACCAGGATGCGATCGGAAAGATGCAACAGCTCCGGCATCTCGGAACTGACGACGATGATGGCCAACCCTTCATCGGCAAGCTTGAAGACGAGATCGTAGATCTCGCGCTTGGCGCCGATATCGATGCCGCGTGTCGGCTCGTCGAGCAGCAGGACGCGTGGCCTGGTGGCCAGCCACTTGCCGATCACCACCTTCTGCTGGTTGCCGCCGGAAAGGGTGTTGGCGACCTGGTCGATGCCGCTGCAACGGATGCCGAGCGCCTTGACCGCCTTGTCGGCGAGCGCCTTTTCAGCCGAGACGGAGCGCAGGCCAAAACGGGAAAGCGCGCCGACCAGCGGCAGCGCGACATTGTCGACGATCGAGGCCTTGAGATAGAGGCCCTCCGCCTTGCGGTCCTCGGTCACCAGTGCAATGCCGAGATGACGCGCATCGCGCGGCGAGCGGATCGTCACCGGCTTGCCGTCCAGCCGGACGTCGCCATCGACCCTGCCTTCAGCGCTGCCGAAGATCGCCTGCAGGATTTCGGTGCGGCCGGAACCGAGCAGCCCGCCGATACCGAGGATCTCGCCGCGTCCGAGATCGAAGCTGACGCCTGAAATCACTTTGCGCCAGCCATGGCGGCCGACCCCGTCGACCCGATCTGGCCTGTCGAAGGAAAGGTCGCGCACCGTGAGGATCGGCATGTCGTAATGGGCCGCACGCATCGCCGTGGAGGCATCGAGCAAGGTGCGCCCGACCATGGCGGCGATCAGCCTGTCTTCGTTGAGCTCGCTCATCGCGCGCGTCAGCACATGGCGCCCGTCGCGGAAGACGGTGGTGCGATCGGCAAGATGCATGACCTCGTCGATGCGGTGCGAGATGTAGACGATGGCGACGCCCTGCGATGCCAGCTGGCGCATGATGCGGAAAAGCCGCTGGCATTCTGCCGGCGACAGCGCCGAGGTGGGCTCGTCCATGATCAGGATGCGTGCATCCTTCGACAGCGCCTTGGCGATCTCGACCAGCTGTTGTTCGCCGACCCGCAGGCCGCCGACGCGCGCCTCCGGATCAAGGTCGATGCCCAGCGACTTGAGCAGGGTTCGCGATGCGATGAGGCTTGCCTTGCGGTCGACGATCAGCCCCGCGATCAGCTTTTCGCGGCCAAGGAAGATGTTCTCGGCCACGCTCAGTTCTGGGACGAGGTTCAGCTCCTGGTGAATGATGGCGATGCCGGCATCCTCGGCGTCGCGCACACCGGAAAACCGCACCGGCTCGCCGGCAACGGAGACGGTCCCCTCATAGTCGGTATAGACGCCGGAGAGGATCTTCATCAGCGTCGACTTGCCGGCGCCGTTCTCGCCCATCAGCGCGTGGATCTCACCGCGCCTCAGGTCGAAGCCGACGTCGCTCAACGCAACGACGCCACCGAAAGCTTTCGAGACATTGCTGGCGGCAAGCACCGGCTGCCCCGTCACGGGGGCACCATGTTCCGGCGCAGATTCGCGTTCGGCCATGACAGGAACGGCCTCCCTACCGCGCTGCCAGTCATGGTGAAAAGCTAATCTAAACGTTTCGATTTAGTCAAGGATGGAGTCGGGCAGCGGATGCGATGTTTTTTTGATTCTTGCTAAAAACAGGAGAATTCCATAGGTATTGGCAATTGACGCGCTTCAAAACGTTTCGAAAATGACCGAGCAGAGCCATAGAAAATCCCGAAAGAGCGGCGCGCCGACCATGCTGCATGTGGCAGAAGCCGCGCGCGTTTCGGTGGCGACGGTATCGGCCTATATCAATGGCACCACCACGGTCAGCCAGGAGCTTTCAGGACGCATCGAACAGGCGATCCGCGAGATCGGCTACAAGCGCAACGCGATCGCGCGCAGCCTCAAGATCGGCACCACCCGCACCATTGGCCTGACTGTCCCACACATCACCAACCCCTTCTTCACCGATGTCGTCTCCGTCATCCAGCAGGCCTTCGACCGTGCCGGCTATGCGGTGATGCTGTGTTGCACGGATGAGGACCTGAGCAATCAGGACGAGCAGATCCGGCTTCTGCTCGACCGCATGGTCGACGGCCTGATCATCGCCCGCGTCGGCGATGGCGCCTACCTGAGGGAGACGGTCGACCGCGCCAATGTACCGGTGGTGCTGCTCGACCGTGAAGTCGACGGGGTCGACAGCGACCGGGTCGTGCTCGACAACCATCAGGCCGTGTTCGAAGCTATCACCTACCTGCTCGAACTCGGCCACCGCCGCATCGGCTACATCACCGGCGCCTTCAACATCACGCCGATGCGCGACCGCATGACCGGCTATCATGAGGCGCTGCTCAGCGCGGGGCTGGCCTACGACCAGAGCCTGGTGCGTTCCGGCGACCTGCACGAAGCAGACGGCTACACCGCCGCCATGCAACTTCTATCGCTGCATGACCGCCCGACCGCGATCTTCTCCGCCAACAACCCGATGGTGGTCGGTGCCATGAAGGCCATCCGTGACCTCGGTCTGTCCTGTCCGGAGGATGTCTCGGTCATCTGCTTCGACGACTTCCCCTGGGCCGACGTCTTCAATCCGCAGCTGACCACGATCGCGCAGCCCGTGCAGGCGATCGGCGAACAGACTGCGAGCCTGCTGCTCGACCGCCTGAACGGCAATCTCGAAGCCCCTTCGCGCCGTCTTGTCCTGAAAGGCCGGCTGATGGTACGCAACTCCTGCCGGCCGCTGCAGGCGGGAGCCAACATAGCCGCTTCGGTGGCATGATTAGAGCGCCGCGCGTCCGTGTGGACGCGCAAAGGACGCTCTAACTCTTTGATTTTGCGCATGACGGGTGGCGCATGCCACCCTTCCTTTCCGAAAATCGATTCCGATTTTCAGGGTCATGCGCTAGTCGCCGGGTCCCGCGAACAGGATCAGGTTGCCATCGGGATCGAGCACGATGAAGTCTCGTGCTCCCCAGGGTTCCTTCTTCAAGTCCTGGTGGAAAATCACTCCCGCCGACCGGAACTCCAGGAAGAGTTGCTTGATCTCTGCCGCCGTATCGACGGTGATCGAAGCAGACAAAAGATGTTCACGCTGGCGGATGTCTCCGACAAAGACCGGCTCGCACACAAGCCGCAAACAAAGCTGCGCACGATCGCGTTTGACGGCGGCGTAAAATGGCGGGTCGCCATAGACAAAATCGACTTCGAAGCCGAGTTTGGACGCGAAGAATTTGCATGATGCCTTCACGTCCGCGACGTAAAGGAGGGCGGCCGTCCCGCTGAGGAACGGGGCCGCCATTGCCGGTTTGAGTTGGGTGCCCATGGCTGGGATTCCTGCCTTGAGCGCCTGCCATCCGTCGAAGCCCTGCTTGCGGGCAACAAGCTCTTGCGCATCGTTGAGCTTGAATTCTGCCTCCAGCACCTGAGCATCATCGATCAGATGCTGGAAACGAGGCAGCACAGCCCTGATCTCGGTCGCGACCGGATAGTACCGCTCGCGATGCCAGCGCAAATACTGCTTGGCTTGCTTCCTGAGGTTTTCGAGGTTCGGCATGGGCGCAGCTACGGTTCATGTATCGTAGGTGGGCATTGCCCTTTCAGCCTCGGCCGATGCGCCCTACTGCAACGGCTGCATGATGGCTGCGTGGCCGATGGATTGTCAACGGGACTAGCCCGCCGCGTGCAGATCACGCGGGATCGCCTCGCCCACGGCAAGGCCCGAGAAGGATACGTCAAAACCCGGCCCTTGCGGCGAGCAGGCCATGAGGCCGATCCGTGCTTCTGCTGCCGGGAACGGACAAAGCCGCGCCATCTGCCAGGCCATGTCACCGACGGCATACTGGACGCGCACGGCGTCGTCGTGCCGTGTCAGCCGGACGCGGACCGGATCGGTCGGTTTTGCAGCGGGCAGCGGAATGACGGACCAGTCCGAGACGCCGCGCGTGACGACGACGGAAAAATGCATCAGGCCGTCGGTGTATTCGATGCCGGCCTTGATCCAGTGTCTGTCGTCCAGCCGCAGGAAAAGGCCGGCCTGGTCATAGAGATCGGCATAGTCGCCGAGCACCGTCGCCTCCGCCGAAAAATCGCCGGTGACCGGGCAGGTGTAGGCGTGGCCGCTGTCGCGGATGAAGCCGTAGAAGGTCTCGCGCCAGAAATCCGTGTCCGGCTCGGTCCTGAGCTTCAGCGTGCCGGCATCACCCGACCAGGATTTGGGCTCATTGAGCCAGGAAAACTGCGCTGCCATGAGTGAAGACCATTCGCTTGGATGAAGGCGTCGCCCAGGCCAGAGGCAGGTCGACAGCTCGCGAAGTCAAGTTCCGGCTGGTTTCTGCGTCTGGCAAGCCAGGGAAAGAAATTCGCATACCCTGCTTTTCAGATTCGGCAATGCTTCCGGGTCCTCGTTGAGGAAATTCAGCAAGGCCGACTGGAACAGACCGTCGAGCGCCGCATAGGCAACTGGCGGCGACACGCTGGGGTCTTTGCCGTTCAAGGCAAATGCCCGCGAAATGACGCGCCAGACCATCTGCTCCAGACTTTTGTCGATTTCGTTCACGTCCGCGCGAAACGCATCTTCATAGAGCGCCTGCGCCCGCAGGTCATACCACAGGCGGTGAAGCAGAGCCTCCTCGCGCAAGGTCTGGACAAGCCCATCGGCAAAGCGGCTTTCCAGTTCCTGGTAAGATGTCGCATCAAGCACGATCTGGTCGTAACGCTTGACGCATTTTGCCTTGTACTCGCGTACGCAATAGGCAATCAGGTCGACCTTGTCGCTGAAATAGTAGTGAATGGCACCGTGAGAGAAGCGCGACTTCTGCGCTATTTCGCGCAGGCTTGTACGCGCATAACCCATCTCCGCCAGCGTCTGAAGGGCTGCCTCGACCAGTTCGGCCCGGCGCTCCAGATACTTATCCACCGGAGGTCGCCGCTCGGTACGCTGTCGCGGGGCAGTTTGCATCAAGTGCCTTCATATCCAACTCTCTCGCGGCAATATGGTTTATTGCTTAAGTAAGTTCAACGTGCGCGGCACTTTGCGACCGCGACATGTTGGTGTTTCCCAGATCAGAACATGTAGCCGCCACTGCAGACGAGGACCTGGCCGCTGACGTAGTTCGATTCCGGAATGCAGAACAGATAGACCGCACCCGCCGCTTCTTCCGGCGTACCGGCGCGGCCAAGTGGAATGCCGGCCTCCATCGCCTTCATCACATCGGGATTGACGCCCACCTTGATGTCCTTGCCTTCGATCTTGATCGCGCCGGCGCCGCCGGCGACCTCCGTCAGGCGGGTCCTGATCAGACCGAAGGCGACGGAATTCACGTCGACCTTGTAGCGTCCCCATTCCTTCGCCATCACCTTGGTCATGCCGTTGACGCCGGCCTTGGCCGCGCCATAGCCCAATTGTCCGGCATTGCCGCCGACGCCCGCAAGCGAGGAGATGTTGACCACCTTGCGGAAAACCTCCCGGCCCTCCTCGGCCTCCTTCCTGGCCGCCAGCCGGATGAAATCCGACGCCGCCCGCAGCACACGAAATGGCGCCGTCATGTGAACGTCGACCATGGCGTACCATTGTTCGTCGGTCATCTTGCCGACCGTATTGTCCCATGTGTAGCCGGCGTTGTTGACGATGATGTCGATGCCGCCGAACGCATCGAGGGCCGTCTTCACCAGGCGATCGCCGAAGTCGGGATCCGTCACAGAGCCGACACAGGCAACCGATCCAGAACCCAGCAGCTTCACCGCCTCGACCGTTTCCTCGGCCAGCGAGGCATCGAGATCGTTGATGACGATGCTGGCGCCCTCGCCGGCGAGCTTCAATGCGATCTCGCGGCCGATCCCGCGGCCGGAACCTGTGATCAGCGCTACCTTGCCATCAAGCTTTCCCATTGGTGTCCCTCCCATTGGCATCCAGGAATTCGCGAACCGCATTGGCGGCCTCTTCCGCGCTCGATATCAGAAACAGATGACCATCGTTGAGAACACGCAGACGGCTGTCGCGGATCAGCATCGAGAGGACGCGTGCATTGGCGAGCGGAACGACCGGATCGTCGTCGCCGGCCAGTACCAGCGTCGGCTGCGCGAGCAGTGGAAGCCAGGGCATGCTGGTCCAGCCCACCAGCGCCAGTTGCTGGTAGAGATAGCCACGACGGCTCGTCGTGCGAAACTCCTCGACCAGCAGGTGCTCGGTGCGCGCCTTGCCTCCATAGATCTCGCCGGCGATCTGCTTGCGGTAGCCGGGGTCGTTGAACCGCCTCGGCGTCATGAATTTCGACAGCACCGACAGCCTTGGCGGAACCATCAGCATGCCCTGTGAGGTTGCTGCGAGAACCAGCTTGCGGCAGCGGCGTGGATTCTGCAGCGCGAATTGCTGCGCCAGGGCACCGCCCCAGGAAACACCCAGCACATCCACCCGGCCATAGCCCAGCTGATCGAGGACACCCGATGCCAGCATGGACAGCATCCACAGGCGGTAAGGCAGGATCGTCGCCTCGGACTTTCCCGAACCCGGCACATCGAAGGCGACGATCTCGCGGTCGGCAAGCGCATCGGCGAAAGGCGTCAGCATCTCCAGGCTGGCGCCAATGCCATTCAGCAGCAGCAAGGGAGTCCTGGCCTTGCCATGACACGGCCAGACGGCGACACGGATGCTCTTGCCGAAAACCTTGAGCTGGCGCGAAGACATCTCGCACTCGCCGGCGCCGGCAACCGGGCGGTCAGAGGGTATCGCGTTCCTGCGCCGCAAGGTCTCATCCACGCTCATGAACATAGGTCCCGGGTGCTGCACATAATGGGGGGAATTCGGCGTTGCCTTCCGCTCGTGGCGCGCCAACCATCTTGCCGGCGCGGGCGGAGGTCCAGGCAACGCCATGATCCCACCAGCTGCCGGCGTGTTTTTCCGCGGTCGTCAGCCACTCTTCCGCCGACTCCGGTTTGTTCTCGTTGGTGAAGAAGCTGGCCTTCGGGTTGCCCGGGGGCGAGACGATGGTCTGGATATGGCCGCTGTTGCCGAGCACGAACTGGCTGCGCTCGCCCAGAAGCCGGGCGCTGCGATAGACGCTCTGCCAGACGCAGAGATGGTCGTTGGCAGCCCCCAGGACATAACTGTCGATATCGAGCTGCGACACCGGCGCGATCGCAGTGCCGCGCACTTCCATCGCGCCATCGGCAAGGAACGGATTCGCGTCCACGAACGCCGAAAAATCATGGTTGAACTGCGCAGTCATGCCAGTCCCGTCGCCGTTCCAGTAAAGCACGTCGAAAGCGGCAGGCGTGGTGCCCATCAGGTAATTGGAGACCCAGTAGTTCCAGATCAGGTCGTTGGGCCGCAGCATGGCAAACAGCAGCGTGAATTCCTTGGCGCTGATCCGCTTGTTGCGGCTGACCTTGCGCACCATCTTGCGGGCCATCTCGTTGCGCGGCTCGGCAAAGGCGCTGAGCGAAGGTGCCTGCGCCATCGCCTTGGTGTCGAGCGGCGAGACGACCAGCAGCAGGCTGTTGATCTTGCGGGTCTTCCTGGCGGCATAATAACCGGCAAGCGAGACGGCGACGGGGCCCGCACCGCAGACCGCCCACAGATTGACATCGTTCGAACCGGTGATCGCGGACGCGGCGCCGATGGCGGTGTCGATCGCGTCCTGATACTCGCCCATCCCCCAGCGATCGTGCCGCTTCTGCGGATTGCGCCAGGCCAGCATGAAAACCGTGTGGCCGTTCCTGATGTAGTGCTCGATGATCGAACGGCCCGGCGCGATATCGAAGATGTAGAACTTGTTGACGATGGAAGGCACGATGACGATCGGGCGTTCATGCACCTTTTCGGTCTGCGCCCGATACTGGATCAGTTCGAACATCTCCGTGCGCAGCACGACCGAGCCCGGCGATACAGCCAGGTTTTCGCCGACCCTGAAGGCGCTTTCGTCGACCTGTGACGGAATCGGGCGCAGCTTTGCGATGTCTCCGGCCAGGTTCCTTGCCCCACGCACCAGGCTGGCACCCCCGGTTTCGATGGCTGCACGCATCGCTGCCGGATTGCCGAGCAGGCTGTTGGTCGGAGCACCGGCCTCGACGAGCTGATCGAGCAGGAAACGTTCCTTTTCGTTCAGAGCGACGTCCGCGAAACCCTTCAGCGCGGATCGCCAGGCGAGATAGCCCTGAAGCAGTCCGGCATAGAACAGGTTCTCGGTATAGGCCTTGTCGCTGAACCTGCGATCCCCCTGCTCAGGCTCCCGCTTCTCCGCTGTACCGGTGGCGATCCTGGCGATATCGGTCCAGAAATCCAGCGTCGCCCTGCCGAGCGCCATCGGCTGGCGCGCCGCCCGGAAGACCATGTCGATCGCGGTGCCATACAGGTCGGACGGCAGGAAATCGCCGGTCACATTCTGGCCGAGCGCGCTGTCGATCGTTCGCCTGACCTGCTCGCTGGCCGTTCCGCCATCATGGCCCGGCCCGGCCTGCGCCCGCTTGCCGGTGCTCATGCGGATGCCTCCGCCCGCCATTGATAGTCGGTGGACGACCTTGCGAACTCGACGAAATAGGCAAGCGAGTCCGGGTTCGCCATCGCATCGCGGCTCGCCGCCTTGCCGGGTTCCCAGCCCATCAGGATCTTGCGGATCGGCACTTCCATCTTCTTGCCGGTCAACGTGTAGGGTACGGCGTCGATCGCGTAGATCCTGTCCGGCACGTGCCGTGGGCTGTAGTCCTGCCTGAGCCGCCTGTTGATGCCGGCGCGGATCTCGTCGGACATCTCGAAGCCAGGCTTCAGTCTGACGAAGAGCGGCATGAAGAAATTGCCGCCGGGCAATTCGCAGCACACGATCAGGCTGTCGGCCACCTCCAGCTGCTGTTCGACGGAGCGATAGATCTCGGCCGTGCCGATACGGACGCCGTAGCGGTTCAGCGTCGAGTCCGAACGTCCGTAGATGTAGCAGCCGCCGCGCTGGTTGATCTTGAGGAAGTCGCCGTGACGCCAGACCCCGGCGAACACGTCGAAGTAGGATTCGTGGTAGCGCTTGCCGTCCGCATCGTTCCAGAATTTCACCGGCATCGACGGGAAGGGACTGGTGACGACCAGCTCACCCACCTCGTCCACCAGCTCCCTGCCGTCATCGCCCCAGGAGCGCACATCCATGCCCAGCATGCGGGTCTGGATTTCGCCGGCATGGACCGGCAGGCTTGGTGCCGCCCCGACGAAGCCCGAGCAGATCTCGGTGCCACCGGACTGCGACGTAACCCAGAGATCCTTCTTCACCCCCTTGTAGAACCAGGCGAAGGTTTCCGGTGTCGAAGGGGCGCCCGCCGCCATCACGCATTCCAGCGCCGACAGGTCGAATTTCCTGCCCGGTTCCAGCCCGGCCTTTTCCATGATCTGCACGAAGGTCGGGCTGGCGCCGAACATCGTCGCCCTGGTATCGGCGGCGAGCTTCCATAGGAAATCCGTTTCGGGGTGCGCGGGATTGCCATCGTAAAGCGTGGCGGCCGAGCCGGTCAGGAGCGCGGCCACCAGAAGGTTGAACATCATCCAGCCCGTTGTCGAATAGAAGAACATGTTCGATCCGGGCTTGAGATCTAGCTGGAAGTGCATGAGCTTCAGGTGCTCGACCAGCACACCGACATGGCTGTGCACGATCGCCTTCGGCAGGCCCGTGGTCCCCGACGAGAACAGGATCCAGATCGGGTGGTCGTGCGCCACGCGCTCGAATTTGAAATCGGCGCGCGACGGTGCCTGGGCATCCATCAGGGTCTGCCACTCGGTGACGTTGTCGACGCCCTCGAGCCTGGCCTCCTGGTCGAGATACGGCAGCCAGACCACGTGCTCCAGCGTCGGCAGCGCATCGGTGATCGACTTGACGTCGCCGCGCCGATCGAAGTCCTTGCCGCCAAAACGGTAGCCGTCCGCGGCGAAGATCAGCTTCGGCTCGATCTGCGCGAAACGCTCGATCACGGTCTTGACGCCGAATTCCGGTGCCGCGCTCGACCAGATCGCGCCGATGGCGATGACCGCGATCATCGCCACCGCCGTCTCGGGCAGGTTCGGCATGTAGGAAACCACACGGTCCCCCGGTTTTACGCCCAGCTTGCGCAGCTGCGTCGCCAGCTTGCGCACGTCATTGCCGAGTTCGGCCCATCCCATCTGCCCAAGCGGCCGGGTCTCCGAGAGGTGATGAAAGGCCACGTCGCTCGGCCGCGCCTTCGTCTCGTAGCGCAGGAGATGTTCGGCATAGTTGACTGTCGATCCCTCGAACCATTTCGCGCCCGGCATCCTTCGACTGTCCAGCACCTGCGCGTAAGGCGTGTCCGACTGAACGTCGAAATAGTCCCAGATGCTTGCCCAGAATGCCTCGATCTCGCTGACCGACCATTGCCGCAGCGGTTCGTATTCCGTGAAATCGAGACCGCGCTCCGTCTTCAGCCACTGCATGTATGCATGCAGGTTGGAGCGTTCGACGAACGCCCGCTTCGGCGTCCACAACAATTCGCCTTCACCGACCATTTCCACCTCCCACGAATTCCGATGTTGCTGGCACCGCGCTCATGGCGACCTCAGGCAATCATTCCGCCGTCCACCACGAGGTCACTGCCCGTGATGTAGCTGGCTTCGCTGGAGGCAAGGAAAAGGACGCAGTTGGCTATCTCGCCAGGCTCGGCGAAACGACCCATCGGGATGCGGGCGAGCGAGCGTCCGGCGAAGGCCTCCGCCTCCGCGGGATCGAGTGCGGCGAGCGCGTCGGCCACCATCTGCGTGCCGGCGAAACCGGGGCTTACCGTATTGACGCGGATGCCGTAGCCGCCGCGCGCGCAGTGGATCGCGGCCGAGCGGGTGAACATGCGGACCGCACCCTTGCTCGCATTGTACGCCGGCAAACCGGGATCGCCGACCATGCCCTCCACCGACGCGATGTGGACGATCGATCCTCCCCTCCCTTTCATCCGGGCGATCACAGCCTTGGTGCCAAGGTAGATGCCGTTGAGATTGACGTTGATGGTGCGATTCCACTCGGCGTCCGAGATATCCTCGACGCTCGCGATCGAGCCGACACCGGCGCTCGAGACAAGCACGTCGAGGGGACCGAACGCCTTCTCCGTCGCATCCAGCGCGGCATCCCAGGCCTTGGCATCCGTCACGTCCAGTCTGTGAAAGGCGGCTTTGGCACCCAGCGTGCTGGCGGAGGCCTCTCCACTGGCCACATCGATGTCGGCGATCATCACCCTGGCGCCTTCGCGCACCAGCACCTCCGCCGAGGCCAGACCAAGCCCCTTGGCTCCGCCGGTCACTATCGCCACCTTGTCCTGAACGCGTCCCATTTCTCCTCCCTTTGGAAATCTTGTCGTCGTTTCCGTCTCAGCTCACCTTCTCGAACAGCGTGACCACGCAGGCGCCGCCGAGACCCAGATTGTGTTGCAGCGCCAGACGCGCGCCCTCCACCTGACGCGCGCCAGCGATGCCGCGCAGTTGCGCGGTCAGTTCGGCGCATTGCGCCAGTCCCGTGGCTCCAAGGGGATGGCCCTTGGACAGGAGACCTCCGGATGGGTTGACGACGACGGCGCCGCCATAGGTGTTGTCGTTGTCGCTGACGAGCCTCTCGGCATCGCCGGGGCCGCACAGGCCGAGCGCCTCGTAGGTGATCAGCTCGTTGTGGGCAAAGCAGTCGTGCAGTTCGATGACATCGATGTCGCGTGGATCGATGCCCGTCTGGTCGTAGACCTGCCTCGCCGCCATTCGTGCCATTCCAGCGCCGACCACGTCCCGCATGTCGCGCGTCGCCGGATCGATTGCCGGATCGGTCGTCATGACTTGAGCCGAGATCACCACGCTCATGTCGAGCCCGTGTCGGTGGGCAAATGCAGGCGAGCACAGGATGCTTGCCGCGGCACCGCATGTCGGCGGGCAGGCCATGAGACGGGTCATCACGCCGTCCCACAACATGGGCGAAGCCATGACGTCTTCCACGCTCAAGGGCCTGCGGAAGATCGCCATCGGATTGTGTTCGGCGTGACGGCTGGCCTTGGCCCTGATGCTGGCAAAGGTTTCCAGTCTGGTCCCGTACTGCCGCATATGCGCCAGGCCGGCGCCGCCGAAATAGCGGATCGCGATCGGAAGTTCCGTGTGGCCCGCCAGTCTGCCGGCTTCCTGGTCGAACAGGTCGAACGGACTTTCGCGGTCGGTGAAGACATTGCCAATGGCGCCCGGACGCATCTGCTCGAAACCGACCGCCAATGCGCACTCGACCGCGCCGCTCGCCACAGCCTGCCGTGCCAAGAAGAGCGCCGTCGAGCCTGTCGCGCAATTGTTGTTCACGTTGAAGATGGGAATGGCGGTCATGCCAGCCTGGTAGACGACGCGTTGCCCCGCGCAGCTGTCGCCATAGACGTAACCGGCATAGGCCTGCTGGATCGCATCGTAGGAGAGGCCCGCATCCAGCAGGCATAGGGCAATCGCCTCTGCGCCCATCCGCACATAGCTGTCGCCGGCATCCGGCTTCCTGAAAGGGATTGCTCCAACCCCCGCAACAACGACCTGCATGGACACGGCATCTCCCTGGCGCACGGCGAACAGCCGAGCGCTCCTCCGATCGGCCGGCTCTTTCTGGAAACAAGGGGCTGACGACGCATCGCCGTCAGCCGTGGTCTCTCGCGCGGCAAGCCGCGCATCGCGCTAGCGGTTGACAGTCACGATCGGCTCGCCGACGAAGCCGAAACTCTGCAGCACGCCCAGCAGTTCGCGGTGACCGAAAGCCTGGCCGGCCGAAGCGAAGCCGGCACGCTTTGGTGGCTGCTGGATCAGCGAATATGCGGCATAGGCCTGCAGAAGACCGGTCTGCTTGTAGTTGCTGTTGCCGTGGATCACGACATGCACGCGCGTCAGAGGGCCGGAGGCATGAACCGAGTCGATCGAGCGGTTGATGCGCGGATTTTCGCGCGGCGGCATGTTCGACTGGATCGACGAGGCGATCTTCTGCAGTTCCTCGATCTGCTTGTCCATCGGCAACGGCTTGATGTTGTCTTCGTACATCTTCACCGTGGCGATGACGCCTTCCATGACCGGACGCGCAAACACGCCGGCGGCCACCTTCACGTTGGCGACGCGCGGATCATCCTTGAACCAGATCGGATGGCTGGTGCCGCCCCATGGCAGGGCCAGCCCCATCTCGTGCTGGCCTGGAACGACGACGTCAAACTTGGTGCTGGTCGGCCATTCCTTGTACTCATTCTGCTCGAGATAATACCATTTCGCCTTGAGGATGGTGAAAATGGTCTGCGTCGATGCAGTGGTCGGGAACCCGCCCCACAGCGTCAATATGTCGAGCGTATCGAGGCCCGGGGTTTCAAGCGCGATCTGCGCCGCGATCTCGCCGGTGGTGTACATGTGCGCGACACCCGGAGAAAGCAGCAGGCCCTTCCTGGCGAAGTCGGCGCCCCATTTTTCCTTGCACTCCAGGACCCAGTCCTGCTCTCCGGTGGTATCGAGATAGTGACAGCCTGCTTCCAGACAGGCTTCGACCACGTCGCCACCATAGGAGATGAACGGGCCGACGGTGTTGCAGACCACGGAAGCGCCCTTGAACAGCTTCACCAGGGACGCCTTGTCATGCTTGACGGTGGTGACGTCGAACCGCGCCGTTTCGGTGCCGGGCAGTTTGTCCATGACATCCTTGACGAGCTTTTCGTTGCGGCCGACCGCCGTGAAGGGCACGTTCAGTTCACGCAGGTATTCGCAGATGAGGCGGCCGGTGTAACCAGACGCGCCGTAGACGATGACAGGTTTCTTGTCGCTCATGGAACTACTCTGAAAATCGGGTGAATTGTCTCGGGTTCAAATGGGCGCGAACCTCAGGTTCCCATCCCGCCATCGACCGGCAGCCCAATGCCGGTGATGAACCGCGCGGCATCGGAGCAGAGGAACACGACCGCATCGGCGACTTCCGGCTGCTCGGCCAGCCGCCCGAGCGGTGTCTGTTCGACAACACCGGCGACTGCTGCGGGAACGTCCGGCGCCAGGCCGAGCGCGACGATGTCATTGGCCAGGGCGACGCCCATCGAATTGGCGATCAGTCCCGGATAGACGCAGTTGACGCGCACGCCGTAGCCGAGCTTTCCGGCTTCGACCGCTGCGACGCGGGTCATGCGATCGACTGCCGATTTACTGCCCGAATAGGCGGCGACGGCCGGGAACGCGATCGTCGCGGCGACCGAAGCAATGTTTACGACCGAGCCGCCGTTGCCTGCGGGGCCGCCCGGCCGCATGGCACGAAAGGCATGTTTCATGCCCAGTGCCGTGCCAACGCAATTGATGTTGAACATCCGCAACATGCTGTCGGCATCGATATCGGCCACCAGCGCGGTGACTTCGATGCCCGCATTGTTGACGACGATGTCGAGCCCCCCGATCTGCTTGATGATTTCCGGAATGGCAGCTTCCCAGTCCGTGTCCCTGGTTACGTCCAGATGGACGAAGCCGGTCCTGCCTCCCTTGGCCGCCAATTCCTTGGCGGTCGCCCGGCCAATATCATCCTGAATATCGCCGATCACGACATCGGCACCGGCTGCCGCCAAAGCCGCGGCTATCGCCGCACCGATCGACTGAGCCCCACCGGTAACGAGTGCCTTCCTCCCTTTGAGATCGCCCATGTCAGCACCCACCCGGCCTGGATGGGCTGCGGCCGTCGTTGAAATCTGCACCTCGCATTTTTGAAACCATCAGACTTTTCCTCCCGTGGATCGCTGATCGATACTGAGTATGGAAACGCTGCTTGACATATGTCAAGTTTTCTTTTGACAACTGTCAAGTCTCATCGCTGAACACCCCGGCCCATCAGGAAGAATGATGGATACCCGGAGCACGCGCTCCGCCTCGGCAGGATCGGATCGCTTGCTGCGCGCCCCGGACAGAACCGGTTTGGGTGTTTCTAGAAAAGCTTCATCAGCCGAACGGTACCGATGAAATCGTTGCGGAAACCGCCTTCGGTGTTCAGGTCGGTGCCGATCATTCCCTGCACTTGCAAGGTGGGCGTCAGGAATGTGCTGCCAAACAGGCGCAACTGGTCGGAACGGGTCTTCGTGCCGGCATAGGTGTCATTGACGAAGTCCTTGCCGCCGAAAGTGCCCGAATAACCGAACGAAACATTGGTCGTTGCCGAGAACTGGTAGCGAAGATACGCCTGGACCTGCACGGAGGCATCCCGCGAGAACTCGATCCCGTTTTCGGTATGGTCGGATCGTACGGCGACGTCGAGGGCGCCGTCGAAGAAGAAGCCATTGCCAAGGCCCTGGATCAGGCCGATCTGCGGCGTGAAGGTCCAGGTGCCGGAGCCGATGTTGATTGCCCCCGGTTCGTCCCGGAAAGCACCGGTGGGGAGAGAGACATAGGCCGTGACGCCAAGCGTGGTACCGGTCGGGTCGGCGCTGCTCAGCGGCCATGCGGTGATGCCGAGCGTCAGGTCACCAATGCCGTTCTTCGTCAGCGGTTCAGCCCCTCCGATCCTGGCCTCGGTGGAACCGCCAAACGGCAGGAAGGCCTGCAGTCCGACCGGCACCCCACCAATGCTGGTGTAGTGCAGATATCGTGCGATCCCGATCCCGAGGCCGAGTTTGGAATCCGGCACTTCGCCGACCCCATCCACCTTCAGCTTCGAACTCTGCGAATACTGCCCATAAAGCAACAGCGCATTGGTCCCGTCCGGCAGCACCGTGTAGTCGCCGGGCATGATGTCAATTGCGTTGGCAGGTACGGCAAACAAGACCGATGTCGCAAGCGCGATCGGACTCATCCAGTGACGCGGTCTGGTCATGCTCTCTCCCTCTCCCTCCGGCCGAAGCCGACTTGTCAAGCGTCAAGCAAAAATATTCACTCGTCAAGAAAAATTTTGACAAGTGGATAAAAACGCCGATGAGCTGCGAGCCTGCAGACGTGGAAAGACATCCGGCGCGTCCGCGGCAAGCGTCGGAACGACCGGGGCCATGGGAGAGAAACGGCATGGTTGGCAGAGCGCGGCCGGTCAGGAATCGCCAGCAATCCATCAGGCATGACTGCCGCGGAAGACGACCGCCCGCGTTCGTGCAATGCGGACGCCATATCGCCGCTGCTGCGGAATGTTTCGATCCGCGCTGGATCTGATTGCCCGGCAAAAATCACCGCCGCCACAGACGTGACAGCGGCCTCTGCTCAGCGATGTGACAAACGGCTGGCGGCCTTCAGACGACCAGAGCCACGGCCAATCCCGAAAACGCCAGCAGGAACCCGCATATGTAGATGCGGAACGTGGTCTGATACCGGCCCGCCGCATCCGTGTGGATGCGGTTGTTGAGCATGCGGAACAGCACGATCGTGAACAGCACGGCACTGCCGAAAAGCGCCAGCGCGATGATGAAGTCGGAAGCGCTGTAGAGAGCAGGCGACGACCCATCCGCCTGTGAAGCCCAGTTGGCCAGGAAGGCCAGCAGGAAGCCGAGGACGATGCCGACGGACGTGACCATCGGCTGTCGATAACCGGCAATCTCGCTCTCGAATTCCTTCTTCTGATCTTCCACGCGGATCACCCTTCCTGCGGCTTCAGCCTCACCTTTATCGCGGTTGCTGCTGGGTCGTGCAATGGATTCCGCCACCACCGGCTGCGATGCCGTCAATGTTCAGCTGGATGATTTCGCGATCCGGGAACAAGTCCGACAGCGTGTCGCGTGTCGTTCTGTCCGCACTCCTGTCGCCGAATTCGGGAGCGATCACAGCGCCATTGCAGACGTAGAAGTTGATGTATCCGGCCGCGAACTCCTTGTTTTCGTAGTCTTCCCGTACTCTTGTTGGCCCGGGCAGCGTGACGACCCGCAGCCGCCGCCCCTTGGCGTCCGTCGCCTTCCGCAAAATCTCCAGGTGCCGCCTGGTGACGTCGTGGTCGAACGAATCCGGATCGGTGTCCAAACCGGCCACGACGGTGCCCGCGCCGGCGAAGCGCGCGTAGAAGTCGGTGTGTCCGTCGGTGATGTCCATGCCGGCGATACCAGGAAGCCAGATAATCTTGTCCAGCCCGAGCAGCCGGGACAATTCCTCCTCGCAAGCAGCCTTGCTCAAACCCGGATTCCGGTTGCCGTTGAGGACGCAGCTTTCGGTGATGATGGCCGTTCCCTCGCCGTCCACTTCGATACCGCCACCTTCCAGCACCAGATCCGTTTCCAAGAACCGGGCATCAACCTGTCCCGTGACGAACTCAGCTACCTTGGCATCCCGCGCATGGCTCTGCTTGCCGCCCCAGCCATTGAAATTGAAGCCCACCCCGGCGATCTCGCCCGATCGGTCCTTGACGAAGACCGGACCGGTGTCGCGCATCCACAAATCGTCTATCGGCTGGACGACGAGATTGACCGAAGGGCCGCACAGGCGCGATGCCAGATCATGCTCGTCCTCCCGCACGAGCATGTTCACCGGTTCGTGGGCGGCTATGGCCTTGGCGATGCTCGCCAGATTTTCCTGCACGACCGGCCGCAGCTGCCTGCCCCATATCTTCGTGCTGGGACCGAACGCCATCCAGGTGGCGGCATGAGGTTCCCCTTCCTCCGGCATGCTCCACGCGCTGTCCTTGTCCTCGGCCTGCGCCGGCGTACCCGCCAGCGTTGCTCCAAGGACGCCACCACCAGCAGCCAACAGGGCGCGTGTCATAAACGTTCTGCGTGTGGGCATGACGCTCTCCTCGAGTGGTCGCACACCTGGCAACCGATGTTCGATACCATTGCCTTGCGAACACGAATGCCATGCCTCCGCCCAGACCGACCGAACTGAAAGCGGCAAGGTGCTCTCAAGCTTCCGCCTCGAAGAACTGCGGAAAACTTCGGCGAATGTCAGGCAGATCATCCAGCACCCTGCGCAGATGAAGCTGCATGGTGCTCGCCGCGCCTTCGGCGTCTGCTGCTGCCACCGCCTCTGTCAGGCGGCGGTGGTCTTCGACCAGCACATCCATATGGCCGCTCTGGATCGACAGCTTGCGCAGCCGGTCCATGTGCTTCTTTGCATCGGAAATGAAGCTCCAGACGCTTTCCCGTCCCGCCAGGGCACAGAACAGGCCATGCATGCGCTCGTCGGCCTCGAAGAAAAGCTCGGGGCTGTTCTCGTAGATCGCCAGTTCCTGTTCCTCGATCGCCTGCCTGATGCCGAGCAGGATGCGCCTGTTCGACTGGGCCGCTGCCTCCGCCACAATGGCCATTTCCAGTTTTTCGCGAACGAACTGTGCAGTGCGCACCGCATCGAGGCGGATCGGCGCGATGATGACGCCGGCACGGGCCCGCAGGTCGACCAGGCGCTCCGCACTCAATCTCGAAAGTGCTTCGCGCACCGGCGTACGGCTGACACCCAGCATCTTCGCCAGCGCCTGCTCGCCGACCGGCTCGTTCGGCTTGAGTTCAAGCGAAACAATCTTGTGCGACAGCGTGCGGTAGCAGTGCTCAGCCGCGGAAATCTTGGACTCTTGCGCCAATCCGCCAATCTCCATTCTTTATGTTTTCTTGTATGCAAGAAGGCGAACTGTCAAGCAGCTCGGGTTATCCTGGGTGATAAAGCCCCAGATATCACTCGCTTGACACCATCTCATATTCTTGCATACAAGGATACAAACAGGGAGGAAACCTGTGATTTCGTGTGATTGGGCAAGGTGCAGGACGGGCAGCCGAGGCGGCGTGCATGGCTGAGCTGGTCTTCGACGCGCGCGATATCGTCGGCGAGAGCATCATCTGGTCTTCCGCGGAGAAGGCGCTCTACTGGGTCGACATCGGCGCCAGCCGCATCCATCGGCTGGAACCCGCAAGCGGCCGCCACGACCTCTGGCCGACCCCGGCGATCGTCACATCGATCGGCATGCGCAGCGACGGCGGCTTCATCGTCGGCATGCAGCGCGAGGTCTGCCTATGGTCTCCCGATGGTCGTTTCGAAAGCTTCGCCCTTCCCGAACCGGACCTGCCGGACAACCGCCTCAACGAAGGCAAGGTCGCGCCGGACGGCTCGTTCTGGGTGGCCACCATGCAGAACAACCTGAACCCGGATGGCTCGCCCAAGGACATGGACCGGGCTTCCGGCGCGGTCTACCGCATCGACCCCGACGGGACGGTGAAACAGCTGACCCCCAACGAATACGGCATCTCGAACACGATGGCCTGGACCGACGACGGCGGCTTCCTCTTTGCCGATACCGTCGCCAACGAGATCTACCGTTTCGACCATGACGTCGAAGGCCGGGCAATCGGCAACCGGCGCACGATCGTGTCGGGGTTCGCGCCGGGCCTGCCTGACGGGTCGTGCATGGATGCGGCAGGCACGTTGTGGAACTGTCGTGTCGTCGGCGGTGCCGCCATCGCCAACTTCGACAGCGACGGCCGCCTGCTGCGCATGGTCGACCTGCCCGCCACCTGGCCGACGAGCTGCACCTTCGGCGGAGACGACCTGTCGACGCTCTACGTCACCTCGGCACGCTTCACCATGACCGCGGATCATCTGGCGGCGCATCCGCTCGAGGGTGGGGTGTTCGCAGTCAAACCGGGCGTGCGCGGCCGACCGGAGCAGAAATTCGGTCCGGAACCGCTATCCGCGTCCGTCGAAGAGGAGAATGCATGATGGCCGAATTCAGCGGCAAGAGCATCGTCGTCACCGGCGGCAGCCTGGGCATGGGCCGCGCCTGCGTGGAGCGTTTCGCCAGCGCCGGCGGCAAGGTGCTGATCATCGCCAACGACAAGGCCTCGGTCGACATGGCTGTCGCAGAAATCGGGACGAATGCGGCGGGCTTTGTCGGCGATGTCCGTAAAGCCGATGACATGCGGGCGGCAATCGGCCTCGCTGTCGAAAAGCACGGCGGCGTCGACATTCTGGCCTGCTGTGCCGGCATCCAGCGCTACGGGACGGTGGTGGATACCGCCGAAGATGTCTGGGACGATGTTCTCGACATCAACCTGAAAGGCATCTTCCTCGCTGCGAAATTCGCCATCCCGGAAATGAAGAAGCGCGGCGGCGGTGCCATCGTGGCGATATCATCCGTGCAGTCCTATGCCTCGCAGGCGGGCGTGGCCGCCTATACCGCCAGCAAGGGCGCCATCAACGCGCTGGTGCGGGCGATGGCGCTCGATCATGCACCGGATAACATCACGGTCAACGCGGTCTGTCCGGCTTCGATCGACACGCCGATGCTGCGCTGGGCGGCGGAGCTGTGGAAAGGTGACAGCACCGCCGAAAAGACCCTGGAGGCCTGGGGCAAGGGACACCCGATCGGCCGCGTCGGCAAGGCGTCGGAGGTTGCCGACCTGGTGGCGTTCCTCGCCAGCGACAAGGCGCGCTTCATCACCGGTGCCGACATGAAGATCGACGGCGGCGCCCTTTCGAAACTCGGCATCGTGCTGCCCGAATAGGAGGACAGGGATGAAGCCGTTGCCCGACTTCCGCTCGAAGGATTTCCTCATCGCGCATATGCGCGAGATCATGGATTTCTACCATCCGATCTGCCTGAACCGCCGCGATGGCGGCTACTTCAACGAGTATCGCGACGACGGGTTCATCACCGACACCAGGACCCAGCACATCGTTTCCACCACAAGGTTCATCTTCAACTTTTCCATAGCGGCGGATGTGCTTGGCCGGCACGACTACATCGAGGCCGCCTCGCATGGCGTGAGATATCTGGACGAGGTGCATCGTGATCCGCAGCATGGCGGCTATTTCTGGGTGATGAACGGACGCGAGCCGGCGGACGCAACCAAACATTGCTACGGCCACGCCTTCGTGCTGCTGGCCTACGCTTCGGCGGCCAAGGCCGGGATCGCCGGCGCGAAGGAAAAGATCGCCGAGACCTGGGACCTGCTGGAACGGCGCTTCTGGGAACCGGCGCGCCAGCTCTACAGGGACGAGATCAGCCGTGACTGGTCCGTCGTGTCGCCTTACCGCGGCCAGAACGCCAACATGCACATGACCGAGGCGATGCTTGCCGCCTACGAGACGACCGGTGAGGCACGCTATCTCGATCGGGCCGAGACGCTGGCGAGGCGCATCTGCGTGGAACTCGCCGGCCAGGCGCAAGGCGTGGTCTGGGAGCACTACCACGAAGACTGGTCCGTCGACTGGGATTACAACAGGGACGATCCCAAACACCTGTTCCGTCCCTATGGCTACCTGCCCGGCCACATGACGGAATGGACCAAGCTGCTGCTGATACTCGAACGCCACAGGCAGCGCGACTGGCTCCTGCCCGCTGCCGTCACCCTCTATGAAACGGCACTGGCCAGAAGCGCCGATCTCGAATTCGGCGGCATGCACTACAGCTATGGGCCCGACGGCACGCTGTACGATCTCGACAAGTATCACTGGACGCATTGCGAGACGGTGGCTGCAGCCGCAGGCCTGGCGATGCGCACCGGGAAGGAGCGCTACTGGCAGGACTATGACCGGCTCTGGGGTTACAGCTGGCGGCACCTGATCGACCATCAATATGGCTGCTGGTTCCGCATCCTTTCCCCCGACGGCGTGAAGCGGAGCGACATCAAGAGCCCTCCCGGCAAGACCGACTATCACCCCTTCGGCGCGTGCTGGGAGATTCTGCGCGTGTTGGGAAACGTGACGTAGCGACCGAAACCGCCCCCGCGCGCGCTCCGCGGATATCCGGCTTGAGAACAGGGCGCCAATCAGAACCGGAGGAGAAGAAAATGCTGAGAAAATCGTTGATGGCGCTGGCTCTGGGCATTGCGTTTGCCGCGCCGGCACAGGCCGCCGGCAAGCCGAAATTCGTCTACCTGACGCAAACCGGCATCGACAACAGCTTCTGGCAGTCGATCAAGAAAGGCATGGACGACGCCTGCGCCCAGTTCGATGCAGACTGTCAGCTGCTGTTCACCACGCCCAATGGCGACCTCCAGAAGCATCTGCAGAACCTGGAGACGGTGATCGAGCAGGGTGTCGACGGCATCGTCACCGTCATCGTCAACGACGACCTCTATGACGAGGCCGTGAAGAAGGCGATCGACAAGGGCATCCCGGTCATTAGCGCCAATGTCGACGACACCAAGCGCGGCGACGGCAACGCCCGCCTCGCCTTTGTCGGCCAGGACCTTTTCCAGGCCGGTTATCTGCTGATGCAGGGCCTGTACAAGAAGATCCCTGAAGACCAGCCGGTACATGCCCTTCTCGGCCTGTCCCGTCCGGGCGAAAGCTGGGCGGAAGACCGCATCGGCGGCGCGAAGAAATTCCTGGACGAGGCAAAGGCCGCCAATCCGAACCGCCAGATCACCTATGAGGTGATCGACTCGTCGAACGACATTTCGGTGACCGCGCAGCGCATCTGCCAGTACGTGCAGGGCAAGCCGGAAACCAACGCCTATGTCGATGCCGGCTTCTGGGGTGCCGGTGCCGGCGAATGCCTGCGCGACCTAGGCATCAAGCCGGGCCAGCTCCACATGGCGACGTTCGACCTCGTGCCGGTCGTGCTCGACGAGATGAAGAAGGGCTATGTCGACCTGACGATCGACCAGCAGCCTTATTACCAGGGCTACCTGCCGATCCTGCAGCTGGCCATGATCAAGAAGTTCGGCCTGTCGGCCTTCGACGTGAACACCGGCAAGGCGCTGATCGAACCGAAGGATGTCGAAGCGGTCGAAAAATACGTCCAGATGGGTGTGCGCTGATCGGCCTCCTCGTCAAGACAGCCTCTCGCTGAGGCGGGAGGCCTGGGGCGTTCCGTTTTCGCAGGAACGCGGAAACGCTCCAACTCTTTGTTTTTCATGCAACTCCAGACGAAACCTCCATGCATTTTCCTGGAATTGCACCAGCAAGGTTCGGCTCATGAACGTCAAGCTAAGATCCCTGATGGCGCGTCCCGAGATGGCTGCGCTCGCCATCTTCCTCGTGCTCGTCGTGCTTTTCAGTTTCGTCAATGCCCGGTTCTTCACCACCGGCAACATGACGGTCTATCTGCAACCAATCCCTGAATTGGCGATCGTCGCGATCGGCATGACGATCCTGATCATCGCCGGCGAATTCGACCTGTCCGTCGGGTCCGTGTTCGGCCTGTCGCCCATGGTGACGGTGCTTCTGATGCAGGCCGGCTGGCCGGTGGCGGCGGCGATCCTGATCGGCCTCCTGGTGGCAGCGGCCATCGGCGTCGCCAACGGATTGATGACGCTGCGGCTGAAGATACCTTCCTTCATCGCCACGCTCGGCATGCTGTTCATGGCGCGCAGCATGGCCGTGGTGCTGGCCGGCGGCTTCCCGCCGATTTTCCCGCGCGAGCTGGACGTATCGTGGCTGGTCGGCCGTCTCGACCTCGGCATCGTCACACCGCGCGCTTCACTGCTCTACATGATCGCCATCGCGCTGGCGCTCGGCTTCGTGCTGCGCCGCATGGATTTCGGCCACTGGATCTACGCGACGGGCGGCCAGCCGCAGGCTGCACGCGACATGGGCATCAAGACCGACCGGGTGAAGATGGCCTGTTTCGTGCTCTGCGCGACGCTCGCGGGTTTCGCCGGCATCATCCAGAGCTTCCGCGTCAAGGTGATCGTGCCGAACCTTGGCACCGGGCTTGAGATGCAGGCGATCGCCGCCGCCGTCATCGGCGGGGTCGCGTTGACCGGCGGGGTCGGTTCGATCCTCGGCGCAATCGTCGGCACGCTGCTGATCGCGGTGATCGAGAACATCCTGGTGCTGAGCGGCGTCAACGCCAACTGGTTCATGTTCGCGGTCGGCGCGATGATCGTCATCGCCGTCGTTCTCAACACGCAGACCCGGCTCAAGGCCGAAAGCATGAAGGGGGCGTGAGATGAGCACCATCGCCACCGAAATCGCACCCGTCATCACCGCACAGCCATCGGCCAATCCGATCATCCGATGCAGCAGCCTGCAGAAATGGTACGGCGCGGTGCATGCGCTGAAGGATGTCGACTTCCATGCCGAACGCGGCGAGGTCATCGGCCTGGTCGGCGACAATGGCGCCGGCAAATCGACGCTCATCAAGATCCTGTCGGGCGTGCATACGCAGGACCAGGGCCAGATCTTCATCGAAGGCAGCGAGGTCGCCATCACGGGACCGGAGGTCGCGATGCGTCTCGGCATCGAGACGATCTACCAGTACACGGCGATGGTCCCGGAGATGACGATCGCACAGAACTTCTTCATCGGCCGTGAGCCGCTGAAGTTCGGCCGTCCCGGCCTTGGCGTCGTCGATCGCGACAAGATGCGGCGTGAGTCCATGGAAGGACTGAAAGGTGTCGGCCTGCATCTGCGTGGACCGGATACGCCGGTGAAAGCGCTGTCCGGCGGCCAGCGCCAGGGTGTGGCGATCGCCCGAGCCATGCATTTCCGCTCCAAGGTGCTGATCCTCGATGAGCCGACGAACCATCTCTCGGTCAAGGAAACCAACAAGGTGCTGGATCATGTCGTCGAACTGAAGGCGCAGGGTGTCACCTCCATCTTCATCAGCCACAACCTGCATCACATCCACCCGATCTCCGACCGCATCGTTGCGATGGCACGTGGCCAGAAGGTTCTCGACGTACCGCGCGACGACGTCAGTGTCGAAGAGATGACCCGCATCATCAGCTAGCCGGTGTCTCCCGCCGGCCGCCGGCCGCTGGGGGCAGCGGCCGGCACCCCATTCGAAACGCATGCCAGGAGCTTTCCATGAAGCGGCCAAAGATCACCGACATCCGCGCAACGACCGTCACGGTTCCGCTCGAGGCACCGCTGCGCCATTCCAACGGCGCGCATTGGGGGCGTTTCGTGCGCACCATCGTCGAGATCGAAACCGATGTCGGCATCATTGGCCTTGGCGAGATGGGCGGTGGCGGCGAGAGCGCCGAAGCGGCGTTCCGTGCGCTGAAGCCCTATCTCGTCGGCCACGATCCTTTCGAGCTCGAGCAGCTGCGCTTCGCGATCTGCAATCCAACCGCCAGCCTGTACAACAACCGCACGCAGATGCATGCCGCGATCGAGTTCGCCTGCATCGACATCATCGGCAAGTTCCTGAATGTGCCGGCCTATGACATCCTCGGCGGCAAGATGCGCGACGCGGTGCCTTTTGCCAGCTACATGTTCTTCCGGCTGCCGAACAAGGACACCGGCGAGGGCGAGACACGCACCGCCGACCAGCTGATCGAACAGACCCTGGCGTTGAAGAAGAAATGCGGCTTCACGTCCCACAAGCTGAAAAGCGGCGTCTTCCCGCCCGACTACGAGCTCGAGGTCTATCGCGCCTGGGCCAAGGCTCTGGGTGGTGACAGCGTGCGCTACGACCCTAACGCGGCTTTCAGCGTCGAGGAGGCGATCCGCTTCGCCAAGGGCATCGAGGACCTGAACAACGACTATTACGAGGACCCGACCTGGGGCCTCAACGGGATGCGGCGCGTGCGCGAGAACACGTCGATGGCGCTGGCGACAAACACGGTGGTCATCAATTTCGAGCAGCTGTCGGCCAACATCCTCAATCCCGCGGTCGACGTCATCCTGCTCGACACGACCTTCTGGGGCGGCATCCGGCCCTGCATCAAGGCCGCCGGTGTCTGTGAGACCTTCCAGCTCGGCATCGCCGTCCACTCATCCGGGGAACTCGGCATCCAGCTCGCCACCATGCTGCATCTCGGCGCGGTGGTGCCGAACCTCGTCTTCCATGCAGACGCGCATTACCACCAGCTCGTCGACGACATCATCGTCGGCGGCCCGATGCAGTATGTGAACGGCGCGATCGCGGTGCCGACAAAGCCAGGCCTCGGCGTCGAGATCGACCGCGACAAGCTCGGCAAATATGCCGAACTCTACAAGTCGATCGGCGGCTACCCCTACGACCGCGATCCGTCCCGCCCGGGCTGGTTCTCGGTCGTGCCCAACACCCGCTGGGCGGACCCGAACGACAACCGGGTGGTGGAGTATTGATTGCCGGAGCGTCTGGAAGGTCGCTGGACGCACATCATCACCCGAGAAGGCTTCGTCGTCACTTCACCGGCCGCTTCTCCAGCTTCCGTGCCAAGGTGCGGCGGTGCATGCCGAGCCGGCGCGCGGTCTCCGAGATGTTGAAATCGGTCTCGACCAGCGTCTCGTGGATGCGTTCCCATTCGAGGTTCTTGATCGAGGTCGGGCGCTGCGACAGCGGCACGTCGACATCGCCTTCCGTCTTGCCGAAGGCCGCCTCGATGTCGTCGGTGTTGGCGGGCTTGGCGAGATAGTGGCTGGCACCGAGCTTGATCGCCTCGACGGCCGTCGCGATGCTGGCGAAGCCGGTGAGCACGACGATGCGGATCGACGGGTCGCGTGCATGAAGCGCCTTGACGCATTCGAGGCCCGAGCCGGTGCCGAGCTTCAGGTCCACAACCGCGAATTCAGGCGCGCCCTGTTCGAGAAAGTCGCTGAGAGCCTGCACGCTGTCGCAGACATCGACATGGTAGCCGCGCTTCTCGAAAGAGCGTGCCAACGTGCGCGCAAAGGCAGCATCGTCTTCGACGATTACGAGCGAACGGTCAGATGCCATTTTCATCTCCTGCCGCCAGGGCATCGAGAGGCAATGTCAGCGTGACGCAGGCGCCTCGCCCGGTGTTGCGCGCGGTAACGGTTCCGCCGAGCTTCCTGATCACGTTGACGACCAGGAACAGCCCAAGCCCGCCACCCTCACGCCCCTTGCTCGACATATAGGGCTTTCCGAGCGCCGCGAGTATCTCCTTGTCGAAACCCTTGCCGCGATCGCGCACCATCAGCACCAGGGCCTGCCCCTGCCGCCTTGCCGTGACCCCGACCCATTGCGGCGATGCCTCGAAGGCGTTGTCCAGCACGTTGAAGATGACCTGCTTGAGCGCCGCGTCGGAAACGATCGGTTCGTCCGGTTCGAACTCGTTGTCGTAGTCGAGTTGTGCCGGCGACCTGTGATCGCGCCATTCGGCGACGAGCCCGTCGAGAAAGTCGCGCGCCGTGGTGTGGACGCTGCCCTCGCCGCGAGCCTGGCCGGACGACATCAATATGCCGGAAACGATGCGCTTGCAGCGGTCGAGCTGGGCCTGCATCTCGTCGACATCGCCAAGCAGTTCCGGGTGCCGCGCGATGATGTCGGAATGGCGCCAGTCGCCGAGCAGCACCGAGATGGTGGAGAGCGGGGTACCGAGTTCATGCGCCGCGCCCGAGGCCAGCAGGCCCATGCGAACGATGTGATCCTCCTCGGCCGACTGCTGGCGCAGGTCCGCCAGATAGGCATCGCGTTCGCGCAGGTTGCGGTTGATGCGGGTCATGAACAGCACGATCAGCCCGGCCGCCAGGATGAAGCAGACAAACATGCCGCGGATGTGCAGGTCGAGCAGATCGCCGCCGTGATGCGACATCTCGATCGGCAGGAACACCATCGTCAGAAGCACGAAACAGAGCGAGGCGGCAGCGACGAGCACCCATGTCGACCAGGGCGCCAGCAGAACCGCGCCGAGGGTGATCTGCAGCAGGTACAGCGAAACAAAGGGATTGGAGGCGCCGCCGCTGAGGTAGAGCTGCGCCGTCAGCGCGGTCATGTCGAGCAGCAGCGATGCGAACAGGACGCCGTTCGACACCGGCCTGGCCATGCGCAGGAACAGCAGGCTGGCCAGGTTGAGGCCGACCAGCGACAGCACGACGGCAGCCATCTCCGGCAGCGGCAGGTCGATGCCGAAGCCCCATTCGATGGCCGCGATGGTGATCACCTGTCCGGCGACGGCGAGCCAGCGCAGCTGGATCAACAGAAGAAGGTTCTTCCTGTTGGTGGCGTCCGGATTGAAAATGATCGTCCTCCCCAGAACGTTTCCGCTTTTCGCGGATCCGGTCGGGACGTGTGTCTTCCAGCGTGGCGGCGGCGTCAAGGTCATCGGCGCTTCCGATCGGCGGCGTGATGCCGGCCGCGCAGCAGGACAAAGCCCAATGCAGCCGAAAGCATGGCGGCGAGGCCGAACCATGTCAGCGCATAGACGAGATGGCTGTTGCGGAAGCTGACAACCGTCATGCCGCCGCGCGGCCAGGCATCACCGGCGATCGCATCCGCGTCGACGAAGAAGGGGGCGGCACCGGCAAGGCCGCGCGCGGCAGCGATGGCGGCGACATCGCGCGAATACCAGCGATCATGGTTCGGATCGTTCTCGCGCAGGAAGCCGCCGCCCGGCTCGCTGATGCGCAACAGGCCGGTGACGGTGGTGGTGCCTTCGACGAGGTCGGCCCGCCGTGTGGCAACAGCCTTGCGATCAGGCGGCACGAAACCGCGATTGACCAGGACGATGAAACCCTCGTCGGTCCGGAACGGCGTCATCACCCAGAAGCCCCCGCCCAAAGCCGTCACCGCCTGCGTGAACGTCTCGCGATCGTTGAGATAGGAGCCACTCAGGCGCACTCGGCTGTATTCATGGCTTTGCGCGGCGACCGCGCTCCATTCGGCAGGCCCCGGCACTGCAACCGCCGGCGCATGGATGCGCTGTTCGACACGGGCGATGAGGTCCAGCTTCCATTCCCGCCGCTCGACCTGCCAGATGCCGAGGCCGACCAGGATGGCGATGCAGAGCAGCGAAAGCGCGAGGAGCACGAAACGGATGACGGGCGAGCGGCGAGGGCGGCTGGCCCTCTCCTCTCTCGATCCCCTGCTGCCGACGTTGGTTCCCCCTGCGCCCTCGCCGGCGCTCACGGCATCTCGCTCATTTCGTGCAGCCCAGGCATCATGTTCGTGTTGAGATGATACATCACCCACAGCGAACCGGTGAGCACGATCACCACCACGATGATGGTGAACATCATCGCCAGCATCGACCAGCCGCCTTCCGACGACGAGTTCATGTGCAGGAAGTAGATCATGTGCACGACGATCTGCACGACCGCGAACACCATGATGACGATGGCGGCGGCCTGCTTGTTCTCGATCGCCCCGGTCATCACCAGCCAGAACGGGATCGCCGTCAGGATGACGGACAGGACGAAGCCGGTCAGGTAGCCTTTCAGCGAGGCATGGCCATGGCCCTCGTCATGCGCGTGGTGGACGTCATGCGCTTGGTTGGCATCATGGGTGGCGGCGGCGGTCTCGTGGTTTGCGCTCATCGCAGCATTCCCATCAGATAGACGAAGGTGAAGACGCCGATCCAGATCACGTCGAGGAAGTGCCAGAACATCGAGAGGCACATCAGGCGGCGGCGGTTGGCGGCGATCAGGCCGCGCTGGCTGACCTGGATCATCAGCGTCACCAGCCAGATGATGCCGAAGGTGACATGCAGCCCGTGCGTACCGACCAGCGTGAAGAAGGCCGACAGGAAGCCGCTGCGCTGCGGGGTCGCCCCCTCATGGATCATATGGGCGAATTCGTACAGTTCGATGCCGAGGAAGGCGAGGCCGAACAGGCCGGTCACGGCAAGCCAGGCTTGCGTGGCGGCGACACGGTTCTTCTCCATCGACAGCATGGCGAAGCCATAGGTGATCGACGACAGCAAAAGCATCGTGGTGTTGAGCGCCACCAACGACAGGTCGAACAGGTCCTTTGGCGCCGGACCGGCGGCATAGTTGGTGCCGAGCACGCCATAGACGGCGAACAGGATCGCGAAGATGAGGCAGTCGCTCATCAGGTAGATCCAGAAGCCGAGCATGGTGCTGCCGCCCTCGGCGTGGTCGTGCTCATCCTTCACATAGAAGGTCGGAACGGCTTTTTCGGCGGCCGTTGCCACGACGGCGCTCACGACCGCACCGCCAGAAGCTGGGTTCTCGCCTCTTCCGTGCGGGTGACTTCCTCGGCAGGAATGTGGAAGTCGCGGTGGTAGTTGAAGGTGTGGCCGATTGCCGTCACCAGCAGGGCGAAGAAGCCCACCGCCGCCAGCCACCAGATGTACCAGATCAGCGCGAAGCCGACGATGGTGCTGAGCGCCGCCAGGATGACGCCGGTGCCGGTGTTCTTCGGCATGTGGATCGGGCGATAGCCGGAAAGCGGCCGGCTATAGCCGCGCTTCTTCATGTCCCACCAGGCGTCGTTGTCATGCACGACCGGCGTGAAGGCGAAGTTGTAGGCCGGCGGCGGCGACGAGGTCGACCATTCGAGCGTGCGGCCATCCCAGGGATCGCCGGTGTCGTCGGCGAGCTTCTCGCGCCGCATGATCGAGACGAAGAACTGCAGCAGCATGGCGGCGATGCCGACCGCGATCAGGGCAGCGCCCAGGCCGGCGATGATGAACCAGATCTGCAGCGACGGATCGTCGAACACGCGCATGCGGCGGGTGACGCCCATCAGGCCAAGGATGTAGAGCGGCATGAAGGCGAGCCAGAAACCGACCACCCAGCACCAGAACGACACCTTGCCCCAGAACGGATCGAGCTTAAAGCCGAAGGCCTTCGGCCACCAGTAGGCGATGCCGGCGAACAGGCCGAACAGCACGCCGCCGATGATGACGTTGTGGAAATGCGCGATCAGGAACAGGCTGTTGTGCAGCACGAAGTCGGCCGGCGGAACCGCCAGCAGCACGCCGGTCATGCCGCCGACCGTGAAGGTCAGCATGAAGGCCACCGTCCACATCATCGGCAGGTCGAAGCGGATGCGGCCGCGATACATGGTGAAGAGCCAGTTGAATATCTTGGCGCCCGTCGGGATCGAGATGATCATCGTGGTGATGCCGAAGAACGAGTTGACGCTGGCGCCCGAACCCATGGTGAAGAAGTGGTGCAGCCACACCAGATAGGACAGGACGGTGATGACGACGGTGGCGTAGACCATCGAGGTGTAGCCGAAGAGCCGCTTGCCGGAGAAGGTCGAGGTCACTTCCGAGAAGACGCCGAACAGCGGCAGGATGAGGATGTAGACTTCCGGGTGACCCCATATCCAGATGAGGTTCACATACATCATCGGGTTGCCGCCGAAGTCGTTGGTGAAGAAGTTGGTGCCGACATAGCGGTCGAGCGACAGCAGCGCCAGCACGGCCGTCAGCACCGGGAACGAGGCGACGATCAGCACGTTGGTGCAGAGCGAGGTCCAGGTGAAGACCGGCATCTTCATCAGCGACATGCCGGGTGCGCGCATCTTGACGATGGTGCACACCAGGTTGATGCCCGACAGCGTCGTGCCGACGCCGGCGACCTGCAGCCCCCATATGTAATAGTCGACGCCGACCCACGGACTGTAACCGATGTTGGAGAGCGGCGGATAGGCGAGCCAGCCGGTCTGCGCGAACTCGCCGACGAACAGCGACGCCATCACCAGAACCGCGCCGCCGACCGTCATCCAGAAGCTGAAATTGTTGAGGAACGGGAACGACACGTCGCGCGCGCCGATCTGCAGCGGCACGACATAGTTCATCAGGCCGGTGACCAGCGGCATCGCCACGAAGAAGATCATGATGACGCCGTGCGCGGTGAAGATCTGGTCGTAGTGATGGGCGTTGAGATAGCCCTCGGAACCGTTGAAGGCCATCGCCTGCTGCAGGCGCATCATGATGGCGTCGGCGAAGCCGCGCAGCAGCATGACGATGCCCAGCACCATGTACATGATGCCGATCTTCTTGTGGTCGACCGAGGTGAACCACTCGCGCCACAGATAGCCCCAGAGCCGGAACCAGGTGAGTGTGGCAAGCAGCGCCACACCGCCCAGCGCCACGACCGCGAACGTCGCGACGACGATGGGTTCGTGCAGCGGGAATGCTTCCCAGGTCAGGCGTCCGAAAAGGAATGTGGTTTCCACGTTTTGCGGGACAGCCATGACGTCAAAGCCTTGAAGAAAGTGCGGGGATGTCGACTTGCGACATCACGCCGGGCAGTTCGGGGCGCGTCCACGGCCGGAGCAGGCCGGCACCGCGGAGCGGAGAATGGTCCTTGGGACCAATGGCGTCGTCGCCAGCGGCACGCGCCGCGCGGAACGCTGCTTCGGCTTCCTCGGCCGTGCAGATGGTGGCGACATAGGTTGGCCTGGGCCCGAGGATCGAGCCGCGCCGGGCGAACTTGTCGTATTCGAGCGGCAAGGTGTTGTAGGCGCCCTCGAGGCCGAGCCCACCCTTGGCGTTGATCGACATCATCTCGTTCATGCACATCTTGCCGCGCTCGACACACATGTTGAGGATGGCCTGGTAGAGGTTGGGATCGACCGCGCCGTAGCGGCGTACCGGCTCGTTCTCGCTCGGCCGCTCCAGCTCCAGGTAGTTGGCCCTGTCCAGCGTCTGGCCGGCTGCCTTGGCCTTTGCCACCCACTGGTCGAAACCGGCGTCGGACTGGCCATGGAAATCGAAGCGCATGCCGGAAAAGCCAGCGCCACTGTAGTTCGCCGAGAAGCCCTTGTAGCTGCCCTCGTGGTTGATGACGGCGTGCAGCTTGGTCTCCATGCCGGGCATGGAATAGATCATGCCGGCGAGCGCCGGGATGTAGAAGGAGTTCATCACGCCGGACGAGGTGATGCGGAAATCGATCGGCCTGCCGACCGGTGCAGCCATCTCGTTGACCGTGGCGACACCGTATTCGGGGTAGATGAAAAGCCACTTCCAGTCGAGCGACACGACCTCGACCCTGAGCGGCCGATGCTCTTCGGTCACCGGCTGTCCGGGCGCGATGCGGTCAAGACGGCGGTACGGATCGAGCAGATGGGTGCCGAGCCATGTCAGCGCGCCAAGGCAGATGATGATGAGCAGCGGTGCTGCCCAGATGACGAGCTCCAGCTTGGTGGAGTGATCCCAGTCGGGTGCGTAGGTGGCCGACGCGTTGGACTGGCGGTAGCGCCAGGCAAAGAGCACGATCAGCAGCATCACCGGCACGATGATGATCAGCATCAGCAAGGTCGACACCACCAGCAGGTCGCGCTGCTGCGCGGCAATGTCGCCCGCGGGCGCCAGCACCACGAAATCGCAGCCGCTGAGAATCACCGCCAGTGGCAGGATCAGCAGGCTGGCGAGCCTGCGCCCCAATCTATGCAAAGGGGGTCTGTGTGAAGAGAACCAATGTGTGGACATGAAAGCGTCCGCCCGTCATTGTGCACTGCAAGATAGATGATGGAGTAGCCGAGCCGGACACGGCCACGACATTGGACAATTTGTCCAATCCCCCCGGCGAGTGCGATGCATCAAGATTTTAGGTGCACCGCGGCATGTCTCCGTGGCCGGCAGAGCGGAATGAATTCCGCACTGCCTCTTGGTTTTTTTTGCCGCATGATTCTTGTCCGAAAAGTCTGCAACTTTTTGCTTTGCTGACCTTCGGTTCGGGGTCATGCTTCAGCATTGGGACGGCACCGCAGGGATGACTGAAGCCACACAAGCCGAACGCGACGCGCGCAGCGTATCCGACCACCACGGCGTCAATCCCGGCGACATCGCCGTCGGCGTCGTCATCGGCCGGACGTCCGAGTTCTTCGACTTCTTCGTCTATGCCATCGCCTCGGTGATCGTGTTCCCGAAACTGGTGTTTCCGAACACCGATCCGCTGACGGCGACCGCCTATTCCTTCGCCATCTTCGCGCTCGCCTTCCTGACCAGGCCGCTCGGCACGGTGCTGTTCATGGCCGTCGACCGCCGCTATGGCCGCAGCGCCAAGCTGACCGTCGCGCTGCTGCTGCTCGGCACCTCGACCGTGGCCATCGCCTTCCTGCCAGGCTACGCCACCATCGGCGCGGCCTCGGCCTGGCTGCTGGCGCTGGCGCGCATCGGCCAGGGTATCGCCTGGGGCGGCACCTGGGACGGACTGCCGTCGCTTCTGTCGCTCAACGCGCCCGAGCACAGGCGCGGCCTCTATGCGATGGTGCCGCAGCTCGGTGCCCCGATCGGGCTGATCGTGGCCAGCACGCTGTTCGCCTTCTTCGTCCTCAACCTGTCGGCCGAGGACTTCTTCGGCTGGGGCTGGCGTTATCCGTTCTTCGTCGCCTTCGCCATCAATGTCGTCGCGCTGTTCGCCAGGTTGCGCCTTGTGGTAACGCCGGAATTCACCCGCCTGTTCGAGAACGGCGAACTGCAGCCGACACGTGTCCGCGAGACGCTCAAGGCCGAGGGCCGTGTCGTCGGCATCGGCGCGTTCGTGCCGCTGGCGAGCTTCGCCCTGTTCCATATGGTCACGGTGTTCCCACTGTCCTGGGTCTTCCTGTTCACCAAGGAAGGGCCGGGACGCTTCCTGCTGATCGAGGCGGGCAGCGCGGTGTTCGGCCTGCTGGCGATCGTCGCCTCAGGCCTGATTGCCGACCGCATCGGCAGGCGCTCGCTGCTGTTCAGCACGGCCATCGCCATCGCCGCCTTCAGCGGCTTCGCGCCGCAGCTTCTCGACGGCGGCACCGCAGGCGAAATCGCCTTCATGGTGCTGGGCTTCATCCTGCTCGGCCTGTCCTTCGGCCAGTCCTCCGGCGTGGTGGCATCACGTTTCTCGCGCCGCTATCGCTATACCGGCTCGGCCATCACATCCGACCTCGCCTGGATGTTCGGCGCAGGTTTCGCACCGCTGGCCGCCCTGCTGCTTTCAGCCAATTTCGGCCTGATCTCGGCCGGCGCCTACCTGCTCTCCGGCGCCATCTGCACACTTGTCGCCCTGTGGATCGCCGGACAGGCTATCGACCGCGGCTGGCAGGAGAACCGTTCCGCCGAGTAGCCGACGTGTCGGCGGAGCCGGCGCGGGCTATGCCTGCCCCCCGGCTCCGAGAGCCCCCTCCAGGAACAGCTTCCAGGCCTGACTGAAGTAGCGTTCCTGCTCGGCCGGATCGGAGAACCTGCCTTCTCCCAGCATCTCCGAGATCAGCGGCCTGATGGAGGTCGCATAAAGAAGCTGCTCAGCGATGAAGAGCGTGGCCCCGCGTTTCAAGGCGCCCTCGGCCTGAGCCTGCTTCACGAGCAAGGCAAACCGCTTCATGATCGGATCTTCGATCGTTGACGTCGGCTTTACTCCGCCGAGAGTCACGGCCTCGCCCAACGCGACACGGTTCAGGGCGATCATCTGGGGCCGCAGATTGATCGACAGAAGCGCGCGCGCAAAACGTTTGAGGCGATCCCGGGCATCTCGCGGACCTGCGTCCATCTGCGCATCGAGTTCGGACAGGACCTCAGCCTGCAGCCCCTCCATCAAGGCCTTGAACAATGCGGACTTCGAGGAATAGCGGCGATAGATCGTATCCTTGCCCGCTCCGCAGACCGAGGCCACCTGTTCCATCGTGGTGGCCGCAAAGCCCTGAACCGCAAACAGTTCGGCAGCACTCTCCAATATCCGTCGATTGAGCGCCGCCTGCGCTTCCCTCGAAGGACGGCCACCCTTCGACTTGCCGACAACGGACGATGAGCCCGTTCCCGCAGCAGGTTCCACCGTTCCGGGATTCTTCATCTCAGACTGCGCAGACGCCATGTTCCTGCCTGTACGAGGTTGGTGGGGCCACCGACGTTTATCACCTATCTAGCTTTGCCCGGAAACCAAACGCAACCGTTCCGTTGCGATTGTGCAACAGCAAATAAGTTGAGTGCTACAGTCATGAAATTAAACTGGACGATTACGTCCCGTTTTTGTTATCGGCCATGACAACTCGGGCGAAGGGAAAGAGCGGGGCAAATGGCTTTTGGTGCATGCAGGGCGGCGCTTCTGGGGACGACCTCTCTTTTGGTCCTCTCGGGGGGTGCACTCGCCCAGGAACCGGCGACGCAATTGGAAAAGATCGTCCTGGAAGGACGGTCCGGATCAACCTCGGCCGACCGCATCCTGCAGAAGAACACATCGACCGCGACAAAGACCGGAACGCCGGTTGCGGAAACCCCGCAATCGGTGACGACGATCACCCGCAAGCAGATCGAGGAGCAAAACCCGCGCACGGTCGGCGAGGCGCTGCGCTACACGACCGGCGTGCTGTCGGACCGCGATTCGAATTCCCGCTACGATTCGATCTTCCTGCGCGGCTTCGGCGCCTTCGGCACCGCGACGAGCTACGTCAACTATCTCGACGGGCTGAAGCTGCCGCGCGGACAGGCATTCGCCCAGCCTTCCATCGACCCGTACCTGCTCGACCGGATCGACGTGCTCAAGGGGCCATCGGCGCTTCTCTACGGGCAGGTGAGCCCGGGCGGCCTCGTCAACCAGGCCAGCCGCATGCCGTCGGCGCAACCGTCCAACGAGATCCGCATCGAGGGCGGCACACATGGCCGCGTGCAGAGCGGGCTGACCTCGCGGGGCGCCCTGAACGCGGATGGAACGCTGCAATATGGGTTCAGTGCGGTCGGACGCCTGTCCGGCACCCGCTATGACGATGTCGACGAAAAGCGCCTCGCCATCGCCCCTGCGGTAACCTGGCAACCCGATGCCGACACGACCCTGACGATATCGGGATATTACCAGAACGACCCGGAAGGCGGGTATTTCAATTCGCTCTATCCGGGGTTCCTGGCTCCCCAGGCCTACCGGCCCTACCTCAATTCGAAGCTGAACATCGGTGATCCTTCCTTCGATTCCTTCAAGCGGGAACAATACGGCATCGGCTATCGCCTGGAGCATCGTTTCAACGAGACCGTGACCGTCCGCTCCGCCCTGCGCTATTTCCACGTGGACACGGATTTCAGCTCCCTGCAGATGTCGGGGCCGCTGGGCGCGAACGGGGTCATCCCACGCCATGCCCTGCGCTCGATCGAGGATGTCGGTGGTCTGTCGCTCGACAACCAGGCGGAACTGCATTTCGATACCGCCGCCGTGCAGCACACGCTCCTGACCGGCATCGACCACCAGAATTCAACGAGTGACTGGGAATACCGTTTCGGTGCAGCACCGTCGCTCGATGTGGTCAATCCCATCTACGGCCAGCCGATCGGCCCGCTCGCGACGATCATCAACAACGGGCAGACGCTGCGACAGACCGGCGTCTACGTCCAGGACCAGATGAGCTTTGGCGGTTTCCGTGCGGTGGTCGGCGTGCGCCATGACTGGACGCGGCAGGAGACCGACAACCGGCTGGCGCGGACATCGTCAGAACAATCGAGCGGCGCCACAAGCTATCGCGCCGGCCTGCTCTATCTGTTCGACAACGGCATCGCCCCCTATGTGAGCTATTCCACCTCCTTCGAACCGAATGTCGGCGTCACGGCCAAAGGTGCACCCTTCGTACCGAGCAAGGCACAGCAATACGAGATCGGCGTGAAATACCAGCCTGCCGGGCTCGACGCGCTGTTCACGGTCTCTGCCTTCGATATCCGGCAGCAGGATGCGCTCGTGCCCGACACATTCGGCTTCAATGTCCAGGAAGGCGAAATCCACTCGCGCGGCCTCGAGTTCGAAGCCAGGGGCAATGTCACCGACAACCTCGAACTGATCGGTGCGCTGACCCTGCTCGACACGAAGGTCAGCAAGGCGGCCGTCCCGGCAAATATCGGCAAGCGGCCCCAGGCGGTGCCGGACTATTACGGTTCGCTCTGGGCGAACTACAGCTTCGATGCCGACGCTCTCCAGGGCCTGTCGGTCGGCGGCGGGCTACGCTTCGTCGGCCCGAGCTATGCCGACAATGCCAATGTGGTGAAGGCCGATGGCTACACGCTGGTCGATGCCGCGCTCCGCTATGACTTCGGCGCGAAGAACCCCAACCTCAAGGGGCTGCAGGGCACGCTGAACATCACCAACCTGTTCAACAAGCAGTATTATTCGAGCTGCAGTTCGAACATCTATTGCCAGTATGGCAATGGCCGCGAAGTCCTGGCAGGCCTGAACTACAAATGGTGAGTGTGATCGACAGGCGCATGTTCTGCGGAGGCCTGCTGCTGGGAGGGCTGGCGGCGGCCCTGCCGGCCCGCGCCTCGGAACCGCTCATCGTCACCGACATGGCCGGCCGCAAGGTCCGGCTGCCGGCCACCCCCAGGCGCATCATCCTGCTGGAAGCCCGCGATATCGTCAGCATGTCGCTGCTGCATCCGGATCCGGCCGCGCTCGTCGTGGGCTGGGCAGCCGTCGATCGCATCGACAGCGACGTCGTCAGGGATGGGATCGAGCGTAAGCGTCAAATCCCCGTCGTCGGCAAGCAGACGCCCGACACGATTTCGTTCGAGGGATTGATCAGCCTGACGCCCGACCTTGTCGTGGCCAATCTGTACATGGCCCCACAGGGCGACAAGGACCTTCTGGTCGAGCGCCTGGAGAGCGCCGGTGTTCCCGTCATCTTCAGCGATCTCTCCAGCAACGCGTCCAGCGAGCGGGCCAGAGGGGTGGTTGCCGATTTTCACGAACAGATGCGCATGTGGGGCGAAGTGCTGGGCGCTGCTGACAAGGCGGCCAGCTACACGGCGTTTGTCGACGCGCATCTGACGCGGGTCGTGTCTTGCGTGGCAGGCGCGGCTCCGGTCACCACCTATCTGGAGGTCCAGTCCACCGTCGACGACTGCTGCTGGGCAGCCGGCAGCAAGGTCTGGGGTGAACTGCTCGAACTTGCCGGCGGCAGAACGCTGCCTGGCGTGACCGCGCCCTGGTTCCAGAAGCTCGATCTCGAATATCTCGTGTCGACGCCAAGCGATGTCTACATCGCCTCCGGCGGCGGGTGGTCGGCCGGCGGGCGTCCGTCGATCGGCCCAGGCTTCACGGCCGCGCAAGGCAAAGAGGGCCTGCAACGGCTGATCGCACGGACGGGTTTCGACCAGCTGTCCAGCGTGCGCAACGGACGTGTCCACGGCATCTGGAGCGGGCTTATCTCCATCCCGCCCTTCAACATCCTGTTCGTCGAACAGGCGGCGAAGTGGCTGCTTCCGGAACGGTGCAGCGACATCGACCCGGCGGCGACCCTGGCCGAGATCAACCAGCGTTTCCTCTCCACGCCGATCAGGGGGCCGCTCTGGGCCTCCTTGCGAGATTAGGATCGTGTCGGCTCCCCGCAAACGCCGGTACACGGCAACCGCCGCGACGCCTTTTCCAAAGGTCGAGGCGTTTCTCGAACCCATTCTGGCATCGATCGCGACGCACGACATCACCGTTCAGCAACGCGGCGGCCGCTTCGAATTCCGATCGCCATATGGCTTCGGCTTTCTCGAAGCGACCGCCGGCCAACTGCGCCTGTCGGTTGAAACCGACAACCGCCATGCGCTCAACCGGTTGAAACATGCGCTGGTCGGACCGATCTCCTTCATCGCCGCCGGCGAGGCGTTGCATTTCGAATGGGCCGGCGATGAAGCCGGGCTGACGCCGCTGGAAGACCTGCGCATCCTGCGTGTCAGGCAGACAATGCCGCTTACCCCGCACATGCTGAGGATCGTCTTCGAGGGAGATGATCTTTCCCGTTTCGACCGGAACGACCAGCTCCATTGCCGTCTGATCTTCCAGCCGAAAGAGGTCGCCTCGCCGCAATGGCCGAGCATCGACGACCGCGGTCACATCGTATGGCCGCAGCAGCGCAAGCTCGACACGCGCGTCTACACCATCCGTTCGATCGACGTTCCAAAAGGCGAACTCACCATCGACTTCGCTCTGCACGACCGTGCAGGACCCGCGACGCGGTGGGCCATCGCAGCGTCAGCGGGCGATCTCGTCGGTATTGTCGGTCCCGCCGCCGACGGTCCGAGGCCCGCTGGCTTCTATGTGCTTGCCGGAGACGAGACAGGACTGCCAGGCATCGCTCGTATCCTCGAAAACCTCGACGGCAAGGCCCAAGGCGTCGCGTTTGTCGAGATCGGCGGAACGAGCGAAAAACTGCTGCTTGCCCACCCGGCGGGCATCCAGCTTCGATGGCTCGACCGTCGAGGCGCAGAGCCGGGAACGACACGTCTCCTCATCGATGCGGTCCGCTCGGTGACTTGGCCTTCCGATCGACAGGATTCGTTCTTCTGGGGCGGCTGCGAGCACAAGGCCTTTCGCCAGATCCACCGATACCTGCGCAACGACGTGAACCTGCCGCGCGAACGCCAGGTCTTCTATTCGCACTGGCATCGCACGCTCAGCGAGGAAGATATCATCGCTGCAGGCGCGTCGGCATATCTGCCCGATTGAAGACAAACGAGGCGAGCCGGCGGCCTCTATCAGCCGCCTCAGAACTTGCCGACGACGTTGAGGAACACACCCCTGTCGTCGAGCGTGAGGTCGCGAAGGTCGTCGGAGAACCGGCCGAAATTGTAGCCCACGCCGACCTTGAAGTTCTCCCCGACATGACGGTAGAGCGCGACGAGCGCGCCATAATCGACCGTGTCGGCTTCCGGCATCGCCAGGGCGCGTGCCTCGACCAGCGCATCCCATTGCTTCACGATGTGCAGGTCGGCGCGGACGATGCCGAGATGCGCCGATGACCGTTGCCAGCCATCGTCGATGGCGACGTTGTTGCCGCTGACACGCTCGCGGTACCGCACGTCGCCGATGCGGAAGCCGTATTTGCCGCCGATTGAGAGCCATGGCACGAGATCGTAGGTGAAGTCCGCAGACATTATGTGGCTGCGCTGCAAGGGCCCGAAACGGTCGCCCGTCACGGCGCTGACCTGATCGTTGCCAGGCAGGTCATAGAGCCAGGTGTATTTGAACAGCGCGTTCAGCCTGTCGTTGTCGACGGGGCGGTAGGCGTAACCGAGCGATGCCTCGACATAGTCGCCATCGCGGAAGGAGTTGATGCAGTTGTTGGCGATGATGCTGGCGTCGCAATTGCCCGACGCCGACCAGACGCCCTCCACATTGGCAAGCACGCGCCAGTTCGGATCCGTCTTCCACGACAGGCCGGCAGCGAAGAGATAGGTGTTGACGTCGCCGCGGCCGGTGCTGGAACTGTCGAAGCGGGCCTCGCCGCGCAGGCGGCCGGTAATGCCCGCCTCCTCGTCATTGTAGCCGAGTGACATCGACACCGCCCTGCGGTTGAAACTGTCGCGCCGCTGGTACTGGCCGGTCTCCTTGCCGTTCTGGTCGAGGACGGCATAGATCCCGTCATCCTCGACCCGGCCGGCCTCGAAGGAGGCGTTGACGGTCCACATCGCGTCGGGCGTGTAGATGACGCCATAGGTCTGGTTCAGCGAGCGCCGACTGCCGAACATGTCGTAGCTGTCTTCGGAGAATGCCGACAAGGTGTCGTTGATCTTGCGCTTGACGCCTCCGACGATCTGGCCGCTGTCGCTGCCGATCAGATCGTAGTTGCGATCGAGATCGAAGGCGCGAGTGGGGTCGAGCCTGTAGCCGATGTAATACTGGTCGTCGGCGGTGGGGTTGTATGTGATGGCGGCCAGGCCGCCAACACCATCGGTACCGTAGGAAATCTCGCCGTTGAGGCCGATCTTCTCGGTCAGCTTGTATTCGGTGCCGACGCCGAAGCGGTCGTTGCGGTCGATGTCGCCGGAACGGCTGATCGTTCCCTGGCCGAAGGCATAATACATCTGCTCGCTGTCGGGCCGGTATTCGACACGCACGCCGCCGTCCACCCTGTCCCCATTGTAGCCGGAACGGTAACCCGAACCCCGCGCCCGCAACGGGTCCGACAGTTCGGTATAGGTGACGCCGAACGAAACCTTCCAGTACTCGTCCCACTGCCAGCTCAGCACGCCTTCGCCCTTGCGCTTGGAACGTGACCTCAACGCGGGGTCATCAATGCCCGAAAGCGGCGCGACATAGCGATTGTAGTCGTCGACCCGGTAGTCGTCGTAGGTGACTTTCACCCCGACATCCTTGTTGACGGCGACATCGGCGAAGGCGCCCCAGCTGCGCTCGTTGCCGTCCACCTGCTCGGACAGCGTCGAGAAGCCGTCGTCCTTCTTTTCGAAATAGCCGCCGACGACACCTTTCGGGCCGCCGCCAAACAGCTCGTCCACCGCCGCCTGTCCGCGCATGCGCCAGGCCATCGCCGAATGGTCCCGCGATCCGGTGGAGGGAATGTCCTCGATGGAGAGGCCGCCGTCGACCGAGCGCGAGGTGCCGAACCCCGGCCCCCTGGAATGCGCAACCTCGGCTTCGAGGAAGGTGCGGTCCGACTGGCGCAGCTTGATGTCGGCGCCATAGGCGCGCTGGTGCGCCTCGCCGGTATTCTCGTCCATGCCGGTCACGCCGACGCGGACCTTGTCGTTGATCCAGTGCTGGCCACGGCCGCCATAGACATAGCCGTCGACCTCGCCGACGGCCGGCGTGTATTGGTACTGGGAGATGATGTAGGCCTTGTTGCCGCCGAGCGTCCCGTCGCGCACCGGATCGCTGGTGCCGGTCGTGGCAAAGATCGGCCGCGTCAAAAGCAGCGTGCCCTGCATGTAGTCGAACGAATAGTCGTCGCCGTAGCGCAGGTTGCGCCGTTCCACCACCCGGCCGGTCACGGCATCACGGATCTCGAGCGTGATGGTTTCCGAGCCGATGGTGATGTCCTGGTGCTTCATCCAGTAGAAGGAACCGCTGCCCAGGAATTCATCGCGCTGTGGCAGCGTGTCGGGCTGGGCGGCATAGACGGTGGCCTCGGTCCTGCGTTCGCCGAAGCTTGTCGTCTCCTCCGAACGGTAGACGGCGTTGGCGCCGTAGAGGCCGCGCTCGGAGCGGATGAATTCCGTGCCGGTGATGCTGGTCTTGTAATTGCCCCACATGACATGGCTGTCGCCACGCTGGAGGCGGACATAGAACTTGCCCTTGGTGGGAGCATCTTCGATCGCCGTCGAATCGTCGCCATAGACGGGATAGTAGTCATCGGGATCGAGACGGCGCAGCAACTGGCGCGGATCCTTCGAATCCAGTCCCTTGAACATGTTCTCGAACTTGTCGTTGCCGGTGTCGCCGGCAGCGGTCAGCAGGTATTTGCCCTGGATCTTGCCCTTCAGATAGAAGGCCAGCCGTCCGTTGGTATAGACCTTGTCGTATTCGCCAGGCCGCACGTCCTCGATCTGGGCATCGCCCGAGCGCTTGCCCACGGTGAGGTCGGCGAGCGCGACATAGAACCAGTCATTGTTGGGGATGTTGATCTGGCGGCTGAAATTCAGCGCGCCGGTCTTGGCACCACCACGCACGGCAACATCGACGTCATGTTCGCCGGGCGGCAGGATGCGCTGCACGACGAAGGCCTGCTTCGGATCGACGGGGATCGTCTCGCCCAGCGCCACGACCTGATGGCCGGACGGCACGTTGCGTCCGTACACGGTGACGGCACCACCCCGGATCGGGATATTGCGCAGCGCCGTGCGATCCTCGCCCATGCCCGGCGCGGTCGCCTCGCGCGGCGCCGCCGGCTTCAGGTCGGCATCGGTGCGGGCGATGGTCAGCGGCACCGTCTCGTCGTAGCGGCCTTGCGCGTCGTAGACACGCAACACGTAGAAATAGCCGACTTCCTTGCCGGTGTCGGGGTCACGCTCGTCCGGCATGACCCAGTTCCCCTCGCCATTGATGGCGACGGGGATCACGGCCTGCGCCGGCTCCCCTTCCCGCTTGTTCGTGCGGTAGATACGGATCTCCGACCGGTCGATGAAGGCCGGATAGTTGGCGGTGGCCAGGAAGTCGATGCGCTCGCCAGCCTTGTAGACGCGGCGGATCGGCGTGGTGGAGATGTTGAGGGTGGGGCGGCTCTCCAGCCCGTCATACTTGACCTGGATATCGACGGCGTTGAGTCCGACATCGGCCTTTCGCTGGGCGTCCACCGACTTGCCCGACGGCCGCGGTCCCTTGCGATTGTCCTTGTCTGCCCGAGGACCCGCTTCCTTGCCCTGCTGCGCGGAACTGCGGTCGACCTGCTCTCCGTCGACGCTGATCGAGAACGGGATGTTGCCCTGCTCACCCGGCTTCTCGGCTTCGGTGTTGCTGCCGGGCGCGACCGTCTCGCTGGAACTGTCGTCCAGCACCTTGCCGCGGATGGCGGGTTCGCATCCGCTGTCCAGGCAGGCACTCTGGGCAAGCGCGATACCGCCTGCAGGTATGACGAAGGCACAGCTGGCCAGCAGGAGGCCGGCACGCGCGGCGGCATCGATGCCAGCCTTGCGCAGCCCGGACTGGATGTGGGGGTGGCGGGCTGCTTTCATCGGCCGGTCTCTATGCGTGTTTCGATTTCGAGCCTGTAGCGGCCGTCGACGGCCGACCAACGTTGCGAAATCTCCTTCTCCAGTTGCTGGACGCGGCTGCGGGCGAGCTGCTCGTCGGCACCCGGTTCGATGTAGCTCAGGCGCAGCACCGACTGCTCCCTGGCCAGGACGGCGATCAGCTGATCGAGCCCTTTCTGCCATTTCGGATCGAGTGCGGTGGAGCCGCGCTGGAACGCCTCGTCCTTCAGGTCGAGGCGCACCACCCGGCCGATGCGGGCGCCGAAGTTGAGCTTCGTCATCTTGCCGGCGGTCAGGCGCACCACGCGCGGATTCTCGGTCGTCAGCCGATAGCCGCTGGGCAAGGTGCGTTCATCGAGCTTCATGATGAAGTTGGAGCCGATGCGCTTGTCCGGCAGGTCGGCGCAGGCGACATGAAAGCGCCCGTATTGATCGGTGGTGATCAGGAGCCCCCTGACGGTCACCACGCGCACACCGGGCAGGCCGGGTTCGCCCTCGTCCTGGTAACCATTGCCGTTCTTGTCGTCGAAGACCTTGCCGATGATGTCGCCGCAATCGAACACAGGCTCGGCAACGATCTCGACCCAGGCCGAGGCTTCATCCGACAGCGGGGTGCCGCGTTCGTCGGTTGCCAGCGCCCGGTTGGTGTGCCGGCCCGGGCCGGCCGTGTTCAGCGCCAGCATCTGCAGGCGGATCTGCACCTTGGCATTCGGGCCGAAATTGATGTTCCTGAATATGACCTGGCGGCCGGCGACCTCAGGGATCACCGCGGTGCCGTCGATGGAGGCGGAGCCGAGCACGAAGCGGAAGCCGACAGGGATGGTGTCGACGATCGTTACCGGCCCGACATTGCGCGCTTCGTTATTGGTGGCGGAGATGACGAAGGGCGCCTTTTCGCCGATGCGGATCTGCCTGATCCCTGCCTGCTTGACCAGCGTCAGCGTTCCGGGTTTGCCGGTCGGCAGCGCCACCAGCGCGGTGCTGGCAGGCGAGACGATGCGCGTGCCGGAAGTGCGGTCGCCATTGGCGTAGGCTTCGCCCGTGGCGGTGTTCTTCACGCCGTCTGCTATGCCGGCCGCGGAATCGACGTCGGCGGTGCCCAGCACATAGGTGGCGCTGAACGTTGCCACGGCACCAGGGGTCAGCACGGCGACGCTTGCCGGCGAGAAGGCCGACAGCTTGTTGGCGGCGGGTTTCCCGTTGAAGGTCGGGCCAGCGTCGAGCGGCGCGACATCACGCAGCGTCGCGCTGCCGGTGTTGGTCACCTCATAACGGTAGGTGATCTTGTCGCCTTCGCCACCGACCACGCCGTCGCCATTGTCGTCGCGCAGCGCATCCGCCGTTTTCTTCAGCACCAGCGCCGGCTTGTTGTCGATCGACACGACGGTGGGATCGCTGTCGCCAGGCAATGTGGGGTCATCGGAGGTTGCGGTCACCGGAGGCCCGCTCGGCGGCGTGCCTGTCGCCGTCGCCTGGTTGACGACACGACCGCTGTCGATATCGGCCTGCGTCAGCGCATAGGTGGCCGTGGCGGTGCCGGCGGCACTCGGAGCAAGCGTCGCTGGTGTGACCGCGAGCCCGGCGACGCCGATACGTGCGTCATCGATCTTCAGGTTCGTCAGCGTGACGGTGCCCGTGTTGGTGACAAGGAAGTCGTAGGTCACCGTGTCGCCGCGATCGGTACGACCATTGCCGTTGGCATCGACGATCTTGCCGGCGGTCTTCTTGAACGTCAGGCTCGCAGCCGAGACCAGCGGCGTGGTCACGGCACTGGGCGGGCTGTCTACGGTGCCGCCGGCCGGCGGGGCGCCGCTGGCGGTCGCCTGGTTGACGACGGAGCCATTGTCGAGGTCCGCCTGCTTGATCAGATAGGTTGCCTTGAATGTGGTCGTGTCGACGGCAGCCGGCTGCAGCGTCGCGATCGGGCCGCCGGTGAGCACGATGTCCACCAGCGTGTCGGTGATCTTGACGTTGCGCAGCACGACATTGCCGGTGTTCTCGACCCGGAATGCGTAGACGATGGTATCGCCAACATCCGTGCGCCCGTTGCCGTTGGTGTCCTGCACGGTCGCGGTCTTGACCAGGGTCAGCGTCGGCCGCTGCGTTGCATTCACCGTCCTCGAGGCCGGCGAGGAGGTGATCGCGCCGTCGGTGGCGGTCGCGGTGTTGGTCACCGATCCGGCGTTGAGGTCCGCCTGGGTGACCGTATAGCTGGCCGTGCAGGTCAGCGTCCTGGTCGGCTCCAGCCCCCCGGCCGGCAGGGCCGGGCAAGCGACGGGTGTGATCTTGTTGTCGTCCACCGAGATCGGCTCGGTGATGGTGACATTGCCGCTGTTGGTGACGACGTAGCTGTAGGTGACCACATCGTTGACGGCGGCATAAGGATCACCGGCCGTCACGTTCTTGACCAGCGTCAGGGCCGGAGTCTGCACGGCGGTGACCGTCACCGTGGAAGGCGGCGAGGTGGTGGTGCCGTCGGTGGCGGTCGCGATGTTGGTCACCTTGCCCGCGTTGAGGTCGGCCTGGGTGATGCTGTAACTGGCGGTGCAGGTCAGCGTCTTGTCCGGGTCCAGCCCGCCGGCTGGAAGCGCCGGACAGCTGACCGTGTTCGGTGCGGTGATCTTGTCGTCGGCGACGCTGATCGGGCTGGTGATGGTGGTGTTGCCGCTGTTGGTGACGAGATAGCTGTAGGTCACCACATTGCCGACAGCGGTGTAGCCGTTGCCGGAGGTGGCGGACTTGACCAGCGTCAGGCCGGGCGTGCGCGAGATTGTCGTCGTCGCCGTATCGGTCTTCGATACGGGCGCGCCGCTCGGCGGATTTGCCGTTACCGTGACGGAGTTGACGCGGTCGGTGCCGGCATTGATCTGCGCCTGGTCGACGGCGTAGGTCGTGGTGTAGGTCCAGATCTCGTCGATATCGAGCTTGCCGTTGCCGTTGGTGTCTCCGCTCGGATTGGCAAGCGTTACCGTCGTGCCATTCGGCAGCGTGTCGACCGGGTTCACATTGCTCAGCGAGACGTTGCCGGTGTTCTCGACCGTGATGGTGTAGGTCAGCGTCGCTGGCCCGGTGACCGTCTGGCGGTCGACCTCCTTCTTGACCTGCATCGCCGGTGCCTGGCTGATGGTCGTGGTCGCCGACGCATTGACGGGGGTCGGTGTCTGCTGGCTGGTGACCGAAGCGGTGTTGACCAGGCTGGTGCCGGCCTCGACGTCGGCCTGGCTGACGGCGAAGGTCACCGTGTAGGTCCAAGTCTCGCCGACCTCTAGCACGCTGTTGGTCGAAATGCTTTCGGTGGGCGAACCGACATTGATCGGCCGCGCGCCGGGTGCCAGCGTGTCGGTCACGCTGACACCGGTCAGCGAGACATTGCCGGCATTGTGCACGTCGATGGTGTAGGTCAGCGTGCCGGGTGCCGAAATGGAAGTCTTGTCGACGCGCTTGGCAACGGTCAGCTTCGGCGTCGCACTGATGGTCGTCGTCGCCGAGGAGCTGCCCGACAGTGCCGGGCCGCTCGGCGGATTTGCCGTCACCGTGACGGCGTTGACGCGGTCGGTGCCGGCGTCGATCTGCGCCTGATCGACGGCGTAGGTCGTCGTGTAGGTCCAGGTCTCGCCGACATCGAGCCGGTTGTTGCCGTTGGTGTCACCACTCGGGCTGGCGAGCGTGACGGTCGTGCCGTTCGGCAGCGTATCGACCGGGTTGACACTGCTCAGCGAGACGTTGCCGGTGTTTTCGACCGTGATCGTGTAAGCCAGCGTGCCGGGCGCGGAAATCGACTGGCGGTCGACAGCCTTCTTGACCAGCATGGCGGGCGCCTGGCTGATGGTCGTTGTCGCCGACGCATCGAGCGGGGTCGGTGTCTGCGTGCTGGTGACCGAAGCCGTGTTCACCAGGCTGGTGCCAGCTTCGATGTCGGCCTGCAGGACATCGAAGGTCGCCGTGTAGGTCCAGGTTTCGCCGACATCGAGCACGCCGTTGTTCGACAGGCTCTCGACCGGCGAGCCGGGATCGATCGGCCGGGCGCCGGGCGCCAGCGTATCGGTGATGCTGACACCGGTCAGCGACACGTTGCCGGCGTTGCGCACCTCGATGGTGTAGGTCAGCGTGCCGGGCGCCGAAATCGAGGTCTTGTCGACACGCTTGGCGACGGTCAGCTTCGGCGTCGTGGTGATGGTTGTCGTGGCCGAGGAATTGCCCGACAGCGCCGGCCCGCTCTGCGGGTTTGCCGTGACGGCAACGCTGTTGACGCGGTCGGTGCCGGCGTTGATCTGCGCCTGATCGACGGCATAGGTCGTGGTGTAGGTCCAGGTTTCGCCGACCTCGAGCCTGCCGTTGCCGTTGGTATCACCACTCGGATTGGTGAGCGCGACGGTCGTGCCGTTTGGCAGCGTGTCGACCGGGCTGACATTGCTCAGCGAGACGTTGCCGGTGTTCTTCACCGTGATCGTGTAGTTCAGCGTCGCCGGTCCGGTGATTGTCGTCGGATTGACGGTCTTCACCACCTGCATCGAGCCAGCCTGGCTGATGGTCGTTGTCGCCGACGCATCGACCGGGGTCGGTGTCTGCGTGCTGGTGACCGAAGCCGTGTTGACCAGGCTGGTGCCGGCGTCGATGTCGGCCTGGCCGACGGCGAAGGTCGCCGTGTAGGTCCAGGTCTCGCCGACATCGAGCACGCCGTTGTTCGAGACGCTCTCGACCGGCGAGCCGGGATTGATCGGGCGGGCGCCGGGCGCCAGCGTGTCGGTGACGTTGACACCGGTCAGCGACACATTGCCGGCATTGTGCACCTCGATGGTGTAGGTCAGCGTGCCGGGTGCCGAGATCGCAGCCTTGTCGACACGCTTGTCGACGGTCAGTCTTGGCGCCGTCGCGATCGTCGTCGTGGCGGTATCCGTCTTCGAGACGGACGCACCGCTCGGTGGATCTGCCGTGACCGTGACGGAATTGACGCGGTCGGTGCCGGCATTGATCTGCGCCTGATCGACGGCATAGGTCGTGGTGTAGGTCCAGGTCTCGCCGACATCGAGCCTGCCGTTGCCGTTGGTGTCTCCGCCCGGATTGGCCAGCGTGACGGTCGTGCCGTCCGGCAGCGTGTCGACCGGGCTGACATTGCCCAGCGAGACGTTGCCGGTGTTCTGGACCGTGATGGTGTAGGTCAGCGTGCCTGGTGCGGCGATCGAATGGAGATCGACCACCTTCTCGACCTGCATCGAAGCCGCCTGGCTGATGGTCGTGGTCGCCGACGCATCGGCCGGGGTTGGTGTCTGCGTGCTGGTGACCGAAGCGGTGTTCACCAGGCTGGTTCCGGCATCGATGTCGGCCTGGCCGACGGCAAAGGTCGCCGTGTAGGTCCACGTCTCGCCAACGTCGAGAACGCCGTTGTTCGACACGCTCTCGACCGGCGAGCCGGGATTGATCGGCCGGGCGCCGGGCGCCAGCGTGTCGGTCACGCTGACATTGGTGAGCGACACGTTGCCGGTGTTGCGCACCTCGATGGTGTAGGTCAGCGTGCCGGGTGTCGAAATGGAGGTCTGGTCGACACGCTTGGCGATGGTCAGCTTCGGCGTCGTCGTGATCGTCGTGGTGGCCGAGGAACTGCCCGACAGCGCCGGCCCGCTTGGCGGGGTTGCCGCCACCGTGACGGAATTGACCCGGTCGGTACCGGCATTGATCTGCGCCTGGTCGACGGCATAGGTCGTCGTGTAGGTCCAGGTCTCGCCGATATCGAGCCTGCCATTGTTGTTGGTGTCTCCGACGGGGTTGGCCAGCGTGACAGTCGTGCCGTTCGGCAGCGTATCGACCGGGTTGATGCTGCCCAGAGAGACGTTGCCGGTGTTCCTCACCGTAATCGTGTAGCTCAGCGTCGCGGGCGCAGAGATCGCCGTGGTATCGACGGTCTTGGCAACCGTCATCGACGGCGCCTGACTGATGGTCGTGGTCGCGTCGGCCGTCTTGGGCGTCGGCGTCTCGGTGCTGGTCACCGAAACGGAATTGACCCGGCTCGTGCCGGCCTCGATCTCGGCCTGCGTCACGCTGTAGGTCGTCGTGTAGGTCCAGGTTTCACCGACATCGAGCTTGCCGTCCCCGTTGACGTCTCCGGTCGGGTTGGCGAGCGTGACGGTCGTGCCATTCGGCAGCGTGTCGACCGGCGTCACATTGCTCAGAGCGACATTGCCGGTGTTCTTCACGGTGATCGTGTAGTTCAGCAAGCCGGGCGCGCTGACCGAGGCCTTGTCGACCTTCTTCTCCACGGCGAGCGAATGGAACTGGGTGATGGTCGTCGTTGCCGAATCCTGCGGCGACGGCGTCTGCGTGGTCGTGACCTGGACCGTGTTGACCAGCGTGCCGCCCGCCTCGATCGCGGCCTGGTCGACGGCATAGGTGAAGACGTAGGTCCAGGTTTCGCCGACATTGAGCACGTTGTTGGCCGAGATGCTCTCGGTGGGCGCCGGCAGCACCGCCGGGTCGCCGTTCGGCAGCGTGTCCGTGGGGGTGACGCCGGTCAGCGAGACGTTGCCGGTGTTGGTCAGCACGATGGTGTAGGTCAGCGTACCGGGTGCCGAAATCGTCGCCTTGTCGACGGTCTTCCTGGTCGTGAAGGCGGCATTGCGGACGATCTGGGTATCGGCCCTGCTGCTTGCCGGCGTCGGCGTCTGCGTGGTCGTGACCGAGGCCCTGTTGGTCAGCGTGGTGTTGGTCGGATTGTCGATCGTTGCCTGGTCGACGGGATAGGCAAGGGTGTAGGTCCAGCTTTCGCCGACATCGAGCACAGCGTTGGTCGCGACGCTCTCATTGGGTGGCGGCAGGTTCGCCGGGTCGCCGTTCGGCAGCGTGTCGGTCACGTTCACACCGGTCAGCGTGGTGTTGCCGGTGTTCCTGACGACGATGGTGTAGTTCAGCGTTCCCGGCGCCGAGATGGAGTTCCTGTCGACCGTCTTGGTGATCGACACGCCCGGCGAACGGCGCGTCGGCGGCACGGTCTTGGTATCCGTGCCGGTGACACGCCCGGCCGACGTGTTGCCGGCCGCGGTAACGACATTGCGCAGCGCGGCCTGCTGGTCGATTTCCGCCTGGGTGACGGTGTGGGTGTAGCTCGTGCAGGTCGCGGTGGCACCGGGAGCCAGCGTCTGCGGCGAGCAGTTGAGCGTCGTCGCCGGAGCGCCGTCCAGGCTGTCGGTGACGCTCAGGGCGCTGACGGTGACGTTGCCGGTGTTCTTGACGGAGACACCATAGGTGATCACCTCGCCGGCGTCGGCCGTGCCGTTGACGACAACGGTATCGGCAAGGCTCGCCGTCTTGGTCACGGTCAATTGCCGCGTCTGGGCGATCGGTGTCGTGGTGCTGGAGGAGTTGGTGACAGCCGGACCGGATGGCGGCGTGCCCGTCGCGGTCGCGGTGTTGACGACCTGGCCGGCGTTGATGTCGGCCTGGGTCAGCGTGTAGGTGACGGCGGCACCGCAGGAGGCGGTGGCGCCTGCAGCCAGCGGCGCGACCGGACAGGTGATGGCGCCGCCGAGCATCGGGTCGTTGACCGTCACCGGGTTGAGCGTGACCGTGCCGGTGTTCTTCACCGTGAAGGTGTAGGAAATGGTGTCGCCTTCGTCCGGCCCATTGCCGTCGAGATCATTGATCGCGCTGGCGGTCTTGGTGAGCACGATCGAGCTGGCGCCGGTGATCGGCGTGGTCGTCGTGGATGGCGGACTGGTCACCTCGCCACCGCTTGGCGGCCTGCCGCTGGCGGTCGCGCTGTTGTTGACGGTGCCGGAATCGATGTCGGACTGGATCAGCGTGTAGGTGACGCTTGCCGTCCCGGTGGCGCCGGGCGCCAGCGTCGCCGGTGAAACGGCGAGGTCGGTGACGCCGATGCGCGCGTCGTCGACATTGACCGCGGTCAGCGGCACGTTACCGGTGTTCCTGACCGTGAACGTATAGGTGATCTTGTCGCCGGCATCCTGGCGGCCGGACCCATTGGCATCGACGATCGGACCGGCGCTCTTGGTGATGGTCAGCTTCGGCGCCTGGGTTATCGGCACGGTGGCAGTAGCCGGCGGGCTGGTGACATCGGAGCCGCCTTCCGGCGGCGATCCTGTCGCCGTCGCGGTGTTCACGACCTGGCCGGCCGTGACCTCGGCCTGCGTCAGGGTGTGAGTGCCAGTGCAGGTCGCGACGGCGCCGGGCGTCAGCGTCGTCGGGCTGCAGACGGCGGCGGCGTCCAGCTTGGCATCGTTGATCCGGATGTTGGTCAGCGTCGTGTTGCCGCTGTTGGTCACCGTGAACGTGTAGGGGACCCGGTCGCCGGCATCCTGGGCGCCGCTGCCGTTGGTATCGGCAATCGCGCCCGCGCTCTTGGCGATGGTGATGGCGGGGTTTCGCGGTGCATTGTTGAAGACGCAGGTGATGTCATCGCCGGCGATCGGCCGTATCGTGCCTGTCCGCACTGCGCCGCCGGGCAACACCGTGGGCGAGCCTGCCTTGGCGTTGCTGCATGTCAGCGTCGGCGCGTAGCTGCTCTGCGGGCTGGCGCTGCCGGCGGCCATCGCTTCGGAAATGGTATAGGTGGTGTTGACGGCGATGTTTGAAAGCTGCGCCTGGCCGTTGACCGTCGTGCCGGCTCCCGTCGTGTTGACGTTGACCGGACCGTTGGTGCCGGCGATCGAAAGGGCGAACTGATCGCTCGCCGCCACGCGTGACCCGGCCAGCGTTTTCTGCACCGTGATGCGGGCATCGTCGTCGATGATTGTGTAGGTACCGGTGGCCGAGGCGGTAGCGCCGCAGGATTGCGTGCTGGCAATGGTGTAGCTCGCCGGATTCGGCGTGATCGTCAGCTGGATCGTTTCGTCGGGTTCGATCAGCGTATCGTTGATGATGGCCATGCCGGTGGCGATCGGCTGGGTGCCATCATAGTTTCCGGCTGGAATGGTGACGGTGAATGTGTTTGTCCCGGATGGCGTCGTGTAGTCGGTGCCAAGCGTCGCGGTACCGCCGGTGATCTGGATCTGCACGGACGTCGGTGCACTCAACAGGCCCGCCACGCGCAGCGCCGGCAGGTTGGCGGTGGCGATGCTTTCCAGCCCGGAACTGTTGCCAGGCACGAATTCAAGATAGGGTGTGAGCGATATCTGGATCGCGTCGAGGAAGTTGCCAACGGTCGTTCCGCCAATGGCTTCGAAACCCAGCGTCTGCACACCGGAAGGGCCGGCGAAAGTGTAGGTGCCTGATCGGTTTGCCCAGGTAGCCCCCGAAACCGTTGACGTCGTTATCGTCGTCCGTGCGCCATTGGCCGTTGGCGCGATGTTGAAATTGGCCTGTTCGTTGCCGCCGGAGCGCGAGCGATGGCTGAAGCGGTAAGCAAACTGCTCGCCCGCAACGAGACAGACCGTCTGGTAAAGGCGCGAGGCGCGCTCGGCGTTCAGTTCGGCGAACTGGCTGCCCTCGGCTGCCGTCACGCCTTGAAACGGCGCGCGCCACAATTCGATCAGCGCGCCGGAAGCCGCCGAAGGCGACGTGCAGTTTCCGCTGCCCTGTACACTTGGATGTGTCGTCGACCAGCCGGGAACCGTGCCATCCGTGACCTGGACATAACATCCGTTCGCCGCATTGGAAGGCGTGAGAACGGGCTGCTCGAACCCCTCATTGATGATGCTGCGCTGCACCTGCGCCTGGGAAGGCACAACAAACATCATGACGGAAATCAGTGCGAGGAAACAGGAAAAGACTCCGAGAACCGACCGTCTTCCGCAGAATTTCCCTGGAGGTACCCTCTGGGCGGCCTCGCCCAGTTCCGGGAATTCAATTTTCTCGCACCGAAATTCCAAATACTTCCCCCGATCTCGAATATTAGAAATAGCGAATAGATTACCCTCCCGCAGAGAGACACCCCTGCAGGCTCAAAGAAACCGATGACAAATATGACGAAACTCTAATATTGAATTATTTTATTATTCAAAGGCACTAATATTCGAATCAAAATACTCATTAATTGGACGTTTGTATAAAACGTGTTCTATTTTACAATCTAATCTCGCGGCTCTTTCAACCGAAGACAGCCCGATGTTGCATTCCAGCAACAACAGGTTGCATCGCAAGGCACTACAACCCGATCTCTCGTGGCACACGTTGAAATGCCGGCGCCGGATGGGTGATGCCGTGTGTGCAAAGGTTTTCACATTCCGTTTGACATGGATGTCCGGCGCAGTTTCACGCTGCGGGCCAGCAGTCCGATTTCCAGGATTCATGTTTCCGGGGTGGCTGCGATCACAAGACATGACGCCAAGACCACCTGCGCACCGAAGTACGCGTGCAGCGCGAACGCCAGGCTTTCCACCCCACTGGCCTTGCAGGCCCAGCAAGGAAGAGAGCGTTGCCGCGGGCGCTCCGGATTGAAGGAGGCTGTCACGCACCGGCGCCGGGTCGAGAACGACCGATGCTTCGTACAGCCGGCGCAATCGGCTCAAAGCCGCGCAAAAGGGGATTATTTCCCTTTTGAATTAATGTTTCAGCTTTCGGAAGTTCCGTTTCTCGGCTAGGCAAGTGGTGGGCAGCAAGGGGACAATCATGGCCGAAGACAACAAGGTTTCCAACGATCTGGTGACTGAACTTACCGCAGCGATCGTGGGTGCATATGTCACCAAGAATCCGGTTCCGGTATCCGATCTGCCTGGCGTCATCGCCAGCGTGGCAGACAGCATCGGAAGGCTGGGACAAGCTCAGGCAGAGGCCGCGCCGGAACCTCAGAAGCCGGCAATCTCGATCCGGAAATCGCTCACCCACGATTATCTGATCAGCCTCGAGGATGGCCAGCAGTATCGCACCTTGAAGCGCCATCTGGGCAAGCTCGGTCTCACCCCGGAGGAGTACCGCGCGAAATGGGGGCTTCCCGTCGACTATCCGATGGTTGCGCCGGCCTATGCCGCCAAGCGCTCGGAACTGGCCAAGAAACTCGGTCTCGGCAGGAAGCCCGGAACCAAGCGCGGGCGGGGCAAGGCCAAGAGCTGAGCCGCGCTCGCGGCACGGTTCGAAATTCGCACCCGTCCACCGGATATGCGATTTCTCCAGCGTCCCGTTTCTAACCAGCCGACGGCCAGTTGCGTTTGCCGGCACTCGCCTGAGCGCCGCCGAAGCTCGAAGGACGTGCGGTGTCTGCGGATGGCAATGTCTCGCGGATGCGTCGGTGATCGGAACCAGGCCGGAACAAAGGCCGCTCGGTTGTCGAAGTTGCCGCGGGCGGGTAAGCTGGCCTATCACGACCTTGGGCTTTGATCTGCTGATGACGCAGCATTTCTCACCAAAGGCTGCGGAGAAATGAAAACTGTCTTCAATATGAGTGGTTCTCGAAACCAGAGCTGAACCCATCTTGGCGTATTCGCCCTGTTGTTGGCATGGAGGACGACAATTGGCGAACCAAGACAACAAAGGCCGATACCCCACCGACTGGCTGCCGATTGCGAAGCTGGTGCTGATCGGCACTGCCATCTGCATCGGCGTTTCGGCGATCTTCAACTATCTGCTGCTGTTCGGCTCGTTCACCAGCCTCCAGAGGACGGTCATCACCGCATTTGCTGTCCCCGTCGTCATCGGGGTGCCTGTCTTCACGCTGCTCAGTCTGAAGATCGAAGAGATTCGCCGGCTCCGGAAAGACCTGACACATTCGGCCAGCCACGACAGGACGACAAATTTCTATCACGCCGACGTGTTTTCCTCGCTTGTTGATCGCCGCGTGCGTGCGCCGATGGGGCCGACGCGTCCGAAGGGCGCGCTTCTGGTGGTCGATGCCGGCCAGTTGCGAGCCACGGCAAAGCAATATGGGTTCGAATGGGCCAATGAGGCGCTGAGGCAGATCGCGACGACGATCCGCGCGTCGGTGCGCAAGGAGGATTTCGTTGGCAGGCTAGGTGAAACGGAGTTTGGCATCTTCCTGCATCATGCCAGCGAAGAGGAAGCCCGGGACGTCGGCCAACGCATCCGCAATGAAGTCGCCAAGGTCTATTTCGCACAGCAGGGCAAGGCCATCGAGCTGGCCGTGCAGGTCGGCGGGATTTCCTTCGAGGACGCCACGACCGTCACCGAACTGCTGCGTGTTGCCGACAAGCAGCTCGAATCCGCCAAGCGCCAGTCGGGCGGCCTGGAAATCAAAAGGCTGATCATCGACAGCTAGCGCAGTTGATCAGCCCGGGCAGCTCGTCGCTCCCCACACAGAATCGAGATCTCACGAGAAAAGCCCGCGTGACCGCCCGGGCTTTTTGCATTTGGCCAAGCGCCTGCGCGGCTGCGCGCAATGGGCAGAAACTCCGATCTCGCCAGCCTTTCGCCATATCGGAAGCCTGACTACGCGATCATCGCACTCATATCGCCGCCTCGAGGCTTTTTGATTTTTTGATCAAACATACTTTACAGCGCCTTTTGGCTTCGCCTACAGTCGGTAGCAAGTATTCCGCCGCGAGGTGGAAGAACCCGCGAGCCGCCAGGGTCGCCAAGCCGCGCTGGCAGTCCGGCGCAACCGGCTTCCCAGCCAGGAGATTGAAGATGCGTCGCGTCGCCAAGCGGATATCGCAGACATCCGCCAAAAGCTTCGGCATGTATGACAAGGCAGCACGCCTTGCCGGCGAGGACCTCATTCATCTCGAGGTCGGCAGGCCATATGCCGACACGCCCGCCCATATCAAGCAGGCGACGATCGCGGCGCTCAATGCGGGCAAGGTCCACTATTCCGATCCGCGCGGCACGCGCGAGCTGCGCGAAACCCTGGCCGCCAAGCTGAACGCACGCAACGCCATCGACGCAGACCCGCAGGATGTACTGGTCACCAACGGGGTCACCCACGCCGCCTTTGTCGCCTTCATGGCGATGTTCGATCCCGGCGACGAGGTCATCCTGCTGCAGCCGCATTATCCGCAGCATGTCGGCAAGATCGAGCTGGCTGGTGCGGTGCCGGTGTTTGCGACGCTCGACGCAAAGGACAACTACACCATCCACGCCACGGCGATCGAGGCCAGGATCACCCCTCGCACCCGTGCGATCGTTCTGGTCAACCCGTCGAACCCGACCGGACGCGTCTACAGCCGCGCCGAGCTCCAGGTGCTCGCCGATGTGGCGATACGCCATGACCTCATCGTCATCGCCGACGAAGTCTACGAGGATATCGTCTATGACGGCGCCCGGCACATCAGCATTGCCGCGCTGGACGGCATGCGGGACCGCACGGTGACGATGTTCGCCTTCACCAAGTCCTATGCCATGGACGGCTGGCGGATCGGCTATCTCGCGGCACCACAGTGGCTGATGCCGGCGCTGCTCAAGATCGCCATGAACGACGTCACCCACGTCAACACCTTCGTCCAGGATGGCGCCCGCGCCGCGATCGAAGGACCGGAAGCCGTGCTCGAAGGGCTCGTCGCGGAGGACCGCAGCAAGCGCGACTTCGTGGTGCGTTCGCTCAACCAGATGCCCGGCGTGCGCTGCGCGCTGCCGCAAGGCACGATCTATGCCTTCCCCGACATCAGCGAGACGGGTATCCCGTCGCAGGAACTCGCCGACAGGATCCTGCGGGAAGCTCATGTCGTGGTCGAGGCGGGAAGTTTCTACGGCGAGGCCGGCGAAGGCCATCTGCGCATCTGCTTCGGTTCGGAATCGACCGAGCGGCTGGAGGAAGGAATGAAGCGGCTGACGGCCTTTTTCAACGGCCTGTGATGGCAAGGCCGACGCGCAAGGCAAGATAATTTCGGGCAAGATTCCAGATTGATCCGTCTTTGCCGGTCCGGGGCTTGGCCGTGCGCGCCTTCCTCACCGCGCAGCAGGTGAGATCAGGCCCGGGCAGCGACGGTCATGCGCGCTCACCCCATGCAGGCCGGGTGCTTTATCGAAATCCCAGATCGCATCTGCCAGCGCATGCTCGTGTGGTCCGATCACGACGATGGTCTCATCCTTCGAACCGCTTGACATTTATTCTGCCACTCATATTGTTAGTTTATCTAATTATTAGATTTCCTAAGTTTTGGCATGCCCGGCCGAATTCAAGCGAACAATCCCGGAAATCGCACCCTTTCCTAGAGGTCTCAACAGCCTCAATTCGATCAGCCAACACCTGTCCAGAACGAGGCATGACCATGAGCGATGAGCTGGTTGCCGACAACGAGGCGCAGATCCGGCAACAGATCGAAGCCTGGGCCGCGGCGGTGCGGCGCAAGGACATGGCCGCGATCCTGCGCGACCATGCCGATGATTTTGTCATGTTCGACGTGCCGCCGCCGCTGTCGTGCACCGGCCTCGAAGCCTACCGGGCGACCTGGCCGTTGTTCTTCGAGGCTTCGCCCACGCCTCCGGTGTTCGACATTCGCGAACTCGACATCACCGCAGGCTCCGACGTCGCTTTTGCCGTTGCCCTGATGCGCTGCGTCGTCATCGAGAACGGGCAGGCGAGCGACCTGGATTTCCGCCTGACCATCGGTTTGCGCAAGATAGGGGGCAGATGGCTTTTCGTGCACGAACATCATTCAATTCCGGCGGTCAGCTAGGGTGTTTCCGCCTTTCTTCGAATCGCGGAAACACTCCAGCTCTTTGTTCTTGCGCAAATCCGGACGCAAAACGGCTGACACTTGCTGGAATTGCCCTGCCGCGGCGGCGCGATACCAGGGGCTTATCGCGCACGGACAGCCAGTTGCCCGGGCGTCCTGCCGACGAAGCGCTGCAACGATCGCGTCATGTGCGCCTGATCGGAATAACCAGCGATGTCGACGGCATCGAGGATCGACACACCCGCCGAGAGCAGATCGACCGTGCGCTCCGCCCGCTCGATCTGGCGTACCGTGCCATAGGTCAATCCGGTGGCACGCAGGAAACGCCGTTGCACCGACCGTTCGGTGATGGCGACAGGCTGGCGCTGCAGCGTCTGCTGCACGACCGGATCGCGGACCAGCGCACCGTCGCGCACGAGGTGTTCGACGAAATCGAAGGCATTGTCGAAGTTCGGGATTTCCCAGCTTCTTCCAGCAAAGACTACCCTGCTTGCCGAAACGACGTCCAGTTCGCGCCCGACATTGACCAGTGCGTCGAGCGCGACGGCGGGCATGAATGCACCGAGCTTGAACTCGATGCCGAGGAACTCCGCGTCCTGCGGTATTCCGGTCACGCTCGTCGTCGTCTCCGGTCCGCGCACGACCGTCATCGGCCGGCCATTCGAGGGCTTGACGACCACGATCTGCCAGTGCGGCAGCGCCACCGACAGCATGTTCTCTTCGGGCACGCTCCACGTCCGCCAGATTCGTTCGACGAAGTCCGACCGCTCCGTGCGGCTTTCAACCGAGAATATCCTGGTTGCCCACTCCATCGCCCGAACCTACTCCGCCCGCCGACGGGCTGCAAAGCGGCGCATGCATCCGCCTGTCCGCTTGGAGGCTATTCCTCGCTGTCGCTTTCTTTCAAGACCCTGCCCCCAGGTCATCGTAGCTCTTGCCCACATTCAACAGGAGACGATCATGACCAGCAAAATCATCGCAACCCAATACATCTCCGTCGACGGCGTCATCCAGGACCCCGTCGGCATGGAGGGTTCCGGCCTGGGCGACTGGACCGGCCCTTTCAGCCGTGGACCCAAGGGAGACCGGTTCAAACATCAGGAGCTGATGAATGCCGAGGCGCTCATCCTGGGCCGGGTGACCTATGACGGCTTTGCCGCCGTCTGGCCGACGGTCAACGACCCCGAGGGTTTTGCCGAGCGCATCAACGCCATGCCCAAATTCGTGGCCAGCACCACGCTGAAAACCGCCGGCTGGAACAATTCCACGCTGATTGCCGGCGACCTCATCGACGCGGCGAAGTCAATCAAGGCCCAGGCAAAGGGCGATGTCCTGATCTATGGGAGCGCTTCGATCATCCATCAGCTGGCTCCGCATGGCCTGATCGACGAATACCGCCTGATGGTGTACCCGACCGTGCTGGGGCGTGGCATCCGTCTGTTTCCCGAAAACCACGCGCAGAGACTTGCACTGGTCGAGAACGAACAATTCGGCGACGGCATCGCCCTGCTGCGATACGTCAAGGCATAGCTCCACCGCCTCGACGGGACCCGAGGAACGGCGCCGCGTGATCACGGACCATGATCGCGCCGGTTCCGGCTGCGATCAGGCCCTGGTGAGATCGCCGGGAAGTGCCGAGGCGGTCAGTCCCGCGATGAACTGCGGCAGATCGGAAACCGCGATCGACAGGACGGGCTCGTCAATGCCCGGCCTGAAGATCTCGACGGTACTGACCTCCGTCGTCGATGCTTCGGGATCGACGACGCCAATGATCGTCCAGTTCTTGTGTCGGGTGTTCGCGAAATGATCGAACATGTCGGACATCGGGCGTCTCCCGGGTAAGGGTAGTTGCAACGGAGCTACGGCAGCAAAAGGGCCAAAGTGGGGTTGATCCATCGTCGCAAACGGCAGCGGGAATCTCGGCAGGGCCGATGTGATTGGATCAAAGGGGAGAGAAGCTGGCGCACCGCTCCGGGTGATGATGATAACTACGCCTACGCTATAGCTCTCTAAGGGGCTTGCCGCTTCGGACCCCATCGATTGGGTTCGTTCCACTGCCCTAAATAGTCTCCAAAGTTTCTACTGCATTTCTCCGGGACGGTGAATCAATCCGGCGAACCCATCCTTGAAACCTACCTCCGAGTTTGCAGCCGAGATTTACGTGATGGGCGTCAAAGAGGCGTGGCACCGAAAGGGCGTCGGCCTATCCCTGATCGCGGCAGCAAAGAAGCATGCAGCAGATCACGGCTTCCGTTTTCTAACTGTGAAGACAATTGCCGCCTCCAAAGAGGATGCTAACTACGCCGCGACCCGCGCGTTTTATGAGTCCGTTGGCTTCCTGCCCGTTGAAGAGTTTCCGACACTTTGGGATATCAGCAATCCTTGCCTTCTGATGATCCAGCCACTGAAGTTGTGTTGCTAAGTCCCAACTGATCTGCCACTAGAAATCGTGCCAACGAGCGGCCTCGACGAGAAGCTTCGCGACCTGGTCATTGAGCTCTTCACCGTTTTCGCCGTTGGACATCACCACGTAGCCATGCCTGTGCGCCGGGTTTGCGGTGTAGATTGCCCGAAATCCCCAATTGGCTCCGGCATGATCAATCAGCCCGGTTTTCGAGACGAACGTTCCAAGCCCCGCAGCCTTCACAACGGGCTTGATCATTTCCGCGGCAATCGGTCGTGGCAACAGCGCATTTGGCGCATTTTCGAGCGACTGCAGAATAGCACATACCGCCAAAGCCATATCGGTTGGGGTAGTCCAAAACCCGGCAGCCGCGAGTTCTGGGTAGATGTGATAGTCCCCGACCACGGTTCTACCTGCTGCATCGTGTCCTGAGGCGAGGTCGGCCGCATCCGGTGGCTGGTGCATGCTAGAGTTGGACATGCCCAAGGGTTTTAGAACGCGGCGGTCGAGCGCAGCAGCATAGGGAAGCTTGGCCACGTCAGAGACGAGTTTCTGCAAAACCGTCACGCCACCTCCTGAATATGAAAAGCGCGTTCCGGGTTTCCACTGCACTCGTACCGGAGGGGAATTGGCGGGAGCGGTGCCGTCAAGAACAGCTGGAAGATCGGGCAACAGTTTTGATCGCTCATAGCCCTCAAAACCATGAACATTCACGCCACCAGAATGCGACAACAGCATTCGGATCGTCACCTCGGAGGCATCCTTGTGCCCCCTTAGCTGCCATCCCTGGAGGTGATCGTTGACGCGATCATCCAGATTGAGAAGGCCATCTCTTACCAGTGTAAGAACGCATAACGCGTTGATCGTTTTGCTAAGGGAAGCCGCTTGAAAACGGGTTGTGGCCGCGATCGCCTCACCGGAAACCGTCGATTTCACGCCGAGCATTCCGGTTTCCCAGATCTCACCCTCCGAAAACAACGACCATGACAGTCCGGGAACCGATAGCCGCTTCATTTCCGAACCAATGGCGGCTTCCCTTAGACTAAGCTGGAAAGCGAAGGTCGATCTGGGCAGCAATACCGTCGCGGCACCGGAAAGCGCACTTGTCAGTAGCTCTCGTCGCCTGATTGATCTGATCGTCATAGGTTCAGGACAAATCTAACAAGGGAAACGCGCTCAGAACGCTTGGCTCCACGACTGACGCCGCAGGATGCAGATAACTTCGGTCCAATTCTCTGATGCTCGCAACACCCAGCAGAGTCATGCATCGGACGATCTCATCCTCGATCAGCTCGAGCATCCGAACGATTGCGGATTGTCCTCCTGCAGCCAAGGCGTAGCACTGCATGCGGCCGAGTCCCACAAGGTCGGCACCAATCGCTAACGCCTTAACGATGTCCGCACCTCGGCAAAAGCCGCCGTCGACCATTACCTTGGCGTTGCCAGCTGCCGCATCTACGATCTCCGGAAGGACATCCATTGTTCCGCGACCGTGATCAAGTTGACGACCTCCGTGGTTCGACAAGTAGATCCAGTCCACACCGTGATCGATCGCGATCCGGGTATCCTCGACAGTCGCGATACCCTTGAGAACCAGCGGAACATCGTAGCTCTCCTTGATCAGCTTCGCGGTCTTCCAGTCGAGACCCGCCTGAAAAGCGTGCCAAGACTGCTTTGCTAATCCTGCAATGCGGTATCTATTGGTAATGTCACGATCACGTCGGGCAAGGATCGCAGTGTCGACGGTCAGGCAAATCGCTTCGCAACCGCAGATGATCGCGCGGTCGATATATTCGCGGACAAAAGTGTCATCGCCTCTGACATAAAGCTGGGCCAGCCGAAGCGCTGAGGGAGCCGCTTCGGCCACCGCTTCAAGCGGAGTACAGCCTGAACTGAGCATATGCCCTACCCCGAAAGCCTCTGCGGCCGATGCAACGGTGGCGCCTCCGCCAACCCCAAACAGGTCCAAAGGACCAGTTGGCGCCAGGAACACCGGAAGGCGGAGCGTGCGACCGAAATGCCCAACAGAAGCGTCCACAGCGCTGACATTGCGCAGCACACGAGGTTTGAATGCAATGGTGTCGATCGCTAAACGATTGCGCTTGAGCGTCGTCTCTGTTTCCGATCCGCCAATCAGGCTTTCCCATTTTTCCTTGGGCAGCACCTGGTGTGCCTTCGCAACGATCTCGTGCAGACTTTCGAACTCTTCCGATGCCGGCCGAGCCATATCATTGCACCTCCAGGCCACCTTCCACTGCGCGGGGATCGCGGCCCACATCACAGTGATCATGAGGTAGGGTTACCAACGGCAACCAGAAGACCCTCATTTGAAATTTACTCAAGCGTTAGCTGCTTTGTCATATCGACGGTGTTCAAGAGTATGGTTTCGTGCGGATAGATTCGCACCTCCATCCATCCACGCGACGCGTAGAATCTCCGAGATTTCACATTGGGTTCAAGGCAGCGTAGACGGCCAACAGTGAACCCGCGCGTTGCGATTTCGCGCTCCAGATCCGCTAAGAGAGCCGTTCCCGCACCACGACCTTGAAGGCGATCCGTGATCAAGCCAAGACCGATGCGGAGCGCACCCAAGTTGCGCTCGAAGGTGGGAATAGTCAGGCGATTACGCAAGACATGCTGGAGAGCTTCACACAAGCCGCGCGCGAGGGGTTGCGGTTTGAGGGAGGGGGATATCGGCGAGACTATCTGCGTGCCCTGGCGCAACACATTGAAGTGGCCGATACGGAAATTCGCATCAAGGGATCAAAATCAGAACTTCTGCGAGCGCTTGTCGCCGCACCAACGCAGAATCGGCGGGAATTTGAGGTTCATAGTTCTGTACTGAAGTGGCGCACCCGACAGGATTCGAACCTGTGACCCCTGCCTTCGGAGGGCAGTACTCTATCCAGCTGAGCTACGGGTGCTTCCGGGATCGCGAGATCCAGAAACGAACCAGCCCGTTGGAGCCGGTCATCGGCTTCATAGACGAAGCCGTGTCCTGCTTCAATGCAGAAATGGAGAAGGTATCCTTTCGGTTCAGGTATCGCCGCTCAGGTGTGTTGCTATTGGACGGCCGCGTTTTGTTTGACCCGTGAAGACGGCCGGACGGCGCGCTTGGGTTCTGGCAACGCCTTTTGGCCCACATGCACATCGTGGATGTCGGCCACCAGCAAACGGATCGTTTCCTGCAGGCTGGATGGCAGCGCCGAGAATTCCTGCCACATCTTCCAGTCCGACGGGTCGAGCCCGGCAATGCCGTCTCTTGCGGCGCTGCCGCCTCTGCGCACGCGGGTGACGAGGTTTGCCTGCCGCGCATGCTCGGAGAAGAAATAGTCGATCGGCACGCCGAGATATGCAGCACAGCGCTGCAGCATGGCCGGAGAGATGCGGTTGCGCCCGCGTTCGTATTTCTGCAGCTGCTGGTAGGAGACGCCGATATGGGTGGCCAGTTCCATCTGGGTGACGTTGCGGAGCTGGCGCAGGGCCAGCAGTCGCGCCGCGATGTCAGCGGTTTCCGTTTGATGCATCTGCTTCCCCTTCGGTGAATATCCCGGCGCCCCGGCGAGGCGTGTCATCGGCTCAGCGTCAGATAGAGTTTCGGCAAAAGGTCGGTCAGCCGCTCGACCGCCGCGATGGTGATGGCGTTGCGCTGGCCGAAGATGCGGCCGAGATAGGAGTCCGCGTTCGAATCCAGGCCGACACAGAATGTGTCGATGCCGAAACGATTGAGATGGTGCACAGCCTTGCGGGAATCCTCGACCAGATACTGGCGGTCCTCGACGTCGATGTCCGACGGCTCACCGTCGGTGACGACCAGCAGCAGGCGACGGTAGCTGCGCTCGCGGGCGAGGTCGGCGCCGGCATGGCGCATGGCGGCGCCGATGCGCGTGGAGAGCCCGCTCTCCAGGCCGTCCAGCCGCGCATCGACCAGACCGTCATAACCCCGGTTGAAGTCCTTGATGCGGAGATAACGCACATCGTCACGCTTGTCGGAACAGAAGGCTGCGATGGCGAAGGGATCGCCCAGTCCCGCCATCGCCCTGGCCAGCAGGGACGCCGACTGGCGCTCGACATCCAGCACCGTTCGCGTCGAGCCGCGCACCTTCTCGGCCGTCGACTGCGAAATGTCGAGCAGCAGCAACACCGACAGGTCGCGGCTGCGCCGCTCGTAGCGGCCATGGATGCGGTGGTCGGCCGCCTCGCCGATGCGGCGGGCGACCGTCGCCTCGATGCAGGCGTCCATGTCGAGAAACTCGCCCTCCGGCTGGCGGCGCAGGCGTTCGGCACGACTGACCCGCGCGGAGCGGATCAGCGCCGCCACCCGCGCGACGAGGTCGGCATGCTCTTCGGCAAGCCGCGCGGCCGGGCCATTGGCGACGGCTTTCGGCGCGTATTCCTTGACCGAGGTCCATTCGGGCTGCTCGCGCCCGGTGACATAGTCATATTCGGGATAACGCGCGACGAGCACGCCGTCCTGCGCCTGCTCGATCACCTCGACGCGACCGCCGGTGTCGCCCATTTCGGTTTCGGTACGATCGGGCGGACGGCGGTCGTCCTGCTCTTGCCGGATACGCGTCGAGGACAGCACCTGCTCGGCCTCCGACGACTGCTGCTGGTCGTCGTCGCCGAAATCCCAGAGGCCGAGATTGTCGTCGCGATAGGGCGGTTGCACGACATAGTTCTTCGGATCGAACTGCACGCGCATCTGGCCGAGATCATTGCCGAGCAGGTCGCCAATGCGGCGGCTTACCTGCTGGCTGCCCCAATAGCCCTCGGCCTCGAAGAAAGCACGACGCCCCTTCTCCACCCACGGATCAGGATCGTCATGAGCCGGATCGGCGAGCGCCCGGGCCAGTCGCGTGAACAGGCCCGGCGCGGTGGCGGTGCCGGATGCTTCCGCTACATGGAAGGGTGTGAAAAGGCGACGGAGACCGGGAAGCTCGCGCATCGCCAGTTGCTCCACCCTGGCGTCCTCGATCAGCGACACCAGCGCGATCTGCGCCGGCTTCAGCCCGCCGACCGGGAAGCGCTCGTGCGAGAATTTCAAGTGGGCACCGATATGGGCGACGGCTGCACGGTAGAGTTTCTCGCTGTCGTTTCCCGAGAAACCAGGATAGGCCGCGGGCAGCCGGACGACGCTGCCGTCGAAGCCCGGCCGGCGCCTGGCCTGCTCCGGCGCATTGGCCGGCGTCTCGCGCATCGGCGGTGTCTCGCCCCACAGGGCGGCCAGATAAGGTTTCAGCCTCGGCTCAAGGTCGAGGAAGCCGGCCTCGCCGCTTTCGCGCAGCAGCCAGCGCCGCGCATTGGGATCTTCCAGCGTGAAGAAGCGCAGGCGCCGCTCCGGCTCGCCATTGGTCGAGCGCAGGCCGATCCTGATCCAGGAGGCCAGCGCACGCACGTCGAGGCGCGCGGTGAGGCTGGCCGTCTGGTCGAGCAGCGCGCCTGCCGATTCCGGCGCCTGGTCGCCGACCTGTTCGATGAGCCGCAGCCATTCCTGCAGTGCGGCCGCATCGTTGTAGCGTTTTGCCGCGACGATCGCGGCGGCCGGCGCCAGCGAGGCCGCGCGACGGCCGGCCCGGATCGCCAGGCCCGACACGATGGCTGCCAGCGCGATCGCTGCCTGCGGCGAAGCCAGGCGCGCCAATTCGGGCGAATGCCTCAGATAGCTGTCGGTGACGACATCGCCATAACCGGCCCCGACGAGGCGGCGACAAACGTCACCCCAGGTGACGTAGAGATCGCCCGGGAAGGCAGCCCGGATGGCCTCGTCCGATTGCATCGTGCTGCTCGTCTTCTGCTCAGCGCCCATCGCCGTCAAAGACAGGCAGCGATCGCGGCGGTGAGCGCGTCGCGCATGTCGGCATCGTCGGTGATCGGCAGCACCAGCGCCACTTCGCAGGCCTGGTCGAGGGCGATGCCGCCGGCGACGAGATGGCCGGCATTGATCAGCATGCGCGTCGAGGCGCCCTCCTCCAGCCCATGTCCTTTCAGATTGCGCGAGCGCTGCGCGATGCGCACCAGCGTTTCGGCGACAGGCCGCTTGACGCCGGCTTCCGATGCCACGATCTCCGCCTCGATCGCGGCATCGGGATAGGTGAAGGCGATCGCCGCGAAACGCTGCTTGGTCGATTCCTTCAGGTCCTTGAGCACGCTCTGGTAGCCGGGGTTGTAGGAGATGACGAGCTGGAAGTCGGGATGCGCCTTCAAGACCTCGTTCTTCTTTTCCAACGGCAGGATGCGGCGGTCGTCGGTCAGCGAGTGGATGACGACGGTGGTGTCCTGCCGTGCCTCGACGATCTCGTCGAGATAGCAGATGGCGCCGGAACGCACGGCGAGCGTCAGCGGGCCGTCATGCCAGACGGTGCCGTCTGCATCGAGAAGATAGCGCCCGACAAGATCGGAAGCGGTCATGTCTTCATGGCAGGAAACGGTGACCAGCGGGCGTTTCAGCCGCCAGGCCATGTGCTCAACGAAACGGGTCTTGCCGCAACCGGTCGGCCCCTTGAGCATGACCGGCATGCGCGCGCCATAGGCAGCCTCGAACAGCGCGACCTCGTGCCCGACGGAGCGGTAGTAGGGTTCCTGGTCGATCCTGAAATCGTCGAGCGCGGGATCGTGTGCCGATTTGGCGCCGCTGGTGCTGTGCATTTCCAACCTCGATGCAATTGCCGTTCATGTCCTCTCGCCTGCTCGCTTTCTCGAGCCCTGGCAGAGTGAGCCCACGGCAAAGCCACCGCGAGCGAAGAGCCGGTGAATGGAGAAATCAGGTCAAACGTGCCGCGGCCCCCGGCGCATGACCCCGAAAATCGGAACCGATTTTCGGAAAGGATCATGCGCCCACCCAACGTGCTGGAGCGTCCTTTGCGCGTCCAAGAGGATGCGCGGGGCTCCAGGTGGCCGCGACACGTCGGTGGCCACGCCGTTCAGCGATGCGCCGCCACCTTGTTCGGGATGCCCTCGATCGGGCTTTCAGGCGTGCCGACCGTCTGGCGGGTCATCGCCTCGACCTTTTCGCGCGTGCCTTCCGGATCGGTGATCCACTGATGGTAGAAGTTGTACGGGCACGCCGCGTGGCCGCGGGTGTCGTCGCCGGAATTGATCAGGCCGGTGTAACCGCGGTGCAGCAGCTTGAAGAGGTGGTTCTGCGACTGCATGTTGCGGCGGGCGTCGCGCAGCAGCGAGGTCGACAGCTGCGCATACTGGATGCCGTTCTCCTCGGTGCCGCATTCGCCGAGCGTGCGGCCGTCGAAGCCGATGATCGCCGAATGGCCGAAATAGGAATAGACGCCGTCGAAGCCCGCGGCATTGGCAACCGCGACATAGACGTTGTTGGCCCAGGCCATCGACTTCGAGATCAGCACCTGCTGTTCCTTAGCCGGATACATATAACCCTGGCAGCGGATGATCAGCTCGGCCCCGCGCATGGCGCAGTCGCGCCAGATTTCGGGATAGTTGCCGTCGTCGCAGATGATGAGCGAGATCTTCAGGCCCTTGGGGCCGTCGGAGACATAGGTGCAGTCGCCGGGGTACCAGCCTTCGATCGGCACCCAAGGCATGATCTTGCGGTACTTCTGTACGATCTCGCCCTTGTCGTTCATCAGGATCAGCGTGTTGTAGGGCGCCTTGTTGGGGTGCTCTTCATGGCGCTCGCCGGTCAGCGAGAACACGCCCCAGACCCGCGCCTTCTTGCACGCCTCGGCGAAGATCCTGGTCTCCTCACCCGGAATGGCCGAGGCGGTCTCGTACATCTCCTTCTGGTCGTACATGATGCCGTGCGTGGAATATTCCGGGAAGATCACCAGATCCATGCCGGGCAGGCCGCGCTTCATGCCTTCCACCATGTCGGCGATCTTGCGGGCATTGGCGAGCACTTCTTCACGCGTATGCAGCCGCGGCATCTTGTAGTTGACGACGGCAACACCGACGGTGTCGTTGCTGCTCGAAATATCGCCATGGTACATTTTTCAGTCTCCTCCTGTGGTTGCTGAACTTTTGTCGAAGCACGTGCTCCGGGTATCTAGACGACGAGATGTTTGTGGATGAGGTCGTCGCTTAGCTCGGTGATGGCGCCGCCGACGGCGACGCTGCCGCGATTGAGGATCGCGAAATGTTTGGAGGCGCGGCGGGCAAAGGCGATGTTCTGCTCGACCAGCACGATGGTCAGCCCCTGCTTGCGGTTGAGGTCGATCAGCACGTCCTCGATCTGCTCGACGATGTTGGGCTGGATGCCTTCAGTCGGCTCGTCGAGCAGCATCACCTTGGGTTCCGACAGCAGCGCCCGCGCGATCGCCAGTTGCTGCTGCTGGCCGCCGGAGAGGTTGCCGCCGCGGCGATTGAGGAATTCCTTGAGGATCGGAAACAGGTCGAGCACCCATTCGGCGATGCGGCCACCGCCACCCTTTGCCGCAAAGGTGCCGACCATCAGGTTCTCGCGCACGGTGAAGCCGGGCAGGATACCGCGCCCCTGCGGCACATAGCCGAGACCCGCCAGCGCGCGCGCATGGGTGGGCCTGGTCACCAGTTCCTCGCCGTCGAGGCGGATCGAACCGGAAGTGCGGCTCATCAGGCCGAGCATGGTGCGCAGCAGCGTGGTCTTGCCGACGCCGTTGCGGCCGAGCACGGAAAAGAAGTCGCCGTTCTCCACCGTCATCGACACCGACTGCAGGGCTCGGCTGCGGCCATAGAAGCCGTCGACATTGGCAAGCTCAAGCATGGCCGATCCCTCCCGAACCGAGATAGGCGTCGCGTACCGCCTGATTGCCTTCGATGTCGGTGATGCTGCCTTCGGCGAGCAGCTTGCCCTGGTGCATCACCGAGATGGTCTGGGCGATGTCGCGCACGAAGCCCATGTCGTGCTCAACGACGATCAGCGTGTGGCGACCGCCGAGCCGGTTGAAGAGCTGCGCCGTCTTCTTCGTCTCCTGAGCCGTCATGCCGGCGGTCGGCTCATCCATCAGGATCAGCGACGGGTCCTGCGCCAGGATCAGCGCGATCTCCAGCCATTGCGTCTGGCCATGCGACAGGTGCGCGGCCGGCGTGTCGAGCTCGTCCTCGAGCCCGACCAGTTCGGCCAGCCGTTCGATGTCTTCGGTGTCGCCGCCTTGGCCGAAGGTCGCCAGATTCGCGAGCACGCCTGGCTGCTTCGAGTGGCCTATGTGCAGATTGTCACGCACGCTGAGCGCCCGGAACACGCTGGGCACCTGGAACTTGCGGCCGATGCCGGCGCGCGCGATGGCGTGTTCGCTGAGCCTGTGGATGGGCTTGCCCTTGAACACGATCTCGCCGCCGGACAGACGGGTCTTGCCGCAGATCAGATCGAGTGCAGTGGTCTTGCCGGCGCCGTTCGGGCCGATCAGGCAGCGCAGTTCGCCGGCGCGGACCTTGAGGCAGAGATCCGACACGGCCCGGAAGCCGCTGAACGACACGCTGGCATTTTCGACAACGAGTTGATTTTCGGTGCTCATCGCGTGCTCTCGATCTGACGGCCGTTTGGCATGGGTTCTGTGTGCTGCACCGGCTTCGGCACCGGCGCAGGCCGCTGCCGTTCGAAGCGCCTGGCGAGACTGGCGAAGGCGCCTGCGATGCCTTGCGGCAGGAACAGCACGACGAGCACGAACAGCAGGCCCATGATCAGGGTCCAGGTGTCGAGGAAGGTTTCCGATTCCGACAAGGCACCCTGCACACCGGTGACGATGAGCGCGCCGAGCATGGCGCCAAGCAGGCTCTGGCGGCCGCCGACCGCGACCCAGATGACGACCGAAAGCGAAAGCGGCACGCCGAGGAAGGTCGGCGATGCGAACTCCATGACGATGGTGTAGAGCATGCCGGCAAGGCCTGCGATCGCCGCCGAAATCGAGAAGATGAAGATCTTGTAGAGCGCGACGTCGTAGCCGAAGAAGCGGACACGGTCCTCCTCGTCCCGGATCGCCTGCACGATCAGCCCCGCCTTGCTCCTGGTGATGGCGAGTGCCAGGAACAGGGTTATCGTCAGGCAGATCGCAACGAGGTAATAGCTCGATGAGCCATAGGCATCGAAGGTGATGCCGGCGATGTCGAACTGGCCGAGATCAGTGATTCCGTTGAAGCCGCCGGTGTAGGCCTGCTGGTCGATGATGACCAATTGCACCACCACCATGGCGGCGAGCGTTATGATGGCGGCGTAGACGCCTGTCACCCGGCCCTTGAAGACGAACCAGCCAAGCAGCGCCGCGACGCCGGCGGGAAGCAGGATGCCGGCGAGCACGCCGAACAGCGGCGAATAGAACGGTGTCCAGAACCAGGGCAGTTCGGTGACGTTGTTCCAGACCATGAAGTCGGGAAGACCGTCGGCGCCGGTGTGCACCGGAACGGTCTTGAGCTTCAGCATCATCGCCATACAGTAGGAGCCGATGCCGAAGGTCATCGCCTGGCCGAGGTTCAGGATGCCCCCATAACCCCAGGACAGGCTGAGCGAGACGGCCAGCATGCCGAAGACGAGATAGCGGGCATATTTGTTGAGCAGGAAGGCATCCTGCAAAAACATCGGCACCAGCAGGATGGCCAAACACACCGCCGCGTAGAGCGCGATTTCGGTCTTCGTTCTGGCTAGCACTCTGTTGTTTCCCTGGCTGGACATGATCGTCTTCTCAGGCGCGCAGGCGGGCGGTGAACAGGCCCTGCGGCCGGAAGCGGATGAGAACGACGATGGCGAGCAGCACCAGCGCCTTTGCGATCGTGTCGTTGGAATAGAAAGCAAGGTAACCCGACAATTCGCCGAGAATGCCGGAGCTGGCCAGCGTGCCCATCAGGCTCTGCGTGCCGCCGAGCACCACCACCATGAAGGCGTCGACGACATAGGTGGTGCCCATCTCGGGCGACACGCTCTTCAAGGGCGATACCAGCGCACCGGCAAGACCGGCCATGCCGGCGCCGTAAGCGAAGGTCGAGCGATAGATGCGGCCGGCATTGATGCCGAAGGAGGAGGCGACCGCACGGTTCTGGGTGATGGCGCGCAGCTTCAGGCCAAAACTGGTGTAGCGGTAGATACCCCAGGTCAGCGCGAACAGGCCGAGCGACAGGAACAGGATGAACAGGCGATAGGCGGAGTCGGTCGCGCCGAGAATGTTGACGCTCTGCGACAGCGATTCCGGCATCTGCACGTAGCGCAGCTCGCCGCCAGCGGTCAGGCGGATCGCCTGCTGTGCCATGACGCCGATACCCCAGGTGGCGAGGATGGTGTCGAGCGGCCGGTCATAGAGATGGCGGATGACCAGCGCCTCGATGAGCCAGCCGAACAGGGCGAGCAGCAGGAAAATCGGTACCAGGCTCGCCAGCAGGCCGAGCCCGAATTGCGTCTGCAGGAACCAGGCCGCGTAGGCGCCGAGCATGACGAACTCGCCATGGGCAAGGTTTATGACGCCGGTGACGCCGTAGATGATGGCGAGGCCGAGCGCGACCAACAGCAGGATGGAGCCGATGCTCAGGCCCGTCATGATCTGGGAAACGAAGATTTCCATGTCGCCGCTTCTTCCGGGAAAGAGGGGACGGTGGCGGTCTGGAGTCCGCCACCGATTGCTTCAAGTGCGCATCGCGCTTTCCGAAAATCGGAACCGATTTTCAGGCCGATGCGCTGGCGATCAGCTCTGCTTGAGGCCTTCCGCCGTGCAGTGCTGGTTGGGATAGGCTTTGTAAGGTGAAGGCTCGAGCCAGTTGGCCGACTGCTTCAGGATCTTGAACTGGCCATCGGCCTGGCACTGGCCGATCTTCGGCCACAGCCAGCTGTGCAGGTTCTCCGGCTCGATGCGTACCTTGCCCTGCGGCGCGACCAGTTCCTGGCCCTTCACCGCTTCGCGGATGGCGGTGGGCGAGATGTCGGAGCCGGCCAGTTTCTCGACCGCCTGCTTGAACAGGTAGATCTGGAAATAGGACGGTTCGGACACGAAGTGGGTGACCTTGTCGCCGCCCCAGCGCTTCTTGTAGGCGTCGACGAATTTGTGGTTCTCGGGCGAGTCCCACACCATGAAGTAAGGCGCCGAGGTGAAGTGGCCGGCAGCCGCCTCGCCGCCCATTGCCGCCACCTCGTTTTCGGAAGTGGTGAGGCTGGCCATCGGCATCTTCTCGGGATCGAGACCGGCTGCATGGTACTGGCGGTGCAGCGCCACGACGGAATCGCCGACAACGGTGGAGAAGATGACGTTCGGCTTCTCGGCCTTCAGCTTGTTGATGACGGACGAGAACTCGGAATGGCCAAGCGGCACATATTCCTCGGCGACCACCTCGGCGCCGAGCTCGGCCAGCAGCTTCTTGCAGTAGTTGTTCTCTTCCTTAGGATAGATGTAATTCGAGCCGATCAGGTACCAGCGCTTGCCAAACTTCTCGACCAGCCATGGCACGAAGTCGTCCTGCTGCTGGTTCGGCACGGCGCCGGTGTAGATGACGTTCTTCGAGCATTCGCGGCCCTCATAGAGGGTCGGGTACCAGTAGAGATTGTTCTGCTTCTCGAACACCGGCAGCACCGCCTTGCGGCTGGCCGAGGTGTAGGAGCCGAACACCGAGACGCATTTGTCGGACAGCACCAGCTTGCGGGCCTTTTCGGCGAAGGTCGCCGGATCGGAAGCCGGGTCCTCGACCACCGGCACGAGCTTCCTGCCGTTGATGCCGCCGGCGGCATTGATCTCCTCGATGGCCATGATCGTCGCCTTGTTGAGCGACTCCTCGATGATGGCGGTGGTGCCGGTGAGCGAGAACAGCACACCCACCTTGATCTCGCCGTCGGCGGCATAGGCCAGCGACGAATTCTTGCTCCAGATATGCGGAAACCCGACGAGGGACACGGTGCCGAAAGCGGCGGTGGCCTTCAGAAAACTGCGACGATTGCTTTTCACCTTCTTCTCCCCTGAAAACAAAAAGGCCCCGAAGCGAGCTGCCGAAGCAGACCGTTTCGAGGCCGTATTGCCCTGTTGTTTTTCGCGGCAGCGACGCCGCTGCGAACCCTTCATGGGCTCGCTAGAGTAAGGTCGTACGCAACAAAAAACCCCACGTCCCGCTTCCGCGAAAGTCGTGAGGTTCCGTTACCTTTATTTCGCCGGCAGCGTCGTTGCTGCCGATACCCGAACGCTAGCCAAGAAGTTCGTAGGAGTCAATGATGGCACTGGCCACCGCGCCGATCGTCACCCGCCGCTCCATCGCCTGGCGCCGGAGGTAGTTGTAGGCCTCTTCCTCGCTGACATTCTTTAGCCGCATAAGCAACGACTTCGCCCGTTCGACGCTGCGCATGGTGCGCAGGCTTTCGTCCAGCTTTTCGATGCGCCCGCGTAGCCGGCGCTCATAGAGGAAATGCCCGCGCGCCAGCGCCAGGGTCGACTGCACCGAGCGCGGCGTCACCGGATAGTGCAGCACACCATGGGCCGCGCAATTGTGCAGCAGGTTGAGATCGAGCATGCCTGCGCCCGGATCGATGACCACCAGCGCCGAGGCCGGCTCGCCGGGGATCCAGGGCAGGCGCTGCGGCAGGTCTGGCGAAAGCACGCAGAAGACGACGTCGTACTGCGCCGGTATCTGCGAGGGCATCGGCCATTCGTGGTGCACGTCGCAGCGCAGGCGCTGCAGTTCGCGGATCAGCCGCTCGCCGTCGTCGTTGCGGTCGACGATGACGGCAACCTTGAGGTTCCAGAACGAACGCGACGATGGCGGGCCGGAAGGCGCGTCGCGGCCGCCCGCATCCTTCTTGGTGCCTGCGCCCTGCCGTTCGCGGGCAAATCTTGCGATGTCGATGGTTTCCTGCATTGTCTCCTCCCCGCCGCCCTATGCGAGCTCGAGATTTTTCTGGCCAAGGCTGCGCCCGTAACCCAGCAGATAAGGGTCCGACAGGACGCAGGATGGCGATTCATAGACAAGGTCGAACTGGCCCTGCCGGTTGGCGCGGCCGATGCGCGTCCAAAGATCGGCATGGCCCCAGATCGGGTTGATGGCGACATCGCCCTGCGGCGCCTCGAACTCCGACCCCATCACCGATGCGCGCAGGATCTCGGTGTCCATCGAGTTGGTCTGCTCCAGCGTCTTGGCAAAGGCGTTGACCTGGAAATAGGAAGCCTCCAGGCACATGTTGGTCGACTCGTCGTCGCCGTAGCGCTTCTTGTAATCGCGCACGAAGGATGAGTTGCGCTCGTTGCCGACACCCTGGAAATAGGGCGCCGCGGTGATGTGCCCCTCGCCGACATCATAACCCATGGCGCGGATCTCGGCCTCCGTCGTGGTCAGGCTGGCGATCGGCATGACCTTCGGGTCGAGCCCGAGATCGGCATAGGCCTGGTAGAGATAGACCGTGCCGTCGCCGACGACGGTGGAGAAGATGACGTCGGGTTGCGCGCGCTTGACGTCACGCATCACCGGCAGGAATTCCTCCCGCGAGGCGCCCATGCGCACATAGGATTCACCGACGACCGTGCCGCCGCTGTTACGGATCAGCTCGCGCATGATGCGGTTGGATTCGCGCGGATAGATGTAGTCGGCTCCGATGAAATAGAAACGGGTGCCGTAGCGCTCCATCAGGATGCGGCAGAGCTCGACGCTGTTCTGGTTCGGCGTCGCCCCGGTGTAGATGACATTGGGCGAGAACTCGAACCCCTCATAAAGCGTCGGATACCACAGCAGGCCATTCAGCCTTTCGACCACCGGCAGCACCGCCTTGCGGCTGGACGAGGTGTAGCAGCCGAAAATGGTCGAAACACCATCCTCGACCATCAGCTTCTTGGCGTAGCGGCCGAAGGCGCTCGCCTCGGAGCCGGGATCGTAGACGACCGGCTCGAGCGGCCGACCGTTGACGCCGCCGGCAGCGTTGATTTCTTCGATCGCCGTCAGCGTGCCTCGCAGCTGCGTCTCCTCGATCACGGCCATGAAGCCGGTGCGCGAAAAGAGGACGCCGACGCGCCACGGTTCGGAGGTATTGCTTGATCTCGTCAATATACGCTCCCACGATTCCCCAGTGCCGCTTGTTTGTTTTTGCTGTATGCCGCGGCCGGCCGCGCAGCTTGAGGCCGGCCGCGTTGCGGGTCAACTGGCCAGAAGTTCCTTCAGCTTGCCGTCGAGGAACTTGACGTCGTTCGGGCTGGTTCCCGGACCGCCGGCGAAATGGCCCCAGACGGATTCGAACGGCAGGAATTTGGCGTTCGGCATGTTGGCCACTTCGAACTCGCTGTCTTCCGGAGGGAAGTAGAGGTCGGTGCGTCCAGGCATGACGAAGGCCTTGGCCTTGATGGCCTTGAGCGCCTTCTTGAAGTCGCCCTTGTAGAGCTCGTTGTCGCTGATGTCGCCATTCTGCCAGGTCCACAGCATCGTCAGCAGGTTGTTGGCGTCCTTGGGCAGGAAGAAGCCTTCCCAGAACGAGACCAGGAAATCCTCCAGCGAGGAATGGCCGAGCGCCTTGAGGTCGAGCTCCTGACGATAGAAGGCCTGCGAGAAACCCCAGCCGGCATAGACGCGAGCCATGGCGCGCAGGCCTTTCTCGGGCTTGTTGTCGTACCAGCCATTGTTCCAGGCGGAGTCAGCCGTAAGTGCTGCCTTGACGCCTTCCAGGAACACGAAATTGTGCCGCGAGCATTTGGCCGAACCGCAGAACGGCGCGATGCGCTCGACCATGTCGGGATACATTGCGCCCCAATGGAAGGTCTGCAAAGCGCCCATCGACCAGCCGACCACCAGCTTCAGTTTGCTGACGCCGAACTTCTCGGTGACCAGCTGGTGCTGGGCACGGACGTTGTCATAGGCCGTCACCTGCGGGAAGCGCGACTTATTGTAGGGTTCCGGCGTGTTGCTGGGCGACGACGACAGCCCGTTGCCGAACATGTTCGGAATAATGATGAAATATTTGGCCGGGTCGAGCGTCATGCCCTTGCCGATCAGCCATTCATTGTCGACGTGCTGGCCGGAATACCAGGTCGGGAAGACGACGACATTGTCCTTCCTGGCGTTCAGCTTGCCGAAGGTCTTGTAGGCAAGCTTGGCGTCGCGCAGCGTCGCCCCGCGTTGCAGGACAAAATCGCCGAGCGGATAGATTTCATAGTCAGGCATCAGGCAGTTCCCTTTACTTTCGAACAGAAGGTGGGCGAGGCCCGTTGCCGGGCCCCGCCTGAGATCATGCGGTGGCCCGCTCCGGCGACGGCCGCAGCGCCAGCGCCGCATAGGCGATGCCGCCGGCGAGCGCCGCGGTGATGGCGGTCGAGAAATGCGGCAGGTAGAATTCGACGACGACAGCCACCGCCGAGCCGATGATCCAGGCGATGAAGGCGGTCGGGCGCCAGTCACGATCGATCTCCGCATTCCTGCGGGCCAGATACTGGTCGACCAGGATGATCGCGCCGATCGGCGGAACCAGGATGCCGAGCAGCGACAGCCACTGGATGAAGAAGGCCCAGACATTGCCGGCCGCGACCACGATGCCGATGGCGCCGAGGATGACGGCCATCACGCGCATGCGGGTGCCGAAGATGCGCGACCAGCCGGTGGCGGCATTGTAGAGGCAGTGCGCGCAGACAGAACCCAGGTTGAGATAGAGGAAGACGAAGGCGAGCGCGCTGAGGAACGCCATCTGCTTGCCGTTCATGTAGCCGAACATGTTGTCGGCGCCGAACGGGTTGGCATTCGGAACGGCAAGGGCTGCCGTCATGATGCCGCCGACCAGCATGGCGATCAGGTTGGCGAAGGGGAAGGCGCTGAAGGTCGCGATCAGCGAACTCCTGCCGTCCTTGGCCCAGCGGTTGAAGTCGGCGCTCACCGTGCCGGCGTCGATGAACAGTGCGATGACGACGGTGAGACCTACGCCCATGGACATGGTGGCCGCGCCATTGTTGCCGGGATAGGCAAGGATCGCCTGCCAGCTGGTGGCGGAAGCAGCGTCGAAGACCACCCAGCCGCCGAGGATGACGAAGAGCGGCACCGACACCAGCCCGATCAGATGCAGGCCGTGCACGCCGACAAAGGTGATGCCGATGTAGAGCAGGCCGGCGACGATGGTCATCGCCACATAATTGAGGTCATAAGCCGAACTGATCAGCGCGCCTGTGATGCCGGTCTGCACGGCATACCAGCCAAGCAGAAGCGTCGACAAAAGGCCGGAGGCGAAGACATAACCCTTGCGGCCGAACACGATCGAGGCCAGCAGCGCGAAGTTCATGCCACGGTTGGTGCCGAGGAGCCCCAGCGCGCCGACATAGGCGAACATGATGAGGTTGCCGATCACCATCGCCCACAATGCGCTGGTGAAGCCCATGCCGAGCACGAGGATGGAGCCGGTCATGGCGCCGGTGATGATCATCGGAAAGCCGATCCAGACCGTCGTCACCGAAAAGGTCGAGCGCCGCGCCGCCATCGGCACGGGCTGATGTTCGTATTCTTCTCCCAATATGTGATCGACGCTATCGAGCGTCTCGATCTCCGTCTTGTTGTTCATGCCACCCTCCCAGGGGTCAATCGCGTTGCGTGTGCGGCTGTCGTCGCGATCGGACGTCCTTGTCCTCACCCGCTTTTCCCCGGTGGATGCGCATTCAGGCCATGGTCCGAAAGGCGCGCGGCGCGACCTTTCGGTTCACCGGCGCAAGCTCCTTGTCACAGCCGTCCGGCGCCGGTTCCCCATCGGCATCTCGGTCGGTATCGCCAAAACGACAAAGGCCTCCCGATGGCTTCGTTTCCGAAGTCAAAGGGAGGCCTTCTTGCCTTGATCTGATTGGGTGGCCCCGTTGCCACCTGCCTGCTTAACAGGCGAAGGAAACGTTAGACGGGCATCGAAACCCTGTCAATACGACGTTTCGGAGTTCAAAATGATGCCCGGCAACAAGCCCTGGGCCGCCTCGTGCCTTGACGGAGCTAGAGCTGCAGCCGCTTGCGCGCCTGCGTCACCGCCTTGTCGAGAGGCTCCAGAGAGGGCTTCAGCAGATCCGAGATGAGCGCTGTGAGTTCCGGGCCGGCGCTCGCCGGTGTCCCCGCGTCATAAGGCGGCGCCGGCGCATATTCGAGGATCAGCTGGATGGATTTCGCCCATTCCTCGTCGCGGATGATCGAGGCTATGACCAGCCCGAAATCGAGCCCGGCGGTGACGCCGCCGGCCGTGATGCGGTTGCGGTCACGCACCACGCGCCCGTCTTCGAGAATGGCGCCAAGATGCGGCAGTGCGTGCCGGGACTGCCAGTGGCCGGTGGCGCGGTAGCCGTTGAGCAGGCCCGCTGCACCGAGCAGCAGCGAGCCGGTGCAGACGCTGGTGACAAAGCGCGCCGAGCCACCGGTCTTCTCGATGAAGGCCACCACCTCCGGGTCCCGCATGCAGGCGATCGTTCCCCTGATCCCGCCCGGGACGAACAGCACGTCGGGCGCAGCGTGGGCTTCTGCCAGCGTCGCGGTCGGGCGGATGTCGAGGCCGACATCCGTGCTGACCGGATCGCGATCCTTCCAGACCAGTTGCACATCGCCCATGGTGAGCTTGAAGGCGGTGAGTGCCGGCACGAGATCGAGCAGCACCATGTCGGGATGCACCAGCATCACGAATGTCGGTTTCGGTGCATTCGGGTCGAATTTGATCGCGGCCGCGGCTTCCGGAACCCGCAGAGCCGGTGCGGCAAGCGCAGCCAGCGCCAGCATCTGCAACACGTCACGTCTTTGCATGCTCGTCGTCCTTCGTCGTCGCGAGGCGCTTCGCTTGTGCGTCGCGCCATTGTGCTCACCACCTCTCCTTCGTCGGACGAGGGAGAGGTGATTGCCCAGCAAGCCGGAATTGGGGGCCCGGCTGCCGGCGCTATTTGTTGGAGACGTGTCTAGACGATCATGTTATTTGGCAGGATGACAACGAAGCTTCATTTCCTGCCATAATGCCAAAAACCATCCTTTTTCTCGCTTTCGACGGCGTAACCGATCTCGACCTTGTCGGTCCGATCCAGGTGTTTTCGACCGCATCGAGCGCAACCGAACAAAGCGGCGGCCAACCGATCTATGCGATCGTGGTGGCTTCGATCGCCGGAGGCATGGTGCGCACGCGCTGCGGCCTGACGATCGGCACGCAGCCGCTTGCCGGAGTCGACATGGACTCTGTCGACACCATCGTCGTGCCGGGCGGCCGTTCAAGCCTGGAGGACGAGGCTGAACGGCCGCTTGTCGATTGGCTGGCGCAGAATGCCGGCCGCGCGCGACGCATCTGTTCGGTCTGTGTCGGCGCCTTCCTGCTGGGTGCCGCCGGACTGCTGGACGAGCGCAAGGCAACCACGCACTGGCGTGCCACGGACATGCTGAAGGCGCGTTACCCTTCCACCTCCGTCGTGCCGGAGCTGATCTACCAGCAGGACGGGCCGGTTTGGACATCGGCCGGGGTCAGCGCCGGCATCGACCTCGCCTTGCATCTGGTCGAGCAGGATCATGGCCGCGGCCTGGCCATGATGGTGGCAAAGGCACTGGTGGTGTTCCTGCGCCGGCCGGGCGGCCAGAAGCAGTTCAGTTCCACGCTCGCCTTGCAGGGCAGCGAGGCCTTCTCGCAGCTGATCGCCTGGGCGACGGACAATCTTGCCGAGGACCTGTCGGTCGAGGCGCTGGCCGAGCGCGCCGCGATGAGCCCGCGCAGCTTCGCGCGCAAGTTCCACGCCACTGTGGGCCAGACACCGGCCGCCGCCATGGAGGCGTTGCGGCTGGAAGCTGCCAAACGCATGCTGGAAGACAGCAGCCAGCCCTTGAAAGGCATTGCCGCAAGGAGCGGCTTCGGCGACCTGCAGGGACTGCGCCGCGCCTTCATACGCGCGCTCGGTATCACGCCCAGCGAATACCGGGAGCGCTTCGGCTAGAGCACCGTTTCCTTCTCTCCTTGCAGGAAGGAAAGAGCCTTTTATGAAACCACCAGCTTGAGGTGGCTTTGCCCCGGCGGCCTGCGGTTCTTCATGCCGGAAATGGCATAGCCGTCGCGGCCGGCTTCCTTGGCGCGATAGAGCGCCTCGTCCGCCCTGGCGGTGAGGTCGACAGCGGCAACATAGATATCCGGCGTCCATTCCGCGATGCCGACGCTGATGGTGAAGCGTTCCTCGTCTTCCACCTTGCCGCTGCCTTCGCGCACGGTAGCGACGAGAACGGAAGCGACCTTTTCCGCCTGGCGCGCGGTCGTTTCCGGCAAAAGGATCGCGAATTCGTCACCGCCGAGCCGGAAAACCGTATCGCTGCCGCGGATCATCGCCCTGGCGATCTCGGCGAACTGGCGCAGGATACGGTCGCCGAAGGCGTGGCCCTGGGTGTCGTTGAAGCGCTTGAAGTGGTCGATGTCGATCAGCATCAGCGAAAAATGGCGGCCGGTGCGGCGCGTGCGCTTGTCCTCGGCTTCCAGCAAGGCCAGGAAATGGCGGCGATTGGGCACGCCGGTGAGATCGTCGGTCTGGGCAAGCTCGGCAAGCTCATCGCGTAGCCGCCCGATCGACATGACGGTGAAGCCGAAGTTCCACACCACGCCCGAGAAGATCACGCACAGCAGCGCATAGGATTCCACCGTGGTGTAGAAGTCCTGGTCGACGCGGCCCAGCATCAGCCCGACGTTCAAGGCACTTTCGATGAGATGGCCCAAGATGCCGACGAGCATGGCGGTGGCAGCGATCATCGCGCCGAGATCCTTGCGATGCCAGCGCAGCAGGTACCAGGCGGCGAGCGTCAGTGGCACCGACTGGCCACCGGCATAGACAAGATTGCGGCCCTGCAGACTGCCGAACAACAGCAATAGCAGGAACAGGCTGCCGGCGGTGATGGCCACGCTCGCCTTCAGCCCGCCGGACTGGCCGTAGAAGACGCGCACGCCGACCCAGAACATGCAGAAGCCGAAGATGACGAAGCCGTTGCCGACCACGGCGGGCACATAGCTGCCCTCATTGCCCTGCAGCGCCAGCACGCAGCCGCCGATGGTGGAAAGCACACAGCCGGCCAGCCACACGCGTGCCGCCGCGAAATTGCGGTAGCGGTAGGCGATCGCGCCCCAGATGACGGCCACCGTCAGCGAGTTGAGCAGGATGACGATGTAAAGCGTCAGGAAGTCGAGTTTCATCACAATGTCCCGGGCGAAGCCCCCTCCTACGGGTTCGCCACTTGCCCAGACGTTAATATAAAAGGTGCGTTTTGCGTCAACTGTTAGAAAAGCCGGCGGCGATGCCAGGATGACGATCCGCAGCGAAAATATGCAGAGGTCCGGCTGCGTGATTCACATCGTCTGCGCGCTGCGGTGCACGGCGACAAAGGCCGCGGTCACAGCTGCAGCCGCCAGCAACCCACCCAGCCAGGGCAGGCTCTGCAAAGGCAGCCAGGCCAGAGCGGAGCCACCCAGCGCCGTGCCAAGGCCGACACCGACATGCATGGCCGACAGGTTGAGGCCGACGCCGGCTTCCGCCGTCTGTGGTCCCATGGTGATGAGGAAGCTCTGCACCACCGGTGAGATCATCCAGCTGATCATAGCCCAGGCCATCATCGCAATGATGAAAAGCCCAGGCACTTTCGCGGCGAACGGTATCGCGAGAAGCGTGACCAGATAGGCGAGCGGCGTCGCTACGATGGCGAAACGCGGCCCGGTGATATCGGCCAGCCAGCCGCCACCATAGCCACCGCACACACCGGCGATACCGAAGACGACGAAGAACAGCGCGACAGTGCCCGTTGTTATGCCGACAACCTCGGTAAGATAGGGCGCCAGATAGGCGAACAGCGTGAAATGACCGCCGATCATCAGGATCGAGACAGACTGGGCAGCAACCAGCGGCAAGGAGCGCAGATGCTGCCGATAGCCCGATGCCACCGGCTGGCCACGCCCCGCCGTCGGCAGCGTGCGCAGGCAGATGAGGAACACGGCCACGGCAAGCAGGGCAAGTGCTACAAAAACCGCGCGCCAGCCGAAATGGCCGCCGATCAGCATTCCGGCCGGCACGCCGAGCACCATGGAACCGCTGATGCCCATGAAGATGATGCCGATCGCCCTGCCGCGCATGGCCGGGCCCGCCAGCTCCGTCGCCAGCATGGTGGCGACAAGACAGGCTGCTGCACTGGCGGCGGCCATGCCGATGCGGGCGATGAACAGGACGGCATAGCTGGAACTTGCCGCGGCCAGCAGGTTGCTGGCGAAGAACACCAGCAATGCCAGACCCAGCATGGTCTTGCGTTCCAGCCGCGTCGCCATGAAGAGCGCCAGCGGAGCGGTGAGCGCAAAGGTGATCGAGAAGACAGCCGTCAGTTGGCCGGCAAGGCTGATCGAGATATCAAGGCCTGAAGCGACATCCGGCAGGATACCGATGACGATATTTTCCGCAGTGCCGGTGGCGAAGGTCGCCAAAGCCAGGAAGAAGATCCGAAAGTCCATGAGCCCATTCCGCTGCGCGTTTCGCCGCTACGGAAGACCCTCCGATACGGCGTGGTGTTGCGTATCGGGTTTCGAGGCTGTGCTTCGGTTATCCCACGAGCCCGGGTCTTATCATGCGGGGGAATGAGGAGAAAGGCCGCGGGCACCTGGTGATGACGCCGCCGCTCCAGACAATCCTCGAGGCTGAACTCGCTCGCGGCAACACGATCGTCGAGATCAGCGAATGGCCACCGCATTGCCGTCTGCTGGTGATGCTGGCGCAACAGTTCCACTCCAGCTACCCGCTTGCGGAAGGGGTCGAATTCCGCGAGATCGGCGACCCGCATTACTGGAAAGCCGAATATGTCCTTGCGGACGAATGCCTGGCCTGCCGTCTCTGAAGCAATTTCAGGAAGAGTGCGCAGGGGTTTTCCGTCCGGAATTGCGCGAAACAAAGAGCGTTTCCGTTAAAAACGGAAACGCGCCATGAACCGCCGACACTGCCTGCCCATACCAACCGAACGACCGAGGACCGATGCCCATCCACGAACTCGCAGCCCTCGGCGCCGCAACCTGCTGGGCACTGACCGGCATCATCTCCGCGGGACCGGCGGGCCATCTCGGCGCGCCGGCCTTCAACCGCCTGCGCCAGATCTTCGTCACCGCCATGCTGGCGCTCTATGTGCTGGCAACCGGTTCGTGGCGCGAGCTCGAGACCGCCAATGTGCTGCCGCTTCTCGCCTCCGGCTTCATCGGCATCTTCATCGGCGACACGCTGCTGTTTGCCACGCTCAACCGTGTCGGCCCGCGTCGTTCCGGCATCCTGTTTGCGCTCAACGCGCCGATCGCGGCGATTCTCGGCTGGCTGCTGCTCGGCGAGACGCTGACCATGAAAGCGCTTGCCGGCATGACGCTGGTCGTGGCCGGCGTGTTGCTGGCCATCCTGTTCGGCAAGCGTCGCGCGCAGCTGCATCAATGGGAGACGGTGAAAGGTCCGCTCTGGATCGGCGTGGCCCTTGGGCTGGGCGCGGCAACCGGCCAGGCGATCGGCTCCATCATCGCACGGCCCGTGATGGAAACCGGCATCGACCCCTTTGTCGCTTCTATGCTCCGGGTCGGCATCGCAGCCGCCTTCCTCACCGTCATGATCCAGTTGCCAATTCCGGCGCTGAAGCCCAAGAACCCGCTGACCTGGCAGGTGGCGGCGATGACCGCGCTGACCGGTGTCCTGGCGCTGGGGATCGGCATGACGCTGCTGCTGTTCGCCCTTTCCGGCGGCAAGGTCGGCATCGTCTCCACATTGTCGGCCACCTCGCCCGTCCTCATCCTGCCATTGCTGTGGCTGCGCACCGGCGAACGGCCGGCGGCTGGCGCCTGGGCAGGTGCCGCACTGGTTGTGGCCGGCATGGGCCTGATCTTCATGGCGTGACGTCTGCCCAACCGCACGATATTCGAGAGGGCCCTACTCCTTCATCCAGTACGAGATCACGCGAATCCGGTTCCCGGACGTCCAGTGGATGGTCAGCTTGAATTCGGGCAGTTCCCAGTGATGGATGTCCAGGCGCCCCACCCTGGTTGGCGCGCCAAGCTTGCCAACGGCTTCAGCGATCGTGTCGGAGAACCGCAGGCCCTGCCACAACGGCCCTCCATAGGTTCCCTGGCCAGTTTCGTGACCCCAGAACGCGCAATTCGTCAGCAGAAACGTGCCTGAGTTGGTCGGCCCATCCTCCCAGACCATCCCCCGATCTTTGAGCGTGAGACCGAAGCCCAGGACTGCTGAATCGATATTGTAGATTTCCAGGTACCTGTCGAGTTTGATCGCATCCGACCATCCGATGCCGAAAGGCTCGGTGATCCTGTTGCAGGTCTCACTGCCGAACGGCTGCGCGATCGCGGCTGCGAAATCCTGCGGCTCGGGATAGTGTGTGGGAGCTTTCATGAACTGCCTTTCCGCCAAAAGACTTGACTATCTGGAACCGGATGCATCGTCGTGTCTAAAGGCAATGGATGAAATGTTTCCACGGGTCGCCGAGCAGGAACAAACGATGACAGCCGGGCCGAGCGATACCATCCAGCGGGACAGCACCGCCGATCTCGCGGCCTTCATTGCCGCAAACCTGCCGGTCACACCTGTGCCGGGCATTCCGGAGATCCGGCTGCATGGCGCCCATTCGGGTAGCGGGCTGCGCCGCCTGGCCGAACAGCGCAGCACGCTCTCGCCCTACTGGGCCTATCGATGGGCCGGCGGCGCTGTTCTGGCCCGCCATCTGCTCGACCATCCCGAAACCGTACAGGGGCGCACCGTGCTCGACCTCGGCACCGGCTCCGGCCTTGTCGCCATCGCCGCGGCCAAGGCCGGCGCCGGCAGGGTGGTGGCGGCGGACATCGACGCGCATGCGATCGCCGCGACGCGCCTCAACGCGGTCCTGAACGATGTGACGGTCGAGCCCCTGCTTGCCGACCTGACCAGCGGAGAGCCTCCACGTGTCGACCTTCTGATGGTCGGCGACCTGTTCTATGAAAGCCGACTGGCCCGGCGCGTCACCGCATTCCTCGATCGCTGCCTCACAGCAGGCATCACGGTGCTGGTCGGCGATCCCGGCCGCGCCCACCTGCCGCGCAGGCGGCTCAAGGCGATCGCCGAATATCGTGTGACCGACTTCGGTACTGCGGCGCACGCGGCAACACCGGCAACCGTCTTTTCTTTCATTCGGGAATGCTAATTCAACCGATACGGCAGCACATGCTTTCCACGCCACCTGCGATTGCTCGGAAGAAAAACGCCAATTTTTGCGTGGATTGTCTCAAAAACAGAATTTCATGCTTCGCGTGAATAAGAATCTTGCTGCAAGCTGAAATAATCATCCGGTGATTCCTCCCGTAGCACCGGTTGTGTTCTTCCCTCCCGAGAGGCTTTTCAGCCTCTGCTTCGACCGGGACGCCAGGCGTCCCGGTCTTTTTCTGTGCTGCGGCCCTGTTCTCAGGTTCTATTTTGCCGGGTCGACCCAGCCATTCGGCGGTCCGAATTTGGCCATGGCTTCGGCCGGGCCCCAGGTACCCGGCTCGTAGATCGCCGGCTGGCTCTTGTCGTCGAGTATCGGGCCGACGATGCGCCAGGCCGCTTCCGACGCATCCTGTCGGGTAAACAGGCGCACGTCGCCATTCATGGCATCGCCGATCAGGCGCTCATACGGCTCCATGTCACCGGCGGAATCATCCACGGCCGAAAGCTCGACCTGCTCGCCCACCATCTCGTCGCCGGCCTGCTTGCGGCGCGCGCCGATGCTGATCGAGATTTCCGGGTTGATGCGGAACCGGACATAATTGGCCTCGCCCGGCGCGATCGTGTCGAAGACGTCGAGCGGCGGCCGTTTCAGGCGGACCACGACCTCGGTTGCGCGCACCGGCAGGTTCTTGCCGGCGCGGATGAAGAAAGGCACATCCTGCCAGCGCCAGGTGTCCACAAAGAAGCGCACGGCAGCGAAGGTCTCGACGGTCGAGCCCGGCGCCACGCCCGGCTCCTGCAGATAGCCGGCAAACTGCCCGCGTATCACATCGTCCCTGGTCAGCGTGCGCACCGCCTTCAGGACCTGCACCTTCTCGTCGATCAGATCCTCCGCCGAGCGGCCTGACGGCGGCTCCATTGCCAACAGAAGCATGATGTTGAGCAGATGGTTCTCGATGACATCGCGGATGCAGCCGACCTCGTCATAGAACTTGCCGCGCCCTTGCACGCCGAAATTCTCGGCCATGGTGATCTGCACGCTCTCGACGTAGTTGCGATTCCAGATCGGCTCCAGGAAGGAGTTGGCGAAGCGGAAATAGAGCAGGTTCTGGATCGCTTCCTTGCCGAGATAATGGTCGATGCGGAAGATCGAATTCTCGTCGAAGACGATGTGCAGGACCCGATTCAGCCAGCGTGCCGACTGCAGGTCGCGCCCGAACGGCTTTTCCACCATCAGCCTGGCGCCAACGGCGCCGCCCGACTGTTCCAGCCCCTGCACCACCGGCTCGAACATCGAAGGCGGCACCGCAAGATAATAGAGCGGGTGGCGGAAGCCGTTCAGTTCTTCCTTCAGCTTGTCGAAGGTTTCCTGGCTGCGATAATCGCCGCTGACATAGCGCAACAGCCCGACAAGTCTGGCGAATACTTTCTCGTCCACCTTGCCGAGCGCTGCCTTGATGCCGTCATGCGCGCGTTCGGCCAGCTTCTCCACCGTCCAGTCGTCATAGGCGATGCCGATGATCGGTTCTTTCAGGTGATCGCGCTCCACCATCGAATAGAGCGCCGGGAAGATTTTCTTGTGCGCCAGGTCGCCGGTGGCGCCGAACAACACAAGCACGTCCGATCGGGTTTCAGCCGCTGCTGCCATGATCTTTACCCCCTCAGGCCTTCGGCTTCTCAAGATGGCCGCCGAAGGCATAACGCATGGCGGACAGCAGCTTGTCGGCGAAGGCCGACTCGCCCTGCGAGGAGAAACGGTCGAACAGCGCTGCCGAAAGCACCGGCGCCGGCACACCGGTGTCGATGGCGGCCTTCAGCGTCCAGCGGCCTTCGCCGGAATCGGAGACGCGGCCGCCGTACCCGGCCAGCCCAGGGTCGGCCTTGAGCGCGCCGGCGGTGAGATCGAGCAGCCAGGAGCCGATGACCGAACCATGCCGCCACACTTCGGTGACCGCCGGCAGGTCGATGTCGAACTGATAATATTGCGGCTCGGACAAAGGTGTCGTCTCGGCATCGGCGCTGCGCCTGGCCTTGCCGGAATTCGCGGCCTTGAGGATGTTCACGCCCTCGGCATAAGCGGCCATGACGCCGTACTCGATGCCGTTGTGCACCATCTTGACGAAGTGACCGGCACCGCTCGGGCCGCAATGCAGGTAGCCGAACGGTGCGGTGCCGGCGGCCTTGTCGGGCGTTGCGCCATTGTCCGCACCGGGCGCCAGCGAGGCGAAGATCGGATCGAGATGTTTGACCGCGGCGTCGGGACCGCCGATCATCAGGCAGTAGCCGCGCTCCAGGCCCCAGACGCCGCCACTCGTGCCGACGTCGACGAAGGCCAGGCCCTTTTCGGCATAGCGGGCGGCGAGATCGACCGCGTCGCGATAGTTGGAATTGCCGCCGTCGATGATGATGTCGCCCTTGTCGAGAAGGGCAGCGACCTGGTCGGCGACCTTGCCGGTGATGGCGGCAGGCAGCATCAGCCAGACGGCGCGCGGCTTGGCCAGCTTGCCGATGAAGTCTTCCAGCGAACCCGCGCCGGTCGCGCCTTCCTTGACCAGGGCTTCAACGCTGGCCGGGTTGATATCGTAGACGACGCATTCATGGCCGTCGCGCTGCAGGCGCCTGACCATGTTGGCGCCCATCCTGCCCAGTCCCATCATTCCGATCTGCATATTTCCATCCTGCTTGCTGACATTGGCCTGCCCGATCGCCCTGCTCGCCGGCACCAGCCGACGCAACCGAGACGCCGACAATCTCCGATCCGCGGCCATCAAGCCAGAGGAATGTGAAGGCTGTTTCAAAGGAAGTGGTCTCGACCGCACAGCGGGCGACGATGGCTGGCTATTCGCGATGCCAGCCGTCGATCCGGCAGTTGCTCAGCTGCTCCGCTTCGTCACGCGGGACATGCCGCACGGTTTCGGCGAAGGTCCAGACATGGCCTTCCGGGTCGCGCGCCCGATAGGTGCGCTCGCCATAGAACTGATCGGCAGGCTCCTGTACGATCTCGGCCCCAGCGAGACGTGCCTGTTTGCAATGCGCATCGAGGCCGCCGGGCAGCTTCAGGTAAACGAGCTGCGTGTTCCTGCCACCAACTGAAACGGGGCTGGCAACATCGTCGGACCATTCGTGGTCAACGACGATGTAGGCATCGGCGAAGCGCATCTCGGAATGCACCAGCCGGCCGGATGGATCAGTGACCAACATGCTGCGCCGGAAGCCGAAGGCTCGCTCGAGCCATTCGAGCGCAGCCCATGGATCACGGTAGAAGACGCCGATGCCCAGGGTGGCATGCTGGAAGGGATCGTGCATCGTCAGATAGCCCGTGAAAGTGCCGATGCAACAATGTGCGTCCTATGCAAGACGGCGACAATCGCTGGCCCTGCCTTCTCCCCTTGCTGGAGAAGGAGTGTGGCGCGCTCTCATCCTCTCCCAGCCAAGAACGCCGGAAGATCCGCGACGGAAGCCAGAACCACATCGGCCAGTGGCGCCAGCGACTCGCGTGTGCCGGTGCCTGACAGCACGCCGACCGCCAGGCCGCAGCCGCTGGCGCGGGCCATGTCGAGGTCGTGCCGGTTGTCGCCGACCATGGCGATCTCGGAGGGCTTCAGGCCGGTGAGGTCGCAGAAGGCGATGACCGCATCGGGCGCGGGTTTCGGGTTGGCGACCGCGTCGTAGCCATAAGCGGCGTCGAAGAGCTGCGCCATGCCGATGGCCGACAGCGTACGCTCGCAGCCGGCTGTGGAATCGTTGGTGGCGACGCCCAGCCGGTAGGATTTCGCGTGCAATGCTGCGAGCGACTCTGCAATGCCGGGCAGTGGCACGGCGAGCGCCGACCCCTGTTCGGTGCTGATTGCGTTGAAGTGATCCAGCGCATCGCGCTGCTCGGCGGCCGAGAGTTCAGGGAACCACAGCGCAATGATGTCGGCATTGGTGCCGGCGGCGAAGACGGAGTCCGGCTTGAAACCTTTTGTTTCCGGGTCATAACCGGCTTTGGCCAGCAGATCGTCGGCCCTGGCGCGATCGCCATTGGCGGCTTCCAGTGCCATGCGATCGGCCACGCCCGCCCAGGTGGCGTGGAAGTCGATCAGTGTTCCGTCCTTGTCGAAAAGGATGCCCTTGATGCCCGCCAAACCCTTCACTCCTGTCTGCCTGGTGTCGCGACTTCGACATCTGCCGCGCTTCCTGGAACTGTGCGCTGGCCAAATTCAAGATCGGACGACGCTCGAACCTCAACCTGCCGGGGTCCCGGCGATTCTGCTATTCGTTCACCGCCTAAATAAACAAAGGCCGCCGGAATGGCGACCTTTATCAAGCGGTGACGGATTTCAGAATCAGGACGCTAGCCGGTGGATATGCTCCACCAGCCCCGCCGTCGAGGCATCTCTGCTGGCGGCATTCTCCTTGCCCTCAACGACAGGCAGCAGGCTGGTGGCCAGTTCCTTGCCGAGTTCGACGCCCCATTGGTCGAAGGAATTGATGTCGTAGAGCGTGCCTTCGACGAAGACGCGGTGTTCGTAGAGCGCGATCAGCCGGCCAAAGGTGCGCGGGTCGAGCTTGCGGTAGAGGATGGTGAGCGAGGGCCGGTTACCGGAAAAGACGCGATGCGGCGCGATTTTGTCGACCTCACCCGGTTTCATGCCCTTGGCCAGCATCTGCGCACGCGCTTCCTCCAGTGTGCGGCCCTTCATCAGCGCTTCCGATTGCGCCACGACATTGGCGAGCAGCAGGTCGTGATGGTGCTTGAGGTCCGGCTCGTGGCCGACGGCGGCGGCGATGAATTCGACCGGGATGATGTCGGTGCCCTGGTGCAGCAGCTGGAAAAAAGCGTGCTGGCCGTTGGTGCCGGGCTCGCCCCACACCAGCGGTCCGGTCAGCGTCACCGCTTTCTCGCCGTCCAGCATGACGCTCTTGCCGTTCGATTCCATGTCGAGCTGCTGCAGATAGGCCGGCAGGCGCGACAGGCGCTGATCGTAGGGAATGACGGCACGGGCCGGATAGCCGCAGACGACGCGGTGCCAGAAACCGACGAGGCCGAGCAGCACCGGCAGGTTCTCCTTCAAAGGCGCTGACTGGAAGTGTTCGTCCATGTCATGCGCGCCGGCCAGGAAGGCGTGGAAATTTGCAGGACCGACGGCAATCATCACCGGCAGGCCGATGGCGCCCCAGACCGAATAACGCCCGCCGACCCAGTCCCAGAAACCGAAAACGCGGTCCTTCTCGATGCCGAATTTGGCAACCAGATCGAGCGCGGTGGAGACAGCGGCGAAATGCTTGCCGACCGCTTCCTTGCCGAGCTTGGCCTCGACCCATTTGCGCGCCGTCTCGGCATTGGTCATGGTTTCGACGGTGGTGAAGGTCTTGGAAGCGACGATGAACAGCGTCGTTTCCGGCGACAGGCCCTTCAGCGTGTCGTGCATATGGGCGCCGTCGATGTTGGAGACATAATGCGTGCGCGGCCCGTCATGATACGGAGCAAGCGCCAGCGTCGCCATAACCGGTCCGAGATCCGAACCGCCGATGCCGATGTTGACGACATCGGTGATCTTCTTGCCGGTGTAGCCGGTCGCCTTGCCGGAGCGGATGGCATCGGCAAAGACGCTCATGGCGTCGAGCACCGAACGGACATCCTTCTGCACGTCCTGGCCGTCGAGATGCAGGCCCTTGCCGTCGAGATTGCGCAGCGCCGTGTGCAGCACGGCGCGGTCCTCGGTGATGTTGATGTGCTTGCCGGCGAACATCGCGGCGCGCCGCGGCTCGAGGTCGGCAGCCCTGGCCAGACCTTCGAGCAGTTTCATCGTCTCTTCGTCGACCGCGCATTTGGACCAATCGAGCAGGAGGTCACCGTCCAGCGCCGAAAAGCGCTTGAAGCGGTCCGGATCGGCGGCGAAGGCCTCGCGCATGTTCATCGGGGTTGCAGCGCGATGGGCGCGCAGGGCGGCGAGCTGTTTGTCGAAAGCGGTGCGGTCCACGGCGATCTCCGGAAAATGGCGAGGAGTGGCGGTTCAGCGGCAGTCTAACAGAGCGATTGCGGCAAGCGAGAGATTTGCACTGGCTTTATCTAGGGGAATTTCAATCGGTTCAAGTTGGCGTTTGCGCACATTTTGCGTCCACGTGAAACGCGTCGAGGCAAACATGCCATGGCGCCAACCAGGACGGGAAATTTCTACTTTTTGGTGTTCACCGGCGGGAATGAAGGATCACTGGCATAAATCCCAAGGATCAGAAAAATTGATTGGCGCAAACCCTTGGACCAATCATACAGTCCAATGGTCCACAAAACAAAAAAGACTGACCAACGAGGAGCGCCCGAATATGCCACAGCGTAACGACACAGCGATATGGTCGGGCCTGTTCAGGATTTCGGCTGAGTCCGGCCAGACCCTGCAGGCGCAGATCCGTCAGGCGATCGTGGCTGCCATTCTCGACCGTCAGATCGCCGCATCCATGCCGCTTCCGTCCTGCCGCATCCTTGCCGAAAAGCTTGGCGTCGCGCGCGGCACGGTGGTGCTCGCCTTCCAGCAGCTCGTCGACCAGGGCTTCCTGGTGGCTCGCGAACGGCGCGGCCACTTCGTGAACCCGGAGGTCCTGGCAACGCCGGCACGGCCGCAGAAGGCACCGGAACAGGCCAACGAGATCGACTGGAAGAAGCTGCGCCAGATCGCCGCCAGCGACATGCCACCACCGAACAAGCACGACAACTGGATCAAGTCGTCATATCCGTTCGTATATGGCCAGTTCGACCCGGCGCTGTTCCCGACCGCCGAGTGGCGCGAGTGCAACCGCATGGCGCTGGCCGTGCTGGAGATTCGCAACTGGGCATCCGACATGGTCGACCGTGACGACCCGCTGCTGATCGAACAGATTCAGGCCCGGCTTCTGCCAAGGCGCGGCATCTTCGCCAATCCGGACGAGATCATCGTGACGCTGGGCGCGCAGAACGCGCTTTACATGCTGGCCACGCTCTTGATGACCAAGGGCTCCAAGGTCGCGATGGAAGACCCCGGCTATCCTGATGCCCGCTCGATCTTCCGGCTGGCCGGTGCCGACATCCAGCCGATCCCGGTCGACCAGTCCGGCATCGTCACCTCTGCGATCCCTGCCGATTCCGGCTTCGTGTTCGTGACGCCGAGCCACCAGTGCCCGACGATGGTGCCGTTGTCGCAGGAGCGCCGCCAGGACCTCCTGGCCCGTGCCAACCGCAACAACCAGATCATCATCGAAGACGGCTATGACAGCCAGTTGCTGGACGAGGCGCCGCAGCAGGCGCTGAAGAGCATCGACCGCTCTGGCCGCGTCGTCTATGTCGGCTCGATGTCGAAGACGCTGGCACCTGGCCTGCGGCTCGGCTACATCGTGGCCTCCGCCGGGCTGATTGCCGAACTGCGTGCATTGCGCCGCTTCATGCTGCGCCATCCGCCGGCCAACAACCAGCGTGCTGTCGCCCTGTTCCTGTCGCTCGGCCATCACGAGGCGCTGGTGCGGCGCCTGTCGACAGCCTTCGACGAGCGGCGCAAGCGGCTGGTGCATGCGATCTCGGCTTTCCTGCCGGACTGGCGCGCCACCGACTCGGCCGGTGGCACCTCGCTGTGGCTGGAGGGACCGCGCGGCAGCGACTCGCGGGATCTCGCCACCGCGGCAGCCAGCCGCAGCGTGATCATCGAACCGGGCGACCGCTTCTTCGACCGCGCCGACAAGCCGTCACGTTTCATGCGGCTGGGCATATCGTCCATTTCGCTGCAACATATCGAACCCGGCATCCGTGAGCTCGCTACCGCAGCGGGCCGGCGACCGGCAGCCGCTTAGCCGCATCCTCCCGACGGCTCACCTCCGCCCGGTCCAGCACCGGGCGGTTTTCTTTTCGGAGTGGTCGCAACCGACAACAATTAGCCGGCGCAATACCTGCATCGATTGACGGGCGATGCGCAGCGGATGGCAGCTCGCGGACGGTTCCGCCGATACCGGCCGATAGAGACTGTCGCCAAGCCTCAATACAGACGAAAGGTAAAGGATACCGGCAGCCACGATGGCAGCAGCCACCATATGCCGGCCGTCAGCAGCGTGACGGTCGCCAGCACGCAGGCCCAGGCCAACAGCCTACCCAGATGTTCGGCCGTGGAGCGGTCTCCCCGGCTCCGATCCGATTGGGCCAGAGACAGGCAAAATCCGCTGATGGCCGACAAGACCATCGCCCAACGGCGTGATCGCGCGCGAAAGCGTATAGTCCAGCCAATGACCATTGGGCTGGTTCCCTTCGATGCATTCGTTGATTGTCGCGATGGCGACCGGACGAAGCGCTTTCTTCGGCCAGAGCGTTTCCGTTCTTCACGGAAACGCTCCACCTCTTTGCTCTTACGCAGTTCCGGATGGAAAACCGCTGCGCACTTTTCCTGGAATTGCCTTAAGGCCGCGGACGCAGCAGCATGCCGCTGAACTTGCCGTCAGGCGTCAGGGAAAAACTCCATTCCACCTCGCCACGCTCGAACCGCACGTCATAGACGTCCCAGCCCTCCTGGCTGACACCCCGGAATGTCACGGCAACCAGGGCACCCAGGCGCGCCAGGTCCTTTGCGATCACGTCCTTCTGCGTGCGCGCCGCCGCCGCCAATGCTGGGCTCATCCGTTCGAAGTCCGGCTCTCCGCGCATATGGTCGTTGATCGTTGCCCGCAGCAGCGCTTCGCTGTCTGGCGCCGGCGTCCTGTCGCGAATACGCTTGTCCAGCGCCGCCTGGATTTCCCGGCTGACAGTCTCGTCGATGCGCTGTGCGGGAATATCCAGGCCGCCCTGGTGCAGCACCAGCTGGTCGACCACTCCAGCCACCGAGCGCGTGAACGTGATCTGGGCCGGCACCACCTTCAGGAAGAAGGCGTGATCGCTCTCTGGAAAGGCCTCCACCTCGGGTTGGCCGGTCACCTGGATGAAGAGGTGGCCATCGCGATGGATAATGGCCAGGCCCGGCCCATCCCGCAACTGATAGTGGCCGGCATAATCGGTATAAAGATCAGCATCGATTTCGACGGCGGTGCGCGGCCTTGCCTGCTCGTAGCTGCGCCAGGCGATGGCGTCTGCTGAGATGTCGGTCATCTGGGTCTCCTTTGCCAGTCTGACGAGGTCGTCGATGGAAACACGGTCGCCCCTGGCGAGCTTGGTTCGCAACGCTTCGACGATGACCAGGCCCTGCTCGGCCCGCTCACGCGTCTCGCGCAGCACCGCCTGCTGCATGACGAACAGGCGCTCCAGGTTGGTTGCCTTTCCCGCCAGCAGGCTGGCGATGGCCGACAGGCTGAGACCCAGGCGCTTCAACGCCAGCACCTCGGTGAGGCGGGCAACATCGGCGGCCCCATAAAGCCGCCAGTCCTTGTCGGTTCGGCGCGGCGCGATGAGGCCGTAGCGTTCATACAGCCTGAGCGCCCGTACCGTCAGCCCGATGCGGCCGGCGCATTCGGCGGCGGTCAGCCATTCGGTCTCGGCGATGTCTCTTGCCAGCTTGTCCATGAAAGCTCCTGAAGACCGCTGTAAGGTATGACCATAGGTCCGGCTCAAGCCTTATTTTGGAGACGGCGGCAGATTATGACAGGGCAAACGGCCGGCATGACTGGTCCACTGGCCGGGCAGGTTTGGCTCATATGCTGTACCAATGCGATTGGCATAGTTCCCCGAAACAAGGGGAAGAAGCTCGCTGATGGTGGACCAACCGCCACATGCAAGGCTTCGGGACAAAAAGCGGAGGTTTTCCATGTCTATGACGGCGGAAAAGCAGGATTTGCAAGGCAATGGCGTGTCTCGTCGATCCGGCGGACGTGAAGCGCGACGGGCCATGCGCGCGGCGCCACTGGCTGATGACATTAGGCCAGTGAGAGCTGGACTGGAGGGTGGACGTTACGGTCCATTGGCCCAGAACGACCTGGAACGCATCCATGAAGCCGTGCTGACGCTGCTGGAGACCGTCGGCTTCGCCAACGCCATTCCATCCTGCATCGAGGCGCTGATCAGGGTCGGCGCCAGCTACAGCGAGGATGGCCGTATCCGTTTTCCGCGAGCCCTGGTGCTCGACACCATCCGCAACGCGGCGCGCAACTTCACGCTGCATGGCCAGGATCCGAAGCACGACATGCTGATCCAGGGCAAGCGCGTGCATTACGGCACCGCGGGCGCCGCCGTGCATCTGGTCGATGTCGAGAAGCGCGAATACCGCGAGAGCCTGCTGCAGGATATCTACGATGCTGCACGCATCGTCGACGGACTGGACAACATTCACTTCTTCCAGCGGCCGATGGTGCCGCGCGACATCCCCGATCCGCTCGAAATGGATTTCAACACGCTCTACGCCTGCGTGATGGGAACCTCCAAACATGTCGGCACCTCGTTCACGGTGCGCGAGAACGTGAAGCCGGCGCTGGAGATGCTCTACGCCATCGCCGGCGGCGAGGAGAACTTCCGCGCCCGGCCCTTCGTTTCCAACTCCAACTGCTTCGTCGTGCCGCCGATGAAGTTCGCCGAGGATGCCTGCGGCGTGCTGGAGGCCTGCGTCGAAGGCGGCATCCCGATCCTGCTGCTTTCCGCCGGCCAGGCCGGCGCGACCGCACCGGCGGCGATCGCCGGCGCGGTGGTGCAGGCGGTGGCCGAGGTGCTGGCGGGGCTGGTCTATGTCAACGCCCTCAAGCCCGGCCATCCGGCCATTTTCGGCACCTGGCCCTTCGTGTCGGACCTGCGCACCGGCGCGATGTCGGGCGGTTCGGCCGAGCAGGCACTTCTGACCTCGGCCTGCGCGCAGATGGCGCAGTTCTACGACCTGCCTGGCGGTTCGGCCGCCGGCATGGCCGATTCCAAACTGCCCGACATCCAGTCCGGCTTCGAAAAGGGCATCACCGACGTGATGGCAGGCCTGTCCGGCCTCAACCTCGTCTACGAATCCGCCGGCATGCACGCTTCCCTGCTCGGCTTCTGCCTGGAAAGCCTGATCATCGACAATGACATGATCGGCCAGTGCCTGCGCTGCGTGCGCGGCATCGAGGTCTCCGACGAGGCGCTGTCGATCGACACCATCACCGAAGTCTGCCTCAACGGTCCCGGACACTATCTCGGCAATGATCAGACGCTGAAGCTGATGCAGACGGAGTATTTCTACCCGGCCATCGGCGACCGCTTCTCGCCGAAGGAATGGAACGAAAAAGGCAAGCCCGATATCCTGCAGCGTGCCATTGCCGAAAAGAAACGCATCCTGGCCGAGCGCTTCCCGCACCACGTGCCACGCGCCATCGACGACCGCCTGCGCCAGCGCTTCGACGGCATCATCCACCTGCCCCGTTCCGGCATGGGTGGGTAAGGCGCAGCATTTTCCCTTCTCCCCTTGCGGGAGAAAGTGGCCGAGCCGCACGCGAGGTCGGATCGGGGGTGTTGGACGGAACGCGAATTCCTAGATCAAGCTGCTGTTATTTATATATATTCTTCTACCTCATTTCTTCCAAAACCCCTCATCCGTCTCGGCGCTTCGCGCCGATCCACCTTCTCCCACAAGGGGAGAAGGGGCGTAGCGTCGCCAGGCTCACGCCCGCCTCTTCACGCCCGGCAGGACGCAAAGCATCTCGAACAGCAGATTGGCCGCGACGAGCGCGGTGTTGCCCGACGTGTCGTAGGGCGGACTGACCTCGACGAGGTCGCAGCCGACGATGTTCAGCCCGGCGCAGCCGCGTATGATCTCAAGCGCCTGCACCGTGGTCAGCCCGCCGATCTCGGGCGTTCCGGTGCCCGGTGCATAGGCCGGGTCGAGGCTGTCGATGTCGAAGGAGATGTAGACCGGGCCGTCGCCGATCTGTTGCCGTACCTCCTGCATCAGCGGCGACAGCGACTTGTGCCAGCATTCCTCGGCCTGGACGACACGGAAGCCCTGCTGGCGCGGCCAGTCGAAATCGTCGGCCGCATAACCCGTGCCACGCAGGCCGATCTGCACGCAGCGACGCGTGTCGAGCACGCCTGCCTCGACCGAACGGCGGAACGGCGTCCCATGCGCGATCGCCTCACCGAACATGTGGTCGTTGATGTCGGCATGGGCATCGACATGGATCAGCCCGACCGGGCCGTGCTTCTGAGCGATCGCACGCAGGATCGGATAGGTCAGCGTGTGGTCGCCGCCCAGCGTCAGCGGAATGCACGCGGCTTCCATGATCCCCGCATAATGCCGGGTGATGATGTCCATGCATGCCGGCAGGTTGAAGGTGTCGATCGGCACGTCGCCGATGTCGGCCACCATCAGGCTGTCGAAGGGCGCGGCCCGCGTCGCCATGTTGTAGGGCCTGACCATGCAGGATTCCGCGCGGATCTGCCGGGGTCCGAAGCGGGTTCCGGCGCGGTTCGACGTGCCGATGTCGAGCGGCACGCCGACGAAACACGCATCGAGACCGGCCGCATCCTGCTGCGACGGCAGGCGCATCATGGTCGCGGGTCCACCGAAACGTGGCATCTCGTTGCCGCCGAGCGGCTGGTTGAATGATCTGGTCACGATGCGGGCCTGCTTATGCTGTTGATGGTGGAACGGGAGGAACTCTCAGGCTCGAGGCATGGTCGAGAGATGCTCGTGAACGGCAAGCCATTCGCCGTTCTGGCGGTCCTTCCTGAAAACGATGGTCTCGCGCTCGTGGCTGGTGACGGCTTCCCCTCCAAACAGCGCACGGGTTTCGACGCGATGCGTGAAGATCGCCATGTCGTCGTAGACCTTGATGTCCCTGTCGGATGACTTGCAGTCGAGAACCTTGAAGCCGAGCGATGTCTCCCAGTCTTTCCAGAGAAGGCGATAGTCCTCTCGGCTGGCCAGCACCTCCGGATGATTGTGGAAGATGAAGCTGGCGCCCGGCGCGAAGGCCGCGAAATAGGCCTCGGTGTCGTGGCGCCCGAACGCGGCCACCAGGCGGTCCGCCGCTTTGGCAACCGCAGTCTGGTCCTGATCCATCAACAGTACTCCTTCCTCTTCACGAGCGCCGATCAGGTGATCGGCGCGATCGCCTCGTCCGATACCGGGACAAGGCGTGGGCCGTTGGGGCCGTAGACGGCGCGCGGTTCTGGGAAAACGAACAATAGGGCCGGGTAGATGATCGCCGGCAGGACGAGCGCCACGATCAGCGAGACATCGACGCCGCCGAACAGGTTGCCGAGCCAGCCGACGAACTGGCCAGGAATGTTGACCATCGCCAGCGCCAGCAGCGCGGTCGGGATCCAGGCAGCGATGCCGGCAATGTTCCAGCCATTGCGGAACCAGTAGGCGCCGCCGGTCTTGCCCTGATTGAACACCTGCATGTGCTCGGGAAGATAATAGCCGCGCCGCAGGAAGGCGCCGACGATCATCACTGACATCCACGGGGTGGTCATGACGATGATCAGCGTCACCAGCGTCGTGATCGAGGAGATCAGGCTGAAGCTGAAGCGGCCGACGAAGATCAGCACGATCGAGATGATGCCGATCAGCAAGGTCGCCTGCACCCGGCTGAGCGCCGGGAACACGCTGGAGAAGTCGAGCCCCGTACCGTAGAGCGAGGTGGTGCCGGTCGACATGCCGCTGACCAGGGCAAGGACAAGCAGCGGCAGCAGGAACCATGCCGGCGCGACCGCGATCAGCCCGCCGGTATAATTGGCGTTGGTGATGTAGTCGGGCGCGACTGCGGCAACCACCGTCGCGGTGATCAGGCCGAACAGGAAAGGCAGCAGGGTCAGGACCTGCGCCAGGAAGGCCGCCCCCATCAGCTTGAACTTGCTGGTCTGGCGCGGAACGTAGCGGGTCCAGTCGCCAAGAAACGCGCCAAACGAGATCGGGTTCGACAGGACGATCAATGTCGATCCGATGAAAGCCGGCCAGAAGCCTTCGCCGCCGACGGCAAGCCCGGCACCGGTGAAGCTCTGGTCGAACTGCGGCCAGAAAGCGATCAATCCGATGATCATGAGGCCGGTCACCACCACGACCGCGATCCTGTTGACGACCAGCATCAGCTGGAAGCCATAGATGCAGACCAACAGGATCGCACCGGCAAACAGCCCATAGGCCAGCCCGTAGAGCCATTCGCTCTCGGCTGCGCCGAAAAGCCGGTGCAGGGTTCCGACCAGGGCATCGCCGCTCGACCAGACGCTGATGGCGAAGAAGCAGATCGCGGTGAGCAAGGCCAGGAACGAGCCGACGATGCGACCGACGACGCCGAAATGCGCGCTGGAGGAAACGGCATTGTTGGTGCCGTTCATGGCGCCGAAGATCGCCATCGGCGCCAGGATCAAGCCGCCGATGACGACGCCGGTCACGCAGGCGGCAACGCCTTGCCAGAAGGAAAGGCCAAAGATGATCGGGAACGATCCGAGCACTGCTGTCGCCAGCGAGTTGGCACCACCCCATTCGATGCGCATGAAGTCAAACACGGTGGCGTGCCGTTCATGGTCGGGAATGATGTCGATGCCGTGGGTTTCGATCTTCATCGCGGCGGGCGCCGCGGCGAGCGGCGCTGCCGCCTCATAAGCGGTATTCATAGTCTCCCCCTCTATTCTCCTCGCCGGTATTTGGGGGATAGCTTGCATTGGAATTCAATCCTGATTTCGGTATGCATGCATAGACAAGGACCTATGCAATGAGCGGCATCTCCACCGACCTGGACTTGAGGCTGACCCGCATCTTCTTCGCGGTGGTCAATGCCGGCGGGCTGTCAGCCGCGCAGCATGCGCTCAACATGCGCCAGCCCACGATCAGCAGCCATATCGCCGACCTCGAGGTGCGGCTCGGCTATCGGTTGTGCGAGCGCGGCCGCAAGGGCTTCCGGCTGACGCCGAAAGGAGAGCGCTTCCTGCATGTGGCACGGCGCTACCTCAATCTGCTCGGCGAATTGAACATCGAGGCACGCAACATCGACCGCGAGCTGGTCGGTATCCTCAATCTCGGCCTGATCGGCAATGCGCCCGCAGCGCAGAACGCCCTGCTCAGCCGGGCTATCTCGCGGTTTCGCCGGCGCGACGAGGCCGTCCAGATCAATGTGACGATCAATTCCCCCGATCTCATTGAAGACCTCCTGGAAAACGGCCAGCTGCATGCGGCAATCGGCTATTTCTGGCGCCGCGTGCCGGTGCTGGAATACCGGCACCTGTTTTCCGAACGCCAGGTCGCCTATTGCGGACGCGGCCATGCCCTGTTTGCGGATAGCGGCACCTGCACGATGGAGCAGCTGGCCGGGCAAAGCTGGGCATCGCGTCGTTATCCGGTTCCCACCGCGCCACAACTGCCGCCGAACTCGCGCATCACCGCGTCGGCCGACAATATGGAGGCCAACCTCATCCTCATCCTGTCCGGCGAACATCTCGGTTATCTGCCGGACCACTTCGCCGAACCGTATTGCAAGGCGGGAGACCTCGCACCGCTCAACCCGGATACGCTGTCCTATGGCGTCGATTTCCACCTCGCGCTGCGTCGCGACCACAAGGCCGACCCCGTGGTGAGCGCCTTCATCGAGGATCTGTCGGCACAGGTGCAACGGCAGGCATGACAGGGAAGGGCTTCGGGTCTTCGTGGACGCGGCACGCCATTGCTTCCGCCCACACGGTCGTGGAACAGTGTGGCGACAACGGCGGAGCAGCAGCATGGCAGCATCCAATCAGGAAAAGCTGATTACCTTCCTTGAAGACCTGGCGGCCGCGATCGGGCCAAAAGCAGCAGGGGACACGCCGCTGGCGCTTGGCTGGCAGCGTGTGGCGGCCAGCATTCCGCGCAGCGAGATCGAGACCCGGACGACGGAACCGGCACGGCGGCCGGCCTGCATTCACCTCGAGGCGAGCTATCGCAACCTGGAGAATGGCGGACTGCGCAAGCTGGCGGCGTCTTTCCAAGCGATCGAACCGCTGCTTGCCTGGAGCAGCCGGGCCGAGCGACGCATCTCGGACACACTTGCCGAAAACTACGCCGAGGCGACGATCGTCGGGGACGGCGGCGCGATATCCAGCAAGCGGGTCGAGATCGGCGCCTCCATCCTGAGCCCGAACACGGACTATCCAAACCACCGCCATCCGCCGGAGGAAGTCTATATCGCATTGTCGAGGGGGCACTGGCGGCAGGATGACGATCCGTGGGTGGAGCCCGGCATCGGCGGCCTCATCCACAACCCCGCCAACATCGTCCATGCCATGCGCTCGGGCGACCAGCCGTTGTTTGCGATCTGGTGTCTGCCTTTGCCTTAGCCAGCAAATAGAGCCTGCGTCGCAGCTGCCGCCGCGGCCAGCAGGATCACCACCACCCAGGGCGGCGTCCCGGCGAAGACCAGGAGCAGGAAGCCGCCGAGACCGAACACCGCGTCAAGCGGTTCGACGATGGCGCTGGTCAGCACCGGATCGTAGAAGGCGGCGGCCAGGATGCCGACCACAGCGCCGTTGGTGCCGCGCATCGCTGCCTGTGCCCTGGGCAGGGCGCGCAGCTGATCCCAGAACGGCAGCACGCCATAGACCAGCAGCAGGCCGGGCAGGAAGATCGCGATGAGCGCCAGCGATGCGCCAAGCACGCCGTTGGGCACAATGCCGGAAACGGCGCCGAGATAGGCGGCGAATGTGAACAGCGGGCCGGGAACGGCCTGCGCCGCGCCGTAGCCGGCGAGGAAATCCTGCAGCGGTACCCAGCCGGGTGCGGCGACCGCGTTCTCCAGCAGCGGCAGGACGACATGGCCACCGCCGAACACCAGTGCGCCCGAACGGTAAAAGGCGTCGAAGAAGGCCAGCACATGGCTGCCGGTCCAGCCGAAGAGGGCCGGCGGCGCGACGAGCAGCAGCACAAACAGCCCAAGTGCGATGATGCCGGCCCGGCGGCTGACCGGAAACGCCGGATGTGTCGACGCGGGACCGGTCTCGCCGCGACAGAGAAAGAGCCCGGCCACCCCGCCGGCGGCTATGGCGCCGACCTGACCGAGCCAGCCGCCGACAAGGCTGGCAAGGACGAGCGCGCCGAGCGCAATGGCGATGCGCTGGCGGTCAGGCGTCAAGGTGCGCGCCATGCCCCATAGCGCCTGCGCGACGACCGCCACCGCCACCAGTTTCAGCCCGTGCAGGATGCCGTGGCCGATCGGGTTGTCGAGCGCCGCGGCGCAAAACGCAAAGGCGACCAGCAGCACCGCCGAAGGCAGAGTGAAGCCGACCCAGGCCGCAAGCCCGCCGGCAAGCCCGCCGCCGCGCAGCACACCGAGCGAAAAGCCGACCTGGCTGGAAGCGGGGCCGGGCAGGAACTGGCACAAGGCGACGAGATCAGCATAACCGGCCTCGTCGATCCATTTCCGCCGCACCACGAAGGCATCCCTAAAATAGCCGAGATGCGCGATCGGTCCACCAAAAGAGGTCAGGCCAAGGTGCAGGAAGGCGCGGAACACCTCGGCGACGCGCGAGCCCGACGCCTCATCATTGTCCCCCGCCACCATGCGCCCCGCCACTGCCGTCCGACTGCGGCGGCGATCCTAGCGGCTTGTGAATGAGGAGCAAGGGCGAGACAGTGCCAAGCCTTCTCCCCTTGAGGGAGAAGGTGGCCGAACCGCAGGTGAGGTCGGATGAGGGGTGTTGGAAGAAATGAGAGGTGGCAGAGACAGAATTAGAACAGCTGTCCTTTCGCGAAGCAGCGTTCCGTCCAGCACCCCTCATCCGACTCGGCGCTGCGCGCCGAGCCACCTTCTCCCTCAAGGGGAGAAGGAAACGCCGCCCTAGACGCCGCTACTCCAGAACCACCACGGCCTCGACCTCGAACAGCATCGGGTCGATGGCGAGCTTCGGAACCGGAACCAGGGTCTGCGCGGGCAACGTCTCGCCGAACATCTCCTTGACGTTCTGGGTGAGCACGCCAAGCTTGGACATGTCGTGATCGACAACGAAGACCGTGAGCTTCGCGACCTGATCCGGCCGGGCGCCGATCCCATCCAAGGCTGCCTGCAGATTCGCATAGGCCTGCTTTACCTGCACGGCAAAGTCTGGCGACAGGCCGCCGGTGCTGTCCTGGCCGCCCTGCCCGGAGATGTAAGCCACGCGAGCTCCGGCAGGCACGATGACCGCCGTGCTGTAGCCGTTCGGCGACGGGTCGTAGAGGGTTTTCGGATTGACGATGGTCAGCTTGGGATCATTCGCCGTCGCCGCAGTGGAAACTGCCGTGGTCATGATGAAAAGGCCTCCGATAAGCAGATGGTTGGTAAAGCGTGACATGGTCTGGTTCCGCGGATGGTGAACGACGAACGTTTGCGGCGCAGCGTGATCGATGCTGGCCGGCAGATGACTCGTACAATATACGAGTCATCCTATGGTACAATGTACGAGTCAAGTGTGCGACATCGACAATGCTGACGCCGCCTGCCAAAATCAGGGCAAGAACGGCGAGGAAAACAACGACGCATGGCAGCCAGACGCAGCGGCGCCCAGAACAGGCGCCCGCAAGGGAAAAAAACGATCCCTGCACCACGCGGCGAACCGCCCCTTTCGCTGGAGCGGATCGTGGCGACGGCGATCGAACTGCTGGACGCCGGGGGCACCGCCGGATTGACGATGCGCGGATTGGCCGATCGCCTCGGCTCGGGCGTGATGAGCCTGTACTGGCACGTCGACAACAAGGAGAAGGTCTTCGACCTGGCGCTCGACGCCGTGCTCGCCTATCGCGAGCCGCCGCAGCACGTCGAAGCCCATGACTGGCGCAAGGATATCGTTCATCTGCTCGAAGACTGGCGCGCCAGCATGCTGCGCCACCCCTGGTCAGCGCCGCTGCTGCCAAGCCGCGCGCTCGGCCCGAACATCCTCGGCCGGCTGGAACTGATGAGCAGGACATTGTCGAAAGCCGGCGTCGCCGATGCCGATCTCAACGTCGCGATATGGTCACTATGGAACTACGTGATGGGCGCCACCATCACCCGGGCAAGCTTCGACCGCTCCGAAGACGATATGGCGGCGGCACAGCAGCGCCTGACCGGTCTCGTCGCGCCGACAATCGAACGCTCACGCCTGCTGCTGGACAATGACTGGGACGGGGTGTTCAGGAACGGCCTCGACTTCCTGCTCGATGGCTTCGTCCCGAGAGGCGCTGCCGTGACGCGATAGACCAAGCCATCACATCCGGTTCGCGGCGGCTCCCAGGACACCCAGCAGCGAGACCAGACCGGCAACATAGTTCAGCTGCGACGTGGTGAATGTCGCGACCGCCGCATGGCCGCGCAACAGACGTGTTCCGTAGAAAAGGACCGCCTGCAGGATCAGGAAGAAGACGATCGGGCCGAAAAACATCGAGCCGACCGCCCCGCCCCAATTGCCATCCGATGTCATCATCGCCGCGGCCTTGAGGTTCAAGACCACGGCCAGGACGACAACAATGCACAAGGACAGGAACTGCGGCATCGGATGCAACCTCTCGCATGCGGGCGGACGGACTTCACCGTATCCGTACCATGTCGTGCTCCGAAAGACAGGTCTCAGCTTTCCCCTCGCGGCGCCAGGCCGGCACGCCCGCGCGGCACGCCGAGGCCGGTATCCGGCGGCTCGCCGGCGGCCGGGCGCTCCTCCTCGATCATGTGCATGGTCCGCCATCTGCCGAAGCGGTAATAGGCAGCGGCAAGCGCCAGGGACGCGATCGAACCCGCCGGGAAACTCCACCACAAGGCTTCCTGCCCAAGCGTATCGCGCAGCGCATAGGCAAAGCCCGTGCGGATGAAAAGCACGGAGATGACGAGGATGATCAGCGGCGGCATCACCGCGCCGGTGGCGCGGACGGTGGCGAACAGCACGATGGTGACGCCGAACAGGATGAACGACCACGAGGCGACGTTGTTGATGTGCTGGGCAATGTCGACCGCAGCGCCGTCGGCGGCCAGGAACAGGCCGAGCAGGGAGCGGTCGAAGACATAGAGCAGCAGCACCAGCGTACCGGTGAGCAGGAGGTTGAAGCCAACACCGGCGGCGGCGATACGCCCGATGCGATCCCAGCGGCGGGCGCCGACATTCTGCGCCGCCATCGACGACACGGCGGCGCCGATGGCCAGCGCCGGCATCTGGACATAGGTCCAGAGCTGCGCGGCAATGCCGTATGCGGCTGCCACCTGCGAGCCGTAACCGTTGACCATGCCCATCAGCACCAGCGCCGCCATGGAGATGACGATCATCTGCAGGCCCATCGGGATGCCCTTGGTGACGACGATGCGCAGCAGCCTTGGATCGGGCTTCAGCAAGGCGAGATCGGCCCCGGCCAGCCGCAGTGGATGCTTGCGCCGGTAGAGCAGGATCAGGATCGCGGCCACGCTCACCGTCTGGCCGATCAGCGTGGCGAGCGCGGAGCCGGCAATGCCGAAACCCGGGACCGGGCCGAAGCCAATGATGAGCAGCGGATTGAGCACGATATCGAGCAGCACGGCGAGCGCCATGAAATAGAACGGCGTGCGGGAATCGCCGGCACCACGCAGGATGGTCATGACGAAGGAAAGCAGATTGGCTGCCGGTACCGCCGCAAAGATGATGACCAGATAGGCGCGTGCCAGCGGCATCACATCGGCGGGCGTGCCGAGCAGCCCGAGGATCTGGTCCACCCACAGCCAGCCGCAAAGCGCAAAGACCAGCGAGACCAGGAAGAAGAACGTCGCGCTGGTGCCGACGATGCGCCGCGCCTCCGCCATGTCGCGGGCGCCGACCGACTGCGCCACCAGGATGGTGGCCGCCATGCCGATGCCGAACATGGTGCCGAGCAGGAGGAACAGCACCAGATTGGCGTTGGAGGTCGCTGCCAGCGCGGTTTCGCCAAGGAAGCGGCCGACCCAGACCGAGTTGATCGAGCCGTTGAGCGACTGCAGCACATTGGAGCCGAGCACCGGCAGCGCGAACATCAGAAGTGTCGAGGCGATCGGGCCGCTGGTGAGGTCACGCGGGCGGCGAGGCGCTGTCTTGTCGTTCATGGCCGTTCGTTCCTGATTCCGCCGTCTGGGGACTGTAGCGAAAATACTGCTGCTGTTGAAACGGCAGGCCTATGCACCAGTCAACAGGCCACGTCAATATTACCCGGGTAATATTTACGAAACGCGCCCACCCGCTGATCCAGGTGAACGGATTCCCGACTGGACGATCCATGCCAGGCCACAATCCGGGTCTGCCGATGCTCAAGAAGTCGGTCGGGCATTCATTGAATTTGATTAAAATCCATCCTCGCCTGGCATCCCATTCTTAAAGACGGCGGGCTACATAGAAGATGGGCAGGGGGTGCATTCGGTCAAACACAGCTAATGCAGCAAATACAAATACTTGGCTCCGGTCAGAAAACGGGAACCATGGCACGGTTCCTGTTCTGGACCGCCTTGCTGGGCCTCGCCAGTTATCTGTCGAATTCGTTGTTCCGCATCGAGGGCATGGTGGCCCTGCAGCTCACCTATGCCCTGCTGCTGGCGATCCTGCTTCTGACGCCACGTCGGCAGTGGCCGGCCTACCTGATCACCGCGTTTCCGATGCTGCTGGTCGTCCGGGCGCTGGCGATCGGCTCGACCGCGGAACTGACCAGCCCGTTTGCGTTGGTCAGCACCACGACGTCGATCCTCGCCGCCACGGCGGGCGCTGCGATCCTGGCGCGCGACCGCGACTGGGTCGAGGGCCGTTCCGACCAGCTCAAGGCCTGGACAACGGCTGGTTTCGTGACGGTGGTGGCACTGCCGCTGTTCTGCGCCACCATATTTGCCGCCGTGCGCGTTCCGCCGGCGGGATACAGTTCGGCGGAATACTGGTTCAATGTCTATTCCAACGTCGCGCTGGCCTATCTGGTGCTGACGCCGCCGGTGCTGCGCGCCCGCCCCAAGCAATGGCGCGATCTCTACCGCAGCGGCAAACTGCCGGAAGCCATTGCCCTGATCGCCGGGTTCGGCGTGTTCGCCGCACTGATCTTCACGCAGGAATCCGTGCTGCCACTGTTCCTGATCCTGCCGCCGCTGATCATCATCCTGTTCCGTGTCGGTTTCATCGGGCTCTCCGTCGCCATGGCGCTGCTTGTGCCGATCGCGGTGCTTCTGACCGGGTCGGGACAAGGCCCGTTCTACGCCATCGACAACCTGCATGTGGCGGCGGGAAGCCAGGGCGCAGCCGATGTCCATCATGCGTTGCTGCTTTGCCGCGTGTTCCTGGTGCTCACCTTCATCGTCGTCGTCATGATCGCAGCGCTGCTGCACGAGCGCGAACAGCTGCAGCGCATGGCGCAGGCCGATCGCGACATCTATGAGATGGTCGCCCGCCAATCCGGCGACATGGCCTTCGTCTGCGATCTCGAGGGGCGCATCGTCTTCATCTCGCCGATAGCTGCGCGGGTGCTGGGTTTTGCCGAAGGCGCGCTCGACGATTTCGACTGGCGCGACCACATCCATCCGGAGGATCTCGGCACCATAGACGCTGCGCTACAGCGGGTGCGCGATGGCGAAGAGGATGTCGACTATTTGTTCCGGGCTTTCGATGCCGGCGGGAATGAGCTGTGGTTCGAAAACCGCGCACGCCTGTCGACCGCTACTGCCAAGGACGGTCCGCGCTATGTCGTCGGTTCGACGCGTGACGTGACGGCCCGCGTGCTGCGCGAACAGCAACTGGAAAAGATGGCAACCGTCGACGTTCTGACCGGATTGCCCAACCGCCGCCAGCTCAACGAGCAAAGCCGCCTGAAGTGGCGTCTGGCCGCACGGCACAGCGACTTTCTCACGCTTCATGTCATCGATATCGATTTCTTCAAGGCCTACAACGACGTCTATGGCCATGCAAAAGGCGACAAGTGCCTGCGCGAGGTAGGGGCTGCCATCCGCAAGGTGCTGAAGCGGCCGGACGACTTCTGCGCACGCTACGGCGGCGAGGAATTCGTTGTGCTGTTGCCGGGAACCGACGCCGGTGGAGCGTTGAAGGTCGGCGAGGATATCTGCGCGTCGGTGCGCGACCTCAATATACGCCATGACGCCAGCGAATATGGCATCGTGTCGGTGAGCGTGGGCTGCGCGACCGTCCGCCCCGCTTTTGCCGACGATGACGGCTCGCTGTTCGAGGCCGCCGACGCAGCCCTCTACCAGGCCAAACGCCAGGGCCGGAACCGGGTGGTGGCCAGCAATCTGCGCAGTCTCATCATCGAGGCGAACCTTGTCGAGTTGAACAAGCGGCGCGTCTGAGACGTCGCAGCCTATCTGACCCTGTCGAGAAACCGGCGTACTTCCCGGTTGAACTGAACCGGACGCTGCAGCGGCGCGAAATGGCTGACGCCGGCAAGCACGACAAGTTCGGCACCGGGAATGCTGAGCGCCAGGTAGTCGGCATGGTCCTGCCGGATGAATTCGTCATGCTCACCGATAACGACGGCAACCGGCACCCTGATGCCTCTGAGCTGACCGGCGCTGTAGTTCGGTTCGGTTGCCATCATGCGCCCGACATCCGCCACGAATGCCGAGAAGTCATCGGGCGTTGCCGAGAGCGCCGCGTAGTCCTTGCCATGGCGGCTGAAACAGCGATCGATGCGCGGCGTCGCCTTGAAGTCGAGCGTGCCGCTGGGGTCCATGTTGCAGGCGAAGAAGAACACGCCTGCAACCCGCTTCGGATGTTTGTCGGCAAGGATCAATGCCGTGCAGGCGCCGTCACTCCAGCCGACAAGCGCCGCTTTCTCCAGGCCGAGGTCATCCATCACGGCCAGCACGTCGCCCGCCATCCGTTCGTAGCTGAACGGCCCGGCATCGCGCGTGCTGCGGCCGTGGCCACGGCTGTCGATGACGACCACCGTCCTGCCGGTCTGCACAAGCGCCGGAACCTGGTGTCCCCAGTTGCCGGCATTGCCCAGCCCGCCATGCAGCAGGATGACCGCCGGACCGGAACCATAGACGGCATGCCAGATGCGCGCCCCGTCATTCTCCACGAACCCTTCCGTTGTCGATTCCGGAAGCGCCACCGCGCCATGCGCATCGAAATCCAGCAGTTCGTCATCTGTGAAATGCATCGGCCTCTCCTTATCGTTCAGCTTAAAGACGATCGGGCACGGCCTTTCTCGACATGCCAAAGCAAAAAATCGTCGCAGCGATCGTTCAGGACAAGCCAGGGCACGATAAAGAGCAGGTATTTGCCTGCATGATATTGACACGCAGGTAATTGCCTGCATATATCATCACATATTCGAGTGAGGCTGATGGACGCTGACAAGGTTTTCAAGGCGCTGGGCGACCCGACACGCAGAAGACTGCTCGACCTTCTTTACGAAAAGAACGGGCAGACACTCGGCCAGCTTTGCGAGAACCTCGACATGGCGCGGCAATCGGCCACGCAGCACCTCGGCATCCTCGAAGAGGCCAATCTGGTCAGCACGGTCAAGCGTGGCCGGGAGAAGCTGCATTTCATCAACCCGGTACCGCTGCATGAAGTCTACGAGCGGTGGGTACGCAAATTCGAACGTCAGCGGCTCGCGCTGCTGCACGATCTGAAGCAGGAACTCGAAGGAGAATGACGATGGCCAGAGAGACGACCAGTTTTGTCTATGTGACGTATATTCTCTCGACGCCGGAAAAGGTGTTCGAGGCCATCGCCAGACCCGAGGTCACCAGACGCTACTGGGGTCATGAGAACGTCTCCGACTGGAAGCCCGGATCGTCATGGGAACATGTCCGCGCCGGCGACGAGCGCACCATCAAGGTGGTCGGCAAGGTCGTCGAAGCCACGCCGCCGAGCCGCCTGGTCATCACCTGGGCAGCTCCCGGCCAGGTTGCCGATCCTGCAAACCACAGCCGGGTGACCTTCGCGATCGAGGACTACGAGAACATGGTTCGGCTGACCGTCACCCATGATGAACTCGAAGCCGGAAGCGAGATGGCGAAGACCATGACAAGGGGCTGGCCGGCCGTTCTCTCCAGCCTGAAATCCTTCCTGGAAACGGGCCGCGGCCTCGACATCTTCGGCAAGCCGAAAGCAGCCTGACCCCCCGAGCGTGTACGCCTTTCCCGAAACGCGGAAACGCTCCAAATCAGCGAAAGAACTCCAATGACCAAGATCTATCGCGGCGGATGCGCCTGCGGCGCGATCCGCTATGAGACGACAAGCGAACCCATCTTCGAAAATCACTGCCAGTGCCGCGACTGCCAGAAACAGAGCGGCACCGGACACGCATCCTATCTGACCTTTGCCAGCCGGGCCGACATGGCGATGACGGGAGAAACCAACAGCTGGCGTGTAGCGAGCGACAGCGGCAACGAGAAGATCTACGCCTTCTGCCCGACCTGCGGCGCGCCGGTCTATCTGTCGACTGTCGCCATGCCGGACTTCATCGCGGTCTCGGCCGCCAGCCTGGACGACCCCGGCCTATTCAAGCCGCAGGTGGTCACATATGCCGCCCGCGGCCATGCCTGGGACACGCTTAATCCCTCTTTGCCGAAATTCGAGGGGATGCCGCACGGATAGGCAAACAGTCGGAACCCCTGCCGCCTGCGCCGGGTTATGGCTGGACAGGAGGCAATCATGATCCGCAAGCTGAAATCAGGCGAATATCGTCTCTATTCGCGCAAGATCGATCCCAGAACCCACAAGCGCAGGAACCTCGGCACGTTCAAATCCAGGGAGGCGGCCGAGAAACACGAGCGCGAAGTGCAGTACTTCAAGCGCCACTAGAGCGTTTCCGGAAACGCGGAAACTCTCTAAGTTTCGTTTTCGCCGCATTTTTTGTAACGCCAAGTGATTCCACTTGGCTACAAATGCTCCAGCCGCGCTGTGACCGAAGGCTCGGCAGGACCGTTTGGACAGTCCTGGCCGAATAGCGCGGCCACAAGCTAGTGGTTGTCGCGCGGCACGCCCTGGGTGTGGGCGACGTCCTGGTACTTGACGGCCGGCTTCAGCACCATGCCTTCCGAGAACTGGTCGACCATCGAGCGCTGGATTTCCTGCCACGGCGTCTGGTGCTTCGGATAGTGATAGCCGCCATTGCCGCCGAGTGTGGCGCGGCGACGGGCAAGCTCATCCTCCGGCACCAGCATGTCGGCGGTGCCTTTGCGCAGGTCGATGCGCACGCGGTCGCCCTTGCGCAGCAGCGCCAGGCCACCGCCGACCGCCGCTTCCGGCGAAGCGTTGAGGATCGAAGGCGTGCCGGACGTGCCGGACTGGCGGCCATCGCCGATGCAAGGCAGCGAGTGGATGCCCTTCTTGATGAGGTAGGCCGGCGGCTGCATGTTCACCACTTCCGCGCCGCCCGGATAACCGACCGGGCCGGCGCCGCGCATGAACAGGATGGTGTGTTCATCGATGCCTTCGGCCGGATCGTCGATGCGGGCGTGGTAATCTTCCGGCCCATCGAACACCGCGACCTTGCCTTCGAAGGCTTCGGGGTCGTCGGGGTTCGACAGATAACGGTCGCGGAACTCCTTGGAGATCACGCTGGTCTTCATGATGGCGCTGTCGAACAGATTGCCCTTGAGGTTGATGAAGCCGGCTTCCTTCTTCAGCGGATCGGCTACGGTCAGGATCACCTTCGGGTCGTGGTTTTCGGCCTTGCCGCAATTCTCGCCCATGGCCCTGCCGTTGGCAGTGATGGCGCCCGGATGCGGCAGCAGGCCTGCCTTCATCAGCTCGGCGATCACGGCAGGCACGCCGCCGGCATGGTGATAGTCCTCGCCGAGATATTCGCCGGCCGGCTGCAGGTTCACCAGAAGCGGGATCTTGTGGCCGATCGCCTGCCAGTCGTCATTGTCGAGCCTGACGCCGAGGTGGCGGGCAATCGCGTTGAGATGGATCGGCGCGTTGGTGGAACCGCCGATCGCCGAGTTGACGACGATGGCGTTCTCGAAAGCCTCGCGCGTCATGATGTCGGAGGGCTTCAGGTCTTCATAGACCATGTCGACAATGCGCTTGCCGGTGTCGTAGGCGATCTGGCCGCGCTCGCGATAGGGAGCCGGAATGGCGGCCGATCCCGGCAGCTGCATGCCAAGCGCCTCGGCAAGGCTGTTCATGGTCGTGGCCGTGCCCATGGTGTTGCAATAGCCGACCGAGGGCGCGGACGAAGCCACGATCTCCATGAACTCGTCATAGTCGATTTCGCCTGCCGACAGGCGCTGGCGCGATTCCCACACGATGGTGCCGGAACCGGTGCGCTTGCCCTTGTGCCAGCCGTTCAGCATCGGCCCGACCGACAGCGCGATCGCCGGGATATTGACGGTGGCCGCCGCCATCAGCATCGCGGGCGTGGTCTTGTCGCAACCGATGGTCAGCACGACGCCGTCGAGCGGGTAGCCGTAGAGCACTTCCACCAGCGACAGATAGGCAAGATTGCGGTCGAGCGAGGCGGTCGGGCGCTTGCCCGTTTCCTGGATCGGATGGCAGGGGAATTCGAAGGGAATGCCACCAGCGGCAACGATGCCTTCGCGCACGCGCTTGGCGAGCTCGAGATGGTGACGGTTGCAGGGTGAAAGGTCGGAGCCGGTCTGGGCAATGCCGATCAAGGGCTTGCCCGACTGCAATTCGGCGCGGGTAAGGCCATAGTTCAGATAGCGCTCGAGGTAGAGCGCGGTCATGCCCGGATTGTCCGGATTGTCGAACCATTCCTGCGACCGGAACTTCTTCTTATCGCTAGGCACGCCTGCCATGGCTGTCTCCGCATTTGTCCGACAATTGGATATGTCATCGCGCGCGTTCGGGCAAGGCCATGCCCCGGACTTTGGTGCGATGGACAGCATTGATGCACTGCGTTACGGCTTTGACCAGAGCATGATCCCAAAAAACGGGTACCGGCTTTGCGAAAAGACCATGCTCCACAAGGAATGAGGGCGGTTTCAGGCCGTCACAGCGGGAGTATTGCATGGCTCTGGTGATCGAAGGCGAAGAACGCATCGCAGCCCCGGTGGAGAAGGTGTGGGCGGCGCTCAACGATCCAACTGTGCTGAAGGGAAGCATTCCCGGCTGCCAGAGCCTGGAAATGAAGTCGCCCACAGACATGGCGGCCACGGTGGTGCTGAAAATAGGGCCAATCAAGGCCACCTTCAACGGCGAGGTGACACTGAAGAACCTCAACCCACCGCACTCCTACACGATACAGGGTGAAGGCAAGGGCGGCATCGCCGGTTTCGCCAAGGGCGGTGCGGATGTGACGCTGACTGCCGACGGCGATGGCGCAACCCTGTTGAAATATGCCGCCAAGGCCGATGTCGGCGGCAAGATCGCGCAGCTCGGCAGCCGCCTCATCACATCGACCTCGAAGAAACTCGCCGGCGAATTCTTCTCCACCTTCGGCAAGAAGGTGGGCGCCGCCGGCTGATCACTGCCGCCGGCGGATTTCACGAGAGCGGAATGCGATCAGGAAGAACCGCAATTCCGCTCCTTTGTTTTCGTGACTTAAGCCAGCCCGCCTCCGGCAAGCCGGAAGCGGTTCATGCTCACTTTGCCGCGACGTCGATCAGCATGTCATGGATGAAGGCAGTCCCTTCCTCCAACGACTTGACGGCCACGCGTTCGTCATTGCCGTGCATTCGTTCGAGTGTCTCGTTGTCCAGAGGATATGGATAGATGCCATAGACCGGGATGCCGCGATCCCGCCAGGCGGATGCGTCCGTACCTGCCTCAAAGAGAGCCGAAACCACCGCGGCTTCAGGCCATGTCTTTTTTGCTGCCTTCTCGAGAGCCTTGAACAAAGGGGTGTCGGTCGGCGATGCCTGAGCCTCGGTACGTTCTTTGTAGTAGGCTCTCGCGTCGGCCTCGTTCATCGTCGTATCGACGCTGATCTTGACGTCCGGATCAGCCACGACTTTCTCGACCTGTTGCTGCACATCCCATGGCGTGGAGCCGGGAATGAGGCGTATGTTTACATAGGCCTCCGCGCTGCCAGGAATGACGTTCTCCTTCACTCCGGCTTTGACAATCGTCGGCGCCACCGTATTGCGCATCAGAGCATGCCAGAGCAACGGATAGTCGCCCGTTGCAGAAACGCGCTCTCCCGCTTCTTTCAACGCGGAAGTGTCGCTGCTCGAGGCCAGGGTTTCGAGATCCGATTTCATCTGTCCGCTCGCGCTCGACGCAAGGGCCTTGAAGTAGGCTTTGGTTTGATCCGTAAGGGTCGGCTCGGTGTCCCAGGTGGATATCTTCGCCAGGGCTCTGGTCAATTTGCCAATGGCACTGTCTGGTTGTGGGCGCGAGGAGTGGGTCGGGGTGCCAACCACCCGCAGCCGCAGACCCGCGTATATCTTGTCGCGCGTTGTAATGTTGACCTGCCGGGCGACGCCGTTCTTGTCCTGGAAAATCCACCCGCCTTCATTCAACACGAATTCGGCCTTTATTTTCTCCCAGTGGTTCTTTGCCAACCAGTCGGTGCCATAGTCGCCGGACTCCTCGTCGGCCTCTGCGAGAAAGATCACGTCCCTCGACAGGGCGATGCCACTCTTCTTGAGATCCAGAACTGCCTGGACGAAGACCGCCTGGCCGCCCTTGAAATCCATTGCGCCGCGACCCAGCACATAGTCGCCTTTTATTTCGCCGGCAAAGGGATCGACACTCCATGTCTGCCGCTCCACCGGCACGACATCGGAATGCGCAGCCAGCAGGATCGGAGCCTTGCTGCCGTCCCCTTTAAGCCGGGCGATGAAATGAGCCACGCCTTCTTTCGGGGTCTTTATGATCTCGTTCTCTATGCCCGCCTCGTCGAAGGTCTTCTTCAGGAAGGTCACTTCTTCCAACGTCTTTCCTGGCGGATTCGAGGTGTCGAAACGCAAAAGCTGTTGAAGAAGCTTAACGGCCCCAGCGGTTTCTTGCGCAGCAACAGGCACCATTGTTCCCATCAAGGCAGCAACGCCGAACACCGCCGCGCCAGTTCTCAAAACGGACTGAACCGATCTCATCGTTTTTTCCTCAACCGTCTATGAATTCGCCCTCCAAAGCGCCCATTCGTTCATCCTAATGAAAGCACTCACTTAGGACATACGACTAATGACATACGACTAAGTGCTAGGTGCTCCTCAATTCTGGAGGCTCATCCTGACGCGGATCGGTAAAGAGGATTGAGCTGGCAAGGGCCTCACGATGATGCGCGCACGTGCCTTCGCGCCGCGCTCCGCCATCGCAGGAGAGCACGGCGAACCTTGTCTGCCCGCCACGGAATTCAAGTCGTGATCCGGCCCGGCCTCCATGGCCGCGCCGGCATCAAAGGCCGGCCAGCCTATTCGAAGACGATGCTTGGCCCGGCCTGGGCTGCGTCTCTGCCGGCCTGCAACTGCGCCCAGGTCCTGGCGGCAATGTCCTTGTAGATCTTCGCTTCCGCGCCATCCGGCTTGGCCGCGACCACCGGCGAACCGGCGTCCGAGCTCTCGCGAATGCCCATTTCCAGCGGCACAGCGCCAAGGAACGGCACGCCGAGGCGCTCGGCTTCCCTCTGCGCGCCACCATGACCGAAGATGTCATAGCGCTTGCCGGTGTCGGGGGCGATGAAATAGCTCATGTTCTCGACGATGCCGAGCAAAGGCACGTCGACCTTCCTGAACATGTTCAACCCCTTGCGGGCGTCGATCAGGGCCAGGTCCTGCGGCGTCGAGACGATTACCGCGCCAGCCAGCGGCACCTGCTGGGCCATGGTCAGCTGGGCATCGCCAGTGCCGGGCGGCATATCGACCACCAGCACGTCGAGCGGACCCCATTCGACCTCGCGCAGCATCTGGGTGAGTGCCGACATCACCATCGGCCCGCGCCAGATCATCGGCGTTTCCTCATCGACGAGGAAGCCCATCGACATCACCTTGAGGCCGTAATTTTCCTTCGGCTTCAACACCTTGCCATCGACCGTCTCCGGCTTGCCATGGATGCCGAGCAGCTTCGGCATGGAAGGACCGTAGATATCGGCATCGAGAACGCCGACCTTCAGACCGTTGGCCGCGAGACCGAGCGCAATGTTGACGGCAGTGGTGGACTTGCCAACGCCACCCTTGCCGGAAGCGACCGCGATGATCGCCTCGATGCCGGGAACGCCGCGCTTGCCGGAAGTCTGCGACGGTGGCGCCTGCCGTGGTGCGGGCGTTGCTGCGGTGGGCGGCGGAACCGGACGGGGTGCGGCCGGACGTTGCGGCACCGGCGCTTCCATGCCGCCGCTCCTTTTCTCGGCGGTGAGCGCCACCACTGCGCTTACAATACCCGGAATGGCCTTCACGACACGCTCGGCGGCCGCGCGCAACGGCTCCATCTCCTGGGCGCGGGCCGCCGGCACGGTGATGGAGAAGAACACCTTGGCGTCGGCAATGAAGATCTCCGACACCATGCCGAGATCGACGATGTTGCCGGAGAAATCCGGCCCGCTGATCGTCTTCAGGCGATCGATGACGGCTTCCTTGGTTACGGACATGCTGCTGCTTCTTCTGTCTGTTGCCTGGGCCTGAAATAGTGCGCTTCTTGCGCCAGAGCAATTCCAGCAAAAGCACGCAGCGGTTTTGCGTCCGCAATTGCGTAAAAATGGGAAGCTGGCGCGCTTGGCAAAACGGGAACGCTTGAACCAGCGGCATAGTTGCCGGCGAACCTGGCAAACCGAAACACTTTGTGACGTCGGCAGATTCCGGAGACAGCACCGCGCTATATTTCACATCCATGCTTTCGATGCCCTTTCGGTGCTCTCGTTCAGATGCTCCCGAACGGCGTCATCCCGGCCCGGGAGACTCTGTCTCCAAACGTCACTGAACAGCTTGCAAATTGCAATCAGTTTTGGTAGTCAAAACTGATCTTGCATTGCAAGCAGTTTGCGCATCGATCGATCTATGGAACGAGCAATGGACCACGAAATCGGCCACAGGACGTTCGTTTTCGAACGGCGTTGCAAGGCCCCGGTGAGCAGGGTGTTTGCGGCACTTGCGGATCCGGTCATCCGTGCAAGCTGGAGTGCACCATCCGATGGAGCAGCCTTTGTCTATGATGAGGCTGACTTTCGCTCAGGCGGCGAGGACCGGTTCCGTTGCGGTTCAAAGCACAACCCGCAATATACCGGGCGCACGACTTACATTTCGATTGTCCCTGGCGAGCTGGTGATCAGCAGCGAGATCGTCGAAGCCGGCGGGCGAACGCTGATGTCGAGCCTGATTACAATGGAACTGGAGGCCGACGGCGATGCGACAAATGTCAAGCTGACCGTGCAGGTGACCTCTCTTTTCGGCGACCGAATGCTCGTAGGTACCGAGATCGGGAACAATGCCGCTCTCGACAACTTGGTTGAGCACTGTTCGCTCCCTGGCCCGGCAGCCTAAAATCTGCCGTCGTCCTTATAAAAACGCGACTTCCAGCCGTTTCTCCTGCTGTGACAGGATCCGGCACTGCGCCTCGAACCTGTCTGCTGCGATGGCAAGATGGAAACGGCTGGGGATGCCGACTGCGCTGAAGACATCCAATGTGGCGCCGTCCTCGCCAATGCCGCGCACGGTACAGTCGATGGTCGACGAGCGGTTGTTGAAGATGATCGACCCGGCCTTCAGGACACGCCGGCGCGAGGCGTGCGCGTCGGCTGAATGCCACAGCGTGCAGCGGTTACGCCCTGCCTGCTTGGACTGGTACATGGCTGCATCCGCCCGTTCGATGAGCGCTTCGAGGCTCGGCGCGGCCGGATCGAGCAGGGCTATGCCGAAGCTTGCCGTCGCCTGAAGCGTGATGTCGCCGTGCTGGACACGCATCCGTTCGATGGTCGTGCGCAGGCGCTCGGCCGTTTCGAACGCGCCATTGCGGCCGGCATGGGCCAGCAGCGCGAATTCCTCGCCGCCGATACGGCCGAAGACGTCGGTTTCGCGCAACGTGTTGGCGCAATGTTCCGCCACGCTCTGCAACATCCTGTCGCCGGCGCTATGGCCGAGCGTGTCGTTGATCGATTTGAAATGATCGATGTCGAAAGCGATGCAGGCGACGTTGCCATACTGGCGCTGCGCCAGCGCGAAATCGCGCCTGGCGACCTCCATGAACGCACGGCGCGACAGGATTCCCGTCAGCATGTCGGTGGAAGCACGCTGGCGCAACTCGATCTCGTTCATCGCCATGGCGGCGAAATCAGCCAGGATGCCGAGTTCCTTTTCGCTGAAGTCACGCGGCTCGAATCCGATGGCGCAGACGCTGCCGATGTTGTGGCCATCGCTGGTGCGCAACGGCACACCGGCATAGCTGCGGACATGGGGATCGCCCACGACATAGGGGTTTTCGGCGAAACGGGGATCGAGCCTGGCGTCGGGCACGACCAGTGGCTCGTCCTGCAGGATCGTGTAGCGGCAGAAGGTGTTGCGACGACCCGCCTCGGAGCCGCCCAGGCCTTCGCAGGCTTTGTACCATTGCCTGTGGGCGTCGATGACCGAAACAATGGCGACCGGGATATCCAGGATCGTCCGGATCAGCCGCACGATGCGATCAAACGAGGCTTCGCGTGGCGTGTCGAGGAAATCATACCGGTCAAGTGCAGCAAGGCGTGCCGCCTCGCGCATGTCCAGATCGGCCTGCAATGCGTCCATTTCTCGGGCTCCAGCTCGTCAAGGTCGCCCACACGGCACATGCCGGCGACCTTATCCTTGGCAGCCCCCGCTTGCCTTGAAAGATGGTGTCGTCGACGATTACTAGAGCGTTTCCGTTTTTACGGAAACGCGGAAACGCTCCAGCTTTTTGTTTTCATGCAATTTCCGGACGGAAAACCGCTGCGCACTTTTCCTGGAATTGCTCTAAACAAGAGTTTCAATGATGGTTCAGTTTAAACACACCGCATGATCGACAAGCTGGAATTTTTCATTGCCCTGGCGCGCGAACAGCATTTCGGCCGTGCGGCCGAGATGTGCGGGGTGACGCAGCCAACCTTGTCGGCCGGCATCAAGCAGCTGGAAGACCAGCTCGGTGTCATGCTGGTGAAGCGCGGCTCGCGCTTCCAGGGCCTGACGCCGGAAGGCGAACAGGTGCTGACCTGGGCGCGGCGCATCGTCAGCGACACACGTTCGATGAAGGAGGAGATGCGCGCGGCCAAGCACGGTCTTTCCGGCCGCATCCGCATCGCCGCCATCCCGACAGCGCTTGCCATGGTGGCGAGGCTGACCACGCCGTTCCGCGAGAAACATCCCGGCGTCACCTTCTCGGTGCTGTCGCGCACCTCGATCGAGGTGCTGTCGCTGCTCGGCAATCTCGATATCGATGCCGGCATAACCTATCTCGACAACGAGCCGCTCGGCCGGGTGACCAGCGTACCGCTCTATGACGAGCGCTATCAGCTGATCACGGCGGCCGGCACCGAATATTCCGATCGCGAAAAGGTGACCTGGGAAGAGGTGTCGAGCCTGCCGCTCTGCCTGCTCACGCCCGACATGCAGAACCGCCGCATCATCGACCAGCATCTGGCGGATGCCGGTGTGCAGGTGCGCCCGACGTTGGAGAGCAACTCCATGATCGTGCTGTTCTCGCATATCCGCACCGGCAAATGGTCGTCGATCATGCCGCTCAACCTTGCGGAAACATTCGGCTTTTCCGAGCCGATCCGGGCGATCCCCATCATCGACCCGGATGCCCGCCATGCCGTCGGGCTGGTGACGGCGCCGCGCGATCCGCAGACGCCGTTGGTGCAGGCGCTGCTTGACGAGGCGACGGCGCTGGCAGGCGATCTGCGTCGCGAGGCTGCGGCTAAGGTCCAGCCAACCCGCGATCGATAGAAAATTTTTATCATACGACGAAACAGCTTTATTGATTCCAAGGGTTTGTATCGCGTTTAATAGGGTAATGGCGCCCAAAGGGCGTAGTGTCAGGGAGGGCGCTGCATGACGATGCAGCCTGCAAGTACCGAGATCGCGGCACGCACGGCCGCCGTCGTCAGCGAGATGAAGGGCCTCGAAGGCCCGCTCCTGCCGATCCTGCACGGTATCCAGGAAGAGTTCGGCTATGTGCCGCAGGAAGCGCTGCCGGTGATCGCCGAGGCACTCAACCTCTCCCGCGCCGAAGTGCATGGCGTCGCCACCTTCTATCATGATTATCGCAAGCACCCTGCCGGACGCCACGTACTGAAGGTCTGCCAGGCCGAGGCCTGCCAGTCGATGGGCTCCGACGGTGTCGCCGCCAAGCTGAAGCAGGCGCTTGGCATCGGCTTCCACGAGACGACGAAGGACAATTCTGTTACACTGGAACCGGTCTATTGCCTTGGGCTGTGCGCCTGTGCGCCAGCGGCCATGCTGGATGGTGAAGTGATCGGCAGGCTGGACGACGAGGCGATCGACTGTATCGTCGCGGAGGTACGGCGATGAGCGCGACCATCTACATTCCGGGCGACTCGGGCGCGCTGGCGCTCGGCGCTGAAAAAGTTGCCAGGGCGACGGCCAGTGAACTGGCGGATCGCGGCATCGCCGCGAAGATCGTGCGCAACGGTTCGCGCGGCGCCTATTTCCTGGAGCCGATGATTGAGGTTGAGACGACCGAAGGCCGCCGCGCCTATGGTCCGGTGAAGGCTGCCGACGTGAAGGGCCTGTTCGACGCAGACTTCCTCACCGGAGGTCAGCACAGGCTGGCACTGGGCGACCCGGAAGACCTCCCGTTCTTCGCCGGGCAGACGCGGTTGACCTTTGCCCGCTGCGGCATCACCGATCCGATATCGCTGGAAGACTATGAGGCTCATGGTGGCCTCGACGGCTTGCGCAAGGCGGTGGCCATGGTGCCCGCCGATATCGTCAGCCGAGTCACCGAATCCGGCCTGCGCGGACGCGGCGGCGCGGGCTTCCCGACCGGCATCAAGTGGAAGACCGTGCTGGATACATCGGCGGACCGCAAATACATCGTCTGCAACGCCGACGAAGGCGACAGCGCCACGTTCGCCGACCGCATGATCATGGAAGGCGACCCGTTCGTGCTGATCGAAGGCATGACGATCGCCGGCATCGCCACCGGCGCCACCAAGGGTTTCGTCTACATCCGCTCGGAATACCCGCATGCGGTGGCGACGATGAACAAGGCCGTCGAGGTCGCCCGCAAGGCCGGCGTGCTGGGGGCCACCGTTCTCGGCTCGCCGAACGCCTTCGACATCGAGATCCGTGTCGGCGCCGGCGCCTATGTCTGCGGCGAGGAAACCTCGCTGCTGAACTCGCTGGAAGGCAAGCGCGGCGTGGTGCGCGCCAAGCCGCCGCTGCCGGCGATCCAGGGCCTGTTCGGCAAGCCGACGGTGATCAACAACGTGATCTCGCTCGCCTCCGTGCCGATCATCATGGACAAGGGCTCGGCCTTCTACAAAGACTTCGGCATGGGCCGCTCGCGCGGCACGATCCCGATCCAGATCGCCGGCAACGTCAAGCATGGCGGCCTGTTCGAGATCGCCTTCGGCCTGACTTTAGGCGAGATCGTCGACGGGATCGGCGGCGGCACCCGTTCGGGACGGCCGGTGAAAGCCGTGCAGGTTGGTGGCCCTCTCGGCGCCTATTTCCCGCGCGAGCTGTTCGACACGCCATTCGACTATGAGGAATTCGCCAAGCGCGACGGTCTGATCGGCCATGCCGGCATCACCGTCTTCGACGACACCGCCGACATGCTGAGGCAGGCGCGCTTTGCCATGGAGTTCTGCGCCATAGAAAGCTGCGGCAAGTGCACGCCCTGCCGCATCGGCTCGACGCGCGGCGTCGAGACCATCGACAAGATCGCGGCCGGTATCGAGCCCGAGAAGAACCTCGAGCTGGTCACCGACCTCTGCAACACGATGAAGTTCGGATCGCTGTGCGCGCTGGGCGGCTTCACGCCTTACCCGGTGATGAGCGCGATCAAGCATTTTGGTGAAGACTTCAAGCCGGCGCCCGTCGCCGAAGCTGCTGAATAGGAGCCTGGCCATGGGTCTCATCCACGAAATCGACTACGGCACGCCGGCTTCGAAATCGGAGAAGCAAGTCACGCTGACCGTTGATGGCTTCACCGTCACCGTGCCGGAAGGCACCTCCATCATGCGGGCATCGATGGATGCCGGCATTGCCATTCCGAAGCTCTGCGCCACCGACATGGTCGACGCATTCGGTTCCTGCCGCCTCTGCCTGGTGGAAATCGAAGGGCGCAATGGCACCCCTTCCTCCTGCACCACGCCGGTGGCGCCGGGCATGGTGGTGCACACCCAGACCGGACGGCTGAAGGACATCCGCCGCGGCGTAATGGAACTCTACATTTCCGACCATCCGCTGGACTGCCTGACCTGTGCCGCCAACGGCAATTGCGAACTGCAGACCCAGGCTGGCGTCGTCGGCCTGCGCGACGTGCGCTACGGCTACGAAGGCGACAACCACGTCTTCAAGAAGAACGATGGCGACGCAAACTTCCGCTGGATGGCGAAGGACGAGTCCAACCCCTATTTCACCTATGATCCATCGAAGTGCATCGTCTGCTCGCGCTGCGTGCGCGCCTGTGAGGAGGTGCAAGGCACGTTCGCGCTGACCATCGAGGGCCGCGGCTTCGACAGCCGCGTTTCGCCCGGCATGCACGAGCATTTCATCGATTCCGAATGCGTGTCCTGCGGCGCCTGCGTGCAGGCCTGCCCGACCGCGACGCTTTCGGAAAAGTCGGTGATCAAGATCGGCCAGCCCGAGCATTCGGTGGTGACGACCTGCGCCTATTGCGGCGTCGGCTGCCAGTTCAAGGCCGAGATGCGGGGCGACGAGCTGGTGCGCATGATGCCCTTCAAGGACGGCAAGGCCAATCGCGGCCACTCCTGCGTCAAGGGCCGCTTCGCCTATGGCTATTCCACCCACAAGGACCGCATCCTCAACCCGATGATCCGTGAAAAGATCACCGATCCATGGCGTGAAGTGTCGTGGGAAGAGGCGCTGACCCATACCGCCAACGAGTTCCGCCGTATCCAGTACCAGTATGGCCGCAGCGCCATCGGTGGCATCACCTCGTCGCGCTGCACCAATGAAGAGACCTATCTCGTGCAGAAGCTGGTTCGCCAGGGCTTCCGCAACAACAATGTCGACACCTGCGCCCGCGTCTGCCACTCGCCGACCGGCTACGGCCTCGGCCAGACCTACGGCACCTCGGCCGGCACGCAGGATTTCGATTCAGTCGAAGATTCCGACGTCATCATGGTCATCGGCGCCAATCCGTCGGCGGCGCATCCGGTCTTCGCCTCGCGCATGAAAAAGCGCATCCGCCAGGGCGCCAAGCTGATCGTACTCGACCCGCGCAAGACCGAGACCGTCGATTCGGTCCACGCCAAGGCGACGTACCACCTGCCGCTGAAGCCCGGCACCAACGTTGCCGTCGTGACGGCGCTCGCCCATGTCATCGTCACCGAGGGCCTGTTCGACGAGGCCTTCATCCGCGAACGCTGTGACTGGGACGAGTTCCAGGACTGGGCGTCCTTCGTCATGCTGCCCGAGAACAGCCCGGAAACGGTCGGCAAATTGTCCGGCGTCGATCCGGAGCTGATCCGCGGCGCCGCGCGTCTCTACGCCACCGGCGGCAACGGCGCGATCTATTACGGCCTCGGCGTCACCGAGCACAGCCAGGGCTCGACCACGGTGATCGGCATCGCCAACCTCGCCATGGCCACCGGCAATATCGGCCGGCGCGGTGTCGGCGTGAACCCGCTGCGCGGCCAGAACAATGTGCAGGGCTCATGCGACATGGGTTCCTTCCCGCACGAACTGCCGGGCTATCGCCATATCTCCGGCGACGCGGTGCGCGACATCTATGAAAGCCTGTGGGGCGTGAAGTTGGACGACGAGCCCGGCCTGCGCATCCCCAACATGCTGGACGCGGCCGTCGACGGCTCGTTCAAGGGCATCTACATCCAGGGCGAGGACATCCTGCAGTCCGACCCGGACACAAAGCACGTCTCTGCCGGCCTCGCCGCCATGGAATGCGTGGTGGTCCAGGACCTCTTCCTCAACGAGACCGCCAACTACGCGCACGTCTTCCTGCCTGGCTCGACCTTCCTGGAAAAGGACGGCACCTTCACCAACGCCGAGCGCCGCATCAACCGCGTGCGCAAGGTGATGGCGCCGAAGAACGGTTACGCCGACTGGGAAGTGACGCAGAACCTCGCCAAGGCGCTGGGACTCGACTGGAACTACGCACATCCGTCCGAGATCATGGACGAGATCGCCAAGACCACGCCGAGCTTTGCGATGGTGTCTTACGACTATCTGGAGAAGATGGGCTCGGTGCAGTGGCCCTGTAACGAGAAGGCGCCGGAAGGCACGCCGATCATGCACATCGACGGCTTCGTGCGCGGCAAGGGCAAGTTCATCCGTACCGAATATGTGGCGACGGACGAACGGACCGGCCCGCGCTTCCCGCTCTTGCTCACCACCGGCCGCATCCTCTCGCAGTACAATGTCGGCGCCCAGACCCGGCGTACCGACAACGTCATGTGGCATTCGGAGGACCGCCTGGAGATTCATCCGCATGATGCCGAGAACCGCGGCATCCGAGATGGTGACTGGATCCGGCTGGCGAGCCGCGCCGGTGAAACGACATTGCGCGCGCTGATCACCGACCGCGTCTCGCCGGGCGTCGTCTACACGACCTTCCACCACCCCGACACACAGGCGAACGTCATCACCACCGACTACTCCGACTGGGCGACCAACTGTCCGGAATACAAGGTCACCGCCGTGCAGGTGGCGCCGTCCAACGGCCCGACCGAATGGCAGAAGGACTATAATGAGCAGGCTCGCCAGAGCCGGCGCATCAAGGGCCATCTCGAAGCGGCGGAGTGATCGTGAAGCCCGGCTGAGGGAACGAGAGGCATTGTTATGATGCGCCCTGCCACCAGTTCGACCACCCGGATCGCGCGCCGCGCGAGCGGAACAAAGGCGGCTGCGCGCATGGTGCCGGAGGAAACGCCGGTGGCGCTCTCCTATGCCGGCACCACCCATGCGGTGATGATGGCCTCGCCCGCCGACTTCGAGGATTTCGCGCTCGGCTTCTCGCTGACGGAAGGCATCATCGGCTCACCGGACGAAATCGAATCCTTCGAAGTGCAGGACGTCGAGGCCGGCATCGACATCCAGATCCGGCTGAAGGACAAGGCAAACACACGCTTCGAAGCACGCCGCCGCCGGCTGGCAGGTCCGGTTGGCTGCGGGCTATGCGGCATTGAATCGATCGAGGAAGCGATGCGTTCGGTTGACGCTGTCGACGCCTCCAGACTCACGCTGAGCGCCGACGACATCACCGGTGCGGTCAAAGCGCTGTCGAAACAACAGCCGCTGCATGCCGAGACCGGCGCGGTGCATGCTGCCGGTTTCTATCTGCCGGGCAAAGGCGTGGTGGCAGCGCGCGAAGACGTCGGCCGCCACAATGCGCTGGACAAACTGGCCGGCGCCCTGGCCAGGGCCGGCATTGACGGCACCGCAGGCGCGGTCGTCGTCACCTCCCGTGTTTCGGTCGAGATGGTGCAGAAGACGGCGGCGATCGGAGCGCCTTTCATCATCGCCGTCTCGGCGCCGACAGCGCTTGCGATCCGTACCGCCGAAGCAGCTGGCATGACGCTGGTTGCACTGGTGCGCGGCGACGAGTTCGACATATTCACCCGCCCGGAGCGGGTCTTGAGCGGAGTTTCACAACATGTCGCATGACGAGGATCATGTCACCTCCACCCGCGAAAAGCTGGTGCGCATGGCCAACCAGATCGCGACCTTCTTCCACTCCAAGCCACGCGAGGAAGGCATTGCCGGCGTGGCCGAGCACATCAACAAGTTCTGGGAGCCCCGCATGCGCCGCCAGATGTTCGAGATGATCGACGCTGGCGGAAAGGGTTTCGACGAACTGGTCCTTGCTGCGTCGCCACTGATTCGCCGTCCGGCTCCGGAAGAGCGGCCCGCAGCCTGATTTTGACTGCTGACTGCTGACCTTCGACCCGTCCTGGCCTCGCCATCCGCAGTAAAAAACCCGGAGTCCTTTGCGAGTCGCCGCATCCTCCGGCCTGCCTGGTTGTCAGAAAACAATACATCTGTCCAAATTTTTGGCCACCTGTCATAGATTCTTCCCAAGTAGCAACACACATCCAATGGTTGCGGATTCCTGATCTTTATTTTCCTGCCTCTAATTTAGAACGACGAATATTAGAGATACATTCTCCGCGGCGAGAATTGAATCACAGTACGTCTTCGCGTCGTGCCGTATAAGTATGACGTACATTGTACAACGCTACGCACATGAACAATAACTCCTTGACTTGATAATACTTGTGTTTAAGCGTTTCATTATTCAGTAAGGAGAGGGCTCTCCGCATGAAAGGTATTTTACCTGGACTTGCGTTTCTTGGGCTTGCGGCATCTTCTTCTGTTACGTTCGCCGCAACGCAAGGCGTGATCTTCAATGGAACAGTGGCTTCCGTCTGCGTCCTGACGGTCGGCTCCAACGGCACGATGACCGTCAGCCCGAACCTTCAGTCCCTCAGTTCACACAACAGCGGCGGCACGGCCGGCACGGCGAATCTTGCAACCACAGGCGGTGTGACGCTCAGCGTCGATTCCGCCGTGACCGGCGTCACCACACCGGCCGCCGACAGTGGCACCATCGCATGGACACCAACCTACGCGGTTTCAGGTGCGCATAACTTCCCCGAAGGCGGCGCTTCTCATGCATTGACCGGACCCGGAACTTCCGTGGTGACCGTCAATCTGGCCGGCGCCAAGACGGGATCGGATACATTCGTGGCAGGCAACTACCAGGCGACGGTTACGGTTCGCTGTGAACCCTAGGGCGTTTCCGTTTTTCACGGAAATACTCCAACTCTTTGTTTTTGCGTAATTCCGGACGGAAAACCGCTACACATTTTCCTGGAATTGCTCGCGTTCTGTTCGAAAGGGACAACGATGATCAGCAAGCGCCTGTACGGGCCCTTGGCCCTGTTGTGCGTTCTTCCGGCAGCGGTTTCAGCCCAGTCGATGTCGCCGATGCGAGGCGAAATCATGAGCTTCTCCAATGCTTTCGCTGTGCGCGTCTACCCGGCCAACCCCTACAAGCAACGCATCAAGATCTCGGTCCGGGTCTACGACCAGGATTTCTATCCGGTCAAGGACGCTCGCGTCAGCCCCTCCGAATTCATGCTCGGGGGCGATGCCTCGCGTCCGGTTCTGGTGGTCGTTCCATTCAACGGCACCAGCGAACGCAAGGTTCGAATCTGCACGGAAAGCATCCCGTTTCCAAATGATCAAACCCAGATAAGGGCACAGATATGCGGAAAGTTTCTTGGACAAAGGCGCTCCTGACCACTCTCGTGCTGACTGGGGCCGACATATGGCAGGTCCATGCGGAGGACGTTTACAAGCTCGTCCAGAACCAGAACGGCTTCGATCTGCCCGGGGTGTCTCTCCCACAGGGACAGGATGAGGTGCGGGCGGCCGACGGCACGACCTGCAGTTCATCGATTTCCGGCTCCGGCGCATATCTCGACATGGGCGTCATCAGGAACAGCGCCGCCGTCAGCACGCAGGACATGGCTGCCTATGGCCGCGTGGTGATCCCGCTGGGCAGCAGGCCGAAGCGACTGGACTGCTCCAAGCTCTACAATCTCGAAGTCGAACGCCTGCAGATCGAACTCGACCTGATGAAAATGGGCGTCGGCCCCGATGCCGGCATGACCACCGCGTCGACGGCGCAACCGGCATCCACGACCGCCGCCGTTCCGGCGAAACGTCAGGTCAAGGCACAGCGCAAGAGCAAGAACTGGGTATCCGAGGGCTGGAGCGCGCGAGGCGACGGCAAGTAGCCAGGCGGGGTGCCATGATGGTATTTGGACCTTTGCGTATCGCTGCATTGCGCCTGACCGCCGCGATCGTGATCTCAGCGCTGGCCGGCACCCCTGCATCCGCCGCCCTGGACGGCACCTGCACGATCATGGTGACCCGCACCGGAACGATGGTGACCAACGCCAACTCTTCCGTACTGAGTTCCAAGCTCCCCGGCGGCGCCTATGCCGCGGCGTCGATCACCATTCAGCCCGGTGTTCTCGGCGTCCTGTGCAGCCTTGTGCAACTGCTCAACTGCTTCGCCCTGTCCGTGGTGCCGCCGGCGAGTTTTTCGAGCGCCCCCTCGGGCGGGGGCACCAATGTCAGCTTCAATACGGTGTTCCGCATCGACGGCAGCGCCACCGACCAGCCGCAGAACACACCGGTCAAGATCCTGAACGGGCCGCACAGCGTTCAGATCGACCTGATCGCGACCAAAAGCTCAGGCATCTACGCTTCCGGCAACTACCAGGGGACAGTGACGCTGCGTTGCGAGTGAGGTGCCTCGTCGCCTTCAATTGGCGTCGACCCGACGCCCGCGACACATGCTGTCCGCCGCAGCGGCAACCGGCACGAAGCCAAAGGTTCCATTGATTATTTCAGTCTGTAAAATTTGTCTGAGCAGCATCTGGCATTTTCTGTTATGCTCCACGGTTAGGATCGTCTGGTCGGGCGGGGCAGTCGCGTGAGGTCGATCGAGACCAGATACGCGCGTAGCGGGGAAGTGCGGATCGCCTACCAGGTGGTCGGCCAGGGTTCGTTCGATCTCGTCTTCGTGCCGGGCTTCATCTCCAACCTCGATCTGCATTGGGAAGACGAAGGCTACAGCCGCCTGCTGAGACGGCTCTCCGCCTTCTCGCGACTGATCCTGTTCGACAAGCGCGGCACCGGGCTTTCCGATCGCGTCGACAGCCGCCACTTGCCCAGCCTCGAAAGCCGCATGGACGACGTGCGCGCTGTGATGGACGCTGCCGGCAGCGGCCGCGCGGCATTGCTCGGCGCATCGGAAGGTGCGCCGATGGCGATGCTGTTCGCCGCCACCTATCCGGAACGAACACGAGCGCTGGTTCTCTATGGCGGCTACGCGCATTTCCACAAATGGGTGATGCCGCCGGAGCGCCTGGAAACCTTCATCGAGACGGCCGAGACTTCCTGGGGCACCGGCGCGACCTTGCCCAGTTTCGCGCCGGGCCGGATGGATGACACACATTTCATCCAGTGGTGGGCACGGTTCGAGAGGCTGTCTGCCAGTCCGACCGCAGCATCGGTTCTTGCCCGCATGGATGCCGGGAGCGATGTGCGCGGCATCCTGTCGGCGATCAATGCACCGACGCTGCTCATCCATCGCCGCAATGACGTGCGCGTCGACCCTGAGGCGAGCCGCTTCCTCGCCAGGAAAATCCGGGGTGCCCGGCTCGTCGAGATCCCCGGGCGTGATCACCCGGTCTGGACAGGCGACGTCGACCGGGTGGCAGACCTCATGGAAGAATTCCTGACCGGCCAACCGGCTGTAGCCGACAGCGAACGTGTGCTTGCAGCGTTGCTGGCAACGCGGATCTACGACACCGCCAGGCTCGGCGACCGCATGTGGAGCGAGCGTAGCCAACGCTTCCACGAAACATGGCGGCTTCTGGTCGGTCGCCATGGCGGGCGCATCGCCGGCATGCATGGCGAGTTGATGATCGCGCGTTTCGATGGGCCGGCACGCGCCATACGCTGCGCGGCTGCCCTGCGCGAGGCGGCGCAGCAGATCGGGGTGGCGAGCGCGCAGGGCGCTCACGTCGGAGAGATCGAATTGCGCGGCCAGCCGGCCGGGCTGACGGCACGGGTGACCATGCAACTCGCGACACATGCGGCGCGCGGCGACATCCTCGCTTCGCGGCTTGTCGCCGAACTTGCGGTCGGCTCCGGCCTGCGCTTCGTCGACGCCGGCCATGTCAGCCTCGACGAGCTGGGCGAGCCATTGCCGGTGGTCCACGCAACCTCGGAACAGCATCTCGAACCGGCCTGCCGCTCCAGGGCCAAGCCTCAGGAATCGGCAGCGCTGACGGCACGGGAAAGCGAGGTGGTCAGCCTGATCGCCGACGGGAAGAGCAATGCGGCAATCGCTGCCGAACTGAAACTCAGCGAGCATACGGTGAAGCGGCACGTCGCCAACATCCTGCTCAAGCTCGACCTGCCGTCGCGGGCGGCGGCAGCGGCCTTTTCGGCCAGGCATGCTGGCTCGGACGGGCCATAGGAGCCATGGCGCTTTCGAGCGAAGCGATCGAAGCGCCTCCAGGACTACGATTTGCTCCAGGCGGGCCAGGCGAAGTCGCCGTGACGGCCCCGCGGATGGAGGATGAAATGCTGAGACTGATTGGCAAGACCGGATTGCTGGCATTGGCGGCAGGCGCATTGCTGACCGTCACGCCGGCGCGGGCTGAAGATGCTTCGGCAGCCGCCGCTTACAAGGACATCCAGGCCACGCTCGGCTCGGTGCCCGACATGTTCAGGACATTGCCCGACGTCGCCGTTGCCGGCGCCTGGGCCGAGATCAAAGGGGTTCAGCTCAATCCCAACACCGCGCTCGACGGCAAGACCAAGGAACTGATGGGGCTCGCCGTGGCCTCGCAGATTCCCTGCCAGTACTGCATCTACTTCCACACGCTGGCAGCCAGGGCCAACGGTGCCAGCGACGAGGAGATCAAGGAGGCCGTGGCGATGGCGGCCCTCGTGCGCCACTGGTCGACGATGCTCAACGGCAGCCAGGTCGACATGGCCACCTTCAAGAAGCAGACCGACGAGTTGATCGCCACCGCCAAGGCGAAGTCGCAGTAACGGGACTGCCCGGCGATGGGCGCCGGGCGGGCATCCGATCCAATCGAACACCCGGTCGAACGGGTCATGGAGGTCAAAAATGCTGACCAAGACAAAAGCAGTGGACGGCGCAGCGATCAGGAAAGCGATCGAGGGCCGCGACGGCAAGATGCTGTCGAGCTTCTACGCCGACGATGCGCTGGTGCGTGTGATCGACCGCAACAATCCGCCGAGCAAGCCGCGTGAAATCCGTGGCCGCGCGGCGATCAGCACCTTCTGGGACGATATCTGCAGCCGGGCGATGACCCACAAGGTCGATACCACCATCGCCGAGGGTGACAACCTCGCCTTCACCCAGGCCTGCGCCTATCCGGACGGCACGAAGGTGTTCTGCGCGGCGACAGTCGAGCTGAAAAACGGCCTCATCGCGCGACAGACGGTCGTGCAGGCCTGGGACGAGTAGACCGACGCAAAAGAGCCCGCCCATCCCGATCAAACCGGGATGGGCTTCGTTTCCGCGTTGGAGGAGCGTGATCCGCTCCGACAATCGAAGCCACTTTTCGGATCGCAGTCGAGCCGCAAATCAGTGAGGAGAACCAACATGTTCAGCGCCAGATGGCAGATCGATGCCAAATTCGGTCACAAGCAGACCGTGCTCGAGCTGATGCGGAAATGGGAGCGCGAGATCGGCTCGCAGGTCGACATCGCCGACCTCAAGTTCCAGATCATGACCGGCTCGATCGGCGCGCGCGAGGCGACGATCGAGACACATCATCAGGTCGAGAGTCTCGCGCGCCTGGAGGAATTCTTCGCCAGGATCGGCAAGATCGACGCGCACGCCAAATGGGGCAAGGAGATAGAGCCCTATGTCGTGTCGGGCTCCAGCCTCTGGCAGATCTTCCGCATCGTGGAGTAGCGCACTCTTCCTTCTCCCCGTTCACAGGAAGAAGGTGGCCCGAAGGGCCGGATGAGGGGCAGAACCAATCCTGGCTGGTTCGTGCAGCCCCTCATCTGCTTGCCGGCATCTTCTCGCCGTAAACGGCGAGAAACACCTTACCCATGCGCCACCATGACGTGGCGCACGGCGGTGTAGTCTTCCAGCGCGTAGACCGACATGTCCTTGCCGTAGCCGGACTGCTTCAGGCCGCCATGCGGCATCTCGTTGGTCAGCATGAAGTGGGTGTTGATCCAGGTGCAGCCATATTGCAGGCGAGCTGCAGTGGCCATGGCGCGCGAGATGTCCTTGGTCCACACCGACGAGGCAAGGCCGTAGTCGCTGTCATTGGCCCAGCCGACCGCTTCATCGACATCGGAGAAGCGGGTGACCGACACGACCGGCCCGAACACCTCGCGGCGCACGATCTCGTCGTCCTGCAGGGCGCCGGCGACGACCGTCGGCTGGAAGTAGAAGCCCGACCCCTCGCCCGGCTTGCCGCCGGTGGTGATCTCGATGTGCTTCAGCTCCGAGGCGCGCTCGACGAAGGAAGCGACGCGGTCGCGCTGACGTCGCGAAATCAGCGGCCCGATCTCGTTTTCGGTATCGTCGGCCTGATCGAATTTGATGGTCGACACCGCTGAAGACAGCTGCGAAACCAGCTTGTCGTAGATTTTCTTGCCGGCATAGATGCGGCAGGCGGCGGTGCAGTCCTGGCCGGCATTGTAATAGCCGAAGGCGCGCAGACCGGTGACGACAGCGTCGAGATCGGCGTCGTCGAAAACGATGACCGGCGCCTTGCCGCCGAGCTCCAGATGGGTGCGCTTGACCGACTTGGCGGCGGCCTGCAGCACCTTCTTGCCGGTGGCAATGTCGCCGGTGATCGAGATCATGTTGATCTTGGGATGGTTGATGAGCGGGCTGCCGACGCTTTCGCCGCGGCCGAGCACGACGTTGACGACACCCTCGGGCAGGATGTCGGCCAGGATGCGGGACAGCTTCAGCGCGGTGAGCGGTGTCTGCTCCGACGGCTTGAACACCACGGTGTTGCCACCGGCAATGGCCGGAGCCAGCTTCCACGCCATCATCATCAGCGGATAGTTCCACGGCGCGATCGAGGCAACGATGCCGATCGGGTCGCGGCGGATCATCGAGGTATGGCCGGGCAGGTATTCACCCGCCACCTGGCCGGGCATGGAGCGCACCGCGCCGGCGAAGAAACGATAACAATCGACGATGGCCGGGATTTCGTCGTTGAGCACGGCATTGATCGGCTTGCCGCAGTTCAGAGCCTCAAGGGCGGCGAATTCCTGGGCTTCGGCCTCGATACGGTCGGCGATCCTGAGCAGGTAGGCGGAACGTTGCGCCGGCGTGGTGCGCGACCACGTGGCAAAGGCCTTCTCGGCCGCAGCGACCGCGCGCTCGATCTGCGCTTCGCTCGCTTCCGGCAGGCTGAGAATGGTGGCGCCGGTGCGCGGGTTCAGCACGGCTTCCTCGGCCTCGGCGCCCTTTTCGAACGCAGCGCCGATCAGCATCTCGGTGTCCATAACGACAACTCCCTTTTTTGGGAGCGAGTAGCGAATAGCGAATAGCGAATAGTGGAAACGGGCATCCCTATTCGCTATTCGCTACTCCCTATTCGCTCATTTTCATTTGCCCGATCCGGCGACCTGGTCGCCGTCGCGGGTGAGGTAATAGGCAAGCAGGATGGGCAGCAGCGTCACCAGCACGACGACCATGGCCACGACGTTGGTGACCGGACGCTGGCGCGGCCTGATCAGTTCCTCCAGCATCCAGATCGGCAGCGTCTGCTGCTGGCCGGCGGTGAAGGTGGTGACGATGACCTCGTCGAAGCTCAGTGCGAAGGCGAGCATGCCGCCGGCAAGCAACGCCGTGGCGATGTTGGGCAGCACGACATGCCGGAAGGTCTGGAAACCGTCGGCGCCGAGGTCATAGGACGCCTCGATCAGCGAGCCCGAGGTGCGGCGGAAGCGGGCGACTGCGTTGTTGTAGACCACCACGACGCAGAAGGTGGCGTGGCCGAGCACGATCGTCCAGAACGAGAACGGGATCTCGGTGAGCGCAAAAGCCGAGCGCAACGCGATGCCGGTGATGATGCCAGGCAGCGCGATCGGCAGGATGACCAGCAGCGACACGGTCTCCCGGCCGAAGAAACGCGAGCGTGAGACGGCCGCCGCGCACAAGGTGCCGAGTATCAAAGCAACCAGCGTCGAGATCGCGGCGACCCTGACCGAAAGCGACAACGCCTCCCAGACATCGGGCCGGTTCCAGGTGACGGCGAGCCATTGCGTGGTGAGGCCGGGCGGCGGCCACTGGTAGCTCTTTTCTTCCGTCGTGAACGCATAGACGAAGATCAGCAGGATGGGCAGGTGCAGGAAGAGCAGCCCGCAGGTGGCGGCGATCTTCAGGCCGAGTGGTGCCGACTGGCTGCGGTCAGAGCGCATCGAAGGCCCCCATACGCTTGGCGCCCCACAGGTAGAAACCCATGATGACAATGGGCACCACCGCGAAAGCGGCGGCCAGCGGGATGTTGCCGGCGGTGCCCTGCTGCGAATAGACGGCCTGGCCGATGAACAGGCGCGATGTGCCGATGATCTGCGGCACGATGTAGTCGCCCAGCGTCAGCGAGAAGGTGAAGATCGAGCCGGCGACGATGCCGGGCAGCGCCAGCGGAAACAGCACATTGCGGAACGTCTGGCCTGGCGAGGCGCCAAGGTCGGATGAAGCCTCGACCAGATTGCCGGGCACACGTTCGAGCGCCGCCTGCATCGGCAGGATCATGAACGGTAGCCAGACATAGACGAAGGCGATGAAGGTGCCGGTTGCCGACACCGAAAGCGAATTGCCGCCGACATAGGGAAGCGCCAGCCAGCCGTCGAGCAGCCACAACAGGTGCAGCTTGGCGAGGAACCAGGTGAGGATGCCTTCCTTGGCAAGGATCAGCTTCCAGGCGTAGACCTTGACCAGATAGCTCGACCACAGCGGCAGCATCACCGCCAGGTAGAACAGCGCCTTCCAGCGGCCTTGCGCGTAGCGGGCAGCATAATAGGCGATGGGAAACGCGACGGCGATGGAGGCCAGCGTCACTAATGCGGCCATCGTCACCGTACGCACGATGATGTCGAAATTCGCCGGCTGGAAGAGATCGGCATAGGTCTTCAGCGTGAACTGCCGGTTGATGAGGCCGGAGAATTCGTCGATCGAGAAGAAGCTCTGCAGCAGAAGCGCAAACAGCGAGCCGATATAGACGACGCCGAGCCAGAGCAGCGGCGGCAGCAGCATCAGAACGAGCAGGAAGCGCGGCCGGCGCCAGAACAGATCGGACAGCGCACCCAGCATGCCGCCGCGGGCAGGCAGGATCGCGGAGGCCGGCGCGTCGTTTGTTGCGGTGACGGAAGCGATGCTCATGGCGCTTCGTCCATCAGATGGATGGCATCGCGGTTGAAGGTGAAGGCAACGGCATCGCCCTGCTCCGGCACCGCCGAGCCCGACGGTACGCTGGCATGCAGGCGCAGCCCTTCCGTGTCGAGCGCCAGCCGCGTGGCCGCGCCGAGATAGCTGACTCCCGAAACACGGGCCTGGACGACGCTGCCGCCCGTTTCGCGCGTGATGTGGATCGCTTCCGGGCGCAGGCTGCCCCAGCGGCGCTGACCGGCGTAGCGCTGCACGAAATCCGGCGGCAGCACGTTGGAGGAGCCGACGAAATCGGCGACGAAGCGTGTCTTCGGCCGCTGATAGATCTCCTGCGGCGAGCCGACCTGCATGATCCTGCCTTCGTTGAAGACGGCGACGCGGTCAGCCATCGACAAGGCTTCGCCCTGATCATGGGTAACGAAGACGAAGGTGATGCCGAGCGCCTTCTGCAGCGACTTCAGCTCTTCCTGCATGTTTTCGCGCAGCTTGAGGTCGAGTGCGCCGAGCGGCTCGTCGAGCAGCAGCACCTTGGGCTGGTTGACCAGCGCACGCGCCAGCGCCACGCGTTGGCGCTGGCCGCCTGAGAGCTGACCCGGGCGCCGCGCGCCATAACCCGGCAACCGCACCAGTTCCAGCGCCTCCTCCGCTGCCTTGAGGCGCTCGGCCTTGCCGACCCCCTTGACCATCAGGCCATAGGCGACGTTGTCGAGCACGTTGAGGTGTGGAAACAGCGCATAGTCCTGGAAGACCGTGTTCACGTTGCGCCGGTAGGGCGGCACGCCCTCGGCACGTTCGCCGAAGATGGAAATGGTGCCGGCTGTGGGCTGCTCGAAGCCAGCGATCAGGCGCAGGCAGGTCGTCTTGCCCGAACCGGAAGGGCCGAGCATGGCGAAGAACTCGCCGGCCGCGATGTCGAGGTCGAGCGCGTCGACGGCTTTTACAGCGCCGAAGTGACGGGCCACTTTCTGGAAGGAAACAGCTGGGGTCATCTCATCTGCGGTCATTGTTTCGAACGATCATGCCTGTCCCAGCTGCAAAACAGCCGTCGGGCAGGCGCGGTCACCTCCCGCCAGGAGAGGCTGCGCCGAAGGGCGGGCGAAAGCTCAGGTCCGCACGGCTTCCGACCCGCCCCTGCGGGGCGACCCTCCCCGGCTACGGGGAGGGGATGGGAGGTCAACGCCCGCCTATGACACCGATATAGTCGGAGACCCAGCGATAGTAGGGCACGCACTGGTCGTTCTGGCTGGCGCATTTCGAGGTCGGGGTACGCCAGAACTTGATCTTCTCGAACTGGTCGAAGCCGTTGGTCTTGCAGCCTTCGTCGGTCAGCAGCTCGTTGCCCTTGCAGGCAGCCGGCACGACCGGGAGCGAGCCGAACCAGGCGGAGACATCGCCCTGTACCTTCGGCGACAGCGAATGCTCGAGCCACATATAGGCGCAGTTCGGATTGGCGGCGTCGGCTTCCATCATGGTGGTGTCAGCCCAGCCGGTGGCGCCCTCTTCCGGAATGGTCGATGCGACGGGCTGCTTGGCGGCAACCAGCGTGTTTACCTGGAACGGCCATGAACCCGAGGCGACGACACCTTCGTTGCGGAAGTCGTCGACCTGGATGGCGGCGTCGTGCCAGTAGCGGCCGACCAGGGTGCGCTGCACGCGCAGCAGGTCGAGTGCCGCCTTGTACTGGTCCTCGCTCAATTCGTACGGGCTCTTGATGCCGAGGTCCGGCTTGTGCGCCATCAGGTAGTTGGCGGCGTCGGCGATATGGATGGGGCCGTCATAAGCCTGGACGCGGCCCTTGTTGGACTTGCCGTCGGAGAGCGTCTGCTCCTCGAACACGACATTCCAGCTCTTCGGCGCTTCCTTGAAGACGTTGGTGTTGTACATCAACACGTTCGGGCCCCATTGGTAGGGCACGCCATAGTGCTTGCCATCAACCGTGAACCAGGGCGCATCCTTGATGCGGTCGTCAACCGTCTTCCAGCTCGGGATGAGGTCGGTGTTGATGGGCTGCACGCGCTTGCCGGCAACGAGGCGCAGCGAGGCGTCTCCGGAGGCGGTGACGAGGTCGAAACCGCCCTCGTTCATCAGCGAAACCATTTCGTCGGAAGTGTTGGCGGTCTTGACGTTGACCTTGCAGCCCGACTTCTTCTCGAAGTCCGAGACCCAGTCATAGGCCTTGTCGGTTTCACCGCGTTCGATGTAGCCCGGCCAGGCGATGATGTTGAGCTGGCCTTCGCCCTTGCCCAGTTCCTTCAAGGCTTCCTGCGCCACGGCCTGACCGGCAAAGGTCAGTGCGATCGTCAGGGCAGTGCATGATTTGAGGAAAGAATTCATCGTCGTCTCCCATCTCAGGGGCCGCGCTCTGACGGCGGCTTCGCTCCCTGAAATGAAAGGTGTCGTGAAAACGCAGCTTTCGCAAATTCATTTATCAGAAAGGCGATATCGGTTTTTCCGATAGCAGAGCGCTATTGCCTTTGCCGGATCGTGCGCTGCGACTGGGCGATGCCGATGAAGTCGCGCGCCGGCTGCGCCAGGCCGGAGCCGCGCCGCCAGACCATGCCGACCTGCACGACCGGCAGCGAGCCGGAAACATCCCGCGATTCAATGCGATCGCCTTCCAGCGACCATGGGCGGTAGATCAGGTCCGGCAGCAAAGCCACGCCCGCACCGGTGGCGACGAGACTGCGCACGGCCTCCACCGAACGGGTGCGGAAAGCGACATGCGGCCTGGCGCCGATCGCGGCCAGGAGCTTGCCGGTATTCTCCTCGATCTCGTCGATGGTCAGCATGATCAGCGGTTCGCTGACGATGTCACCGACACCGATGATGTCGGCACCGGTCAGCCGGTGGCCGAGCGGCATCCACAAACGATAGGCCGAGACCTCAAGGATTTCCGACTGCAGCGCGTTGCGGTCGCGCAGGTTGGAAATGACCATGACCGCGACGTCGAGCTTGCCACCGACCAGCAGGTGCTCGAGATAGTCGCCATTGTCTTCGATCGCTGTGATCTCGACGCCGGGATAGGCGCGGCGATAGCGCGCCAATATGTCGGACAGGACATAACCGGCAACCAGCGAGGTGACGCCGAGTTGCAGGCGGCCCTTGGTCTGTTCCTGTTCGCCGAGGAAGGTGCGGCGCGCATCCGATACATCCGACAGGATCTTGGTGGCGTGACGCAGGAACTGGTGCCCCTTGTGCGTGATGTTGAGACCACGCGAATGACGCTCGAACAATTCGACGCCAAGGTCCGTCTCCAGCTCCTTGACCGCTTCGGTAACCGAAGACTGCGAGATGGACAGCTTCTGCGCGGCCCGCGAGACCGAGCCCTGGTCCGCGACGGCGACGAAGAACTGGAGCTGCCTGAGGGTGAATGCCATGCGCGATATAAACACCGGCACGGGCAGGAAGAAAAGCGTCAGCCGCCAGCCAGTTCCGCACGGCGGCGGCGTGTCGACCGATAACGCAGGACGAGGAAGAACGTCGCTTCCACCAGCACGACGATGGCGATGATGCGGAAGCCGATGGAAACCGGGTTGTGGTCGGTGCCGCGCATCAGATAGCCGATCACCAGGAATGCCGAATTCCAGATCGTGGCGCCGAGCAGCGTAGCCGAGGCGAAGGCCAGGACGGGCAGTCGCAACGCCCCCGCGCCGATGCCGAGATAGTTGCGTACGGTAGGAATGAGCTGAGCGACCAGCGAAGCGACAAAGGCCTTGCGGCGATAAGTTTCGGCCAACTTGCGATAGGTCGAAAGCGGCAGGAAGACATATCTGCCGAAACGCTTGACGAAAGCGTCCGCACGCGCTTCGCCAAGGCGGAGGCCCATGGCGTACCAGAACAGCGAGCCCAGGGTGGATCCTGCAACGGTAACCAGCAGGAGCAGCTCCAGCCGATCCAGGCCCGGCGCCGCCGTCATGCCGAGGAACAGCAGGACGATGTGTGACGGCGGCGCCGGAAAGATCTTCTCGACGGACGCGATACAGAACACGCCGAGAAGCCCGGAACCCAGAATGGCCGACAGCGGACCGGTCACGACGCGTAGCGCCAGTCGTACGACTTGACGATCGGAATGCGACTGATGCGATAGACCGTTGCCGGCGGAAAGTTGCGCAGCGTATGGCCGACGCGCGTCGCCTTCAGATCGAGCTGGTCGAGCATGCTCTGGTCGATCGGGCAACGCAGGCCTAGCGTGAACTGATAAAGCGAGGCGCCTGGGCGCAGATTGGCGAAGACCCCTTCCAGGATCAGCCGCGTGCGGCGCGGCGAGATCAGCCGGAACGGCAGCCCGCTGACGGCTGCCCCCACCACCGGGCCGTTATAGAGCGCCAGGTGGCGCAGGCCCGTCGCGTCCATTTCGAAGACACGCGCCGAAGGAAACCGCTTGTTGAGCATGGCGGCAAAATCGCTGTCGGCCTCGACCAGCGTCAGGTCCTGTTCGCGAACGCCGCGCTCGATCAGGGCCCGTGTGAAGGGACCGGTCCCAGGTCCGAGCTCCAGCACCTGACCGGTTTCCGGGCCGATCTCGCGGGTCATCAGGGATGCCAGCGTCGAGCTCGACGGAGCGACGGACCCAACCCTGAAAGGTGCCGCTGCCCATGCCATCAGAAATGAGAAAGCGTCATTGGTGTGCATATCATCCTCGATCTGAAATCGAACTGCCGGCGAATCGAACGCCAGCCGATGCAGCGCTGTTTGCTGCCACTGGATTGCATAAACATTGCGCAAAATGGCGATCCGGGACGAAAAACGCGCTTTGGGTGCTCACATTGTTTTGCCATGTTTACGCAATCTTGAAGTCGTAGCCCGCCACGACGAGCTCCATTACAAGAGACAACAATGCGTATCCTTCTGGTCGAAGACGAACAGGAAATGGCTTCGGCACTGCGCGTCGCGCTCAAGCGTCACGACATGGTGGCCGACCATGCCGCCTCGCTTCTCGAGGCCGAAGATTTCGTGGCAACCGACAGCTATGACGCGATCCTGCTCGACCGCCAGTTGCCGGACGGCGACGGGCTTTCGCTGGTGGGCAAGCTGCGCGCCAGCGGCAGCGCCACGCCTGTGCTTGTCCTGACGGCGCGCGGCGACACCGCCGACAAGGTCGATGGACTGAATGTCGGCGCCGATGACTACCTGGCCAAACCCTTTGCCTTCGAGGAGCTGATGGCACGGCTTCGCGCGCTGTTGCGCAGGCCGGCGACAGTGCATTCGCAGGTCATCCGCGCCGGCGACCTCGCTTTCGACGTCGGCCATCGCGAAGCCAGCATCCGCGGCGAGCCGATGGCCTTGCCGAGACGCGAGCTGCTGGTGCTGGAAGCGCTGATGCGGCGCATGGGCCGCATGGTGCAGCGCGAGTCCCTGATGGAGGCGGTGTTCGGCCTCGACGACGAAATCCAGTCCAACGCCCTCGACACGCATGTCTCTCGCCTGCGCCGCAAGCTGGCCGAAGCCGGTGTCGGCGTGACGATCAATGGCGTGCGCGGTGTCGGCTACCTCTTGCGCGAAACATCATGATCCTCCGCAAACCACGTCGACCCCGCTCTCTGAAATGGAGCCTGGTGCTGCGCATCGTCTTGCTGCAGGGCATCCTGATCACGTTGCTTGTCCCACTGCTCATCGTCGCTTTGATCATGTTCGGCGTTGCCAGCCTGAACGACTATGAAGGCGGCACGGCCGACGTCATCAAGGATGCACTTGCGCGAGACAGCAACGGCAAGCTGATACTCAACCAGACACGCGAACTTGCCGAATTGCGCAAGACCGAGAAGAACCTCTGGTATGTCGTGCGCGACAAGCAAGGCAACGTGCTGAAGGAAGGTACGATCCCCCCGGCGCTGGCGCCGTTCGCGGACCAGCTCGACAACATCAGCGAGGCGCGCTTTTCCTGGACGAAAGGCAAGGTGGCGGACAGACCCGCCGGCATCGTGATGTGGGAGGATGACACCAAGGCGGGCACCGTGCAGATCCTGGCCGGTACCGAAGGCAAGCTCTCTTGGGGCCGGATGGCGTATGGTGCATGGGACTTCTTCCTGGTCGTCATTTTGCCTGTGGTCGGCGTGATGGCTTTGGCAACCCTGTTCGTGACGCCCTGGGTGGTGCGTGGTGCATTACGCGGCCTGGGCGCGGCCGCCAGCGAGGCCGGCCAGATCGACATCGACAAGCGCGGCGTGCAGTTGCCGCTCAAGGGTGTCCCGACCGAAGTGACGCCGCTGGTCAACGCCGTGAACGATGCGCTGGTGCGGCTCGACACAGGCTATGAGCGCCATCGCCGGTTTCTAACCGACGCGGCACACGAGCTGCGCACGCCGGTAGCCATCCTGAACACCCGTGTCGCCTCGCTGCCGCCAACGCCGGAGCGGGCACGCGTGTTGCGCGATGCCGCTCGGCTTACCACGCTGACCGACCAGTTGCTCGACCTGCAGCGGCTCGGGCGTCAGGCCGACAGCATGGCAAAGGTCGATCTGGTCGAAATCGCCCGCAGCGTCGTCCTTGACATGGCACCGATCGCGTTCTCCTCAGGCTATGAAATGGCCTTCGAGCCGGCCGTTGAAAAACTAGCGGCGACGGGCGATCGCGCTTCGATCGAACGCGCGGTGACCAGCCTCGTCCAGAACGCCATCGAACATGGCGGCAACCGCGGCAGGATCACCATCAGCGTCGTCAGGCCGGCAACCATCGAAATCCTCGACGAAGGCGAAGGCGTGCCCGAAGACGAGCGCAAGAAGATCTTCCAGCCCTTCTACCGCCTGCGTCCGCACGACCACGGCGCCGGGCTGGGCCTCAATCTGGTGCAGGAGATCATGCAGTTGCATGGCGGGCGCATCGAAGTGCTGGACGGCAGCCCCGGCGCGCTGTTCAGGATCAGTTTTCCGACGCGCCCGAAAAAGGAGGAGGCACCGCGCAAGGGTTGCTGATCCGAGCAATTCCAGGAAAAATGCGTAGCGGTTTTCCGTCCGGAATCGCGTCAAAAAAGTTAGAGCGTTTCCGCGTTTTCCGAAAAACCTGAAACGCTCTACGCGACGGCTGGAACCGGAGCCAGGTTGCCCTTGGCAACCGACAGCAGCGAGGACACCAGCGACTGGCGCTCCTGCTCCGACAGAACCTGGAAGTCGAACAGGCTGGCGCTGCGCATGCCTTCGACCGCGAAATAGGTGAGCAGCAGCGCCTTGAAATCGGGCGTTTCCGCCTTCAACCGGTCGAACAGCTCACGCTGGAAGATGCGGATGGGAGCCAGGAAGTCGGGGTTTTCGGCGATGGCGGAGAATATCCATGCGGAGGGTGGCTGGTCCTCCTCGAACTTCTTGGCCGAGAGTTTCACATAGGCGGCAAGAAGGTTGCCCTGGGCGCAATCGCGCCTGGCTGTCTCCAGCGCTTCCTGGAACTCCTGCAGATGGTGCTCGACCAGTGCCTGCATCAGCTTGGCCTTGCTTGGAAAGTTGTAGAGCAGACCACCCTTGGAGACACCGGCACGTTGAGCGACTGCATCCAGCGACAGATTGCCAGGCCCTGACTCGCGCGCGACATCTGCTGCTGCCGCCAGGATCTTTTCGCGTGAATTCGCTCGTGGTTTCTTCATCTGTCGCCCATAAGACACAGTTGTGTCCCTATTCTGAAATTCGCGGAGGCGAAGTTCGAAAACATGACACTAGGCGCAATTGACAAGACCGTCCAGACGGTACAGTAAAGCGTCGAAAAAAGTGAAGGCCGGGGTTTCGCAAAATGCGCACCCGGCTATTTTGATTCGATTGTCATTGCCACGCGCCGTTCGAGGGATCCCATGATCAAGCGCTTCATCATCCGTTTCATCCTGCTTGTCCTCGTGGCCGCGGTGGCCGGCGGCATCATCTGGTTCAACTTCTTCCGCGACAAGATGATCGCCGGGTTCTTCGCCAACATGCCGGCCAATGTGATGACGGTCTCGGCCAAGAAGGTCGAGCCGACCACCTGGACGCCCGGCATCGAGGCCATCGGCACCGTTGGCGCCTCGATGGGTGTCGACCTGACGATGGAAACGTCGGGCGTGGTCAAGGAGATCCTGGTCAAGGCCAATGACAAAGTCGAGAACGGCCAGCTCCTGGTTCGCCTGGACGACGCCGTCGAGCAGGCCGACCTGATCGCGGCCAAGACCAAGGCAACGCTCGACCAGCAGGCGCTGGGGCGTGCCCAGGCACTGCGCAAGACCGGTGTCGGCACCGAGGCCGCGCTGGACACCGCCAATGCGAATGCCGAAACCTCGATCGCCCAGGTTGCCAAGGCGCAGGCCCAGGCGGATCTCAAGCTGCTCAAGGCCCCCTTCGGCGGCATCGCCGGTATTCCGAAGATCGAGCTTGGCCAGTATGTCGCGCCCGGCAACGCCATCGTCACGCTGCAGGACATGGACACGATGCGTGTCGACTTCACCGTTCCCGAGCAGCAGCTCGAAAAGCTGAAGGTCGGACAGCCGGTCAGCTTCGGCCCGACCTCGGAAGACATGTCGTTCAAGGGTGTCGTCACCGGCATCGATCCCAAGATCGACCCGAGCAGCCGCCTGGTTTCGGTGCGCGCCCGCATCGACAATCCGGAAGGGCGCCTGAGCCCCGGCCAGTTCGTGCAGGTGCGTGTCGAACTGCCGAAGGAAGACAATGTCATCACCGTCCCGCAGACGGCGCTGACCACCAGCCTCTATGGCGACTACGTCTACACCGTCGTTCCGGCCAAGCCGAAGGAAGGTGAAGCGAAGCCTGCCGATAAGGCTGCGGAAGCCAAGCCAGCCGAAGGCGCCAAGCCAGCCGAGGGTGCAGCACCTGCCGCGCAGAAGCCGGCTGGCAGCGAAGGCCCGCAGCTTGTCGTCAACCAGGTCTTCGTCAAGATCGGCCGGCGCTTCGGCGGCGTCGCCGAGATCGTCGACGGCGTCAAGGCCGGCGACGAGGTTGTCACCGCCGGTCAGAACCGGTTGAGCAACGGTGCCCTGGTCAAGGTCGACAACACGATCGATCCCAGCAAGCCGGCAGAGCAGAAGGCTTCCGCCCAATGAGTTTCTCTGACCTTTTCATCAGACGGCCCGTCCTGTCGACGGTGCTCGGTGCCATGATCCTGCTTGTGGGTATCCAGGGCATCTTCAACCTGGCGATCCGCCAGTATCCGAAGGTCGAGGAGACCGCGATCACGGTGACGACCGCCTATCCGGGCGCCAGTGCCGACCTGATCCAGGGCTTCATTTCGGCCCCGATCGCGCGTGCCGTCGCCTCGACGGAAAACATCGACTACGTCAAGTCTTCCAGCGCGCCGTCGGCCAGCACCGTAACGGTGCAGATGAAGCTCGGCTCCAACCCGGACGTCGCGCTCGCCGAGGTCCTGTCCAAAGTGCAGGGCGTGCGTGGCGACCTGCCTTCGGAAGCCAAGGACCCGGTGATCGTCAAGGGTACCGGTGACTCGTTCGCGATGATGTACATCTCGATGCAGAATCCGAACATGACGAAGGAGCAGCTGACCGAATACATCGACCGCGTCGTGCGTCCGCGCATCACCACGGTCGAAGGTGTCGCCGACGTCAAGATCTTCGGCGCCCAGCAATATTCGATGCGCGTGTGGATCGACCCGGTCAGGCTTGCCTCGCGCGGCGTCACCGCTGCCGAGGTGGTACAGGCGATCAACAATTCGAACTTCCTGTCCGCTCCGGGCAAGACCGAGAACGAGTATGTGATCTCGTCGATCACGGTGCGTTCGACCCTGCAGACACCGGAGGCCTTCTCGGCCCTGCCGATCCGTTCGGTCGACGGCAATGTCGTGCGCCTACGTGACGTGGCGCGCGTCGAACTGGGTGCCGAAAACACCGACACCCGCGTGACCTTCAACGGCAAGCCAGGTACCTTCCTGGCCATCTTCCCGACACCGGCCGCCAACCCGCTGACGACCGCCTCGGCCGTCCAGAAGCTGGTGCCGGTGATCCAGGAGACGCTGCCGAAAGGCATGACGATCCAGGTCGTCTATGACTCGACGGAACAGATCAGCGCCTCGATCGAGGAAGTGTTCAAGACCATCGGCGAGGCCGTGGCCATCGTCGTCGTCGTCATCCTGCTGTTCCTGGGCTCGTTCCGGTCGGTGCTGATGCCGATCATCACGATCCCGCTGTCGCTGATCGGCGTCTGCTTCATCCTCTATTTCATGGGCTACTCGATCAACCTCCTGTCCCTGCTCGCCATGGTCCTAGCGATCGGCCTGGTGGTCGACGACGCGATCGTGGTGGTGGAGAACATCCACCGACATATCGAAGAAGGCATGACGCCGATGCAAGGCGCCTTTGCCGGCATGCGTGAAATCTTCTCCGCCGTCGTGGCGATGACGATCACGCTGGCAGCGGTGTTTGCTCCACTTGCCTTCACCGGCGGCCTGACCGGCTCGCTGTTCCGTGAATTCGCGGTGACGCTGGCGGGCGCGGTGGTCATTTCCGGTATCATCGCCGTAACCATCACGCCGATGATGTCGGCCCGTCTTCTCAAGGCCGGCTCGCACAGCCGGTTCCAGAAGATCGTGGACGGCACCTTCACGCGTATCGAAAACGTCTATGAGCGGCTGGTCCAGGCCTCGCTCGGCGCGCGCTGGGTGACTTTGCTGATCGTCATCACACTGGTCGGGGCGACAGCTTTCATGTTCACCAAGACCTCGGGCGAGCTGGCTCCGGAAGAAGACCAGGGCTTCCTGCTCTCGATCGTCACCGGCCCGCAATACGCGACTTCGGATTATACCGAAGCCTACGTCAACCAGATCCTGGGCCTGGTGCAGGATATCCCGGAAACCCGGGCCCTGTTCTCGGCAGTCGCCTTCGGCGGCGCCACCAACGGCGCCTTTGTCGGCTTCGCCTTCAAGGACTGGGCCGACCGTATTCGTTCGTCGAAGGAAATTCAGGCTGACATCACCGAGCGCCTGAAGAAGGTCGCCGGCGTCGAGGCTTTCGTCTTCGCACCACCGACACTGCCGGGTTCCGGCGGCGGCCTGCCTGTCGGCCTGGTCGTGCGTTCGACCGGCGAAGCCTCGAAGGTGTTCGAGGTGGCCGAGGAGATCAAGCAGAAGGCGCAGGCTTCCGGCCGCTTCATCGTCGTGCAGAACTCGATGTCGTACAACGCACCGCAGACCACGATCACCATCGATCGTGACCGCGCGGCAGCACTCAACATCCCGATCAGCGACATCGGCCGTACGCTGACGCTGCTGGTCGGCGGCAACGAAGTGGCGAAGTTCGACCGCGACTCCAACGCCTACAAGATCATGCCTCAGGTGCCGAAGGTCTATCGCGACAACCCCGACAAGCTCGGCGAGTATTTCGTGCGCAGCGTGACAGGCCAGATGGTGCCGCTGACATCCGTGGTGAAGATCACCACGGATGCGTCGCCGGCGGCGATCGAGCAGTTCAACCAGTTGAACTCCTCGACGATCACGGCACTGCCGATGCCGGGTGTGACGACAGGCGACGGCCTGCAGACGATCGAGACGATCGCGCGCCAGGTCATGCCGGACGGTTTCTTCATCGACTACACCGGCCAGTCGCGGCAGGAAAAGGAACAGGGCAACACGATCATCATCGCCTTCATCGCGGCGATCATCGTGATCTATCTGGTTCTGGCAGCACAGTTCGAGAGCTTCCGCGACCCGCTCATCATCATGATGTCGGTGCCGCTGTCGATCTTCGGCGCCATCCTGCCGCTCAACCTGATCAACGGTGGCATCGCCGGAGCAACGCTCAACATCTACACGCAGGTGGGACTGATCACACTGATCGGTCTGATCACCAAGCACGGCATCCTGCTGGTGGAATTCGCCAACCAGCAGCGTGAGGAACACGGCCTGTCGATCCGGGAGGCCATCGTCGCCTCGGCCAAGGTTCGCCTGCGCCCGATCCTGATGACCACCGCCGCGATGGCGCTGGGCGTGGTGCCGCTGATCGTCGCCCAGGGCGCCGGCGCAGCTGCCCGCTTCTCGATGGGTCTGGTGATCTTCACCGGTATCCTGGTGGGTACCTGCTTCACGCTGTTCGTGGTGCCGATGTTCTATACGTTCCTGGCGCATCGCGGCCACGCTCCGGCCGAAAAGCAAGGCACGACAGCACCGGTGCCCGCGGAATAAGCGGCAGCCGACAAGCGACAAAAAAACAGGGCGCCGGAGCAATCCGGCGCCCTTTCATCATGTTTTGCTTTTTTGAAAAAAGCAGGCGATGTTCGATCAAGGAAACAATCGCGAGAGCATGACGTACACCAGCAAAAGATCCGTAGCGCGCCAGGATCGCGGCTTCATGCCCGCGACAGCGCTGGTCATGTTGCTTGTCTTCCTGCTCGGCTGCCTCCCGTCATCCCTCGTTTCGGATCGAACAAGTCAGGACGATGCTCATCCTGCGACCCAGACAGCCGTCGCAAAGAGCGATGTGCTGCCGAGGCAATCTTCGACAAACGGGCGCTTCGCAAAAGGCGAGTACAGCTTTCCGGGCCTGAATTTCGAGGGCCGCGCGACAAAAACGAAGCCGGCGCTCGCCGATAACCACAATTCGGGTGGCTTCGCGCCTTGGCATTATTATTGGACCCCTGCGAGCCTCATTCTGGCGTGGGGTGCCTTCCAGCTCGAGAATTCCTCCGAGCAGGAGCAGCAGCGCGGTTTCCGCAGCAGAGCCCCTCCGCCAGCCTGATTTCCTGAGATCGAGCAGACCGGCGATGCGTTTGCCGGGTCCCCCCATTGCGCGAAACGTTCTGCCTATCCGGCTGAAGCGTGCGCCATTTCATTCGAATTGGAAAATGCGATGCATTCCTCAAAATGGGCCGTCGCGTCATGTGCCCTGATCATCGTCTTTGGCATCCTGGCATCCATCCCCAATATTCTCACGCCGGCAGCCCTGGAGAAATACGGGCGCTTCTTGCCGGCCAATCCGGTGACGCTTGGGCTGGATCTCAAAGGCGGATCCCATCTGGTTTTGAAAGTCGACGCGGCGGCGCTGCAGAAGGCACGGCTGAATGTGCTGTTGAACGACGTGCGCACAATCCTTCGCAAAGCCGGGCAACCCGTCTCGGCGGCGCGGCTTGCCGGGAGCAACCTGACGGTTGCACTGCCCGACCGGATCGCGGTTGACAAGGTCCTGCCGGAAATCCGCGGCCTTGCGGCACCCGCCGGTGTGTTTGGCTTCGGACCAGGGCAAAGCGACATCGACGTCTCAGGCTCGGGAACGACGATCACGGTAACCTTGACGCCCGCGGGTATTTCCGACCGCTTGACCGCTGCGGTCGATCAAAGCCTCGAGGTCATCCGTCGCCGCGTCGACCAGGTCGGTGTTGCGGAACCCTTGATCCAGCGGGTGGAGGGCGATCGCATTCTTGTCCAATTGCCGGGTCTGCAGGATCCGACGCGCCTGCGCCAGCTTCTCGGCTCGACCGCACAGATGAGCTTTCACATGCTGGACGCGAGTGTCGACCCCAATGGGGTCGCGCCACGTGGCGTCAGCATCCTGCCGGGCGCAGACGACGGCAGGAAATATCCGGTTGAGGACAGGGTCGCCCTCTCGGGCGACAGGCTCGCCGACGCAAAGGCCGGTTTCGATCAAAGGACGAACGCACCTATCGTCTCGTTCAGCTTCGATTCCGCCGGCGCACGGCAATTTGCGGATATAACGCGTTCCAATGTCGGGCGGCCATTTGCGATCGTTCTCGACGGCAAGGTGCTGACCGCGCCGGTCATCGAGGAACCGATACTGGGCGGTCAGGGCATGATACGCGGGAACTTTTCCGTCGAAGAAGCCTCAGTCCTTTCCGCACTGCTGCGCTCCGGCGCTCTGCCGGCGCCGCTCACCATCATCGAGGAGCGCACAGTCGGTCCGAATCTCGGGTCGGATTCGATCCGCATGGGGCTTTATACGGGTCTCGCCGGCCTTGCCGCCGTCGTGGTGCTGATGCAGGTGCTTTACGGTTCATGGGGCCTGATCGCCAATTTCGGCCTGGTGCTGCACACGGTCCTGACGATCGGCACGCTCGGCCTGCTCGGTTCGACACTCACCTTGCCCGGTATCGCCGGCATCATTCTCGGCATCGGCATGGCGGTCGACGCAAACATCCTTATCAACGCCCGGATCCGCGAAGAGACGGCGGCCGGCGCAGGCGCCATGAAAGCGCTCGACGTCGGATTCAACAAGGCCTATGCCACCATCGTCGATGGCAACATGACGACCATGGTGGGCATGCTGCTGCTCTTTATGTTCGGTTCAGGGCCGGTACGTGGCTTCGCCATCACCATGATCATCGGCCTTGCGATCTCGATGTTCACCTCGATCACCTTTGTGCGTTACCTGATGCGCGAGGCCGTCATTCGCCGCAAGATGAAACGGATCGACATCCATTCGATCTTCGGCAAGGTCTGGAGCATTCCGAGTTTTTCCTTCATGCGCGGCCGCTATATCGCGATCGCCATGTCGGCCTTCATCTCAGTCAGTTCTGTCGTCCTGTTCTTCACGCCGGGCCTTAATTACGGCATCGACTTCGTGGGCGGCATACAAGTGGTTGCCGACTCGAAGAATCCGATCGACCTTGCTGTCGTACGAGGCAAAATGGAGGGATTGAACCTCGGCGAGGTCGCGCTGCAGGAATTCGGACACGGCAGCACCGTTCTGATCCGCGTTCAGCGGCAGTCGGGTGGCGAAGAGGCGCAGACCGCAGCCCTTCAGCTTATCCGCGACGGCGTAAAAGAGATCATTCCGGACGCAACCTTCGAACGCTCTGAAGTGGTCGGTCCGACAGTCAGCGCCGAACTTGCCCGTTCCGGCTTTCTCGCTGTCGGCCTCGGCATGCTGGCGATCCTCTTTTACATCTGGTGGCGCTTCGAATGGCACTTTGCGGTGGGCGCCATCGCTACGCTGATCCTCGATATCACCAAGATGGTCGGCTTTTTCGCGCTGATGCAGATCGACTTCAACCTCACCGCCATTGCCGCCTTGCTGACGCTGATCGGCTACTCGGTCAACGACAAGGTGGTGGTGTATGACCGCATGCGCGAGAACTTGCGCAAGTACAAATCGATGCCGTTCTCCGACCTTATCGACCTGTCGATCAACCAGGTGATCATGCGATGCATATTCACATCGGTTGCCGTAGCGGCTTCCCTTTTGCCGATGGCGATCTGGGGCGGCGACACGGTCAAGCCATTCGCCTGGCCGATGCTTTTCGGCGTGATCGTCGCGACGACCTCATCGATCTATATCGGCGGTCCGATCCTTCTGTTCCTCAGCCGCTGGTGGAAGGAGCGCGAGGATAGCCGGGGCGAAACACCCGCAGGAGCGCTGGATGGCTCCGGAGCCATAGAAAACAAGTGAGCCGAAGAGGCGTTGAGAACGAGCCGTTTGGGTGATGCCCAAACGGCTCGTTTCACTGTCCCGAAACAGGTCGAGCAGCAGGACCACCGGGTCAAGTATACCCAATGGCCCGGGCTCTACCCCCTGGCGGCAGCTTCCAGCGCGGCGATGTCGATCTTGACCATCTTCATCATGGCCTGCATCACACGACCGGCCTTGGCTTGGTCCTTGTCCTTCAGCAGCCTGGGCAGAATGTCCGGCACCACCTGCCAGAAGATACCGAACCTGTCCTTCAGCCAGCCGCACTGGACCTCCTTGCCGCCGTCGGCGGTCAAGCCGTTCCAGAAATGGTCGACCTCTTCCTGGCTCTTGCAATCGATGCTGAGCGAAATCGCATCGTTGAAAGTCGCGTGCGGACCGCCGTTCAGCGCCTGGAAGCGCATGCCGTCCAGCTCGAAGTCGGCGACGAGCAGGCTGCCCTCCGGGCCACCGCCGTCCTTGCCCCAGCGCGTCTCGCTGACGATCTTCGAATTCCTGAAAACGGACGAATAGAACTTGATCGCATCCTCGGCGTCGTTGTTCTCGAACCAGAGGCAAGCGGTGATCTTCTGCATCTTCTTCTCCTGAGAGGTTCCGTTTCGAATATTTTGCGGTGGCTCCAGGCACGACCCGAGGGCCGAAACAGCTACCGTCATAGCAAGGACGGCCTCGACTGCGTCGATCCGACAGGCAGTTGAAACTTTTCTGCAGAAGCCAAGCTGACAGGTTCGCGCTTCCGTGAAGCTGGTTTTGTCGCAAAACCGTGGCCAGACTGGCTCATGGCGTATATAACGCCAGCTTCCTATCTACATTGATCGCACAGGAACGTGCCCTAAAGGCATCAAGGACAGTACCCATGCCAGCCTATCGCTCCCGAACCACCACTCATGGCCGCAACATGGCCGGCGCCCGCGGCCTGTGGCGCGCCACCGGCATGAAGGACTCGGACTTCGGCAAGCCGATTATCGCGGTGGTGAACTCCTTCACCCAGTTCGTGCCCGGCCACGTGCATCTCAAGGACCTCGGCCAGCTGGTAGCCCGCGAGATCGAGGCAGCCGGCGGCGTCGCCAAGGAATTCAACACGATCGCCGTCGACGACGGCATCGCCATGGGCCATGACGGCATGCTCTATTCGCTGCCTAGCCGCGAACTCATCGCCGACAGCGTCGAGTACATGGTCAACGCGCATTGCGCCGACGCCATGGTCTGCATCTCCAACTGCGACAAGATCACGCCCGGCATGCTGATGGCCGCCATGCGGCTCAACATCCCGGCCGTCTTCGTCTCCGGTGGTCCGATGGAAGCCGGCAAGGTCGTCTGGAAGGACAAGGTGACCGCCGTCGACCTGGTCGATGCGATGGTGGCCGCTGCCGACGACAAGATTTCCGACGAGGAAGTCAACGTCATCGAACGCTCGGCCTGCCCGACCTGCGGTTCGTGCTCTGGCATGTTCACTGCCAACTCTATGAACTGCCTGACAGAGGCGCTTGGTCTCTCATTGCCGGGCAACGGCTCGACGCTCGCCACCCATGCCGACCGCAAGCGGCTGTTCGTGGAAGCCGGTCATCTCGTCGTCGACCTCGCCCAGCGCTACTACGAGCAGGAAGACGAAAGCGTGCTGCCGCGCAACATCGCCTCAAAGCGGGCTTTCGAGAATGCGATGACACTGGACGTCGCGATGGGCGGCTCGACCAACACCGTGCTGCACATCCTGGCCGCGGCACTGGAAGGCGGCATCGACTTCACCATGGACGATATCGACCGCCTGTCGCGCAAGGTGCCGGTGCTGAGCAAGGTGGCACCCGCCAAGTCAGACGTGCACATGGAAGACGTGCACCGCGCCGGCGGCATCATGGCCATCCTCGGCCAACTCGACAAAGCCGGGCTGATCCACCGCGATTTGCCGACCGTGCATTCTGCGACAATGGGCGACGCGCTGGAGCGCTGGGACGTTTCGCGCACCACGGCCGAAAACGTGCGCAAATTCTACATGGCAGCACCCGGCGGCGTGCCGACCCAGGTCGCCTTCAGCCAGGACCGCCGCTGGGACGAGCTCGACCTCGACCGCGAAAAGGGTGTCATCCGCTCCGCTGAACACGCCTTCTCGAAGGATGGCGGTCTTGCCGTGCTGAAGGGCAACATCGCGCTCGACGGCTGCGTGGTGAAGACCGCCGGCGTCGACGATTCGATCCTGAAGTTCACCGGCCCGGCCAAGGTCTATGAGAGCCAGGACGCCGCGGTGAAAGCCATCCTCAGCAACGAGGTGCAGGCCGGCGACGTGGTGGTGATCCGCTATGAGGGCCCGAAGGGCGGTCCCGGCATGCAGGAGATGCTCTATCCGACCAGCTACCTGAAGTCGAAAGGGCTCGGCAAGGCCTGCGCCTTGCTGACCGACGGCCGCTTCTCTGGCGGTACGTCCGGCCTGTCGATCGGCCACGCCTCGCCGGAAGCGGCGACCGGCGGCGCCATCGGCCTGGTGCGCGAGGGCGACCAGATCGCCATCGACATCCCCGGCCGCACCATCAACCTGCTGGTCAGCGACGAGGAGCTGGCGGCCCGCCGCAAGGAACAGGACGCCAAGGGCTGGCAGCCTGTCGAAAAGCGCAAGCGCAATGTGACGCCGGCGCTGCGCGCCTACGCTGCCTTCGCGCTCAGCGCCGACAAGGGCGCGGTCCGCCACGTGCCGGAATAAGCACTGCCAAAAGCGTTCAGCGTTTCCGTGGAAAACGGAAACGCTCTATGGGGTGGTGAAGGAGCCCTTGCAGGAGTGTTTGTTAGCAGTAGACGAGGCCCTTTGGGTCGAAACGGCTGGCACGAAGCGGCCGAGGTCTTGAAGCTCGGCGAATGCGTTGCCGGGGATCGTGACGACCAGCTCCTCACTTGAACGGCGTCGAGAACGAAAGATTCCACAACGAAGCATCGTCGTGGTAGGTGGCGCGCACTTGCAGCCCATCTTTGGCCCACTGGTCCCACTCGACAATATCTTTGTCTACTTCCGTCTCCTGTGGCGTACCGAACTCACGCAGTGCATCTTCCCTCTTGGTGATTGGCCCGTCGCTGAACGGAATCGGCCCCAGATAGGGCTTGAAGCCCTTACTGACCGGGCCATACGCAAACACCGCGACCAGGATCGCCTTGCCCGCATCCTTGGGAGAGGTAATTTTCTGTTCGTAAATTTCCCTCTCCCAGAATGCCAGCTCCAGTCCCAGAGACTTGAGTTCGATGGCATCCGAGCCTTCGGCCCGGAGTGTCCTGGTGGACAAGGATTGGATGTCTGCTCCCGCCGACTTCAAAAGTTGAGCGAGATTGCTGTTCAGTTCGGAATACCCGAAGAAGGGTAAGAGCTCGTTCAGTGTCATGGATACCTCGGCTGATCCCCAAGCAGCGACGCATTTCTCCATAAACTGTCAAGCGTCCAAAGCCGAGCTGCTTCGCCGCTTCGGTGGGTGCAGTCTTCAATGAGTTTGACAGCTGCCCCGACTTTTCGACACATCGGCATCACCGACGACTGTCTCCGAGTGCAATTGCCCCCGGAACGCTTCCACCTGCTCCGCACCAATCGATTCAATCCAGAAGGCTTCGTCTTTCCCTGGCCTGCAATCCTGCAGAGATCCCCTTGCGATCCCTCTATGCCTGGATCAGATAGAGCTTGCGGGTCGTCTCGATGATCCGCCACTCGCCCTTCCAGCCTTTCGGCAGCACCAGCAGATCGCCCGGGCCAAGGATGCGCGACTGCCCCTGATGGTCCCGCATCTCTGCCTTGCCCGAGACGATGTGGCAGATCTCCGTGGTGTCGGAGCGATCGGCGGTGAAACGGCCCGGCGTGCATTCCCAGACACCGACATCCAGCTTGCCATCCGGTGAGATCCATAGCGAGGTCGCGGCTTCCATCTGGTCGCCCTCGATGGAGGTCGGCTTGGGCATCGGCGCGCCCAGCTCGACACCGGCAAGGCTTTTGAAGGTCTCCAGATCGATCATCATCATTCTCAGCTGTTGGTGGAGGCTCAGTGGCCGGTGATCCGGTCGGCGATCGCCGCCAACCGGGAGGAATGCTGCAGGCCCTTCGCCTCGCGCTCGTCGGCGATGCGGTAGAGCTGGTACATGGAATGGACCCCGAGCCATCTAAACGGTTCGGATTCCCATTTGCGCACCTGGCGGTTCACCCAGGGCAGTCGCACCAGGTCGGTGTCATGGCCGAGGATGAGGTCGGTCAACGTACGGCCGGACAGGTTCGAACTCGACACGCCCAGTCCGACATAACCGCCTGCCCAGCCGATCCGCGTCTTCGGATCGAGGCCGACCGTGGTGCACCAGTCGCGCGGCACGCCGAGGACGCCGCACCAGGCGTGATCGATGCGCAGGTGCGCGACCTGCGGCAGCAGACGCTTCAGGATGGCATGCAGCTTGTCGATGGTCGCCTGCTGGGTCTGCCCGTTCACGTCCGTCGCCGAGCCATAGCGGTAGGGCACGCCGCGCCCGCCCATGGTGATGCGACCTTCGCGGGTGCGCTGCGCATAACAATAGGCGTGGGCGGTATCGCCGAGCAACTCGTAGCCAGCCCAGCCGATCTTTTCCCAGAGTTCGTCCGGCACCGGCTCGGTGACGATCTGTGCGCTGTTGAGCGCCAGCCAGGTGCGCTCCTGTCCTGGCAGGCCGGCACTGAACCCTTCGGTCGCGCGGATGATGGTTCCGGCCTTCACCGTCCCGCGATTGGTCGAAACGATGCCCGGTTCGATGTCCGTGACGGCGGTCTTTTCGTAGATCGCCACGCCCAGCCGTTCGACGGCCTGCGCCAGGCCGCGCACCAGTTTTGCCGGCTGCACACGTGCCTGCCCGTTGATGACATAGCCGCCGAGCGCGTTGTTGATGTCGATGCGGGCTTTGACCTGTGCAGCGTCGAGCCATTCGATGCGGGATGGGTTGACGTCCCAGGCCTGCGCCTCCTTGAATTCGGATCTGGCCCTGTCGAGTTGCGGGACATTGGTCGCGACGCTGAGATTGCCGGCGCGGCGGATGTCGGCATCAATGCCCTCCTTCTCGGCCACCCGGATGACCTCATTGACGGTGCCGGCCATCGCCGCCTGCATGGCAACCACGCCCTCACGTGTCGACGTCTTCAGATATTTCTCCCGCGACCAGCCGAAGCCGCCGGAGAGCCAGCCGCCATTGCGCCCCGAGGCGCCGAAGCCGGCAAATTCGCGTTCGAGGATGGCGATGGAGAGATCAGGCCTAGCCTGCTTGAGATAATAGGCGGTCCACAATCCGGTATAGCCGGCGCCGACGATGGCGACGTCGACGGCAAGGTCGCCCGGCATGGATGGCCGCGGCGCGGGTATGCCGCCGATGTCGGCATACCAGAACGAGATGTCGCCATTGCGCTCAGCATGCATGGTGGTGATCTTTCCGGTTTCTTCAGGTGAGAGTGGTGTCGGCCGTGCTGTCGTCGGCCAGCAGCTTGGCGTCTTCGCCGCGAAAGCAGAGCTCGACCGCCTCGCCAATCGCGAAGCTTTGGTCGGTCAACGGCGATCGCACGATGGCCGTTGAGCCATCGCGCAGCGCGACCTCGTATTTCGAACCGGAGCCGAGATAGATCGCTTCCGATACCGTGCCGGAAAGCCGGTTGTCGCCATCGCGGCGGTCGAGGCCCGGCCGACGGATGGCAAGCTTTTCCGGGCGCAGGAGCATGACCGGCTGATTGTCGCCCGTATGTTTGTGCGGCGCCGTCACCGTCTCGCCGGCGATGTCGAGCGCGGTACCCGACCGGTCGCCACGCGCCTGGCCGCGCAGCACGGTGGAATCGCCGATGAAACGGCCGACGAAGAGTGTCGCGGGCGCATCGTAGAGGTCACGCCCGGTGCCCACCTGTTCGATCTTGCCGCGATTGAAGACGGCGATGCGATCGGACAGCACAAGCGCCTCCTCCTGATCATGCGTGACATAGACGAAGGTGGTGCCAAGCTCGCGGTGGATACGCTTGATCTCCAGTTGGAGCCATTCCCGAAGCTTCTTGTCGAGGGCTCCGAGCGGCTCGTCCATGAGCAGCAGCGGCGGGTCGAAGACGATGGCACGCGCGAGCGCGACGCGCTGCTGCTGGCCGCCCGAGAGTTCGCTCGGGTAGCGATGGGCGAAGTCCGCCATCCGCACCATGTCGAGTGCACGCTTCACCCGGGCCTCGCGCTCGGCCCTGGCAATGCCGCGCAGGCTGAGCGGATAGGCTACGTTGCGGCCGACCGTCATATGCGGGAAAAGCGCGTAGTGCTGGAAGACGACGCCGATGTTGCGCTTGTGCGCCGGCACACCGACGACGCTGCGTCCGGCCACCTGCAGGCTGCCGGCGCTGACCTCGGTAAAGCCCGCGATCACGTTGAGCGTGGTGGTCTTGCCCGAACCGGAGGGGCCGAGCAGTGTCATGAACTCGCCCGGCTCGATATGGAGCGAGATGTCATCCAGCGCGCGGAAACTGCCATAGGCCTTGCTGACCGCACTCAGGTCGATTGCCGCGCCGCGCTGTTTGCCGGTCTCACTCACAGGCCGCTCCTTCTGTCGCGTCCCAGCAGCAGCAGGCCGCCGCCGATCAGGATGGTGGTGGTGCAAAGCAGGATCGTGCCGACGGCGGCGACCGTCGGATCGGCATCGCGTGTGATCGAGGTGAAGATCTGCACCGGCAGTGTCTTCATGTAAGGGCTGGTGATGAACAACGAGACGATGACCTCGTCGAACGACGTCACGAAGGCGAAGAGCAGGCCGGACAGGATGCCGGGCGCAATCAGCGGCAGCGTCACCGTACGGAAGGTCGCGATGCGGCCGGCGCCGAGGCTTGCGGCAGCGGTCTCCAGGCGTTTGTCGAAGACTTCGAGGCTGGCCTGCACGGCGATCAGCACGAACGGCAACGCCAGGATGGTATGGGCGAGCACGAAGCCGGTCATGGTGCCAACGAGGCGCGCATCGAGATAGACCGCATAGATGCCGATCGCCAGCACGACACCCGGCACCACCATCGGCGTCAGCAGAAGCATGCGCAGCAGTCCCGCCGACCGCGCCCGCATGCGGTCGAGCCCGAAGGCGGCGAGCGTACCGAGGATGGTGGCAAGAACGGCGACGACAGTGGCCACCTTCAGCGAATTGAGGAAGCTCGTCGACCACTCCGGATTGGCGACGAAATTCTGGTACCACTGCCAGGAGAAACCCTGCGGCGGAAAAGCCAGCGACTTGTTCTCGTTGAAGGACATCGGCACCACGACCAGCGTCGGCGCGACCAGCCAGAGGCCGACGAGGATGCAGGCAAGGCCCAGCAGGACGCGGGTGAGTGGATGCATGGCCATCAGCGCGTGCCCTGCTTGTGTTTCTGCCGCATCAGCGGACCCGCGAGCGCCAGCAGGACAAAAGTCGCGATGAGCAGCACGACGCCCATCGCGCCGCCGCGACCCCATTGCAGCAGGCTGAGCACCTGGTTCTGGACCAGCGTCGAAAGCATGGTCGAGCGCGGCCCGCCGAGCAGGGCGGGGGTAATGTAGAAGCCGAGCGCCAGGATGAAGACGATGATCGCGCCGGCATAGACGCCGGGCAACGACAACGGCAGGTAGACGGTGAAGAAGGCGCGGATCGGTCCGGCACCCAGGCTGCGCGCCGCCTGCACGAGGCGCAGGTCGATGCCCTTCATCACCGAGTAGAGCGGCAGCACCATGAAGGGCAGCAGCACCTGCGCCATGCCTATGATGACGCCGGTCTGGGTTCGGATCAGCCTGACGCCATCAAGGCCGACCGACCGCAGCAGCGAATTGATCACGCCAGAGTCCTGCAGGAGGATCACCCAGGACAGCGTGCGCACCACGCCACTCACCCAGAACGGGATGAGCACACACAGGGTGAGCAGCAGCCGGACCTTGGGCCCGACGGCGGTCATGGCGTAGGCGAAGGGATAGGCGCAGATCACGCAGACGACCGTGACCCAGGCCGAGATGACGAAGGTCCGCTGCAGCACGATGAGATTGACCGGCGTGCTGAAGAACCAGCTGTAGTTCTGCAGGCCCCATTGCGGTTCGGCGAAGCTCCTGAGGACGATCGTCGCCAGCGGATAACCGATGACGACGACAAGCAGGACCATTGCTGGCAAAGCCAGCGCGAGCGCGCCCCAGGACCGCCGGGGACGAGTGGCCCTTTCGGATGGAGTGGCGCTCGCGCTCATGGGATCAGCCGCCGGCCATCATTGCAGACCACTGCTCGGAGGCATCCTTGAAGTTTTCGACCCAGAACTTGATGTTCTGCTGGTAGCCCTGGCCCTGGCGCTCCGTCGTGTTGGTCAGGAAGGCAGCCACCGCGTCGTCAACGACAGGCTTGGCCTCGCTGTTGATCGGCGTGTAGGAGGTTTCCTTGGTCAGGATCTCCTGCGCGCTCTTGCCGAGATAGGCGTTGATCAGCGCATGGGATGCATCCGGATCCTTGGCGCCGACGGGGATCGTCAGCTGGTCCATGACGACGAGCCAGTCCTGCCAGGCCGGCGTGTACTTGGCGCCGTTCTTCACCGCCGTCATCGCGCGGCCGGTCCACATCATGAGCATGTCGGCTTCACCGGACTCGGCGAGCTGCTGTGACTCGGCGCCGGTCTTCCAGTAGATCGTGTCGCCGCCCAGGTCGCGAACCTTGGCAATCGCTTTCGCGATGTCGTCTTTCGTCATCGCCTTCGGGTCGCCACCGGTGGCACGGAAGGCCTGTTCGAGCAGGCCGCCGGTGAAGTCGCCGGAACCGTCGATGCCGCGCACGCCCGGGAACTTCGCCGTGTCGAAGAAGTCGACCCAGTTCTTGGGCGGGTTATCCTTGTATTTCTCGGTGTTGTACATCAGCACGACACCGTAGTTCATGGCCGGCACGGAGCATTCGCTGACCTGGCCCTGCGGGATCTTGGAGGTATCGATCTTGCTGAAGTCGAGCTTCTGGAACAGCGTGCCGCAATGCACGTAAGGCGGGAAGTCGGCCGTATCTACGACGTCCCAGGTCACGTTCTTCGATTCGACCTGCGCCTGCACCTTGGCGATTTCGGTCGGGCCGTCGCTCAGCAGCTTGACGCCGGACTTGTCGACGAATTCCTTGAGCGCCGCGATCTGCCCGTCCTGAAAGATGCCGCCGAAGGAAGCGAAAGTCAGGGTCTTGCCCTTGAGCGAACCCTCGGCAATCGCGCCGGCTACCGCCTTTTCCTGCGCAAAAGCGCCTGTCGCCGCCGCAAGGCCCAGCGCCGCGAAGGCACTGATCGTTGCAAGTCTGGAGCATAAGATGGTCATCGTCATTCTCCCATTGGCTCACGTTCTGTGAAGCGTCGCCGGCCGCGAGCGGTTACCAGCTGACGTATTGGTCGAGCTCCTCGCCGCCAGATGTCGGCGGCGCAATGATCCACATCACCTCGGCTCGGCCATTGCCGATGTTCTCGGTGCGATGTGGAGTGGACGTGGCGTATTCGATGCTGTCGCCCTCTTCGAGCACGTGACGGCTCTCGCCGAGACTGACCTCGACCACGCCACGCGTCACGACCAGCATCTCGTGGGCGTCGCCATGCGTGTAGAGGTCGGGTCCGGTCGAACCGCCGATTTCGAATTCACCGACATAGACCTCCATCTCGGTGGCGGGGCGGCGCGAAAGAAGGGTCTTGCGGCAGCCATGACTGGTCGGAATGGCGGGGCGCTGGCTGCGCCGCAGCACGCCCTCCGGAGAAGGCGTCGCTGGCTCTTCGAAAAGCGCGGCGACTGTGACGCCGAGTGCGGCCGAAATCTGGTTGAGCGAGGCCGTGCTGGCGCCGGTCAGTCCCCGTTCGAGCTGGCTGATGAAGCTGGCGCTGGTGCCGGTCCTATCCGCGAGCTGGCGGAGCGAAAGCCGGCGCCGCTGCCTCAAGTCCTTGAGGCGCTGGCCGAGTTTTGCCGTTTCGGGTCCGGCTCGTTCAGGCGGGTTCTCCGCGGAGGCCTGCTCCGGGGAAGCTGCGACAATCGTCATGCCATAACTCCACTGAACAGACTGTACAGTGAGACTGAACAACCATCAAGGTGGCTGTTTGCGATGACTTGAAGCCGCGATCATAGGAACCAAAGAGGCCAGGAGATCGTCATCCGCCCCGCATTTCTTTCGCGACGGATGAAGTCTACAATACGCCTCATCTTTTGGAGCGATTCCAGCAAAAAGCGTGCAGCAGTTTTGCGTCCGAAATTGCTTAGAAACAAAGAGTTAGAGTGTTTCGGCGTTTCCGTGAAAAACGGAACCGCTCTCGAATCGAGGAGACAGCGATGGCGTTCAAAGTCCTGGCCGCGGTGCTTGTCGCGACCCTGCTGACCGGTTGCCAGACGATGACGCCCGAACAACGGCGCGCCGCGGATGAAGCCAAATGCAGCGCCTATGGCTTCAAAAGGAAGACTGACGCCTTCGCCGAATGCCTGCAGCGGATCGACCTCGATCGCTCGGCCGAGATGCGTGCCCGCGATGCGGAGTTCGCCCGCTTCAACGCCCGCCCTCCGGTGGTGATCTATCGCCCCATCGTGGTGAAACAATAAACCCGCGAGCGACCGACAGGCTTATTGAGGCTGTGGCGGAATGACGATCGCCATCGTCGCGCCGCCGCCGTTCCTGTTGCCCGCTTCCAGCCTGCCGCCATGCGCCTTGGCGATCGCGCCGACGATGGAGAGCCCAAGGCCAGTGCCGCCCGTTGCACGCGAGCGCGCAGTATCGCCGCGCCAGAAGACATCGAACGAAATCGAGCGGACTTCCTCGAGCAGGCCGGGACCACGATCCAGGAAGCGGACAAACGCGTTGCCATCCCTGTCGAGCCCGGTCTCGCAGCGAAGCACCCCGCCTGTAGCGGCATAGCGGCAGGCATTGTGCACAAGAGCCAGCATTGCCTGCCGCAAGCGCTCCGGATCGACATTGGCCGGAGCCGCGCCGAGGTGCGTTTCGAGCCGCATGCCGGCCTCTTCCAGCATAGGGCGGGCAGCGGCGATAACGGTCTTGGCTTCGGCGGAAAGATCCGCAGCCGATCTTTCGGCAATCAGCTTGTGGCCCGCGGCGAGCGACAACATGCGCAGGTCCTCGACCAGCCGCGACAGTCCCTGCACCTGCATGAGCAGGTCCTCCAATCCTTGCTGGTGGACCGGAAAAACGCCGTCGATCATGCCCTGTAGATTGCCCTGCAATATGGTGAGTGGGGTGCGCAGTTCATGCGCAACGGCCATGGTGTTGAAACGCAGGCGCTTCTCCATATGATCGAGATCGGTTGCCAGCGCATCGATTGTCTTGCCGAGGCGCTGAACCTCCGACGTACCACCGCGAAAATTGCCAAGGCCAACCGCGAAATCGCCTTCGCGCAACGTTTCCGCCGCCGCAACCAACTTCTCCAGCGGCCGCGCAATCCGGCGGGCTAGCCAATAACCGATCGCACCGCAGATGAATGCCGCCAGCAGGATGTGACCGATGAATGCCACATTCATCTGGGCATCCACGGTTTTCTCGAATTCCGGAACGACGAGCATCAGTTTCCGGAAGCTCTCGACGGACGGCATCACACCGTCCTGGATGTCCCGATAAGCCTGCGCCACATCGGCGGGCAGCGTCCGCAGCTCGATCTCCGTCAGCTGCTTCATGATCGAGAAGAAGGTGGTGTAGGCGATGATCATGCTGAGCACCAGCATCGCCGCAATCGTCACCGCAGTGACCGTGGAGAGGGAGAGCCTGCGCAGCTTCATTTCGGTGCCGCGAACCGGTAGCCGACGCCGCGAACCGCCTGGAAGAGGCCGGGAACGCCGGCATTCTCGAACTTGCGGCGCAGGTTTGCGACATGGGTGTCGACCGTCTTGGCCAGCGCGTCGTTTTCCGGCAGGCAGGCGTCCAGGATGTCGGCGCGGCCGAAGGCATGGGTCGGCCGGCGGATCATGTAGGCGACGATGCGGAATTCGCTGAGCGTCAGCGCCAGGGACTGGCGGCCGGCCTCTGCCTCGACGAAAGCGGCATGCGCATCGAGATCGACCTCGACGGGAGCAAATCGCAACGTCCGCGAGGCACCCGCAGCCCGTGACCGGCGCAGCACCGCATTGACGCGGGCCACGACCTCCTGCGGATTGAACGGCTTGACCACGTAGTCGTCGGCGCCCAGCCGCAAACCCGAAAGACGGTCGATATCCTCGGCGAGCGCCGTCACCATGATGACCGGCGTGTTCGCATCCTGGCGGATGCGCGCCAGAACCTCGAAGCCATCCTGACGAGGTATGTGCACGTCGAGCAGCACGAGATCCGGCGACAGCATCGCATGGTGTGACAGCGCAATATCCCCGTTCGTCGCGGTGACGGTGCGAAAGCCCTCACGCGCCAGGTAGGCTTCGAGAATTTCGGCGATGCGCGGTTCGTCCTCGACGATAAGGATCAACCCCTTGTCCATGCGCGGTCCTTCAAACGTTTGCTGGGTCATATTCCGCAACACGAAGCGGCAGGCAATCGCAAACACCGACAGGTGCCGGGTTCCTTAGCAAGCCTTGGCGGCTTCTCCGCCAAACCTTGATGAAACTCGACAAAGGTCCAGCTGTCGACGCGTCGTCATGGTTTGGGCGGGACCAGTGGCGCACCGACATCACCTCGTCGGAACCATCATGCAAACGCCACCAAAGACCTTCGGACACATTCAGCGTCCACGCATAGCGGCCTTGTGGATCGTCACCCTGTTCCTCATCGCCTTTGCGCTGCTGTTCCAGTCCGCCTGGAAACTCTATCCGCCAGGCGGCGTGGATCTGCAGCTGACAATCAGGATCGCCGGCATCGGCCTTATCGGCACGGCGATCCTGGGAAGGCTCTGGTGCACGCTCTACATCGGCGGAAAGAAGTCGGTGATGCTGGTCGACGACGGCCCCTATTCGATGTGCCGCAATCCGCTCTACCTGTTCTCGATCATCGGGGCGGCGGGGGTCGGTGCACAGACAGGCAGTGCAGCACCCGCACTGCTGTGCGCCATCGTCGTGCACGCGATCCTGCTGCGGACAGCGACCCGCGAAGAGCATCTGTTGAAGAAGCTGTTCGGACAGGCTTACCTGGACTATCGTCAGCGTGTCCCGGCATTCTGCCTCGACTGCCGGCTGTTTGTGGATCGCGAGACGATCGAGATCACGCCGCGGCGGCTCTACGGCACCCTGATCGACAGTCTTGTCTTCCTTGCCGCCGTGCCTGCCATGTTTCTGGTCGAATACCTGCAGGACGAAGGCTATCTGCCGGTGTTCTTCAGCCTGTATTGAGATGGACCGCCGCGCGACGCTCTGGCGCAACCAAAAGTTTTGCTTCCCTCTCGCCAATGCTTCGGCCAAAGGCTAGTTCCGCGTCGGCTGAATGATCGGCGTGAAGGACCTCGACCCATGGCGTCGCTGCGGGCACTCGCCCCCAAGAACCTCGTCGTGGCTGGCATCCTGCTGATGCTGGCCGGCGATTTCATGTTTGCGCTCAACGATGCGATGGGAAAATGGCTGGTCGCCAATTTTTCGGTCGGGCTGGTGGTCGCCGTCCGCTCGATCGGCGCCTTCATCATTCTTGGTCCGATGATTGCCCGACAGGGTGTAGGCAAGCTCTTCCAGCTCGAGCGGCCCGGCACGCAGGTGCTGCGCGCCGTCATGGCAACGGTCGACACCGGCCTGTTCTACGCCGCCGTCGTGCATATGCCGCTGGCCGACGTGATGAGCTTCTACATGGCCGGGCCGATCTATGTCGCGGCGCTTTCGCATTTCATGCTTGGCGAACGCATCCGCTGGCGCCGCTGGGCGGCCATCCTGGTCGGGTTCTGCGGCGTGCTTGTCATTCTCAACCCATCGGCGTCCGCCTTTTCGACATCCGCCATCTTCGCCTTCATCGGCTCCGTCGCCTTCGCCCTGACAATTGTCTACAGCCGGCAATTGCGGGGAACGCCCGATACGACGCTGGTCACCTGGCAGACCATCGCCGCCCTGGTGGCCGGTCTCGTCTTCGCGGTTCCCGACTGGCAGACGCCCGGCCTCGTCGACATCGGCCCGATGCTGCTGCTCGGTGTCGTTTCGTGCGCCGCCCATCTGATGATCACGCGGGCGCTGAAACTGGCGCCGGCCTCGACGCTGGCACCGCTGCACTACAGCCTGCTTTTGTGGGCCATCGTGTTCGGCATGGTGTTCTTCGGCGACGTGCCGGGCCCACGCGTGCTCGTGGGTGCCGCCATCGTCGTGCTGGCCGGCCTGTTCATCTTCCACCGGCAGAAGGTGGTCGACACCGTGCCGCCGGAAAACGTCCCGAAGGGCGTGAACTAGACAAGGTGCGTCCTTCGAGGCTCGCCCGCATGACTTTTCCAAAATTTCAATCCTTTCGCGGGCTCGCACCTCAGGATGAGGACCGTTGTGCCGTTCGGATGAAAAGCGGAAGCGTTTCAGAACTCGGACGTGGCTTCACGCAACGGCCCTCATCCTGAGGTGCGAGCCCGCAGGGCCACAGGAAACAACACGCGACCTCAATCGGGCGAGCCCTCGAAGGACGCACCCAATCAATGCATGGCGACTTGGCAGGCTCAATCAGCCGACAAAGCCAGCCGCCTTGTGGCTGCCGTCGCAGAACGGCTTGTTCTTCGAATGGCCGCAGCGGCACAGGAACACCTTGGTGACCCGGTCGACCGTGCGGCCGGTGCCCGAGACGATCTCCAGATTGCCCTCGACCTTGAGCGATCCGTTGGGCAAGGGTGTCACCTTGATCGCACCATTGCGCGCCTCGAGCGCGACGGATTCCTTCGTCTCCGGCTCGCCGGTGGCGGCAAAGCCAGCCTTGGTGTGACTGCCGTCGCAAAAAGGCTTGTTCTCGGACGCACCGCAACGGCAGAGCGTGGCCCGCAGCATCATTTCGCCATTGATGTCCATTTCGGCGTTGAAGGCGAGCGGTCCGTTCTCCCGCACCCTGACCAGATTGACCACCGGCGCGGCCTCCGCCGACCCGCCATCCTTGCGGTGGTAGGTGATGGCGCCGGACGGACAGGAATGCGCAACGCCGACGATCGCTTCGACAGCACCGGCTTCCGGGTGGATCCATTCGCCCGGCGCATTAGGCACGAAGACCTCGGGATGGCCGAGTACGCAATTGCGCGAGTGGATGCAGAGCTTGCCGTCGAAACCGACGTCGATGTTTTCGCCTTCGACAAAGCGTCGTGTCATGGGTAGCTCCTCAGCATGATCTTTCCAGATCATGCCGTAGAGAAACGGTCCGCCGCAACTGGTCGAAAGGAGGGTTTTGCGAAACTCACCCTCGTCGCGACAGCCGCAGGAGATAGTCCTTTCGGTTGAGTGGATTGTCGTCGGTGCGCGGTCGTTCCGGCACCGCACCACGGACAGGTCGATAATGATCGAACGCCGTTTCCAGCACACCCTCCCCATGCGTATGCCCTGGCACCAGCTTCTGCAAAGCGTGGACCCGCGCCGCCGGAATGGTGCCGGTCAATGTGCAGGACGCACCTTCGATCGTCGGGTTCTGCGGCACGGCATCGAGTTTCGCCAGGAGCGGCAGCAAGGACGCCAGCGTGTCCGCCGGCGCTTCGAGCTGGAAGCGATGGACCGGCTCGCACACCACTGTCCCCGCCTGCTTCAGGGCAGCCATCACCACCAAGGGAGTGAGCTTGCGATGCTCGGCCGCCGTCGTCATCGGTCCCCAGTGGCGGACACGGGTTGCCTCGGTCATCGTCACGAAGCAGTCCGTCACCTGCCAGCCATGGAGACCCTGCCGCAGTGCCTCATGAACGGCATCCTCCACCGCCTTGTGATAGGAAAGCGGCAATGTTCCGAATTCCATTTCCAGGCAAAACGCAATGCCGCTGCCGACAGGTCCCGGCTCGACCCGCAGGGCAACCGTCGCGACGAATGGGGCAGGAGCTTCGTCGCGCGCGAAACCGCTACCGATCGGCCGTTCGACGCAGATCGGGGTGGTCTCGCGAAATGCAATGTCGAGCCCGAACTCGTCTGCCAGCGTCTGCTGGATGACCTCCTTCTGCACCTCGCCATAGAGTGAGACATAGGTCTCCCCTCGGCTGTCGTCCTGCCGCAGGTTTATCAGGGGGTCCTGTTCGGCGAGCAACGAGAGCGCGGCATGCAAGGCACCCTGGTCGGCCAGATGGCGAGGCTGGATCACGGTCTCCAGCGTCGGCTGCGCGAAATGATGTTCCGCAGCGCGATGGCGAATGCCGATCGCATCGCCGATCTGGACGTCGGCGAGGCCCCACAGTTTACCGATCTGCCCCGCCCTGAGGCAGGATTGCTCGACCGCACCACCATTGTCGAAAACATGGAGCGCCGAGACCTTTGCCTCGCGCCCCTGACTGAAACCGACACGCTGGCGCGCTCGTAAGGTTCCGGAAAACAGGCGGACATAAGCGATCCTTTCCCCGGACCCGCCGCGTTCGATCTTGAACACCACGCCCGAAACAGGGCCATCGGCGAGGCCTTCGGTTGCCGGCAGCAGGTCGCGGATGCCAGCAAGCAGGGGCGCGATGCCGGCACCGGTGACAGCCGAGCCGAAGAACACCGGATGTACCAGTGCCTTCGCTGTCTGCCGCGCGAGTGCCTTGTGCAGCTTGCGAGCGGACGGCACCCTGTCGTCGACATAGGCAGCGAGCAACGTGTCATCATGTTCGGCCAGCGTCTGCGTCAACACATCACAGAACGCCGCTTCATTGAAGCCGCAGGATTGCGCCTCAGCATCCGGCACTCCGGCATCCCGTACCGCAGCCATCGCAATGGCGGCGGGCGTCAACTTCCGGATGATTTCCGCCAAGACGCGTTCGCAATCGGCACCGCCGCGATCGATCTTGTTGACGAAGATCAGCGTCGGAATGCCGAGCCGCCGCAGCGTGCGCATCAAGATGCGTGTCTGTGCCTGCACGCCTTCCACGGCAGAAACCACCAGCACCGCGCCGTCGAGCACGCCAAGCACGCGCTCCACTTCCGCAATGAAATCCGGATGGCCAGGTGTATCGATCAGGTTGACCGTCACGTCATCGATCGTGAACGACATCACCGCGGATTTGATGGTGATGCCGCGCTGCCGTTCCTGGGCCAGGGTGTCGGTCTGTGTGTTGCCGTCGTCGACGCTGCCGATCGTGTCGATGACGCCGGCTGCATGGAGCAGCCGTTCCGTGAGGCTCGTCTTACCTGCGTCGACGTGCGCCAGAATTCCCAAATTCAAAGTCCGCATAGAGGTTCATGTCCCCAAGATGGATCAAAGCTCCTTTCTCGATGGACATGACTCGCATTGGTCGGCTCCTTACCGAACGTGACTTGGGAGATGGCACAGAGCACGCAGCGCCTGGCAGGACAACCCCATTGCGTGCTCCTACGCTTTACCGGGAAGAGCACTTCCAGCAGAAGTGTGCAGCGGTTTCGCGACTGGAATTTCGTAAAAACAAAGAGTTAGAGTATTCCTGCGCTTCCGCGAGAAGCGGAAGCGCTCTAGCGTTAACTTCGCCGTCTGTGGCTTATCGGTAACGTTGTTGCGCGAGCAAATGCACCTTGCTCGACTAAGCTTTCACCTTCAGTCCGGAAGGATCGTAAAGCGGATCGAGGTGCAGCTTTGCCGGCACCCTTTGCGTCGCGACCACCAGTTCATAGTCGCCATCACGCAGGAAGGCATCCTCCACGCCGGCCGCATTGCGCACATAGCCGTAGCCAATGTTGCCAGCCACGGTGTAGCCATAGCCGCCCGAGGTGAGATAGCCGACCGGTTCGCCATTGCGCAGGATCGTCTCGCGACCGAGCAGCACGACGTCCGGATCTTCCACCGTGAAGCCGGCAAAACGTTTGACCTGCGGTTGCCCGGCGAGTTCATGGAGTGCGGCGCGCCCGACGAAATCGGCTTCTTTCTTCAGCTTCACAGCCCAGCCAAGACCCGCCTCGAACGGCGTGTCGTTGGGCGTGATATCGGAACCCCAGGCGCGGTAACCCTTTTCGAGGCGCAGCGATTCCAGGGCGCGATAGCCGACCGGACGGATGTCATGCTCCTTGCCTGCCTGCATCAATGCGTCGAACACCTCGCCGGTGGCGGCGATTGGAACGTGCAGTTCCCAGCCCAGTTCGCCGACATAGGTGACGCGCAACGCCAGCACCGCATGCCCGGCGATGGCGATCTCGCGCACGTGCCCGAACGGGAAAGCGGCATTGGAGACATCCGCCCTGGTCACCTTCTCCAGCACCGCACGCGCCTGCGGTCCCATCAGCGACAGCGTGCCGAAGGCCTCCGTGACATCAGCGACGTCGACGTCCAGACCGGAACCGATGTGGTCGCGGATCCAGGCAAGGTCATGCGTGCGAAAGCCCGTGCCGGTGACAATGTAGAACTTGTCTTCGGCCAGCCGCGCCACGGTGAGATCGGCCTCGATGCCGCCGCGCGTGTTGAGAAGCTGCGTATAGGTGAGGCGGCCGGCCGGCTTGGCGACATCATTGGCGCAGATCCAGTCGAGCGCCTTGCCGGCATCCCTGCCGCTGAGCTCATATTTGGCGAAGGACGACTGGTCGAAGATGCCGACCTTTTCGCGTACATGCCGGTGCTCGTCGCCGACCGGTTCGAACCAGTTCTGCCGGCCCATCGAATAGATGTCTTTGGCCTCAGTCCCAGCCGGAGCGAACCAGTTCGGTCGCTCCCAGCCGAGCTTGGAGCCGAAGACGGCGTTGTATTTGTGCAGGCGCTGGTAGAGCGGCGAGACGATGCGCGGCCGGCCGCTGTCATATTCCTCATGCGGAAAAGCGACGGTGTAGTGCTTGCCATAGGCTTCGAGCGTGCGGTCGCACACCCATTGCCTGTCGCGATGCAAGTCGGAGAAGCGGCGGATATCGACGACCCAGAGGTCGAGCGGCGCCTCGCCGTCGACCACCCACTTCGCCAGCACCCAGCCGGCGCCGCCGCCCGAAGCGATGCCGAAGGCATTGAAGCCGGCGCCGACGAACATGTTCGAACATTCGGGCGCAACGCCGAGGATGAAGTTGCCGTCGGGCGTGAAGCTTTCAGGGCCGTTGATCATCTGCTTGACGCCGACGGTTTCAAGCGCCGGGACGCGGGCGATGGCCTGCGTCATGTGCTGCTCGAAATGGTCGTAGTCGTCATCGAACAGGCGGAATTCCCACTCGTTCGGCACGTCACCGCCGGGCAGGCCGGTTTGCCAGGCCTGCGGGTCCGGCTCGTAGCCGCCCATGACGAGGCCGCCGACCTCTTCCTTGAAATAGGTACGGCGATCGGGATCGCGGATGGTGGGAGCATCGGTGGCGAGGCCAGCGATCTTCTCGGTGATGATGTACTGATGCTTGACCGGTTGCAGCGGCACGTTGATGCCGGCCATGGCGCCGACCTGTCTCGCCCACTGGCCGGCGCAATTGACCACCTTCTCGCAGGCAACATCGCCCTGGTCGGTCTTCACCGCGACGATGCGGCCGTCCTTGATGTCGAAGCCGGTCACGCGGACCTTTTCGAACAGCCTGGCGCCGTGCATGCGTGCGCCCTTGGCGAGCGACTGGGTGATGTCGGACGGGCTTGCCTGGCCATCGGTCGGCAGCCAGCTGGCGCCGACGAGATCGCCGGTCTCCATCAGCGGCCACATCGCCTTGACCTCGGCCGGCGAAAGCAGATGCATGTCCATGCCGAAGCTGCGGGCGGTGGTGGCCAGCCTTTTGAACTCGGTCCAGCGATCCTGGTTGGTGGCAAGACGCAGGCAGCCGGTCATCTTCCAGCCGGTGGCGAGCCCGGTTTCAGCCTCGAGCCCCTTGTAGAGCTCGACCGAATATTTGAGCACGCGGGTGATCGAGGCCGACGAGCGCAGCTGTCCGACGAGGCCGGCCGCATGCCAGGTCGAGCCGGAGGTGATGGCGCCCTGTTCAAGCAGGATCACATCGGCCTTGTGGTCGCGCGCCAGATGATAGGCGGTGGAACAACCGATGATGCCGCCGCCGATGACGACGATCTCGGCGTGACTTGGCAAGGTCATGACAGGATTTTTCCGTATCTGAAGCTGTAGCTTTCGAGCGCCGCATCGAGGCGGGCGAGGTTCTCGGTGGTGTAGGCGACGTAGTCGACGCCCGGCGCGTCGAGATGCAGTTCGGAGACCATGCTCCACATCGCCTCGCGCAGCAGCGACGCGCACTGCATGGCGGCGAAGGAACGGCGCATCGCTTCATCCGGCATGTGGCCGAGATAGGCACCGAGCAACGGCTCGGCTTCCGCATCCGGCATGCCGGAGTTCGACGCGATGCCAGCGAGGTCGAACATGGCGGTACCGAAGCCGGCATATTCGAAATCGATCAGCCAGAGCTTGTCGCCATCGTCGAGAAAATTGGCCGGCAAGAGATCGTTGTGGCCGAACACGATCGGCAGCGGCGCCTGTACGCTTTCGAGCCGATCCGCCAGCGCGAGGTAAAGCGGCAGCACCGGCATCATGCGGCTCTTTCCGGCACTCAGCGTGCGGGCGTAGTCGCGGATGACGTGGAAGACCCAGAACATGAAACCCGGGCCGGAAACATGTTCGGGCATGCGCTTGTGAAACTCGCGCATCAGCATCGCAATGCGCTCGGCATTGGCGCGCACATCCTCTGCCACGTAGGTCTTCGCACCCAGGAACTGGGTGACCATGGCGCCCGGCTCGGCATATTCGACCGCGGGCCCGAAACCCGCCGCCGAAGCGGCCTGCGCGGTCATCAATTCGCGCTCGCGCAGCACATGGTGGAAAGGATAATCCCGTCCCAGCCGGACGACATGCCTGCCCATGGTATCCGTCACCAGGAAATTCTCGTTGCTCAGCCCTCCGGACAGGGGCACGACATCAACGTTTCCCTTCCAGCACGGCAGGCGGCGAATACGATCCTCGCTCGTCACGTCTCCTCCCATCGACCGGCGTGCCTTTCTGTCGAAGGCCTTTTCACCAGATCCAACCGCATCTCCTGACTTCAGGGTCGACCGACTATGTTGGATTGTCAACGTTATTCTGTGGCTTTTTCTGCTTTTATGACCGTTTCTGTTGTTTTCAATCCGACAAAGTCCTACAAATCAGTCATCACAATGCCAGGAACAGGCGGCTCCCGGTGAACCATTCCAAGCGGCACGGCGAAATTCTGCGTCTTCTGAAAGAGGAAGGCACGGTCACCATCGCCGACCTCGCCCAGCGGCTCGATGTCTCGCTGGAGACCGTGCGGCGTGATGTGAAGCCGCTGACCGAAGACGGCTCTGCACTGAAGATGCATGGCGCCATAAGCCTGCCAGGCATCATCGGCGAAGCGCCGTTCGAGCGACGCATGCGCGACAATGCCGATGCCAAGCGAGCGATCGCCCGCATGGTTGCGGCAACGATCCGTGACAGCGAGTCCGTCATGCTGGACTGCGGCACCACCACCAGCTTCCTCGCCCGCGAGCTGCTGGGTCATCACCGGCTCACCGTGGTGACCAACTCCTCCGACATCGCCCGCACGCTGGCCACCGCCAACGGTAACCGGGTCTATATGGCCGGCGGCGAGCTGCGCAGCGATTCAGGCGCAGCCTTCGGCGTTTCGGCGATCGAGTTCGTCGGCCGTTTCAGCGTCGACCACGCCATCATTTCGGCAGGCGCCATCGATGCGGCGGGCGGTGTCATGGACTTCGATCTCGAGGAGGCCGAATTCGCGGCAACCGTGCTGTCGCGCGGTCAGCGTTCCGTCGTCATCACCGACCGCAGCAAGTTCGGCCGCCAGGGTCTGGTGCGGGTCTGCGGCTTTTCCGGCTTCTCCGAACTCGCCACCGACAGCATGCCGCCAGCCGATATCGCCGCGGCCCTGGAAACGGCCGGTGCGCGCCTGCACGTGGCAGGCTGAATCGGGGGAGCCTGGGCCTGAGACGATCCTTATCTTTTCTTGATGCCCGGCAGATTGATTCCCAATCGATATTTGACCGGCATCGGGAGCATTTTCCGCATTCCATGAATCGCGGAGAAGCATCGTGCTCGACCTCGCCTACCTTGCCCTTGGCATAGGATCCTTCCTGATTTTCGCGCTTTATGCCCGCGCGCTGACCCGGCTTTGACGGAGGTGATCCTGATGGAAGCCTTACTCGGCCTCGCCGTTGCCGCAGCCCTTGGCGTCTACCTGCTGGTGACGTTGCTGCGGCCTGAAAAATTCTAAGAAAAGAGTTCCGCTATGTCTTTGATCGGATGGCTGCAGATCGGCCTGCTTTTTCTCGTCACATTTTTGCTGATCAAGCCACTCGGCCTGTTCATGGCAAAAGTCTTTTCCAATGAACGAACCTTCCTGTCGCCCGTGCTTGGCCCCGTCGAGCGCGGCTTCTACGCGATGGCCGGCGTCGATCCGAAGAAGGAGCAAGGCTGGCTGGCCTATGCGTTTTCGATGATCGCCTTCAGCATCGCCGGCCTGGTCCTGCTCTACGCGATCCAGCGGCTGCAGGCCTACCTGCCCTACAACCCGCAAGGCTTCGCCGGCGTTGCGCCGGACCTTGCCTTCAACACGGCCGCCTCCTTCGTCACCAACACGAACTGGCAGTCCTATGGCGGCGAGACCACCATGAGCCATTTCACCCAGATGGCCGGGCTGACCGTGCAGAACTTCGTTTCGGCGGCCAGCGGCATCGCCATGGCCCTGGCGCTGACCCGCGCCTTCATCCGTTCGAATGCCACCACCGTCGGCAATTTCTGGGTCGACCTGACCCGCTCCACGCTCTACGTGCTCTTGCCGCTCGCCATCGTAGTCGCGATCGCCTTCGTGGCCATGGGCCTGCCGCAGACACTCGACGGCTCGGTGGCCGCGACCACGCTTGAGGGCGCCAACCAGACCATCGCGCTCGGGCCTGTCGCAAGCCAGGAAGCGATCAAGCAGCTCGGCACCAATGGCGGCGGTTTCTTCAACGTCAATGCGGCGCATCCGTTCGAGAACCCGACGGCGCTGTCGAACTATCTCAACATCCTGTCGATGCTCGCGGTGACGGCCGCTCTCGCCTACACTTTCGGCCAGATGGTCGGTGACCGTCGCCAGGGCTGGGCCTTCGTCGCCGCCATCGCGATCCTTCTGATCGCCGGCGTCGGCATCATCTACTGGGCCGAGACGCAGGGCAATCCGATCCTGACCGCGCTCGGGCTCGACAACACGCTCGGCAACATGGAAGGCAAGGAGGTGCGTTTCGGTCAGGCCATGACCGCCGCCTATGCCGCCGTCACCACCGGCATTTCCGATGGCGGCGTCAATGCCATGCACGGTTCACTGACCGGTCTCGGCGGCCTCATCCCGATGTTCCTGATGCAACTTGGCGAAGTGCTGCCCGGCGGTGTCGGTTCCGGTCTCTACGGCATGATCGTCTTCGCCATCCTCGCCGTCTTCGTCGCCGGCCTGATGGTCGGCCGCACGCCGGAGTTCCTCGGCAAGAAAATCGAGGCCCGCGAGATGAAATTCGTCATGCTGGCGGTGCTCATCCTGCCGTTGTCGATCCTCGGCTTCAGCGCGCTGTCAGCCATGCTGCCGTTCGCACTCACATCCATCAGCATGAGCGGCCCGCACGGCCTGTCGGAAATCCTCTATGCCTATACTTCGACGACGGCCAACAACGGTTCGGCCTTCGGTGGCCTGTCGGCGAACACGCCCTGGTATAACACCACTCTCGGCATCGCCATGCTGCTTGGCCGCTTCGGCTACGTCGTGCCTGTGCTCGCCATCGCCGGCTCGCTGGTCGGCAAGACCAAGACGACCGCTTCGGCCGGCACCTTCCCGACCCACACGCCGCTGTTCGTCGGCCTGCTCGTCGGCATCATCCTCATCCTGGGCGGCCTGCAATATTTCCCGGCTCTCGCCCTCGGCCCCATCGTCGAGCATTTCGCAATGCTGGCCGGCCAGACCTTCTAAAGGACATCATCCATGTCGACTCCCGTACAACACAAGCTCTTCGAGCCGGCCATCCTGTGGCCGGCGCTCGGACAGGCCTTTACCAAGCTGGCACCGCAGAAGCTGATGCGCAATCCCGTCATCTTCGTCACCGAAGTGGTGGCGGCGCTGGTGACGCTGATGTTCCTGCGCGATCTCGTCATCGCCGGCGGCAAGCCGTTGTTTTCCGGCCAGATCGCCGCCTGGCTCTGGTTCACCGTGCTGTTCGCCAACTTCGCCGAAGCGGTGGCCGAAGGCCGCGGCAAGGCACAGGCCGACAGCCTGCGCCGCACCAAGTCGCAGCTCACCGCCCGCAAGCTGATGTCGGAAGACGGGCTGGACGTCGCCAGCATCCCGGCGACCGACCTCAAGGTCGGCGACATGGTGCTGGTCGAGGCCGGCGAGCTGATCCCCGGCGACGGCGAGGTGGTCGAAGGCATCGCCTCCGTCAACGAAAGCGCCATCACCGGCGAATCTGCCCCGGTCATCCGCGAATCCGGCGGCGACCGCTCTGCCGTCACCGGTGGCACCCAGGTGCTGTCCGACTGGATCAAGGTACGCATCACGGCCGCGCCCGGCTCGTCCTTCGTCGACCGCATGATCGCCCTGATCGAAGGTGCCGAACGCCAGAAGACGCCGAACGAGATCGCATTGTCGATCCTGCTCTCCGGCCTGACCGTGGTGTTCCTGATCGCCGTGGCGACGCTATGGGGCCTTGCCGGCTATTCGGGCACGGTACTTTCGGTCACGGTGCTGGCAGCACTCCTGGTGACGCTGATCCCCACCACCATCGGCGGCCTGCTTTCGGCCATCGGCATCGCCGGCATGGACCGGCTGGTGCGCTTCAACGTCATCGCTACCTCCGGCCGCGCCGTGGAAGCCGCCGGCGACGTCGACACACTGCTGCTCGACAAGACCGGCACCATCACCTTCGGCAACCGGATGGCCACCGAATTCCTGCCGGTGCCGGGCGTCCGCGTCGAGGACCTGGCTGAAGCCGCCATGCTGGCGAGCCTTGGCGACGAGACCCCTGAAGGCCGCTCGATCGTTGCGCTGGCCACCGGTGAATTCGGTGCCGCTGCTCCAGCCAGGAAGCCCGATGCGATCGTGCCGTTCGCGGCCGAGACAAGGCTTTCGGGTGTCGATCTCGGCGAGCGCCGCCTGCGCAAGGGTGCGGTCGATTCCGTGCTGAAGTTCACCGCGCTCGACGAGACCCGCGTGCCCCCCGCTTTCCGGCAGGCGGTGGAACTGGTCGCCCGTACCGGCGGCACGCCGCTGGCCGTGGCCGAAGGCAACCGACTGCTCGGCGTCATCCACCTGAAGGATGTGGTCAAGCCCGGCATCAAGGAGCGCTTCGCGGCGCTGCGCGCCATGGGCATCCGTACCGTCATGGTCACCGGCGACAACCCGGTCACCGCGGCCGCCATTGCCTCCGAGGCCGGTGTCGACGACTTCCTGGCGGAAGCGACACCGGAGCAGAAGCTCGGCTACATCCGCAAGGAACAGGAAGGGGGCCGCCTGATCGCCATGTGTGGCGACGGCACCAACGATGCGCCAGCACTCGCCCAGGCCGATGTCGGCGTCGCCATGCAGAGCGGCACCCAGGCCGCACGCGAAGCCGCCAACATGGTCGACCTTGATTCCAGCCCGACCAAGCTCATCGAGATCGTCGAGATCGGCAAGCAATTGCTGATGACACGCGGCTCGCTGACCACCTTCTCGATCGCCAACGACGTCGCCAAGTATTTCGCCATCATCCCGGCACTGTTCGTGGCGACCTATCCGGCGCTCGACCACCTCAACATCATGCGGCTGGGCTCGCCGGAATCGGCGATCCTGTCGGCGGTTATCTTCAACGCGCTGATCATCATCGCGCTGATCCCGCTGGCGCTGAAAGGTGTTGCCTATCGTCCGGTCGGTGCCGCAGCGCTGCTGCGCCGCAATCTGCTCGTCTACGGCCTCGGCGGCCTGATCCTGCCCTTCGCAGGCATCAAGCTGGTCGACATCGCCGTCTCGGCTCTTCATCTGGTGTAATCATGACAAGCAATCTTCGCCCCGCCCTGGTCATGATCGTGTTGTTCACGATCCTGCTTGGCATCGCCTATCCACTCGCCATCACCGGCGTCGGCCAGATCATCCTGCCGACGCAGGCGAACGGCAGCCTGATCCGGCAGAACGGAACCGTCATCGGTTCCGAACTGATCGGCCAGAACTTCACCGCCGACCGCTATTTTTGGCCGCGTCCGTCGGCGATCGGCAGCACGCCCTATGACGCCGGCAACTCGAGCGGCTCCAATCTCGGCACGACATCACAGAAACTGAAGGAGCGCGTTGCAGCCGACATCCAGCGCCTGAACGGCGCCGGTATCGCAGCCCCGGTCCCCGCCGACGCCGCCACCACTTCCGGCTCTGGCCTCGACCCGCACATCACGCCGGATTTCGCCCGTGATCAGGTGGCGCGCGTCGCCAAGGCGCGCGGCCTGGCCGAAGCGGACGTGGCCAAGCTGGTCGACCAAACACAGGAAGGCCGACTGCTCGGCCTGATCGGCGAACCACGTGTCAATGTGCTGAAACTAAATCTCGCGCTGGACCGGCTAAAGTCTTAAATCTGAAGCATGACCCCGAACCGAAAGGCAGCGAAGCAAAAGTTGTAGACTTTTCGGATAAGGATCATGCGAGACAGAAAAGGAGATGGAGCGGAATGCAAGCATTCCGCTCCGGTGAATGGCAGATAGCGACCGTCATCGAGAAAAGCGCGCAGATCCGGACGCGCTGCTGGCACTGGCAGGCGCCCAGGGACGCGGTCGGCTGACCGTTTTCCTGGGCGCAGCACCTGGTGTCGGCAAGACCTACGCCATGCTGTCGCGCGCGCGCCGCATGAAGGAAGACGGCGGCGACATCCTTGTCGGCCTCGTCGAGACGCACGGACGCAGCGAGACCGCGGCGCTGCTCGAGGGCCTGGAGGTGCTGCCGCTCCGGAGCATCCCCTATCGGGGTCGCACCGTCGAGGAATTCGATCTCGACGCGGCTCTGGCGCGGCACCCGCATACGATCGTCGTCGATGAACTCGCGCACACCAACGCGCCCGAGAGCCGCCACCCCAAGCGCTACCAGGATATCGATGAACTGCTTGCCGCCGGCATCAATGTCTGGACGGCGCTGAACATCCAGCATCTGGAAAGCCTGTCGGACGTCGTCACCCAGATCACCGGCGTGCCGGTGCGCGAACAGATCCCCGACACGGTGCTGAAGAAGGCCGACGAAGTGCTGCTGGTGGACCTGCCGCCGGCCGAACTGCTGGAGCGGCTGAAGGAGGGCAAGGTCTACCTGCCTGCCAACGCGGCGCGCGCGGCGGATTCCTTCTTCCGCCTCGGCAATCTGACCGCATTGCGCGACCTGGCGCTGCGGCGCACCGCCGACCGCGTCGACGACCAGATGGTCGACTATCTCAAGCAGAACGCCATCGAAGGCCCATGGCCTTCGGCCGAGCGGCTGCTGGTTTGCATCGGCCCGGACGCATTGTCCGAAAAGGTCGTGCGCATCGCCAGCCGGCTGGCCTCCGGTCTCAACGCACATTGGATCGTCGCGTCGATCGAGCCCGTGGACCGCGCTGTCGCCGACCAGGCCGGCGAGCGCCGGCTGGACGACACCTTCCGCCTCGCCGAACGGCTCGGCGCGGAAACACGACGGGTGAAGGGCAGCGACTTCGTCGAGGAGATCCTGCGACTGGCACGGCGCGAGCACGTCACGCAGATCGTCATTGGCGGGCGCCGGCAATCCTTGCCCTGGCGCCTGTTCCGGCGCTCGCTGCCCGACGCCCTGATGGAGAAAGCCTCAGGCATCGGCGTCTATGTCGTCACCGGCGACGATGCGATACCGCCACCGACCACGCCGGTGAAACAGCGGTCGCTTGCACTTCGACTTGCCCGAGAAGTCGGCACGGCTATCGCGACGGTTGCCGCTGCGACCAGCTTCGGTCTGACCATCGACGAGTGGGTGCGGTTGCCGAACATCTCGATCATCTATCTGCTGGCCGTGCTGGTCTCGGCGATCAGCAGCGGCTATCTGGCCGCGATCGTTGCCGCAATCGGCTCGGCCATCGCCTACAATTTCTTCTTCATCTCGCCCTTCTATACGTTGACCATCGCCGAGCCGCACGAGGTCTTCGCGCTGTTCGTCTTCCTGGCCGCTGCCATGCTGACCGGCGGCCTCACCTCGCGGCTGCGCGAACAGGCCAAGGTCTCCGGCGAGCGTTCCGTCACCACGCAGACGCTCTACGACTATTCGCGCAAGCTTTCGGGGACCGCAAAACAGGACGATGTGGTGTGGGCGACGGTCTCTCAGTTGCAGGGGGTGCTGTCGCGCACTGTAGCTCTGCTGCTTCCCGATCAGGGTGAGTTGCGCCTGCAGGCGTCCTGGCCGCCAGACACCGAACTCGGCGTCTCGGACATGGCCGCCGCGCGCTGGGCCTATGGAAAAAGCGAAGAGGCGGGCAGCGGCACCGGCACCTTGCCCAACAGCGCCTTCCGTTTCATCCCGCTGATGAGCCCGCATGGCGTCGTCGGCGTCTGCGGCATCCAGCAGGATGGCGAACTGCTGGACGGAACCGAGGAAAGGATGCTGAATGCCATCCTCGATCAGTCGGCCGTCGCCATCGACCGGGCGCGTTTGTCCAAGGAAAGCCTTCGCCAGGCCACCGCTCTGGAAGGCGAGCGTTTCCGCTCGGCGTTGCTTGCCTCGGTGTCGCATGACCTGAAGACACCGCTCGCCACCATCACCGGCGCCATCACCAGCCTGCGCGAACTCGGCGACAGAATGGACAAGCAGAGTCGTGACGACCTGCTTATCTCCATCGATGAAGAGAGCGCGCGGCTGTCGCGCTTCCTCGCCAACCTGCTGGACATGACACGCATCGAATCCGGTTCGGTCGAGGCCAAGCGCGACTGGGTCGACGTTCCCGATGTGATCAACTCCACGGTGGAACGTGCCCGTAAGGTGTTCCCCGGCCGCGTCGTCGAAGTGCAGCTGGCGCCCGACCTGCCCTTGATCCGCGGCGACAGCGTGCTTCTGGGGCAGGTGCTGTTCAACCTTGTCGACAACGCCGACAAGTATGGTGGTGCCGAGCCGATCCGCATCTATGCGCGACGCGACGAGGACGAGCTCGTCCTGTCGGTGGTCGACATGGGCAGGGGCATTCCCGAAAAGGATCTCGAACAGGTGTTCGAGAAATTCTTCCGGCGCGGCAAGCCTGACGGTCGTGCGCCTGGTACAGGGCTTGGCCTACCGATCGCACGCGGCTTCGTCGAGGCCATGGGTGGCACCATCAAGGCCGAAAGCCCGGCCCAGAAACGAAAAGGTACACGCATGATCCTGCGCTTCCCGGTCGAGGACATGCCCGTCGAGGACCTGTCGTTCGAAGGGAGGGCGATGTCGTGAGCGGCTTTCGTGTCCTGGTCGTCGACGACGAACCGCAGATCCAGCGTTTCCTGCGCCCTGCACTCACGGCCGCCGGCTATGAGGTGATCGAGGCCGGAACCGGCGCCCAGGCCCTGAAGGCGATCGCCACGGCTGCACCTGACCTGATCATCCTCGATCTCGGCCTGCCCGACATGGATGGCAAGGAGGTGGTGAAGAATGTGCGCGGCTGGTCCGAGCTGCCGATCATCATCCTTTCGGCGCGCGACCGCGAGAGCGAGAAGATCGCGGCACTCGACCTCGGTGCCGATGACTATATCGAAAAACCGTTCGGCATCGGCGAACTGACCGCCCGCATCCGCACCGCGCTGCGCCATCGCACCCGCGAGGATGGCGGCGTCACCGAGATCTCGGTCGACGGGCTGCACATCGACACCGTGCGCCGGCTGATCACCCGCAGCGGCGCGCCGATCCATCTCACGCCGAAAGAATACGATCTCGTGCTGATGCTGGCGCGCCATGCCGGGCGCGTGGTCACGCACAGGGCGCTGCTGACCTCGGTCTGGGGGCCGGCCCATGCCGACGACCTGCATTATCTGCGTGTTTTCGTCGGCCAGGTGCGCGGCAAGATCGAACGCGATCCTTCAGCGCCTGCGATCATCCGGACCGAACCTGGAGTCGGTTATCGCTTTGTCGGCGACGAGACGTGAGGCTAGAGCGTTTCCGTTCTTCACGGAAACGTGGAAACGCTCTAAGATTCTGTTTTCGCTGCATTTTTGTAACGCCAAGCGATTCCACCTGGCTCCAAAAATGCTCTATGGTCGATCGGATCCGCCGATCATCCCTTCGACAAGCCGAGGCAACGTGTTCAATTTTCTCAAGCGCAAGAATCTGCCGTCGGGTTCGGACACGCCGGTGCCGCAGGACCCCAAGGAATGGCAACGTCGCTGGCACCAGATCCTGGACGGCTACAGCGATCATCCGGATGAGAAACCCGACGACAAGGGCGTGCCAGATCCGCTGCCGGACATGGACAGCGATTTTCGCTTGCAGTTCGGCTTCTGGTTCACGGACTGGAAAAGTGCCCGTCAGGCGCGCAGGCGTGCTTTCTCGATCCTGCCACGCGGCGATCAGATGCTGGCGCGTGTCGAAGAACATCTATCGGTCCGGCGAAAGCCGATCGATGCCGATTACGCCAGCATGGTGTTGCGCAAGGGCCTCGATCTGACCAGACAGCTTGGCGTAGAAGCAGCGGACCCCTTCGGCCATGTACGCGTGATGGAGAACCCGAGGATTTCTCCGCAGGATGCATTCGCACGCGCGGATTCGCCCTTTGTCCATTTACGGGCCGCGCTTGGTGAGATGGCTGCCAGGGAGCATGGTCGAGCCGGCAGTGCCGCCTACTATTTCCTGTCGGAGCCACTCTACCGCCTCGCCTCCAGCTATGATGTTTCCGACTGGGTGAAATGGCCTCTCTGCAGCCATTCAGCCGTGGGAGACGACCCGACCACCGCCGCGTATCTGCTGTGGAACGGGGGATGGTCGGCCGGTTGGGATGAAGAGGGGCTTTTTCTGTACGATCGAAGAAGAGAATTCGGATTGATCCAATGACCCCTATCGCGTTCGAGGCACCAGGTGCGCGGCGAGATGGAACGCAACCCGTCCACGCCGGACGAAAGCTGGGGTCGGCTACCGCTTTGCCGGCTACGAGAACTGAGATCGACCCGCAGTGCCAACGATCACGGCTGGGCTGCGAGCTTCGGCATTTGCCTTAATCGACCGTTCGACCTCGACCAACAGCCATTCGCGAAAAGCCTTGATCTTGGGCACGTTGCGCCGCGACGTCGGATAGACCAGCCAGTAGGAATGGCCATCGTCACCGACCAGATCGAAGGGCTGGATCAGGCGGCCATCGGCGAGCTCCGCCTGGAACAGCTCGCGGGTCAGGATCGCGACGCCGTGACCGGCGATCGCCGCACTCGCCTCATACATCTGCGCGCCCATGCTCGAGGCTGTCCGTGATGCAAGTTCGCCCGCGTCGACGCCGGCCAGCTTGAACCATTCCTTCCACCAGATGTCGGTGGGATCCATGAGCGGCAAGCGGAGCAGGTCCGCCGGCTTGTTCACACCACCAATGCTCGCGGCCAGCGCCGGGCTCAGCATCGGCGTAAAGTCGGCCGAGAACAGTTTGTGCACCTCGGTGCCGGGCCATTTGCCGCTGCCGGACCGGATGGCGATGTCGACATCCTCGCGCGCGAAGTCGATCAACCGGGTCGAGGTGTCGAGGCGAACGGCGAGCGAGGGATAGGTCATCTGGAAAGCGCCGAGCCGCTGCGCCAGCCAGTTGGACGCGAAGGTCAGGATGGTGCTGACGCACAGGACCCCTTCAGCACCGGAGCGGGCGGCCGAATAGGCTTCGCCGATGATGGCAAAGGCGTCGGTGATCGCCGGCGCCAGCCGCTGGCCGACGTCAGTCAATTCGATATGGCGTGGGTGCCGCAGGAAGAGCTGCGCGCCGACGCGCTCCTCGAGCAGCTTGATCTGATAGCTGACGGCAGCCTGCGTCATGCCGAGTTCGCGCGCGGCCTTGGTGAAGGACAGATGTCGCGCCACCGCTTCGAAGGCGCGGGTGGCGGCGAGGGGCGGGAGCTGAAAGCTCATAAGCTGTCTTTATAGGTCATGATCGACGTTCAATTGGAAACAAAAGCGAAATGACACGACATTCTGCCTCAACAGATAAGACGCATTTAGGCATATCGGAGGCGTTCCGCCATGACAACGACACAGCACCTGATGTTTTCGGTTTCCGGACACCACTGGCTGTCCTGGCTGACTGACGGGTTCGGCCGTCGCAAGAGGGCGCATCTCGATGTCAGGGAATTGTCGCCACACCTGCGCCGCGACCTCGGCCTGCTCGACGGCAACGATCCTTGCGGCCGCTGGCAAAGCTGAACGGTGACCTGTCCGCTACGCGTCCGGAGTAATGAGGGTCAACGAGGGAAAGTAAGTTCGAAAACGGCCGACATCGCGGGTAAGTATCGGCAATTGGGCAATCGCAGCGTGTGCGCCAACAAAGAAATCCGGCAATACACCGGTCCGTGAGCCGCCGGCACGGCGATATTGCGTAAAGACCTTCCCTGCCAGAAACAGTGCCTCGCGAGGCATCGGCAGAATCTCAAGCCCGGCCTCTTCGATGAATGTATCCAGCTCTTCAATTCGCTGATATCGCACCGCGAGTTCAGCGTAGATTACGTCATTGACGAACAATGGCCCGCTAAGACTGCGGGCCTCAAGCTGGCTGATCGACCAGTCCGCCCCATGAGGATCGTTCGTAACCAGGTCGAGCAGGACGTTGGTATCGACCAGCGTCACCCCTCGCCCCGTGTCAGCGCCATGATCGCATCCGTGCCGAGACCGGCCCCTGCATGGCCGCGCAATCTCGCGAATCGGCTCGGTGGCTGTTTCTTGTCGGCGCGCGCGATCACCACGCTACCGTCGGCGGCACGCCGAAAATCCACCTTGCTGCCTGGCACGATCCCCAGAAGGTCGCGGACCGGCTTCGGGATCGTGACCTGGCCTTTCGCAGTCACCGTCGTCGCCATGTTCGCCTCGGTAATGATCTATTTTCTAGAGGTATTACTGATTGCGCCATTTTTCAATCCCGCGACCCGGATGGCTCCTGGCCTCCGACCAAAGACGGGCCTACCCGACTCCGACATAACGTTTGACTGCAGACGGGTCTGCGCGCAGCGCTTCGGCGGTCATGGTCTCGCGGTTGCAGCCGTTCTCGATGAAAGCGACACGGTCGGCGACGGCCAGCACCGCCTCCACCCGCTGCTCGACCAGGATGGTCGACACACCGAGCCCGCGCAGCTTGGCGACGGTCCCGCGGATCTTCTCGATCATCGACGGCATCAGCCCTTCGGTCGGCTCATCCAGCAGCAGGACCTGCGGCTCCAGGCAAAGCGCGCGCGCCATGGCCAGCATCTGCTGCTCGCCACCTGACAGCGTGCCGGACCGTTGCCGCAGCCGTTCGCGCAGGCGCGGAAACAGGTCCAGCACGGCCTCCCGCGTGGCGGCGCCCTTGCCGCGCGCCATCAGGCCGATCTCGATGGTTTCGGCAACCGTCATCTCGGCGAACAGCCGGCGGCCCTGCGGCACATAGGCAATGCCTGCCTTCGGCACCTCGTGCGCGGCCAGCGTCGTCAACTCGCGGCCTTCCAGGCTGATCGAACCGGCCGCAGCCGGCACCAGACCCATGATCGCCTTCAGCGTCGTCGTCTTGCCGGCGCCGTTGCGGCCAAGAAGGCACAAGACCTCGCCTTTGTTCAGCGCGAGGTCCAGTCCGTGCAGGACCTGCACCTCGCCATAGAAACAATCGAGGCCCTTGATGGTGAGCAACTCAGGCATGCGCTGTTCCGAGATAGGCTTGCTGGACCTGCGTGTTGGCGCGGATTTCCGCCGGATCGCCCTCGGCGATGATCCGGCCGGCGTTGAAGACGGTGATGCGATGGGCCAATCGCATCACCACCGGCATGTTGTGTTCGATGATCAGCACGGTGGCGTCGCGCGCAATCTCGCGGATCAAGGCAACGAAACCTTCGATCTCGCCATCGGAGAGCCCCTGCGTCGGCTCATCCAGGATCAGGAGGCGCGGCTGAAGCGCCAGTCCCATCGCCACTTCCAGCAGGCGCTGGTGGCCGTAGGCGAGCTGCCCGGCCAGCGTTCCGGCACGATCCGCAAGACCCACCTGCTCGAGAGCTTTCATCGCACCGGTACGCACCGCGCAGCGGGAACGGCCATCGGTCAAGGTGCGCTGCACCGAAAGCGCGACATTATCATAGGCGGAGAGATTGGCGAAGACGCTGGTGACCTGGAACGTGTAGGCGATGCCCAGCCGTACGCGACGATACGCCGGCAGGGCGGAGATTTCGGCACCGGCGAAATCGATCGTGCCCGATGACGGCAGGATGCGGCCGCAGATCAGGCTGACGAAGGTCGTCTTGCCGGCACCGTTCGGGCCGATGATGGCGCGGATCTCTCCCGGCATCAGGCTGAAATCGGCTTTGTCCACGGCGCGCAGGCCGCCGAAGTCGCGCGACAGGCCATTGGTGGTCAGCAACGGCCTGGTCATGGCAGCCACCCTATCCAGCGACGGCGGACGGCACCCAGAATGCCCTTTGGCGCGAACAGCACCAGGAGGACGAGCGCCGCGCCGACGATCAACAGCCAGGCCGAGGTGTAGCTGCTGGCGATGTCCGTCACATAGTAGATGAACACCGTACCGATCAGCGGGCCGAGCGTGGTGGCCGCCCCTCCGGCCAGCACCCACAGCAGCGGCAGGATGGAATACTGCACCGAGGCGAAGTTGGAGCCGACATAACCGAACAGCAGGGCGTAGGCTGCGCCGGCCGCAGCGCAGAAAATGCCCGACAGCACGACCGCCGCCAGCTTGTTGGCGAAGGTGTCGTAGCCCAGCATACGCGTGCGCTCTTCATTCTCGCGGATCGCCACCAGGACGCGGCCGAAGCGCGAGCGGACGATGGCGAGCGTGGCGAAAAGCACGACGGCAAACAGCAGCAGCGCTGCAAGATAACGCACGACCGGGGACGTCAGATCGAGACTCGAATTGCCGATCGTCAGGATACGACTTGCCTGCTGCAGCACCAGCCCCTGGTCGCCGCCGGTCCACTGGTTGAAATAGACGATGGTCAGCACAAAGGCCTGCGCGAACATCATGGTGACGATCATGAATGCCACGCCGGAGGTGCGGAGCGCCAGGACACCCACCACCAGCGCCAGAACGGCTCCACAGCCGAGACCAGCGACGAAAGCCGTGAGGACGCCAAAGCCGAGATAGGTGATCGCCAGTCCGCTGCCGTAGAGCCCGGCGGCAAAGAACATGGCATGGCCGAGGCTGAGCAACCCGGCATAACCGAACAGAAGATTGTAGCCCATGGCGAACGTCGCCAGCACCAGGATGCGTGCGAACAGGCCATGGTGATAATCGGGGAGCAGGAAGTTCAATGCGAACAGCACCGCCACCACGGCTATGTGCAATCCATAGATCCTTGCCGTCGACGCTTCCGTCATCGGGCTGCAGGTCCGAACAGGCCCTGCGGGCGGAACACCAGCACCATCGCAACCACCAGTGTCGCGATGAGCTTGGCCAGCGTCGGCGAAAAGAACATCGAGACGATGCCGTCCGACAGACCGATCAGCAGTGCGGCCACCACCGTGCCGCGCAGTGAACCGAGGCCACCGATGATGACGACGATGAAGGACAGAAGCAGCGGGTCCTGTCCCATCAGGTAATGCGCCTGGCTGATCGGCACGATCAGCACCGCGGCGAATGCGGCCAGCATGGCCCCCAGTGCAAAGACGCCGGCATAGACGCGCTCGACCGGAATGGCGAAGGCCTGTGCCATCTCGCGGTCATATTGCGTGGCGCGCATGACGAGGCCGATCTTCGTGCGCGTCAGCACCAGCCATGTCGCGATGAGCAGCAGGCCGGATGCTGCGATGATCGAAAGCTTGTAGCCGGAATAGCCGAACCAGGGCAGCAGCACGCGATAGCTGAAAGGCGGCGTCACCGGCCGCGCTTCCGGGCCATAGAAGCTCAGCGCCAGCTGCTGGATGATGTAGAGCAGGCCGATGGTGGCGACGATGGTGGCTTCCGGATCGTAATTGAGCCGGCGCAGCACCAGCCGTTCGGAAAGCAAGGCGATCGCCCCGACCACCAGCGGCGCCACGATCAGCGCCGCCACGAAGCCGATGGCTGGATGCGCGCCGAGTGCCGTCGCCACCGCCCAGGCAAGCACCGCGCCCAGCATGAAGAACTCGCCGTGAGCGACGTTGACGATGCGCATCACGCCGAACACCAGCGACAGGCCGAGCGCGGTGAGCGCCAGTACCGCCGCCGTAACCAGCCCTTCCAGGGTTGCGAGCAGAAGATGTGGTCCGAAAGCCATTCAGGCGCTTTTCCCGGCCATCGGGAACGGCAAGGCCATCACCTACAGGGACTGCTTGGTGTAGTCGGCCTCCGGCTCGTACATGCCGTCCTCGATCGTCGTCTTGTGCACGACCTTGAGCTTGCCGCCTTCCAGCTTGGAGATGTTCTGCTGGCCGAAACACTGGTGGATCTTGCCGTTGAAGAGCTTCTTGCCCTGCGGATGCTCCGGCCCCTCGGCGAATTCGGTCAGTGCCTCGGTCGCTTCGACCAGCTTGGCGCGATCTTCCGGCCCCTTGTAGCCGGCATCCTCCATCGCCTTCTTGATGACGTAGAGCGTTTCCCAGCAGCCGAACATATGGGCGGCGGTGGAAACATCCTTGGCGTCGGCGACGGCCGCACCATTGTCGTCGATGCCGACGGCGGCACGATAGGCCTTCTGCGCTTCGGTGTCGTCAGCCTGCGCGTAGCGCGGCGAGCCTTCCCAGAAATGGCTGCCGTCGAGATATTCGAGGCCGGGGCTGTTGATATCGACCGCCTCCAGCGAGTCGATGAAACCGAACAGCTTCGGCCCGGTCGACCCATAGAAGTCGCCCAGTTCCTTGACGAAGGTCAGCACCGCCGGCCCGACCATGACGTGGTAGATGGCGTCGGTATCGGACGGGATCTGCGGGAAGTATTTGGTGAAGGAGGATTCCGTCGGCGGGATGGCGATCTTTGCCACGACCTCCGCACCTGCCTTCTGCAAGGCCGGCGGCAGGTAGTCGCGATGGTCGTAGCCGAAGGCGTAGTCGGGGAAGATCATGGTGATCTTCTTGCCGGCATTGGCCGCGATCCATGGCGCCACCGAAGTCACCTGCGCGCGCACGTCGGTGATGCCCGGCTGGAACACGTAGCGGTTCAGCTTGCCGGACGCGACGTGATAACCTTCCGACACGACATAGTATGGGATCTTCAGTTCGCCGGCGGCCGGCGCCGAGCCGACCACGACATTCGAGAACAGGGTGCCGTAGACGATGTCGACCTTGTGCTGGTTGGCAAGCTTGGCCACCACTTCGGCACCACGGGCAGCGTCGGTGCCGTCGTCCTCGATGACCACTTCGATCGGGCGGCCATTGATGCCACCCGCGGCATTGATCGCCTTCACGGCTGCGGCAGTGGTTCTTTCATACCAGCGGCCATAAGCGGCGCCGATGCCGGTGCGATGCGCCTGGAAGCCGATCTTGATCGGGGCTGAACTCTGCGCCTGCGCATAACGCACGAAACCGGGCGCGGCAGCCAGGCCGGCGCCGGCTGCCAGTCCTTTCAGGACCGTGCGGCGAGATGCGTTGCCCCTGGTCAGGTCGAAGAAGCGGCCAGTCATCGAATTCCCCCTCATGGCATTGACCCGCAGCCGGCAGTCGACTGCATGAAAATCGCGAGGCAAACCAAGCATCAAACCCCAGCCAAGGCAAGCCAGCATTGCCGGCAACGAAGGTCATCCGGCAGTGGGGGTGGCGAGCAGCCAGAGACCGAAAAGCGTATAGGCAACCATCAGCGCGGTGAGTGGAACCTGCAACAAGGCCGCCTGCGACGTTACAGGCGCCAACCGGGAGGCCGTGACGTGGGCGACAAGCACCGCCAGGATATGCCCGCCGACGATCAGGGCAGCCTGCACGTTCCACAGCCACCAGGCAGCGTCCGCACCAGCGGCGATGCCGGCGGTGACCGGCATATGCGCCGTTCCGAACAGGTTCCACCCTCGGGCGAGGGGGTCAGACAGGGCAACCAGCGCATACTGGCCGTTGACAAGAAAATCGGTGAGGTAGTGCGCGATGTGATAGGCAAGCGCGATCGGCACAATCGACCAAACCAGCAGCCCTGCGAGCTGAACGAAAGAAAAGCGGTTCCGCGCCAGTCGGCGGCCGAGCAGGATCGCGACGGCAAACAGCAGCGCCAGCAACAGAAACGTCGCGACGAGACCCGTGCTGCCCATGCCCATCATCGCGGTGCGGCCGGGCAGCTCGAGCGGATTTACCCCGTACAAGCCGAGCCAGAAGAAGGTCCGCATCAGCCCGTCGAACGAGACCGACGACAGGGCAAGCAGCAGGAATGCGGCAGCGCTCAGCAGCAGCGGCGACGCATCGAGCAATTTCGCACCCGGCCAGCAGAGCGACAACCTGCCGGCGGCGTCGCGCTCCAGCAGCGAGAACCGCGCCAGCATGGAAAAGAACACGCTCAGGAATTCGCCGCGGCTGCTCCAGCAGTCATAACCGAACACCAGCATCAACATGAAACTGAGCAACCAGTAGCCGCCGGCCACGATCGCCAGTTTCGAAGGATCGTCCGGCGCGGGATAGATCAATTCGAACCAGGCAAAGCCGAGGAAAAACAGGAAAGCCGGCCAGTAGCCGAGCCACGGCGGCATGCATTTTCGGTCATCACTGGTTCCGGTCAACCAGATCACGAGCCGCCACGGCCCATACCATGGATTCAGCCAGGACCAGAGGTTGCCGAACACCCCTTGCGCCAACGTCATGCCGGTCCACAACAGCGTCCAGATCGCCAATGGCAGGGGATTGGAGAGAGGATCGCGACTGCCCCAGAACCCTGCCGCGATGAGGGCACCAAAAACGGCGAAGGAAAGCAGGCTGACCACTGCGCGTGCAGTATCCGGGAACCGGAACAGCAAGAAGCGCGCCCGCCAGAGACGACCCAGCGCTTGCGGCGACACCAGGCTCAGCACCAGGAAGGATGCCGCCACCGCAAAGGCACCGCCAGCGAGGTAATAGCTGGTCGGCAAGAGCAGGACGTGGCCGCGATCGGAGGCGTGCGCCAATGCCTGCGCAGGAGGAAGTGCGGTCGCGCAAACCGCTGCGACGAGCGCTGCCCACCGATTTTGTCGCTGACTGAACCGCTTGCTCATCCGAAGAACGGCAAACCGAAATCCGCCTTGCCTAAACCTTTACAAGCTGGCGCACCCGCGCCTCCTCGCCGAAGATGCGGATATAGCGGTCAATCTCCTTTTGGTCGCCCGTGGCTTTCGCCGGATTGTCGGACAGCTTCACTGCCGGGCGGCCATTGGCCTCGGTGACCTTGCAGACCAGCGAGATGGCATTGAGCCGGTCGGTCGGCACCGGCGCGCAATCCTCGAAATCATTGGTGAGGTTGGTGCCCCAGCCGAAAGACATGCGCACCTTGCCCTCGAAATGGCGATAGGTTTCGATGATGGTTTCGACGTCGAGGCCATCGGAGAAGATCAGCAGTTTCTGGCGCGGATCCCGGCCGCGTTCGCGCCACCAGGAGATGATGCGTTCACCGCCTTCGATCGGCGGCGCGCTGTCGGGGCGGAAGCCGGTCCAGTCGGCAACCCAGTCCGGCGCATCACGCAGGAAGGCAGCGGTGCCGAAGGCATCAGGCAGCACGATCAGCAGGTTGCCGCCATAATAGCGCTGCCAGTCCTGCAGGACCTTGTAGGGGGCCTGGCGCAGTTCGGCCTCGGAATTGGCAAGGGCTGCAAGCACCATCGGCAGTTCATGCGCGTTGGTACCGAGCGCTTCGAGATCATTGTCCATCGCCAGCAGCACGTTCGAGGTACCGGTGAAGGCCTCGCCGATGCCTTCCTTCAGCGCCTCCACGCACCAGCGCTGCCACAGGAACGAGTGGCGGCGGCGCGTGCCGAAGTCGGAGATGCGGATGCCGGGAAGCTGCTTCAGACGCTCGGTCTTGGCCCACATCTTGGCCTTGGCGCGCGCATAAAGCACATCGAGCGAAAACGGACCGAAAGCCTTGAGCGCCGAACGCGAGCGCAATTCATTGATGATGGCCAGTGCCGGGATCTCCCACAGCGTGGTGTACATCCAGGGGCCGGAGAAGGAGAGCTCGAACTGGCCGTCACGCTTGGTCAGCTCATATTCAGGCAGCCGGAAATTCTCCAGCCAGGCAAGGAATTCCGGCTCGAAGATCTGCTTGCGGCCATAGAAGTTGTTACCGCCCAGCCAGATCATTTCCTTCTTGGTGAAACGCAGGGTCCTGGCGTGGTCGAGCTGGTCGCGCAGTTCACCGATGTCGATCTCGTCGGCGAGCCGCACCTTGGTCTTGCGGTTGATGAGCGAGAAGGTGGCGTCGACCTTGGGGTACATGCCCCAGATCATCTGCAGCATCAGCAGCTTGTAGAAATCGGTGTCGAGCAGCGACCGCACGATGGGGTCGAGTTTCCAGGTGTGGTTGTAGACGCGCCGTGCAATGTCAGTCTTGGCCATGTCCGAAACCTGCTTCCACCCTATCCGTCACCGGATAGGCCTCTTAGCATTGAAATGATTAACGCGCTTCCCGCTTTGCGATCGCAAGGCAGGAAGCCATGAACATGAGGGCAGCGCCGTCGCTTGTCGAGCGCTCCTCATTCTTCGGATTTTGCCACCAGCTGCAGCATAGGCCTCTTACGGCGCGCACTGAGCCTCGTGCCCACCGTCTCAGCCCGGCTCTCGTCCTCGGCTTTCTCGGCGAACAGCCAGTCGACGAAGACCTGAACGATGGGCGTGGAGCGCATCTCATTGCGGCAAATCACATAGAAGTCGTCGACCGCCGGCACCGAGAGACCGAAGGGTACGATCAACTGGCCCATCGCCAGCAGGCGGCTTGCCGTCATCGTGTCGCCGAGCGCCACGCCGTGGCCATGCAGTGCCGCTTCGATCGACAGGCGGGCATCGTTGAACTGATGGCGCCGGCAGACCCGCTCGAGATCGAGCGCATCAGCGGCGGCAAGCCAGGTGTGCCACTCGCGCCCGTCGTCGCCATGCAGCAGGACATGGTCGGCGAGGTCGCGGGTCGAGCGGATCGGCCGGTTGTTGGCGAGCGTCGGGCTGATGACTGGAAACAGCTCCAGTCCCGACCATTTGCGGATCCAGCAATCGCTCCAGCTGCCGTCGCCATAATGCACGCAGACATCGATGTCGGGCTGGCGGATGTCGCGGTCATCATTGGAGGCGAGGAGTTTCAACCGGATGTCGGGATATCGTGCCGTGAACGAGCCGAGGCGCGGGATCAGCCACAAAGACAAAAGCGCCGGCACGCAGGATACAACCAGCGCGCCGCTGCTGGCGGGGCGGGTCAGCCGTGCAGCGGCAGCGGCGATCCCTTCGAAGGCACCGGATACTGCAGGCAGAAGCTCGGCGCCGTGCGGCGTGAGCTTCAGACGAGAGCCTATCCGTTCGAACAGCTTCACGCCCAGCGACTGCTCCAGTGCCTTGATCTGGTGACTGACCGCCCCGTGGGTGACGTGGAGTTCGGCGGCTGCCTTGGAAAGCGAGCCATGGCGGGCGGTCGCCTCGAATGCTCGCAAGGGGTTGAGGGGTGGAAGACGGCGGGTCATAGGTCGATGTCAAGGCACAGTGTGAGATTTTCTAACAGCCAGCGCTATAACAATATCAATTGATTTTCCATCCGCAGCCTCCGACAATCCGTGGCAATCAATCATAAAAACACGGAACCGCAGGCAGCTGGAACTGGTTAGCGCATGACCCCGAAAATCGGAATCGATTTTCGGAAAGGCAGGGTGACATACGTCATCCGTCATGCGTCGAATCAAAGTGTTGGAGCGACCTTTGCGCGTCCGAAAGGACGCGCGGCGCTCTAATGCCCCGCATCGGAGGCACATCGGCTCGCCTGATTTGATTTGGCGCCTTTCCGAAAATCGATCCCGATTTTCCGGGCGCGGCAGGAGGAGTTGCAGGATGGGTTTCGACAGAGGTAAGCTCGACGCGTTGCGCCGCAAATATGGCGAGAGCCACGGCGGCGAGTTGTTCGATCCGAAGTTTCGCCGGGTCGCCGACAAGATCTTCTCCAAGGGCGGCACCCGGCTGGCGCCCTATTCCGGCATCCCGACCTTCCTGACAGCACCGTATCGTGACGTTGCCGCCGACAATCCCGATTTCGGCGATCTCCAGGTGGCGATGATCGGCGTGCCGATGGATCTCGGCGTCACCAATCGTCCGGGTTCCCGTTTCGGCCCGCGCGCATTGCGTGCCATCGAACGCATCGGGCCCTACAATCATGTGCTGGATTGCGCTCCCACCCACGAGCTCCGCGTGGCGGACATCGGCGACGTGCCGTTCCGCAGCCGCTATCGGCTGGAAATGAGCCACGAGGATATCGAGAAGCGCCTCAACCAGATCGTCGACGCCGGCGTCATCCCGCTGTCGGTCGGCGGCGACCATTCGATCACCCATCCGATCCTGAAGGCCGTCGGCAAGGAACGGCCGGTCGGCATGATCCATATCGACGCGCATTGCGACACCGGCGGCGCCTTCGACCAGACCAAGTTCCACCATGGCGGCCCCTTCCGCAATGCGGTGCTGGACGGCGTGCTCGACCCGTCACGCACGATCCAGATCGGCATCCGCGGCGCTGCCGAGTATCTGTGGGAGTTCACCTACGAATCCGGCATGACCGTCGTCCACGCCGAAGAGGTTCCCGGCCTCGGCATCCCGGCCATCATCGAGAAGGCCCGCAAGATCGTCGGCGACGGTCCGACCTATATCTCCTTCGATGTCGACAGCCTCGACCCTGCGTTTGCGCCCGGCACCGGCACGCCGGAAGTCGGCGGCCTGACGACCCGCGAGGTCCTGGAACTGCTGCGTGGACTGAAGGGCCTCAACATCGTCGGCGGCGACGTCGTCGAGGTGGCACCGCAATACGATTCCACCACCAACACGGCGCACGCCGGCGCGCAGGTTCTGTTCGAGATCCTGTCGCTGATGGTGTTCAGCCCGGCGCTGAAGGGATGACGGTGTGCCGGATGGAAGCATGATCCCCGGACCGGTTTTCGGAACAGATCATGCTCTATCCAGTGACGCCTTTTTATAAGAAAACCATAAGGGAACCCGGCAAAGCCGGAACAACGGAGAACAATGATGACCGAGATCATGAAGACCATGCTCAGCCGGCGTAGCGTGCTTGGCGCCGGCGTTGCCGCCGCCGGGGTGCTTGCGATGCCGGCGATCCTGCGCGCCCAGGAAAAGTCGCTGAAGGTTGGCGTCTATGGCGGCTATTTCAAGAAGTCGTTCGACCAGCACATCTTCCCCGAATTCACCAAGGCGACCGGCATAACCATTGAATCGGTGGCCGAGCCGACCGGCGAAGCCTGGCTGGTGCAGCTGGAGCAGGCCGCCAAGGCCGGACAGGCGCCGGCCGACCTTTCGATGATGTCGCAGACCTCGACGCTGAAGGGCCAGTCGACCGAGCTGTGGCAGCCGCTCGATACCGCCAAGTTCAAGCACTATGGCGACCTGCTGCCGCAGTTCATCAACAAATATCCGGACGGCCGCGTCGCCGGCATCGGTGCGGTGGCCTGGTACATCACGCTGGTCACCAACACCAACGCCTACAAGGAAGCGCCAACCTCCTGGGATGCGCTGTGGGACAAGGCCAATGCCGACAAGCTCGGCCTGCTGGCGCTCGCTTCCAACTCCTTCCTGCTGGAAGTGACGGCCAAGACCTTCATGGGCGGCACCAATGCGCTCGACACCGACGAAGGCATCGACAAGGCATTTGCCAAGCTCGCCGAGGTGAAGCCGAATGTGCGCCTTTGGTACCGCGACGAGGCCCAGTTCGAGCAGGCGCTGAAGTCGGGCGAAATCCCGATGGGCCAGTATTACCACGACGTCACCGGCCTTGCCGCCAAGGACGGCCAGCCTGTGCGTTCGACCTTCCCGCAGGAAGGCGGCATCCAGGATTCCGGCAACTGGGTGCTGTCGCGCGCCTCGAAGAAGGTCGACGAGGCGCATGCCTTCATCGACTATATGAGCCAGCCGGCGATCCAGGGCCTGATGTCGCGCAATGTGGGCACCGCACCGACGCTGAAGCGCGAGGTTCTCGACCTGAAGCCGGAAGAGTTCGCGGCAGTGTCTTCCGACATCGCGCCGATCATCCCGCGCTACGACCTCTATGTGTCGAAGGCCGACGCGATCAACCAGAAATGGACCGAGCTGATCGTCGGCTGATCACGCTCCCCTCTCGCGACGAGATCTGGAGCCCGCTTGCGGGCTCCAAATCTTCGCATCGACCGCTCGCCCGCCTTCCGCTAGTTTCGAAGGCCACTGCGGCACCGACCGCACCATCCGCATGCACGACCAGCCAAGCAGGATAACGCCATGCCCGGATTGTCCATAAATTCGATCACCAAGCGCTTTGCCGATTTCGCCGCCGTCGACGATGTCAGCCTCTCCGTCCCGGACGGAAAATTCATCTGCCTGCTTGGTCCTTCCGGCTGCGGCAAGACCACGCTGCTGCGCATGATCGCCGGGCTGGAAGAGCCGACCAGCGGCGCCATCGTGCTCGACGGTGACGACATCACCCGCGTGCCGACGCACAAGCGCAATCTCGGCATGGTGTTCCAGTCGCTGGCGCTGTTCCCGCATCTGACGGTCGGCGAAAACATCGCCTATGCGTTGCGCATCCGCGGTGCCTCGAAGGACGACCAGCGCAAGCGCGTCGAGGAACTGCTGGCGATGATCCATCTGCCGGGCTTCGCCGACCGGCCGGTGGCGAAGCTCTCCGGCGGCCAGCGCCAGCGCGTGGCGATCGCCCGCGCACTTGCGCTATCGCCGAAACTCTTCCTGCTCGACGAGCCTCTGTCGGCACTCGATGCCAAGCTGCGCGAAGCGATGCAGGTGGAACTGCGCCAGTTGCAGCAGCGCCTCGGCATCACCACCGTCGTCGTCACCCACGACCAGCGCGAGGCGATGACGATGGCCGACCTCGTCGTCGTCATGGGCAAGGGCAAGATCCTGCAGGCCGCCTCGCCGATCGAGATCTACCGCAAGCCCGCGGACGCTTTCGTCGCCGACTTCATCGGCATCACCAACCTCTTGCCGGCGGAGGCCGACAGCGCCGGCCGCACCACCGTGCTCGGTGCAGCAGTACCCGGCGTCGCCCTGCCATCGGGCTCGGCCAAGGCCACCATCTCGATCCGCCCCGAGGACATCCATTTTTCGACGCCCGGCGCCGGCGCGATCCCGGGCACCGTGAGCTTCGTACGCGATCTCGGCGGCACGGTCGAAACCTTCGTCGAGGCCGGCGGCACCACCATCGTGGCGGTCGCCACGCCGCGCGAGCGCCCCAATGTCAGCGTCGGCCAGGCTATCGGCGTGGTGCTGCCACCAGAAAGCTGCGTGGTGCTGCAGCCATGAGACGCGAACCGGCCAGGACACTCGCCGACTACACGCCGCTGTTCTTCCCGGCGCTGATGCTCATCGTCTTCTTCGTCGTGCCATTCTCGATCATGATCGCGGTGAGCTTCTTCAAGCGCAATCCGTCCGGCTTCTACACGCCGGATTTCGTGTTCGACAATTACGCCCGTTTCCTCACCGCCTTCTTCGGATCGGTGCTCGGTTTCTCGCTGCTGCTGGCGATCCTCGTCGCGGTATGCTGCGTCATCATCGCCTTCCCCTTCACCTATCTGCTGACCAAGCGTCCGCGCGCCGTGCAGACGCTGTGGCTGGTCGGGCTGCTGTCGGTGCTGTCGCTCTCGGAAGTGATCATCGGCTTTGCCTGGTCGACGCTGTTCTCGCGCACCGCCGGCATCACCAACCTCCTGGTCGCGATCGGGCTGATGAAGGAGCCGGTTGCGCTGCTGCCGAGCTTCTGGGCGGTGCTGACCGGCATGGTCTACCAGGCCTTGCCCTATACGATCCTCGTGCTCTACCCCGCTCTGGTCAGGCTCGATCCAACATTGCTGGAAGCCGCACGCACACTGGGCGCTTCGCCGGTGCGTGCCTTCTTCAACGTGGTCGCCCCTGCACTGCGCAACACCATCGTGGCAACCCTGATCATGGTGTTCGTCTTCGCGCTCGGCTCCTACCTGCTGCCGCAGATCCTCGGCCGGCCGTCGAACTGGACGCTTTCGGTGCTGATCACCGATCAGGCGATCTACCAGTCCAACATGCCGTTTGCCGCGGCGATGGCGGTATTCCTGATGCTGATCTCGCTGGCACTGGTGGGGCTCACTTTGCTCGTCGGCCGCAAGGAGAACGCGCTATGACCGTGCTTCGCCGGCTTTATTTCGTCCTCGTCGCGCTGTTCCTGGCAGCACCGCTGATCGTTGTGGCGGGTGTCTCCGTCAACCAGAAGCAGGAGCTGACCTTCCCGCCAAAAGGCTTCTCGCTCAGCTGGTACGGGCAGATCTTCAACGATCCGGAATGGCGGCTGGCGCTGATCCACTCGGTGACGCTGGCCATCTGCTCGGCGGCGATCGCGGTGGCGATCGCACTGCCGCTGGCCTGGTTCCTGTGGCGGCGCATCGCACCCTGGGCGAACATCTTCCAGGTGCTGGGTCTCGCCCCCTTCATCCTGCCGCCGGTCATCACCGCGCTCGGCTTCCTGAGCTTCTGGGCGACGGTCGGCCTGTTCGGGCAGTTCTACACGGCAATCATCAGCCACGCGATCTTCTTCGTGACCTTGCCGCTGGTGACACTGTCGCTCGGCTTCGCCTCCATCGACCGCTCGCTGGTCGAAGCCGCATCGACGATGGGCGCCGACGACCGCACCGTGCTCAAGACCGTCGTGCTGCCGCTGATCCTGCCCTATCTGGTCTCGGGCTTCGCCTTTGCCTTCGTGCTGTCGCTGAATGAATACATCGTCGCCTACATGACCATCGGCTTCACCACCGAGACGCTGCCGATCAAGATCTTCAACGCGCTGCGCTACGGCTACACGCCGACCATGGCGGCAGTGTCGATCTTCTTCGTCACGGTCGCGGCGCTGGTGTTCGGGGCGATCGCCTATTTCGGCGACATCCGCAGGCTGCTCGGAGCAATGTCGTCGGACAGCTGACGGCGCTCTCGGTCATGACGGGCTCGCCGCTATCGCGAGCCCGTAGCTTCTCAGCCCCTCGGCACGGGACGTTCTTCCGACATAGCCCAGCTCGCGACGTGCTGCGGCATCATCGATGCCAAACTCCCGCCCGATCATACGCACCATCGAACGCGACAGCGGCGGGTCGCTTTTCCTGCGCGTGGCGGCCCAGATGGCATCGAGGGAGCGGCCTACCATTGAAGCGAGCCGATAGGGGATCGAGCGCAGCCTGTCGATGGACAGGCCCTGCAGCTTGGCGAGCGCCGCGACGAACTCCCGGAAGGTCGGCCTTTCCTGGTCACTGATGAAGAAGGCATGGCCACCTTCGCCGCGCTCCAGTGCGCATTGTATGGCTTCGACGACATTGTCGACGTGACAGGTCGAGAAGGCATAGTCGCCGCGATCGATGAAGGCGAACTGCCCGGACTGTATCGCGCGTGGGAGCTCGCGGCTGAACGGATCGCCCGGGCCCCAGATTGCCGGCGGGCGCAGCGCGATGGTACGGAAGCCGGGCTTGTTGGCCGCCAGCACGATCGCCTCGGCCTGCGCCTTGCTCGCCAGATAGGCGGAAGAATGGTTCGGGAATGTTGGCGCGCTTTCATCGGCGTGACGGATCGCCGAACCGGCATCGTCCATGATGATCCCCGCCGCGCTGATGTAGACGAAGGCCTTTGCGCCGGCCTTCTCGGCGGCCTTCAGCAGCGCTGCGGTGCCGTCGACATTGGTGCGAAAATAGGGTTGGCGAGGCCCCGAAAAGCGGAACAGCGCGGCCGCGTGCACGACACCGTCGACCGCAGGCAGGGACAAGGGTGCACTGCTTTCCAGGTCGGCATCGACCGGCGACGCGCCCAATGCCTTCAGCCCGCCGTGGGACGATGCGGAGCGTGTGAGGGCAAACACCTCATGGCCGGCCTCCACCAGTCGCGGGATCAGGCGTCCACCGACGAGACCAGTTCCTCCAGTGACGAGGATTTTCATTGCGATCGATCCTTTGAGGGAGACTTCAGGATTGCCTGCATTGCGTTTTCGCGGATGTTCTCGAGGACAGCAGGCGTGGGTGGCGGCGTCTTACGCAGCCGGGCCGTCACGTGAAGCAGAGAGGCGGCATTCGCCGAGGCCCAGATGAGGTCGGCGGCCACCTCAACCGCCAGCGCAAGCCGACCTTCGGCAGCAATGGCCGCTATCCGTTCGATCAGGAGCGCATGCGCCTCCTCGGCCGCGGGCATCTGGCCGCCCTTGAGGACACGGCCCATCATGACCGCGTAGAGCCGTGGGCGAGCCGCGGCGAAGCGCACGTAGTCGTCCCAGCCTTCGCGCAGTGCCGTCACGGGGTCGGAAGACTGGACCGCCGCTTTCTTGCTTTCGAGAAACTGCGCGAACGCCTCCGCTATGGTGGCGCTCAGCAGGCCGTCCGCGCTGCCATAGTGATGGTAAAGCGTAGGGGCGGTGACGTTCGCGATCGCACAGACATTGCGGGTCGAGAACTGTTCTTCACCCTCTTCTTCGAGGATCTTCAGGGCCGCAGCCAACAAGGTTTCGCGTGTGTCCATAGGCTCCGTATAGCACTGCTATAGAGACAAGTCTATAGCAGTGCTATACGGTCATTCGATACAGCCGTTCCGGCCGATCAATGCATGGCGATCGGGCCGCTCTTTGCCGGCAGACGGTCACGGCGCAGCCAGCGGCCGAGCAGCAAGACGGCAACGACCGCCAGTCCCGTCGAAAGGCCGATCCAGATGCCTATGCCGGCGAAACCGAAGTGGAAGGCGAGCAGCGCGCCGAGCGGCAGGCCGACACCCCAATAGCCGATCGCCGCATAGATCATCGGCACCGTGGTGTCGTGCAGGCCGCGCAGCATGCCGGCGCCAACGGCCTGGGCGCCGTCGACGATCTGGAAAAGCGCGGCAAAGGCCAGGAACGAGACGGCGAGGCCGACGACCTGGCTGTTGACCGGATCATGCACATCGATGAAGCCGGAAATCAGCACGCGCGGCCACAAAATCATGGTGAGCGCGGTAAGCGACATGAAGCCGACACCCATGGCGTAGGAGGTCCAGCCGGCGCGGCTGATGCCGTCCTTGTCGCCGGCACCATAGGCGAGCCCCACCCGCACGGTGACCGCCTGGTTGAGCCCCAGCGGCACCATGAAGCTGATCGATGCGATCTGCAGGGCGATGGCATGCGCGGCAAGCGACGGCGCGTTGATCAGCCCCATCAGGAAGGCAGCGGCATTGAAGATCGTCACTTCGAAGGCAAGGATACCGGCGATCGGCAGGCCGAGCGTCATCAGCGCCCTGAAGCGTGGCCAGTCCGAGCGCCAGAAACGGCCGAACAGGTGATAGCGGCGGAACTTCCTGTGCCAGGTCACCACCAGAGCCATGCCGATAAACATCAGCACCGACGAGATGGTGGTGGCCAGTCCCGAACCGGCGATGCCCATTTTGGGCGCGCCGAGATTGCCGAACATGAACATCCAGTTGAGCAGCACGTTGGCGCTCACCGCAATGAAGACGATGACCAATGCCGAGCCGGGGCGTTCGAGCGCCGATATGAAGGACCTGAGCACGATATAGCCGTAGAACGGCAAAAGCGCCCATTGCAGCCAGTGAATGTAGATACCGGCCTGATGCGCGAGCACGGGATCCTGGCCCATGGCCAGCAGGATCCTTTCGCCGTTCCAGAGGAATATCCAGATCGGGATGGCGATGAAGATCGCGGACCAAAGCCCCTGGCGCACGGTGCGGCGCACATCGCGCACCGAATGGCGGAAGCGGCCGAGTTCCGTCGCCATCATCGGCGAGGTGGCGAGCATCAGGCCAAGACCGAAGATCATCGGCATGAAATAGAGGTTGGAACCGAGCGCGCCGGCGGCGAGTGTTTCAGAGCCCAGCCGGCCCATCATCATGACGTCGGTGGCGGTCATGGCCGTCTGGCCGAGATTGGTCAGCACCATCGGCCATGCGAGCGACAGCGTTGACTTGATTTCGGAGCGCCAGAGGCTTCCCGGCGCTCTCACACCGGCTTCGATCGCGGACATTGTCTTATACTTCCCGTTGCGGCGCGTCGGCATCAGCCGGAAGCCGCATCTGGCCCGGAACGGAATGGCTCCCGGCTCAAACGGGTTTTCGTTGAATGCCGGAACCTTGGCAAGGGCTCATGCCAATGAAAAATTGATCCAGCTTCGGGTCATTTGCAGGAATCCCATTCATTTTTGACGACCATATCGCCAAGCGGTTTCCGAATTGCCGTAATCGGCCTTGCCGCAGGCGTGTCGAACGCCTGGTCTGCCGTCGCGCGGGTTGTACCAACCGTTCATGGACCGTCGGTCCAATTGGCGCGTCAGCTTGTCATCATCAACCGGCCATGAATAGTTTTTGCAGGCGGGGCGCGGAATGGAGGAATGATGCGCACTCTTCGCTTGGCCACTTCGGCCGCCCTGCCCTACGCTTTATCCGTTCTTCTTGCCGGTCCGGCGCTTGCAGACATGTCCACCGCGGTGCGTTCCGACGCCTATTCGGTGAAGGGCCTCGACCAGCCGGCCGAGATCCTGATCGACCACTGGGGCATTGCCCATATCTACGCCAAGAGCAATCGCGACGCACTTTTCCTGCAGGGATACAACGCTGCCCGCGACCGCCTGTGGCAGATCGATCTGTGGCGCAAGCGCGGACTGGGCCGACTGGCGGAGAGCTTCGGCGAAGATTTCGCCGAGCGGGACCGCGCTGCCAGGCTTTTCCTGTTCCGCGGCGACATGGGCAAGGAATGGGTATCCTACGGCCCCAACGCGAAAAGCTTCGCGGAAGCTTTCGTCGCCGGGGTCAACGCCTATGTCTCGGAAGTGCTGGCCGGCTCCAAGCCGCTCCCCATCGAATTTTCGCTGAGCGGATCGAAGCCGGAGATCTGGGGTCCGGAAGACGTCGTACGAATCCGCAGCCACGGGCTGACGCGCAACGTCTCTTCGGAAGTGAAGCGCGCCCTGGTCACCTGCAAGGCAGACATCGATGCAGATCGGTTGCGCAGCAAATTGGAGCCGGATTGGAAGCCCGAGGTGCCGCAAGGCTTGGACCCCTGCATCATTCCGGCCGACGTGCTGAAGGACTATGACTGGGCGACCGATTCCGTCGACTTCAGCCCGCCCAAGAAGAAGGCCGAGCTCTACGATCCGCAGCCCTTCCTCGACAAGGCCGATGGGACAGTGGACAGCATCGGTTCGAACAATTGGGTGGTTGCTCCTGCACGCACCGCGACAGGGCGGCCGATCCTTGCCAACGATCCGCATCGCGCCCATAGCGCGCCGTCGTTGCGCTACATCGTTCATCTCAACAGTCCCGACATGTCGGTGGTGGGTGCCGGGGAGCCGGCACTGCCCGGCATCTCCATCGGACACAACGGCACGATCGCCTTCGGGCTGACGATTTTCAACGTCGACCAGGAAGACCTCTACGTCTACGAGACCAACCCCGACAATCCCAACCAGTACAGATACAAGGACGGCTGGGAGAACATGAAGACGGTCGAGGAAACGATCGCGGTTCGCGACGGTGCACCGCGCAAGGTCTCGCTCAAATTCACGCGGCACGGACCGGTCGTGAAAACGGATGGCGAAAACCACCGGGCGTTCGCGGTGCGCAGCGTCTGGATGGAGCCGGGGACCTCGGCCTATTTCGGCTCGTCGGATTACATGACGGCGAGGAACTGGAACGAGTTCCTGACAGCCATGAACCGCTTCTATGCGCCCTCGGAAAACCAGGTCTACGCCGATACCCAAGGCAACATAGGCTGGGTGGCGGCAGCCATGACGCCGGCGCGGAAGACCTGGGACGGCTTGCTGCCGGTGCCCGGCGACGGCCGCTACGAGTGGGGCTTCCTGAAACGCGACGACCTGCCCAGCGTCTACAATCCGGCCAAGGGCTGGTTCGCCACCGCCAATCAGATGAACCTGCCGGAAGGCTATCCGGTGAAGGAGCGCAAGGTCGGGTTCGAATGGGCCGACCCCTCGCGCTATGAGCGCATCGCACAGGTACTCAGCGCCAATGACAAGGTCACGCTCGCCGATTCCATGAAGCTTCAGAACGACGACGTGAACCTGCTGGGTGAACGTGCCGTCAAGCTTCTCAAAGCCGTCGAGTTGCCTGCCGACGCCTCCGCCGAGGCCAGGCAGGCCGCCGAAATGCTGAGGAACTGGAACGCGTCGAACGACATCGACAGCGCTCCAGCCGCGATCTACGAGATGTGGATCAGCCAGCACCTGCCCAAGGCGCTGATCACGCATGTCGTACCGGAAGCCGCCCGCAAGGCGATCGGCAAGGGCAGCGGAACCGCAGCCATCGATATGCTGGAAACGGCGGACAAGAGCCTTGGCCAAGACCTTCAGGCGACGAGAGCTGCCATCATTTCGGAAAGCCTTGCATCTGCTGTCGCGGCGCTGAAGGAACAGCTCGGAAACGACATGGACAAATGGCGCTGGGGCGACCTGCATCGCGCCGTTTTTAAACACTCGCTGTCGCCGATCGTCTCGAAGGCAATGCAGGAGCAATTCACGGTCGGCCCCTGGGCGATGTCCGGTTCGTCAACGACGCCTCACGCGGCAAGCTACAATCCAGACTTCACACTCATGTCCGGCGCATCGTTCCGCATGGTTCTCGACGTCGGTGGCTGGGACAACAGCCGCGTCATCAACACGCCGGGCCAATCGGGTGATCCGTTCAGCCCGCACTACAGGGATCTCGCGCCACTCTGGCTCACCGGCGATTACGTGCCGCTTTTCTATTCGCGCGAGGCGGTTGAAGGTGCGGCGGCGACAAGGATTTCGCTGACGCCGGCTGAGTAAGACGGCAGAGCGAGGCAGGAGCAGCGGTGATACGTCGCTCCTGCCGACGCAAAGCGTGGCAAACATGACGCTCAGCGTGCGGGCAGCAAGTATGTCAGTCCCTGCGTGAAACCGCGCGGCGCGACGGTGAGGTGATCTTCATTCTCAAGGACTGCTGATTTCAGCTTTAGGCCCGGTGTCTCCGCTTCCCTGCACCAGTTGCAGCACAGGGATGGTTATGTGGGCGATCTATTAAATCTTATGGATTGGATATGTGCTGTGTTTAAGAAAGCATGAACTAGCTCCTGTCGCTCCAACTCCGGAAGGCTGATCGACGGAAATGCGCCGTGCAGGAATTCAGTTTATTTTGGCAGCCGCATAACGATATTATGATGTTAGAGTATCGCCGCGACAGGGGAGCCGGAGAGGCCGAAAGGCCTTTCCGCGGATCGGGCCAACGCTCATGCATTTCGACAGGACAGCTTTCGGAGACCAGTTCCTGACCGTCGTCGAGGCGGCGATGCCGCTTGTCGGCTGCTGTTTCTACCGCGTCGAGGACGGCAGGCATGTCGTCGACCATCGATTGTCGGGCCTCTCGCCCTACTGGCTGAACCGTTATTACCACCGCTTCTGGCGTTTCGATCCGCTGCACCCCGAACGTGTCGGCCAGGCCGGCATCAGGCTGCGCTCGGTGACGCGCGAGACCGCGCGGCGCGATGCCGGCGCCCCTGAATATTTCGAGCAATTCCTGGTGCCGCAGAACACGGTGCACCAGACGGAGCTTTATTTCCGGGCTGGGTCGCGGATCGTGGCTGGCGCATCGCTGCTGCGCAGCGAGCGCAATGGCCCCTTCACCTCCGATAATCTCACCTTCCTCGACAGGCTGGTGGGCTTTGTCGAAGACAGCGTGCTGTCCGACGAGGGCGAGGCGTCGGCGTTCGACATTCCCGGGCTGACACCGCGTGAGCGCGAGATCGCCAACCTCGTCGGCGCCGCCATGTGCAACAAGGACATCTGCCGGCGGCTCGACATCGAACTGCCGACGGTGAAGACCCATATCAGCCGCATCCTGGTCAAGGCCGGCGTGCGCAACCGCGGCGAGCTGATGAAGAAACTGCACGGCCGCGGCTGATCCCAACCCGTGGGGGCGGGCCTCGCGCTCTCCAGCCCAGGGCACAACTTGCCGTCGTACTTCGGTATGATAGCCCCGGCCCAAGAAGTCTCCTTATCCTGTCGGTTCTTGAAGACGCCTGGGAGGAACGCGGCGTTTGAGGGAGATGGCAGCGCGCTTCGTGCCATTTCCCATCAGCGCAGCCTCCTCCGACCTGACAGTTGGAGTATCGACCGGAATGGCCTCACGCCCCGCTTATGTCGCGCCCTATATGGCGATCGGCCTTTCGACCATCGTCACCGGCGTCGCACAGCGCAAGCATATCCGCCACAATCTGGAGACGATCGAGGAAGCCATCCATGCCGCCGTCTCGATCTGTGCCATCAACGCGCCGATCCGCGTGGTGGCGCTGGCCGAAGGCGCGCTGACCGGTTTCACCGACGAGATCTTCGACGTGCCGCATGTCACCGCGGCGCGCGACATCTTCATCGACCTGCCCGGCGAAGAGACCGAGGCGCTCGGCAAGCTGGCCCGGCATTACGACACCTACATCATCGGCCAGTGCAAGGCGCGCTGGCCCGATGTGATGGAGGATCGTTTCTTCAACACGCTGTTCGTGATCGACCGCAAGGGCAAGCTCGTCCACCGCGCCGCCAAGAACCACATCTGGTGCCGCGAGCGCAGTTGCACGCCGCATGACATATACGACCGCTGGGTCGAATTGTTCGGCGACGGCATCGAGGCCTTCTACCCGGTGCTGCGCACCGACGACATCGGCAATATCGGCACCATCTGCTGTTCCGACGGCGAATATCCGGAAGCGGTGCGCGCGCTCGCCTTCGGCGGCGCCGAAGTGGTCTATCGTCCTTCAGAGGCGATGCCGATGACCGGCTCGTCCTATCCTGGCGGCGGCAGCTGGATGATCCAGAACCGGGCCCATGCCGATTTCAACAGCGTCTACATGCTGTGTCCCAACATCGGCCCGGTCTACCTCTCGCCGAGTTCGCGTCATCCGATCGACATCGCCGGGGGCAACAGCCACATCGTCGACTTCCGCGGCAACATCAGCTCCTATTCGGCCAGCGGCGCCAACACCATGGTGGCCAGCCTGATCGACATCGAGGCGCTGCGGCAGTTCCGTGCCATGAACCTCAATTCGAACTGGCTGAAGGACCTGCGCACCGAGCTGTTTTCCAGGATGTACGAGAAGCCTATCCACCCGCGCAATCTGTGGCTGAACCGCGACCCGGAGCGCCACGCGACGGTGGACGAGGTCTATCGCGACAACATCGCAAGGCTGGTCGAGCGCGGCACCTGGACCTTGCCGGCGCATGAGGTGCCCGGCGCGCGCTACACGCCGGCGCCTTCGGAAGGCAATGACGATTGGGCCGCCGCGCAGGCGATGTGGGCGCCCTGGAACGAGGACTGATCAAGAATACCGGATCCGCCGCCCAAAAGCACAATCAATCGGGGAACAGGCGGCGCGGTTCGGTTCAACAAGGGAGGCTATCGATGCACTTTTCCAGTTCCGGCCCGCTGTCGCGGTTCGCTAGATCATTCATCCTGCCGGCGGCCGTAGCACTTGCCGCAGCGACCGCATCGGCAAAAGCTGAAGACACGGCCAAACCAGCCGGCATCGTCGGCACCTGGGTGGTCAAGGCGGTCGACGCGCCATTCACCCATCACATGTTCGTCTTCAATGCCGACGGCACCATGCAGCAGGCCAATCCCGATTTCGGCAACCCGGACAACAGCGACAGTGACGGCAAGGGTATCTGGGCCGAGAAAGACGGCAAGGTCATCGGCAAGTTCGTCGAAGTGACCGCCGATCGCAAGACCCACAAATTCGTCAGCCGCGGCGAGATCGCCTACGAGATCAACCTAGCCGGCGACGCTTTCACCGGCACGGCTGCGGCACGTTTCTACGATGCAGACGACAAGCTGCTGCGCGGGCCGTTGCCGACACCCCTGGAGGGCAAGCGCGTGACCCTGCCGTAAGAGCGGGCACCGCTTGCCTTCCCCTTTTCGTTTCACGCCATCGCCGGACCAAACGCCATGTCTTCCACCAACACCGCACCCAGGCGCAGCCTGCATTCCTTTGATATCTTCTTTCTCGTCGTCGCTGCTGCGGCACCGCTCGCAGCCGTCGCCAGCAACGGGGCGCTGGGGGTTCTGATGGGCAACGGTGTCGGCATGCCGGGCTCCTACCTGCTTGCCGGCATCGTGCTGATCCTGTTTGCCATCGGCTTCATCCGCATGAGCCCGCATGTGAAACACTCGGGAGCTTTCTATGCCTATGTCCGCCACGGCCTGGGACCGCTTGCAGGCGGGGCCGCGGCCTTCGTCGCCATCGTCGTCTACGGCATGATGGTCATCGGCAGCGTCGGCGGCTTCGGTTTCTTCGCCAGCGTCTTCTTCAGCGAAAATCTCGGCATCGACCTGTCATGGAAGGCCTGGGGTGCGATCTGTCTGGTGATCACCGCCATCGTCGGCTACCGCGAGATCACGCTCGGTGCCCGCCTGCTCGCTGTGCTGCTGACGCTGGAAGTGCTGATCCTGGTCGTGCTGACGGCAGCAGTGCTTGCACCAAGCAGTCCGGCCCAGGTGACCTTCGGTTCATTCAGCCTGCCCAACATCGTCAGCGGCTCCTTCGGCGTCGGCCTGATGTTCGCTTTCGTCTCCTTCCTCGGCTTCGAATCCGCTGCCATCTACAGCGAGGAGGCACGCGACGGACACCGCACCGTCAGCCGCGCGCTGATCACCGCAGTGGTGTTCATCGCGCTTTTCTATGCCATCACCATGTGGGCTGTGGTGCTGGCCTTCGGCGAAGACAAGGTCGTGGCCGCGGCCAGTGAAAACCCGGGCACACTGGTGTTCCGCGCCTTCGCCCAATACACCCACCCGGTGTTCCTGGTGGCGGTGCAGTTCCTGATGGTGACGAGCGCGCTCGCCGCGACGCTTGCCCTGCACAACGCCGCCGCTCGCTACCTGTTCGCGCTCGGCCGCGAAGGCATGCTGCCCGGCGTGCTCGGCAGCCTGCATGCACGGCTGCAGTCGCCGCATGTCGCCAGCATCACCGTCACGGTGGTTTCCTCGATCGCGGTGGCGCTGTTCGCCATCGCCGATGCCGACCCGCTGATGACCCTTTTGTCCAGCACGTTCGGACTGGCGGCGCTCGGCATCATCATCCTGCAGGCAGTGACCTCGCTTTCGGTGGCGGTGTTCACGTGGAAGAACCGCGACAGGGAAACCGGCTCGCGGTTCCAGCTGCTGATCGCGCTTGTCGCGACCATCGGCCTGGGCACAGCTGCCCTTCTCGTCATGAAGAACTACGCGACGCTGACCGGCAGCCTCGGCCTGCTGGACTACGCCCCCTGGCTGCTGCCGATCGCAGCAGTGCTCGGCATCATCGTCGCGATGCGCTCCGGACAGGCAAGGCAGCTGTCCGAAGCGTAGGTTTGCTGAGCGCCGCGGGACGGCTCGGTCGGTGCGAAGCGAAGACCCCCTCTCCGTCTCGGCAACGGCGGCTTTGCCGCCGGAGCCGAGCCACCTCTCCCCCGCCTTCGGCAGGGGCGAGGAATCGCACTTGCAGCGCCGGCCCCTCTCCAGCTGGGGTTCCTCGTCCCCATGAAATGGGGGAGAGGTGGCTCGCCCGCAGGGCGAGACGGAGAGGGGACCTTGCGCTATGCGTGGTTGTCTCTGTTCAGCGCAGCGGTGGGGCGTACATCAGGCCACCGGCATTCCACAGCTTGTTGATGCCGCGATCGATCTTGAGCGCGCTCGACTGGCCGAGATTGCGTTCGAAGATCTCGCCGTAATTGCCGACTTTCGAGACGATGTTGTAGGCGAAGCGTGGATCGAGCCCGAGCTGCTTGCCGTTGTCGCCGTCGACGCCGAGGAAGCGCTTGACCGCCGGATTGGTGGACGTGAGTCCGGCTTCGGCCGTGGCCTGGGTGACGCCCAGTTCTTCCGCCTCGAGCAGCGCAAACAGCGTCCAGCGCACGATGTTGAACCATTTGTCGTCGCTCTGGCGCACAGCCGGTCCGAGCGGCTCCTTGGAGATGATCTCCGGCAGCACGGTATAGCCGTCCGGATTGGCCAGCTTGAGCCGCTGCGCATAGAGCGCGGAGGCGTCGGTGGTGTAGACATCGCAGCGCCCGCTGTCGAAGGCCTTGATGATGCCTTCGGCGGAATCGACCACCACCGGCTCGTATTGCAGCTTGTTGGCGCTGAAATAATCAGCGGTGTTCTGTTCGGTGGTCGTGCCCTGTTCGGCGCAGACGGTCGCGCCGGAAAGCTTCAGCGCGCTGTCGACGTTGAGGTCCTTGCGCACCATGAAACCCTGGCCGTCATAATAGGCGGTGCCGACGAAATGGATGCCGATGCCGGCATCGCGCGACAGCGTCCATGTGGTCTGCCGCGACAACAGGTCGACCGTACCGGACTGCAGCGCGGTGAAACGCTCCTTGGTCGACAGCGGCACGTAGCTGACCTTGTCGGCGTCGCCCAGCGCCGCGGCGGCAACCGCCCGGCAGAAATCGATGTCGAAGCCGTGCCATTTGCCGGCATCGTCCGGAGCCGAGAAGCCGGCAACGCCCTGGCTGACGCCGCAGGTGACGGTGCCGCGCTGCTTGATCGTGTCGAGCGTATCGGCCTTTGCCGGCAGGGAAACTGCCGTTATTGCCAGAAACGCTGCTGCAAAAAGACGTGTCTTCATAGTCTCCTCCCTGTTGTTCTGAGCAATTCCAGGAAAAGTGTGAAACGGTTTTCCGTCCGGAATTGCGTGAAATAAAAAAAATTGGTGCGTTTCCGCGTTTCCGTGAAAAACGGAAACGCTCCAATGCAAAGCCTCTCCTGACGCCGGCGCGAACACGCCGGCGTTGATTCAGTTTCCTGCCGTGAACTGCCCGGCGACCGATCCGCCGGGTAAGATCCTCCGTGAGGCAGCTAGCGCGTCGCCAGCACCTCACCGAACGTATCGTCCAATGCGCTGACCAGATGATCGGCATTGGTGCGGCTGAAGATCATCGGCGGACGCATCTTCAGCACATTGTCATGCGGACCTTCGGTGCCGATCAGCACGCCGCGTGCACGGACGCCATCATTGATGCGTCGCGCCAGTGCCGTCGCCGGTGCCTTGGTCTTGCGGTCTTCGACCAGCTCAATGCCGAGGAATAGCCCCATGCCGCGCACGTCGCCGATGACATCGTAGCGCGTCTGCAATTCGCGGAAGCGCTCGACCAGATAGGCACCGATGCCTGCTGCATTTTCGCGCAGGCGGTCGCGCTCGATGACATCGAGCACGGCAAGGCCGGCAGCGCAGGACACCGGGTTGCCGCCAAACGTGTTGAAATACTCCATGCCGTTGTTGAAGGTGGCGGCGATCTCCTTCGTGGTCACCAGCGCTGCCATCGGATGGCCATTGCCGATCGGCTTGCCCATAGTGACGATGTCCGGCACCACGCCCTGTGTCTCGAACGCCCACCAGTGGCTGCCGACCCGACCGAAACCGACCTGCACTTCGTCGGCGACGCAGACACCACCGGCGGCGCGTACCATGGCGTAGACTTGCTTGAGATAGCCTTCCGGCAGGAAGACCTGGCCGGCGACGCTTGGAATGGATTCCGCCATAAACAGCGCCGGCGCGCGGCCCTGTGCCTTGATCGCCGCGATCTGCTCGGCAATGCTCTCGGCAAAGCGGCTGGCATGCTCTGCGAGCGGCCAGTCTGCCGGAGCGCGATAGCTGTCGGGGATCGTCGCCTCGAATACATGCGACGGCCGACCCTTGCCGCCCTTGCGCTTGTATTTGTAGGGGCTGAGGTCGATCAGTTCCTGCGTCGTGCCGTGATAGGCCCAGTCGAGCACGATGGCGTCACTCTGTCCGGTGTGATTGCGCGCCATGCGCAGCATCAGGCTGTTGGCCTCACTGCCGGAACAGGCGAAGGATGCCACCGAAAGCTCTTTCGGCAGCGTTTCCGTCAGCCGCTCGGCATAGGTGATGATGGTGTCGTGCAGGTAGCGTGTGTTGGTGTTGAGCCTGGCCGCCTGCCGGGAAATCGCCGCGACCACGTCGGGGTGGGCATGGCCGAGATGGCAGACATTGTTGAAGCAGTCGAGATAGGCGCGGCCACGGTCATCGATCAGCCAGGCGCCCTCGCCGCGCACGAACTTGATCGGCTCCGAATAGGAGATCGACAGATTGGGCAGCAGCGACGTCCTGCGTGCCGCGACGATCTCGGGACGGCTGCGACCGGTCTGGGCGAAGGTTTCCGGTGGGATGCCGGCGAGGTTGGCGGCATCCGGGAAGAGCTCGCGCCAGACGTCGAGATAGCGTGCTTCGCCAACGCCGAGGATCTCGCGCGCCGACAGGCTGGTGTCGGTGGAGATCTGGAAATGCAGGTGCGGCGCCCAGCCGCCATTCTGTGCCGCCACGCCCATCTCGCCGACGACATCGCCCGCTTGCAGGCGCTGGCCCGGCTTCAATCGCGACGCCGCCTCATGGGCGAGATGTCCCCACAGCGTTACGAAGGCGGGGCAGCCCTCCGGCGCGTGTTCGAGAGCGACGAGGCCGCCATAACCCAGCGGGTCCTCCTCGATCTCGACGCTTTTCACCGTCGCCGCAAGCGGCGTGCGTACTCTGGTGCCGGCCGGCATGAACAGGTCGAGGCCGAGGTGATGGACGCGGCGTTCCTGTTCGACGAAGCGCGACTGGAACATGTCGCTGGCATAGACGGTACGCACCTCGCCCCAAGGACCGATGCCGAGTTCGATGCCGTGTTCGGCGCAGTGAGCATCCCACCAGGCGCTGGCCTTGGCAGGCTCCTGCGCCGCCGACGCGACGGTCATCGGGTGCTGCGGATCGCCATAAGGCACCAGTTCCTTGACCAGCGTCGCCGGATGGCGGTCGAGGACCGGGGCGAGCGTCTTCGCATTGGCGGCGATCCAGGCGGTCACGGCGCGGGCACCCGGCACCGCATCGAAGCCGCAGGCATGGCGCAGGATGGCGGTGGCGAAACTGCGGTTCATGGCATCGAGCCGGCGCAGCATGCGCCAGGCCGGCGCCTCGCTGATGGCCAGGTAGGGATTGCCGCCCGCTTCCTGCCGGCGCAGCGCCGACAGGGTCACGCTGGTGACGAGGCGCATGGCCATGAGATCGAACAGAAGATCGATCTCTTCCTCGCGCAGCGGATATTCGGCGTGGAACCCGGCGGCGAGCTTCGCCGCCGCACCGATCGGATCTTCGGTATCGAGAATGGAGTAGGCGCAGGCGACAGCCAGCTCGGCGATCAACGGCGCATAGAGCGCGTCGCCGAAGTCGATCAGGCCGGCAACACGCTTCGGATCGGCTGCGTCGACAAGGACGTTCCAGTCATTGGCATCGTTGTGGATGACCTGCGCGCGCAACGCCGGCAAGCGCGGTGCCACCTGGGCGTCGAAGCGATCGAGGAGACGCTCCAGCAACGCCCGGTCATTGGCATCGCTCACATGCGTCAGGCGGCGGCGCGAGGCGCCGGCACGGCGGATGTCCCAGTCGAAGCTGCGCAGAGCGCCCGGATGGATGAAACCCTGCAGCGCGCGATCGAGCTTGCCCAGCGCGCGACCGAGGCTGTCGAGTGCCTCGGGCGAACGATCGGCTTCCGCCAGCGGCTGGCCCGGCAGCCAGGAAACCAGCCGCAAGGCGTGGCGGGTGCCGTCATTGGCCGCCGCGAAGGCGAGCGAGGTGTTGTCCAGCGTCTTCTTCAGCGACGGCACGGCAAGGTCGATCCCGCTGCCGGCAAGATGATCCAGAAGCGCGGTCTGGAATTCGCTCTCGCCACGCGGCTCGCTGGCATTGACCACCTTAAGGATCCAGTCGCCGTCTTTCGACGTCAGCCTGAAATTCTGGTCGCGTTCGCTGTCGAGGGAGCCGACGGAGCCGGAGACGCCGAAATGGCTGGCGGCTAGCGCGCGGGCTTCGATCAGCGAGAAATTGGGAGCCGGGTGGGTGATGTTGGTCATTGCAGGTCCGGATTTGATCTTCAGGGAGCTTGGCACGGGCGCAAAAATCGGGCATCCGGCAAAGCGTCGGTCGGACCGGCACTATGCCTGCTTCGACCGGCATATTAACGGTAAGCGGAAATCGCCATGAAGGAACTCGACGCGAAGGACCGTGACATCCTCGCCATCCTGTCCAAGGAGGCTCGGATTCCGTTGAAAACACTGGCGGCGCGCATTGGGTTGTCGCGCAGTGCCACCAGCGAGCGCGTGGCGCTGCTGGAAAAAAGCGGCGTCATCCGTGGCTACCGCGCCGATATTGGCCAACTGGAGCAGAACCAGCTCTCCGCCTTCCTGATGGTGACGCTGGTGCGCACCCCTTCGATCGGTATGCTCGACTTGCTCGCGCGCCATCCGGAGGTGCGCCGGGTATCGTCCATTTCGGGCCAGGTCGACCTGATGGTCGAGGTGGAGGTGCCGTCGATCGACCGGCTGAACACGCTGCGCGACGAGATCGCCTCGCACCCCAGCGTCGAGGACCTGACCTCGTTGATCGTGCTCAGACGCGATATCGAGCGGATATAGAGACGAACCGAGGTATACACATGAAAATTCCAGCGACCGCCCTTCTCGCCCTCGTCATTGCCACATCACCGGCTGCGGCTCAGGAATTCAAGGTTCCGAAACAATATGAAAGCCAGTTCATGGGCCAGGTGATGTCGCTGTCGCTCGCCCAGCAGTGCGCCGCCTACATCAAGACGCCGGGCATACTGGACGAGATGCGGACATCGCTGCTGAAATTCGCGCACAAGGTGAAATGGCAGGACCCGCAGGCCAAGGTGAAAAAGCTGATGGCCGATTCCAAGGCCAAGGTGAACGGCCCGATCGGCCTCGAGACGCCGGCAAGCTGTTCCGACCTCCTGCGCGATCTCAAGAAGAGCAACGGCAAGAAGGGCTGAGGTAGGGTCCCCTTCTCCCACAAGGGGAGAAGGAAGAGCGCGACCTAACGTACGCCCCTGGCCGCCGCGCGGCCGGCGCTGCGGCCAGAGAAGATGCAGCCGCCGAGGAAAGTGCCTTCGAGCGCCGCATAGCCGTGCACGCCGCCGCCGCCGAAGCCGGCGACTTCGCCAACGGCATAGAGCCCCTCGACCGGCTGGCCATCGGCGCCCAGAACACGGCTGTCGAGATCGGTGTGCAGGCCGCCCAGTGTCTTGCGGGTGAGGATGTTGAGGCGCACGGCAATCAACGGCCCGTTGGCGGGATCGAGCATCTTGTGCGGCTTGGCGGTGCGGATCAGCTTGTCGCCGAGATAGGTGCGGGCGCCGCGCAGCGCGATCACCTGCATGTCCTTGGAGAACGGATTGTCGAGCTGCATGTCGCGCGCACGGATTTCTCGTTCGACCTGGGCGACGTCGAGCAACGGCTCGCCACCGGCCAGCGTGTTCATGCGGGCGACCAGCGCCGGCAGTTCGCGCTCGACGATGAAGTCCTCGCCCTTGTCGAGGAAGGCCTTGACCGGACCCGGAATGCCCGACGTGGCGCGCTGCAGCACCTGGCGCCAGCTCTTGTTGGTCAGGTCCGGATTCTGCTCCGACCCCGACAGGGCGAACTCCTTGCGGATGATCTTCTCGGTCAGGATGAACCAGGAATAGTCGAAGCCGGTCTTCATGATGTGGGCGAGCGTGCCCAGCGTGTCGAAGCCGGGATAGAGCGGCACCGGCAGGCGCTTGCCGCGCGCATCCAGCCAAAGCGACGAAGGGCCGGGCAGGATGCGGATAGCGTGGTCGGTCCAGATCGGCGCCCAGTTCCTGATGCCCTCGACATAGTGCCACATGCGGTCGCGGTTGATGATCGAGCCGCCGGCGTTTTCAGTGATCGCCAGCATACGGCCGTCGACATGGTCCGGCACGCCGGTGATCATGCGCTTCGGGGCCTTGCCGAGGCGAGCCGGCCAGTTCTGGCGCACCAGATCATGATTGGCGCCGATGCCGCCGGAGGCGACGATGACCGCTTGCGCCTTGAAGGCAAAATCGCCTGTAACCGTGCGCGAACTCTTGCGGCCGCGCTCGACGCTGCTCTGCTCCAGCACCTCGCCGCGCACGCCGTCGACCGCCGCGCCGCTCCTGGTCAGCTCGCTGACACGGTGCCGGAACTTGAAGGTGATCAGCCCGCGCTTCGCCGCTTCGCGCACCCGCTGCACGAAGGGTTCGATCACGCCCGGGCCGGTGCCCCAGGTAACGTGGAAACGCGGCACCGAATTGCCGTGGCCGACAGCATTGCCGCCGCCGCGTTCAGCCCAGCCGACGACAGGGAAAAACTTGATGCCGCGCTCGGACAGCCAGGCACGCTTCTCACCGGCGGCGAAACCGACATAGGCCTTCGCCCATTCACGCGGCCAGTGATCCTCGGGACGGTCGAAAGCGGCCGTGCCCAGCCAGTCCTCCAGGGCCAGGTCGTGGGAATCGCGGATGCGCATGCGCCGCTGCTCGGGCGAGTCGACCAGGAACAGCCCGCCGAACGACCAGAACGCCTGGCCGCCGAGCGATTGTTCCGGCTCCTGGTCGAGGATGAGGACTTTCCTGCCCGCTTCGGCGAGCTCGGCCGCTGCGACCAGCCCCGCGAGGCCAGCGCCGACGATGATGACATCCGCGTCGTAAGCCAATGTTTCCCTCCCTTTTGCATCGTCTATCCCCGGCTTGTTCCTCCCGCCGGGGCAACGCCGCTGTCAGACCGTTTCCCAGCCATCCTTGTCGCCGGCGCGAAAGATCGCGTCGATGGCCTTCTGGTTCAGCACTGATTCCTCGAGCGTGAAGACGCGATCGTCGCCGCCTTGCGCGGCACGCACGAAAGCTTCGGCTTCGAGCTTGTACTGCTGCACACCCGGGAAGCGGAAGATCTGCGCTTCGGCATGGTTCTGATTGTGCAGCTCGACACGGTGATGATCGTAGACGCCAGCATTGAAGGGCGAGGCCACTTCGATGAAACCCTTGTCGCCGTGGAACACCATCGACTGGCGCCCGGCCATCTGGGTCGAGACATAGAAGGACAGTTCGAAATCGCCGAAATCGGCGCGCACCGACGCGTAGACGTCGGTGCCAAAATTCCTGTCGCGCTCGATCGTCGCCTGCACCCGCAATGGCTCGCGGTCAGCCGCAAAGCGCGTGGAAACAATCGGATAGACGCCAATGTCCAGCAGTCCGCCACCACCGAGATCGAGCTGGTTGCGCATGTTGGCGGGATCGACGTTGTAGTAGGTGAAGCAACCCTGCACCTGACGCAGCCTGCCGATGGCGCCGTCGGCGATCAGCTGGCGCACCTTTATCCACTGCGGATGGTAGATGACCATGAAGGCTTCGCAGACCAGCACCTTGTGGCGCTCGCGCAGCGCAATCAACGGTGCGATGTCCCTGGCATCGAGCGCCAGCGGCTTCTCGACCAGGACGTGTTTTTTCGCCTCGATCGCCCTGGCCGCCCATTCGACATGCTGCGAGGTCGGCACGGGGATGTAAACACCATCGACATGCGGTGAGGCGAGCAACTCCTCATAGGAGCCGAAGGCATGCAGCGCGCCGAAACGGTCCGCCAATGCCCGCGCCTTGCCGACATCGCGGCTGGCCACGGCCGTCAGCACGCCATTGCCGGAATCGGCGATGGCCGGCAAAACCTGCTCGCGCCCGATCTTGGCCGTCGACAACACACCCCAACGAAACATCCGGCATTTCCTCGCAAGATTCTGTGCTGGCGAGACTTGCGCGAAACGCGCTGAAAAACCAGTGCCGTTGCGGCAGCTTTCTAGCTGCGCCGCCCTGAGAGGGTCATGTCGAATTCGACGACATTGGAGTAGATCGGCGTGCCGACATCCATGCCGTAGCGCGAGCGCAGCACCCTGCCGGTGACCCGGAAGATGATCGTGCCACTGCCAAAGGATTTGAGTTCGGCTTGGAACTTCTCCGGCGAGGTCTTGCCGCGGGCGGTGAGATTGCCGGTGATGGTTGCCGTGGTCTCGCCGGTTCGCCGCACGCTGGTCGAGCGGAAGCGGATCTCCGGATCGTTGTCGGCATCGAAGACGGCATCCGAACGCAGGAAGGCATCGATGCGGCCCTGCCCGGTATCGACACTGGCCGGCATGATGGTGATGTTGACCTCCGAGCGGTCGGCATCGGCATTGTCGACGCGGATGTTGCCGGTGAAACGGGCGAAGGCCCCGTCGAGGCTGCCGCCACCGGCCTTGCCGATGGAAAAGCGGATGCTCGACCCGGCCGGATTGATCGTATAGCGGCCGCCGGCTGTGGAAAGCGAGGTCGCTGCGTAGGCAGCGGGGCCCGCGATGGCTATCACAGCGAGCGTAAAAAGAGCGAGACGGCGAAACGACATCGGGGCTTTCCGACTGAGTGCGGCACTCGCAGGATCAACGCGTCATGGAAGGCGTCTATTCCGGCTCCGTGTCATCACGCTGGCGTGAAGGCAAAATCATGCGGATCAGCACGGTGTCTCCCAGCCGGAAATGATGCCGCAAGGCGGCCAACACGTGTACCGCCACAAGCACGACGGCTGCATAGGCCAGATAGGCATGCGCCGCCCGCCACCAGGCTTCACCCGCGTCCGAGACAGCAACTGGCAGGTTGGGCATCACGAAGAGATCGAACGGCATCGTCGGGATTTCCAGAACGGAAGCCGATACCAGCGCCCAGCCGGTGAGCGGCAGGAGGAGTTGCAGCGCATAGAGCGCGAAATGGGCGGCCGACGCTGTCCGCCTTTCCAGAAGTCCGGTTTTGGCGGGAAGTCGCGGCATGACATTGGCGAGCCGCCAGCCGAGCCGCAGCAGGATGAGGCCAAGCAGCAGGAGGCCGAACGATTTGTGCAGCTGGATGAGCTCGAAGGCCGTGCGCTGGCTGGTCACTCGAACCATGGCGAGCCCAAGCGCGATCTGGCCGATGAACAAAAGGCCGATGAGCCAATGCAGCAGGATTGCGATCCAGCCGTAGCGGGTCTGAGTGTTCCTGATCAGAAATGCCATGACGGATGAACGACCTCAGTGCGGTCAATCATCCCGGTCGCGCCAGTGGAAGAAATCGACGAAGGCGCGCAGTGCCGGCCGCATCTGTCGTCGGCTCGGGTAGTAGATGTAAAAACCATCGAAAGGCGGGCACCAGTCTTCCAGTACCCGCACAAGGCTGCCGGCCGCCAGCGCCTGCTGGGCATAGTCCTCGAAGACGAAAGCCAGACCCGCACCATCGATGGCCGCGCGGATGATGGCGCTGTCGACACCAAGGATGAGTGGTCCTTGCACCGGCAGTTCGATCTCCTCGCCGTCCTTTTCGAACTCCCAGCGGTAGAGTACGCCACTGGAGAAGCGGAAGCGGATGCAGCGGTGGCCGACAAGGTCGCGCGGACGTCTCGGCTTCGGCATCCTGGCGAAGTAGGATGGCGCGCCCACGACGGCGCTGCGGATCTGCGGGCCGATGCGCACGGCAACCATGTCCTGCTGCAGGCTTTCGCCAAGCCGCACGCCTGCATCGAAGCCGCCTTCGACCACATCTGTGAAGCGGTCCTCGATGACAATGTCGAGCACGATCTCGGGATAGGCCTTGGCGAAGGCTCCGAGCTTGGGCGCCAGCACCAGGTTCAATGCGGTGCGGGGCACGGTCAGCCGCAGATTGCCGGCCGGTCGGTCCCTGGCCTCGACCGCCGCTTCCAGCGCCAGGTCGATTTCGGACAGTGCCGGCCGCAACCGCTCCAGCAACCGGGCGCCCTCCTCGGTCGGCGTGACCGCACGGGTGCTGCGTGCCAGCAGCCGCACGCCGAGCCGGGCTTCCAGGCTGGAGACGGCATGGCTGACCGCCGAGGGTGCAATCGCCAGGTCGCGCGCGGCGCCACGGAAACTACCCCTGTCCGCCACGGCGGCAAGCACGGCAAGTTGAGCGAGGTAGCTGCGGTCCATTGCTTAAATTCTAAGATTGGCCATTGTTCTAACTTTTAGAATAGCTCGTGCAGTTATGAGGCAATTATCGAACACCAGGCAAGGCGCTATCTCTCTCGCATCGCCAACCAAGGAGACCCGCGATGCAAAAGCGCAAACTCGGAACCGAACTCACAGTCTTTCCCGTCGGCCTCGGCTGCATGGGCATGAGCTTCGCCTATGGCGGCCAGGAGGAAGCCGAAGCGATCCGCACGCTCCGGCATGCTGTCGACATCGGCGTCGACTTCTTCGACACGGCGGAAGTCTACGGGCCTTTCGACAACGAGGTCCTCGTCGGCAAGGCACTGAAGCCGGTGCGCGATCATGTCACGATCGCCACCAAATTCGGCTTCAAGATCTCCGAACAGGGCAGCGGCACGGAACGCATGATCGGCGTCGACAGCCGGCCTGAACATGTCAAAGCCGTCGCCGAGGCATCGTTGCGCCGGCTGGACACCGACGTCATCGATCTCTTCTACCAGCACCGGGTCGATCCCAGCGTGGCGATCGAGGACACGGTTGGCGCGATGGCGGAGTTGGTCAAGGAAGGCAAGGTGCGTGCACTCGGCCTTTCGGAAGTGAGTGCCGCCACGCTGCGGCGCGCCCATGCCGTGCATCCGATTGCCGCCGTGCAAAGCGAATACTCGCTGTGGAGCCGCGATCCTGAAGAAGAGATCTTCGATGTCTGCCGCGAACTCGGCATCGGTTTCGTACCCTACAGCCCGCTCGGACGCGGCCTGCTAACCGGTACGATCAACAAGCCGGAGCAGCTTGGCGCCGATGACTGGCGCCATACCTTGCCGCGCTTCCAGCCCGCGGCACTGGACGCCAATGCCAGGGCCGTGGCCATTCTCGAACGCTTTGCGAAGGAAAAAGGCGTGACGGCAGCCCAGCTCGCTCTGGCCTGGGTGCTGCATCAGGGCGACTTCATCGTGCCGATCCCCGGCGCCCGGAAGATCCATCACCTGGAGCAGAATGCAGGCGCCGCGGCGATTGCATTGACCGAAGCGGAAGTTGCCGAAATCGGCAATGCACTGTCGCCCGACAAGGTGGTCGGCAAGCGTTACACGGAAGAAGCGCTGGCGCTGGTCAACGGCTAGCCGCGCTGAACCATCAGAAAAAGGGCTGCGATCAAGAGCACAAAGAGCCCGGCTGCGGCCGCGACGATCCCCAGAAGAGCGAACCAGGTTCGCACATTGCTGAGGTTTGGCCGCTGGCCGTCAGCTCCCTTTGAGCCGAGAAATGCCCAAGCCCCGAGGACAACCGGCGTAGCGCCTCCAACGATCATAGCCACTGCGCCTTCCGGAGCAGTGGTACGCCAGATCATCCCGAACAGGTAAATGCCGGCGATCGTTCCAACGACGAGGGCGCCAAGAATGAGAAGAATGCGCATCGTGTGCCTTTCAGCCGTTCACCAGGGCTCGACCGTGATCTGCGGCCACAGCCGCATGGCACGTTCCCCCTTGGTTTTGTGAGTCTCGCGATTGTCCATGACCTTGTTCGGCGTGATGCGGAAGGAAAAGATGTCGTCCAGGCCGAAGGGGGCGATGATCTCGATATCATTTGTCACTGTCAGCCGAACGCCCACAGCATGCGTGCGCGAGGCGAAGTAGCCGAGCGCCTCGGCGCTGGAACGATAGGCCGGGCAAATGCGGCCGAAACGGGTGGGATACCAGAGATGCACCCGCGCCTGGTTGCGCACTTCCACCGGCAGCGGCAGCCCTACGAAATGCGCCGCCGCGCGCCGGATGGCCGCATCCTCGGCCTCATAGGAGAGGTCGGAGCCGTCACAATAAAAGAGGTCGATGTCCTTGATGCCATAGCCAGGCGGCTTGCCGGTCAGGCTGTTCCAGATGCTGTTGTAGATCGCGCCCGAAACGACCATCCAGTCCGGCAGGTCGAGACCACGCGCCAGCTCCAGCGCCTTCCAGACGATCGGGTCAGCACGCAGGATCGTCTTCAGCGCAGCCGCCTGTTCGACAGCGGGCAGGCCGGAATAGCGCAGATGGGTCATGAGGTGAGATGACGGCGATTCGCCGGTTCGGGCAACGCGCCCCCGAATGAAAAGGCCCGCAAAATTTCGCGGGCCTTTTGTGAGCTCAAGCAGACGCTTCCTGGATCGCCGAGAGCTTCCAGTCGCCGCCACGCGGCCGGGTGAAAGTCCAGAGTTCCGTCGTCTCGGTGAGCTTCTCGTCGCCCTCGACCACCTTGCCGGTCTTGCGGTCGCGCATCACGTCGACCGACTCGTATCGGAAGGCAGCGGTGGCGTAGTCCTGATTGTCCTCACGCCAGGCTTCGGCGATGTCGGCCTGCACCAGATGCACGTCGGCAACGTCGTTGCGAACGCCGTTCTGGGCATTCTCGGCCAGTTCCTCCGAGAAATAGGACACCATTTCGGGCGTCGTCAGGCGGCGCAGGCCGGCATGGTCTTCCTTGGCGAAAGCGGTCTGGACTTCGTCCAGCATGCGCTCGAACCTGTCGAGGTCATCCTTTTCCAGTTCGATGTCCTGCGAGGCAGGGGCCGACTGGGTTCCGAACCCAGGGATGTTGAATGAACCCGCACGGCCGTTGCCGGCCGGGCGCTCGTCCTCTGCCGAATCGCGATTGGCCATGCGTCCGAACATCTCGCTGGGGCCGCTGCTGGCGGCTGGTCCGCCGGCGGTCGCAGTTGCCGGCGCAGTCGCCGGTGTTTGGCGCGAGCGGAAGAAGCGCAGCGCCAGCATGACGACAAGGCCAACCAGCAGAAGTTGCACGATGAAGCCGAGCGCGCCGGCCATGCCGCCGAAACCGTAGCCGAACAGGACGCCGAGCAGACCGCCGATCAGGATGCCGCGCATCAGGCCGCCGCCGAGACCGCTGAACAGGCCCGGGCGCTGCTGCTGCGCCATGCCAGGCTGCTGTTGCCGCGTCGTCGCTGTCGGTCCGGTGTTCGGCGTCATCGAACGCTCGACCGGAGCGGTCGGGTTCGGGGCCGTGCGTGTCGGGGGCGCAGACTGGAAGGTGCGTGTGCCGCGGCTGCCGAAGCTGCCGCCGCGCCGCGCGTCGGCGAAATCGGTCGACACCAGCGTGAATGCCATCAGAAGCGTGGCCAACAATGCGAATGAACGTGTCTTGCCAGAGATCATCGGGTCCTTCTCCACAACCCGCTCCGGTGAATATGCAAGCGGGCCCAATTCAGCGGTCCGACATCACGTCCTGCATAGACGTCAGAGGGGCCCGGTCCGCGCACGGAATGTGGGAAATGGCCAGCAGCTTTGCAAGAGCTGGTACATGGAAAAGGCAGAGGCGAGGGCGCCATTTTCAGGTTTTCGGTGCGTCCTTCGATGCTCGCCCGGCGATGATCGCGCCTGTTTTCCACCGGCTTGCAGGCGAGCACCTCAGGATGAGGGCCGTTGGTGCCAGGGCGCAAGTTCTGATGCGTCTCAGAACCTGGGCGCGATTGTACAACGGTCCTCATCCTGAGGTGCGAGCCCGCAAAGCGCTTGAAAACTCACGTAAAACCTGATGGACGAGCCTCGAAGGACGCACACTCGCGTTTCAAACCTGCTCTCAGATCATCTCCAGCGGCACCTTGCGGCGTGGCGGCGGGAAGGCTGCATCGATTTCCACGAGATCAGCCTCGGTCAGCGCGAGATCGGCGGCCGCGCGATTGGCGCGGACATGCTCTGGCGTCACCGCCTTCGGAATGGCGATGACACCCTTGTGCCGCAACACCCAGGCCAGCGCCACCTGCGTGGTGCTGACACCATGGCGCCCGGCGATCGCGGCAAGCCTGTCGTCACCCGCGAACCCGCCCTGCCCGATCGGCGAATAGGCCATGATCGGAATGTTCTCACGCTGCGAAGCTGGCAAAAGATCGAACTCGATGCCACGGCTGTCCAGGTTGTAGAGCACCTGGTTGGTCTGCACGTGGTCCTGCTTCTTGTCGCCGCCGGATGCACCGGCCAGTTCCTGCATGTCGTCGAGATCGAAATTGCTGACGCCCCAATGGCCGATCTTGCCAGCGGCTTGCAGCGCCTCGAAGGCCTTGACCGTCTCGGCCAGCGGTACGCCGCCGCGCCAATGCAGCAGGTAAAGATCGATATGGTCGGTACCCAGCCGCTTCAGGCTGGCCTCGCAGGCAGCAATGGTGCGCTGGCGCGAAGCGTTCGACGGCAACACCTTGGAGACCAGGTAGACCTCGTCGCGGCGATCGGCAATGGCCTCGCGCACCACCTCTTCGGCGCCGCCCGAAGCATACATCTCGGCGGTGTCGATCAGCGACATGCCGAGATCGAGCCCAAGCCGCAGCGCCGCCACCTCATCGGCGGCGCGGCGGCGGTCCTCGCCCATGTACCAGGTGCCCTGGCCGAGCACTGGAACGTCGACGCCGGCGGGAAGTCGTGTGGTACGGATCGCCGACATCGTCGCTATCTCCCATACAGACGGTCATGTTGATGACCGTTTGAGCGCGCGACCGCGCGCCGCGCCTGTTGGCGCGAAAGCCAAGTGGCCCGGAGGGGCCACGCCGGCGATTGAGGCACCCTGGACGGGTCAACATCCAGGGCAACTGGAATTAAGTGCGCAGCACGCCGCCGGTCTGCTTGGCGACGTTTTCGACCACGCGCCTGGCGAGCGCTTCGAAATCCTCGTCGGTCAGAGTCTTCTCCACCGGCTGGATCGAAATCTCGATGGCGATCGACTTCTTGCCGGCGCCGAGCGCTGCCCCTTCGAACACGTCGAAGACGGCAACGCCGGTGATCAGCTTCTTGTCGGCCGCCAAGGCAGCACGCGTCAGCGTGCCGGCTTCCACCGCCTTGTCGACGACAAAGGCAAAGTCGCGCTTCACGGCCTGGAAGGCCGAGAGTTCCAGCTTCGGCTTGGTGCGCGTCGGTTTGGCCTTCGGCTCGGGAATGGCGTCGACAAACACCTCGAAGCCACAGAGCGGGCCGGAAGCGTCGAGCACTTCCAGCGCAGACGGATGGAACTCGCCGAAATGGCCGAGCACGACCTTGGGGCCGAGCTTGATGACGCCGGAGCGGCCCGGATGATACCAGGACGGCGCACCCGCCTCGATCTGGAGCCGATCGACCGGCGCGCCACAGGCTTCCAGCACCGCGATGGCATCGGCCTTGGCATCGAACACGCCTACACCTTGGGCGTTGCCGGCCCAATGACGACCGGAACCGTCGAGCTTGGCGGTACCGCGACGCACGCCGGCGGCGACACGACGCTGCGTTTCTGGCGTATCGCCTTCATAGGTGCCGGAGACCTCGAACAGCGCCACGTCGCCGAAACCACGATCGGCGTTGCGCTGTGCCGCCGCGACGAGACCCGGCAGCAGCGAGGGCCGCATGTCGGACATGTCGGCGGCGATCGGGTTCGCCAGCTTCAGGTGCTTCTGGCCACCGCCGAACAGCTCGGCGTGCCTGGCCGGGATGAACGACCAGGTCACTGCCTCCATCAAGCCGCGGACGGCCAGCGCGCGCTTGGCGGCGCGGGTGCGGATCTGCAGCGTGGTCAGGATCTTGCCATTGACGACGCCATGACTGGACAGCGGCTGCGGCCGGATCTCATCGACGCCGTGGATGCGCATCACCTCTTCGACGAGGTCGGCCTTGCCGTCGACATCCGGACGCCAGGACGGAACGGCAACATCGACCACATCGCCATCGCCCTTCACGACGAAACCGAGCCGGGTCAGGATATCGAGGCTTTCGGCCTTCGGCACATCGATGCCGGTCAGGCGCTTGACCTCCGAAACCGGGAAGGAGACGACCTTCGGCGTGAAACCGGTCTCACCCGACACTTCGATCTCCGTCGGCTCGCCGCCACACAGGTCGAGCACCATACGCGTCGCAAGCTCGATCCCGGGGGTGTTGAAGGCCGGATCGATGCCGCGCTCGTTGCGGTAGCGCGCGTCGGTGATGATGCCGAGCGTGCGGCCGGTGCGCGCCACGGTCAGCGGTTCCCACACGGCCGCCTCGATCAGCACGTCGCTGGTGTTCTCGTCGCAGCCCGAATGTTCGCCGCCCATGACGCCGGCGATGGATTCGACGCCGTTGTCGTCGGCGATGACGCACATGTCCGGGGTCACCGCATAGGTGCGGCCGTCGAGCGCCAGCACGCTTTCGCCTTCCTTGCCACGGCGGACAACCAGGTCGCCGGCGACCTTGGCGGCGTCGAACACATGCAGCGGCCGGCCACGATCAAAGGTGATGTAGTTGGTCATGTCGACCAGGGCGTTGATCGGCCGCAGACCTATCGCCAGCAGCCGCTGCTGCAGCCATTTCGGCGACGGGCCGTTCCTGACGTTGCGCACCAGCCTGAGCGCGAAGACGCGGCACAGATCCGGCGCTTCGATCCTGACCTTGACCGGGGTGGCGCCCTTGCCGGCAACCGGCTCGACCGGCGCGGTCTTCAGCTTGCCGAGGCCAGACGCGGCGAGATCGCGCGCGATGCCGTAGACACCGGTGGCTTCCGGATGGTTCGGCGTCAGGTTAATCTCGATGACCGGATCGTCGAGATGCGCATAGGCCGCGAAGGATGTGCCGACCGGCGCATCCTGCGGCAGATCGATAATGCCATTGTGCTCGTCCGACAGTTCGAGCTCACGCTCGGAACACATCATGCCATGGCTTTCGACGCCGCGGATCTTGCCGACCGAGAGCGTGACGTCGATGCCGGGCACATAGGTGCCGGGCGCGGCGAAGGCGCCGATCAGGCCGGCGCGCGCGTTCGGCGCACCGCAGACGACCTGCACCGGCGCACCGGAGCCGATGTCGACGCTCAGAACCTGCAGCTTGTCGGCGTCGGGATGCTTGGCAGCCGTCAGCACCTTGGCGATCACGAAGGGCTTCAGCGCCGCCTTGTCGTCGACCGACTCGACCTCGAGGCCGATCGAGGTCAGGCGCTCGACGATCTCGTCCAGCGTGGCATCGGTTTCCAGATGGTCCTTGAGCCAGGAGAGGGTGAATTTCATGGGTTCACTCGTTTCGTATTGTTGCGGTCGAGCACTTCCACCAGCCGGAACCGCTCACAAACCAGGATCATCTCGGGCGAATAGCCGCCATTGCGGCCGAAATAGGCTTCGTGCGCCTCTCGCCAGTATTCGTAAGACAGGTCGCCTTCGCCCTCTTCGCGCGCAAAGGCAGCATCGACCTCGTCGAAGCGCTTCATCTCGATCGACACCGTCTCGATGATCGCGGCGCGGCGGCCCAGGCCATCGAGCACGACATCGCGCCGCCCGACCACCGGCACCGGCTCGTGATCGCCGAAGTCGCGCAGCGCTCCGCAGGTCGCGGTCTTGCGGCCTGAAAGCACCAGCGCCAGCAGTTCATCCTGCAGTTCCGGACTGTCGCCGAAGGCAAAGGTCACTGCTGGGTCACTGATCTGCCGTCCAAACGCCCAGACACCGGCGGTGATCTCGGCGGCAAGCAGCAACGCGCCGCTCGCTTCATTTCGGTAGACACCCAGGGTCTGGGTCTGGGTCGGATAGAGCGGATCGCCAAAGGTCAACGCACGCGGCTCATCCCCCCGGGGGATGATGTTTCCCAGTTCGGTCGTCGGCTCGGCGATACCCCAGTCGATCTGGAAGCGGCCGAGCGGTGTGTCTTCAACTGTCTGTACCATCAGGTGCTGAGGCCACCGAACAGCGTCGGCATGTCGAGCGGGCGGAAGCCGTAATGTGACAGCCAGCGCACATCGGCGTCGAAGAAGGCGCGCAGATCCGGCATGCCGTATTTCAGCATGGCGATGCGGTCGATGCCCATGCCCCAGGCGAAGCCCTGGTATTCGTCCGGATCGAGCCCACCGGCGCGCAGCACATTGGGATGCACCATGCCGCAGCCGAGGATCTCCATCCAGTCGTTGCCTTCGCCGAAGCGCACTTCACCCGGCCGCGAACGGTCGCACTGGATGTCGACTTCCAGGCTCGGTTCCGTGAACGGGAAGAAGGACGGCCGGAAGCGCATCTTCAGGCTCGGCACTTCGAAGAAGGCCTTGCAGAATTCCTCCAGCACCCAGCGCATGTTGGCGACGTTGGCCGTGCGGTCGATGACCAGCCCTTCGAGCTGATGGAACATCGGCGTATGGGTCGCGTCCGAATCCATGCGGTAGGTCTTGCCCGGAATGACGATGCGGATCGGCGGCTTCTGCACTTCCATGGTGCGGATCTGCACCGGGGAGGTATGGGTGCGCAGCAGCCTGGCCTCGTTGCCCTCGGCCGCCTGCAGGAAAAACGTGTCGTGCATCTCGCGCGCCGGATGGCCGACGGGGAAATTCAGCGCGGTGAAGTTGTAGTGGTCGGTCTCGATGTCCGGCCCCTCGGCGATCGCAAAACCCATGTCGCCGAAGATGGCGGCGATTTCGTCGATGACCTGGCTGATCGGATGGATGCGGCCGCGCTCTGCCGGCGACTGGCGCACTGGCAGCGTGACATCGACCGTCTCGGCGACGAGGCGGGCGGCGACGGCAGCGTTCTTCAGCTCGGACTTGCGGGCAGCCAGCGCCTCGGTGACGCGGTTCTTCAGCCCGTTGATTGCCGGGCCCTGGACCTGGCGCTCCTCGGCGGTCATCGCGCCCAGCGTCTTCAGCAGTTCCGAGACGGAGCCCTTCTTGCCGAGAGCGGCGATGCGTACGGCCTCGATGGCCTGCTCGTCGGCAGAAGCTGCGATATCGGCAAGCAGCGCGCTCTCCAGGACTTCAAGATTTCCAGCGTTGGCGTTCACGATAAAACTCTTTCGATCGGGACTATGGCAGCCATTGTCAGGTGCCTTGTAGCCAGTTTGGTTGAGCGCGACATAGAAAAACCCGCGCCGGCCGAGCCAGCGCGGGTTTCCCAAATCAGATTTCGAAAAGCTTGGGAAGACGCTGGCTTAGGCGACAGCGCTTTCAAAAGCATTCGGGGTGGTGTTCTTCAGGTATTCGAGCGCGACCTTGGCCTTGCCGACGAGCACGGCGAAAGCCTGAGGCTCGTGGATAGCCATGTCGGACAGGACCTTGCGGTCGATCTCGATGCCAGCCTTGTTGAGGCCGTCGATGAAGCGGCCATAGGTCAGGCCGTGCTCGCGGACAGCGGCGTTGATGCGCTGCACCCAGAGAGCGCGGAAGTTACGCTTGCGCGCCTTGCGGTCGCGATAGGCGTACTGCAGCGACTTCTCGACCGCCTGCTTGGCGATGCGGATGGTGTTCTTACGACGGCCGTAGAAACCCTTGGCGGCTTTCAGGACCTTCTTGTGCTTGGCGTGGGAGGTAACGCCTCTTTTTACGCGTGCCATGTCATGATCTCCTTAAATTGGGACGCAGCCGGGCTCAGAGGCCGTTCGGCAGGAAATTCTTGATGACCTTCTTGCCATCCGGTTCTGCAAGAACCATCGTGCCGCGGGCATCGCGAATGAACTTGTTGCTGCGCTTGATCATGCCGTGACGCTTGCCGGCCGCAGCCGACAGGACCTTACCGGTCGCAGTGATCTTGAACCGCTTTTTGGCGGCGGACTTGGTCTTCATCTTGGGCATTTTGCTACTCCTGTGTGAAGGCTCGAAGCCTTCTTGTTGTTGTTTCCGGACCGACCAAAGCCTGGAAAGCAAATGAAACCGCCACGGCATGCCCTGCCGGGCGGTTTTTCTGGAACGCGGCCCTATACTGCAAAGATGCCGGCCGCGCAATCCCTGCCTGCATGTCCGCGTTCAGTATAACGAGAACAGGATCGGCACCAGACCCTTCTCCTGTCCTTCCTCGATGAGTTCGAAAAAGGGAATGGCCACCAGGAACATCAGACCGTCACGCAAAGTGAGATTGAAGATGCGCGGCGTGAACGTCACCTCGGCCTCATCCCGATAAAGAAACGGATTAGGCAGAAAACGCGGCACGCGCCGCAGATAGTCCTCATAAGGCGCACCGAGCGCGGTCTTCAGATAGCGCTCTTCGCGCAAGGCAACGATGTGAAACACGGCAGCGCAGAGCAGGGCGGAGGCGACCGTCACCACCACACTGCCCGTCTGGGCACCGATGCCGGCGGCGGCAATCGTGGAGAAAAAATACAGCGGGTTGCGCATCATCGAATAGGGACCGGTCGAGACCAGCTCCGCGGATTTTCGCCCGCCGATATAGAGGATCGACCAGAGCCGGCCGCCGATACCGACCAGGATCAGGGCGAGGCCGGTCGATTCGATCCGTTCATGCGTGAGCTCGTCATGCAGCGAGCCGCTGAAGGTGATGAGCCCGAAGAAGGCAGCGATGAGGACGGCAAGACCGCCGCGCCGTCGCCGCTGATAGCGCCCCAATGCGTCAAGCGCCTCGGATGGTGGGGTAGTGGGCATGGGAGAAACCCGGTCGCAGAACTGCGATCGGGTTCTTATCGGGTCCGTTTGCGGATTTTGTCGGGTGCGTTTGTGGAATTTACCCGATCTGTTTGCGGAGAAATCGTGGCGTTCAGGGCAGCCGGAAAAGCACCGGCAGCGCCCCGGACCCTTGCGCATTCTCGATCAGTTCGAAGATCGGCATGGCGATCAGGAAGACAAGGCCGTCGAGCAAGGTGTTGAGCAGGAGGCGCGGACGGAAAGAGCCGGTATCGCCTTCCTCATAGAGCGAGAGCCTGGGAATGAACCGCGGCACACGTGCGAGATAAGCCTTGTAGGGTGCGCCGAGCTCGGCCGAGAGAAAACGCTCTTCGCGCAGGATCACGATGTGGAACGCAATGGCGCAAAGCAGGCCGAAGCCAATCGTTGCAACAATCGAACCCATCTGCGCGCCGACGCCGGCGGCGGCAAGCGTCGAGAAGACGTAGAGCGGATTGCGGGTGATCGAATACGGTCCGCCGGTGACAACCTCATGCGACTTGCGCCCGCCGATGTAGAGCGTCGACCACAGGCGTCCGACAATGCCGAGGAACATCATCAGCACGCCGATCATCTCGACGGTTTCGTGGATAAAACTTTCCGGGGGGTAGATCGCTTCTCCGAACAGCAGCGCCGCAAACATCGCCACGATGAGGATCGCAAGGACCAGGCGCCGGAGAGACTGATAGGTGCCAAGCGCACGCCTGGCGTCTGTCTCGGCAGTTTTGTCGTTCATGTTCAGAGGTCCGCTCGCCGCTCTTTGTTTTGCGCAATTCCGGACGCAAAACCGCGACGCACTTTTGCTGGAATTGCTTTAGCGCCGCAACACCGGGCGACAAATCACCGAGTTGAGGCAGGAAAAAGGCGCCCCGCTTATGACGGGGCGCCTTTGTCTGAAACAGGTTGGCTCAGCCGCGATCAACGCGGCGCCAGCACCATCATCATCTGGCGGCCTTCGAGCTTGGGCTCCGCCTCGACCTTGGCGATGGTGGCGACTTCCTCGCGCACCTTGTTGAGAAGCTGCATGCCGAGTTCCATGTGCGCCATTTCACGGCCACGGAAACGCAGCGTCAGCTTGACCTTGTCGCCTTCCTCGAAGAAGCGGCGCACAGCGCGCATCTTCACATCGTAGTCGTGGCTATCGATGTTGGGGCGCATCTTGATCTCCTTGATCTCGATGACGCGCTGGTTCTTGCGAGCCTCGGCGGCCTTCTTCTGGTTGGCGTATTTCAGCTTGCCGAGGTCGAGAATCTTCGTGACCGGCGGGACGGCGTTGGGCGAGATCTCGACCAGATCCAGCCCGGCTTCCTCAGCCAGCTGCAATGCTTCGTTGATGGAAACGTCACCGCGGTTCTTGCCTTCTGCGTCGATAAGCTGGACGCGGGGGACGCGGATATCCCGGTTTGCGCGCGGGCCATCCTTCGTGGGCGCCGCTGCTTTGAAAGGTCTGCGAATTGTCGTGGTCTCCTCGAGCCGTTGGCGTTCTGGGATTCAATTTAAATTTTGCTGTGGCGCGTCAATGTGGTGACCGCGCGGCGCGAGTCAATAGCACAGGCGCGACAACAAATCACCTGTTCAGGCAAATTAGTCCTACTGTTGCTTTCTGAACCAAGCAAAGAACCGAACAACGCTCTTTTCGCTGCGTCTTGGCCATGCCAAGAAGCGCAACCATCGAGTGGCGCGCCCGATCGGACGCACTCGCTCGAAACAGCTGAAGCTGTGCATCGCTCCTGCCAGACCGATGCGCAAGGAACCGCGCCATGCAGCCGACTGCTCCCAATTTTATCGATGTCGACGGCGTCTCCATCGCCGTCCGCCACCAGCCCGGCGATGCCCCGGGTGTGGTCTGGCTTGGTGGCTACAAGTCCGACATGCTGGGCACCAAGGCCGAGACGCTGGCCGGCTGGGCCGACAGGAACGGTCACGCCTTCCTGCGGCACGACTATTCCGGCCATGGCGAATCCGGTGGCGACTTCAACGAGGGCACGATCTCGACCTGGCTCACGCAGAGCCTTGCAGTCTTGCGGCGATACGCCAAGGGCAAGCAGATCCTGGTCGGCTCCTCGATGGGCGCATGGATCGCGCTGCGCATGGTGCAGGAACTGCGCAAGGCAGGCGACGATCGTATCGCCGGACTGGTGCTGCTGGCGCCGGCGCCCGATTTCACGGCCGTACTGATCGAACCGACGCTGACCGATGCGCAACGCCGCGATCTCGCCGAAAAAGGCTTCTTCGCCGAACCGTCCGAATATTCGGACCAGCCCTACATCTACACGCGCGCCCTGATCGAGGATGGCCGCGATAACCTCGTCATGACCGGCCCGATCGACACGCATTGCCCGGTCCATGTCATCCAGGGCCTGGCCGATCCGGACGTGCCGCACACCCACGCCCTGAAGCTGGTCAGCCACCTGCCCTCCGACGACGTGACGCTGTCGCTGGTGCCGGAAGGCGACCACCGGCTGTCGCGCCCGCAGGATCTCGAGTTGCTGCAACGCGCGGTCGAAACACTGGTCAAGCGGGCCGGCTGATGCGCATCTCCATCCCGATATCGGCCTTTGTCGCGGCGATCGTCGGTTTCGGCGGAACGCTTGCCATCATCATCGCGGCCGCCAATGCGGTCGGCGCCACGCAACTGCAGACGGCAAGCTGGGTCACTGCGCTGTGCATCTCGATGGCGGTGGAAACGGCATGGCTGTCCTGGCGCACCAGGATGCCGATCATCAGCGCCTGGTCGACACCGGGAGCGGCACTGATTGCAGCGTCGAGCGGCTTCTCGATCGGCGAAGCCGTCGGCGCCTTCCTGATTGCCGGCGCACTCCTCGTTCTGACCGGCCTGATCAAGCCGCTGACCCAACTGATCTCGAAGATCCCGGCTTCTGTGGCGTCCGGCATGCTGGCCGGCATCCTCGTCACCTTCGCGCTCAATGCCGTCAGGACCATCCCTGTCGATCCCTGGCTGGTGCTGCCGCTGATCGCCGCCTTCTTCCTGATCCGCCTGTGGAACCCGTCACTGTCAGTACTCGCCGTGCTGATCGGCGGCGGGCTCGCCGCCTACCTCACCGGCCGCGTCGGCAGTCTGCCGGCGCCGGAACTTTCGACGCTGACATTGATCGCCCCCGTCTTCACCGCCAAGGCGGCGATCGGGCTGGCGCTGCCGCTCTATCTGGTCACCATGGCCTCGCAAAACCTGTCGGGCCTCGCGGTGCTGCGGGCGGCGGGCTACAATCCAGAGCCCGGCCCATTGATCGGTTTCACCGGGCTGGTGTCTTTCCTGCTTGCCCCATTCGGCGCCTCGACCTCCAATCTGGCCGCGATCTCGGCCGCGATCTGCACCGGGCCGGACGTGCACCCGGACCCCGCCGAACGCTGGAAGACCGGACCGTTCTATGCGCTCGCCTATGTCGTGTTCGCGGTCTTCGGCGCCTCGCTGGTGGCCGTCTTTGCTGTCCTGCCGCAAAGCCTGATCGTGCTGGTCGCCGGCCTCGCCTTGCTAGGCCCCTTCACCAACGCGTTGACGATCTCGCTCAAGGACGAGCATGAACGCATGGCCGCCACCACGGCTTTTGCGGTCACGGCCTCGGGCCTGACCCTGTTCGGCGTCGGCGCCGCATTCTGGGGCCTGGTCGCGGGAATGATCGTGGTTCTGCTCGATCACGCAAAAAATCGCTAGGCTTTACAGGCGGTTGCCCTGGCGCCCGGGCGTTTGTGCTTGAACAAGCGGGCAACCCTTCCCACCTCGATTGGCAGCAGCCGCGTCTTGGCTGCCTCCAACCAAAGGAACGGGAGAAATGAACACGACTGCATTGATCCGCCCGGCCTGGACGCCGGCAACCATCGCGCTGATGGTTCTTGGCTTCGTGGTGTTCTGGCCGCTGGGCCTCGCCATGCTTGCCTACATCATCTGGGGCGACCGGCTCGACGGCTTCAAGCGCGACGTCAACAAGGCCACCGATGGCATCTTCGCCGGCTGCCGCCGTGGCGCCGACAAGGCTCATCGCTGGGGTCATGCCTCCGCCCGCACCGGCAACGTCGCTTTCGACGACTGGCGCGACAAGGAACTGGAGCGTCTGGACGAAGAGCGCCGCAAGCTCGATGAAGCTTTGGCCGAGTTCGACGACTATGCCCGCGAACTGCGCCGCGCCAAGGACCAGGAAGAGTTCGACCGCTTCATGGCCAAGCGCAACAAGCCGACCGCGCCGGCGACCACCAAGCCGGTCAAGGGCAAGGGCACGAACCTGCTCGACGACTGATCGACGCGATCAGCATGAGTTCCAGCGGCGCCGTCTGAAAAGCGGCGCCGCTGTCTTGTGGGGCCTTTCGTCCTCCCGAAGCGATCACATCGCTGCGAAGACCACTACAGATTTCCCCGAATCGCTTATGTTCCACTTATGTCCTTCGCCTTCTTTCGTAACCTGACCAAGCCAAGGCCCGCTCCGGTCGAGGAGCGTGAGCATCATGTGGCCGGACGGACGCTGCCGCTCAGGATCGTGGAGAACGAGCGCGCGCGGCGCCTGACGCTGCGGATCGATGCCGGCGGCCAGGGCTTGCGCATCACGGTGCCGCCAGGCCTGCGCCAGGGCGAGGTCGAAAGGTTCCTCAGCCGCCATCAGGGCTGGCTCGAACAGAGACTGGCCAAGGTTCCGGACCGGCCGCAGGTCCGTCCGGGCATCAAGATACCGCTGCGCGGCGTCCCGCATCGCGTCGTGCACGAGCCCGGCAAACGCGGTACCGTCGTGGTCGGCGCCGACGAGACCGGTCCAACGCTGACCATCCATGGCGACCGGCTGCATTTGCCGCGTCGTGTCGCCGATTACCTGAAACGCGAGGCCAAGCGCGACATCGAAGCGCTGGTGCAGCGCCACACCGGTGCGATAGGCCGCAAGGCGAAAAGCATCCGCTTCAAGGATACGTCGAGCCGCTGGGGTTCCTGTACCGCGGACGGCAACCTGTCCTTCTCCTGGCGCATCATGATGGCGCCGCCGCCGGTGATAAATTACCTGGTGGCGCATGAGGTGGCGCATCTGAAAGAGATGAACCACGGCCCGAAATTCTGGAAGCTGTGTGAAGAGCTGTGCCCCGACACCGAGCGCTGCAAGGCCTGGCTGAAGAAGAATGGCGGTGCGCTGCAGGCGGTCGCGTTCGATTAGGGTAGATTAACGCGTGTTGCGGTGACGCGGTTTTCCTTCTTCACCTTGTCACGTACGATGCCGAACAGGACCTTCGGATCGGAACGGTCCCACGCAAGGCCCTGGCCCGCGATTTCAAGTGGCACCGACGCTACCCATTTCATCACGGAACCCATCTCGGGGATTTCCAGGGCATAGGCTTCCGGCAGGTCATGACCGGAAATCCAGAGCTTGCCGTCAGGCCCCCACGAACCGCCGGAATTGCTCATATCGCCGAACTTGTCGAGCAGGACAGCCGGCAGTACCCAGGCTTCCGCCACGCGCCAGTTCTGGTCGAACCGCACGATCTGCGTGTTGAACTTGTTGCCGTACGCCACGGTGCTGCGGTCGAAGACGCGATTGTAGTTGGCGAAGGCACCCCACCAGTTGCCGTCGTGATAATCGAGCCAGGTCAGCGAGCCACGCTCGATGCCGAAGCTGAAGCTGTCGACATGTTTCAATGTCGCTGCGTCCCACACCTCGACCGAACTGGTCATCGGCCACTCCGGATAATTCGAATGCGCGGCATAAAGCTTGCCGTCGATCACCGCACCGCTGTCGAGATGGATGATCGGACCGTCCTTTGGACCGACCCATTCGCCGACCCGTGCGCCCGATTTCTTGTCGTATTTGGCGATGGTCTGGTTGTCGATGGCATAGAAATAGGCGCCATCCACGGCAACCGCCTGCCGGGCTTCCGGCACGACAAACGAAGTCACCTTCTCGCCCTGCACTGTCGGCACGTCGTCGGCAGCCCTGACAGGCTGGATCAGGATCACACTGGCGGTGAGGAACAGACCGCAAAGCAGGTGTCGGCGGGTGGACATTCGAACCTCGGAAGCTGGACCGTGCTGCCGCCATCTATCGATGCCCCGATGACACAGGAATGACGCTTCGAGGGGAGGCTATCCTTCTGCCCGGCCGATCAAACTTGCGCAGTCCTGCTTGCAGTGCCGCGTCGTCCCCCTGCTCGACGCCGAACAGCACATCCAGCAGCGGGAAGGTGCAGCGATAGAAGGCCATGCGCTCCCGCATTGCCACAGATATCGGCGTGTGCAGCGCGACCAGAGCGAGGAAGTCGTCGCCAAAACCCGCGGCGAGGCTGGCGAAATCATAGGCTGGGTCGCCGATACCGCAGCCTGCGAAGTCGATCACCCCCGTGAGCCGGCCATCATCGGCAAGGATGTTGCCGGCGCCGAAGTCGCCATGGATGATCGCTGGGTCAGGCGTGACAGGCTCATCCAGAAAGGCGCGGAACCGCTGCCTGAGATCTTTGACAACATCCGCGGGCAGCAACGGGAAGGCATGGTCTTCGCACTGCCGCAGCAGATCATGCCATTCGGCCGACGGATCGACATCTTCAACATCGGGCAGCAGCGCCTCCGGCAGTGCATGCAATGCCACCAGAAACGCTGCCAGATCCCGTGCAAAGGCTTTCCGTTCTTCGAGAGGCAGCATGCCGGGATCGGTTATCGGCTCCCCGGCCAGTTTGCGGTGGACAGAGACAACATGACCGTCGACGTCCCGCAGTTCCAGAACAGGCACAAGCGGCGGCAAATGCGGGCGCAACGCGGCCAGGACATTGGCCTCTCGCGTCAATTCGCGAACGCCGGATGGATAATAAGGTTGCCGCACGATCGTCTCGCCGAAATCGAGCACGAGATTGTTCTGTCCCGTCGGGACAACCTTCGGCGATGGCGGCAGCTTCAGCGCTGCCGCGATCTCGGCAGGCGTCGGCCGATCCGCGATCGGAACATCGTGCGCTCTGCTCACAGCGGTTTCGTCAGCCAGAGGACGAGATCGTCATCGACGCGCACCGACTGATCGGGAGCGACCAGCCTCTCGCCATAGGTGATGCCGCGCCCGTCCGGAACATACCCCAGCCTGACATAGAGCCGTTGCGCCGCGCCGTAATCGGCATAGAGCCCGACACCCAGCCCGATCGCCGGCTTGCCGGACGAAGTGGCGAACTGTTCGAAGCGGCCGATCATCGCCGTGGCGATGCCGCCGCCGCGCGCTGAATGCGCAACAACCAGATTGTTGATTTCCGGAATTCCAGCTGCCTTGAAAGGCGAATAGCCCGACTGCCACAGCAGCGTGCCATAACCGACAACGTCCCGGGCTTTGAAAGCGAGCAGCACGATGCGGCTGCCCCGGGCAGCATCGGCAAGATAGCCCTGCCAAAGAGCGGGATCGGCATTCCAGGCCGGGCCGCCATCCGTCAACGCGATCTGGTCCAGATCGCCTGCCTCGAGGGCCCTGATGGTGAAGCCCTCCGTCATCGCTGCCAGTCTTTCATCGCCATTGTTCCGCAGAGATGGTCCCGGCGCTTGTCGGAAGCAACTCCATGGCATGGTCCAGACAGCAATGACAAACCGGCCAGACAAAGCCCGGCCGGTCCCGTTGCACCAATTGTCGGAGAACAGGCGCCCTATAGCCCGGACAACTTCTCCATCCCTGACAGGATACGATAGGCCGCCTTGATCCGCGCCGGGATTGGATAGCTCTTGTTCGCCAGGATGACGATGCCGATCTTCCTGGCCGGAACGAAAGCCGCATAGCTGGCAAAGCCGTTGGTCGAACCGGTCTTGTTGAGCCAGGCATCCGCACCCGCCGGAATCGGCGGTTCGAGTTTCTCGGCCTTCTGCGGCTTGAACGCCATGTCCGCCGAGTTGCCGGCCAGCAGCGTGTCGAGGCTGGTCGGGTAGGGATAGCTCTCCCAGCCCAGCCCCTGGGTCATTTCGCCTATCTTGTAGTAGCCGATATGGGTGGCTGCGATGGCGCGACGCAGCTTCTCGTCCGACACCGTGCCAGTGATGTTCGCTTCGACGAAACGGATCAGATCGGGAGCGGTGGTCTTGATGCCATAGGCTTCGGAATCCAGAACGCCAGGCGAGACGCGGATCGGCTTGCCCGCCTTCGTGTAGCCTTGGGCATAGTCGCCCATGCGCTCGTTGGGTACGTGAATGAAGGTACTGGACAGGCCGAGGCCCGGCAGGAGCGTTCCTTCCATCAGCGCATCGAAGGACTTGCCCATGCTTTCCGCCGCCAGATAACCGAACAGGCCGATGCTCGGGTTGGAATAGCGGCGATGCGTGCCTGCGGCGAACTCCGGTTTCCAGGCCCGGAAATAGGCGATCATGCCATCCTGGTTGTTCACGTCGTCGGGAACCTGCAGCGGCAGGCCGCCTGCGGTGTAGGTGCCGAGATCGAGGACGTCGATCTTGTCGAGGGCGCTGCCGGAAAGCGCCGGCAGGTAGGCGCTCGCCTTTTCGGACAGGGAGAACGTGCCGCTTTCGACGGCGTAGGCCGCCAGCGTTGCGGCAAAGGTCTTCGACACCGAACCGACTTCGAAGATGGTCTTCTCGGTGACCTTCTGGCCGCTTTCCCGGGAAGCAACGCCGTAACCGAAGAAGAACTGCTTGCCGTTGACGGTGATGGCCACGGCCATGCCAGGCAGGTCGTTTTCCGTCATCAGGGGCCGCACGGTCTTGTTCACCAGTTGCTCGAGCTCCTTGCCGGCGGCGGCATGGGCATTGGCGCCGGCCTGCAGGAGCGCGGCCGCAACGGTTCCGATTGTCAGAATTCTGGTCATGGTCTTTGAACCTTTCGGTAAGCCAGTCATGTCAAACCTGCGATGCGATGCGGCCGATCTCGGCGATGACGGCGTCGCGTTCCTTCGATGAGATCTTCGGGATCTCGCAATAGACCGTCACGATCAACGGAGCACGGTCCGGCGGCCAGATCACGGCGATATCATTGTTGTTGCCGTATTCATCGCCATTGGTGCCGGTCTTGTCTCCGACAAGCCAATCGCCGGGCAGACCGGCGCGCAACCGCGTGTTGCCGGTCTTGTTGGTGATCAGCCACGCCGCCAGTTGAGAACGCGATGCGGCCGACAGGACATCGGTGAACAGCAGCTTGCGCAGGGTTTCGGCCATCGCAGCCGCGGTGGTGGTGTCGCGCTGGTCATCGGGGCCGTCGTGGATGTTGAGCTCGGGTTCGATCCTGTCGAGCCGTGTGATGTCGTCACCAAGACGGCGACAGAAAGCCGTCAGCGCGGCCGGCCCACCGAAGCGGGCGAGCAGCAGATTGGCGGCCGTGTTGTCGCTGCGCGTGACGATCGCATCGCACAGCTCGGCAATCGTCAGGCCTGGCCCGTCGACATGTGCCTCGGTCACCGGCGAGTTCATCGTGATCAGGTCTTTCCTGGTGAACTTGATGCGCTCCTCCAGCCTGTCCTCGCCCTTGTCGACACGTGCGAGAACCAGGGCAGCCAGCAGCGCCTTGAACGTGCTGCACATGAGGATGCGCTCATCAGCCCGGTGCTGGATGCGCCTGCCACTGCCAAGATCAAGGATCGTCGCGCAGAACCGGCCCGGATGTTTGCGCTCCAGTTCGGCGAGCTTGTTTTCGGCTTCGCCACCGCGCTCGGCGCGTGCGATCGAGCTGAAATGCGCCAGGGTGGGGATGGCAAGAAGGCTGCCGGCAAGGGCCTGCCGGCGCGAAAAGGACATCGTCATTCGCGTGTTCCATATCAGCGTTGATTGAGGGAGAGGAACGAACGCCACAATCCCAAGGATCGAGGCCAACTCCCATTCGCGACTCTCACCGGCGACTATGGCGATGCCTCTTGCCCCAGGCAAACGATCAATTCTAAGCTCTGACATGAGAAGAGCTTGGTCATAGCCAATGGAAGTTTCGCAACTGCCGCTCAATGCCCTGCGCGCCTTCGAGGCTTCGGCGCGCCATTGCAGCTTCACCCGGGCCGGTCTCGAGCTGCGCGTCACGCAGACGGCGATCAGCCACCAGATCAAGGCGCTGGAGGAAGCGCTGGGGGTGACGCTGTTCAAGCGGCTGCCGCGCGGGTTGACGATGACTGACGAAGGCCACGCACTGCTGCCCGTGCTCACCGATGCCTTCAGGCGCATGAGCGCCACCCTGAGCCAGTTCGAGGAAGGCAACTACCGCGAAATCCTGACCGTTGGCGTGGTCGGCACCTTCGCGATCGGCTGGCTGTTGCCGCGGCTCAACGCGTTCAAGGCACAACACCCGCATCTCGACCTGCGCCTGAAGACGAACAACAACCGCTCCGACATCCTGCTCGACGGGCTCGATTTCTTCATCCGCTTCGGCGACGGCGCCTGGCACGGCACGGAAGCCTTTCACCTCATGGACGCCCCGCTCTCGCCGGTCTGCGCACCAGGGCTGCAGTCCAATCTCGTCACTCCGGCTGACCTGTCGAATGCCGAACTGCTGCGATCCTATCGGATGGATGAATGGAAGCTGTGGTTCAAGGCTGCCGGGCTTGGTGCACCAAGCCTGCGCGGGTGGATGTTCGATTCCTCGCTGACGCTGGTCGAGGCGGCAGCACGTGGGGTTGGAGTCGCACTCGTTCCGGTGGCGATGTTCAGCCACGACATCGCGACCGGACGGATTGTGCAACCCTTCGATATCGCCGTGCACACCGGTAGCTATTGGCTGACGCGGCTGAAATCACGCGAAGAGACTCCGGCCATGAACGCGTTCCGGCAATGGCTGCTCGATACGACGGACACCGACCGGGCCTGAAGTCGTTCGCCCGGCCTTCGGCTTTGCCTAGGGCACGGCCCGCATCGGCTCACCCTGACGATAATTCATTGCAATCTTGTTGCCGGCGGTCTGACCACCGTCGATCGGCAACACTGCACCGGTGATGAAGCTGGCCTCGTCCGAACACAGCCACAGCACCGCATTGGCGACCTCCTCGACCCGCCCGATGCGGCGCATCGGCGTCGCAAGCCCGGCCTGCCGCTGCGCTTCCGGCCCTGCTGCCTCGAGATGGTGTGTCAGGATCGGGCCAGGCGCGACGACATTGATGCGGATGCCACGATCGGCATAGTCGAGCGCTGCCGCCTTGGTGAGGCCGATGATGCCGGCCTTGCCGGCGACATAGCCTGCCAGGCCGGAGGTACCGTTGACGCCTGCAACGGAAGCCATGTTGACGATGGCTCCGCCACCGCCCTTAAGCATTGCGGCGATCTCGTGCCGCATGCCGATGAAGGTACCGCCAATATTGGTCCGGAGACCGCGGCCGAACCCCTCGAGGTCGAGCTCGGCGAGCGGTGCCGGCCGCGGGCCGTCGGTGGCGTTGTTGAAGGCCACATCGAGCCTGCCGAATTCGGCGACCGTCTGCTCGACTGCCCGCGCCATCTGCCCGTCGTCGCCGACGTCTGCCCGGATAGCGATGGCCTCGCCCCCCTTTGCCCGGATCTGTCGCGCCAGTGCCTCGACCAGATCGGCCGAGCGCGCAATCACCGCAACCGCGGCGCCGGAGGCGGCGAAAGCCTCCGCGGTCGCCGCTCCGATGCCTTTGCTGGCACCGGCCACCAGCGCAACCTTGTCCGCAAACGGCGCGGCCCTTTTCAACTCACTCATGTCTGCCTCAAGTTTGACCGTTCGATTTATTTAAAGTAGTACCAATATGGTGAGAGTCAAATTTTTAGAAGCGATGCAATGACAAGTCCTGACAGCGCGGCTGCAGTCTGGCGGCTGATGTTCGATTTCTTCATGCGCTCGGCGCCGGAACGCACCGAAAGCCTGCGCCGGCGCGGCCTGACGCCCAACGATGCAAGGGCGCTCTCCAGCCTGGATGGTTCACAAGGCAGGCCGATCGGCGAGCTGGCGCGGCAGTGGAAAAGCGACCCGTCCAACACGACTTGGGTCGTCGACAGGCTGGAGAAGGCCGGGCTTGTCGAACGCAGGGCCGCACCCGACGATCGCCGGGTGAAGCTGGTGGCGCTCACGGCCAAGGGCCGCAGCACGCGTGATGAACTGCTGGCCGAATTCCGCAGGCCGCCCAGGGAAATCATCGCGCTCGACACCGATGATCTCGCAGTGCTGGAGCGGATTTTCACGAAGATCGGCGCCGCAACAACCGCGGCCGGCGATGACCGTTAAACGCGGACCCGAAGAGGCTCAATCATCGTTGGCGGCATTGAGTTCGTCAGGCCGAAGCCCCTCATCGTCCTGACGCGGCCAGGGCAGGAATTCCTTCTCGAAGGTGTCACTGCCGAAATAGTCGAGCGCGCGATGCGCCTCGGCACCGTTGAAGGCGGCCTTGTCGATCAGATGCGCGATCACGTCACGCGCCTGGGCAAGCTTTTCCTTCAGCTCAGCGACAGTGTTCTCGGCCATGCCATACTGCTCCCGTTTATAGACAAGGTAGCCGCTTTCACCATTTCGGCAAATCGTCGCTTTTCCTCGACTTTGCCGGCTTTTCGTGGCACTTGCCGGCCCATGGCACGCGAGAACCCACGCGATATCAAGATATGCGGTCTCAAGACCGACGAGGCCCTGGCGGCCGCGCTCGACAACGGCGCCAGCCATGTCGGCTTCATCTTCTTTGCCAAGAGCCCGCGCAACATAACGCCTGCCGACGCCGGACGCCTGCGTCAGGCAGCTCGAGGCAGGGCCAAAGCCGTCGCCGTCACCGTCGATGCCGACAACGCCTTCCTGGACGAGATCGTGGCGGCCATGGCACCGGACATGCTGCAACTGCACGGCTCCGAAAGCCCCGAACGTGTGGCCGAGGTGAAGGCCCGTTATGGCCTGCCGGTCATGAAGGCGCTTTCGCTGCGCGAGGCCGGCGATCTCGCGGCGCTTGCGCCCTATCGCGGTGTCGCCGACCGTTTCCTGTTCGACGCCAAGCCGCCCAAGGGTTCGGAACTGCCCGGCGGCAACGGTGTTTCCTTCGACTGGCGCATCCTGACCAGCCTTGGCGCCGATCTCGACTACATGCTGTCGGGAGGGCTCAACGCCGGCAACGTCGGCGAGGCACTGTCGATTGCCAATCCGCCCGGCCTCGACATCTCATCCGGCGTCGAGAGCGCGCCGGGGGTCAAGGACGTCCGGCTGATCGCCGCCTTCTTCGAGACCGTGCGATCCGCCAAGGCGAAAAATGCCGCCTGATATCCGGCCGGCGGCGCTGCGCATGACCCCGAAAATCGGAATCGATTTTCGGAAAGGATCATGCGCAAATTCAAAGTGCTAGAGCGACCTTTGCGCGTCCAAAAGGACGCGCGGCGTTCTAGGAGTTTCAGTGCTGCCCGACACTGTAGGTCAGTCGCACATTGCCCGATTTCAGCCGATCGGCCGCCTCCAGCGTCAGCGCATGTCGGTGCCGCACGTCCTTGAACAGAGCTTTTCCGGCACCCAGGATGATGGGGACCACCACCAGCCGCAATTCGTCGACCAGGCCGGCTTCGATCATGCTCGACACCAGGGTGGCCCCGCCGATCAGGTGCATGTTCTTCCCGGGACGATCTTTCAATTTCGCGATCTCGGCCAGATCACCGACGATTTGCGCGACATCCCATTTGGTGGCCGTGAGGGTTCGCGAAACCACGAAATGCGGTGTTTGAGCCGCGAACCTCGCATAGTCCCGTTCGCCTCGGGTGGCCGGTCGTCCCATGAACTCCAGAACGCCCTCAGGATTGGCGATGATCGAGGTCCAGTACTGTTCGTAGCCGGGATACATGCCGCCACCGAGAATGCAGGCGTCGATCTCCGGCGTCACTTCGAATTCATCCTCCCAGCCCGTGATCCAGTCCAGCTCGCCTTGCGGTCCCTCGATGAAGCCGTCGAGGGAAACCTGTAATGCAGCGATGATCTTGCGCATGTTCTGTGCCCTTCCGTTTTGCGTTGACGCCGGTAGGACGATTGGCGTCGTGAAGTTCCGACAAAACGGTGCGCATTTTTGGCCAGGCAATTCCAGGAAGGTTTTCCGTCCGGAATTGCGTAAAAACAAAAGCTGGGGCGTTCCAGGATCGCGTCGAAACCGGTCGACACCGGCCCAAAAGGCGGTCGGTGGTTTACATTTCGCGCCGGAAAGGATTAAGCGATAATCGAGAAACCGGCCTGTTGCCGGTCATTGTTGCTGGAACCCCGCATGAACAAGCCGGCCCTGCCCAATTCCTTCCGCACCGGCCCTGACGAGCAGGGCATGTTCGGCATTTTCGGTGGCCGCTTCGTCGCCGAGACGCTGATGCCGCTGATCCTCGACCTGGAGCGGGAATGGAACAAGGCCAAGCATGATCCCGAGTTCAAGGCCGAGCTCTCGGCACTGTCGACCTTCTATGCCGGACGGCCGTCCAAGCTCTATTTCGCCGAAGGCCTGACCCGCCATCTCGGAGGTGCGAAAATCTATTTCAAGCGCGAGGACCTCAACCACACCGGCTCGCACAAGATCAACAACTGCCTCGGCCAGATCCTGCTGGCCAAGCGCATGGGCAAGAAGCGCATCATCGCCGAGACCGGCGCCGGCCAGCATGGCGTCGCTTCGGCAACCGTCGCCGCCCGCTTCGGCTATCCTTGCGTGGTCTATATGGGCGCCACCGACGTCGCCCGCCAAAGCCCCAACGTCTTCCGCATGAAGCTGCTGGGTGCCGAGGTGCGGCCGGTGACGGCCGGCCACGGCACGCTGAAGGACGCCATGAACGAGGCGCTACGGGATTGGGTCACCAATGTCGAGGACACCTACTACCTGATCGGCACCGCCGCAGGTCCGCACCCCTATCCGGAACTGGTGCGCGACTTCCAGTCGGTCATCGGCACGGAAGCACGCCAGCAGATGCTGGAGCAGGAAGGCCGGCTGCCCGACACCATCATCGCCGCCGTCGGCGGCGGCTCCAATGCGATCGGGCTGTTCCATCCCTTCCTCGACGACAGGCAAGTCGAGATCATCGGCATCGAGGCCGGCGGACGCGGGCTGGACGGTGTCGAGCACTGCGCCTCGATGAATGCCGGCAGGCCCGGCGTGCTGCATGGCAACCGCACCTACCTGCTGCAGAACGAGGACGGACAGATCCTGGACGGCCATTCGGTCTCGGCCGGCCTCGACTATCCGGGCGTCGGTCCCGAGCACAGCTGGCTGCGTGACACCGGCCGTGTCGACTACCAGCCGATCCTCGACGACGAGGCACTGGAAGCCTTCCAGCTGTGCACGCGCACGGAAGGCATCATCCCGGCGCTGGAATCGGCACATGCCATCGCCCATGCCGTCAAGATCGCCCCCACCATGGCCAGGGACAAGATCATCATCGTCAACCTGTCCGGCCGCGGCGACAAGGACGTCCACACCGTCGCAAAGATGATGGGCATGGAGATATGAGCACTTTCGAGATTTATCACTCCAGGCACAATCCCCACCACTATGTGGCGGTGGAGGCCGGCGACCAGCGCGAGAACGCCAAGGGCGTGCGCGAGAGTCAGAACCTCAAATTCCTGACCAATGTCGCCGATGACGGCGAGCCGCGCATCGCCTTCGATCCGAACCAGGCGCGCAGCCGTATCGCGCGCGACGGCTTCTACGCCTTCGCCGTGACCATCGAAATCCGCGAACATCCTGAATGAGACGGATGCTTCCCGATACCGCGCTTGGTTTCGCAGCCGCCAGCGCAACAACCCCAGTTCATTCGACTATGAAGGGCATGGCATGACCACCCGCATCGACCGCCGCATGGCGAAGCTGAAAGCAGAGGGCCGCCCGGCGCTCGTCACCTATTTCATGGGCGGCGATCCCGACTATGAGACCTCGCTGTCGATCATGAAGGCGTTGCCGAAAGCCGGCAGCGACATCATCGAGCTCGGCATGCCGTTCTCCGACCCGATGGCCGACGGCCCTGCGATCCAGGCTGCCGGCCTGCGCGCGCTGAAGGGCGGCCAGACGCTGAAGAAGACGCTGGCCATGGCGGCCGAGTTCCGCATCGGCGACGACGAGACGCCGATCGTGCTGATGGGCTACTACAACCCGATCTACGTTCATGGCGTCGAGCGTTTCCTGACCGAAGCCAAGGCCTCCGGCATCGACGGGCTGATCATCGTCGACCTGCCGCCGGAGATGGATGCGGAACTGTGCATCCCCGCTGTGAAGGCCGGCATCAACTTCATCCGCCTGGCCACGCCGACCACCGACGACAGGCGCCTGCCCAAGGTGCTCGAGAACACCTCGGGCTTCGTCTATTACGTGTCGATGACGGGCATCACCGGCTCGGCGCTGGCCGACACCACCAAGGTGGCGACCGCCGTCCAGCGCATCAAGCAGCACACCGACCTGCCGGTCTGCGTCGGCTTCGGCGTCAAGACCGCCGAGCAGGCGCGCACCATCGGCGCTTCGGCCGACGGCGTCGTGGTGGGCACGGCGATCGTCAATGCGGTGGCCAATGTGCTCGGCCCGAAAGGCGAGAAGACCGCCGATCCAGCCGAGGCGGTCGCCACGCTGGTCAGCGGGCTGGCGCAGGGCGTGCGTTCGGCCCGCCTTGCTGCCGCCGAATAGTTTTCCTACTTCTTTCCAGACAAGCCCTCCGAAACAGGGGCAGGAGCCGAAGCGATGAACTGGATCACCAACTTCGTTCGCCCGAAGATCAATTCGATGCTCGGGCGCCGGGAAGTGCCGGAGAACCTCTGGGTGAAAGACCCGGAGACCGGCGAGATGATCTTCCACAAGGATCTGGAAGGGAACCAGTTCGTCATTCCTTCTTCCGGTCACCACATGAAGATCTCGGCCAAGGAACGGCTGAGGTTCTTTTTCGATGACGGCAAGTACGAGGTCATCGAGAACCCCAAGGTCCCCGTCGATCCGCTGAAATTCCGCGACGAGAAGCGCTACACCGACCGCCTCAAGGAGGCGAAGGCCAAGACCGGGCTGGAAGACGCCATCCTCAACGCCACCGGCACGATCGAGGGCCTTCCCGTGGTGGTCACGGTGCAGGATTTCGCCTTCATGGGCGGATCGCTCGGCATGGCCGCCGGCGAGGCCATCATCCGCGCCTTCGAGGTCGCGCTGCAGCGCAAGCGCCCGCTGATCCTGTTCGCAGCATCGGGTGGTGCACGCATGCAGGAGGGTATCCTCTCGCTGATGCAATTGCCGCGCACGACGGTTGCCGTCGACCGCCTGAAGGAAGCCGGCCTGCCCTATTTCGTCGTGCTCACCAACCCGACGACCGGCGGCGTTACCGCCTCCTACGCGATGCTGGGCGACGTGCATATCGCCGAACCCGGCGCACTGATCGGCTTCGCCGGCCCGCGCGTCATCGAGCAGACGATCCGCGAGAAGCTCCCCGAAGGCTTCCAGCGTTCCGAGTATCTGATGCAGCACGGCATGGTCGACATGGTCGTCTCGCGCCTCGACATGAAGAAGACCGTGGCGGACCTGCTCAAGCTGCTGCTCAAGCTGCCGCCGGAAAAGAAGGCGATCGAGCCGGAAATCCTGCCACCGGTGGTGGCCAAGCCGGAAGCACGCCCGCAAGCCTAATCCTATCCAAGTGCAGCGCGGAGTCTCCGCATGACCACACTCTCCGCCGAGCGTCAGATCGAACACCTGATGACGCTGCATCCGAAAGGTTTCGACCTTTCGCTGGACCGTGTCAGCCGCCTGCTGGAGCGGCTGGGCAATCCGCAGGACAAGCTGCCGCCGGTGATCCACATCGCCGGCACCAATGGCAAGGGCTCCTGCGCAGCCTTCTCACGCGCGCTGCTGGAAGCGGCCGGCTACCGCGTGCATGTGCACACATCGCCCCACCTGGTGAACTGGCATGAACGCTACCGGCTTGGCGCCGAAGGCGGCGGTAAGCTGGTGGAGGACAAGGTCTTTGCCGATGCCATTGCCCGCGTGGCGGAAGCCAATGCGGGTGAGACGATCACCGTCTTCGAGATCCTGACCGCCGTCGGTTTCCTGCTGTTTGCCGAGCATCCGGCGGATGCGGCCATCATGGAAGTCGGCCTCGGCGGGCGGTTCGACGCCACCAATGTCATCAAGCGGCCGGCGGTCTCGGTGATCATGCCGGTTTCGCTCGACCATGAGGCTTATCTCGGCGACCGCGTCGAGCTGATCGCGGCGGAAAAGGCCGGCATCATCAAGCGCGGCTGCCCGGTCGTGGTTGGCGCACAGGAATTCGAGGCGGCACAGCTGGTTTTGATCGAAACCGCCGAGCGACTGCGCACACCGCTGTCTGTCTATGGCCAGGATTTCCTCGCCTTCGGCGAAAACGGACGCATGGTCTATCAGGACGGCGACGGGCTGATGGACCTGTCGCCGCCGCGCCTGCCCGGCCGCCACCAGTTCGCCAACGCCGCAGCCGCCATCGCAGCCATCAAGGCAGCCGGTTTCGATATCGGCGAACGCGACGCCGATCAGGCGATGACCAGCGTGTCCTGGCCGGGCCGCATGCAGCGGCTGACGCAGGGGCGGTTGGTCGACCTGGCGCCGCGCGGCGCCGAGATCTGGCTGGACGGCGGTCACAACCCGGGCGCAGGCACGGTGATTGCCGAGGCGCTCGCCGAGCAGGAAGAAAAGACTCCGCGGCCGCTGTTCCTGATTTCAGGCATGATCAACACCAAGGACCAGACCGGTTACTTCCGCGCCTTCAAGGGTCTGGCGAGACATGTCTATACGGTGCCGGTGTCGACGAGCGATTCCGGTGTCCCCAACGACGAACTGGCGGCGCGTGCCGCCGAGGCGGAACTGTCGGCGGAACCGGTCAGTTCGGTCGCCAACGCCCTGATGCTTTTGCGCGATACCTGGGACGAAAAGGAAGTTCCGCCGCGCATCCTGATCGGCGGCTCGCTCTATCTCGCCGGTGCCGTGCTGGCCGAAAACGGCACCCCCCCGACCTGAAGCCGCCAGAGCGTTTCCGTTTTTCACGGAAGCGCTCCAGCTGCTTGTTCTACGCAATTCCGGACGGAAAACCGCTACGCACTTTTCCTGGAATTGCTCTAACCCACGAGATGCAGGGCGGCCGGCAGCGCCAGCGACAGGCCTGACAGGAAGAGCAGGACGAAGACGATCCTCCGCATCGCCTGCTGTGATAACGATGGCGGCCAGCGGCGCGCCGCATAGGTCATCAGCATCACCGTCGGTATGGCCAGGATCAGCGCGACAGGCGACATGGACGGCATGTTGCCGCTTGCCACGACCACGACGAGGCGGACTGCTTGTGCAACGCCAAAAGCGGTGACCAGCGTTTCGCGGATGCGCACATGCGACAAAGGCTGACGGAAGAGATGATAGACGAGCGGAGGGCCACCGGTCGCAAACAGCCCACTCATCAGGCCCGAAATCACACCGAATCCGACAAAGCTTGCATCGGATGACCGTTTTTCCAGCCCGGCCGGCCTGACGGCGAGTTGCAGGCTGGACAACATGATGACCAGGCCGAGGCCGATCTTGAGAAGGTCTGCGCGTGTGTCCGCGAGCCATTCCAGCAGCGCGTAACCCACGAACAGCGAAGGCAGGCTCGCAACCAGGATCAGCCGCAGCTCCCGAGGCGCAACCTCGCGCCAGCCACCCTGGACCAGCATCTGGGTGGCGTTGACCAGGGTCAGCATGCCGACCATTGCAGCGGCATCCGGCAGCGGCAGCAGGCCGACGAGCGCGACGGCGCCCATCATGACCAGGCCGAAGGCAAAGCCTGTCAGCGTCTGGACGTAGGCGGCGACCGCCGCAAAACCGACAAAGACAAGGAGAGGCCCTAAGTCCATGACGTCCCGTCAGGCGCACGCAAACTGGCTGCCGAAGTCACGATCCGTCTATTTCAGCTCGATTTCGATGAAGGCGTATTCGCCGTCATTGGCGTTGACGACATCGTGCTCGACACCTTCGCCCCGGAAGTAAGGCACGCCCTTCTTCATCTCGGCAAGACTCTCGCCGTCCTTGGTCAACAGCTTCACCTTGCCGTCCATCAGCGGCACGACGACATAGTCGTGGCCATGGCGATGCCAACCTGTGTTGGCGCCCGGTGCAAAGCGATACTCGGTGACGATGACGCGTTCGTTGTCGATGAAGACGGTGGCTTTGGCGGTTCCGGTCATGTGCTTCTCCTCCCCGGAGCGATTCCAGGAAAAGTGAAAAGCCATCTGCCGTCGTAATACGAGTGCCAGTACCAAGGTTCGGTGGGGGCAAACAAAAAGCCCGGCACGAGGCCGGGCTTTTGGATCAAGATCGTGGCGAGATCAGGCGACGGCGCCGTTGATCCAGTGCGACAGCGCGGTCTTGGGGGCGGCGCCAACCTTGATGTCGGCCACTTCACCACCCTTGAAGATCATCAGGGTCGGGATCGAGCGCACGCCGAACTGCGCGGCGAGTTCCGGGTTTTCATCGATGTTCAGCTTGGCAACCTTGACCTTGGCGCCGAGTTCGCTCGCAATGTCTTCCAGTGCCGGAGCGATCATCTTGCAGGGACCGCACCATTCGGCCCAGAAATCGACGACGACCGGCACATTGGCCTCAAGCACGTCGGCGCGGAAGTTGTTGTTGTCGACCTTGACGGTGGCCATAGCCAAGTCCTTTCGGATGTTTCGTTGTGCTAGATGTGGTGCTGCAGGCAGCTCCATTCAAGCACAGTTTGTGTCACGCCTCGGTGAGTCGGGCAAGGGCGTCGTCCATCGCCGTTGCCGGCAATTCGATCAGCCGCAGCGCTTCGGTGAACAGCAGTCCAGCGGCAACCTGCCGGCCGGGATAGAGCGGTTTCAGCAGGGCGCGATAGAGCGCGAGCTGCAGGATATAGGCTGGCGGCACGTCGGCCAATGTCGCCGGTGCCGGACGATTGGTCTTGTAGTCGACGATGAAGACCCTGTCGGTACCGACCGCCAACCGGTCGATCTTGCCCGAGATGATGCGCGACTTGCCTTTCACTGTCAGGCTGCCCATCACCGAGACCTCTGCACGCGAGCCGGGTGCAAACAGCGGCGCGAAAAGCGGATCGGCAAGGATGCCGGCAACCGATGCCAGCGCCTGTTCGCGGTCGGCCTCCGTCCAGTCACTGCCGGCCCGCGCCAGATAGCGACGCGCTGCTGCCATATGCCGTTCTTCCGCGAGGTCGGGCAGCATCTGCAGCAATTTGTGCATGGCCAGGCCACGCCGCACCGCCATTCCGGGCTCGCCGTCGGCATCCAGCACCGGCGAGCGGCGGTCCGGGATCGGTTCGGTCGTCTCATCGATCAGCGCCGAGGCGCCGGACGGCGACAGCGGCCGCGGCAGGTCTTCGACCACCGGCAACGGCTCGAACAGGGACGCCGGCACCAAGGCAAAGATCTCGGCTTCCAGTTGCTCGCCCGCTTCCGCCGCTGCGAGCGGCGGAAACTTCGTCCACCGGAAGCGAAACACGTCGCCTTCGTCGACCGGATGCGGCCGGCTTTCAGTCTCTTCGGCGCCGGCGAGAGCCCGCATCACCAGGGAATGCCATGTGCCTGGGCTGGGTGTGCGCTTGCCGTGATAACCGCAGACGATCAGCCTGTCTTCGGCACGGGTCATGCCGACATAAAGCAGCCGGCGGTACTCGTCGTCGGCAAGCTCTCGGGCACGCGCCGCGACGGATTGGGAAAAACCGTTGGCGACTTCAGCGGCCGAGCGCCACAGGAAACCCTTGCCGGGCCAATGCCTGCCGGAACCGTCGAACGGCATCAGGCGCGGCAAATGCTGGTCGCTGAAGGGCGCAGCACCGCCATCGACCAGGAAAACCACCGGCGCCTCCAGGCCCTTGGCGGCATGGACCGTCATGACCCGAACCTCGTCGCGGGTCTGGTCCATCTCGCGCTTGATCTCGGGGCCGGCATTTTCCAGCGTCGACAGGAAGGCCTCCAGCCCCGGCAGGCCTGCGCGCTCCTCGGCCAGGCAGAAATTGAGGAACTCGTCGAGGATGTCGCCGGCTTCCGGCCCCAGCCGGGCGATCATCCTGCGCCTGACACCATCGCGCGCGAGCAGCCCGGCATAGAACTCGAACACCGGCTTGAAGGCGACCTCGTTGGCCCAGGCATCGAGCTGCGCCACGACGTTAGCCAGCGTTTCGTCGCTGTCCGCGGCAGCGCGCAGTGTCCTGTAGAGCGAGGTGCCGCCACTGCGATGCGCGGCAAGCTCGAAAAGGGTCTCCTCGGCCAGGTCGAAGATCGGACTGCGCAGCAGGGCGGCCAGCGAAAGGTCGTCCTGCGACTGGATCAGGAAGCGGCCAAGCGCCACCAGATCCTTCACCGCAATATGGCCGGGCAAACTCAGCCTGTCGGCACCGGCAACCGGGATGCCTTTTTCCTTCAGGCTCCGCGACAGGGCGTGCACGAAACGGTCGCGCTTGCGCACCAGCACGACGACGTCGCCGGCCTTCAGCTTGCGGCCCTTGCCCTCGATAACCTCGCCGCTCTCGATCCAGCGCTTGACGGTCCTGGCTATCTGTTCGGCCAGCCGCACGGCCGGCGCGCTGACATGGTTGACCGGCAGCGTCCAGTCGTCCGGCTCCTCGACCACATCCGCCCCGAGCGTCGGCCAGACCTCGACGTAACCCGGCGCATCGTTGCGGATCGCCTTGTGGTCGAGAGGATCGGGATCGTTGCTGATGCCACGGCGTGTCTCGGGCGTGGCGAAGACGCGGTCGACGGCCGCCAGCACATCACCGGTCGAGCGAAACGACCAGGTCAGTTTCAGATCGGCAAAGCTCGCTTCGGCTTCCCGCACGCGGCGCGCAAACAGTTGCCGGCTCTCATGGAAGGAATCCGGCGCCGCGCCCTGGAAGGAATAGATCGACTGTTTCTCGTCGCCGACGGCAAAGACCGTGCGCCGCACCAGCCGCGCGCCTTCGCCGGCAAAGAACTCCTCGGCCAGACGCCGGACGACACCCCATTGATCTGGACTGGTGTCCTGCGCCTCGTCGAGCAGGATGTGGTCGATGCCCTGGTCGAGCTTGTATTGCACCCACGGGCCGGCGTCGGTGCGCGACAACAGGTTGACGGTGCGCGTGATGAGATCGTTGAAATCGAGGAAACCACGCCCACGCTTCAATTGCTCGTAGCGGCTGATCAGCCAGTCGGCGACGGTCAGCGCCGCGACGGTTCCCTCCAGCATGCGAAACAGCGCCAGCCGGTCGGCGGTGCGGACAATGGCAGCGGCGGCGGCCTCGTATCTTTCAGGAAGATCGGGCAGCCGGTCGAGCAGGGCTTTCTTGAATGCCTTCAGCGGGTCGTAAGGATCGCCATCCGAGCGCAGGAAGCCCTTTGCGAGCAGCGGCAATCGCCGCACCGGATCCGGTTCGCTGAAGCCGAGCGCCGCATAAGGCACGATGTTGTTGAGCACGGACCGGGCATCGGTCGCCTCGGCGGCGTGTACGAAGGCGGTGAAATAGCCGGGCTCGAATCCCGGCAACGGCCACAGCGAAGCAGCAATGCCTGCGGCCGTGTCACCAGGACCGAAGCCGAACTCGCCGAAAAGCGGGCGGAAGCCGTCGCTGCCGATGGCATCGATGAAACCACGCAGGCCGTCGCGCTTGCGCATGATTTCGGAGAGGAGATCGTCCAACCCTTTCTCGCCGCCGCGCTCGAGCACGGTGGCAAAGGCCTCGGCCAGCTCCACGCCGCCCGGCGCACCGCCCCCGGTGATCATGTCGCGCCGTGCCTGCGCCAACAGCGCCTGCTCCATCTGCGGGTCGAGCATTTCGAAATGCGCGGCGATGTTGGCTTCCAGCGGGAACTGGTGCAGCACCGATTCGCAGAAGGCGTGAATGGTCTGGATCTTCAGGCCGCCCGGCGTCTCAAGTGCTTCCGCGAACAATCGCCGCGCCCGGCGCATGGTTTCACCGTCGGGAATACGGCCGTCGAGGGCGGCTATCTTCTTCTCCAGTTCCGCATCGGGCAGGACGGTCCATTCCGACAGGGTCGAGAAGACGCGGTTCGACATGTTGGCAGCGGCGGCGCGCGTATAGGTCAGGCAGAGGATCTTCGACGGATCCGTGCCGCGCAGCAAAAGGCGGATGACGCGTTGCGCCAGCACATGCGTCTTGCCGGAGCCGGCATTGGCCGACACCCAGGCGGATGTACGGGGGTCCGAGGCACGTGCCTGGCTTTCGGCGGTGCCGGATGGAATGGGGTAGAGCTTCTTCAAGCCTCCCCTCCTTCATCCGGACCATCGCCGCCGGCAGACCATTCCAGGACCCGGGCGAGGTGATCATAGTCGCCGTCGGTCTCGCCTTCACGGAAAGGCAGGGCTCGCGACAGGTAACCGGTCTGCGGATCGGCATAGTGAAGCAGCAGCTTTTCGAGCCTTGCCCAGGCCTCTTCGCCGAGGTCGGACGCGGTGCGCTGCTTGCGGTTGTATTCCAGGATCGACTCCTGCTCGACCTCGCCGTTGGCCTTGAGCCGGACGAAAGCAAGTTCGGCCGGGTCGCGTGCGCCGACATCGCGGAAAGCGCCACGTTTCAGGAGAGCGGCCTCCAATGCCAGCTGCGGCGCCAGCAAGGTATGCGCCTGTGCCTTCGATGGTGAAGAACCCGTCTTGAAATCGAGGATATCGGCCATGCCGGCGGCAAGAATGTCGACCCGGTCGGCGTAACCGGACAAGGTGATGCCGGACTGCCCCACAACCGTCTTCTCGGCGCGTTCTTCCGACTGCCGGCGCACGACATTGTCCGCACGCGAGCGTTCCCACTCGATGATGCCGGAGGCCAGTTTCTCGAAGCGCGGCCACCAGACGGCTTCGACGTCGGCCGGAAGCGCGGCCTCGGCAAAACAGGCGCGACCGGCATCGAGGAGCATGCCAAGCGCTTCCGGCGCGCGCGGATCGGCCACCGCCTGCGAGAAGTGATGCAGGATGGCGTGAAAGAGCGTGCCGCGCTCGGCGGCACCGGGATCGCGGATCACCGGCTCCAGCGGCATCAGTTTCAGGATGCGGCGGGCATAGACGGCGTAGGGATCGCGCCGCAAGGTCTCGATCTCGGTCACCGAGAAATGTTGCGGTCGGTTTTCCAGAGGTGGTCTGGGCTGTGGCCTGGATGCGAAATCCACCTTCGGACCGGCGTCGAGACCTCTCGCCCAGGCAAGCAGTTCATTGCCGCGCCGGCGCAGCGGCTCCGCCTGTTCCTTGCCGACGAAGGTGAGCAGCCGCTGCAGCCAGCGCGACGCGACGGCAGGCGCATCTCCGGCGCGCGCCGAACGGGTGAGCACGACGGTTGGCGCTCCCATCGCCATCTGGAAATCGTGCGCGGCTAGGCCGATGCGCCGCTCCGGCGGCTCGAGGTCGATGCCGGTCTTCATCAGCCGCGACATGAAACGGTCGCCTTCCGGCTTGCGCGGCCAGACACCTTCGTTGAGACCGCCGACAACAAGCGTATCGACATGCTGCAGGCGGGCTTCCAGCGTGCCCCAGATGGCGATCGCCGCATCGGCGCCGCGCGCCGGCTTGACCATTTCCGGCGCGATCAGCGCCATCGCCACGTCCGGCCATTCCTGCGGCGAGAGCGTGAAGACGGCATCGGCGCCGACAAGGCCGCGCAACAATTCAGCCAGCTTCTCGCCGGCATCGCCGTCGTAAAGCTCCGAAAGCGAACCGTCCTCGGACCGGCCAAGCGCCTCCAGCGCAACGACGCTGGCACGCACCAGGGATGCGACATCGCTTTCCGGCTCGCTGCGGCAGGCTGCCAGCGTCGCGATGGCATCGGCCAGGCGTGAAAGCAGGGCCTGCGCTTCCTCGATGCGCTTTGCCGACAGCCGCGCCAGCCAGAATGGCCGGCGTTCGGCTTGCTGCGCCAGCGTCCAGCGGGTTTCGAACAGCTCGGCCAGCGAAACGATGTCGGGTCGGCCGGTACCGCCGCGCAGGGTCACCAGTTCGACCGTCTCGGCGGCGCGCCGCACGTCGGCGCGCGCCAGGCCGAGACCGAGCAGCGGATGCTTGAGCAGCGCCAGGATCGCCACCGGGTCGCCCGGCCGCAGCACTGTGTCGAGCAGCAGCCGCAGCAGGCTTGCCGGAGGCGTATCGGCCAGCGGCCGGCCACCTGAATCGTCGGCGACGATGCCAAGCCGCAGCAATTCGGCGGAGACGCGACGCGCCAGCGCGCGATCGCCGGTGACGAGTGCCGCACGATGACCCGGCTCAGCGACCGCACGGCGCAAGGCAAGCGCGATGCAGGCCGCCTCGTCGCGTTCGTTGGCGGCTTCCACCAGCGTGACCTCCTGCAGGGCAGCGGAGATCTGCGACGGCGCGAAACCTGCCCGCGTCTCCGTCCACAATTCTGTGGTCTCGGCCGGCCGCAGCGCCTCGGAGACCAGCGCAGCGCGCCGGACCAGCGCATCGCTGGTCCTGCCGATCTCCTCGACATCGCCGCGCAGCATGCCGATCCTGCCGATCAGCCTGGCAAGACCATATTGCGGGTGACCGAGCAGGGCCGGCCGGGGATCCGGTGCCGTCAGCGCGTCGAAGGACGGCTGATCGATCGCCGTATCGAGACCCGGCAACACCACGGCACCGTTCGGCAGCCCCGCGATCACCGCCAGAAGATCGGCGGTGGCGGGGATCGAACCGGTGGAGCCCGCGGCAATCACCGGTCCGGCCGGCGGATTGCGCCTGAGGCGCTCGGCCTCCAGCCGGATCAGTGCACTGCGATGCGCTGCCGGGTTCGAACGGTCGCGCTCGACCAGGATACCTGGCCAGGCTTCAGTGACGATCTTCAGGAAATCCAGCGTCACCTGCCACCAGCCGGCCAGGTTGCCTTCGACCAGCCCGGCAAGCCGTGCCCAGTCGGAACCTTCCGTCTCGATCTCATCCATCAACCGGGCGAGGTCGCGCGCCAGCCAAACGGCATCCGCCGCCGAAGCCGGAACGACCACCTCCTCGTCGAACAGGGCCGCGACATGGGCCGGGAGATGACGTTTCCAGGCACGCACCAGCGGCGCCAGCAGCAGAAGCCTCTCCAGGGCGGCGACAGGCGGCGCAAGGTCGATGGCGCCGGCGTCCCCGGCCTCCTGGTCGAAGGCCGCCTCGTCCTCGTCGAACTCACCGAGCGGCTTGATGACCGGGAGGATGGCCGAGGCTCCACCCAGACGTTCGGCGAAAACGCCGCGCAGGGCGCGCGCGGCGCGGCGCGTCGGCACATAGAGGGTGGCGCCGGCCAGGGCCAGGGGATCGCCGCCATGCCGGAACCCCGGGATCAGGCGACCCTCGATCAACGCATCTGCGAGCGTCGACAGGAACGGCGAGCCAGGAGCGATGGTATAGACGCGGGGCGAGCCGCTCATTGTTCGTCTGCGCGGGACAAGCCCGCACGGGGCTCGTCTGCGCGGGATATGTCCACGCGGGGCGCATCTGCGAAGGCTCTTCTGACCGCCGCTTCGGCCGGTGCGATGGCATCCGGCGTGCCGACGGTGATCCAGTGGCCCTGCATGACCAGGCCGGACAGCCTGCCGGCAGCGATGGCGCGGTCGAAATAGGCGTTGAGCGAATGCGGCTCAGCGGCAGCGGCTTTGAAGAGAGCCGGGTCGGCGATGGCCGCACCGGCATAGATCAACCCGGTCGGGTCGCCCTTGGCGCGGGACAGGCGCCCGTTCGGGGCGATCAGGAAATCGGTGCCGCCCGAATGGCCGGTGGTGGAAGGAAGTTCTGCCAGCATCAGCAGAATATCCATCCCAGAACCATCCCAGGCAAGGGCGAGCCGTTCGAGATTGGGTTTTCCGGCGTCGAGCCAGAAGGTGTCCGCGTTGACGATGTAGAAAGGCTTGCTGCCGAGTTCGGGCAGCGCCTTGACGATGCCGCCGGCCGAATCCAGCAGCCGCTCGCTCTCATCCGAAATGACGATCCGCGGCTGATGGCGCGCCGCGACGTGGCGGACGATCTGGTCGGGCAGATAGTGGACGTTGACCACCGCCTTTTCGACGCCGACCTCTTGCAGACTGTCCAGGCCCCAGTCGAGCAAGGTCTTGCCGGCGATCGGCACCAACGGCTTCGGGATGGTATCGGTGATCGGCCGCATGCGCTTGCCGAGCCCGGCGGCGAGCACCATCGCTGTGGCGGGACGTTCGGCAGCCATCAAACCTGCTCCTCGAGCACGCCGAGGCGATCGTACAGCGCCTGTACTTCCGCCAGAGCGGGATGGACCAGCAGCCGGCGGAGATAATCGCGGATACGCGGCAGATGCTTCAGATAGAACGGCTTGCCGTCGCGCCGGTCGAGGCGCACGAAAATCCCCAGTATCTTCGAATGCCGCTGTGCGCCCATGATGGCATAAGCCACGTCGAAAGCTGCTCTGTCAAAACCTCCAGCCGCGGTACGGGCAGCGACATAGGCGTTAACGACAGCATGTTCGAACGCAGGCTCGATGGTGACGCGCGGGTCGAGTGCGAGCGATGCGACGTCGTAGGCCGAAGGACCGATCAGCGCGTCCTGGAAATCGATGACGCCGAGCCTGTCGAAGCCGGTACGGTCTCCGCGCCAGATGAAGTTCGGGGACTGCACGTCGCGCAGCATCAAGGTCAGTTCGCAAGCGCGCAGACGGTCCAGCACCGTATTCCAGGCGGTGCGAAACGCATTCCGCTCATCCTCGCTTGCCGAGTGTCCGCGAATGGCGGGCAGATACCAGTCGATCAGCAGTTCTGCCTCGATCAGCATCGCATCGCGGTCGAAGGGGGGCACGACATGGAACGTATCCGACGCCACGGCGATGCGATCGGGCCAGCGCTGCCGATGCATGAAGGCGAGCAATTCGGAAACCAGCGCATAGCGCTCCAGGATGGGCGCACCGTCGGGAGTGAGCAGGCCCTCGGTTCCCAGATGGTCGATAAGCAGGAACCCGTTGTCGAGATCCTGCGCATGGATTTCAGGCGCGGCTATGCCTGCCTCGCGAAGAAGCCTGTCGACACCGACGAAGGCGGCAACCGTCTGCGCGGTGTGGGCGATCTCGGCGTAAGGCTTGCCATCGCGCACCGGTGGACCGAGCACCAGCCGCGGCGAATTCATCAGGACGCGCGGTGCATGGTCGGCAAGCGAGACGATTTCGTAGGAGCGCGCGGAAGCGTCGCCGACGAAATGCCGTCGCCGTGCCGCTCCCCAGCCGGAATTCTCCAGGAAATCGCGCATGGCCAATGATCGCGTTATGCGCTGGTAGCTGGCACCGTCGCCCAGGATGCGCACCGAGCGACCCTCATCCTGATGCGCAAGCTCGACGGCGACGGCGGTGTCCGGCAAGCGATCGTCTGCCCGCTCAGGCCATTCGATCAGAGCGGCGCCATCCTTCAGCACGTCCGGAAAACCGAGTTCCTCCAGTTCGTCCGCCGAAGCGAGCCGGTAGAGATCAAAGTGGTGCACCGGAACGCGCGTATCGTAGCTTTGCACCAGGGTGAAGGTGGGGCTTGGCACTTCGAGCAGGGTATCGTCGGCCAGCGCACGGATCAAAGCCCGTGCCAGCGTCGACTTGCCGGCTCCCAAATCGCCGTGGAGTGCCAGCACGTCGCCCGGCCGCAGGGCCATGGCGAGATCCTCGCCGAGACGCATCGTCGCCGCTTCGTCGCCGAGAAACCGCTCCAGCATCGGCAAGGCTATTCGGCCGCTGCGCGGATGCCGGCCGGAGCTGCCGGGAACAGGCAGATCACCGTCGTGCCGCGGTTTTCGCCAGTCTCGATGCGCACGCTGCCGCCATGCAGTTCCACGAAACTCTTGACGATGGAGAGTCCGAGGCCGGCGCCACGCCGACGACCGCCGTTCACACGCGGTTCAAAACGGCGGAACACCGAATCGAGAACATCCGGCGGCATGCCGGGCCCGTCGTCATGAACGGAGAACTCCACGCCTTCCGCGGTTTCGCGGCAGGTCAGCGCGATCGTGCTTTTCTCGGGCGCGTAATTGGCGGCATTGCTGAGCAGGTTGTAGAGGATCTGCCGCACGCGGGTCTCGTCGCCGTGGAAGCTCTTGGGTGCTGCGGCGATGTCCACGCCAAGCCGGATCGAGTGCTCGGCCAGCCGATCGGCCACCAGTTCCGCGGCAGCCGCCACGGTGCTCTCCACCTTAACCTCGGAAATTTCCAGCTGCATGATGCCGGCATCGACGGTGGCAAGGTCGAGAATGTCGTTGACGATGGTCAGCAGAACCGAGGACGACGAGCCGATATGGTCGAGATATTCCTCCTGCCGGGTGGTCAGGGGGCCTGTTGCCGGCAGGGACAGCAATTCGGTGAAGCCGATAATGTTGGTCAGCGGCGAACGCAGTTCATAGGAGACGTGCTGGACGAAGTCGTTCTTCAATTGATCCGACTTCAACAGAGCGTCGTTCTTGTCCTTCAGCGCCCGCTCGACATTCACGCTGTCGGTGACATCGACAAACGTCAGCATCACCTGGCCATTCGGCAGATGGATGACGGCATAGCGCAGCGCGCTGCCGTCCTCCAGCGTGACCTGGCCATGACGGTCGCGGCGCTCGTCGTCAAAACCGGTGACGGCCGCAACGAAGCCGGCCCAGGGCCCATCCGCGGCACGCGTGGCGCAGAGGTCGCGGATCAGGGAGACGTGGATGCCCGGCTGCGTCGCATCGTTCGGCAAGGCCCACATCGCGGCGAAAGCCGGATTGGATAGCCTCAGCCGGCCATCCGGTCCGAATACGGCGACGCCCTCGGCCAGATTGTCGAGCGTTTCGCCCTGCACGCGCACGGCCGTCTGATAGCGGCTCTCGAGATCGATCTTTTCGGTCAGGTTCTCGAAGACCCAGGTGACGCCGCCCTTCGGCTGCGGATTGCCGACCACGCGGATGGTCTTGCCGTCCGGCAGATGCCACCAGTGTTCGACCGGCTCGACCGAACGGTATGCCGCCAGCAGGCTTTCTTTCCAGCGACGCCACTCCGGCTGTTCGGCGATCTTGCCGCCACTGCGCAGCCGGTCCAGCAGCAGCGCATTGTCAGGCGTGCTGACGAGGAAGGCGGTGTCCAGTCCCCAGAGCTTCTGAAAGGCCTGGTTGTAGAAGCGCAGTTTCTCATCGGCGTCGAATATCGCGACTGCCGTGTTGAGCTGGTCGAGCGTATCGGCATGGCTGCGCACGGTGCGTTCATATTCCTCGCGCACGGTGTCGGCGGCACTGACATCATAGGCAAGGCCAGCCGACCCTTCGGTGCCGGCGACATCGGTGACCGAGAAGACGTGCCGGTCACCGGCAATGACGGTCGACAGCGTCTGTTCGAATACCGGCCGCTGCTGGTGCTGACTGATGATGGCGTCCCGCGCCTGCCCTCCGAGGAACTCGCGACCGTCCCTCAGGGCGGCTTCGCGATCGGTGGCCTCGACTGCGCTCCAATAGGCGCGGTTCACCCATTTCAGGCGACCGTCGGCGCCGCGCAGCCAGAACGGCATTTTCAGTGCGTCGAACAGACCGAGCATGGTGTCGTGTTCGGTTGCGACCTGCTGGTGTTCCAGCCTGAGCCGCGCCAGATTGCGCTGTGTCTCCGACAGGGAAATGAACCGCACGATGGCGTGCGCGGCACTCTTGCGGCCCTGCACATCGAGCGGCGCACCGGCCTGGGTTTCCACGACGAGATCGAAGGAAGTGCCCTTCTCCCGCAGCGCGGCGATCGCATTCTCCAGTGCCGCGGCCGAACGTGGCATCAGCCAGCGCCCGAAAGCAAGGAAGGCGGCGCGCTCATCCGGCGCGCCGGTCTCGACCGGCAGGCTGCCGACGATGTCCGACTTTCTGTTGTCTGCCGACCACACCACGACGCGCTGGTCGCGCAGGTTGAGCAGGGCTTCGGAGCGCTGTAGCGAGACATTGGCATCGGCAAGGCGGGCGCGCAGATCGGTATTCTCAACTGCGGTGCGCTGGCGCTCGCGGATCAGTGCAATGGCGGAGATCAGCGCCGCGCCGAGTACGCCGACAGTGACGGCCAGCTGGATGACCTCGATCGTGCCGATCGGCAGGCTGGTGGCCCTGACCGTTGTTTCCTGCGCCTGGGCGGCAAGGTTGCCTAAGGGAAACAACAACGCCGTGCCGCCGAGCAGGCGCGAGAGGCGTCGGCGCGGCGAAAGCCGAATGCTCGCTGCCGCGCGGCGATGCATGATCGCCGAATCCTCTTTGCCGCCGGTTACGGCCTGTCCCGCCTCGTGCGGGTCTTCCCCCGGCATATGCTGGTCCTCTCCGCCTGAATACAAGCCGCCCCCGACCCGCCATCGTCCCGAATCCGGAGCACTGCGTCGTCCGTCCGGGACACGCAAAGAACACCCCTTTACCGGAAACCCGCGCATCATGCCGTGAGCCGGACCGGATCGCGGCCGCGCGAGCAGGAAGCTTCGCGAATCACCTCACAATACCTGCTCGCCGAATCGACGTGAAGGCGGCGATTCCGCAAAAATAAGGCCGGGCGAAATGTCAATCGCCCGGCCTCAACATCTTGTAGCAAAGTCAGATAAGGTTAATAGCGGTAGTGTTCCGGCTTATAAGGACCCTGCGGCGTCACGCCGATATAGGAGGCCTGCTCGCCGGACAGTTCCGTAAGCTTGGCGCCGAGCTTGCCGAGATGCAGGCGAGCCACTTTCTCGTCGAGGTGTTTCGGCAGCGTGTAGACGTTGTTTTCGTACTTGCCGGGCTGTGTCCACAGCTCGATCTGCGCCAGCACCTGGTTGGTGAAGGAAGCCGACATCACGAAGCTCGGATGGCCGGTGGCGTTGCCGAGATTGAGCAGGCGCCCTTCCGACAGCAGGATCATGCGCTTGCCGTCCGGGAAGGAGATCATGTCGACCTGCGGCTTGACGTTGGTCCATTTGAGGTTGCGCAGCGAGGCAACCTGGATCTCATTGTCGAAGTGGCCGATATTGCCGACGATCACCATGTCCTTCATGGCGCGCATGTGGTCGAGCGTCACGACATCCTTGTTGCCGGTGGTGGTGATGACGATGTCCGCGGTCGGAGCGGCATCTTCCAGCGTGACCACCTCGAAGCCGTCCATGGCAGCCTGCAACGCACAGATCGGGTCGACTTCGGTGACCTTGACGCGAGCGCCGGCGCCAGACAGCGACGCGGCCGAGCCCTTGCCGACATCGCCATAACCGCAGACCACGGCGACCTTGCCGGCCATCATCACGTCGGTGCCGCGACGGATGCCGTCGACCAGGGATTCCTTGCAGCCGTACTTGTTGTCGAATTTCGACTTGGTGACGGAATCGTTGACGTTGATCGCCGGGAACGGCAGCAGGCCCTTCTTCTGCAGCTGGTAGAGACGGTTGACGCCAGTGGTGGTTTCCTCGGTGACACCGCGGATCGCATCACGCTGCTTGGTGAAGAAGCCGGGGGAAGCCTGAAGACGCTTCTTGATCTGCGCGAACAGGATTTCCTCTTCCTCGCTGCCCGGTTTCGACAGCACGTCCTCACCAGCCTCGGCACGGGCGCCGATCAGGATGTACATGGTGGCGTCGCCGCCGTCATCGAGGATCATGTTGGAGACGCCGCCATCGGCCCACTGGAAGATCTTGTCGGTGTATTCCCAGTACTCTTCGAGAGACTCGCCCTTGACGGCGAAAACCGGAATGCCGGACTCGGCGATCGCCGCGGCGGCGTGGTCCTGGGTCGAGAAAATGTTGCAGGAAGCCCAGCGGATTTCGGCGCCGAGCGCCTTCAGCGTCTCGATCAGCACCGCGGTCTGGATGGTCATGTGCAGTGAGCCGGTGATGCGGGCGCCCTTGAGCGGCTTCTTCTCGCCGAATTCCTCGCGGCAGGCCATCAGGCCCGGCATTTCCGTCTCGGCGATCTCGATTTCCTTGCGGCCCCAGCCGGCAAGCGAAATATCGGCGATCACATAGTCTTTGCTACCCGTCATGGCGGTGCTCCGGTTGATTTGCTGTGCTGACGCGCTCGCGCCGGATGGCGCAAAAGATGAACGCGGCGTTGGCGACTGCCTAGCAGATCATGCCGAAACAGACAACGGGATATAAAGAAATCTTTATCTGCGCATATGGCCGGCGGGTGCTACAAACGCCGAAAGCCGAGCTCCGTCCCGTCAGATCTCTTCGCCGAACTTCGAGGCGACGAGATCGTCGAGCGCGGCGATCACCTGGGCCGCCTCGCGCCCCTTGGCCGTGACGCGGATCGAGCAGCCGGGGCTGGCGGCCAGCATCATCAGTCCCATGATCGAGGTGCCGCCGACCTTGGTGCCGTCCTTCTCGACATGGACGTCGGCTTCGAAGCTGCCCGCCACCTGGACGAACTTGGCGGAAGCACGGGCATGCAGTCCGCGCTGGTTGATGATCCGCATGTCGCGGACAACATAGCCGGCATCGGAGGACATGGTGTTCATTTGCTGGTCAGGAGCTGGCTGGCGACGTTGATGTATTTGCGACCGGCTGTCTGCGCCTCGTCGAGCGCCGTGACCATGTTGTCGCTCTTGCGGACGCTGGAGAGCTTGATCAGCATCGGCAGGTTCATGCCGGCAATGACTTCGATGCGGCCCGCCTCCATCACCGAGATGGCGAGATTGGACGGGGTGCCCCCGAACATGTCGGTCAGCAGGATGACGCCGGCGCCGGTGTCGACACGCCGTACCGCTTCGACGATGTCGCTGCGGCGCTGCTCCATATCGTCATCGGCACCGATCGCGACGGTTTCGAAATTGTCCTGCGGTCCCACGACATGTTCCACGGCAAGGCGGAACTCGTCGGCCAGTCGACCGTGCGTCACGAGCACGAGTCCGATCATTCTTTGGCGGCTCCCGTCATGGCCCCTTCACAGGCGCATCTTATTCTCGCCATCTGTCCAGACGGCGGGAGCGCTATCTTGTCGACGCAAGTCGCGTTGACAAGCCCCAATTTGCGCCAGTGCGAGCCATTTTGACGCATTGCAGCATAAAAGTTCCGTTGCGTCATCGAAAAGACGCGATCGACAGCCGCGCCGAAATCGCTGCCAGGGCGGCAGTAACGTTGCGGGCCGCAACGTCAAGCGCGGGGATCTCGCAACCGGCGATGGCAACGGTTGCGCCGGCCTGAAACCGCTGCATCTCGTGGCCCGGAACGAGCCGCACACACAGATCGATCGAAGCTTCCGGCTCATACGCCACCGGCTGCGGACCGATGCCGGCAACCTCGGCCAGCCCGGCGATGGCAGGTGGTGCGGCACAAAGCAGCCGGCCGTGATGGCTGGAGATGAACGACTGGTCGTCGGCGACGAGGCGGGAAAACAGGCCCTGACCGCGAAAATGTCCAACCAGCGCCAGAGCAAGCGTCGACTTTCCCGAACCCGATGCCCCGGTGATGAGGATGCCGCGATCGCCGACCAGCAGCGCGGTGCCGTGGAGGTTCGCAGGCTTTGCCCCGTCTCCGGCCAAGGCGCTCAGCCTTCAGCCGGAAGGGCGACGAGGAAGCGGGCGCCCCGGATTTCGCCAGGCTTGGTGCCGGGGATGTTCTCGGCGGTCAGGGTGCCGCCATGTGCCTCGACGATCTGCCGGCTGATCGACAGGCCAAGGCCCGAATTCTGCCCGAACGCCTCGCCGGCAGGCCGATCCGTATAGAACCGTTCGAAGATGCGCTCGATGTTCTCGGCGCGGATGCCCGGACCATTGTCGTCCACCGTCAGGATGTTGAACTTGCCCGACCGGGCAAGCGACAGCGTGATCTGACCGTGACCGTCGGGCACGAACGAACGCGCGTTCTCGATCAGATTGGTGATGACCTGGCCGAGGCGCAGGTCGTGGCCCTGGACATAGTAGCTCTTTGCACCCTGCGGCAGCTTGGCGACCTTGAGCTCGATCTCGACCGACTTCTTGTGATGGGAAGCCTCACGTGAAACGCTGACCAGATCGGAAACGAACTGCTTGAAATCGACCCTGGCAGCATCATCGCGCGCCAGTTCGGCGTCGAGGCGCGAGGCATCGGAAATGTCGGTGATGAGGCGGTCCAGCCGCCTGACGTCATGCTGGATCACTTCCATCAGCCGGCTGCGCGAGGTCTCGTTCTTGGCCAGTGGCAAGGTCTCCACGGCACTGCGCAGCGACGTCAGCGGGTTCTTCAGCTCATGCGAGACGTCGGCGGCGAAACTTTCGATCGCTTCGATGCGGGCATAAAGCGCATTGGTCATGTCGCGCACCGCGATCGACAGGTTGCCGATCTCATCCTGGCGGTCGGAGAAGTCCGGTATCTCCTCGCGATTCTTGATCGAACGGCGCACCCGCACGGCGGCAGCCGACAGCCGGCGCAACGGATTGGCGATCGTTGAGGCAAGCAACATCGAGAGGATCGCCGTCACCAGCGCCGCCACCCCGAAGACGCGCAGGATCGCCTTGCGTTCGGCCGCGACGATCTTGTCGATGTCGCCGCCTTCGGTGGACAGCATCAGCACGCCGAGCACCGCCCGGAACCTCTGGATCGGCACCGCGACCGAGACGATCTGTTCGCCTTTTTCACTGACCCGCACGAATGTCGCCGCGCCGCCCGTCAGTGCCCTCACCACCTCGGGGAAGGCGGCGCCATTACCGCCGGGCTGCTCCTTGTAGACCGGCAGCGAACGGTTGGAGAAAATGTCGAAGACGAATTTCTGCGCGCGCTCGGCGAAACTGGGCTCTTCCTCCTCGGTCGGCGGCAGGTCGTAGCGCAGGATCTGGCCCTTCGAATACAGATGCCTGGAATCGAGCAGCAGGTTGGCGTCGCGGTCATAGATGCGGGCGCGGGTGCGGGTCGGCGAAATCAGCCGCCGCAGAACCGGCGCCACGCGCTCGGGATTGATCGGAAAATCGAGATTGTCGAGCTGATCCGCCGAAGGGCCGAGGCTCTCGCCGGCCTGCAGTTCCAGCAGCTTTTCCGGGTCGATGCGGATGGCATCGGTCTCCACCGTGGCGGACGCCGCGATGGCACCGGCGATGATCTCGCCCTGCGTCCTGAGACTTTCGACCCGCGCGTCGATCAGACCGTCGCGGAACGTGTTGAGATAGAGAATGCCGACAACCAGCACGGCCAGGCCGGCAAGGTTGAGGAAGAGGATGCGCCGGGTGAGGCTGGAAAAGATGTGATGGCCGAGGAAACGGCGCATCGGCACCGTTACCCTCGACAAGGCTGCGGGCAGGATACGCGACGATCGCCGCGCGGCCGAAGGCCTGTTCCGCTCTACCTCTGCTGCCATCGGATCCCGGTCAATCTCAGGCTTCGCGGAACCGGTAGCCGACCCCGTAAAGCGTTTCGATCATCTCGAAGTCGTCATCGACGGCCTTGAACTTCTTGCGCAGCCGCTTGATGTGGCTGTCGATGGTGCGATCGTCGACATAGACCTGCTCATCATAGGCCGAATCCATCAGCGCATCACGGCTTTTCACAACGCCCGGGCGCTGCGCCAGCGAATGCAGGATGAGGAACTCGGTGACGGTGAGCACGACAGGCTCGCCCTTCCAGGTGCAGGTATGGCGCTCCTGATCCATGACCAGCTGGCCACGCTCCAGCGAACGCGACGCCTGCGTCGGCGCCTTGGCGGCGGCCTCGCGAGCACTGGTGCGGCGCAGAACCGCACGCACGCGCTCCACCAGAAGGCGCTGCGAAAACGGCTTCTTGATGAAGTCGTCGGCGCCCATCTTCAGGCCGAACAGCTCGTCGATCTCGTCGTCCTTGGATGTCAGGAAGATGACCGGGAGGTCGGTCTTCTGGCGCAGACGGCGCAGCAATTCCATGCCGTCCATGCGCGGCATCTTGATATCCAGGATCGCGAGGTTCGGCGGACGCGCCGCAAGCCCCTCGAGCGCGGATGCGCCGTCCGTATAGGTTTCGACCCGGTATCCTTCGGATTCCAAGGCAATCGAAACCGACGTCAGGATATTGCGGTCGTCATCGACCAGCGCGATTGTCGCCATTTCCAGCGGCTCCCTCATGAGCGGGTGTCCCTTCGTACCGTAGGAAGGGGCTTTTGCAGGACAAATTGGGTACAAAATGTGGCACGCCGCCAGCCGTCCTACATCGGCTAAGCGCTTATGTCCACAATCAGCCCGTTGCCTCCATGTCGCCAGGATTGGACGCCGGGCGCTGCCCGATCCTTTGGCCAACCGCTGGGGACAACCCGCATTTTTCCGGCTTTTAAACGATTTAAACATCTTTCAAAATTTTTAAATCGATTAATGATTTGATATCGTTTGCTTTTTCTGATTTTGGCCATTTTCCGAAGCTTGGATCACCCGATCCTGGGGCAACCACCGAAGCGACAATCAACAGGGAGAATATCGATGGCGGAACGCGGCAAGCGTAACCCCGCATGCGGACTCGACGCGATTGGCCTGAAGACGACAGGCACGGTGCGCTACAATTTCGGGGCTGCCGAGCTCTATGAGGAAGCGCTGCGCCGCAACGAGGCGAAATTGACCGCTCATGGCGCCCTCGTCGCCGAGACCGGACAGCACACCGGCCGTTCGCCCAAGGACAAGTTCGTGGTGCGCGACGCCAAGACGGAAGACACCGTCTGGTGGAACAACAACAAGGCCATCACTCCGGCCCAGTTCGATACGCTGCTTGCCGACTTCCTGGCACATGCGGCCGACAAGGATCTCTATGTGCAGGATCTCGTCGGCGGCGCCGATACCGAACTCAGCCTGCCGACCCGCGTCATCACCGAATTCGCCTGGCACTCGCTGTTCATCCGCAACCTGCTGATCCGTCCCGAGACGGAAACGCTGGCCAGTTTCCTGCCGAAGATGACGATCATCGATCTGCCGTCCTTCCGCGCCGACCCGGCCCGCCATGGCTCGCGCACCGAGACCATGATCGCGCTCGATCTCTCGCGCATGATCGTGCTGATCGGCGGCACCTCCTATGCCGGCGAGATGAAGAAGTCGGTGTTCACCGCCTTGAACTACCTGCTGCCGGAACAGGGTGTCATGCCGATGCACTGTTCGGCCAATGAAGGGCCCGATGGCGATGCCGCCGTGTTCTTCGGGCTGTCCGGCACCGGCAAGACCACGCTTTCGGCCGACCCGTCGCGCACGCTGATCGGCGACGATGAGCATGGCTGGGGACCGCACGGCATCTTCAATTTCGAAGGTGGCTGCTACGCCAAGACCATCAAGCTGTCGGCCGAGGCCGAGCCGGAAATCTTCGCGACCACCCGGCGCTTCGGCACCGTGCTGGAGAACGTCATCCTTGACGAGCAGCGCGTGCCGGATTTCGACGACGGCCGGCTGACCGAGAACACACGCTGCGCCTATCCGCTGAATTTCATTCCGAATGCCAGCGCCAGCGGCCGCGCCAGCCATCCGAAGAACATCATCATGCTGACGGCGGACGCTTTCGGCGTGATGCCACCGATCGCCAAGCTGACGCCAGCACAGGCGATGTACCACTTCCTGTCCGGCTACACCGCCAAGGTTGCCGGTACGGAAAAGGGCGTGACCGAGCCCGAGGCGACGTTCTCGACCTGCTTCGGCGCACCGTTCATGCCGCGACATCCTTCGGAATATGGCAACCTGCTGCGCGAACTGATCGCGCGTCACGGCGTCGATTGCTGGCTGGTCAACACCGGCTGGACCGGCGGCGCCTATGGCACCGGCCGCCGCATGCCGATCAAGGCGACCCGCGCACTGCTCACCGCCGCGCTGAACGGTTCACTCAACCAGGCCGCCTTCCGCACCGACCCGAATTTCGGCTTCGAGGTACCGGTCGCCGTGGAGGGTGTCGACGGTGCCATCCTCGACCCGCGCTCGACCTGGGCCGACAAGGCTGGCTACGACCGCCAGGCCGCCAAGCTGGTCGGCATGTTCATCGAGAATTTCGGCAAGTTCGAAGACCACGTCGATGCGGCCGTGCGTGGCGCGGCGCCGCGTGTACAGGAAGCAGCGGAGTAAGCTTCCATTCCAGTTCTGCCTCCGACAGGCCCGGCTTCGAGCAATTCCAGGAAAAGTGTGCAACGGTTTTCCGTCCGGAATTGCGCAAAAACAAAAAGTTGGAGCGTTTCAGCGTTTCCGTGAAAAACGGAAACGCTCTAGGGTCCGGCCTTTTCTTTTTGTCGCCGTCGCGCCATCACTGTGCCATGGCAAACGACGACATCATCACGGTGAGCGCGGAGGCGGTCATCCACCCGGACGACCTCGAAGAGAGCTTCATCCGCTCTTCCGGGCCCGGCGGGCAGAACGTCAACAAGGTCGCCACGGCGGTGCAACTGCGCTTCAATGCAGCACTTGCTGAAGGCCTTTCCGAGCGCGTGCGCGACCGCGTCATCCGCTTCGCCGGCCAGCGCGCCACCAAGGACGGGGTCATTGTCATCGAAGCCGGCCGCTTCCGCACCCAGGAGCAGAACCGCGCCGACGCACGTTCCCGACTGACGGCACTGGTGGCCAAGGCGGCCGAACCGCCGCCACCGCCGCGCAAGAAGACCAGGCCCAGCAAGGGCGCGATCGAGCGGCGCCTGAAGAGCAAGGCCGGGCGTTCCACGGTCAAGAAGCTTCGCGGCAGGGTTGGCGACGAATAGCCGCCGCGTTCCATCGCGCGAAAATGCGACAAAAAGCGACCCGCCATTTCGCTCTATCTCCTTGTTTCGACGCATGATCTTGGTCCGAAAAGCCGGTAGCTTTTCGGGATCATGCACCTGGTGACTTCCCATCGGCGCTTTCAGATGCAAGGTTGGCACTCCCGCTCAACAGGCATGGAGGCCTCCCAATGGGAATTTTCGATTTCGTCAAAGGCGTCGGCAAGAAGCTCGGCATTGGCGACGATGAGGAAGCAGCACCAGACGCCGGCACGCTGAAGAAGGAACTGGACTCGCACAAGCTCGGCACCGACGGCGTGCAGGTCGAGATCAAGGGCGACACGGCCGTGCTGAAGGGCGAGGTCAAGGACCAGTCGATCTTCGAGAAGGCTGTGATTGCCGTCGGCAATACGCTGGGTGTTTCGAAAGTTCAGGCGGACGAGCTCAAGGTCGGCACCGATACCGCCACCGCGGCGCCCGCCAAGGCCCCGGTTTTCTATACGGTGAAGAAGGGCGACAATCTGTGGAAGATCGCCGAGGCCCAATACGGCAAGGGCAATGGCGCCAAGAATCCGCTGATCTTCGAAGCCAACAAGCCGATGCTCACCCATCCCGACAAGATCTATCCGGGCCAGGTCCTGCGCATTCCCGAGCTTTCCTGATCCGGCCACACGGATCAAAACGACAGGACGGCGGCTTTCGGGTCGCCGTTTTTCGTTGGCGGGTGCATTGTTGTCCTGCATCACCCACGCGAATCCGGAAATCTGCTTATGCTCGTCCTGCCCAAAGGCGTCCGCCATATGCCCGGTTATCTCGCGCGACCGGCCCAGGAAGCTCTGATCGAAGCCGTGCGCGCCGTCGTCCAGGAAGCGCCGCTTTACGTGCCGGCCATGCCGCGCACCGGCAAGGAGATGAGCGTGCGCATGACCAATTGCGGCGCGCTCGGCTGGGTCACGGACAAGGAGCAGGGCTATCGTTACCAGGCAACGCATCCGGCGACGGGAAAGCCGTGGCCCGCCATCCCGGAAAGCCTGCTTGCGCTGTGGCGTGAGGTTTCAGGCTATCCGCATGCGCCGGAAGCGTGCCTCGTCAATTTTTACACCGCAGAGGCGAAGATGGGGCTGCACCAGGATCGCGACGAACAGGAGTTTGCCGCGCCGGTGGTATCGATCTCGCTCGGCGACGATTGCCTGTTCCGCGTCGGCCAGACGGTGCGCGACGGCAAGACGGTGTCGTTCAGGTTGAAATCCGGCGACGTCGTCGTGCTGGGCGGGGAGGGCCGGCTCGCCTTCCACGGCGTCGACCGCATCTATCCAATGACCTCGGCGCTGCTGAAGAATGGCGGGCGGATCAACCTGACGCTGAGGCGAGTGACAAAGCCGTAGTGCGGTCCATCGTAATTTTATGTGGACAGTTGGCGCCAAGTTCGCGGATCGTCCTGCAATCGAATCTTTGCTGCGGTGGTCATGAACAAGGGCGGGCACACTCTCAAATTATTCTTGCTTGCAATGGGCTTGGCTCATCTCGTTGGCTTCTTTTTGTATAAGTATGACCAACTGAGCAACATTAATGGCTTGCTCTATTCCAATGGCACACCGGTTGGTGGCGATTTCATCAATTTGTGGACGGCGGCCCGGATGGAGCTCACCGGTCAGGCGGGCAAGATCTATTCCGTCGCTGACTTCGATGCCTATCAAAAGACGCTTGTGGGTGGTGCGAACTTGGGCCTTCGCCTCTGGGCCTATCCGCCACATTCCTTGCTTTTTGTCTGGCCGCTTGGATTGATCGGGTACTATCCCGCATTTGCAGCTTGGTCTGCGCTCGGCCTTATCGCGCTCTTCGTCGGCGCTCGGCGATTCGGGTTTGATCGGCTCGAGACGGCTGTTCTGCTGACGTCTCCGGCCACGATCCTTAATCTCTACCACGGCCAAAGCGGTAGCCTCATAACTGCTCTGGTGCTGCTGGCACTTTCGGCGCGAACGTCCCGTGACGCAATTCCAGCAGTCGCTGCCGCTGTACTGACGACAAAACCACAAGGCGGTTTTTTGCTGCCTCTGTTGTGGGCCTTTCAACGCCGTTGGTGGATGGTTCTGTACACGGGGTTGATATCGCTGGTTATTTTGGGTTTCACCATAGCCATATTCGGCATCGAACCCTGGCGCGACTATCTGACAGATACCCTGCCCGCACTCAGCGATCTGGAACGGAACGGCACCGGACCCTTCATGGCCATGATCCCTTCAGTGTTCATGGCCATGCGCATCGTGATGGGAAAGTCCGACATTGCCTTGGTTGTCCATGTCATCTTCGCCATCATGGTCGGCGGTGTCTTCCTATGGCGTCTCTGGCATGTGCGCGACCCCGAACGTCGAGCTGCTCTTCTGCTGCTGACAACGGTTCTGGTCACTCCATACATACACAACTACGACCTTGCGCTGTTGCTGGCGGGTGCTCTCATCGTCGCGCGGCGGCCTTGGGTGGCTGGCGGTGGTCCATTCAAAGCGGAGCTGCCGGTCATCCTCGCCTGGGTGCTTCCTCAGTTTGTGCTGTTTCTCAACACGGCAGGCCTCCCTATCTCCTCCCTGCTGATTTTACCGCTTCTTTTTCTGGCGTGAGCCAACCCTGGCCGGGAAACAACGCTACAATTTCCTCAGCGCCACTTCCTCGACCAGATGGTTGGCGCCCTTGCGCAGGATGAGGTCGGCGCGCGGGCGCGTCGGCAGGATGTTCTCACGCAGGTTCTTGAGGTTGATGTTGGCCCACAGACCCTCGGCGATGGCGCGGGCTGCCGTTTCGGACAGCTGCGAATAGCGGTGGAAGAAGGATTCCGGGTTGCGGAAGGCGGTCTCGCGCAGCCGCATGAAGCGGGCGATGTACCATTCGTGGATCAGCTCTTCCTCGGCATCGATGTAAATCGAGAAATCGAAGAAATCCGACAGGAACGGCACGAACTTGCCATCCATCGGCAGCCTGCCGGGCTGCAGCACGTTGATGCCTTCGAAAATCAGGATGTCCGGCCGGTCAATGGTGACATAGGCGCCGGGCAGCACGTCATAGGTCAGGTGCGAATACAGCGGCGCGCGCACATCGCGTTGACCCGACTTGATCGATGACAGGAAACGCAGCAGCGCGCCGACGTCGTAGCTGTCGGGGAAACCCTTGCGCTCCATCAATCGGTCGCGACGCAGGACTTCGTTGGGAAGGAGAAAACCGTCGGTCGTCACCAGGTCGACCTTCGGGCTCGACGGCCAGCGCGCGAGCAGTTCCTTCAGAACGCGCGCAGTGGTCGACTTGCCGACCGCCACCGAACCGGCAATGCCAATGATGTAGGGCGTCTTGACCACGCTCTCCTTGTTGAAGAAGGCCCGGCGCTGGCGAAACAGCATCTGGCTGGATTCGACATGCGCCGAAAGCAGCCTCGACATCGACAGATATATGCGGGTGACCTCCTCGAGATCGACCGGGTCGTTCAGCGAACGCAACCTGTCAATCTCGTCCCTGCCAAGGGTCAGCGGCGTGTCGGCGCGGAATTTGGCCCAGTCCTCGGCGGAAAAGAAAAGATAGGGAGAATATTTCTCGGTCGGCGTGAGCTGGTCCATCGAGATCCCCGCCCTTTCCAGCATCAGTCCCGCTCGCCCCGCGAAGCCTTCTCGGCAAGGCCTGAACGCCCGGTCCGGCGTTCGAGTTCCGCCAGAACATCGTCAAGCGGCACGCCGGCAATACCGAGCACCACCAGCCAATGATAGAGAAGATCGGCGCTTTCCGAAACGAGCCCCTGCCGATCGCCCTTGATGGCTGCGATGACGGTCTCGACGGCTTCTTCGCCGAGCTTTTGTGCGGCCTTGTCCATGCCACGCGCATACAGCTTGGCCGTCCACGATTCCGGGTCGCCGGAATGCGCACGCTCGCGGATGGTCGCTTCGAGATCGGGCAGCGAAAAGCCAGTCATAATAGCCGTTTAGGACCGTTTGGGAAGGGAGTCGAGTCGCATCGGCAAACCAGCCGCCGCCATATGCTGCTTGGCCTCTGCAATCGTATAGGTGCCGAAGTGGAAGATGGATGCGGCAAGCACGGCGGTGGCATGGCCATCACGGATACCGGCGACCATATGGTCGAGATTGCCGACGCCGCCCGACGCGATCACGGGGGCACGAACCGCATCCGCGACAGCGCGCGTCAGGGCGATATCGTAACCCGCCTTGGTGCCGTCGCGATCCATCGAGGTCAGCAGGATTTCGCCGGCACCGAGATCGACGACCTTGCGGGCAAAATCGACGGCATCGATGCCGGTCTTTTCGCGGCCGCCATGCGTGAAGATCTCCCAGCGATCGGCCTCACCGGCCTGCGACACCTTCTTGGCGTCGATGGCGACGACGATGCACTGGTTGCCGAACTTGTCGGCGGCTTCCGCGACGAAGGACGGGTTCTTCACCGCCGTGGTATTGATCGACACCTTGTCGGCGCCGGCCAGCAGGAGCCTGCGGATATCGGCAACCTGGCGCACGCCGCCGCCGACCGTCAGCGGCATGAAACACTGCTCGGCAGTACGGGCCACCACATCGAAGATGGTTTCGCGGTTGTCGGACGAAGCGGTGATGTCGAGGAAGCAGAGCTCATCGGCGCCGGCCGCGTCATAGGCCTTGGCGGCTTCCACCGGGTCGCCGGCATCGACAAGGTCGACGAAGTTGACACCCTTGACGACGCGGCCGTCCTTGACGTCGAGGCAGGGAATGACTCTTGCCTTAAGGGTCACAGGGCAGCTCCCGGTTCCTCGACCGTGGCGAGCAGCTCGGTGAGCAATTGCCCGACCAGCGGCGGCACTTCGGCCTGCGCGTCGAAGGCGGGGTCGTAGGCCGAGATGGTGATGCCGACGACCGGCACGTCCTTGGCCATGATGCAGGCTGCGCGGCGCAGCTGCACCGGATTTGGGCCGCCTTCCGTCGTGTAGCGGTTGGCCTGCAGCTCCTTCGGGTCATGCACGTCGAGGTCGATATGCATGTGGGTGCGGGTCGCGCCGGCCGCCTTCAGCCTGGTGGCGGCTCCAACGGCGCCGCCGCACTCGGTGCGGATGACCGGCAAGGTCTCCAGCAGTTTTTTTTCATCCGGGTCGAGGTCACGCGCATTGACCAGGATGCAGCGCGACGGATCGACCGGCTTGAAGCCCGGTATCTCCAGTGCCATTGGTTTCCAGCACAGGCCGAGCACCGTCGACAGCGCCATGCCGTCGAGGAATCCATAGATCGAGGTTTCGGGTGTGTTGAGGTCGCCATGCTGGTCGGCCCAGATGATGGAATCGGCGTATGCCCCGGCAACCGCTCCCGCAGCCGTCAGGCAATTGCCCGTCAGGACGACAGGGAACCGGCCATCTTCGCGCACGGCGCGCACCTTTTCGGAAACCGCGTTGCAGACCGCGAACCCCGTCGCGATCTCCCGACCCGGCTCGTCGCCGACCTTGCCTATGTCTTCCACGTCGACGTCGTGGCCGGCAAGCGTAAGAGCTTCGACCAGTCCGCCGGCGATCAGTGCGTCAGGCCCCTGGCCGCAGCCACCATGGAAATGGCCACTGTCGTACGATGCGAGGATGATCGACAGTTTCACCAGGCGGCCTCCTTCGTCTTGCCCTTGAGGATCGCCAGCGCCTCGGCAGGATCGATGCGGCCGTCGTAAAGAGCGCGGCCGGAAATGGCGCCTTCAAGCCTGGCGGCATCGGGCATGGTCATGCGCACGATGTCGGCGATCGAGGCCAGTCCGCCGGAGGCGATGACAGGGATGGAAACAGCTTCGGCAAGATCGATGGTCGAATCCCAGTTGATGCCGGTCAGCACGCCGTCGCGGTCGATGTCTGTGTAGATGATGGCCGCGACGCCGGCGCCCTCGAATTTCCTGGCAAGCTCGACCACGCCAAGGCTGGAGGCTTCCGCCCAGCCTTCAACCGCCACCTTGCCACCCTTGGCATCGATGCCGACGGCGATCTTGCCGGGAAATGCCCGACAGGCCTCCTTGACCAGTTCGGGATCGCGCACGGCGACCGTACCGAGGATCACGCGGGCAAGCCCGCGATCCAGCCAATCCTCGATCTGCGGCAAGGTGCGGATGCCGCCACCGAGCTGCACCGGATTTTTGGTCGCCTTCAGGATGGCGCCGACGGCCGCGCTGTTGACGCTCTTGCCCTTGAAGGCACCATTGAGATCGACGACGTGAAGCCATTCGAAACCTTGCGCCTCAAAGGCGCGGGCCTGGTCGGCGGGGTCCTCGTTGTAGACGGTGGCCGTATCCATGTCGCCCAACTTCAGGCGAACGCAGTTGCCGTCCTTCAGGTCGATTGCCGGAAAAAGGATCATCTATGCCCCCTCGACGATGGCGACCTTGCCGACCGATCCGGCCAGCCGATGCTTCAGTGCCTCTTGATATTCCGGCGAGTTGTAGCAGGCGAGCGCCGTCTCGTAGGACTCAAACTCGATGATCACATGCCGGTTGCCAGTCGGGCCCTCCGGCTCGGTGTGGCGGCCGGCACGCACCAGGAATTTGGCGCCGTATTTGGCAAAGGCCGCACCGTTGGTTTCGATGTACGTCTTGTAGATGTCGAGGTCTTGGACATCGATCATGGCCATCCAGTAGCCCTTCTTGCTCACGATATCCTCCTCACGGCTTCCAGCGCAGGAAATTGGCGATCAGGGCAAGGCCGAGCGCCTGGCTCTTTTCGGGATGGAACTGCGTGCCGGCAAGATTGTCGCGTGCAACCGCGGCCGTCACCAGCCCACCGTAATCGGCCGCGGCGAGCACCTCGTTCGGATCGCGCGCGTCGAGATGGTATGAATGGACGAAATAGGCATGGAGACCGTCTGACCCGGTCGGTATGCCAACAAACAGCGGGTGTTCCCGCTTCACCTCGATCGTGTTCCAGCCGATCTGGGGGATCTTGAGCGCGGTGTCGGCAGGCTTGATCTCCCTGACGTCGCCGCCGATCCAGCCAAAGCCCCGGGTGACCGTCTTTTCCAGCCCGCGCTCCGACATCAGCTGCATGCCGACACAGATGCCCAGGAACGGCCGGCCTTTGGCAATGGCGACTTCCTGGACGGCTTCCCACATGCCGTCGACCGCATGCAAGCCGGCGGCGCAATCCGCATAGGCGCCGACGCCCGGCAGCACGATGCGGTCGGCGCGGCGTACCCGCTCCGCATCCGCCGTCAGTTCGATATCGGCGGCGATGCCGGCTTCGCGCGCGGCGCGCTCGAAGGCCTTGGTGGCCGAGCGCAGATTGCCCGAGCCGTAGTCGATGATGGCAACCAGCATGTCAGTGTCGTCCGGGATGGGAAAGTCCAAGCGCCATGCCGGTCTGCACCGAGCGCGCGGGATTGGCGGCGGGCACGATCGTCGGGCGCGGCTCTGTAGGCTCGACCGCGGGTTCGGAGGCTTCGCGCCCGAATGCGTAGCGGGTTTCCGCGTCGGCCAGATTCTCTGCCTCGACCACCCCCCATTCCGTCCAGCCGGCGCGACGGAGTGCTGCCGCCCGCAATGCCGGCCCCTCGAACCCTACGACGAACGAGACGAGCAGGGTCAGCAGCGAACCGGCAACAGCCAGCCCTTGGCTTTCGCCGACAAAGGACAAGGCACCAAGGACGACGAAGGCGAGGACGGCGGCAAACCAGAGGCGATGCCACAGCAGCCAGAGCGGCGGCAGGATGAAGGCCAGCCACGAGAACCCGTCACGGATCAACCGTGTCCCTTCAGGCCTCGTACCGAGGCCATCGGAAGGCGGCTCCATGACGATAAAGCTGGCCATGACTAACCCTGCAGCGAACCCTTGGTGGAAGGAACCGCGTCCGGCTGGCGCGGATCGCTCTCGAGTGCGGCACGCAAGGCGCGCGCGACAGCCTTGAAGCAGGTTTCCGCGATGTGATGGTTGTTGGCGCCGTAGTGGTTGGTTACATGCAGTGTGATGCCGGCATGCTGCGACAGCGCCTGGAAGAACTCACGCACCAGCTCGGTGTCGAAGGTGCCGATCTTCGACGCTGAAAAGGCAACGTTCCAGACCAGGAACGGCCGGCCCGACACGTCGACCGCGGCGCGCGTCAGCGTCTCGTCCATGGCGAGATCGATCGAGGCGTAGCGCATGATGCCGCGCCGTTCACCGAGCGCCCTGGCCAAGGCCTGGCCGATGACGATGCCGGTGTCTTCGACGGTATGATGATCGTCGATGTGCAGGTCGCCTGCCGCCCTCACCGTCATGTCGATCAAAGAGTGGCGCGACAGCTGGTCGAGCATATGGTCGAAGAAGCCGACCCCGGTCGAAATGTCGGACTTGCCGGTGCCGTCGACATGAACCGACACGGTGATGTCGGTTTCCTTGGTCTTGCGGCTGATTTCGGCCGAACGGGGCGCCATGACCTCATCCTCGTTACAGGAAAACGAGTGCGTTCTAACAGCATGATCCGGCGATTGCCAGTTGCCAAAACTGCCAGTCGAAACATATGCCTTCGGAGTCTATTGTGGACTTGGGTCAGGTTGGGCCGCGGCCCCATTCCGGGTTTGCAAACGGGATGGCGCTGCATACATATGCCGCAACTCAACTCGTAACGCGTCAATCGCCTCGGAAGGGATGGCGCGGGTCCGGAGCAACATATGTCAGACGAACGTTCCATGCACTCCACGACCATCGTCACCGTGCGCAAGGGTGGCAAGGTGGTGATCGCCGGTGACGGCCAGGTCAGCCTTGGCCAGACGATCATGAAAGGCAATGCACGTAAGGTGCGCCGCATCGGCAAGGGCGGCTCCGTGATCGCCGGTTTCGCCGGCGCGACGGCCGATGCCTTCACGCTTCTGGAGCGGCTGGAGGCCAAGCTGGAGCAATATCCCGACCAGTTGATGCGCGCGAGCGTCGAACTCGCCAAGGACTGGCGTACCGATCGTTACCTGCGCCGGCTTGAAGCCATGATGCTGGTGGCCGACAAGAATGTCTCGCTGGCGCTGACCGGCAATGGCGACGTGCTGGAGCCGGAACAGGGCGTGATGGCGATTGGCTCGGGCGGCAACTATGCGCTCGCCGCCGCGCGCGCGCTGATCGACACAGACAAGGATGCCGAGGAAATCGCCCGCAAGGCCATGCAGATCGCCGCAGACATCTGCGTCTACACCAACCACAATTTCGTCGTCGAGACGCTGGACGCCGGCTGATCGTGAACCCCCCGAAGGCGCCCAGCTACAGTTTTCGCCCGCTGACGCATGCGGACATGCCGCTTCTGGCGCGCTGGCTCGTCATGCCGCATGTCGCGGCCTGGTGGGGCGACAAGCAAACGGAGATGGAAGGCATCGCCGAGACGATCGACAGCGTCGACACCGAGCCTTTCATCATCGAGCTTGACGGCAAGCCGATCGGCTTCATCCAGAGTTATGACCCTCATCTCGATGAGGGCGAGAACCCGTTCCAGGATCAGCCGACCGGTACGCTCGGCATCGACCAGTTCATTGGTGAACCCGACCTGATCGGCAAAGGCCACGGCACCGGGCTGATCACGGCATTTGTCGAGATGCTGTTCGAGGAAGGCGCGCCGCGCGTCATCCTCGACCCGGACCCGGCCAACAAGGCGGCCGTCAGGACCTATGAAAAAGTCGGCTTCCGCCCAATCCGCCGTTTCAAGACGGAGAATGGCAGCGATGCGCTGCTGATGGCCATCGACAATCCAGACGAAGCGGACGCCGAATGACCGCTGCAGGAGCCGGCGATCCGCCGCTGCACCAGCGGCTGGCCTGGCCGGCCGGCATTGCCATTGCCGTGGCGCTCGTCGCCACCCAGGCGCTGGTTCTGTACTTCCAGGGTCACCCGGCGATCTGCACCTGCGGCACCGTCAAGCTATGGCATGGCGTCGTACAGAGTTCGGAGAACTCCCAGCATATCGCCGACTGGTACACGCCCTCGCACATCATCCACGGCTTCCTGTTCTACGCGCTGGCGAAATTCCTGTTCCCACGCTCGTCGATCTGGGTCCGGCTTGCCTTTGCGCTGATGATCGAGGGGGGCTGGGAGATCCTGGAGAACAGCCCAATCATCATCGACCGCTATCGTGCCGGCACGATCTCGCTCGACTATTTCGGCGATTCCATCATCAATTCGGTGTCGGATACACTGGCCATGGTGGCGGGCTTCGCCGCTGCCCGCTATCTTCCGATCTGGCTGGTCGTAACCATCGCCATTCTGTTCGAGTTCGGTACCGGCTACATGGTCCGCGACAACCTCACGCTCAATGTGCTGATGCTGGTCTATCCGCTGGAAGCGGTCAAAACCTGGCAAGGGGCCGCATGATGACAGGGCCTCTGTTGTGATCAGCCAGGAAACGCTCGACAGCGCCGTCACCCAGGGCGTCATCACCACCCAGCAGCGCGACCGGCTCTATGCACTGGAACGCAGCGGCTCCTTCAGTACGGAAGACGCTTCGGAGTCGGCCGAGGAAAACCTGCGGCTGATCGGCGGCGGCAACGATCTGTTCGTAACCGTCGGCACGGTCCTGCTGACCGTCGGCTTCTATTTCGTGCTCAACACGCTGCTGCCCGGCCAGCGATTGTGGATTGCGGCGCTGGTGGCGGTGTTTTCCTGGGTGATTGCCGAGGTCGTGACCCGCCAGCACCGCATGAAGCTGTCCTCGACGGTGCTCAGCCTGTTTTTCGTCATCTCCTTCACCGTCGCGCTCGGGCTTGAGATCTTCGCGCGCTATCCGATCCAGAAACCGGAATCGATCTGGCAGCTGCTGGCTCTGCGCCAGCAGGTCTCGGGCGCTGGTTATCTCCTGATTGGCGGCGTCATGGCCGCGGTCGCGCTCTATTTCTGGCGTTTCAGGGTGCCCATTCTTGCTGGCGTTTTCGCGATCGCCGCGACACTGCTCGCCTTCCTGCAAACCGCGCTCCTGCTTTACGACGGCGTCACCACAGGCGCGGTTGCCCCACCGCGGCTGGAAGACATGCCGGAGCTGATGCGGGCCGCGCTCTACATGCCGCTGATCTGCGGCCTGATCGTCTTCGGCACGGCCGTCGCGCTGGATGTGTATGACCGCGAGCGCCGCAAGATCTGGTCCGACTGCGCGTTCTGGCTGCACGTCGTGTCGGCGCCGATGCTGGTGCACCCGCTCTTCATCATGGCCACCGGCCAGGACGTCGTGATGGGCCGCATCGAACCCGATGCCAATGCCACGATCATGCTGGCGATCCTCATTCTCGCCTTTGTCTATGTGGCTCTTGCCATCGATCGCCGATCGCTGCTGGTGCCGACGCTTGCCTATTTCGGGTCGCTCGGCATCTACTATCTGGTCAATTCGACGGCCAACAGCACCGGCATCCCGCCTTTCGCCCTGATCCTGCTGGTGGTCGGCGCCTTGATCATAACCTTCGGCGCGGGCTGGCAGCATATCAGGCGCTTGATCGTACGCCCCACGCTCCCCACATCCGTGCTCGACAAACTCCCTCCCATCAAACAAGCGTAGACGTGTAATTTCATGAGCAATTTCTCTCCCCGCGAAATCGTTTCCGAACTCGACCGCTTCATCATCGGCCAGAAGGATGCCAAGCGCGCCGTCGCGATCGCGCTGCGCAACCGCTGGCGCCGCCAGCAGCTGGAAGGCCAGATGCGTGAAGAGGTGATGCCGAAGAACATCCTGATGATCGGGCCGACCGGCGTCGGCAAGACCGAGATCTCGCGCCGCCTGGCCAAGCTGGCGGGTGCGCCCTTCGTCAAGGTCGAAGCGACCAAGTTCACCGAGGTCGGCTATGTCGGCCGCGACGTCGAGCAGATCGTGCGCGACCTGGTCGAGGTCGGCATCGGCCTGGTGCGTGAAAAGATGCGCGAAGACGTCAAGGCACGCGCCCATGTCAATGCCGAAGAACGCGTGCTCGAGGCCCTGGTCGGCAAGACGGCTTCGCCGGCGACCCGCGAGAGCTTCAAGAAGAAGCTGCGCGACGGCGAACTGGACGACAAGGAGATCGAAATCGAGGTGGCCGATACCGGAAACGGCGGCATGCCCGGCTTCGAAATCCCCGGCATGCCGGGTGGCGTCGGTGTGCTGAACATCAACGACATGCTCTCGAAGGCGATGGGCGGCAAGCGCACCAAGATGCGCAAGACCACGGTCAAGGAAAGCTACGACCTTTTGATCCAGGACGAGTCGGACAAGCTGCTCGACCAGGATGAAGTGGTGCGTCTTGCCCTGGAAGCAGCCGAGAACGACGGCATCGTCTTCCTCGACGAGATCGACAAGATCGCGGCGCGCTCCGACGTGTCGGGTGGGCCTTCGCGCGAGGGTGTGCAGCGTGACCTGCTGCCGCTGGTCGAAGGTACGACAGTGGCGACCAAGTATGGGCCGGTAAAGACCGACCATATCCTGTTCATCGCTTCCGGCGCCTTTCACGTCTCCAAGCCGTCCGACCTTCTGCCGGAACTGCAGGGCCGCCTGCCGATCCGCGTCGAATTGCGCGCGCTGGAGAAGGAAGACTTCGTGCGCATTCTGACCGAGACCGAGGCCAGCCTGATCAAGCAGTATATCGCGCTGATGAAGACGGAAGGCGTCGAACTGGACTTCACCGACGACGCCATCGATTCGCTGGCCGGCATCGCAGTCGACCTCAACGCGACCGTCGAGAACATCGGCGCACGCCGGCTACAGACGGTGATGGAACGCGTGCTGGACGAAATCTCCTACGACGCGCCGGACCGCAATGGCAGCAAGGTGACGATCGACGCCGACTATGTGAAGAAGCATGTCGGAGACCTGTCGAAGAACACCGACCTGTCGCGCTTCATCCTGTAATCGGGAGTTGCGGGAAAGAGGATACCGATGAAATCGCTCATCGCCGAGGCGAAGCGGGTTTATGAGGAGGCCGGGCTCGACTGCGGCCATGGCCTGCTACCCCCTGCGGAGCCTGCGGCGATCGAGCGAATTTCATTGGAATTGTCATTGCGCGTACCCGACGAGCTTCGCGCGGTGTTCGCGGTCCATGGCGGTCAGGACTACATCCCGCCCGGCATCACGGGGTTGTTCGGGGAGCATCGCCTGCACAGTCCCGCCGAGATCGTCGAGCATCACAAGATGTATGCCGACAACTACCTCGCAGCGTTCGCTTCGATCCCGGCCTTCCCGCCTTCAGCCGACGATCCGGGCCACTGGGTGCCCGATTTGATACCGTTCGCATCCTGGGACGCCTATTCCCTGTGTATCCATGCGACGAGCGGAGACATGTGGGAGTTTCTGCCGAGTTCGGGACTCATTCGCCACCGCCCAAGCATCGCGGCCGTCCTGGAAGAAGTCATAGAATCCGTTCGCGCCGGCAACGAGGCGCAATTGGGGGCGATGCGTTGAAACGGTGCTTCCGTCGCAGGACAGCGGCCTGCATTCGAACCTCGAGATGACGGACGCTGCCCCCGTTACCGTCGTGAATTGTGCCGCCGCCTCGGACGGCGGTTCGCTGTGGCTCCAGCTCTCGGTCGATGGACAGATCAAGGACTACGGCCTCAACAGATCGATCGCCTCGCGTGGCACCGCTCAATATGGAAGCGTGAGTGGCGAGCACGGTCCGCTTTCGAAAGAAGAGCTCTCGGAACTGCTGCTCATGCTCGACGTGCCTCAGCAGGGGATGTGCGCCGGGCTTGTCGAGGAATTCGTGCAGTTCCTGAAGACGTCAGCCCTCGGCTAGGCTTGCGCGCGAGGTGCAGGTCCATCGCTGGATACCGGTCAGCGTCAGAGCCTGGTGTGGCTAAATGGAAGCAGGCCTAGGCCTTTCGCCGCAATCCAGCACGAAAGGCTCGACTCGCCTGCCTGCTTTTCCTAGAGCAAATCCAGCGTGAGGCCGTTTGCGGCGTCGCGGGTTCCCGGATTGCACGATTTCGAGCGGTCGCTGATGAAGAAACTGGTCACTTTCCTTCTCGCCTCGGTGTTGACCATGGCGCCGCTGGCGGCGGTGCATGCAGCCACGCTGGTGCCACCCGGCAACCGCAATGCCGAACAGCCGCCGATCCCCGGCTCCTCGAGCAAGCGCACCAAGGCGACCAACACCTCCTTCGATGCCAAGTACCGCAAGGTCTACGCGCTGCTGCAGAATGACGCGGAACTGCGCGGCAAGATCAAGAAGGCCGCGGCAGCTTACGGTGTCGATCCCATCCATATCGTCGGTGCACTGGTCGGCGAGCATACCTACAATGTCGGCGCCTATGACCGCCTGCAGACCTACTACGTCAAGGCGATGTCCTATCTCTCCTCGAAGCTGACCTTCGCCTACAAGGGCGAAGACGTCTCTGAGTTCATCCGGCGGCCGGAATTCGCCAAATGCGCCACCGAGACCGGCAGCAACGACATCTGGGAATGCCGCGAGCAGGTGTGGAACCGCTCTTTCCGGGGCAAGACGGTGGGTGGCACGAGCTTCCCCAACGACCGTTTCGGTGCGACCTTCTTCCAGCCCTACTACGCCGGCCAGACCTTTGGCCTCGGCCAGCTCAACCCGCTGACGGCGCTGCAGATGAGCGACATGGTCAACAAGGTGTCGGGCCTGCCCAGGCTCAACGTCGACGACCCGAACGAGATCTACAAGACGATCATGGATCCGGACATGACGCTGCCTTACGTCGCCGCGATCGTGAAAACTTCGATCCAGGCCTACCGCAACATCGCCGGCTTCGACATCTCGCAGAACCCGGGCCTTACCGCTACGCTCTACAATGTCGGCAACCCGGAAGCGCGTGCTTCCCAGCTGAAGGCCGAAAACGACCGCCGTCGCGCTGCCGGCGAGCCGGAAAAGTTGCCTGAAGAGAATTATTACGGCTGGCTGGTCAACGACAAGCTGGCCGAACTGAAGGCGCTGTTCTAGCTTTGAACCAGGTCTCCCCGGTGATTTCCGCATCGGGGCTTCGCTGTATGGTCAAGAGCGCATTTGTCATGCGCATGGAGCTTGACGGCTCTCCGGAATATGGAATAAATATTTCATAATGAACATTTCTGGTTCTTTCGTTCTGAAATCCGGACGAAGGCTCCTGCTCTCTCCAGCCCTATCGATGAGGTTGTCATGACAGTGCGTTTTGGTCTCCTCGGTGCCGGGCGTATCGGCAAGGTGCACGCCCGTGCGGTCGGCTCGAACCCGCAGGCCAAACTGGTCGCCGTTGCCGATGCCTTCGAGAAGGCCGCGAAGGAACTGGCCGCCAGCTATGGCGCGGAAGTGCGCTCCGTCGAGGCGATCGAAAAGGCCTCGGACATCGATGCCGTCATCATCTGTACGCCGACCGATACCCATGCCGACCTGATCGAGCGCTTCGCCAAGGCCGGCAAGGCGATCTTCTGCGAGAAGCCGATCGACCTCGACGTCAAGCGCGTCGAGAAATGCCTGGCGGTGGTCGACAAGACCAAGGCGGCCCTGATGGTCGGCTTCAACCGCCGCTTCGATCCGCATTTTGCCGCCGTGCGCAAGGCGATCGACGACGGCGTCATCGGCAAGGTCGAACAGGTGGTGATCACCTCGCGCGATCCAGGGGCGCCGCCGGTCGACTACATCAAGCGTTCGGGCGGCATCTTCCGCGACATGACCATCCATGATTTCGACATGGCGCGTTTCCTGCTCGGCGAGGAGCCGGTTGCCGTGTCGGCGCATGCTTCCGTGCTGGTGGACAAGAAGATCGGCGAGGCCGGCGACTTCGATTCCGTCAGCGTCATCCTGGAAACCGCGTCGGGCAAACAGGCGGTGATTTCCAATTCGCGCCGCGCCACCTACGGCTATGACCAGCGCATCGAAGTGCATGGCTCCAAGGGCATGGTGGCGGCCGAGAACCAGCGTCCCGTCTCCATCGAAGTAGCAAGCGAGAAGGGCTACACCCGGCCGCCGCTTCATGACTTCTTCATGACCCGCTATATCGATGCCTATGCCAATGAGATCGCCACCTTCATCGAGGCGACGACCACCGGCAAGAAGGCTTCGCCCAGTGGTATCGATGGCCTGATCGCGCTGAAGATCGCCGATGCGGCACTCAAGTCCGCCATCACCGGCAAGACGGTTGCGATCAAGGCGAGCTGAACGATGTCGGCGCAACTGACCTTCGCGCTGAACCATATGGCGACACCCCGGCTGAGCTGTCGGGAATTTCTCGAACTTGCCGCTTCGCTTGGCTGCATCGGCGTCGAGCTCCGCAATGACCTGGCCGACAAACGGCTTACCGAGGCCGCGTTCTTCGATGGTGAAGCGCCGGAAGCGATCGGCGCCTGTGCCCGCTCCAACGGCTTACGCCTGCTCGGATTGTCCGAAGCCTATGGTTTCAATGCCTGGTCGGATGCAATGCGTGCCAAGGTGCAGTTGCTGATCGACCAGGCGGGACAGGCGGGCGCGGAATCGATCAGTCTGATCCCGCGCAACGATGCGCCCCGCTATGAAGAAGGCGAACGCGAAGAGGCGCTGCGCCGCTCGCTCGGCGAAATCCTGCCCATGCTGGACAAGGCCGGGCTCGTCGCGCTGATCGAGCCGCTGGGCTTCCCTTCGTCGTCATTGCGTCTCAAGGCCGACGCTATCGCGGCCATCGAAGCAGTCGGCGGCGAGGCGCGCTTCAGACTGGTGCACGACACCTTCCACCACCACCTGGCGGGTGAGAAGGAATTCTTTCCCGAACATACCGGCATCGTCCACATCTCCGGCGTCGTCGACCCGACGCTGGCCGCGGGGGAGATGCAGGACAGGCATCGCATCCTCGTCGACCGCCGTGACCGGCTCGGCAATATCGAGCAAATCCGCGACCTGCTCTCCAACGGCTATAGCGGACCGCTCTCCTTCGAACCGTTTTCGCCCGAAATCCATGCACTCGACAAACCCGTCGAGGCCCTGCGTCTCAGCATGGACTTCATCCAGGACAGTCTTGCCCGGAAGGCTGCCTGATCGCGGTGATTGAGGCATGCAGGCGCCGGGCAGACAGAGGAAACCGGGAGGCCTAGATGATCACGCTCGATACACGCAACGGCGCGACCCGCGCGCTGGTCACCGGCGGCGCGCAGGGCGTCGGGCTGGCTGTGGCGCGGCAACTCGTCGATGAAGGCTGCAAGGCGCTGGTCCTGCTCGGACGTTCCGAGGCGAAAGGCCAGGCCGCCGTCGCCGAACTGGAAAAAAAGGGCGCCGAAACGATCTTCATCAGCGCGGACCTTGCCGACCCGGCCGCCTGTCTTGCTGCCGTTGAAGCCGGCGTGAAGCGGTTCGGCAGCCTGAATGCCCTGGTCAACGCCGCAGCCTCGGCTGCGCGCGGCTCGCTGGTCGAAACCACGCCCGACATGTTCGACGAGATGTTCGCCATCAACGTGCGCGGACCATTCTTCCTGATGCAGGGCCTGGTCAAGCATCTGCTTGCAACCGGTCAGGCAGGCTCCATCGTCAACGTGCTTTCGGTGAATGTGCATGGCGGCCAGTCCTTCCTGTCCTCCTATTCGGCAAGCAAGGGCGCGCTGGCAACGCTGACGAAGAACGTCGCCAATGCCTACCGCCGCAACCGCATCCGCTGCAATGCCGTGCTGCCCGGCTGGATGGACACGCCGGGCGAGGCCGACACGCAGGCGAAGTTCCATGGCGCCGGCCCGGATTGGCTGGCCAGGGCGGAAGCTGCCGCACCGATGGGGCAACTGGTGAAGACGCATGAAATGGCGGGCCTCATTACCTACATGCTGTCGCCGCAGTCCGGCGTGATGACCGGGGCGCTGGTGGATTACGACCAGAACGTGCCGGGCATCATCGGCGAATAGGCGAGCCGGCAACGTTCCGGTCGGCTGAGACAAGGCACGTGACAAACGCCGCTGCTTCCGCTACAAGGCACGCCATGATCCACCTGACCGCCTCGTTTTGGTACTTTAGCTACGGTAGCTCGCTGGCGGCGGGAGGATTGCGCTCGATCTGAAGATTGCAGCATAAAGATCCGAACAGCCGCCAGACCTGGCGGCTTTTTTGTTTCAGCCGGCAGGTCTCCCAACCAGGAGCAGAAAGCCGTGTTGACCACCACAGACGACCTTCGGGTCAAGGAACTCAAGGAACTGAGCACACCTGACCAGGTGATGCAGGAGATACCGCGCACGCTGACGGCGACCCGTACGGTCACCGCGTCGCGCAATGCGATCCACGCCATGCTGACTGGCACCGACGACCGGCTGCTGGTCGTGGTAGGCCCCTGTTCGATCCACGACCCGGCCGCGGCCATAGACTATGCCAACCGTCTGGCGGCGTTGCGCGAAAGTCTGTCCGACCGGCTCGAGATCGTCATGCGGGTCTATTTCGAGAAACCACGCACCACGGTGGGCTGGAAGGGCCTGATCAACGATCCCGATCTCGACGGCAGCTTCAACATCGACAAGGGCTTGAGACTGGCGCGCAACGTGCTGGCGGCGGTCAACAATCTCGGCCTGCCGGCGGCGACCGAATTCCTCGACATGACGACGCCGCAATACATCGCCGACCTCGTCGCCTGGGGTGCGATCGGTGCCCGCACGACCGAAAGCCAGATCCATCGCGAACTGGCATCAGGCCTGTCTTGCCCGGTTGGCTTCAAGAATGGCACCGACGGCAATGTCCGCATCGCCGCCGACGCGGTGAAGTCCGCGGCGCACCCGCATCATTTCATGGCAGTGACCAAAGGGGGGCGCAGTGCGATCGCGGCCACCACCGGCAATGAGGATTGCCACGTTATCCTGCGCGGCGGGCTTGCGCCGAACTATGACGCGGCAAGCGTGGCGGCGGCAAGCGCGGAACTCACGCGCGTCGGCCTCGCGCCACGACTGATGATCGATGTCAGTCATGCCAACAGCAGCAAGAAGCCGGAGAACCAGCCGATGGTCGCGGCCGATGTGGCGGCACAGGTCGCGGCGGGCGACGAGCGTATCATCGGCCTGATGATCGAAAGCAATCTCGTCGCCGGCCGGCAGGATGTCGTTCCCGGCAAGCCGCTGGTCTATGGCCAGAGCATCACCGACGGCTGCATCGACTGGGCAACGACGGAGACGGTTCTCAAGGAGCTCGCCGATGCCGTCGGGCAGCGCCGGGCGACACGCCATGCACTGATCGCCAAGCGGCCGGGCGCGGCGTAACCAGGAATTATGGCCTGGCGTCGGAGACATCCGACGCCAGGGTCAAAAACTATCGCACGTCGACCCAGCGCTTCTCCGCGAATGAGCTGGCCATGGCGTGCACGGTGCGCTCGATTTCCAGCCCTTCGTCAAACTCGATGAGGTTTGCTTCTTCGCCGCGGATGCGACGGATCAGTTCATGGCACTCGATCGTCTTGAGGTCGTTGAAGCCCAGCCCGTGGCCCGGCGCCGGAATGAAACGGTCATAGGGCTTGTGGATGGGTGCTGCCAGGATGGTGCGGTAGCCCTGCTCGGTGGCACGATCCGAGGTGACATAGAGCTGAAATTCGTTGAACCGCTCCTGGTCGAACAGGATCGAGCCTTTCGAACCGAAGATCTGCACGGCGATGCGGCCCTTGCGTCCCCAGGCGGAACGATTGACCAGCAGCGTGCCCGAGACGCCATTGTCGAGATGGATCAGGCTGCTGGCGATATCATAAGTCTCGACGGCGCGGCGGCCACCACCGGCCAGAGCGCGGTCGGCAAAAGGCCTGGCCATGTCGCACATCACGCTGGCGACACGCCCGAACAGCGCCTTGACCAGCGACAGCGGATGCACGGCGAAGTCGTCCAGCGCACCGTAGCCGGAAGCAGCCTCGTGTTTCCAGTTGAACGGCGTTTCGGGGGCTGCCATGAAGTCCTCGTCCATCTCGATGCGCAGATGGCTGATATCACCAATGACGCCCTCATCGAGCAGCGTGCGGATGTGCCGGACCGTCGGGCCCTGGATATAGTTGTAGCCGAGCGCCGCGACCCTGCCGGAGCGGCGTGCTGCCGCCAGCATCGCTTCGGCATCAGCGAAGGATGGCGCCATCGGCTTCTCGCACCAGACATGCTTGCCTGCCTCGAGGGCGGCAATGGCCATCTCGGGATGGAACTGGTTCGGCGTGGTAATCGACACGACATCGACGGCCGTGTCCTCGATCAACCGGTGCCAGTCACTGGAGGCCTTGTCGAAGCCGAATTCATCGGCACGCTGTCGCGCCAGGTCCGCACTGGCTTCGGCGAGATGGACAAGCCGCACCGGTTCGACATCGCCAAAGACGGTACGCACCGACGTCCAGGCCAGCGCGTGACATTTGCCCATGAAGCCGGTTCCGATCAAGCCGACGCCGATCATGCACTCTCTCCCTGACGGTGTGACGATATCACATGAACTCTTTAGTCCATTTCAAATCAATATGGAACATACGATCCATTTTGCATGGCATCTTTTCCGCAAACCGCTATGCTCTTGCGATTGGAGACAGAACAGGGGATTCTCGGATCCATGAACCCTCGCCTGCCGCAAGACTACGAATCGCTCCGCAACCTCGTTCTGGAAAAGCGTTCCGCGCTGCCGAAACGCATCGCGCAGATCGCGGCCTATGCACTCGACAACCCAGACGAAATCGCCTTTGGCACTGCCGCAAGCATCGCTGCTTCAGCCGGCGTGCAACCCTCCACCCTTATCCGCTTCGCGCAATTCCTCGGTTTCGACGGCTTCACCAGCCTGCAATCGGTGTTTCGCGAAAGGCTCCGCGAACGCACCGTATCTTATGAAGACCGGTTGAAGGCATTGCGCGGCGGTGGCGTCACCCAGAACCGCACCATCCTCGACGGCTTCGTGGAGTCCGCGACCCGGTCGCTCGAAGCGGTATCGCGCGCGCTCGACGACGGCCTGCTCGACCGCGCAGTGGAAGTACTTGCCAGGGCAGAGACCATCTATCTGGTTGCGCGCCGCCGTTCCTACCCGATCACCTCCTACATGGCCTATGCGCTCGGCAAGCTGAAAATCCGCTACACGCTGGTCGAATCTGCCGCCGGTCTCGATCCCGAGATCATGTCCTTCGCCACGCCGAAGGATGCCGTGGTGGCCATCAGTTTCTCGCCCTATGCCTCCCAGACCGTGGATTATGCGCGCCTGCTCTCCGACCAGGGCGTGCCGGTGGTGGCCATCACCGACAGCGCCTTTTCCCCGCTCGCCCAGTCGGCCAAGGTCTGGTTCGAGGTGGCGGAAGCCGATTGCGCCGGCTTCCGCTCCCTGTCGGCCACCATGGCGCTAGCGATGACGCTGGCCGTGGCGACGGCCGAGCGGCGCAATGGAACGTGAATTCCAAAAATAGCCCAATCATTCCATATTGACTGTGGAATGGAATTAATATTTCATAGCCTGGAGTACCGACGGCGTCCTGAGGCGCCAGAAAAACCTGTCGTTTCAGGGAGGAAAGCATGGCGAGCCTTCGCGGCGCCGACACGGCGCTCGACGTCATCACCATCGGCCGCGCCTCGGTGGATCTCTACGGCCAGCAGATCGGCTCCCGGCTGGAAGACATCACGTCCTTCGCCAAATCCGTCGGCGGCTGCCCGGCCAATATCGCCGTGGGCACCGCGCGGCTTGGCCTGAAGTCGGCACTGTTGACGCGTGTCGGCGACGAGCAGATGGGCCGCTTCATCCGCGAACAGCTGACGCGCGAAAAGGTCAATGTCGACGGCCTTCGCACCGATCCCGAACGATTGACGGCCCTCGTGCTGCTTTCGGTCGAGGACGAAGGTGTCTCGCCGATGATCTTCTACCGTTCCGACTGCGCCGACATGGCGCTGTCCGAAGACGACGTCGACGAGGCTTTCGTGGCGTCGGCCAGGGCGATCGTCGTGACAGGCACGCATTTCTCGCGGCCCGACAGCGACGCCGCCCAGCGCAAGGCAATCCGCGTCGCCAAGGCGAAGGGCGGCAAGGTGGTGTTCGACATCGACTATCGCCCGAACCTGTGGGGCCTGGCGGGCCATGCCGAAGGGTTCGGCCGCTACATCAAGTCCGACCGCGTCTCGGCGCAGCTGAAGACCGTGTTGCCGGATTGCGACCTGATCGTCGGCACGGAAGAAGAAGTGCTGATCGCATCGGGCGAAGCAGACCTGCTGGCGGCACTGAAGACCATCCGTTCGCTGTCTGCCGCCACCATCGTGCTCAAGCGTGGCGCCAAGGGCTGCATCGTCTATGACGGACCGATCAGCGAAGATCTCGAAGACGGTATCGTCGGCGACGGCTTCCCCATCGAAATCTACAATGTGCTCGGCGCCGGCGACGCCTTCATGTCCGGCTTCCTGCGCGGCTGGCTCGGTGGCGAGGATCTGGCGACAGCAGCGACCTGGGCCAATGCCTGTGGGGCATTCGCGGTATCGCGCCTGCTCTGCGCACCGGAATATCCGACGTTCACGGAACTGCAGTTCTTCCTGAAGAATGGTTCGAAGCACCTGGCCCTGCGCAAGGACGAGGCGATCAACCATGTGCATTGGGCGACCACCCGCCGCCGCGATATCCCGTTGCTGATGGCGCTGGCCTGCGACCATCGGGTCCAGCTGGAAGACATTGCGAGCAAGGCCGGTGCGGATGCCTCACGCATCAACGCCTTCAAGGTGCTGGCGGTGCAGGCAGCAGCCAGGGTCGCTGCCGGGCGCGACGGCTACGGCATGCTGATCGACGAGAAACATGGCCGCGAGGCGATGTTCGAATTTGCCCGCCATCCTTTCGCCTGGCTCGGCCGTCCGGTCGAATTGCCGGGGTCGCGGCCGCTGCGCTTCGAATTCAGCCAGGACATCGGTTCGCAGCTTGTCGACTGGCCTGTCGACCACTGCATCAAATGCCTGTGTTTCTATCATCCCGACGATCCGGAGCCTCTGAAAAGAGAGCAGCAGGAGAAACTTCGTGCGCTGTTCGAAGCCGCGCGCAAGGTCGGCCGGGAACTGCTGGTCGAGATCATCGCCGGCAAGCATGGCAAGGTTGACGACGACACCATTCCGCGCGCCCTGGAAGAGCTTTACGCACTCGGCATCAAGCCCGACTGGTGGAAGCTGGAACCGCAGGCTTCAGCCGGCGCCTGGGCGAAGGTGGAGGAGACGATCGTGCGCAACGATCCGTTCTGCCGCGGTGTCGTCCTGCTTGGCCTGGAGGCGCCGCTCGACGAGCTCGAGGCGGCCTTCGCTGCGACCGCGAACGCACCGATCGTCAAGGGCTTTGCAGTCGGCCGCACCATCTTTGTCCATGCCGCCGAGCAATGGCTTACCGGAAGAATGACCGACGACGAGGCCGTGGAGGACATGGCACGTCGCTTCGAGGAATTGACCAGGGCCTGGCTTGCCGCACGCGACCGCAAGGCAGCATAAGGGAACCCGGGAGGAGAGACGACATGACCGGAACCGTTCGCCTGACCATGGCGCAGGCGCTGACCCGCTTCCTGGCCGCGCAGATGACCATGATCGACGGCGAAAAGCTGCCGATCTTCGGCGGCGTCTGGGCGATTTTCGGCCACGGCAATGTCGCCGGCATCGGCGAGGCGCTCTATCAGCATCGCGACGACCTGCCGACCTTCCGCGCCCACAATGAGCAGGCCATGACACATGCCGCGATCGGCTACGCCAAGGCGCATTTCCGGCGTCGCTTCATGGCCGCCACCAGCTCGATCGGTCCAGGCGCGGTCAACATGGTCACGGCCGCGGCGCTTGCCCACGTCAACCGGCTGCCGGTGCTGCTGCTGCCGGGCGACGTCTTCGCCAATCGCCTTCCCGACCCGGTGCTGCAGCAGGCCGAGGACTTCGCGGACGGCACGGTTTCCGTCAACGACTGTTTCCGCCCGGTCTCCCGCTACTTCGATCGCATCACCCGGCCTGAACAGATCATTCCCGCACTCGCCCGCACCATGCAGGTGCTGACCGATCCGGCCGAATGCGGCCCGGTGACGCTTTCGCTGTGCCAGGACGTCCAGGCGGAAGCCTATGACTATCCCGAGCGCTTCTTCGAGGAGCGTATCTGGCAGGTGCGCCGGCCCCGCCCGGACCGCACCGAACTGAATGAGGCCGTCGCCGCATTGAAGGCCGCCCGGAAACCGCTGGTGATTGCGGGCGGCGGCGTGCTCTATTCGGGTGCATCCGCCGAGCTGGCACGTTTCGTCGAAGCAGCCGGCATTCCGATCTGCGAGACGCAGGGCGGCAAATCCTCCCTGCCGGACAGCCACCCGCTCAACATGGCGGCGGTCGGCGTTACCGGCACCACGGCAGCCAACCGGCTGGCCGAAGAGGCGGATGTCGTCCTGGCGGTCGGCACCCGATTGCAGGATTTCACCACCGGTTCCTGGGCCTTGTTCCAGAACGAGGCCAAGACCATCATCGGCCTCAACACGCAGCCTTTCGACGCCGGCAAACATCGCGCATTGCCGCTGGTCGCCGACGCCGCCGAGGGCCTGGCTGAACTGGCTGACGGTCTGAAAGGCTGGAAAGCCCCGGCGAGCTGGACGGAGAATGCCACCAACGGCAAGCAGGAGTGGCAGGCCGCCGCCGCGAAGGTCACCGCCGCCACCAATGCGGCCTATCCTTCCGACGCGCAGGTGATCGGCGCGGTTCAGCGCACGCTGGGTTCCGGCGTCACCGTGCTGCATGCCGCCGGCGGTCTGCCGGGCGAACTGCACAAGCTGTGGCAGGCCGGTGCGCCGGGTTCCTATCATGCCGAATACGGCTTCTCGACCATGGGCTACGAGATCGCCGGCGCGCTCGGCGCCAAGATGGCGAAGCCCGAACAGGAGGTCGTCGTCATGCTCGGTGACGGCTCCTACCTCATGCTCAATTCCGAGATTGCCACCTCGGTGATGCTCGGCCTGAAACTCACCATCGTCCTGCTCGACAATCGCGGCTATGGCTGCATCAACCGGCTGCAGATGGCGACCGGCGGCGCCAACTTCAACAACCTGCTCAAGGACGCACGCCACGAGACGCTGCCCGATATCGACTTCGTCGCCCATGCCGCAAGCCTCGGCGCGATCTCGCAAAAGGTCTCCTCGATCGCCGACCTGGAAAGTGCGTTGGAGAAGGCGAAGACGAGCAGCCGCACGACGGTGGTCGTCATCGACACCGACCCCCTGATCTCGACCGAGGCCGGCGGGCACTGGTGGGATGTGGCGGTGCCGGAAGTGAGCGCCCGCAAGGAAGTCACCGTCGCCCGCAAGGGCTATGAGGAAAAGCGCAGGCTGCAGCGCGTCGGCGACTGAGTTTGCGACCCAATCATCGAGACCGGAGTTTATGAATTGAAAGCCAAACTGGGCATGTCCCCCATCGCGTGGTGGAACGACGACCTCGTGGAGTTGAGCGATGACGTGTCGCTCGAGGAATGCCTGAGGCAATCGCGCTCGGCCGGCTTCACCGGCATGGAACAAGGCCGTCGTTTTCCGGGCACGCCGGAAGAGATGCTGCCGATCCTGAGAAAGGCCGATGTCACGCTGTGCGGCGGCTGGTTCTCCGGCACGCTGGTCAACGAGGAGCTCGCGGTCAACAAGGAGCGCATCGCTCCGATGATCGAGCTGTTCAAGGCGGTCGACGCGCCCTGCATCGTCTATGGCGAGGTCGGCCGCTCGATCCAGGGCGATCGCTCCAGGCCGCTCGCCACCAAGACAGTGCTGAGCGATGACGAGATGAAAGCCTATGCCCGCAAGGTTACGGAGTTCGGCGAGTGGTGTGCCGGACAGGGCATGCCGCTCTCCTACCACCACCATATGGCGGCGGTGGTGCAGTTCGAGCATGAACTCGACGCCTTCATGAAGCATTCGGGCGAGGGCATCCCGCTGCTGCTCGATGCCGGCCACTTGGCCTTTGCCGGCGGCGATGTCCTGCGCGCCATCGACAATCATCACCGGCGAATCAACCACGTGCACGTGAAGGACGTGCGCATGGACGTCATCAAGGCGCTGGACTGGGAGAAACAATCCTTCCTCGATGCGGTGGCACTCGGCGCCTTCACCGTACCAGGTGACGGGTCGCTGGATTTCGGCGCGATCGTGCAGAAGTTCGCCGGCTATGGATATGAAGGCTGGTTCGTCGTCGAAGCCGAGCAGGATCCGAAGAAGAACACTCCCCTGAGGATGGCCCAGGTCGGACACAAGGAACTGATGCGCGTGATGACTGCGGCAGGCTATACGGTGGAGACACAGGGCTTCCCAACCAGCTGAAGAACGGACATCGCGATGAACAAGGACAACCAGCATCCCTTCTTCCGGCCATTGTGGCGCCGGCTCGCGGTGATTGCGGTGTGTGTGATCTGGTCGGCCGTCGAATTCGCGGTGGGAACGCCATTCTGGGGTACGCTGGTCGGAGGCATGGCCGTCTACGCCGTGTGGACGTTCCTGATCAGCTACAAGCCCGACGACGGAAGCCAACAGCCAGGTGAAACCAAGACGCCTGAAACCGGGGCTCCCGACAACAGGGCCTCTCGAAACAGGGATTGAGGAACGAACATGTCGAAACTGCTGGTGAAGGCCAGGACGGGCCATGGCCATGTCGCAAACGTCACGCCGCAGAACGCCGGCTGGACCCATGTCGGTTTCGACCTGCACCGGCTGGCGCCAGGACAAAGCGTGTCCGGCGAGACGGGCGACCGCGAGGCCTGCCTGGTGTTCGTCACCGGCAAGGGAAAGGCAACAGCCGGCGGGGAGGAGCTCGGCCTGCTCGGCGAACGCATGTCACCTTTCGACGGCAAGCCGTGGTCCGTCTATGTGCCGCAGGGTTCTAACTGGTCCATCACGGCGGAGACCGAACTGGAACTCGCCGTCTGCACGGCGCCGGGACTGAATGGCGGCCTGCCGGTGCGGATGATCAGGCCCGACGATCTCGGCCAGGAAACGCGCGGCAAGGGCACCAACACCCGCTACGTCACCAACATCCTGCCGGAAGGCGAGCCGGCGGATTCGCTGCTGGTGGTGGAGGTGATCACGCCGGGTGGCCATACATCCAGCTACCCGCCGCACAAGCACGATCAGGACAATTTGCCCGCCGAATCCTATCTGGAAGAGACCTATTATCACCGCCTCAACCCGCCGCAGGGCTTTGCCTTCCAGCGCGTCTATACGGATGACCGCTCCCTGGACGAAGCGATGGCGGTGGAAGACGGCGACGTGGTGCTGGTGCCCAAGGGTTATCACCCCTGCGCCACCTGCCACGGCTATGATCTCTATTATCTCAACGTCATGGCCGGGCCCAAGCGGACTTGGAAATTCCACAATGCGGTGGAGCATGAGTGGCTGGTGAACAGGTAGGGGTGAAGTAGGGCAGTAGGGCAACTTCCCTTTCCTTACTCCCCTGCCAACCTACCCTATCCTCAGCATGTGATTGTCCCACACATAATCCGGCTCGTTCACCGTGGTGCCGTCCAGTTGCAGGATGGCGCCGGCGCCGGTGGTGGCGAGGAACCCGCCATGGTCGGGGGCCAGGCCACAGACCTCGGTCAGGCTGCTGGTCTTGAGGACCTTGCCGCTCGCCGCCTCGATTACTGCGAAGGCATTGCCCTGTGGCGACGACACCGCAACCGTACCGGCATCCGGATTGGCGGCCACCGAGCCGATGTAGTTGCGGAAGCCGGTCAGCACGTCCTTCGGCATGTCGAGCAACGCCAGGTCCTTGCCGCGCTCGGCACGTCCGATCAGCAAAGGCTGCTCGGTTGCCGGCCCGCGATGCTGGCAGCCGAACCAGACCGTGCCCCTTGCGTCGATATCCATGTGGCGGATGGAGAGCTGATGCAGTGCCGGCGGCAGCTCATGCTTTTCGATCAGTTCGCCGGTCACGCGGTCGACCAGAACATAAGACGGCTTCATGGTAGCGATGTTGAGCTCGGCGCGGCCGAAATCGGGATGGGTCTCGATGCCGCCATTGGCGATGGCGATGGTACGGCCATCCCCAAGCAACAGCAATTCGTGCGGACCGACGCCATAGGTCGGGAATTCGCCGACGCGCTTGAAGCCCCCCTTGGCATCGTAGACGCCGACCATGCCGGCAGCGTTGTCGAAGTCGTTTTCGGTGGCGTAGAGCAGCGCGCCATCGGTCGAGAATGCACCATGGCCGAAGAAATGCCGGTCGGGCTGGCTGGCGATGGTCAGCGGTTCGTTGCGGCCCTTGTGGTCGAAGACGACGAAGAACGTACCTGGCTGGCGGGCGAAGACGGCCGAACGGCCCGAGACCGGGTCGAAGGTGACGTCATGGCCGCGATCCGGCAGATCGACCGCATGCAGCATTTTTCCGGCTTCGGACAGCACGGCAGCGCCATAGCTGCCGTCGCGTTTCATATAGGCAGTGGCAAAGACGGCATCCGCCGCCAGCGTCGCGGCCCAGGCCTTCGGCGCCAGCGCCGCCAGGAAGCCGGCGCCTGCCGCCTTGAGAAAATCACGGCGATCGATGAGTGGCGTGCGCATGGGGATGACCTCAGAGCAATTCCGGGAAAGATTGGAGCGCTTCCGTGAAAAACGGAAACGCTCTAGTCGCCGTCCAGCGAGGAAAAGCCGGCGGTCAGGCCGAAGGCGCCCGACAGCCGTGTCCCGAACAGGTTGCTCAGGCTGCTGGTGATGAGCTGGAAGTGCTCCAACGCAGCGCGACGCTTCGGGTCAGCCAGAACCTCGGTGGCAGGGCCGGATGCCTCCTTGGCCGCGGCAACGCCGTTGACCAGCTGGATCTCGATCGAATCGGCGATCCAGCGTTCGTCCTTGGGCAGCGCATCGCCGAGATTCGAAGCCTGGAACAGGCGATTCATGCCATCCAGATTGGCCGCGAGCGCGGCACCGGTGAGGCCCGAGCGCCAATAGATCGCCTGTTTCGGCTTGTCCTCGTCCGGGCTGGCCTCAAGGAAGCTCTTGAGGCGCTGGTCACGCACCAGCTCAAGTCCGTTGATGAAGGCGCCCATCAATTCGGTCACCGCCTCGCTGCCGTCACGGTAGAGTGGATTGTCCGGACCGGGGCTCGCCCATTGGGCGGCGAAGCCGTCCGGCCTTGCCCAGGCGGCGGACACTTCGGTGGCGATCGTCTCGACGTTGCCGGCAATGGCCAGGCCATAAGCGCAACGATAGGCGCCGTCCTTGCCGGCGAGCGTCTCCGCGTCCTGGCCGTGGAGCACGAATTCCAGCGCCCCCAGCCCCTGCATGGCGATGCTCTTGCCGGAAACGCCGGTTGCGTCCGCTGCCGAGGCATCCTTGTCGGCCAGTGCCGCCTGTACCTGCTTCAGGCCGAGACCCTTGCGGTCAGGCCAGTAGAGCATGCGCTCCAGACGGTTGTTCTCGGTGACCGGTCCGAAACGAACGATCTCGATCGTCGACCACGCGGTCACCATGCCTGCAAATTCAGTCCGCGCGGCGTCGATCGCCTGTTGCGACGGCGCTTCGCACAGCGCCTTCACGGCCTTGGCTGTCGACGTCGCGTGCTGCTGCAGCGACGCGTAGGCCGGGCGGATGAAGCCATCGACCGCACCGTTGACGACATCCGAGGCCTGCACGGCTGCGCTGGCCGGTTGGGCAGCAGCAAGAGCCATCGGGAAAACAAGCAGGGCGGAAAATTTGCTCAGGCGTTTCATCATAGCGACTCCAGGAACTTGATCAGCGCGTCGCGCTCGTCGGCGCCCGCAGCAGCGAAGCGGTCGCGGGCTTTCTGGCCTTCGCCGCCGTGCCACAGGATGGCTTCGGTCATATTGCGGGCGCGACCGTCATGCAGGAAGAAGGTGTGGCCGCTGACGCGCTCGGTCAGGCCGATGCCCCACAGCGGCGGCGTGCGCCATTCATTGCCGGTCGCGTCACCGACGGCCTGGCCGTCGGCCAGTCCTTCACCCATGTCGTGCAGCAGGAAGTCGGAATACGGCCAGATCAGCTGGAACGACTGCGCCTTGTTCGGCGCGTCGCGGCGGGTGACGAATTTCGGCGTGTGGCAGGATGCGCAGCCCATCTCGTAGAAGGCCTTCTTGCCGGCCAGCACCGGCTGCTTGCCGACGTCGCGCCGTGCCGGCACGGCGAGGTTCTGTGAATAGAAGGTGACCAGATCCATCACCGGCGACGGCGCCTCGACCGGGCCGAGCCGTTCCTGCACGCCATTCGGCATATCCAGGCAGGCCTTCTGGGCCATGGTGCAATCGCCCCAATGCCTGGGCACTTCCGGCGTCGAAATGCCGATGTCGCCGGCAAAGGCATCGGCCGACTGCTGGCGGATTGACGACGTCTGCGCCTTCCAGCCGAAGCGGCCAAGGGTAAGCTCACCGGTGAGCTCGTCGCGCACGATGTTGGGGCGACCCGAAATGCCATCGCCGTCGCGATCGTCCGGATCAGCTTTGGCCAGGATGTCGGCGGGATGTATCTGCTCGATCAGGCCAAGCCCGATCATGGCAGGTGTCACACGCGGCGAAAGCGTCGTGGCCGGATCCATGGGACCATAGCCGAGACCATCGACCGCATAGCTCGGCTTGCGCAGCGACACCCTGGTGCCGTCACCCAGCGTCACAGGTTGCTCGACATAGGTGATGCGCATGCGTCCCTCGCCGGCAAGGCCGGGTACCGCGAGATCCTGCAGCTGGGTGCCGTAGGTGGGGTCCGGGAAATTCAGCACCTTGCGCCCGGCGCGCTGCGCTTTTTCTTCCTCGGTCGAGGCCTCCCGCGCCAGTCTCAGGAACATCGAGGTGGCGTCCGGCTTGCCTTCCGGCGGATGCCCGCGGCCGTCCTTGAGGTGGCATGTCTGGCAGGCGCGGGCATTGAACAGCGGCCCGAGCCCATCCGACGCCTGCGTCGAAGACGGCGAGGAAACCCAGTTCTTGCGGAAAAGGGCGTTGCCGAGCTTGAAGGTGCCTTCTTCCTCGAAGGTGATGTTGGCCGAGGATTGCGAGAAAGCGTCGGCCGTGACGCGTTTCCGGGAGGTGCCGGCGCCACCCTGCATCAGCTCATATTCCTCCGGCCTGGAAAAGTCGGCCGTCGGGCTGGTGATGGCCTCGACGCGAGTGCGATCCTGCTCGGAAAGATCGGTGCGTGTGGTCGGCAGATTGGATGCGTCGCCCGCAACAGCAAGCGCCGCTGGCGACAGGATGGCCAGCGATATCGCAAAAATCAGAGGGCTGGCAGATGATTGATAGACACCGACCATCCCTTTGAAGGGGTGGTCGGTTTGTTCAGTTTTCCATCCGCGCGGTGCGCGGCGCAACAAATCCACGATGCGCCGCATGCGCGCATGTCCTATTCCGCTTCGTTGGCCGCATCCGCATTGAGCAGGCCATACTTCTCTTCGCCGAGCGAGCCGAGCAGATCGAGCTGGGTTTCGAGGAAGTCGATATGGCCTTCCTCGTCGGCCAGCAGTTCCTCGAACAGCTTCATGGTCACGTAGTCGCCGTGCTCGTAGCAGATATCACGCGACTGCTTGTAGGACGCGCGGGCGTCATACTCGCCGGCCAGGTCCGATTCCAGCACTTCCTTGACGTTCTGGCCGATCCTCAGCGGCGCGACCGACTGCAGGTTCGGGTGACCTTCGAGGAAGATGATGCGGGCCACCAGCTTGTCGGCATGCTGCATTTCCTCGATCGATTCCGCCCGCTCCTTCTTGGCGAGCTTGGTGTAACCCCAGTCCTCCAGCAGGCGATAGTGAAGCCAGTACTGGTTGACGGCACCGAGCTCTAGGAACAGAGCTTCGTTAAGCCGCTCGATGACCTGTTTTTCGCCCTTCATGGGTTTTGCTCCCGTATTGGACGCGCAGTTCTCTCACGCGATCCAGATGTGAAACGATATCCACGCCGCCCGCCTCCGAGCGGGCGTGGTAGTTCTCGGTGACCCGAATGATCGTTTCCACCACATTTGGGAAGCAGCCGCAACAGCGACCACGCTTGCGCATCGAATGATAGACCTTTGCGGGCACGATAAGCTGCCAGGGATCCTCATCCAGCAAGGCGATGATGGCCTGCTCGATCTCCTTTTCGGTGATGATATTGCAATGACAGATCAGCATTGGCGGTTCTGGATGGCTGGCGGCGCTTCATCGGCGCCGCGTGGCTTTCTGGGTTTCTCTCAACACCCGCCTCAGCGGCAGGTGCCATGCTCCTACTTGAACACCTTCTCAGGCGAATCGAGGCTGGCCGAACCTTCGAACGCGATCGCGTCCAGCTTCAGCGCCGCCACCACGCGTTCGATCGACTTGGTCTGGTCGACCAGCGCATCGATCGCAGCCTGCACGGTGGCGTTGCCTTCCTTGTTGCCTTCGCCGATCTGCTGGTCGTAGGCCTCGCCTTTTTCGGCGCGCGCCTTGATCGCCTCCATCTTGGCGACGCTGGTCTCAAGCTTGCCGGTCAGTTCCTTGTCGAGTGCCGCATCAGCCGCCTTGACCAGATCCCCCACCGAAGGACCGGAAACAGTGCTGCCGTCGACGCGCTTGTAGCTTGCGAGGTAGGCGTCACGGATGCCGACGGCATCATAAAGGTGCGAATTGTAGGTGTTGTCCGAGAAGCAGTCGTGTTCCTCTTCCGGATCGTGCAGCAGCAGGCCGAGCTTCATGCGCTCGCCGGCCAGCTCACCGTAGGAGAGCGAACCCATGCCGGTGAGGATGACAGCGATGCCGGCCTTCGGATCGCCTTCCTCCAGCGCCTTGCGCGCCGCGCCACCGTCCTTCCAGTTGCCGACCATCTCCTGGAGGTCGTCAACCAGCAGATCGCTGGCCGCTTTCAGATATTCGGCACGGCGGTCGCAATTGCCGCCGGTGCAGTTCTTGGTGTCGTAGTCGGTGAAGGGGCGGTTGCCGGCGCCCGGACCGGTGCCGTTCAGGTCCTGGCCCCACAGCAGAAATTCGATGGCGTGATAGCCGGTGGCGACGTTGGCCTCGATGCCGCCGGCTTCCTGCAGCGAACCTGACAGGAATTCCTTGGTCAGCTTCGATGCGTCGACCTTCTTGCCGTCGATCTCGATTTCCTTGTTGGCGATGACATTCGCCGTGTAGAGCGCGTTCTGGTCGGATTCCGTGCCGTAGCTCTTGTCGACATAGTCGATCAGGCCTTCATCCAGCGGCCATGCGTTGACGCGGCCTTCCCAGGCATCGACGACCGGGTTGCCGAAACGGTAGACTTCGGACTGCTGGTAAGGCACGCGCGCCGCCTTCCAGGCGGTGCGGGCTGCGTCCAGCGTTTCCTGCGACGGCTTGGCGATCAGTGCGTCGACGGCGGCATCCAGAGCCTTGGCAGTGGTCAGCGAGTCCTCGTATTTCGCGAGCGCGATATCCGAATAGGTCTTGATGACCGCCTTCGGATCGGTTTCTGCCTTGGCAGGCAGCGCGAAAACCGCCGTCGTCAACGCCAGCGTGGCGGCGATCGCGGCGATTTTGCCGCCGAAGCGTGCCGTCACCTTGTTGTTCTGCATTTCAAACGTCTCCCTCGGGACCATCTAAAGACCAGCCACCTGCACCGGGAAACAAGGCCCGACAGTCAGATGGCGCAATGTGTGAGTAGAAGGCGTGCAGACGCGGCGACAGCTGTCGCGAAAGGCCGAGCGGATGACCGCCGGAAGGCGCGGCGCACGCGGGAAAAGCAAAGACTGCCTCCAATCGAAAGGGTTCAAGGCCCAGACATCAAAGGAATGCGCGGGGTTGCGCGAGCTTCCATAAAGCTGCGACAACGACGAAAGTCAACGCAAATCGGCAATAAAGCCTTTCAAAACAATAGTTTGGAATTATTCTAAACTAGAAGGATCAAGTTTTGGCAAGCGGGCCCGCATGGTCGCGCACGCGCTTCGCCAGCTTAGTTTCTGTTTTGTCACGGTTTCTCATCATGAATCGTCCGGCCCTTTCGCGAATCTGCCCGGTTCGCAACCAGTGGTGGTCACGGACTGGCATTGACAGCCAGCTGTCCAGGGTGCGACCCGCTGTTGGCCTCTTGCGACGGCGGCGGACAATCGCCACTTGCGGCGTCGATCTAGAGCTATTCCAGGAAAAATGCGTAGCGGTCTTCCGTCCGGAATTGCGTAAAAATAGAGTTGGAGCGTTTCCGCGTTTTCGTGAAAACGGAAACACTCTAGAATCCTCATCCTAAGGCGGTTTGTGATGAAGAATGGTGTCGTCATCGTCGGAACCGGCCATGCCGGGGTTCAGGCTGCAGCCAGCTTGCGCGAAGAAGGCTATGACGGCCCGGTCGTGCTGCTCGGCGACGAGACGGACCTGCCCTATCACAAGCCGCCACTGTCCAAGACCTTCATCAAGGACGCCGAAGCCAAGCCACAGCCGCTGCGCGGCGAAGCCTTCTATTCCGGCCACAACATCGACCTGCGCCGCGGCGTGCGCATCGAGCGCATCGATGCCGGCGCACGCGTACTCGACGTTGCCGGCGGCGGCACGATCCCTTTCGACCGGCTGGTCCTGGCAACCGGTTCGCGGCCAAGATTGCTTCCCTTGCCAGGCAGCGAGCTCGCCGGCGTCATTTCCCTGCGCTCGCTTGACGATGCCCGCATCATCCGCGAGCTCAGTGCGACGGCTTCCGACGCCGTCATCCTCGGCGGCGGCTTCATCGGACTGGAGATCGCGGCGACGCTCAGCGCCGGCGGCCGCAAGGTGACGGTGATCGAGGCAGCCGACCGGGTGCTCGGCCGTGCCGTGGCACCGGTGATCGCTGCCCATGTCCACGAGCGGCTGATCGCCGGCGGCGTGCGCATCCTGACCGGCACCACCGTTGCCAGGCTGGAGGGCGAAAACGGCCATGTCGCGGCCGCTGTCACCTCGTCCGGAGAGCGGCTGCCGGCGCAGCTTGTCATCGTCGGCATCGGCGTGGTGCCGAATGTCGAACTGGCCGAAACGGCTGGCATCGCCACCGGCAACGGCATCCGCGTCGATACCTACATGCGTACGTCATTGCCCGAGGTACTGGCGGTGGGCGATGTCGCCAACTACAGGCACTGGGCGACGGACACCGACGTGCGGCTGGAGTCGGTGCAGAACGCCACCGACCAGGCCAAGCTTGCCGCGCGCACCATTCTTGGCCGCGAAGAGACCTATTCGGCGGTGCCATGGTTCTGGTCCGATATCGGCGACATGAAGCTGCAGATGGTCGGGCTGACGGCGGCCGGCGACCGGCACATCTCCGTGGGCGATGCCGCCGAGAACAAGCTGTCCGTCTATCATTTCTGCGGCGACCGGCTGATCGCCATCGAATCCATCAACCGGCCTGCCGATCATATGCTCGGCCGCAAGATGCTGGGCGTCGGTTTCTCGCCCACGGCTGAACAGGTCCTGGCCGGGACCGAGACGCTGAAGGCTGCCCTCGCCGCACACCAGCAGGCCGAGCCCGCCGCCTAGCCGACCGTGGCAGCCGAGGCTGGATTACAGTCACGCGCCGTGTGGAACTGCGTGAATGCCGGATGGCGCGTTATGGGGTTTCTCGCTTGTACCATATGGTTACAATCGAGAACGTCCGCGAGGCCCGAGTTTGCAAGACGCACCTGACAACGCGGTAGCGGATCAATCGACCTCGCAACTGGGCCTGGCCGTCCTGATGGCGGTTGCGGCGATGATCTCGGTGCAGTTGGGAGCGGCGCTGGCGCGGCCGGCCATGGACAGCTTCGGTCCGTTTGCGGTGACCTGGGGCCGTCTCACCTGGGCAGCGGTCCTGCTCTGGCTCATCGTGCGTCCCGATATCCGCAGCTACCGGCCGCGGGACCTGGCTGCCGCAATCGCATTGGGCGCCACCATCGCGGTTATGACACTGACGTTCTACCTGGCGATCATGCGCGTGCCGCTCGGCCTTGTCGTCGCCATCGAATTCCTCGGTCCGCTCGGTGTCGCGGCATTCGGCTTCGCCCGCAGCTGGCGCCTGATCTGGCTGGCGCTGGCCTTCATCGGCGTGCTGCTCCTGGTGCGCAACCTCGAAAGGTGGACGATCGACCTGATCGGCCTGGCCTTCGCCCTGGCGGCAGGCGCGGGCTGGGGCACCTACATAGTTCTGAACAAGCGTGTCGGCAGCACTTTCAAGGGCCTCGACGGCTTGGCCATATCCTTCGTCGCGGCCGCGCTCATCGCCACGCCTTTCGGCCTCCACGAAACAGGGCTCAGCCTGCCCGGCGGCCTGATCGTGCAAACCGTCGGCCTCGCGGTGTTGACCCCGCTTCTGCCCTATGTGCTCGAGATGCAGGCCCTGCGCAGACTGCCTTCGGCCACATTCGGCATCCTGATGAGCGCCGAGCCCGGTATCGGTGCGCTTGCCGGCTATCTCATCCTGCACGAGCCGCTGAGCCCGCAGCAGATCGCAGGCATCGCCTGCGTCATCTGTGCCAGCGTCGGGGCAACGCTCAGCGCCCGAAGCTGACGTCCGTCGACGACACAAAAAGCCGGCGCCTATCGCATCGGCCCGAAAATCGGGATCGATTTTCGGGCCGATGCGTAGCTTCAAAAGCGTTAGAGCGTCCTTTGCGCGTCCAAAGGACGCGCGGCGCTCTAATGCGCCGGCCTTTCCATTCGGAGCCGCAGATAGAGCTTAGGCCCTTACTTCGCGGATCGAAGTCTCGAGAATATCAAGCGCCTCGGTCATGACATTCTCCTGGACGGTGATCGGCGCCAGGAAGCGGATGACGTTGCCATAGACGCCGCAGGTGAGCAGGATCAGGCCCTTGTCCAGGGCCTTCAGCCGCACATTGTTGGCGAATTCGGCCGACGGCAACTTGGTCTTCGCATCGTTGAATTCGACCGCGTTCATGAAACCGGGACCACGGATGTCGACGATCTCGGGCACGTCGTCGCGCAGGGCTTCCAGCCGCTGCTTCAGCCGGGAGCCGAGCAAATTGGCGCGATCGTTGAGCTTTTCTTCCTCGATCACGTCGAGCACCGCATTGGCGGCTGCGACGCCGAGCGGATTGCCGGCATAGGTGCCGCCCAGACCGCCGGGGTTCGGCGAGTCCATCAGTTCGGCGCGGCCGGTGACGGCGGAAAGCGGGAAGCCGCCGGCGAGGCTCTTGGCCATGGTGGTGAGGTCCGGTGCGACATCGTGATGTTCCATCGCGAACATCTTGCCGGTACGGGCAAAGCCGGTCTGTACCTCATCGGCAATCAGCAGGATGCCGTGCTGGTCGCAGATCTTGCGCAGTGCCGAGACGAAATCGCGCGGCGCTTCGTAGAAGCCGCCCTCGCCCTGCACCGGCTCGACAATGATGGCAGCGACGCGGGCCGGATCGACATCGGCCTTGAACAGCTTGTCGAGTGCGGCCAGCGAATCCGCCGTGGTCACGCCATGCAGCGCAACCGGGAACGGCACGTGGAAGACGTCGCCGGGCATGGCGCCGAAGCCGGCCTTGTAGGGCTGGACCTTGCCGGTAAGCGCCATGCCCATGAAGGTGCGGCCGTGGAACGCGCCGGTGAAGGCGACGACCGCCTGGCGGCCGGTGGCGTGGCGCGCGATCTTGACGGCGTTCTCGACCGCCTCGGCACCCGTGGTGGCGAAGATGGTCTTCTTGTCGAACTTGCCTGGCAGCATCCCATTCAGGCGCTCGGCCAGACGCACGTAGTTCTCATAAGGCACGACCTGGTGGCAGGTGTGGGTGAAACGGTCGAGCTGCGCCTTGACCGCCTCGATCACCTTCGGGTGGCGGTGGCCGGTGTTGACCACGGCGATGCCGGCGGCGAAGTCGATATAGCGACGGCCCTCGACGTCCCAGATCTCGGAATTTTCAGCGCGTTCGGCATAGATCTGCGTCGTCATGCCGACGCCGCGTGAGATGGCGGCATTCTTACGGGCGGAAATGGTCGCGTTGCTCATCGTGCTTCTCTCCTTGGGGCTTCGTTGCCCTGTGTCTTTCGGCCTTCGCTAGCCTTCTGGCTTTATTTTCAATCCAACTCAAGCCGGCAGCCTGGATCAAGCCATTGGGCCTGCGCAAGTCGCCGTTTTTCCGGATTCCGCCGCGTCAGCGGTACGGAATCAATGACCTATTTCAAATTCTGGACCGCAAGGTATCCTGCTTCCTGTTAGCGCTCCTCGCGGTTGAGGCGCGCCTGGCGCGGAGGTGTTCCATGGCGAGACGACGACCGGTCGCGTTGAGCACCGCAGCTTGCCTGCGACCTTCCATGCCGCGCATGGCCTGCATGCTCTTCGCCGCGGCAGCAACTGCAGCTCTCGTCTCCGGCTGCCAGCGGCAGGAGGCCAAGAAAGCTGAAAAGCTCCCTGTTCTGGTCGCCACGCAGAAAGCCGAGGTTTCGGACTATGCCGACACGGTGTCGCTCACCGGCGTGATCGCCGCACGCACGCTGAACAACCTCTCCTTCCGCGTCGGCGGCCGCGTGGCGGAACGGCTGGTCGAGGTCGGAGACCACGTCGACGCAGGTCAGGTGCTGGCCCGCATCGACCCGCAGGAGCAGGAATCGGATCTGCGGACGGCGCAGGCGAACCTGGATGCCGCGCAGGCGCAACTGACGCAGACATCGGCTGCCTTCGACCGCCAGAAGACGCTGCTCGGTCAAGGCTATACGACGCGGCGCGACTACGATCAGGCCGACCAGGCGCTGAAGGTGGCGCAAGGCAGCGTCGAGGCGGCAAGAAGCGCGCTCGCCAACGCCAGGGAAAACCAGTCCTTCACCGAACTGCGCGCCGGCGCGCCGGGCATCGTCACGGCCCGCACGGTCGAGGCAGGGCAGGTCGTGCAGGCGGCGCAGACCGTTTTCGTCGTCGCCGAGGACGGCGACCGCGACGCCGTCTTCAACGTTCAGGAGACGCTGGTGGCCGGCGTGCATGGCAGCGGGCCGCCACCCGTCACCGTCGCGCTGCTGGCGAACCCGAAGGTCACGGCGCAAGGCGTTGTCCGCGAAATATCGCCTGTGGTCGACCCGGCTTCCAGTTCGGTGCGCGTCAAGGTCGCCATCCCCCAGACCCCATCCGCCATGCCACTCGGTGCGGCCGTCGTCGGCAGCGTCAGCGGCATGCACGGCCAGGCGGTTACGCTGCCCTGGCAAGCGCTCACCTCCAGCGACGGCAAGCCGGCGGTCTGGGTGGTCGATCCCGCCAGCAAGGCAGTGGCCATCGCACCCGTGACCGTGCTTGCCTATGGCACCGCCACCGTTGCCATCGGCGACGGGCTCAAGGCAGGCCAGACCGTCGTCACGGCAGGCGGCCAGTTGCTGAGCCCCGGCCTGGTTGTGGAGACCACGGAGGTAGCGCAATGAAGCACTTCCTGATCCTGGCAGCTCTGCCTGTTGCAGCACTGCTTTCCGGTTGTTCGCAGGAATCCGGCAACAAGGCGGCGGAAGCGCCGCGACCGGTGCTGTCGGTCGTCGTGCAACCCCGCGCCGCCGAGAGCTTCGGTTTCGCCGGCACCATCGAGCCGCGCTACAGCGCCGGCCTTTCCTTCCGGCTGCTCGGCCGCGTCGTCGCCCGCGACGTCGATGTCGGCGACACCGTCGCCAAGGGAGCGACGCTCGCCGCGCTCGACCCAACCGCGCTCGACCTTGCCGTTCAGGCAGCCAAGGCCGAACTCTCCAATGCGGAAGCGCAAGCCGCCAATGCCAACGCCAGCGAAGAACGCATGCGGCAGCTGCTCGCTTCAAAGAATGCCTCGCAGGCCGTCTACGATGCCGCCAAACAGGCACAGCTGGCAGCCAGCGCCAATGTCGAACGCGCCCGCGCTTCGCTTGCCAAATCGGAAGAACAGCTGGGCTACGCCCGCCTGTTCTCGGATTTCGACGGGGTCGTGACCGCGGTCGGCGCCGAGGTCGGCCAGACCGTGTCGCCCGGACAGATGGTGGTCACCGTGGCCCGTGCCGACACCCGCGAGGCGGTCGTCGATATTCCGGACTGGCTGACCGGGGATCTCGTAGCCGACGCACCCTTCGAGGTTGCGCTGCAGTCGCTGCCGTCGATCAGGACGCAGGGCAAGCTGCGCGAACTGGCGCCGCAGTCTGACGACTCCACCCGCAGCCGCCGTGTCAGGCTTTCCTTGATCGATCCGCCGGATGCGTTCCGGCTGGGCTCGACCGTCACGGTGACCCGCGCGTCCACGATCAAGCCAGCGATCGAGCTGCCATTGTCGGCGCTGCTGGAGAAGGACGGCAAGACCCAGGTGTGGATCGTCGACGAGAAGACGGCGAGCGTCGCCCCGCGGGATATCCAGGTGACCGCCCGCACCGGCGGCACCTTTACCGTGGCGGACGGCCTGGCTGCCGGAACGCGCGTGGTAACCGCCGGCGTCCACAGCCTGACGCCCGGCCAGAAGATCAAGCTGCAGTAGGAGCGGACACGTGAAGCGTTTCAACCTGTCCGACTGGGCGCTCGAGCACCGCTCGCTGGTCTGGTATTTCATGCTGGTCTTCGTCGTGGCCGGCGTCTTCGCCTACATCAATCTCGGCCGCGAGGAAGACCCCTCCTTCACCATCAAGACGATGCTGATCCAGGCCAACTGGCCGGGCGCCTCGGTCGACGAGCAGGCCAAGCAGGTCACCGACCGCATCGAGAAGAAGCTCGAGGAACTCGACAAGCTGGACTTCACCCGCTCGGTCACGACCGCGGGCCGCACCATCGTCTTCGTCAATCTGAAGGACAACACCAAGGCGCGCGACGTGGTGCCGACGTGGCTGCAGGTCCGCAACATGATCGAGGACATCAAGCCGCAGTTCCCACAGGGCGTGCTCGGGCCTTTCTACAACGACCGTTTCGGCGACGTGTTCGGCAACATCTATGCCTTCACCTCCGACGGGCTGTCGCCCCGGCAGTTGCGCGACTATGTCGAGAACGTGCGTGCCGAGGTGCTCACCGTGCCGAATGCCGGCAAGGTCGAACTGATCGGCGCGCGCGACGAGGTCATCTATCTCGAATTCTCCACCCGCCAGATTGCAGCACTCGGGCTCAACCAGCAGCAGATCATCGCATCGCTGCAGGCGCAGAATGCGATTGCACCGTCCGGTGTCATCCAGTCCGGGCCGGAACAGGTCAGCGTGCGCGTCACTGGCCAGTTCAGCTCCGAGGAGAGCCTGCGCGCCATCAATCTCAGGGTGAACAACCGCTTCTTCCGCCTGAGCGATGTCGCTACCATCACGCGCGGCTACACCGACCCGCCGGCCTCGCTGTTCCGCTTCAACGGCGAGGATGCGATCGGGCTCGCCGTCGGCATGAAGCCGAACGCCAACCTGCTGGATTTCGGCAAGGCGCTCGAACACAAGATGGAGGAGGTGAAAGGCGAGCTGCCGATCGGCGTCGGCGTGCATCTGGTCGCCGACCAGCCGCTGATCGTCGAGGAAGCGGTTTCGGGCTTCACGCGCGCGCTGTTCGAGGCCGTCGCCATCGTGCTTGCCGTCTCCTTCGTCAGCCTGGGCGTGCGCGCCGGCTTCGTGGTATCGTTGTCGATCCCGCTGGTGCTGGCCATCACCTTCCTGGTCATGACCTATCTCGACATCTCGCTGCAGCGTGTTTCGCTGGGAGCGCTGATCATCGCGCTCGGCCTTCTGGTCGACGATGCGATGATCGCCGTCGAGATGATGGTCGCCCGGCTGGAGGCCGGCGATCCGCTCAACAAGGCGGCGACCTACGTCTACACCTCCACCGCATTCCCGATGCTCACCGGCACGCTGGTGACGGTGGCCGGTTTCATCCCGATCGGCCTCAATTCGAGCGCCGCGGGTGAATACACCTTCACCCTGTTCGTGGTCATCGCGGTCTCGCTTCTGATCTCGTGGATCGTGGCGGTGCTGTTCGCGCCTCTGCTTGGCGTCACCTTCCTGCCCGCGACGATGAAGAAGCATCATGACAAGCCGGGCCGCTTCACCACGCTTTTCCAGCGCGTCCTGCTTGCGTCAGTGCGCCGGCGCTGGCTGACCATCATCGCCACCGTCCTGCTTTTCCTGACTTCGCTCGCCGGCATGACCCTGGTGCAGCAGCAGTTCTTCCCGGCATCCGATCGGCCGGAGCTGATCGTCGACTGGAACCTGCCGCAGAACAGCTCGATCGCCGAGACGCGCGCGCAGATGGAGCGTTTCGAAAAGCTGGCGCTGGTCGGCAACAAGGACGTCGACCATTGGAGCTCCTATGTCGGCCAGAGCGCGGTGCGTTTCGTGCTCGCCTATGACGTCCAGCCCTCCAACCCGTATTACGGGCAGACCGTCATCGTCACCAAGGGTGTCGAGGAGCGCAACCGCGTGCATGCGGCGATCGACAAGATGCTGCGTGAGGATTTCGTCGGCACCGATACCTTCGTCAAGACGCTGGAACTCGGACCGCCGGTCGGCCGGCCGGTGCAGTACCGCGTCAGCGGCCCGGACGTGCAGGTGGTGCGCAGCCTGGCGCAGGATCTGGCGGGCCGCATCTCGGCCAATCCCAAGCTCGCCGCGCCCAATTTCGATTGGAACGAGCCCGAGCGTGTGCTGAAGGTGGACGTACTGCAGGACAAGGCGCGCCAGCTCGGCATCACTTCGCAGGACATCGCCTCGGCGCTGAACAGCGTGGTCGGCGGCGTCACCATCACGCAGGTGCGCGACTCGACCTATCTGGTCAACGTCGTGGTGCGTTCGCGCGAGGCCGAGCGCAGCTCGCTGGAAACGCTGAAGAACATGCAATTGCCGACCGGCAGCGGCGAATCCATCCCGCTCGCGGCAGTGGCCAATTTCGACTACACGCTGGAACAGCCGACGATCTGGCGGCGCAGCCGCATCCCGACGCTGACGGTGCGGGCCGGGCTGGTGGGCGGTGCATTGCCGGATACGGTCGTCAACGAACTGAAGCCGACGGTCAATGCCTTCATCGCCGAGCTGCCCGCCGGTTACAATGTCGTCACTGGCGGTTCGGTCGAGGAAAGCGCCAAGAGCCAGGGGCCGATCGCTGCCGTGGTGCCGCTGATGCTGTTCGTCATGGCAACCATCCTGATGATCCAGCTGCAGAGTTTCCAGCGCCTGTTCCTGGTGGTGGCGGTGGCGCCGCTCGGCCTGATCGGCGTGGTCGTGGCGCTTGTATCTTCCAACTCGCCGATGGGCTTCGTCGCCTTGCTCGGCGTGCTGGCGCTGATCGGAATCCTGATCCGCAATTCGGTGATCCTGATCGTGCAGATCGAGGACCTGGTCAGGGAAGGCAAGGACCGCTGGCTGGCGGTGATCGAGGCGAGCGAGCATCGCATGCGGCCGATCGCGCTCACCGCCGCCGCTGCCTCGCTGGCGCTGATCCCGATCGCGCGTGAAGTGTTCTGGGGACCGATGGCCTATGCGATGATGGGCGGCATCATCGCCGGCACGGCGATCACCCTGCTGTTCCTGCCGGCGCTCTATGTCGCCTGGTTCCGGCTGAAGGAACCCAGGGAAGCCGAGCAGACCGCCGCTGGGTGATCAGGCGAGCCTGCCGAGCAGGCGCAGGAACTGCGCGGCCTCTTTCGCCGTCAGCGGCGCCAGCGTCTCCTCGGTGATCGCCTTGGCCAGGGGGATGAGTTCTTCGACGGCATCGTGTCCCGCAGCCGTCAGCGACACCAAAAGCAACCGCTTGTCGGTGTCGTGTTTCTTGAGCTCGACATAGCCGCGTGACCTCAGGCGGTCGATGACCCCCTTCACCGTGGCGGCATCCATGGCGATCATCTGGCCAAGCTGGTTCTGGGAGGCCTCACCCACTTCATGGAGCCTCGCCAGTGCGGCGAATTGCGGCGGCGTCAGATCCGCGATGCGGCTGGCGAAAATCGCGACATGGCGCTGGTGCGCCTTGCGCAGCACGAATCCGATCTGTTCCTGCAGGCGATAGCCGTCGTCGGGCTCGGCGCCGACCAGTGCCAGAGGTGCCTTGGCCGTCGTCACCGCTGGCCATCCCAGGTCTTGATGTCCCTGGCCTCCAGCCCGCCCATGCGGTTGTGGATGCGCGGACCGCAAGTCATCACCAGGCAGAAGAGGATCTCGTCGGACCGGGGGCCATCGGCGATGCCGACTTCCATGGCGTCGAAATGCGAGCGCACGTAGGAGGCGTTGATATGGCCGATCGGCACGTCGAGACGTGCGCCGAAACCGCCGACCTTCTTTGCCGACGGCACGATTGCCTTGGCTTCGCCAAGCCGTTCGCGCATCGCATAGCCGCCCGGCACATGCCAGAGAGCGCCATGCTCCAGTTCGCCGGCACTGCCGACGATGGCGCCCTTGCCGTAGCCGTCGATGACATGGGCATCGCCGCCGAGCGCCGCGATCAGCCGGTCGGTCATGACCAGGCCAAGCGGCTTCAGGTCTTCCATCGCGCTTTGCAGGTCTTCGACATAGCGCCCGGCAAATGGGTTCCTGACCAGCGCCATCGCCGCAGCGCGGCGGCGCGGCACATTCACCGCCGGCCCGCCATCATGAACGATTTCCTCGATCAGCACCGCGATCTTGCGAATGGGGAATTCAGGCATGGACGAAATCCTTGGTTTTGTCGGATGGACGCAGGCGGTCGCTGCGAGGATCGGGAAAACTCCCGGCGAGAGCGGTGGCCCCGTTGAGGAACAGCGCCGCCGCCGTGATCAGCCCGCGCCGCCGATAATCCTCGGCGACGGCCAGGCCGGCCTCCAGCGCTTGCGCGGTTTCCCGAGGCGATACCATTGCGACCCCGACCGTCACAAGCCGCGCACCGAGATCGCTGTCGGGGGCAAGTTCGAATGCAGGTTGCCGTTTGACGGCAGGATGGCCAGGCAGATCGACGGCATTGGCGATCAGTGTGGCCGCAGCATCGGCAGCCGCACCACAGCAGGCCAGCACCGTGACCGCATCGGCAATGCCGAGTGAAAACGATCGACCACGCCAGCCGCTGGTGGCAACACCGCGCACGCTGTCTTCGGCGCGGACAAGAATACGATCTGTGAAGCCGTATCCGGTTCCGGCAATAGCCAGTTTCATCGACTGGCCGGGTGCCAGATGCAGTGCGCTGTCGCCGCCATTGTTGACATAGGCGCGATCGAGCTTCCGCCCGGAAACCATGGCGGCCAGTACTTCGTCGGCGACCGAGCCGGCGACCGCTGCCATGGGCGTGATGAAGCACTCCGCCAGGGGCGAGACCGCGGCTTCCATCCGCCGTGCTGTCGGCCCCCCAAAGGGACGCCGCTTGAGAGCGACGGGCTGGCGCAGAGCAGGCAACTCTTCGACCAGTTCCGGCAGGATATTCTGAAACCGCGCCACCGCCTGTTCGTAGGCCGCACGCACCTCAAAAGCCTCACCAAACGCCTCGATGACCAGATCGATCGGCCCGTGATTCAGATGCAGCCTTGTGCCGTCGGCCAGCCAGTGCGCCTGCGGCCCGTTCATGAAGCGCCTCCCATGCGCCTGAGCTGCGCCAGAGGTGGCCAGGGGTTCGTCTCGGATGCTCCCGCGTTGCTGCGGGGATTGAGGTATTCCCCGCCGCGCGCAAAGACATCGGCAAGGCTGCGGACTTCGGCGTCATGGCCGCCAAGCCTGAGATAGTCGTCGCGGCGCAAGGTGAATTCGATTGGCGCCACCAGTGCCGGTGTCGGCACATAGCCGAAAGCGCCCTGCGGCACGCGGCTGACATCGACCATCAAGGTGATGCCGCCGCCGGGCCAGACATAGACCGGCGCACCGCCAACGGTGACGTAAGTCTCCAGCCGCTGCACGGAGCGCGTGAGGTTGACCGGGTTCTCCGTCACGCCGGCCCTGAGGCTGCCGCCGGCACCGCCGATGAACAGCACCGTGCACAGCGCCGGCTCGCAATTTTCCTCGATGAGCGCCACCGATTTGCGCAACCGTTCGGGGAACGGCTTTTCGACGGGCTTCAGCGTCTCGTCCAGTTCGTAATAGGCAAACTGCTCGCCGGTGGTGGAGACCATCAGCAGGGACAGGCCGGGTCGGGCGCCTTTGCCGGTATTCCATGGTCCCAGGATCGACAGCGGATCATCGATGGCAGTGCCACCCCAGCCGACACCGGGTTCCGAGACCTTGAAATAGCGACCGGGCGTGGAGCGGCGGCCGATGATGCGAATGCCGGTGTCCGGCCAGCCGAGCACCTTGCCGGCCTGATGCTCGGAAACCACGCCGGTGATGTGATCGTCCACCACGACGACCTCGTCGACCAGTCCGCGCCATTGCGCGGCGAACATGCCGATGGTGGCCGAACCGCAGCCGACGCGCATGCGATGTTCGAGTTTGCCGTCGATCAGCGGAGCCTTGCCAGCCTGAACGACGACGGTGGCGCCACCGTCGATGGCGAGCTCGACCGGCTGCTGGTTGCACAGCGCCAGCAAGGCATCGCAGGTGGCGCGGCCTTCCGCCTTCGAGCCGCCGGTGAGGTGATGGACGCCGCCCAGTGACAACATCTGCGAGCCATATTCGCCGGTGGTGACATGGCCGATCGCCTCGCCGCCAGCGCGCACGGTTGCCGCCTCGTCGCCGACATGACGGTCGGTGTCGATCTTCACCTTGACGCCGCAATAGGAGAAGATGCCCTCGGTCACCACGGTGACGAGGTCGACCCCTTCCACTTCCTGGCTGATGATGAAGGGCGCCGGCTTGTAGTCCGGATAGGTGGTGCCGGCACCGATCGCCGTCACGAAACGCCGGCCGGTGTTGACGAGTTCGCCTGACCACGCCTCGCCGTCGGCGACAAAGGGCACCACGGCCTGGCCGGTCTCGGCGGCATGGTCGAGAATGGTCAGCGGATCGAGCCGCACCACGCGCCCTGCCCGGTTGCCATAGCGGTCGCAGGCGCCTGTGCGGCCCTCGGCGATGTAACACATGACCGGACAGGCATCGCAGCGGATCTTCTCGGCAAGCTGTTTTTCGCCGGGATCATGCGTATCGAAACGTTCGGCGAGTTCGCTCATCGGCCCGCCTCCCTGATTGCCGACATTATCCGTGACGGCGTCGCCGGTACTTTCGCCATCATCACACCGGTGGCATGGCGGATAGCGTTGAGGATGGCCGGCGCCGTCGGGATCAGCGAATGTTCACCGAGACCCTTGGCGCCGAAAGGCCCCTCGGGATCCGGTACCTCGACCAGGATCGTCTCGATCGGAGGCACGTCGCCGATGGTCGGGATGAGATAATCGTGCAGGTTCTCGGTGCGGCCGGGAATGTATTCTTCCATCAGCGCCATGCCGATGCCCTGGGCGATGCCGCCTTCGATCTGCCCTTCGGCCAGCAAAGGGTTGATCGCCTTGCCGACATCGTGCGCGGCCGTGATCTTGATCAGCCGCACGGTGCCGAGGCGCATGTCGACTTCGAGCTCGGCGAGTTGCGCGCCGTAACCATAGACGGCATAGGGCTTGCCCTGTCCCTTGGCATCGAGCGCGGAAGTTGGCGGGTCATAGGTTTCTTCGGCACGGAAGACGAAACCGTCATCGTCCACCGCGAGCGCGGCGAGGTCGATGCGGCGCGTGGCGTCGCCCTCATGGATAAGGAGCAGGCCGTTTTCGAACGAGAGCGTGGCACCGCCGGAGACATTGGCGTAGCGCAGGACGTGCTCGCGCAGGGCGCGTCCCGCTTTTTCGGCGGCCTTGCCGGTCACGAAGGTCTGGCGCGACGCCGAGGTCTTGCCAGCGTCAGGAGAGATTGCCGTGTCCGCACCTCTCAGTTTCAGATTTTCCAGCGGGACGCCGAGCGCGTCGGCGCAGATCTGGGCAATGACGGTGTTGGAGCCCTGGCCGATATCGACCGCGCCCTGATGGAGAACGACTTCGCCCGTCGGCGCGATGCCCAGCTTGATCGTCGAGGGATTGGGCAGCGAAGTGTTGCCACAGCCGTACCAGCAGGAGGCGACGCCGACACCACGCCGCAGTGCGCGCCTTGCCGCTTCGTCACTGATGTTGAAGCTGTCCGCTTCAGCCAGAGCGCGGGCCCAATGTGTCTCGAGGGCTTCGAGACAGGCGCCGATGCCGACGCCGGCTTCAAGCTTCTGGCCGGTCACCGTTTCCGAGCCGTTTCGCAGGCAATTCTTCAGCCGGAATTCCAGACGGTCGACGCCGAGCCTGTCGGCCAGCTGATCGTACAGCGCCTCCTGCATGATCGTTGCCTGCGGCACGCCAAAACCACGGAAGGCGCCGGAGATCGGACCATTGGTATGGATGGCGCGGCCTTCGGCGCGGTAGTGCGGCGTCGCATAAGGACCCGAGGCATGCACCGGCACACGGTTGGCCACCGTCGGTCCCCAGCTGGCATAGGCACCGGTGTTGAAGTCGCCTTCGAACCGCATGGCGCAGACCATGCCGTCAGCTGCCACGCCGATCGTGGCCCGCATGGCAGCGGGATGGCGCTTGGTCGTCGCCATCATCGATTCCGTGCGGGAGAAGGCAAGGGCGGCCGGGCGGCCGGTCTTCATGGCGACCAGACCGATCAACGGCTGCACGGAAATGTCGAGCTTGGCCCCGAACCCGCCGCCGGTCGCCGTCGGCACGATGCGCACCTTGTCCGGGCTGAGCCCAAGAACACGCGCGGTATCGTCACGGTCCATGTAGGGCGCCTGCGTGCAGGCAACGACGACCAGTGTATCGTCATCCATCCAGGCGTAGCCTGCTTCCGGCTCGATATAGGCATGTTCGACATAAGACGTCTCGATCATTGCCGATGCCGTGGCGAAGGCTGCCGCCAGAACCTTGTCGGGCTCGCCGCGTTCCACGAAGCCTTTCGTCAGCACATTGCCGGCACGATCCGTGTGGATGGTAGGGACATCCGCGGCCTGGGCTTCGTTTGCCGAGAGCAGGTGCTGCGCTTGCGCCCACATAACCGGGAAATCCGTGAGATCGAGGTCGGCCGCGACAGCCCGCTCGGCGGCAATCAGAGCCACCGCTTCTCCGCGAAAACGGACAATGCCTTCCGCCAGCGCGGGCTGGTCGGCAAAGGCCGGAATGACACCGAACAGGTTCCGGCCCGGGATGTCCGCTGCCGTGAACACACCGGCGACACCGCGATGCCTTGCCTGCCAGGCAGCGAGATCGCCGAATGCAAACCGTGCGTGATGGTGCGGCGAGCGCACGACCAGAACGGCCAGGGCATCTTCAGGGAAAGAGTCGGCACCAAACTTTTCAACCCCTGTGACCTTCGGCACACCATCCAGCCGCACGGGCGAGGATCCAACCGCCTTGCCCGTGACCGGCAGCCGTAAATCGAGGCCGCTGTCTTTCCTGGCCGGATCGCTACCCGCAACATCCAGCACTGCGGCGATGATCTTGCGATAACCGGTGCAGCGGCAGAGAATTCCACCCAGCGCGTCGCGCACCTCGGTCTCATCGGGATGCGGGTTCTTCGCCAGAAGCGCGGTGGCGGTCACCAGCAGTCCTGGCGTGCAGATGCCGCATTGCGCGGCGCCGTGTTTGAGAAAGGCTGCCTGAAGCGCGGACAACCGGCCATTGGCCAGCCCTTCGACGGTTGTGACACTGGCTCCAGCGACGGACGCGACCGGTGTCAGGCAGGCGCAGACCGGCTCACCGTCGACAAGCACGGTGCAGGCTCCGCAATCACCGGCATCGCAGCCGACCTTGGTTCCGGTGAGCTGCAACTCGTCGCGCAGGACCGATGACAGCCGGCTGACGGGCGAGACGGATACGGACGCCTGAGCGGCATTGACCTCGAAGCTAATCTGGCCGCGCTGCATGCTCACGCCGCAACTTCTTCTGGAGATTGGCAGGCCGCGGCCTGGACGGCGCGCGCAACGATTTCGCGAGCGGCGTCGAGCCGATAGCCGGCGGAGCCGCGCACATCGTCGATAGGCGCGAGTTGCGGCATCGGCGCGGTGTTCACGATATCGGCAAGCGGACCACCAAGCGTCTGTCCAACAAGCACCTGCTCAAGATGTGGCAGGCGTGTCGCGACAACCGAGCAGGCGCCGACGGCGATTGCCGCGTGCCGGATGATCTTGTCCTCGACGATCAGCCGGACAGCCACCATGGCGATCGAGATCACCAGATATCGCCGCGCGCCGAGCTTGACGAAAACCGAGGTTCCGGCAGCACTTGTCTTGGGTATGCGGATCGCGGTGACCAGTTCATCCGGACGGCGCGCGGTGCGGCGGCTGCCAAGGATGAAATCGGTAAGCGGCAGATGCCGGAGCGTCTCGGCCGAGCGCAATTCCACCTCGGCATCCAACACCAGCAGGGCAGGGACGCCGTCCGCGGCGGGCGACGCGTTGCAGAGATTGCCGGCAACCGACGCGGCATTCTGGATCTGCGGCGAGCCGACTTCGCGCGCAGCCTGTTTCAGTGCATCGAAGGCGGAAGGCAGAGGCTGGCGGATGATGTCCGTCCAGGTCGTGCGGGCGCCGATCGACCAGTGGGTGGCTTCTTCGAGAACGCCGCGCAGCGCGCCGATGCCGTTGATGTCGAGGATGTCCTCGCGAATCGGCCGGCTGCCCTGGGCGGGGTAGAAGTCGGTGCCACCGGCGAGCACGCGCCACGATGTTTCGCCGAGCAGCGCGAGCGCTTCGTCGAGTGTGGCGGGTTTCGCGTAACGGATCACGCCTGCCTTCCCGGTTCCTCCCCAAGGAGGCTTGCCCCTGATTGGCGCATGATCCTTTTCGAGGGTCGCGTGCCAATATCGGCCGGTGCATCGCCGGCAAATTCATTCGTATGCAAATGATATCAGCCGCGCCGGCTTTGTCAAAGCGAACGGCATTTACGGACCGACTTCGGCAGCCTTGCGCTTTAGAAGGTTGACGTGGGCGACCATCTGATCAAGTTTCTCCACCCCGGTCGTCCAGGGTGTGCTCTCGACACAGCCCAAGCGACCTACTCCTGCATGTCGAAAGGGTACGCCATGGCCGACGAAGCACTGATCGTTGTCGATCTGCAGAACGATTTCTGCCCGGGCGGCGCACTTGCCGTGACCGGCGGCGACGAAATCGTGCCGCTGGTCAACGACCTGATCCGCAACGCCGAGCATGTGGTGATGACGCAGGACTGGCACCCGGCCGGTCATTCCAGCTTTGCATCGAGCCATCCGGGCAAGCAGCCTTTCGAGATAATCGAGATGCCATACGGCCCGCAGACCCTGTGGCCGGACCATTGCATCCAGGGCAGCCTCGGCTCCGATTTCCACTCCGGGCTTGCCTGGAGCAAAGCCGAGCTGATCATTCGCAAGGGCTTCCGCCCGGGAATCGACAGCTATTCGGCATTCTTCGAAAACGATCACACAACGCCGACCGGCCTCGCCGGCTACCTGCGTGAGCGCGGCATCGGCGCAATCACGCTGGTCGGCCTGGCGACGGATTTCTGCGTGGCTTTCTCGGCACTCGACGCGATCAAGCATGGTCTCGCAACGACGGTGCGTCTCGATGCCTGCCGCGGCATCGACCTGAATGGCTCGCTCGACGCGATGCTGGGCCGTATGCGCGACGCCGGCGTGGTGCTGGTTTAGCGGTCTCGTCAGATATCTGTCAGCAAAAGGCCGTAATAAAGCCCGCTGCCTTGTAGCGACGACGAGGAGTCGCTCTGAACAGAGCCTCCGAATGCGGCCTTGAGAGCCCCGATCGTGACGCTCTTGGCTTCAGCTGAAGCACCTCGCTTGAAGTTTGCCGTGTATACAACGTCGGCGCGTATCGCCTGCTTTGTCTGGTAGGCGATTTTTTTCCTGGAGAATTCGCGCAAAATTTCCGCACAATTGGGGCCGAGGCCGGCTCGGATCGATGCGAGATCCTCAAATCCGAGCTGCTCGATCTTCACGTTGTTGAACTTCATGGTCACGGATTCGACGTTATCCAAACCTGCGCTTATCCCCAACTCGGCCAAGGCCGTGGCGTCCAGTTTGAATGTTCCATTGAATTGACGAGAAGCCTCCGAAGAGGCTGCCACATCGACAATTGGCTTCGGAGCATTGGTGAAGTCCGGCCTGCACAAATAAGTCAATTTCAAAGGTGATTTCAGACCTGATCCTTTTACGGACGTAACCAGGGAGCCTGGTCCGTAAGCAGTCGATGGCAGGGCAACTGCATCATAGCCAAGCCGTTGAACGACAGTATTGGGGGATGGCGCCAGACCACCGCTCGTCTGATCGCAGGACGACAGAAAAATGGCCGCTACAGCGACGAAACCTATCCGAAACATTCTGGATGCCCCCACCCGCAGCTTACCCGCAATTACTGAAGCACAGCGCGGAAGACTCCGCAACAGCGATTACTTCTGTTGCTTGAATGCTTATTTATTCGCCAACCTTCGTGCGACACTGAATATTCGTCATGGCGGGCCGAATGGCCCGAGATGGTTCCGCGGCAATGATCGCGAGCATGACTTTCAAATGAACGTTGACCTTCAGGTTCTCGGCTCGTAACCAACAACAACAGTCCGTTGTCCGAGACCATGCGCCGTTTTATCGCTCTTCCCACCGCGTTTCTGTGGTTGATCACCCCGGCTTCTGCTGCCGAAGGATTGCCTGGCGCAGCCATGTCGCTCTGGTGGGCATTGCCCTTTGCCGGCCTGCTGCTGTCGATTGCCAGTGGTCCGCTGCTGTTTCCGCATCTCTGGGAACATCACTACGGCAAGATCGCCGCAGGTTGGGCCGCGCTGGTCGTCGCCCCGCTGGCGCTGGCTTTCGGGGCGGATATTTCCCTCAACGCCGTGCTGCATGCGCTGCTGACCGAATACATGTCGTTCATCATTCTGCTGTTCGCCCTGTTCACCATCGCGGGCGGCATCCTTGTTGCAGGAAACATCCACGGCACGCCGTGGACGAATGCCGGCCTGTTGCTGATCGGGGCTATCCTCGCCTCGGTGGTCGGCACCACCGGTGCCTCGATGATCATGATCCGGCCCGTCATCCGCGCCAACGACAACCGGCCGTTCAACGCTCACGTCGTCGTTTTCTTCATCTTCCTGGTGTCCAACATCGGCGGCTCGCTGACACCGCTCGGCGATCCACCGCTCTTCGTCGGCTTCCTGCGCGGCGTCGACTTTTTCTGGACGACGGCGAACCTGTGGCGTGAAACGCTGTTCGTCACCGTTCTGGTGCTGGCTGCCTTCCTGGTGCTGGACTTCGTGTTGCACTGGCGCGAAGGCGGCCAGCCCAAGATCAAGGACCCGACACCGGATTCGAAAGTGCGCCTGCGCGGCTTGCCCAATCTGCCATTGCTCGCCTGTGTAATCGCGGCGATCCTGCTCTCCGCATCCTGGAAACCCGGCATCGAGGTTCCGGTTTTCGGCGTGATGCTGGAACTGCAGAACCTGATGCGCGACGCGATCATCCTCGCGCTTGCCTTCGTTTCACTGGCGGTGTCGCGCAGCGAATACCGCCGGGCCAATGGCTTCGCCTGGGGGCCGATCGCCGAGGTGGCAAAACTCTTTGCCGCGATCTTCATCTGCATCGTGCCGGTGATCGCCATTCTGAAGGCTGGCAACGATGGTGCCCTGGCACCTCTGGTTGCGCTGGTGACGGCTGCCGACGGAACGCCGAACGATCTCGCCTATTTCTGGCTGACCGGCGCGCTGTCCTCATTCCTCGACAATGCGCCGACCTATCTCGTCTTCTTCGAGCTGGCCGGCGGTGACGCGCGTCATCTGATGACCGAGCTTGCAACGACGCTGGCAGCGATTTCGGCGGGCGCCGTCTTCATGGGAGCGAACACCTATATCGGCAATGCCCCCAATTTCATGGTCTATGCCATTGCGCGCCACCAGGGCGTCAGGATGCCGGGTTTCTTCGGCTATATGCTATGGTCGGGCTCGGTGCTGATCCCGACTTTCCTCATCGCCGGATTTGTCTTCTTCCGGTGAAGGTCCTAGACCGCACCAGGCGACATTGTCACGTCGCCTCAAACCTATAAAAAGAACGGCGAAAGGATAACCGATGACGCCAAAAGCCGTTTTCTGGGACATGGATGGAACGCTCGTCGACAGCGAGCCGCTGCACGATGCCGCTCTGGTTTCGGCGATGCGCAGCGTCGGCCTGACAGCGCCTGCCGACCTGCATGAGCGCGTGCTCGGCAAGACCGCCGCTTTCGTCTACGACATGATGCGCGATGAATTCGGCCTGACGCTGCCGTTCGATGAATGGATCGCGCTCAAATATGATTACTACATGGCCAATGTCGCCGGCTTGCAGCCAAGGCCAGGCGCGATCGAAATCTACCAGGAGCTGAGGGCGCTGGGCGTGCCCCAGGCGGTGGTTTCGAATTCCGACCGGCTGATCGTCGACGCCAATCTCGGCGCGGTCGGCCTTTCCCATGCCGGCATGAAGACGGTGAGCCGCAACGACGTGCGTGAAGGCAAACCACATCCCGAACCATTCCTGCGCGCGGCCTGGCTGTTCGATGTTGACCCTGGCGAAGCGGTCGCGATCGACGACAGTGTAACGGGTGCGATGTCCGGCCTGGCCGCCGGCATGAAGACGATCTTCTGGCCGGAAAGGCCGATGCCGGGCCCTGACGGAGCGGTCGTCATCAACACGGCGGACGAACTGCGCGCCGAACTCGGGCTTTAAATACGGGTCCTGGATGTTGATACATCCAGGACGCCTCGATCGCCGGCGCGGTCCATCCGGGCCGCCAGGGTATTCCAGCAAAGAATTGGAGCGTTTCCGCGTTTCCAAAAAAGGAAACGCTCCAGCTTACGCGCCAACGGGCGCGGCGCCCAAGAACACGGTCAATTGGCGCGCGCTCCAACGGTCCTGGTGACCGTTGGCATCAACCGTCGAGTCAGTTGCGGTAGGCGGGTTCCTGCTCGTCGAGGATGGCTTTCAACTCGGCCAGATGCCGTTCCGCCTGGCCGGGATAGTCGTCCATCTCCGATGCCGTCTTCTCGGCGATCTCGTCCGAGAGCACCCGCAGCGGCCGGCCGGTCCACAAGGCCTTGATGTAGGTTTCGGCCGCGCGCTCGAAGTAGAACATCCGGTTGAAGGCGTCCGCGACGCTGTCGCCGATGACCAGCACGCCGTGATTGCCCATGATCATCACCTTGTGCCTGGGATTGGCGAGCAGTTGCGAACAGCGCTCGCCCTCCTCCTCGAAGGCAAGCCCGCCATAGCACTCGTCGACGACGGTGCGATTGAAGAAGGCAGCCGAATTCTGGTCGATCGGCGGCAAGGTGGAGTCGGCCAGCGATGCCAGCACGGTGGCGTGGATCGAATGCACATGCATGACACAGCGCGCATGCGGGACATTACGATGGATGGCGCCATGCAGGCCCCAGGCAGTCGGGTCAGGCGCATCGGGGCCTTTCAGCGTCTCGGGATCATTGGCGTCGATCAGGAGAAGGTCGCTCGCCTTGACGCGCGAGAAGTGCATCTGGTTCGGATTCATCAGGAAGCGCGTGCCGTCCTCGTCGACCGCCAATGAGAAATGATTGGCCACCGCTTCGTGCATGTTGAGCCGCGCGGTCCAACGGAAGGCGCAGGCAAGATCGACCCGCTCGTCGTAGAATGGCAGGTTGGTCAGCGCTTCCTTCTGCACGCGTGCCAGTGTCATGGTCTTCTCCTCGGTTTTGAGAGGAGCATGACGCGCGCCTGACCTGACGGCAACCGGAAACGGCTGATCCAGATTTCGCGATCAGGTCGGGAACTGCGAAACACCCAGGAGCAGGAAGCCGGCGCCGATCAGCAGGCAGAGCGGCGAATAAAGGCTCCGGTCAAGCCGCGCGAAAGGCTGCTCCGGGGCCTGACGGCGCCACCAGGACGTGAAGCCGAGCACGCCACGGCCAAGGAAAACCAAGGCGATCATCACCGATGTGGCGGCAAGACCCTGCTGCGGAAACGGCGTCGCGAAAACCCTCATCAGCGCCAGTGGCCACAGGGTCGCCAGCACCAGGCAGGCAGCAACGGCGAAGCAGGCGAAGGTCGGAGGCATCTCGGTGACGCCACGCTTTCCGACGACCGCTCGAGCGCAGGAGGCGGCATCATGGCCTGGCCAGATGCCGCCAATGCCCCAATAGACATGCAGTGAGGTGATCACGAGCAGGATTGCGGAAAGCGCGAAGGCAAGGACGATCATGAACAGTATGCTCGAATGGGGCGATGAATTGAGCCGGCTGGCTATTGCAAGCCGCAGACGGCTTGTGATCGTGTCCGGGCAGGTCGCCCCAGCACACGATCCATGTAGGCGTTGACGCTGTCGGACGCGATCGGAAACTTGCCGGCGCGCGCCCAGGCCCCCATGTCGCCCAGCAGCACGTCGACTGCTGAAAAACGATCGCCCAATGCGAATTGTTTTTCGCCCAGGCGACGGTCCAGCGCCTTCACCTCGGCGGCGAAATCATAAGCAGCAGCCGGGCCTACATCCACGCGTACCTCGCTTGGCAGGATGAAGCGGTGGCGTAGCTTGTTCCACAGCGGCGCTTCGAACTCCGACTGCGCGAAATGCATCCAGGAATCCATCTCGGCACGTCCGGCTACGCCTGCATTGGCGCCCATGCCCTTGTCCGCGTGCTTGTCGGCCAGATAGATGCAGATCGCAGCGGAGTCGGTAACGGTCAGGTCATCGTCGACCAGGATCGGCACCTTGCCGGACGGGTTCAGCGCATAGGCTTCCGACGAGCGCAGTTTCACCGGGATGAACTCATAGGGTTCGCCAAGCTCTTCAAGCATCCACGTCACGCGGGAAACCCGCGATCCGCGCGATCCTACAGCCTTGTACATGCCGCTACCTCCGTACATCACGTTTCTAGACCATCGTGGGCATCTACCCAAGCAGGCTCAAACGATGGTGTCGAAGAGCCGCAGGATCCACCAGGCCTGATAGATCATCGTGAAGATGATGAAAGCGATGTGGAAGCGCCGGCTGGTCGTATAGATGGCGATGCCGCACAGGATGACGAACAGCGGCGTGCGGATCAGATATTCGTGGCCGAAACGCGCGAAATGCGCCTCGCCCTTCAGCAAAGTGTCGACGACATCGAGCAGGTAAGTCGCCGCCAGCAGGCCGAAAAACCAGTTCCGGCGCGCAAAGAAGTAGTCCTCGTAGCTTTTGTAGTCCTGCATCGAATCGGGAAACAGGAACGCGCACAGCAGATAGAGCGTCACCGAATAGCCGATGATGAAGAGATATTTGCCGAAGGTCCAATCGGCGACTTCAAACAGGCCAAACTGCCACCACCAGAAATGCACCAGCGTCAGCAGCAGCGAGGCGACCCACGCCAGATGCACCGGATAGAGCTTGTAGGCCGCGGGATGCTGGATGATGCGGGCGACCCCGGACAACAGGCGTGTGACGCCGAGACCGATCACCATGCCCATGACAATGCGCAGGTGCGGGAAAACGTCATGCGCCTGGGATAAAGGCTGCTCCATCAAGGTTCACCCTCTGCCACGGGTCAACGGTCGCGCCCGTTGAACTTCTGCGGAGTCAGAGCGTCGGGTTCGACCCCTTCGAGGCAGCGTGCGTTGATGGCAACCGATGCGGTGCCGTCGGGCTTGGTTCCGCGGGCGAAGGATTCGATGCCGCAGACCCGGCAGAACAGGTGATGGATGACATGCTTGTTGAAGAGGTAGTCGGTCAGCACATCCTCACCCGAAAGCAGGGTGAAGTTCTCCGCCGGAGCGAAAGTCAGGATGCTGCCCAACCTGCCGCAGCGGGAACAGTTACAGGATACCGTGTGATCGAGGTCGACTGTCGCCTCATATTTCACAGCGCCGCAGTGACAGCTGCCCTTGTATGTCGTCATCGCCATGTGAAATCCCTCGCGTCTGTCGAACTTGGCGTTTTGTTTGTCGCGGGCTGCAGGAACCTGATCAGGCAGCGTCGGCGCGCGGTGAGCAGCCTTCGGCCTTGAACACGCGCCTGGTCGATGCGGGATATTTCTGCAGGAGTGATGCAGGCCGGATCGGCCGCGACGAGAAATTGCCGCCGCAGTTCGGGCAAACGCCCCTCAGCACCGTCTCGACGCAGTCTGCGCAGAAGGTGCATTCGAAGGTGCAGATCATCGCGTCCGTGGCGTCGGGGGGTAGATTCCTGTCGCAGCATTCGCATCCGGGGCGCAGTTCGAGCATTTCGTTCTCCCTATCATCGGATCTTGGCGACTGAGGCCAGTCTTTCCCCTTTGTCGTGGAAAGTTAGCGATCCCGCAAGTTAAGTATCGATCGGCTTTGTCCATATCGGTTGTTGCCTCGCCGGGTTTCGGTTCCTATAGAGGAGGCGGCCTTGATGCCGCCACAACGGGCGGCTCTACGCGTCATGCATCCGTCAGGAGCAACGAGAACAGGGGCGTCGAGACGCCTCCCAGGCACGAAATGCGGATTTGGGGGAAGGACTTCGAATGGCTGACGAATTGGCAAACGAGATCATCGCTAAGATCAAGGCTCATGCCGAGCCTGGCGGCGAGGAGATCACGACCAATACTGAGCTGACCGCGCTCGGCATCCATTCGCTGGAGCTCACCGAAATCATATTCGATCTCGAGGAGGCGTATAACATCGAAATCGAGATGAACACGGTCGACGCCTGGAGCAACCTCAAGAATGTCGGTGACATGGTCGAAGCCGTTCGCGCGCTGATTGCGAAGAAAGCCTGACCGAGGCTCCATGCGTACACGCGTCGTTATCACCGGCATTGGCGGCATCTGCGGGCTTGGCACCGATGCGGTCTCCATCTGGAACGAGATGAAGGCAGGTCGTCCTGCGATCAGGCAGGTTGTCGGCGCGGATCTGCATCAGCTGAAAGTCCAGGTCGGCAGCGAGATCCAGGCGCTGCCGGAACATGGTCTGGAGCGCAAGCGGCTGGTCACGCTCGACCGATTCAGCCTTCTCGCCATTATTGCCGCCAAGGAGGCCATGCAACAATCGGGTCTCACCGTTGGCGCCGAGAACACATATCGCATCGGTGCAACCGTCGGTGTCGGCGTCTGCGGTTGGGAGACGGTCGAGGAAAACTATCGTGCTCTGCTTCTGCAGGGCAGGAACCGGGCCGATATCTTTACCGTACCCAAGGTGATGCCGGGTGCAGCCGCAGGCCAGATCAGCATGCAGTTCGGCCTGCGCGGTCCTGTCTTCGGTGTGACTTCGGCCTGTGCATCTGCCAACCACGCCATTGCCTCGGCCGTGGATCAGATCCGGCTCGGCAGGGCGGATGTCATGCTGGCCGGAGGCACCGATGCCCCGCTGGTATGGGGCATCATGAAGGCCTGGGAAGCATTGCGTGTCCTTTCTCCCGACACTTGCCGCCCGTTCTCCGCCGACCGGCAGGGGCTGGTGATGGGTGAAGGCGCCGGCATAGCCGTGCTGGAAAGCTACGAACATGCCATGGCGCGCGGCGCCACCATCCTCGGCGAGATCGCCGGTGTCGGCATTTCGGCGGACGCGTCGGATATCGTCGCGCCGACGGTCGAGGGACCTGAGGCGGCCATGCGCTTCTGCCTGGCCGATGCAGGGTTCAACCCGGAAGACGTCGACTATCTCAACGCGCACGGTACCGGCACCAAAGCCAACGATCAGATCGAGACCGCCGCGATCAAGCGCGCTTTCGGCGATCACGCCTACAAGCTTTCCGTCTCTTCGACCAAGTCGATGCACGGCCATGCGCTGGGCGCTTCCGGTGCGCTGGAGATGATTGCCTGCGTCATGGCCATCCGCGACGGTCTCGTGCCACCGACGGCGAACTACCGCGAAGCGGATCCGGACTGCGATCTGGACATCACGCCGAACGTTGCCAAGGAACGCCCTGTTCGCGCGGCGCTGAGCAACGCATTCGCCTTTGGCGGCACCAATGCGGTGCTGGCATTCAAGGCAGTTTGATACCGGAGCGGTTCCGTTTTCCACGGAGACGCTCCAACTCCTTGTTTTTATACAATTCCGAACGCAAGACCGCTGCGCATTCTCGCTGAATTGCTTTGGCGCCCCTTGAATGCGGTGCGGGCAGGTCTAATTTTTGCAAACCCATCCTGGCGGGGCGTTCGCACCGCACTTTTCCGAGGCAACAATGACCGATCTTTCCGCCTTCCCGATCAATGCGCGCTGGCCGGCGCAGCACCCGGACCGTCTGCAGCTTTATTCGACGGCGACGCCCAATGGCGTGAAGGTGTCGATCATGCTGGAAGAGGTCGGCCTGCCTTACGAGCCGCACTACGTGAATATCGGCCAGGATGAGAGCTGGACACCCGAATTCCTGTCGCTCAACCCGAACGGCAAGATCCCCTCCATCATCGATCCCAACGGACCGGGCGGCAAGCCGCTGCCGCTGTTCGAATCCGGAGCCATCCTGCTTTATCTGGCCGAGAAGACCGGCAAGCTGCTACCGGGCGATGCGGCGCTGCGCTACGAAACCATCCAGTGGGTGTTCTTCCAGATGGCATCCGTCGGACCGATGTTCGGCCAGCTGGGTTTCTTCCACAAATTCGCCGGCCGCGAGATTTCCGACAAGCGCCCGCTCGAGCGTTATCGCAACGAATCGCGCCGCCTGCTTGGCGTGCTCGAGAAGCGCCTCGAAGGCCGCAAATGGATCATGGGCGACGACTACACCATTGCCGACATTTCGATGCTGGGCTGGGTGCGCAACCTCGTCGGTTTCTATGAAGCCGGCGATCTGGTCGGCTTCGCCGATTTCGGCAATGTCGCAGCCTGGCTTGAGCGCGGCCTGGCCCGACCGGCCGTCCAGCGCGGCCTCAACATCCCAGCCAAGCCCTGACGCTCCCGAGTCATTCCGGGAAAGTGCGTAGCGGTTTCCGCCTGGAATTTGCGTAAAAACAAGGATTTAGAGCGTTTCCGCGAAAACCGGAAATGCTCTAAGGGCGTGGCTGCCCGTCAGTCCTGCCGGATGACAAGGTCCGCTGACCGGCGGCGGGCCAGCACGCGTTCGATATTAGGCATGTCATTGGATGCGATCCAGGCGATGGCGTCCTCGTCGGTGCGGCCATGCTCATGCCAGCGCTGGCGCAGCCGCCGTTCAAGTTCACCGCGGGTCACCTCGACAAAGATCGTGAAGTCGAACAGCGGCGCCAGCCGCGACCAGGGCTCCTCGTCGAGAAGCAGATAATTGCCTTCCACCAGGATGAAGCGGGTGTCGCTGCCGACGATGCCTGCCGCCGCCCGCGACAATTCGATGCTGCGGTCGAAGACCGGGATGGCGATGTCCGGCTCAGCGTCGCGTATGCGCTTGAGCAGCACCTCGAAGCCAGCAAAGTCGAAGGTTTCCGGCGCGCCCTTGCGGGCGCGTAGACCGCGCCTGTCGAGGATGATGTCGTCGTAGTGGAATCCGTCCATCGGCACCACTTCCGCAGTGCCATCCGGCAATACGTCATGCAGGGCCGCGGAGAGCGTCGACTTGCCGGCGCCGGGCGGACCGGCGATGGCAACGATGAAACGCTTCGCCTTGGCCGCGCGCTTGAAGATGGTGGCGGCAATCGTGGCAATCTCGGACATGAGCCGTTCCCTACTCCGGTGCCGGCATCTTGCCGGCCATCCACAAAACTTTCAAATCTCCCGTGCGGAAGGATGGCTCAACCGCTGCTGCCTATGCGCAGGAATTGCGCATCATAAGGGACATCCAGCACGCTGCCTGCAGCGGTCGTAACCCGCAGTTGGCCCATAGCGGCGGAAACATCCTGCACCGCCTCGTCCGTTGCTGCCGGAAGCGCGCCGATGACATGGCGAAAGGCGACGCGCCGGTCCGGACCGAGCTCGAAGGCCGTCGCCACCCCTTCCCGTTTCAGCCAGTTGTCACCCAGCGACGCGGCATGGCCGACGGCGCTGCGCCCGTCCTCTATGCCAAGCACGCCGCGATGGCGGCCGTTCCAGGGTGCGTAGTCGCGTCCGCCATTCGATATCCACAGCATGGTGATCGGCAGTTCGGCCGGGTTCTTCAGGATCAGCACGACGTCCCTTTCCACGGTGCGCGAAACCGCTGCCCAGCCAGGGCCACCATGGTCCGCCTCGATCAGAGTGACGAAGTCCTCATGGCGCCTGTCCATGCGATAATCGGTGAGGTCGACGGTCGCGCCATCCTTGCCTGCAAAACGACGCAGGTCTTCGCTGCGGGCCGGATAGGCGAGCAGGTAGCTGCCGCGCGCCGGATCGGGCTCCAGCGGGTCAGCATCGGTCACCACCGCACGTTTCGGTGAAAAGGCAAGGCGGCCGCCTTCACGCATCACCGTCATGGGATGATGCGCAACGGAGATCGCACCGGCGCCACCGATGAAGGCATGCTCCTGATAGAGGAACGGATGACCGTCGCGAACCGTGAGGATCTTCTCGACGGTGGCGCCCATGACGGTGCGCTGGAGGCGTAACGTCGCCCGCCAGCCGTCTGCCGTCGCGGAACTGTCGATCAGATCCCATGGGCTGTTTGCAGGCCAGCCATGCAACGGCGCTTCCTCGACATCGCTGCGCGAAAACGGCGCGCAGAGGAAGTCGCCCGAAAGCCGCGTCACGCCGTCGGGCAAGCCTTGCGGCAGCATCTCCTGCGGCTCATCGATCCATGGTGCCCGGTGCAGCGGCTTGAGAACTCGGCTGCCCGTCTCGATTGTGAGGTCCGCGATATGGCCGACGGCGGTGTCGACCGAAACCGAGATACCCTTTGCCTTGAACGTGACCATCACCTGCTCCGATTCGTGTTTGGCCAGCAAAGCGCGGCAGCAGGCTCTTGTGCAAGGCGGGTTTTCGCGACGGCACGCAACCTTGGCTAAGAATTCATATGCGGGAAATCTTACGGCCGCGCTGCACGGCGAGATAATAGCAGAATACCATGGCAATTTATCTTGCTTTTAAAGAGATTGAAGGCAATCTCCCAGAGAAAATTCTTGGAGGGACACAGTGCTCGAGGAACTCGCCTATCGTTTCATCAGTCAGGACGAGAGTTCACTGAATGCAACCGCTTACGGTCTCGTCTTGATCGGAGCAATAATCGCGGCCTTCACGGTGCGGTCGAAATCAGAGATAGCTCGCGCCCCATACTTTGCTTATTCGATGTTGATCTTTTTGTTGGCATCCGCAGTGCAGATTGTTTGGCTGCAATCCTTACATGCGATGGCGGGAGGATATCTATGGGTGTTGATGCTGGTTTCCATAGCGGCATCGATTATCAGCGGTTTCTTCTTGTGCGGCATTGCCAAGGCACGGTCGCGCGATGCCTATGGGCATGCCAGACTGGCGGCACTTGCGTTCATACCGCTCGCGAACTTCTGGCTGTTGCTGGCCCCGTCGAAGAACGCGGTATCCGCGAACCGCACGCCAACAATTCCGATCCTTACCGGGATTGCCGGGGTTTTGACCGGCTTCATCCTGTTGGTCGGTGGGATCTTGATGATTGGCTTCGTCAATATACAACAGCGGAAATTGGAGCAGCAGGTTCAGACGGATCCGATGGCGCAGCAGGCAGGCATAGCGTTTCTTATCCATTCAAACAGCCTCGAAGGAACGCTCAAATCGCTGGCCGAACAGGCTCAAACACCATTCACTGTGGATGAAGTTACCACGCTCTCGCGCATCGAAGCCGATGGAACACAATTGCACCGGACCTTCGTCGTCGATCGGGAAGGCTGGACAATGACGGACGATTTCCGTCAAGGAAACCGAAGCCATGTCTGTGCCAGCCAGCCATTCACACCGCTGTTTCGCGCGGGTGCAAGCATTCATGAAATTTATGTCGGCCGGGACGGTCGCGAGATTGGAACGGTCGTGGTGACGCCGCAGGATTGTGGGCTTTAGTTGCGACGCTTCAGATTCGCATCCGGCCAGCCATCTGGCCTATCTGAAAATGATCGAGAAAGATTTGGTGGAGCCAATCGGAATCGAACCGACGACCTCTTGAATGCCATTCAAGCGCTCTCCCAACTGAGCTATGGCCCCACTCCGGCTTCAACCGGCCGCCGTTTCCGGCGGGATATTTCGGCAAGGTTGGGACCCCGCCGGTCAGTGCAGGGCGGCTTCTAGCGCCGCCTTGCCGCAATAGCAAGTCTTTCGAAACAGCTTTTTTCGCAAAGCCGGCTCGAAAGCTGGCGGACGCTTTGCGTCCGCCGAAATATCAGACGTCGTCGTCGTCGTCGCCGACGCCGATCATGTCGGAAACGTCGTCGTCTTCCTCTTCCTCGTCTTCAAGGAAAGTGTCGTCGTCATCGTCACCGAGGTCAACGTCGTCATCGTCGTCGCCCATGTCAGGCAGATCGTCACCGCCGCCCTTGGCCTCGTCGTCGGCATCCTCGAGCGACACGACCTCGGCGCCCTCTTCTTCGTTGTCGACTTCCTTATCCTCGACCTCGTCCTCTTCCTCGAGCACGGCAGCCTTGCTGTCCTCGAAATAGGTGCGGGGATAGCTCTTGCCCGTATAGGGAGAGACGATCGGATCTTTATTCAGATCATAGAATTTGCGGCCCGTTTCCGGGTCGACACGTTTTGTGCCAAGTTCTGCTTTTGCCACGGCAAGCCTCGTACAGAAAGATTGGTCCCCTTAATGGCAGTTTGCGGCGCTGTCAAAGCCTAAAGCCACTGCTTCGCCATGAGCTGTTTTGCCACTTTTTTCAGGATGACGGCATGAAACGGGCGTGTTAGGAACTTTCCTGCAAAAATGACCACCCCAAGGCTTTGAGCCAAGCTCGGCCTGACAAATCCAGGACATTCAACATGGCGCACGACGCCAAACAACAACCTGCGACCGCGCGGCGCTCGCCGCCGCTTTCCGGTACAGCGCGTGTGCCGGGCGATAAATCGATCTCGCACCGCTCCTTCATGTTCGGCGGACTGGCGTCCGGCGAGACCCGCATCACCGGCCTGCTCGAGGGCGAGGACGTGATGCGCACCGGACAGGCCATGAAAGCGATGGGCGCGCATATCGAGAAACATGGCGACGAATGGGTGATCCGCGGCACCGGCAATGGCGCGTTGCTGCAACCGCAAGCGCCACTCGACTTCGGCAATGCCGGTACCGGCTCGCGCCTCACCATGGGCCTCGTCGGTACCTATGACATGGAAACCACCTTCATCGGCGACGCCTCACTGTCCAGCCGCCCGATGGGTCGCGTGCTTGATCCGCTGCGCCAGATGGGCGTGCAGGTGGTGCAGGCCGCGCCTGGCGACCGCATGCCGATCACCTTGCGCGGGCCGAAGCATGCCGCGCCCATCACCTATCGCGTGCCGATGGCTTCGGCGCAGGTGAAGTCCGCGGTGCTGCTGGCCGGTCTCAACACGCCGGGCATCACCACCGTGATCGAACCGGTGATGACGCGTGACCATACCGAAAAGATGCTGAAAGGGTTCGGTGCCAATCTCACCGTCGAAACCGATGAACGCGGCGTGCGTCACATCTTCATCGAAGGCCAGGGCAAGCTCACCGGCCAGATCATCGCCGTGCCGGGTGACCCGTCCTCGGCCGGCTTCCCGCTGGTGGCCGCGCTTATCGTACCGGGCTCGGACATCATCATCGAGAACGTGCTGATGAACCCCACCCGCACCGGCCTGCTTTTGACGCTGCAGGAAATGGGCGGCCAGATCGATGTCCTCAACCCACGCAACGCCGGCGGCGAGGATGTCGCGGACCTGCGCGTGCGCTACTCGGAACTCAAGGGTGTCACCGTGCCGGCCGAGCGGGCGCCGTCGATGATCGACGAGTATCCGGTGCTGGCGGTCGCGGCCGCTTTTGCCGAGGGCGAAACGGTGATGCAGGGGCTGGAAGAGCTGCGGGTGAAAGAAAGCGACCGGCTCGCCGCCGTCGCCAACGGCCTCAAGCTCAACGGCGTCGACTGCACGGAAGGCGAAGTATCGCTCAGCGTGCGCGGCGTTCCGGGCGGCAAGGGCCTGGGCGGCGAAGCAAAGGGCGAGGCGGTGAAGACCCATCTCGACCACCGCATCGCAATGAGCTTCCTGATCATGGGGCTTGCCACGGAAAAGCCGGTCACGGTAGACGACCGCGCCATGATCGCCACCAGCTTCCCGGAATTCATGGGGCTGATGACGCGTCTGGGTGCCGAGATCGACTGACAGCCACGCCTCCATCCTGTCATGGACCGGGTGCTACAAGCCCGGCCCATGCCCTCCTATTCCCTGCCGGGCCCCGCAGCAGCAGCCCGGCATTGTCAAAGAACGCTCAGAGCCTGAAACCATGATCCGCCTCGAAAATATCGGCAAGCAGAACGGCAAACAGATCGTCTTCATCGAGGCCTCGGCCACGATCCAGCGCGGCGAGAAGGTCGGCCTTGTCGGCCCGAACGGCGCCGGCAAGACCACGCTTTTCCGCATGATCACCGGCGAGGAACTGCCCGACGAGGGCCAGGTCGCGATCGATCGCGGGGTGCGGATCGGCTATTTCAGCCAGGACGTCGGCGACATGGCAGGCCGTAGCGCCGTGGCCGAAGTGATGGACGGCGTCGGCCCCGTCAGTGCGCTGGCGGCAGAAATGGCCGAACTGGAAGCTGCCATGGGCGACCCCGACCGGGCCGACGACATGGACGAGATCATCACCCGCTACGGCGAGGTACAGGCTCATTTCGACGAACTCGACGGCTATGCGCTGGATGGCCGCGCCCGCGAAGTGCTCGACGGGCTTGGTTTCAGCCAGGAAATGATGAGCGGCGATGTCGGCAAGCTCTCGGGTGGCTGGAAGATGCGTGTCGCGCTTGCCAAGATCCTGCTGATGCGGCCCGACGCCATGCTGCTCGACGAACCGAGCAACCATCTCGACCTGGAAAGCCTGATCTGGCTGGAGAACTTCCTGAAAGGGTACGACGGCGCGATCCTGATGACGTCGCACGACCGCGAATTCATGAACCGTATCGTCGGCAAGATCGTCGAGATCGATGGCGGCGCACTGACAAGCTATTCCGGCGACTACGAATTCTATCGCCAGCAGCGCGCCATCGCGGAAGTCCAGCAGCAGGCACAGTTCGAACGCCAGCAGGCGATGCTTGCCAAGGAGGTCGCCTTCATCGAGCGGTTCAAGGCGCGCGCCTCGCATGCCGCGCAGGTGCAGAGCCGCGTCAAGAAACTGGAGAAGATCGACAAGGTCGAACCACCCAAGCGCCAGCAGACGGTGCGTTTCGAATTCCAGCCGGCCCCACGCTCGGGCGAGGATGTGGCGACACTGAAAAATGTCTCCAAGAGCTACGGCAGCCGCACCATCTATGACGGGCTCGATTTCCAGGTGCGCCGGCGTGAACGCTGGTGCGTGATGGGCGTCAACGGCGCCGGCAAGTCGACCCTGCTGAAGCTGGTGGCAGGCGCCTCCGAGCCGGACGACGGAACAGTGTCGCGCGGTCCCAGCGTCAAGATGGGTTATTTCGCGCAGCACGCCATGGAACTGCTCGAGGGCGAGCGTACCGTGCTGGAATCGCTGGAAGACTCGTTCCCGCAGGCCGGCCAGGCGCCGTTGCGTGCTCTCGCCGGCTGCTTTGGCTTCACTGGAGATGAGGTGGAGAAGAAGTGTCGCGTGCTTTCCGGCGGTGAAAAAGCCCGGCTGGTGATGGCCAAGATGCTGTTCGACCCGCCGAACTTCCTGGTGCTGGACGAGCCGACCAACCACCTCGACATCGCAACCAAGCAGATGCTGATCGAGGCTCTGTCACGCTATGAAGGGGCGATGCTGTTCGTCAGCCACGACCGCCATTTCCTGGCGGCGCTGTCCAACCGCGTGCTGGAGCTCACGGAAGAAGGCATGCATGCCTATGGCGGCGGCTACACCGAATATGTCGAGCGCACAGGGCATGAAGCACCGGGCCTGCGCGGATAGGAGCGCGCGCCAGCCAGCGGTCTCCAGACTGGCGTTGAGCAATTCCAGCAAAAGTGCGCAGCGGTTTTGCGTCGAAACAAAGAGTTAGAGTGTTTCCGCGTTTCCGTGAAAAACGGAAACGCTCTATGCCGGTGCATATTCAAGCGCCACGACGCCGTTGCTGAACGGCACGGCTGAAACCAGCTCGAATTTCTGCTGTTCTCCGGGCGCGAAAAACGCTTTTCCCTGGCCGACAGCGAGCGGATAGCTGAGCAGCCTGATGCGGTCGACGAGACCGTGGTGCAGCAGTTGCTGGGCCAGGCTGATGCTGCCGTGGACATAGATGTTGCCACCGGTGCCCTGCTTCAGTCTCCTGACGGCCTCGGGCAAAGGCCCTTCCAGTTTTCGAGCAGGCTTCCAGTCGAGCTGCCTCAACGTGGTCGACGCGACATATTTGGGCAGCGCGTTGAACCTGTCGGCGAAATCCCCTGTCTCGTGCGGCCAGGATGCCGCGAATATCTGGTAGGTCACGCGTCCCAGCAGCATGGCACCGCTGTCGGAAAGCTCAGCTTCCTTGAACCTGTCCATCTCGGCATTCCAGGTGACGCCTGTCAGTTTCTCGACCTCGGCTATACCGTCGGCGCTGATGAATTCGGTGACGATGACTTTCCTCATTCGGCTCTCCATCGAAGAAAACGCATGCTGGAAAGAATGCAACAATGACGATAACGGCGCACAGTCCGGCCAAATTCCACCGATCCGTCATTCTGTCGGTCAGAAGCGGGTTTGGCCAGGAACAGACTTGCTTTCCATTGGCGTCTCCGCTTGAAGCATGGCCATGTCTCAGTTTCTCACCATAGCCATCGACGGTCCGGCAGGCGCCGGCAAGGGAACATTGGCCCGACGGCTGGCGGACTACTACCACCTGCCGCATCTCGATACCGGCCTCACCTACCGTGCCGTGGCGCATATGCTGCTTACCAAGGGCTGGCCGCTCGGCGACGAGCCGCATGCCGTGGAGGCCGCCCGCCTGATCGATCTCGGCAATCTCGACCGCTCGGTACTGTCGGCGCATGCCGTCGGCGAGGCCGCGTCGAAGGTGGCCGTCATCCCGGAAGTGCGCCGCATCCTGGTCGAGAAGCAGCGCGCCTTCGCGGCGCAGCCTGGCGGCGCCGTTCTGGACGGCCGCGACATCGGCACCGTCGTGTGCCCCGCTGCGATGGTCAAGCTCTATGTGACTGCCAGCGCGGAGGTGCGGGCGCGGCGCCGGCTGGCGGAGATCGAGGCCAATGACGGCACCGGCGATTTCGCCACCATCCTCGCCGATATCACGCGCCGCGACGAGCGTGACATGGGCCGCGCCGACTCACCGCTCAGGCCCGCCGGCGACGCGCACTTGCTTGATACGTCGCAAATGTCTATAGAAGCCGCGTTTCTGGCGGCCAAGACGATCGTTGACGACGTTCTGGCCAATGGAGACTAGGCCTGATCAGGCGTTTTTGCCGCTTGCTGTTGCGAGCCGAGTGAAAATACCCATATCGGGCCGGAGCGTGATCTCTGAGGGGTCATGCGACAGACAATAAACTAGAACCGGCCTGCCAGCATTCTTTGCGCCGAACCGCCGCGGCAACGCGGCCCAGGATCTTGACCCGGAAACAGGTCTTGACCCGGAATACCGGCAGGTCATCGCAACGCTAACCCACGGCGCCAGCCTCCAGGCGAGGCTTTCAGGAGAAAGTATGTCTCAATCCATTCCGACTCGCGACGATTTCGCGAGCATGCTCGAAGAATCGTTCTCGGACGGTCATTCGGGCGAAGGCCAGGTCGTTCGCGGTATCGTCACCGCGATTGAAAAGGACATGGCCATCATCGACGTCGGCCTCAAGGTCGAAGGCCGCGTGGCACTGAAGGAATTCGGCGCCAAGGGCAAGGACGGCAGCCTCAAGCCAGGCGATACCGTCGAAGTTTATGTCGAGCGCATCGAAAACGCGCTGGGCGAAGCCATGCTCTCGCGCGACAAGGCGCGCCGCGAGGAAAGCTGGGTCAAGCTGGAAGAGAAGTTCGCCAAGGGCGAGCGCGTCGAAGGCGTTATCTTCAACCAGGTCAAGGGCGGCTTCACCGTCGATCTGGACGGCGCCGTGGCCTTCCTGCCGCGTTCGCAGGTCGACATCCGTCCGATCCGCGACGTCACCCCGCTCATGCACAACCCGCAGCCGTTCGAGATCCTCAAGATGGATCGCCGTCGCGGCAACATCGTCGTTTCGCGCCGCACCGTGCTTGAAGAGAGCCGTGCCGAGCAGCGCTCCGAGATCGTCCAGAACCTCGAAGAGGGTCAGGTGGTCGAAGGCGTGGTCAAGAACATCACCGACTACGGTGCGTTCGTCGACCTCGGCGGCATCGACGGCCTGCTGCACGTCACCGACATGGCCTGGCGCCGCGTCAACCATCCGACCGAGATCCTCAACATCGGTCAGACGGTCAAGGTGCAGATCATCCGCATCAACCAGGAAACCCACCGTATCTCGCTCGGCATGAAGCAGCTCGAGAGCGATCCGTGGTCGGATATCGGCACCAAGTTCCCGATCGGCAAGAAGATCACCGGAACGGTCACCAACATTACTGACTACGGCGCGTTCGTCGAGCTGGAGCCGGGCATCGAAGGCCTGATCCACGTTTCGGAAATGTCGTGGACGAAGAAGAACGTGCATCCGGGCAAGATCCTGTCGACCTCGCAGCAGGTCGACGTGGTCGTGCTGGAAGTCGATCCGGCCAAGCGCCGTATCTCGCTCGGTCTCAAGCAGACGCTGGAGAACCCGTGGCACGCCTTCGCCGCCAACCACCCGGTCGGCTCGACCGTGGAAGGCGAAGTCAAGAACAAGACCGAGTTCGGTCTGTTCATCGGCCTCGACGGCGACGTGGACGGCATGGTGCACCTTTCGGATCTCGACTGGAACCGTCCGGGCGAGCAGGTCATCGAAGAGTACCAGCGTGGCCAGATGGTGCGCGCCCAGGTTCTCGACGTCGACATCGACAAGGAGCGCATCTCGCTCGGCGTCAAGCAGCTTGAGCGCGACGCGGCCGGCGATGCCGCCGCTTCGGGCGAACTGCGCAAGAACGCCGTCGTCACCTGCGAAGTCACCGGTGTGAAGGATGGTGGTCTGGACGTGCGGCTGGTTGAAAGCGGCATCGACACCTTCATCAAGCGCTCCGACCTGTCCCGTGATCGTGACGAGCAGCGTCCGGAACGCTTCACCGTTGGCCAGAAGGTCGACGCCCGCGTCATCGCCTTCGACAAGAAGACCCGCAAGCTGCAGGTCTCGATCAAGGCGCTGGAAATCGCCGAAGAGAAGGAAGCCGTCGCTCAGTACGGTTCGACCGACTCCGGCGCTTCGCTCGGCGACATCCTGGGTGCCGCACTGAAGAAGCAGGGCGGCAACTAAGCAGCCCTCTCGCGCCGCTTCGGCTGCGCAGAGCCAAAATCCAAAACCCGCCGGAGCGATCCGGCGGGTTTTTTGTTTTCCTGCGTCGAATGGCCAGCCTTGCAAGTCGATGAGCGGCCGGGAACATTCACCGCCGCCAGCGGGATGCTGGCATCGGGCAGGAGCAATTCAAGATGATCGACCATGTCACCGTCGCGGTCAGCGACCTCGCCGCAAGCAAGCTGTTTTACGAGAAGGCCTTTGAGCCGCTCGGCTACCAGCTTTCCTTCGGGGATGAAGGCGTCTTCTGGGCCTTCGATATCGGCGATGGCCTGTTCGAGATCATGCAGTCGGCCAGCACCGGACCGCTGACCCGCGTGCATGTCGCCTTCCGCGCCAGGAGCCACGCCGAGGTGGACGCCTTCTATCATGCAGCACTGGCCGCCGGAGCAGCGGACAATGGCGCGCCGGGGCCGCGTCCGGCCTACACGCCGACCTACTATGCGGCCTTCGTGATCGATCCGAACGGCTACAACATCGAAGTCATGATCGATGCGCCATTTTCCTGATCTCACGCCAGTTCGCTTCGCTCACGGCTCCGATAGGGCGGCCTGGCGGCCGACGGGCGGTCGCCCTTGCGAACCCACGGGTTCGACCTGATCTCACGCCAGTTCGCTTCGCTCACGGCTCCGATAGGGCGGCCCGGCGGCCGACGGGCGGTCGCCCTTGCGAACCCACGGGTTCGACCTGATCTCACGCCAGTTCGCTTCGCTCACGGCTCCGATAGGGCGGCCTGACGGCCGACGGGCGGTCGCCCTTGCGGACCCAGAGCGTTTCCGTTTTTCGCGGAAACGCTCTAAGCTTTTTGTTTTCGCCGCATTTTTGTAACGCCAATTGATCCCACTTGGCTACAGAGTGCTCCAGGGGTTCGGATTGCGCCGCTCAGGCGCGCCCGTAGAGCGGGACCAGCGTTCCGCTCATCGCCTCGTTGCGCGGTGAAGCGAGATAGACGATCGTCTCGGCCGCAGCGTCCGGACTTACCCATTTCGAAAAATCGGCATCCGGCATGTCGGCGCGATTGGCGGGCGTGTCGAGCGTGGACGGAGCGATGGCGTTGACCAGGATGCCCTTGCCTTTCAGTTCCTCGGCCAGCGCAACCGTCATCGCCGCCACCGCAGCCTTGCTCGCCGCATAGGCGACCATGCCGGCGCCGCGTCTCGGCTCGAGCCCTGCGCGCGCTGAAACATTGACGATACGGCCACGCGTGCCCGAAGCAAGCATGGCGCGCACCGCGGCCCGGCTGCACAGAAAGGCGGTGCGGGCATTGGTGTCCATCATCTCGTTGTAGGCAGCTGATTCGGTCTTCTCGACAGGCGCCATGGCAAAGCCGCCGGCCAGGTGGATCGAGGCCCACAGGTCTGGAACGCCGGCGTAGAAGGCGGTGACGGCTTCGGTGTCCTCAAGGTAGACGTTGTTCACCAGATGCACGCGATCGTGTTTGCTGAAAGGGAAGTGCGCCGGCGCCGCCGCATGGCTGTTCGGCACGTGGCAGATGGCGCCTTCCTGCAGGAGCTGCGCCACCACGGCACTGCCCAGCGCACCCGTTCCGCCGGTGACGACAACATGTTTTTGGTCCAGCGTAGCCGCCATCCGCGACAACTCCTGCTCAGTCATTTGATGGATATCCGAAAGTCGCGCCTTTCGCGCTCTCACTCAACCGAAATCTCTATGAGGAAAGGCTTTTTTGTCGCTCGCGCCCTGCCGAGGGCCTGCGCAAGCCCGGCAGGCCCCTCCAATCTCTGGGAACCGATGCCATAAGCATCTGCCAATTTGCAGAAATCCGGCGGTGCAGGCGAGACGCCTACCGGCTCAACACCGACATCGCGCATGGAGGTTTCGATTTCCCGATAACCGCGATTGTTCCAGACGATGAAGATCACGGGCGCCTGCGCGTCGAGTGCCGCTGCGATCTCCGGCAGGGTGAACTGAAAGCCGCCATCACCGGTGAGGCACACCACCGGCGCATCCGGAACAGCCAAGGCCGCACCGATCGCCGCCGGGGGACCGTAGCCCAGGGCACCAAAACCGGTGGCCGCGTTGAACCAGCCGGCGGGGCGATCATGGTCGTAGTAGAGATTGGCGGCGTAGATCGGCTGCGTGGAATCGCCGACGATGATGGCCCCGGGCAGGCTCGTCCGGATGGTTTCCACGGCCGCCACCTGGGCCTGCATGGCAGGACCGATCTCGGCAAATGCGGCGGACCGTGTCGTAGCGGCGCGCTCAGTGCCGCTGGCAGAAGCCTCCGGCCGATCGATTGCCGCAACCAGCGCTTCGAGCGCTGTTGCGCAATCGGCTTCGATGGCGACCGTAGCCGGATGCCGCTGAAGCTGGCTCGCATCGATATCGATGCGCACCAGTTGGCCCGGCACCACGAAACCGCCGTCGCCATACATGTCATAGTCGGTCGGTCCGAACTCGGTGCCGGCCGCCAGCACGACGTCGCTATCGGCCATCAGCGCGCGCACCGCCTTGAGGCTTGGACTGGCGGGAACGGCCAGCGCATGGCCATGCATGAGGCCGCGGGCGTTGGCGGTCTGGACAACCGGGGCGTCGAGACGTTCGGCAAGCAGACGCAGCGCTGCCTCGGCGTGGCGGGCCCCGCCGCCGGCAAGGATAAGAGGTCGTCGAGCGCGACCAAGAAGTGCCGCGGCTTTCTCGATCGCCACGGCATCCGGCGCGTTGGGGCGGGCCTCTGAGTGGACAGGCATCATCGCGTCGGCAGGCAAGCCCATGACGTCGAGCGGGATTTCGATATGCACGGGACCTGGGCGGGCGGATCGGAAAAGATCGAAGGCGCGACCGAGAACAGCAGGCAATCTGGCCGGGTCGGTGATGCGCTCCGAAAACGCCGCCACCTTGGCCATCATACCCTGCTGATCCGGCAGTTCGTGCAGATAACCCAGGCCGCGCCCCAGCGTCGCCGTTGCGTTGACGCCGGAGATGACGAGCATGGGTACCGAATCGGCCCGCGCCTGGCCCATGGCCGTGATGGTGTTGGTGAGACCGGGCCCGGTGATGACGAAGGCAACGCCGGGTTTGCCGCTGGCGCGCGCATAGCCGTCGGCCATGAAACCGGCACCTTGCTCATGACGTGGCGTGACGTGGCGGATGCGGGACCCGGCAAGGCCGCGATAGAGTTCGACCGTATGCACGCCGGGTATGCCGAAGACTGTATCCACCTCATGCGCCTCGAGCAGCGCAATCAACGCCTCGCCGACGGTGGTCATGTGCTTCCTCCTGGTTGCGGCGCGAGGCCTAGTTCGGCCTCGACTGCCCTGATGCCGATCGCCGCCAGTTCGCCGGACGAGAACATCTCGCCGGCCAGGCAGCCTTCGATCCAGAGCCCGTCGATGATTGCGTTGATCGCGATGGCATGGTGGCGCAGCTGGCTTGCGTCCGCCTTGCGCCTTTCGGCGGCGAGCACTTCGGCGACGACCGCTTCCACCTCGTTGCGAAAGGCGAGATAGCCTTCGCGATGGGCATGGGCCAGGGCAGGGTCCGCGGATGCCCGGCCGATAAAGGTCGCCCAGAGCGAAAACACCCGCGCATCGATGATCGGCGCGCCGAGATTGGCGGCGACGAAAGCCGCAAGACGCTGGCGCGGCGACGCGCCGTCCATGACCAGTGCTGCCTTGGCCTGTTCGGTCATGCGGCCGACCAGCGTCGCATAGGCTTCCTGCAGCAGCTCTTCCTTGCCGGGAAAATAGTGCCGGATCAGACCTGCGGTAACGCCGGCACGCAAGGCGATGGTGCGCAGGGTAGCGCCCTGCAGGCCACGCTCGGCGACGCTGTCCAGGGTCGCCTCGATCAGATCCTGCCGCCGCCGCTCCTCGCCTTCGCGACGGAACTTGCGCCGTGACGGCACATTCATTGCCGCAGGATCGGCCGTGTCAGGCATGTCGGCCCACCCTCGCAGGCGATGCAGAGCGCATCCGCTTCGAAGATCTCGACGGTGCAGCCGGCGGCTTCCATCGCTGCCCTGGTCCTGGGGAAGCCTGCAACCGCAATCACCTTGTGCGGGCTGGTCGGCAACACGTTCAGGCTGAGGCCGTTGGAGGCGGCGAACTCTTCGGCATCGCCCTCGACCAGCCGGATGCCCCGCGCCTTCAGCATCTGATAGAAGGCCGCCGGCAAGAGGGGCGAATAGACCAGGGCAAGATCGTCGGCCAGCGGGCTGATCACCGACATCAGATGCAGGCAGGCCTCTTCACCCTGCCACAGCGGCAGGTCGAAGCCGTAGACGGAGATGCCGAGCGGCGTCAGCAGGTTGGAGACCTGCTGGATACCCTCCTGGTTGGAGCGGACACCGCGTCCAATCGCCAGCGTGCGGGCATCCACCCACACGCAATCGCCGCCTTCGACCTGTCCGGGCGCCTCGACACGACCCAGGATCGGAATGCCCAGTCTCTTGTAGGTTTCCTCGTGCAGAGAGGGCTCCTTGGCACGCAACGGCTTGCCCATGGACAGGATCAGCGCGCCGCGGTCGGTCATCAGCGACGGATCATGCGTGAACACCGAATCAGACAACCCGTCGGCCCTGTCCTCGATCCAGTCGATTTCGGCCCCGGAAGCTGCCACGAGGTCGGCAAGAGCCTTATGCTGCGCCGCTGCTTTCGTCGGGTTGAAGCCCGGCCCATAGTGCCAGGCGGCCCTGTCGGCATCCCGCATGGCGTTGGTCGCCGACCGCATCAGCACGCGCCGCAGCGGCGCCGCCATGGACTGTGATCCGAAAGCGCTCATCGATGCCCTTTTAAGCTGAAAAAAATCGATAAAATTTCATCGAAGGTTATTTATACACTTGCACAACAAGGCCGCAAGTGCCGTAATGAGCGGGATTGACGGGCTCGCGCTGCCGGGTCCATGCTGAAGTCTGGAGCGGGACAGTACAGCGTATGTTGATTAGCCGGATAGTCGTTCGACGAACTGCCGTCGATCGTACGGAGATCACACTGTGAGCGCGGCGAGCGCCGCCACGATCCCATCCGGCAAGGCGCAGAATGGCGCCGCTGAAGCCATCCATGTCGAGAACCTGCACAAGAAATTCGGCGAGCTTCATGTCCTCAAGGGCGTGTCGCTGTCGGCTCGCGACGGCGAGGTCGTGGCCATCATCGGCGGCAGCGGCTCGGGCAAGTCGACGCTGCTGCGTTGCATCAATTGTCTTGAAAACCCGACCAGCGGCATCATTCGCGTCAATGGCGAAGAGATCAGGCTGAAGGCCGACAGCCACGGCCACACCGTGCCGGCAGATCGCCGCCAGATCGAACGCATCCGCTCGCGGCTGGGCATGGTGTTCCAGAGCTTCAACCTGTGGAGCCACATGACGCTTCTGCAGAACGTCATCGAGGTGCCGGTGCATGTTCTGGGTGTGAAGCGCGACGAGGCGATCGCCACCGCCGAAAAACTGCTTGCACGCGTAGGGCTCGCCGAAAAACGCGACGTCTATCCTCACTTCCTGTCCGGCGGGCAGCAGCAGCGCGCGGCGATCGCCAGGGCGCTGGCCATCCAGCCCAGGGTCATGCTGTTCGACGAGCCGACCTCGGCGCTCGATCCGGAACTGGTCGGCGAAGTTCTGAGGGTGATCGGCGACCTGGCGCGCGAGGGACGCACCATGGTGCTGGTCACGCATGAGATGAAGTTTGCCCGCGAGGTCGCGACACATGTCATCTACCTCCACAACGGGCTGGTCGAGGAAGAAGGACCGCCGGAACAGGTGTTCGGCGCACCGAGGTCCGAGCGGCTGAAGCTGTTTCTGCGCAATGTCGGCTGATCCCTGACGGTCAGGCGACAGCAGGAAAAGACAATGGGAACACTCAAAAAACAACGGGAGAACAGGGCATGAGAACATTTTTGAAGACAGCAGTTGCCGCTGCCGCGATCGCGTTGGCAGGAACCCTCGCGGCCAGCGCCGAGCAGGTGAAGGTCGGCTTCTCGCCGGAAGCCTATCCGCCTTTCTATTCGCAGGACTCGTCCGGCAAATGGGGCGGCTGGGAAGTCGACATCGCCATGGCGATATGCGCCGAGGCAAAGCTGGACTGCGTGCTGACGCCGATCCCGTGGGACGGTCTGATCCCGGGTCTCAAGACCAAGAAGATCGACACGATCATGAACTCGATGTCGATCACCGCGGAACGCCAGAAGGAGATCGACTTCTCCGACAAATACTACAATACCCCGACCTCGATCGCCGGCGCCAAGGACCAGAAGTTCGATGCCTCGCCGGAAGGCCTCAAGGGCAAGGTGATCGGCGTGCAGGTCTCGACCATCCATGCGGCCTACGCCAAGAAGCACTTCGCTTCGACTGCAGCCGAGATCAAGGAATACCAGACGCAGGATGAGGCCAACCAGGACCTTGCTGCCGGCCGCATCGACGCCACCCAAGCCGACCAGATCGCGCTGGATGCCTTCCTGAAATCCGACCAGGGCAAGGCCTGCTGCGACATGAAGGGCAATGTTGCGCCCGATCTCGAAGTGCTCGGGCCAGGCGTCGGCGCCGGCGTTCGCAAGGGCGACACTGAACTCAAGGAAAAGATCAACGCCGCCATCAAGGGTATCCGCGCCAACGGCAAATATAACGAGATCACCAAGAAGTACTTTGACTTCGACGTCTACGGCGATGCGGTGCAGTCGAACTAGCATCCCGATCTGACGGGTTCCGCGCGTCGTCCCCGAGAGACGACGCGCCATCCGGCCGGCGTCTCGCGCCAGGCTGGGTCGTGAGCCGGCACGTCGGGGGGCGCGCCGGCTCATTCGAGATCCTCCAACGGCGGTATGCGGCGCTGTTCAAGGCGATTTCGAAGAATTATTGCATCGGTTCTGGACCAAAAGTCGCGCTCATCGGAAGGCAATAATTCTTCGAAATCGCCTCAGTCGGAGTGACGACGCTGACAGACATTCTCCTTTCGGCCTCGGCGGCCAGCCTTGCCGAACTTCTGGCATTCGATCCACCCGGATGGGGCGGCAACCTGCTGCGCGGCCTGCTGGCCTCGGTCGGCATCGCCTGCGGCTCGTTCGGCCTCGGCCTGCTGATCGGCATCTGCGGCGCCTACGGCAAGCTCTATGGCAGTCCGATGGTGCGCGACCTGTTCGGCCTCTACACCACCATCGTGCGCGCGGTGCCTGAGCTGGTGCTGATCCTGCTGCTCTATTTCGCCGGCACCGACCTAGTGAACAGGCTGCTCACGCTGCTCGGCTACGCGCCCGTCGACATCAACGGCCTGATCGCTGGCATCTGCGTGCTCGGCGTCGTCCAGGGCGCATATTCGACGGAGGTGCTGCGCGGCGCCATCCTTGCCATCCCGCAGGGACAGATCGAGGCCGCGCGCGCCTATGGCATGTCGCCGTCGCTGCAGCTCCGGCGCATCACCTTGCCGGCGATGGCGCCATACGCGATCCCCGGCCTCGCCAATCTCTGGCTGATCGCCACCAAGGATACGGCCCTGCTCGCCGTCGTCGGCTTCAATGAGCTGACGCAGACGACCCGGCTGGCTGCCGGCGCCACCAAGGCGTATTTCACCTTCTTCATCGCCGCGGGCGTGCTTTATCTCGCGCTGACGCTGGTCTCCAACGTCATCATTTCCCGCTTCGAACGCCATTCGCGGCGCGGCATGCCTTCCGTGGTGGAGACCCGCTGATGAGCACCGCCACGACCACGATCGCGCGCACCTCGGAGTGGCTGCAGCCGCACCGCATCATCCTGATCATGCTGGCGACGGCGATCGTTGCGGCCTGCGCGTTCACCATGCGCTGGGACTGGCTGCCGGCCTATCTGCCGCTTGCCCTGCAGGGTGTATGGCGCACCATCTGGCTGCTCGTGGTCACCGCAACGCTCGGCATCATGCTGGCGATCCCGGTCGGTTTCGCGCAAGCCGCCGGCCCGTCTTTCCTGGCGGTACCGGCGCGCACGTTCTGCACGATCATCCGCGGCACGCCGCTGCTGTTGCAGCTGTGGCTGCTCTATTACGGGCTCGGCTCGCTGTTTCCGCAGTTTCCTTGGATCCGCGAATCGTTCCTGTGGCCATATCTCCGGCAAGCCTGGCCATACGGCGTCCTGGCACTGACCCTTTCCTACGCCGGTTATGAAGGCGAGGTCATGCGTGGCGCCTTCGCCGGCGTGCCGAAGGGGCAGCTGGAGGCGGCCCGCGCCTTCGGCATGCGGCGCTGGACCATTTTCCGCCGCATCTGGCTGCCGCAGGCGCTGCGGCGAGCCCTGCCGACGCTTGCCGGCGAAACGGTGCTGCAGCTGAAAGCGACGCCGCTGGTGGCGACCATCACCATGGTCGACATCTATTCCGTCGCCTCGCGGGTTCGCCAGGAGACCTTCGTCACCTATGAACCCTTGCTGCTGCTCGCGCTGGTCTATATGGCGATTACCGGGGTTATCGTCTTTGCGTTCCGCAAGATCGAAGCGCGCATTCCGTCCAGGCTAGGCTAGCGTTCCTTCGATTCTGAAATTCGTTCTCCGCCCGACATCAGTCGTGGCGAACGTCAGAATCGGACACCAGCCGAATTGCTGCCCGGATCGCGGCGTAGATGCCACGGACGCAGCTTGAGCGTGATCCCGAAAAGTTGCAGACTTTTCGGGATCATGTGTAAAAACAAAGAGATAGAGTGTTTCCGCGTTTCCGTGGAAAACGGAAACGCTCTAGGGGTGGAAGAAAATGCAGCTCAGTCTCGAACAGGCTAGTGCGCTTTGCCGTATGGCGGCACTCGGTGCCGGCGCCAGCGACGAAACCGCCCGTTCGATTGCCGCTGCCGCGATCGCCGCCGAGGCCGAAGGCAACAAGGCCGTCGGCCTGTCTCATTACATCGACTATCTGGAAGCGCTGGAGGCCGGCCGCATCCGCGGCAAGGCCGAGCCGGAGATCACCCGGCCGGCGCTCGCCGTCTATCTTTCCGACGCAAAGGGCGGCGCGGCCCATACCGGCTTCGACCGTGTCTTCGACGACCTTGCCAAGGCGGCGCGGCTGTTCGGCGTGACGATCTTCTCGCAGAAAAATGCCTATACCGCCGGTGCGCTCGGCTATTTCACCGGGCGTCTCGCCGAGCAGGGACTGATCTCCTTTGCTGCAACCAACGGCCCGGCCGTGCTCGCGGGCTCCGGCTCGACGAAACCGGTCTACTGCACCAACCCGATGTCTTTCGCCTGCCCGCAGGCCGACGGCGCGCCGTTGATCATCGACCAGTCGTCGAGCGCGACTGCTTTCGTCAACATCCGCAAGGCCGCTGCCGACGGCAAGCCGATCCCCGAAGGCTGGGCGCTCGATGCCAGCGGCAATCCGACGACCGACGCAACATCGGCCATGAAAGGTGCGTTGCTGGCCTTTGGCGGCGCGCGCGGCGCCAACATCGCCCTGATGGTCGAGGTTCTGGCGGCCGGTCTTTCCGGCGCGAACTGGTCACTGGACGCGCCCTGGTTCAGCGGCGGGCCGGACAGCCCCGGCACAGGGCTGTTCGTGCTGGCGATCGAGCCCAAGCTGCTCGATCCCGACTTCGAGAAGCGCATGAAGGACCAGATCCACCGGCTGGATCGCCGTTACGGCGTCCACATTCCCGGTCTTTCGAAAGCGGCGGCGACCGAAAAGGCCGAAGCGCGCGGCATTACCGTTTCCAAGGAAATCGTCGAACGCATCGCCGATTTCGCCGAGCGCCACAAACGCTGAAGTCCAGAGCAACTTCAGCAAGAATGCACAGCAGTCTTGCATCCGAATTTCGTATGACAAAGAGCTGGAACGTTCCCGCGAAAAGCGGAAACACTCCGAGGTTCTTGCCGCCGACGTGCAAGCCCGCCGGGCACCGGTAAAACCAGTCACGGCGACCTCCTGTCGCCCTTTGCCTTTGGCGAGAAACCGACTATGAAACGGCTTCAGCCAAGCTTTCGAGCGCCGGAGCCAGCCATGACCGAAATCCTGCAAACCCCCAAGCTCGTCGTCGTTTTCGGCGGCTCAGGCTTCGTCGGGCGGCATGTGGTGCGCGCGCTGGCCATGCGCGGCTATCGCATCCGGGTCGCCTGCCGCCGTCCCGACCTTGCCGGCCATCTGCAACCGCTCGGCAATGTCGGCCAGATACAGCCCATCCAGGCCAATGTGCGCGTGCGCTGGTCTGTCGATCACGCCGTCCAGGGCGCTGATCATGTCGTCAACCTTGTCGGCATCCTTTACGAAGGCGGTCGCCAGCGTTTCGGCGCCGTGCAGGACTTCGGTGCGCGCGCCATCGCCGAGGCCGCCCGTTCGGTGGGCGCCGGCATGACCCATGTTTCGGCGCTTGGCGCCAGTGTCGATTCCGAATCCGACTACGCCCGCACCAAGGCACTCGGCGAAAAGGCGGTTCTCGAGACCGTGCCGGATGCCGTGATCTATCGGCCGTCGATCAATTTCGGGCCGGAGGACGGTTTCTTCAACCGCTTCGCCGCCATGGCGCGGTTCTCGCCTGTCCTGCCGCTGCTCGGCGGCGGCGCAACCCGCTTGCAGCCGGTCTATGTCGGTGATGTCGCCGAGGCGATCGCACGCTCGGTCGACGGCGCCGTCGCAGGCGGCAGGATCTATGAGCTCGGCGGGCCGAAGGTGCTGACCTTCAAGGAGTGCATGCAGGAGATGCTGGCGGTGATCGAGCGCAAGCGCCTGCTGGTGTCGGTGCCGTGGTGGGTGGCGAGGCTGCAGGCCTCGATCCTGGAATTGCTGCCGAAGCCGCTGCTCACCAACGATCAGGTCACGCAGTTGCAGTCGGATAATGTCGTCTCCGACGAAGCGATCAAGGAAGGCCGCACCTTCGCCGCGACGGGTATCACGCCACGCACGATCGGGGCGATCCTGCCGAGCTATCTCTGGCGCTTCCGTGCCACCGGGCAGTTCGATCAGCGCAAGCCTGCTGCCTGATCTTTCCGATCCCGCAGATATCAAAAAGGCCGGAATGATCCGGCCTTTTTTCCTTGGCGCAATTCCTGGAATTGCTGTTGCCGTCAGCCCCAGACGAACAGGGCAACGAGCCCAACGCTGCCGACGATCAGCCGCCACCAGCCGAACAGCGAGTAGCCGTGCCGCGAAACGTAGCCGAGCAGGCTGCGCACGACGATGACCGCCGTGATGAAGGCCGCAATGAAGCCGACGGCGATGATCGGGAAATCACCGCTCGTCAGCAGGTGGCGGTTCTTGATCAGGTCGAGCGTGAAGGCACCAAGCATGGTCGGGATGGCAAGGAAGAACGAGAATTCAGCCGCCGCCCGCTTGTCGACGCCCATCAGAAGCGAACCGACGATGGTGGCGCCGGAACGCGACGTTCCGGGGATCATCGCCAGGCACTGGAACAGGCCGATCTTCAGGCACATCGACAGCGGCAGTTCCGAAGCGTTGTGATATTTCGGCTTCAGATCCAGCCGATCGATCCACAAAAGCACGATGCCGCCCAGGATCAGCATGATGCAGATCAGCTTCGGCGTTTCAAACAGCACCGTCTTGATGAAGTCATGCGCCAGGATGCCAATGACAACCGCCGGCAGGAAGGCCAGGAACACGCCGACCAGCAGGCGGACGCTGTGGTCGCTCGAGATTTCCGGCGGCACGAACATGTTGACGCGCCGGCGCCTGACGGTCGCTGCTACCAGTTCGAAAGCGCAGCCGCCAAGCCATATGATCGAAGCGATGGAGCCGATCGCCGCCTCGACCAGCCGGCCGAATGCACCCGGTTGGCGCAGGAACGCCCAGATCTTGCCGGCATAGAGGCTGAGGATGGCGAGAATGGCGCCAAGCTGGATCAGCACTTCGAAAACCTTGCCGGTGGACTCGAAGCCGAGGAAATGGCCGGCCAGCAGGATGTGGCCGGTCGAAGAAACGGGAAGGAATTCGGTCAGCCCTTCAAGCAGGCCAAGCAGCAGCGCTTCCACCAAAGTCTGGAAATTCATAAAGTACCTCGCGGGCGGCGCGATCGGCAAAGCGGGACCCGGTCTTTGCGTCCGCTCGCGCTCGAATCTATAGAACAGGCGCTTAGAACACTGCCAAAGTTGCAAAACTGTGACGAATGCAGCGTCGGGGCTTGCTTGTCAGCGTGCCCAACTGCTCCTATAGCTCGCAGCACCCTGACTACCCGTGTACTCGGGCAATAAAGACTTATCGGCGCGGCCAGCGATTCGCCAGCGCATATAATCATTCGGACGATGCTGACGCTTTTCCACCACCCCATGTTCGCCAGTTGCCGCTTCGTACGCCTCGCTTTCGGCGAGTATGGCGAAGAGCTTGCGCTGATCGAAGAAAAACCCTGGACGCGGCGCAAGGAGTTCCTGGCACTCAACCCTGCCGGCACGCTGCCGATCCTGCTTGCCGAAGGTGACGTGCCGATCATTGGCGCAGGCGTGATTGCCGAATATCTCGACGAGACGCGCGGCGTACTGAAGCGCGAGAAGCGCCTCTTCGTGGAAGGGCCGATGGAGCGCGCGGAAATCCGCCGGCTTACGGACTGGTACCTCATCAAGGCTGAGAGCGAAGTGACGCGCCATCTGGTGCGCGAACGGGTTCTGAAGCCGCACATGCCTGCGGATGCCGGTGGCGGTTCGCCCGATTCGACCGCCATCCGCGCAGCGCGTGCCAACATCCGCCAGCATATGAAATACACCAACTGGCTGGCCGGAACGCGTCATTGGCTGGCCGGCAGCCGCATCACCTATGCGGACCTTGCCGCAGCAGCGACGCTTTCCGTGCTCGACTATCTGGGTGAGATCGACTGGCGCGAACACGGCGCGGCGCGCGAGTGGTACACACGGGTGAAATCACGTCCCTCCTTCCGCCCGCTTCTGGCTGACCGCGTCCGCGGCCTGTCGCCGGTATCGCATTATGCGGACCTCGATTTCTGACCAGGCCAAGCTGCGTAGACTGATCGACCGTGAAGCACGGCGTGCCGGCTTCGACGCTGTCGCCATCACCACGCCGGGCGCCATCCCGCAGGCACCGGCGCGGCTGGCCGACTTCGTGGCGGCCGGCTATCACGGCTCGATGGGCTGGATGGCCGAAACACTCGAGCGCCGGGCCGATCCGTCCGTTCTGTGGCCTGATGTCCGCTCCATCATCGTGCTGGCGATGAACTACGGCCCCGACCACGACCCGCGGGCGCTCCAGCAACTGCCCGATCGGGGCGCGATCTCGGTCTATGCCCGCAACCGTGATTATCACGACGTCATCAAGGGCCGGCTGAAGGAACTCGCCGGCAAGATCGTGGCGGCGGCGGGCGGCGATGTGAAGGTGTTCGTCGACACCGCCCCGGTTATGGAAAAGCCGTTGGCCGAGGCAGCGGGGTTGGGCTGGCAAGGCAAGCATACCAATCTTGTGAGTCGCGAGCATGGATCGTGGCTGTTTCTCGGCTCGATCTTCACGACGGCGGAACTCGAACCGGACAAGGCGGAAGAAGATCATTGCGGCTCCTGCCGCGCCTGTCTCGATGCCTGCCCTACCGATGCGTTTCCCGCGCCCTACAAGCTCGATGCACGCCGTTGCATCTCCTACCTCACCATCGAGAACAAGGGACCGATCCCGCCCGAATTCCGGGGCGCCATCGGCAACCGCATCTACGGCTGCGACGATTGCCTCGCAGCCTGCCCCTGGAACAAGTTCGCCCAGGCAGCCTCAGAAGCGAAGCTCGTTGCAAGGGCCGATCTGCGCGAACCGGCGCTCGCCGATCTGCTCAAGCTCGACGATGCCGGCTTCCGCACACTCTTCTCGGGTTCGCCGGTCAAGCGCATCGGCCGCGACCGCTTCATCCGCAATGTGCTGATTGCCGTGGGCAACTCCGATGACCGGAGCCTCGTTGCGCCAGCACGGGAACTGCTTGCCGATCGATCGCCACTGGTTCGGGGTGCGGCGGTGTGGGCACTGTCGCGGCTGGCGGCAGACGATACAGTGCGCGAGCTGGCAGCCGCGGCATTGCTGGGCGAGAACGACAGCACCGTCCGGAACGAATGGCACTTGGCTCTCGGCACGGTGGACAACAACGGAAGGGCGTCATGACCGGCAACAGGATCTTCATTTTTGGCGCCGGCTATTCCGCCCAGGCATTCGCCGGCCAGAACCCGGACTTCGGCCGCTTTATCGGTACGACGCGTTCACAGGGCAAATTCGAGGCACTTCGGCAGGCCAACATCGAGCCTTTGATCTTCGATGGAACGCTCACATCGGAAACTGAATCCGCACTCGCAGAAACCACGCATCTGGTGATCTCGATCGCGCCCGAGACGGCCGGCGACCCGGTGCTGCAGGCGGCGCGCGACGTGATCATGACCGGGATGCCGGCACTGCGCTGGATCGGCTATCTTTCGACGGTCGGCGTCTATGGCGATCACGGCGGCGGCTGGGTCGACGAAAGCGCCGAATGCCGGCCGGTGTCGGATCGCTCTACCTTGCGGCTGCAGGCAGAACAGGCCTGGCAAAGCCTCGGCCGCGACGTCGGCAGGCCAGTCGCCGTGCTGCGCCTTTCCGGCATCTATGGCCCTGGCCGCAACGCTTTCGTCAATCTGAAGGACGGCACCGCCAAGCGGCTGATCAAACCCGGCCAGGTCTTCAATCGCATCCATCGCGACGACATTTCCGGCACTCTCCGCCACCTCGCCGGGCACGATACAGGTGGCGTCTTCAACGTCACCGACGACCTTCCTGCCCCGCCGCAGGACGTCGTGACCTACGCCGCAATCCTGATGAACGTGCCGCCGCCACCGGAAACCGATTTCGCCACTGCCCAACTTTCGCCCATGGCACGGTCCTTTTATGGCGAGAACAAGCGTGTCTCCAACGCGGCGGTAAAGGCAACGGGCTATGCGTTTCGCTTTCCCGACTACCACGCCGCCTTCGACCACATGTGGGCGAGCGGAGACTGGGACAAGGGAGCGGCGCGCAGCGCGATGAAGCGCTCGTGATCGCCTGCAACGGCCGCACCGTGGTATGATTCGGATCGGGACGACTGCAGTGAAGCGACTGCGCGAGCAGGGAGTGGGCAAATGATGACACGGCTGCGAACCATCGCTCGCAAGACAATACTGGCATTGGCGGGTGTCGCCGCGTTTGCGGGCGCTTTCGAATTCGAGACGCGTCCGGTCATGGCCGAGGAACTGGCCAAGAACCTATTCGGCGCCGAAAAGCTGCCGGCGGCAACCGAGCCGCAGTCCTTCGGCTTCTATTCAAAGGGCTGTTTCACGGGTGGCGTCGCGATCCCGCTGGACGGCGACACCTGGACAGTGATGCGTCCTCGCGCAACCGGCGCTGGGGCCATCCGACGATGATCGCGCTGCTTGAGAAATTCTCGCGCGACGCCGAGGCCGATGGCTGGCCAGGCCTTTTGCTGGGCGATATCTCGCAGCCGCGCGGCGGCCCGATGCTGACGGGCCACGCCTCGCACCAGATCGGCCTTGATGCCGACATCTGGTTGACGCCGAAACCGCGGCGCGACCTGACCGTCGCCGAGCGTGAGAACAAGAGCGCCACGCTGATGGTCGATCCGAAAACGCACCGCGTCTACGACCGGCTCTGGACGGCCCAGCACACCCAGTTGCTGAAGCGCGCCGCCAGCTACCCGGAAGTCGAGCGCATCCTGGTCAATCCAGGCATCAAAAAGAAACTCTGCGATACGGTGACCGGCGACCGCGGCTGGCTGCGCAAGATCAGGCCGTTCTGGGGCCACGACTATCATTTCCATGTCCGCATCGGCTGCCAACCCGGATCGCACGGCTGCAAGGAGCAGGCGGCGACAGCGGCGGGCGACGGCTGCGACAAGTCGCTGGCCTGGTGGTTCACCGAGGAGCCATGGCGCCCGAACAAGAACCCGGACGCTCCCAAGGCACGCGACATCATGACCATGGCGAGCCTGCCGAAGGAATGCCGCCTGGTGCTGCAGGCGCCGGGGCCGGTATCGGCGGAAGCAGCCACCTATTACGGCAATGGCCGGCCGCCGGTGGCCGTGGCCGCATCGCCGGAGCCTGCTCCGGCTCCGCCGGGCACGATCGGAGAGGCGCCGCTGACCCCGGTCACGGCCAACGCCTTTGCGCCGACGCCGAAGATCGGCATTCCATTGCCGCGTCCACGCCCCGGCAACTGACGCCCGGCCGCCGCCCCGAACAGATGAAAAGCGCCCTTTCCCGGGCGTTTTTGTTTGTTTATAGCATTCAATCGATTGAGGCGCTTGCAGCTGGCCGAATCGGCATGAAGACTGCAACAAGGCTGACAGTTGCGAACGCGAGGCGAGCCATCGCCGCATCGAACCGGGGATGGGAATGACTGACGCAACCGGCGGGCTGAGATTCCCGATCCTGATCGGCGACATCGGCGGCACCAACGCGCGCTTCTCTGTCGTGCTCGACGCCAATGCCGAGGCCGGCGAACCACACATCGTCCAGACCGCCGACTTCGAGACGATCGACGCGGCCATTCAGGCTGCCGTGTTTGACCGCTCTTCGGTGCGGCCGAATTCGGCGGTGCTGGCGATTGCCGGCCCGGTCGACGGCGACGAGATCCCGCTCACCAACTGCCCATGGGTGATCCGGCCCAAGGTGATGTTGCGCGATCTTGGCTTCAGCGATGTCGTTGTCCTCAACGATTTTGAGGCGCAGGCGCTCGCGGTGGTGGCACTCGGCGACGAACACATGGAAAAGATCGGCGGCGGCGAACCCGAACCCAATGCCGGCCGCGTCGTGCTGGGCCCGGGTACCGGTCTCGGCGTCGCCGGGCTGATCCATGCGCTCGGGCACTGGATTCCGGTGCCGGGCGAAGGCGGGCATATGGACATCGGCCCGCGTACGCCGCGCGACTTCCAGGTGTTTCCGCATATCGAGAAGATCGAAGGCCGCATTTCCGGCGAGCAGATCCTGTGCGGGCGCGGACTGGTCAATGTCTACCGGGCGGTTGCCGAAGCCGATGGCAAGACCGCTCCCTTCACCAAACCGGCCGAGATCACGGCGGCAGCGCTGGCGAAATCCGACCCTGTCGCAGAGGAAGCATTGTCGCTTTTCGTAACCTGCCTCGGCCGCACCGCAGGCGATCTCGCGCTGGTGTTCAAGAGCCGCGGCGGCGTCTTCCTCACCGGTGGCATTGCCCAAAAGATCGTACCCGCGCTGAAAGCGGGTAATTTCCGCGCCGCCTTCGAAGACAAGGCGCCGCACAGCGAGATGATGCGGTCGATGCCCGTCTATGTCATCACGCATCCACTGGCCGCGCTGGCCGGGCTCGCTGCCTATGCGCGAGCACCATCCCTGTTCGGCGTCGAGACCGACGGCCGGCGCTGGAGCGCGTGAACCAGCACGGTGCCAAAGCATTTTGCGCGCGTTGCCCATTGGCCATAGGCAAGGGCGGCCGATGAGGCTAATAGGATGCCCGACGCCGCAGGGCGACCGACGAATACAGTGCGCGGACTGACATTTGGCTTCCAACGAACCAAAAAGAAGGGCTGACCCCAGCGAAGTCTTCGCTGTGTTGCGCCGCATCTACGACGAGGCAGGCCGCGGGCACCTGAAGTCCTACTGGCTGGCGGCGTTCTGCCTGATCGCCCTGGCCGCGACCACCGGTGGCGCGGCCTGGATCATGCAGCCCATGATCGACGATCTCTTCTACAAGCACCAGTACGACAAGGTGCCCTGGATCTGCGGCGGTATCATCGGCATCTTCCTGGTTCGTGGTCTTGCCACTTACGGCTCAGCCGTGACGCTCGCCAAGATCGGCAACAGCATCGTCGCCTACTATCAGAAGCGCGTCTTCAGCCACCTGATGAAGCTGGGCATCGATTTCTACACCGAAACCCGGTCGGGCCAGCTGGCGGCACGCATCAACGAAAACGTCGCCGGTATCCGCGACCTGTTCTCGATGACGTTGAAATCGATCGCCGGCGACCTCGTTGCCCTGATCGGCCTCGTGACGGTCATGGTCTATCAGGCGCCCTTCCTGGCAGCCAGTATCTTCCTGATCGGACCGCCGCTGGTCTGGGCGGTCAGCTACATCATGCGCCGCGTACGCCGTGTGACGCGGGAATCGGTGGAGATCAATTCGCATCTGATCGGCGCCATGCAGGAATCGGTGCAGGGCATCGCCGTGGTGAAAGCCTTCACCATGGAAGAGCAGCTGACCCACAAGATCGGCGACCTCGTCGATCGGGCGGAATCCCGCTACAACAAGATCGCGCGTGTTTCCGAGCGGTTGGCGCCGGTCACCGAAATGCTGGCCGGTTTCGCCATCGCCGGCGTCGTCGCCTATTCGGTGTACCGTTCGGCCTACAGCAGCCAGCCGCCCGGCAACATCATGTCGTTCATCACCGCCTTCATGCTGGCCTACGATCCGGTCCGGCGCCTTGCCCGCACGCAGGTCAATGTCGAGCGTGCGATGGTCAATGCGCGCATGATCTACGAATTGCTCGACATCGAACCTCGGCAGGGCGATGCGGCGGGAGCGAAGGAGGCCAGGATCGAAACCGGCGAGATCCGCTTCAACAACGTGACCTTCGGCTATTCGCCCGACCTGCCGGTGATCCGCAATCTTACATTCACCGCCGCTGCCGGAAAGACCACGGCGATCGTCGGAGCATCCGGCGCCGGCAAGTCGACGCTGGTTGCCCTGTTGCAGCGCTTCTACGACGTGGATGGCGGGACGATCGAAATCGATGGCCAGGACATTTCCAAGGTCACGAAGCGGTCGCTGCGCGAGTCGATCGCCTTCGTCTCGCAGCAACCCTACCTGTTCGAGGGCACGATCAGCGACAACATCCGCTACGGCCGGCCGGATGCCGGCGAGAAGGAAATCGCGTTCGCGGCACAACAGGCGGCCGCGGATGATTTCATCCGCCAGCAGCCGCAAGGTTACGACACGCCGGTCGGCGAAAACGGCGTGACGCTGTCTGGCGGCCAGCGCCAGCGGCTGTCGATCGCACGCGCCATCGTACGCCAGGCGCCTATCCTGCTTCTCGACGAGGCGACATCTGCGCTCGACAACGAATCTGAAGCGCGCGTCCAGCAGGCGCTGACCAGCATCATGCAAGGTCGTACCACCATCGTCATCGCGCACCGGCTGTCGACAGTGATCAATGCCGATCATATCGTCGTGCTCGAACAGGGTCGTCTGGTCGAGCAAGGCACGCATAGCGAGTTGCTCACGAGACCGAACGGTGCCTATGCCCATTTCTACAACCTGCAGGGCGGGCAGGGGCTTGGCCTGGTCGACGACGGTGGTGTCGAGGCGATCGCAAACAGGGCCGATGGAACGACCAGGGGATAACGCATGAGCGAGATGAAGCTGGTGGTGGTGGGTGCCGCGGGCCGTATGGGCCAGGCTCTGGTCCGCGCCATCGCCACAATACCCGGGGCGACCGTTGCCGCCGCCGTCGAGCGCAAGGGCTCCCCCCACATCGGCAAGGACATCGGCCAGATTGCCGGTATCGGCCCGATCGGCGTGACGATCGGTGACGATCCACTGCCGGCCTTCGCCAAGGCCGACGGCGTGCTCGACTTCACATCGCCTGCCGCCACTGTCGAATTCGCGGGTTATGCCGCCCAGGCGCGCATTGCCCACATCATCGGCACCACCGGCTGTTCGCCTGAAGATGATGCGGCAATCGCCGCCGCCGCGCGCCACGCCACGATCGTGAAATCAGGCAATATGAGCCTTGGCGTCAATCTGCTCGCCGTTCTGGTCGAGCAGGCGGCCAAGGCTTTGGATCCGGAGGATTTCGATATCGAGATCCTCGAAATGCATCATCGCCAGAAGGTCGATGCTCCCTCTGGCACCGCCCTTCTGCTCGGCGAAGCGGCCGCGGCCGGCCGCGAGATCGCGCTGGCCGAAAACAGCGTGCGCACGCGCGACGGCCACACCGGCGCACGCAAGGCGAAGACCATCGGCTTTGCAACGCTGCGCGGCGGCTCGGTGGTCGGTGAACATTCGGTGTTCCTTGCCGGGCCGGGAGAGCGCATCACGCTCAGCCACCACGCCGAGGACCGCGCCATCTTCGCCCGTGGTGCCGTCAAGGCGGCGCTCTGGGCGCATGGCCGCAAGCCCGGGCTCTATTCCATGCGGGACGTGCTCGGCCTTGGACGGAACGCCTGACCGAATATCAGAACGCGGTGCATCCCCCGGGTGCACGGCATTCTGACTTTGATTTATCGCATGATCTTTGTCCGAAAAGTCTGCAACTTTTCGGGATCATGCCCGTAAAGGAGAAGACATGTCGCGAACTCTCGTGCTCGTGCGCCACGGCCAGAGCGATTGGAACCTGAAGAACCTGTTCACCGGCTGGCGCGACCCCGACCTGACCGAACAGGGCCACGCCGAGGCCAAGGCCGCCGGCACCAAGCTGAAGGCGCGCGGGCTGAAGTTCGACATCGCCTTCACGTCCAGCTTGCAGCGCGCACAGAAGACCTGCCAGCATATTCTCGACGCCGTCGGCCAGAGCGACCTGAAGACGGTACGCGACCAGGCGCTCAACGAGCGCGACTATGGCGAGCTGTCGGGATTGAACAAGGACGATGCCCGCCAGAAATGGGGCGAAGACCAGGTGCATGTCTGGCGCCGTTCCTATGACGTGCCGCCGCCCGGCGGCGAAAGCCTGAAGGACACCGGCGCGCGCGTGTGGCCCTACTACCTGCACACGCTGCAACCGCATGTGCTGGCCGGCGGCACCGTTCTGGTCGCGGCGCACGGCAATTCGCTGCGCGCACTGATCATGGCGCTGGACGGCCTGACGGGCGAAGAGATCGTCAGGCTGGAACTCGGCACCGGCGTGCCGGTCATCTACCAGCTCAACGCCGATTCGACCGTGGCATCCAAGGAAGTCCTGGCCTGAAAAAGGCTCCGGTTTTCGGCGGAGCGGCCGGGTTGTGACAATTTGCCGGCGCCATCAGCCGGCATTTATGCCCTGCCTTTGCATTGCTTGAAAAAAGCGCGTTGACAGGGTCCGTCTGCCCGCTTACATGAGCGCCCACCAGCCCAGATGGCGGAATTGGTAGACGCGCACGGTTCAGGTCCGTGTGCCGCGAGGCGTGGAGGTTCGAGTCCTCTTCTGGGCACCAAGTTTCCGCAGTTGCTTCGACACGAAGCAGCTAGCATTTGCAAAAAGCCCGGCCATGCCGGGCTTTTTCATTTTCCGGCCACTGCAATTACCCCTTCCTGCAGGTCCCCTACGTCTCGACAGATGATCTTGCCCGGCGCCGGAGAAGCCAAACCGGTTTTGGATCATGGGATAATTCCCTTTTGTGACGACCACAGCATGTTTCAGCGGCTGCTCAGATTACATGGGTGAATTCCGCAATTGTACTTGGAGATCAGACTCTCGCGCGCTACTGGGATTCTGTCTTCGGGCGCCGCGATTCGTAATCTGCACTGCCCAATTGTCGGACAATATTCTGACAGACTGTTTCCCGGTGTTTCAAAACGTGTGCGCATGCCACGGAATCGCCCGAAACGTGCCGGATTTGCTGCCGCATTTCCCCCTACGGCCTCCGAACGATTAACGGAGCCGTTCCCTCGGGATGACAATCAACAAGAAGAAGGCCGCGCTTGCCGCGGTCACCGTCGCAGTCGGCCTTGCAGCCGGCGCGTCCACCTCCTCCGCCGCTGCGCAATGCGGCCGCGCTTCCTGGTATGCCCTGCACTCGAAGACTGCATCAGGCGAGCGCATGAACCCTTCGGCCCTGACTGCCGCTCATCGCAGCCTGCCTTTCGGCACCCGGCTCAAGGTTACCAACAAGAACAACGGCAAAAGCGTCGTCGTGCGCATCAACGACCGTGGCCCCTTCATCAAGGGTCGGGTGCTCGACCTGTCGCGTGGCGCCGCCAACCAGCTGGGCTTCGTCAGCTCCGGCCACGCTGCCGTCTGCATGGCCAGGGTCTGATCCGGCTATTGCCTGGAAACAAAAGAAAAGCGCCGCCCTCGTTGCGGCGCTTTTTCTTTGATTCGATGGATGAGGCGCCGCCCTCCTCTTCCCGCGTCGTGGCGGCGCCTTCGCACCTGCACCCATAGCCGGCTGGGCCCCTCGCCCGGCTTTTTCCAAGGCTTTGGCCTAAAGTATGGGGATAACTCACCCAACGTGATCTATTGCGCCGCAACAATTTCTTGTTAACTTCGTTGCGACAGAGTGAAGCGGCCGGGCCGCTTGTCGCCCTTCGTTCCGAGGGCAGCGGAGACCGTTTCAGATGTTCTACCAGTTCTATGAGATGAACCATGCTGCCTTGCAGCCGGCACGCGCTTATGCCGAGGCGGTACGGGTTCTCTACACCAATCCACTGAACCCGTTTTCGCACACGCCATGGGGCCGCTCGGTCGCGGCAACGGCGGAATTGTTCGAGCGCACCACACGACGCTACGGCAAGCCGGCCTTCGGCCTCGACAAGACCGTGGTCGACTGGAAGAGCGTGCCGGTGACGGAGCGCGTTGTCTGGTCGAAGCCGTTCTGCAACCTCATCCATTTCCAGCGCCAGCTGCCGGCTGGTCGCCGCAGCGACCCGAAGCTGCTGATCGTCGCGCCGATGTCGGGCCATTACGCGACGCTGCTGCGTGGCACGGTGGAGGCGATGCTGCCTCATGCCGAGGTCTACATAACCGACTGGGTCGACGCGCGTATGGTCCCGCTTTCCGCCGGCCGTTTCGATCTCGACGACTACATCGATTATGTCATCGACATCCTGCATGAGCTTGGGCCCGACACCCATGTGATGGCCGTGTGTCAGCCATCGGTGCCGGTGCTGGCCGCCGTGGCGCTGATGGAAGCGCGCGGTGATCGTTTCGCTCCGTCCACAATGACCCTGATGGGCGGCCCGATCGACACACGCCGCAACCCCACCGCAGTCAATCTGCTGGCCGAGGAAAAGGGCATCGACTGGTTCCGTGACAACGTCGTCATGCCGGCGCCTTGGCCGGTGCCGGGCTTCGGCCGCGAGGTCTATCCGGGCTTCCTGCAGCTTTCCGGCTTCATGAGCATGAACCTCGACCGGCACATCATCGCCCACAAGGACTTCTTCATGCATCTTGTGAAGAACGATGGCGACAACGCCGAAAAGCACCGTGAGTTCTACGATGAATATCTGGCGGTGATGGACCTGACCGCCGAGTTCTACCTGCAGACTGTGGAAACGGTGTTCGTGCGCCATTCCCTGCCGAAGGGCGAGATGAAGCATCGGGGTACCAAGGTCGACCCGAGCGCCATCCGCAACGTCGCACTGTTCACGGTCGAGGGGGAGAACGATGATATCTCCGGCCTCGGCCAGACTGAGGCCGCGCACCGTCTGTGCGCGAACGTCCCTGCCGACATGAAGGCGCACTACATGCAACCTGCCGTCGGCCACTACGGCGTCTTCAACGGCTCACGCTTCCGCTCCGAGATCGTGCCGCGCATTGTCGACTTCATCACCAGCTACGGCCGCACCAACCGGGTCGCCGTTAAGCGGAAGGCCACCAAGCCGGCTCAAGCTTGATCACGCATTTGTGAAAGCGACGGCCGTCCATGGCCGTTTGGCGCTGACGGTTCGAAGAATCCAGCCACACCGCCTCTGTTTTTTCCTGCAGATCGGACTTTCCGCGAAATCTGCATCGGCGGGTGTTGCGCAATCAGCGCAATGACGACGCCGCAATTAACCCTTTCGGTGAATCCGCCCTAGGGATGAATTGACACGCCATGTAAATCCTCATTAACGTTTCGTTAATAACAGGGGCGAGCGGGGGACTATGAACTCCTCACCAGCGACGCAAGGTTTGCGTGTCTTTGCGGCTGCGGCGATCGGGATCGCTGCTGCGGTCTGGGCGATGCCTTCAGCCTCCGCGGCAGGAGCCATGGCAACTGGTGGTCCTACCACCCAGCCGATCGGCCACTACGAATTCTGCAAGACGCGTCCAGCCGAATGCTCGGTTCGCCCGAAGGATCTGGCTCCGGCCAGGCTGACGTCCGCGCTCTGGGGCAAGCTGACCCGCGTCACCGCCACGGTGAACGCTGCGGTGAAGCCGCTCAGCGATCTGGAAATCTACGGCAAGGACGAAGTCTGGGCCTACCCCGACAAGGGCGTCGGCGACTGCGAGGACTATGTGCTCGAAAAGCGTCGCCGGCTGGCCAGGCAGGGCATTTCCCTTGCGAACCTGCTGGTAACGGTTGTTCGCAAGCCGGATGGCGAAGGCCATGCGGTGCTGACTGTGCGCACCGACAAGGGCGATTTCGTACTCGACAACCTGACCGACAAGGTCAAGCCCTGGGATCAGAGCGGCTACCGCTTCCTGAAGCGCCAGGCCATCGACAACACCGGCCGCTGGGTCTCGATCCGCGAAGGCCAGCAGGTTCTGGTCGGCGCCGTTCAGTAACGGCTTTTTTTCGCCATACGCTGCGCTGCGGCCACGCGGACATCGTCAAGCGTCAACTGATTCCAGAAGCCATCCTGCACGATGTGCAGGGTATTGCCGCGTGCCTGACAGAGCGAGGCTCGGTCGGAAAACGTGCTTGGCAAAGCATGGCGAAAACGAGCCACATTTTGCACTCCATCACGAAATTCCAGCAAAGTGATGCAGTCCCTGTCGGGTGAATAACCACCGACAATCATGGCGCCTTGCGAGTCGCAGGCCAGCGAATGCCCGCCCGTGACCGTCGTCTGGCGGACCTTGGTGCGGCCGGTTGCGGTCGCGATTTCGACGATTGGAAAATCGGTATAATAGTACGCCCAGGCCGTGCCGCGAGTGACGTTCAGGGCATAGCAGTCCGCCATGGACGGATCATCGAGCCGCCAGAGGACTTTGCCTGTGGGATCGAACTGAACCAGGCCCGCCATGCTGATGGGCGCCTTGGTTCCCGGCAGTTTCCAGCCATCGTTGCCGAATACGCCCTCGTCGAAATAGCCAACCCAGATGTTGCCGTGATCGTCGCATTGAAGATGCTCGATCCCGTCGCCCAGACAGAACCGGTCGATGGCTTGCCCCGTGTCGCTGAACAGCGTCGCATTCGCGTCGGTCGGCCGGCAGCGGGCGCTGGCAACGATCCAGGCCCCATCCCGATGGATGTCAAAGGCCGGAAACGCCGTCTCCAGGGGAAACTCGATCGTCCCATACTCCGTCATGCCGTCGAAGATCGACAGCCTGGCCATTGCGTTCCTGGTCAGCAGCGGCCGGGCCGTGTCCTTGGCTTTTACGTTGCGATACCAGTTTCCGGCGACATCGCAGGTGGATCTGAGTGATGCCAGAAGTCCGTCGCCCGTGATGGCATAGGACACGTCGAACCAGCCGGGTTCCGGTTCTGGCAAAGGTGCGTAGGGAGAGGGCTGAAGAATTTCGATCAAGACAGGACCATGGTTCGACTGGGTCGTCATTCGAAAGTGAATCGCCAGGCGTGGCAAGACGACACCGGGCGAATTGAAGCCGGCGCCTGCCGCTCCCGTGCCTTTCAATGATCGCCTTCGGCGAAATGCCCATTTCTCCATGACAGGCGGCCTTGAAGTGGCACCTCCAGCGGAAGGCTGGTTTTCAAGCGGCCTGCGACAAACGCCCCGGAGCCATGCGATATGAAATCGCCTCGGCAAGATGGATGCGCGCGACCGTTTCGCAATCATCGAGGTCGGCCAGGGTGCGCGCAACTTTCAGCACGCGGTGGTAGGCCCGAGCGGAAAAGCCGAGCTTTTCGCTGGCTTCGCTGAGCAGTGCAAGGCCAGCCGTATCCGGCGCTGCGATCGCCTCGATCATGGCGGGCGAACAATGGGCATTGAGCGCGATGCCGCTCATGCCTTGAGCCTCGAAGCGCCGACGCTGGATGTTTCGCGCCCGTGCCACCCGCTCGGCGACCACCGCGCTCGGTTCCGCTTGATCCGGGCGGATCAGATCGCTGGCCGAGACGGCCGGCACATCGACCCTGAGGTCAATGCGATCGAGCAGCGGTCCCGAAATGCGGGCCTGATAGTCGATCCGGCAACGATCGCCGCGCAGGCAACGATAACCAGGTTCGCCAGCCATGCCGCAACGGCACGGGTTCATCGCCGCGATCAGCTGGATGCGTGCCGGATATGCAACGCGATGATTGGCGCGCGCAATCACACAGTCGCCGGTTTCCAATGGCTGGCGCAGCGCATCGAGCGTCTGCGGTGAGAATTCCGGGAATTCGTCGAGGAAGAGCACGCCGTTGTGAGCCAGCGACACCTCTCCGGGACGGACCTTCAGGCCACCGCCAACCATTGCCGCCATCGAAGCCGAGTGATGGGGTGCACGAAATGGCCGCCGGTCGGTCAGCTTGCCGCCGGCGAGTTCGCCGGCAACCGAGGCGATCATCGAAACTTCCAGCAATTCCTTTGGTGCCAGCGGCGGCAGGATCGAGGGAAGACGCTGTGCCAGCATCGACTTGCCGGAACCGGGTGGCCCGACCATCAGCAGATTGTGCCCGCCGGCTGCCGTTATCTCCAGTGCACGCTTGGCACTTTCCTGACCTTTGACATCGGCGAGGTCCGGCAGGTTGCGGGCACTCTGATGCACACCCGGTTCCGGGCGCGACAGCACTTGCGTGCCGCGAAAGTGATTGGCCATCGCAATCAGGCTGCGTGGCGCGACGATATCGATGTCCGGGCCGGCCCAGGCCGCTTCCGGGCCACAGGCATGCGGACAGATCAGCCCGCGCCCTTCGGCGTTGGCGCCGACCGCTGCAGGCAGGGCACCCGCCACCGCTGCGATCGTGCCATCCAGCGAAAGCTCGCCCAGCACGACATAGGAAGCCAGCATATCGCCCGGGATGGCGCCGAGCGCCGCCATCAGACCAAGCGCGATCGGCAGATCATAGTGACTGCCTTCCTTTGGAAGATCCGCCGGTGCCAGATTGACCGTCACCTTGCGTGCCGGCATCGACAGGCCGGAAGCGTGAAGCGCCGCCTGGACGCGCTCGCGGCTTTCGGCCACCGCCTTGTCTGGCAAGCCGACGATGGACATGCCGACCTTGCCCGGGGCGATCATCACCTGCACGTCGACCGGCACGGCCTCGATGCCCTGGAACGCCACCGTGCGAACGCGAGAAACCATTCGAGCCCCCAGGCGGGCAGCCTACCCGCGTGACCGAAACGGCCACGAGGTCAAAAAAAGCATGGTTTTCCGATCAGATCAAGAACAATACAGGAACAAACAAGCGCATGGTATGCAACCGCATTGCCGTCCCGCGAAGCAACGGGAAGGCTGCTGGAAGTTCAGCCGCGCTTGGCTTCCACCGCATCCCAGAACAAGGCAGCGATGTCGGCACCACCGAAGCGCTTCACTTCGCGGATGCCGGTCGGCGAGGTGACGTTGATCTCGGTCATGTAATCGCCGATGACGTCGATGCCGACTAGGATGAAACCGCGTTGCTTCAGCGATGGGCCGATGCGGGCGCAGATCTCGCGTTCGCGCGCGGTCAGATCCGTCTTCTCCGCCCGCCCGCCGACATGCATGTTGGAGCGCGACTCGAATTCGGCCGGCACGCGGTTGATGGCGCCGACCGGTTCGCCGTCGATCAGGATGATGCGCTTGTCGCCCTTGCGCACGTCCTTCAGGTAGCGCTGGACGATGTAGGGTTCGCGGAAGAGCTGGCCAAACATTTCCAGCAGCGAGGCCAGATTGCGGTCGGCCTCCTGCAGATGGAAAATGCCGGCGCCGCCGTTGCCGTAGAGCGGCTTGACGATGATGTCGCCGAACTCCTTGCGGAAAGTGGCCACCTCCTGCGGATCCTTGGTGATCAGTGTCTCCGGCATGAGGTCGGCGAATTCGGTGACGAAGATCTTCTCGGGGCTGTTGCGCACCCAGGCCGGATCGTTCACCACCAGCGTCTTCGGATGGATGCGCTCCAGAATGTGCGTGGTGGTGATGTAGTTCATGTCGAAGGGCGGGTCCTGGCGCAGCAGGATCGCGTCCATCTCTGCGAGATCGGTCCGCACGGCCTCGCCGAGCGTGAAATGGTCGCCCTTCACGTCGCGCACCTGCATTTCCTCGATGCGGGCGAAGACCTTGCCGTCGCGCAACGACAGCCGGTCCGGCGTGTAGTGAAACAACTGGTGGCCGCGCCGCTGCGCTTCCAGGGAAAGCGCGAAGGAGGTGTCGCCCGCGATGTTGACGGTCGAGACATGGTCCATCTGGACGGCGACTTTGAGGGACATGCAAGGTCTCCAATCTGGAGCAATTCCAGCAAAGATGCGCAGCGGTTTTGCGTTCGGAATTGCACAATAACAAAGAGTTAGAGCGTCCCACGTTTCCGCGAAAAGCGGAAACGCTCCAACGAGCAGGACATGACGGGACGAGGCTGAGCCTGTCAAGCGCCGCAACGGTCCCACAGATGACGCCAGCGTCGGATGGCGAAAGAGCGCCGACCTCAGGCGTTGATGACGATCAGCCCGCCGACGATCAGGGCGGTGCCCAGCATGTATCTCAAGGTGAGTGCCTCACCAAGCAGGCCCCAGGCAAGGAGCGGCACGACGCAGAAAGTCATCGCCATGAACGGGTAGGCAACCGTAAGCGGCACGGATTTCAGCACATAGACCCAGACGATCGTGCCGATGCCATAGATGGCAAAGGCCGCGAGCAGATAGGGATCCAGGATGGTTGCAATCAGGCCAGCCAGGTCGGCGGCGCCGGCCCGCGCGCTTGTGAGCTTGAAGAGGACCTGACCTGCCGAAATCATCAGCGGTGTCAGCACCAGCCCCGCCAGCACTGGAAAAGGCAGTGCTCCTATCACGGTCAAGCCCCGGGCCGGTCTTCGCAATAAAAGATGTCGCGTCCGATATCGACACAGACATGGCTGGTCGGGACGGGATGCACCGCGCGCAGGAACGAGTGCGTGTAGGGGAAGAAGTTGAAATGCGGATTGAAGGAATAGCGGTATTCCCGCTCGCGCGGCACGACAATGATCAGGCGTTTACGCGCAATCCGCCGCAGCTCGGCAATCGCCTGCCGGTATTCGAGGACATGCTCGATGACATGGGTGCAGACCACGGTGTCGAAAGCGCCATCCTCGAACGGCAGATCCTCGATGCGTGCGGCGACATAGTCGATCCCGTCGATGGCCGCCGCATCCTCGACAACGAAGTCGACGCCGACATAGCGTCCGCCTTCGCGTGCCGCGCGAATGCGTTTCAGGAGGACGCCGGTGCCGCAGCCAACGTCGCAGACCGAATGGCCGACCGTCGAGGCAATGATCTTCTCGATGCAGGCCTGCGAGTTGTCCGTGCCCTCGTGAACCCGCGGATGGTCGCGATAGAGCGTCTCATATTCCTCTGCGCTCAGGAACGGCGCTCTTTCGCGAAAGGACGCCAGCCGCGCAATATGGTCGCCCCACGCCAGACTGGCGACGGAACGGAACAGCCGCGAGTCGCGTACGACCGGCGGCAGGACATCTTCCAGAACAAAGCGGATGCGATTGGTGGTTTCCCGGTTCAAGGAGATTTCTCCAAAACGATTGCTGTCAGGCCGCCCTGTTCGACGCACCAGGCGTGGCGGCGGTGCTGTTCTGGCGGCCTGGCATGCTGAGATAGAAAATCCGCTTCTGTTCTGCCCGGCCGCGCGAGACGGAATCGAGAACCAGTCCGGTTGCCAGCATCAGCATCGACAGGAGCAGCAGTCCGACCGACAGCACCCAGGTGGGAATGCGCGGCACGAGGCCCGTCTCGGCGAACTCGATAAACACCGGCACGCCCAGGACCGCGCTGGCCGCCAGCAGCAGCATGGAAATCGCGCCAAAGAAGCGCAGCGGCTGCGTCTCCTTCATCAGCATGGTGAACATCCAGAGAATCCTGGCGCCATCCTGGAACGTGGACAGTTTTGAAGACGAGCCCTCGACGCGACGGCCATAATCGAGTGCGATCTCGCTGACCGGCAGCTTGAGCTGCGAAGCGTGCACCGACATTTCCGTCTCGATTTCGAAACCTCCCGACACCGCCGGAAAACTCTTGACGAAACGCCGGCTGAAGACGCGGTAGCCGGAGAAGATATCCGTGAAGTCGCGTCCAAACAGGCGCTTGTACAGACTGTTGAACAGGCGATTGCCGAAGGCGTGGCCTTGCCGTCCAGCGTCGTTCGTGACGCCGCGCCTGGTACCGACAACCATGTCGCAGCGCTCGGTAAGCAGCGTATTGATGAGCAGAGGCGCATCCTCCGGCGCATAGGTGCCGTCGCCATCGGCCATCAGGTAGATATCGGCATCGATGTCGGCAAACATGCGCCGCACGACATTGCCCTTGCCCTGTCTCGTCTCCCGCACGACCACCGCGCCGGCGGCGCGAGCCTTGAGCGCGGTGAGGTCTTTCGAATTGTTATCATAGACGTAGATCGTCGCGATGGGCAGCGCCTCGCGAAACCGCCGCACGACATCGGCGATGGTCAGCTCCTCATTGTAGCAGGGCAACAGCACCGCGATCGTCGGTTCGTAGCGTACTTCGTGTACCATCGCTGTTTCTCGCTGGCCCCCGGCGACCGAGCGCTGGAGGGCTGACTTTACTATTTATTGAAGCCGTTAAGGCTAGGTTTAGACACATCTGAGTTTAGGGGCTTTTCGATGGGCGCGGCCGAAAATGGGGCCTCGGGCTGGCGGCGTGATCTTGCCTGGGCGCTTGTCGTCGCGCTGATGGCACTGACAATCAGTGCCATCGGCGGCTTCAAGACGATGAGCAACAGCAATGGCGACAATGACAGCCTGCTAAGGCTCGTTGAAGTGCGCGATTTCATGGCCGGCCAAGGCTGGTTCGACCTGCACCAGTACAGGATGGGTCCGGAAGGCGGATTCGTCATGCACTGGTCACGGCTGGTCGACGTATTGCTCAGCGGGTTGATCCTGGCCGCAAAGGCCGTCGGCATGCCGACATGGCTTGCCGAAGGCTTCGCCAAGGCGGCTTGGCCGACACTCACCTACTGGCTGACTGCTTTCTTTGTCGTGCGGGCCACTCGACGCCTTGGCGGTGACGCGGTGGGTTTGCCGGCTATGATCATCGCCGGTGCCGCGCTGTACTTCATGGGTCCTTTCGTACCCGGCGACATCGACCATCACAATATCCAGCTCCTGCTCGTCATGGCTGCCGTCAATTTCCTGCTCGCCGCGCCCGACTGGCGCCCGGCCTCCATGCTGTCGGGAACCTGCGCTGCCCTGAGCCTGGCCGTCGGCATGGAAACCGCGCCGTTGGTTGCGGCAATTGGTTCGTGTGTGGCGGGATTGTTTCTCTTCTGCGGAAGACAGGAAGCGCCCACTGCGGCCGGTTTCGGGCTTGGTTTCGCCGGCGTTTCGGCATTGGTCCTTGTATTGACGGTTGCCCCTTCAGACTGGGGAGTGGCGACCTGCGATGCTTTCTCAGCGGTCCAATTTGCCGTTGCCTTCATTTCAGGAGCTGGGATCGCCGTCGTCGCATCAATCGGCCGGTTCAATGCCAGCGTTTCGCGTAGGCTATTGGCCCTCATTTTGTTGGCGGGCATTGTTGCCGTCGTCGTAATCCAGCTGTTTCCACAGTGCTTGCAGGCCCCGTTCGCCAATCTCGACCCACGCCTGCACACGCTCTGGCTGAACAACATCGAGGAAGCACAGTCGCTGTTCCAGCTGATGAAACACGACCGCGCGGCCGTCGTCGGCAGCTATGTCACACCGCTGATTGCACTGGTCCTTCTTGCCTTCCGCCTGATCCGTGGTGACCGCCGCCGCGTGGTCTACGTCATGACCGCGCTGCTGCTCATGGCCTTTGCCGTCAGCGTCTGGCAGGTCCGGGGCATGGCATTTTCCGTCACCCTGGCAGTCATTCCACTCGCTGCCTGGGTGGCAATGTGGCGCGAACGCGCCGCCAGATCGCCATCGCTGCGCATGTCGGTGACAATGGTGCTGGCCTGGCTGATCTCGTTCAATGCGATATGGAGCACGGGGGCCCGGTCGATGACGATGCTGACCAACACGGCGAGGGATAGCGCCGACGGCACCGAGAGCGCATGCAGAGGGCCGGCCGACTACGCTGTGCTGGCCGGCATGCCAGCAACCACGGTGCTGGCAGTCTCCAATCTCGGTTCACCGATCCTTGCCTACACCAACCATCGCGTCCTGGCCGGCCCGTATCACCGTAACATCGAAGGCAATCTTCTCGTTCTGGACGCCTTCACCGGCCAGGCCGCAACGGCTCAGGCCATCGTTCGAAACCAGCATATCGGACTGGTCGCGCTTTGCCGCTCGGATCCCGAGGCCGGAAATCTTACCAGCGCGGCACCGGACGGCTTCCTGGCCGAACTCATCAAAGGTCAACTGCCGGCCTGGCTGGAACCCGTGCCCGGCACGTCGGGCCAGCCGCTCGAGCTTTATCGGGTCAAACCCGACTAAGCTTCAGCCCTGCCGGCGTCGTTCCCCGGGAAAGCGCCGGCTTATATTCGAGATACCTTTCTTAAACGGTTTGCTGTCACTCTGATAAGAAATTCCAGAATAAGAACAGGGACGCCGATGCAAACCTCGTTTGGCACCGGGCAGACGAACAGGGAGAATACGGATCTGGCCTTCACCGATCCGTTGACCGGCCTCGGAAACCACCGTCGTTTCTTCGACAAGGTGGAACGCCTCATCGCGGACCGCTCGGACGATCCGGCCCCTTTTGCCGTTGGCATTCTCGACCTCGACGGTTTCAAACCGATCAACGATCTTTTCGGCCACAAGGCCGGCGACGACATCCTGATCCAGGTGGCGATGCGCCTGCGCGCCTCGATGGACAGCCACTCCACGGTCTGCCGCATCGGTGCGGATGAGTTCGCCTTCCTCTATCCCATGGTATTCAGCGAAGAAGCCGCCACCGAGCGGGCGCGCATGCTGATCGAGATCCTCTCGGCGCCCTACGACGTCGGCGAACGCACCGCCAGGCTTTCGGCCTCCACCGGCTGCTCGCTGTTTTATTCCGGCGAGGAGACGACCGATATCCTCATCAACAAGGCTGAGACGGCGCTTTACCACGCCAAGCGCTCCGGCCGCGGCAAGGTCGTCGTTTACACCCGCGAGATGGAAGAGGCGGCCAAGCGCGTAACCCGCATCGAACAGGCCCTGCGCCGCGCGGTTTCAGCTGGCGAGGTCGAGCCGCATTTCCAGCCGATCGTCGATCTCGGCACTCGCCGCACCATCGGCTTCGAGGCTCTGGCACGCTGGTCGGATCCCGACCTCGGCCCGGTCTCTCCCGCTGTCTTCATTCCGATCGCCGAAGAACGCGGCATCATCGGCCCGCTCTCGCAGCTGGTGCTGCGCAAGGCGACCGAGGCGGCACGCGGCTGGCCCGGCGATCTGTTCCTGTCCTTCAACCTGTCGCCATCGCAACTCGTCGACCAGAACACCGGGCTGCACATTCTGTCGATCCTCGATCGCACCGGTTTCGATCCGCGCCGGCTGGAAATCGAGATCACCGAGACCGGCCTGATGAACGATCCTATCTCGGCCGAAAAGATCGTCGAAGATCTGCGCCGGGTCGGTATCCGTGTTTCGCTCGATGATTTCGGCACCGGCCAGTCGTCACTTGGCCGCCTGCGCGAATTCAACTTCGACAAGCTCAAGATTGACCGCGCCTTCGTATCGTCCATCCTGGAGGATCGTCCGTCCGAGCACATCATCCGCGCCATTCTCGCCATGTGCGAAGGGCTCGGCATGGATGTCGTCGCCGAAGGCATCGAGCAGGAGGCGCAGGCCGACCGGCTGGTGCAGTTCGGCTGCGCCGGCGGCCAGGGCTATCTGTTCGGCAAACCGGCCAATGCCGATGCGACGCTCGGCTATCTGCGCGATTCCTTTCGCGGCGCCTTGCGCGCAAAGGCGATCTGAAATCTGAACCCTTACCACGCCGCCGGTCCACACGGATCGGCGGTTTTTCTTCCCGTTTCCCATTTGTCCGACAAAATGAAGCGCGAAGCATTTTCGCGCTTGCTCCGGCCAAGCCGCTGGCTAGGATGCGGCGCCGTTGGACCGGAGCATTTCCGTTTTTCATGGAAACGCTCTGATCCTTTGTTTTACGCAATTCCGGACGGAAAACCGCTACACACTTTTCCTGGAATTGCGTTGGAGCGCCGCGGCCCATTCGGCCGATGCGTCAGGGAGGAAGCCACAATGATGCCATCGGCGCGGTTTGCCGACCTGGAGGGTGCGTCGGTGCTGATCACCGGCGGAGGCACCGGCATCGGCGCCAGGCTGACCGAAGGCTTCGCGCGCCAGGGGGCCAAAGTCGCTTTCGTCGATATCGCCGAAGCCCCGAGCCAGGCGTTGTGCGATGAAATCGCAGGCCTGACCGGCAGCAAGCCGCTTTTCCTCAATGCCGACCTGCGCAACATAGAAGCGCTGCGGCAGGCCGTGCAGACGGCCGAACAGGCACATGGGCCGATCAGCGTCCTGGTCAACAACGCCGCCAACGATATCCGTCACGCCGTGGAGACGGTGACCGTCGACGAATGGGACGACAATCTGTCGATCAACCTCAGGCCGCATTTCTTCACCATCCAGGCCGTCGTGCCCGGAATGAAGAAACTGGGCCGCGGCGCCATCGTCAATTTCACCTCGACGTCCTTCATGCTGAACATCGGTGACATGCCGGCCTATACGGCCGCCAAGGCAGGCATCATCGGCCTGACCAAGGGACTGGCCGGCCGTTACGGCAAGGACTGCATTCGCGTGAATGCGATTGCGCCTGGCTGGGTCATCACCGAACGCCAGCGCCAGCTCTGGGCCGCGCCCGGCAAGCTTGAAGCCCACATTGCCCGTCAGGCCATCCCGCGCGAAATGCACCCGGATGACATGGTCGGGCCATGCCTGTTCCTGGCTTCGGACGCGTCGGCCATGCTGACGGCGCAGACGCTGATCGTCGATGGAGGGCTGCTGTGAACACGAGACCTGCGATTGCCGCCGTCGACTGGGGCACGACCCGGCTGCGCGCCTGGCTACTTGCCGACGACGGTAAGGTGCTGGCCGAGCGGCGCGGCGACGACGGCCTGATCACGGCGCGCGAAGCCGGCTTTTCGAACGTGCTCGAGCGGCACCTCGCCGCCATGGACGCGCCGGCAGCCTTGCCGGTGGTCATCTGCGGCATGGCCGGCTCGCGCCAGGGCTGGATCGAGGCGCCCTATGTCGACGTGCCGGCGCCGATCCATGCCATCCTGCAAGGCGCCATCCGCGTGCCGGACGCGGTGCGCGACGTGCGCATCGTCCCGGGCCTGGCCCAGCGGCTGGCGGATGCGCCGGACGTCATGCGCGGCGAGGAAACACAACTGGCCGGCGCAGGTCTCCCGACCAAAGGTCAGCATATCGTCTGCATGCCTGGAACCCATTCGAAATGGGTGGTGGTGGAAGATGGTGCTGTGACCGGTTTCGGCACCTGGCCAACGGGTGAATTGTTTTCCGTCCTGGCGACCCATTCGATCCTGCGCCATTCGCTCGGCGAGCAGCCTGCGGCGATCACGGCAGGCAATGAAGGGTTCCGGCACTGGTGCCGGCAGGCACTGGAGGACGGTGGTGATGTTTCTTCGCGGCTGTTCGCCATTCGCGCAGCCGGACTGCTGCAGGATCTAAAACCCGACGAAGCAGCCGCCCGTCTGTCCGGCCTGCTCATCGGTGGTGAAATCGCCTCAGCCAAACGGCGCTATGGAAGCGCGGGCGGGCCGGTGGTGCTGGTCGGCTCGGGCGCGCTCGCTACGCTCTACGCCGAGGCGTTGGGACTGGCCGGACTTCAGCTTCGATCCGTCGATGCCGATGCCGCCGTACGCGCCGGCCTGTTCGCGGCTGCGCGCGAAAACGGCATGATCGCCCGCAAGGAAGAAACCGCATGAACCCCACCGCACCATTCCCGAAGCTGAAGCGTGGTCTCGTTGCCATCCTGCGCGGCCTGCATCCGAACGAAGCAGTGGCGGTTGCCCAAGCGATTTACCGCGCCGGCATCGAAGCCATCGAAGTGCCGCTGAATTCACCTGATCCGTTCACGTCCATCGCTTCCATCGTCAAGGCGTTGCCGCACAGCGCTCTCGTCGGCGCTGGCACGGTGCTGACCGCCGAGGATGTCGATGCCTTGAAGCGTGCCGAAGGACGGCTTCTGGTCAGCCCGAACATCGATGCCGATGTCATGCGTCGTGCCGCCCATCACGGCCTCGTCACCATGCCGGGCGTTTTCACGCCGACCGAGGCCTTCCAGGCAATTCGCCTTGGCGCCTCGGCGCTCAAGTTCTTTCCGGCGAGCGTGCTTGGTGCGGGCGGGATAGCCGCTATGCGCGCGGTCCTGCCGACCGATACGCTGGTGGGGGCAGTTGGAGGCGTGTCGGAAAAGGATCTCGCCAGCTACAAGACCGCTGGCGTCACTGTGTTCGGACTGGGGTCGAGCCTGTATAAACCTGGCATGACCGTGGCGGACGTCGCCGCGCGTGCCGAAGCCGCCGTCACAGTCTGGGATCAGGTTTTTGGAGAGAAAGCATGACCGGCATCGTTTCGATCCTGTCCGACTATGTCTGCGAACTCGGCGAAGGCCCGAGCTATGATCCCGCAACGGGCAAGCTCTTCTGGTTCAACATCGTCCATGGCCAATTGCTGGAGCGCGGCCGCAGCGGCGCCACCAAAGTGCACGACCTCGGCCAGATGGCGAGCGCGATCGCCATCGTCGACGACAAGCGGCAGCTGGTTTTCACCGAGACCGGCCTGCATCTGCGCGATGCCGCGACCGGCAAACTCACGCTTCACACCTCGATCGAAGCCGAGAACAAAAGTACCCGTTCCAACGATGCGCGCGTGCATCCATGCGGCGCCTTCTGGCTCGGCACAATGAGCAAGACCCATGAAAAGAAGGCAGGCGCCATCTACTGGTTCTTCAAGGGCGAGTTGCGCCAGCTCTACGACGGCATCACCATCCCTAACTCCATCGCCTTCAGCGAGGACGGGACTGTCGCCTACTATGTCGACAGCACTGAAAAGCTGCTGATGCGGGTCGATTGCGATCCGGCTACCGGACTGCCGGTGGGCGAACCCAAGCTGTTCGGCGACCATCGACAGAGCGCCGGCGATGTCGACGGCTCGGTCGTCGATCGCGACGGCATCCTGTGGAATGCGTGCTGGGGTGCTTCTGCCGTCAACGCTTATTCGCCGGACGGCAAGCTGGTGCGTTCCATCCGCATGCCTGTCACGCAACCGTCCTGCCCTGCCTTCATCGGGGCGGAAGCCGATCGGCTTGCGGTGACGTCGGCATGGGCCGACCAGGACGAAGCGCAGCGGGCCGCCGACCCCGATGCCGGCAAGACGTTCGTGATCGATTTCCCGGTTCGAGGCCGGTTTGAGCCACGCGTGCTGATCTGAACGGCCAGCATTGCGCTGGTCGCTGGCGTTGCGGCGCAGGTCGGTTTCGTCGGACCCGAGCGACGGACCAACAGCGAGACTGGTTCCAATTCCATGGGTCCAGCCGTCATGCCGCAGCCGCGCCTTTTCCTTGTCTATGAACCGGAGAAAGCCTGCCTCGATCGGCTGATGAACCAGGGATATCCGCGAGACCGTGCGACGGAGATTTCATCCTACCTCGCCCAGTCGACCGATCTCGCGCCCGAATTTTCCAAGATCTGGCGCGAGGCGAGCAGGCGAGGCATTGCTTTCACGCCGCTCGACCTGGATGAAGCAGCCACGGGGATCGCCGGTTCAGATCCCGCTACCACGCTTGTCTGGACGTTGACGGATGGCATTGCTTATTTCCGCGGCGGCACAGCCCCTGCCTTGGCCCGCCTTGCGGGCCTGAGAACACTCGGCGCGGACGATTCCCTCTTTGCGCTCTGCCAGGACAAGTTCCGCTCTGGCGCCGTGCTTTCCGCTCTCGGACTGCCGGTGCCGCAGACCGGCCTGGCCCGCGACGGCCGCTGGCTTGTCGAGCCGCCGGCCTGCAAGAACGGCTGGTTCGTGAAACCGAACCGACTCGGCGCCAAAATAGGCATCTGGCCGGATTCGCATTGTCGCGACCTCAGCCAGGCATTGGAGCTCAGCCGCCGCGTCTTCTCGCATTACCGCGACGAAGTCGTCGTGCAACCTTATGTTGCCGGCCGCAACGTGCGCGCAAGTTTCCTTGACGTGACAGGACATGCCGACATGTCGTCGCTGGGGGTTTTCCTGGTCGAGTCCGGCGCGGATTTCCAGACCATGGCCGACAGTCTGGCGCTTTATGGCGGTACTGGCGCAGAGGCCAGGGCAACCGGTGTCTATGCCGAACCCGAACTCGTGCCGCTCGCTGCAACTCAGCCGGCAGCGGATGGCGAAATCCGCCGCATCGCCTCAAAGCTGATGAATGGCCTTGGCCTGCGCGATGTCTTTTCTATCGATCTGCGTGTCGACACGGACGATACGGTTCATCTGATCGAATTCGAGGTCTGCCCCGGCTTGCCCTGTTTTGATTTCCGCGCCTATTGTCGCGCGCAGTGGTCGATGAGCCTTGCCGAGGCCATGACCGAAACCGCTGCCCGCCGCCTGGTGGGCTGAAATCAAGAAATCCGACGCTGGAGCGTTTCCGTTTTTAACGGAAACGCGGAAACGCTCTAAGTTTTTGTTTTCGCCGCATTTTTGTAACGCCAAGTGATTCCACTTGGCTACAAAATGCTCTATCGGAGGGTCTGCGCCGACCGCGCAGGCGAGGGAAGGAATCACGACATGAGCGAAGCGTATATCTGCGACTATGTTCGCACGCCGATCGGCCGGTTCGGCGGGGTGCTTGCCTCGGTTCGTGCGGATGATCTCGGTGCCGAGCCGATCAGGGCGCTGGTGGCACGCAATGCAGGGATCGACTGGGAAGCGGTCGACGATGTCTATTATGGCTGCGCCAACCAGGCCGGCGAGGACAACCGCAACGTCGCTCGCATGGCCGCACTGCTGGCCGGCCTGCCGGTGTCGGTGCCGGGCTCGACCGTCAACCGCCTGTGCGGCTCGGGCATGGATGCGGTGGCCATTGCCGCCCGCGCCATCAAGGCAGGCGAGGCCGAGCTGTTGATTGCCGGTGGCGTCGAATCGATGAGCCGTGCTCCCTTCGTCATGCCCAAGGCCGAGACCGCCTTCTCACGCCATGCCGAAATCCACGACACCACCATCGGCTGGCGTTTCGTCAATCCGCTGATGAAGAAGCAGTACGGCATCGATTCGATGCCGGAAACGGCTGAGAACGTCGCCGAGCAGTTCGCGGTCAGCCGCGCCGACCAGGATGCCTTTGCGGTGCGCAGCCAGGACAAGGCGGTGGCAGCCCAGGCCAATGGCCGGCTGGCCAAGGAGATCGTTGCCGTCACCATCCCGCAGAGGAAGGGCGATGCGATCGTGGTGGCACAGGACGAGCATCCGCGTGCCGGCACCACCGTCGAGACGCTGGCCAAGCTTGGAACGCCATTTCGCAAGGAAGGCGGCACGGTCACGGCCGGCAATGCCTCGGGCGTCAATGACGGCGCGGCAGCGCTGATCGTGGCTTCGGAAGCAGCCGTGCGAAAATATGGCCTGACCCCGATCGCCCGTGTGCTGGGCGCGGCGACCGCCGGTGTCGAACCGCGCATCATGGGCATCGGCCCGGTGCCGGCGACGCAAAAGCTCTGCGCCCGGCTGGGGCTGACGCCGCAGGACTTCGACGTCATCGAGCTCAACGAGGCGTTCGCGGCACAAGGCATTGCGGTGCTGCGCGAGCTCGGCCTTGCGGAAGACGCTGCCCACATCAACCCGAATGGCGGCGCCATCGCGCTCGGTCATCCGCTTGGCATGAGCGGCGCGCGCATCACCGGTACGGCGGCGCTTGAACTGAAGGAACGCAACGCTCGCCTGGCACTTGCCACCATGTGCATCGGTGTCGGTCAGGGCATCGCCATCGCGCTCGAAAGGGTGTGAGCGGAAAGACGTTTTACCTTGATTGGCTTTTGTCACACAAATGCTCGTTGCCGGGCAGAGGGGCGCCGGATATGGTTGTTCGAGGCTTCAACAAACAAGGCCTGCCGGCGCAACGACGTCGCGTCCCACACGGGGAACAGGGGCGACGAAACAAGGAAAATCGAAGATGATGATGCACAAGATCGCTCTCCGCTCGCGCACCTTCCTGACCGGTGCCGCGCTTGCCGCCCTGGTCTACGCCGGAGCACCCGCGCTGGCCGACACCCCGCCCGACACGCTGGTCCAGGCCTGGGCGATCGACGACATCATCTCGCTCGACCCGGCCGAAGCCTTTGAACTCTCGACCGGCGAGATCACCGGCAACACCTACGACATGCTGGTCCGCCTCGACGCCAACGACACCACCAAGGTGGTTGGCGGCATCGCCGAAAGCTGGACCGTCTCGGACGACGCGCTTACCTACACCTTCAAGCTGAAGCCCGGCCTGAAATTCGCCTCCGGCAATGAGATCACCGCCGCCGACGTGGCTTACTCGTTCGAGCGTGCCGTCAAGCTCAACAAGAGCCCTGCCTTCATCATCCAGCAGTTCGGGCTCACCGCCGATAATGTCGCCGAAAAGGCGAAGGCGGCGGACGCCTCCACTTTCGTGTTCACGGTCGACAAGGCCTATGCACCAAGCTTCGTGCTGAACTGCCTGACCGCCACCGTCGGTGCCATTGTCGACAGCAAGCTGGTCAAGGAACATGTTGCGGCGGCCACGCCGAGCGCCGACTACAAGTTCGACAATGATTTCGGTAATGCCTGGCTAAAGACCAACTATGCCGGTTCCGGTCCGTACAAGACGCGCGAATGGCGTGCGAATGAAGTCGTGGTGCTGGAGCGCAACGACAACTACTACGGCACCAAGGGCAACATGACGCGCGTCATCTATCGCCACGTCAAGGAAAGCGCCGCGCAGCGCCTGCTGCTGGAGAAGGGCGATATCGACATCGCGCGCAACCTGCAGCCGGGCGACTATGAGGCCGTCGGCAAGAATGCCGACCTCGCCACCGCTTCGGTGCCGAAGAGCACGGTCTATTACGTCAGCCTCAACCAGAAGAACCCCAACCTCGCCAAGCCGGAAGTGCGGGAAGCCTTCAAATATCTGATCGACTACGACGCGCTCGGCGACACGCTGCTCAAGGGCATTGGCGTGGTGCACCAGAATTTCCTGCCCAAGGGCATCCTCGGCTCGGTGGACGGCAAGCCTTACAAGCTCGACATTGCCAAGGCCAAGGAACTGCTGGAAAAGGCCGGCCTGAAGGACGGCTTCACCATCACGCTCGACACCCGCAGCGGCCAGCCGGAATCCGGCGTTGCCGAGTCGATCCAGCAGACCGCGGCGCAGGCCGGCATCAAGATCGAGCTGGTGCCGGAAGACTTCAAGCAACTGCTGACCCGCTATCGCGCCCGTCAGCATGATGCCGCCATCCTGATGTGGGGCGTCGACTATTGGGATCCGAATTCCAACTCGGAGACCTTCGCCACCAACCCGAACAATGCCGACGACTCCATGAACAAGACGCTGGCCTGGCGCAACGCCTGGGACGTGCCGGCGGACATCCAGAAAGAGTCGGCCGCAGCGTTGCTCGAGCGCGATCCCGCCAAGCGTACCCAGATGTACCAGGACGTTCAGACGAAGATCCGCGAACAGGGCCCGTTCAACTTCATCTGGCAGCAGACCGAAGTTGCCGGCCTGCGCAAGAATGTGCAGGGCTTCAAGCTCGGGCCGACGTTCGACACCAATTTCGTGGCGCCAGTAACCAAGTAAACAGTGACCCAGTAACCGACCTTGTCACTCGCCCACACGACCAATGAGCCGGGGCGGAGGAGCAAAAAAGCCTCCGCCCTCGGGCTCGCGCTGCTGCGCTTTGTCTTCATTGCCGCGGTCACCTTCCTGGGGCTGATCGCGGTGACCTTCTTCATCGGCCGCGTCATGCCGATCGACCCGGTGCTGGCGATTGTCGGCGACCGCGCGCCGGCCAGCGTGGTTGCGGCCGCGCGCCAGCAATATGGCTTCGATCTGCCGGTCTGGCAGCAGTTCCTGCTCTACGTCCAGAAGGCGCTGCAGGGCGATTTCGGCACCTCCGTGCTGTCGACCTATCCGGTCATGCAGGACATCCGCCGCGTTTTCCCGGCGACGCTGGAACTGGCGACGGTCGGCACGCTGATCGGCCTGCTGTTCGGCATACCGCTCGGCGTGCTGGCAGCGGTCAAGCGCGGCTCGTTCATCGACCAGGCCGTACGCGTCATCGGCCTGATCGGCTATTCGATGCCGATCTTCTGGCTCGGCCTGCTCGGTCTCCTGGTCTTCTACGCGAGGCTCGGCTGGGTCGAAGGGCCAGGCCGGATCGGCATCGCCTACGAATACACCTTCACGCCGGTCACCGGGCTCTATCTGGTCGACGCCATCATCCAGCGCGACTGGAACGCATTCCGCGACGTGTTTTCGCACATCATCCTGCCGGCATCGCTGCTCGGCTACACGTCGATGGCCTATATCAGCCGCATGACGCGTTCCTTCATGCTGAACGAGCTGTCCCAGGAATATGTCGTGGCCGCGCGTGCCAAGGGCCTGTCGGAGACGCGTATCATCTGGGGTCACGCGCTGCGCAATGCCGCCGTGCCGCTGGTGACGGTGATTGCGCTGTCCTACGCCACCTTGCTCGAGGGCTCGGTGCTGACGGAGACGGTGTTTTCCTGGCCCGGCATCGGGCTCTATCTCACCAACTCGCTGCAGAACGCCGACATGAACGCCGTGCTCGGAGCTACCGTCATGATCGGTGCGGTGTTCATCGCGCTCAATCTCCTGTCGGACCTGCTCTACCAGCTTCTCGATCCGAGGACGCGGTCATGAGCATAGCCGACACTTCAAAGACAAGCTGGCGCGAATGGCTGCTGTCCGAACGGCCGCAATCGCGCTCCCAGGCACGGCTTGGCCGCTCCTACATGACCTGGCGCCGCTTCACCGCCAACAAGCTGGCGGTGATCGGGCTCTTCATCATCCTGGCACTGGTGTTCGTCGCCATCTTCGCCGGCCTGCTGGCCCCTTACTCACCGGTGGTCGGTGACCTGCGTGGTTCACGCCTGCTGGCGCCCGACTGGACGCACTGGATGGGAACCGACGACCAGGGGCGCGATATTCTCTCACGCGTCATCTACGGTTCGCGGCTGACGCTTTATGTCATCGTGCTGGTTGCACTGATCGCCGCGCCGATCGGCCTCATCGTCGGGACCGTCGCTGGCTATGCCGGCGGCTGGACCGATGCGATCCTGATGCGCATCACCGACATCTTCCTGGCCTTCCCGAAGCTGATCCTGGCGCTGGCCTTCGTGGCGGCACTCGGGCCCGGCATCGAGAACGCGATCATTG